>Ga0209759_1000002_pt1 | contig 1027596 bp, 893 predicted proteins | sample AraplaCL_Col_mMS_FD_184261 | JGI IMG/M metagenome (GOLD analysis project Ga0209759, IMG submission 184261) | Arabidopsis root microbial communities from the University of North Carolina, USA - plate scrape CL_Col_mMS (SPAdes) (version 2) | ecosystem: Host-associated > Plants > Roots >... | reverse complement strand
TTGGCTGTATTGCCCCACCGGCAGTACGGCAACCCGTCAAAGCCTGATGACCATAGCGAGTCGGTCCCACCCCTTCCCATCCCGAACAGGACCGTGAAACGACTCCACGCCGATGATAGTGCGGATTACCCGTGTGAAAGTAGGTAATCGTCAGGCTCCCCTGCAGCATCAGAAACCCCACCCCATCATAGGTGGGGTTTCTGCGTTTACACCGCAGAAATACTCAGACAATCCCGCGCAATACAGCCGCCTTCACTCCCCGCCCACCCGCAACGCGTTCGCGTAGCCCGTCAGTTCCAGATAGGCCCGTCCGGCATCCACACCTTCGCGGCTTACCCGCACCGCGCCCTCCCAGTACACCGCGCCCGTCGATTGCCGCGAATCGAGTTCTTGATCGTCCATCAGCGGATCGAGTTTCCACGTCAGCGGACCGGTTTTGACCGCCATCGAGACAGGATAAGAAGTGTTCGTGCGCGGCGAGCGCCATGTGCGAAGCGGCGTAAATTCGACTTGATCGGGACCGAATGTCGTCACCTCGCCGTCGGGTTTGCGACATGCCGCATGCGCCCACACGGCGTGTCCGTCGCGACTTCTTACCTTGAATGCCATCAGCGCGGAGCCGTCGGCGAGGTTGGCGCCCAGCCAATCCCAGCCTGCCGCATTGGCGTCGAGCAACGTGCTCGACCATTCGTGATCGAGCCACGCTATTCCCGTTACAGCAGTCTCGCCGCGCGACGGACCGCCTGCCGCGACCGGTCGAACCACACCGCCAGTTACGCGCAATTGCGGTTCGCTGTAGTAATAACTCGCCTGCTTAGGCCGCGGACCTTTGCGTGAGTAGCCGCGTTCACCCTGAATCAGGGGTGCCTGCGTCGGTGTCAACTTGAGATGCAGCGAAAAACCGTTCGCGTCCGCAACGACATCGTAGTGACCGTCAGCGGCCCGAATCATTTTCCATGCGTCGAGTTTGACGTCGGTGTTGGCCGGCTTCGCATACGCCAGGCCGAAGCCTTGACGGGCAATGCGCTGATCATGCGCAAGATGGCCGAGCGAGGGATCGCTTAACGCGGCATGGGCAATGATCAATTGCGAAGGCGCGAAAGCACTCGGATCGGCGGCGTCATGCCCAGTTGCGGAACGGAAGAATGTGATCTGAAATCCGAGTGACTGATTGTCCGGCGTGGTGAGCCAGCCCGTCGCATACCACCACTCGGTGCGAAAGCCCTCGTGCGCACCGGTGTCTTGCGGCAGGGAGATTGCGTGATCGGGTGTGACCGCTGCAAATTCGGGCGACTCGCCGAACGCGGGTGACGCACTCAGCATCAAGATGGACAGCAAGCCGCCAATACGCCGACCTATGCGCCGATTCGTCACGCGAGCGGGCTTAACCGGCGGCTTGCAGTGCCGCACATTCTGGCCCGCCGCCGCGCGCGTCAGTCGCGGCGCACGTAATCGCAGGGCAACATTCGATCCGCCACTGGCGACAGCCAAGCGAGCCGACATCCATGGCACCTCGCGGCCAGTCGACCCGTCGCCCCGAATATTCTCGCTCCAAACCACGCCCACGATCCGCGACTCACGCACTTGCAGAGCGACGCAATATCCGCCGCCGGAGGCCAGATCGAAGCGCTCTCCCGCCCACGACACCTCGCGCCCAATCAACGCGTCCTTCGACGTGCTCCCGTCCAAAACCGCGACCACCATCCCCGGTTCACGCCGCCACGAAACGCGATCAAAGCGCGCCGCCACTGTCCGCATAACCCACCGCGCCAAATCGCGCGACAAAAACCGCATCACCAATCCTCCTTCAGTGCACGTACAGCATCCACCGATACCGCGCCGCGTCCCGCGATCACCGCTGTCGAACACGACGAAGCGAGCATCACCAGCGCGACGGTAGCGAGCGCCATCCACGGCACATGCAGCGACATGCTCCAGTGAAACGACTGCGGATTGACGACGAACACCAGAATCAGACTGATCGCAAAGCCGAGCACGAAGCCCAGTGCAATGCCGCACGCGGTGAGCATGCCGCCTTCGAGCGCGAGAATGGCGAGCACCTGCGAGCGCGTCACGCCGATGTGCCGCAGCATGCCGAACTCACGCGAACGAGCGAGCGTCTGCGCGGAGAACGTGGCCGCCACGCCGAACAGGCCGATCACGATAGCGACCGCTTCGAGAAGATAGGTGACCGCAAAACTGCGATCGAAAATCACCAGCGTGCGCGCGCGGATTTCACCAGGTAGCGACAAATCCAGCGATGCGCCGAAGGGCAGTGCGCGCAGCCCCGCGACCACCTGATCGACATTCGTTCCCGGCTGAACCGTGACGGCCACATCGGTCGCACTCGTGTCACCGGTCAAGCGCCGGAAATCGGCAAGCCGTATCTGAATGGCGCCGGTCTGCCGCACGTAATCGCGCCATACGCCCGCCACCACGAACACGTGGCCGCGTTCGCCGAACGGCAATCGAACTCGCTGACCCAGCTTGTATCCATACAGGTCGACCATTGCTTCGGATACCCAAACAGGCGTTTCGCCGGCGTGAAGTTCGGCAGGCGACAGCACGGCACCGGTCATCTGCAGATTCGCGCCCGGATCGGCTGCGTCGATCTCGCGCGCGAGCAGCGCGATGTCGGGCCGCGCAGGGTCGAGCGTCAGATGCGAAGTGCGGGCGAATGCGGCTGTTTTAATACCGGGAACGGCCGCGAGCCGGCTCTGTTCGTCCAACCGCAAACCGCCGGTGTCGCCGTTCGGCGCCACGCGGACATAGAGATCGGCGGAGAGCAGATGAACCAGCCAGTCTTCGACGGAAACCCGGAAGCTGGCGACCATAATGGCCATCGCGACGATCAGCGCAAAGCTCGACAGCACACCGCCCATGGCGATCGACGCGTGCCCAGGCGCATTCGCGAGACGCGCGAGCGCCAGCGTGCCGGCCGCGCCGGTCCGGCGTCGCGTGGCGAAAGCACGGCTCGCCGCGCCGAAGATGAGCGCGGTCACGCGCGGCATCAGCGCAATTCCGCCGACCAGCAGCAATGCGACGGCCAGATAGCCGCCGATCGGCGCATCGAAGAGCGGCGGCAACTGGGTGAGCGCTGCGGCGGCCAGCAGACACAGCAGGGCGGGCCACGGTGTGGCGAGCCGCGCCAACGCGCCTTCTTCGGCGCCCGCCTTGAGCGCTGTGGCCGGCCGCGCACGCGCCGCTTCCAGCGCGGGGGCGAGACTGCCCAACACCGATACGGCCAGCCCGAGCATCAGAAACAACGCGCTCGCCAGCGGTTCGAAGCCGGCTTGCGGTTGCACGCCGGGAAAGTAGCCGCCGCCCAGATCGCTGCCGAAAAAATGCAACGCGCCGCTCGCCATCGCGTAGCCGAGCGCGAGTCCCGCGAGCGAGCCGAGCAGACCGAGCAGCGCGCCTTCCATCAGGATCTGGCGCAGCAGTTGGCCGCGCGTCAGCCCGAGCACACGCAGCATGGCGAATTGCGCGCGGCGTCGCACGACACTCAGCGCCTGCGTCGAAAACACCAGAAACGCGCCGGTGAACAAGGCCACCAGCGCGAGCACGTTCATATTGATCCGATACGCCCGCGAGAGGCGATCGGTGCGGCTTTCGGCGTCACGCGTTTCGGCAATGACCCACTGGTTGCCGAGCCGCGCTTGCAGCTCACGTCTGAAACGCTCGCGGTCGACGCCGCGGTCGAGTTGCACGTCGACTCGCGACAGCTTGCCCAATTTGCCGAATTTCCACTGCGCGGCGGCAATATCCATGACGGCGAGCCGCTGGCCCGGCCGTGTTCTCACGATGCCGCCCGCCACGCGCAAATGCACGATCGAGGTGCCGCTTCGCAGCGCCACCTCGTCGCCTGCTTTCACCTTCAGCCATTGCTGGGCTGCTGTCGAGAGAAATACGGTGTCGGTCGCGAGGCTGTCGAACGGTTTATCCGGCGACGGCACGCCGATCAGATCGGGCGCAATACGGCCCGCTTTGAAAACGTCGATGCCGAGCACCGGCAGTGCGGCGCTCCGGTCGGGCACGGTGACATCGAGTGCAAGCACGGGACTGGCCAGCGCGACTCCGGGCGCGTTGGCGAGCAGCGGATAGATGGCTTCGTCGACTAATGGTTGGGCGCCGCGCACCTGCAGATCGGCTTCGCCCGACAGGCTGCGGGCCGCCGCGGAGAATTCATTGAAGGCCGCGCTGTTGATCAACTGCACGGCGTAACCGAGCGCGACGCCGAGCGCGATCGTAGCAATCGCAACCAGAGCGCGCCCGCGATGACTGCGCCATTCGGCGCCGAGCAGCCAGCGCGCGAGAGCACGATGGCCTCGCAAGCGCGGTAGATGACGAGAATCAGCGGACGTCATCGGCGGAAGGTGTGCGGATACCGGAGGTCGTGGCGGTGGAAGGACGCGTCGCATGCAAACCGCCGTCGCTCAGGATCAGGATCCGATCGGCGACGGCCGCGGCGGCTTCCGAGTGCGTCACCATGATCGTGGCCGCGCCGGTTGCCTTGCTTTGCGCACGGAACAGGCCGAGCACTTCGTGTGCGGTATCGGGATCGAGGTTGCCCGTGGGTTCGTCGGCGAGCAGCAGTTTCGGGCGATGCACCAGCGCTCGCGCGATCGCGACTCGCTGCAATTCGCCGCCCGAGAGTTGACGCGGAAAATCGTCGCCGCGTCCGCCCAATCCGACCGCCGCGAGCATGTCGAGCGCGGCGGCGGTGGGCAGTTCGTTGAGCAGCAGCGGCAGCGCCACATTCTGCGCAAGCGTCAGGTGCGGCAGCACGTGAAACGCCTGGAAGACAAAGCCGAGTTTTTGCCGTCGCAGGCGCGTCGCCGCGTTGTCGTCCAGACGCGAAACGGCGCTGCCGTCGATGATCACCTCGCCGCTGTCCGCACTGTCGAGGCCGGCCACCAGATTGAGCAGCGTCGACTTGCCGACGCCGGAATCGCCCATGATCGCGACGAACTCACCCGGTCCGAGTATGAAATCCAGTTGCGCCAGCACGATGCGGCCTGCGCCGTAGGTCTTGCTGAGCCCGCGGCACTCGAGAGCGGGAACGACGCCTTCGTCACGTAGCATGCGTTTTCCGAAAAGTGTGGCCGGCGAGGGCGGCGTCCGGGCGGGCGAAACGCGGACCGGAAAACGGTGCACGCGTGCACGAACATTGGTGCTTGAATCGCCGAAGTATATTCGGCTTCTGTAAGGCACGCAGAAGCCTCCGTGCCCAGGTCTGGCCTGAAAAAACCGAACCCCGCTCGACCGCGTCCGGAAAAATTTCAGCGTCGCGATGCGGATTATTTAGAGCACGCGATCAAAAAATTTTTCTGCGTGTCGACGAGGAAAATTTTCTCCGGACGCCCAAAACCCATGCCTCCACCGCACCATGCGTCAGCATGTTCCGTTCCGGGCAGAGATGCACACCGACGCACTGGCGCAACGGTTCCCAAATGATCGTCAACTGCGCGCTTTTTCGGGCAAAATTCGCCGCCGCGACACCGCGCCGCCGGGTTTGTGCGTCTGCACATTTTTATCCATTTCGCAAGCGCAGGCGTCGCAACAATACATTGCCAGCGGCTTTGCAGCGTTGTTGCGCTGCAAAAGTATTCTTATCTTGGTAATCTCCCACCCTTGGTCATTCGACTGCGGGTAAACGTGTAGCGGACAACCCCGGCTCCACGTCCATTTCAGCGAAATCCAGCCTACATATCCATTTCAGCGCTTTTCATTTTGAAAGCGTTGATGCGGCGTTTTGTACTTCAAGTTTTCGATAGAGCACATGCCATTGCCTCTTCTTAGCCTTCTAATCTGGATTCCTATTGTCGCCGGCGTGGTGGTTTTGCGCGCCGGATCCGACGCGGCACGCAGTCGCACCCGTTGGCTCGCGCTGATCGGCGCAATTGCAGGTTTCCTGCCGGTGATTCCGTTGGTGACGAATTTCCGCAACGACGTCACGTCGATGCAGTTCCTCGAGAACGCACGCTGGTCGCCCAGCTTCGATATCGCCTGGCATGTGGGCGTGGACGGAATTTCGCTGTGGCTCGTCGCACTGACCGCGCTCACCACGATCATCATCGTGGTCGCTTCGTGGGAATCGATCACCGAGCGGACCGCCCAGTACTTCGGCGCGTTCCTGATGCTGTCGGGTTTCATGCAGGGCGTGTTCACATCGCTCGACGGCATGCTGTTCTTCATCTCGTTCGAAGCGACGCTGATTCCGCTGTATCTGCTGATCGGCACGTGGGGCCAGTCGAACCGCTCGTACGCCGCGGTGAAGTTCTTTTTCGTGTCGTTTCTCGGCTCGCTGCTGATGCTCATGTCGATGCTGTATCTATACAGCCAGACGCACAGCTTCGACCTCGCGCTGTGGCGTGAGACGCACCTCGGCACGTGGCCGCAGGTTCTGATCTTCCTCGGTTTCCTCGCCGCGTTCGGCGTGAAGGTGCCGATGTGGCCGCTGCACACATGGCTACCGGACGTCCACCTCGATGGTCCGACGGGCGCCGCCGTGATGATCGGCATGCTGAAGCTGGGCGGCTACGGTCTGCTGCGTTTCGCTTTGCCGATCGCGCCGCAGGCCAGCCACTTCTTCGCGCCGATGATGATCACGCTCTCGCTCGTCGCGGTGATCTACGCGAGCCTGCTCGCACTCGTGCAGACCGACATGCGCCGCCTGCTCGCGTATTCGACGGTCGCGCACATGGGCCTCGTCACGCTCGGCCTGTTCGTGTTCAACCGCATCGGCCAGGCCGGCGCGATCGTGCAGATGCTGTCGTACGGCGTGGTGTCGGGCGCGATGCTGTTGTGCACGGGCATGCTCTACGACCGCACGAAGACCGCATCGATCGCCGAGTACGGCGGTGTGGCCAACACCATGCCGCGCTTCGCCGCGTTCGTGATGCTGTTTTCCATGGCCAACATCGGCCTGCCGGGAACCTCGGGTTTCGTCGGCGAATTCATGGTGCTGATGGGCGCGATCCGCTTCAATTTCTGGATCGGCGCGATGGCGGCCACCACGCTAATCCTGAGCGCGGCCTACACGCTGTGGATGTACAAGCGCGTGATCTTCGGCGCGATCGCCAACGCGCGCGTCGCGAACCTCAAGGATCTCGGCAAGCGCGAGTTTGTGCTGCTCGGCGCGATGGCGCTGCTGGTGCTCGCCATCGGCATCAATCCGAAGCCGTTCACCGACGCGATCGATCCTTCGGTCGGCACGCTGCTGGCTCAGTCGGAGCGCTCGGCTCATCCTTCGGACACTGCGCCTGCTGATGGCGGTGAGCATCTGCAAGCAGCAGCGCCGGCACCGGCGGCCGCGACGGCCCGCTCGCCGGGCTGATCGGACGAGGCATTGCGCAGGCGCAGCATTCACTCGGCGAATACCGCGCCGCCAACGCGCTTTTCCCTTAGGGATCAAGTCTCTGTGCACGCATGACGCGCGGCGCGGCCCCTAAGGCCGTGCTGCGTTTTCGCGCTTGTATAAAGGGGTTTTTCGCGTCTCGCCGGCATTTCGATACTCGGCAAATGGCATTGCAAACGCTCGTCCGCGCGCAGCTATGCGGCAACGTGTCGCACGGTGCTGCGACGCAATAGATCGTTGCTAAATCGAGTGTTTATTACGGCCTTGCGTGCCCCTATTATGCGAGCGCTTACTATTGGAGAGCGGTCGAATGACGTTCGTTGAAGACGTAAAAAAGAGGCAATGGATATGAAAGGAAAGACTCTGCGAGGGTCGATGAGTTTCATTTCCGCGAGCCTCGTGTTGCTGCTCTCGGGTTGCAGCAACCTCGATATTCTGAATCCGAAGGGGAGCGTAGGTCTGGCGGAACGTGAGCTGATTGCCACGTCCACCTGGGCCATGCTGATCGTGGTCGTTCCGGTGATCGCGCTCACGCTGCTGTTCGCGTGGCGTTATCGCGCGTCGAATAAAGCCGCCGATTACCGCCCGGGCTGGGTGCATTCCACCGGTATTGAAATCGCCATCTGGACGATTCCGACGCTGATCATTCTGTTCCTCGCCGTGCTGACGTGGAAGACCACGCACGAACTCGATCCGTACAAGCCGCTCGAGTCGCAGGTCAAGCCGATCAACGTCGAAGTCGTCGCGCTCGACTGGAAGTGGCTGTTCATCTATCCAGACCTCGGCATCGCGTCGGTGAACCAGCTGGCGTTCCCGGTCGGCACGCCGGTGAACTTCACGATCACGTCGGACACGGTGATGAACTCGTTCTTCATTCCGCAACTTGGCGGCCAGATCTACGCGATGGCGGGCATGCAAACGCGCCTGCATCTGATCGCGGACGAAGCCGGCAATTACGCGGGCGCCTCGGCGAATTTCAGCGGCAAGGGCTTCTCGGACATGAAGTTCCGCGCGCTCGCCACCTCGCCTGAAGAGTTCAACGCATGGGTTGCGAAAGTGCGCGCATCGTCGGACAACCTCAGCATGGACCGTTACCACACGGTGTCCGCGCCGACCGAGAAAGAGCCGGTGCGCTACTTCTCGAGCGTCGATCCGAAGCTCTTTCACAACATCATTGCCCGATACAACAACGGCAACGTCCTCGACAACATGAAGGACGCAAACTGTGCGCCAAAGGGCAAGGGGTAACGCATGTTCGGTAAACTTTCACTAGACGCGATTCCGTACCACGAGCCGATCATCATGGTCACGGCCGCGATGATCGCCATCGGCGGTGCGACGCTGCTGGGTTTGATCACCTATTTCGGCAAGTGGCGCTATCTGTGGACCGAGTGGCTCACGTCGGTGGACCACAAGAAGCTCGGCGTGATGTACATCGTCGTGGCGCTGATCATGCTGTTCCGCGGTTTCGCGGACGCGATCATGATGCGTCTGCAACAGGCGCTCGCTTATGCGAACCCGGGCTACCTGCCGCCGCATCACTACGACCAGGTGTTCACGGCGCACGGCGTCATCATGATTTTCTTCATGGCGATGGCGTTCATGATCGGCCTGATGAACATCATCGTGCCGCTGCAAATTGGCGCACGCGACGTCGCGTTCCCGTTCATCAACTCGCTCTCGTTCTGGATGACCGCGGTCAGCGCGATCCTGATCAACATCTCGCTGGTGATCGGTGAGTTCGCGCAAACGGGTTGGCTGGCGTATCCGCCGCTCTCCGAACTGCAATTCAGTCCGGGTGTCGGGGTCGACTATTACCTGTGGAGCTTGCAGCTCTCCGGTATCGGCACCTTGCTGACCGGCGTGAACTTCTTCGCGACGATCGTGAAGATGCGCGCGCCGGGCATGACGTTCATGAAGATGCCGGTGTTCACGTGGACGGCGCTCTGCACCAACGTGCTGATCATGGCTTCGTTCCCGATCCTGACCGTGACGCTCGCGCTGCTGGGTCTGGACCGCTACCTCGGCATGCACTTCTTCACGAACGATGGCGGCGGCAACGCCATGATGTACCTGAACCTGATCTGGGCATGGGGTCACCCCGAGGTGTACATCCTGATCCTGCCGGCCTTCGGTATCTTCTCGGAAGTCGTGGCGACCTTCGCCAAAAAGCCGCTGTTCGGCTACAAGACGATGGTATGGGCGACCTGCGCGATCATGGTGCTGTCGTTCCTCGTGTGGCTGCATCACTTCTTCACGATGGGTTCGGGCGCGGACGTCAATGCGTTCTTCGGTATCGCCACCATGGTCATCGCAATTCCGACCGGCGTGAAGGTGTTCAACTGGCTGTTCACGATCTACAAGGGTCGGCTGACATTCACGCCGCCCATCCTGTGGACCATCGGCTTCATGATCACGTTCACGATCGGCGGCATGACCGGCGTGATGATGGCGATCCCGGGCGCGGACTTCGTGCTGCACAACAGCCTGTTCCTGATCGCTCACTTCCACAACGTGATTATCGGTGGGGTGCTGTTCGGTTATCTGGCCGGCTTCAACTACTGGTTCCCGAAGGCGTTCGGTTTCAAGCTGAACGAAAAGCTGGGCAAGGCATCGTTCTGGTTCTGGCAGATCGGTTTCTGGGTGGCGTTCACGCCGCTGTACGTGCTCGGCTTCATGGGCATGACGCGCCGTATCAACCACTATGACAACCCGCTGTGGCACCCGTGGCTGATCCTGGCCGCGGGCGGTGCGGCGCTGATCGCTATCGGTATCGCGTTGCAGGTGTTGCAGATCGTCGTCAGCATTCGCGACCGCCATCTGCCGCAGAACCGCGACGTCACGGGCGATCCGTGGAACGGCCACACGCTGGAATGGGCAATGAGCTCGCCGCCGCCGGTCTACAACTTCGCGATCATCCCGACGGTGCACAAACTCGACGCGTTCACCGACATGAAGTCGCGCAAGGATACGCAAGCCAGACCGGTGTATCGCGACATTCACATGCCGTCGAATACGTCCGCGGGTGTGATCGCCGGTCTGTTCTCGCTGGTGCTCGGCTTTGCCGGTGTCTGGCACATCTGGTGGCTGGCGATCCTCGGCCTGGTCGGCGCGATCGGCACCGTGATCGTCTATAGCTTCCAGAAGAACGAAGGCTATTACATCCCGGCCGCCACGGTCGCGGAAATTGAAGAGAAACGCTCTGGTGCCGGTGCGCGAGTCGCGTTGGAGGTGGATTGATGTTGACCAAGACTATGGATGCGCACTCGCATCACGACGCGGACCACGTACCGTCGCAATCGGTGTTCGGCTTCTGGCTGTATCTGATGACCGACTGCATCATCTTCGCGGCGCTGTTCGCCGTGTTCGCGGTGATGGGCCACCAGTTCGCGGGCGGTCCGAGCGGCAAGGATCTGTTCGAGATTCCGGGCGTCGCGCTCGAGACGACCATGCTGCTCCTGAGCAGCATCACGTACGGCTTCGCGATGCTCGGCGCGCACAAGAATCGCAAGGGCGTGCTGCTGTTCTGGCTCGGCGTGACCTTCCTGCTCGGTCTCGCGTTCCTCGTGCTGGAACTGCGCGAGTTCTCGCACCTGATCGCCGAAGGCGCGGGCCCGAGCCGCAGCGCGTTCCTGTCGTCGTTCTTCACGCTGGTCGGCACGCACGGCCTGCACGTCACGTGCGGCCTGATCTGGATGGTGGTGCTCGCCATTCAGGTGATCAGCCATCGCGATCTGACCGAACGCGACATGATCCGCCTGACGTGCCTGAGCCTTTTCTGGCACTTTCTGGACGTCGTGTGGATCGGCGTCTTCACCTTTGTCTATCTCGCGAGCGTGATCTAAATGGACCATAGCCATAACGCCCACGCAGGTGAAAGTCACGGCAGCATCGGCAGCTATACGACCGGCTTCATTCTCTCCGTCGTGCTGACCGTCGCCGCTTTCGGCCTCGTCATGACCGGCACGTTGACCGGCGAGAACGCGCTGCTCGCGATCGCGGGCCTCGCGCTCGTGCAGATCGTCGTGCACCTGATTTTCTTCCTGCATCTGAATACGTCTTCGGCGCAGCGCTGGAATGTGATGGCGTTCGCCTTCACGCTGCTGACCGCGGTCATCGTGATCGGCGGCACGTTGTGGGTCATGCACAACGTCAGCATGCACATGATGTCGCGCTAAACGAACGAGCATTCCGTGCGAAGCGAAGCCCCGCAAGGCGAAAGTCCTGCGGGGCTTTTTCATGCGACGAACGCAAGCACGCTGGCGGCCTGACCCGTACTGAAGATTGACCGAACCGGCAAACCCGCGTTAGGATCGTTGCCATGATCGCTTCTATCCTTTCCCGTCCGCATTCTTTGCGCGCATGCTGTCACAGCCTGCCGAGGGGAGCTTGCGTCTAGCAAGTCGATCTGCGCACATTCGCATCCCTGAGGCCACCCGTCATACGACCGGTGGCCTTTTTGCTTTTGAACGCTTGTTGAACACCCTTCGCCTGGAGACATCACATGCCGCTTCGCCTGTACGACACCTGGACGCGCACCGTGCGCGAATTCACGCCGATTCATCCGGATCACGTCGGCCTGTATTGCTGCGGCCCGACGGTGTACGACCATGCGCACATCGGCAATCTGCGGACCTACGTGTTCGAAGACGTACTGCGGCGCGCGCTGGCGTTGAACGGATATACCGTGCGGCACGTGGTGAACATTACCGACGTCGGCCATCTCGTATCCGACGCCGACGACGGCGAGGACAAGATGGAGAAGGGCAGCCGGCGCACTGGCGAATCGGCGTGGGCGATCGCCGAGCGGTACACGGCGGCCTTCATGAACGACTGGCGCGCGCTCAACTTGCTGGAGCCCGCGCTCTGGTGCCGCGCGACGGATCACATTGCGGAGCAGATCGACTTCATTGCCGAACTCGAGCGTAACGGCTTTACGTACCGCACGGCCGACGGCGTCTATTTCGACACCAGCAGGCAGGATGACTACGGCTATCTGGCGCGTCTGGATGTGGCGGGCTTGCAGGCGGGCAAACGCGTCGCGCCCGGCGAGAAGCAGCGCGTGACCGATTTCGCGCTGTGGAAATTCAGTCCGCCCGGCGCCACGCGGCAAATGGAGTGGGACAGTCCGTGGGGACGCGGCTTTCCCGGCTGGCATATCGAGTGCTCGGCGATGTCGGCGAAGTATTTGGGCCCGTGGTTCGACATCCATTGCGGCGGCGAAGATCACATTCCCGTGCATCACAGCAACGAGATCGCGCAAACCCAGGCGCGCTACGGTACGCGTCTGGCCAACTTCTGGATGCACGGCCATTTTCTGTTGCTGGACGCCGGCAAGATGTCGAAGTCGGGCGGTGACTTCGTCCGTTTGCAGACGTTGAGCGAACGGGGCAACGATCCGCTCGCGTATCGCTATTTATGCCTGAGCGCGCATTACCGCAGCAGCCTGCGTTTCAGCGAGGCCGCGCTGGACGCCGCGCAAGCCGCACTGGACCGTTTGCGCCGCAGCTACGCGCGATGGCCGCAAGGCGGCAAGCCGGACGCAGCGAGCGTGGCGCGCTTCAACGCGGAGGTCGATCACGACCTGAACCTGCCGCGCGCGCTAGCGGTGCTGTGGGACGTGGTTAGAAGCGATTTGCCGCCGGCAACGCGAAGGGCGAGCGTCGATTGCTTCGACGTCGTGCTTGGACTGGGTCTCGCCGATTGGAAGGACGTCGATACGCCCGAGCTTCCGGCGGAGATCGCGGCCCTCGCGGATCAACGCGAAAGAGCCCGCGCCGCAAAGCAATGGAGCGAAGCGGATCGTCTGCGCGACGTGATGACGGCGGCCGGCTGGCTGGTGGAAGACAGCGCGGGCGGCCAGATATTGCGACTGCGTGACCGGACGGAGTAGCACGAAAAAAAGCGTGGTGAGCGCGTTCAGGCTTGCGCGCTCGCCACGCCACGGCGCAAACAGGCGGCGCCGTTTGCCTTTCGGCCTGCTGCGGCACTACAGCGGCACCACCTTCAGTTCCTTGTGCGAAGGCAGCGGGTCGAACGGGAAGTAGACCGGTCCGCAGCCGAAATGAACCGGCGGGCATGGGCTCCAGCCGCGTTCGATGTGCATCGGCTGATCCAGTCCGCCATAACCGGAAGGTGCCTGGCGCGTCAGGCAGCCAGTGCCGCCGCGAACGGATAGCGATGCCGCGCGGTCGAGTTCGTCGAGGCAGGCGAGGTCTTTGAGGACGAGCGTTTTCATGGTGGATCTCCAGCGGAGTGAGTGCATCGAGGTGGATCGAAGAGAGCGGAAAAATGCCGCGCTCAGGTCCCCGGAATGCACGCACCGTGCCATCGGCGCTAAAGCGGCGCGCCATATGCTTTGCCGCGATTTCCCCGGTGTGGTGTGATGGCGAGCGGCCAACTCGGAGCACAACGAGTGTCGGCAAATCAGCGACATCCGTCTGGCGCGTCATGCAGTTGTGAGGCCCGCCGAAAATCACGTCACAATAGACCGCTACCGCGAACCGTGCACAAGGCGCGCAGGGTTCACGGAATCTCGTCAGCAAGGAAAGGAGAATGCATGAGCCAGCTCAAAGCCGTCGAATACGCCGTGGCGTCGCCGGAAGTCAAAGCCGTGTACGACGATATCAAGAAGACCCGTCAGGTCGACGACGTCAACAACTTCTGGAAGTACATCGCCCAGCATCCGCCCACTCTCGCGCGCACGTGGGACAGCCTGAAGGACGTGATGGCGCCCGGCGCGCTCGATCCGCTCATCAAGGAACTGCTCTACGTCGCGGTGAGCGTGACGAACAATTGCGGCTACTGCGTGGCGAGCCACACCGCGGCCGCGCGCCGCGCCGGCATGACCGACGAGATGTTCGGCGAATTGCTCGCGGTCGTAGGCATGGCCAACGAGACGAACCGGCTGGCAGTGGGATACCGCGTGCCGATCGATCCGGCTTTCGAGTAAGCGCGGCGGCAAGCGTCAGAGTCGGCGCGATTTTTTCGCGCGCCGTCGTCGAAGCGGGATGCGGCGCGCAGGCCGGCGCCGCAGTCGGCAACTTCGTCAGTGCGTTTGAGCGCGCCATCCCGCCAGCAAAGCGGGCAACGCACCCATGTCCCTGAACACATGCGCGGCACCCGCGCCATGCAAGGCGGTCGCGCTGCTGTGGCCGAGTTCGAGCGGGCAATAACCGAACACCGTCGCGCCCGCAGCCACGCCTGCGGTCGCGCCTGTCACCGTGTCTTCGATCACCGCGCAACGGCGCGGATCCACATCCAGCGCCGCGGCCGCCGCCAGATAGACGTCAGGAAAGGGCTTGCTGCGAGGCATTTCATGGCCGCTGAAAATGCGTCCTTCGAAGCAGTCGAAGATGCCTGCCTTCACCAACTGCATTTCCACCTTGATACGATCCGCGCCCGACGCCACCGCAATGCGCCCATTCAACGCCGCATGAAGCGCGCGCACCGCGTCTGGCGCGCCGGGAATCGCGACCAGTTCGAGATCCAGCGCGGCATTGCGTCGCTCGCGAAACTGCATGAGCCAGTCGGTCGTGATCGCGACACCGGTGCGCGCTTCGATCAACGCGGCTTCGTCCCGAACGGCTTTGCCGACGAAAATACGCATGGTCTCCTCGACGCTCAAATGCCAGCCCAGCTCGCCGAGCATGTCGGTGAGCACGCGGTTGGTGATGGGTTCGGAGTCGACGAGCACGCCGTCGCAGTCGAAGAGTACGGCGTCGAAGGGGAAATCGGCCATCGGGCAGGGGACGGATAAAGTTCGCGGAACCGGCAAGGATACCTCACCGGCTCGCGCGCCGCAGCGCGAAGGCCGCGTGTGCCGCCTTCACGGCACGACGACACATGCAACTCAGTTCTTGTACCCGTCGCTCAGCGTCTTCATGAACGCGATGATGTCCTGAATATCCTCATCGCTCATGGCCGGCTGATCGCCGAACTTGCGGTCGAACGGCGCGTCGGCCACGTCCACGTTGGCGTGGTACTGGGCCGGCAGATCGTTGTACTTCTGCACCTTGCCCGACGCATCGCGCGGATAGATTTTCTCCGGCGACGTATTGCGCAGGTTGTAGAAGTCCATCACCTGCTTGAGATCGTGGTACACGCCGTTGTGGAAAAACACCTTGCGTTCGGCCGAATTGCGCAGCGTCGGCGTGAGGAACATGCCGCAATACTGTGTCTGTTTGGCGAGGTCGTTGCGGAATGGGCCGCACACGCCCATGTCGAAGAACTTCGGATCCTTGTTGGCCGGGATCGCCGGATTGCGCGGCACGCCGAGCGCTTCGTATTGCGTGTCGGTGAACACTGGCGGCAAGCCGTCCTTGCTCGGCTGGCTCAAGTGGCAGCCGGCGCAGTTCGCCTTGTCCTTGTCGTTGAACAACTGCAAGCCGTGCAGCTCGGCGTGCGTCAGCCGAGCCTTGCCTTCGAGCCAGTAGTCGTACTTGCTGCTGAAAGCGTGGAACGATTGATCCTCGATCTGATAACGCCCCACGGCGAACATCGCCTCGGACACCATCAGGCTCGGATTGGTGACGATACCCGGTCCGAAGATCTGCTTGAATTGATCCACATATTTGGTCGCCAACAGCTTATGCGCGACATCTGCCGGCGTTGCGTTGGCCATTTCCACTGGATTGGTCAAAGGTCCGAGTGCCTGGTCCTGCAAAGTATCGGCACGGCCGTCCCAGAACAAGCCGCCTTGCGGCACCATTGCCGGAGCGGCGGGCGCGGCGAGCGCCGTCTTTTGCGCGCGCTGCACGCCGGCGGCTTGCGTCGCCAGTTGCGTCATATCCACCGGCACGTCGGTGTCGCCCTGATCCGGGCCGATGCTGAAAGGCGCCTGACGGTACAGATACGTGAGCGACGGCGGCGGACGATAACCCCCTAGGTTCATATGCGCGCCGCCGAGTTGCACCGGAAACGCGTTGTCCGGCCCATACGAATGCTGCGGCGAGTGACACGAAGCACACGATTGCGTGCCCGAGGCCGACAAACTCTGGTCGAAGAAAATCTGCTTGCCTAGCAGCGCCACGGCGCTCAGCGGCGCATTTTGCGGACGCATCAGCGTTACCGGATGCGGATTGGCGCCGGTGATTTCCTCGACGATCTCACCGATAGCGGACGGCGCGCGCTCCGGGTACACGAGCGCATACGCGCAATAGACGATGATCGCGAGCACGATACCGGCCGCGCTCCACGCGAGCAGCCTGAGCCACGAGCGGCGGGTAATCACGGGGCCGGGCTCGCCGCCCGCGGGCAGGTGCGAAGACAAGGCGGCGTCAGAAGGATGGTTCATGGCGGTGATGACAGTTGATTCGATCGGCTGCGATAAAAATGCAAAGTCGAGCCAGCACGTTTGCACTGGCTCGACGCCCAACTACGACTCAGCATGTGTGACGCTTTTCACTACGCGCCGCCGCGCTGTATGAGGCACGCATGCGACACGTGCATCACGCAACGGCAAGCGGGGGAGACGAGTGTCAGGCACGTCCGCGGATCAGATCGCCGGCGCGGCCGCCAGTTTGGTACCCAGGTTCTGATCCAGGAACAGCGCCGGATTGTTGCCGGAGCCCGTGAAGTTGAACATGTTCATGATGCTGCCCGCCGTCGCGTCGAACGAACCGCCGCCCAGGCGTTGACCGCCCAGCCAGTTGTCCTCGATAAAGCGCACCACGGAAGCCTGGGTGATCGGCGTATCGTCGATGAAGTTGACCTTGGCCCACGGCGACACCACGATAAACGGCGTGCGCGTACCCGGGCCGCATCGGCCGTTCACCGCGCCGCCGTTCACGCCTTGCGGCTGCACCGCGCCCGCTGCCGTGCATTGACCCACGCCGCTCAGGTTGTCGGTGCCCGCCACCGTCTTGCCGCCCGCGGATTGCGCCGTGGTCGAATCGAACGAGGCGCTCGTCGGTGCCTTGAAGCGGTGGTCGTACCAGCCGTCCGAATCGTCGTAGGCGATGATCACGGCGGTGTTCTTCCAGTCAGGCTGCTGTTGCAGGAAGTTGATCACCTTGGTCACGAAAGCCTGTTCGTCGATCGGGTCCGAATTGCCCGGGTGGCCGTCGCCGACCGCCGGCGCCTTGAGGAAGTTGACCGACGGATAGTTGCCCGCCTTCACCGCGGCGAAGAAGTCGTCGGTGTCGTACTGGTGGTGCACCGGCGTTGCCGTGTTGTCGAGCGGATCCGTGGAGCCGATCACCGCCGCCGACGACGGACGCGTATGCGCCAGGTTGGCCGTGCTCGCGTAATACTGGAACCACGCGTGATGCTGCACGTAGTCGGCCTTGGTCGCGTTCAGCACTTGCGAGAAGGTCGAACGCGCGCAGCCGGTCGTGCCGTTGGCGTTGACGGTCTGCAGGTTGAAGCCGCCCATGAAGCCGCCCCACGTCAGGCCCTTCGCGTTGAGCAGGTCGCCGATGTTCTTGTTATTCGACGACATCGCGCCGGTCGGCGAGCTTTTTGCCGCGATCGTGCAGACGTCGCCGGTCGGGTCGAGGTCGCCGATCATCGTGAAGCTGCCTGCCGAGTCGGGAATCGCGTTAGCCGACGTGCCGCCGGTCAGGACCACGCCGTTGTTCTGGCCGGACACTACTTCGAGGGCACCCGGCGTCGACGGACCGTACGTGTCCGTGTATGCGTTCTGGTTCATCGCGAAGTTCTGCGCGTAGTTCCACAGAGCCGTGACCGTGTTGCCGTCGAAGTAGCCGAGCACCTGGCCCTTCGTGGCGAAAGCGCCGGTGCTGCCGGCGATGGTCGAGTTGGCTGCCGTGAAGAGCGGGAACGCGTCCATCGCGCCGTTGTTATAGGCGAGTTCCTCGGCGGCGTAGGCGTGGTTCTGGCTCGACGTATTGGCTTGCGAGCGGTCCAGGCGGAACGGCAGCAGATCGGCTGCCGGCAGGCCGAGACCCGCGATCGTCACGCTGCCGACCGTGCGGCCCGCCGTGTTCGGCGAGGTGGCCAGCGCGTTCGGGTTGGCCGTGATCAGGTTGTTGCTGCTGAGGTTGTTGACCGCCGGCGTGCCCGCGGCCGCCACGAATTGCGGCTCGCCGGTTGGGTTGGATGCGTTCGGGTAGGTGCCGAAGTAGTGATCGAACGAAACGTTCTCGCCGAAAATCACCACCACGTGCTTGATCGGCGTGGCCGTGGCCACCGCGTCCTGAGCCGATACCACCGGCGCGGGCGAGTTCACGCTGTTGTTGCCGCAGGCTGCGAGCGTAAGCAACGCCGCGAACGGGATGGGTAAGAGGGTTCTACGGAACATTTGAAAGGCTCCAGATTCGACTTCGCCGTTCAGCGTTTGCATCGACGCAGGTGTGGATGTTTCGCTGGGAATATTGTTAGAAATACAGTTGGCGCTAGTGGTCTTACCGCGACAAACTGCGCGCATTGGACCATTCGTTAATTAAGATTTCGGGGCGCGAACCTTACCGAATCCCTCGCTTTTTATTCAATTGCCTAACTCTTGCTGTCGTTCTGCTGACGCCGCATCGCAATGCGGAACCGGCTGCGACGCTGCGCCTCGCGTTTCACCGCGGTTTTTCCCGCATCCTTCTTTCCTTTTTGATTTTTCACACTGCCGCAGCGACGGATTGTTGTCGCTGCTGCGTTCAACAGGAAACGGAGCCGCTTTCCGGCTTCGGCTTTTAATGGGAGAAACCAACATGACATCCAATAAACCGGTTCGTCTGCTTACCGTCATGCTGACTGCCGCGCTGACCGGCGCCGCCACGTTCAGCGCCGCGCCGGCCTTCGCGCAGGCAGTGATCGTCGCGCCGACGGCGCCGCCGCCGGCGCGCGTCGAAGTGGTGCCGGCGCCGCGCGCGGGTTACGCATGGGATCCGGGCCACTGGCGCTGGGTCCAGGGCCGTTATGTGTGGGTGGGCGGCCACTGGCAGGCGGTGCGCGTCGGTCATCGCTGGGTGCCGGGACACTGGGTGGCGCGCGGTCCGAACTGGCGCTGGGTGGAAGGCCACTGGGCATGACCCGCGAGCGCCACGGCGGTCGATCTTTTTCGACCCGCTGCGTTCTCCAACCAGGCAGACTGCTATGAAAACGCTCGTGATGATTCTGCTGGCGGCCACGCTCGCCGGCTGTGTGGTGTACCCGGCGCGGCCGGCCTATTATCGGCCGGCGGTCGTCGTATATTGATTGCGCTTATGCATGGCGAGACGCGCCGTCCTTCGCCATCCGCGCGCACCGTTCGAACCGGTGCGCGTGCAACCATCCATGTGAGGTGTAGCCGGCATGAGAGGCATCGGAATGAGCGGCTTGTGCGCGACTGACGTCCGTCCCGCGGCGCGTTTCATGCGGCGCCACGCACTCGCGCCGAGGAGCGCCATGTCTTGAGCGAACGCGACCCCGACGCGCAATTGCTCGAACAGATCGGCCGGCAAGATCCGGCCGCCGTCCGCTCGCTCGTCGCGCGCAAGCTGCCGCGTCTGCTCGCGCTCGCCACTCGCATGCTGGGCGACCGCATGGAAGCGGAAGACGTGGCGCAGGAGGTGTTCGTGCGCATCTGGAAACAGGCGTCGCGCTGGCGCGAAGGCGAGGCGAAGTTCGACACGTGGATTCATCGCGTCGCGCTCAATCTCTGTTATGACCGGCTGCGCGTCCGGCGCGAAGAGCCGCGCGACGAGCTGCCCGAGGAGGCCGATCCCGCGCCGTTGCCCGAGGCCGGACTCGAAGCGCGCGCCCAGGACCAGCGGGTTCGCGACGCGCTCGCCGCGTTGCCGGCACGCCAGCGCGAGGCGCTGGTGCTCAACTACTACCAGGAGATGTCGAACATCGACGCCGCAGCCCTGATGGGCATCAGCGTCGATGCGTTGGAAAGTCTGCTGGCACGCGCGCGCCGCAATCTGCGCGCTCAACTGGCCGGCAGCGGCCTTAGCAAGGACAAGTCATGACGCCCGAAAGATTTCAGCAGATCGTCGAGGCCTACGGCGCCGAGCCGCGCCGCTGGCCGCAACAGGAGCGCGCGGCGGCGCAGGCGTGGGCGCATTCGCATCGCGCCGAAGCCGACGCGCTGCTGGCGCAGGCGGCCGGCGTCGACGCGTGGCTCGCCGCCGACAAGGTCGAGCCGCCGGGCGCGGCCCTGCTCGAGCGCGTGCTCGACAGCGCGCCGGTGCGGCAGCCGGCGCCGCCGCGACGCCGCCTGTGGTGGTCGGGCGCGGCGGTCGCGGGCGTTGGGCTGCTGGGCGGCGTAGCCGGCGCTTTCGCCGTGTCGTTCTTCGTGTTGACGGAGACCGCGGCGCAGGCGCCGCTCGCGCATGAGTCGTCTTATTTGACTTCGAGCTTCGGTGGGGCATCCGCCGATTGGAGCGACGAATGAACGGCCGATCGTGGAAAGTCGTGCTGGTGGCCTCGCTGGTGCTGAATGTGTTTCTGGTGGGGGCGATAGTCGGGGGTGCCTATCAATGGTTTGCCGCGCGCGCCGCGACGGCGCCCGTGCTGGCGCAACAGCGCGCGCTGCGCTTCGCCGCGCAAACGCTATCCGCCGAGCGCCAGAAAGCCTTTATCGACGGCCTGAAAGAAGCACGCCGCGACGGCCGGCAATATGCCCGCGAAGGCCGCGAAGGGCGTCGCGAAGTGTTGCGTCTGCTGGCGGCGCCGCAGTTCGATCGTGCCGCGCTGGACGCCGCGCTCGAACGCACGCGCGAGGCCGACAGCCATCTGCGCGCGCAGGTGGAAGGCAGTGTGGCCGACTTCGCGGCGACCTTGTCGCCCGAGGAGCGCGTTCAATTCGCCGACAGTTTGAAGCTGCGTGGGCAATGGCGCGAACCCGCGCCCGCGCCGAATGCGAAGAAGCCGGCGAATCAGGCATCGAGCGGAACTTCGGGCGAGTAAAAAAACTGCGGCACCTGCGACGGAGTTTCGCGTGACAGCCGTTTAAGGACTATCCACAGCCGAAGAGGATGGTATGGCCAACTCACCGAACCTGAACGCCGCGGCGATTGCGCTCAACCGCTTCGGCCTGGGCGCACGTGCCGACGACACGCCGCCCGCCGATCCGAAAGGCTGGCTGCTCGCGCAGTTCGAACAGTACCAGGCACGGCCGGCCGCGTGGGCGAATCAGCCCGACTCGGTGGCGCTTTCTACTGAACTCGTGCAGCAGCGCATGCAGTTCAATCAGCAGGCTCGTCAGAGTGGCGGTGAGGGCACGGTGACGAGTCGCGCGAACGCGCAAAACATGGCCGTGCCTGACGGGCAAACCCGTGCTCCGGCAAACCCACAAGCAAACCCACAAACAAACGCGCAGGCAGACACGTCCAACTCAACACAAGCGAACGCGCAAACCGCCAGGCAGGCCGAACGAAAAGCAATTCGCGGTGAAATACTCGACATGTACCGCTCATCGGTGAATGCGCGGGTGACGAGTGCGCTGACCACGCAGACGCCGTTCATCGAGCGGCTGGTGCATTTCTGGGCCAATCATTTCGCGGTCTCCACCGAGAAGCCCGGCGTTGCGGCGCTGGCCGGTTCGTTCGAGGCCGAAGCCATTCGCCCGCACGTGCTGGGCCGCTTCGAAGACATGCTGGTGGCCGTCGAACGTCATCCGGCCATGCAGGTGTTTCTCGATCAGACGCGCTCGGTCGGACCGGACAGTACGGCTGCGATGCGCGCCGCGCAGCGCAATCCGGAGCGCAAGCGCGGTCTGAATGAAAACCTCGCGCGCGAAATCATGGAACTGCACACGCTCGGCGTGCGCAGCGGCTACAGCCAGGACGACGTCACCGAATTCGCCCGTGCGCTGACCGGCTGGAGCGTCGCGGGCAATCCGGCCAACCCCCGCAACGCGGGCCGGCTAGCCATGCAGCAGAACGCCGCGCCGGGCACCTTCGTGTTTCGCGCTGCGCTGCACGAACCCGGTTCGCGGACCATCATGGGCCGTCGCTACGATCAGCCCGGAGAAGAGCAGGCGCTCGCGATCCTGCACGACCTCGCGAGCGCGCCGGCGACCGCGCAGCATATCGGCGGCAAGCTGGCACGTCATTTCGTTGCCGACAATCCGCCGCCCGGCGTGAGCGAACATCTCGCCAACGCATTCGAGCGCAGCGGCGGCGATCTGGCGGCCGTGTATCGCGCGTTGATCGACATGCCGCAAGCGTGGTCGCCCACCGCCGTGAAATTCAAAACGCCGTGGGAGTGGACCATTTCCTCGATGCGCGGCCTCGGCTGGCAGGACCTCGGCAAGCTGCAGACGGCGCCCATTCTCACGCAGCTCGGTCAGCCGGTCTGGCGTCCCGGCTCGCCCGCCGGTTACGACGACATCGCCGCGAGCTGGGCCGCGCCCGACGCGCTCGTGCGCCGGGTCGAAGTGGCGCAGCGTTTCGCGTCGCAAGTCGGCGACCGGCTCGATGCACGCGCACTCGGCCAGACGCTGCTCGCCGGTTCGCTCAGTGCGCCGACTGCCACCGCAGTCTCGCGCGCCGAAAGCGCCTCGACGGCGATCGCTTTGTTGCTGGTCTCGCCGGATTTTCAACGGAGATGAATGCCATGCTGTCACGCCGCAAGTTTCTGAGCGTCGCCGCTGCGGGCGCGGGCGCGATGCTCGTGTCGCCGCACATCGCGTTCGCGAGCGTCGCCACCGAGCGCCGTTTCGTGTTCGTGATCCAGCGCGGCGCCGCCGACGGTCTGAACATCGTCGTGCCGTACGCCGAACCGGCCTACGCCACATTGCGCGGCGCGCTTGCCGTCGACACTTCGAACGCGCCGCGTCTGGACGGCAGCTTCGCGCTGCATCCCGCGATGGTCCAGACCGCCGCGATGTATGCGAACCATCAGGCGCTGTTCGTGCACGCGGTAGCGTCGCCGTATCGCGACCGTTCGCACTTCGACGGACAGAACGTGCTCGAGACCGGCGGCACCTCGCCGTATCAGATGAAAGACGGCTGGCTGAACCGGCTCGTCGCGCAACTGCCCGCCACGCGTGAGAACGCGATCGCGTTCGCGCCGACCGTGCCGATGGCGTTGCGCGGGCCGGCGGCGGTGACGTCGTACGCGCCTTCGGCGCTGCCGCAAGCCCCCGACGACCTGCTCGCGCGCGTCTCGCAACTCTACGATCAGGACGCGCAGTTGCGTCCGCTGTGGGAGTCGGCGATGACCGCGCGCGGCCTCGCGGGCGACGCCGGCGCGCGGCAGGATCCGGCGAGTCTCGGCAAGCTCGCCGCGGGTTTCCTGTCGCGCGAGAACGGGCCACGCATCGCGATGATCGAAACCGGCGGCTGGGATACGCACAGCGCGCAGAACGCGCGCCTCGGCAATCAGTTGAAGGCGCTCGACACCATGCTTGCGTCGTTGCGCGACGGCATGGGCCCGCTGTGGAGCAAGACCACCGTGCTGGTCGCGACGGAGTTCGGCAGAACCGCCGCCGCCAACGGCACGGGCGGCACCGATCACGGCACGGGGTCGGTGGCGATGGTGCTCGGCGGCTCGGTGCAGGGCGGACGCGTGATTGCCGACTGGCCGGGTCTCGCGCCTCACAATCTATACGAGGCGCGCGATCTCAAGCCGACCACCTCGCTCGATGCGTTGATCGCCGGCACCGCGAGCGAAAGTCTCGGGCTCGATCCGCAGCGCACGGCGTCCGCGCTGTTCGGGCAGACGTCGGCGGGGCGGCCGCTAAGCGGCATCGTGCGCGCGTAGCGGCGCATGGACACTGGCCGGATGCAGCGAATCGGTCCACTTTTGTCCATGTTGCCGGGCAGAGATCCGCCAACGGGACCGGCGCAGAGGATGTCGTTCAAAGAGCGGCAAAGCGAGCCGCTCACATGAAGTCGCCCGGCGAACCGGCATGTTGCCGGGACACACGGTGTCATCCAGCGAGCCGGCAAGATGAGCGGCTCACGTCAAACGAAAACACTCAGGAGAGGAAACTTGAAAATCAGATCGAACGTACGCGCCGCATCGCTCGCGGCTCTTTGCGCCGCGCTGTTATCGGCCTGCGTGGTCGAGCCGGCGCGGCCGCCGCAACCCGAGCCGCTCGTCGAGGTGGTGCCCGCCGCGCCCGCGCCCGGCTATCACTGGGTGAAGGGCCACTATCGTTGGGAAGGCAATCATTGGGCGTGGGTGCCGGGACATTGGAGAGGATGGCCAGGCAAGTAGCGGCCGGCGTTCTAACGCCGGCCGCCCGCAAGCCGTCGCGCATCCGGTAAGCGCCGCAACCGCGCCATCGCGATACAACCGAGCAGCGGCCCGACGGCAAGCATGCTGAAGGCGCCGCGCCAACCCGCCAACGCGACGACGTCCGGCACAAGATGAATGCTCACCAGCGTCAACAGAAAACCCGCGCAGGTCTGCGCGGTCAATAACGTGCCGATCGACGCCGGCTCGGCGAGCTCCGCAATGCTCGCCGAAAACTGCGCGGAATCGGCGATCACGGAGATCCCCCAGCACAGCGCCACGCAGCCGACCAGCCAGACCGGGGCGCCGAGCAGCCAGCCCATCAAGGCGGCGCACGCGCCGCTCACGGCCATCGCGCCGATCGTCACCGTGGTGCGGCCGAGCCGATCCGCCAGCACGCCGCCGAGCCACGCGCCGAGCGCGCCCGCCGCGACCGCGCCGAAGGTGAGCCATTCGGCCGCCGCGCGCGGCTCTCGCATGCCGGCTGCCGCAAAGCTCGCTTGCAGGAAGACGGCGAGCCATGCCCACATCGCGTACAACTCCCACATGTGGCCGAGATAACCGAGGTTCGCGAGCCGCAGCGCGCGGTTGCGCCAGGCGCCGGCCAGCGCGGACCATTCGATGCGCGTGGCGCGCGCCATGTTCGGCCCGACGCCGCACAGCAGAATCGCGACGCCCGCCAATAGCGCGCAGCACGCCGAGATGCCATAGATCGCGCGCCAGTTCGAACCGCCGAGCGCCGCCAGCAGATGCGGACTCGCCGAGCCGAAGGTCAGCGCGCCGACCAGCAGCCCGATCAACAAACCGAGATCGCCTTTCGCCCACGTCGCCGCGAGCCGCATGCCGACGGGATAAACGCCGGCCATGCAGATGCCGGTCAGCAGCCGCAGCAGGATCGCGAGCGGGCTCGCCGGCGCGAGGAAGACGAGACACGCGGTGGCCGCGCCCGCCGTCAGCGCGCTGAGCATGAACAGCCGCCGTGGATCGAAGCGGTCGGCAAGCGAGAGCAGGGCGCTCGTGACGGTGCCGGCCACGAACCCGGCCTGCACGGCGCTGGTGAGCAAGGTCGCTTGCATGGCGGACAGACTCTCGGCCTGCCTGACGATCGCCACGACCGCCGACGATGAAAACCACACGCTCATCGCGCCCACCTGGCAAAGCAGCAGAATCACGAGCGAACGCGTCTTGCCGGCTGCCGCGCGGCTCGGTCGATGCGGGTTTGCCGAGGCTTCTTTCATGCGAGTGTTGTGCGGGACATCGTGGGGTATATCGTCCGTTAACCGGCCGATTCGGCAGCGAGCGCGTCGCTGGCCGCGGCCGCATGCGTCGCGTGCAGGGAGCGCGTGCCGACGCGGTGATAGCGGCGGCCGTAGTAGATCAGCGCGTCGCCTTCGACATGCGTATGCGCGGCTTTCACCGCGCAGAAGAACACTGTGTGCGTGCCGACTTCGGTCACCGATTCGATCTCGCAGTCCAGCGAAGCGAGCGCGCCATGCAGGACCGGTGCGCCCGTCGCGAGGGTGTCCCATTGCGCGGCGGCAAAGCGTTCGGCTATCGGCAGCGTGCCGGTGGCGAAGTGCGCGGCGAGCGTCTGCTGTTCGGCGCTGAGCACATTGACGCAGAGTTTGCCGTTGGCGCGGAAAGCCGCGTTGTTGCGGCTGCTGCGATTGATGCAGACGAGCAGCGTGGGCGGTTCGTCGGTCACTCCGCACACCGCAGACGCGGTGCAACCGGCCAGGCCCGCCGCGCCGTCGCTCGTGATGATGTTGACGGCGGCGCCGAGGCCGGCCATCGCGTCGCGGAAAGTGCTCCTGTCAAGCATGTGAGCCTCTGCGAAAGAATCGTTGTGCCGCTGCCTGACGGCGCGGCGGGCACGAAGTGAGAATCCACATGACGATGCCATTGATAAGGATGACCAGGAACCAGTGCCGCGGCGCAAACCGGCGAGCGGCATCTTGCAGCTTCACGCCTGCCAACTGAATGCGCGCGACTGAAGCGTGTATCACGGTGCTGGTGTCAGGCATCGTTTGAGACGGGCGCGGCGGCACAATCCGGCGAGCGGAATTTCGCCGCCGTATGGTTCGCAGGCAGACGCGCATGCCCGAAGAGTTTCTCGCGCAACGTGCCGTCACGATACGCGTGCTTGTAAGCGCCGCGTTCCTGCAGAACCGGCACGACGTGCGCGATGAAATCCTCGAAGCATTCCGGCGCGACCGTGCGCGATAGATTGAAACCATCCACGCCCGCTTCTTCGGTCCACGCGATCAGCTCGTTCGCCACTCGTTCGGCCGAGCCGACCAGCGGCGCCTGACGGCTGCCCAGCACCATCTGTTCGAGCAGCTTGCGTCTGGTCCACTGCGGGCCCGCCGCGCGCGTCATCGCCTCGACGTTCGATATGATGGCCTGGCTCTTGCCGGTTTCGATCGGCTCGTCCAGGTCGTAGCGCGCGAAGTCGATCCCGAGCGAAGCCGCCGCATGCACGAGCGCCGCCTCGGAGCTGACATAACGGCGGTACTCCGCGTACTTTTCTTGCGCCTCGCTGTCCGTGCGTCCGGTGATGACGGTTTGCCCAAGTAGCACCTTGATGTCGTCGGCTTTACGGCCGCCTGCCACGGCGTGCGCGCGAATATCGTCGACGATTGCCTTCACGGCCGGCCTCGCCTGGCCGTTGACGAACACGCACTCCGCGTGTGCCGCGGCGAACCGCTTGCCGCGCGCCGACGATCCCGCCTGATACAGCACCGGCGTGCGCTGCGGCGACGGCTCGCTCAGATGCATGGCGTCCACCCGATACTGCTTGCCGTGATGGTGGATCACGTGCACCTTCGACGCGTCCGCATACACGCCCTGGATCTTGTCGCGCAGCACCGCGCCGTCTTCCCAACTGCATTCCCACAGTTTGTAGACCAGTTCCATGTATTCGTCGGCGAGGTCGTAGCGGTCGTCGTGCGCCATCTGGCCGGTCAGGCCGATAGCGCGCGACGCGCTGTCCAGATAACCGGTGACGATGTTCCAGCCGACCCGGCCGCGCGTCAGATGATCGAGCGTCGACATGCGCCGGGCGAACAGATACGGCTGCTCGACCGTGAGATTGGACGTGACGCCGAACGACAGATGACGCGTCACCGCGGCCATGGCGGGAATCAGCAGCGTCGGGTCGTTGACCGGCACCTGCACCGCGCCGCGAATGGCTGCGTCGGGATTGCCGCCGTAGACGTCGTAGACGCCGGCGACATCGGCGAAAAAGATGCCGTCGAACAGGCCCGCTTCGAGCGTGCGGGCGTAGTCGGTCCAGTACTGCAGATCCGTATAGCGCGCGGACTGATCGCGCGGATGGGTCCACATGCCTTGCTGGATGTGGCCCACGCAGTTCATGTCAAAAGCGTTGAGAACGATTTCCTTCGGCATGGTGTCTTCCGGCGGGGTGGACGAATGCTCATGGCTGGGCGTTCGAGTCGCGTGCGCTTTTGCGGGTTGCTGTTGCGATCTTGCGTTTAATATAGTGGACGAAAGATCACTATGCAAGACATTGATTTCGGCTTTTAATGAGCGGCGAGGCCAGCGCAGCGATCAGCGTTGATGACCACACGGCCTCGATATAATTTGCGGGGCCATTTTCCTCACTCTCCAACGCGTCCATCTTTCCATGTCCGAATCCGCTGCCATCGATTTGACCCAGGCGATCTCCTTGCGCGTGAAGACCGAGCGCGAGGCGCGCAACTGGTCGCTGAGCGAACTGGCGGAGCGCTCGGGCGTGTCGAAGGCGATGATCAGCAAGATCGAACGAGGCGAGGCGAGCCCTACGGCGACGGTGCTCGGGCGTCTGTCTGGCGCGTTCGGCCTGACCTTGTCGACCTTGCTGGCGCTGGCCGAGCAGACTGGCGAACGGCTCGTGCGGCATGCGGACCAGTTAGTCTGGCAAGACCCGGAAACCGGCTACACGCGCCGGCGCATCTCGCCGCCCACGGGCGGTGTGCTGGAATTGCTGGAGATAGAACTGCCGCCGGGCGTGAAAGTACCGTACCCGCCGGATGCTTTCGTGTTCCAGCATCAACAGATCTGGGTGACGCTCGGGGTGTTGACCTTCCGGGAGGGCAAGCAGGTTTATCGGCTGGAAGCGGGGGATTGTCTGCAACTCGGGGCGCCGCTCGAATGCGAATTCTTCAACGTGGGCAAAGACGTGTGCCGTTACGTGGTCGGCCTCGTCCGACGATAGGCGCTCGCACGTAGGTTTCAACGGGCGCTTCAATAAGCGTTTCAAATACTAGGACGACAGGCAACGCCTCACGCTCGCATCGAGCGGCGAGCGGCGTTGCCTGAGGTCACCGGCAACTCATCGGGTGAAAGCGGGCGCTCAACCTCCGCCGCCACCTTGCGTGCCGATGGTGAGCCTGTTGTTCACCGACTTCACGCCGGCCACGCCTTTCGCCACTTCCTCTGCCTGCGGAATCTGCGCGCCGTCGGGCACCGATCCGGTGATCGTCACCGCGCCGCCACGGGCCCGGACGAACACGTTCGACACGTCAAAACCCTGCGCCCTCGAGAGAGCCTTGCGCACTTGCAGACCCAGCGCGCGGTCCGCCTTCTTGACCGTTTTGGCACTGGGCGCCGCCATGTCGCCGGACGCCATCGCGTCGCTCGCCTGCGCATAGGCGCTGGACGCCGTTGCCAAACACAATGCGATGCCGAGCGCCTTCAAAAGATTGACTGTTTTCACGTTTTCTCCATCCTCGAAAAGTTGATGTCGCTTCGTTGCATGCAAAAAACCACGCGCTTGCGAGCCCTTCTCCGCCCACGAGGAGCACCCTGTCTTGTAGAAGAGTGATGTTGCGACGCTCCCGGCGCGCTTAAACAATACTCCAGCCGAAGCGCTCATGCTGGAAAAACTACCCTGAACGCCGCATTGGCAGCCGTTCCGGCAATCATGGTGAGGGCTTGTGTTGCACACGTGTGACTACGACGTTCCACATATCGGGTTGGCGGTTTGTCACTGCGCGCCGAGGCGCGCGTCGGCGGCGACGCCTAGAACCATTGCGGCGCCATGCCGAGCGTGGTGTCGTCCAGGGTGCGCAACGTGGCGAGCATCAACGCGACGCGCGGCAGTTCCCAGCGGAAGAACCACTGACACGCATGCAGCTTGCCACGATAGAAGTCCGCGTCTGCTTCGCTATGCGAAGCAGGCAACGCGGCGCTTGCCACGATCGCCTGACGCAGCCATGTCCACGCAATCACGATATGACCGAAGGCTTCGAGAAACGCATTCGCGTTGGCGAGCGCGCGTTCGCTTTCATGGGTCAGCGTGGGCAGCAGCGCCTCGACTGTGGCAGTCAGATCGGTCCATGCTGCGCCGAGCGCATCGGCGTGTGCGTGCAGTGCCAGGTGCTCGCGCGCTGTACCGATTGACTGCTGGATTTCGCGGGCCAGTTGTTTGAGCGCCGCGCCCTGTTTCATCGTCACCTTGCGACCGAGCAGATCGATGGCCTGAATGCCGTGCGTGCCTTCGTGAATCATGTTGAGCCGATTGTCGCGATAGAACTGCTCGACCGGATATTCACGCGTGTAGCCGTAGCCGCCGTGAATCTGGATCGCGAGACTGTTTGCTTCGAGACACCATTGGGACGGCCAGGATTTCACCACCGGCGTGAGCAGATCGAGCAGCAGGCCCGCTTCGGCGCGCGCGGTTTCGCTCTCGCCGGTGTTCTGTTCGTCGACGAGACGCGCCGCGTACAGGCACAACGCATAAGCGCCTTCCACATAGGCTTTTTGCGCGAGCAGCATGCGGCGCACGTCGGCGTGTTCGATCAGCGGCAATTGCGGGTCGAGCGGATTCTTGTTGTCGGGGCGGCGTCCTTGCGGGCGTTCGCGCGCGTAATCAAGCGACTCGAGATAGCCGCGGTAGCCCAGCATGACCGCGCCGAGTCCGACGCCGATGCGCGCCTCGTTCATCATATGGAACATATACGCGAGACCGTGATGCGGCTCGCCCACCAGTTCGCCGATGCATTCGCCGTGTTCGCCGAAAGACAGCATGGTCGACGTCGTGCCGCGCCAGCCCATCTTGTGAATCAGTCCCGCAAGGGCAACGTCGTTGCGCGCGCCGAGGCTGCCATCTTCGTTGACATGGAACTTCGGCACGGTGAAAAGCGAAATGCCTTTCACGCCCGGCGGCCCGCCGGGAATGCGCGCCAGCACCAGATGCACGATGTTCTCGCTCAACTCGTGGTCGCCGCCTGAAATGAAAATCTTGTTGCCGCGAATCGAATAAGTGCCGTCCGCATTGGGCGTGGCGCTCGTGACGAGATCGGACAGGCTCGAACCCGCTTGCGGCTCCGTCAACGCCATGGTGCCGAACGCGCGTCCTTCGAAGAGCGCTTGCAGATACTTGCGCTTTTGCGTTTCGCTGCCGAAGCGCTCGATCACGTTCGCGTTCGCCGTGGTCAGCATGGCATACGACGCGGTCGCGATGTTCGCGCTCTTGAAGAGCGACAGGCACGCAAACGAAATCACCGACGGCAACTGCATGCCGCCCCATTCGTAATCCTTGCCCGCGGCGAGGAAGCCGGTGGCGCGCATGGCGTCGAGCGCGTCTTTCACTTCGGCGGGCAGGGTGACGCGTTGTCCGTCGAACTGCGGCTCGTGTTCGTCCGCGAGACGGTTGTGTGTCGCGAACTTTTCCACGGCGACTGTATGCGCGGTGTCGAGCGCAGCGTCGAAGGTCTCGCGGCTGTGATCGGCGTGACGCGCGCGGCGTGTGAGCGTCTCTACTTCGAGTACTTCGAACAACTGAAACTCGAGATCACGCGAGTTGATGATCTGCGCATCTTGCATGAGAGAAGACCCGTGAAAAAGTAAGCCGCCATGCGGAACGGCGACGTAAAGCAAAGCGTAAAAGCGCCCTCGAACATATCGGCTCGGTGCGGCTGAAACGCGCGGCATTCGGGTAATTCCCGATGCTTCGCCACCCGCTTATGCATGCCAGTTTATCTCGAAAGTGAATGATCGTGCTTTTATTTACAGGCCGAATTTCGGCACGTATGATGGGCGCAAAACACGGCATACCGATCTGCATAGCAGAACAAATCTGGAGGAGCGACGCAATGTCTGTGAAGGACCTGTTTCAACTGGACGGCAAGGTGGCACTCATCACCGGCGGCTCGCGCGGCCTCGGTCTGCAAATGGCCGAGGCGCTCGGCGAAATGGGCTGCCGCGTCGCCATCACCGCGCGCAAGGCCGACGAACTCGCCGAAGCGAAAACGCATCTGCAGCAACTCGGTATCGAAGTGCAAACGGTGGTCAACGATCTGCAGCGCTTCGAAGGTATCCCCGGTCTCGTGGATGAAGTGCTGGGCCTTCACGGCCGCATCGATATTCTCGTCAACAACGCGGGCGCGACATGGGGCGCACCCGCCGAAGACTATCCCGACGAAGCGTGGCACAAGGTCATGAACCTGAATGTCAACGCGCCGTTCTTTCTCGCTCGCGAAGTCGGCAAGCGCAGCATGATCCCGCGGCGCGCCGGCAAGATCGTCAATATCGCTTCGGTGGCGGGCTTGAAGGGTTCGCCGCCGGGCATGAACACGATTGCGTACAACACGTCCAAGGCCGCCGCGATCAATTTCACGCGGGCGCTCGCCGCGGAGTGGGGCAAGTACAACATCAACGTCAATGCGATCTGCCCGGGCTTTTTTCCCTCGAAGATGACGGCCGGTCTGCTCGACAAGCTCGGAGAAACGATCGTCGCGCATACACCCTTGCGGCGTTTGGGCGGTGAAGAAGATCTCAAAGGTCCGATCGTGTTTCTCGCGAGCGAAGCGTCGCGCCACATCACCGGCCAGGAGTTCGCGGTGGATGGCGGCGCGATCATCATCTGAGCGTCACGCGGGTCCGACGCGGCGCTGTGAACGAAGTGCGCGGCAGCAAGCCGACGCGCACCGACAGTAACAAGCTGGAGACGCTGATGAACGAACGCCATCACCCGCATTGGCCGCCGCAATTGCCACTGCACTTGACGCTGCCCGAGACCAATCTCTTCTACAACGCCGAAGTCTCGGCGGCGCGCTACCCGAACAAGCCGTTCATCGTCTTCTACGACACGGCGATCACGTTCGCCGAGTTCAAGGACGAAGCCGAACGGATCGCGGGTTTCCTGCAACAGGAGTGTCGGGTCAAGGCCGGCGACCGCGTGCTGCTGTATATGCAGAACAGCCCGCAATGGATCATCGCTTACTACGGCATCCTGCGGGCGAACGCGGTGGTGGTGCCGGTCAATCCGATGAACATGACGGGCGAATTGGCGCATTACGTCGAAGACAGCGGCGCGACCACGATCATCGCGCCGCAATGCCTGTTCGCGAACGTCGAGCCATTGATTGGCAGCGGACCTGGCAAGGGCATCGAGCACGCAATCGTCGCGACGTATAGCGATTATCTGAGGAAAACCTCGCCGATTCCCGTGCCTGAATTCATCGCCGCGCCACGCAAGACGTTCGCGATTGCCGGCGTCACGTCCTGGCAGGAAGTGCTCGATCGACACATTGCGCCGGGGCCGCTCACCGCCGGTCCCGACGATCTGTGCGTGATGCCTTACACGTCGGGCACCACCGGCAAGCCCAAAGGCTGCATGCATACGCACCGCAGCGTGATGAGCACGGCGCTCGGCGGCTGCGTCTGGTTCTCGTCGCCGCCGGACGGCGTTTATCTATCCGTGCTGCCGCTCTTTCACGTGACCGGCATGCAAGGCGGCATGAACAGCGCGGTCTTTTCCGGTACGACCATCGTGCTGTTGCCGCGCTGGGACCGCGAGGCCGCTGCGCTATGCATGCAGAAATATCGCGTCACCGCATGGCAGTCCATCTCGACGATGATGGTCGATTTCCTCTCGAACCCGAAGCTCGACGAATACGATCTGTCGAGCCTTACCGGCACGCGTGGCGGCGGCGCGGCGATGCCGGACGCGATAGCCAGAAAGCTCAAGGCGCTGACCGGACTCGACTATGTCGAAGGCTACGGCATGACGGAGACGATTGCCGGCACGCACATCAATCCGCCGCATCGTCCGAAGCCGCAGTGCCTGGGCATTCCCGTGTTCGACGTGGACTCGCGCGTGATCGATCCGGTCTCGCTGGAGGAACTGCCGCAAGGCGAAACCGGCGAGATTGTCACTCACGCGCCGCAAGTCATGCAGGGCTACTGGAGAAATCCGAAGGCGACGGCGGAAGTCTTCATCGAACTCGACGGCAAACGGTTTCTGCGAACCGGCGATCTCGGCCATATCGACGAAGACGGTTATTTCTTCATGACCGACCGTCTCAAACGCATGATCAACGCGTCCGGTTACAAGGTATGGCCGGCTGAAGTCGAGGCGCTGATGTACCGGCATCCGGCGATTCACGAGGTCTGTGTGATCTGCGTGAAGGACGAAAAGCGCGGCGAGACCGTGAAGGCGCTGGTGGTGCCCGACGCCGCGCATGCGGGCACGATTACTGCACAGGAAATCATCGACTGGGCGCATGAGCAGATGGCCGCGTACAAGGCCCCGCGCATCGTCGAGTTCGTGGCGTCGCTGCCGAAGTCGGCCAGCGGCAAAATCTTGTGGCGCACATTGCAGGAAGAGGATGCGGCGCGCGTGGCCGGCTCGCGAAATTCGTCTGCTTGATGAAACACCGCTCGTGGCGCTGAACTGACTCTTTTGATGGTTTGCCGTAAGCTTTGAGCGCGAGTCCGTACTGAGTATCGTGCGCGGCTCGCCGTGGTGAACAGAAGACTCACAGACAAGCTTGAATGCTTGAATGCGCTTGACTGCTATTGCCAACTTTCGAGAGGGGAATTGAAAATGAAGAGCTTTGCCATCAAACAGATCATGCTCGGCGTTGCCGTTACCGCCATGGTCGCCGGCACCATTCCGCTCGCCGCGGCTCAAGGCGCGAGCGACGCTGCCATGTCGGCTGCGCCCGGTATGGCGGCGAGCAGTGCGAAACCCACCAAAGCCGAGCGCAAAGAGGCCCGCAAGCAAGCCCGAGCCAAGAAGAATGCCGAGTTGAAGAAGCTCGAAGACGCGGGCTATCAGCCGTCCGAGAACGACCCGAACTATCCGGACAAACTGCAGAAAGCGCAGAAGAAGGCCGGCGTCGGAGCAGGCGCGAGCCAGTAGTCACCCAGGCAGCGATCGCCCAGGCAGCCGCACGACGTGACTGAATGTCGCGCGGCTGCCGGTACGGATCGCGTCCGCGAGCCATGCAACGGGGTTCAGCCCACTTCAGCCGCATCGACTCAACGACCCACATTCAACGCGCGCCGAGCGTCTCGACCAGCATGTCGACGAACGCCTTGACCCGCGCCGTCATCTGTAACTGCTGCGGGTACACTGCATAGATATCCGCGCCCGGCGTGCGGTACTCGGGCAGGACGTGCACGAGCCGGCCATCGGCGAGATATTCCGCGATATCCCATTCGGCGCGCATCAGAATGCCTTGGCCGTCCAGCGCCCACTTCACCGCGATTTCGCCGTCGTTGGTTGTCAGGTTGCCGCGCACGCGCACTGTCTCGGTTTTTTCCGCGGCGCCGCGTCCGCTGGTCAGACGCCAGATGCCGTAAGCGTCGCCGCCTTGGCGAATGCCGATGCAATTGTGCTGCGCCAGTTCCGCCGGACTGCGCGGCGCGCGCCGCTCGGCAAGATAACGCGGCGAGGCGCACAACAGGCGCCGGTTCGACGCGACCCGGCGCGCGATCACGCGGGCATCCGGCGGTTCGCCGAAACGCACGCAGACGTCGAAGGCGTCGTCGCTGAGCGGCGGCGGATCGACCGAAAGCTGCAACTGCACATCCACTTCGGGAAAGCGCCGCACGAACCGTGAGATTAGCGGAGCCACGTGGCTGCGGCCGAAACCGAGCGTCGCGTTCACGCGCAGCAGGCCTTTTGGCGCCGCCTGCGAACCGCCGAGCAATTGGGCGAGGTCGTCCATCTCGCTCAGAATGCGCCGTGCGCGCGTCAGATACAGCTCGCCCTCCGGCGTGAGGCTCATACGCCGCGTCGTGCGGTTGACGAGCGAGACGGCCGCCCGCGATTCCATCTGCGCCAGATGCTTGCTCACGGCCGCCGTGCTCAGCCCGAGTTCGCGCGCGGCCGCTGTGAGGCTGCCGCTCGCGGCGAGTGTGGAGAAAAAAGCGAGATCGTCCGGCTGGATCGACGAGGTCATGAAGCGGCCTATTGTTAACCTGAAGTTAAGGATGCTTTGAGTCTAGCAGCGTTTTTCCAGGCAGTGGCCGTTCTACGATGCGCTCCATGCTTTCAACATCATGGAGACGCCCAATGAAGACCTATCGCATCGCAACCATTCCCGGCGACGGCATCGGCAAGGAAGTCGTACCCGCTGGCCGGCGCGTTCTGGAAGCCATCGCCGGGAGCAGCGACGCCTTCGGTTTCGAGTTCGAGAATTTCGACTGGGGCGGCGACTATTACCGCGAGCATGGCGTGATGATGCCGGCCGACGGACTCGATGCGATTCGTCATAAGGACGCGATTCTGTTCGGCTCGGCGGGCGACCCGGATATTCCCGATCACGTGACGCTGTGGGGGCTGCGCCTGAAAATCTGCCAAGGCTTCGACCAGTACGCGAACGTGCGCCCCACGCGCATCCTGCCCGGCATCGACGCACCGCTGAAGCGCTGCGGACCGAAGGATCTCGACTGGGTGATCGTGCGCGAGAACTCGGAAGGCGAATATGCCGGCGTGGGCGGCCGCGCGCATCAGGGCCATCCGATCGAAGTTGCCACCGACGTTTCGATGATGACCCGCGCGGGCGTCGAACGCATTCTGCGTTTCGCGTTCAGGCTCGCGCAATCGCGGCCCCGCAAGCTGCTGACCGTGATCACCAAGAGCAACGCGCAGCGTCACGCCATGGTCATGTGGGACGAGATCGCTGTGCAGGTCTCGAAGGAGTTCCCGGACGTGCGCTGGGACAAGGAACTCGTCGACGCCGCCACCGCGCGCATGGTCAACCGGCCGGCCACGCTCGACACGATCGTCGCCACCAATCTGCACGCCGATATTCTCAGCGACCTGGCCGCCGCGCTGGCCGGCAGTCTCGGCATCGCGCCGACCGCCAATCTCGATCCCGAGCGGCGCTATCCGTCCATGTTCGAGCCGATTCACGGCTCCGCATTCGACATCATGGGCAAGGGTCTCGCGAATCCGGTCGGCACTTTCTGGTCGGTGGTGATGATGCTGGAGCATCTCGGCGAGCACGCCGCCGCACAGCAATTGATGGCGGCAATCGAGCGCGTCACGGCGGACCCGTCGCTGCACACGGGCGACCTGGGCGGCACGGCCACGACCGCGCAGGTGACCGATGCTGTGTGCGCGATCCTGGCGGCGGGCTCGCCGACCAATGCGTCTACCTCTGCACCAGCCGAACCGGTTGCGAGCGTCGAGGCCGCCTGAAGCCGGCCGCCACGCGCAAAGAGTCACACAAAACATAACGCCCGGACAAACGCGTCACGGGCGATCTCGCTGCATCGAGCAGAGCTTGAGTGGAGACAGGTATGAACAATGAACTGCAGGCCCGAGTGGTGCGCAAGCTGACCTGGCGCATCCTGCCTTTTGTGATGCTGCTTTACTTTGTCAGCTTTCTCGACCGGGTGAACGTCGGCTTTGCGGCCATCACCATGAACAAGGATCTCGGCCTCACGCCGACCATGTTCGGGCTCGGCGGCGGCATTTTCTTCCTCGGCTATTTTCTGTTCGAGGTGCCGTCGAATCTCATCCTCAACAGGGTCGGCGCGCGCATCTGGATTGCCCGCGTGATGGTGACGTGGGGGCTGGTTTCGGCGGCCTCGGCATTCGTGGCGGGGCCGACTTCGTTCTATACGCTGCGCTTTCTGCTCGGCGTGGCCGAAGCCGGATTCTTTCCCGGCATCATCCTGTATCTGAGCCAGTGGTTTCCCGCCCGCCAGCGCGCCGTCGCGGCCGCCGCGTTCATGGCGGCTGCGCCGCTCTCGACGGCCGTCGGCTCGCCGATTTCCGGCGCGATCATGCAGATGCCCGCGTTGTTCGGACTGAAGGACTGGCAGTGGCTGTTCGTCATCGAAGCAATTCCCGCCGTGCTGCTCGGCTTCGTGGTGTTGAAGGCGCTCACCGATTCGCCGGACAAAGCCAAATGGCTCGCCGCCGATGAAAAAGCGTGGCTCATCGCCACCTTGCGCGACGAACGCATGGGACGCGAATCGCAGGCAGGCCATGCCGCCGGCGCGCTCGCCGCACTGCGCGACTCGCGCGTGTGGATCATGTCGATGATCTATTTCGGCACCTCCGCGGGACTCTACACGCTCGGTTTGTGGGCGCCGCTCATCATTCGCCAGTTCGGCTTCAGCGCGCTCGGCACGGGCGCATTGAATGCGATTCCGAGCGTGCTGGCGGTGCTCGGCATGGTGGTGTGGGCGCGTCATTCGGACCGCCGCGGCGAGCGGACGTGGCACGTGGTGATTCCTTGCGTGGCGGCCGCCATCGGGCTCGCCTGGGCCGGTCTCGCGGATACGGCGGTTAGCGTCGTGCTGGCGCTGGTGGTGGTGAATGTCGGCATCAGCGCGGCGAAGGCCCCGCTGTGGGCGATGCCGAGCACGTTTCTCTCGGGCGCCGGGGCCGCCGCCGGTATCGCCATGATCAATTCGATCGGCAACCTGGGCGGCTTCGTCGGACCGTTCGCGATCGGCTGGCTCAAAAGCGTGACGGGCGGATATGCCGCCGGGCTCTATGTGGTGGCGGCGAGTCTCGCGGTTTCGGCTTTGCTCACGTTGGCGGTCGGCCGGCGCGGGTATCGGACAGCGCACGCGGCACAATGATCCAGCCCGCTCGAATGGTCATGAGAAGCGTTGTCGTTCTCGCTCACGACGCGCTTTAGGGCTTTGATCTTTTGCGTATCTGAATCGATTACGCTTTGATGCTGTGGACTCGACACGCGGGCACGGCACCATGGCATCCAGACGCGAAGTAAAACGATACAAAGCCAATCTCTCCGATGAACTGCACAGCGCCGCGCTGTACGAAACGCTCGCGAAGGTCGAGCAAGACGGCGCTCGCAAGCAGGTCTACAGCGAGCTTGCCAGATCCGAGCGCGATCATGCGCAAGTCTGGGCCGACAAGCTGAGAGCCAACGGCCTTGATCCGAAAGGCACCGGTCAGGCCGTCAAAACGCGTTTGATGAAAGGACTGGTCCGCCTGTTCGGTGCGGGCTTCGTGCTGCCCACGCTGGCGGCCGCGGAGTACGCCGATCGCAACAAATACCAGGGGCAGCCGGACGCGGGCCGCATGTCGGCCGACGAACATCATCACGCCGCGATGGTGCAGGCTCTGGCTCATGGCGGCGGCGACGCGAGCCTCGCGCCGGGCGCGCGGATCGCCGCGGCCGAGTCGTGGCACAAGGGCGCGGGATCGGGCAACGACTTGCGCGCCGCCGTGCTCGGCGCCAACGACGGCCTCGTCTCGAACTTCTGCCTGATCATGGGCGTGGCCGGCGCGGGCACCGGCAACAAGGCGATTCTGTTGACGGGACTGGCGGGACTCATCGCCGGCGCGTGTTCGATGGCGCTGGGCGAATGGCTCTCGGTGACCAATGCGCGCGAGCTGGCCAGCACGCAGGTCGCGAAAGAGGCGCAGGAACTCGAAGAATCGCCGGAAGCCGAAGAGCACGAACTTGCGCTGATCTATCGCGCCAAGGGTCTCGACGCGGGCGAGGCCAAACGGGTCGCCTCGCAAATGATGCGCGACAAAAGCAAGGCGCTCGACACGCTCACTCGCGAAGAACTCGGACTCGATCCGGCGGAGTTGGGCGGCAATCCATGGTCCGCGGCGGGCGTGTCGTTCTGCCTGTTCTCCGTGGGCGCGATTTTTCCGGTGATGCCGTTTCTGTGGACGCATGGGTACAGCGCGATCATGCAATGCGTGGTGCTCAGCATGCTGGCGCTCGCGTCGATCGGCGTGTTCACGTCGCTTTTCAACGGACGCAGCGCAGGGTTTTCCGCGTTGCGGCAGGTCGTGATCGGCCTGATCGCGGCTGCGTTCACGTTCGGGGTGGGACGGTTGCTGGGCGTGTCGGTGTCGTGAGCGCTTGCCCTGGCGAGCGCATTTCGCCGTTGCATGGCAGGAACGACGGTTTTTTCGGCTTGGGTTTTGGGAACGTGCGCTTGCTGCGCTGCGGCAACGAGGCTTGAAGACCTCCGCGAATAGCGTTTTTCTGCGCCGCATTTCCTCCACTTGCTCGAACGCGACATGCCTTACAACGCGCCTCGACACCCGCCAAACCCTTGCCCCACAAGGCCGCCCACCCCGCGCGCCAACGTGCCCAAAAAACGGGTGTCGCATTTCCACATGTGCCTGTCGCAAATAGTCGGCTAGCGATACTTTTTTCTGGCAACTATGTATGCACAGCGCGGACGAGCGTTTGTCACCGCAACAACTATCTTGCATGGGGCCAGGTAAGCGCTGATGCGCTAACTGCGGTCGAAGCGTTGCATGGGACCGCAGTAAGCGCTAAAGCGCCAACTCTGGTCGACATAGGAGAGTATTCAATGAATTCCCCGAAGGTCGTGGTCGAAGGGTTGTGCAAGGTGTTCGGCACCAACCCGAAACAGGCGATCGGCATGCTGGCAGGCGGCGCGACGAAAGAGGAAGTGTTCGCGCGCACCGGTCAGATTGTCGGCGTCCACAACGTATCGTTCGAAGTCAAGGAAGGCGAGATCTTCGTGCTGATGGGCCTGTCCGGCTCCGGCAAGTCGACGCTGATCCGCCTGATCAACCGCCTCGTCGAGCCGACGGCCGGCAAGGTGCTGATCGACGGCCGCGACGTGGCCAGCGTGCCGCGCTCCGAGCTGACGGCGCTGCGTCGCAAGGACATGAGCATGGTGTTCCAGTCCTTCGCGCTGATGCCGCAGCGCACCGTGCTGTCCAACGCGGCGTTCGGGCTCGAAGTGGCGGGCGTGGGTCGCAAGGAGCGCGAGAAGCGCGCGATGACCGTGCTCGAGCAGGTCGGCCTCGCGCCGTTCGCGCAGAAGCTGCCCGCGCAACTGTCCGGCGGCATGCAGCAGCGCGTGGGCCTCGCGCGGGCGCTCGCGGTCAACCCGTCGCTGATGATCATGGACGAGGCATTTTCCGCCCTCGATCCGCTCAAGCGCAAGGAAATGCAGAACGTGCTGCTCGATCTGCAACACGAACAGCAGCGCACCATCCTGTTCGTGTCGCACGATCTGGAAGAGGCGATGCGCATCGGCACCCGTATCGCGATCATGGAAGGCGGCCGGGTCGTGCAGGTCGGCACGCCGCAGCAGATCATCACCAATCCCGCCGACGATTACGTGCGCGCGTTCTTCGAAGGCATCGACACCAGCCGCTATCTGACCGCCGGCGATCTGATGCAGACCGACGCCGTGCCGCTCATGCAGCACTCGCCGCAGATCGACGCATCGAGCGTGGCCGCCACCCTCAACGGCAGCGCCGACTACGCGTTCGTGCTGGACAGCGAGCGCAAGATTCGCGGCTTCGTATGCCGCGACGCGATGGGCAGCGCCTCGCCGCAGGTCAACCAGATCGAGTGCATCCGCCGCACCACGCCGCTCGACGACGTGGTCGAACTCGTGGTGGCGAGCCGCGCGCCGCTGCCGGTCGTCGAAGCCGACGGCTCCTACTGTGGTTCGGTCAACAAGACGAACGTGTTGAACGTTCTCACGCGCCATCGGAGTTCCCATGTCTGAAGTCATTCCACTTGGCGCCTGGGTCGATCACGGCGTTCACTACCTGCTCGACCACGACGCAAAAACTTTCGATTCGATCGGCAAGGTGATCGAGAGCTTTGCCGCGGTGATCGAACACGGCTTGCAAGCAGTGCCGATGTGGGCGTTGATGGCGTTCTTCGTCGGCATCGGGCTATGGCGGGTCGGCTGGCGTTTCGCGCTGTTCACGCTGCTCGCCATGCTGCTGATCTACGGCACCGGGTTCTGGGATCAGATGGTGATCACGCTCGGCCTGACCTTGTCGTCGACATTGATCAGTCTGCTGCTTGGCGTGCCGCTCGGCATCTGGACCGCGAAGAGCCGTACCGTCGAGATGATCGTGCGCCCCGTGCTGGATTTGATGCAGACCATGCCGGCGTTCGTCTACCTGATTCCGGCCGCGATGCTGTTCGGTCTCGGCCGTGTGCCGGGGATTCTCTCCACCGTGATTTTCGCCATGCCGCCGGCGGTGCGTCTCACGTCGCTCGGCATCAAGCATGTGAATCGCGAGATCGTCGAAGCAGGGCAGGCGTTCGGCTGCACGCCGTTGCAACTGCTCTACAAGGTGCAGTTTCCGAATGCGCTGCCGTCCATCATGACCGGCGTCAACCAGACCATCATGATGGCGCTCTCCATGGTGATCATCGCGTCGATGGTCGGCGCGGGCGGTCTCGGCAACGACGTGCTGGCCAGTATTCAGCGGCTCGACATCGGGCTCGGTTTTGAAAGCGGACTCTCGGTGGTGATGCTCGCGATCATTCTTGACCGCATCACGGAGAGCTTCGGCCGTTCGCCGGGCACGGCGCGCGCGCCGCTGCTGTCGGGCTTGCGTAGCGTCATGAAAGTGCGCCGCCAGCCGGCCGCGCAACACGGCTGAGCCGCCTATGAAGCGCGACGCGCTCACGCCTGTCGAGCCCGAGGCCGATTCGCCGCTGTCCGGGCTCGCGCACGTCGGTTTTCTGACGCTGCCCAACTTTTCGATGATTGCCTTCACCAGCGCGGTCGAGGTGCTGCGCATGGCCAACTACGTGGGCCGCGCGCAGCACTACCGGTGGTCGGTGATCACGCCGGACGGCGAGCCCGCACGAGCCAGCAACGGCATCACGGTGAAGCCCACCACGACGCTCGCTGAAGCCGGCATGCCGGATGTGCTGATCGTCTGCGCCGGCTGGCACGTCAGAGATTACGTGAACGACACGGTGATCGCGCTGCTGCGCGAAGTCGCGGAAAAGGGCGTACCGCTCGGCGGTATTTGCACGGGACCGTTTGCATTGCTCGCCGCAGGCCTGCTCGACGGCTATCGCTGCACCGTGCACTGGGAAGACATGTCGCCGTTGCACAAGAGCTACCCGCACGTGCGTTTTGCCGACGAACTGTTTGTGATCGACCGCGATCGCATGACCTGCACCGGCGGCACCGCGCCGCTCGACCTGATGCTGAAACTGGTGGGCATGCGGCTCGGTCATGCGGTGGCGGCGCAGGTGTCCGAGCAGTTCATCGTCGAACGGATTCGCGGCTCGACCGATTACCAGCATATTCCCGTCGACGCGCGGGTCGGTTTCTCGCGCGCGGAACTCGTCGAGGTGGTGCGGCTGATGGAAGCGAATATCGAGGAGCCCTTATCGCTCGACGAACTCGCGCGGCTCGTGCATCTTTCGCAGCGGCATCTGCAGCGCATGTTCAAGATGTTCCTGAGCGTGTCGCCCACGCACTATTACCTGACGCTGCGATTGCGGCGCGCGCGCGAGTTGCTGCGGAATACGGATGCGTCGATTGCGCGTGTGACGACCGTGTGCGGTTTTCATTCGGCGTGTCATTTCAGCAAGGCGTATCGCGCGCAGTTCGGTCATGCGCCGAGTGTCGAGCGGCGCTTGTCTGCTTAGTGGCCGTTCATTGGCCGCGTAATGAGCGGCGTAAAACAATCCGCTTCATCCAATCCAGTCAAAACATCAATCACCCTGAGGGAACGCCATGAAACGTTTGTGGGCTGCGTCGTTGTGCGCGCTGTCTGTGTCGTCTGTGTTGGCCGCGGAACCTGCCACTTGCCGCGACGTGCGATTCGCCGACGTCGGCTGGACCGATATCGCGGCGACTACCGGGCTGGCGTCGACCGTGCTCGAAGGGCTCGGCTACAAGCCGACCAAGACGATCGCTTCGGTGCCGATCACGTTCGCCGGCGTAAAGAGCAAGCAGATCGACGTATTCCTCGGCTACTGGTCGCCGACCATGGACCCGATGATCGACCCGTTCAAAAAGTCCGGCCAGCTGAGCGTGTTGCCGACGCCGAATCTGACCGGCGCGAAATACACGCTGGCGGTGCCGGATTACGCGTATCAGTCCGGCATCAAGACGTTCGCTGACATCGCGAAGAACTACGACAAGCTCGACGGCAAGATCTACGGGATCGAGCCGGGCAACGACGGCAATGCGTTGATCAAGAAGATGATCGACACCAATCAATATGGGCTCGGCAAGTTCAAGCTGGTGGAATCGAGCGAGGCGGGCATGCTGGTCGAAGTGAACCGCGCGATTCGCGACAAGAAACCGATCGTGTTTCTCGGCTGGGAGCCGCATCCCATGAATGTGCAGATGAAGATCGATTATCTGTCCGGCGGCGATGCGGTGTTCGGGCCGAACTATGGTGAAGCCAAGGTGCTGACGGTGACGCCGAGCGATTATTCGACGCGCTGCCCGAACGTCGCGAAGCTGGTGTCGAATCTGCAGTTCACGACCGATATCGAGAATCACGTAATGCTGCCGATCATGAATAAAACCGATCCGAACAAAGCCGCGCGCGAATGGCTGAAGGCGAATCCGGCGGTGCTGGACAAATGGCTGGCGGGGGTGAAGACGTATGATGGGAAGGATGGGCTGCCGGCTGTGAAGGCGTATGTGGCGGGGAAATAGGTGGGATTTGTAGCATTTGGCGGGTAGGGACGTTCGCGCAGAATGTCTCTACGCCGCCTCTTTTGTTCTTGTGCTTGCAACCTGACGGACGCTTAACCGGAAATTTGCCAAGCCGATGTCGGATCGGACATTTCCATAGAGTAGCTCGGCGTTGTCTGGTCACCGCGATTCGATGTTCCTTCGACGTGCGTCGGGCTTTTTCGACTCGCGTTAGGGTCGGCGCAAGCATGTTGTAATTTTAAGAGTTGTCGGATATTTCGGTTGTGCCTGTTCCTATAGGGTGCTTGGGCTTTACCAAGTACAACTAATAGGAGCAACGATGATAAGAAACGGAATTAACGAGAGTTCGGCGGGAATGGCGGCCCGCTTGCTGGCCGCGTTCATCCTGCTAATGGTGGCGCTCGGGGCGAACGCCGCTGATTGTAATGCGGTGTGGGCAGCCACTGGCGCGAAGCCAGGTTCACCCACTTGCCGGTGGGATGCTTACGCCGGTGTACCTGGCGGCATACAGTACTACAACTGCGTGAGTTTGCCGCTGATCGACGCGTGGTGCGCGACACCGGCGGATGATCAGCCTGAGGCCAGTTGTCCGGTTGCTGACCCGGTGTATCCCGGCAGCGGAGCAGTCACGTTGACGGAGGCCGATTTTGTCAGCGGTGACGAGATTCCGATGCTTTTCGCGCGGACGTATCGTTCAAAGCCGCTGACAGCATCGGCGACGGCGATGGGGCCGGTCTGGTTCCATAGCTGGCAGCGTAACCTCGGACTAGCGAATGCCAATAACGGCAGCACGTCAACGGTGCTGGCCTATCGGCAGAGTGGTGAGCCCATTACTTTCGTCTGGTCGGCTGGTACCTGGCGCACCAAGGCCTTCACTGGATTAGCGCTGGCGCAGAACGATTCTGGATGGACACTCACCGACCTCAGCACAGAGACCGTTGAATCGTACTCCGGCCAAGGCGTGCTGCTGGCTGAACGCACGAAGACAGGTTTTGTTCGCACGCTGAGCTATGACGGTTCCGGTCTGCTGACCACTGTTACGCAGCATGCCGAAGGCACGGACACCAACAAGGACGTCACGCTTCGGCTTGACTACGACGATAAGCGTCGTCTGTCGCGTCTCAATGATCCACTGGGCGGTCTGACCCAGTACGGATACGACGCGAATGGCAATCTTGTTTCGGTCACGTGGCCGGATGGAAACGTGCGCCGCTACGTCTACGACGACACGCGGTTCAAGAACGCATTGACCGGAGAGATCGACGAGTCGGGCAATCGCATGGCGACGTGGAGCTACGATGCTCAAGGTCGAGCGGTGGCGGTGAGTCATCCGAGTGCTGGACAGAACGTGCAGTTGGCCTACAACGCGGGCTCGACGATTATTACCGCTAGCAAAGGTTCCACCACGCTGAGTCTGTCGTCGATCGGCGGCATGCTCCGGCCGACCGGGAGCGCCTCGACCGCGGGCAATACGAACTCGGGGTGGGATGCGTCAGGCAATTTGCTGAAAGACACTGACGCGAGCGGTGGCACGTCTGAATACAGCTACGACGATACCGGGCGCCCGGTTCGGGCGACGGTAAAGAGTGCGGGCGGCACATCAATCACGACGATCCGTTACTACGAGGCCAGTGGCCTGCGTCCGTCGATGATCGCATCTCCAAGGTTGATCCAGTCTTTCGTGTACGACGCGAACGGCAATGTCACAGGGATAAGTGAGACGCCGACTACGGACGCGACGGGCGCCAGCGCTTTCGATGCCGCGAAGGCGGATGGGGTGACTACCGCGTACGGCATGACCTACGACGCCAACAACCGGCTTGCTTTTGTGATGCAACTAGCGGACGGAAAGTCCGCGGCTCAGTGGAAGGTCAATCGTGACTTAACGGGCAATGTGTTCGCCATTATCGCGCTAGGAGACATTCCACAAGCGACCGAGTTCATCTCGCGCGACGCGGCACATCGTGTCCAGTACGGCTATAACCCAACGGGCGATTTTTATCTCCGTTATGACCGGCGCGGACGCATCGACAACTTCAAGTTCAATGAATATGCGAGTCCGGCGAACGGCGGAATTCGACGCGTGTTCAAGGCGAGGTTCGGCTACTCGCCAGACGGACGGGTGGTATCGCGCACAGGTACGGTTGCGAACGACGGCAGCGTTCTTGACCTGAACGATGGCACGGACATTCCGATCTCCGGCGACGAAACCAATCAGTGGATCGATAACTATAACTATGGTGACTCGCCGGTGGGGCCGCCTGCGAACCTTCAGGGCGCGCGTCGACTGCTGGGGGATAACTTCCTGGGCACGTCAACCGTTTGCAGCGGCTGTCATTTTTCGGCCGGGCTGATCGACGGCACGGTCCGCGGTATCGCGATGGTCTATCGGCTGTTGCAGAACCCGGTGGTGCGCTATGGCATCGGCCAGGGCGCCAGAAAAGCTGCCGAGAACTGGGATCGCATCAAGCAGATGTGCAAGCCCGCCGCGGAGACGGAGGTGGATGGGATTCCGCCGGGGCGGATCACTTCGGAATATACGGATATCACAACCGGCAATAGTATGCGGAACATTCGTACTGATGTAGGCAAGGCGGAGTTCGAAGCTAATCTGGCAGAGAGCGGGTACGCGCAGACGCTGAGCAAAGACGGAAAGGCCGATATCTTTACCAAAGGTGAAAGTCAGTATACTGTCCGCGAATATTCAAACTCTGGCGCTATGACCGCGGACGTAAAAGTTAGCGGGGTGAATATAGCGAAGATCAGGCTGGGGGGGAAATGAGTAAAAGCGAATATCTGACAGACCGTCAATCCTTTGATCGCCTGCGGAAGCGAGCGGCCGCAGGGCTGAAAATGGTCACTACCGCAGTTGCATCCAATGCGGCGATTTTCTTTGACTCTTCCGATATTTGCACTTTTCGATATCACAAATTTTTGCGGGCGCTTCTTTCCGAGAGAGGCGAGGCGGAATTTGCGGCGCTCGTTTTACGGCCAGACCCGGAGGCATACTTTTTTCACCATTTTTCAAAATTTTCCGCGCTCATTTTTCGGCCTGACCATTCGGACGAGGATTTTGTCGTATCACTCAACTCTGATCCGGGAGGGAGTTTGGCGGATGCATTCGACGCAAACTCTGAGCGGTACATCGTTTTTCCGCTCAGTGGTGAATGGGCGATTTACGCGGATCGGGACCAGGAGTTGGCCGCGATGGCAGGACCACCCGAAGTTCTGGAGTTTGCACGTCAGCATTACCCCTTTGAGGTCCATAAAACAAATCCTGGGTTTGTGATAAGCGATTAAATTTCCCGCTTTTTTGAGCGAGCAGGCTGACTCCGTCAGCCTGCTCAAGGCCAGTCACAACGATTGAAAAGTTCCATATTTTAGAAGTATGGAATTTTTTGCTCGCTACTGTCCTTGCAAGGTACCGAGGGTTACCAAAGGTGATAAACGATGCACTGTTCGAGACGAGTCGAACGCAGGCTTGCCGAGCGCAGACGTTTATATCGACGGCACGAGGACAATCAAGATCAGGCTAAAGTGAAATGGAAAAGCGAATCTTTGTCGACGGCCCGGCCGAGTTTCATGACCTGTAGGCACGCGCTACCGCGGGCGCGCGGCTAAAGGGTTCAGAATCGTTGAATAGCTTGCGATAGATCTAGAAGTCAGTCAAAGCGGAAACGGCGCGACACGTCGCTTCGTTTCCGCATCCACGTTTGCGCCCAAGCCTGCGCAAGATCATTCGCAGGTGATCGGGTTTTACGAGAACCCGCGTTGAGTTTTTGATTTTTCGCCGTCGCGCGCGTGTCCCGATCAACAGTCCGTGACACGCGCGCATATCAGAGGCGTGGCTGGCAGTGCCATGGCGCGTGAGACAACCTCAAATCGCCTGCGCCCGCCCCGGAAACGTCTCATCATAATCCCCACTATCCTCAGCTTCCGCCGCCGTGCCGCGCTGCTCGCGATACATCATCGGCGGCAAACCGAATTGCTTGCGGAATTCCCGCCCCAGGTGCGAAGCATCGGAAAACCCGCAACTCGAAGCAATATCCGCCACCGTCTTATCCGAACTCGTCAACAACCACGCGGCTGTCCGCAACCGCACCTGCTTCGCGTAGGCCTGCGGCGCCTTACCCGTTTCCGCCTTGAAAAGCCGTTCCAACTGACGCGGCGAAAGATCGAGTTTCCCCGCAAGTTCATCGAGCGACAGCGAGCGCCCCACATGCTGCTCCATCAGCAGAATCGCGCGCTTGACCTTGGGATGCGTGGCGGGCGCGAGCCCCGGCGGATGCGGTTGCGGTGCGTTGCCTTTCTGCATGTCGTCGACGAGCAGAATGCGCAGCGCCTTCTGCACCGTGGCGGTTTCGAAGTGACGCAACAGGATCGCGGCGGCCACGTCGATCGACGCGCGCCCGCCGGAACACGTAATGCGCCGGCGGTCGATCACGAACAGCCGGTCGGCGATCAGCGCTTCCTCGTTCACCGACGGAAAGCGCTCGATGAAATCCCAGTAATGAAACCAGCTCACGCAAATGCGGTAACCGTCGAGCACGCCCGCGCGCATCAGCGAAAACACGCCCGTGCACATGCCGACGAGCGTCGCATCGGTGGCGGCGGCGCGCCGGATGAAAGCGAGCGTGGCGTCGTTCGCGGCCGGCCCAGAATGCAGCAAGCCGCCCACCACCACGACGTAATCGAACGGCTCGGCGGTGTCGAACGTCTCCCACGGCGTGATCTGGATGCCGCAACTCGCCCGCACCGGAGCAAGGGTTTCCCCTATTACGCTCCATGAACAGCGCACAGGCTTGCTGAAATCGCCTTCGTCCGCGGACAGGCGCAGCAGGTCGACGAAACCCGAAAACGCCGTCAGCGTGAAGTTCGGCAACAGGATGATGCCGAAGCGGATGCGCTGCTTCGAGTTGCCGTCGATCGATTGAGGGGGAAGCGGTTCAGCGGAATTCATGCATGCAGCCAGCAAAGGAAAAAGGTTGGATCAAGCATAGCACCGCGCCGGGTGCGTCCTGCGCCCGGCATCGTGCAGTAGCGCGGGCGGCGGCGCCAGCCATGCTCGCGGCGGCCCGCGCGTACTGTGGGTCTTTCGCAAATGCGTCAGGACTCGTCGTAAAAACGCCGTGCCGCTTGGCGCGCGGTTTTGTTGACGCCACTATCCCACTGCCATGCCGTTTTTATTCTATCGGTTCAATTTGACCTGCGGTGCAATAGAGGCCAATCCACCCAAAGCATCGCAACGCACAAGGCACGCCATGAACGTCAGCGTCTTCGATCTGTTCAAGATCGGTATCGGTCCGTCAAGCTCGCACACCGTGGGGCCGATGATCGCTGCATGCCGCTTCGCTTCGCATATCGAAGACGCCAATCTGCTCGGCTTCGTGCGCGGCGTGAAGGTCGACCTGTTCGGCTCGCTCGGCGCGACCGGCAAGGGTCACGGCACGGACAAGGCGGTGCTGTTGGGACTCGAAGGCAATCTGCCCGATTCCATCGACCCGGACCTGATCGAGCCGCGCCTGCAAGCGATCCGCGCGACAAAACAGCTGGTGCTGCTCGGCAAGCACCCGGTCAAATTCGACGAGCGCGAGCATCTGGGCTTTTTCCGCAAGCTGATGCCGGGTGCGCCGGGTTCGGGCATCGTGCATCCGAACGGCATGCGCTTTCAGGCTTTCGACGAAAACGGCCAACTGCTGGTGGAGAAGGAGTATTACTCGATCGGCGGCGGCTTCGTGGTGAATCGCGAAGGCGATCGCGTAAACGGTGTGCGCGCCGGCGCCGAAGTGCCACATCCGTTTCGTACCGGCGACGATCTGATGCGCGTCTGCCGTGAGACCGGATTGTCGATCGCGCAGATCACGTTGCGCAACGAATGCGCGGCGCGTCCCGAACAGGAAGTGCGCGAAGGCTTGCTGGCGATCTGGCGCACCATGTCCGCGTGCGTCGAACGCGGCTGCAAGGTGCGTGGCGAACTGCCGGGCCCGATGCACGTGAAGCGCCGTGCCGCCGATCTGTGCGGACAATTGCGTTCGCGCTCGGAAGAGTCGCTGCGCGATCCGCTCTCCATGCTCGACTGGGTCAACCTCTACGCGATGGCCGTCAACGAAGAAAACGCGGCGGGCGGCCGTGTCGTCACGGCGCCGACCAATGGCGCGGCGGGCGTGATTCCCGCGGTGCTGCACTACTACGTGAAGTTCATGCACGCGTCGAACGACGAGGGCATCGTCAACTTCCTGCTGACGGCGGCGGCGATCGGCATCATCTACAAAGAGACGGCGTCGATCTCGGGCGCCGAAGTGGGCTGCCAGGGTGAAGTGGGCGTGGCCTGTTCGATGGCCGCCGCGGCGCTCGCCGCCGTGATGGGCGGCACGCCGACGCAAGTCGAAAACGCCGCCGAAATCGGCATGGAACACAACCTCGGCATGACCTGCGATCCGGTCGGCGGCCTCGTGCAGATTCCGTGCATCGAACGCAACGCGATGGGCGCGATCAAGGCACTGAACGCCGCGCGCATGGCGATGAAGGGCGACGGCCAGCACTACGTGTCGCTCGACAATGTGATCAAGACGATGCGCGAAACCGGCGCGGACATGAAGACGAAATACAAGGAGACGTCGCGCGGCGGGTTGGCCGTCAACGTCATCGAGTGTTGAGAACGGAATCGCGAAGTAACGCAGGGAAAGCCGCAAATAGTAAAGCAGGAACCTGAGAGGCAGCATGAGCACCAGCGCCAGCATTCAGCACAGTACCCACAAGGATCAACGATGAGCCGCTATTCGATATTCAGCCTGTTGCGCAACGGGATGTCGTATCACGAGAACTGGGAGCGACAGTGGAAGAGCCCCGAGCCCAAACGTGAATACGACGTCGTGATCGTCGGCGGCGGCGGGCATGGTCTTGCCACCGCGTATTACCTCGCCAAGGAACATGGCGTGCGCAATGTTGCCGTGCTGGAGAAGGGCTGGATCGGCGGCGGCAATACGGCGCGCAACACGACCATCGTGCGCTCGAACTATCTGTGGGACGAGTCCGCCGCGCTCTATGAAAAAGCGATGAAGCTGTGGGAAGGGCTCTCGCAGGAGCTGAACTACAACGTCATGTTCAGCCAGCGCGGCGTGATGAATCTCGCGCACACGCTGCAGGACGTACGCGACACCGAACGCCGCGTGAATGCGAACCGGCTGAACGGCGTGGACGCCGAATTCCTCACGCCCGCGCAGATCAAGGAAATCGAGCCGACGATCAATCTGAACAGCCGCTATCCGGTGCTTGGCGCGTCGATTCAGCGGCGCGGCGGCGTGGCGCGTCACGATGCGGTGGCCTGGGGTTTCGCGCGCGGCGCGGATCAGGCCGGCGTCGATATCGTGCAGAACTGCCAGGTTACGGGCATTCGCCGCAACGGCAGTCAGGTGGTCGGCGTGGACACCACGAAGGGTTTCATCAAGGCGAAGAAAGTCGCGATCGTCGCGGCGGGCAATACTTCGACGCTCGCCGACATGGCCGGCGTGCGGCTGCCGCTGGAGAGCCATCCGTTGCAGGCGCTGGTGTCGGAACCGATCAAGCCGGTGGTCAACACGGTGGTGATGTCGAACGCGGTGCACGCGTACATCAGCCAGTCCGACAAGGGCGATCTGGTGATCGGCGCGGGCGTGGATCAGTACACGGGTTTCGGTCAGCGCGGCAGTTTCCAGATTATCGAAGGCACGCTCGAAGCGATCGTTGAAATGTTCCCGGTGTTCTCACGGGTGCGGATGAACCGCCAGTGGGGCGGCATCGTGGACGTCTCGCCGGATGCATGCCCGATCATCAGCAAGACCGATGTGAAGGGGCTGTACTTCAATTGCGGTTGGGGCACGGGCGGCTTCAAGGCGACGCCGGGTTCCGGATGGGCGTACGCGCACACCATTGCGAAAGATGAGCCGCATCCGCTGAACGCGCCTTTCTCGCTGGACCGTTTCTATACCGGCCACCTGATCGACGAACACGGCGCCGCCGCTGTTGCCCACTAACGTCACGCACTGGGACGAGGACAAACAAATGCTATTGATCGAATGCCCGTGGTGCGGGCCCCGCGCCGAAACCGAATTTTCCTGCGGCGGCGAAGCGGACATTGCCCGTCCGCTCGACACCGAGAAGCTCACTGACCGCGAATGGGGCGACTACCTGTTCATGCGCAAGAACCCGCGCGGTGTGCATCGCGAGCAATGGATGCACACCCAAGGCTGCCGCCGCTGGTTCAAGGCGCAACGCGACACGGTGAGCTATGAGATCCAGGGCTACGAGACGTTCGAGCGTCCGTTGCTCGCCATGGATAGCGCCGAGGCTAACATGCAAAACAAGGCACAAAACAAGGCACAAGAGGGCAAGGCATCATGAGCCAGAAAGACCGACTCCCGAACGGCGGCCGCATCAATCGCGCAATGCCGCTGACGTTCACCTTCAACGGCCGCCAGTACCAGGGCTATCAGGGCGACACGCTGGCTTCGGCGCTGCTTGCGAACGGCGAGCATTTCGTCGCGCGCAGCTGGAAGTATCACCGGCCGCGCGGCATCGTGACAGCGGGTGTGGAAGAGCCGAATGCCGTCGTGCAACTCGAAACCGGCGCGTACACGGTGCCGAATGCGCGCGCGACCGAAGTCGAGTTGTATCAGGGGCTCGTCGCCACCAGCGTGAACGCGAAGCCGAGCATCGAGAAAGACCGCATGGCGGTCAACCAGAAGTTCGCCCGCTTCATTCCGGCCGGCTTCTACTACAAGACCTTCATGTGGCCGCGCAAATTCTGGCCGAAGTATGAAGAAGTGATCCGCGACGCGGCCGGCCTTGGCAAGGCGCCGGAACATACCGACGCGGACCGCTACGACAAGTGCTTTGCGCATTGCGACGTGCTGGTGGTGGGCGGTGGCCCGACCGGCCTCGCGGCCGCGCATGCCGCCGCGTTGTCCGGCGCGCGCGTGACGCTGGTCGACGATCAGCCGGAACTCGGCGGCTCGCTGCTGTCGTGCCGCGCGGAAATCGACGGCAAGCCCGCGCTCCACTGGGTGCAGAAGCTCGAAGACGAGTTGCGGCAGATGCCCGAAGTGAAGATCCTGTGCCGCAGCACGGCATTCGGCTATCAGGACCACAATCTCGTGACGGTAACGCAGCGGCTCACCGAACATCTGCCGGTGTCGCAGCGCAAGGGCACGCGCGAACTGATGTGGAAGATCCGCGCGAAACGCGTGATTCTCGCGACCGGCGCGCACGAGCGTCCTATCGTGTTCGGCAACAACGATCTGCCGGGCGTGATGCTGGCGTCGGCCGTGTCGACCTATCTGCATCGCTATGCGGTGCTGCCGGGACGTAACGCCGTTGTGTTCACCAACAACGACGACGGTTATCAATGCGCGCTCGATCTGAAAGCAGCCGGCGCTCAGGTGACGGTGGTCGATCCGCGCGCGAACGAATCGAAGGGCACGCTGCCCGCTTTGGCACGCCGCTACGGCGTCAAGGTGTTGAACGGTGTCGTGATCACGGCGGCGCACGGCAAACTGCGCGTGGCGTCGGTGGACCTCGCGTCGTATTCGAACGGACAGGTCGGTGCGAAGCAGAGCGAACTCGCCTGCGATCTGCTCGCGATGTCCGGCGGCTGGAGCCCGGTGTTGCATTTGTTCGCGCAGTCGGGCGGCAAGGCGCACTGGCATGACGAGAAGGCCTGCTTCGTGCCGGGCAAGGCGATGCAGCCGGAAACCAGCGTCGGCGCATGCGCGGGCGATTTCAAGCTCGGCCAGGGCATCCGTTTCGCGATGGACGCGGGCGCCGAAGCCGCGCGCGCGGCCGGTCATATCGTGGCTCGGCCCAATCCGGTTCAGGTCGCCGAGATCACGGAAGCGAAGATGCTGCCGCTGTGGCTGGTCGGCGGCCGCGAGATGGCTACGCGCGGGCCGAAGCAGTTCATCGATTTCCAGAACGACGTGTCGGCAGCGGATATTTTCCTCGCGGCACGCGAGGGCTTCGAATCGGTCGAGCACGTAAAGCGCTATACGGCAATGGGTTTCGGCACCGACCAGGGCAAGCTCGGCAACATCAACGGCATGGCGATTCTCGCGCAGGCGCTCGGCAAGACGATTCCCGAGACCGGCACCACGACCTTCCGTCCGAACTACACGCCCGTCACCTTCGGCACGTTCGCCGGCCGCGAGCTGGGCGAGTTTCTCGATCCGGTGCGCAAGACGGCGGTGCACGAGTGGCATGTGGAAAACGGCGCGGCTTTCGAGGACGTCGGCAACTGGAAGCGTCCGTGGTACTACCCGAAAGCGGGCGAAGACATGCACGCGGCGGTGGCGCGTGAATCGCTCGCGGTGCGCACGAGCGTCGGCATTCTCGATGCGTCCACGCTCGGCAAGATCGACATTCAGGGCCCCGATTCGGCCAAGCTCCTGAACTGGGTCTACACGAATCCGTGGAGCAAGCTGGAAGTCGGCAAGTGCCGCTACGGTCTGATGCTCGACGAAAACGGCATGATCTTCGACGACGGCGTGACCGTGCGCCTCGCCGACCAGCACTACATGATGACGACCACCACCGGCGGAGCGGCGCGCGTGCTGACGTGGCTCGAACGCTGGCTGCAAACCGAATGGCCGGACATGCGCGTGCGGCTCGCCTCGGTGACGGATCATTGGGCGACTTTTGCCGTGGTCGGTCCGAATAGCCGCAAGGTGCTGCAGAAGGTCTGCCAGGACATCGACTTCGCGAACGCGGCGTTCCCGTTCATGAGCTATCGCGAAGGCACGGTGGCGGGCGCGGCTTCGCGTGTGATGCGCATCAGCTTCTCGGGCGAACTGGCTTATGAAGTGAACGTGCCGGCGAACGTCGGGCGCGCGGTGTGGGAAGCGCTGATGGCCGCGGGTGCCGAGTTCGACATCACGCCGTACGGCACCGAAACGATGCACGTGCTGCGCGCGGAGAAGGGCTACATCATCGTCGGCCAGGATACGGACGGCTCGATGACGCCGTACGACCTCGGCATGGGCGGGCTCGTCGCGAAGTCGAAGGACTTTCTCGGCAAGCGTTCGCTGACGCGCTCGGACACCGCGAAGGCCGGGCGCAAGCAACTGGTCGGCCTGCTCTCGGACGATCCGTCGTTCGTGATACCGGAAGGCTCGCAGATCGTCGCGGGTCCGTTCCAGGGCGAGACGGCGGCGATGCTCGGCCACGTCACGTCGAGCTACTACAGCCCGATCCTGAAGCGTTCGATCGCGATGGCGGTCGTCAAGGGCGGCCTCGACAAGATCGGCGAAACGGTCACGATTCCGCTTTCGAGCGGCAAACAGATTGCAGCGAAGGTCACCAGTTCGGTGTTCTACGACAGCGAAGGAGCACGTCAACATGTGGAATGAAACGAGAGGGACGGCGTCGGTCGTGGATCGTGCTGTCGGCAAACAGACCGGCGTGTGGCAGGAGTCGCCGCTGGTAGGCACGGACGCGCTGCTGAAGAAGCATCAGGCGACGGCCAACGCCGCGTTCAGATTGAACGAGCGGCCGTTTCTGGAACTCGTGAACGTGCGCGGCGATACGCGTGACGCCGCGTTTGTGCGCGCCTTTGAAAGCGTGCTCGGCTGCCGTCCGCCTGAGAAGGCGAACACCGTGGCGCGCGGCAATGGCTATGACGTGATGTGGCTCGGCCCGGACGAATGGCTGGTGCGCTCGGCCACGGCGCACGACGCGACGCGCACCGCGCCGTTGCAGGCGAAACTCGGCGCGGCGTTCGCGGGCGTGTTCGCTTCGGCGGTGGATATCGGCAGCGGCTATACGGTGCTCGAAATCAGCGGCACGCGCACGCGTGAAGTGCTGTCGCGCGGTTGCCCGCTCGATCTGCATCCCAAACTGTTCGGCGAAGGGCAGTGCGCGCAGAGCCATTATTTCAAGGCATCGATGACGCTGCTGCCCACCGGCGCGAGCAGTTTCGATATTGTCGTGCGCCGCAGCTTCGCGGACTACTTCGTGAAGATGATGCTCGACGCGGCCGAGCCGCTGATGTCGTAAAGCGCGGCGAGCGGTCCCGTTCGAACCGCTCGCGCGTTTCATCCCTCGATACTCGCCATGACGTCGACACGTCTAGCCACCGCGCGCCTCACCGAGCGCGCGTGCCACGAAGGCGATGCCCATGCCGCGCTCGCGCTGCTCGATCAGAGCATCGTGCTGCGGCATCGGCGCATTGCGCTGATCCGTTATCTCCTCGCGCAACAACTCGGCGCGCCGTTGCAGGCGCGTCATCATGAATACGTTGAACGGATCGCCGCACGCTTGAGCGCGGAGGCGCTCGCGCGCATTGCAGGCGCCGCGCGGGCGCGTCTGCGGGCCTGAGTCTCTCGATCCGCGCACATGGAACGGCGCACCCGTTCCATCCCGATGACGTATTTCTTCTATGTCGCCGATTTATGTCGGCTTCTACTGAAAACACTCAGGAGTACCCACGCGGCACGCGCCGCATCCACCAGGGGATGACATGTCCACCGCCTATCCGCCGCGCGCGAGCGCAGCCGCCCGACTCGAACGTCTGCCGTTCTCCGGTTATCACCGGACCATTTTCATCATCATCGCCATCGCGTTCTTTTTCGATTCCGTCGATCTCGGCACGATGACTTTCGTGCTCGGTTCGATCAAGACGGAGTTCGGCTTATCGACCGCGACGGCGGGGCTGGTGGCCAGCGCGAGTTTCTTCGGCATGGTGATCGGCGCGGCAATTGCCGGCTTGCTGGCGGATCGTTTCGGCCGCCGGCCTGTCTTTCAGTGGAGCATGGTGTTGTGGGGGCTCGCATCGTATCTGTGCTCGACTGCTCAAAGCGTGGACGCATTGATCTTTTATCGCGTGCTGCTCGGCTTCGGCATGGGCATGGAGTTTCCGATCGCGCAGACGTTGTTGTCGGAGTTCGTGCCGGCTGCGTCGCGCGGCCGTCTGATCGCGTTGATGGATGGTTTCTGGCCGCTCGGCTTCATTACTGCGGGCGTGGTGTCGTACTTCGTCTTGCCGACCTTCGGCTGGCGCACCGAGTTTGCGCTGCTCGCGATTCCCGCTGTATTCGTGTTGATCGTGCGCCGCGTCGTGCCGGAATCGCCGCGTTGGCTGGAACATCGCGGACGTCTCAGTGAAGCGGACAAGATTCTCGCCGAGGTCGAAGTGAAGGTGATGAAAGCGGCCGGGCTGAGCCAGTTGCGCGCACCTGTCGTGCTCGCGGAACCGCCGGCCGCCAAGAGCACGGGAGCGTTCCGCGAGATCTGGAGCATGGCTTACCGGCGGCGCACGATCATGGTGTGGACGCTGTGGTTCTTCGCGCTGCTCGGTTTCTATGGGCTGACGTCCTGGCTCGGCGCGTTGATGCAGCAAGCAGGCTTTGCGGTGACGAAGTCGGTGCTGTACACGGTGCTGATTTCTCTCGGTGGGATTCCGGGGTTTATTTGCGCGGCGTGGCTGGTCGAACGTTGGGGACGCAAGCCGACTTGTATCGCGTCGCTCGCCGGTAGTGCGGTGATGGCCTACGTGTATGGACAAACCGCGCTGCATGCTCAGACGCCGACCTTGTTGATCTGCGCCGGACTGGCCATGCAGTTCTTCCTGTTCGCGATGTGGGCGGTGCTGTACACCTACACCCCGGAGCTATACGGGACCGGCGCGCGCGCGACGGGTTCGGGCTTCGCGTCGGCGATTGGCCGCGTGGGTTCGCTGATCGGACCTTACGTGGTGGGCGTGGTGTTGCCGATGTTCGGCCAGGGCGGCGTGTTCTCGCTCGGCGCGATGTGTTTTGTGATCGCCGCGGCGGCGGTGTGGATCTTGGGCATCGAGACGCGCGGGTTGGCGCTCGAGACGCTGGTGTCGGAGGCGGTTGAGACGGATGCGCGGGGGGTGTTGAGTCCGGCGCGGGAGTGAAGATTATTGCTTGCGAATAGCGCGCACCATGACACCGTTCCAACCGAATGCGACACGGTTGTCGGCCATGCGGAAAACAGCCGTACAGTTCGCGCTGTCCAGCAAGGCGGTGCGCGCAGGCAGGCCGACATCTGGCGGGTAGACGTCGTAAAGTTCTTTCAACTTCGCGGCGCTGTCCACCTCACTGACCACGAAGCCGTTATGCGGCGTGCAGTGCTGGTTATTGAATTCGATACGCGTCGGCGAGATCGTCAGAACCTTCCCGAGGATTCGCCTCGCCTCAGGGATACCCGCCGAGACAGGGGAATAGGACACGACATCAGTCACCACCCATTTGCCCGCGAATCCCGCCGCAGACGGTGTTGTGTCCGACGCGCCCTGTTGCGCGCCAGCGAGTCCGGTCGTGAGAATCAGCGTAACGGCTGCGCCCAGCTGACGGGCTTTCATTGCGCAGGCTGCCGAAATGGAGCGGACTCGCGCATGCGCCGATTCACAAGTCCCTGACTGCGCTGCGCAGGCCCCAATGCGCTACCATCCGGCCTGCGTGGGGTAATCATTATGTTACTCATCATTTGTGAAACCACGCCCCTCATATTGCCGTCATTTGCAGGTGAAAGCGTCTGCCTGGTATTGACGTTGCTCGAGTTGTACGCGAACGATACGGCGGCGTCAAATTGCGCCTGCGTCAACTGACGCTCCGTGACAATAGCCTTAACGCGGCGCTCCGCATCTCGTACTCGAGATTGAAGGACGGCGTTAACCTGCTCCGGAAGAACAGTTCGCGTCAATTCCTCCTGCGTGCAGGGCCCCAGGTGAGCTAGCGTACCGATGCCCCACGTGCAATTGCCGTTTGCCGGGGCATCATTGTAGTACCGCATCACAACGCCCTCGTTGAATCGTAAGGCTGCATATCCGGCTGCACTCATCCGCATGCTGTCATTAGCACCGGGCATTTTCCACCTCATCAAAAACGGGGGAAAGTATAAAAGGCGATGCGCGTGCGATAACACCTATCAAAACGGATAGGTAACCTGATACGGGAACGGTAGCCACGCCGATCCTCATTTGCTAATTCAGTTTTGAACACGCATATTAAACGGCTTCCCAGGCACCCAAGCCCATGTCGCCAGCACTTTCGCGCCCGCCGGTCCCGCGCTCGTCACGTGAACGACATTTGCCGGCATACGGTAACTCTCGCCGGCGTGAACGACTTGCGCCGGTCTGCCCTCGATCTTCACCGTGACTTCACCTTCGAGCACATAGGCGAGCTCCGGTCCGGTCGCCTTGTGCTTTGGCTTGGCGGCATTCGGTGGAAATTCGGCGATGCCCATGCCCATTTCGCGATCGGTTCCCGGAACGGGGACGCGTTGCAGCACCACGGTCTCTTTGGCGTCGGGCGCCTTTTCGCCTGCATTGGCCAAAGGCAGATTGATGAGAACCGCAGCGATCAGCGGCACGCAACGCAAGCTGTTCATGATCGGGTCGCCCGTATCAATGTGCGGACCCGGCAAGCGCCGTCAGAATCTTATAAGCAGCAGCCACCCGATCCTCGTTTGGGAAGTTCTTGTTGGCCAGCATCACAATGCCCAACTGCTTCTCGGGTACGAAAGCCACATACGCGCCGAAGCCATTGGTCGAACCGGTCTTGTTGATCCAGACGTTTGAACGAGGCGCGAGCGGCGGTTTGATTTCCACTGCGGGCATCGCGTTCAAAACCATCGCCGATGAATTGCCCGCCAGCAATGTCTTCGGAGCGACCGGATACGCGTATTGCTCCCAGATGAGATCCTGGGTCAACACACCTGCCTTGAAGTAGCCGGTGTGCGTGTCCGTGATCGCGCGCTGCAACTTTGCATCGAGTGGGAGCAGATTCATGTTGGCCTGCATGAAGCGCGTCATGTCGGCGGCGGTGGATTTGACGCCGTAGGCTTCGGCCGACAGCACGCCGGGCGCCATGCGGATCGGCGCACCGTCTTTCTTGTAGCCTTGCGCGTAGTCTGGGATCCGTGCTGTCGGAACGTCGATATAACTGTTCTTCAACCCCAGTGCAGGAAACATGCGCTGTTCCATCAACGCCGTGAAATCCCGCCCCATGCTCTTTGCGGTAATCAATCCGAGCGTGCCGATGCCCGGATTGGCGTAAGTCCGGCACGTGCCCGGCGCGCAACTGGGCTGCCATGCCTTGAAATACTGCATGAGTTCGTCGTTGTTATGAATTTCGTCCGGCACCTGCAAGGGCAGCCCACCGGGCGTATGTGTGCCTAGATTGACCAGTTGCACGTTGCCGAACCGGCTGCCCTGAAGCACGGGCAAATATTTGCTCGTCGTATCCGACAGGGAAAGATCGCCGCTGACCTGCGCATATGAAGCCAGCGTCGCCGTGAAGGTCTTGCTGATCGAGCCGAGTTCGAACAGCGTGTCGCGCGTTACGGGCTTGCCGGTTTCCGTCGACGCCACGCCATAGTTGTACACATAAGGCTTGCCCCCGACGATGACACCGACCGCCATGCCATGAATGTGGTCTTTCGCCATGAGCAGCTGGATCGCCGCGTCGACCGTATGTTTGATGCTGTCTTGCGTGGCATCGGCTGCGTGGCTCATGGGAGCGGCCAACGCAAAGGCCACGGTTGCCGTGAGGCAGAGGGCTTTGAACTTCATCTCTCGCGTTTCCTGAATGTCTGTCGGCGGGCGCTCCAAAAGCTTCCTTGAAACGCCTTGAGGCCGCACTATCCGGCTTTTGCCAGACACTGACAATCGACGATAAGTTGCGCGAGGGTAAAGAAAATCTTATGCGCGAACAAGGGCGTCAGGTCAAACCGTCGCGCTCTCCCGTTTTCTCGACGCCACGCCATTCGCCACAAAGTAGGGCGTGTCCACTCGCGCCAGCGGTTCGCGTCCACGAATCCGATCGGCGATCTTCTCGGCCAGCATGATGGTCGGCGCGTTCAGATTGCCAGTCGTGATGCGCGGCATGATCGACGCATCCACCACGCGCAGCGCTTCCATGCCGTGCACGCGGCCCTCGTTATCGACCACGGCCATGTCGTCATAGCCCATCTTGCACGAACACGACGGATGAAACGCCGTCTCCGCCCGCATGCGCACGAACGTGTCGAGCTGTTCGTCGGTGGTCAGTTCGGCGCCGGGGTTCAGTTCGCGGCCGCGATACCGGTCGAGCGCCGGTTGCCGCATGATCTCGCGCGTGATGCGAATGCCGTCGCGGAACTCGCGCCAGTCGAGCGGATCGGCCATGTAATTGAACAGGATGCTCGGATGCGCGTACGGATCGCGCGACGTGAGCTTCACGCGGCCGCGGCTCGGCGAACGCATCGAACCGACGTGCGCCTGAAAGCCGTGCATCTTGATGGCATTCGAACCGTTGTAATTGATCGCGACTGGCAGGAAGTGATACTGAATGTTCGGCCACAGATCGTCGTCGCGTGTGCGGATGAAGCCGCCGGCTTCGAACTGATTACTCGCGCCGATGCCCGTGCCCTTGAGCATCCATTCGAGTCCAATAGCCGGTTGATTCCACCACTGCAACGCCGGGTAAAGCGAAACGGGCTCCTTGCACTCGTACTGGATGTACATCTCCAGATGGTCCTGCAAGTTTTCGCCAACACCGGGCAAATCGTGGACGAGCGGCACGTCGAGTTCGCGCAGCCATGTCGAGCGGCCCACGCCCGAGCGCTGCAACAATTGCGGCGACGCAATCGCGCCGCTGCACACCAGCACCTCGCGGCGCGCTTGCGCGTTCACCGCATTGCCATGATGCCGATACGCGACGCCGACCGCGCGCTTGCCGGAGAACAGCACGCGATCCGTCACGGCATGCGTGACGATGGTGAGATTCTGCCGCGCCTTCGCACGATCCAGATAACCGCGCGCCGTGCTGGCGCGTCGGCCGTTCGCCGTGACCGTGCGATCCATCGGGCCGAAGCCTTCCTGCTGATAGCCGTTCAGATCGTCGGTGCGCGGAAAGCCGGCCTGCACACCGGCTTCGACCATCGCCGCGAAGAGCGGATTGTTGCCGGGCTTGCTGGTAGTCACGTGCACCGGACCGTCGCCGCCGTGGTAAGCGTTCGCCCCGGCATCGCGCGTTTCGGCCTTGCGGAAATACGGCAGGCAATCCAGATAGGTCCAGTTTTCCAGGCCGGCGTGCGCGGCCCAGCCGTCGTAGTCGAGCGCATTGCCGCGGATATAGCACATGCCGTTGATCAGTGACGATCCGCCGAGCCCCTTGCCGCGCCCGCATTCCATGCGCCGGTTGTTCATGTGCGGCTCGGGGTCCGTTTCGTACGCCCAGTTGTAGCGGCGTCCTTGCAGCGGAAAGGCGAGCGCGGCCGGCATTTGCGTGCGGAAATCGAAGCGGTAGTCGGGGCCGCCCGCTTCGAGCAGCAGCACGGTCACGTCCGCGTCTTCGGTGAGGCGCGAAGCGAGCACGTTGCCCGCCGAACCCGCGCCCACGATGATGTAGTCGTATTCGTTCGCAGCCATCGCGCCTCTCCTTAGAACACCGGTTGATAGGGGCCGAGTTCGACCTGCACGGACTTGATGCGCGTGTAGTGTTCGAGCGTGGTGATGCCGTTTTCGCGGCCTACGCCTGACTGCTTGTAGCCGCCCACCGGCATTTCCGCGGGCGACTCGCCCCACGTATTGATCCAGCAGATACCCGCTTCCAGCCGATGAATCACGCGATGCGCGCGCGCCAGGTTCTCCGTGACGACGCCTGCGGCAAGACCATAAGCGGTGTGGTTCGCGCGCGCGATGGCTTCGTCTTCGTCGTCGAAAACGAGAATGCTCATCACCGGCCCGAAGATTTCTTCGCGGACGATGCGCATGTCGTCACGGCAGTCGGCGAACACGGTCGGCTCGACGTACTGGCCATCGGCGAAATGGCCCTCGGTGAGACGCTTGCCGCCTGCCACGAGCCGCGCGCCTTCCTGCTTGCCACTTTCAATGTAGCCCAGCACTTTATGCAATTGCGCGGCGCTCACCAGCGGGCCGAAGTTGGTGGCGGCGTCGGTGGGCGCGCCCACGCGAATGCGTTTGACGCGTTCCAGCACCAGGGCCTCAAAACGTTCGAGCACGCCGCGTTGTACGAATACGCGCGTGCCGTTGGTGCACACCTGCCCGGAGCTGAAGAAGTTGGCGCTCATGGCGATGTCGGCGGCGCGTTCCAGGTTGGCATCGTCGAACACGAGCAGGGGCGACTTGCCCCCAAGTTCCATCGTCACTTCTTTCAGCGACGACGCGCCCGCCATCGACATCACCTTCTTGCCCGTTTCCACGCCGCCGGTGAACGAAATTTTCTCGATGTCCGGATGCGCGGCGAGCATCGCGCCGACGCGTCCGTCGCCTTGCACGACATTGAACACGCCTGCGGGCACGCCGGCTTCGGTATAGATCTCGGCGAGTTTCAGCGCCGACAATGGCGTGATCTCGCTCGGCTTGAAAATCATTGCGTTGCCGGCCGCGAGCGCGGGCGCCGACTTCCAGCACGCGATCTGGATCGGGTAATTCCATGCGCCGATGCCCGCGCAAACGCCGAGCGGTTCGCGCCGCGTATAGACGAACGACGTGGGCCGCAGCGGAATCTGCTGTCCCTCGATTGCAGTGGCGAGTCCCGCGTAGTACTCGATCACGTCTGCGCCAGTGACGATATCCACCGCGAGAGTTTCGGCGATCGGCTTGCCGGTGTCGCGCGTTTCGAGCGCGGCGAGTTCGTCGTTGCGCTCGCGCAGAAGCTCGACGGCGCGGCGCAGAATGCGCGACCGCTGCATGGCCGTGAGCGCGGCCCATTCGCGTTGGCCTTGTTTCGCGGACCGAACGGCGCGATCGACGTCGGCCGCCGAGGCCTGCTGCACGCTCGCGAGCGTTTCGCCGGTGGCGGGGTCGAGCGTGTCGAAGGTTTCGCCGCTGTTGGCGTCGACATAGCCTCCGCCGATATAGAGACGTTGCGTTGCGAATACCGCCATGACTTGCTCCTTTCTGAAGATGTCGCCGCTCTGGCCGTGTGCTTACTCGCGCGACGCGAGGACCAGATCGATATAGTCGTTGGCCACGCGCAGCGCGGCTTTGGTGTCGAACGGTTCGCCCGAGAGCGCGCCGCGCAGCCACAAGCCGTCGATCAGCGCGGCGAGGCCGCTCGCCGCACGGCGCGCCGCGGCACGCGGCATGGCCTTGGAAAAATCCGCGCACAGATTCGAGTTCAGGCGGCGCGTGTTCACGTACTGCAGCCGCCGCAATGGCGGCTTGTGCATGCTCTCGGACCAGAACGCGAGCCAGGTTTTCATGACCGGGCCGCTGGTCTGCTCGGCGTCGAAATTCGCGGCGACCACCGCGCGTAACTTCGAGCGCGGGTCCGCTTTCGCCGCGCGGCGCCGGCGCGACGTGGCCTGCCATAAATCGCGCAGCACATGGCGCATGGTGGCTTCGAGCAAGCCGTCCTTGTCGCCGAAATAGTGGCTGACGATCCCGGTGGAAATGCTCGCGCGTTGCGCCACCGAAGCCAGCGTGGCGCCCGCGAGACCGGTCTGGTCGATTGTGTGGAGCGTGGCGTCGATCAACTGCGCGCGGCGGATTTCGCGCATTCCGAGTTTGGGCATGGTGCGGGCGCTATAGCTGGCGTTGGCTACAGGCGGACTGCCGAAGACGAATGCGGCCCGCTCAACTGGATTCGAACGGCCATGGTAGGTTTTTTATATTGAACGGTCAATCAATAAAAAGTTGAATGCATCAGGGTAGGCAAGGGCTGCGCCCGTCGTGTCGGTTCCGGCCAAACCTATGTCGCGTTCGGCACATGCGCCTGGTTCACTGGGCGCTACGCTCGTTGAACGGCGTGCTCTTTAATGAACCGGGCGAACCGGGCGCGCCGCTCACAAGACATGGAGACAGACAATGAGCAGCAATCGCGGCGTTGTGTATCTAGGGCAAGGCAAGGTGGAAGTGCAGTCGATCGACTTTCCGAAGATGGTCGATCCACGTGGCCGGTCGATCGGTCACGGCGTGATCCTGAAGGTGGTGAGCACCAATATTTGCGGCTCGGATCAGCACATGGTGCGCGGCCGCACGACCGCCGAAGTCGGCCTCGTGCTCGGCCATGAGATTACCGGCGAGGTGATCGAGGTGGGCCGGGACGTGGAAACGCTGAAGGTCGGCGATCTCGTTTCGGTGCCGTTCAACGTGGCCTGCGGACGCTGTCCGACCTGCAAGGCACAACATACTGGCGTGTGTCTGAACGTGAATCCGTCGCGCGCGGGTGGCGCTTATGGTTACGTGGACATGGGCGGCTGGATCGGTGGCCAGGCCGAATACGTACTGGTGCCGTACGCCGACTTCAATCTGCTGAAATTCCCCGACCATGCGCAGGCCATGGCGAAAATCCGCGACCTCACGTGTCTGTCCGACATTCTGCCGACCGGCTATCACGGCGCGGTAATGGCTGGCGTGAAGCCGGGCGCTACCGTGTATATCGCGGGCGCGGGTCCGGTGGGCATGGCGGCTGCCGCTTCGGCTCGCTTGCTGGGCGCGGCCTGCACGATCGTCGGCGACATGAACGAGGAGCGTCTCGCGCACGCGCGCAAGATGGGTTTTCAGACCATCGATTTGTCGAAGGATGCCACGCTCGGCGAGCAGATCGAGCAGATTCTCGGCAAGCCCGAAGTGGATTGCGCGGTCGACTGTGTCGGCTTCGAAGCGCACGGCCACGGCAGCAGCGGATCTCACGAGGAAGCGCCGGCCACCGTGCTCAACTCGCTGATGGAAATCACGCGGGCCGCGGGCGCGATCGGCATTCCGGGCCTGTACGTCACGGACGATCCGGGTGCCGCCGATGCCGCCGCGCGCAAAGGCAGCCTGAGCATCCGCTTCGGTCTGGGCTGGGCCAAGTCGCACTCGTTCCATACCGGACAGACGCCGGTGATGAAGTACAACCACAATCTCATGCAGGCGATCTTGTGGGATCGCTTGCCGATTGCGGATATCGTCAACGTGACCGTGGTGTCGCTCGACCAGGCGCCCGATGGCTATCGCCAGTTCGATGGCGGCGCGCCGAAGAAGTTTGTGATCGATCCGCACGGGTTGCTGAAGGCGGCTTGATCGCGGCATGAGGTGGCGGCGGGACTGCATGTGCAGTCTCGCGCAGCGCTACAAACAAACGCGTTGAACGGAAAACCGCTCAACGCGTTTGTTTTTGCGGCCGCGCACTCAAGCCGTCAAGCAATCAGCAGCCTCAGGCCGCCAGCACCGGCACCGCAGCGAGCGACGGCGCCTGCTTGCGTCGTTCGCGCGTCGGCGCCGTGCCGAACGCGTCGCGATAGCTCTTCGAGAAGTGGCAAGCCGACTGGAAGCCGCATGCCATCGTGATGTGCATGATCGACATATCCGTTTGCAGCAGCAACTCGCGTGCGCGCCGCAAGCGCAGCGTCAGGTAGTAATGCGTCGGCGTCATGCCCAGATGCTCGCGGAACAAACGCTGCAATTGGCGTTGCGACATGCCGGCCAATCGTGCGAGTTCTTCGCGCGAGAGCGGCTCTTCGATATTGTTCTCCATCAGGGAGATCACTTCGAAGAGCGACTTGTTGGCCGAGCCGAGCCGCGCCACCAGCGGCATTTTCTGTTGCGCGCTGGTATCGCGCACATGTTCGACGATGAACTGCTCGGCGATCTGCGTGACGCGTGCCGTGCCGACGCGCGGCGCAATCAGGTTCAGCATCATGTCGAGCGGCGCGACGCCGCCCGTGCACGTCACGCGATCGCGGTCCACCACGAACAGTTCCTTCAGAAATCGCGTGTCGGGAAACTCTTCCTTGAGCGCCGACATGTTCTCCCAGTGAATCGCACACGCATAACCGGCCAGCAAACCGGCGCGCGCCAGCGCATACGTGCCGGTGCACAGGCTGCCGAGTACACAGCCCAGGCGGGCGAAGCGGCGCAAGGCGGAGAGATGGGCCGGCGTGGTGGCGCGCTGCACGTCGATGCCGCCGACCACGAACACGATATCCGGCTGGCCGACGCATTCAACCGGCCCCGTGTCGACCGACAAACCATTGCTGGCCATGACCGGGCCGCCGTCCGGACTCACGATCGACCAGCGGTAAAGCGTTTGGCCCGTGAGGTAATTCGCCATGCGCAGGACTTCGATCGCGTTGGTGAACGCAATCATGGTGAAGTTGGGGACCGGCATGAATGCGAAATGCGACAACGACGCCGTGCGATCGGTGGACATGAGAGGAATGATTCCTTCGAATCTGTAATGTCACGTCGCCGTGGGGAGCAGCGACTTCTTCAATTTTGAGGACTAGGGCAACTCCCGTGCCATCAGGCTAAACCCTCGGTTGGCGCGCCTTCGACGTGGATAGCTAAACAAGTAGCACCACAACGGAGCCGTAGTGGTCTGCCAGCGCACCTGAAGCGCGCACGACGTACGCGTGCAGTGCAACATGATCGCGAGTTCAGCACGCTCGTTCGGCAAGTGGAGAGTGCGCGTCAGCGCCGACTTGTGAAAAAAGGACGTGTATGGCGGAAAAGGCAAAGAACGCGTCTGAATTCATAAATTGACAAGCGAGGCGAGCGTCAAGAATAGACGCAATGCACACCGGTAGTAGCAGGGGCGAAGCAAAGCCCAGACGCGGCTTCCGGCCTTCCGTCAACGTCTCCACGGACCTTCCATGTCGAACCCGAATCCTTTCTTCGAAGCAACGCTCGCCACGCGCGATACGGCGGTGCGCGGCGCTATTCTGAAAGAGCTCGAGCGCCAGCAGTCGCAGGTCGAACTGATCGCGTCGGAAAACATCGTGTCACGCGCGGTGCTCGAAGCGCAGGGCTCGGTGCTGACCAACAAGTATGCGGAAGGCTATCCGGGAAAGCGTTACTACGGCGGTTGCGAATACGCCGACGTGGTCGAAACGCTGGCACTCGATCGTATCAAGCAACTCTTCAACGCAAAATTCGCCAACGTGCAGCCGCATTCCGGCGCGCAGGCGAACGGCGCAGTGATGCTCGCGCTGGTGAAGCCGGGCGACACGGTGCTCGGCATGTCGCTCGACGCGGGCGGCCACCTCACGCACGGCGCCAAGCCGGCCATGTCCGGCAAGTGGTTCAACGCGGTGCAGTACGGTGTGAATCGCGACACGATGCTGATCGATTACGAGCAGATCGAGGAACTCGCGCAGCAGCATAAACCCGCGTTGCTGATCGCGGGCTTCTCGGCTTATCCGCGAGCGCTGGATTTTGCACGGTTGCGCGCGATCGCCGACAGCGTCGGCGCAAAGTTGATGGTGGATATGGCGCACATCGCCGGGATTATCGCGGCGGGTCGCCATCAGAACCCGGTGGAATACGCACACGTGGTGACGTCGACCACGCACAAGACACTGCGCGGCCCGCGCGGCGGCTTTGTGTTGACGAATGACGAAGACATCGCGAAGAAGATCAACTCCGCCGTATTTCCCGGCTTGCAGGGCGGCCCGCTGATGCATGTGATCGCCGGCAAGGCGGTCGCGTTCGGCGAGGCGCTGGAACCGGGCTTCAAGACGTATATCGACAGCGTGCTCGCCAATGCGCAGGCGCTCGGCGAAGTGCTCAAGGCAGGCGGCGTCGATCTGGTCACGGGCGGCACGGACAATCATCTGCTGCTGGTCGATCTGCGGCCGAAGGGCCTCAAAGGCAATCAGGTCGAGCAGGCTCTGGAACGCGCGGGCATCACCTGCAATAAGAACGGTATTCCCTTCGATACCGAGAAGCCGACGGTCACGTCCGGCATTCGCCTGGGCACGCCCGCGGGCACCACGCGCGGCTTCGACGTCAGCGAGTTCCGCGAAATCGGCCGGCTGATCGTCGAGGTGCTCGACGCGCTGCGCGATCACCCCGAAGGCCATGCCGCCACCGAACAACGCGTGCGCCGCGAGATTTTCGCGCTGTGCGAGCGCTTTCCCATCTACTGAGTACGCCTGGAGCAAACGATGAGCACATTGCACGACAACAGCATCATCATCGACGGTCTGAACATTTCGAAGTTCGAGCGCTCGGTGTTCGAGGACATGCGCAAGGGCGGCGTGACCGCCGTGAATTGCACGGTCTCGGTCTGGGAAAGCTTCCAGAAGACCGTCGATAACATCGCCGAAATGAAGCAGCAGATTCGCGAGTACGGTGAGATTCTCACGTTGGTGCGGACCACGGACGACATCTTCCGTGCAAAGAAAGAGAACAAGACGGGCATCATTTTCGGTTTCCAGAACGCGCACGCTTTCGAGGACAACCTCGGCTATATCGAGGCGTTCAAGGACCTCGGCGTGAACGTGGTGCAGCTTTGCTACAACACGCAGAACCTCGTGGGCACCGGTTGCTATGAGCGCGACGGCGGCCTGTCGGGCTATGGCCGCGAAGTGATCCAGGAGATGAACCGCGTCGGCATCATGGTCGATCTCTCGCACGTGGGCGGCAAGACGTCTTCTGAGGCGATCGCGGCGTCGAACAAGCCGGTGTGCTACTCGCACTGCTGCCCGTCGGGACTGAAAGAGCATCCGCGCAACAAGAGCGACGAGCAACTGAAAGAGATCGCGGACGCAGGCGGTTTCGTCGGCGTGACGATGTTCGCGCCGTTCCTCAAGCGCGGCGCTGACGCGACCGTCGAAGACTATATCGAAGCGATCGAGTACGTGGTCAATCTGATCGGTGAAGATCAGGTCGGCATCGGCACCGATTTCACGCAAGGCTACAGCACCGAGTTCTTCGACTGGATCACGCACGACAAGGGCCGTTATCGTCAATTGACGAACTTCGGCAAGGTGGTGAATCCCGAAGGCATTCGCACGATCGGCGAGTTTCCGAATCTGACGGCCGCCATGGAGCGCGCCGGCTGGAGCGAGACGCGCATCAAGAAGATCATGGGTGAAAACTGGGTGCGGGTGTTCGGCGAAGTCTGGAAGGTGTGACCCTCCAGCGCTGATGAAACCTCACTCGCACACATAAAAACCGGAGCCTCCACATGCAACCCCAACTGCCTATCGACGTCGATGCGAACACCGGCGTCTGGACCACCGACGCGCTGCCCATGCTGTACGTGCCGCGCCATTTCTTCACCAACAACCACACCGCCGTGGAAGAAGCGCTCGGCCTCGATACGTATGCCGAGATTCTCTACAAAGCCGGCTACAAGTCGGCGTATTTCTGGTGCGACAAGGAAGCGAAGCAGCACGGACTCGCCGGCATGGCGGTATTCGAGCACTACCTGAAGCGTCTGTCGCAGCGCGGCTGGGGCATCTTCACGATCACCGAAGCCGACCCGTCGAGCTCGCATGCGCGCATCGAACTGCATCACTCGTCGTTCGTGCTCGCGCAGCCGGGCAAGGTCGGCAAGCTGTGCTACATGTTCGCCGGCTGGTTCGCGGGCGCGATGGACTGGGTCAACGACACCGCGCCGGACGCGTCGCGCAAAGGCCCGCCGTCGCATTCGAGAGAAGCGCAATGCGCGGCCGAGCATCACGACCACTGCGTGTTCGAAGTATCGCCGCTGGCTTCCTGACCGCGCACGACACAGCGCAAAAAAGCACTCCATTCCGAGGTCGATCGCGATGCGTTACCCGAACCTTTTCAAACCTCTCACGTTGAACAAGCTGACCTTGCGCAACCGCATCGTCAGTACCGCGCATGCGGAGGTCTATGCGGAACCGGGCGGCTTGCCCGGTGACCGTTATATCCGTTACTACGAAGAGAAGGCCAAGGGCGGCGTCGGCCTCGCGGTGTGCGGCGGCTCGAGTCCGGTGTCGATCGACAGCCCGCAAGGCTGGTGGAAGTCGGTGAATCTGTCGACCGACAAGATCATCGACCCGCTCGCGCGGCTCGCCGAAGCGATGCATACGCACGGCGCGAAAATCATGATTCAGGCCACGCACATGGGACGCCGCTCGGCGTTTCACGGCGAGCATTGGCCGCATCTGATGTCGCCGTCCGGCGTGCGTGAGCCGGTGCATCGCGGCAACGCGAAGATCATCGAAGTCGAGGAAATCCGCCGCATCATCAGCGATTTCGCGGCGGCTGCGAAGCGCGTGAAAGACGCGGGCATGGATGGCGTGGAAATCTCGGCGGCGCACCAGCATCTGATCGACCAGTTCTGGAGCCCGCGCACCAACTTCCGCACCGACGAGTGGGGCGGCTCACTCGAAAACCGCCTGCGTTTCGGCACGGAAGTATTGAAGGCCGTGCGCGAAGCGGTCGGCGCGGACTTCTGCGTTGGCTTGCGCATGTGCGGCGACGAGTTCCATGAAGACGGGCTCGATCACGAACAACTGAAGGAAATCGCCCAGGCGATGAGTGAGACAGGCCTGATCGATTACCTCGGTGTGATCGGCTCGGGTGCGGACACGCATAACACGCTGGCCAACTGCATGCCGCCGATGGCGCTGCCGCCAGAACCGTTCGTGCATCTCGCGGCCGGCATCAAGTCGGTGGTGAAGCTGCCCGTCATGCACGCGCAAAGCATTCGCGACGCGGGCCAGGCCGAACGCCTGCTCGCCAGCGGCATGGTCGATCTGGTCGGCATGACGCGCGCGCAAATTGCGGATCCGCATATGGTCATCAAGATCCGCGATGGCCGCGAGGACGAAATCAAGCAGTGCGTGGGCGCGAATTATTGCATCGATCGCCAGTACAACGGGCTCGACGTGTTGTGCGTGCAGAACGCCGCGACCTCGCGTGAAGAGACGATGCCGCACGTGATCGCCAAAACGCGCGGGCCGAAGCGCAAGGTCGTCGTGGTCGGCGCGGGTCCGGCGGGACTCGAAGCGGCACGCGTGGCGAAGTCGCGCGGTCACGACGTGGTGTTGTTCGAGAAGAACGACTACGTGGGCGGCCAGATCATGCTGGCCGCGAAAGCGCCGCAACGCGAACAGATGGCGGGCATCGTGCGCTGGTTCGACATGGAAACGAAGCGCCTCGGCGTGGACCGGCGCCTCGGTGTCGCCGCCGACGAGAAAACCATCATGGCGGAGAAGCCGGACATCGTCGTGCTCGCCACGGGCGGCTCGGCGTTCACGTCGCAAGTGGCGGCGTGGGGCGTCGACGAAGGCCTCGCCGTGAGTTCGTGGGATGTGCTCTCGGGCAAGGTCGAGCCGGGCAAGAACGTGCTGGTGTACGACGGCGTCAGCACGCATGCCGGCGCCGGCGTGGCCGATTTCATGTCGAGCCGGGGTTCGAACGTCGAAATCGTGACGCCCGACGTGAAGGTCGCCGACGACGTCGGCGGCACCACGTTCCCGATTTTCTATCGCCGGCTCTACGCGCAAGGCGTGATCCACACGCCGAACTACTGGCTCGACAAGGTTTACGAGGAAGACGACAAGAAGATCGCCGTGATCCGCAACGAGTACACCGAGGAGCAGGAAGAGCGCGCGGTCGATCAGGTGGTGATCGAGAACGGCAGCACGCCGAACGACGAGTTGTACTGGAAGCTCAAGCCGGAGTCGATCAATCGCGGTCAGGTGGACGTGCACAAACTGTTCGCCTCCGAGCCGCAGCCGTCTTTGAGCGAAGAACTCGGCAATGGCCGCTTCCTGCTGTTCCGTGTCGGTGACTGCATTTCGATGCACAACATTCACGGCGCGATTTACGACGCGCTGCGCCTTTGCAAGGATTTCTGACGATGAGCCCCGTGTTTGTCATCACCGTCCTGCTGTGGTTGTCGGTGGCTGGTCTGGCGTTCGCGCTCGTCAAACGCGCCGCGTACTGGCGCGAAGGCCGTGCGACGGCGGCGGGCGCGTACGGCTGGACCAATCTGCTGTCGATTCCCAAGCGCTACTTCGTGGATCTGCATCACGTGGTGGCACGCGACCCGTACATCGCCAAAACGCACGTGGCGACCGCGGGCGGCGCGATTCTCGCGATGGCGCTGGTGTTCGTCAACTATGGACTGGCGATCTACTCGCCGTGGCTCGACAAGCTGATCTTCCTCGCGGCGCTCGTGATGCTGGTCGGCGCGGTATTCGTCTGGCGTCGCCGTCATGGCGCGAAAGCGGTACCGGCCAGGCTCTCGCGCGGACCGTGGGATCATTTGCCGTTGTTGCTCGGCTCGTTCGCACTCGGTCTCGTGCTCTTCGTTGCGTTGCCTGCCGGTGCGATGTCCGGCGCGCTGGCGATCATCGTCGCGCTGCTGATCGCGGCCGGCGCGTTCGCGATGACGTTCGGCGCGGCGCGCGGCGGGCCGATGAAGCATGCGCTCGCGGGTCTGCTGCACCTTGCGTTTCATCCGCGCCAGGAGCGTTTTGCCGAGCGCAATGACAACGACGTGGTGCCGCCGACCGCATTGAAAGCGCCGCTGCTCGACGCGAAAGAATATGGCGTCGGCAAGCCGGTCGAGTTCCGCTGGAATCAGTTGCTCAGTTTCGATGCGTGCGTGCAGTGCGGCAAGTGCGAAGCAGCCTGTCCCGCGTTTGCCGCCGGTCAGCCGCTCAATCCGAAGAAGCTGATTCAGGACCTGGTCACGGGCATGGTGGGCGGCACGGACGCTCAATACGCGGGCAGTCCCACGCCGGGCATTCCGGTCGGCAAGCATGCCGGCGCGCCCGACAAACCGCTCATCTCGACGATGATCGAAGCGGACACGCTGTGGTCCTGCACGACCTGCCGCGCGTGCGTGCAGGAGTGCCCGATGCTGATCGAACACGTCGACGCGATTGTGGATATGCGCCGCAATCAGACACTGGTGGAAGGCAGCGTGCCGGGCAAAGGCCCGATCACGCTCGCCAATCTGCGCGAGACGGGCAGCTCGAACGGCTACGACATCGGCGCGCGCTACGACTGGGCCGTCGATCTGCAGGTGCAGGTCGCGCAACCGGGACGTCCGGTGGATGTGCTGCTGATTGCCGGCGAAGGCGCGTTCGACATGCGCTATCAACGCACGCTGCGCGCTCTAGTCAAAGTACTGAATCGCGCGGGCATCGACTACGCGGTGCTGGGCGGCGTGGAAACCGATACCGGCGACACGGCCCGGCGTCTCGGCGACGAAGCCACTTTCCAGCAACTCGCGCTGAAGCTGATCGGCACGCTCTCGCAGTACTCGTTCCGCAAGATCGTCACCGCCGATCCGCACGTGCTGCATAGCCTGCGCAACGAGTATCGCGCGCTCGGCGGTTTCTACGAAGTGCAGCATCACACGGCGCTGATCGAGCAGCTGGTCGCGAGCGGCAAGCTGACGCCGCGCGCGGTCGCCGCCTTCGCGGACCGCAAGATCACGTATCACGACCCTTGCTATCTGGGCCGCTATAACGGTGAGACCGAAGCGCCGCGCAAGCTGTTGAAGACCATCGGCATCAAGGTCGTGGAGATGGAGCGTAACGGTATGCGCGGACGCTGTTGCGGCGGTGGCGGCGGCGCGCCCTTGACCGACATCCCGGGCAAGCGGCGTATTCCGGATATCCGTATCGACGACGCGAAAACCGTCGGCGCGGAGATCGTCGCGGTGGGCTGTCCGAATTGCACGGCGATGCTCGAAGGCGTGGTCGGCCCGCGTCCGGAAGTGCTGGACGTCGCCGAACTGGTTGCAGCGGCGCTGGAGTAACGCGATGAACACTCTCAAACGAATCGATCCGCGCCGTCCGTTCACGATCACGGCAGACGGACTCAAACGCATCACGCTTGGCGTAATGGGTGCTGCGGGTTCAATGGAAACGGCCACGCACGGCGGCGGCGCCTTGCACCGCGAACAGGCCAAAGCGCGCCGCACCACGGCGGCGCCGCAGCGCGTGATACTCGTGGCCGCGCATGCGGACCGCGGCGCATTGGACGATCATGCGCGTCAGACATTGGCCGCAGCGGCCTTGATAGCCGACGCCGCGACCGAAGTCGTGCTGCTGGTATTCGGCGAGTTCAGCGGCGATGCCGCTACGCTCGGCGCCGACAAACTTATCGAACTGCCCATGTTCGATCGCCGCAAGTTTGCGCCGCAGGACGAATTGAACGCGCTGGCTGCGTGCGTCGCGGCTTACGCGCCGGTGCATATTTTCCTGCCCGACAACGCAACCGGCGACGGCGATCTCGGTCGCCGTTACGCCGCTGCGGCGAATGCAAGCGTCGCAACGCATGTCGTGGAGATCGATGCCGCGCATGTGGCGAGCTATGTTCAGGCGAATACAGCGTTCGCGGCGCGTGCCTTGCCTGAAGTGGTATTGCTCGCGACCAACGCGGTGGATCCGAAGCTGCCGTTCGTTGGCGCGGGCGAACGGGTGATGTGGCGTTTCGACGGTGAACCCGCTTCGCAGCAAGGCCAAGGCGCCGTACGCGATCTCGGCATCGAGGAAATCGACGCCGCGCAACTCGCGCTCGAAGAAGCCGACTTCATTGTTTCGGCAGGCAACGGCGTGAGCGACGTGCCGGCATTCGAGCGTCTCGCGAACACGCTCGGCGCAGCAATAGGCGCGAGCCGCGTGGCCGTGGACGACGGCAAGTTCACGCGCGACAAGCAGATCGGCGCGACCGGCAAGACCGTCGAGGCGAGCGTGTATATCGCCTTCGGCATTTCCGGCGCGGTGCAGCATCTGCAAGGCATCAAGGATTGCCGGCATGTGATCGCGGTGAACCTCGACGCCAGCGCGCCGATCGCCAAACGCGCGAATCTCACGGTGATCGCGGACGCACAGGAAACCATCGCGGCGCTCAACGAAGCAGCGGCCGCGGCGCGCTCCGCACGCGGAACCGGTGCGGCGCTGCTGAATTCAACGGCTGTCACCGAAGGAGCGCTCGCATGAAGATCGCCGTCCTCGTTTCCGTGGGCCGTCACCCGGTGAGCGGCACCGCGCGCTACAGCCGCAACGATGCCGCCGCGCTGACTCTCGCGCTTTCGCTTGCCCGAACGCACAACGCGACGCTCGACGTGTTGCATGCGGGCGATCCGTCCAACCCTGCGTTGAAGGAATATCTTGCGCTCGGAGCACGCTCAGTCGAAGTGCTCGAAATTGCCACGACGCCTGACTTGCAAGCCGACGCAGCGGCGCCGCTGGCCGCGCGTCTGCGCGGCTATGACCTCGTGCTGACCGGCACGCGTGCCGAAGGCGCATTCGACAGCGGCATGCTGCCGTATCGCATCGCCAGCGCGCTGGAAATGCCGCTGGTCGGCGCAGCCGTCGACATCGCGCTGCGCGACGGTTGCGCGGAAGTCCGTCAATTCATGCCGAAGGGTTTGCGCCGTCGCGTGGAAGTGCGGCTGCCCGCGCTGATCGCCGTGCATCCGCTCGCCAACGCCGCGCCGACCTACGCCTATGCGCGCCTGCGCGAAGGCACGATCCGCCCGGTTGCGACGCCCGCTACCGCCAACTCCGACAACCCCGCCTGGACCGTGCGCCCGGCGGCTGCCAAGCCGGTGCGGCTCGCCGCGGCCGAAAAGCGTTCGGGCCACGCCCGCATGCTTTCGGCCACGACGACCGAGAGCCGGGGCGGCAGCGTCGTAATTGAAGGAAGTTCTGTCGAAAAAGCACAAGTGATTCTGGCGTATTTGCGCGAGCATCAACTCGTGGATTACTGATTTCCGGTTCGGGCCAGCACGCGACCAGGAGGGCCTGGCGCGGCGCCAGACGTGACATGCAACGGAGCACACAATGAAAGTTTCGGCAGACGTTCGTGCAATGATCGAACGCCGCAAAAAGGATTACACACTGGAAGCGCCGTTCTACACGAGCGAGGCGATTTTCGCGCTCGATATGGAGGCGATCTTCCGGCAGCACTGGATCCAGGTCGCGGTGGAACCGGACGTGCCGGAACCCGGCGATTACATCACCGTGGAGATCGGCAACGATTCGATCCTGATCGTACGCGACGACGACATGCAGGTGAGGGCATTTCACAACGTGTGCCGCCATCGCGGCGCCCGCTTGTGCAATACCGACAAAGGCTCGCTCGGCAATATCGTGTGCCCGTATCACAGCTGGACGTACAACCTGAACGGCGATCTGATGTTCGCCGAACACATGGGCGATCAGTTCGACCGCTGCAAACATAGCCTGAAGGCCGTGCATGTCGAGAATCTGGCGGGCCTCATTTTCATTTGTCTCGCCGACAATCCGCCGGCCGACTTCGGCGTGATGCGCGCCGCGATGGAACCGTATCTGCAGCCGCACGATCTGGCCAGCTGCAAGATCGCGGCCTCGATCGACATTATCGAAGACGGCAACTGGAAGCTCACGATGGAGAACAATCGCGAGTGCTATCACTGCGTCGCGAACCATCCCGAGCTGACCATTTCGCTCTACGAATACGGCTTTGGTTATCAACGCACGCCGGCCAACGAAGAGGGCATGGCCGCGTTCGAAGAGACCGTGGCGCGCCGCACCGCGCAATGGGAAGCGATGAAACTGCCGTCGGCGGAAATCGAACGGCTGGCCGATCTGGTCACCGGTTTCCGCACGCAACGCCTGCCGCTCGATCGCGACGGCGAATCGCAGACGCTCGACGCGAAAGTGGCGTCGAAGAAACTGCTCGGCGGATTCGAGCAGGCCGACCTCGGCGGGCTGTCGTTCTGGACGCAGCCGAATTCATGGCATCACTTCATGAGCGATCACATCGTCAGCTTCTCGGTGATTCCGCTCTCGGCGGGTAAGACGCTGGTGCGCACCAAGTGGCTCGTGCACAAGGACGCGCGCGAAGGTATCGATTACGACGTGAACAACCTCACGGCCGTGTGGCGCGCCACCAACGACCAGGATCGCGCGCTCGTCGAATATTCGCAGCGCGGCGCGACCAGCAGCGCGTATGAGCCGGGTCCGTATTCGCCGTTCACGGAAGGGCTCGTCGAAAAGTTCTGCGAGTGGTACATCGCGCGCATGGCGGATTACAGCAATGCGCCCCAAACCCACGACGCCGGCGATACCGCGCAGGCTTCGCATGGCGAAAAAGTCGTGTCCTTCATGCGCTGAGCGCGACGCTGCAACCAGGAGTCGGAGAAAACAATGATGCGCGATCAGGCGACGTTTCAACTGAGCCCCGAACCGGCTCCAGATCACGCTGCGAGCCGCGTCACGCAGCCGCGGTTCTGGGAGACGTTGCCGCCACGCTGGAATAGCGATACCGACGACACGCTGGTGTGCTGTCAGGTTCGTCAGGAAACGCACGACGTGAAGAGCTTTTTCTTTCGTGCGCCGTCTGGGCGGGCATTTGTGTTCGAGCCGGGGCAATTCATCACGCTGGAACTGGAGATCGACGGTGAATCGATCAACCGGTGCTATACGATTTCTTCGCCGCCCACGCGTCCTCACACGATCTCGATCACGGTGAAGCGCGTGCCGGGCGGCAAAGTGTCGAACTGGCTGCACGACAATCTGCATGCGGGCGCGGAGGTCCGTGTGCTAGGCCCGTTGGGCGAGTTCACGTGCGCGCGGCATCCGGCGCGCAAGTTCCTGTTTCTGTCGGCCGGTTCTGGGATCACGCCGCTGATGTCGATGAGCCGCGCGCATCACGAACTCGGTGAAGACAGCGATATTGTGTTCGTGCACAGCGCCCGCACGCCGGACGACATCATCTTTGCGCGCGAGCTCGATCTGATCGCGTCGAATCAGGCTCATTTCCGCACGGTGTTCGTTTGCGAGCGAGTGGGCGCGCGCACGAACTGGCCTGGCGTGACCGGCTTTCTGACCTTGCCGTTGCTCAAGCTCATCGCGCCGGATTATCTGGAGCGTGAGATTTTCACCTGCGGACCCGCGCCGTATATGCAAGCCGTGCGCAATCTGCTGGACGAAGGCGGCTTCGATCGCAGCCACTATCACGAAGAAAGTTTTTCCTTCGAGACGGTCAGCGAAGTGGCTGCGCAATTGACCACTGCGCATGTCGCGGATGCATTGCAGAACATTGGCACGCCCGTCACTGCGGACAGCTTCGTGGAGGCGCGCGAGGAAGCGTCGGGCTTCGCGCCCGCACCCGTTTCCATCGAAACCGAAACGCGCTTCAAGGTGAGTTTCGCCAAAAGCAATCGCGAGATCGAATGCGGCAGCGGCCAGCACGTGCTCGACGCGGCGAAGAAAGCGGGCGTGCGGTTGCCGGCGTCGTGTACGCAGGGCATGTGCGGCACCTGCAAGGTCAAGCTGGTGTCGGGTGAGGTCGCGATGAAACACGCCGGCGGGATTCGCCAGCGCGAGATCGATCAGGGCATGGTGCTGCTGTGCTGCAGCAAGCCGTTGAGCGACCTCGTCGTGGATAAGTAAGACGAGAAGAAGGTGGGTCCAGTGGCGCGAAGTCGCGTGGGGACAACTGGATGTCGGAAAACAACGCTACCCGGTAATTCTGGCTGGCGATTCTAAATGCTCATTGGGTTGTTTTGACGGCAAAGGGAGAACGGCGATGAGACTGATCAAAAAGATATTCGTGTTGAGCGCCTTGGGCGCGGCGCTGGCGGCAAGCAGCGTGAGCGTGTCGGCCGATAGCAAGCCGACCATCAAGATCGGCTACGTGGAAGGCTGGGACGATAGCGTCGCGACCTCGAACGTGGCCGCGCGTGTGATCGAAAAGCGCCTCGGCTATCAGGTCACACTCGTGCCGGTCGCGGCCGGCGTGATGTGGCAGGGCGTGGCGCGCGGCGACCTCGACGCGACGCTGTCGGCGTGGCTGCCGGTCACGCACGGCGCGTATTGGAACAACTTCAAGGATAAGGTGGTCGACCTCGGGCCGAACTTCAACGATGCGAAGATCGGGCTGATCGTGCCGGAGAATGTCGACGTGAAGAGCCTCGGCGATCTGGAAGCGAAGAAGGCGGAGTTCGGCTCGCGCATCGTCGGTATCGACGCCGGCGCGGGCGTGATGCAGAAAACCAGCGAGGCGATCAAGGCCTATGGGCTCGACTATCAGTTGATGCCGAGTTCAGGCAGCGCGATGACTGCTGAGCTGGCGCGTTCGGAGGCGGCGAGCAAGCCGATTATCGTGACCGGTTGGAAGCCGCACTGGATGTTCGCGAAGTACAAGCTGAAATTCCTCGACGATCCGAAGAAGGTATTCGGCGAAGCGGAGCACGTGGACAGCGTCGTGAATCCTGAACTCGAGAAGAAGGCGCCGCCGGTCGTCGCGTTCCTCAAGAAGTTCCAATGGAAGCCGGGCGAGATCGACAGCGTGATGCTGGCGACGCAGAACGGCGAGAAGCCGACCGCCGCGGCCGATGCGTGGATCAGTGCGCATGGTGACCGGGTGGATAGCTGGGTGAAGTGATTCTGCTGAAGGTGCTTGTGCGAAAGCGTTGCCGCTTATGAAGCGGCAACGCCCGAATAAACGAGAACGCCGCTTTTGTAGCGGCGTTTTTTTGTTTACTGCAGCACAACAGTCCGGTCGCCGTTTATAAACACGCGCCGCTCGATAAACGCCTTGACGGCCCGCGCAAGCGTAATGCACTCCACGTCGCGCCCCGTAGCAAGCAGACGCTCCGGGCTATACGAGTGATCCACGCGCTCCACCACCTGTTCGATGATCGGACCTTCGTCCAGATCGTCGGTGACAAAATGCGCGGTCGCGCCGATCAGTTTGACGCCGCGTGTATGCGCCTGGTGATACGGCTTGGCGCCCTTGAAGCCGGGCAGAAACGAATGGTGGATATTGATCGCTCGCGCGGCCAGCGCACGGCTCGTCTCGCCGGAGAGAATCTGCATATAGCGCGCGAGAATCATCAACTCGGCGCCTGAAGTCTCGAACAGATCGAGCAAACGCGCTTCCTGTTGCGGCTTCGTGTCGGCGGTGATCGGCAGATGGTGGAAGGGCAGACCGTGCTGCTGAGCCAACGGTTCGAGATCGCGGTGATTCGAGCCGATGCCGACAATGTCCATCTTCAGTTCGCCCATGCGCCAGCGGAACAGCAGGTCGGCGAGACAGTGTTCGAGTTTCGACACCATGATCAGAACCTTCGGCCGCGTGCCGACGTCGTGCATCGCCCATGTCATGCGGAAACGCTCGGCGATCGGCTCGAATTCGCGCTTGAGCGCGGCGACCCGCAGCGTCTCCTGACTGTCGACGCCATGAAACACGCAGCGCACGAAAAAGCGCTCGCTGAGATCGTCGTCGAAAACGGTCAGTTCGTCGATATAGCAATGATGCCGGTCGAGAAAACCGACGACGGCGGCAACCTGGCCGGCCGCGCTCGGACAGGCGACGGTGAGAACCAGCTGATCGGGACGGGAATCGACGGACATGCGCACTCCACCTGGAAGATAGGACGCTGCCGCGGGGCGCGGCATGCATCTTCGCAGTAGAGCAAATCAGGCGGGCACGCGGATAGAAGCTAACCGCCGTCGCGCTGGAACGGGAGCGTCAGGCCGGCCTGCGCGCGCTTATTCCGCATCGAGCCCGCATTCGCCGAGCAGCCAGTGGCGAAAGGCGCTGAGCACGGGCGTCGCCGCGCGCCGCGTGACGAGCAGATAACCGCGCTCCGTGATGACCGGCGGCTCGAACAGTTCGATGAGTTGCCCGGTGGCAAGCAGTTCGTCGACCAGCGGCGCCCAGCCCAGCGCGACGCCCTGGCCCATGATCGCCGCGTGGGCCACCAGCGTAAAACTGTTGAACGTGATACCGCGATGCGCGGCGGGCGCATCGAGTTCATGGGCGGCGAACCAGTCGGCCCATGAGAGCCAGCGCGCCGGCTGGGTCGGCTCGAGATGCAGCAACGGCAGATTCATCAGATCAGCGGGCGCGCGCAGTGACGGGTGCGCCGCGAGAAACGCCGGGCTGCACACCGGCGTGACGCGCTCGGGAAACAGCTTGACCACGCCGCGCGCGGTCCAGTCCGCATGTTCATCGCCGAATGCAATGGCGATGTCCGCCTGATCGTGCGACGGATCGAATACGCTTTGCGACGTGATGATCTTCACGTCGACATCCGGCATCAGCGCCTTGAACTGCGATAGGCGCGGCATTAGCCAATAGGTGGCGAAGCCGAAGTCGGTGGAGAGGGTGAGCGTTTGCGGCGTGCGCCGCGCGCGGATTTCGCTTGTGGCGAGGCGAATCGTGTCCAGCGCGTGGCGTACCGCTTCAAAGAGCCGTTCTCCGTCTTCGGTGAGGGTGACGCCGCGATGGCCGCGCTCGAACAGCGGGGCGCCCAGCGCTTCCTCCAGTTGCACGACGCGTTGACTCACCGCGGGCTGGGTCGAACCCAGTTCGCGCGCGGCCGCCGTGAAGCTGGCCAGACGCGCGGCGGACTCGAACATCGTCAACGCTTGCATAGGCGGCAAGCGGTCCTGTCTCGACATAACACCCCCTTATAGGCACATAACGAATTGCCGTCTTCACAGCGGCGAATTGGACGGCAATAGTGGTGCTCATGGCGGGCCCGGCGGACCGGCAGCCCGTTGGCCGTTGCATCCATCGCGGCATCTGCATCGACACTTGCGATTCTATTCGAGGCACGCACTCATGCTTGACAGCAAAAAGAATATTCTCATCCTGATGGCCGACCAGATGACGCCGTTCGCGCTGGCCGCATACGGGCATCCTCTGACGAAGACGCCCAATCTCGATCGCCTCGCGAAACAGGGCGTGGTGTTCGAATCGGCTTATTGCGCGAGTCCGTTGTGCGCGCCTTCGCGATTTTCTTTTTTATCGGGCAAGCTGCCGTCCGCAATCGGTGCCTATGACAATGCAGCGGAATTTCCGTCGCAAACGCTGACCTTCGCGCATTATCTCCGCGCTGAAGGTTATCGAACTATTCTGTCCGGCAAGATGCATTTCTGCGGCGCCGATCAATTGCATGGCTTCGAAGAACGGCTCACCACCGACATCTATCCCGCCGATTTCGGCTGGACACCCGACTGGGACAATTTCGACGCACGTCCCACGTGGTATCACAACATGAGTTCGGTAATCGACGCGGGTCCGTGCGTGCGCACCAATCAACTCGACTTCGACGACGAGGTCACGTTCACCGCTCGCCAGAAACTCTTCGATATTGCGCGCGAACGTCATGCGGGCAAAGATGCGCGGCCGTTTTGCATGGTCGCCTCCCTGACGCACCCGCACGACCCGTACGCGATTCCGCAAAAGTACTGGGACATGTATCGCGACGAAGACATCGACATGCCCGCGTTTCGCGATTCATTCGAAGACGCTGACCCGCACTCAAAGCGCCTGCGCCATGTCTGCGAAACCGATCGCACGCCGCCTACCGATCAGCAGATCCGAAACGCGCGCCGCGCTTATTACGGCGCGATCTCCTACGTCGACGACCAGTTCGGCGCGATCCTCGAAGCGCTCGATCAAGCCGGCCTCGCGCAAGATACGGTGATCGTGGTGACGTCCGATCACGGCGAGATGCTCGGCGAACGTGGACTCTGGTACAAGATGACTTTCTTCGAAGGCGGTTGCCGCGTGCCCTTGATCGTGCACGCGCCGCAGCAATTCGACGCGCATCGCGTGAAGGCCTCGGTCTCGCATCTCGATCTCGTGCCGACGCTGGTCGAACTGGCGCGCGGCGAACAGCCGGCCGTGTGGCCCGATTCGCTGGATGGACAAAGCCTCGTGCCGCATCTGCTGGGTAAGCAAGGCGGTCACGACGAAGCGATCGGCGAATATCTGGCCGAGGGTGCGATCGCACCGATTGTGATGCTGCGGCGTGGGCGCTTCAAGTTTATTCACACACCTGCCGATCCCGATCAACTCTACGACGTCGCAGCCGATCCGCTTGAACGAGAAAACCTTGCCGCGCGCAGCGAATATGCATCACAGGTCGCGGCATTTCGGGAGGAAGTCGCGCAACGCTGGAATCTCGCCGCGCTGCACAATGAAGTGCTGCAAAGCCAGCGGCGCCGCCATTTTCACTTCGCGTCAACGACACAAGGCACGGTCGCATCGTGGGATTGGCAACCGCTCGTCGATGCGAGCCAGCGTTATATGCGCAACCACATCGATCTCGATACGCTCGAAGCGATGGCGCGCTTTCCCGCCGTTGCCCGTTAATCCTCACGCTGCTCACGATCCAATCCACCCCACCAACAGGAAGCCGACATAATGAAAAAGCTCTTCAAACAGGCGGTAACCGGCGTAGCGCTACTGTGCGCGTCAGCCACTTTCGCGTCGGCCGCCGAGCCGCAGTCATGCACGCAGGTCAACATGGCGGGGCCGGGATGGACCGACATCGACGCGACCAATGCGATGACCGGAGTACTGTTGAAGGCGCTCGGCTATAAGCAGAATGTCGCGAACCTGTCGGTGCCGATCACTTATCAAGGCCTGAAGAAAGGACAGATCGACGTGTTCCTCGGCAACTGGATGCCCGCGCAGGCGCCGGTCGTCAAACCGTTCGAAGAAGAAAAGTCGATCGAAGTCGTGCATCCGAATCTGAGCAACGCCAAGTTCACGCTGGCCGTGCCCGACTATGTGGCCGCTGCCGGCATTCATTCTTTCGAGGACCTGGCGAAGAATGCCGACAAGTTCGATAGCAAGATTTACGGCATCGAGCCTGGCGCGCCGGCCAATCAGAACATCAAGAAAATGGTCGATGACAAGGCGTTCGGCCTCGGCAACTGGAAGCTCGTCGAATCGAGTGAAACCGGCATGCTCACGCAAGTGGAACGCGCGGTGCGCGACAAGAAGTGGATCGTTTTTCTTGCGTGGGAGCCGCATTTGATGAACACGAAGTTCAAGCTCACCTATCTCGACGGCGGCGACAAGTACTTCGGACCCAACTACGGCGGCGCCACGGTCAATACGGTGGCGCGCAGCGGCTATGCCGCGCAGTGTCCGAATGTCGGGCGTCTGTTTAAGCAACTCACTTTCAACGTCGATCTGGAGAATGGCGTGATTACCGAAGTACTCGAAAAGAAAACCGGCGTGGATGTCGCCGCCGCGGAAGCGCTCAAGCGTCACCCCGAATTGTTGAAGTCGTGGCTCGACGGCGTGAATACCGCGAGCGGCGCCAACGGCCTGCAAGCCGTGCAAACCGCGCTCGGTGTGAAATAACCGCCGCATTCCTAACAATGAGGTCGCGGTGCGACAGATTTATGTCGCATCCGGTCGAATCCTCGTAAATCTGGACCCGTATTCTTGATGCAGCGATGCGGACACAGTGCTTATTGCATGCATCGTAGATAGCTTCAATTCGTTTTACTCGGTCTCAGCCGGTTTCTGAACTGCCCGTCATGCGAGAAGCGCCGCGCGTTGGTCAACAGCACGCAGCAGGGATCGCTTTATCCAACGAAATACGCAGGCAAAGAGCAGGGGAGAATTAGATGAAGAAGAAAAATGCCGTCAGCCTTTCGGGACTCGCTATCGCGGCAAGCGCTGTATGCGCGCCGACTGCTGCTCATGCACAAAGCAGCGTCACCCTTTACGGCATTCTGGATGCCGGCATTACCTACGTGAACAATGCCGGCGGGGCTCACCAGTTCAAATTCGATGACGGTATTTCATACGGCAACCGGATCGGCTTCAAGGGCGTCGAGGATCTCGGCGGCGGCTTGCAGGCGGTGTTCGCGCTCGAATCGGGTTTTCACGTGGGCAATGGGCAATATGCATTCGGCGGTGCCGAGTTTGGACGTCAGGCTTATGTGGGCCTGAAGAACAACTGGGGGCAACTCTCGTTTGGTAATCAACTGGACATGACCGAGGAGTTCGTCTACCTCTATAACATCTCGGCGTGGGCGAGCGGTTACGCGATCCATCAAGGCGACTTCGACCGGATGAACGGCGACCGGCTGCCGAACTCGGTCAAGTTCCTCTCCAACGACTATGCAGGCTTCTCGTTCGGCGGCATGTACTCGTTCGGCAATACGGCCGGTGACTTCCACAACAAGAGCGCGTGGAGCGTGGGCGCGCGTTACGAGCACAGCGCGTTCAACATGGGCGCCGCCTATACGCAGTTGAACAATCCGAACGGCATCTATGCATTCGACCCGTACGCGATGATCGGCACACGCACGTTCCTCGGCAAACCGACCGTGTCCGTCGATCCGGCGACCGGCGCGGTGACGGATCTGTATAGCTCGTCGGCGTTTCCGGTCGACAAGCAAGGGGCGTTCGCTGTCGGCGCGGCCTATACGATCGGCAAGGTCATGTTGAGCGGCGACTTCACCTACACGACGATCAAGGGACTCGGCGAGACCTCGCATATGCAGGTGTATGAAGCGGGCGCCTCGTACACCTTCACGCCCGCGTTGATGCTGTACGGCGGCTATCAGCACACGCGGTTCGAAGGCAATCACTGGAACCAGGGCTCGCTCGGGTTGCATTATCTGCTCTCCAAGCGTACTGACGTCTATATCTCCGGCGACTATCTGCGCGCGTCGGACGGCGTGAATGCAGTGATCGGCTACAGCTTCACGCCGTCCACGTCGAACACGCAAACCGATGTGCGGATCGGCATGCGGCACTCGTTCTGACACGTTGATACGTTGATACGCGCAGGCTTGCTGGTGTGCCGGTTCACGGGACACCAGCAAACGCCGTCACGCTGCGCGCTCGAGCTGCTTCTTGAACGTCTCGATTAGCGCCCGAACTTTGCGCGGAGTATGACTGGTGGGCGGAAAGATAGCCTGAATACTCGCGGGCTCCGTCGCCCATTCCGGCAGCAGGCGAATCAACCGGCCGGCCGCAATGTCGCCGCCAATCGAGAAATCCGTCAACAGCCCGAAGCCGCCGCCGGCGAGTGTTGCTGCACGGCAGGCGTCGGCGGTATTCACCAGCAACGCGTTTTCACAACGCACGCTTTCCACGTCGCCATCGCCCGTGCCGCCGTTGCGTTGCAGGTCGAGCGTCAGCGGACGCGGCAACACCGTCAACGCGCAGAAGGGCATCGCCGACAATTCGGCGGGTGTCTGCGGCTGCCCCCATGTCTCGACGAAATCCGGGCTCGCCACGATCCATTTGACGAAGCTGCCGAGTTTCACCGCGCGGAAATTGGAATCGGCAAGCCGGCCCAGGCGAATCGCGACGTCGATACCGTCCGCGATCAGATCCACATAGCGATCGGTGCACAACAACTCGACATTGAGTTGCGGATGCGTGCGGCGCAGTTCGACCAGCACCGGTGCGACTGCAAGCGAACCGTAATCGATCGGCGAGCTCACGCGCAACGTGCCGCGCACGGGCGCCGTTTCGCCGCCGATCGCCGCGAGCGCGTCTTCGGTGGCGCGGAGGATTTTCACACTGGCTTCGTAGAACGCGCGGCCGGGCTCGGTCAAACCGAGCCGCCGCGTCGTACGCACCAGCAGGCTCGCGCCGACCTCGGCCTCGAGCCGCTGCATGTGCGTGCTGACCATCGTCTTGGCGAGGCCCAGGCGCGCTGCCGCGGCGGTCAGCGAGCCCGCCTCGACGACCGCGACGAAGATCGCCAGCCGGTTCAGATTTACGTCGCGTACGTCGGCCATGGTGGATTGTCCATCTTCGATTGACTGTGTTTCCCGGATTATCAGGCTTCTGCAAGGTGGGGCGTGCGGATTATGCTCGTCCCATCCCTTCACGCTTTCCGGAACCTGTCATGCCCGTTGCCCGACCCGCCCAGCCGATCCGCCTCTATACGACCCTGCTTTCCGGCCACGGCCATCGGGTGAAGCTGTTTTTGACCCTGCTTGATCTGCCCTTTGAAGTGGTCGAACTGGACATGAAAGCCGGCGACAACCGCAAGCCTGACTATCTGGCGCTCAACCCGTTCGGCCAGGTGCCGACCATTCAGGACGGCGACATCACGCTGTTCGACTCGAACGCGATTCTGGTGTATTTGGCCAAACGCTACGGCGACGCCTCATGGCTGCCGGAAGACCCGCTCGGCGCGGCCGCGGTGCAGCGCTGGCTGTCGCTCGCGGCGGGTCAGATCGCGTTTGGGCCGTGCACGGCGCGGCTCGTCACCGTATTTGGTGCGCCGCACGATCACGAGACGGCGAAGAAGTTGGCGGTGAAGCTGTTCGATGTACTCGACCGCGAACTGGCGGCCAAGTCGTTCGCGGCAGGCAATCAGGTGACGATCGCCGATATCGCCGCGCACACCTACATCGCGCACGCGCCGGAAGGCGGCGTGTCGCTCGACCCGTATCCGAACATTCGCACGTGGCTGCGCCGCGTCGAGGCGTTGCCGCGGTTCATCGCGATGCCCTCGACAAAAGCGGGGCTGCTCGCCGAATAAGCGGCTGATCTTTCACGACACCGGAGTCCGGTCATGTCCTCCTTTATCCCTCTGAATGGCTGGGGCGTCGACACCTCGCCGTTTCATGCCGCGGAAGTCGCCGCCCAGCAGCGCGTGGGCGTGAGAAGCGTGGCTGAAGCGTCGGGACGCCGGGGGATCCGGCGCTACATGCCGGACCAGCATCGCAAGTTTTTTGCCGAGCAGCCGTTCATGGTGATCGGCGGCGTCGATGCGCACGGGCAGCCGTGGGCGACGTTGCGCGCCGGCCTGCCGGGCTTCGTGTCGTCGCCGGATGCGAAGACCTTGCGCATCGAAGGCGGCGCGTTAGCCGGCGATCCGCTCGCGGATAGCTGGCAGAAGGGCTCGATGATCGGCGGCCTCGGGCTGCAGCCGCAGACTCGCAGGCGCAACCGGATCAACGGCATGGTGACGTCGGCTAACGGGGCGGCGTTGACGCTCGAGGTTCATCAGAGTTTCGGCAACTGCAACAAGTACATCCAAAGCCGTACACCGACCTGGGTCGAGCCGAGTGCTTCCGAGCCTCCCATGCCGCCGGAAATAGCGGCGCAACTCAGCGATGCCGACCGCGCATTCCTGGCGCGGGCGGATACGTTTTTCATCGCGAGCGCGAATCTTGCGAACGACGCCGAGCTCGCGCGCGGCGTCGACGTTTCGCATCGCGGCGGCGCACCGGGCTTTGTGCGTGTGGACGATGAACACACGCTGACGACCCCCGACTTTGTCGGCAACAACTTCTTCAACACGATTGGCAACCTGATGCACGATCCGCGTGCCGGGTTGCTGTTCATCGACTTTGCGAGTGGCGATCTGCTGTATATCGCGGCGCGCGCGGAAATCATCTGGGACGGCGCGGAAGTGGCGGCCTTCGAAGGCGCGCAACGGCTCGTGCGTTTTCACGTGCTGGAAGTGCGGCGCAGCCGGAGCGCGTTGCCGTTTCGCTGGTCGGACGTCGAGTACGCGCCGCAGTTTGCGGCGGCAGTGCAAAAGCCGTTGGCTGCATCGCCGTGGCACAAGCTGAAGGTCGCGGCAGTGGTCGAGGAGACTGCGTCGATCCGGTCGTTCTATTTTGAACCGGTCGACGGTGCGCCGTTGCCGTCGTACAAGCCGGGGCAGTTTCTGCCGATTCGCGTGCCTGTGGAGGGCTCTACCACGCCTTTGTCGCGGACGTATACGCTCTCCGATGCGCACGATCCGCAGCGGTATCGAATCAGCGTGAAGCGCGAAGGCGTTGCGTCGAAATGGCTGCATGAGCATCTGGTTGCGGGAGCGCAGATTGAAGCGATGAAGCCGCGTGGCGCTTTCATTTTCGATGAAGAGAGCCCACGTCCTGCCGTGTTCATCTCGGCTGGCATCGGCATCACACCGATGATAGCGATGGTTCGGCACGTGCTGGCAGCGTCTCGCACTGAGGGTGCGCAAGCGAAGCGGGTGTTCTTCTTTCACGGCGCGCGTAGCGATCGCGAACGTCCGTTCAGTGCGCAATTGAAAGAGCTTGCCGCGCGCAATCCGGCGCTTTCACTGCATCTTTTCGATAGTGCCGCTGACGGAGTGACCGAAGGCGTGTCGGCCGGTCGTGTAAGCATCGACGCGTTAAAGCGCGCGCTTCCATTCGATGACTACGAGTTCTATCTGTGCGGCCCCGAGCAGTTCATGCGCGACCTGTATGAAGGTCTGCGCGGATTGAATGTCGCCGATGAACGGATTCGTTTCGAAGCGTTCGGTCCGGCGAGCGTCAAGCGCGTGGTTGCCGTCAAGAGCGAGCCAGTGCCGGCGGCCACGTCGGTACAAGACGCGGGCGCTGTGCAAGTGACCTTTGCGCGCTCCGAGCGCACGATTCAATGGCTGCCGCGCGACGGCAGCTTGCTTGAATTCGCCGAAGCGCACGGTATCGACGCGCCGTCGAGTTGCAGGTCGGGTATGTGCGGGACGTGTTCGACGCGGTTGCTGTCGGGCAAGGTCAAATACGACGGCGAAGTGGAGGCGCAGATCGAACCCGGCGCGGCGCTGGTTTGCATGGCGCATCCGGTTGCGGGCGACATGGGTGTGACATTGGACCTGTGATCGGCGGCCTCTGGCTTTCCGGAAAATCCAGGACTTCGATTTGTGTCGCGCGTGCCGCGGATCAACGCGACGCCAGTGAATGTTGCGTGAGGATGCGGCCGCTACATACACCGAACCCGGACCCTCGCCGCCCGTTGCGATTAGTGATCCGGGTCCAGCAGATTCTTAGTTATGCCCGCAGCGGCCTCAAGCCCGCGCGGACCTCTTCAGTAAATAGTTGCGGTTGCTCCCACGCCGCGAAGTGTCCGCCTTTGTCGAGCCTGTTGTAGTAGATCAGGTTGTGATACGCCCGCTCTGTCCAACTGCGCGGCGCCTGATAGTTCTCGCGAGGAAAGACGCTGATCGCAGCAGGTACGGATACGTCGGCGGCGGCGAGGAAATTGAAGTGCGACTCCCAATAGAAGCGCGCCGCGGAAATTCCCGTATTCGTTAACCAGTAGAGCGTGATGTCGTCTAGTACGTCGTTGCGCGTCAAGTCGCCAGCCGATTCCCCGTTGACCGGGTGCCCGAACACAGCCGAAGTCAATGCCGCCGCCGGCTGCTCATACCCGTCCCCGTGATCGAGAAGCCAGCTCGCGAGGCCGACGGGAGAGTCCGACAGTCCTGTGAGCGTTTGCGGGCGTGTGCCCATCTCGAGTGCGTACGCGCGTCGCTTCATGGCCGCTGAACTCAGTTGCTCGTAAGCGTGCTTTTCGTCGGCGGAGAGGTTGGCGGGCGGTGGATCGCCAGCCTGGAGTGCCTTGGCGATTTCGGGCGGAAGCGTCGCGGGGAAGTTGACATGGATGCCTAACAATTCCGGCGGCGCCTGCTTGCCCATGACGTTGCAGACAATGCCGCCCAGATCGCCGCCTTGCGCGGCGAATTTTTCGTATCCAAGGCGCTTCATCAGAACGACCCATGCGCGCGCGGTACGCTCCGGGCCCCACCCGGTCGTGGTCGGCTTGCCTGAAAATCCATAGCCCGGCAAAGAGGGGATGACCAGATGAAACGCGTCGGACGCACTTGCGCCATAGGCGGTCGGATTGGTCAGCGGACCGATGATCTTGAACTGCTCGATCACTGAGCCTGGCCACCCATGCGTGACGACGAGCGGCATCGCATTTTCGTGCTTCGAACGGACGTGAATGAAATGGATATCCAGTCCATCGATCTCGGTCACGAAATTCGGCAACGAGTTGAGCTTCGCTTCGCACTTTCGCCAGTCGTAATCGGTCGACCAATGGAGCGCAAGTTCTTGAATCATCGCGAGCGGCACGCCTTGCGAATTGTCGGTGACGGTCTCCCGATCAGGCCATCTCGTCGCCTTGATGCGCCGGCGCAGGTCGACGAGTTGCGATTCCGGCACATGCACGCGAAGTGCGCGAATGGCGGTCTTGTCGCTGCCGGTCGCCGGGGCAACTTCAGTAATCGCTTGATTCGTTTCGGCAAACGCGAGCTGGCTCAATGAGCCGGCAGCGACGGCCGCCGCTGCCGCGCTGACAAAACGGCGGCGCGAGGGCGATGGGGGAGGGAGCTTGTCTGACATAAATTCTCCGATCGGCGATGAAGCCAGGCTTACCCATTAACGACGACATGATTTCACGATTCACGCGCCGTCGGGAGGTGGTGTTCGACGTAGGGTGGACGTATTGGAGCGCGCGGAGGTATCACGCATGTGTCGGTAAGGGAGAGTTTTGTATGCGCGGGTGTCGCTGCATCCGGGAGATACGTTGCGATACAAAGCGGGGCCGCGTCGGAGAAACTCAGTCGCGCCTATGGTAGGGACGTAACGGACTGAACCCGATTGCGTCCCTCCCGTTTCGGCCCATAGAGCGCGGCGTAAATATGTTCATCCAGCAGCTCTGTTCAGGCGTCAGGAACCGGATGACGCGATATGTCGATGTGAAAGATGTTTCCCGCGTTCAAGTTGACCAAACGCATATCTCTGACTAAAGTCAGAGGCATGGACACATCCGATATTCTCCAGGTTCGTAGCTTTAACCGCGTAGTCGCGGAAAGCATTGGCGCTATCGACGATCATTTCCTCGGCCGGGGCCGCCCGATGGGCGAATCGCGCCTGCTATGGGAGATCGGTGTCGAAGGCGCGGACATTCGTACCCTTCGCGAGCGGCTAAATCTCGATTCAGGCTATATCAGCCGCACGTTGGCGTCTCTTGAACGGCGAAAACTTGTCGCTATCCTCACTCATCCAAACGACCGCCGGGTACGCCGGGCTCGTCTGACTTAGAAGGGCCTCGCGGAAAGGGTCGAACTCGAACGGCTTTCCGACGCGGTCGCGCTACGCGCGCTCGAACCGCTCGGCGATGAGCAGCGCCGCAGGCTGGTCGCAGCGATGTCAGAGGTCGAGCGTTTGCTACAGGCATCTCTTGTGCATTTTGCGATTGAACAACCAGATAGCGACGACGCGCGGTGGTGCTTCGAACAGTATTTCAGCGAACTCGATCAGCGCTTTGACGCCGGATTCGACCCGTCCATCAGCCTTTCGGCAGATGCCCACGAACTGACGGCACCGGAAGGCGCGCTGATCGTGGCGAGACTCCATGGAAGCCCGGTCGGCTGCGTCGCGCTGAAGTTTCATAAGAAGTCTCCGGCCGAACTCAAACGAATGTGGGTGACCCCCTCCGCTCGCGGGATGGGTGTAGGCCGCCGGTTGATCGTCGAGGCGGAGAAACGCGCCCGGCAAGCCAAAGCGCGCGTTATTCGCCTGGAAACAAATCGAACGCTGCGCGAGGCGATCTCGCTATACCGGCAGTGTGGATACGTCGAGGTCGTGGCGTTCAGCGCGGAACCGTATGCGCACCATTGGTTTGAAAAGCGGCTGGTCTGAGCGGCCGTTCTCATCGGTTGCACGGCGACAATCGTTGCCAACGCGTAGATGCTGGCCGTTCGATAAACGCGGCGCGTTGTGATTCTCGGATACCATAGTGCTCGACGTCGTCCAGCCGGCGGTGACTGGACGCGTGCCGCCTCGAATAGTCGAGAAGACGTCCTGGCTTTCCATTGAATGACTCAAGTAATGATTTTGTCAGATCCCGGGCGGCGGTAATCGCGTTCATTTCAGCGGTTGCATGCGTCGAGGGGGATAGCGATAACCGGTTAATCGCGCTGGCAGCGCTCGCTGTCCCCCAGTGCCCGGCGACGTAGTTTCAGGCCGTGTGTATGAATTCGTTTCATGAGGCTCCATGCGTTCGTCACTACCGCCTTTTGTGCGGCGATCCATTTCGTCATCCGCGTCGCGGGTATTGTCGCCATCTGGCGTGATTGTTTGTGGCGTTCTGCTGATACTGTTCACGTGCAGTCTTTGCGCGTGGGTGCTTTTCGAGTCGCGTAAAGATGCCTACAACCGCGCTGAGGAAAACGCGCGGAACCTGATGCTGGTTATCGAGCGGGACATCGCTCGCAACATCGAACTCTACGATCTGTCGCTGCAGGCGGTAGTGGAAGGGGTTGCGGATCCGCAGATGATGGCGCTCCCCGCGAAGATCCGCAACGGGGTGCTGTTCGACCGCGCCGCTTCAGGCAAGTACCTTGGCTCCATCTTCGTGATGAATGAGCGTGGGGACATCGTTCTGGACTCCGGATTCTTACCGGCGCGAGCGGGCAGTTTCGGCGATCGTGACTACTTCCGCTTTCATCGCGATAACGGCAACACCGGCCTCTACATCAGCAAGCCCTACGAGTCACGACTGCGGGACGGGGCGCTCACGATTGCCCTGAGCCGCCGGATTTCGCACCCGGACGGCTCTTTCGGCGGTGTCGTGGTCGGCACGCTAAGCATCGACTATTTTCGCGCTTTGCTGGACGGCTTGTCCGTGGGGGAGCACGGCACCGCGGCAGTGATCGAGACTAACGGCGCCATGATCACGCGCTTACCCTACGATCCGCACGTGGTCGGACGCGACATCCAGAACGCTCCGGTTTTTATTCAGGCAATGTCGACGAAGGAAGGTGCCTTCATGGGCACCGCCTCGATCGATGGGATCCGCAGGCTCTACGTGTACAAGCACTTGCACGGGCTTCCGATCATCGTCGACGTGGCGCCTGCGGAAAGCGACGTTTACGCTGAATGGCGACGCCGGGCCCTGCGGCTCGAGATCGTGATGGCGGTGTTCAGCATAATTCTCGGGGCGGGATCTTTGCTGTTGTCGCGCGAACTGCGGCGGCGGCAGCGTGCGGAATCGAAACTGCAGCACCTGGCGCGTACGGACGCGCTCACGGGGTTGAGCAATCGCGGCACCTTCGACGATACGCTGCAAAAGGAGTGGCAACGAGCCAACCGCTCGGGCCGTCCGCTCTCGTTGCTGTTCATCGACATTGATCAGTTCAAGGCTTACAACGACTACTATGGTCACCAGGCGGGCGACGAGGTGCTGCGAGCCGTTGCCCAGTGTGTGGGCCTGTGCGTTCTACGATCGGCGGACCAGGTGGCCCGATACGGCGGTGAGGAGTTCGTGGTGACTCTTCCTGATACAGACGCAACCGGCGCTACAAATGTCGCCGAAACCGTTCGGCGCGCCGTATTCGATCTGAATCTCGAGCACGTCCAAAGCCGGTATGGCCGGGTGACTGTGAGTATCGGCCTGGTGACCTCCGACGAGCGCGTCGCTCGTGATGGCGCAACGCTGGTGAACATGGCCGACTCGGCGCTATATGAAGCGAAATCAACCGGACGTAACCGGGTCTGCGAGGCGTAGAAAAGCGATCTCATCCGCGATCGATATAACCGGGCTCGGGCGGCATGCCTGCAAGCCATAGGGCGCCTGATTCATGGCGAGCCAGGCATCGAGTTTGGCATTTGAACGGCCGCGATGACCATATCAAAGCCCATCTATCCTCATTCGAATCAACGCGGTTGACTGGCAGGCGGAACAGGACGCCTGGTGTATGGACGGCGGTGGGGGCGTGGTCAATCGTATCCAGGTGCGTGCCCGAACGGAGTCATTCCTCAGCCAAAGTGCGGGCCTTGATCGACGTATTGATAGCGCGGCTCGCGCTATCCGCGTGACGCGTTTCAGCGAGCACCGTGCCCACGCCGTTTCTGGACGATCCATTGCTCGACCTGAACCGTTCGCGATACTCCGCGGGATTGATCTGCAGACGCCGCTGGAAGATGCGGCGAAACCCGTCCGTATTGTCGAATCCGCAGCGGCGCGCGATTTCACGCAACGGCAAAGTAGTGGCTTCCAGATAGTGCCGTGCGGCGTCGATTCGCGCGTGGCTGAGGAATGTCATCGGCGTGACGCCGCATTCTTTCATGAAGGTCCGCGACAGATTGCGCGCGCTCATGTGCGCGCGTTCTGCGAGCGTGGTCACCGTATGATCGACATGCAGATTGTCGAGCATGTACTGCTGCAACAAGAGCGTTTGCGTCGACGGCGAGGCCTGCACTTCGAGTAGCGGACTGAATTGCGACTGGCCGCCCGCACGGCGAAGATAGACCACGAGATATTTGGCGACATCGAGCGCCATTTGCCGGCCGAAATCGGCTTCGATCATCGCGAGCGACAGGTCGATCCCGGCGGTCACGCCAGCCGTTGTGAAGATGCTGCCGTCCTGCACGTAGATATGGTCGGGCTCGATGCGCGCCTTCGGAAAGGTGGCCGCGAGGCGCGGCACGTCCATCCAGTGCGTGGTGACCACGCGGTTGTCGAGCAGCCCGGCCGAACCGAGCGCGAACAGGCCGTTGCAGATCGCCGACATGCGCCGGCATTGCTTGTGCCGGTCCTTGAGCCAGCCGCTCAGCGCGGGGTCGTCGAAGGCCTCGAAAATGCCGAGGCCGCCTGGCACGATGATCGTGTCGAATTCCGGGCACACGTCGAAAATGGTGCGGTCGGGCATGATGGTCAGCCCGCTCGAAGACTGCAGGCTGCCGCGCGTGGTGCCGACGGTCAGCATTTCGTATTCCGACTCACCCTTGCTGAGTATTTTCACTTCGGCGAAGGCGTCTTTCGGACCGGCAATGTCGAGCAGCTGGAAGCCGGGAAAGACCACCATGCCGACTTTGATGTGTTTCATCACCCCATCTCCGTTGTGGCAGTCAGTCTATCCAGAAACATTAGAGCCGGCCATCCGCCATAAAAGCCCGGGAAACGCGCGCACGAGCGTCCTGCTCGCGACCCGCCGGCACGCAGCGTTCGGCCAGCGCGCCGAACAGCAAGCCGATGGTCGTCCAGAGGATCGCCTGCATGCCGAGCGCCGCCAGCCGGAACTGCCAGAGCAGGGTGGCGGGAAAAGCCGCCGGAACTTCGTTAATGGCCGGCAACGCGAGTTGCACTGAGGCAATGATAGCGACGAATACGGCTCCCGCTGCGATCGACGCATTCCATGCCCCGAGTCGCGCACTCGCGATTCGTCTCACCTGCAACGACAACACCAGCGCGGCGATCGACACGGCAATCATCAGAAAGTAGAGTCCGGTTCGATAGGCAATCGTGTCCGCGTCGCCGACCGACGGCGGGTTGGCCGGATACTTCAGGTTCGGCACCACGGAAAGCGTGACGAAAGCCGCAAGCGCGATCGTCGCCGACAGCGCCCGAGCGCCGTATCGGCCGGCGCGGCCATATGCGAATGCGAAGGTCAATGCAAACAGGCCGCCGAATGCCGCGCCGTAAGTCACCACCCCGGTCAAGAGCCCAAGACCCGCCTGCGTCTCGCGGCTGACAAGCTCAGGCTCGGGCGCCTCGCCGCGCGCCGCGGCCGCGTGCTCTTCGAACGATATGGCCTGATCCACGCGCGGCTCGCCTGCGATTTTTGCAAAGCCGAACGTCACCAATCCAGCGACGATGCCGGCAAGCATGCCGCGCATCAATAGTTTTCCGACCATGACGACCTCGCGGATTAGTGGCAGGGGAAACCGAGCAGATGGCGGCCGTCGTGAACGAATTCATGCACATACATGCCGGGAACGATCGAGGTGGCGCCTTGTTCGGCACCGACGAAATACAGCGCGAGCAGCATTAGCAAACCGCCGAAAACGATCCACGGAAGCAACTCGCGCAGCGGAATCGGCGTCAGTTCGGCAGTTGGGTGGAGGACAGCATCGCTCATGACAGGCATCCTTCGAAATCGAGAGGCAGTTGATAGAAGAGTTTGAAGCGGCGTGTTTCATGCGGTCGGCAGATGCGAAGCCGGCGCATTGGTTTGCATGGGCCGGCGCGCGGTCATGATTCTCGCGAGTTCGTCGCGGGACAACACGCCGCTTGCTTCGACCACGTCCAGCAGCGCTTCCAGAAAGCGCTCGTAGTAGTCCCAATGCGGCGGTGCGGCGCAATCGGCCGGGGCGTTTTCCCAACGCGCGATCGAGGCGATCAGGCACTGGCGAAAATCTTCCCACTCGAAATACCCCGCTTTCGAGAGCGACAACGCGAGGCCAAATGCATCCCGCTCCCAGCGATTGGTGAAATACAGCTTGCCGTCGAGCCGGGGCGGCGAATCGATGGCGCCGAGCATCGACGTCGCGGCATATTCCTCGAAGCGTGTGAACATCGCAGGCTCCCTTCAGGCGGCGGGCGGGGCGACGAGCGCCACACCCATCATCGATTCCGGCGTGATGAGCGCGGCGAGTTCCTGTTCGCTCAGATGGTCGGTGTTCGCGGGCCGTTCCGGGACCACGAACCAGCGGATCTGCGCGCTGCTGTCCCACACTTTCACCGCTTTGCCGGGCGGCACCTCGACGCCGAACTCCATCAGCACCGCACGCGGCTCGCGCACGCCACGCGCGCGGAACACGGGATCCTTGTACCAGTACGGCGGGAGTCCGAGCACAGGCCACGGATAGCACGAACACAATGTGCAGATGATGAGGTTGTGCACGTCCGCGTCGTTGGCGACGGCGGCCATGTGTTCGCCTTCCGCGCCCGCCATGCCCTCGGGTAAATCGAGTTCGGCGATCGCAGCCGGCGTATCGGCGACGAGGCGCTTCTTGAACTCCGGATCGATCCATGCTCGTGCAACGATCTTCGCGCCGTTGAACGGTCCCGCCATGGTCGCGAAGTGTTCGAGTACGGCATCGACGGAATCGCTGCCGATCACGCCTTTCTCGATCAGCAGTGCTTCGAGCGCGCGCACCTTGGCGGCGCTCGACGCTTCCCGGTCGTCGGGAAACTGGAACAGGTTGCTCATATCGTTCTCTCTCGTTGTGCAATCGGGTTTCGTCGCAAAGACTTCAATGTGCTGGCAAGACGTAGGCTTCGTACAGGTCGGCGTAAATCGTCGTGTGCTCCTCGCTTTTTCCGGAGCCCCAGATGTGGGCGGCGTCGAACGCAATCCGGTACACCGGCATCGGCTCGCCAATTCCGTCCGGCCCCGTCGACACGAAATATGAAAACGCGCCGGGATAGACGAGGTCGACCACGCCGGTCTTGTTGCGCAGATAACCGGGCAGACGCGTATGGTCGACCGCGTCCGGATCGGCAATACGCACGGTGTCGCCGGGCTTGAAACGCGTTGCGCCTTCCAGCGCGTGAGCGCCGGAATCGCCTTTCTGCAGATAGGCGCCGATCTGCGCACCGATCGCTTCGTTCGGTTTTTCCGGCAGCGCGGCGTCAGGATTGGCGCGGAAGAAGGCCGTTTTTTCGCCCAACTCCTCGGCGCTGATATAGCCCTGATCGATGAAGAACTGCGAAATGCCGCCGAGCCATTTCTCGTAGTAGCGGTACTTGAAGTACTCGAACGGCTGCATGTCTTCTGCGCCAGTTCGCAGCGAAGCCCACGTCCAGTCGTTTTTGAATGACGTTGGCAATTCCTTTACCGGGTACGCATGGATGGCGTTCGAGAGATGCGCGCTCTCGGCCATCATCACCGTATGAATGCCGAAGATGCGTTTTTCCCACGGTTCGACGAACACGCGTGTTTCCGTGCTGACAGGTCCGAGATTTTCAATGCCGCCAAGGTGATGCTGTAGTTTCACGATACGCTCCGCAGACGGATAGGAATCGAATTAGCTGAGTTGATGGGTGCGTTTGAATGACAGCGCGTCGCCGAGTTTTTCGGAGACGAAGCCGAACAGCGCGCCGGTCACGAGCGCGGCGGCGGCCACGAGCGCCGGGTTGCCGATGCCGGCCGTGGTGATCGGCCTGCCGCTGGCCACAGTGGTGCCGACGGTCGACGCGAAGCCCCACACGATTGCGGGCAGCACGTCGAGCAGCCTGATCTTCGACGCCTGAACCATCAGCGCGCTGCCGATGCCGACCGCCACCGCGATGCCGAACGGCGTGGTGGTCATCGTCGCGATGCCGAGGAGCGTGAGCGAGCTGATGACAAGACCCGTCAGATTCGACGCCACGCTTTTGACGAAGCCGGCATTGCCGCCGCCGAGCACGAAGAACGACGCCCATGCAATGAACGTCACCCACACCGGCACCGGAAAAATGGTGCCGGTGAGCCATGTGTCGACGACGGCGAGAACGCCGATGCTCACTGTGTATGCCTCTGGTTTCTTCATTTGCCTGCTCCTCGATAAAGGATGGAAGTGTGGTGATACGAAAGGGGGAAAGTGGCGTTGGCGAGGGCTCAGCTGTGCACGGGTTCGTCGATGCAAGCGAGCAGGCCGTCGCGCATGACGGCGGCATCGATGCCCCGGCCGATCACGACGAAGCGGCTTTCGCGCGTTTCGTCGCGCGCCCAGGCTTTGCCAAAGCGCGTGTCCATCAACATATGCACGCTGTGAAAATAGAGCCGCCGCGCCTCGCCACGCATGTTGAGCACGCCCTTCATGCGCAGCAGTTGCTGTCCATGCGTTTGCACGAGCTGATTGGCCCAGCGGTGGAAGCGCGCGGCGTCCACGTCGCCCGGCACGACGAACGCGCAAGATGCAATCGAGTTGTCGTGTTCGTGATCGTGTGCGCCGTCGTCCAGCAGATCGGGTTCGATCGAGAGCAGGTTGTCGAGCGAGAAGCTGCGCACGCCGAGCAGCGCGTCCACGTCGATCGCACTGTGGGACGTGAACTCGAGCCGCGCGGTCGGATTCAGCGTCGCAATAGTGTCGGCTAGCGCTGCGCGTTGAGCGGACGTGGCGGCATCCGTCTTGTTGATGACGATGCGGTCGGCGAAGACAATCTGTTCTCGTGCGATGTCGTCGCCAAGCTGCGCGTGCGCATGACAGGCATCGACCACCGCGACGACGGCTTCGAGTTCCACGCGCTCGCGTACTTCGGGGTCGGCGAGAAATGTTTGCAGTACCGGTGCGGGATCGGCGAGCCCGGAGGTTTCCACGATCAAACGCTCCAGCCGGTCGCCGTAGCGTGTCAGTAAATCGCGCACGCTGGCCACCAGATCGGTACGCACGGTGCAGCACACGCAACCGTTGTTGATCTCGACCACGGCTTCCTCGTCGGCCACGATCAACTGGCCGTCGATGCCCACCTCGCCGAATTCATTGACGATGATGCCGATCGCCATCGGCCGGGTTGCATCGAGAATGTGATTGACGAGTGTGGTCTTGCCCGCGCCGAGAAAGCCGGTAATGACCGTCACGGGGATTTTGCCGAGTCGCATCGCTGTCATCCTTTAGAGTCGTTCGACCGTCTTGGCTCGCTGATTTTGCGTGCCGGTACAAACGAAGTTGGATGGTCTTTAGCGACTTCCGGGCCGCATTTGACGAGCTGTCCCAGTCGGCGCCTTAGTTGGCATGATCTGCCGGGGTAGGTGGCCGAATGTGTCCGATTTGCAGAAAACGGCCATGAAGGCCTTTGTTTCGTCGTCTCGCGTTTAGCAACGTAAGCGTGCCGGTGAGGAGCCGTTGCGCTCAATCAGTGCATGTGCGGTCCAGAAGCGTGCGATTTGTCGGAGCAAAAACGCCGCTGAGTTGCGCGAAGGTGCACGTGGCTGTCTGACCATTCGCGCACGGTCGATGTGGCGGATTACCGCTGAATCGCTTTTTTTTGCGAACGGATGTCTTGTGCTCCATCTCCCGGTCGCGATTACCCAGCGAGACTGCCGACAAATTGCCTGATGTTGTCGAGGACAGGCTGCTGATCGCCCGCGAAGGCCCAGTGATCGGCACCGTCAAGTTCGACGAATCGAGCCTGCGCGATGTGGCTGGCGAGATGCCGGCCCGCACCGATGCGAACGGCGCGGTCGTCGTGGCGATGCAGCACCAGCGTCGGCACGGAAATTCGGCCCAGCAGATGCCGCACATCCATGTCGCGCAAAGCCTCGAGCACACCCTTGATGGCGCCAGGGCTTGACGCGGCCCGCAGCAAGCCTGCCCACCAGGCTCGCGCCTGTGGGTCGACGGACAGGCTCGGCGCGAATGTCTCGATGCCGGTGGGGCCGCCCCAAGCTGCGACGAGTTGCTGCAGCCACATGTCGTACTGACCGGCGTGAAGCGCGTGGGGATAGTCGTTCGTTGCGGTTCCTTTCGCCAACGAAGCAAACAGAATGAGGCCGGCGACGCGAGCGGGGTGATCGACGGCAAACCTGATGCATGCCGGTCCGCCTTCTGACGCACCGAACAGCACGACCCTCCGGCTGCCGGCGGCATCGAGCACGGTGCCGATGTCCTGCGCGGTCGCGTCGACGCCCGGATTGAACCCGACCCGGTCGGACAGCCCGACGCCGCGTCGATCGAGCAGGATGAGGCGGCCCATCCCGGCAAGGGAGGACAGGAACGCCCGGCAGCGAGGCTCCTCCCACACCCGTTCGACGTGAGACACGAAACCTGGCAGCACCAGCACATCGATGCGGCCGGCGCCGTAGGTCTGGTAGGCGAGATGGACGCCGTTACCGCTGACGTAGCGCGTCGACGGCGGGTCCTCGAAGGGCAACGCCGCACCGGCATCGAGCAGGGCGAGGGTCTCGGATTCGGGCGCCACATCGAGCTCGTCGCGAAGCCGTTGGGTCAGGGCCGCGAGGTGTCGCTGGGCTGTGGCCCGGTCTCCGGCGAGCATAAGATTGCGGATGAGGTGCCGGCCGTACACTTCGCTGAACGGATCTAGCTCGACAAGACGGCCGGCGTGCGCGGCCGCGGCCGCGTAGTCGCCGGCTGCGTTCTTGTCGTGCACCACTCGTTCCAACGCCTGGATCGCCCGGCTTCGCAGAGCCTCGCGGCGAAAAAAAGCCCACTCATCGAACTGCTGGCAGTCGCCGGGCGAAAAACCCTCGAGAAAGTCGCCGGAATAATGGCGGCACGCCCGCTCGAACTCGCCACTATCGCAGGCTTGCTCGAACAGTTGGGAATCCACTTGCAGACCGATCGCCGCCGACCATCGGACGGTTGACCGGTCTGTCGCGAGAACGTCGTCGCCGAGCGTGTGCTGGAGGCGATGCAACAGACGCCGCAGCCGCGCCCGCACAACCTCGTCGCCGCCTTCCGGCCACAACATCGCAGCGACGGCATCGCGCGCGACCGGGCCATTCGCTTCGGCCAGATAGACCAGCAGGGCCAGGCCTTTGCGCAAGGGCAACTGGCAGAGCCGGTCGTCCCGACGGATCTCCGGAAATCCAAGCGTCCGCACGCTGAATAGAGCCATGGCGAGTCGACTCTCATTGATGGCGTCCGGGGGACGCTCAGGGGACGAGGCAATCCTACCATTCCGTGCAAGCGATGGTCACCGGACGCATCGCCTTGAATTGAACTGGAGAATTGCCATGAAGAACGTGGGCGAACATGCAATCGTGATCGGCGCCAGCATGGGCGGGCTCCTCGCCGCCCGCGTGTTGGCGGATTTCTTCACCACCGTCACCGTGCTCGAACGCGATGCGCTTGCAGTAGCTGATCTGCCGCGCAAAGGCGTGCCGCAGGGCCGTCATACCCATGGGCTTCTTGCGCGCGGCAGCGCGATACTCGACGAATTCTTCCCCGGATATAACAACGAGGTTGTCGCGCAAAGCAACGGGTTGATCGGCGATATCGCGAACGACGTGATCTGGATAGGCCGCAACGTCAGGCTCGCCAACGGCGCGAGCGACCTGACCGGTCTGCTTGCGAGCCGCCCCGTGCTCGAAGGTCATTTGCGCCGGCGGCTGTGGGGGTTGACGAACGTGCGCGTCGTGGAAAATTGCGCTGTGCGAGGTCTTGCCGCCGACCCCGCTCGCAGGTGCGTGACAGGTGTGCGCGCCTGTGTCGAGGGCAGGCCGGAAGAGACCATTGAAGCGGACCTTGTCGTCGACGCGACTGGCCGTGGCTCATCCAGTGCGTCGTGGCTCGAGGAGCTCGGCTACCCGTCGCCCGCCAAAGAGGAGGTCGAGATCGGCATCTGCTATATGACCCGTACCTATCGCCGCCGGCCGACTGATCTCGACGGTAAGCACGGTATCGTTGTCGCCGGGAGTGCGCCGAACTGGCGCAACGGCGTCGTGCTTGCGCAGGAAAACGATAGCTGGATCGTCAGCGCCGGCGGTTTTCTCGGCGACGACGCACCCGGCGAAGACCAGGGCTTTCTCGCCTATCTGGCAACGCTGCCGACCGTGGAAATTCACGACCTGGTCGCAAGAGCGGAGCCGCTCACTGACTACAGACGCTATCGCTACGTCTCCAACCTGCGTCGGCGGTACGAGAAGCTCGCACGCTTCCCGCGAAATTTTCTGGTTTTCGGCGATGCCATCTGCAGCTTCAATCCTGTCTACGGGCAGGGCATGACGGTCGCGGCGGAGGAAGCGCTGACGCTGCAGCGCTGCCTGCGCACGGGTTCGCGCGATCTTGCGCGCCGATTCTTCAGGGCGGCCGCGAAGATCGTCGATATTCCGTGGGACATCGCGGTGGGCAACGACCTCCGCCATCCACAAGTCAAAGGCGCGCGCCCGCCGATGCTGCGTTTCATCAACTGGTACATCGGCAAGCTTCACCGTGCCGCGACGCGCGACAGCACGCTGGCGATTGCGTTTCTGAAGGTCGTCAATCTGATGATGCCGCCGGTGTCGCTGCTCAGCCCTGCGATCGCCTGGCGGGTCTGGCAGGGCAACCGGCGGGCTGCGCTGCCGGCTGCCTCGCCTGCCATCGAAGCGGCGCGGCGCAATAGCGTCTCATCTTGAGTAGGCGCCGGTGCGTTGCGTGCCTGATCGATAGGAGGGGTGAATAGCAGGTAATTGGCCACGAATCGCCGTTCGCAGTGACATCGCCATCGAATGTCTTTTGCCGTGAGCTAAGCTACTTTAAACACGTAAAGCGACCCTCACTGACCGCTTCGAAGCGGTGCAGAAGACGGGTGACAGTAATGGGCATTCGTCGCCGCTGCTCCAGTTGTAGCTTGCTGATTCGCTAGCCCCTTCAAACGGCGAGCGTTCTGGCGACATCGATGTGTAGAAGGAGGATGGCCATGAAGTACATCATTAGCTGGTTTGAACGCACACAAGGTTCGCCTCTAGAGTACGAGAATGCCCAGAAGCGAATCCTTGACGTCTTTGGTCAGTGGAAAGCGCCAGAGAACTTCAAGATCGAATTTTTTGTGGTGCGTGTCGGGGAGTGGGGTGGGCACATGCTGGTCGACTGCGACGATCCGTTGGCGGTTCACAAGTTTTGCTCGACATTGCCCGCATTTGAATTTCGGGCGCACCCCGTTGTTGCCGTCGAAGACGCAGTCCGGGTCGAACTCGAAGCAATTGCCTGGCGAGACGGTTTGAAAAGTAAATGAGATCCGGGAGGACTTTGTCGGCTTTACCGCCAGTGAACTTCACCGCCAGTGAACTCCACTGCAAGTCAAACCGAGACACCGTCCTCTTTTTTGAGGTGGCCGGCATCCGGGCATCAGCGTTGCCTCAATGGCGCGACTCCCGCTTCCACTCGTCTTCGTCCATTGCCAGCCGGAAGCCAAGATGCGACATGCCATTCATCGGGTCCGTGCCGCGGCGCGCGCTGGTTCGGTAGCTGATGCAGTACGTGTCACTGCACAGGAACGAACCGCCGCGCGTCACGCGTTCCGGGGCCGCGGCGGTCGGACCGTTGCCGGGATCGTAGCTCGAGGCAGGGCCGTGAGGATCGCTAACCACCTGTCCGGAGGCCGCCTCGACGCGAAACGCGTCCGCGCGATACCAGTCGGCGACCCATTGCCAGACGTTGCCGGCCATGTCGTAGAGACCATAGCCGTTCGGCGCGAAGCTGCCCACCGCGCTCGTCCCCACTTGAACCTTCTCGTGGCTGCCACGGTCCGCGGTGACGGGGAACGGGCGGGCCGCATCGTCCCAGGTGTTCGCCATCTTTTTGCCGGCCGGCGCGAACTCGTTGCCCCACGCATAATCGGCCTGCTCAAGGCCGCCGCGTGCCGCGTACTCCCATTCGGCTTCGGTCGGCAGCCGCTTGTGTGCCCAGCGCGCATAAGCGAGCGCATCCTCGTAAGAGACCTGCACGACGGGATGATGGTCCATGCCGGCGATGCTGCTGCCCGGTCCGCCCGGATGCCGCCAATTGGCACCGGGCACAAATTTCCACCAGCGCGAGTAGTCGTTCAGCGCGATGGGCGCGTCGCTGCCGGTGAAGACGAGGCCGCCGGGGACGAGCGTATCGTCCGCAGGGCGCGGTGTGCCAGGCGGCAACTGAACCGCCAGATCTTCCCAGCGCGGCTTGCGTTCGGCTGTCGTGACATAGCCGGTCGCGGCGACGAACCGGGCGAATTGCATGTTGGTGACATCGTAGCGGTCGATCCAGTAGCCATGGACCTTCACCTCGTGCGCGGGCCGCTCGTTGGGCAGCGCGCGTGGGTGCTCGCTGCCCATCATGAAATCGCCGCCCGCGATCCACACCATGTCTTTCGGTCCGGCCACGCCGTCGCCGACGGCAAGCGGCGCGGGGCCCTTGACGTGCTGATACGCGGCGACGGCGGTGCCGGCGATGACAAAAGCGATCGCGACGGCGGCCGCCCCGTACCCATGCTTGTTCGCTAACTTCATTGCAGTTTCCAATGCCAGAAGCGCCGACATCGGACGGGACGTCGGCGCGGTCAAGCCTACTTCAGCGAGGCCTGGGTTTTCGGGGGATATTTCTTGAGCACCTGCTGATAGCGGGCGAACTCCATCACGAGCGGCACGCTGACCGGGATATGGCGGATCGCGATCGACTCCTCTTCCTTGGGATCCGTGTAGAGGTTGAAGACCAGCGCGGTCCATGCATTGCCGAGCATTCCCGAGAAACCGCCGTTGTAGCCTTTCTGCGTGACGGCGTCGGGAAGCTGGAATTTCTTCATCAGCTTGAACTCGTCGACGCGCACAGCCGAAAGCTCATCGTTCCAGAAGTAAAAAACGCTGCGCCGGTTTGAGACGCCTTTGTCGGCGAGCAGGAACGAGGTCTGGTCGATGCCGTCGAGATAGGTCGTTGCCGGGACCAGCTTTGAGACGCCCGCACCCGGCGTACCGGACAGCGCCACCGACGTGTTGAACATGTCGGCGAAGTCGAACAGGCCGTCCGAGCGGCCCGGTTCGATCATCCCCTTCCAGTAGACGAAGAAAGGCGAGCGCACCGCGCCTTCCCAGGTCGAGCCCTTGCCGCCGCGGAACATCGAGCGGGCGGCCGGCTGCACCTCCTGTTCCGGGCCGTTATCCGATGCGAAAAAGACGATCGTGTTATCCAGTTCGCCGTTCGCCTGCAGCGTGTCGATCAGCTTTTTGAACATGTCGTTGACCTGCACGATGCAGTCGCCATAATTCGTGCGCGCCGCCGAACGCCCGCTGTAGTACTCGTTCGGATAGTTGTCGAAGTGGCAGGCACGCGGAGCGTAGTACAGGAAGAACGGCTTGGTGGCGTTCTTCTGCCGGTCGAGGAAGCCGACCGTGTAGTCGAGCCACTTGGTATCGAGATCCTTGATGGTGTCGGTGTTGATCTCATACAGGCTTTCGATCTGGCCGCCCTTGACGGCGTGTACGTCGCTCTTGTTGAACGGCAGATTGAGGATGTAGCGATAACGCTGCGGGCTCAGCGCGATCTCCGGGTTGTATTGCGGGTCGCGCCACTCGGTGTACATGTCCGACACCGAGAGGAAGCCGCGGAAGTCGTCAAAGCCGACGTTCTGCGGCTGCGAGCCGGCGTTTTCGCCCATGTGCCACTTGCCGACGGCCTGCGTCGTGTAGCCGGCGCGCGAGAGCAACTGCGGCAACGTCGTCAATCCTTCGAGACCACCCGGCTGGCCGTACATGGGTGGGATCTGGATGCCATGGTGGGCCATGTTCTGGCCGGTCATGATGGTGGCGCGGGTCGGCGAACAGCTCGGCTGCGAATACGCCGAACTCAGGATAAGGCTTTGATTCGCGATGCGGTCGATGTCGGGCGTGGCGTTGCCCACCGCCTCGCCGCCGCCGTTGAAGCCGAAATCACTATAGCCGACGTCGTCGAGCAGGAAGATCACGACGTTGGGGCGTTTGCCGGTTTTTTTCTGCAGGGCTTCCAGCTTGCGAACGGCCTCCTGCTGCTGGTCGCCGTGCGCGATGGCCGGTTCCATGTTGTCCGCGAGCTTGACCGTGCGGGCCGCCAGATACTGATTGGGCTGGTCATAACCCGCCAGCCCCGGCTGCTTCGTGGGTTCGGTGATCGTCTGCGCGCCGGCCAGGTGCGAGATGGCCAGCGCCGCTCCTGCCGCCAGAAGCAAGGCTGGGATGATACGTTTCATGTCGTCTCCTTCCATGGTGGAGATGGGCGGCGACGGTACGGTTGACGGCCGCAGGACGAATCATGGTCTGAACACCGCTCGAGCTGCCGTCGGGTTCGCACGATAGATGCCAACATTGCCTCGAACGCGCCGGTCCATCATGGGCGCAATATTCGTGTCGGCGTGCCGCGCAGTCACCCCTAATTACGGGGGGGAGAATTTGTTGCCCCGATCGCTTACCGTGCCTTACCCTGCATCTGAATGTTGCATAGAGACAAGGCGCTGGTACACGGCGGTGGTTCGCGGCGGAACAGACGGCGGCGGCAACCGGCGGCCCATAACGGATGCAGCTGCCGGTATGGCGCCGGACCGCAGAAAAATATATGGAGACTGAAATGAGCGGTACGAATTCGGACACACTGGTTCATCGCTTTGTGCACTGGGAGCGTGTGCAGCCTGATACACCGTACCTCACCGAGTCGATGCCGGACGGACAGGTCGTGGAGTACACCTGGCAGGAGGTCGGCGATCAGGCCCGGCGCATGGCTGGCTATTTGCAGTCGTTGCAACTGCCGCCGCGCAGTGCGATCTCGATCGTCGGCAAAAATAGCGCCCACTGGATCATCGCGGATCTGGCGATCTGGATGGCCGGTCACTTCTCGGTACCGCTCTACACAACCATCAACGCGGACACTGCGCAGTACATCTTCGAGCACTGCGACGTTCGTTTGCTGTTCGTCGGCAAGCTTGACGGCAAGACTGACGGCTGGAATGAAATTCGCAAAGCAGTGCCGCCGCATGCGCGGTTGATCGGCTTGCCCATGTCACCCGTGCCGGAGGCCCTCCAATGGGACGATATCGTCGCGAGCCAGGCGCCATTACGGGACGTTCACCTGCCGGCTCCAGGCGAACTGGCTACGATCATCTATACATCGGGCACCACCGGCCGTCCCAAGGGCGTCCTGCACAGCTTCGGGACGATCTTTGCCTATGCGGCGCAGGCAGGTGAATTCTGCGGCTTCACTCCGGCGGACCGCGTTCTGTCCTATCTGCCGCTCGCACACACGGCCGAGCGCTCCTTCGTCGAATCGAATTCGCTTTGCCACGGTTTCCAGGTTTTCTTCAACGATAGTCTTGCTACTTTCGTTCAGGACTTGCATCGCGCGCGACCGACTGTATTCATTTCGATGCCGCGACTGTGGACCAAGTTCTATCAGGGCGTCTGCGCGAAACTTCCCGCGAGCCAGCAAGCCTTGCTTGAGACGGCGAGCCCCGAAGCCGCGGTCATTAAACAGCAGATCCTCACGATGCTCGGGCTCGACGCGACAAGAATCGCCTTTACCGGCTCGGCGCCGCTGCCTGAGGAAATCACGAACTGGTATCGCATGCTCGGCCTCGAGTTACTGGACGTGTACGGCATGACGGAGAACTTCTCGTACTCGCATTACAGCCGCCCAGGGCTCGTGCGGCCCGGCTATTGCGGCCAGGCCATGCCGGGCGTCGAATGCCGGATTGCCGGGAATGGCGAGATTCTGCTCAAAGCGCCGACCATGATGCTCGGCTACTACAGGCAGCCGGACTTGACCGCGCAAAGCATGACCGAGGACGGCTTCTTCAAAACCGGCGATTGCGGCGAACTCGACGAACTCGGCCGTTTGAAAATCACAGGGCGGGTGAAAGAAAACTTCAAGACCAGCAAGGGAAAATATGTGGCTCCCGCGCCCATCGAGAACAAGCTGAGTCATGCAAAAGTTGAAGCCGTGTGCGCGACGGGGCCGGGGCTCGCCCAGCCGTTCGCGCTGTTGATGCTGTCGGCCGCCGCGCGCGGAGAACTCCAGGGCACGCCTGCGTATGATGCCTTGCGTGCCGAGCTGCGCGGCATGCTCGACAAGGTCAACGACACGCTTGAAGATCACGAGAAGCTCGCCTTCGCCGTGGTCGTCGCGGATGCCTGGACGTCCGACAATGGCTTGCTCACGCCAACCATGAAGATCAGGCGCGGCGCAATCGAGAAACGTTATCTGCCGATGGCCCAGGCGTGGGCTGAACTCGGACAACCCGTCATATTCGAAACGCAGTCCGTCAAGACGCAATGATCCGTTAGCAAAAAGGGTATCCGCTATGGCGGATATCCGATATCACCGGCTCGATCACGCGCGCCGGTCCGGCAGGCCAAACGGATCGAGGCTAGCGGATCAGCTCCTGCTTGCGGGCCCAGACCATCGCGTCATAGCGGCTCGACACGCCGAGTTTGCTGAAAATATTGCGCAGATTCCACTTCACCGTCTCGATCGTAATGTCGAGCGCGAGGGCAATACGCTTGTTCGACATGGCCTGGCCGACGAGACTTAGAATCTCGAGCTCGCGCTGCGTGAGCACCGGCTGCAATTTCGATGCGCCCGCACGGCGCGCATTGCCTGCCAGCCCCTCGGAAATCGCGCTGTCCGGAAACTTTTCGAGCAGGCCAGTTGCATATTGCAGCGTTGCACCCTCCAGCTTGCCCTCGCGCACCACCTTTGCGAGCAGCCTGCCGGCGGCCGCGCCTTCATCCACAAAGGTACGCACGAGACCCAAGCGCTGCGCCGCCTCCACGGCGCGGACGAAGCATGCCTGCGCATCGCCGTCGCTGCGCTGCTCGGCGAGGACGATTGCCGACAGCAGATCCGCGAGTGCGGCAAGCCGGCCCCGGCCGAACGCCTCGGCATGGCGACGGGTGATTTGCAGTGCCCGCAGTGCTTCCTCAGGTTGGTCGTGACGCAGCACGCGCGCCCGCGCGAGCGCTGCAATCGCAGGAATTTCCGCCTTGGAGCCTTGTTCGGTGGTATGAGCCTCGGCGATTTCATCGAGCAGGGTCAGCGTTTCGAGCGCGCCCGCGTGATCGTGCTTGAGGAGCAGGATTTTGACCTGTTCGGCCAGCATGTGCGCGACCGCGCGGATCTGGCGCATGCTGCGCAGGTGTGCGGTCTGCTGCTGCACGAAGTCGAGCGCAGCGTCGGCGCTCTCCTGAAGCAGGTCGAGACGCGCCCGGCAGAGCGACGTGTGAATCAATACGTCGGGGCCGGAAGAATGAAGCAGGCCTCGACGGTTGGCAATGGTTTCGCGGGCTACGTCGATACGGTCGAGTTCATAACACGCATCGGCCAGCACGCTTGCACAAATGTTGGCGCTGATCGAATGGCGGCCCACGGCCTGCACCGAACGCGTGAGCAGGCCCGCGCTCTCGCGCTCGGCCTCGCGCGCGTTGCCTTCGAGCAGTATCGTCGACGCGCGGGTCGCCTGTGCGACGAGCGCCATGTCGTTGTTGCGTTCGGCCGGCGGAACCGGGTGCAGATTGAAGAGGCGCCGCGCTTCGGTAAAGCGCCCCGCCGCGGCGTAGGCCGCGCACAGTTCGGCGACCAGCAGATACTGCAGAAAGGGATTGTCGAACGTGTCGCCGCGATGGGGTTCGAGCAGGTCGATCATGCGTTGCGTGTCGTCGTGCTGGAACGCGATGGCGGCATGAACCAGCGGCAGGCTACTGGCGATCTCCGGATCCGCCGACGCCGCGTTTGCCTGCAGGTGCGCGAGCCATGCCTTCGCCTTGGCCGGGCGCGTGGTGAGCGCAACCGTCAGGCATGCGATGAACAGCAGCCGCTGATGGCTGAGCAGTGTTTGTTCCGGCAATCGTTCAAGCAGATGCAGCGTGGGACCCAGATATTCGACGCTCCACGTGGCCGGCGCCGCGCGCTCGATGACCGACGCGGCAAACTCCACGTCTTCGCCCGCGCTCGCGTGGCGCACCGCTTCGGCGAGCAGCCCGTGCGCCGCGAACCAGCGGCTCGCGCGCCGATGCAATTCGCGCACGGCATCGCCTTCACGACGTGCGAGGCGGGTTGCAAGGAACTCCCCGAAAAGCGGATGAAAGCGATACCACGCGGTCCGGTCGTCTGAGTCGACGCGCGTGATCAGCAGGTTCTCGTCTTCCATGCGTTGGAGCAGATCGGAGGCGTGTTCGTTGCCGGTGACCTCGCGGGCAAGTGGCGCATTGAAGCGGCGAAAGATCGAGAGCGCTACGGCGAATTCGGACAGCTCGGCGGGAAGCTGCGCCATGACCTCTTCGCTCAGATAAGCCTGCAGGTCGCTGGAACGCCAGATCAGGTCGCCGAGCGTGGCCCGCGCATCGGGCCGGTTCCTGAGCATGATGATGATGAGTTGGATGCACGACGGCCACCCGCCGGTCAGTTCGTGGATGAGCGTGAGTTCGTCGGCGTTGATCTTGCCGGGGCCGAGGTTTTCGTCGACGAAGCTGCGTGTCTCCGCGAGATCGAACGGCAGACCGTCGCTGTCCAGTTCGACGATCTGGTCCATCATCCGCAGGCGGCTCAGGCTCAGCGGCGGCGTAAGGCGCGAGCCGATCACGAAATGCAGATTGCCCGGCCCCTGATCGACCAGTTTCTGCATGAACCTGTGCGCGAGCGGCGCCTCGACGTACTGATAGTCGTCGATCATCAGGTACAGCTCTTTGGGCAATCCGACCGCTGCTTCGACGATGGCCGCAATGGCTGCATCCATGGCCGCGGCGCTGGCTACTTCGAGCGACAGGTCCGTCGCCACCGAAATGCCAATGCGCTGCATCGCGGCGAACAGTGCCGTGGAGAAATCGGCGTAGCTCTTGTCGTCGGCGGTGAGCGCGAGCCACGCGACCTCGGCGGACGCCTTCAGGCAAACCTTGCGCCACTGCGCGAGCAGCGTTGTCTTGCCATAACCCGCGCTGCCGGTGACGAGAGCCAACCGGCAATGACGCTTGCGCTGCAATTGCGCAAGCAGATCCACGCGCGTGATGTACTTCGCGCCGATACGCGGCGGGGAAAACTTGGTGGAAACGAGATGTTTGGGCGTTGGTGTATTCAAGGCGTGACCCAGTCCGGGCGATACGGCATGTGAAGGCGGGTGCTGAACACCGTTGTCTACACCTTCGCAAATATGTGCCTGCGGGTGGCCCCCTCACAACGAGGGGTGCTATCCGAGGTTGTGAAAACTAACTTACCACAACCGAAGCGGCGATCACATTCGTTCGCGAGATTCCGGAGGGGAGATGAGTTATTCGCATGCAGTGGTGGACTCGGTCGGCTGGTTGACGTTGGACCGTCCCGCCGCCATGAACAGTTTGAATCGTGAGATGGCGACGGGCCTGATCGCGCAGTTGAATGCGTGGCGCAACGACGACGCCGTACGGGTCCTCGTCGTAACCGGCAACGGCCGCGCTTTCTGCGCCGGTGCCGACCTGATCGAGGCCGCCGAGGCCACGCAGCCGGGCAGGCGGGAATTCCTGGAACTGATCGTCGAGTTTTTCGACACGCTGCGCGCGTTCCCGAAGCCGGTGATCGCCGCGGTCAACGGTCTTGCGCTGGCGGGCGGTCTCGAAGTGGTGCTCGCGTGCGACGTGGTGCTCGCCGCCGAGTCGGCGCGTCTTGGCGACGCACACTCGAATTTCGGCGTTTTCCCTGGTGCCGGCGGCGCGGCGATTCTGCCACGCAAGGCGCCGGCGAACGTTGCGCGCTACCTGCTGTTCACGGGCGATGCGATGAGCGCCGCCGAGCTCAAGGGCTATGGCCTCGTCAACGAGGTGCTGGCCGATGCGGAACTCAGGCCTCGCGCCCAGGCGCTTGCCCACAAGTTCGCGAAAAAGAGTCCGCTCGTGCTGGCGCGTATGAAGCGCGTGGCCAACGAGACCGCCGACAAATCGGCAGCGGATGCACTGCGCCACGAATTGCTGGAGCTGCGCAACCATCAGCGCTCATACGACGTTCAGGAAGGCTTGCGCGCGTTTGCAGAAAAGCGCGAGCCGCAGTTCAAGGGCTGCTGAACTCTACACGAAGCTATCGGACACACAATGGAAAACATCTACATCGTCGGCATGGGCATGACCCCGTTCGGTCGTCATCTCGACAAATCGGTCAAGCAGCTCACGGCCTGGGCGGTCGAAGACGCCTTGAAGGACTCGGGCTGTGAGCGCGGCTGGGTCGAAGCGGCCTATTTCGGCAACACCACGCAGGGCCATATGCAAGGCCAGCACATGATCCGTGGCCAGGTGTCGCTGATCCCGCTCGGCTTCGGCGGTATTCCGATCCACAACATCGAGAGCGCGTGCGCGTCGGCAAGCAGCGCATTTCACCTGGCCGTGACGCAACTGCGTGCGGGCATGGCGGATGTCGTGCTGGCCGTGGGCGCGGAAAAGATGTACTCGAGCGACAAGGCACGCATGTTCTCCGTGTTCGACTCCGCATGGGACATCGAAACAGCCGAAGCCAACGCGGCGCAGATGGTCGAGCTGGGCAAAGGCGTCACGGTGCCGGACGGCACGCAGTCCGACAAGCCTTACAGCGTATTCATGGATGTCTATGCCGGCATCGGCCGCCAGCTGATGTCGCGCTACGGCATCACGCAGCGACAGTTCGCCGCTGTGTCGTCGAAGAATCACGGTCATTCGGTGCACAACGAGCGCTCGCAATATCGCAAGCCGATGTCGATCGAGGAGATTCTCGCGGCGCCGCCGATCACGTTTCCGCTCACGTTGCCGATGTGCTCGCCGATCTCCGATGGCGCCGCCGCCGCGATCCTGTGCACGGAGTCCGCGATGAAGCGATATGGCTTCGACCGCAACCGTGCGGTACGCGTGCTTGCGACAATCGTGCGCTCGGCCTCGGCGCGCGCAGGCGAGGATCTCGCCAACCACATCACGGTTCATGCGGCGAAGCTCGCCTATGAAGAAGCGGGTATTGGGCCCGACGACATCAACGTAGCCGAGCTGCACGACGCGTCGTCGATCGGCGAAATCGCGCTGTGCGAGAACCTTGGCCTGTGCAAGCCGGGCGAGAGCGGCGTGATGGCCGAACGCGGCGAGAGCACGATTGGCGGGCGTCTGCCGATCAACCCGTCGGGCGGCCTCGAATCGAAGGGACATCCGATCGGCGCGACGGGCCTCGGACAGATCTTCGAACTGGTCGGGCAACTGCGCGGCGAATGCGGTCCGCGCCAGGTCGAAGGCGCACGCTTCGCGATCCAGGGCAACGGCGGCGGGCTGTGGGGTGTGGAAGAGAGCATCGACCACATCGGCATCTTCGGTCGCGCCTAACCAGAACCATTCAGGGAATACATACCATGCCGTATCAACTGCCCACTGAAGAGCAGAACCTCGCCGTCGAGAGCTTTCGGAAGTTTCTGCAAGCGGAAGTCAAACCTGTTGCCAAGGAGTATCGCGACCGCTTCATTCCTAAAGAGAAGATGCGCGAGCTCACGGAACGCATCGCCGATTTCGGTCTGCCTGGCTGCACCATCCCTGCTGAATACGGCGGCATGGGCTGGTCGTTCACCACGCAGGGCATGCTTTTCGAGGAACTCGTGGCCTGCTCGTGCGATATCGCGCTGTGCGTCATGCTCAACATGGGCCTCGCGGCAATGCTGACCAACGCCCGGCCCGAAGTGCGCGAGCGCTATATGCCCGGTGTGCTGGGCGGCAAGATATTCGGCTCGATCGGCATCAGCGAGCCGGACGTGGGCTCGAATGTGGCAGAACTGAGAACGCGCGCCGTGCGCGACGGCGACCACTTCATCGTCAATGGCGAAAAGACCTGGATCACCAACGGCGTTTATTCCGACGTACTGATCTGCACCGTGCGCGGTGAAAAAGGTCTGTCGCACATTCTCATCGACCGCAAGGAGCATGGCTACGAGTCGCGCAACATCGACAAGATAGCGCTCGGGTCGCAATCCACCGCACAGATCTTCATCACCGATGCTCGCGTGCCGGCCACCAACGTGATCGGCGAGGAAGGAGAAGGGCTGCGCAATACGATGAAGGTCTTCGAGCACGCGCGCGCGCACGTGGGCACGCTGTCGGTCGGGATCATGCGCGCCGCGCTGGAGGAGTCCATCGCCTATGCGAAGGAGCGCAAGCAGTTCGGCAAGGTGATCGCGGCGCATCAGTTGATCGCGGCGAAGCTCGCCAACATGGCGATCATGGTCGACGCGTCGCGCCTGATGTGTCAGCGCGTGTTCGGCCTGATCGACGCGGGCGTTCGTTGCGACATGCAGGCTTCGATGGCCAAGGCGTTCGCCACTGAAGCCGCTGTCAAGGTGTGCCGGGACGCCGTGCAACTGCACGGCGGCAACGGGATCACGAAGGAGTTCAACGTCGAGCGTCTATTGCGCGAAGCGATCATCATCCCGATCCCGGATGGCACGACGGAGATCCAGCAGCTCATCATTTCTCGCGCGCTGACCGGAGTGGCGGCGTTCGTTTGACAGAGGGGTGAGTGGCCGGCAGCTTTCGCGCCGGCCTGTTCTGCGGCTCCTCGCGCATCCGCGCGAAGAGCCTTTTTTTCTTTCTGGGGCGCGTTCTTTTTTGCCGTAGCAGATGGACATCTGCTCGACTATTCGGGCAAAGTTGATGATCGACTTTCGTCGATCCCCGCGGGACGTCTGCCGGGCGCGGCATCACCCCCCGTTTTGCAGGGCGGGCAGACCTCGGGCGGTCCGCGCCGACGCAAAGCATGCACCCCTTGAAAGGAGGGGTGCCGGCCCGGCAGCCGTCTGCCTATGATGAGCCAGTGCTGATCGATCCGATCAGCGATCACAACAACTGAAGGAGATCGTATGACGCGCAAAGTCGTCGTCGCGGGCGTGGGGATGGTCCCGTTCCGGAAGCCTGGTGCCAGCGAAACTTATGACCTGATGGGCGCCGAGGCGGCGCGCCTCGCGCTGACCGATGCCGGAGTCGCGTACCAGGCGATCCAGCAGGCGTACGCGTGCTTTGTCTATGGCGATTCGACCGCTGGTCAGCGCGCGCTTTACCACGTCGGCATGACCGGCCTGCCGATCATCAACGTCAACAATAATTGCTCCACCGGTTCGACGGGGCTCTTCCTCGCGCGCCAGGCCATCGAAGCCGGCGCGCTCGACGTCGTGCTCGTACTTGGCTTCGAGCAGATGAATCCGGGCGCACTCGGCAGCTATTTCAACGACCGGCCGCTGCCTTCCGAACTGTTTCTTAAGCAGTGCGACCGCCTCGGCGTGCCGCCTGAAATTGCACCGGCCCTGCGCATTTTTGGCGGCGCGGGCATGGAACACATGAAGCGCTTCGGCACACCGCTCGAAAGTTTCGCGAAAATTCGCGCGAAGGCGAGCCGTCACGCGGCCAACAACCCGCACGCGGTGTTCCGCAAGGTAGTCACCACTGAAGACGTGATGGCCGACCAGGTCATGTGGCCTGGTGTGATGACGCGCATGATGGCTTGCCCGCCGACTTGCGGCGCGGCTGCCGCCGTACTGTGCAGCGAGGATTACGCGAAGAAGCACGGCCTCGACACGCGCGTGTGGATTGCCGCCCAGGCGCTGACGACAGACGGCCCCGAATCGCTCGAAGGGGACGACCTGCGGGACGTGGCCGGCTTCAGCATGGCGAGAAACGCGGCGCGCCAGGTGTACGAGGCCGCGGGCATCGGCGCCGAAGACGTGAACGTGATCGAACTGCACGATTGCTTCGCGCACAACGAACTGATTACCTATGAAGCGCTCGGACTGTGCCCGGAAGGCGGCGCGGCGAAATTCATCGACGACGGCGACAACACTTACGGCGGGCGCTATATCGTCAATCCGTCGGGCGGTCTGCTTTCGAAAGGACACCCGCTCGGTGCGACGGGGCTCGCGCAATGCACGGAACTGGTCCAGCAACTGCGCGGCACAGCTGCTGAGCGGCAGGTCGCAGGCGCGCGAGTTGCCTTGCAGCACAACGTGGGCATCGGCGGTGCGTGCGTGGTGACCATGTACCGCAACTGACCGGGAGACGCAGATGGATTTTCAACCCGATGCAGGGCTCGAGGCATTCCGTGAGCAAGTGCGTGCATTCCTGCGCGAGCACCTGCCGCGTGATCTTGCAGGCAAACCGGTGGGCAGCGTTCGCTCCATGCGGCCCGATCTTGTGCGCTGGCAAAAGATCCTGAATCAGCAAGGTTGGGGCGCGCCCTACTGGGCACAAAAGGACGGTGGCACGGGCTGGTCGGTTCTGCAGCGTCTCGTTTTCGACGAAGAGTGCATCGCGGCGGGCGCGCCGACCCAGGACGGGTTCGCGCAGAAGCTGCTCGGTCCGGTGCTGAACGAATTTGCGTCGCCGGAACAGAAGGGCGAACATGTGCCGCTCATTCTCGCTGGCGAGCGGCTTTGGTGCCAGGGTTTTTCGGAGCCGGGCTCGGGCTCGGACCTCGCATCACTGCGCACGCGCGCCGAGCGCGATGGCGATCATTACATCGTCAATGGCCAGAAGATCTGGACAAGCTACGCGCATGAATCGGATTGGATTTTTCTGCTTGTGCGGACCGATACCGAAGTGAAGAAGCAGGCCGGCATCAGCTTCCTGCTGGTGGACATGAAGACGCCGGGCATCACGGTGCGTCCAATCCGCAGCATCGACGACTGCCATCACCTGAATGAGACTTTCTTCGACAACGTGCGCGTGCCGGTAGCCAACCGCGTCGGTGCGGAAGGCGCAGGCTGGACGATCACAAAGTTCCTGCTCAACAACGAGCACGCGAGCGCAGCGGACCTGCCGATCCTGCGGCGTTATCTGATGCAACTCCGCACGCTGGCGGCAACGCAGCGCGTGGGGTGTGAGCCGTTGATTGCACAGCCGGCCTTCGCGTTGCGCTTGGCGCGTCTCGAAGCCGAAGTGAGCGCGGTCGCCACAATGGTCAAGCGCGTCGCGGCGATGGAGCAGGACCACAGTCCCGCCGCCCATGCAATGGGATCGATCCTCAAGGTGCGCGGCACGGAGCTTCAGCAGCGCATCAGCGAGCTGATGGTCGAAGCGCTCGGCGATTACGGCGCGGTGGCTTACCCCGAACCGCACGATACGTGCGAGGCAGAACCCTTGCCGCACCAGGACGTGGCGCGTGGCCTTGCCAACGAGATGTTCTTCCGCCGCGCGTCGACGATCTATGGCGGCACGAGCGAAGTCCAGCGCGGCATCATCGCGAAGATGCTGTTTCAACTCTGAGTCGGCGGAAGAATCATGAACTTTACTCTCAGTGCAGAGCAGCAGTTGCTGCAGGATAGCGTCCGGCGCTTCGTCGACAGGGATTACAGCTTCGAAACGCGCATGGCGCTCGTCAAGGCACGTTCGGCGTGCAGCGCAACGCATTGGCAAACTTTCGCGGACAACGGCTGGCTCGCAGCGGCGCTGCCCGAGTCTTGTGGCGGCTTCGACGGTTCGCTGACCGACACGGTGCTGATCGCCTCGGAACTCGGTCGTGGACTCGTCGTCGAGCCTTATCTCGGCTGTGCGGTGCTGGCGGCGCAAACGCTGCTCGCGGGCGCCACGCAGGCGCAACGCGAGCAATGGCTACCGGCGCTCGCCGACGGCTCGCGCAAGTTCGCGCTCGCGTATAGCGAGGCGCAGTCGCGTGGCTTTCCCGAATTCGTCGAAACGAGCGCGACGCCGACGCCGGATGGCTACTCGCTCACCGGCTCCAAGACACTCGTGCTGGGCGGCGCGGATGCCGATAGCTTCTTCGTATCGGCGCGTGCGCAGGACGCCGAGGGCATCACGCTCATGTTGGTGCCGGGGGACGCACCGGGCCTCGCTCGCCGTGTGCTGCCTTTGCACGACGGCAGCTTTGCCGCCGAACTGACGCTCGATGGCGTGCGCGTGGCCCGTGAAGCGGTGCTCGGTGTGCCGGGACAAGGACTCTCGGCGCTCCGGCACGCGCTCTCTCACGCGACAGCGGCGCTCGGCGCGGAACTGGTCGGCGCGATGGAAAAGTCCATCGAACTCACCGCCGAATATCTGAGGGTGCGCAACCAGTTCGGCGTGCCCATCGGCAGCTTCCAGGCGCTGCAGCACCGTCTCGCGGACATGGCGGCGGAAATGGAACTCGCGCGCTCGATGCTCTATGCGCTGCTCGGCTCGCTTGAAAACGACGCGCCATCCGCTCGCCTGCGAGCCGTCTCGCAGGCCAAATCGGTGATCGGCCGCGCCGCGCGCTTCGTGTGCGGCCAGGCGATCCAGTTGCATGGGGGCATCGGCATGACCGAGGAATACCAGGTCGGTCACTACTACAAACGGGCGGTCGTCGCCGACGCGCTGTTCGGCAGCAGCGACCAGCACGATGCCGCTTGCGCCGCGCAGTTGCAGAACGAATTGCTTCAAAAGGAAAACCACGCATGAAGAGTTTCCAGAAAATCGCCGATCTGCAACCGCTGGTCGGCGAATCGCTCGGCACGAGCGAATGGCTGTCGATCGATCAGCAGCGTGTCAATCAGTTTGCGGACGCAACAGGGGACCACCAGTGGATCCACGTCGACGTGGAGCGCGCGCAGAAGGGTCCGTTCGGCGGGACGATCGCGCATGGCTTCCTCACGCTGAGCCTGCTGCCCGCGTTCTTCGCGACCGCCTTCGAAATCAAGGAAACGAAAAGTGGCCTGAATTACGGGCTCGACAAGGTGCGCTTCATTGCGCCGGTCGCGGTCGGCAAGCGGCTCCGCGCGCACTTCAAACTCATGGAGTGGAGCGAGTTAAAAGGCGGCGGCGCGCAGTTGAAGATCGAAATGACCGTCGAATGCGAGGGCGCGGACAAGCCCGCATGCGTCGCGGAGTCGATTACGCGCCTATTTCCCTGATATTCCATGAGTGACAATGTTCGAGGAGATTCAAGCATGAGTATTCGTTTCGATGGCAAGGTCGCGATCGTGACCGGCGCGGGCGCGGGACTTGGCCGAGCACATGCGCTGGCGTTCGCGGCGCGTGGCGCGAAGGTGATCGTCAATGATTTCGGCGGCGCGCGCGATGGCACGGGCGGTTCGTCCGAGGCAGCGCTCGCGGTGGTCGAAGAGATCCGCGAGGCAGGCGGCACGGCGATCGCCGACGGCGCGAACGTGGCCGACTACGAGCAGGTGCAGGCAATGGTCAAGCGCGCGGTGAGCGAGCTCGGCCGCGTCGACATTCTCGTCAACAACGCGGGCATCCTGCGCGACAAGAGCTTTACGAAGCTCGAAATGACCGACATCAAGGCGGTTCTCGATGTTCATCTGATGGGCGCGATCAACTGCTCGAAGGCGGTATGGGACGTCATGCGCGAGCAGAACTACGGCCGCATCGTCATGACCACTTCGTCGTCCGGCATGTACGGCAATTTCGGGCAATCGAACTACGGCGCGGCGAAGATGGCGGTGATCGGCCTGATGAACGCGCTCACGACCGAAGGCCGAAAGAACAACATCCTGGTCAACACGATCGCGCCGGTTGCGGCGACGCGCATGACCGCCGACATCCTGCCCGAAGCAATGCTCGAGCGTATCCAGCCGGAGCGTGTGACGCCGGCCGTGTTGTTTCTCGCGAGCGAGAACGCGCCGTCGAAAACCATCATCGCAGCGGGCGGCGGCGCATTCGCCGCGGCGACCATCGTCGAATGCGCGCCGGTGCTGCTGGCCGATGACGACGTCACGCCGGAAGGCGTCGCCGCTCGCTTCGGCGATATCGCTGACTGGAGCACTGCGCGTGCATACGGCGAGTCAGGCGAACAGGTGCAGCGTTTCCTGAAGCTCGTCTGCGACATGTAACGGCATCAACTTGATGTGAACCACACGAACCGCCGCTTTTGCGGCGGTTTTTTTGTCGCTCAAGCGCTTGCTCAATGCAATTCAAGGGCACGTGCAAACGATGGGCGAAAAAAAAGGCTTGCATGAAGTTCTTTCATGCAAGCCGGACTTCTCTTCGACCTTAAAGTCTCAATGGCCCCTCAATCCAGGTTGCGTGAAATGATCAGCTTCTGGATGTGGCTCGTTCCTTCGTAGATCTTGCAGATGCGCACGTCGCGCAGATATCGTTCGACCGGGAAATCAGTCAGGTAGCCATACCCGCCATGAATCTGCAAGGCGTCGGAGCATACCTTCTCCGCAATCTCGCTCGCGAACAATTTGGCAATGGACGCCTCCTTGATACAGTCGAAACCGGCATCGCGCAGCCGTGCGGCGTGGAGGCAGTATTGCCATGCAACGTCGACCTGCGCGGCCATATCCGCGAGATCGAAAGCGACGGCTTGAAGTTTGGTGAGCGGGCCGCCGTACGCCTCGCGTTCGCGCGCGTACTTGACGGCGGCGTCCAGCGCCCCCCGCGCTACGCCCGCCGAGATGAACGCGATGCCGATGCGGCCGTCCGAGACACCCCCCATCACCGTGCGATAACCGTCGCCCTCCAGGCCAAGCAGGTTTTCCGCCGGCACCCGATAGTCTTCGAGCGCGATCTGTGCCGTGTGCGCCGTGTGCTGACCGAGCTTGCTTTCGATACGAGTGACGCTGTAGCCCGGCGCCCTCGGGTCGATGATGAAGGTGCTCGCGCCGCGCTTGCCCGCAGCCTTGTCAGTAATGGCGAACGCAATCCCGACGCCGGCCTCGCTGCCATTCGAAATGAACTGCTTGGTGCCGTTGAGCACGTAGTGGTCGCCTTCGCGGCGGGCACTCGCGCGCAGCGCGGCGGTGTCGGAGCCCGCGTGCGGTTCGGTCAGCAAGAACGCACCGATCGACTCGCCGCATGCCATGGCGGGCAGGTAACGCTGCTTTTGCGCTTCGGTGCCGTGCTCGACGATCGTGAGCGCAGTGAAATTGTGCACGTGCATGATGGTGGCGAGTCCGGCATCGACCGCCGCGAACTCGTGCTGCGCGATGCAGAAGTCGAGGATGCCCGCACCGGATCCTCCGTATTGCTCGGGGATCAGCATGCCGAGAAAACCGAGTTCGGCGAGCGCCTTCAATTCGCTGCGCGGCCAGGCGGATTGGAGATCGCGTTCGGCGGCGGTGGGTGCGATGATTTCGTTCGCCACTCGGCGCGCGGTGTCGCGAATCAACGTCTGTTGCTCGGTGAGGAACGAGCGGTTGGAGTCGGTCATGGGTTGGGTCCGTTCACGTTTGAGGCAGGTTTCGGTTGGTTAGGCAGCCAGTCGCCCAGCACATCGTCCTGGTGCTCGCCGCGCCGCGGAATTGGTCCGGGGCGGCTTGCCGGGGTTGCCGAGAAGCGTGGCGCCGGCGCGGCTTGCAGCACACCGTCATCACGCGTATAGACACCGCGTGCAAGCATGTGCGGATGCGCGGCCGCCTCGTCAGGGCTGAGCACCGGCGCAAAGCAGGCGTCGGTTCCTTCGAGTAGCGCACACCATTCATCGCGGCTGCGCTCGAAAAAGAGCGTGGCGAAGCGTTCGCGCAACTGTGGCCAAATGCTTGCGTCGTAGGGCTTGTCGAAGAGCGGGTCGGCGCCGAGGCCGAGCTTTTCACGCAGTTCACGATAAAACTTGGGTTCGAGCGAGCCGACGGAAATAAAGCCGCCATCGGCGCAGCGGTAAGTGTTGTACCAATGCGGGCCGTCCAGCAGGCTTTGGCCGCGCTCGCTGCGCATCTGCCCCGACGCTTGCAATGCGAGCAGCAGCGTTGTCATGTGCGCGCTGCCGTCCACGATGGCAGCGTCCACCACCTGGCCCACGCCTGTCGCGCGCGCGCTCATGATTCCGGCGAGCAGGCCCACCGCGAGATACATCGCTCCGCCACCCACATCGCCAACCAGGCTCGGGGGTGTCACGGGCGCTTCGCCGGGCTGTCCTGCATACCAGAGCGCACCCGACAGCGCGATGTAATTCAGGTCGTGGCCGGCCGCGTGAGCGAGCGGACCGTCCTGCCCCCAGCCTGTCATGCGTCCGTAAATGAGGCGTGAATTACGCGCAAGACAAATGTCGGGACCGAGGCCGAGTCGCTCCATCACACCCGGACGCATGCCTTCAATGAGGGCGTCGCTCTGCTCGATGAGACGCAATACGGTCTCGACGCCTTCGGCTGTCTTGAGATCGACCGCCACGGAGCGTTTGCCGCGATTGGCGATTTGCGTGCCGCCGAGGTCGATCGCATCGCGACCGGCTTCGATGCGATCCACCACGACCACATCCGCGCCGAGGTCGGCGAACAGCATGGCGCAGAACGGACCGGGGCCGATGCCGGCGATTTCCAGAACTTTTAGCCCGGCGAGCGGACCTTGTCGTTTTGTTGTCATGGGTGATGGTCTCGGTACATGTTGACTGGAGCCATCGTAGAGAGTGCGAGTAGTGCCTTGCTCCCCCAATCTTGAGGGGGGACGGCGCGACTTTTACGGAGCCTATTCTTGCGAGGCGCCGCACTACATCTCGTTGCGCCTCGCGTTTTTCCGTTCGATCCGTGCCATACGACAGCAGATTGAGGCCCCCCATTAGCGAGGGGGTAGCGCATGAGTCGAAACGCCTATCCTTGATCGCAAGCGCCGCAACCCGAGTTCGAGATCAATCCCGTCACACGCCCAGCGGTTTCCGGTTGATGTCGATTCAAGCGCTCTACCCGCGCAGTCCAAGACGCGGTCGACAATGAAGGAGACATGCATGCGTAATATCGGTAAAGGCCTCGTGGGCGCTTCGATGCTCATCGCGGCAGGCGGAGCGGCAGCGCAATCCAGTGTGACCTTGTACGGCGTGGCAGATACATTCGTGCAATTTCTCGGCAACGGCGCAGTTCATTCGTGGTCGATGAGAAGCGGCGGCAATTCGGGCTCCAATTTCGGGCTGAAGGGCAGTGAAGATCTTGGCGGCGGCCTCAAGGCCATATTTACGCTGGAGAACGGATATACCATCAATAACGGCGGATTCTTCGTCGACAGTTCCACGATGTTCTATCGGCAAGCCTGGGTGGGCTTGAGCGCCGAAAAGTATGGTTCGCTCACTTTTGGGCGCCAATATCAACCTACTTTCTGGGCGGTGTATCCCACCGATCCGTTCCGCGGCGATGAGGTTCTTTCGCCGTTGTCGGCTGCGGCGAGTGCTGTCGACAGGCACACGTTTGCCACGCAGAGCGCCGCCGGGCGCAGTAGCAACGCGATTGTCTATCAGTCGCCGATAGTAGCGGGGCTGAAGTTGTACGCGATGTACGGTTTCTCCGCGACCGTCACTCAGCCTGTTCCGCAGACCCTTGGCAATATTCTTGATCTTGCGCTGACCTATTCGGGTTATGGCGCGTACGTGGGTCTCGCGTACCAGAATCAGCACGCAGGCACTGCAGCGATTCCGGGGCTGCCTTCTGCGCTGAATCTGCTTGGCACGGAGCGCTTTACCGGTGCTTTGGGTTACCGGATCGGCATCGTGAATCTGCAGTTCAACTACACATACAACCGCTCGAAAGACGCACCCGCCGGATCACTGGCCGCGCGTCTGGGTGCCAATAATTCCTACAGCATCGCGGAAGTCGGGGCGACGATCCAGGCGAGCCCGGCCGATACGGTGGAAATAGCAGCCATCGAGCGCGACGTGCGAGGCGTGCATGACAACACGCCCGGTGTGCAGCTCGGCTTCGAGCACCTGTTGTCCAAACGGACGACACTTTACGCACGCGCAGGTTATATGAAGAACAACGGTTCCGCGATGATGAGCTGGCCCGGTATCAGCGTCAGCGGGCAGAACGCCACACAGACAATGGTGGCCACGGGCATGTCGTATCGCTTCTGAACTCGAATGGGCGTTGCGGCTCGCGCCCATCGTTCGGGCAGTTCTTTTCGTTGTGTAACAGGAAGTCAGTAAGAAGATGAATCTTCAGAACAAGGTGGCGATTGTGACCGGCGCAGCCTCAGGGCTCGGGCTTGCAACATGCAAGGGGCTGGCGGCAGCCGGCGCCATGGTGGTTGGTTTCGACCTCGACCAGGCACGGCTCGACGAAGCGCTGGGTGCTGACATGCAGGGTGTCGCGGTCGACGTCTCCAATGAATCCAGTGTGAAGTCCGGTATCGACGCCGTGGTGGCCATGCATGGACGCGTGCATGTGGCGGTCAATTGCGCAGGCATTCTCGGTCCTTGCAAGACGTTATCGAAGGGACAACTGTTTCCCTCCGACCTGTGGAATCGCGTGCTGGGCGTTAACCTGACCGGGACTTTCAATGTCATTCGTCACGCCGCGCTCGTGATGAGCGCAAACGATCCCGAAGAAACCGGAGAGCGTGGTGTGATCATCAACACGTCTTCGGGCGCGGCCCGTGCCGGGCAGATGGGACAGGCCGCGTATAGCGCGAGCAAGGCGGGCGTGATCGGCATGACGCTGCCGATCGCGCGCGATCTCGCCGAACACGGTATCCGGGTCGTGTCGATTGCGCCAGGGCTTTTCGAGTCGGGCATGTCGGCCGGCATGCCGCAGAAAGTCTCAGACAGCTTGATCGAAAAGATGCTGTTTCCAAGGCGTATGGGCAAGGCGGAAGAGTTTGCGGGGCTCGTGCGGCACATCGTCGAGAACGCGTATCTGAACGCGATGACGATCGATATCGACTGCGGCATGCGTTAAAAACTCGGCCACGGAGCAGGGGAGTTGACCCTGTAACTCAGGACACTTGGACGCGGTTAGGTTGACGATGCAGCGGTTCGCGGGACTCCCGAGGGGTCACCCCACAGGATTCCCGAACCGTTCCAGCTCTTTACGAATGCCGATATAAAGCGCTTCACCCAAAGCATGTCGTCATGCGCGCCGGCGACAGGCCCCGTTCGGCCATCATCTCCACCTGGTCGCGCGGACTGGGCTTGTAGCGCTGCCACCAGCGCACACAGAACACGATGATTTCCCGATCGAAATGACGGCCATCGGACGATCCTTTCATACGTTTGCGCTTGCTCATCAGCGCCTGCCGGATCGTCAATGCATTCGGTGAAAAATCAGGCCTCGCGGTAGACGCCTTTGGCCTTGGCTGCGTGAGTGGCCAGAACGTCCATCAGCGTGGGGCTGAGACAGTCGTACGGCTCCAGGCCTTTGTCGCGCAGCGTCTGCCGGACCTCGGGCAGCGTCGAGGGCGGCGTGCCGCTCTCAATGATGGACGAGACGAAAGCGGCGAAGCCGGGGCCGTCCCAGCCGGTATCGTTCGACAGTTCCGTGTGGATGAAGTCGAGACCGTAGAACGCGTGGTCCTTATTCTCGATGCGGCCATACAGATGCGTGCCGCAGGCCGTGCAGGCGTGGCGCCGGATCACGGCTTTGTCGTCCACGACCTTCAACTTCGCCGCGTTCACCGTCACTGTCAGCTTGTCGCGCGATACGACACCCACGACGGAAAACAACGCGCCTGCGGGTTTCCAGCATTTGGTGCAGCCGCACGCATGATTGAACGCAACCTGCGAATCGACGCGGACCTCGACGGCATCGCGCGCGCACTGGCAGCGCAGCGTGCCGCCCGCGAAGTCCTCGGCGCCTTCTTGAATGTCGCGGTCAACGGTGGGGTGAATGGCTGAGGCCATGGTCTCTCTCCTTGTATATCAGTAGTGAACGACGGTGCGGATCGATTTGCCCTCGTGCATCAAATCAAAGGCTTCGTTGATGCCCGAGAGCGGCTTGGTGTGGGTGACGAACGGCGCGAGCTGGATCTTGCCTTCCATCGCGTCTTCGACCATGCCCGGTAATTGCGAGCGGCCCTTCACGCCGCCGAAGGCCGTGCCCAGCCAGCGGCGGCCGGTCACGAGCTGGAACGGGCGCGTGGAGATTTCCTGACCGGCGCCGGCCACGCCGATGACGACCGACTGACCCCAGCCACGGTGCGCGCATTCGAGCGCCGCGCGCATCACGTTGACGCTGCCGATGCATTCGAAGCTGTGATCCACGCCCCAGCCTGTCATGTCGACGATCACCTGCTGAATGGGCTTCTCGTGGTCCTTGGGGTTCACGCAGTCGGTCGCGCCAAAGGCGCGCGCCAGATCGAACTTGCCCGGATTGGTGTCGACGGCGATGATGCGGCCGGCCTTGGCGAGCTTCGCGCCCTGAATCACGGCGAGACCGATGCCGCCGAGGCCAAATACGGCGACGGTATCGCCTTCCTGCACCTTGGCAGTGTTCTTCACTGCGCCCAGGCCGGTGGTCACGCCGCAGCCCAGCAGGCACACCTGCTCGTGATTGGCTTGCGGGTCGATCTTGGCGAGCGACACTTCGGCCACGACGGTGTACTCGCTGAACGTGGAGCAGCCCATGTAGTGGTAGAGCGGCTGGCCGTTGTAGCTGAAGCGGCTGGTGCCGTCGGGCATGACGCCCTTGCCCTGGGTCGCGCGCACGGACACGCACAGATTGGTTTTGCCGCTCTTGCAGAACAGACACTCGCCGCATTCGGCGGTGTAGAGCGGAATCACGTGATCGCCGGCTTTCACGCTGGTCACGCCTTCACCCACTTCCACGACGATCCCGGCACCCTCGTGGCCGAGCACGACGGGGAAGAGGCCTTCGGGGTCGTCGCCTGAGAGCGTGAAGGCATCGGTATGACAAACGCCGGTATGCGTGATCTTGACCAGCACCTCGCCCTTGCGGGGCGGCTCGACGTCGATCTCGACGATCTCGAGGGGCTTGCCGGGTGCAAACGCAACTGCAGCACGTGATTTCATGGCGGTCCTTCCCGTGTTTAAAAAGTGCATTTTCTCTGCGCGCGAGGGTTGTGGCGGTTGTCCACAATTCGCGGCGAAATCGAAGGGGAAATGGTGAGGATACTTGAAAGCAATCGGAGCGAGAGCTTGGATTGCTGACTGTGATTCTCGTCCTGCCATGCCCTATCTTCTATGTAAAACGTTTCAAGACGGCCAGTCATATGAGTGCGAACGGTGCCGTATAGGGGCGCATCTTTGCGTTGCTTGCCCAGATAGTCCGTGTTTAAAAGGCAGCCGAACATGTGCAGTTCTTAATTCACATCGTCAAGCGTCTCGGTGGGAGGGGGAAACCGTTAGAAAATTCGAGCAACACAGTTTCCTTTACGCCTCAGTGCGAGCCGCAGGTCGCCACGGATCAAAAAGCCGGGTGGTGTTAGGAGGCTAAACGGTCGACTTCTTCGCACGGGTATGAGATGGCCCTGAGGTTTGCGGCAATTGAACTTGCTGCCGCTGCGCACGGTGCGTGCCGGCACGCGAGAGTTGTGTGGAGCGCAGACACATACCAGGCGTTGCCCAAGGACTGTCCTGCTCGATCACCGCAGCCTTCACCAAGTTCCTAACACGCTCTAAGCCGTGATTGGCGACCAAACGCGCACAGAACGCCAAAACTGTACTGCTGATTACGTTAGTACAGTGGACCACCGGGACATTGCGCTAGCTTCGGAAAGAAACTACGGTAGCTCCGGAAAACGACAGCCGTATATTTCACAGACGCGCGAGTTGTCCTAGTCTGATCACTCAAAATGGCAAGCAGCCGAACTTCAGGAGCGCAAATTGGCCGAGAGTTCATTGTCGTTACGCGCATTGATTGATAAGTGGTTTGAGCCTTTATCAGGTGTGCGCGTCAGCAAGTGCAACATGCTTGTGAGCAGCGCACGACGTTGCGTTCGTGTCGAGTCCAGAAGCACCGATATGGCACATGTGATTTACTTTTTCCAACATTGGGACGGTGTGTGGCGTGTCTATCCACCCGAGGCAAGGAAAATGAACAGAAGCGCTTTTTACGCTTCTGCAATCTAACGCTTCGACGACGCGTGAATGTGCTGCAAGTGCCAGGAAGCTATGGAGGCGAAAAATGGACGTTTTAGAGATCGCTCGGAAGTCAGGTATGACTGTGATTCTCGATGCGAGAATCGGGCAGATTGAATATCACAGTGTTTATGGGTCCGTTAATTCTCTGAAGAAGCTCATCGAGACGATCGTCGCGTTGGTGAGTGATGACGTAACCGACGCTATCCATGTCTCTAGCGAAACGGGCTTCGGTGACAATGCGCCCACAGACTGCACGACGAATCGGCAACTTCAATAAGAGCGAGAGACGTAAGCGTCATTTCGTGGCCGCATGGACGGAACTTAAGCGGGTTTCCAAAGTGATGTCCGTTACTTCAAGTGGTGGGGACTACTTTGGACACTCCGTGCAAGGACGGCATCAGCCACAACGAAATTGAGGATGCTCGTCGCGATCAACTGGCGGCAGGCTGCAATGTACTGCTTTACGCGATGCCCGAGCGTGCCACGAGCGCGAAGTGATCAGGCCGCTTGCGAACGGCAGATCCGCCGGCGAAATTTTCATTGACGAAATTGAGGAGACATCATGCTAATTGGAGTTCCGAAAGAAATAAAAAACCACGAATATCGGGTTGGACTTACGCCTTCTTCGGTGCGTGAATTGACTGGACGCGGTCATCGAGTCGTAGTCGAGCAGGGGGCTGGAGCAGCTATTGGGCTCAACGACGACCTCTACGAATGGGCTGGAGCGACTATCGCGAATGGGCCGGTGGAAGTATTCGAACGCGCCGATATGGTGGTGAAGGTGAAGGAGCCGCAGAAAACTGAATGGGAGATGCTCCGCAGCGGGCAGATTCTCTACACTTACTTGCATCTTGCCCCGGATCCTGAACAGACAGCAGCGCTCGTTAAGTCGAGGGCTATCTGTATTGCTTACGAGACCATCACTGGGCCGAATGGCGGGCTTCCGCTGCTGGCGCCGATGAGCGAGGTGGCTGGCCGAATGAGCATTCAGGCTGGTGCGTCGCACCTCGAAATAAGTAAGGGTGGACGGGGCGTATTGCTTGGTGGCGTTCCGGGCGTTTCGCCCGGACACGTCGTGATCATCGGCGCGGGTGTGGTCGGCACGAACGCGCTGCAGATGGCTGTTGGTCTGGGTGCACGCGTGACGGTGCTGGACACAAGCATCGACCGGCTTCGATCGCTGGACCTCGTGTTCGGCAACCGGATTACGACCGCCTATTCGACATCGTCCAGTATCGAAGACGCGGTCGTCGACGCAGATCTGCTCATTGGAGGGGTCCTCGTTCCCGGTGCGGCCGCACCCAAACTCGTGACCCGCGCAATGATCGCGAAGATGAGGAGAGGGGCGGTCGCAGTGGATGTTGCTATCGACCAGGGCGGTTGCTTCGAGACGTCGCAAGGAACAACGCATGCCGCGCCGACGTATGAAATCGATGGCGTCATCCACTACTGCGTCACCAATATGCCAGGCGCTGTCGCCCGCACCTCGACGTTCGCGCTCAACGGTGCGACGCTTGGACACGCATTAGCCATCGCAGATCGCGGTTGGCGCGACGCACTGCGCGCCGACAGGCATCTGCGAAACGGTCTTAACGTATGTGACGGCCAGGTCACCCATGAGGCAGTCGCTTTGGCGCTTGGATACGAATACGTGAACCCGAGGATCCTTCTCGAACAGTCGGCGTAATCGCCACGCGGGCACGACGTCGGTACGTCCGATTGAAGAACACCATGCGGCCTGGCGAAAACCGTGGACATTCGCGGGCCTCGCCAGCAGCGGATCATTACGCCGTATCGCGCGGTCTCGACCCGGTCGAATAACACGATGTGAGGACGGGCTCGATGTTGATAGGAATTCCAGCGGAGACGACGCTCGAAGAGCGGCGTGTAGCCGCCTCGCCAGAGACGGTAAAGAAGTTCGTCGCAAGAGGTCATGCGGTCCGTCTGCAACGCGGCGCCGGCATGCATGCAGGTCTCTCTGACGAGCAGTACTCAACAGCAGGCGCTGAGCTTTCCGACGATACAGATGCGCTTGCTGCACAATTGGTTCTGGGGGTCTGGGCGCCGACCCGGACCGAATTGACTAAGCTCAGAAGTGGAACGGCACTGGTCGCAATGCTTGATCCCTTCGACGCCGAAGGTATTGCGGGGTTTGCGCGCGCGGGCCGGAGCGGATCGCATCTACGCATTCGTTACCAGCGCAAGCTGACGTTCGCCGCCGCCAAAGTGCGAATGTCGCCGAAGCGACGGCGGAGCCGCCTGAGGGGTGCGGTACGTGAATGTCGCCTATGGCCGAACTGACGTCTCCCTATGCGAGTCGACGAGCGGCCGGTGTAACTTCGACCCCGCCGCAGATGACGCGGTAGTTTGACGTGCCGCCCAAGATTGTTCACAAGATCGGGCAGTCGCATAGAAGTAGCCGCCGGAGCAGGCACGCGCGCACCCGTTCCAGACGAATCGCCAACACCTTAAATCTGTACGGCTAGCCCACCAAAGGCACCTACGTTGGCGGCAGCATTGCCTCGCGCTCTTCGCAGATCCGCCAGCGGGCGCCGTCGGCTTTGGGTGCTCGCGTGTTTTCGCGGCCCGTAGCCTTCGACGAGCATGTCCGCGCCCCGACCCGGCAGGTTGGCACGTCAGCCGTGGGCGTATAAGCTTGCTCTTGAACCACGGTCAGTGTTGTCAGGCAGCCGAGCGACATTGCGGCAGTGCAACAGACGGCGAAAGGCTCTCGGGTGGTCCGATCGCAGACTCACGCTACACGTTCTGTGCACATTTCTTTCAGTTCCTGGCAATTCTTCACATAACCTTGTGCAGGTTGGTACGGGATCGAATCATGTTAAGCATCAGTCTCAGGTCACAGCTGCAGACATATCTGCAAAACATCCGCAGGCCAGTCGAACTGATCGTGTCGCAGGGCGGTGGTCAAACGTCGCACGAGATGCGGACGATGTTGAACGAAATCGCGTCGTTGACAGATCTGGTGACGGTAATCGAGGAGCCGCATGGCAACGAACGTAAGCCATCGTTTTCAATCAGGCAGGTCGGAGAAAAAGCTGGCATTCAGTTTGCCGCCACTCCTTCAGGACCTGAATTTTCGTCTCTTGTCCTCGCAATACTCCAGGTGGGAGGACATCCCGTAATAGCCGACCATACGACCATTGAACAAATCCGAACGCTAGAACGTGACTATTATTTCGAGACCTATATTTCGCTCTCTTGCGCAAGCTGTGTGGACGTCGTGCAAGCCCTGAACATGATGACGGTGATCAATCCACGGGTTCACAACATTACGATCGACGGAGGAATTTTTCAAAGCGAGGTGTCGGCGCGTGATATTAGCGTTGTGCCGACGATCTACATGAACGGCGAGATATTCGGCGAGGGGCGCAGCAGCTTTGCGGAGCTCGGCGCGAAACTTGTCGACATAGAAATGAGCCTGAGAGCGGCACTGCGCGCGGCGGGCAGGCCGTAGCGCAGCGCTGAAGGTGCGTCGGCGCAGTTTTACCGAACTTGCGAATGCTTCTGTCATCGCAGCTAGTATCAGTTGCAAGCGCCAAAAGTTCAGGTCCGCATCAGCGCAGATTTAGCGTCGTGCGGCATCGCCACAAGGCAACAAGGCTGATAACGCCCAGCAGCATCAGGTAAAAGGCCGGGGCCAGCTTGCTGCCGGTCGCCTGAATCAGCGACGCCACAATCAACGGTGCGAAGCCGCCGAAAATAGTCACGCCAATGTTGTAGCTGATCGCCATGCCGGTCGCCCGTGTTTCGACCGGGAACGTCTCCGCCATCAAAGCGGGCAAGGCCCCGAAATAGACCGCTTTAAGCAATCCGACCCACGCCATCATCGCCATTAGTGCGCCGAGGCCGGCATGCTCGCCGATAACCTTAAAAACTGGGTAAATGGTCAACGTGAAGACGATGCCGGCCCAAGCCATCGTGCGCACCCGTCCGACCCGGTCGGAGAGGTGGCCCACAAACGGTGTGACGAACGTGAGAATGGCACCTGTGAGCATCGTCGCCATGAAACCGAAACTCTCGGGAAGATGAAGCTGACGGACCGCGTAGGTTGGAATGTAAAGGATGACGTAACTGGTTCCGGTCGAAAGAACCAGCGTGCCAATGGCGAGGAGCATGCGGCCTTTCTGACGCGCAAACACCGTGCTGACCGGATGCTCTCCCGACTTCGCTTCCTGGAAACTTTGTCCTTCGTGGACGTGCTTGCGCAAATAAAGGCCTACGGGTCCGATCAGGATGCCGAAGAAAAACGGCAAACGCCAACCCCAGGATTCAAGCGCAGCCGTATCGAGCCTATTCGTCAGTAAGACCCCGAACCCTGCTGCGAGCAGGTAACTCAGGCCTTGGCTTGCAAACTGGAAGCTGGCAATAAAGCCTTTTCGCTCCGGTGCCTGTTCGACCATAAAGGCAGTTGTGCTGCCGAATTCGCCTCCCGCGGAAAACCCCTGAATCATGCGCGCGCACACGACCGCGATCGGCGCCGCGACGCCTATTGTCGCGTAGCCCGGCATCAGGGCTATCATGGCGGTGCCTAGCATCATCATGACGATCGACACCATCATGGATGCCTTGCGGCCGCGCCGGTCCGCGTAGGAGCCGAGCACGAGCGCGCCGACCGGCCTGACGAGGTATGAAATACCAAATGTGCCAAGCGTTATCAGAAGCGACACTGTGGAGTTTGAGGCTGGGAAGAATGTCTTGGCGATGATGGTGGCGAAAAAACCATAGATCAGGATATCAAACCATTCAAGTACGTTTCCGATCGAGGCGACCATGATGATCCAGAAAGAGCTGGAACGCCTGGTTTCAATTGAAACGGTATCAGTCACAGTCGCGGCGGTGTGCATGTGATAGTCCTGGGGATGGGAGGAGTATTCGCTTGAGCAAAAGGGATTCAGGCCATTTCGTCGGTGACGTTCTGCCGTCGGCGTCGACTTCGAACCGTCGCGCCGGTTTCACCGAGATCCCAGAAGAGGCCGGCCATGATCTGCAGCGCTTCGCGCGCCACGCTTGCGAGCAGATGCTCATTCGGCGCGTGCTGGGAGCAGGCGCCATACGAATGGGGAATCCAGATCGTCGGCATGCCCAGAATGTCCATAAAGACGTTATTGGGTATCGAGCCACCGAGATTCGGCAGCAGGTCCGGTTTCTTTCCAGTTGTTTGCCGAAGCGAGTCAAGTGCCCATTCGACCCACGGATCATCCGGCGGCAGGCGTGTCGCGCCCATCTGTTCGCCGATCTCGACCTCAACCATGCTGAAACCAAGCTGGTCGAGGTGGCTTCGCAGGAACGCCGCGATGTTGTCGACGTCGGTGCCCACCACATATCTGAGCTGGCAATGCGCGCGTGCGGTCGGAGGAATGGCGCCGACCGGATTGGCTGGGTTTCCCGTCGTGAACGCCAGCACCTCCAGCGCGTTCCAGCCGTAGACGCGCTCCTGGGCGGTCAGGGACGGTTCGCCCCAGTCAGGGTCGATGGCCGGATCGTGGGGTCCACCGCCTACGGCGATATCTTTTAGCGCATGACGTACCGTGTCTGGAATGCCTTGGGGGCGCAACTGCTCGACCAGAATCCGGCCACGCGCGTCGACGATGGAGGCAATTGCGTTGGCGAGCACCGTGCCGGGGTTGCGCAGCAGGCCGCCCCAATTGCCGGAGTGGTGGGCGCCGTCGCGCAGGTTGGCCGAAAGGGTGAAATTGATGAGGCCACGCGAGCCGAGAAAAACGCAAGGCGTGCCGGCGCTGGCGCGAGGGCCGTCGGAAGCAATCAAAAGATCGGCAGCAAGCGTTTCCTTGTGCTGTTCGCAAATCGCCTGAAGTCCGGGGGACCCCACCTCTTCACCCATTTCGATTAGCAGCTTCGTGTTGAAACCGAGGCGCTGGTTTTTGGCGGTCATGACCTGTTCGAGCGCGGCCAGATTGATCGTATGTTGGCCCTTGTTGTCCGCCGTGCCTCGGCCGTACCAGCGGTCTGCGTCTATGGTGATGTCCCACGGGCGCATCTGGTTCTTCCACTGACCTTCGTATCCGCGCACTACGTCGCCGTGCCCATAGATAAGGACGGTGGGCAGGGCGGGATCTTCGTTACGAGCTGCGAGCAGGAACGGGCCGCCACCCTCGACCGGGTTCGCCACAATGCGCGTTTCGAAGCCGAGTCGTTCGACCGAAGGGCTCAGCTCGCGGCTCAGATAGTCCTGGAGCAGCGGTTTACGGGAGGCTTCCTGACTCTCGGTTTCCATGCGGACCCTGCGCTGCAGGTCGCGTAGAAAATCACCTGAATCGAAATATGAAATGGCGTTGTCGATCGCTTTATCGCGTGTCATCATGTCTCCCACCAGTAGGCTTGTACGCTGCTTGTAATTGCTTCGATGAACCAAGCGTACGAAGCCAAAAGCCGCACCACAATTGACTTATTTGCGTACTCCCTTTTCCAAAAGCGCAAACCAGCGCGTCCTGCATGCACAGCGTCGCTCTTCGTTACTTTCTGGCGGTTGCAAACACCGGCTCGCTAGGCGAAGCGTCTGAGCGATTGCATGTGACGATCTCGGCGATCAGCCGGCAGATTGCAAAGCTGGAAGACGAAGTGGGGTATCCGCTATTCGAGCGGCAACCGCGCGGCATGGCGCTCTCCAAGGCCGGCGAACTTCTGGCCGCTCATGTGCGCAGAACCCTGCTTGAGGGTGAGCAGGTGCTCGATGAGATCAAGGCGCTTGCCTCATTCGATCGAAGCACGATTCGTATCGCCTCATCGGAGGCATTTGCGCGGGACATGCTGCCGCACGTCGTCACCCGCTTTCTGGAGAAATCGCCGGGTACGCGCTTCGAGCTGACGGTGACTGCGCCTCAGGACGTGACGCTGCGCGTGCGCAACGGCGATGCGGACATCGGCCTGACATTTAGTGTCGCACGAGACCCGGAGATTCGCGTCGAATACGCGCGCAGCGCGCCGATCTATGCGTTGATGCAGCGTACCCATGAGCTGGCTGCTCGCAGCAGCGTGTCGCTGGCCGATCTGCAACCGTTTCCGATTGCGCTACTCGATCGGAGCACGACGATCCGGCAAATGTTCGACGTGACATCCAGTCTTGAAGGCCTGCTGTTCGACCCAGTGTTAACCTGTAATAACTCAAGCACGTTGTGCGTTTTTACGCAGATGTCGGGCGCTGTCTCACTGACGAGCCGGTTTACGGTGCGGGCGCGGCTGGAGCAGGACGGTCTCGTGGCGATTCCGATTGACCATCCCGGTATGACACTGCGCAGCGTACAGATTCAGACCTTGTCTGGGCGCGTGCTGTCGGCCGTATTGAAAGAGTTCGTTCTGCAGTTGATCGCGCAACTGCAGAATGAATCGTGAGCCGGGTGGCGCGAGGCGTGTCAGGGCGCCCCTTGATGTCGACATCCGTCAATAGCTTTCTCCCCACTTTTCCGTCAGCGAGGCGCGTAAGGCACCTTCGACGGTGCGGATCACCGCGGCGAGTTGCGGTGCCTCGTCTGCGCCGGGACGAGTTGGGCTTGAAGGTGGGTTGCGTGAAGCTGAATTCTCTCTCCGGCGATCGGCGGCATCTTGCGCCCGGTTTCGATTCGCCGCGCCCTCATTGCCGAGTGGCCCTGACGGAGCGGCGCTGACGCGACGCGACGCGCCATCGTGCCGAAGTTATCGTTGCTCGTGCGTACCGTGGCATAGTTGCTGGCGGAACCGCTCGACGCCAAGCGTGCGCGCGAGATTCAAGGAAGTGCCAGTAGATCAGACATGCGCAGACCAATCTGGATAGTCTATATAACCGGCTGCGGTGCCACCGTAGAAGGTCTTGGGATCGGGGGCATTGAGCGGCGCCCGATGGCTCAGGCGTTTTGGCAGATCCGGATTCGCGAGGAACAGTCGGCCGTAAGCCACAGCATCGGCATCTCCGCTGGAGACGGCGAGCTCACCCCGTGCGGCATCGTAGCCACCGTTGACGATGTAAATTCCCTTCCATGCACCCCGTAGATACTTGAACAGGGTGGTCAACTGCTCGCGCGCAGGCGTCTCTTCTGGCGCGGGTTCCACGACGTGGAGATAGCCCAGACGAAAACCGTTGAGCATATCGACGACCTGGGAGAATGTTTGTTCGGGATCCTCATCTTCCATATCGTTAAAGGTGCCTCCTGGCGAGATGCGAACACCTACCCGAGTCGACTCCCATACGTCGAGCACCGCCTCGACGACCTCGCGGAGGAAGCGGACGCGTTTCGCAGTCGTACCGCCGTAATCGTCCGTACGAGCATTCGATTTGGACTGGAGGAACTGATCGATCAGGTAGCCATTGGCGGCATGAATCTCTACCCCATCGAAGCCTGCCAGATGTGCATTGGCCGCCGCCTTGCGGAAGTCTCCGATGGTCTGGAGGATGTCGGCGGCTGTCATCGCACGAGGGGTGGATACGTCGACGAAACCCGATGCGGTGACTGTCTGGCTCTTGGCCCTGATGGCCGATGGGGCCAATGGCGCGACGTTGTCTGGCAACAGGCTGCTGTGAGAGATGCGACCCACATGCCAGAGCTGAAGAAAGATTCGCCCGCCAGCCTGGTGTACGGCCGCGACGATCTTCTTCCACTCCGCGACCTGTTCGTCGGCGTGGATGCCAGGCGTATTCACATAGCCCTTGCCCATGGGCGAGATCTGGGTGGCCTCCGTCACGATCAATCCTGCCGACGCACGCTGGCTATAGTAGACGGCCGCCATGCTTCCCGGCACTCCGTCTGGCCGGGCACGGTTGCGGGTCAGTGGCGCCATGAAGACGCGGTTCTTGAGTTGAAGCTTGCCCATGGTGAGCGGGTCGTAAAGGGAGCTCATGTGTATGTGTCTCAAGGTTAGCCGGATCAGTCCAATGCCGGGGCTGCAGGAAAATCCACCGGAATCTGGGTGGTGGAATGCAGGTAATTCGTAATAGTCTTGTCGCCAATGGCGACAATGGTGTCCACCAGATTTTCCTTGGTCCAGCTCGCAGCGAAAAACGCCTCCACCACGGCCGGATCGACATGGCCACGGCTTTGGGCGATGCCCTGGGCCAGACGGGCGAGGGCATCGAGCTTACTGTCGAAGCTGGCACGGCCGCGGCGAATTTCGATGATTTGCTCGTCGGAGAACCCGCTCATTTTGCCCACCATGGTGTGAGCCGCGAGGCAGTACTCGCACTCGTTCACTTGACTCACAACGAGGTTGACCACTTCGCGTGCTTTGCCGGAAATCGTGCTCCTGGCGCTTTGCAATGCCATGTAGCTGGCCAGGGCGCTTCCCGAATGCGCCATGGTGGCGAAGAGGTTAGGCACCACACCAAAGCGTCTTTCGAGATTGTCAAAGATCGCCTGGTTGACTGGGCTCACTTCTTGCCGGGTGGGAACGTTGATTGTGGTCACGGTGAATTCCTTTCGGTTGTTGAGATGCGATGACACACTGTGACTGATTCCTTTTGATTGATATAGAGGGGGTTTCGCACTAACATTTAGTAGTTAATGGAATATATTGGCAGACATGGACAAGCTCTCAGCAATGCAAACCTTCGTAAGGGTGGTCGAGTCGAGGAGCTTTTCGGCGGTGGCGGACGAGCTGCACGCCACTCAGAGCGCCATCAGCAAGCAGGTGGCGGCGCTAGAAAGGTCGCTGGGGGCCAACCTATTGGTTAGAACGACGCGTTCGCTCGCTCTGACCGAAGAGGGGGAGCGCTATTTCGTGCAAGCGCGCAGGCTGGTGGCGGAAATTGCCGAGGCTGAATCGGCCCTCAAGACCGGTGAGGAGCAATTGCGCGGCTGGATCCGAGTGGCCGCCCCGGTGGGCTTTGGTCGTTTGAAGCTGATGCCATTGGTGAAGTCGTTTATGGCTGCCCACCCCGATGTCAGAGTCGACCTGCGGCTGCACGACAGCTTTATCGATCTGGTGGACCAGGGAATTGATGTCACGGTCCGTATCGGTGCGCTGGACGACAGCAGGTTAGTTGCTCGGCGCGTTGGCACTTCTCAGCGCATGCTGTTGGCGCACAGCGATTATGTGCATGCGCTTTCGCCAGGGAGTCACGCTCCCGTCGATCCGGAAGACCTGCTCGCGCACGAATGCATCGTCTATACAGAGATGTCCAACAGCAATTCGTGGACATTTACGGCCGGGGCTGGTGCGTCGGCCACGCGGGGAACCCTTCGCAGTGTTCGTGTTGCGGGGCATATCCAGACCAACAGCAGCGAGGTGCTACGGCTCGCGGTAGTGACAGGAATGGGTATTGGCTACGCGCCCACCTGGCTATTCGAGAATGAGTTGGCAAGCGGAGAAGTTGTACGGCTGATGCCATACTGGGAGTCGCCCCAATCGCCTATTCATCTGGTGAGCCCGCCCGAGCGCAAGCACGCGGCAAAGGTCAGGGCCTTTGTCGAACACGTGTCAACGGCGTTGGCTTGAGTCGGCATGCGCCGGCCTGCCATGTGTCAGGTCGCATAAATGCGACCGTCGCAAGGTTCGCATCACCGTAGGAACGTTAGTTTGGCGAGGGCGATCCCACATCCGCATTTGTCAGGCGAAGGCGAGGGGCGTCACTTCACATTCAACTTGCTGCTCTTCCCGGACTACCACCTCAAATAGAGCGGACCAATCAGCGCACCGATAGCGGCGGTGATGCTGACGCCCAATACGTACCAGACACCCCAGAACGGTACCGACATCTCTGAACAGTAAAGCGAATATACGAGCAGTCCTTGCGCGCCAGCGAGCAGCCCGGCGCCTGTACCTGACAACATCGGGCGGATGGGAGCGAGTCCCTTCAAGGCGTGCATCACTGCGGCAAGCGATGGTAGAGAGAGCAGAACAATATTCGCCGTGGTGACTCGCCATGTTGTACCTAACATCAGTTGCAGACGATAACCTGGCGGGGTCGCGAATACGACGAACGTGGCAGCGAGCAACATGATAATGAATGGCAGTGTGACCGCTAACCATGCCAGCCTGACGGGTGCACCGGGCCGTCCAAGCCGTCCGGCGAGGTTCATCGCAGCGATGAGTGTCGTTACCGGAAACGCAAGTCGCACCCAGAACATCGTCGTCAATATCAATGCCGGCATGTCGCTGCGGATGCCGTAAAGTACTACCAGCAAAGCCGCGCTGCTGGCCATGCCAACACTAAGCGCGCGATTGAGCCGCTTCGAAGCAAAATTCGATTCAACCGGTGTCAGGTTGTTAGTTAGCCTTAATATCAGATCTGAAGTTCTCATGTTACCCGACGGAAAACGTCCCAACCTTTTGAAAGCGGATACGCGATGCAATACCGGCACCGTCTGCCGGGCAAGCGGTCCGACGTCCTGGTCAATCTCCGTGCCGGATGCCGGTGAATGCGCCGGCTGAAAGCATCCCTGCCAGGTTGGCCTGGATGTCGAAGGAGGGCGCCTCCTGAAACGCCGCCGCGACCGCTTCGCCCAGTGAAGCGCCTTCGAGAAGACGCGTCAGGAAGGCAGCACCGCCAGCCGGCAGGCGCGATACCAGCACCTCATGTTCGGGCCGCGTCACGAGTGCGTCCTCCGCTTCGCCTGAGCGCAGCGGCGTAACGGGGCCGTCGTTCCGGTTCATCGCAAAGATGGCCACGGCGGGATAGCGTGATCGCACCACTCGCGCGGCGGGGTGTGGCGTGAAACGGACTTCAGCGAGGGACGCCGATTCGATCCCGGCTAGCGCCTCGGCAGCGAGCACAGGCAGGTCGGCTGCGTGATAGGCATCCAGCCAAGCCCGCTCGATGCGCGCGATATCCGCAAGCCAAGGCATCTCGCGCGCATATTCGTAGCATTCGATGAACGCGGGAAATTCCCGTCCGTACTCGAACAGCAGCGGCGAAGTGGGAGGTGTCGCGCGCAGATGGAAACGGGCCATCGCCCTGAAGAAGTCGGCGCCGGTGATGCGCTGGATAGCAGGATAGACCGCCGCCAGCGCCTCGATGAGGCTGACCGTGACGTTGTTGCGATAAACGTTGTAGCGCTTGACCACACCCTTGCCCGGCGCGGCGGTGACGTCTTCTGGCGCGGTGATCGATGGGTCCGTCAACCCCGGTGCAAACGCGGCGGCGTGGCCGCCCGAAGGATGTTCAGCCCGCATGGCTGACCTCCTCGGCGAGTGACACGTCTTCTTCAGCCATGATGTGCTGCGCGGATAGTGCCTGAGCCCGCAGCACCGGCCATGCGGGAAGCTTGCTGTCCCATTCGATCAGCGTGGGCCTTGGCCCGATTCGCGCAACGAGATCCCGATAGAGACGCCAGACGGAATCGGAAATGGCGCAGTCGTGGCTATCGATGAGCAGCAGTTCGTTTTCGTCGTCGCGCTGCTCGCTATGTCCGGCCAGGTGTATTTCGCCCACCTGTTCAAGCGGTAATCCTTCAAGATACGCTTCGGCGGAAAAGCCGTGATTGGTCGCGGAAACGAACACGTTATTAAGGTCCAGCAGCAGGCCGCAGCCGGTGTGTTGAACGACTGCGCGGATGAATTCGGTTTCGCTCAATGTCGAGGACCCGAACGCGACATAGGTCGACGGGTTCTCAAGAAGGAGGGGACGTTTGATCGCGTCCTGGACCTGGCCGATGTGTTCGCACACGTGCTCAAGCGTTGCTTTCGTGTACGGCAACGGTAGGAGATCATTGAAGAATGTGCCGCCGTGCGACGACCACGCGAGGTGCTCAGACACCAGCACGGGTTCGTAGCGTGTCACCAGATCGCGAAAGCGCGCGAGATGCGAGCGGTCCAGTGCCTCAGGTCCGCCGATCGACATGCACACGCCGTGAAGGGAGAGCGGATAGGCCTCGCGAATCGCCGCAAGTGCCCGGTGGGGTGGACCACCGGCGCCCATATAGTTCTCGGCGTGAACTTCGAAGAAGCCATCCTGCAGGCCGTCCGCGAGAATCGAGCTCAGGTGTTCATGCTTGAAACTGGTTCCGACAGGCGCCTGAGTGCGACGCGTCACGCCATTAGAACAGCCAGGCTCGCAAACCGCCGTTGTCCTTGAGGTATCGTTCATGGCCGCTCCCGTTCATCACGCCGTTGGCGGGTTCAGGACTTTAGCGGCGTGAGCGAGCCATGGCCACCGCCCGGCACTTCGATACTCGTGCAGGTGCCGCCTTGAACGAACTTCCACGAGTTGCCCTGGAAGTCCATTGCCGAGGTTCCCTGGCACGTCGTGCCGGGGCCGGCGGCGCAATCGTTCTGCCCCTTCAGGGCGACGCCGTAGCACTTTTCCTTGTGAGCCGCGACGGCTGCGCCTTCTTCCGCTTTTGTGAGCGGTGCTGCGTGGGCGACTGATGCAAGCAGGCTCGCAACAACGCCGGCGAGCAGGGTGGCGCTAACAGTGGCTTTTGTGGACATCGCATTTCTCCAGAGATTAGAAGGTATCCGTGATGGATACGTCATCTAATTCGTGGGTCACAGACGTCTGGTTACAGGGGCGTTTTGTTTTTTTTGCCTGTGGTGGTCGACATCAGCCATTTGACCAGGCGACTGCACTGCATATTGTCGCAGCGTTGTTCACCAGCGAAGGAGTTGGGGACCAAGCACCGCGCCGAGCGCGGCTGGGAGCAACATACCAGCCATATTCCAGACGCTCCAGAACGCCGGACTCATCTCAGGGCAATGAAAGCAGTACGCGACTGTGGCGATCGAACTCGCGAGCAGCCCACAGGCAGCACCGGCAAACCGCAGACTCGTGGGTGCCAGACCTTTGACGGTCCAGAATATGGCGATGAAGCCTGGAACGGCGAGCAGAAGAATATTGAACGGACACGACCGCCACGAGTGCCCGAGTATCGCAGGCAGCCGCTCTTCCGGCGCCGCGGTGACGACGATCGTTATTGCAGCGATCCAGACGACTAGCACCGGTGTCGCCATGATGGGCCACGCGGCTCCAACCTTGGTACCGGGGCGCGCAAGCCGAACAGTCGCAATCAGGGCACCAATTGCGAGGCATAGCGGTAACGCGAGCTTCTCCCAGAAGATCGGGGTGTTGACGACGGCACCCAGATCGGGGCGAACGCCAAACACAGTAGCCATCAACGCCGTTGCGCCAAGCATGGCGATAGGCAGTGAGATGCCGAAACGACGGGCTGCGGTGCCTCGTCGTACAGGTGTTATGCCGGTCGAGAGCAATCCGACAAGATCATCTGTTCTCATGCAATTCTCCGGACGTGTGCGGCCAGAGCCTTGAGTCCCCTATGGATACTGACCTTGACAGCCGATTCCGATAGGCCTGTCAACTGGGCAGCTTCAGCAACCGAAAGTCCCTGCAACTTGACGTGCAGGATCGAGAGCCTCTGTTTGTCGGGCAGATGACCCAGTAGTTTCCCGACATCACGACGGGCATCCGCCGGCTCGTCGTCGGATTCGGCGAAAATGTCGTCGTGCTCGTCAAGCGGTTCGTGCAACGACTCGCGTCGAGCACGGGTCCGGAAGAAATCCATCAGCTTATAACGCGCGATCGCGTGGACCCACGCGGTGAGAGGTTCATCCGGGCGGTAGGTATGACGCGCATTATGCACGGCAAGCAGGATTTCCTGAACGAGATCCTCGACGTCGTCGTGGAGTTGTGGAATCCGCTTGCGAAGGTAACCCCGCAGGTGACGCGTTAGTTCGGACAGGAACAGGCGATAGTCGGATGCGTTGCCCGCGAGGCCCGCAACAAGCAATGTTTTCAGACGCTGCTCTGCGGAATACACGGTTCTGACTCCCGGGTCAAAGAGCAGAGTGGTCCCGAACAGCTTCCTCAAGCACGGCTTTCATGCCGGCAAAGCGTCGGTCGAGCGCAGCAGGATCGTTGCGGTTCAGTGCGATCATCTGCGTACGCGCCTCACCGCCCGGGATGACCTCGAAGGCGTTTTCTTCAAACCCGGAGCAGATCGCATCGGCAACAGCTATTGCCGGTTCACGTACGAAACCCAGTTCGGCCCCGGCTCGTGAACTCTGCATCATGGGTGTCTCCTTCGCCTGGGCGAGTGCCAGGCCAATGCCGCTGGAGCCGCCCGTAGTCAAACCCCGCCTGTTGCTGATTTCCATTCCTCGCGTTCCTTGTCTGGTCTGATTCTTCGGAGCTATGGATCGCCTATCGCAGGGGATGCATTCCCCTGCGCTTCTGTACGTCATGCGGCTGGGTAGTTGGACGGGAAGAGGGCGTGCCGCGCTTGCTCATCCATCTCCTGCTTGAATGCGTGGCCGGTTCCGACAGCTCTTGCGCGAATCGCAGCCGGGCGGGCGTCGATTTCAGTGAACCAGCGCTTGAGATTGGCGAATGGCGCCAACGGATCATCAGTGCCCGGCCGGACGAAAGCGGCGCGTGCTATCCAACCCCACGCGGACATGTCGGCGATCGTATAGGTTTCTCCGACGAGATACTCGCGGCCCGCGAGCTGCTCGTCGAGTACGCGATAGTGCCGCTCCGCTTCACGGCGGAACCGGTTGATCGCGTACGGCAGTTTCTCCGGTGCCGCGTGCTGGAAATGTACCGACTGACCCGAGAACGGTCCGACACCTGAACTGACGAAGAAGAGCCAGGAGAGCAGTTCGGGGCGATCAGTTGCGGCGCCGAGATACTGTCCAGTCTTCTCGGCCAGATAAAGCAGAATGGCACTGGAATCGAACACCCTCGTTTCCCTCCCGCCTGGCCCGGCCCTGTCGACGATGGCGGGAACTTTGCCGTTCGGGTTGACTTTGAGGAAAGCGTCGAGGTGCTGTTCGCCCTTCTTGGTGTCGACGGGCCGAAGTTCATACTCGAGGCCCGTTTCTTCAAGCATCAGGGCAACCTTTGCAGGGTTGGGTGTAGGGTGAAAATAAAAGTCGATCATGAGCTTACCGTGCGTTGCGTTCAGACCGCCTGATGCGTGCGTGATGGCTTTCGTTGGACCCCAGAAAGTGCTATCGCATCAGGTCATTTTAGATCAGTTGATTTAGAATATCGTAACGTGTGTGACGTTGCAATGCCGACCGGCAAAACGTTACGCGATGTGAGGAGTTAACATGGCCCGACCACGGGAATTTGATGAAAATGCAGTCCTTGATGCGGCCGCCCACCAGTTCTGGATCTATGGCTATACAGCTACTTCCGTCCGGGATCTCGCGCAGGGGATGGGAATTACGGGGGCAAGCCTGTTCAACGCGTTCGGGGACAAACGGTCGCTGTTTGAACGAGCACTGGCGCATTACATTGAAAGAAGCTTCGGAGACCGGGTATCGAGATTCGAGCAAAACCTGCCGCCGTTGGAAGCCATCAAGGCATTCTTCCGGGAGATTGTCGAGCGGTCGGTCCGCGACAGGGACCGTAAGGGATGCCTGCTGGTAAATTCGGCGCTTGAGGTTGCACCACACGACGCCGATTTTCAGGCGATGATCGCAAACGTACTGGTGGAGGTCGAAGCGTTTTTCCGGCGTTGTGTGAGCGCGGGCCAGCAGACCGGCGAGATTTCCAGTGCGCAGCCCGCCGATGATCTTGCCCGGTTACTGCTCGGGGTGCATCTGGGCATACGGGTGCTTGCCCGCACAAGGCCGCAGCGTGCTCTGCTGGAGGGCGTTGTACGGCCGGCGCTGGCGCTTCTCGAGCCCAACATCGACTGAGCGGTGGGCATGGGCGGACATGGCGTTTCCACCGCTTGCGGCGAAGATTTGCGGCGCATGGCATCGCACATTCGCACATTCGCACATACAAAGGCTAGCCTGCGGCCCTTCGGAATCCAACGGGACGGACGCTAATTCGCTTCAAAAAGCGGGATGTAGCCCTCAGTCGGCAATAGGGCTGTGTGCATTTCCGAATGAGCGCCCACCGAATTGAGGGTGTCTACCGTAGTGCGTCGATTTGACAGAATGCGCCACGGCACCGCTTGCGTAGCAGGCGCAGCAGGATCCAGCGCTCTGCATAACTCATCGAGCATTGCACGAGGAGGTAGCGTGTATGTCACAAACCCCTCATTGGCCAAAGATGCGGTACGAAAACCAGCATTTCCACACAGCCGCTCCTTCACAGGAACATCACGAACGGCTGCCTCACGGGAGTTCTGGATCAGATCCGCCGTGATGGAATCCACGATTCGACCGCCTTTGATGAACGAGGGTCTGTCGGCGGCCCACGCCTCAGGCGGGCAAGCCTTGTATGCCGGCATAAGTTTGATGAAAGGATTGACTTCAGCCGGATAGATTCTGCAGACGTTGGGCCTTGCCTCGTATGCGCCACATCGCATATCGGGTTGCAGGTGCGGGCAGGCGCCGTCGAAGGCGGCAGCGACGGTCACCATCACACGGATCGGAAGCTCACCGCTTTCGGCGGCAAACGACCGCATTCGCCTGTGTTGCACCTGGCCATCGTCCGTCGATGGTTCGACGGGCCACGGCATCGCTTCGCAAAGAACCTGGACATCTCCGCCACGTTCCAGCCAGCGTATGGCTTCGTTGACGCTCAGGGGCAGACGAAGATTGTGACAACAATCGCCGCACATCGTGCATGCGAAGTTTAAATCCGTGGTCATGTCGATCTCGGGTTTCAGAAAGCGAAATACAGGTACACACAAAGGGAAACGAAAGACTGCCTAACCTCGGTTGCAGTCGATCCTTTGCTAGTTCGATCTGAAACCCGTTTCGGTTACATCCGAACGTGAAAATGGCCTCTGCGCCACAGGACGCGTCTGGGTCCGTCGAGAGCTATGACAGGGGCAGCAGATTTGCGCCGCGCTGTAACCGAGATTGCCGAATATCCGAACTAGGATTGGAGCATCGACAATTCCTTCTCTTTCCCAACCGCCAAAAGGGTCTAATCATGAACGGCATACGATTCGTTAAGCACATCGTAGGTGCAGCGTTGCTGGCGGCGTCAGCCGCCGCGTTCGCGGGTGAAGTGCCATTTACTCAGGCAAGCTTCGATCAGACCGTCTCATCGGGTCGGCCGGCGGTTGTCTATCTGCATGCCAGTTGGTGTCCAACATGTCGGGTTCAAAAGCCGATCGTCGACCGTCTGTCTGCCGATCCCAAGCTGAAGCAGGTGACGATTTTCATCGCAGACTATGATGCGGAAACGAAACTGAAAAGAGAACTCAAGGTAACCCAGCAGTCGACCTTCGTTGTCTTCAAGGATGGCCACGAAGTGGCGCGTTCGACGGGGCAGACCCAGGAGGCCACCATCCGGGCCGTGTTTGAACAGGCTCTGTGATGCAATTCACCGCTGCAACGTATGGGTTAAGTCTCGTCGCCGGGTCGGCATCGGTGCTGTCTCCCTGTGTCCTTCCGCTGCTGCCGATACTCGCGACGTCAGCGTTGGCTAAACATCGATTCGGCGTCATCGCGCTGGCAGCCGGCCTGGCCATTTCGTTTGCGGGCGTCGGCATATTTCTCGCCACGCTTGGAGCGTCAGCGGGACTGGACCCTGAGATTCTTCGACGCGGGGCTGCGAGCCTGATGCTGTTCTTCGGTCTTGTCATGTTATCGGGCACGCTTCAAAGGGCTTTTTCGCGGTTCAGTTCTGTCATCGGTGCAAAGGGCCAGCAGGCGCTCGACGATGTGAAAGGAAACGGATTGCTCGGGCAGACGATGATCGGGCTGTTGCTGGGGTTCGTCTGGACCCCCTGCGTCGGCCCGACGTTGGGTGCGGCAACGTCGCTGGCGGCACAAGGTCAGGACCTCGGCCATATTGCCATCGTGATGGCGCTGTTCGGTTTGGGTGCGGCGCTGCCGCTCGTTTTGCTCGGAACGATCTCGAGAGTTTCGCTCACGAAAGTGCGCGGCACGCTTGCCGCGTGGGGCAAGACGGCCCGCTGGACGCTCGGTGCCCTTTTCGTTGTCATGGGAACGATCGTCATCACCGGCGTCGACCGTCAGCTGGAAACCCTTCTCCTGTCCGCCAGTCCAACCTGGCTCACTACTCTGACAACATCCCTATGAGAACGGGTCTGCGGCACGTCGGCGCAGGGAGCTACTGTCCGCATGACTCGCCAGGCAAGCGGTGTCATGACAAGGTGTGTAGCTGCCCCGTAACGCGCGCAATGAGTGCCAGGTCTGGTGAGGGAGCCAAGTCGGCTGCACTCGCCTTGTGTCCCGTCGGCAGCATCGTGGAGAACATGCCTTTGAATCGGTAGCCTGCTGTGCAGGCTGGACAATATACTTCGGTATCCTTGAGTGTATCCAACCTGACGACCACAGTTGGACCGCACGTCTGGCAATACTGGAGGGGTATTCCTTCATCGCTATGGCCTGCGATGTGGTACAGGTTGAGGCTCCCACCCAGTGTCAGAAACATTTCTCCATAGTCGCGATTGAACTGCGTGCCGAGATTGTCGCGTACGACAGCAAACGCATCGTCAATCGGCATTGCCTTACGGTACGGGCGTGTACTGGTCATGGCGTCAAAGGCGTCGCAGATGCCGATGATTGCAGCCATGGGGGTGATCTCATCACCAGCGAGGCCTAACGGATAACCTTTGCCGTCGGGTCGCTCGTGATGGGCGTAAACCGCGTCAGCAATGCGTGCGCCGAAAGGGTGCTTCGCAAGCAGTCGTTGGCCGACTTCGGGGTGCGTTTTGATGACGGCATACTCCGCATCGGTCAAACGCTCCGTTTTGAGCAAGACCGAATCGGGAACGGCGATTTTGCCCAGATCATGCAGGAATCCACCCACCGAGACGGTCGCCGCATCGCGATCCGAAAGGCCAATCTGTCGTGCCAGCAGACTCGCGTAACGGGAGACTCGCCACAAATGGCCGCCGGTGTAGGGGTCTCGGGCCTCTACCACCCACGCAAGTGCGAGCAGACTATCAAGAAGCGGTCGATCCACACTGTGTGCGGATTCCGCCTGGCCGAACAGACGTGAAGCGAGGCTGAGGATCGTTTTTAGAGTCATGGTCGCAATGGAAGCATTTCTCAGGGACATTTCTGGCAAACGGGAAGCCGCTGCAAACGACGGACTGTCCATTTTGTTTTGTGCGGTCGACGTGTTATGCCAGTGCGACCTCGTCCCTTGAATTCGTTCAGAAAGTGCTTCGGGTTACACGGAAGAGGGTATTTATTTGCGACGGCAATGCGGTCCAAACCGAGTACTGACCTGCGCTCATCTGAAGAAATTGTGTCATGTCATCCGGCGGATGAATTGCTTTTCGCTGTTCTGGCGGGCGTGGCGTTGTCGAGCGCATGGAAGAGCGTCGAAGTTTGCAAGATCTCAGGCAGCAATTGCCCTTGTGGCATGCGAGGCCCATATACAACGTCGAGCGGAATGCCGAAATGACCGAAACGCTGGATGTAGGCGAGCACTCCGGGGTTATACCGGCTCCAGTCGGCTCGCATGCGCACGATATTGTCCTGTCTGAGCCGGCTGCGCACGGCAGCCGTGTCCAGAACGGATAGCTCATTGACCTTGCAGGTGAGACACCAGCTTGCCGTTACGTCGACAAGCACAGTCTTGCCGCTCGCGACCAGCGCGCTGATTGCATTCGGATCGAACGCTTGCCATTCGGTCGGCGGAGCGCTTCGGTCTCCTGTGCCGAAAGGGGTGAGCGAGGAAATTGCAATGGCGCAGCACGCGAGGAGCGCAGTCGCTGCGCCTGACCATCGGGTGGTCCGCAGGCTTTCCAATCTGGTCACGGCGGCCCGCACGGCAAGCATGGCAATCAGCACGATACTGACGAGTGACGCGACGGCCATCCCCGCAATATTCCACAACGACGCAATCAGCCAGATCGAGGTCGTGAGCAGCAGCAGGCCCATGATCTTGCGCAACTGGATCATCCACTGGCCGGGGCGCGGAAGCCGCGTCGCGAGCGACGGCGCGAGTACCAATGTCAGGAAGGGAAGTGCCATTCCTACCCCGAGTGCGAGAAGCACCGCTGTAATCTCCACCGGGCTGCGCGCCAGAGCAAAGCCGACCACCGTGCCGACGAGCGGAGCCGAGCACGGTGTCGCAAGAAGCGTGGAAAGCATGCCGCCGAGGAACGCCTCGACAAGCGGCCCCCGATTGGTTGAACCGCTCGCACCTCCGGAAAGGAATGGCGGAAGACCGATCGGGAGCCAGTCAAAGAAGCTTGCCGCAAACAGCGTCGTGACGACGGCCATGCCTGCGAGGAACCACGGTTGCTGGAACTGTATGCCCCATCCGAGCGACGCCCCCGCGAGTTTGAGGATGGACAACACGGCGGCAAGCAATCCGAACGAAGTGACGATTCCCAGGGCCGTTGCGAGCGCCACCCGCCTTGCCGTTTTGCGTTCGGTGCCTGCGGCTTTCGCTACCGAAAAAACCTTGATTGAAAGAACGGGCAACACACATGGCATGAAATTCAGAAGCAGGCCGCCAAGCAGCGCCAAGCCCAGAATGACGACGATACCGTGACCGTCGTCTCCCGTGGGGACGACTGATGCGGTCATGAATTCGGCCGCTCTGGATCCGTCCACCACCGTCAGGCGCAGCGGCTCTTTCGCTGCAGCGGCAGGCGGCAATTCGACTTCCAGTGCAGCCCGGTGGCCGTGGTTTGAAAGGTGTATGTGTGGCGCTGCGGGCAGACCGGCCTCGGCTCCTTCGACGAACAGGTCGGGCGACCGAAAAGGGGGGCCATCGCTACGCAGATCGACCTTCAGGCGCCGGCCGGCGGAGGTTTGCTCAAGCGTGCTATGCACCACGTCAATTCCGGCCTCCGCGGGCGTCTGCGGCACGCTTTGCGCCGCCGCGGCGATAGCTGCGGCCTCGCTTGATGGTCCGTCCATGCCCGGCGGCAAGGTGAGCGCCACCTCCGCATGTTCGGGCACGCAGACATTCGCGCAACTCGCATAGTCGAGCGTCAGCGCAATGCGGGTCGCCTCGTGCGGATGGTCCAGCTTAAGGCTCACCGGCAGAATCAGATCGCCCGTATAGACACTGTTTTGCAGACCCGAGATAACGAGGCGGGACGGCGCCGGCCAGGACACGGATGCCGATGCGACATTCCGGGACCGCGACCAGTCGAAAATCGGCGCGATGCCGGCATCGCCAGGGGTGCGCCAGTAACCATGCCAGCCGTTCGGATAGCGAAACTCGACGCCTATCTGCAGCGTGTTCCCGGCTACGCCGTCGGTTGCCGTGATGATGCGCACACTGGCGCGCTGATCGCCGGTCCAGTTCGAGGACGCCGCACGAGCCTCGAACGATGGAGCAAGAAGAAGCGTTGCGACGAGGACGAAGAAGGCGCCAACACGAGTGAATCGGGGCATCGCTTGCTCCTCATCGAGAAGATTGTAAGTACATCGGGTTTTCACAAGGCGTCCCACCGAGACGGAGGGAGCGCACGCTAAGGCTCATCTGTCACGCGGGTAGCGCCGACAATGTGTCCGTCCGGGGCCTCGAGCAATACCGCGGTCTTCTCGCCCACAGGGACCTGGGGGTTGAACATAGCCGGTTTGCCAGTCCATTGACCAATCGGCTCGAACGAGCGAACGATGTTGGACTCCTTCAGCGTTCGCCCGCCGTTTTCGCCACGCCCGACGGCGGTCATGTGCTGCGCGTCATAACCCACCAGAATCACCTTCGCGCTTCCGGAGCCGGCACCGACCGAAACCATAATGGCGTTGCCCTTGCGCACCGCGGACAATGGCGTGGACGTTGAATCCGCAGCCTTCGCTTTCTGAATCGCGGCCTCGGCGGACGAGCGGTCCGAACCCACGAGGGCAGTTGTTCCGTCGACGACCATTTCGGGTGTGTAGGAGCCGTCGCCGAAGCGTCGCCCGTATTCAGCCTGACGTTGAGTGGCGATATCGAGGGAAAAAGGGTCCTTCCATCCGAGGCTGTTCCAGTAGGTGACGTGAAAAGCCAAAGGGAGAATGTCGCTTCGCTGCTGACTTAACTCCGACAGATAGGCGTCAGCCGGCGGACAGGATGAACAGCCTTCGGACGTGAAAAGTTCGACAACCACCGGTCGGGGCATTGCTGCAGCAACCGGGAGAGCCACAAGCAGTGAAATGGAAGCAAGCAGACGGGATAGCATGAGTTGACTCCTGGTGAGAATCGTTCATGCATTGGTCGCGGTGGGGCAGGCGATATGACAGCCGACGAGAAAAAGCTGAGGAACCTCTTAAGCAGCGTCGTTGTTATTGGGAACCCTGAAAGGGGGAACAATTCCGGTTATATCTCGTGTCATCTTTGGTGCCGAGCCACGACCAAAGCACGGAAGGTAAGTGTCCGCAGTAGTCAGGTGAAGCGTTGCCTTTCCGCTATTTGCCGAGCGGTGGGCAGACGTCGAACCGGAGAACCCTGTCATGTCATTGCAGAAACGTCTCGATGCCTTCAAGGCGACATTCGAGTCCGGGCTACCTCCTTACAATGTGCACCGTTCGGTCGTCGATACGCTCCAGCGGGCGACCGACGAACTGATCGAGTCCGGTCTTGCTGAGCGAGCAAAAAAGGTCGGCGACGTTGCGCCGTGCTTTATCCTGAAGGACCCAGACCACCGGCCGATCGGTTCGCGCAAGCTGATTGCCGACGGTCCGCTGGTACTGACGTTCTATCGCGGCGTGTGGAGCCCATACTGCAATCTGGAGCTTCAGGCGCTGCAGGCGGCACTGCCCGATATCGTCGCCCGTGGAGCGAGCCTGATGGCAATTTCGCCGCAGAACGCGGTCAATAGCCGCAGGACGATCCATGAGAACCGCCTCAGTTTCCCGATACTCGGCGACCCACGCGGTGAACTTTCGGCAGCCTACGGACTGCGCGTCGCGTTGCCGGACTATCTTGTCGAACTGTACCTGACCACATTCGGGACCGACCTGTCGTCATTTAACGACGACCCCTCGTGGACGCTGCCGATGCCGGCGAGGTTCGTCATCGACCAGGACGGCATCATCGCTTACGCCGAGGTGAGTCCGGACTTCACGAAACGTCCCGACCCCGCCGAGCTGCTTCCGGTTCTTGATGGACTTGCCGCCGGAGGCCGGGCATGAGATTTTTGCACCACGGCTCCAGGAGGGAAACATTTCTTTGCTATCCGCGTAAATGTTTATCACGCAGTTTATTTGGTGCCAACTGTAACCCGAACCCGCAATGAACCGAACTACCGAAAATGGACCGGCGAGTCCCGTCGAAGAGAGACTGAAGGCTCTCTTCGTGCGCGGTCTGGATGGGAACGCGGCGGCTTATCAGGCGTTTCTCAGCGACCTGACCGGGCATCTGCGCGGATTCCTGAGAAAGCGTCTCTTCTATCTGCAAGACGATGTCGAGGACCTGGTCCAGGAGATTTTGCTGGCAGTGCATAATGGACGCCATACCTACCGTCCGGACCAGCCGTTGACGGCCTGGGTGCATGCGATCGCCCGCTATAAACTGGCGGACTTTTTTCGCGCACGCTCGCGCCGGGAAGCCTTGCACATGCCGCTGGACGATGAACTCGAGATCTTCGCCACCTGTGATGTCGAACCTGCGGAGGCCCGGCGTGACCTGAGCAAGCTGCTCGAACAGTTGCCCGACCGTCAGCGCCTGCCGATTCTGCACGTCAAGCTGGAAGGGCTGTCGGTGACTGAAACCGCAAAGCTCACTGGCCTGTCGGAGTCGGCGGTCAAGGTTGGCGTGCACCGCGGTTTGAAAGCATTGGCACTGAAGTTTCAAGGCACATCATGAAGACAGAGGATCTTGTTTCACTGCTGGCCGCGGGGGTGCCCGCGATCGATCATAACCTTTCGGCAAAGCGATTCAGCTGGGCGATGTTATGCGGCGGTGTCGGTTCCACGGTGCTCATGGCAATCGTTTATGGCGTTCGCCCCGATATCGGTGCGGTGATGAAGACGCCGCTGTTCTGGATCAAGCTGGCTCTTCCGCTGTGCCTCGCATTCGCTGCGTTGCTGGCGACGGCGCGACTATCCCGGCCAGGATCTGCGGTAGGCCGCGCGTGGGCCGCGCTTGCCGCGCCTGTGCTCGCCGTGTGGATTGCGACGCTCGTCCTGTTGTGGTTGGCCCCTCCCGATGCGCGCTTGCCCCTCGTAATGGGCAATACGTGGCGCGTATGTCCACGTAATATTGCGTTGCTTTCAGTGCCAGTTTTCATCACGGTATTCTGGGCGATGCGAGGTCTGGCACCCACGCGTCTCAGGCTGGCCGGCGCAGCAGGCGGCCTGCTGGCGGGAGCGACTGCCGCGGTTGCTTACTGTTTCCACTGCCCGGAGATGGGTGTGCCATTCTGGGCCGTCTGGTATCTCCTCGGCATGTTGATCCCCACGCTTGCTGGCGTGGCGCTGGGGCCCCGGTTGCTAAAGTGGTGAGCTGGACCGCTGGAAGGTCAAACTGTGTTCAGCCAGCGCTATGCAGAGGTGCGTGCTGAACGCCTGGCGCCGCGTACCTGAAACCGATCCATACTTTTTGCGTGTTCTGTAACCAATCCGGGCCAATAGGCGAAATACCTTATGAAGCGCACGCATAAGCCTGTGCTTGAGTGATCGACACCGGGAATGCCGGACGACCCGGAGCGCCAGGACTGGTTGGCATTCGGGCAGGTCGACCAATACTCCGATCAATACCCCTTTGGGAGAGTATTGTGAAAGTGAACAAGTTGGTGATTATCATGGCCGTGGCAACTCTCGGCATGTCGGCGCTGGCGAGTGCGCAGCCTGTGCAGGGCGCTGACGAAAACTCAATGGCGGCAGGATCGGATCAAGGTCCGAAGACTCGCGAGCAGGTGCGTGAAGAACTGGCTCATGCGCGCATGAACGGTACCATCCCGCGTTTCGGCAATCCCGATCCTTATGGGCCTGGCGGCACACCGAATTCCATCCGGCGCTAAACGGAGGGCAGGGAATAGCCAGGCAAACTGACCGTCGAGGTTCAATCCGTTCGCGGTAGTAATGCGGCTACGAAGGATCATGACGTGAGGCACGTCTCGTGGTATGCGAAAACCAGGTTCCAGTCGGAATGAGTCGGGTGCCGTATATATGGTTATCCTAATGATTAGCCGTGGAGCAAAGGAAACTGAAGATCCAATGACAACGATGCCGACGGCGACGAAGCGCGAGCGCGAGTTGATGCAAATGCAAAAACGGTTGCTGGATCTTTCCAAAATGCACTGATGCTGTCCCGTGCGTCGTTCCCGATTCTGCCTTGTGTGCGATTTCGACATTCCCACAAGCAGCGGTTCGGTAACCGGATGTGAGGCGGCCGGCTCCATCCGGGCGACGTCGTTGTGATCGGACCACCTGTCATTGGCGCGAGTTCGCTCGATGAGTCATGGAGAACGGACCCGGTATTACACGGCAGCAGAGGCAGACATGTCCACTTATCCGAATTTGTCCGCTCCACCCGGCTTGACCGCTTTTGTGTTCGCAGGCGGCGGCAGCCTCGGCGCGATCGAAGTCGGCATGCTGCGCGAGTTGCTTGAGCATGGTGTGCATCCGGGGTGCGTGATTGGCGCCTCCGCCGGTGCGATCAATGCGGCGTATTTTGCTGGCCGGCCCGACGGCGATTGCGTAGCTATGCTCGAATTACTGTGGTGTGGGATCAGGCGGCGGGACATCATGCCGCTCACCATGTTCGGGTTGCTCGAGATGGTGCTGAGTCGGCGCTCCCACCTTGTCGAAGCTACGGCGCTGCGCATGCTGCTGGAAAAGAATTTGTCGTATTCCCGGGTGGAGCATGCGGCTATACCACTTCACATCGTCGCGACGGACATGCAAAGCGGCAAAGAAATTATCCTTTCGTCTGGCCCGCTGGTGGATGCCGTCCTCGCGAGCGCTGCGATTCCCGGTGTGTTCCCGCCGGTGCGCATTGATGGAGTGGATCTGGTCGATGGCGGCGTGGCCAACAATACGCCGATCTCCGTGGCCATCTCACTTGGTGCGACACGCGTCATTGTGCTTCCGGCCGGTTTTGCCTGCGCAATGCGCAAGCCGCCCGGTAACGCAATCGCGCAGGCCATGCATGCGCTGACACTTCTCATTGCGCGTCAGCTTGTGCGCGATCTGGAATCCTATTCATCCCGCGCAGAGATCTTTGTAGTACCGCCATTGTGTCCGCTCGATGTGTCGCCTTACGACTACACGCAGTGCGACCGCCTGATTGAACGTGCGGCTGCGAAGACGCGTGCATGGTTGAACGAAGGCGGTCTTGAGCGCGGAGTAATCCCGGGTGAGCTACGCGAGCACAGACATGCGTGACTAGAGCGAGCGGTGGCGCTAGACGACAGTGGCATCGTTGCCGTGATTCTGTCGCCCTCTCACGTAGTCGTGCATCGCCATGAAATCACCCGATCACGACCTCGGCAACCTGTCGCCAAGCAGATAGTCAATCGATATCAGGCCAGGCCCCCAAGCTGCAATTCCAAGCGCCATCGCCAACCAGGTCAGATGGATAGGCCAGCCCTCCGGTACGGTCAGTTCGACGATGCACGTCATCAATATCAGGCCAGCCGCGGCGAACCGGGTTCCGAGGCCCAGCACGAGCAGCACCGGGAATGTCACCTCGCCGAGCCCCGACAGAAACGCAAAAACAGCTGGCGCGGGAAACGGATACGGACCACCTGGGAGGTGCAACTTGAACTCGTCCGTGAACAGGTCGATCGCCGTATCGCTCAGTTGAAGGAAGCCGTGCCATTTGAGTATGCCCGACTTCCAGAACGGCACAGCGAGAGCAAGCCGCAGGACGAGTTGAACGAGCCACGGTTGTGCGAGCTGCTGGATCAAGCGCCTCGCCGTGCCAATCGCGGATACGACCACGTCCGGAATCGGCAGTTTTACGTTCTGTAGGTTCGACATCTCTGTGAATCTCCAAGTTGGACGGCGACAAATACGCCGGCTGGGATCGTCCCTGGCAGGTTGCTCAGTCACGTCCGCGAGGATCGCAGGCAGGTGCTGATGCCTGAAACGGGTCCAGCAAACCCGTGTGCGACAGGCATCGCATGGAGGGAGCGGTCTGTCCGGCCAACTGCCGTTGTCATCGTGGAATTGCCCATGGCCGCCCCCTTCCTCGTGTCGTTCGCCGAATCAGGACTTCAACGGGGTGAGCGAGCCGTGGCCGCCACCCGGCACTTCGATGCTCGTGCAGGTGCCGCCCTGAACGAACTTCCACGAGTTACCCTGGAAATCCATCGCGGATGTGCCCTGACACGTGGTACCGGGACCGGCGGCGCAGTCGTTTTGCCCCTTCAGGGCAACGCCGTAGCACTTCTCCTTGTGTGCGGCGACAGCAGCGGCTCCTTCGGCGGGCGTAAGTGGTGCTGCATGGGCGACTGATGCAAGCAGGCTCGCGACAACGCCGGCGAGGAGGGTGGAGCTGACCGTGATCTTTGTGGACATTGAATTTCTCCAGTGGTTGGGATGGAAGGTACCCTTGATGGATACGTGATCTAGTTCGCGGGCTGTAGATGTCTGGTTACAGGGAATCGCTATTTTTTTGCTTTCGACCTGTGAAGCGTCGACATCTGCCAGAACCGCCGCGGCCAAACCGCTTGGAGTAGTTCGCTGCCGGTTGCCGGACGGTTACAGCACACCGCTTTTTTTGTGGAGGGCGACAAGATGAAGTGGTTCCAGTCGTCGGAGACGATCGAGCTGCATGCGTGCCGCCTGGGTTCGGGACAGATTTGACGATTTGAGTTCGGCATGATTATTTGGTATCGCTAAACGAAAACGAGGACTACGCACATTCGCTATTTCTCGCGGGACGGCATCTGAGTGCCTAAGCAAAATTCTTCGATCGCCGTAACCGTGCGGCCGCCGGAGACGAACTATCAGTCGGATGTGGACGGCATGGTCCCGGAGAGCCGTTGATATCTGGCGGTGAACCAGAGACGGGCAGGCGCTACTGACTTGCCGTCCTGGGCCTTCTGCTTACCCCGCGCATCCGTTCGGCGGTCTGTTCTCTGTCCGCGGTGGAACGCCGGGCCGTTCATGGATATTTGGGCGTTCTATCCCTATGTTACGAAAGACCCTTAGACGTGCCTGCGGTTTCGGCCTCGCGCTGCGCGTGCTATGTATGCCCTGGGTGCTGTTGTTTGCCCGGATCTGGTTTGGACAAGTCGTATTCGTGCATCAGATCATGACGATGGCAGAAAGCCCCCATGATGGTCTGTTTTCCGGCGGCCTGCATGTCCCCTCGGGGCTCGATGCAGCGCTGCACAGTGTGGTGCCGTTGCTGCTTACCATGGGGCTGCTGACTCGTCCTGTTGCGCTGGTGCTGCTCATCGAAACAATCGCCGACAGTCACGGTGCGCTGGCGGTGGGTGCACAGGGAGCCAAACTCGCGCTCCTTTCGTGGCTCATCGTAAGCGGGGCGGGGGCCATGTCGCTCGACAATCTTCTGGGGCGCGGTGTGTCATGGATTCCATTTCGCCCGATAAGGCTCACGCGTGGGCTTTATGTCTGGTTCGAACGCTATCTGGGTCCGCTTCTTCAGTTAGTCATACGTGCCGGGCTTGCCGCTTCACTCGTTAACTTCGTATTGCCAACGGGTTCGTGGTTGCAGAAATCGATGTTGGGCGCCGCGGCCACCTCTCTTGTTCACCCAGCCTGGTGTGCGGCGGCGCTAGCGTTGGCGCTGACGCTTGGCTGCGCGACGCGCTTTGCCGCGCTGGTCATCGCGGTGATGGCGCCAGTGGCCGGTATCGCCATGTCGACCGACGATCGGCTGGCAGTCCTGCTTCTTCTTTTGGTGCTTGTGGTCGCAGGCGGTGGCGCATTTTCCGTCGATTGGCTGCTTGACCGATGGACGGGCACCAGGTTGCAGGAAGACGATTCCGCCCCAGAGGATTTGCCGCATGTCGTCGTAGTCGGGGGCGGCTTTGGCGGCGTCGCAGCCGCGCAGGGACTGCGCAATGTGCGCTGTCGGATCACGCTGATCGACCAGCGCAACCACCACCTGTTTCAGCCGCTACTTTACCAGGTGGCTACGGCCGCGCTGTCGCCCGCGGAGATCGCCACGCCGATCCGCAGCCTGTTCCGGCGGCAGCGCAACGTTCAGGTCAGGTTAGGGCAGGTGACGGGGGTGGATGCGGTCGCGCGCGAGGTACACGTTGGTACGTTAGCCGTGAAATTCGACTATCTGGTGCTGGCGACGGGCGCTCGCCACAGCTATTTTGGCAAGGACAGTTGGGCGCCTTTTGCACCGGGCCTGAAGAGTATCGAAGATGCGACCGACGTGCGCAGTCGCCTGTTGCGGGCGTTCGAGGAAGCCGAAAGCGCGGCGAGCGAGACCGAGCGGGCCGCGTGGCTGACTTTCGTGATCGTCGGCGGCGGTCCCACCGGTATCGAACTGGCGGGTGCCATCGCCGAACTGGCCCGGCACGGGATGGCCGAGGAATACCGCAAGATCGATCCGGCCCGCGCTCGCGTGATCCTGTTGCAGTCGGGCCCGCGCATCCTGCCCACTTTCGCCGCTACGCTCTCGGGCGCAGCAGAACGCTCACTGCAAGCGCTCGGGGTCGAGGTCCGGCTCGACACCCGGGTGCTGGGCGTCGACAGCGAGGGTGTCGACATTGGAGGGCAGCGCATCGCCGCGCGTACCGTTCTATGGGCGGCGGGCGTGGCAGCGTCGCCTGCGGCTCAATGGTTGAACCGCACCGCTGATCCGTCGGGACGGCTTGCCGTGGGCGCCGACCTGTCCGTGCCGGACCTGCAGCGGATCTATGCGATCGGCGACACGGCATCCTGTCTGGGATGGCGCGGCGCGGTCGTTCCTGGTCTCGCGCCGGCGGCCAAACAGCAGGGCCGGTATGTGGCCGGCGTGATCGCGGCCAGTCTTGCGGGGCGGCGCCCGCCGCCGCCGTTTCGCTACCGGCATTTTGGCAGTCTTGCCACAATCGGACGTCAGGCGGCTGTTGCCGAGATCGGCAAACTTCGCGTATGGGGGGAGCCCGCGTGGTGGTTTTGGGGCGCAATTCATATCGCCTTCCTCGTCGGCGGACGGAACCGGGCCATCGTTATTCTCGATTGGCTCTGGGCGTATCTCACCTACCGGCGCAGCACCCGGCTCATTACAGGCGTTACGCGAGACAAGGCGATGGATTGATAGGCAAGCTGTACCAACATGTGCCGTGGTGATGAGATCCGGAGATTAACTCCTGGTCGATCCTGAAAACGGATCCTGTCAACGAGACGGGACCCGTGCACTGTTCGACTACAAGGTAAATAGATGACGTCGTCGGGAAAGCGAGGCAGCTCTACAGAAGTTGCCTCGGCCGCGAAGCGCACACGTGGATTTAGTCAATACGATCCATATTGTTCTGCCAGTAAGTGAGCCGGACGCGCGGCGCGTCGCGGGAATTGATGTGTAATTGAGCGTGTCTTTATGACGCGGCGCGAAGTTTACGAACAACGCTTGACTGGCTCAGTCCGAGCAGGCGAGCAGCATCCCTCGTATTTCCGACCTGACGCATTGCATCTTCAACTAGGCGGCGTTCGAACCGCTCGACTCGTTGTCTGAAGGAATTGGGTTCGGCGTCCAGCACTTCCCGTGGCAGGACGCCGTCCAGAAATTCTGGATCGATAACATCGCTTTCACACGTCACGATGAGCCGCTCGACAACGTTCCGGAGCTCACGAACGTTTCCCGGCCAATCATAGGCGATCAGCAACGCCATCGCCTGTTCTGACATCGTTCTATGACAGCCGTAACGTTCGTTGAACTCCCCGACGAACTGATGCACCATCGGAGCAACGTCGTCCTTGCGGTCGGCAAGCGACGGAATCGGAATGGGAATTACGTTGAGGCGATAGTAAAGATCGTCGCGGAATGTCCGGGCCTCGACCATGCTCTTCAAGTCCCGGTTAGTCGCGGCGATAACTCTTACGTCGACCGCAGCCGCGCGCGTACCACCGACCCGCACAACCGTCCGGTCCTGCAGCATCTGAAGCAGCTTGACCTGAAGATCCAGAGGCATATCGCCGATTTCATCCAGAAACAACGTGCCTTTGTTGGCCAGCTCGACCAGGCCGCTTTTGCCGGTACGCTGTGCGCCGGTGAAGGCACCGGGTTCGTACCCAAACAGTTCGGATTCGAGAAGGTCATGAGGTAAAGCGCCGCAATTGATCTTGATGAATGCGCCTGCCGAGCGTGCGCTGTGACCGTGGATCATGCTCGCTATCACGTCTTTCCCGACGCCAGATTGTCCGGTTATGAGCACAGTCGCGTCAACCCGCGCGACGCGCATCGCCAGTTCAGCAACGCGTCTCATTGGTTCGCTGCGAACGACGACGTGTTCGACTCGCAGGTTCTGCAGTCGCAACGCCTCGTTTTCTTCGTCAACCTTTCGGAGCTTTTCCCGAGTCTGTGCCAGTGCGTCCTGCAGTTGGCGTAGCTCGGTCGTGTCGCGGGAATTGATGATGACCTTGCGAACAGTGCCTGCCGCGTCGACCAGCGGTATGCCCGTGACGAGAATCGTTTTTCCAGTGTGAGTATGCTGCGTTGTCGAGATCCGCTGGCCGGTTCGTGCAACCTGGGCCGCAACCACTGGCCGAATCCAGCCGGCTTTCTCGAACTCCGAGACGTGACGGCCGATCATGTCCGCGGCGCTGAGATCGTAATTGCGCTCGCAGCCTTCGTTGACCATGAGTGTCATACCTGCACCGTCGGCAACGAAAATGCCGTCGAATGAGTTTCGAAAAATTTCTTCGAAGTCAAGGGCGGACTGTTGAAGCCGGTCCAGGCCGGGGAAGACTCGCGTGCTATCTCCGTAAGGAACCAGCATAAGCAAAGCCTCACGCTCCTTTCGGTACACGCTGAGCGCGTAAGTTTGCGCCCCGGCCACGAGGACTCCGCGTCCATTAGCGTTACTGACTTCCTGCAAAGCTTCTAAACAGGCGCGCGACACTGTCGTGTCGGTCGCTTCGAGAAGCGAACGTGCCACAGCGTTCAGCCATACCAGCTCGCCTGCGCGTTGCCATGCCATCCCCACCGGATGAGTTTCGAGCAGGTCAGCAAGCGAATTCTCCTTCATTGTCTGAGGCCTCCATGCTGTCAGACAGCATACACCAGCACCCATCAACGAAAAATGCCTTCGTTCCACACTGTTGAAAGGCGAGTCAAATCTGACTCTTTGCGATCCGAAACTGGTTCGAACATCCGGGTTAATGGATACACCGACGGGTATCGATGTGCGCAAGCTCCCCTTGAGCGGCAAGCCTGGTGCTCCCTTACAAAGAACGTGGGCCTGCCAAGGGCGGCATGGCGTAGACCTTGCAATCAACGTCTCTATCACCGGACGCTATAGCGCGAAGTGGTACGCAACATATGCAGCAGCAAGCCAAACTCAAAATGAAATCTGGAGACAACCATGACTGAGCTTATGAGGACTGTGCCACTCATTGATCCGAATGCGTTATTCATCGATAAGGTCAAAGTCGATGGTCCCGCGCGTACGGTGCTGCAATCAGCGTCGTTCCGCCATCTGATGTCAGTGAAGCGTCGCGCGATTGTGCCGCTACTTGGCACGAGTCTTCTGTTCACCTTCATGGTTGCGTTGCTGGCCGGTTATGCGCCGGGCCTCATGGCTTCGAGGGTAGCCGGTTCGTTCACCCTTGGCTACCTGCTCGTCCTGGGGATCTACCTCGCATGCTGGATTGTCTCGATAATCTACGTTGTACTGGCGAACAGAAAGTTTGAAGTGCTGGCGCTTGAGGTCGCCCGCGATCACCGGGGAGAGCCAAAGTGAAGCTACTTACCATCGTGATTTTCATGATCATTCTGGCGGTCACGCTGATGATCACTTACTGGGCCGCACGCAGGACGCGGACGACATCGGAGTTCTACGCAGCCGGCGGGAACCTCAGCGCAAGGGAAAACGGGTTCGCACTTGCCGGCGACTGGATGAGTGCCGCCGCGTTTCTGGGATTTTCGGGGCTGGTTTCGCTATATGGCATGGACGGTTCGCTGTATGCGGTCGCTGCGCTTGCTGCCTTTCTCGTCGTACTCATGCTGATCGCCGAGCCGGTGCGTAACACGGGACGTTATACCTTTGGTGACGTTATCGCAGAGCGGATGAAACGGCCGGGCGCGCGCCTCGCCACTATTGTAGGAACGGTGGTGGTCAATCTTGCCTACATGGTGCCGCAGATGGCCGGGGCCGGCGCGTTGATCAAACTGATGCTGGGCGTCCCCTACGACGTCGCAGTCGTCCTCGTCGGCATTGGCATGATCGTCTACGTTCTGTTCGGCGGAATGATTGCGACCACGTGGGTGCAGATTGTGAAGGCGATGCTGCTTCTTGTTGCCGCGTGCGTTCTTGTCTCGATGCTGCTGGCGGCTGTGCGGTTCAACCCGCTTGCGCTGTTTGCATCTGTCGAAAGACTCTACGGATCAAAAATGCTGGCGTCCGGCGGCTACTTCCATCATCCACTGGACACGATGTCGCTTTTCATTTCGTTCATCTTCGGTGTTGCCGGACTTCCTCACATCATGACGCGATTTTATACGGTCCCAGACGCAAGGACTGCCCGGAAATCGGTCCTATGGCTCATGTTTCTAGCCGGCAGTTTTTTCATGGTCACCACGCTGATTGGGTTCGCTTCCGCGGTGTTCGTCGGCCAGGACGCAATACGCGCTGCGGACAAGGGGGGCAATCTCGCACTTCCATTGCTCGCGCAGTATCTCGGCGGCGGAGCGGGCTCGCTGGGCGGACAGATCTTTCTCGCCAGCATCTGCGCGATAGCTTTTGCCGCAATACTCGCAGTTGTCGCCGGGCTCACGCTCGCTTCCTCTGGCGCTATAGCCCACGATCTTTATGTGAATGTCCTGCGTAAGGGGGCTGTCAGCGACGCTGAACAGGTCCGGGTCGCGCGTATCGCAACGGTTGCTGTGGGGATAGCCGCAATCGGTCTGAGTCTTCTCGCCCAGGGCCTGAATGTCGGCGTTCTCGTTATTCTCGCCATCTCGGTCGCGGCCTCCTCGAATTTTCCGATCATCCTGCTTTCGATTTTCTGGCGCCGTTTCAATACGGCCGGCGTGATCGGTGGTGTCATTGGCGGGCTTACCTCATCGGTTGCCCTTGCGTTCGTCGGTCCTGCTTTCATGGGCAGCCATGCGCTCTTTCCGATCGTCAATCCGGCGATCGTCAGTCTGCCGATCGGACTCTTCAGCGCGTGGCTTTGCACCATGCTGTCAAGGCCCACACCTACGCAGGATGGCGACTTCGAAGCGTTCTACCTGCGTGCGCAAACGGGCATCGTGTGTAATTCCACATCATCCAGATCTTCGCGGTAAGCGGCAGTGCCGTTCCCATACCACGGGCGTCCGTGGCTACCCATTCCAGGCGATCTACTCAAAGGAACAATCATGAAACCAATCAAGGCTCTCGTTTTTGATCTTTACGGCACGCTTTACGACGTGCACTCCGTTGCCGGCGCATGCGGTGAGAGGTTCCCGGGCCGGGGCCTCGAGATCAGCATTCTCTGGCGACAAAAGCAGCTCGAATACACATGGTTGCGTACCCTCATGGGCGACTATGTGTCATTCGAGAAAGCGACGGACGATGCGCTTGACTTCGTCGCATCGCACCTGAAACTTTCGTTGACCATGGCGGCGCACAAGGATCTGTGCGACGCTTATCTCCGGCTTCAACCCTATCCCGGTGTTGAAGCGACGCTTACGAGCCTGCGGGAAAGGGGGCTACCGCTTGCGATCCTGTCCAACGGATCGTCGTTCTCGATCGGCTCGGTTGTGAAGAATTCGGGCCTTGACCATCTTTTTGACCATCTGATCAGTGTCGAAAGCACTAAAGTCTTCAAACCTCACGACGCCGTCTACAGGCTCGCGGAAAATGCACTCGGTTGCTCAAGGGACGAGATCCTTTTCGTGTCGTCGAATGGATGGGATGCCTGTGGAGCGCGACACTTCGGGTACCAGGTATGCTGGGTCAACCGTAACGGGAATACGCTCGACGTGCTGGGGCAAAAGCCAGACTTCGCCGTTACCGATCTGCGGGAATTGCCCGACCTCGTCGGCAATGCCGTGATGTCCTGACGACGACTGAAGCGCGGCTGCTAATGCCGCGCCGCCAAGGACGCCGTGAAAGCAGTCGCAGCGCACGGGCAGCCGTCTCCCGCAAGAACTCATAGCCACTGAGGAGGTATGCGCCACTTTATGCCAGCAACTATTCCAGACCACCTCCGCGGCCGGCTGTCTGATATCGATGTTGTGCGGCTTTCCATCGAAACGATTGGCCGTGCCCTGATTACAGGAAGGCATAACCAAACCGCCAAAAGCACTGGGTCGTCGCATCCAGCACTTTCTGTTCGTCAAATTCCCGGCGCCTCGCCATTCTGTGTCACCTGTCCATTCATCGCGCAACGCACTTGCGAGGTTTGCTCCGCTGAGCAATTATAGAGCGAATGATCTAAAATGAGAGGGCGGCGCAAACGCAGCCGTGGGCATATGAACTTTGGGCAAGGTTTGCTCTGAAGAGGAGAGAGCCGTGGGACTGCAGGAGCAATTGGACACCTTCAGGGCCGAGTTTGCGCGCACTGCGCCGTCGGGGCGCGTCGCGCTCTATGAGGCCAGGATCGAAGAACTGCGCGCCAGCTTCGCGCCGGGGGAAGCGGTGAGAACCGGCGATAAGGCACCTGACTTCTCGTTGCCGGATGTAGGAGGCAATCCAGTTTCGCTGTCTGATCTGTTGCTGCGTGGTTCCGTCGTCGTCACGTTTTACCGCGGCGGATGGTGTCCGTATTGCAATATCCAGTTGCGTGCCTACCAGACAATCCTTCCAGAGATGGGTGCGCTGGGTGCCCGGTTGGTCGCGATTTCGCCGCAGCTTCCCGACGGTTCGCTCAGCACCGCGCAGACAAACGCACTCACCTTCGATGTCCTCAGCGATGTCGGCGATGCCGTCGCACGCCGCTACGGGCTTGTTTATGCACTCCCCGAGGACCTCCGCGATGCGCTGCGCTCTAACAACAAGGCACTCCCCGTAATCAATGGCGACGGGAGCTGGGAACTGCCGCTCCCTGCCACGTACGTGATTGGCCCCGATGGGCATATTGCGCTTGCCAGTATTGAGGTCGATTACCGGAAGCGGCTCGAGCCGGATGCGATCCTCGCCGCGGTGAAGTCGCTTCGGGCGGTGTGATCGATGGCCAACGGCAAGGTATCAGACGCGATGGCCGTTGACGCCGAGCCGACGACGCAGCGAGGTGCCTCACGCGCACGTTTGGCGGGGTTCGCCTGCGCGGCGCTTACCGTCATGATCTTTTCGGGCTGGTTTGTTGTGACACGTTTCGGTGTCACACGCGAGCTTCGCATCTGGGATATTGCGGCGCTCCGGTTCGGCATTGGCGCCATGCTTCTCGCTCCGGCGGTCGTGCGCCGGGGTTCGCGCCTGCCCATCGCAGCCTGGGGCGAAGGTCTGTTATTCGCCGTGCTCTGGGGCGTGCCTTTCGTGCTGCTCGTCGCGCTCGGGTTGAAGCTGACTTCTGCGGCTGAGGCCGCATCCGTTGCGCCAACGTTGATGCCTGTCTTTGCTGGCGTGTTTGCCTGGTGTTTCCTGCGCGAGCGGCAGGGAAGCTTACGCTGGCTCGGGTATGCGGCGATCGTCACCGGCCTTGTCTGCCTGGTGAGTGCCGGTGCGGCAGCCCGCGGCGCGCCGGACCTCTGGGGTATCGCCGCGCTGGCCGCAGCGGCCGTCATGTGGGCTATCTATACGCTGCTTTTTCGCCGTAGCGGGCTGACACCGGTCCAGTCCGCCGCACTGATCTGCGTCTGGTCTGCGGCACTCTATCTTCCGGCTTATCTGCTCCTGGGTCTCAGCCGGTTCAGCCTGGCCTCACAAGGCGAGATCGCGCTGCAGGTCTGCTATCAGGGCGTGCTGATGAGCGGCGTCGCGCTGATCACCTATAACCGTGCCGTCTCCCTGCTCGGTTCTTCGGCTGCGACCGCTGTCATTGCGCTGCTCCCTGCTGTTGCCTCGATTCTCGCCATCCCTGTTCTCGGCGAAATACCGTCGCTGGCCGAAGGGATGTCGATCGCCGTCATCGTTCTCGGCGTGCTGCTCGCTTCCAGGCCAGCGGCCGCGGGCCGAGCATCCACGCGCCCTTCATCCACCCGTCCGCAAGCCTGAGAATACCGCCATGATCCGTTTTTATTTCCACCCGACGCCAAACCCAGCCAAGATAGCTCTGTTTCTTGAGGAGACGGGTCTGCCCTATGAGGTGGTTCCCATCGATACGAGCAAGGGCGAACAGCACACAGCGCAATTCCGCGTGATCAATCCCAACGGCAAGGTGCCCGCCATCGTTGATACCGAAGGGCCGGGCGGCAAGGAGGCGCGCGTGTTCGACTCCACCGCGATCCTGCTCTATCTGGCGGAGAAGACCGGCAATTTGCAGGGCGCGCCGCAGGACAGGCCAGAACTGCTTTCCTGGCTCCTGTTCCTCGCCTCCGGCCTCGGCCCGTTTTCGGGCCAGGCCGTGCACTTCCAGTTCGCCGCGCCCGAAGGACTCGACTATGCGGTGAACCGTTATCGACGCGAGGCAGAGCGCCATTATCAGGTTCTGAACGATCATCTGGAAGGGCGATCGTATATCGTCGGCGAAACGTACACGATCGCGGATATCTCGGCCTGGGGATGGCTCGATCGCGCCTCGCGCGTGCTCAAAGGCGCAGACGATCCGCTGGCGGCGTTTCCGAATCTCAGGCGTCTGTTCGAAACGGTCGATGCACGTCCCGCGGTGGCCCGCGCCAGAGCAGTCGGCAAAGACCACGAGTTCAAGAAGGTCAACGACGAGGAGACCCGACGTGCGCTTTTCCCGTCCAACTATCCCCCGGTGGCCTAGGCCCACACTGAGCAGCGATGGAGAACAGCATGGCAGATTCTCACGACTATATTCCCCCGAAGGTCTGGACCTGGAACAAGCCCAGCGGCGGCACGTTCGCGAACATCAACCGGCCAGTCGCCGGGCCGACGCATGAGAAAGTGTTGCCGGTCGGGCGCCACCCGCTGCAGCTTTACTCGCTGGGCACACCCAACGGCGTGAAGGTCACGATCCTGCTGGAGGAACTGCTCGCGGCCGGCTATGCCGGCGCCGAGTATGACGCATGGTTGATCAGGATCGGCGAGGGTGAGCAGTTCGGCAGCGGTTTCGTGGACATCAATCCGAACTCGAAGATCCCCGCACTGCTGGACCGCAGCGGGCCGAAGCCGGTCCGCGTGTTCGAATCGGGCTCGATCCTGCTGTATCTGGCCGAGAAGTTCGGGGCGTTCCTTCCGAAAGACGTCGAGACCCGCACCGAGACGCTGAACTGGCTGTTCTGGCAGATGGGCAGCGCGCCGTATCTGGGCGGCGGCTTCGGCCACTTTTACGCCTATGCGCCGATGAAGATCGAGTACGCGATCGACCGTTTCGCCATGGAAGTGAAGCGCCAGCTCGACGTGCTCGACCAGCGCCTTGCTGGCAATGAGTATCTTGCCGGCGATGAATACACCATCGCCGACATGGCGGTGTTTCCATGGTATGGCGGCCTCGTCAAAGGTTGGCAATACGGTGCGGCGGAATTCCTGTCCGTGCAGGACTACGCGAACGTTCAGCGCTGGGCCGACATGCTTCTCGCACGGCCCGCCGTGAGACGCGGCCGCATGGTCAACCGGACGAGCGGTGATTTATCCGGCCAGCTTCGCGAGCGGCACGACGCCAGCGATTTCGAGACCACGACTCAGGACAGGATAGAAGGGGTGCAACCATGAAGGTCGAAGGCCTAAGAGCACGGCGGCGAGCCGTCTCGTAACGGTGACTCGCACCGCAATCTCATTCAGGTGTTGCTGACGATGACTGGCTTTTGGCTTACGCAAAACGTGCTCGGCCTTTTCGTGCCAAGCGGTGTCTTGTTAAAGACACTCCATCTCACGCCATTTCAAATGACCGTCGCCGTTGATGCGAATCCGGACTAGTTGCTGACGCGTGCCGGGGCTGGGTGGCTTCCCTGATCGCCGCTGCGTCAGCCGCATCATTCTTGTTCGACTTGACGAACGGTTGCATGAACTAGGCTGCGATGAGCCGCCCGTCGTGGCACACGACGGGCGCTGCCGCAGCGGTTCCATGACGAGGGTCTGGTATCCAAACGATGCTGCCATCATGGGTTCGTCCATGGACCCACACAGAAATGTTCTGACCACTATCCGGCGTCCTGCGGAAAGGCGGAAAACGCGTGTATCTCCTGTTGCGTAAGTACGGCCGACATTACAACGATCACAACCAACGGCAGTAGCTCTTAGCCCGGTCCGTCGCTCGCGGCCGCCAGAAGTGGCACGACAAGATCGCTGATCGGTGTGGGAATGCCGTGCAATCGACCGCGCCGCTGCACGACCCCATTCCGGCTCTCCCATTCGAGAGGACGTCCACCTAGGCGGTCGGCGAGGATGGACGTACCCAGGTCGGGCGGGGAGTCACGAAATCCATCGACGATCTCTTGCGGGACCTCGTCGCCCAATGTCGCACCCTCCGCGCGGGCAACCTCAAGACATTCACGTAGATAGGCCAGAGACAGCGTGGTGATATCGGTTCGGGAAAACATACCCGCGCGGCGACCTGTCAGAACCATTAAACCCGCGACTGCGTTCTGTAGAAGCTTCCGCCATGCCACGGACGTGAAATCCGCCGCTATGTCGACCGAAACTCGTGTGCCGCGCAGCGCCGCCAACACGACGGCAATTCCCAGCGTGTCCGGCAGCGTGAGGCGCGGTTTGCCGCGCAGCCACACCGAGGCGTCCGGATCGCGTTGAGCGGGAAACCATACCACCGAAGGCAGCACCGGGTTGCCGGACAGATATGGCGCGACGAGCGCTTTCTGGTCGACACCGTTTTGCAGCATGCAAACGACCGTCTTGTGACTGCATAGTGCGGAAAACCACGGGGCCGCCGCTTTCACCTGTGTCGACTTGACTGCAACGAGAACAAGGTCGAAGGTATTTTTGATCTCCGCCGGATCGGTCTGCGCCGGACCCGGTACAACGATACGGCCGCCGTCGAAGCGCAGTTCGAGGCGCTCGTGCGCCGTGCGTCCGCAAACCGTCGGTGTGCGTCCGGCCTCATGGAGCGCTGCCGCCAGGGTCGTGCCGATTGCCCCCGGACCAACGACGGCGACGCTTGGATTTTCAGAGATCGTCATTACTATACTGTCCTGATCTGGGTGGCCCACCGCCTTGTCGCTTCGCGAACTTCCGTCGCTGTATAACTTCGCACGCACCGCGCCGCTCGCGTGGCCGCCTGTGACATCGCGGGACACGCCGGCGCAACGCCCGTCGGATATAACCGGTCAGGCCTTCGATCCGAGTGCGGCGCGACGGTGAACCCGGTGGCTCTATAGATCATCGGCTGTTCATAGCCGTCGCAGGGGCGTCCGGCGCCGCGATTTTCCCACTCAGTGCCTTCAGCCCGAACGTCGCCACGAACGTTAGCAACGCACACCCAACCATGAAATAGCCCGGCGCGGCGAGATCGCCCGTGCGACTGATCAGCCATGTGCCGATTAACGGCGCGGTGCCGCTGAAGAGGGTGAAGCTGAGATTGAATGCGAGCGCGACGCCGCTAAAGCGCACGCGCGTAGGGAACATATCCGCGATGATGCAGGCAAAGGTACCGTTGATCAGCGCCGCGCCCAATCCGCCGAGCAGCATCAGCACGATCAGATCCATCTGGTGACTGACTGCCGCGTGATAGAACGGCATCGTCAGGATGATCAGCAGCAGAGCGCCTGCGCGCATCAGATGGCGGCGCGGCATGCTGTCGCCGATCCGCCCGACGATCAGAATGCCGATCGACGCAGTCGCCAGCGCCACGTTCTGACCTAGCGCGACCTGGTGCGGATCGTAGTGCAGCACCTTGTCCAGATACGCGGGCATGTGCGCGAACAGCAGGCCGTTGTAGCCGGCCGTCGCGCACGTCGTCAGAATGCCCAGCACCACGGGCCGCCAGTGCTCGCGCAGCAGTTCGGCAAACGGGTGCTTCGAGGCGAACTGCTTCATATGCGCGAATTCCGGCGTTTCTTCGAGCTTACGGCGCAGCCAGAAACCGAGCAGCCCAATCACGCCACCGAAGATGAACGCGAAGCGCCAGCCGTAAGCCGCGACGTCATCCGGCGTCAGGACGGCATGTACGCCCAGGTTCACGGCCGCCGCGAGCAACACGCCAGAGTTGACGCAGAAGAACACGATCCCGCAGACGAAGCCCGCGCGCCGCGGGACGGTTTCGACCACGTAGGTAATCGACCCGGGCAGTTCGCCGCCAAGACAGAATCCCTGCACGAGCCGCAGCAGGATCATCGTGAAGGTTGCGGCGATGCCCCAGCTCGCGTAGGTCGGCACGAGCCCCATGCCGATGGTCGACAGCGACACGATGATCACCGAGACAATGAACACGCGCCGTCGCCCGAAGCGGTCGCCGAACCAGCTGAGCACCGCGCCGCCGACGGGCCGCGATAGATAGCCGATCGCGAACACCGCGAACGACAGCAGCAAGGCCATCATCGGATCGAGCATCGAAAAGAACGCGCGGCCGATGAATTGCGCGAACACACCATAGACGACGAAGTCGTAGAACTCCAGCGCGCCGCCGAGGCTCGCGAGGATAATGAGCCGCCACTGACCCGCCGTCAGGCGGCTGAACGAGGCACTGCGTACGTTGACCGCTTCGAGGTTCTGCATCGTGTCTCCAGATGCATGGCTTATCTATAGATCCGGCGCGTCTGCCATGCAGCGACGGCCGGTGTTCGCTAGAAACCAGAAACCCGCTCTGTCATTCGGGCGTGGCCGTTTGTAATCCGACCGTCGCGATCTGCGAAATATCGGCGTCGCCGAGACCTTGCTCGACCGCCTGCGTCAGCCAGCGCCGCACTAACGCTGCGACCGGCAGCGTCGTATCGCTCTCGCGCGCCAGCGACTCGACGGCATCGAGGTCTTTCAGCATCGTGCGGATCGTGCCGGAGGCCTGCGCAGGTGGCACGATCATGCGCGGCATCAACGTTTGCAGCAGTACCGAATCGGCCCAGCCGCCGGCGAGCGCGGCGGGAATCCGCGCCGCGTCGATGCCGGCATGGCGGGCGAGCCGGGTCGCTTCGGCGAGCGCCGCGATGGTCGTCATCACGATGGTCTGATTCGCCAGCTTCGTGGCCTGTCCCGCACCGCTGTCGCCCATGCGCGTGACGCGCGCGGCGTAACCACGAAGGATCGGCGTCAACGTCTCGATCAGCGCGGCGTCGCCGCCCGCCATGATCGCCAGCGTGCCTGCCGCAGCGCCGGACGTGCCGCCCGACACCGGCGCGTCGATCCAGTCGCCGCCGGTCTGTTCGCGCCAGCGCCGTGCGAAGGCCCGGGTTTGCGACGGCGCGAGCGTCGAATGATCGACCAGCGTGGCGCCGCGGCGCGCGCGGTTTGCGAGTCCGTCGACGCCGAACGCCACCGCCTCGACCGCCGCCGCGTCCGCTAGACATAGCATCACGATGCCGGCGCCGGCCGCGACCTGAGCCGGCGACTCGCATGCCACGCAATTCGTCGCCGACGCCTGCAATGCCGCAGCCTTTTCGCTCGAACGATTCCACACTCGCAGCGCATGCCCCGCATCTGCGAGACGCTGCGCCATCGGCCAGCCCATCTTGCCGAGCCCACAAAAACCGAGGCGAGCGCTGGTCATGCGGCGGCTCCGTCGTCGCCGGGCGTGGGTTCGTCGTACGGCCATTCGACGTTGCCCGAATGCGTCACCGCGCCGAGATGCGCGGGCCGCACCAACGCTTCGTATTTTTCGAGCACCCCCGCGAGCCGGCGCGACGCGCGCGCTGGCGCGTCGGCGCGGCGACGGGCGAGTTCGTCGTCGGACAGGTCGACGCACAGAATGCCTGCGCGCGCGTCGATATTCACACGGTCGCCATTGCGCAACAGGCCGATCGGGCCACCCGCCGCCGCTTCCGGGCCGACATAGCCGATGCACATGCCACGTGTCGCGCCCGAAAACCGACCGTCGGTCAACAACGCCACTTTCTCGCCCATGCCCTGACCGTAGATCGCTGCCGTCACACTCAGCATTTCGCGCATACCGGGACCGCCTTTCGGCCCTTCGTTACGGATCACGAGCACGTCGCCTTCGAGGTAGTCGCGCGCCGCGACAACCGCCATGCAGTCTTCTTCGCATTCGAATACACGCACCGCGCCCGTGAACGAAAGCGATTTGAGCCCGGCGATTTTCAGACATGCGCCGTCCGGCGCGAGGTTGCCACGCAGGATCACGAGTCCGCCGTTTTCGCCGAGCGGCTCGTCGCACGGACGCACGACGATGCCGTCCGGTCCGCTGAACGCCCTCAATGCTTCGGCGAGCGTGCCGCCGCCGAACGCGGGCACATCGCCATGCAGGGAGCCGCCTGCCAGCAGCGCGTTCAACACGGCCGGCACGCCGCCCGCGTGATGCAGATCCTGCGCGAGATAGCGGCCGCCTGGTTGCAGATCGCCGATCAGCGGGATTTTCGCGAACACGCGTTGCACGTCGTCCAGCGTGAAACGGATGCCGGCCTCGTTCGCGATGGCCGGAATGTGCAGCGCGGCATTGGTCGAACCGCCGGTCGCGGCAACCGCCGCGCAGGCGTTCTCCAGGCTTTCCATCGTAACGAGATCGCGCGGCAAGGGCCCGCCTTGCGTCAGGATACGCATGACTGTCTCGCCGGCGCGGCGCGCAATCGCAATCCGTTCGCTGTAGACGGCGGGCACCATCGCGGAGCCCAGCGGCGCGAGGCCAAGCGTTTCCGCGACCATCGCCATGGTATTCGCGGTGAACTGGCCGGGACACGATCCGGCCGTCGGCGTGCATTGTTTTTCGATGGCGTCCAGTTGCGCCCGGCTCATGTCGCCCCGCTGCGTGGTGCCGACCGCTTCGATTGTCGTGAGAATCGTCGACTGGCGCTGCAGGCCGGTGCCGGCGCCGCTGGGCAACTGGCCGGGTGCGACGCCGGGCAGCATTGCGCCGCCGAACAGGAACACACCGGGCACGTTGACGCGCACCATGCCCATCAGGATGCCGGGCAAGGTCTTGTCGCAACCGGCGACGCCGATCAGTGCGTCGTAGTTATGCGCACGCACGAACAGTTCGACGCTGTCCGCGACCACTTCGCGCGACACGAGGCTCATCCTCATGCCGGAGTGATTCATCGACGTGCCGTCCGACACCGAGATCGCCGAGCCGCGGATCGGCACGCCACCGCCCGCTGCAATGCCGAGGCGCACGTTGTCGGAGACCTGGTTCAGCGACATCGAACACGGGGTGTTCTCGCCGAACGTATCGACGATCGCGACGAACGGCTTTTGCATGGATTCGTCGTCGAGGCCGGTAGCGCGCAGGAACGCGCGATGCGGCGCGCGGGTGACGCCGTCGGTCACCCTGCGCGAGCGATGTTTGTGCAGATTGGTCATGTGGAAAAGTCCGTTTTCTCTTGAAACTCGTGCAGTGCTCGGGCGATGGTTAGTTCACTTGCGCGCACCGCCAACTGCCGTCCGTTGCCGCTCAACTTCGCTCAACCGCCGTTCAGCAGCAAGCCGTTTTCCGCGGCGATCACCTGGCCGGTCATGGCGGGCGCCTGCGTCGCGAGAAACCAGGCCAGGTCCGCGATTTCGGCGGGCATCGACACCCGTTTAAGCGGCGCCTGTTCGGTCATTCTGGCTAGCACGCCGTCATAGGCTTGCGGGTCGAGCACGCGCAGCAACAGTCCGTCGTCGACCATGCCGGGCGCGATCGCGTTGACGCGGACATGCGGCGCGAGACTGCGCGCAAGCGAGAGCGTCAGCGTATTCACCGCGCCTTTCGACGCCGCATACGCGATCGACGACCCGGTGCCGTTCAGGCCTGCCAGCGACGAAATGTTGACCACGCTGGTACTGCGTTTCACCGTCGATAGACCTGCCGATTCGCGCAGCAACGGCACTGCTGCGCGGGTCATCTGATACAGCCCGATCAGGTTCACGCGGTACACGCGCTCGAACTCGACAGCGTCGATCTCGTCGAACGCGTTGTGCGCAATCACGCGGGTCGTGCCCGCGCAATTGATCAGCGCGTCGACACGTTGCCAGCGGCTCGCCACGGTGTCCATCGCGCGGCGGCAGTGCGCATCGTTGCCGACATCCGCGTCGAATATCAGCGTAGACGCGCCGGCGTCGCGGCAGGCCGCTTCGACGGCCAGCGCTGCTTCGCGCGTGCTGTCGTCGAAGTTTCCTATGGCCACCGACCAGCCCGCCTGCGCGAAGCGCAGCGCGGTCGCCGCGCCGATGCCCGAAGCCGATCCCGTCACCACGCAGACGGGGCTGCTCGATTGCGTCATATTCATGTCCTCTGTGGAATGCTGGAATTAGGCGCGCTCGCCGAAGCAGCAGAAGCGCGCTTGAGTGGCATGCGCAGCACGATCGCCGCGCCGATCAACAACGCCACGGCGATAGCGAGCATTCCCGGCAACAGCTTGCCGCCGCTCAGATCGGACAGCCGTCCGACGATGAACGGACTCACGAAGCCGGCCAGGTTGCCTGTGCAATTGATCACGGCGATCCCTGCCGCCGCGCCAGCACCGCCGAGCAGAGCGGTCGGAATCCCCCAGAACACCGGCGCGATCGAATTGATGCCGATAGCCGCGACGACCAGCGCCGCGATCGACACCGCGACGTTCGACGCAAACAGCACTGAAGCAAGCAAACCGAGCGCGCCGATCGCGCAGCAGACCGCGACATGCACGCGGCGTTCGTCGTGGCGATCAGCGTGGCGGGCGATCAGCACCATCGCGACCACGCTGATCAGCGAGGGCACCGCCGACAGCCATCCGATGTTGGCCAGGCTGGCAACGCCGCTTGCCTTGATGATGGTCGGCACCCAGAACGCGAGGCCGTAGTTGCCCATTGCGATGCAGAAGTACAGCAGCCCGAGCAGCCACACGCGCTTGCTGGCAAAAGCGCCGCGCGCTGAGGTTTCGGTGCGCGTGATCGCGTCGCGGGCGAGATCGGCGGCAAGGCGCGATTTTTCGTCGGCGTTCAGCCAGCGCACGTTATCGATCCGGTCGTGCAATACGAAGAACGCCGCAATGCCGACCGCCAGCGAGCCGATTCCCTCGACCAGAAACAGCCAGCGCCATCCGGCAAGACCATAGGTGCCCGCGAAGTGCGCCATCAGCCAGCCCGACAACGGACCGCCGATCGCGCCGGACACCGGAATCGCGGTCATGAACAGCGCGATGATCTGCGAGCGCCGTGTCGAAGGAAACCAGTTGGACAGATACAGCAAAATGCCCGGAAAAAATCCCGCTTCGGCGACGCCGAGCAGAAAGCGCATGACGTAGAACGATGTCGGACCGTTGACGAACATCGTCAGGCCCGACACGAGTGCCCACGTGACCATGATCCGCGCAATCCAGCGGCGCGCGCCGACGCGGTTGAGGATCAGGTTGCTCGGCACCTCGAAGAAGAAATAGCCGACGAAGAAAATACCCGCTCCCGCGCCGTACACCGTTTCGCTCAGCGAAAGGTCGCTCAACATTTGCAGCTTGGCGAAGCTGACGTTCACGCGGTCGATGTACGCAACCACGAATGCGAAAAACAGAAACGGCACGATCCGCCGCGTCAGTTTCGCGTAGAGCAGGGCGTTGTGAGTATCGGCCGATGCAAGGCACGGCTCGGGTCCGAAAGAAGGGACGCTCATGGTCTGTCTGTCTCCAGTGCGCGCGCTCGGCACGCGGTCTCATCATTTGTGGGGGTCCTCGTTTTAGACCGACGGGACCGTTGCCTTCTGGCGGCAGTGTCGGAAGGGTAGTCGTGTTGCAGGTATTGCCGCAAATCACGATTTCGGAGACAGTTATAACCGTAGAGTTATGCCGAGCCGTATTTTCGGGGAAAACCCTTGTCATGCAAAACAACGATCCGATCGAACGTTTCTTTCGCAGCGGGCTCAAGCTGCCGCATCTGCGCATCCTCGTAAGCCTTGCGGAGCTTGGTCAGGTCACGCGCGTCGCGGCGGCGTTTCATGTGACCCAGCCGGCCATCTCGAAGCAGATCGGGGAAATCGAGGAGGCGCTCGGCGTGCAGGTCGTGAATCGAGTCGGTAATGCGCTGGAGTTGACCGGGATCGGCCAGGTGATCGTGGCGTGCGGGCGCGAAGTCTTGCGCCATATTGAACTCGCGCGCCGCGATGTCAGCGCGCTTGCGTCCGGCACCGGCGGCCATGTCCGGGTCGGCGCCGTGGTGACGATCCCCGAGCCGCTGGTCACTAACTCGGTGCAACTGTTCATGCGGCGCGCGCCGTCGGCGTCGCTTTCGTTCGCGGAAGCCACGCTCGACCGGTTGATCAAGATGCTGGATGATGGCGACCTCGACATCGCTCTTGGCCGCAACCGGATTGCGACCACGCAAAAGACGTTGCGACAGGAGGTTGTCCATCGCGAGCCGTTTGTGTTCGTGGTCGGCGCGCATCACCCGCTGGGAGATCTCGGGCGCCAGGTGACGTGGGATGATTTAGGCGCGGCTCGCTGGATCACGCCGATGCACGGGTCCCCGGCGTACGCAACATTGGTCGAGACGCTTGCCGCGAACGATATTGCAGTGGGCAGCGGCGCGGTCGAATCGAGCGCGTTGGCGTTGAATATTGCCTTGATACGCAGCGGCGATTTTGTTTCGATCTTGCCGATGTCCATAGCGAAGCCTCACGCAATGCGCGGCAGCATGCGGGTGCTCCCGTTGCCGCCGTTGGAGCCGCTGGGTGAAATCGTGGCTTACTGGCGCGACGATTCGAGCTCGCCTGCAGCGAAGTTATTCAGTGCGTGCCTGAGAGAGGTGGCCGGGGAGTTGATGAATGAGCCGGGCGCGACGGTGCGGCTCGAGTGAGTTCAGGACAAGTGGCTGGGCTGGCTGTGGTGCAATTCCGATGCACCGATCTGTTACCCTCAATCTTTTGACGGTCACGAGCCGCGATTAGCAAGCTGAAAGACATCGAAGGGTTATTCAACGGACGTCATTTCGACCGCAACCGGTCCGCAAGCGCGACCGTCGATGATAGGCGTCGACATGGACATCGACGAGCGTGCCGGCGCCGCTGCGGGTTTCCACTCTTGCGGTTCCATCGATGAAATTCGGCCCGACAATTCATCGGCCGCTCAAGTCTCGCGCGCTACGCGCGGCAAAAAAATGATAGTGACCGCGAGGCGCAGATCGATGTCCTAGTCAGCATGTGCGCGATCGAACGCCCACACTTCGGGGAAACCCATTAATTCGCACATCTCGGAGAACGGATACATCGCGTCAACCGCGGCTACCGTGCTTCTGTGCGCCAGAATTTGTCCGTACATCTCTTTGAGCGCCTTTGCGACGGCCAGGAAGCCCGAAGCAGGATAGATCGCGAGAGAGAAGCCGAGCTTTTCCAACTCACGGGGCGCAAGTTGCGGCGTGCGTCCACCTTCCACGATGTTCACCAGCAACGGAACATTGAAGGTTCGCCCGATCGTTTCGAGTTCCTCGATACTTTCCGGCGATTCGATGAACAGCACATCCGCACCAGCCTTCGCATACGCCTCGCCACGACGCAGCGCTTCATCGAGGCCTAAGGATGTGCGGGCATCGGTGCGTGCGACGATCTGGAAATCGCGATCGCTGCGGCTTTCCGCGGCGACCTTGATTTTGCGCACCATATCGTCGACCGGGATGACACGCCGCCCCGGCGTATGGCCGCATTTCTTCGGGAATTCCTGATCTTCGAGTTGAATGCCTGCCGCTCCCGCTTGCTCATAACCCCGGACGGTGTGCGCGACGTTCAGTAATCCGCCGTAGCCCGTGTCTGCGTCGCAGATCATCGGCGTGTTCGTGCCGCCGCAGAATGCCGCGACGCGGTTGACCATGTCGGTGTAAGTCGCGAGGCCTGCATCGGGCAGACCGAGATACGACGCTACGGTGCCGAAGCCCGTCATATAGAGGCACTCAAAGCCCATCGAGTCGGCGATCTTCGCGGAGATCATATCGAAGATGCCGGGCGCGGTGACGATCTCGTTGCGCGCGAACCGCGCTTTCAGCGCTTGACGCTTGCTTTGCTGTGTGACGCTCATACGTGTCCTGTTTAACGAGTGAAGTGAAGTTTCAACGTTGCGATTGATGTGAAAGCGAGGACGCCGGTAGTGCATCGTTCGCGTCGATCGCAGGCGCAATGTCCTCGAGTGAGCGTCGATTCGTTTCGATCCCGAACACTGCAAGGACGACCGCCAGCACGACCAGCGCGCCGATGATCATCGTCAGCACGTCTTTCACACCGCCCGTGGCGTACATCATGACAACGAGTTGCGGCGCGAAGATGCCTGTAATGCGCCCGGCGCAACCGGCGATGCCGCTTGCCCGCATGCGGTTCTCCGTGGCAAAGAGCTCTGGGATGTAGGTCGCAATGCCCAGTGCCACCATCAGATACGTGAGCGTGAACAGCAGGAAGCCGAGCAGCGTCGCCATTTGGATGCCGGTCGAATGCCCGTACAGCCAGCCGACCACCGCCGCGAGAGCGGACACCGCGATGAGCCCCTTCTTGCGCCCGATCCTGTCGGCGAGGAGTACGCCTAGCAGTGCGCCTGCGGGTCCGCCGAGCGACATGAGCGCCGTATAGCCCAGTGAAGACGCCATACCGATGCCCTGTTTCATCAGGAACGTCGGCACCCACACGATGAAGCCGTAGATCACCATATTGATCGCAACCTGCACGACGATCGACACGAACAGGCGGCGAATCTGCGAGGGCCCGAAGAGCTCCAGTACGGTGGTTTTCCTGGTAGCGGCGGGCGGCGCACTGACGACGGGCGGCAACGTTGAATTGCGCGCCGATTCCTCCTCAGCCGCGCGCAGGATCGCTTCGGCTTCCGCGTAACGGCCTTTCGATTCGAGCCAGCGCGGTGACTCGGGCATCTTCTTGCGAAGGACCCACACGACCATCGCGCCGGCGCCGACGACCGCGAACATGGCGCGCCAGCCGATCGACGGAATGACCAGATAGCCGAGGAAGGTCGAGAAGAACAGCGCCGAGTTGGTGATGAGCGACAGATACGCTGACCATTTTCCGCGCACGGCGGGCGGCATGAATTCGCCGATCGATCCGTAGCCGATGACGATCTCCGCACCGAGGCCGAGGCCCATGAAAAAGCGGCACACAATCAGCCACGTCATGTTCGCCGCAAACGCGCCGGCGATCGACGCCAGACCGAACATGGCGAGATTGAATTGATACGTAAACTTGCGGCCTTTCGCGTCACCCAGCACGCCGGCGGTAAACGCGCCAATCAACATCCCGATGAACGTCGACGACAGGAATGCCGCGTTCAGGTTCATTGTCGACCAGCCGGTCTTTGCGAGCGCGCCGAGCACGCCGCCGGCAAGGTAAATGTCGAACGAATCGAGGAACATGCCCCCGCCGATCAACCACAGTACGCGCTTGTGAAAGCGCGAGATCGGCAATCGGTCGAGACGTGCACCGGCGCTTACAGGGCTTACGGTTGGGCTATCGGTGCTCGGCATGTGTCGTCTCCAGTATGGTCGTCGTCGCGACTATCGAATGACTGCTCGTAATGCGGTTGCTGCCCGAAGGACGTTGAATCAGGGGGTGGATTGCCCCCGGTTGGGGCGGTCGAGCACTGCGTTTTCAGCGGCGAGGATATGGCAACGCATGGCGGCTTCCGTCCACGCGGCGTTGCGCTGCTTGAGCGCGCAAACAATTTCGAAATGCTGACGTGCGCTGCGTGCGCGGTCGTCGTCGCTATACGTGCCGAACGTCCACTTGATGAGTGGCGTTTCCTTCATCGACCTGAGCGAGCGGTCGAGTCGCGAGTTGTTCCCGGCGGCCGTGATAATTGCGTGGAATTCTGCGTTCGCGCTGAACCAGGCTTCGCTGGATTCAGGCGTGGATGGGCGGTGTGTGATTTCGAGCATTGCGTCGGCCAGCGTCTGCAGACGCTCGATGTCGGAGACGCCGATGGACAACGCCGCGCGTCCCGCGAGATAGGGCTCGACCAGAAGACGCGCCTCGAATATTTCCCGTGCATCCTGCAAGGTCCACGCTTTCACGCGCACGCCGTAGTTCGGGCGCGTTTCAACCCATCCGTCGGCATCGAGACGCCGTAACGCTTCACGTACCGGCGTGCGGCTCACCCCCAGACTTTTGGCCAGCTGCTCCTCGCGCAGATATTCACCCGCGCCGTATTGGCCACTGGTAACGGCGTCCTTGATCGCGGCGTAGACATCGTCCGGCGAACGCGTTGGTTCGTCCTTAATTGTATGCAATGTTGTAATTTTTGACGTCATGCAGGCCTCGAGTCGGCTTTGCTTGACGACATTGTATGCAACTATTCGATTGGTTCGATGTAGAGGATTTCCCGCAGTACCGGCTTTTACGCTCTGACACGGGGCAATGCCCATAGCTCTGCATTGTCGAACCCGGCTTGCTCGAGCCAGCCGTCCATCAGGCCTTGAACCCGCGCTCCGGATGGCTTGCAAGAAACACCGGCAGGTCGGTGGCGGGTGGCTTGGCAGGCACTTCGAAGAACATTTCGCTCGCCCAGCCGCGGTGATACGAAGCGTGATTTACCAGATGCATGAACATCGCGCCGCGCGACATGATGGAACGCTCGCCCGATATGAACGCGAACGACAGTTCTTCCGCCAGCGAAGCGTCCGTCTGCGCATCGGCCCACTGTTCGAACCACGCGTTCAGTTCCTGCTGCGCGCGGCGCAGGTCGCCGAGCTCCGCGTGCATGACTACGTTGCGCGCCTTGAAGCCGTGCTCCTTGCGTTCGAGATGCGCCTTCCAGATCAGATCGACCACATAGTTATGGTTCAGCGTACCAATGATCGTTTTGAACAACGTCTGCCGTGTCTTGCCGACTTCACCGGGTGGCAGTGCCTCGGCGGCGTCGAACAGGACATTGTCGGCCCATGTCCGGTAGCGGGAAAGAATGCGGGCACTCTGGGTATTCAGCATGACGGGTATCTCGATCATTCGTCGGTTTCGTTCAACACGTCCAGCGCTGCGCGGCATGCGCCCGCCAGTTGCTCACGCATCAAATCCTGCACATTCGACGCGCGGTTCACAATCGCATCGCGAATCTTGACCGACTGACCGAACGACGCCTGCATGCGGCCACCGCGCGCCATCGCGATACGGCGCACACGCCGGACCGGCCCGATCAGGCCCGCGTGGCTGTCCTGCAGCGTGCGATTGTCGGCGATGGTCATGACGATCGAGTAGAAGCGGTCCAAGGCGTCGACATAACTCGCCGGATCGTCCGCGTTCACGCTTGCCTGCATGGCCGCGACCACGTCGTCGAGCTGTGCGGTGCCGAGCGCAGTGATGCGCTCGGACGCGAGTTGCACCGCGAGACATTCGAGCGCGGCGCGAACGGTGTAAATCTCTTCCACGTCGCGCGCAGTCACCGCGCGCACAAACGCGCCCACGCGCGGCAGCACCGTTACCAGGCCTTCGCGTTCGAGTTGCGCGAAGGCTTCGCGCATAGGCGTGCGGCTCACGTTCAACTGCTTCGCGACTTGCACTTCTGAAAGACGGCTGCCCGGTGCGAGCACGCCCTCGACGATCGCCTCGCGCAATGCGGGCACCACTACGCCTTCGCTCAGCGAGCCGCTGGACGCGTGGATTGTGCGCAAACGCGAATGGTATTTGCTGCCGATCTTGTCGAGCGTGGGAGCGCCCGCATGCGCGGCCGCTCTCGCGCTGGTTTGGGCACCCTGTGCGCGCTTCGATACGGCGGCGGCCGGCTCGCGTTTCACCGCGTTTTTGCTGGTAGGCATTGACACCTCGTGATCCTGTGAATACGCTGTATACAGATTATACATGAGGAGACGATATGGATCGCAGTCCATTGCCGCAGCCGGTTTTGATCGAGCGCGCGGGCGACGTGCTGAGTTTTACGCTGAATCGCCCGGAGGCGGGCAACGAGATTTCCGGTCCCATGTTCGATGCCATGGCGGCCGCGCTGCGCAGCGAGGCCGCCGAGCCGAGCGCGCGCGTTTTGCGCATTCGAGCCAGTGGCGACACGTTCTGCACCGGCCGCGAGCGTGCCGGGCGAGACGCTGTTTCGATCCGGGCGGAAGTCGCGCGGCTGATCGAACTGAAGCGCCTCTTGCGCGGCGCCACGATGATTTCGTTGGCTGAAGTGCAGGGCGACGCGCACGGCTTCGGCTTCGGGCTCGCGATTCTCTGCGACTTCACGCTGGTCTCTTCGCACGCAACGCTGGCCTTTCCCGAGATGCGCAAGGGCCTGCCGCCCGCCGCGATCATGGCCTACGTGGGCCGTTACGCGTTACCCAAGGCGCTGTTTCCGATGGTGCTGTTCGGCGACCCGATCACGCCCGCCGCCGCGTTGCAGGCCGGGCTGATCACGCAGGTCTGCGAGCCCGCCGCGCTGCGCGAGGACGCCGACGCGCTTACCGATCGCATCCTCTCTCTCGACGATGCGGGCGCGCGCCAGTGCAAAGCGTTCTTCCAGGCGGCCGAGGAAAGTTCGATCGAGCAGAACTTCCGCAGTGCGACCGACATGCTGACTGTCACCAGCCTGCGTTTGATGCAGGCGCGCTGAGCCCGAGCATATCGGCAGACTGCGAGCATCGCAGTCCAACTACGGCGCGCGCGAAATGAACGGCACGCCCCAACGCGGCCGCTTTGCGCGGCGCGCCGACAGCAACCATCTTGCATGGGAGCAAGACATGAACGTCAACGCAGGGCTACGGCTCGATCGTTTGCCGATGTCGGGATTTCATCGGCGCATCATGTGGTTGATCGGCATCGGCATGTTTTTCGACGGCTTCGACATCTATGTCGCGTCGACCGTGCTCGGTGCAACGCTCAAAACAGGTTTTTCCACACTCGGGCAGAACGCGTTATTCGTATCGCTGACTTTTGTCGGCATGATGCTCGGCTCGCTCGGCACAGGCTTTCTCGGCGATCGCTTCGGCCGCCGCTTTACCTATCAGGCGAATCTCGCGATCTTCGGCCTCGCATCGCTCGGTGCGGCGCTCGCGCCGAACATGAGCGTGCTGATTGCGTGCCGCTTCGTGATGGGGCTCGGACTCGGCGCGGAGAACGTGGTCGGCTATTCGACACTGACCGAATTCGTCCCGCCGCAAAAACGCGGCAAGCTGCAAGGGCTCATGGCCGTGTTCGTGGTGTCCGGCCTGCCGGTTGCTGGGTTGATCGGCCTGTTGCTGATTCCGGCATTCGGCTGGCGCGCGATGTTCGTTCTGGGCGGGCTCGGTGCGCTCGGTGTCTGGTATGCACGCAAGTCGTTGCCGGAGTCGCCGCGCTGGCTCGAATCGGTGGGCCGTCACGCCGAGGCGGACGCGATCCTGCGACGCATCGAAAGCGAAATCACCGACGCGCGCGGCGGTCAACCGCTGCCACCTCTTGCTGCTGGAAAGACCTCCGCACCGGCCGCTGCATTGATGTCGTTCGGTTCGCTGTTTAGCGGCACGATGCTGCAACGAATGATTGTCGGCTGCGTCACGCTGGTGGTCATCAATACTCTGCTGTACGGCTTTGTCACCTGGCTGCCGACGTTCTTCGTGCATCAGGGCTTCAGCATCGCAAAGTCGTTCGGCTTCGCGCTCGTCATGTCGATCGGCGCGCCGATCGGTTCCGCCATCGGCGCGTTGACGGCGGACTCGTGGGGTCGCAAACCGACCATCATCGGCGCGTCGTTCGCGGCCATCGTGTTCGGCGCGATCTATCCGTTCGTTTCGAATCCGCTGCTGCTGCCCCTCATCGGCCTGTTGCTGACCATTCCGATCTACGTGCTGGTGGCGCTCCTGTTCGCAGTCTATGTCCCTGAGCTTTTCCCGACCGAAGTCCGGCTGCGCGCCTCGGGAATCTGCAACACGTTGGGACGTGGTGCGACGATCGTCACGCCGTTCATCGTGATCGCTTTGTATGCGCAGCACGGCATTGTCGGCGTACTGGCATTGATGATCGGTTTGCTTGCGATCCAGATCGTCGTCGTGGCGTGGCTCGGCGTGGAGCCGACCGGCCAGCGTCTCGAGGATCTGCAACCCGACGACTTACACACACACGATGTACTGCACGCCGACGCGCACGCATCGTCCCTCAAGTGAACCCACTGGAACTGATCTCTATGGACTCGTTGAATCCGCAGCATCTCGAGGCGCAGCTTTTTATCGACGGCGAATGGACCCAGGCCGAGACCGGCCGCACGCTCGACATTGTCAATCCGGCAAGCGGCGAAGTGATCGGCACGCTCGCGGCCGCATCGGCACAGGATGTGGACCGCGCAGTGCACGCTGGCCATCGTGCGTTCGAAGGCGGTGCGTGGCGCGACATGCCGATCCAGCAGCGCGCGCGGGTGCTGAACCGTTTTGCCGATCTGTTCGAAGCGGACCTCGAACAGTTCTACAAGCTCGAGACCTTGAACAACGGTCGGCCAATCTCCGAGACCCGCGCGCAGATTTCGCGGCTGCCGCAGTTTTATCGCTATTTCGCGGCGCTTGCGCTGACACGGCGCAGCGACGTGATTCCGATCGAAGGGCCGTACCTGTGCTACACGCAGCGCGTGCCGCTCGGCGTGGTCGCGCTGATGACGTCGTTCAATCATCCGCTGATGATTCTGTCCAAGAGCCTCGCGCCGGCGCTCGCGACGGGCAATAGCGTCGTGATCAAGGCATCCGAACAGACCCCGCTCACAACGGTGCGGCTGGTGCGTCTGCTGAACGAAGCCGGCGTGCCGAAGGGCGTCGTCAATGTGGTGAATGGCGAAGGGCGCGAGGCGGGCGCGTCGCTCGCACAGCATCCGCTGATCCGTAAGGTCGTATTCACGGGTGGCACGGAAGTCGGCCGTTCGATTGGCGAGGCGGCGGCGCGAAGCTTCGCGCTGACCACGCTTGAGCTAGGCGGCAAGGGCGCGGTGATCCTGTTCGATGATTTCGACATGGAGCGCGCGGTGAACGGCGCGGCGTTCGCGGCGTTCATCGGCGCGGGGCAGACCTGCGTGTGCGGCGCCCGGATTCTGGTGCAAAGGTCGATTTACGCGGAGTTTCTCGAACGTTTTCGCGTCAAGGCGGCGGGCATTCGCGTGGGCGATCCTGCCGATGTAAAGACGCAGCTCGGCCCGGTCATTTCCGAGCGCTCGCGCCAGCGCATTCTTGCCATGCTGGAGCGCGCGCAGAAGTCAGGTGCGAAGCTGTTGACGGGCGGTGGCGTGCCGGCCGGTCTGAAGCAGGGATTCTTTATCGAGCCGACCGTGCTGTTCGATGTGGATCCGCATTCGGAGATCGGTCAGGACGAAGTGTTCGGTCCGGTCACTGTCGTGATGCCGTTCGACGACGAAGCGCACGCGCTGCGCATTGCCAGCGATACGCAGTTCGGCCTTGCCGCTTCCGTGTGGACGCAAGATGTCGCGCGCGCGCATCGGGTGGCGGGCAGGCTCGAATTCGGCATGGTGTGGGTCAACGATCACCACCGGCTCGATCCCGCTTCGCCATGGGGAGGCTTCAAGAATAGCGGCGTAGGACGCGAGACGGGTATCGAATCATTCGATCAGTTCAGCGAGCCACGCGCGGTGACGATCAATACGAGCGGTAAAACCGTCGACTGGTATGCGGACGATGGGGAGTTGAAGCGCTTGAACTAATCGATCTGCGGCGACTGCAGCAACGTCGCGGACAAGCGTTTCTCTTATGTTGCACAAACAGGTTTGTATATCAGCCGGCATGAGCCGAATGGAACGAAAACCGTCGACACGGGGTTCGTTCCGCCGCGATTCAGATTTTTGAGCAAGACCGCGAGATCTCGAAAGCTGAGCTTGTAACGCAGGTACCACCGCACGCAAAGGATGATCGCTTCGCGGTCGAAATGACGTCCATTGAACAACCCGTCGATGTCTTTCAGCTTGCTCATCGGCTCATGATCGTCAAAAGGTTGAGGGTGACAGATCGGCGCATCGGAATTGCACCAGAGCCGTTGTTCGAGCATTTTTGTCTTTTGCGAGTTTTCGTAATGCAGGAAGATACCGTTTATCAAGTCGGTGTTGCGGTCAGAACGAACCGGCAGCCGTTCCGGGCGCAACGCCTGCAAACATACCAGTCTGGTTGATAGTTTATATTATGTCAAATTGAAGAAGCGCCGACACAACCACACCGCCACCCTCAATGCTTCCCATACACAGAAAGATACTGCGCCAGTCCCGTAGTAGACCCACGACAAAGTAGAAATTGTCGGCGCTAATGGCAGAAATCTTCCAGAATTCGAGGCGAAACGGTTATCACGCAGCCTTGCGTGGCAGGTTCAGGTGTCGATCCACGTAAAGTTGTCTATTAAACGAAAGGAGACTGCCACGCAACGTTGCGCGTTAAGCGAATGCGCCGTTTTTTTGCCCTAAATTTGCCATGAAAATTTGTGCAATATCCGTTTCGAGATTTGACATAATTTTGAAGACCTGAATTTTCCTGTCAGAGAAGGTGTTTTGAGCGGGCAACAAGTCTTTGCCTTGCACCTAGTTTGTGAAATCTGAACACCCCATCCGAGTGAGCCGCTGTTCAGACAAAATCTGGTACTTTCGTGGACCAGATCGATCGGTTGACCACCGGCCACAACGGTTGCCTATGAACGTTAGTATTTGTTTCCCCTGGGATCGCCTTAAGTCTTGCTTTTGCTGCACCGGCGCGCGGTGGCAAGGTGGAGCCTGCAATTTGTTGGAGTGACGAGGGTAAATACGGAAACAATCGGTCAAAGAGCCGCTGTGGCAGCAGCGTGGTCGCGAACCGATTGGCGGCGCACTACCTTGCGGATTGCCATACATAGCCGTCACGGAAGGGTAGTGACCGGACGCGCTAGGGAAACATTGATTAATTCGTTTAACGTTGAAGCAGCAAACGACACATCAAGTGTGGCGAGGTCCAGAATCTTCGATATGGCGAGTATTGCGCGGGAAGCAGGCCGGCAGTGCATCCAGGCCCTCATTGCGAGGGAGGCCTGTAGCAAGCAGGAAGGGGATCAGTCATGTTTGTGCGGCAGATCGCCGGATCAAATCAATCTCGCCTGCTGCCCACCGATTCGCATCGGGCGCGAGCAACGCGAACAGGACGAAACTCGAAGCGCTATAGAAACTCGAGGGGGGAGATGTCCAGAGCATTGGCAAATCTCTCGATCGTCTCCAACGTGACGTTTTTCTTTCCCGACTCCACAGCGCTGACCCGGTTGCGGTCGACGTCGACCTTTTCGGCGAGCTCTCGCTGATTCAGTCCGTTGTCAGCACGCCACTTCCGGATACGCGTCGCCATACCCTCGGTTATCTGCTGTGCAGTCTTGTCGCTTTTTTCGCCGCCGACCATTTCGCTCACGCTGGTTTTTAAAGCGCTAGCTATAAGGACGGCCTTTGAAATCGAAAGATTCGGTGCGCTCTTTTCGATGCGGCTGACCGCACTTCGGTCAAGTCCTAACGGGGCGCCGAAGGCCTCCTGGGTCAGACTCAGCTTGTCCCGACGGACACGCATCTCTTCCGCGAACAGCTTCGCAAGTTCCGCCATGCACAGCCCTGCATTGAAAAGCCGTCATCATTGGGCTTTGCAGGCAATTCGTCTACAACATCCGAATTGTAAAGCTCGATGTTGAAAACTCGGATGTCATAAATTTTTGTGTTGTAGACATTGAGATTTACAATTTATGTGTCTACAATCGTCTAGTCTGCCTCTCTGGACCCGTAGGCAGACCTGTTGCCCGTCATCGACAGTGCAACGACAGAGCGTCCGTCAGCTTTCGAAGGTCATTTATGGTTCTTGTGCCTGTTTGCGTTGACTGGATTGCACCAGCACATCCTGTTCAAGCGATTGAAGAAAGTGTCGTATGCGTCCTGCAGCCTATCGACGACGGTCAAAGGCGCCTTTCCATGCTTGCCGCTTGCCGTGATTGGTTCGCAGGCGCGTACCCGGCACACGCTACGCGGCGGATGATCGGTGGCGGGCTCGCGGATGTCAAAGGCCTCCCCGGAGCGCTAACTGGGAAAATTTGCGACTCGGTCAATACAACAGCCGAATCGACGTACGAGCTGGCTAGCGACTTCATGTTGGCTCGTAGGTTCGCGGGTATGCGATCGTTCGACCGGCCGGCTATCGCAGGCAGCAGGCGCGATTTCCCGGGAGAGTACTGGCAACGCGTCGTGGAGTTCAGCTCGGTGGCTACCAGCTTTCAATGGGCATGCGGTGAGAAAGCCCGTCTCGTAACCAGCAAAGGTAGCTCAGCGTTCGCGATACCAACACAGGGGGAAAGTTTGTGTTCGTTCGGCGACCGCCGTCTCATCGATGAACTCCGGAATCGCGCACCGCGAACTCGAATGTACTCCTGATAGGTTCGACCCAAGCTGCGCTATGCATGCAATTCCAGACTGCTTCAATTCGCGTCATGAAGTCACGTCGGGCGACAGCGTCTGACGACAGCGACGCTCCAAAGGGCCACTAGATGTCTGTACACGTTTATTCGTCCAGCGACGCCGTAGTACTCGAGCGCTGGTCCATTCGGGAAACTGAGACCGGAACCCGTCATTTCGTTGGGTATAGCGTTCTCGACCACGAGGGCAGAGTAAGCACGCCAGTGGTGAGTTTCGATCCTGAGTCACGTACTGGAGCAACCGAAAGCGGAAGCACCTACACGCTAATCGGCCGAGCGGGGCGTGATGGCGACGCAGAGTTCGTTTGGAGTCACGCGACGCGCGCATGGAAAGTCAAGGAGTGGCGCGATATTACAACTGAGCTAGTCCCTGACTGGCGAATGTGGGTGTCGAAGGCGGAGCGATTAGCGATGGGCGACAACGAAGGAGAGGTCATCTCATATCCCGACGTGTCGCAAATATCAGTCGGCCCGAATGAAGTGTATCGGATGGGTGAGATGCGGTATCGCGCAAGGGCCTATGCAGGGCGTCACGCTAACCCGCAATCCGACCTCAAACCGGTTTCGACTGTCACCGGCAGCGGTTCGATCGTGTTCGTCCGTCCAGTACCCGACGACCGTGTATTGCAACGCTTCATTGCAACGCGAGTGTTACTGGCGGAAAAAATGAAGCGGAACGGAACGGTCGACGAGATTTTTTTTGATGAAGCAGACATGACTGTGACGCTGGAGAGTCTGTCTCGAGAGGACGACAAGGTTGGGGAACGATTGGCCCATCTCTACATGACCCATGACGATAGCAGTATGAGAACGCAACTCCTCATTCCTGGCCAGCCCGAACTGACATTTGGCCCGATAGTCGCGCGTCAACGCGAACGCGTCTGGAAGGCGGTGCTACTTATATTGCCGGACTGGGGCGACGCGGGATTCGTTTCTCGATGGGAATAGGCATGATTTCTCTTCGACCCGTTCTATGGCGCGCCCGCGCATACCAGGGAAGTGTCCTCGGCGCAGACTACCCAGCACCGGAAGTTTCTGAAATCTCCGGAGAGACAGTACTCAGTCCGCGTTGCTCGGATGGGGATACGCTCAATGAGCGAGTCATATCGCATGTTCGCGATGAGATAGAAGCACGCCTCACCGCCGGGCGTACAAATGCGATAGGCACGGCAGCCTCGCTGAAGCCATTCATGACTGTCGAGATTCAGACACTCGGCCCCTCTGGGCGCGAGACCGGGAATGCATGGGAGCAGGTTGGACGTCTTGACCTGATAACGAACGGGGTCGTGGTTGATGCAGGTATCTGGGTGGTCGGGGTGCCCGAAAGACTACTGCCCACCGTTGAGGTGCGCGATGGAGAAACGGTGTGGACGATTTTTGTTCGCCTGCTTGAACAACCTGCGCCTCAATCTGGCAGGGAATGACATGACTTCTGTCAGTGCTTTCGAGCAAGCGAGGGCGACTACGCGTGCTGGGTCGATCATGGCGCCGCGACACGCGTCAAACTTAGGACGGACCCTAAATTGAAGTTAAGTCGCAGAAAAATCAGCACAATCCCCCGGATTGTCCCAACGTTCAGCTTCTCGGAAAAGCGGTTAATTCTTCGCGCTCTTCGAGCGACGACCTTTCAGCCATCGGTGGCAGCTGCGATCCTTGCAATGTCAGATGCGAAGTTGGGTCATTTGATCAAACGTGCTTTACGACGCGCCCTCCGAGCGTCCCAATTGAGTCGACGTCCTGCCAGGATTTCCAGGCGGGTGCATGGACTAGAGAATCCATAATTCGAGCAGAATGCGAATTTGGAAGCCATTCTAGATACTGAGGTGAGAGGGATCCCTTATGACCATTCCGCTTGAACGCTCCCGTTCAGTGCTCCGCGCATATGACCTGTTGAGCGACCTCGCAACCGCATGCGGCGACGTAACGCTCGCAACGTATCGAGAACAGGCACGTTCGATCCTACGTCATTACCCAGAGCGGTATCACCTACGCATATCAGCGGCCAAGCCTCCGGAGATTTGGGCGGACCCGGACCCGAGCTGGTATGACTGACTTCTCGGACCGGGAAGCGGCCATCGTGCGCCGACACATCGTCAGTAGAAAAGGCGCGTCGACAAGAAGCAGCCGCCTCCACGGCGACTCTCTCGACGGCGCGACGACTGCATGGCGACTAAGAGTGTACGAAGGAGAGTACTCGAAGCATGGTGAAGTTCTGTTATTGATGGGAGAAGTCACCCGCGATCTGCCGATGGAGTTGGGTGAGTCGGATTCTGGAGCCGAGGCACAAGAATGCATGCTTGCTCTGGTAACGGATCTGCGAGCGCGTAGCAATAGGCGATATCCCATCGCGCCGTTTGCAGAGATCAGCACATTCCTGACAGTTTTTGTTGAGCTGCTCAGGTCGGCAGGTGATGTTGTGGGTCAACCAGTCGCGCGTCTCGATATGATAAGAGAGAAAAACCGCTTCTCTGCAGGTCTTCTGGTTGCTGGACAGCCACGCATCGACGTTGAAGCGGTCGACTTTGAAGCATCGGATGGAGCCCTGGATGTGCTTCTGAAGATGCTGTCGCATATGCTTTCCTGAAGAATAGCAAGTCATGCATTTTCATGACGCGCGGCGAATTTCGCTGCCATTTCACAAGGCTTCGGGATGAGAGTACGAAGACTGAATGCTTCTCCAGGTCGCGCAGATCCAGACGCGCTGGTGATGGCGTGATGCTTGGGTGATGGGCGTGCTGTTAGGGGACGAACTGAATTTCTATCTGTTTGGGGACGCCGGCGACTGCAAGCAACCCGTACCAACACTGGACGAATGTTCGCAATCGAGTGGGTTACGCGTGGCAACACGTCGAGTCGGGGAGTTGAGCCGACTGGTGTCTCTTTCGCCTCGTCTGATTAGTTTCAGGTGAAGCGAAACGGATTGTTGATATGGGCTCCCAAGTCACGCCGACTGGGTGGTCCTGGGTTTGAAAATGCAAGGACAAGAATGGGAAACGATGGAGCACCAGTCACGGCGAGAGCGATTCTCGAGAGGAGCTCAAGCGAAGAAGCCAGCTATGGCGTTACACAACTCCCTGCGGGCACAATTTTTCTTCTCGATCTAACCCTTGACAAGACGAACGGTGAAGTTGGGTTCGTCCGAGTGGTCGTCTCATCAGCTCGTTCGATTCTTGAGTTCATGGCCGCGCAGGATATCGTCGACATGAAAATAACAGTGATTCAGGCGCGTTCAGCTGAGTCACCAGAACCAGAGATTGAAACGGTAGTGGAGCTAGAGGTATTGCCGCCTCAATTGCTGTGCTACACGCTTGAGAGTGGCTCGCGTTTTGCCGTAGTTGGACATAGCGAGCCGAGACGGGTGCAGTCGCTATTCAGGGCGGCTTCTGCCCGGGAGGGAGAAGCATCGGCATAGAGACTCGCCTTCAACGAGGGCAGCTTCTTAAGCCACGTGGCATGCAGGCCGGTTGAGACGTGCGGTCTTATGCAAGCGTACACGCTTGCGTTCAGCAGTTCTCTCCCATTGAAAGGCACATGAGCCGAACGCAGAGCTCGCATACAGGCACGACCAGATCGGGAAAGATTCAGTAGAGATTTCGGCCGCGCAGGCCACGAGTCGCGACTCGCCTGAACATTCAGGCCTGCGTCTGCCTGGATAAAAGCCGTCGCTTCACACTGGATGAACAAAAATCCAGTGGCACCAGCGAGGCCAATCCGACCATTTCTGCGTTGGGTAGGCGGTAAATCCAGAGTCCTTCAACACATCGTTTTCCGGCTGCCGCGCGGCAAGAGGTTAGTCGAGCCGTTTGTGGGCGGTGGGTCCATTTTCCTCAATACACACTACGAGAGCTATCTTCTGGCGGACAGCAATCGACATCTTGTTGAACTCTATCAGGCAGTCGCAAGTGGACGCGACGGATTCGTGGAGATGGCAAAAGCATACTTTGAAGAGTGTTACCGTACACCGGAACGGTATCTATCAGTGAGGGCGGCATTTAACGCTGAGCAGGATGCGCTTGCGCGAGCAGCGCAGTTTCTTTACCTGAATCGATTCAACTTCAACGGCCTGTGTCGCTACAACAAAGCGGGCGGTTTCAACGTGCCGTACGGATACCCCACGCGTCCCCCACGGTTTCCATTCGAAGAGATTACCGCCTTCTCCGCGAAGGCAGAGCACGCGGATTTCATTGCCGCAGACTTCGCCCAGGTGATGTGCACCGCTACTTCGGGGGATGTAGTCTACTGTGACCCGCCATATCTCGACCCAGATAGCGCGAAGACATTCACTGGCTATAGCCCCAGCGGCTTTAGCATGGAGCGCCAAATAGAGCTTGCCTCAATTTCGAGAGAATTGGCACGAAAGGGAGTCCCGGTCGCGATATCGAACCACGACTGCCAGACGGCGCGCGAGATTTATGCAGGCGCCGAGATTTTCACGTTTGATGCCCGCCGCTCGGTCAGTGCTGCTTCCGAAAAGCGCGGAGCCGCACGCGAGTTGCTTGCCATCTTCCGATAGGTGGATGACGGTAGGGTGCTGGGTCGCTTCGGCCATGCGCGTTACGTTACCGACGAAGTGACGCGCAAACCGTCCTCTGCACAGATAAAACTCTCTGCTATACAGAGCCATCATCCACAAGTGACTAACTAATGATCATCCATTCCTTGTCAACCACTGAGCCGAAACTCACTACGCTGCTACAACTTATCGTTGAAGAATTTGTTTACGTCGCTGCGAAAAGCGAACGTTATCGTGAAGGGTGGGAACGTCTCACACCTTACGTTGCAATCGACCTTGTGTTGCGGCGGCGTCAGAACGTTGATTGGCTCCGGGACGCCAGAGGAGAGAAATTCGATGCAGAGTTGTCAGAGTGCTTTGACATGGTGTGGCCGGCAATAATCGCGTTGCAGCGTGTTGTAGACGAGGCCAGAACTCTCGACTCGGCGTCCGATATAGAGGCACGGTATGACGCATGGTTGCAGGCGCCAATCTCCGTTATCGAGCGTTATCGAGACACGGTCAGCCTGCAGACGATTAGGGAGACCTACGAGCAGATGTTGCAATGCGCCGTGGGCGCGCGTTTGGCGAAGCTTGACGAAGCTCCAAAGGACCAGCAGGTTTTTCGGACGCGGGATTCCTCCCTCGCCATCGAACAGATTCGGATTAGTGCGTACTCGAAGGAGACAGTGTTTATATTTGACAAGGAGCGGCTTCCTGTCAATCTACAGCGTGGTGTGTCGGGGGCGAAATGCCTGGCAGTTACCGTGCCAGATGCATGGATTGCCAAATGCGATGCCTTCGTGAACTTTTCTGCGCCATCGTTTGGTCTTGTCGATAACTGTCGAACCGCGCAAGAGTGCGTGTTGCAACTCGCCTCTGGATGGGTGCGTCTGGATGCGGCGGAGGTCAATCGCTTCCTGTATCAGTTCGACGATGAGCTACCTGTTGTGTTCGTCGGAAAAGAAATCTGCGCTCTCGCGGTTCACGAATTCTTTGGGCTCGCCGACTGCGCGTCAATTGATGCCACTCTCGCACACCTTGGCGAACTGGACGGGCTTATCCCGGTACTCAACGATCGGCTGAGTTTCGACGATGAAACTTCAGTAAAAGTCGACGTCAAATCTCGCGTTTTGAATGCAGTATCTTATGCCGGCGTTCGCTGCAATCGCTCTTTGAGCGATATCCCTGATGCTATCGACGAGGTGCCGTTCTAGGTCGTGGACGAGCTTTTCAGATCGGCTAGTACATTCGCTGGACTGATGTGCGCCCCCTGCCGATTAGTTTTCTTTTGAGTTATCGGCGCCCGCAAATTTGAAGGCAGGTGACCGCTCGGCTGCAAACCTCGGAGGTGTTGAAGATAGGAGTCTAGCTTCGGCTGTTGTCTCTGAGAGCACGGGGTGGAAGTAGCGGCCATCTCCGAACGCGATGTGTTCGTGTAGGGGCGTTCGTCCGACGCACACCTGACCTCGAAGAGCCGAGGCGCTGGGCTCCGGCGCGTGGAGAGGTCGACCTCGATGAGATTCGGCCTGTGCTCGAAAGTACACCATATGTGACTTGTACGAGCGAAGAGAAATCAGACCACAATAGGTAAAATGCCCGACGGTGTCTTTTCAGTCAGGAAGACTCTCCTGATGATTCACCGTGTAGGCATCTCCCAAGGGGTTTGCATGGACGGTTTCGCTGAGGTCAACAATCTGGTCTAGCATCGCCGGTTTCAGTTGTACCCCGTCAGGAAGCGTATCTACGCTTCTATATGCGTGCCAATCCGTCCAGGGGCCCTCCGAAATGTTGACGGTCCACCGATAGGTTCGTCCGTCCGCAATCCCCCGAAGGTCAGAGAAATGTTCGAACGGGTATTTGACCAGGACGCATCGTCCTTCGAAAACGAACAATACGGGGATGGCGCGCCGAAAGCGAAAGAGCACTGGCCACATTGCCTCGTATTTGCACCAGAAAGCCCGGCTTACAGACAGTTGCGTCTCGTAGGGGGCGTTCAGCCTATCCATTTGAGAGTAGAAGCATTGAAGTCCAGGTGCTTCGCTGAGCGTTTCTGAGATGTGAACTCGCTCTTCGGAAAGCTGGACCGCTAGACACAGTTGCTCATGGACGCTTCCGCGAAGCGATGTCGGCAAGTCGGCGCGGGATATCAGATAGCCGGCCGTTTTTGCGCGAGGATCGCTCCGGATCCTTTCCACGACGGCGGACGTCTCGTTTGTCTCTCTGACTTCAGAGATATATTCACGCTCGCCGGATGCTTCTCTGTTGCCACGACGCCTGACCATATTTCGAAGAAGAGAGGTCCAGGCAGGCACGTCATTCTCGTCGGTATTATCCGCGCGCACAAACGCTGAAATGACCAACGCTGCAGTCCGTTCGTCGGCGCGCAGTACCAACGCACGAACAGTTTTCCCCATCGCGTTCGAGAGTCGTTCGGCCTGCTCCATTTGATAGCGGAACTGAGCGAGCTCGTTGAAGAACGCTTTGACGTGTCCGCCGGCTATCACCCTTATTACTTCGTCGGGCATATCCTGGTGCAACCAGGCTCCGAGAATGGACGTATAAACGTGGGCCCAATGCCGGACTTCGCGGCCATTGTCATTTGCGACGAGTTCCCGACGGATATGCTGGAGCGCGATTTCCATAGCTTTCGTCACTGGCGCATTGAGATTGGCAGACGTGTCCTCAGTGAGACCCCTAAGATTTTCCTTAGCTTTGAGTGCGCATGCTGCGCGGAATCGCACTGGATTGCCCATGCCACGAGATTCTTCCTCCTCCATGCGTGGCATGGCGCAGGCTGTACGCAGGACACGCTCAAAGCATAGTCGGGCCAAGGGGTCATCGGGATGCCAGTCGCCGCACCGAAGGGCGTACTGCATATCGTCGAGTTCGAGATATCCGAAGTCTTGCAGGTCGGTACACATGTCCGCTTCGGCACGGAGGTGACTCTCGAATCTAAGCGGCTCGGCTAAAACGCGCAGTTGCTGATACTGAGCGAGGCGTCGCCTGAATGTGTCGAGCAGGTCAAGTTCATCCAGCTTGTGAATAAGAGACGGTTTAGTCTGTTCTAACGTCCAGACGAGAACGTCGGGGATGAGGAGGACCCCTCCGAGGCCGGCCATGCTGTCCATTTTCGCCAGGAGGCGCACGACATAGATTAGAGACTCTTCGATTGTTTTGACACGAGTACGGGCAATATTTATTTCCACATATGGCTCCAGAGCATGTTATAGAACCTGTAGGAACCAAGTTTTAGCCAGCGATAGGACTGTGAGCCAGTCGGCCTGAGGGGTAGTCGCAGCTCGCAGGGGCACGCAACCGCTGCCGCTGCGATACCGTGATGCCCACGCTTGATTTCGCACAAAGGCGAGGTACGACCGAGAGCCAGCCTGAGGCCGGCATAAATGAGAGCGAACAGAAAATATCCTTGCCGAATTAGCGAAACGGGGCAATTGCATCCTCCCAGGGGCGAGGCATGAGGGCGCGCAGGCCGCAACGGTTTCTCAAACTGTTCGAATCCGCCGGCAGCTGGACGGACGTCCGCTTCTGCGCGCGATGACCATTTCGCGCCGCTTGAAGTTATGTGCCGACAGCGCGGTCGAGGTTGCTGAGGCTCGCCTTGTACAGGGCTTCGCCAATACGGCGAACAATGGGCACAATCAGCGCGTTACCCATGAGCATCGCGCGCGTCACATCTGTCACACCGGGATGCGCCGTAAATCCGCGCGGAAATCCATTTAGCGCCTCGAGCTCCTCGGGAACCAGGCGTCGAAGGAAGCCGCCGGGCTCCCGAATGGCGTGCTTTGTTCGCGTCGCCGTGGTTCCACCTTCGGACGTGATGATTGTTCTGGATGGCCGGTCGAGTGGGTCCGGAAACAACATCGCGCCTTCGGCGTAGTTATACGTAAAACCGTTTGTTGTTCGGGGGACACTCTTTGCTGCCTTGGCGGCACGCCACTTTTCTTCGTCTTCCTGCCTGATATAGAAGGTGGTCGGTACCGGGCCGGTCTTGCTTACGATGTCCCCAAGCGTCAGTGGATGTACGTGGCCGGTAAACTCGCGGAAGTCATCAATGTCGGCGGCGTCAACGGTGAAGGTCCGCACGGCCCCCCCAAGCATCAGTCCGCAGTTGGCGAAGCGGGACTTTCCGTTGGACAGGGGGCGATAGTGCAGTTGCTCGTCAAAGGGGTCAGCAAGCACGTTCAGGGCAGGCGCTACGCCGTCGAGCGAGTTTCTTGGAACACAGGGGAGTGCGCTGTTGAGGACTGTGTGCGAGAGCCATCCAGAATCGCTGGCCGCAAATCCCTCGTCTCGCATTCGCTGATAAGCACCGGTCGACTTGTGATAAGCGACGATGAAGGTGCGTTTGCGGCGCTGTGCGTTCCCGTAGTCTGCGGCGTTGACGACACGCCATTCGACGGCGTAACCGAGGGAGTGAAGGGTAGAGAGGATGACGGCAAAATCCCGACCTCGACATGAAGCAGGACTCGAAAGCAGCCGGTCTACGTTTTCCAGAATCAGATATTTCACAGGCTCCGCGTCCTGAATGCGCTGCTGAAGCAGTTTTGCAATGGCCCACCACAACACTCCCCTCCGGCCCGCAAGCCCCTGTGATTTTGATAGAGGCTTCGCGACGGAAAAGTCCTGACACGGAAAGCCACCGACCACGACGTCCGGCGACGCTTCGCGTATCGCCCGGATACCATCTTCCGATTCAAGGACCTTAAAAATGTCCTCGTTAATGTGAGAGCCACCGGGCCAGCGAGCCTGATAAATCTCGCTCGCATGCTGTTTCTTTCGGGAAGGCTCGAACTGGTTGCTTAACACAATTTTAAATTGGCTTTCGTGTACTGCTTCCAGTCCTAGGCGGAACCCACCCACACCTGCAAATAGTTCTGCAACACGAAGCTTGCCCGTCGGACTGATACTGTTCTGCGCTGACATCCTGTTTCCCGTTGATAGTGGAAACAGGTAGAGCGAACGGGTTTTATCTTTTTACGAGAAAAGTTCGAAACATTTAAATTGCTAGCTTCGGGCTGCAGCCGAACAGAAATCACACAGAACCGACTGCTGGGGCGACCCGTTGTTGTCACCAGAAGCTCTTCAGATAAGCGTAGCCGGACGGTTAAAGCAGGCCGCCATACGCGCTAATGGAACCAGGCGCTTTCTTGAGGGCGCTCTGGGGCCTGCCAGCGGCATTTTCTTAAGTAATTTTCCCAAACATATAAAAATATAAATTCGTAAGATATTTATACTGTTTATCAATTTAAACTGGCTTAAATACTATGTTGCAAAAATCTTCAAGTATTAATATCATCCATCTACTGCCTATTTGTTGCGGCCTTTTTTAAATCAAAAACTGAAATGAGTATTCCTGAAAAAATATCTCTTGCGTATATCGCGGCCTGGCGTAACGAAGGACCAGGACTTGAGTCGTTCGTTAAGAAATCTTGCTTGGTCTCGTTTTCCGAATCCTCAAAATGGATGGATCCAGCTGAATTTATAATCAGTCATTCAACAACAATGATGAACACCCCGGAGGGTCCTGTTTTCATTTTTCTCAAGAGACAGGGCACAACCTTCCATTTCATCCTGGCTGATGCGTTGGACGAGAGGCTTTGGTCGCTCTTTAATGAGTGGAAAAAACATGGAAAATACCTTTCCTACCTTGGGATGGGCGGCAAGTCCAATCTGCACGCATGCGAGTCGCCAGATTTAAATAGGTTTCAAGAGTTTCGTGACAGGGCTGGACCTCAAAATTTAAATCAATTCAAAGGAGCAGTATGGGAAATATTGAACGAAGACCTGCTGGAGGGTCTTGCTGTCGGAATCCTGCAAAGCGAAGTCGACGCATATGACATCCACAACATTTCGGTCGAGATGAATGTTCTTGACCTGGATATGGATGGTGCATCGCAAGTCATCTAGCGATGGCAAGCCACGTCGTCCCAATACGACTGTCATTGCGCGCCGCTAGTAGTTGTGGCGGAAACAAAGTCTCAAACATACGTACGGCGTAGAAGCCGGAGTAGCGAAACACAGGAGAGAAAAATGGAAGATGTATTTGACAACGAACTCGAATTTGGTCTGTGCCAGACAGGCGCAATCAGCACGGCCAAGGACTTCGCGCCGTTCGCGAGGTCAGCCGCGATGCTGCGACCGACCACGCCGGTGCTTACAGCGAACGTCGACCTCGGCATGGTGGCGAACTGTGCGGGCTCGGGCGCAGGAAATTTCGGCCTTGGCTGCTTCCAGGCAGAGGACTGCATCCTGCTTACGATGCGGCTTCAAGTTGGGACGCTGCAGATTTACTGGTTAGCTGACGCGAGCGACCCAGAGGTCTGGAAGACAATTGATTCCTGGAAGAAGGGCGGCAAAGCGGGCTTTGCCCTTATTCAGGACAAGGGTGCGGCGTTCATCCCCTGGGATATATCTGGCCCGCAGAACGGTGTCGAGCAATTCCGGGGTGAGTGCGGCAAGCAGAAGGCTAACCAGTTTGTGCGGGCAGCCGCGACATTAGCTGGAAGTGGGAGGGTTCACCACCAGGCAACCACCGATATACCGGGCGTTCCTCTTGAGCATGTTTTGGTTAGTGTTCTCATGACTGACCGGCTCATGGAGGTCGTTAAGAAGAACTCTATCGAGCTGCTCGCGCGCGTGCCAACGCTTTCGCGCAAGGCTCCCAGGAAGGCGCACCAGGCTTAATGGGGAGCGTTATGCGCTCCCGACCGTCACGGAGATGCGAGACATCACGACTAGGACCACGAAGGCGACGGTGCCGACGCGCCACTTCTTTCCTTGTCCATGGCCGTTTCAAAGGCCGATAGCCGAGCAAGAGTACCAGTGACGGCGACAGTGTTTCGGAGCAGTCACCAATCGCTTTGCTCGTGCGACGACCATTATTCTGCTTGTCTACGCGTGTTTGGCCTCTGCAACGGCCCTCAAGAGTGCCAACCGGCCTCATCACGGATCAGGATATTGGATATCAAGCTGTCCGTCACCAGCAAGATTGCGATGACAGTAGTCTTGAGCACCCCTGTGTTCGACTGAGAAAAAAACGTCATCGGATCGTAGATTTTGATGTCTGAGGGGAACGTCTCTCTTCAACTCGGCAGTCGCAGCTTTGTGTGGAAATTGACAACAGTGAATTCAGCCAGTTGCGCTCGTTATTGAGCGAGTGCGGGTCTACACTTGCTCTATCGAATGCGTACAACACTGTGCGCGGGATCCCTCCTGGAGAGAAGTCATGAAAATTGCGCAATTTATCGTAGCTGTTGCTATCGCAATTCCGGCTGTTTCTTCGTTGGCGCAGTCGACGCCTACGCCAACGAACGACGATCTCAGTGCGCAAATCGCACACGAAAGAATGACCTATCGATATTCGGAGTCTGCTGATCAAACGCAAGCTTCGATGAATGATGCTAAGCGGACGGGGTTGCCGCCACACCAGATAGCTCAAGTGAATATGGGGCGATATTCGCTTTCAGTAGTACGTCCGTCTTTTTGATATTGTCATGCGTTGGTCTGTGACAAGTTTCCGGACGACGCGTTTGACGTGGTTGCTTTGACACTACGCCGAATACTAGCAGTCTGTTCCTCGCGTGCTTGAATTCTGCCGTTTCCTAAAGGGCGACGTGGCCTTGGCTCCCGGCAATCTGCAAAGCCGCCTGCAGGTCCGCCATATTTTCGATCGACAGGACATATTCAGACAACTTGACCGCACCGTCACCGAACAGCTGGACAACAAAAGAGGCGGCTATTGGAGCCGATACCTCACGCTCGAATAGGCCGTCTGTAAATTGCTGCTGTTCAGTCAGCGAGAGCGAGGCATTCCACGTCAGTGCTATCGGAACGCATGCGGACCCCGTCGCCAAGTTCTTGAGTTCCGTAGTCAATCTCCCCGGCCGAAATATCCAGCAGCGAAAAGGACAAACTCTTCACCCGGGTGCTCAGACTGCGCGTATAACTCGGAATGGAACGCGACGTGGGCCGGATAGCTGGGGTTCGCTGTGAGATGCTCGCGAATTGCGGTATCAATTAGCCTTTGATGCTGGTCCGGCGGTGAAGGTGGCTTTCCGAAGACTTCTGCGTTTCTCTTAGAGCAATTCGCGCGTGCAGTCGATAGGGCCGTGCAGCTCAATGATCATAGCGTTGAACCTACGTACGGGCAGGCCGTGCTCGTGGCAGAGCGCCGTCTTTTGGAACTTTTGCGTTGCCGCTGTGGACGGCAGTACGCGCTTCGAGCTTGCGCTTCGTCGTACCGTACATCGCTGCCATCTATCAAGCGCCTGCGCGTCATGCGAAGAACGGCCAGGCGGGTCTAGGTAGCGAACTGCATCTCGCGGCCACCGCCCGCAGGTTTTTGCGGGTACGTGGTCCATACCTAAGGTGTCGCACGCCGGTCCGTGACTTCAGCGAGCTAATCGATTGATTCATAAGTTTTGGCCGTATAAAACACGTTTTTCAAATTTACACGGCCAATTGAGAAGCGAACCGGCGAGAGGCGGATTACTGGCGTCGCGTATATTTCTTGCCACGACACCCAAGCCACGCATATCAGCCGAAGCAGCGGGCGTCTGGATGAACCCCTGCAAGTTACCGCGATGCGCAGACGTGCTCCACTTAGCGTTGTCGCTCTTCCGTGCCGTAGGCGTTAGATGTCGTCGAGGATTGCTGAGGGGCCTTTTGCTCATTTATCTGCTCAGTATCTGCTCACACTTGAGCAGATACTGAGCAAGATGAGCAGATACTGAGATGGGCACGAACCTCCTTTCGCCCGATGGGTCGAGCTCTCCGCCCACGCCCGGACGCTAAGGTGGTGTTTCACACCGGTAAGCACAAGCCTCAAAACGGGGCACGACAGTGCGCGTCGAATTCGCGGCTGGCGCCCGGACGTTGCGATTCGACCTCGGCCCAGACCATCAGCCCAATCGCTATCTTGTTATGATGTGAGTGAGGTGGACGAAGAACGATTAACGGCAAGTCTCGAACCGGATGATTGCCAGCAGCAGCCTATCGATGGCATGCTTGCGTTGCAGCGCATAGCGCAGGCGAGTCGCCGGTAACGTTACTCGATCCTGTTATTCGGCTGACGACGGAGACTTACTTATGGACGAGGATGACTCGCTGTCGGTTGAAGAGGCTGCGAAGCTTCTTTTTGTCTCCCAGACCCACGCCAATACGCTCGTCCAGCGAGGTGATCTCACCGCAGTTCAGAAGACACCCGATGGCATCGTCCGCATTCTTCGGACGGATGTTCTCAAGTACAGAAATAAGATTCGAGCTGAACAGAAAGCAGGTCTTGAGGCGATGATGGATGCTTCTGAGCGACTCGGACTCTATGACCAGGAGCTCGAAGGCCTGCCGAATCACCGCAACGACTAGCGAGCGTACGAATCGTGAGTCCGTGCGGGCATGGCAGGTGACAGCATGTCTCTCTCGGCACGAACACCGACCTGTCGGCTCGACTTTGCAAAAAAGCGGCGGACCAGATGGTCCGCCGGAAATCATCCATCCGCCATCAGATGCATTCGTTACGACAACGGTTTAACTGCCACGACTACGTGTTCGAATAGCTCGATAACATTCCTATTTACCTCCTTGAATTCTGCGGTTTCCTCAAAGGCGACATGAACGTGGCTCTGGGCAATCTGCGAAGCGGCCTGCAGATCCGCCATATCTTCGGGCGACAGCAAATATTCAGAGAATTCGACTGCATTGTCAGCGAGCAACCAGGCAACAAGGAGTTTGTCGTTAGCGTCGACACCCGCTGCCTGAATGGTCTCGCCGGATATCGCTACTGTCCCTCCAGCGACCACCAGACATTCGACGTCAGTTCCGTCAGGACGTTTGCGGACTTCGACGCGAATTTGCCGGTCAACGTGGTCAATCTCTCTAGCAGAAATATCCGTTAGCGCAGCCACGATGAAGCTTTCGTCCTGGCGCTCAGGTTGCCCGCGTAGCTCCGAGCGGGGCACGACGTAAGCCGTACGGTCAGGGTTAGATGCGCAGTGTTCGGAAATTGCGGCCACCAGTTCAGGGTCGATTTCGGGCGCAACGACCAGGGTGTCATACATGCTTTCTTTGTCCTTTAGGTTGGAGCTGACGGCGGCCTGCTGTCAGCAGACTCAGGTCGTATAGCAACCTGCGCTCTTCCCACGTGGTGTCGCGAACGATGCCATCGTAGTAACGCATTGCTGCCAGTGGCCAGGTATTCAGGTTACCGGTTCGGCCGCCAATTAGTTAGATAAAGATTAACAAATGCGCCCCCGCAGTTCAATAGAGGGGTAAAAATTTATTTTATACGGGACATATCTATGGCTTTGATGTCGAAAATTGATAAGATAAAAAATTATGCGCCACACTGTCTGGGGAAATTTGATAAATGTTATCAATTTTAATTGGACAAGCGGGCAGCGAGATTTTTCTGAAAGTCATGATGGGTAAGGGTTTGATAGAGAATATTCTGGCGTTCGTTGCTGTGGCGAAAACGAAGGCGCCGTCAGTATAAAAATTTAAACGGGGCTAAATACTATGTTGCTCATCTCGAATAACCTGGTTATGATTTGCGTCAACCCGATGACGGAAGGTTACGTCAAAACGATTAAACACTGATTTTATACGATAATGGAACTTTTAAACGCTACACTGAAAATTTTCGCTGACTACGTGAGCCGCGAGCTGGCGCAGCATGGCTTCACCTTGATTTCGCCATATCTCGCAGAGAGGCGCGCGCCCGGTATGCGACAGGGCGTTCTGTTGGGAGTCGACGTTGTGGCAAACGTTGTTTGCACGGCAGTGAGAACCTATTCCGTGTTCACACACGAGCTGGACGACGGGCCCACGGCCGAGCAGCTTGCGACTTCCGGCGTTGTGGCAGGAGCCGTCTCAGGGAGCATGGGGTCATGGGGAGGCGATTTGCGCTCGCCGCTCAGAATGGTGTCGGAAGGTCTTCTGCCGGATTTGCTTCGCTACGGGACCGTCGACACGATAGTGGCAGAGGTCGAAAAGTATCCCGGCTCGGCAAGCCAGTTGATTGGCACCAGTCCTATTGCTGCGACGTTCAATCTTGCGCATTGCCTGGAGACAGTGGGGCGTCTGTCGGACGCAAAGGCGCTGTATCTTGAAACTGCAGCGCGATTGGAGGCGAGCAATGACCCACTTGCGCGGGCATACGCCGAAGCAGCTCAACGACGTGCACAGGCGTTTGAGCACACGGGCACGGAAGAGGGAACGTCGGCGAAATATGGTGGTGTGACAAACGACGCACGCGCAGGATTAGCGCTTTGTGATGCAGACGAGGCGCTGCGTCCCTTCTACGCTGGGTTGTTGCGATACCTTGAGAGCGCCGGCGAGAATCCGGCCACCAGCTACCCCTCGCTACTGTTTCGTGCCATGGATGAGCTGTACGAGACCGGAGCGCGTCCTGGTTTCTGGAAGTCGGTGACCTCGAGCGCGATCATGAGTGTCGTCAAAACGTATGCACGAGATTTCGAGCGACAAATGACCGCGCTCTCACCCACTGAACTCGAAGAGTACGTCGCGGACCTCGAGCTTGGTTTGCAGATGAGGGTGTTCGATGAAACCTGCGCCGAGCGGCTTCTCGCGTTGACGCAGGGGGCTAGGCCAGAGACCCGAGAAGGTGTTTACGAATGGCTTCTTACGGACTTCGACCGCCGGGGTGAGGAAGACAAATCGGACTATCTGGAACGGGACGGATTTAAAGGGGCCGATGCTGTCATTGCGGCGATGGCTCTCCTGTCTAACAGCACCCGAACGTCCTGAGGTCAGCGGCGCTTCGCGCGGGTCCGCTGGAGACCGTTTATTTCAACGTGCGCAAATCTGTTCATGCAAATTGTCATCGGGGGTTCGCCGATTATCACAGAGCCTATCCATCCGAGCATCGCAGATAGAGCGACGCTGGTCCGAAGTCATATCGAGCAGCATTCGCGCTGCGCAAGGCACCGACTTTGCTCGGTTGCCAGGCCAGTATGTGAACTTGTTTGCAAACGATGGGCGGTTCAGCAGCTTTTCATTAGCAGGACCGCGTCTCATCGACGGATGTATCGAACTTCATGGTCGGCGAGTTCCGAGTAGCGTATGCAGCGATCTGGCGATACGCAAGTTCAAGTGTGGCGACGATGTCGCGTGACGAGGGCCGTTCGGCGACTTCGGATTGCGCCAGAATCAGGAAGCAGCACATGCAGTTTTCATGTGTACTGGCACTGGCTTTGCATTTGTCCGGACGATTGTCGAGAGCATGTTATTTAAAGCTCGGTGTCAACCGATTTCGTTGTATTGGGGCGGTCGCTCGGATGCCGATCTCTACTTTCAGGGTATAGCTTGCGAATGGACCCGGTTGCACAATAATTTCCACTTCATTCCGGTTGTGCCGCGCGGCGGGCAGGGCATCGGAGATGCGTGCCCGGGACGCGCACAGCACGCCGTCATGGCGGACGCTGTTGTGTATGCATGCGGCTTCCCTGGAATGATCGTGGATGCCCGCGAAGCGCTAACCACGCAGCGCGGGTTGCGGCCCAACGCTTTTTCGCGGATCGTTCGGGAGTATCGAAGTCGGGTCCTCAATCAGCTCAGCCGGCATCGTAAGGCCTGATATTCGAACAGGAGTCAATGTGGAAGTCCGAACGCGCTGTGCGTCAGGGACGGCGCGCCTCTGCGCCGTCTAGTCTTGCGGGCTTTTCCCGCTTGCAGCCAGCTGGCAGTAGGAATTCCAGTTCTCCCCGCGCCTGGCGCTGCAGCCGCAGGCTTGGGGGGCAGAGAGGACGTCAACCTTGACGTCGATTTCTTCAAGAAGATCAATCATAGCTATGGTCACGATGTCGGTGACGAGGCGCTGCAGGTGCTCGCGAAAGCTGGTACGTTAATTACACACGAGTCCAAGCTGTTCGCATGCTGGGGAGGCGCAGAATTTGGCGCAGCGCTGCTCGGCGCGGATGCCGGTCTGGCGCGCACTATCGCAGACATTCCGCGTCGGTGCCTCGTGCAGCGGGATTTCGAGCACACGTGGTGTGTGAAACCAATTCCGTTCACTGTCAGCATTGGCGAGGTCATACGCGAGACAGGCGAGCGTGATGTTAACGCGTTAATGAGACGCGGAGACCGAGCGAAGGAATGAGGCCGCAATCGCACCGAGGTTGGATAGTGAATCGGAATAAGCTGCTAAGTTAGGCGCGTTTCTTCGATGCATTGTCTGCTTCAGATTCGCTTTTAGATGAGCACACGCAGCGGAGATGACATTCGCAGGTGTGGGTGGCAAACCGTAGCCGGTCTTCCTGCTACGACGCTGGTGTAACTTTCTGTAGCTTCATAATCAACCTGAGGTGCTTTTCAATCGTCCGAAGATTCTTGCGAAGCCCCATGTGATCGGCAGCGTAGAGGCGGACATAAGGCTCATTGCGATATGCGACAAGTCGCGCATCACCGTTGCTCGGATCATCAACGTGAGAACCGAGGAAGAGGGCCGAGAGAAGTTCGCGAACAGAAACGTCGTTGCGAATCTCAAGCCTTTCAGCGTTTTCTATCAGCTTGGGCTCTCCAATCTGCTCCGAAATCTCACCAATAAGTGTCACCACTCGATCGGAGAGGCGTCGATTGCCGAATGCCTGAACGACCGCCGCCGGTATGCGGCTGGCTTTAAGGCAGCGTGATACCTGAGTTATCGATTCGCCAATCCCACTTGCTAGCGTCGATTGGTTAATCCATAAACCTTTCGCGAGCATTGTTTTGAAAAATAGTCCTCGATCGTGCATCGATGCTTTCGAGGATTTCATCGTCAAATAGGCTGCTCTAGCCTCTTCGCGAGACTTTTCCAGTTCCAATTCGGAAAGATCCACGTGTCCTCCAATGATCACTATTCTAGATTTTTCGAATAAAATTTGAATTTATTCGATTATTACAAAGTTTTTAAAATACAATAAGGCTTGCCAACCAGATTGGATGGTTTGCAAAAACATATCATCAATTGCAGATAACAGACTAATACTATGTGGAGATGCGAGTGAACTAAACCGCGTTGCCTATCATTCGCCATGATGGAAATATAAGCCTCGGTGCAATCCGCCGCTCAGCATGTGGCAGTTCTTGGCCAGCGTATCATTTTGGCCTGATGGGAATTACTTACCAGCTGAGACGTTTGATGGTCTCGTCGGGAGCTTCATGATTGGATGACGGCAGCTATGCGAATGTCACAGAGACTAGGCGGGCGCGCTCATTGGAGACTGCGTCATCGAGAATCCTCCCCGACCGTGGCGCGCCTGAAAATCTACGCGGGAGCAGGGAAGCCAGAATAGTGTGCGCTGTGGTCGTCGTTGTGTCCGAGCATGCCTGGTTTAGTCAACAGACCGGTCGGAAAGACATAGCTTGTGACACGACGCCTCGGAAATTCATGCCAGCCGATGTTGAATGCAGCAAGCTTCGGGAAAAACTGGAGTTCGCTGTAGGGCAAATGGTCGTGGATCCACCACGCGATCGACTGCCACTTCCCACCACTGTCGATGTGGTCGACCAACCAAGGGACGACGATGGTCGCCATCGCGCCCATGCCGCCGTCGGCGCTGCGCTGATCCCAGATATGCCGCGCGCGATTGCGTTCATTGGAAGCACAACTGTGAAAATATGCGTTGCCGAAAGCATTGACTGTGGAGGAGCGGTAAGCCGAGCGGATCGAGATTCGCCCAAAGGCGGCCTGAAGCGGCTCTAACAACTCTTCACACAGGCGCTGACCGGCTGCAACTGCAAGGTCTGGATCGTCTGGCAGGTTCTGCATGCCGTGGACATTGGCGATTTCGCTGTACAGAAATTCGCGCATAAAAAAGTTCGTGGAGAGTCGGATGCGCCCAAGGGTTTCGGCGCTTCGGACCGTTTTTAATTTGCGCATAGCTAAATTCCCGCTGATAGACCGTCGGATTGCGCTCCGTGCAGTTGTTTTCCGTTTGAAGTGCAGCAAGGCTCGATAACCGGTCGTGAACAAAATTGCATCACCGTGTGTCAATACCGCGTCGAACGTGTCCCACTCGGCGAGGCCTGGCGCATCGGATATCAGGCCCAGTCACAAAGCAACCTCCACAGGGTCAAGCTTGGTAACAGATGAATCTGGTCATTGCGCATCTACAAGAATCACAGACGTCGTGCCATACCGATAGCGACAGAGACCAGCCATCACACATCAGATTGCGATAGCGGGTATTGTCGACAAATCCGTTGATCTTTCTCGATTCAGGTCGAAGCATAATGCGTCCACTTGGTCTTGTTTGGGACAAACTTCGAAAAGTACCCAAAACATAGTGTTCGCCAAAGACGCTAGACGGCCGCAATGCAGTCGATCTCGATGTCGAAGTGCCCTGGCCACGCTGGCACACAAACGAAGATTCGCGCTGGCGGATCTTGTGAGAAATACCGAGCGTAGATTGAATTGACGGATGCGAACATCTCAACAGAAGTGCAATAAACGTTGCATTTCAGCACATTGTCAAGCGAGCTGCCTGCCGTCTCGAGGCAAATTTTGATCTGCTCAAGAACAAGCTCCGTCTGTCGCTCGATTGGCGCGTCGACGACTTCACCCGTGTCAGGATCAAATGGCGGCAAACCCGAAACATACAATATGTCACCGTGCCGTGTCATAACGGAAGTCGGTGCTTTCCATCGTTCCAGGTATGTAGACAGAGGCTCAACGCGGATGATCTGGCGCTTCATGATGGAGATCCTGTTCAGGTGGTGTGACCTTTCTGGGGCATACGTGAATCCTGGAGTCTTGATATGTTAATGCTGACCTGAAGATCCATATTTCATGTTGTTGTGAAATGACAACTTACAAGGCAAAAGAGAGTGCGAAGGTGAGAGCACCACTTGGGTAGAATTCGCGTTAGAGGATGCCTGTCATCCAGACGTCGGACATCATCCTCACAGGCTTGGTCGTGCAAAAGCACGAATGGTCGCGGTCCCCCGGGGTCTCGTTTCAGCCACGCTAACTATATATATTCACGGGAACGCTGTGCAACGCCGTGTGGCCTAGACGCAATTGTCATGGTACATCGCAAGAGCGTATTCAGGGAATCCGGCATATCATCTGCCAAACCTTATTGCCATGGCATTTTCTCTTATGACCAAAAGCGAGCCGAAGGATGGCGCTGTCCGGCCATCGCGTGCAGTTGACGCGTTGGTCGCTGCGATATTCGCATCAAGCATGGCATTCGTTGACGGTACGGTCGTTAATGTTGCTACGGCGAAACTTCAGGTCGTATTTTCCGCGACCGTAGGAGAGGTCCAGTGGGTCGTCGAGGGATATGCCCTGACGCTCTCGGCGCTTCTCTTGATTGGAGGCAGACTTGGGGACATATATGGCCGCAGACGTACCTTCATCTGGGGGAGTATTCTCTTCGGCGTTTCGTCGTTTTTGTGCGGCGCATCAGGGTCACTGACGGGTCTCGTATTCGCACGGGCGGCTCAGGGAGTCGCTGCTGCAGTGCTGATTCCCGGTAGTCTCGCCTTGATTACCTCTGCCTATCCGCCAGCCGCGCGAGCCCGGGCTATTGGCATATGGTCTGGTACTACGGCTGTGATGGGTGCTATCGGTCCGTTTCTCGGTGGATGGGTAATCGACCATTTTTCCTGGCGAGCCGCGTTTTATATCAACCTTCCACTTGCCGTCCTTTCCGCACTTTTTGCTTTACGAGTCGAGGAAAGTCGCGACCTGGAAGACAGGCGTATGCCAAGCTGGGCTGGAGCCGCGAGCATGGTTACTGCCTTCGTAACCCTGACGTATTCGCTGCTTGAGGCGCAGCGTGAGGGCGAGCGTGCGATGCTTGCCGCGCTAGCAAGCGCTATATTCTTTTTTCTTTTTGCTATCTGCGAACGTCGCGCGAAGGCGCCACTATTTCCTTCGGTGCTGCTAAAGACACCTATGTTTGTTGGGGTGAACGTGATTACATTGTTCCTCTACGCCGCGTTGTCTGCAACGATGTATTTCCTGCCTTTGAATCTGATCCAGGTCCAGCATTACGCAGCGTCCGAAGCGGGAGCCGCGCTCGCGCCAATGATTCTCGCGCTGTTTGTACTGTCGCCCTGGACCGGAAGCCTGCTGCCGAGATTCGGGGCCCGCTGGTGTTTGACAGTCGGATGCTGTGTTGCGAGTGCCGGCTACCTCGGCCTGTGTGTGCCTGGTGTGGGAGGGGGCTACTGGTCGACGTTCTTCGTACCGATGCTGATTCTCGGAGTGGGGATGTCCATCTGTGTATCGCCGCTAACGACAACGGTAATGAATTCAGCGCCTGACAGTCAGTTAGGGGTCGCGTCTGGAATCAACAACGCAATCTCGCGTATGGCGGGATTACTCGCCATTGCTGTGTTTGGCCTCCTTCTGTCGCTGACCTTCAACTATCGCCTCGATATTGCGCTACGCAAACTGCGACTCACACCTGAACTACAGGCGCAAGTCGACCAGCAGAAACCACTGCTTGCTGCCGCGCATTACGCTGCGTCTTCCGTTGATAACGCCGTTCAGGTGTCTTTCGTTGATGCGTTCCGGCTTCTGATGGCCAGTTCTGCCGGACTAGCCCTTGTGGGTGCAGCCTGTTCGTGGTGGATGCTTAAGTCCGAGGAGGCGAGAACCTGACGCTGACGTGACGCCTGTCGAGTCGTCGCAAATGTCTCGAAAGCTATTTCTGAGGATTCTTTCACCTTTGAATAGACATACCGAGGTCGCGGCCAGCATAGCCGTTGTAATCGAGGCATCATGCGGTTGATGTTTGAGCACGAAAGCAAGGCCGACCATCCGAGAAACCAGGTATTCACGGATGAACAGAACACATCATGTCCAGAAAGCCCGATCCGCTTCGATACGGAACAGTTGTCATCTGAGGCGATGCGGCCTAACCGAGGCGCACAGGTCTTCCATCTCTACGCTCTTCGCCATGAAGCAGCTATTCCACGCGCTCGCGTAATTGTCTCGAAATGAGTTGGCCTGCACGATTCTTACGATGCCTCTAGAATTAGAGCGAATTTCGCAACCCCAGCTTGTTGGGTATCAAATGACGTTGCGCGGCAGACAACAAGACACGGAGCAGGCATGAACCGAGAAAGCATGATACTTGGCGCTTTTTTCTTCAACCCGCAGGGCGACCACCGGATGTCATGGCGACATCCTCGTGCTCCTGGTGAAGAGATATTCCATCTCCAGTATTACCGCGATGTGGCCGCGTTGGCAGAGTCTGCATGCCTTGATGCTCTCTTTGTCGCTGATCATGTTGCGATGTGGGATACCTTCGAAAGCAATGTGGCTCACTATGCTAATGCTCGTCTCGAACCCATAACCTTGCTATCTGCACTTTCCGCCGTCACACGAGACCTTGGTTTAATTAGCACGCTGTCCGCCTCGTTCAGCGAACCGTACAACGTGGCTCGCATGTTTGCGTCCCTGGACCATCTCAGTCACGGTCGGGCTGCGTGGAATGTCGTGACGTCAAGCATGGACGAAGAGGCAATGAATTTCGGCCGCGATTCCACCCTCGAACACGCTCATCGGTATGAGCGTGCTACCGAGTACGTGGAAGTCGTCAAGGCGCTATGGGACAGTTGGGAAGATGGCGCCGTGCTGCTCGACCGCAAATCTGGCCTGTTCGCTGATCCTGGGAAAGTACATCGCGTTGAGCATTCAGGACGGCATTTCTCGGTGAGAGGTCCACTCAATGTGCCCCGTCCGCCACAGGGACATCCGATTATTGTGCAGGCAGGGTCGTCCGGAGATGGCAAGAATCTGGCAGCGCGCCATGCCGATATGCATTTCTCAATGTGTCGCAGCATCGAGGAAGGGTTGGCTTACCGGAAGGATCTGAACGAGCGCCTCAGGCAGTATGGGCGCACTCAGGAGAGCCTGAAAATCCTGCCCGGCATACAACCTGTTCTGGCGGCCTCTCAGGCAGAGGCAAAAGAGAAGCGTGAACTGCTCGAGACTCTGGTACCTGAACGCATGGGCGTGGATCTCGTATCGAGTTGGTGCCGGGTCGATCTCTCGAAAATGCCACTCGACGGACCGCTCCCAGATTTGCCCGACGAGGAAACTTATGATGGTCAGCGCAGTAACCTCGCGCGATTGAAGGCATTCAAGGAACGGAACATGACCATCCGGGAGGTTGCACGCCTACTCACAAACTCTGGTGCGGCACCGGTAGTGGCAGGAACGGCAGCGCAAATTGCTGATTTCATGGAAGAGTGGTTCAAGGCTGGCCTGTGCGACGGCTTCAATCTGATGTTCCCGGTCCTTGTCGAAGATATGTTTGACTTCGTGCACGGGGTGGTTCCAGAGCTCCAGCGACGCGGTCTTGCTCAAACCAGCTATCGACCAGGCACATTACGCGACAAGCTTGGGCTGATACGTTCGCCTAATAGCCTCGCAGTTCGCTCCTGACGGACTGCACAGGACGCCGGCGGAGCAATGGCTCAGTAGCGCCCGTATTGAACCCGGTTCCAAGCACTATTTCAGAGATATCGAGAACACTCTTTTTTCAAATGACCAAGAAAAACAATCCTTTCCGTACTATCCGTGACAACGGTAACGAAATCCAGAACCACGTAATCGATGAATTCCTCTCTGGCCGGCTTTCGCGCCGGGAGCTGCTCCGTGCAGGCAGCATGCTTGGCTTGTGGACGCTAGGCGGCAGCGGACTTATTGCTTCGTTCTCGTCTCAAGCAGCGAGTCCAGTTGCACGTACGATCCGCATTGGCCATCCCATGCCGTCAGGCGCTATCGATCCGATTACGGCTTTCGACGTAGCTAGTCCGGCGCTTCTTAATCAGAGTGGTGAATATCTCGTGAACTCTGATAGCGTGGCTGCAACTCTGCGTCCCGCACTGGCATTGTCCTGGATGCCGAACAGCAAGGGTGACGTTTGGACATTCAGGCTACGTAAGGGCGTTCGTTTTCAGAATGGTCAGCCCCTGACAGCCAAAGATGTTGCCGCGACCTTTGACAGGCTGACGGACCCTGCGGCCGGCTCAGCTGCTAAGGCGACGTTTCGCGGAGTGCTGTCGAAGGGCGGCACGCAAGCACGTGACGAGAACACAGTCGAATTTCATCTGGACGCTCCGAATGGATCGTTCCCGTGGTATGTCTCATCAGACACGATCAACGCTGTGATCCTGCCTTTCGATTTCAAGGGCGCTTACGAGCAGTCATTTCCCGGCACTGGACCGTACAGGCTCGAGCGTTTCCAGCCGCGCGTCGGGGTGACGTTCGTTCGCAACGACAACTACTGGGGCGCCAAAGCGAAAACGGAACGCCTGGAGTTCAAGTTCTACGGCGACCAGCAAGGTCAGATTCTGGCAATGCAAGGGCGTGAGGTCGACTTGCTCACGCGTTTCACCGTCCACGGCGGACTGGCCTTGTTGAACAGCCCCGAATTCAGGGTGGCAGGGACGCGGTCAAGCACGCACCGCCAGGTTCACATGCGCACGGACCAAGGTGTGTTCAAGGACAAGCGCGTACGGCAGGCCTTGGCCTTGAGCCTGGATCGCGAAGCAATGGTGCGCGGTCTTCTGATGGGGAGAGGGGTGCCAGCGAACGATCATCCGTTCGCGCCGGTCTTTCCCATATTTGATCCGTCTGTACCGCAAAAATCGAAGGATCTGGAGGGCGCCAAGGCGCGTCTTGCTGCTGCAGGCGTCGGTAATGGCTTCTCCGCAACTTTGACGACAGAGGCGTTCCTGGAAATGCCGGACCTGGCCGTCGTCGTGCAGAACGCCGCGAAATCGATTGGGGCGAATATTTCGCTACGCGTCGAGTCTCAGGAGGCATATTACGGTTCAGGTACTCCGGGAAAATCGGACTGGCTCGACTCGCAGATGGGGATGACCGACTACGGGCATCGCGGTGTGCCGGACTCGTTCCTCAGAGGGCCATTGATGAGTGGAGGGGCCTGGAATGCCGCCCATTTTGCGAATACTCAGTACGATCAGCTGGTCGCCCGTTATACGGCTACGCTGGATGTCCGCGAGCAGAAAGAAATCGCCGGCAAGATTGAGCGACTGTTGACTGACGAAGTTCCGGTCGCCATTCCGTACTTTGCGGACTCCCTGATTGTTACCAGGGCGAACCTTGAAGGGGTGCGTTTTTCGGCGATGGCCCAGCTATACCTCGATCAGGCGGTGCTTTCGTAAGGCCTTTCAACGGCAGCAGCATGCTGTTTGCTCGTGCGCGCGGGATATTCTCGGGTTTTCCAAACGGAAGAGGAGTTCGTAAAGGTCTGAAAAATCGCTTTTGAGGACAAAATTTCGACACAGTATCTCCAAGAAATATACTGCTGTCGAATCTTGCAATGTCGGTAATCATGACGAGCAAGCGGAGGAAGTCCAACCTGCTTCCTGCGGAGTCGATCGGGGGGCAGCGGCTTCAGCCAGGCATAATCACGAAATCTGCAGCGATGTGATTTCCAGCGCATCGTATCCATATGGAACTAGCCGAACAGGATGCGCTAAATCGTATTACTTGAGATGCCTGTGCAAAAACTGCAACATCAACGTGGCAATTTCATCGACTTTTTCATCGAAAGCGAAGTGACCTGCGTCGAGCAAGTGAATTTCTGCATCCGGTAGGTCGCGTCTGAATGCTGTCGCTCCAGGGGCGATGAACGAAGGGTCATTGCCTCCCCAAACCACCAAAGTCGGCGGCTTGTGCTCGCGCATCCAAGCCTGCCATGCCGGATACGAGGCGACATTCGTGCGATAGTCGTATAGCAGCGCTCCCTGGATTTCGCGCTGACCCGGTCTGGACAAGTGAGCGTATTCGTCGGTCCAGCTGTCCGGGTCGTATCGATCAGGATGCGAGCTGCCTGCCGTGTGGCGTTGCTCGGTCGCCGATAGGGACATGAATGCATCGAGTACCTCCGGGTGTGCATCAGGGCTTCCCCAGTACTGAGCTATGCCAGCCCACTTGGGCCCAAGTCCCTCCTTATAGGCATTCGCATTCTGAACTACGAGGGCCTGCAGGCGTTCCGGATGCGCCGTCATGATCCGAAAACCGACAGGTCCACCATAGTCATGCAGATAAAGACTGTATTTGTTGATGCCAAGCTGCTCGAGAAAATCGTTGGTCGTTTGCGCCAGATGGTCGAAAGTGTAGGCGTAAGAAGATGGCGGCGGAGCATCGCTTTGACCGAAACCTGGGAAATCGGGGGCCACCAGATGATATCGAGTAGCGAGCAGCGGGATGATTGTGTCGAATTCGCGCGATGAGGACGGATATCCGTGCAGGAGCACGATTGTGGGCGCATCTTGGGGGCCAGCTTCCCGATAGAAGATACGAACGCCATCGACCATTACTCTGTGATAGGTAATCGTAGCAGAAGTCGATTCCAAAGCAGCAGCTTGCGCGCCCCCTGAAAAGAATAGCGTAGCGGCTGTCAAAAGAATTTGAGCTTTCACGGTGATGTTCCTTGTGGCTAGGTTTGTTCAGCGTTGTTGATATACGGCGGTTGCGTGATTTCCAGCGACACATTTGCATCACTTTTCACGCAGGCTGCCCCGTATCTCTATTGCGGTCAGCGCGAGAGTTGGTCATAGATCTAGTTCGTCGACCCGCTGCAACTTGTTACAGTCTCAGCGAATTCGTTTGACACAGATGCCTTCACGTTGCGTCGCTTGGACGACAGCGGGGAACGCTCCGTCGAAGGGGCGGCGATGTGAAAGTCGCAAAGCCGTCCGCTCATCATGGGGAACTGCGTTACGTACTACTCGATACAAGTCGGATCTTTTTGACGGCGCCGCTGCGCTCACGCGGAGGGCTTCGTTGCACCGCTACGACGCGAGCCGTGCTGCGCACCCAGCTTCACACAGAGGTTGATATACCACCTGACGCGCGAGTCCTCGCTGATATTGCCCGCGCCCAGTTCATAGTCTGCGAGACCATAGCTATCCCACAGCGACAGGACCATCTGGCCGATGAACAACTGTCCGTTGCGGTAGCAGATTGCGTTCCCTTTAAACGGATTCCAGCCCAGCGAGCGGCGCGAACCGCGCGATGCCCGCCAGCGCAGCTTCACCTTCCGGGCCTGCTTTCTGCGTGTGGCGTATTCTTCGGCGACCGCCTGGATCGTGCCCGAGTGAAGACCAAACCCGGCCTTGCCGGCGCCCTTCGTGAACGGATGAAAGTCGTAGCCCGAGAGGAGTCGCCGCTCCCGCTCCCATACCTTGAGCGACAACTCGTTGCAGTAGTTCCAGAGAAAGTTCACCGCGTGTGCCTGCTCCTGCAGCGCACGGGAGTGCCTGTCTTTGAGTCGAAGGCGGAGCACGCGGGTAGTCTGCTGCATGTGCCGATAAAGTTGTTTCTCCGTATAGGCACACCTCGAATTCTATTTAAATAATCACAACATCCGCGCTGCGCTGTCTACAGCCGCCTTTCATCCCCGGCCTGAAGACCGAGGCCATCAGGCAATGCCACGGATAAAACCGCTTCCGCCAGTGCGCAAAAACGAATTAAAACCGATGTCATTGTATTTTTCTGTAGCTTGAATCCGGCTTGACTCGGCAAGCACAAGCGCCTCCTCGCGAAAGATCTGCCACTTCCTTTTCAACAATGCAAGCTCAGGGATGTGCGAGGATGGGATGTAGAACGTATTCGGAACGCTTGCGAAAAGGTAGGTCAAACGGTTGAGAGGCGCTGTAAAAGTGGAATGGTCGAAAATCTGTCTGGAAAAACTGCCGTGTCGCGCGCTGCCTCGGCGATGTGTAGAGACCGCGCAAACGAAAAAGAGGAACAGGATCGCCCACCGCATTGACCAAACTCTCCGCGTTTTTTCGACTTTGCGGATGATATCTGCAGCTAAGCAAATGCGCTGTCGAAGTGTGTAATTATTTGATTTATATGAAAATATTGAGTGACTCGCGGGGCGAGTGAGTCTAACGGGCGTCCTGCAAGTTCAAACCGATCATCGAATTTTCTTGATAGCGTTACTTTCCCAACGGTCCTGAAGTACCTGCAGAATCCGGATTCGCGGTCCTTAGCGCGAAGCATTCCATCATTGATCACCTACTCGGTGCTGTCCGTGTCGTTGCGCTATTGCTCTGTGGCGCGGCGCGCAGCGCACAGAGGTACAGTCAGCGGAATGAGGGCGCTCGTACCCGAGCGCCCACGCTCAAAAATATAACTCGATCACGAGCTTTCGATTCTATCGAAATCCAAGATAGCAACTATACGCCAGTGACACGGAGAACTAAGCCCTAGGTCAGTGTTCTGACCAGTTCCTAGATGAAAGCACGAGCAATTGTGTCGTTCGCCTAGGAGCGTCTTGGCGGCAGAGGATGGCGTGCCTCATGGTATGAGCGTGCCAGTTCAATGTTTGCGCCGCCGCCGACCTTTGCCCATCCGGTCAACTGCTCAAACGGATTTGTGCTCTCGACTACGTCGTATCCTGCACTGGTTAGTCGATATTCAGCGGGTGTCGTGCATTCCGCGACCAAGCCCATGTCTTTCAGGAGGGCCAGATGAAGCCTGATTTCTGGCCAGGTATGCCCTGTTGTTTTACTGACCGCATGCTCAATCTCTTTACAGCACTGAGTTGGCTCTTCATGCTCCTGCATAGACGTTAAGATGGTTTTGAGAAGTTGGCTGTCTCTTCGCATGTTGACCTCGCTGGTTGACCATCGAGTTATAACGATAGCAGCGTTAGCTCGAAGCTGCACAGATATTCGGCAATTTTTCGCGTGCTACGGCAGCGGCAACAGGAAACAAGAGCCTAAGTGAGGTTGGCGAGTGACCGAGTACTTCAAATGCGATGATTTATTTTTTAATAAATAAATTAAAATCCTCAGTAGAGGCAATTTGTTTTGAAAAACATGAATAATATCTTGATCAGTGACGAATATCTGTTGGTATTGCCAGTTCGCATCGGTTGCAAGCTTCGACTGAAGTGCTCGTTGCTCTGAGCCGGCGGTCAAAGAAACGATCAAAGGGAAGTTTCATCGGAGGCACCTACCTTTTTGTGCAACTCGTGCCAGCGTCCATCGCTCCTTACGCGCGACCACGAAAAAGTCCGATTTTTCGGCAATGTTGGGGAAAAAAAAGCCGACCCATTAAGGTCGGCTAAAGATTCTGGCCATTTCGAGGGCTAGACCAGAACCTGAGAGGTCGCATGATGTCAAGAGGACGTCACAGAATCAGCACAGCCTTGATCACGCACGGCTGGCATTCACCCGCTTGCAGATGATGCTCAACAACTATGTCACATCTGAGAATGCAGTAGAGAAGGTTGGAACAACCAGGCGCCCCGTAAGCCACTAGATGCGGCAATCAAAGATATTCGCTTGACGGCACAACATTGCAACGAAGAGATCGTCTCTTGCTAACGACATTTCTTACGCCGGTGAGGCCTACAGGATGAATCTTATTCTGACCCTACGTAGTTAAATACAGCTATCGTGGATAGTACACGAAATCCTGGTATGTGGGCTGCAGCGTGAGCAAGATCAGCTGTTTCGAAACGAACTTCGCGGTAGAGCGCAGCGCAGTCAAGGTAGGCGAAGCTCTTCATTACACAGATAGTCTCCAGCGGCTGCAAAACCCAGACGCCTGTCCAGAGTGGCATCTATCCTCGAGAGAAATCGGCAGCCATCCTAGACTTGACTGCAGTTTCGATGGCTCGCCGATCGCTGGGCATCGTATATAACGCAACCATGTTGGAGTAATACGAAGAAGCAGATTGTGGAAATTGTCATTGTGCTTGGCGCCGTTGTCCTGTACTTGACACTGGCAATGGAAGCGGATGTACAGAATCGCCCTGGCGCATTCGCCGTAACGGTAGCGAACAGCTGCTCGGATAGACCATAGTCGAACGGGTAGTCACGTTCCTGTGAGCACGTCGTCCAGGATTCGGTAGAGTCAAGCGTTTGCCCCATCTTGGGAGGCAATTCGGGCGTTCGACTGCGCGAGCGACAATCGAAAAACTGATCACGCACTCAGCGTTACACGCATCGTCCGGCCGACGAGTCAGCGTGTGAAGACAGTGGGCGACCACGGCGCGTCGTGCCTTCTGTGCTGTAGGCTCTCCAGTGATTTGCTCGCGGACGCCACTACACGTCCCAGAGGTATAGAAAGCAGGCAATCGCCGCTCCATTAGTGTGATTGTTTTGAAGACAAGTTTCTAATCGATGCGACGACGCTAGACATGTGCTTCATGTAGGGCCGCGCCAATGCGGTAAATCAGCGGACAGCGGGCGCGTCGCCCGTTAAAATCGCGCGAGCTTGGGGCACACGTGTTTTGTCTAAGCCACGAGCGAAGTCTCGGCCTTTCAGGCAGAAGCAGTTCACTGTGAGAGGAGGTGAAGTTTGCGTTCTTCCATTGCGAGACTGTCTGCGTCTGGCAGGGGTGTTACGGGGCCGTCCGCGCGTTCATAAATCTTTGCCAGGCGAGCGTTCTCTTCTACCATGTGTTTCTGGTCGTGGGGAAGCTCATATGTGGGCATGATCGCGCCCACTGGACAAACCAAGGTGCAGGTTGTGCAGTTAACGCAAACTTGGGGATCAATCACCACAAAATTTTTCCCCACCCGGAATGCATCCACGGGGCACGCAGCGATACATTCGCCATAACGGCAGCCAATACACCTTTCAGTTACGACGCAGGTCATGGTGTCACCTTGTCAACAGTAGTCATGCCAATCGGGGAATCGCCACAGAGCGACTTGCGGGAGAATCGTTCCATGGCAGGTCACACTTGAAAAAAGCTCGTAGTATCAGTTTTTTGACAAGTCGCTCCCGGACGTTTCGCCAGCGGCATAGGTCGCTATCAATGTGAAGATTCCGAGGAGTGCGATTAAGCATGAAACGGATTCGATATGCCCCGTGAAGGCCATTAGTGAAGTGGCGGCGATCGGAGTTAAACCGCCACCAATCGCGGCCGCTACCTGGACGCCTAGCGAGCACCCACTGTAGCGCACCTTCGTGCCAAAGAGTTCAGGTATGCATGCCGCCTGAGGACCGAAAAGCGTGGCGTGACCAAGACTCATGCAAACTGCCATTGTGATGATCACAGTCATCGGGTCGCCTGACTGGACCAACCAGAAGAGCGGGAACGCAGCAAGAACGGTCGACGCCGCACCGAAGTAGTAGAGCGGCTTGCGACCAAAGATGTCCGACAGATATCCAGCAAGCGGCACAGTAACGAATTCGAGTGTCGCGGCTAGTAACAGGCCGCTGAGCATGACTGTTTTTGGGATGCCGATTGTCTTGTTTCCGTACATCACGAGAAAAACAGAAAGCAGATAGACCCAAGCCACTTCGGAAATCTTCAGACCTACCGAAACGAAGAAGCTGCGCTTGTAGGAGCGAAAGACTTCGAGGAGCGGCATTTTAACCGGCGCATCATGCTTCATCGCTTTAAGAAATTCTGGCGATTCAGAGACCCTGAGGCGAATGACCAGCCCGACCATTACGAGTGCGATGCTGACTAAGAAGGGAACGCGCCATCCCCAAGCGAGAAACTGCGTTTCGGGCAACCGGCTGACAGCGGCGAAGGCAGCGGTAGAAAGTACGATCCCGAGCGGGAAGCCTACCTGGACAATTCCGCCGAAAAAACCGCGTCGATTAGGCGGTGCATGCTCGACGACCATCAACGCTGCGCCGCCCCATTCGCCACCGAGGCCTATTCCCTGAAGGATTCGCAGCGTAATAAGGATCACCGGTGCCCAGACGCCAATTTGGGAGTAGGTGGGCAGGAGGCCGATGAGGAATGTGGCTCCGCCCATCATGAACATTGTGATCATCAGCATGGTCTTTCGACCGATTCGATCGCCAAAGTGGCCGAAAATAGCGCCACCGAGAGGACGCGCGATAAACCCGGCAGCGAACGAAGCTAGAGACGCAATAGTCCCGACAAACGGGTCGAACGCAGGGAAGAACAGTTTGTTAAAGAGCAGCGCGGCTGCAGTGCCGTACAGGAGAAAATCGTACCATTCGACGGTCGTTCCAATCACGCTGGAAACCATGATGACTCGCATCCGCGTTTTCTCACTGGTTTCATCAGATGTGCCAGCTGAAAGCACGTCCAGCTGGTCACTTTGCAAAATTGCCATGTCAGATCTCCTAGCCGGGTTCGGCGTTGTCCACGTCCACAGGCGTCCGAATGTTTACCGAACGTGAGTTGAGAGTAGCCTGAAAAAAAACATTTGCAATAATAAGTTGCGTAATGGGAAACACTGACCTATATTTGTCTACAACCGCCTCCCCGGTGGCTTCATTCACTGATGATTTAGGAGATGACATGGATGCAACGTCGACGAAACCGCACTTCGCGCAGCGGCTGCAGGGCAAACTCGAACCGACCCCCGGCGGATCTGTGTATGTAGACCCGAGCAAGCTTGAGTGGGAGAAATCTCAGTTCGACAAAATCTGGATGAAGGTCCTGTACCGCAACGATGAGATTGGCGAGATGACGGTTCTGTTGAAGTGGGAACCGGGCGCGACGTTGCCTTTCCACCGTCATCCCGAGATCGAGCAGAGCTATGTGCTTGAGGGCTCCTTTTACGATCACGACGGAATCTGTCGGGCGGGCGAGTTCGTGTGGCGCCAGCCCGGATCACTCCACCAGACGCACACAGATGAGGGTTGCGTGCTGCTCGCGATTTACCGCAAGCCGAACGTTTTCTTCAATGCTGCGGGGTTTGAGAAGAATCCCCACTAAGCACGTGCGGGGAAACTTTCGGTTCCACAGGTTTCCTCGCAAGCGCGCAGCAGCTAGAATCGGGTCACCGCGCACGGTGACCCGATTTTTCGTTTACAAGCAGGAGGGTCGGGCGCGCGTTGACTTCTGGGCGATTGCGATGACTAAACGACGACAAGATGCCGATCAATTGGTGGGCGAGCCAACACTGCGAGAGATGGATGAGGCAGACCGGGATGAGGAGATGGTCTGTCGACGACTTCGGGAGCTTCGTCAGAAGCGAGAAATGACTCTGGAGACGCTGGCCGACTTATCTGGTTTTACGAAGGGCTATCTTTCCCGCATCGAGAACGGGAAAAAAGCTCCTCCAATTGCATCGCTCGCGCGGCTCGCGCGGGCATTGGGCGAAGATCTCGGTTACTTCTTTCTGGAGGACGCCGGCAGCGCAAATTCTGACGAATCGAAAGTCTCAGTTGTGCACAAGTGGGAGCGAAAGCCCGTGGCACGGGGCGGAACGGCCTTCGGTTACGACTACGTCAGCCTCGCCCATAAAAGGGCTCACAAGATGATGGACCCTTTCATCTTTACATTTCCATCGGAGACGGATGCCGACCAATACTTCCAGCATAGCGGGGAAGAGTTCATCTACGTGATGTCCGGCCGAGTCAGATTTGAGATTGTGCTGAACGGCGAGCTTCGTGGATGGACGCTTGAGGCCGGTGACAGCATGTATTTCGATTCGAGTCTGCGTCACCGGGGACACAGCATCGACGGCGCCGAGGCGCAAGCGCTGGTCGTAGTGCAAGCCGGTCACGATGAGGATCGAGCGGCTGGCTGATGTTCGACGCCTGTTTCCGCATTGGAAATCCACGCGACAAAAAGTAAACAAATTTCCCCATAGGTTGCCTGTTGTGAAACTTTGTCTTATGCTGTGAGAGCCATCCGATTTCAAGGAGACAGAGATGAGGGTAGCGGTTATTTTTTACGATGGCGTAGAGCCCATCGATCTTGGTGTTGTTGGTGTTCTGTCGATGGCGAAGCGTGTGACATCCGATCTTGAATACTTCACCGTTTCCGAAGCCGGCGGCGCCGTTGAGCTGCAAAACGGCCTGAAGGTTCTGATGGACTACAGTTTCGAAGGCGCACCGTACGCAGATGTGTTCATCGTGACGGGTGGCCCTGGCTGGAAAGTTCAAGCAACAAATGAGCGGATGCTTGCTTTCCTGAGAAAGCAGGCGGCTGAGAGTGTCTGTGCTGCCAGCGTATGCACAGGATCGATGTTGCTAGGGGCCGCAGGACTGTTAAAGGCGCGTCCCGCGACGACAAAGACGCAAGTTGTCCCCCCCGAAATCAATCCGCTCGAAGCGTTGACCGTGGAGTACGGCGCCAAAGGTTCGCGAGCACTTGTCGTCGACGACGGCGACATCGTCACTGGTGGTGGCGTTACTCTTGGAATCGACACGACGTTCTACCTTCTTGAGCGATTCCTGGGTAGGGACGTGGCGTCGGAAACGGCACGCATCATGGAATACTCGGCGGCGCTGGTGGCCAACAAGGCGAGGCTTTCAATCGTTCGAGGCAGCGAGCTGTCTATCATCGACGATGTTTCATGCCCCGAATAAAAGACGACCGCGTCTCTCCAGATGAGTGACAGAATGGAGATGACGCGGCAGGAGTGTCGTTGGATCAGGCAGCTAGCTGAGCAACGCCGATGCGGCAGAGTTCCGAGCCTGCCGGCTTCGCAGCGGTATGATGAGCGCACCAAGTTCGAAGCGGCTAAGCCGCGATCATTGCATCTTCCAGCGCGAGCTCGATGATTCTGCTCTCCGGTTGACGTCCTCCCTGTCCTCAGCCTGTGGCTGCCGCGTTAGGCGCAGAAAGGACGCGGATTTCTACTGACAGACGGCGACGTACCGCTGCGAAAATGATGTCTGCCGAGTTAATGTCGCGATGATGATACGGGCCACACTCAAGGCAGGCCCATGCTTTATTCACAAACCTTCCGGCTCCCCCGGGGCCTGTGCGCCATTTACAGCAGCTACAGGTTACGGTCGAATAAGCTTCATCGACCTCATCGAACCACGCGCCTGCGTAATCGCACTTGTATTGCAGCATGGTCCGGGATAGGCTCCAGCCTCCGTCGAGCATGGATTTTGCGGTCCGTGTCCTCGGGAGCGCCAAAGCGTTCATGTTGCCGATGAGGATGGCTAAGCTCTTCACAGCCGCATGCGCGTCGTTACCGGTGCCAAAATAGTCGTTACGTTACCAACGAAATTGGGGAAATGTTGTGAGGCCCTTGTGCCGGCAGCCGCTCTCTGGTCCACTCGGTGACCGCATAGAGCTCATCTCGACGTCGGATCTTCTTTTTCGCGCACCGACATAGCTAGTCGAATCTGCATCAGGCTTGCGCCGTATTCAGCGGGGCAAAATCCAGCATTTTGAGTGTGAAGAAATCACAAAGACGATGCGACATCATCGATTGTCGAAATGTCAAAACTTTGCCGCTTGGCGACTTCGGCTACACGCATGGCCGGGCAGTTCTCGAAAACAGCCGCAATCCATTCGACAAAGACGCGCACCTTCGCGGCCAAGTGTCGATTGGGCGGGTAAAGCGCTGATATTGAAATAGGAAGCGGCTTCCATTGAGGAAGAATTTCGATCAATCTTCCCGAGTCCAGGTGGGCTTGAATCAAGTAGCGCGGCGCCTGGATGATCCCGGCACCCATGACACCGCATGTCACGTATCCCTCCATGTCACTTAACATCAGTGCTCGTTTCATTTCGACTTCGCGCGGCACTTGCTCGACTACAAAATTCAAGGCAGCAACCCGGCCCATTGCATTTGAATAGTAATGGACAGTGCAATGATTCTGTAGGTCACTGAGATTGGTTGGCTTGCCGTGGCGCTCCAGATACCTTGGACTTGCAGCCGTGAGCACCTGCATCTCACCCAGTGGGCGTCGAATCAAGCTTGAATCGTGTAAATCGCCCGAACGAATAGCGCAATCCGCACCGTCCTGGGCACTGCTGGCCGGTTTGTCGACAAATCCAATGATCAGGTCGATGTCGGGGTAGCGCTCGCGAAATTCCATGATTTTCGGAGCTATGATTAGCCGGCCGATCGAGGCTGGCACATCGACGCGTAGTTGACCGCGTGGACCATTGCCTGTGCAAGCGATAGCTTCTTCACATTCTTTAATCTCTGAAAGAATGCGGACGCATAGTTCGTAATATTGCGCCCCCTCCGGCGTGAGGTTGAGCCGCCTGGTCGTGCGCTGCATCAGACTTACTTTCAAGTGTGCTTCAAGATTCTTAATGATTGTCGTAGCTGACGCTCGCGGAAGATGTAGCGCATCTGCAGCTCGTGAAAAACTGTTCAGCTCAACGACCTTAATGAACGTCTGCATTGCCTGAAGCCGATCCATGCCACTCCCTGTGCGGCAGCCGCGTGGCCGCTGCAGCGGTGTTGAAAGGTTTGGGAAAACGTGGATTGTTTAAATCCATACAAATTTCATTCTGGATTATAACCACTTATCTCAATTAAGTCAGGGGACTAGGCGGTTTTGATCGTATGAATAGGGGCGAATCGTCGAGCAAGATGTCCTCAGCTCGGCGAACTTCGAGGGGGTATCGCGCCAAAAGTTGGCGCCTTTAAGGGGCTCTGATTCTTAGCGGTAGCTTGGATTTCGGCAATGATCGGAAGCGGACCGTTGGGAGGCGACGACGATCGATCGGCCTAACACGCTGCTTCAGACCTTCGGTTTCCATTGCTGTGGGAGAAGATTCGGGCTCCGGACAAGGCAACGCAGTGCTCCTGGATTTCCTGGCTTTGGCAAGGATGTGCAGCAATAAGCGTTGAGTCTGCGCAAACTTGATCGTCGCGTTTAAAAACGAGTTCCATGCCAGGTAGCCGCAAGAACCGGCGGGCGCTGGCGATTTGATGCAATCGACCACGCAGGCTCGGCTAAACCTGCCACCGCGCGATTCGTAGACGCTCAACCACATGGCTGCGCTGCCCGCTTCGATGAAGCGCAAACTGCGCGCACATATCGCAACCCACGACGGCAAGGCGAAGTCCCGCAAGACGGCGTTGTGCTGTGAGCACGGCTTCTCGGTGCGCATGTCCAACGCGATTGCGATTGAGCTGCAGGGACTGCTCAACGGCATGCGCGAACTTCCAGGCGCTGAGCGCAAGGACGTGCTCAGGGCGGTACGCCGGCAGCAGGGCTAGCTCGATGCACGACGGGACCGCCTCGCCGAGATTGAAGTTGACCGGCTGCGGGTGAAGCCGGTGCTTGAGGCGAAGCTGCGCTGCACGGTCCATCAGACCGTTGTCTCGCTTGCGCGTCGCGCGTCTAAATTCAGGAGGGTTGAACCCCGACTCGACGCTAACGTGCCCGGCATCGGCTTCGGCACGCGCAAGCTCTTCGGCCAGCCACACCACCTCGCGTTGGCAGGATTCAGAGTTCGCGAAGCGTGGTTGCCGCAGTGGCAGTCAATCGTTGACACGAGTATCTTTGCGTCTTTGCGCGCTCGAAGAACGAGACGGCTGGCAACCAGTTGGTCAATTGCAAGAAGCCGTTAGCAGGACATATGTCCTGAAGAACCGCGTGCCTGACCGACTGGTTTCACCGGGCAGCGACAAATGCCTGGTCATCGCCCGGCGTCAACTTTGACTGTGACGGTGAGGCGCTGAGCGCAGCGTTGAACGCGAATACTGCATTGAAATGACGCCTGCACCGGAACAGTCGTGGCTGGCGGGCGCTTGTGTCGTTTAACCGTTCGACTGCGAAGACGCTTACGCTGGACGCGGCGCACGGCACAGTCGGACTCGACTTCAATGTTGACCATCTCGCCGTCACCGAAACGGATCCCTTCGACAATCTGCTGTGCACGAAGAGGCTTCCGTCGCTGCGGGAAGACGCGAGTTTCGGTCAGCGCAATGCCGCACTCTCGGATCCTCTCACGGCGGCAGTCGAATGGGCGAAGGAGATGCGTAAGCCTGTCATCGCCGAAGAATTCGGCTTTACGGCGAAAAAAAAGGCAGTAGCGAAATTAGTCCGAAAAGAGCACACATGCTCTCTGAACTGCTCCATGCGAAATGTTTCCGCGCAGGTGTCGCACTAACCAGAACTAACCCGACCTATACGTCGCACCATCGGTGCGATGAAATACGCATTGCGACTGGGCTGGAGTGTGCATGTTGCTGCGGCGGGCGGCATCGCCCGTCGCGGGCAGAAGTTGACTGAATGTCTGCCGCACCGGAACACGGTCGTCCGTGTTACGGTGCCAGGTGGTCATCACGCCCTCGAGCTACCTGCACGGATAGCGAGAGATTCGCGTGTGACTGCCTGGCGCAGTGTTTATGCAGCGTATTGCGGTGCGGTGCGCGGGCGGCGCTCACCACCTGGGGGAGGGCTCGCCGCGCCGGAGTGCGAAAGGCACCCCTGACCGCGACGGTAACAGCGCCCCCTTCAGCAGGGACAGCCTTTGGGCCCGTGTAGGTCGTTAGCATGAGCAGATGTGTGCACGTTGCGAAGAACGGTGACGCACGATCTTCATGCCTGCGCTCGTGCGTGACCTCTCTGGCAGGGTGATTGCATGCCTCTCAGGACATCTGTTATGTGTGTAACTGCACAATAAAACTGGCAAGTTTTTAGCCTAAAAGCATAACTTCCTATGCGAGCGAACCCTGTGATGGCTTTGCTGAAAACAAGGATATGAGCTCTGCTGAGACAGTATTAAGAATTTGACGGGACAGTTTGGGATCTGAAACTGCTCGCGACAAACTCATTGCGCCGACGCAAGCGCTATACGCAAGAATTGCTTTGGCTCGATGATTGCCATCGATCTCCGGTGGAATTTGATTTTCTATATGCGACAGGCTACGTTCCAGCCGTTGGGTAAAGACCTCTCGCGCATCATCCGTGCTTCGCGAGACATCGTTAACTAGCGATGATAGTGCGCAGCCGCTATGTACTTCATCCCGGTGTTTTTCCGACAGATAGGTCTGGATGGTTTTCTTGAGCGTTGGTTGCTGAGTCAGATCAGACTCTTCTATCTCGGCAAACGACGCCATCAGAGCCTCGACAACCAGATCGTCGCGAGAAGTGAAATGCTTGTAGAAGCCACCAACCGTAAGGCCTGCCTCTTTCATGATATCTGCAACGCTAATGCCTTCAATCCCAAGCTCGCGAAAGCGCCTGGCAGCAACATCAACAATCCGTTGATGAGTTTCGGCTTTTTCTGCCTGTGAATGTCCCATAATGTGTGCTCCAAAGGGGTAAAAAAGTGTTGTAGAACAATATGATAATCCAGATCGCACGCGTCGCTGGTCGAGGGCAGCAACAGCCGAAGATGAAACGCGAGGAGCTTTCTTAAAATAGGGTCATATGAAATATGGGTATCGAACTATTTCGAAACAGTATATCGCTGAGATTTTACCTGTAATCTTAAGAGAGACTATTTCACTAATCTTCCGTTTGAAGCCTGATATTTTCTGGCCAAGGCAGTCTTCGCTTCTACCTCGGCTGGTTGAGTGCGATCGGCGGTATCGAGTGCGTCCAGATAATGCTGGATACTTTGCTCGATCTGTTCCTGACGCCGCGCAATCTTGTTAGGTGTGAAGTTTTTGTCGCGATTGTTGACTGCCTTGAACTTGCTGCCGTCAATGGCGACGACCGCATGTGTGAGCAGCTTCAGATCACGGCATATCATTACGAAGCGACGGCACATGTTGCGAATGCCTTCGCCATTGCTTCGCCGGAACTCGGCAATCATCTTGAAGTCTGGCGCAAGCCGGCCGGTCAGCCACATCAATTCAACATTACGCTGGCACTCCCGCTCCAGGCGTTGGCGAGACAGCCCGCGATTGATATAGCCGTAGGTATAGATCTTGAGCTGCACGGCCGGGTAGTGAGGAGGTCGGCCGGTGCTAGTCGGTGTGATGCCTTCGAATCCGAGGGATACCAATTCGAGTTCTTCGACGAATGCGTCAACAATCTGCAGAGGGTTGTCTTCAGCGATGAAGTCATCGAGGCACTCTGGCAGTAGTGTCATCTGACTGCGTTGTGCACCTTCGACAAATCGGCCCATCTGCGCCTCTCGTTTCAGCAGGTTGATTCAGTCTAGATGATCGCACGTGTTTTTACACGGCCTCGGCCGTCGAAGGTGGACGGCTTTAGACTGGGCGCCTGACTGGCATACGCGGACTTCGCCGTAGCTTGGAAGCGTTCAGAATCTTTTGCCGCTCGTTTCGACGTGCACAGATTTGCATGTTCAGATTGTCTTCGCAGGGTAAACTGGCGCCCCGCAAGGCCGCGTTGCGATGCTACTGCAATCAAAGGTGCTTTTTGCACTCTGGTGCGGCGAGCCGCACCGGGCGGCAAGCCAATGCTCGCGCACCCTACCTTTGTGCGCCGCACGAGCGTTGCGCCAGACAGTCATACGCGACTCTCGGATTTTCCTTGCAGGTAGCTCGAGGGCGTGATGACCAATTTGCGCCGGGGCACGAGCAGTCGTATTCTGGCGGGGCAAACGTTCAATCAACTTCTGCGCATGATGGGCGACGACGCCCATCGCTGCAGAATGCACACTCAGGCTCGTCGCGATGTGTATTTCACCGCGCTGTGGTCGCCGCACAGGCAGGGTCAGTTCTGATTAGTTCGGCTCCCACCCAGACGCACTTCGCCTCGTGCAGTTGCCGGTATTTTGCATAGAGCAGCCCCGGAGGCATGCGTGTCCCCTTCGGACTGAGCGATGAGGTTGCTTTTTGCCGTGAAGTTGAGGTCCTCGGCGACGACGGTGTACGTCCATCTTTAGCCCGCATAGCTGCCACAGTCAGCGCATCTGAGCGCAGCGCGTTGCGCGCGCCTTAGTCGATGTCTTCCTCCTGAAATGGAAGATGCAGCGTTCGCTAAAGATTGCCAAACGGGTCGATCTCCGTCGCGGCCACGCGGTGGACATTAAAATCAATGCCAAACGCGGTGTGCACCACATCTAGCGTGGTCCTCTCCGCCAGCTGGTGACTGAGCGCCACAAAGGCGGACCAGCCACGTTTATGCCGATCCGGCCGCCACGCCTTCGCGGTGCCACCAAGTGCTACATGCGCCGATATGGTTGTCTCTGTATAAGTACCTGCTCAATGTTCTTTTGGAAATCAGCAGATTCTGGCTTTGGTTTTTTCAAAGGGTTTTTCACCTCCCGCCTGAGACTCGGAATATTCAAGCCCGGCGTGGAATCAAGAATTCTAGGAAAGTCCAGCTACACAAGCTCCTCCTCGGTGCCCGTCGGAAGGCGCCGTACCATTGTCATTGAAAACGTGAGCGCGCTGACGCTTGCGAAGAACAAATGGCGAAGCACGTGCCCCGTTACGGGGTGAGCCAAGTTCTAGGTATGCTGCAATAGGCTTCCGATCACGCCAGTGTGCGTCCGATGAATTTTAAGGGAGGCATCTGGGCTTGCGGAGGCAACAAGCCGTGGGGCGAGCCAATGAGGCTCGAAAGGTCCTTTAATAGGGAGGTGCGCTTGCCTTGAATGTGACGAACATTAGCCAGCAGCTCTCGCGTCTCGGTCGGTGCGCTTATCAACGCAGCCTTTGGCATCTCGTGCTTATCGAAGAGCTAAGTCTCTCAGCGCGCCTAAAAATTGAACCGTGGTGTCTCCACCAAGGACGCTCGTCCAGGCGATTGTTTGTGAACGGTGCTAAGGAGATGAGAAGGGCCTCTTCCAACGACCTCCAAAGTGTGCGGCGGAGCTGATCCGTTTTACTGTATCAACTCTATTTGCTGGAACTTGGCAGAGAACGTTGATCTGTTCCAAGCTAGGAAAGCAAGCCGGGACACTAGGGTTGCACTATCTGCGCTCGCCGAATTCTTCTGGTTTATGAGAATAGTACCGTCAAAAATTCGTATTCTGTTGGTGAATTTTCATAAAATACTTTTCTTTGTCCGTCTAGCGGGCTATAGTCCAACTTAATCCGGCTCCGTGTGCGTGCGAAATGCGCTTGTGAGACGGGTCGATATTTCCTAACTTTTTTAGTCCAAAGACACGATGGCTACGTTATCCCAGATTGAGCAACGGATCGCGAACTTGCAAAAGAAGGCCGATGATCTCCGTCGCAAGAAGTCCGCATCGGTTATCTCCAGCATCAAAAAGATGATGGCTGACCATGGACTCTCAGTGCAAGATCTTGAGGCTGAGACAGTAGAATTGCGCAAACGAGGTCGACCGGCCGGGTCGAAGAACAGCGTGCATGCCGCAGCTACGAAGACTTCGCACGTGAAAGTATCTCCGAAATACAGAGATCCTGTATCTGGGGCGACTTGGAGCGGACGAGCAAGACCGCCAGCTTGGATTAAAGATGCTAAGGACCGCAGTAAATTCCTGATTGATGGTCCATCGATGGTGGCGCCGACGACAGCAAAGAGCAAACGCGGCTAGGGACAACACGCCGTTGCCGCCAGGCGACAGGCGGGAATGTAGCCATGACATTTGGCATCGCTCGAGGTCTTCCGGCAGCTGCAGTGCGGCACATAGAAACTGTGTGAAGAGCAGGGCGCAACGAGCTAGCTGTGCATGCCACAGATGTAGCAACGGCGTTGAGCATTGCTCAGCCACCAAAAATCTGCTGAAGGTCGACATCTGTTGCAGGAGTGACGCTCGTCGCGCGCTCCTGGAGCGTCTGCGCTGCTTCGTCATTCTGCGGCAAGCATTCTCAAATCGTACTTAAGCAGCGGCTTGACCCTCTCTCCGCGCTTAGACGCAGGCGGGCGTGCCGTGCGGGCGGGATGAGACGCTCACTCTCAAGTTGAAATATTCTGCCGCACAATGGTCTAAGCCGAATCGATGTGGGACGCACGGGGAAGCAGCCTCCGCGCCATTATTCAAACTTCGATAGCCCCCTCGATCTACGCATCTTCACAGTGCTCAAGTTGCAGACGCCTCCGCGAGCACCCAGCACTCTCGTATGCCGGATGATCCGAAAACTGTGCTGAGTACGGACGTTTCTGTCGACGCCCGCGCTTGCGTATTTACCTTGTCAACACGCATGACACCGTATCCCACGACAGCCGCCGATTTAAGCTGGTGTAATTGTACTTCCATGAATCGTCGGCTTTCGTGAGGCTTACCGCTCGGGCCATCTTCCATGTACTCTGGATCTTCGCGAGCCCATCTTCAAGCCTGTGCAAACATCGCATAGCGATCAGCGGCTTACTGTGCTCCCGGCACTCAGGGCGGCACGGTCGGTCAATCCCGCGTTGATGTGACCTTTAGGCTAGAGCATCACACGCCCTTTGTATTGCATCTACCCCGACGTGCATCGACATTTTTAAGACTTCTCTTAAAATGATGGCATTCACGCGACGCTCCCTATTTCAAGCTCTTATCTTCGGCCCGACGGTGGGGATCTTCGAGCCGAGCTGGGAAAAAAAGGGCACAGCGGATGCTGTGCCCACTCGACATGAGCTACAGGGTTTGGAGGAGCAGCGATTGTCGAAAAGCCTTTCGCATGTGATCGCACCTCTGCGCCCGCAGGAGATTGAAAGACAGAGAGGTTTGATCACGGCAAAGAATACCCAATTTAAGAGCGAAAATACATACCCTGCTGTTTGAATTTATTCTTCGCCTAAAACGAATAATTGCCTGGAGATGGAGCGGCCACATCAATAGCTGTCTTATGGAAGAATCAGTCTGACGACCATGTTCGCCTCGGCGGACCGGGTGGTTTATTGTTTCGGGATGTCAGGAGACGCGCCGACCTGTTCGACGAAAGCAGCGTTTCACCGAGTGGTCTAGTCCATACTGGGAATGGCGATGTTGACTTGCGTGATTCCGATACCTTGTTCGGAATGCGCCGTGTCGACTTCGCCCGCAATGTCTGTGACCCGTCTCACAGCTCTCAGGACTTCCAGCTTTGTCATGCTGGCCCTCCGTGGAATGTGATTCCCGCTGCCAATCTGTGATATCGAAGGCTCAATCGGCGACTTGATCTCTTTCGCTGTGGTCGCGCTTCTTTGTAACAAGCTCTGTATTTTTGCTACCACGCAGATTCGTCTGAAAAGCACATGCGCCCAGCCACGCCGAGCGGATTGCTAATACGCCGCACTAGTCAGAGATCGTATGCGTCGTTTCGACTGTTTGACTGGCAACTTCGCCACCGCGAGTGACCGCCGGGAAGCATTGTATGGCAACAAAGATCCGCAGTGCCTGCAGCAATTTCCTCACCTGATGAAATCAGCAATGCGTCTGTTCTGATCTGCGTGACAGCATATGCAAATCGTGATCGCATCTCTGCTGTCAAGCTCTTCGCTGACGCCATGGCGTCGACAAAAGTGTATCGAACGCCCGCTTACAGATCATCTGCAGTCTGTACGAAGAAATGTGGTTAAGCGGCCGCTTCTTGGCTGAGAACATCCTGGCAACCGCCACGCTCGCTGGACAAGATCGCGCGTTAAGTTTAGGAGACCGAGATCGACGCGTCAATCGCGAGAAATGAAGATTATGTCCATGAGCTATTGAAGCTGTCGATCGGCGTTCAGGGTAAGATGAGACGGGTACTGTCTTCGATCTACATCTGTTTAACAGACAACTTAGGAAGAGGGAATCATGACGAATGCAGTTGCAACTTTCCGAAAGCTTCATGACAACGCTACGCCGCTTCGCCTTCCGAACGCGTGGGATGCCGGAAGTGCCCGCCTGTTTGAAAGTCAAGGAGCAGCTGCGATAGCGACTACCAGTGCAGGTGTCGCCTGGGCGCTTGGTTATCAAGACGGCCGACTTCTTCCGGTTGGAGAAGTGGTTGCTGCCGCAGCGCGCATGGTGCGCGTGTTGACAGTGCCGCTCTCGTTTGACATCGAAAACGGCTATTCCGATGACCCTCGGGTGGTGGCTGAGAACGTGATGCGGCTGATCGATCTCGGCGTTGCGGGAATCAACATCGAGGATGGTCACGATCAGGCCACGTTGCTAGCCTCGAAGGTCGAGGCAATCCGCAATGCAGCCTCCAACGCCGGCGTAGATGTCTTTGTAAACACACGAAGCGATGTGTTTCTCGCGCAACTCACCGAGGAGTCGAAGCTGGTGGACGAGTCAATCAGTCGGGGCGATCTGTATGCCAATGCCGGAGCTGATGGCCTATTTTTGCCAGGAATCGCCAAACCCGAAGACATTACAGCAGTCGTCAATGCGATTTCTTTGCCTCTTAATGCAATGGCATGGCCGGGACTTGCAAATGCCGCAGAGCTCGGAAAACTGGGAGTACGCCGCCTAAGTGCTGGATCTGGCATTTCCCAGGCGTTGTGGGGCAAAGCAGAAAAACTTGCGCGCGACTTCCTGCAGAGCGGTAGCTCTGACGTTGTATTCGAGGGAGCTATGTCCTACGCTCAGCTGCAGGACCTTTTTCCAGCAGATTAGGCTTCGGATGCCTGCTCATCCTGAGAGCGCGGCCCGAAGGCTTTTTGCATCAGCCGGCTCGTGACAGGGAATCGGGCGCTTCTCGCAGTCGGAATACGAAAGCTCACGAGCCGACGCAATAACGAAATGCGTTGGGGCTCGCGCCCGCTCTCCGTGTGCATGAACCGTGGGGAGACTCGTCCTTTTCGTAGTCTCAGTCCGCTTTGATCTTGATTAATTCGAGAATCGTCTTGTCACCCGAAGAACTCTCATCTATTCATCCGCGTCTTTATCACATCACTCGACCTAACGCGCTGTCAAGCATTAGGGAGCATGGATTGTTGCCAGCAAGCGATCTCCTCACGCTCTTCGATGTTCAGCCCACACAGCGTGAACTTTTAGAAACCCGACGGCGCCCTGTGAGCGTGGTCATCAAGCATCCGGCTTATGGGCAGGTTACGCTGACCGATAATGCACCGCTTAGCGAGGTGGCCCTCTCCAAATGCCTCGATGATGGGTTGAAGCCGTGGGACTGGATTCGTTTGCTGAATCAGCGCGTGTTCTTCTGGGTGGATGAGAAGAGCCTGAACACCCACCTGACCGCCAATATAAAGCATGGAGAACAGCGCGTCGTCCTGGCATTCGACACCCTCAGTCTCGTGGGTGCGTGCGATAAGAGGGTAGAGCTCGCCGCCATCAACACCGGATCTACCATTCGACGACCTGCGCGGCGCGGTCTATCTACATTTGCGCCTGCCCATCTTTACAGCTACCGCGAATGGCAGCAGCTACGCGGTGGACGTGACCGGATAAAGGAACTCACTGTCAAAGGTGCCGTGCGAGATGTTGACGCTCATTTGATCGACCATTATACGATCTGAGGCTGGGCGCAGCGGTTTACCGTGTTGATCGGAGTGCTACACGCATTGCATAACGGCTCGCTCGAACACTTGCTGTGGCGTTTTTTTCAACTGATGCATCGGCGCAACAATGTCGTGGCCACCTACTGCGCTAGTGTCCAGAACGGAGACGGAGACCGCTAAGCGGACGCCGTCTTCCTGAGCAGGCATGGCTGGCTAGCGCAGCTGCTGTCGTCTGCCTAACCATAGTGGCATTTTGCTGCGTTACCTCAGCCGTCGGGTTTACGACAATATTGAACTGTTCGATCCATATAGTCTGTTACCTATGAGCCGATTAGGTCTTTGGTCTTTTTTTGCCGCGACTGCGCTGTGTGGAACTAGCGTGCGTACCTCGTCTGCCACTACTGTGAAGCCACGGCCTTGTTCGCCGGCGCGAGCGGTTTCGACGGTCGCGTTCAACGCACGGATATTAGTCTGAAATGCAATTGCTTCAATTATCGGTATGATTTCTATAACTTGATGAGCTGGGCGCAATGTTCCGCATGGTGGAGACAACATGCTGCACCATTGCGCCACGGCCAGCGGCAAATTCGGAAGCAAAGCCTGCGAAGGAGTTGCCCTGTCGAATATTTTCAGAGTTTTGACGTACCGTTGCGGTGAGCTCTTCCATACTCGCGGCGGTTTCTTCCAACGAAGCCGCTCGCTCTTCCGTGCGCTGAGACAAGTCGAGGTTACCTCATGCTATTTGAGATGCTGCGATCGAGATCGATTCGGCTGAAGCTTTAATGTCTGCTTCAACCATGCTCGGTTGACACCGTGCGGCTTCGAGCGGCGCCATCAAGCTCGAATCGTCGTTCGCTACCACACGCACTGAGTGCGCGAGGTCACCAGCCGCAATCCGGTGAGCCATCTTCTGGACCTCCGGGGTTCTCCACCTAACTGCGTCAGTCCATTTCGAGTAATAAGGAGTGCATCAGTCATGCCCGCAGCAAGCGCGAGCGCTACACTGATTAAGCTAATCACCCGGATACTGCCGTAAGTCGACGCCGTTTCGGAGGCGGCCTGCTCGGTCTGCTCCGCTTCAAAGCTGGAAAGCTCATCGAGTCGTGCGGTCCACACGATTGAAAGTTTTCCTGCCCTCGTCATGAGGAGTTACCCGGCCGCTGTTTGATTGCCACTTCGAACAAGTGTAATTGTCTGGTCCCAGGGGGCACGGATTTCACCTCCTTAACCTGCGCGAAGAATTCTCTCTCCCGATCGCTGCCACTAGGTTTCTATCGAAGTCGTGCAGCCAGCGACTAGTACGTTTCGGCATACGAAGTCGCGCTCGCGCTTATGCGCGACACCTGCACGTCGATCTCTTTTGGTTCATCAAGCAGGGCAATGCTTCGAAAAGGTGGTGACTCTGTCTCGAACCGAAGACTTCAACTGAGTCGCCAGTTTCACCTCCTGATCGCGGAAGCGCGCGATGTCATCGAGCCGAATGTATGGCGCAGATTCTGCGTAGAGGCTCAAGCCTGATGTGAAGACAAGAAGTATCAGGAGCATACCGAAACCGAGTGCAAGGCTAACGGATATTTTCATTCGAGCAGGCTACATCTTCCGGCCTCCGTGGACGCGTTCTTTACCTGTTTACGGAGACAATGATGAAAAACTTTAGCGGTTCGCTCGTTTTTTTTGCGTAGTAGTACCTTCGAAAGATGCTTGAATCTAGGCAGGCAGCTACGAATTGTGGATTTCGGTAAACATCTTCATGATTTTGGAATAGTCTGCATGTAGGGATCCCCAATAGATTGCGTGAGCAGTGACAAGTGGCGACCATCCAAATGCTGTCGCTCCGGGTTCGTTGTTGCCTGAGCAACGATGTGCACCGCTGAGCAGGACTGATGCTGTGAACATTGAATGGCTGCGAGCAGGCCTGGATAACAAATATCTGCTAGATTGTCGCTCATTCATGGCTGCGACCGGCCCACGGTCTGCCGGAGTGGGGCAACCGGGTATATATCGATTTCCGTTTTTGGTTACGCCGTCCTAGTCTAACTCTGGCTGGTTAGTTTTCAACCAGATTTGCACCTCAACCCTGACCATAGTTGTCCATAACGTCCGTGTGTCTCGCTTGACTGCATTCGTTGTGCCGAAGGAGACACTAGGGGAAGCGAGCGCCTAACCGGGAGACGCTTCGGGCGTCCTGCTAACAAGCGATACGTATGTGAAGTAAGAGGCATCGAGACTCCATACGACGGTGCCCATCGAGGCATGATCCATAAAAAGGTTTACTGAAAACTATGCCGGTTCTCGGGGATTCGGAGATGTTTGTTTCGAGAAAAGACGACAGCAGCCCAAGTCTTGATACTGAAAATTCGCCCACTCTCGACGAAATGTTCCTTCGAAGCGACACGCTCACTCGGGCTCTACGTCTGATTGTGAGTTGCAATCACGCAATGATGCATGCTGCCGACGAACAAACCCTCCTCAACGAAATCTGCCAACTCGCCGTCGACGTCGGCGGATATACGATGGCGTGGGTTGGCTTTCCTGATCCAACACGTGACGGTCGCGTCACGCCAGTTTCGTGGTCAAGTGGCGCCGACTCGCTGATGGCGCTTGTGAGCGCCGGAAGTGGATATTTTCGCCGGTGCCTTGTGACGGAGGCCTTGCAGCAGCAAGTCACAACCATAGATGATGACTGTGAGGAAAGGCCCAGAGAGGATGACGAGGAATTTGTCGCGTCAGGTTTCCGATCTGGAGTAGCAATTCCTTTACTGTGCGACGGTAAACCCATTGGTGCGCTATCCATTTATTCCGCAGCGGCCAGTGGTTTCGGATCGAATGAACTCAGGTTATTCGAGGCAATGACCGCAGATCTCGCCTTTGGGATCAAAACACTTCGTGCGCGAATAGAACATGAAGCGGCGAAGAGGAAGCTCGATCATCTGGCGTATCACGATCATCTTACGGGGGCTCCGAACCGATTTCAACTTCAGGCACAATTCACGGAGCTCACAAAGCCAGCGGTGACAATGGGTAGACAGTCGCCGATGTTGCTACTTGATCTTGATAATTTTCGGGAAATCAACGATGTATGGGGGCACGACTGCGGCGACAGAATCCTCGTCGAGGCCACGAAGCGGTTGGTGGCAAATGTGGGAAGTCAGGGAATCGTTTGCCGACATGGGGGCGACGAGTTTGCAATACTTCTCTACAACTTCGATGCTGCGCGAGGACTCGACCGATTTGTTCGAGAGCTTTTAGCGGCGTTGAACGAGCCATACTCTGCAGAAAGTAGTTTGCTGGAAGTGACGGCGAGCGTTGGCGTAGCCATTCATCCGGCACATGCAGACACTTTGATTGATTTAACACGGGCCGCCGATGCAGCCCTTCAGCGCATTAAAGTTTCGGGCAAGAGCGGGTACCACGTCTTCAGTGAGGATATGCCCTTTGAAGCGGATGCGCAGCGAGCACTTCTTGTGCAGCTGAGACAGGCGATTCGCAGGGGGGAATTTGTCCTTCATTACCAGCCCCAATACGACGTCCAACAAAAGAAGATTGTTGGCGTTGAGGCATTGATCAGATGGCAGCATCCTGATCGGGGACTTATTGGGCCAGCCAGTTTCATCACACTTGCGGAAAAGACTGGTTTGATTGTGCCGATTGGTGATTGGGTGATTGATACGGCCTGCGAGCAACTCGCTACCTGGAAAAAGATGGGACTTCCGTTACAACGGATTGCCATCAATATTTCGGCGGTCCAGCTCCGTCGCGGAGATCTATTGACAACTGTATCGAACGCTCTGCGACAGAGTGGACTCTGTGCACCCGAGATCGAGCTCGAGCTGACCGAAAGTACATTCCTCGGAGACGGAGAATCATCATTCCAGGCTTTGCGCGATCTGCGTACGCTTGGAGTCAAGTTATCGCTTGATGACTTCGGGACCGGATATTCAAGCCTGAGTTATCTGAAAACTTTGCGAGTGGATCGCCTGAAAATCGACCGTTCTTTCATCCGCGACATCCCGGGACCGGCCGACGCAGAAGCCATTGTAAAGACAATCATTCAGCTCAGCCGCAACCTGAAACTGGCCGTGACCGCCGAAGGGGTCGAGACGGCTGCGCAGAGGCAGATGCTTGAGGAGTTCGAATGTGATGAAATTCAAGGATATCTGCTAAGTCAACCAGTTGGCGCCGACGAAGTGCCGGATCTGGTCCTGTCGCCGACTATTAGCTAGATGTAGATATCGAACGAACGGCATCAGCGCTAGGAGTTTTGGCTACAACTTGAAGCCGTTATCTGAATGATGCACAAGCCGGCGCGTGCAGGTTGTTGTCGTAGGGGTAACGGTAGTCCCAGCTGAGGAGGACGACGTTGCTGCCGTCGCCCGTGATACCGATAACACTCCGACGCGAGTTGCCGCCCCGAGCGACGAGCCTCTGTGCGGGCACCATACCTCTTACGCCGTTTGACGTCCTCCCCACCCTCAGCCTGTGGCTACCGCGCCTAGCGCGGGAAGGACGGGGATTCCTACTTCCAGGCGGCGACGTCCCGCCACAAGAATGTTGTCTGCCGAGTTAACCGTGCGCGTGGCAGGCGTTCTGTCAACTTCTGTCTGCGACGGGCTATGACACGGCTACGCCCTCAGGGCCTGCAACACACTCGCATAGTTCGCTACGGCCATGCCCCCCCATGTTGAAGACAAGACCGAACTCCGCATTCGTGGCCGGGATGCCGATTGGTGTACCCGTAAGTTGTCTGAAGGCGAGAGCGTGCATGGAGACACCCATTGCTCCGACTGGATGCCCCTTCGCTTTTAATCCTCCCGATAGATTGACTGGGAGGCGCCCGTCGGGAAACACTGTTCCTTCATCAAGCACCCTGAAGCCATCGCCACGTGGAGCGAGGCCCATTGCTTCGTAGATAAGGAGTTCAGCAATGGTGAAGCAGTCGTGAATTTCTGCGAAATCGATGTTTGCGAGGGTGACGTTCGCCTGCTGAAGTGCCGAAGAAATCGCTCTATGCGCCCCTTCGAACTCAAGAATGTCTCGACCGGCGACGGGCAAGAGGTCGTTGACGTGCGTAGCTGCCCTGATCGCGACTTCGCGCGAGAAGTTCTTTGCTCCATTCGTCGAGGCCAGCACGATGGCAGCGGCACCGTCCGAGATAAGCGAGCAATCCGTTAGTCGTAGAGGAGGGGCGATGATTGGGTTGGTGTCCGAAACCACATTGCAGTGATCTGCCGTCATTTCCCGACGCATTTGTGCGAGCGGATTTGCAAGGGCGTTCGCGTGATTTTTCGCGGCGATCCGGGCCATGTCGTACAGCGGATCCCGATAGCGATCTCCGTACTGCTGAGCAGCAGACGCAAAAAGTTGAGGAAAGCTCTGCGATGCCTCGTACCAGTCATTCTGGTAACCCGCACCCGCGAGAGCGCGAGTGACCTGTTCTGTTGAATTCGAAGTCATCTTTTCGGCACCGACCACAAGCACCAGATCCGCCGCCCCTGAGCGGATCGCATTGATACCTGCGTGAATCGCAGCGGAGCCGGACGCGCACGCATTCTCACAACGGGCTGCGGGTTTGAATCGCAAACCCGGATCGGCTTGCAACACCAATGATGCTGGGAATCCGTCAGGAACCATCCCGGAGTTGAAGTGGCCGAGGAACACTGCATCTATCTCGGCTGCATCGATGTGTCCGTCACGGAGCGCGTCCCGTGCAACGGTTACGATCAGATCTTCAAGCGTCTGGTCCTTCAGGTGGCCAAACGGAGTATGAGCACTCGCAACAATTGATACACCGTTAACCATTTTCCTTACCTCGATTGCTTGGCGTTATGTAACTTGCTTTCCGCGCGGGCCGTGTCTTCCAGGCGTGTACTAGCCTCGTCGTTAAAGGGGAGGATCTTCAGGCTCGTCATTTTCCTATCGCGTCGCGATGAATGGTATAGCGTGCGGGGCACGATGGGACAGTCGTCCAACTACATTAGGGTTGGCCCTTATTCATCGCGTCATAAATTCGCTTCATTATTAAAGAATATGAACATAATCCTCATGTCACGAAATTAGGTATGCCTATGCGAGGAAGGCCACGACATCCAGTGATTCTGTCAAGTGAAAATATGGACAAGTTGAGAGAAATTACGGGGTCGACGTTGGAGCAGGATTCAGTAAAACTGCGCGCGCGATTTGTCCTCGCGTGCCTGGAGGGTGCTAGCAATAAGGAGGTCGCAGCTTCATTCGGTATCGGCGAGCACACCGTCTCGAGATGGCGCATGCGCTTTGCAAACAGTGGCATCGAAGGGCTCCGGGACAGACGGCGGTCGGGAGCTTCAAGACGCATTACTGACCGAACCTTGCAGACATTGGTCGAAGTAGGTTCTCGTGCGCGCGGGGCTCGTCCGAGCGCGGAGGCAACGGGAAGGCTGCTGGGCGTATCGAGGTCAACTGTCACTCGAGTCTGGAAAGATATCCCTGCGCGTCGAATACAAGCCACAGAGTCAGGTCCGAAAGAGGGTGGCAGATACATTCGATTTGAGATTGTCGGAGCCTACTTCGATCGCGACCTAAAAATCATCGCGATAGACGCGCAAGAATGCGCCGCCATATCAGATGCAGGAAACGAAGGCAGACTCTCCGCCGGATCTGAGAAATCCCTGGTTCCGAAGACTGTTGAGACGCTACTCTGGGCCGTCAATCGTTTCGCAGGAGCCAGCTCACCAAACAAGGCTACCGAGAGCGTCCTGGCATTCGTCGATAAAATACGCGCCGTTTCCAACGCTAATACCGTACATCTGCTCTGCTTTGGGGCACGTGCGAACTGGATGGAACATATCGTTTCAGCGCCAGACCGGCGTGGGAACCTCGTGGCTCATCCGTTCGACGAAGGTAGTCCGTGGGAAGGGGCGCTAGACCGCGCGTTCAAGATGCTTATGCGGGACAGGCGAATATCACATGAACTCCGGGTACCGCCCAAGCTCCTTGCTGCGATGCGCACTTATATAAGAGGCGGTGGGGCGTTGCCGCCAGCCGCGCGCTTCAGTTGGCCAAATATAGTGTCATCGGACACAAAACAGCAGGTGCGGAGAGCAGAGCAGGCCGTTACGCGGGCCGATGAGGCGTCCACGGACGCTAATGGATGTGCAAACCATAGCAGAGACCTCGAGCTTGCATTCTATATGGCACCTGTCGGATTGCTGGTTTCGCGTCAACGTATGGTTGATAAATACAATCAAGCGTTTTGCGGGATGTTCGGATATGAGATGGATGTCCTGACAGGAAGCTCCTTGGAGTTTCTCTATCCTTCACATGACGAGTTTGTTCACGTGGGGACGCGTGCTTTAACGACCATGCTAGAAACAGGGTTTTATTCAGACGAGCGCATCATGAGGCGTGTTGATGACAGTCTGTTCTGGTGTCATGTTTCTGGGCGGGCCATTGATCGTAAAGATCCTTTCGCCGCAGCTGTATGGACGTTCGAAGACATGTCAGCGATCAGGCCGGTCACCACAGAGCTGACCATGAGGGAGCGGCAGATTGCGCAATTTCTGGTAAATGGCAAGAGCAGCAAGCAGGTCGCGAGAGACCTTGATATCAGCCATCGAACGGTCGAAGCACACAAAGCACGACTAATGCGCAAGTATGGGGTGCGAACCACGAACGAACTCATTGCGCATCTTATCGGCCGGCGCAGCGACTAGTTAAACTTGTGTATGTGAGTCATTGTGAACGGCGATGTTGGCTGCGATGAGCGCGTCTGCCGCCTGTTGAAGCAGTTCTACTGCTTCTCTGCGCTCGAAGATCTGCGAGCTGACAAATGCTCCGTTTATGAGCACAGCAAGTTGTCCCGCAAGCAAGTCGGGAGCGGCGACATTGAGTTGCCCCGCAATGACCTTCAATCGGCGACGCAACTCGCGCTTATGAGAGGTTGCGACTTTTCGAGCAGGGTGCTCGATTTCGGGAAACTCGGCAGCGACATTAAGTTGAGGGCAACCACGATAGCTTGCTTGTCCTGCGCGCTCTCCGATCCACTTGAGTTGCCCGCGAAGCTGTCCCTTCGGATCAGCTGCATGTCGTCGCGCGACCCGATCCCATATCTCCCAGAATGCCCGGTCTTCCCGTTCCAGGAAGGCTGCGACGAGGTCGTCCTTTGTGCCAAAGTGGCGGTAGAGGCTGGTCTTGGCGACGCCTGCCTTCTCGACAACGAGATCGACACCAACGGCACGAACTCCCATGTTGTAAAACAGATCTGAAGCCGTCTCCAGTATCTTGTTCTTCATATCCATCCCGGCTTGGTCGACCCGGCCAACCGCAATTTTTGACATGTCGCAATAGCCCCCGTGAATTACACATGTTCACACTGTAGCACAATTAGGCTTGACGGGCTACAGACCTGTATGTAGCATGAAAACAGACAGGTCAGTAGCGATACCCCTTGAGCGAGTGAATGAATCCGTCGGGAAATAAATCAATTGTCGCTGTGTTTTGGGCTATCAAGCATACAGGTCAATTTGTAGTGAAAGATCTGCTGCGTCGCAACATAGCGCCTACTGCAGGTTCGCGTAACGCGAAGGGGTTGGAAGCTGCGAAAGCGGCGTTTCCTGAGTTCATTACTCGTCAAGCGACTATTGATGATGTGGCCTCACTTGACTAGGCGTAATGGGAGCTCCAGGCGGCTGGTTGTCGTCTGATCCCAGCTGCGAGACTCACGCAGGGGCTGTGTTTTATCGTAAGACCTCCAGCCAGGCACGTCGGACCGCGCTGACGGCACAGGGAAAAGTTATTCTGCAAATGGAGCTATCGATGAGTGAAGAACTAGATTACGTGCCTCCAAAGGTCTGGACTTGGACGAAGACGAATGGTGGCACTTTTTCGGACACTAATCGGCCTGTCGCCGGGCCTACTCATGGCAAGGAATTGCCAGTTGGCCGCCATCCATTGCAGCTTTATTCGCTGGGTACGCCCAACGGCGTCAAGGTCACAATCATGCTGGAAGAGCTGCTTGAGCTCGGGCATTCTGGCGCTGAATACGATGCTTGGCTAATCGAAATCAAGAAAGGCGATCAGTTTGGCAGCGGTTTTGTGGCGATCAATCCGAATTCGAAGATACCGGTTCTCATCGATCGCAACTCGTCTGAGCCAATTTCGATTTTTGAGTCTGGCTCTATTCTGCTCTATCTAGCAGAGGAATTTGGCGAGTTCCTCCCAGGGGACATTGCAGGTCGCACTGCTGTACTCAACTGGCTGTTCTGGCAAGTCGGTAGTACGCCATTTTTCGGAGGTGGCTTTATGCACTTCTACTCGTATGCGCCAGTCAAGATTGAATATGCGATTAACAGATACGCGATGGAGTTAAAGCGCCAGCTCGACGTGCTCAACCGTCAACTTGCTTCGCACGAGTACATAGCAGGCCGTGAATATAGCATTGCGGACATGGCAATTTTTCCGTGGTACGGAGGCCTGGTAATGGGCTTGTATGACACAGCAGCGGAGTTTCTTTCGGCGCATGAGTATCCGAATGTTATCCGCTGGGCTGAAGCGATTGCAGCGCGGCCAGCTGTACAGCGTGGTCGTATGGTCAATCGGACTTGGGGGGACGATCTCTCCAAACAGCTTCCAGAGCGTCACGATGCAACCGATTTTCAGACGAAGACACGGGACAAGGTGCCGACATGATGTGCGGGTACTCCTCGCAACGTAGTCGTACGCGGCACGCACCTTTGGACAGAATCGGTTTGCGTGGCATCGAGCGGTAGCCGACGCTCGACATGTACGTGTTAGCCGACTGCGTCGCGCCATTTAAGGGTGATTTTTCAACGGTTGGAATCGAGCAGTTTTGGGCAATAAATGCTGTGGTTCTCTGACCATGAGACCGAAATGCATCAATTTCGCGATTCTGAATATCGCTAAAGACGCGGGGCGAGTTCGAGATCGAACGCTCCGTAGGCCATCTGAATCGATCTCGAAAAGTACATGCCGAAGGTGAATACGATGAAGACGTTGTCAAAAATTCGCAAGCTTGCCATTGTGATAGCTGCGTCGTTTGCGGCGGTGGCGCCGGCAGTTCACGCGACGGCCCAAACTGAGGGCGGTGCAGGTTCAGTTCGCGTCGGCCAGCAAGGCTACAATCAGAATTACGAAATGCGTGCTCCGGAGAATCAGGGCATGACTGATGTGCGATACGCCTCATCAAAGTCGAATGCGGTGTATCGCCCAGATGCATCGAGATCGACTCAGAGCAGCGAAGATCGCGAGATGACTGTGAGCACGTATTCCCCGCTAATTGTGATAATTCGGCGCTGATTGGCCACGCTCACACGGAGTACGGTTTGAGTTGAGTGTACCCAGAATGCGATCACACGACGAGGCTCGCCACCGGTGGCTAACATGTTCCGCCACAACTAGAGCACGTGGGGAGATGCATGCTAGACAGATACACTGATAAAGAAGGAGCGGAAATATGAGCAAGGTAATGATGTACAGTCGGCGAATTTGCCCTTACTGCGATATGGCTGAACGTCTTTTACGATCGCGCGGTGTCGAACAGATTGAAAAAATCATGATCGATATGGACGATGAAACACGCGAACAGATGATGACCCGAACAGGCCGCCGGACAGTCCCGCAGATCTATGTCGGAGAAACATATGTAGGCGGTTTCGATGATCTCATTGCACTCGATCGCGACGGTGGGTTGTCACCACTTCTCGGCAACATGGTTTAGCTGTCTAACGCGGCGCATTAGCCGATCTGGACACGTAGAGGTAGTGACACGCGTGAAGTGCACCAAATGAGGAATCCCATGTATCACCAGGCTATTTCGAGATGCGTACACGCTTTGAAGGCTGTTGAGATTTTTCTCGACAAGGCAGAGCGCCATGCGCAAGAGAAGCATTATGACGTCAATGTCCTCATGTCAGGCCGCTTGGCTCCTGACATGATGCCCTTCATCTATCAGGTCCAGAGTGCCTGCGACTACGTGAAAGCGGGAGCCGCGTGGCTGTCGGAACAGAAGCCGCCAAAGCATGAGGACACCGAGCAAACAATCGATGAGGTGCGTGCGCGTATCAGGAAAACGGTGGAGTTCGCACAGAGCGTAACGGCAGAGCAGTATGCGAACGCAAATAAGCAGAAAGTGAAACTGTCTTGGGCTCCTGGTAAAGTTTTGGAGGGACAGGTTTATCTTTTGCAAATGACAATTCCAAACGTCTACTTTCACGTGGCGATGGCTTACGCCATACTGCGTCAGAACGGAGTTGACGTTGGCAAGATGGATTTTTTAGGGGCAATCGATTTTATTGATGCCTGACTGCCTTTGCGCCAAAGAGGCAATCGTCAAGTGATCTGGGTTTCAGCAAACGACCAATGAAACTCGACAGCCGAACGAAGATCAAATGGCCATCATCGCAGAGAAAGAAGTCGGAGTGTTTAAAGTTTCCCACTTCTTTCGAGGGAAGAGCGTTCAGACGCGAGTCTCAAACCTAAAGAAGGATTAGATAATGAATGAATCAATCAAGAACATTAGCGACGCATCTTTCGAACAGGATGTCGTGAAATCGGATAAACCCGTCCTGCTAGATTTTTGGGCAGAGTGGTGCGGTCCGTGCAAGATGACCGCTCCCGTCCTCGACGAGGTTGCGAAGGATTACAGTGGTCGCTTGCAGGTCGCCAAAATAGACGTAGACGAACATCAGACGACGCCGGTCAAGTTTGGTGTGCGCGGGATACCCACGCTGATTCTCTTCAAGAACGGTGCGGCTGTTGCACAAAAGGTCGGCGCACTCTCCAAGTCACAGATTGCTTCATTCCTTGACGCTAATCTGTAACAGCATTGTCCGCATGCGCGGCTACTATCAGCGCGCTTCGCAAATCATCTACGTCCAGATCATCGGAGAGATCGGAGTGATCTTCAACGTCGATCCACGCGGAGCAAATATTTGGATGCTCGTCTGCCAGTCTGGAGAAATCTGCATGATACTAGCGGCAAGTTTTGCACTACTCGGCGCACGGGCAGGCGATAAGCGGTGTGCCTGGCATGGCAACAAGCTCTGCAATTGGTCTGGCGCCAATATCGGGGTGTAGTGCAGGCACGCGAGATTAAGAAAATAGCCTTCCGGCGAAAGTTAATTGCTTAAAGTTGCATGGACGTATTAGTAACATGTCTCGCCTTTGAAGACGCAGTCATCCGAAATGGCGAGCACCAGAAGCGGCGTATAGCGCTAAGGCACAAAGAGTTCAACCTGGCTGGAATCTCTTTCTTCAGAGGTGGCACTCTTTCGTCGCGGCCCGGTATCCCATCGGACGCCTTCAAGAGAAAGCAGCGTTTCCTTTGCCGGCAGGCCTCCAGCGAATCCGGTCAACGCACCCGAAGCACCTATGACACGATGGCAGGGGGCAATAATGGAGATCGGATTACGTCCGTTTGCCGCGCCTACTGCCCGGACCGCCTTCGCGTTTCCAATCTTTACCGCGATCTCACTATACGTCCGGGTTTCGCCATACGGAATATCGAGCAAAGCGCGCCACACTTTCTTCTGAAAATCCGTTCCGACGAAACAGAGAGGCACGTCGAATCGGCTGCGTTCGCCGGTGAAATACTCGCCTAACTGACGCTCCACCTCGTCAAGGGTCGGGTCGTCAACCGCTTCCCGCATTGAACCGAGCCGAACTCTCCCAGGCCGCTCGTTCTCCCAAAGGATGGCGGCTAGTTCTTCTCCTTTGGCGACCAGCGTCAGTTTGCCTACAGGGGAATCGACGGTTTTGTACAGATATTCCATAACCTGCTCCTGTATCTCGATGTGCTCTGCCTGAGAAGCTCTGCAGACAGGTCGCGAGCCAAGGGTAGCCATGAACGCTGCGCCCTCGTGCGTGAGGTATCCGTATCTTGGGAATACCTGGAGCGAACACTCCAACCCGGACCGGAACTGGGTTGGCGCTTTTCGGTTCAGTTCACGATTGGCCATATCGGCGAGCATTACGATTCAGGCTTGAGAGCTGCCGTGTGGAGCAGATTAGCGGCGATGGGACGATTCATCAGCTCCCGCGCCAATCGCTATACTGCAATCGCCGTTGCTCGCGAAACCCAGAGTACGTCACGCTCTCTGCAGCACTGGCACACAATGTGTCGAAATGTCTTGTGGATGATGCTGATAATCTATCACAAATCGTCAAGATCGACCTGTGGAGCGTCGAGAGAGCCTACCCGGTAGCGGGAATTAGATCGATATCGAGGCCGAGACGACAGGAGCAAAAACAGCACCGTCGCTCGTGTTCTTCGTCTGTCAGCATAATCCGCTAAGTGATCCAAACCGCAAATGATCTGGTCGCATCCGAAGGCGCCGAACACAATCGTGCAGCGCGGACAGATTCTAAGATCGCGCGGATATTCCTTCCTGTATATGGAGCACTGGCTATCACATGACTACAAGCGTATTGTTGGAGCGACAGCATGGCTATCACTGTGCGGTGCTTCCAGTTGTACTGTTGAGCGCATCCCGGTCTGCGTCGTTCGTGCATCACACGGAAACTTACCGTCGACCTTGGGATAGCGACCGAAACCTCGGTCAGCATCCGATGATCGTTTAGCACCAACCATCAGGACGGCGGGATTTCTTCGCTGCAGCACAGAGAGACGAAATAGCTGTTCCACATCGTCATTTCATTTCAGCGTGAAACACCGCCAAGCCGAGCGGCACTATGATTTCAAGGGGAGCGACGCCAAATGACGTTTATCGAGGCGCCGAATATTCTCGGAATTGCGGTTGTGTGGTGTAGTCTCAGAGTAACTGGCCATTCATAACAATGTTTAGCAAGAGGATGCGCTCGCTGAATTAAAGATTACGATTGTAAACTATATGGCTAGCCCTCGAAAAGGGCAGGCGCATACATCCTTACGGCGCATCTGTACGGACATCTGCGTCCGATCTCCAAAATTGATGTCAGTTCAGCCCCGTGAAGCAGGTGACAGGAGGATACGATGTTTTCAGTACTGTTCGAAGTACAGCCGCGTTCCAACCAATGGGAAGCCTACTTGGGCTACGCGACAATGCTCAAGCCAGAACTGGAGCAAATAGACGGTTTCGTCGACAACATCCGTTATCGGAGTCTCACCCGGGATGGGTGGCTGCTATCTCTATCGAACTGGCACGATGAAAAAGCGCTCGTTCGCTGGCGGACGCAGGGGATGCACCACGGCGTACAGGAAAAAGGTCGCTTCGAAGTATTCAACGACTATCACCTGCGAGTCGGGCAATTGACCAAAGATACTCAACTACCTGATGGGTGCGAGCTAAGAGTACAGCGACTGGATGAAACAGAAACGGGGGATGCGACGACGGTCACTTTGATCAACACAAGACGCGACGCTGATTGGGTGAAAAGTGCACAGGCAAAGGAGGTCGCACTAACGCTGGGCTTGCAGGATGGTGCCGCAGCCATGGTGTCTTGGGACGTATTCGATGCGGTATTGTCGTCCGGCGACATTATTCTCCTCGTCGCGTGGCGCGACCACGAGGCTGCCGACAGATTCTCGAAGTCGGTCGATTTTCAAAGCGTGCGCTTCCGAACCGTGCGAATCGTGCGCGACTACGGCATGTACGACAGGCGTGAGGCGCCACAGTACTATGCCGACGCGCAACGTCCCGCTGTGACCAAAAGTTGACTAGACCTTCAACAATCTGGATGTTTATTGTCATTATGAACGAACTATCTCGGGACCCAACATCGAATCCGACGCTCGTGGTTGCCGCAAGCGACTGCGCATGCACGGCGGCGTCTTCAGGGGCAGTTATGCCGTGTACGGCCGGTTTTCTGACGTGCTTCCGATGGACGCTTCTAATCCGGGCTGTGCGCCACCCCCGGTCGAGCTGTTAAGAGCCATTCTCATGGCACCTCGTTCGAGGCCGGCCTTACGCGCACCGTAATCATTGCAAGAGAGAAATAGTGGGCTGGTCTGGAGCAGGGTTCGATTCGACAGTATTTACAGTCATCATTTAGTTCAATGTGTACAAATCTGTTCATGCACATTGTCGTGCCAAGTCAAACGGTTGTTCCTGCTGGGGGGGCGCAGCGCAGGTGCCGGCGCCACGGGTGCCTTTCGTGCTGCGACGCGGCGAGCCAGCACTCGCGCACTACGCCTTTTAAATGCTGCACGAACGCCCCTCCATGCAGTCACACGCAAAGCTCCGCTTTTCCTTTCAAGCAGCTCGAAGGTGCGATGACCGTCGTTCACCGGAACACGGACAATCGTGCCGGCGCATGGCGCAGTTTAACCAACCTGCGCTCACGGCGGGCAATGACGCCCGCAGCATGTAACGCGCTAATTTTGCATCACATTTTCATAATTCGTTGATAGTAACGTTTCATCATCTTACAGATTCCGGCAATCGGCTAGCATCCCACTGGAACACGGGAGGCGGGGATGAACTGGCGCGGCTTGCCATGCGCATCATCATTGCATCAGAATCCGATATGTCGCATCGCCACTCCGCCGCGTGTTCTTCGAGGCTCTAATTTTCGAAGCATCAGCTGCATCCTGAGTAAGAGGAAGACTTGAGTGTTAACACTTTTGTCGCTGTCTCGAGGGTTGCATTTCGAGATATGTCACCGGTCCAGTACGCGACGGTGGCTCCGTTCCACCCTGGCAGTAGAAGACGAGGACGAAGACAAATGGCAACCAAAGACCGTCGCAACGATAACACGGGGTCGGAGCGATTGCCTGACGCAGAGTTCGATACAACTCGACCATCTCGTGATACCGGATCGATTAACGTAAACATCTCATCATTGCCGGGGCGAGAGTGGAATTTTGACGTTTCAGATAGCACCAAAGAGAACCAGATTCCATCTAGGCATGTCTCGATCGAACAGCGGCTGCCTCAAATGTATCCCCAGATCAGTTCGCGACGGATTGAGAGGGCTCGCCGCTATGGAACGATCGAACGATTCGAAGCCGGTCAAATGATGTACCGGATGGGTGAGCGCAGCCTTGGTGTTCGCATCCTGTTAAATGGAACTGCTCGACTCACACGGAGGGATGGACTAGGTAACACACACTTCTGGATGGAACTCGGCGAAGGCCATTTTCTCGGCGAGACAGGGCAGCTCACCGGGAAGCCACATCTTGCTGATGCGCACGCTGTCACCGATGTGGAAGCACTTTTGATTTCACCCGCCAAATTGCGGAGGTTGATGATTGAAGAGGCGTACATCGGCGAGCAGATGATGCGTGCACTTATTCTGCGACGTGCTGGATTGGTGCAGGAAGGTATCGGACCCGTGCTAATCGGTCCGCTAAAAGATCCTAAACTAGTCGCTCTGGAAGCCTTCTTTCGGCGCGTCACCCATCCGTATCGGATCGTTGACAGCGATACAGGCTTCGACGTGTCCGTACTCGCTGACCCTCCGCCGAGTGGTAACAATGTATGGCCTCTTGTTGCGCTTACAAATGGCACTACGTTGGTTGATCCGTCGGAAACAGAACTCGCTGACGCACTTGGCTTGCTGCCCGAGTTCGACGACTCGCATGTTTATGACGTGGCCGTGGTTGGAGCTGGACCCGCTGGGTTGGCTACGGCGGTGTATGCCGCTTCCGAGGGATTGTCGGCGGTCGTTTTTGATACACAGGGGCCAGGTGGTCAAGCTAGCGCAAGCGCCAGAATTGAAAACTATCTGGGGTTTCCAACGGGAATATCCGGACATGCACTGTCGTATCGCGCGTCCATGCAGGCGGTTAAATTCGGCGCTGAAATTGCCACGCCCTCGGAGGTGACCGGGCTGAACTGCGGAGCGAGCCCTTATGAACTGTCGTTACGCAGTGGCGACGTGATCAAGTCTCGAGTGGTTGTAATCGCTTCCGGAGCGGCATACCGTAAGCCAGACATCGAGGGCCTTGATCTGGTCAGGACTCACGGCGTTTATTATTGGGCTTCCGCGATCGAAGGACATCTATGCGAAGACAGGGACGTCGTGGTGATTGGGGGCGGGAATTCTGCAGGCCAGGCGATTGTTTTTCTATCCAGTTTTGCGCGACGAATACACATGATCGTACGAAAAGGAAGCCTCGATGTAAGCATGTCGCGTTATCTCGTGGACCGTATTGCCGCCCTGGATAACGTCTCACTGCATTTGAACGCGGTGGTCAAGGCTGCGCACATTGATGAGGAAGGGCTAAGTGGATTGATGGTTGCAGGCGCCGACGGCGAACATTTTCTGGAAACCCGCCACCTGTTCCTGTTTGTAGGTGCAGAGCCAAACACTACCTGGTTAAACCAGTGTGGAGTAGCTGTAGATGAGCGAGGCTTTGTGCTCACCGGCCAAGGATTGTATGAAGCTGCGCCTCAGACGTGCTTTCCATTCGAAACCAATGTTCCGGGCGTCTTTGCGGTCGGCGACGTACGGTCATCATCGGTCAAACGAGTATCCGCAGCAGTGGGCGAGGGCGCAGCGGTTGTTAGCCAGATTCATAGTTTCTTTGCACACAGTAGGCCAAGCGGAGTGGTCGGTTAAGCCGAAATTTAAGAGATGTGGCGCCCCTCGGACGTGCAGCGGAAGTGTTCTGTCTGGGGCAAACTGCAAGGCGTCGCGTTCCACGGGCAACCGATAGGGTTGCAACGCCGATGTCGAAATAAACGCAGCTATCAAGTAGTGCGCGCCTTTCCTTCGCTTCATCGACAGTCATCGCCAATGACCGGGAACGCGCCAGCCAGGATTTTGATGTGTCGGCGTGTAAATTTAACGTCACGCGACCGGTCGCGTGACGTTTGGATGACATGCCACCCCCGCGAACAGCCTAATGCGCATCAGTCGCGTAGCGTATTCTTCAGCGACGGCCTGTATCGTGCTCGAGTGAAGTTCCAATCCGGTTATGCTGGTGCCTTTGCTGAAAGGCTGGAAGTCGTAGCCCGAGAGGAACCGGGGTTCACGTTCCCACACCTTCACCAAATACTCGTCGCTGTGGTTCCATATGAAATTTACGGCCTGTGACTGTGCCTGCTCCTGCGGCGCACGGGTGTGCCTGTCCCTGAACCAGAGGCGGAGAACGCGGGTAGTTTGTCGCATGTGCCAGTACGGTTGTTTCTCCGTATAGGCACACCTGAGATTTCTTTTAAAAAAGCACGGCATCTGCGCTGCGCTGTCTACAGCCGCCTTTTATCCCCGCTTCCGGGCCGAGGTCTTCAGGCAATTGTCACGGATAAACAATCTATTCCTCAACCGCGTGCGAGCACTTTCCGAGCGGCCCCAAAAGGTGAGGTTTTTGTTGCCAGATTGACGTAACACCAAGCGATGCACTTATGCAGAGGTTGTCTGCAATGCGATTCGCGTTGCAGACAACCTCTGGCGCTCAACGCCGCCGTCGAGGCCACACGTGCCGAGAGAGCAGGGATGCCGATTCACGGACGTTGCTGACGACGTCTGTACGCGAGCGTAGCGCAGTCCGAGCGCAGCCAAAGAGATCAAGGCTCCGGTCATCATCAATGTCGAGACGGTTGAACTGGCTCCAGATCGGCCGCCGACGCGAGCAAGCCAACGGACGAGACGTCATTCAAGTGAAAGATGTCCCGGATTTGATTGCCGAAATCAACTGCGCCACCATCGAGTAAAGCAACGGCATTGTTCAGGAAAGTCAGGTACTGTCTCCACTTCTACCGCTGGAATGAATCAGCCGGCAGACATATAACGGCGGGGAATAGCTAAAATAAGTAGCCCTGCGAGGAGCAGTGTCAGTGCGAGCAACCCAACACCGGCAGCGGTAGTCCCAGTAACCAGCTTCAGAAGCCCCATGATGGATGGACCGACGAAACCAGCGACCGCCGCGCCAACATTCACGAGACCAGCCCCACTAGCGGCGGCCGAGCCCGCAAGAATACGAGAAGGCAGACTCCAGAACATTGCGAGAGTGCTCATGATGCCGGCCACGCCGACGGTCAGGCATGCAACCGACGCAACCGGGAACGTATGGGCGGCGACGCTGCCGAGGAGCGCCGCGCCACCGATGAACACGGGGACGGCGGTGTGCCAGCGCCGCTCGCCAATTCGTACAGCGTGCTGCGCGTTCAGTACCATTGCCGTCGCTGCAACCAGGTAAGGAATAGCGCTGATAATCCCGATCTGAAGGTTTGTGAGGCCACCGATCGACTTTATCATTGTTGGCATCCAGAACACGAGACCATAGTTGCCGACGTTGTAGAGGAACGACGTGGCGAACAGTAACCAGAGCGTCGGTTCTTTCAGCGCCGGTAAAAGGCTCGCTTTCTTGCCGGTCGACTCCTTGGCAAGTTCCGCACGGATGGTGCTGATTTCAGTCACGTTGAGCCACTTTACATCCTCGATGCGGTCGACGATAACACTGTATAGGACAACTCCGAGCACGACTGCTGGCAACCCTTCCAGGAGAAACATCCACTGCCAGCCATGCAGTCCGTATCCACCGTGGGTCGCATCCATAATCCAGCCGGACAATGGCCCGCCGACGATGACACCCAAGGGCATGGCCAGAAACAGCAGCGACATGACCTTGCTCAGGCGGAACGACGGAAACCAGATGCTGAAGTAGGCGATGACGGCTGGGAAGAAACTGGCTTCAGTTAGGCCAAGTAGGAACCGCAGGGTATAAAAGGTCGACTGGCTGTTCGTGAGCAATGTGGCAATGGAAACGATGCCCCAAGTGAACATCGAGCCCGCAAGGCAGATCCGCACCCCGAGCCGCTTGACTAGATAGCCGGCTGGAATCTGAAGAAGCAGATAGCCCAAAAAGAACAGGCCGGCGCCTACGCCATACGCAGCTTCGCTCAGGTTGAACTCGCCCATCATCTGCAGCTTCGCAAAGCCAACGTTTACGCGGTCAAGATAACCGAAGAAATAGCAAAGAAGGATGAGCGGAATGATGCGGATGGTGAGTTTGCGGTATACGACGTCGGCCGAGACAGTCGACATGTTCTCTGCCGGGCCGTGTACGGTCGCCGCTTGATTCTGGGTGGCCATGACTATTCCCTTGTGGATGTGGGCACTGAGGTTCAGATTACATCGGCGATACGGCGCCGCAAGGCACGTCCCGGCCGGGCGCCTGTGGATTCTCCGAACTGGAACACCGGGATGCCGTTGACGATGACGTGCTCGATGCCCTCAGGCCGGAGCATCGGAGCAGCGAACGTCGCGCGGTCCAAGACACGTTTCGCGTCGAAAATCACCAGGTCCGCATATTTGCCGGTTGCAACGTGGCCTCGATCGGTCAGAGCAAATTGTTCGGCTGTTAGGCCGGTCATTTTTCGCACCGCTGTTTCGAGCGGAAACAGCTTCAACTCGCGGGAGTAATGTCCCAATACGCGGGGAAACGTGCCCCATAGCCGAGGATGCGGCGCAGTGTCGTTAGGAAGACCATCAGATCCGACCATGGTCCTCTCGTACGAGAAAATACGCTGGACATCGGCCTCGTCCATTACAAAGTAGATGGCGCCCGCAGGCTTCAAATCCTCAATGGCTGCATCGACTGACCCGTCGTACAGCGGCAGAATGTCGACGAAGTCCTTTCCTGCAAGTTCTGGATGTGGGATAGACCAGGCCAGCATTACACGCGAGGACTGCTGGATGCGGTCTGCACGAAGCATCGTGGAAGTGGCCGGATACGGGTGACAATCGAGGCAGAGCGGCTGCAGTTTGCTCTGTTTATGGATAATTTTGAGCGTCTCGACTGACCGTCCGTGATTTTCTTTTCCTGCGACCTTGTGGTGCGAAAGCACGACGTTTGCACGGACGGCTCGCCCAATCTCAAATGCCTCCTCGAGCGATGGGATGATATCTACTGTCTCATCCCGGAGATGAGTTGCAAATATGCCGCCGTTTCGACGGATGGGCTCACATACTTCAATCAACTCCCTTGTGCTGGCCGCAGCTGCTGGCGGATAGAATGTGCCAGAGGACACGCCGATGGCTCCTGCCTGCAATGCCTCTTCGACGTCCGCAGCCATCTTCGCGATCTCGTCGGCATTCGCGGGACGTGACAGGTCTTTCATGTGCCGTACGCGCAGGGTCGAGTGACCAACCAACGCTGCAAGATTCACGGCGGCCGGATTCGCATCGATCGCGTCAAGGTATTGCGCGAACGTGTCAAAGCAGAAGGCGCTCGGGAGGCCAAGCAGGTCAAGTGGCTGTGGAATGGCTTCTGAGCGCAGCGGGGCGAGACTAATGCCGCAGTTACCACCAATGACCGTGGTGACACCCTGGCAAACCTTCGGCAGGACGTCAGGGTGGCTCAACAGGTATGCGTCGTCATGTGTGTGACTGTCGATGAAGCCCGGCGATACGACCTTTCCGCTCGCGTCGATGACGGTTTTCGCCGTTGCGTCAGACAGATTGCCAACGGCTTCTATACGGTCGCCGCAAACACCAACGTCGGCGCAATAGCGTGCCTCGCCGGTGCCGTCAATGACGTCCCCGTTCTTAATGAGCAAATCGAAATGCATCAGTGTCTCTTTCGCGGTTGTGGGGGCAGCAAGCGCGGAAAGACGCCAGCAGCCGAGCGTTTTAGCGCAATGACAGTTTTGTTTCAGCGACAATGGTCGTTCCACAAAAACACCGCGTCCAATGCCGGTCACTTAGGGATTCATGCGGAAAAGCTATGAAAGTCGAAAACTCTGAACTTGAGGCATTTGTGGCCGTCGCAGAGCTAGGCGGCTTCCAGCGGGCTGCGGACAAGTTGCATTTGACGCAACCAGGGCTGTCGCGGCGTATCCAGAAGCTTGAACAGACGCTCGGTGTCGAACTTTTGCACCGCACCACGCGCAGCGTCACGCTGACCGGCGTCGGGCGCCAGTTTCTTCCCATGGCAAAACAGCAAATCTCCCAATTGGGGACAATGCTGTCATCAATCCGGGAGATAGCCGAGAAGCGGTTCGGAAAGGTGCGACTGTCCAGTATCCCGACGGTCGTGATGCGGATGTTGCCGGACGTTCTACGCAGCTATGCTGAAAAATATCCTCAGGTCGGCGTGCAGATATTCGACGGGAATCACGACTTTGTAGTGGGGCAGGTCCGCGCCGGGCTCGCTGAATTCGGAATCAGCATGGACCCGGGCGATGACGAAGATTTGAGCTTCGAGCCGTTGTTGACGGACAGCTATGTGCTTGCCGTCCATCGCGACCACTCTTTGGCGGAATCTGAGAGACTGACGCTGGACGAGTTAAAAAACGTGAGACTCATCATAGGTGGACGCGACAGCGGAAACCGGCTACTGCTGGAACTTTTGCTTGGTCATGAGTCAATCAGTCTCCGCTGGTTCTACGAAGTAGAGCATGTATCCTGTGTTATTGCATTGGTTGAGGCTGGACTCGGATGTGCAATAGTGCCGTCCTTGGCCTTGTCTGTGCACCCGAGCTCAAGCATAAAAACGGTGCCGATTTCAAATCCTGATATTCGACGAACGATCGGCATCATTCGGCACAAGACAATTTCTATGTCGGCAACAGCTAGCGATTTCTGTGAAATACTCGCTCGCTCATGGAGATCGATGTACCAGTGATTAGTCAACGGTACGCGCGAACTGCGTGACGAACTCGCCACGGACCGCTTGCGCCTGAGCCCGCAGCGCAAAGCGAAGCGGCGTCTTTCGATGCATCAAAGCGCGAACCGTCTGGCGCAGTTGAAGGCGAAGCTCGTGAAGTTAGAGTAACGGCCAGAAGCCGACGTGCTGGGCATCTGTTTTGACAACAGCAGACTGCTCTGGCGGCGGCGTCTCGAACTTTCGGGGCTCAACATCTTCAAGTGTGATTTTGCGAACGGCAAGCAGTCGCACGAATGCTTCTTCGTGGGCCCGAATGATGAGACGGCCAGAAACCAGATCCGCTAGTTTAGGGAGGCCAGTGATGCGACATATGTGGCAAAGCCATGCGTGCAGGATCATCCTCCGGGCGGCGGCGGCGGCAAAAACTTTGCCTTGGCAATATCACGTTCGGCTATGATCGCCAGTCGCTGCATGCTGCGCTCGAAGCCGGCACCACTCTGATCTGGCGCCTGCGCCGCGACGAACGAGGTTGGCGTGCTTTTGTGTCGTTCAGTCAAAGGCGTGCAGATTGAACGATGCAAGCTTGCGCGCAGGACCGACCATGCGATTTTTGTCTGCCGCGCTATCCGTTACGTGTAAGCCGGAGCCATCATTTCGCGAAGAGGGCGGAAAACCATCAGGACGATAATGCCGATTCGATAGAGAGGAATCGAAGATATGAACGTGGTTATTCATCGCGAGCGTTTGAACCGCCTACTCGATCCGAAGCTTCTTGCGGACGAGCTTCGAGAGAAAGGATATATCGTTTTTGTTTCCGGGCGATTGCGGCAAAGGGACGTTGCAACTGTGGTTCAAGCTGCTGTGGAGTCGGACATGTCTTCCATTGTCGTTGAGACAACGTCACCGAGCGAGTGCATGGTCCTCGTCGACGAAGCTAGATGGGCTTACCGGGATATCGTCCAAGCCGCAATACTTGAGGACCAGCGCTATGAAGCAGCGCAGGAGTGAACGATGTTGCTCTGCCGACTGGCTGTCGAAGTCCTCAACTCTCCCTCGACCTTCAATCAGACGCCTCGCACGTATTTTCAGCCCTATGTCGATCATTGACGATTTCCGGATTATCCGGCATTGCATTTTCGGCGACTTCGCGATCGGACTCATTACGCTGCGCCAAGTGCCTCACCGACCCGGCGAGGTTGGCCTGCGAGCCGCTATGTCTGTGAATTTCAATTCGCGGCGAACACCTCGTTTTCCAGCCAATAACAGGCGGCGAGGGTAGTGAGACATAGGAGGGCGGCCGCCTTCCACCATCTGACGAGACAGCACTTCCAGCCGTCCACGCAAGAGCTCGCTCGCCGCCATCTGTTCGTCGAGCGCGTTTCTCTTTGACGCCAACTCGCTTTCGGCGCCGGCGCAGCGTGTCATCGACGCAGCCAGCTGGGTTTTCGCAGTAGCGAGGGCATCGCGTAACTGATCTCGCTCGGCCTGATGCGTGGCCTGCACCTCGGCCATCCGATCAATAGCGGCCTGCAGTTCCTGGCGCGTCTGGCGCGCGGCCGTCCGCTCGCTGTCGATCTCGAGGAGCGCCCGCTTTTCAGTCGCTGCCAGGCGCTGTTCGCTCTGATTGTGCATAACACGTAGCTTGCTCAGTTCCTCGGCGAATTCCCGTCTGGCGTCCGACAGTGCCGTGGCGGCGACTGCGCTTTCGCTTCTGGACTGCGCGAGCTGATCAACGAGCATAGTTTTGGCGGTTTCCAGTTCGACCAGGCGCGCGAGCAGTTTCGCGTTTTCAATGCGGACGTCCGCCGCGTCGTGGGACGTCTGCTCGGCGGCGGCGATCGCAGCGTCGCGTTGCGCAGCCAATCCTTGTGCATGCTCGCGTGCCTCAGCTATTTCGCGCTGCGCGTCTTGCCTGAAGACATCTAGCGCCGCATTGGCCGCGTCGCCCGATAGCCGCCAAAGCGTCGCCGCCAGTTCGCCAGCGGCGCTCGCGACCTCTGGCGGCAAATCTGGTTGCCCGACGTCGACCCGCGTCTTGTCCCTGACCTCGACCCAGAACTCACGCAGGGCTTTCGCCGGCGCGCTCATGCTGCCTTTGCGGACCACCTGATACAGCTTGTTCGCGGTCGGCGTTTCTCCATACCGGAAGAACATCAACGCGCAAACTTCGCGATAGAGTTCCTGCGTATCGGAGATGCGTTCACGGAGGGCTGCAATGTCGGTTTCGAGAGCCATGAGGATCCTTGGGCGATACGTTTAGCCGAATGTGTTGATAATACAACGTATACCTCTAGGAAAGCTACATATCACTCCAAATACACGACATTACTACTATAATGTCGTGTATGATGTGAGGGTTGTTTTTCGCTGCTGTACTTTGCTATCTGGAGCTTCCAAACCGTGTCCAACGCTCAGCTCGCCGCCGTGCAGCCCGTCGAATCACTCGTTGTCCCCGAAATACTGGATGGCCGCGACGGCACCAATCGCGGCGCGGTCGGTGGATCACAACTGTCGGCCACCAATGATCTGGACGCCGTCCGCGCCTGGCTGTCGAACTATGCGGACACCAAGACGACGTTCGATAACTACCGCAAGGAAGCGGAACGGCTGCTGCTATGGGCGGTCGTACAGCTCGGAAAACCGCTGTCGTCGCTGACTCACGAGGATCTGCTCATCTTTAAAGCATTTCTCGTCGACCCTCAGCCTGAAGATCGCTGGGTATCGGCGACCGGTGGCAAATATCCGCGCGGCGACGAACGCTGGCGCCCGTTCAACGGCCCGCTGTCGCCGGCCAGCCAACGCCAGGCTCTTATCATCCTGAATGCGATGTTCACGTGGCTCGTCAACGCCGGCTATCTGCGCGGCAATCCGATGGCGTTACTGCGGCAACGGGCGAAACGGTCCGCGCCGCGTGTCACGCGATATCTATCCATTTCTCTCTGGGACGAAGTGAAGCTCTTCGTCGAACAGCTTCCACTGGAATCGGAAGCTCAACGGGCTTACCACGCGCGTTGCCGCTGGCTGACGACCCTGTTTTACCTTCAGGGCATGCGAATTTCGGAGGTTGCCGGCGGCCAGATGGGCAGTTTTTTCAGACGGCTCGGTGCTGACGGACGGGACCAATGGTGGCTTGAAACCTTGGGAAAGGGCGACAAGGAGCGCATCGTTCCTGTGTCAGGTGAGCTTATCCAGGAGCTGAGGCACTATCGGGCCGCCAATGGCCTCCCCGCCCTCCCCACTCGATCAGAAGAAACGCCGCTGGTCATTCCATTTAAAGGCCGCGCGCGTTGTTTGTCGCGCTCCGCTGTTCACGACGCCATTAAAGGAGTTTTTGCCGGCGCTGCGACATGGCTGCGCGCCAAAGGGCCCGAGTTCGCTGACCGTGCAGATGAGCTTGAGCGAGCGTCAGCGCACTGGCTGAGGCACACGGCAGGTTCACACCAGGCTGATGGCGGTGTGGACTTGCGGACAATTCGTGACAACCTCGGCCATGTGTCACTTAATACCACGAGTCTTTACCTGCACACTGAAGACGATGAGCGCCACAAAGAGACAGTGAATCGCCACCGGATGAATTGGAGCGGTGTCAAAAATCCACCAGATTCTTCTGGCAGCGAATGACCGGTAGTCGGGTCAGTGCCGGCAACACGATGCGTTGCTTGAGATCGAACGCACAAATCTTGACTGCTTTGAACAGCATCTTCTAGACCTTCAACGCGATGAAAATGACGCTGTCGCTCCACGTGGTGACAAGGTATAGAAGTTCGCTGTCGACCAGCCTATCTCCGTTCTGTCGCCCGGCGCAACTTTCCGGATGTCAATTCGGTCGAGACGCGATCCAAACCGTCCGGGCACATTGATCTGGAGACGGGGAGTCTTCTCGTAGTAAGCCATGAGTCACAACTGACTCACGAACACAGAATATCGAAACTGACGGCCCACTGCGGTCCCCCGATCAGCTTCGCATTTCGTTGTTTTGATTTTTGAACATCAAGCGCAAGAGTCGAGATTTACTCCTATATTGGTTACGTCGCACACTGAACCTGCTCGAGATGTGTATGACGATGCAATCGGTGGTGTCGCGTAGCGCGTGCATGTTCTCGCGCCATAAGGTATGCGCGGACGTTGGGCGCCAGCGAGGCCGCCGTGCTGCCGTCGACATGTTGGAGACCTACGCACCATGCTCAATGACGTTTTTCGTAGTGGTTACCGGTGCGAGCGTTTTTGTAATGGCCGCCTTTGTGCGAGGACCCGTGGCCGCCGGCATAGTGACCTCCCCTCGCCTCAGCAACAAGTGGGGCGACGAGCAAGGCACAGACAAGCACTGCAATAATTTTCTTCATAGGGGTCTCGTGTTTGATAAATGCGCCAGAAATTCCCGCGCCTAATCAGATATCGGCATAGGACAAACGATTCTTGATTAGTGAAGACCACAGGACTTCAAGCAGCCCAAGCGTTGCTTATCGCCGCCCCTACAGCAGGTAGAATCGTGGCCTCAAGTCGGAGGGCTACATGCCGCTGCAATTCTTCCTGAAATCGCCGCCCCAGGGCACCCACCTGAGCGATCTTGTCGCACTGATTCTTAATGACTGGGACGATTTCTCGTTCAAAACGGCTTTTATCGCCTATATATACGACGACAAGGGAGAAGCGCATGAGATCGGACCAGTCAAAATTGGTTACTTCGGACAGCAGCCAAGCCGCACGTCCGATACGCTGCCCCCGTCGTTTCCTGCGCTTCCAGGTAATTATTTTTCTCTTGGACAAGAACCCGAATACTACGAACGGCTGATGGATTTTCCGGAAGCTCTTCGCGAGGAATATCTTCGGCACATGAAGGACCTCGTATCTGACCCAGAACTACGAGCGCGTGCAGACGACGAACAAGTGTTTGCGACTTCCCTGCTCCGTTCTGTCAGCCGTTCTGCCATCGAGGGACAATTCAAACGCATCCTCTCGGGAGGTGCGGCGCTTACTGAATTTCGCTTCTACTACACCGCTCCGGTCGGAGACAGACGGGGACCAATGGAGCTCGCATTCGAGGTAATCCCCACTTCACGTCCTCCGACCAACATCCACGTCGTTATAGGCCGAAACGGCGTCGGAAAGACAACGCTTCTTAACGCAATAGCGGTCGCGATTGTCGAACAAGGCCCTGCGTCAGATGTCGGCGCGTTCAGTGTTGCGGAGCGCCCGCGCGGAGAGCGTCATCCCATGCCATCGAACTATTTCAGCAGCGTCACGTCTGTCGCGTTTAGTGCCTTTGATCCGTTCAATCCGCCTACCGACCGTACCGACAGGTCAAAAGGCGTGAGCTACATCTATGTCGGCCTGAAACGGCGGTCTGCCACGACGGACTCGGGTGATATGACGCTCAAGCCGCTTGCAGAGCTTTCCAGTGAATTTGCAGAGAGTCTTAAAGCGTGCCTCAACACCGCGACAAAGAGGCGACACTGGCGCAGGGCGATTCGTACGCTCGAATTCGATCAGAATTTCGCCGACATGAACCTATCGGATCTTGCTGATGGCAAGCTGGCACCGGGTGCTGTGAGCATTCGTGCCCGCGAGCTGTTTGCGCCGTTGAGCTCGGGTCACAAGATTGTTCTGCTCACGATAACCAGGCTCGTTGAGACTGTTGAAGAAAAGAGCCTGATCCTTCTCGATGAGCCGGAGAGTCATCTGCATCCGCCACTTCTGTCCGCGTTTACTCGTGCACTTTCTGAATTGCTGACCGCTCGCAATGCCGTTGCAATAGTCGCGACCCATTCTCCGGTGGTTTTGCAGGAAGTTCCCCAGTCGTGTGTGTGGAAGATTGCACGCTACGGAAGCGTCAGCCGGGCAGTGCGACCGGAAATTGAGACGTTCGGCGAGAACGTTGGTTCGCTGACTCGGGAGATATTCGGGCTCGATGTGAGCAAGTCTGGTTTCCATGATTTGCTCGCTAAGGAAGTGGCTAGTGGTCAAACGTTCGAACAGATTCTATCGGTTTACGACGATCAGTTAGGCCTCGAAGGACAGGCCGTTCTGCGTGCCCTGCTTGCATCGGGGAACGGCTGAATGTTCGCTATCCCGAAACCAGAATTTCCCCCTAACCTTGCATTCGACATGTGCGTCAAAAGCATCGCCGATGAAGAGCTGGCGAGCCGGTTACGGAAGGTTGCCCTGGTCATAAAGCACATCGGTGCGTTTTACCATCACATGGCCAGTGCGGGTATGTTGCATGACGTAAAGCCTGCGCGACAAAAGCAGGACGCTGAGATCGTCATTGGAGAAGTCACCAGAGGCGAATTGCGGAGCTTGTATAGTGCCCAAATGGTTCCGGAAACGAAGGAAGCGCGCAGAATCTACAACGAGCTACGCGCTGCCGGAGGGGGAAAGTGTCCGACTTGTGGGGTCGGTGACGTTCATACCATCGACCATTTCCTTCCCAAGTCCGCCTTTCCCTGGTTTTCGGTTCTGCCAGAAAATCTGGTCCCGGCCTGCAGAGATTGCAATACGGGCAAGTTGGCAAACGCTGCCGACGATGGCCAAAGTTTTCATCCGTATTACGACATCGCTCCGCTGATGCGAGAACAGTGGATTTTCGCCGAAATAGACCGGACGTCGCCGCCTACTGCAAGGTACTTTGTTCGCGCCCCTCGACACTGGGACGCCCTGTCAGTGCGCCGCGCGGAAAACCACTTTCGAGACTACGGGCTTGGACGAAAATTCGCTACGCAAGCGGCAGAGGCGCTAACCGAACTGGCGGATACGTTCAGAGACCCTCCTATGACGCCGGCGCAGATACGGGACGCGCTTGAACGGAATTTGCGCGCCGTACGCAAGCATCGATGCAATTCATGGAAGATCGCGCTATTTGAAGCTCTGCTCAACTGTCACTGGTTTTGCACTCTGGAATTCTGATCGCCTGTGGAAGCTTTGGTGAGTTCTCGCTGGCGATCGGGTGCATAAGCAATTTTCCGCTCTATGTGCCGTAGGGGCCTCGCAACTCGTCGCGCTCAGCCTGATTATTGTAAGATTGCGCGAGCTTGCGTAAGTCTTGCTCTAACCGGGGGTAACCGGCCTCACCGATAGCCGTTGCGCGATCGGCATACCGTTTGGCGATTTCGAGTTCCGCGTTGCCGCCGGAAAAACCAAATGTTCCACGCGAGTTGAACATTTCGGTAACCATTCCGTGTCGCATGGCTTGTGCGTCGCGTCCGTTAAGCGCGTTCGCTATGGTCCGGTCGAGCCACAGGCCATCTGCATCTGCCGGAGCGTTAGCAAGGCATCTGCCGAGCATACTCATCGCGACGTCAAGGTGTCCGCTTTCAGTGCATCGTCGCCTTACATCGTCCAGCCATCCCGTGAATGCGGCGCCCTGCATCTTCCCATCATCGCCAATTCCCGGACATTTGTTCCATTCGGCAAGAAGCTGATAGGCGTTGCTCGCGACGCGCTCCGCGAGATTCGTGTCCGCGCAATCGTCCTCCTCGGGTGGGCCATTCTTCGAGTTGAACGCAAGCTGCACGAAATGACAGAAGCATTCCGGATCGCTCGCCATCCGTCGATGCAGGAAAATCGGCTTGTGCTGAGGGTGGCGATTCAGAAGCACAAGAAACTCCCACTCGATTTTGCATACCGCGTCTACGCCAGCATCTGCCCTGCCCTGCAATTCTTCAAGCAACGTGCCGATCTCGTGCAGGCCGATACTGGCGAAATCTGCTGTAGGAGAGATAGCAGACAGGAAAACATCCGTCAGAAGCGAGGTCGATACCTCTTGTTTGGTCCGCAGCGCCTTATGGAGCAATCGCATCGCTGCGAGGGGCCTGTTGTTCTCGACAAGTTTCTTCGCACCGGGCAGTAGCTCATCTGGCTCGATGTTCACATTCGCTCCGACAGTAGCCCAATAGGTCTCGCCGACGGCCGGATCTAGCGTATCGAGGCGCTGCCATGCCTCGCTACCGAAAGGCAACGAAGTCAGCAGACGGGCAGCTTGGAGCGCCGACCAGTCCTTCAGTGATAGGCTGTCCACCCACGCCCACCCTACCTTCCTGAATCTTGCCAATGAGTAGCTCGATGCACCATCGCGAAGCGACACAGCGTCGTTGACAAGATGATCTGGCAGAATCAAGCGGTCATCATCCGCATTTCCAATCTCGCCCCACGCAGCTCCGAGCAAACCAGGAAATTTCACTTCTGCCATGAACTCGACAAGCGCCTGACGCCCTTGACTCAGGAGTTCGCGGACGGCCGCCTGCCTCCGCTTCGCCAGCAGACGTTCGTGCTCGTGCGAGTCCCCACTGTCCTGGTAGGTGACAGGGTCATTGGGATCGAACAGTCCAAGATGTCGGAGGGCCGGAGATTGCGGTGCGAGCGTGGTCGATATCTCGGCAAGGCGATCGACTTGCGCGGGCCTCATCGCCCACGCTGCATCGGGAAATTGACGGTGCTTCCCGATCATCTCGCACAAGGCTTTCCAGATCCCATAGCGACCATGGTCATCCAGTGATTTAACCTGCTCGCTCTCGAGCAAAGACGCTGCGTCGTTCCACGACGGCAACGGCAGAGAGTCGATTCGCGCCGCCAGTTCTGCAAGCCTGGTCTCATCAGATGCTGCTGCGCCTATCGCAAGCGCGATGTATTTGCCAGTTTGCTCGTCGAACGGTGTCTCCCCCACTGAATCGGACCAGTCCTCGGGAATCGAAGCCCTGAAGGTCGGCTTGCGCGCACCATTTGAGAAGGTGTTGGCGTTCGGGAGCAGCCCAAGAAGAAGGCTCCATCCGACTGTTGGAAACGATCGCTGAACCGCTGCCACAGCAGCCAGACGTGTCGAGAACGGTGCACATGTCTGAGGGAGCCAAGGCAGAAAAATCGTGATGAGCGAGTTTATTGGGCGACTCGTCCACTTCCCGCCCGGATCAAGCATAGCCAGCTCCGCGAGGCAGTTCACAACCTGCCCGAGATGGTCCCGCTCCCACGCCAAGGTTTCAAGCGCCCATAGAAGTCCCGTCACATAGTTGCGCCCGAACGTCCCATTGTCTTCCTCATCGAATACAGCGACAAACGGGGACGGCTCTTCCCCCAAGGCCCTGTCGACGCATTCAAGGAACGAAGATGGGGACGCCTCGGCAAACAGGGGCAGCAAACTGTTTAAACTCGCCCACCGGCTCGCCGAAACGTTGTCAAGAAGGCCGTTGACAATCTGGGATGCAACCCAACCCGGGCGCCCGACAGTGCAAGATGTCAATGCGCGTGGCTGAGCACCCACTAACGCGAGTGTTTCTGAGATACCTTCACGAAGCCTCGATGAGTATGAGAAAGCCTTCCCGTACACCGCTGCTGCGTAACGCCGATTCTTCTCCAGTTGAAGCGCGGGATCATCTTCCGCCAGCACAGCGAGCGCGGCCGCTTTGAACGCATCCAGATGCGAGTCATAGACACGGTCCGCCAACGCTCGCCATCCGTCATGTCGTGCGACGAACTTCCAGAGCCGGTCCTGGTGCGTCAAAGGCGAACCCGGTTCCGCAGTCGCCCGCCGAAGGACCTGTATCCATTCGGCGTATGGTTTGCCTGATACTGCTTCGACAATAGCAATGTCGTCCGCCTTCTCCTCATGCCACCCACCAATCAGCATGGCGACAGCGAGATCATCTGCGTACGGTCCCGAAGCCCATCCAGGGAGGGCCGACGTTCCCTTGAAGCAGCGTACGAGCGAACTCAAATCACCGCTGCTTCTGCGCGCAAGAACCCGGGCGCGCTCGTCAGGAAAGCCGGCCTCTCGTAGTGTGCGTTCGATTTCATAGGTGGGCGGATTGAACAGTTGCACGGCAAACGGCTCTTTCACGCCGCCAGGCGGGCCGCTGAACACGACTCGATGACCAGCACGGCGAGCTTTTTCGAGTAGCAGTGCGCCCCGCTCACTGGTGACGTCAAGTTCCGGGTCGACAACCAGAACATGTGGCTGGCGTCGAGCGACAAAGTCTGCCCACGCGTCCACTCCCGAGATTACTACGCAGATACCTGCAACGTCTGCGTGCCGCTCGGGCTCAAGGCTTGCGATGTAAGCGGAGACGAAATCGACGACTTGCCCGGGGTGAGCGGTCTCCAATCGAAGCTGCGCAACATCCCCTCGCAGGATCTCATCAAGCCGCTCACATGCGTCCTGCCGTCCGACGAGGAATGTCGCTGGCGTCAGCACCGTGTCGCCATCGCCCGAAGCAACGAGCTCCCAATGTTCGCCCGGAAGTTCAATCTGATGCACCGCAAGATCCAAGCGTTTCGCTAGCCACAACTCGACCGCCGGCATCTCGTGCAACCATTCAACCAGCTTCGTGCCGTCGATAACTCGTACACTGGCCCACTCGTTTCGCTGCTGGCGAGCATCGATCCAGGCAAGCTGGTTTTCGCCTCTCCAGTCGCTCGACCAGCCCCTGCGGCCGGAAAGCGGTGTAACGAAGACGAATGTTGACTCAGCACGTACGTGCGCTGGCACAGCCTCGGTGAGTTCCCGATAGTCCCTCGTCGCCTTGCCACCAGCATCCAGATTCGTGCCGATCTCCCAGTAAGAGTGCCCATCAGGCACAAACGGCTCACAGGCGAACAGAGTTTGCAATTCGCCGTCGGGTCCCGGTTGACCAATGCTGTCGCCTAGTGGAAAGCGTCGATTCGTCGGTTGCGGAGATGATGCGGCAACAAGGCGCCAGACGAGCTCCACGATAAGCCCTTGAGCTTCCACTGCGTGCCCTCGCACCCAGTCATCCAGCAGATTTTCGGTGATGAGACTCACGGGATCTCCAACGTTGAACGCGGTTCTCTCGCAGGCGCGCACCGGGCTCGGGTTCAGGTATCGACCCAGCTTCGTGGGATGGACGGCCCGTTGCACACGGCGCCAGCGACGCAGACTTCCAAGCGAAGGATTGTAGGTGCGCGTGTTCGCAGAAACAACTGTATCGGCACTCTCGGAATGGGCGTGCAACATCGCGGTGAGATGCTCACTCATGTCATCAGCCGAAGCCGACGTCGGCGCCCGTAGCGGAATATACGGGCTTTGATGAGTCATGGTGGGGGTACAAATTTGCCCAAATATTCAGGAAGATTGTTGTGCTCCACATGACAACACGATGGTGCACGACTTAACATCTGTAGCTGATAGCGCACATCGCGATGGACCCGATTTTATGCTGTTTGAATTGGCGGACCGAGCGTTGGCAGCTGACATCTGGGCGTCCTGATATAGAAATCGCTTACCCAGCGGCACCCCGGTACTCGCATCTGCTAGAGAGATCAAATCGGACAAAACGCCTCTTTTTGCCACATCAAAAAAAAATTTCAGCAATTTTATCGAAAACCGCTCTGAACGGAGCATTACCAGGTGAGGCACTGATGTTTTCGGGAAATATGGCAGCCGTTTCACGGCCATCGACCAGTAGCGGCGGCGCGGTTGCAACGCCCAGTCAGGTGCGAGCGGCGATCACGGGCTTGACGGAGCGCGACTTCGCGGTCTTGCAATACGAGGCCGGACGGATATGCCGGAAGTATCGCGAACTGTCGCCGGACGACGCAGGGGACCTGCTCCAGGATGCTTTTCAGGCAGTAATTGACGAGCGACGTTACTGGCAACCGGCCAATGTAGCGTTCGTGCCGTTACTGATAGGGGTGATGCAGAGTCTCGCGCACAACTACCATAAGCATATGAAGGGATCGCATTCGGTGGGCATTACCTACGAGCATCAGTTGCCCCCGACTGAAGATGGCAGTTCCGCGATCGACACGATCGCAGCGGGCGGCCACGCATCGCCAGAGGAGACGGTCAGCGATCTGCAGGATCTTTCGCTTGTCGAGGCTGGAGTCTCGATTCTGCGAGCGCAACTGGCGCAGCATCCAGTGGCGCTCGCCATCTTCGACGGGTTACTGGAGGGCAAGGAGAAAAAGGAGATCAGGGTGGAACTGAACGTTGGATGGACCACCTTCTGGTCGGCTGACCGCCGCCTTACCCGCGCAATCGAAGCTTACAAACGGACTATTTAACATGAACGCCAGCAAGAAAACACAGTTCGACCAGGCGCTTGAGCACAGCGTTGTCGACTTCCTGACGAACGCCCCCGACGAAGAGGTCGCGGCGTTCTTTCAGGAAGAAGGGCTCGATGTCCACGCTCTCGCCCAACAAGGTCGGGAAGCGCTCGCGCGCGCTCGAATGGCCGCTGCCAGCAGCGAGGCGAAGGAGACATCAGCCGACAGCGTGAATCCGTTCTCGGGCGTCGGGCGGCTCGAGTACCGGAATCTGGCCGATAAGCTGGGCATCAATACCATGTTCCTCAATCGCATCAGAGACCGCGAAGTGTTGCTTGTCGACTTCCCGGCCGTCTTCCTCGACCGGCTCGCTGTAGGGCTACGCGTCACGATTGAGACGCTTCGACAGTATCTGTCACTGCCGCCGGCGCCTCCGGTCGGTGGCATGTTCCAGTCGGACTCGAAACCGGTTAGTCCCGATGAAGCCGCACCTTTTACGACGGTCGCACGAGAATCAGGCCTGTCTGAGGAGGAAATCAAACGATTGTTTGAATGACGCGCGCGGGCACGGCGTTGCTGGTTGAAAATATTTTGCCGGTTTGATGGCGCCGGACCGGTTTACCGGGATGGCGCCTGTCAGTGGAGGACATCTTGCCCAAGGCCTTAACTCGAAAAAATGCGGAAGGTAAAATTTACAAACGCCTTCCAGATGTCGACGATAGTATCGTTCAGTGGGAAACGGTCGACGCGAAGCTGCTCGCAAGCGCGGCTGGAGACCTTGACTATCGTGCAGGCGGCTACATCCGGCACGAAGTGCTGCTCCACTTGGTGCGCAGAGCCGGCAAGGAGCAACGCTCCGACGATTTCTATGCACTGTTCCAGGTTTTTATGGCGCGGGTCCGGCACCTGATACGCCCCTGGTTCGCGCGCCGCCCCGGCAACTCCGACGACCTCGCCAATGAAACCTGTTCCGCGATCGCAAAACTGCTGGCTGAAGATGCCGCTGATCCGGCCAGCGACGACATTGACTATTTCGAGGTTCGCTTCGCGAAAGCCTTGTCTTTCTTCGTGCTTGACCGGCTTGAGGAAAACCGTCGCTGGTACTCGATGCATCCGTCACGTGAGGATCTGGCAGACGATGGCGAAGTTATTGACGTCGCGTCCGTCGACGACAGCAGGGAACTGACGGACCCCGAGAGAGCCGCCCTCGGCGCGCAGATCAACCGTGCTTTTCACGCCTTGTCGGAGGAGGAGCGCTCGATTCTTGAACTACGCTATCTCAAAGGGATGAAGACGAGCTCAAAGGATGCGGACGAGGAAACCATCTCCAAAAAACTCAACCTCAGCGAGCGCACTATCCGCAACCGCCTCACGAGTGCTACCAAGAAGCTGTCGAAATTCAAGGAGCGTCAATGACTTCCATCAAGAAATCGTCTCCTGTGCTGCGAGAAGTATTAATACAATTTTCCGTTGAACAGGACACCCCGGACCCGCAACTTCTCGACACGTATATCGAGAAGTATCCCCAATTTGAGTCCCAGTTGCGTAGTCTTGCGTCCCAGCTCATGGACGCAAGCGGGGAGGCGCGCGAATGGGGAGGTGAAACTGGGAGCCTCGACCCTCACGATATTGAGGAAGCGGCAATATCGGTGAGCGTGTTCCAGAGCCGATACTTCGAAGAGACTGGGTGCGTATTTGGAGAGTCTCGGGAAGATGCCAAAACCATTGAAAACAGACTGAGCTCACTTGACAGGCCAGCCTACCGGGGCCTCGCGTCCCGACTTGGAATAAACACACTGGTTTTAAATCAGCTACGCGATAGGGAGATTGATTCCGCAACAATCTCCCGACGCTTCACGGAACGTCTCGCGCATGAGCTTAATGCAAGCGTCGGAGTGATTCGGCAATTTCTCAGTTTGCCACCTGCGGTATCAGCTATGGCAAGTTTCAAGGCTGAAGACAAGCCACAAAGCAACTCCAAGGAAAGCTTCGAAGAAGCTTTGATGCACTCTGGACTGGATGAAGAACAAATCAAGTCCCTTCTCGACTGAGGACAGCCATGAGTTCATTTCGTGGGGCACGACAAGGAGCTGTAGAGTTGCATGCGAAGCTGGTAGCCGCAGGAGTGAATCCCCTTAATATCAAGGCACTGATAGATGCTGCAGCGAAGGATCTTGATCTTCAGATCGTCCCTCTCCCATCTGGTCACAAACAGTTGAAGGGAGCAAAGGGAGTACTCGATCCACAAAGCGGAGACATCTACCTTGAAAAGGTACCGTCCTTCATAGAGATGGCAGTAGTGGCAGCCCATGAGATTGGCCACGCCTGTCTTCACGTGGAGCACCTGTTTTGCAATGAGGATGACATAGCTGGCGCAACCGCGCAGCCGAGCCACGCGCCGTCAAGCAAGGTAGGAGACTATGGTCCACATGAGCGGCGTGAACTGGAAGCCAATGTATTTGCCCGGGAGCTCCTGCTACCTCGCGAGCTTTGCAGACGGCTGTATCTTGACGAGGGAATGAGCGTAACGGACATCTGTTCTGTGACGAACCTGCCCAGTCGACTGGTCAAACAGCAATTGCTCGATGCCCTTCTGCTCCCACCACACCCTGAATCCCCTTCAGAAACTCCTTCGACGGGCGCTGTGGGGCTTGACCACACACAAAAGAAGGCCGTCGACCATCGTTCTACTCCTTTCCAACTGATTGCAGGACCAGGAACTGGCAAGACCCGCACGCTCATTGCGAGAATCGTCGACCTTGTTGAAAAAGGAGAGTCGCCTGAATCCATTCTCGTTCTCACTTTCTCGAACAAAGCCGCCACCGAAATAACGGACAGGCTGAAAACGGCGCTTGGGGTGAAGGCACGACGAGTGTGGGTTGGAACGTTTCACTCGTTTGGACTTGATCTGGTGCGCCGGTATTACGATCAGCTCGACCTGCCTTCCGATCCGCCCATTTACGATCGCAGCGACTCCATTGACGCCCTTGAGGAGCTTCTACCGGTACTCCCGCTGCAGCACTACTACAGTCTCTCAGACCCCGCGAGAATCCTGAAGGATGTTCTTGTCGCCATATCGCGCGCCAAGGACGAACTCATCGATCCGAAAGTCTATCGCAACCTCGGTGAGCAGATGCAAATAACCGCGTCTGGGACTGCCGATCCAGTGGCACAAGAAGCGGCAGCCAAGAGCCTTGAGGTAGCGGTCATCTATGACGAGTATCAGAAGATGTTGCAGAGTCACGGCGCGGTCGACTTCGGTGATCTGGTCATGCGCCCTGCGCTGCTGTTAGCCAGCAATGAAACGGTCCGGCAACAGGTCCAGGAACGCCACAGACATGTGCTTGTGGACGAGTACCAGGATGTCAACTTCGCCAGTGTACAGATGCTCAAGGGCATTGTCGGACATGGAAACCGTCTCTGGGTCGTCGGAGACCCACGGCAATCGATTTATCGGTTTCGTGGCGCTGCTCCGGCCAACATGTCAAACTTCGGCGCCGACTTTGTCGGAGCGGACCAGTCGCGGCTCGAAATTAATTACCGCTCATCGACCGAGATTGTCGGCGCTTTTGTCGACTTTGCCAGTCCCATGGGGGCATCGCGGGGCATATTGCCGCTTTCGCTCGAAGCTAACGCTGGTCCGACCGGAATTCCTCTTTGTTTCACTGCTTCGCCCACGCTCGAAGCAGAGGTTGACGCCATCACCTCGAGCATTCTTGCCTACCACGGACAGGGCTTTGGATATTCCCAGCAAGCCGTACTCTGCAGAACCAACGCACGGTTGGCTTCAATCGCAAATGGGCTGGAAGCTCGAGGCGTTCCGGTTCTTTATCTTGGGAGTCTCTTCGAGCGCAGTGAAATCCGCGACCTGCTCTCCCTGCTCAGCATCATCGTCGAAAAATTCGCTGGTGGACTGGTGCGCGTTGCCACCATGCCGAGGTATCAGATGTCACTCGAAGATGCGACCGCCGTTATCAGACACACCCTCGGCCATGATTCCGCGCCGCTGGCGTGGCTGGATCCGGAAGCTCCAATCGAATCCCTGTCGCCCGCCGGAAAAGCGGCGCTCACAACGTTGCGACAAGACCTGGACGGTCTTGCCCTTGACTCGCCCTGGGAGTTCCTGAGCAGCTATCTGCTGGAACGGTCGACAACCGCCCGTGACCTGGCGGCGTCAACCTCGATTCCAGACCGTATGCGTGCTGTCGCTGTCTGGCAGTTTCTCGACTTCCTCAGCCAGCCGGCGCGGAAGAAATCCGGGCATCCTGTTCAGCAATTGCTCGATCGGATCAGGCAGTTGGTGCTGATGACGGAAGAGCGAGATCTTCGCGTTGTGCCGGATGAGGCTGCCCATCTCGACGCGGTTCGGCTTCTCACTGTGCATGGAAGTAAGGGCCTCGAGTTTGATGTGGTTCACCTTCCCGGCCTGTCGAAATCCAGCGTCCCCGCCAACAGACAACCGGACAAATGTCCACCGCCGGACGGCATGATCTCTGGCTATGCGGGTCTGTCGGCCAAAGAGGCCCGGGACGCGGCGCATCATGACGAGGAGGAGTGTCTTTTCTTTGTAGCGCTGTCCCGTGCGCGGCGGCGGCTCCATCTGTACCGGTCCGAAACACAGAAGACGCAAAACCGGGCAGCCTCGCCGTATCTGCAGCGTCTCGGAACCCGCCTCAAGGCGACAGCTGCCGAGCCGTTCACGACTGACGCTTCGACCGTTCAGATTGACCAGCCACGAGTCCGCTGGCCGGCGCAGCTGACCGTGAGTCAGACGTGGTTGCGCGCCTACGATCAATGCCCTCGACGGTTCTTTTACACCTACGTTATCGGGATTCTAACCGCGCAAAGAAATAGCGCTTTTGCGCGTACGCACGACTGCGTTCATCGACTCATCAAATGGGTGAGCGAGCGACCTGAGCTCGGCCCAGCGGATGAGGCAGTCGTTGCAGCAGAATTTGATCGTCTTTGGAGTGAGCGCGGCCCCGCTGGGCACGCCTACGCTGCCCGTTACAACGCGCTTGCACATCGAATGGCGAAGCAGCTGCTCGCATTCAAGTCTGGCGGTGCAGTTTCGACTGCACAGGATGTCGACGTGCCGTTTCCAGGTTCGTCGGCCAGTATCCGCGTCAAGGGGCATGACGTAACTCAGACCGCTAGCGGAACCAACGTAATCCGATACGTCCTGACGAAGCGAATCCCCAAAAAAGAAGACGACGCGCTCGATGCGACCATGCATCATCTGGCAGGACGCCACGTGTACGGGAAGAGCTACGCTATCGAAGTTGTGTCGCTGACCACAGCCGAACGAAGGATTCTTGAAATAGCGGACAAGAAGCTGATGTCCCAGTCTGAGAAGTGTGAGCAGATGCTTGCTGGCATGCGTCGTTGCGAATTCCCGGCCGATCGCGATGACATGCGTTGTCCTCGCTGCCCGCACTTCTTTATTTGCGACGCTTCTCCCGGCGGAGAGATTGACCCAAAGAATTAATGAAACCAGCTTGCCGGTTTCGCAGTCGCCAGGCGGTTTACATAGTGAAGGAGCGCAGTAGCGTACATCGCGCTAGACGGCTCCCACTCAATGGGAAACCACCGCAATGTCCATCTTTTTTCAGCGCGCAGGCAAGCGCGAATACCAGGTTCTCGACGAAATGGTCGAGCGCAAACCTGACGCACTCAAAGCCGCGATGGGCGGCGATGTCATTGCCGTCGAAGAAGTGCTGATTTTTGTCGAAGACGGTGATGAACCGTTGACAGCCGAGTTGCTGGAAGTCGTGCTCGTCGAAGGTCAGCATCACAAGCTGCACGCTCACCACTGCCACTATATCGAAGTCACCGTGCATTACGACGTGCACACGGCGCATCACAAGTTTTCGCCTTCGACTACGGTCGGAAAGGTGCTGCGCTGGGCGGAAGACAAGTTCCACATCGCAGAGACCGAAAAAGGTCACCTGCAACTGCAACTCGCTGGCACCAACGACCGCCCGGTCGCGACGACGCACCTGGGCGCGCTCACGAGTGGTCGCGAATGTTCTGTCGCGTTCGATCTGCTGCCTAGCCATCGCATCCAAGGCTAGCCCACGGAGGTCCATGTGAGTACGCCCGATGAAAAGGCGTTTCGCAGTGACCTGCTTAGGGCGCCCTTCATGCTCGGAGAGCTTGAGGGGCGCTGGAAGCTCGTGTCGCTCGAATGGCCGATCGCCCTGATTGACGTGACCGCGCTTGACAGCCTGCAGTACCGTCTGCGATTTGATGTCAGTAACTATCCATCCTCTGCGCCAACGTCCAGCCTATGGAGCAGGGACAAAAACGCCGCGCTTGCCTCCAACCTTTTTCCGAGAAGTCGCAACGGAACCGGGCGTGTGAAAGATGTTTTCCGCACGGACTGGATGGGTGGTCAGGCACTGTACCTCCCATGCGATCGGGTGGCGCTCAACGGACACGACGTCTGGCTACAGCAGATGCCATCAAAGGCATGGCAACCGTCCGTCGGCATCACGCACTATCTGGAACTCGTACATGAACTTCTCAATTGCACGGACTATGCGCCGCCTGCTGGCGCCTGATCACCGCTTGTCGTGCCCGCCACGCGTCTGGAGCCAACTTCTTCGCGACCTGCGCGTGCGCGGGCGTGGCAGTCGCGAAAGCGGTGCTTTCCTGCTTGGCACGAAGGTTGACGACCGCAGGCACATTACGCACTACGTGCTCTATGACGACCTCGATCCCCGCTGCCTTGACACCGGCATCGTCACCTTCGACGGACAACATTACGGGAAACTCTGGGCGATCTGCCGCGCGCGCCAGCAAAGCGTTGTGGCCGACGTACACGTGCACCCTGGCTCGTCGCACCAGAGTCAGTCCGATCGCGACCATCCGATGCTCTCCGTCGCTGGCCATCTGTCGTTAATCATCCCGGACTTTGCACGCACGCCAGTCAGGCGCGATGACATAGGGATTTACGAATACCGGCACGACGGGGGCTGGGACGCAGTTCACCGTCGCGACCGGAAACGATTCTTCTACATCGGATGGTGAGTTTAATGATCAATATCGGACCGGAAACTCTAGATCGCACCATCAAGCAGCTGGTCGACAGCGGCGAAGCCTCGATTGAAGAAGCGTATGCCATCTTCGCCGGATACAGGCTTGTCATCGAAATCGATGCAGAGCATCTCGAACGCGAAGATGGGCAGATTGCTCTCGTCACGCTCGTCAGTCTCGCGTCACGCGTTTTCCACGGCGGCGTGTACGTTGAAGGGTGCGAAGCGAAGCCGCTGCTTCTCCCGCTACCCTTGGGCGCAACGATCGAGGACGCCGTCATCGCGTCTGGCGGCAGAACTGACGAAGCCCCCACGGACGCCCCGCGCATCCGTATTGGAAGCGCATGCGCGCGACGTGTGCCCTTTCACATTCGTGTCGTTTTTGACAGCTGGCGTGGCGGTATCGTGCCGGCGGACTTCGCGGACACACTTTCAGATGCCGCGCGACCGCCGGCTATGCCTCTCGCGCCCGTTCTTGCTGCGTCCTTCGCTATTGCCGAAGCGTTCGAATACGTCAGAACAAAAAACCCTACCGTCGGGCATTTCCCAGCCGGAATGTCGCTGTGGACGCCGCGCGAACGCAACTGGCTCACCGCGACAGATGGCAGCCCCGTCCTTTCAATATTGCCAGAGAAGCTATGGCTGATCGGGCTCGGGCATGTCGGTCAGGCCTATCTGTGGTGCCTTGGCCTCCTCCCTTACGAGCCGTCCGCACCCCTGCAACTTGTACTGCAGGACACGGACGCGATTGGACCATCAACGCCGAGCACGTCAATCCTGTCAAGCCCGTCGATGGTTGGCCACCGAAAGACGCGCGAAATGGCCACCTGGGCCGAACAACGAGGATTCCGCACAGCGATCATCGAGCGACTTTTCGACGCTGGCTTTCGCGTCGCGAGCACCGATCCGTCGGTCGCACTCTGCGGCCTCGATAATATTCCCGGTCGGCGCGCGCTCGACAAGGTCGGATTTGGCCTCGTCATCGAGGCAGGACTGGGAAGCAGGCATGACGATTTTCGCTCCTTGCGCGTGCACACATTGCCAGGCCGACGTACGGCGGACGAAATCTGGAAGGATGCGCCTGCGACGGACGAAGAACACGTTCCCGACGAGTACAAACGGCTCAAGGCGGCCGGCGTGCTGGATCAATGCGGAATGACGACACTGGCGAGCAAAGCAGTGGGCGCCGCGTTTGTTGGATGCGGCGCCGCAGCCATCGCCATTTCTGAGCTGCTGCGCTTTCTGCACGGCGGAGGGTTGAGCGAATCCATTGATCTTGACCTGCGCGCTGTCGATCACCTTTCCGCGTCGCCCAGCACGGCAGACATGGTTGCGTTCAATCCTGGATTCGTCTTCGCGCGATCGTCCGGTCTGCCGTAAGCATTCGAACGGGGAGCTCTGCTCGCGCAGCTTACAGTTGCGCGGGCCTTTCACGACCAACAAGAAAGGTGACGGGACATCAACCACGTTGCACCCGATAGGTTGTACGGTATTGGTGCATGCCGCGCGAAGCTTTTTTCAAAGACAGATTTCCGGTTGATGCCAAACCGCAACCGATTCGAGCAAACATGTGCGCATGTGACTTGTGTGCGCTCTCGCGCATTCGATTCAAATTTTCGTCGGCACAACGTCTAACTCTCAGGACTTGCTGGCATCCGTATACCTAGAATATGGGTCATAACCTGCCGGAATGTCCTGTGCGGCAACGGAGTGTCAGGCGGCCAGGAACAATGGCAAGATAACTTACAAAACGTAATTAAAGACTCGTTTAGGTGCTCAACAACATCATGCGAGTCAAACGAGCGCGCGTCGGCTCAAGCGCTCTCCGCGCTTCACCTTCGGAGATGAGGTAAGCCCGTCTATAGGTCATCGCGCTCACGGCCAGGAGACAAACCGTTGATTCCAGCGCCCGTCAGATTCCTTGGAGTTGTCCTGCTGCTAGTCCTAAGTGGACCATGTAGCGCTCAGACCGCGTCACGTCCGCAGTCATGTGATGCGTTGATTACTGCTTTGTCAATTGACGATGTGGCGGGCGCGAAAAGGGCGATGGATAACGGATGCTCATCGAACACGAGGCTGGACGGCGGGGGCGCGACGCCGCTGATGTGGGCAAAGAGCGCCACCATGACTCGAGCTTTGCTGGCCGCCGGCGCCGGTGCAGATCAAAGGGATGATAGTGGCAATAATGCACTTTCGAATGCAGCTTCGAGAAGAGACGTTGAGTCGTTACAGGTTCTTCTCTCAGCAGGTGCACAAGCCAACATACAAGGCAGCCGCGTATGTGGACCGCTTTGTGAAGCAGTTGCCGGCGCGAAACCGAATGTGCTCGTAGTCAAGACGCTGCTCGACGCGGGCGCGCCGGTGAACGGCTCGGACTGCTGGAATCGGACCGCACTCTTCACGGCGGCGATCGGGGGCGAAACGGATATCACGGAACTTCTGCTCAGTAGGGGTGCACAACCTAACCTCTACGAAACCTATCAAGGCGACACACTGCTGATCGCGGCAGCACAATCGAACAAGCCCGATGAACTCACGATGTTGGTGCGCGCAGGCGGAAAAGTCGGCTGGGCGAACGCAAGGTCGTGCGCGACACCTCTTCATGCTGCTGCGCGACGCGGGATGCTTGATGCTGTCAAGCGACTCGTCGCGCTTGGCACCGATCTATCTCGCACAGATAACAACGGTCTGACCGCGAGAGGTGTTGCAGAGAAAGGAGGCCAGCTCGCTGTTGCCCAGTTCCTCTCTGACGCCGGCGCGCCCTCCTCTGGACCAATCAGAACAGAGTGCGTAAGCGTTGCGGACATGCCGGATGCAGCAAAGGCATGGTCAGCGGCTCGAGCGCGAACCCGATCCGACACCTGCCGTGAAGTAACGGGCGGAGCCATTGGCGGACCGGTCCAATCGGGGCGATGAAAATGATGGCTTATTCATTTACCGGCCGACGCAATGTAGCATTGGCGCTTGCGCTGCTCGCCTTCGTCTTCACTGTACTGCCCTGTCATGCGGAGCCGTCCCTGGAGACGGAGTTGACGTATTCACAAACTGTCATTTCGAAATGGTCGAAAGAGCAACGAGTCTATGTAAGTCCTGTTGTCGCGACCGAGGTTGCAGCACAACTCCTTCAGGCATCCGTCCATCTATGTCCCTATAGCGACTCCGGATGTGCCATGTATCGCGACCCGGTGGTGCGCGAAGAAGTCATCCGTGCATATTTAGCAGACTTGATGCAAAGCCACTCCAGAATTCTCGGTGTCATGGAAAGGTTGTTCGCCCGCGCCGGTCTCTCATTTGCGCAGATTGGGTGGCCAGAGGGGCCAGGCTTTAACCAGTTTGTTGCAGTGACGGTACCGCAGACGCAACATCAGTCGAGCGGACTTAGCTACGTGCAATGGGACGGCTTCGACGCCCTATCCCCAAACGCGCTACGTGCAATATTACCTGTTGGGATCCATACATTTGTCGTCCACACATCGGAAGGTAACCTGGACGAACTACGGCTTCGGGTCATTCGCGATTCCTCCGGCGGAGCCGGAACCATAGTAGGTTCCAGATCGCTTGGAAGCAAAGATCCATTCGAGGCGCTTCCGTCACGCATCGAACCGCAAGTGGATCGCTTTTGCCTAGCAAAGCCGGTTGACCCGTCGGAGCCAAAGTACCGCGCGGTCGTTGGCCGGGGCATGCCGCCAATTGTCAAACCTACTGATTTCCAGGCAGCCGAGACTGTACGCATACATTTAAACGGAAACTCCACAGGCTGCGACTCATCTTGCAAAAAGTGGATTGGAATTTCGGTGGTTCAAGCATTGGTTGATTGGAGGGCTGGTTGCTCCCGATGCTCAAGCTCAACCTTGTCGCTTGTGGAAATCGAAAACGATAAGTACGTCTCGGTCCGCTTTGTCGATTGGGCGCAATATCTCTCGGATTCAAATCCGCCTAGACGTCCGTCGGATCCCACTGCTTCAGCTTACGTCAAAACAAGATTGTCCTCCGTGTACCAGCTGAACCCCTACATGGGCTTTCAGCGCATCGACAACGCTAATGAATTGCCGGGGCTATGCACAAGTGAAGAAGTGACAGAGGCGACGAAGCCTTTCCAGTTATCTGAGCATGCGAAACGACGGCTTTGTACCGCGTCAGCAATGGCTTGCGAGGTAACGAACGGCTGCAAGGAAATAACGATAGACGTTGGCGGAGCCGACGATTGCAAAGGTCCGCTAGCGTGTGGATTCCCGGATCAGAGAGTCGTACTGAATTCGCGCGAATTTCAGTTTACTATTTCGCGATCTGTGCCAGATGCGACCAAAAACACTCTCGTTTTTGGAACTCCCTCTCCGCTGCAAGCCGGCCATTCTATTCCTCTGTTTCCCATCGTTCTACATGAAGTCGGTCACTGGTTCGGGCTGCCTCACGTTGAGTCCGACCCCGGCACCGATGGACGAGACGAGGTGATGGTCGATACAGGAGGAACAGATGCTGTTTGCATTTCGAAGGGGGCCTTGAACATGGTTAACGCCGCCGTTGATCAAAGCTGGCCATTTCGCCTGACCGGGAAGGGAGCTCTTCGCTATGCGCCACATTGATCGCATCGCTACAGGCATACTCATCCTTTGCCTGATACTTGGGCTTTATGGCATCTGGTACGCGTGGCCTGGCGAGTTTCCGACATGCGCGGTTGGGCACCTGGATGATCCTCAAAAGCTTGCGGTTGCAGAACTCACTGACATTGCAAAGTGGGGGCTTGGACTGTCAGTGGGCCTTGTTGGGCTTTTTGGCTCGATTCTGATGGGGATTAAAGAGGGGCTTAAATTTACCCATGGCGGACGCCTCCTTCTGTTATCGGCTATTCTCTGCTTCAGCTTTTCAGCTTATTTTGCGTTGGTCTGGCGGAAGTTGCTGGTGCAGGCGTTCTACGCGAATTGCATCACCTTGATTACGGCTCCGTGGATGAGCAGGGCCTTCGACGTCTACACTTACTTTTTCGTTGGCGGCCTGGCGATTGTTGCGTTGATGCTCGCTCTTCTTGTCTTCAATCAGAAATGAGGTGAACAATGGCGACTTCGCATCGCAATAGCGTGATCCTCCTTGGGGTACTTCTTCAGGTCTGCTTCCTCACCCCGACTTATGCACAATCTGGCAAAGATTGTCGTCATCAGGCGATCCTGACAGGCATTCAGAACTGGAGCGATGCCACAGGAGTCGTCGTTACCAAGTCAGCGCAAAACCGCCTTCTCGGTGACGTCGAGGCTGCGCGCCAGGATGTCCAGCACGCCAATCCGGCGATCAGTTCAGAGCAACTGGATGCGGTAGCGCCTCAGGTTGTCGTGACATTTCTTGACCGGTCGCAACAGAACCGGCCATCAGCCTCGTTGCCTTCTCTTTTCGAACAGTACGCAACAGGATCCGGACTGGTGCTACCGTCGGTCACCGACTACCCTACCTTGGTGATCAACATAAAACCCCCGACGCCTGCCGACTTCGTGGTCACAATTGACGGCACCTCGTTCCCAGCCGGAAACGCAACATTCAGGGTCACCGAAGGCACAAAGAGCATCCTGGTCGTTCGAGGTGACAAAGCTCCTTGTCGCGCCACAGTCAAAGTGACGAAGAACGGCCCTAATTCCCTCAATTGCTCGCTATGAAGTGCCGTTATCCGTGAAACCACGGGCAACGGGCTCGTGTGGGCATAGTACTGGGCGCGCTCGCAAAGTAACGCGTATCAATTTCGGTACGTCAATGCGATATTGAAAATCCTTGAGACCATACATCATCTTCTTGTAGAAGAAGTCCCTGTCCGTTCCGCGCCTGGCTCGTCAGCCGACACCCGAGGACGGCAGAACGTCAAACTCCGGCGCTTGCTGATAGTTCTTGGTTGTGACTTGAAATTTCAGGCTTGTTCGGAGCTCGCCATGAAACCGCCTCGAGACGCTCGCGATTCACTGTGAGCGAGAAGACGTCAAAGCGGTTGTAGTAGCCGACGACATCGTGAAACTGCTTCGGTTCAACGCAGCGATTCAGGTCGAACTGAGCGTAAGCGATGCCCTCCTCGTCGCTCAGCACATCGCCGATCTGGCTGCCAGTCGGATCTACGAACATGGTAGCGGCTCTCGGTGAGCCATCCAGCACGGCAGCAGCCGCCGAATCTCTTGAAACAAGATAGTCACGCATCTCGGCGTCCATGTAGCCGGCGCAGATGATCCCGAATGCCTTGGCTTCAAACGAGTGCGCACCGGCACGAAGCCTGTTCGCCGCAACGTTGTCAAAGTTGCCGCCAGCGGCCGGACGGCGCGTGGGCCACAACGCAGGCCAACTGGAAATGTGTATCTGCTCACCTTGGGCAATGAGCGAGTAGCGCGCCAATGGGTTCGTGTTTTCGCCGCAGATGAGCCCACCAATTCGGCCGATACGTGTATCTGCCACCTGAAGCCCGGCTCCGTCGCCTGCTGCCCATACGAGCTTTTCGTAGAAGGTAGGCACAAGCTTGCGATGATGGTTGATGACGACACCCTGATCGTTGATCAATACGTTCGAGTTCCAGAGGCAGCCTACGCTAGCGTGCGATCGCTCGCTGAACCCCATTGAGACGAACACGCCACAACGCTGTGCCTCGGCAGCAATCTCTTCGAGTTCGATGCCGTCCATATACAAGCTCTCGCCAGCGAAGCGCTCGAACAGGTCATGGTTGTCGATGGGCGCCCAAAGCGACGCCCACACCGGAAACGCCGGGATGTACGACTCAGGGAATGCGACCAGTTGCGCTCCATTGCGACTCGCCGCACGGATAAAGGAAATCGCTTTGGCGACGGTTGCGGTTTTGTCGAGGAACACAGGTGCGGCATGGACGGCCGCGACTTTGACAATTGGAAGATAGGACATGTTTTGTACGCTTTCGCCCGAAGGATTGACTGAGGTTAGTGATCGATTGCCGTAACGGCGCCGAGTCCTGTTTCACGCCTGACGACGAGCTCGGCCCATCGCGACCGGGCCGCAGCATCGCGGGTCATCAGCGAGACAACAATGACAAGCAGGAAGCCGACAGGGATGGAAAGGATGCCAGGGTTGCGCAGTGTGACGAGCGGCTCGCGCAGACCGATGATGCTGGTGGCATCAGGCGCAATCGACTGCGCCGTTGAAAGTGCGCGACTGCGTTGTTCCAGAAGCGTGACTCGAGTGCCAGCATCCTGTGCGGCCTGCAACTGCGTTTCGATACGCTTCGCGGTTGCCAGGGCCTCCTGTCGTACCAATGCCGGGTAAGTCATGTTCGGCGACGCAAGAACCAGTACGATCGCAGCCAGCGTTCCACCGATAATTCCGATTACTACTCCTTGCGTTGTGGTGCGCCGCCAGTAAAGCGTCAGCACGAGAGCCGGAAGGTTCGCGGAAGCCGCCACAGCGTAACCAAGCCCGACAAGCTGTGCGACGTTCTGGCCACGCGCCATGATACTTACAGCGATCGCGATTGCGCCCACAGCCAAAGTCGCAAGCCGCGCGGCTAAAACTTGCTGGCGGTCCGTAGCCTTCCCGTTTTTCACAGCGCCGACATACGCATCGTGCGCAATCGAAGATGCCGCCGCGAGAGTCAAACCAGCTACCACTGCCACAATGGTTGCGAATGCCACGGCAGCGATGAATGCGAGCATGAGGTCGCCGCCCATGCTACCCGGCCCACCAGTGAGCGCCTGCGCAAGCAGCGGAGCTGCCAGGTTTCCGCCCTTGTCCATCGATGAAATCAGCGGCGCTCCGACGAAGTATGCTGCGGCGAAGCCGATCACGATGATGAGCAGATGGCAGCCGCCGATACCAAGCATCGCCCACATGACTGAATGACGCGCCGCCTTCGCATCTTTCACCGTAAAGAAGCGCATCAGGATGTGTGGCATGGCAGCCGTGCCTAGAACGAGAGCAAGTCCGAGCGAGAACAGCTCCAACGGCTTGTTCAGGAACAGCCCAGGTTCGAGAAAGCGCCAACCAAGCTCGTCGCCCGTCAGACCACGCGCGGCAGCCATCGAACTCACATGCATCTGAACAAACTGGCTATGGACGACCGCGTCCATGAAACTCGGCACCTGAAAGCCAAAAGGAAGCCAGGCGAGCACGACCAGAATGAAGGACGCTCCAATCAACAGCACTGCCTTGATTACCTGAACCCACGTTGTTGCCTTCATTCCACCGCAAGCAACATAGATGAGCATCAGTGCGCCTACACCGACTACCGAAACGTTGTAGTCGATACCCACGAGCGCGCGGACAATGACCGCGTCACCGACAATCTGCGGGATCATGTACGCAAGCGCCACGACAACGCTGGAGACAGCAGATACGGCCTTCGTCGAGCGAAAGCCATTGCGCATCGCCAGCACATCGCCAATTGTGTATCTGCCCAGATTCCGGCACGGCTCAGCGATGAAAAGCAGGACCGGTATGAAGGCGGCGAAGAAGCCGACCAGATAGATCATCCCGTCGAAACCATATAGCGATATCAGACCGGACGCTCCAAGGAACGCCGCAGCGGACAGGTAGTCACCGGCAATGGCCAACCCGTTCTTCGCTGGTCCTATCCCGCCGCCGGCCGTGTAGAAATCGCCTGCCGTGCGGTTGCTCCGCGAGGCGAACCATGTGATCAGCAACGTCGAGGCGATGACGAGGCCAAAGACTGCAAACGTCAAGAAATGATGGCCGATAGTGGTCCGTCCCGGCTCTGCCGCGAAAGCAGGCCCCGCTGTCGCCGCGAGCGCCAGCGACATCCCGAGCAAATGCCTAGTACGCATGACTCCGCTCCTCGGTGGCCTGAATCGCAGCCGCATGTTTCTTAATGTCGGACGACGCCAGGTCGATTTGCGCAGTTCGCCGCAAGAATGCGTAGGCGATTGCACCACCAAACGGGTACTGCGAGACCGCGAAGATCGTCCCGAGATTGATGCCAGGCATCAGACGAATCTTGAAGAGTTCCGGCGCCCACGCAATCAGGGCGGGGATCGAAAAATAGTAGATTGCGGCGAGCACTCCCAGACTAACAACGGTGTTTCGCCGTTTTCGGGCGAGGCGCTTGAAGCGCTCGCTCGCAAGGACCACATCCCAGTCCGCGTCGATCTCAGCCATGAATTTTCTCCAGTCCAGGTCGGAGGCCGGGGGTTCCCGGCAACTGGAATCAAGTCTATGGAAGCCAGATTTCCGGGCGAATCAGAAAAGAATCTCTGGCCTGTGCAATTTTGCACAGCGACAATGGGACGCCCCGCCAGTGGAGCCTATCCCATGAACCTCAATCACCTTGACTGGAATGATCTGCGGGTTTTCCTGACGCTCGCGCGCGCCGGCAATCTCTCCAAGGCCGGCCGTATGCTGGGAATGGACCATGCGACGGTTGGCAGACGGATCTCTGCGCTCGAGTTTGCGCTGGAGACGCCGGTCTTCGAACGAGACCGTCTTGGGTACCGCCTTAACGCTCAGGGTAGGGAGATGCTGGAATATGTGGAAGCGGTTGAGGCGAGCATCATCACTCTCGGCGACACCCTGAACAGTGATCAGCCAGGGCACTCTGGGCATGTACGCATCGCCACAATGGAGGGAATCGCCTCACTCTATCTCAGTGAGCAGTTCGTCGAATTTCGACGTCGTCGCCCCGGTATTACCATTGAACTGGTGACCTCAGCAACCGACGTACGTATCTCCCATCGCGAGGCTGACCTGTTTCTTGGGTTCTTCGAGCCGCAGGGAACCAACCTGAAAATCGAGAAGATAGGTCAGTTCCGGTTGCTTCTCTACGCACATGCGGACTATCTTGAGGAGCACGGCGTTCCTATGGCGGTCGCTGATCTGCAGAACCACTGCTTTGTCGGCTACATCGACGATCTCATCCAGCTCGACGCTGTGCGCTGGCTGGACGACGCAATCGTCGACCCTGCGATCGCTTTTCACTCGACCAGCATGCTTTCGCAAATGTTTTCTGCAGCAGCGGGCGGCGGTATCGTTATGTTGCCCGAGTTCGCGCGAGCAGAACGCTTTGGTCTCGTCCCGATACTCGCGAACGATATCGACGTGAAACGCGCCGTATGGATGAGTTCACACCAGTATCTCCAACGCGTTCCGCGAATACGTGCAGTCGCATCTTTCCTGACGGAGATCATGGCCCGGGATTACCAGGCATAATCTCGAGCGCGCAGGATTGGCGATCGATGTCGCAGCGCGTTGCGATTCAGCCATCGTGGAAGTATTGCTTGCCTGACTACTGAAGTCGCTCGGCGCTGCATAGGTACCGGATGACTCCTAGGACAACTTGAAGTCGGCGACTTCATTCGATAGCGATCCCGCGAGAATCTTCAGGCCATCGGCGGCCGAACTTGATTGCTGCACGAGTAACGCATTCTCCTGCGTCATGCTGTCTATGTGCCCTACTGCCGCGTTCACCTGATTGATGCCGTCTTTCTGTTCCAGCGCAGCACGGTTAATCTCTCGAATAAGCTCCGACACCGCATGGACCTGTTCAACGATCGACTTCATCGCATCGCCGGCGGATCCGACCAATTCAGTTCCGGATTTCGTAGCTTCAGCCGATGAAGCAACAAGCACCTTGATCTCTCGTGCTGCCTGAGAGGATCGCTGCGCTAGCGCACGAACTTCTGCGGCGACAACCGCGAAGCCTCGGCCATTCGCTCCGGCTCGCGCGGCCTCGACAGCTGCGTTGAGCGCCAATATGTTTGTCTGTGCTGCAATTCCATCGATTACACCGATGATCGTCGATATTTGTCGGGAGCTTGCGTCGATATCCTGCATCCGCGTGATTACGCTCGTTACGACCTGCGCTCCATGAATTGCGGATTGTTGCGCTGTATTGACAAGCCCTTCGGCAGAACTTGCTGAATCTCCTGTCTGTGCTACTGCACTGGTAATTTCCTCCACTGAAGCTGCCGTTTCCTGCAGGCTCGCCGATGCACGCTCAGTGCGTGCGGACAGGTCGCCGCTGGCCGCTGCGATTTCCGTACTTGCGGATTCAATCGTCGTAATGCTCTCCCGGATGCTGGTAACTGTTGTCCGCAATCCATCCATCATCAAGGAAAGCTCACCAAGGAGGCTGCCCGCCGGATACCCTTCAAGTCTGTCTGAAAGATCGCGTTTGGCGATCTTTTGCATCAACATGACGGCGACGCGAGGATCTCCTCCCAATTGGGAAAGCACAGATCGCGATACTAGGCCACCGATCACTATCACGAGAAGGAGCATAACGACGCCAACCGCCGAGTTCTCGATGGCTCCGAGCCATACCTGACGGTTGACATCGTCCATATAGAGGCCTGAACCAATCATCCAGTTCCAGCCCGGATCTGCCATCACATACTGTAGCTTCTCGACGGATTCCGTATGCCCTGGCCGCGAAAATGCCGAATCTATGTACGCCCGGCCATTGGGGGATCGCGCGAGTGCATCCAGAAGTGTTCGGATGACTGGTTGGCCGTTGCTGTCCCGGATCTTGTCTGTTACGTTTTGGCCGACAAATTCGGGATGGAAAGGATGCATGACTCCCACACCCTCCATCGTATAGATGTAGAAATATTCCGTCTTTCCGTCCTTCCCCTCAAACCGGGAAGCACGAATCGCGTCTGCTGCAGCACGTTTCGCATCTTCCTGGCTCATAGCGCCCTTCTCTGCCAGTGCCCTATAGCTCGCTGCAATGTTGTAGGCGGTCTCGACAGCAGTTCTGAGTTCGACACGCTGCGCGTTCAGGATGAGACCTCGCGTCTGCACGAAGTTGCCAACACAAATAACGGCAATGCCCGATACGGCAACCGTGACGAGAAGGATAATCTTCGACTTGAACGACATTTCTCGAAACATAAGCGGCCTATTCTTGACAATTCGGTTAAATCGTTGCCGCACTGGTGCGTCGCCCGATTCATTGCAATCTCCGAGCAAGCGGAGCCGTGCTCCCACAGGGAGGACCGCCAGGGCGTACCAATCTGTATCCAAATACTTTCCTGTGCTCTCACACAATCAGATACAGCAATGATCGGCAAAAAAATCAAGATTTTACATATTATCCAGATGTCGGTAATGAAAGATTTTCAGGCAAGTCTGGCGCGGAGAATTCCCCATTGACAAGGCAGATATCTTTCGAATCGCGAGCTCCGATCGCGCTCGTCTTCAGGACCGAGTTGTGGAGCGCTGACCTACAGCAAAATGCTATATGCCAGGCTAAACTTCCGTAGCTGATGCCTGTGGCTGAGGTTGCGAGACGGCATGAATTCGCAATCGTAGTGGATTCACGCGTTGTGTTTCGATGTGCCTTATTATTAGCAGTCGCATCCTTCACGACAGAGTTAGAGCCGTCGTTGGGACAAGAGCGGTTGCGAACGTCGAAAGGATCAACATGCACAAAAGTGCCGTCAGAACAGATCAACCAGAACTGGCCAACGCCAAAAATCTCGGTCGGACCTATCTGCTGGCACTGCGCAGCCTGAAGACATTGGGAAAGAGACTCGACGATGCACTTCGGCCCACTGGCATTTCGGTCCTTCAGTTCTGCATCATGAGCATGCTACTCGACGACAGCGGGCCAACGGTGAAAGATATCGCCATCGCCTGCCAGCTAGAGATGTCGCGCGTCTCGGACCAGGTGAGCTTGTTGGCTAGGGGACAGCTGATTACAACCAGTGCTCCGCCCGAAGATCGCCGGATTCGGCGCCTCGCGTTGACTGAGCTCGGACGACGGTCTGTACTGGAGGCACTTGTCATCTGGCAGGCGCTGGACGTCGAGCTGGCGAATCTCTTTTCAGCCGGCGCGTTCGGGCAACTTGCAGCGCTTCCGTGTCCGCCGACACTCGGCCGCCATCCCGTAAAAGCTTGATCGGTCACACATCAAGCTGGACACAGTTCGCTTCGAAACATGGCTGTTCGCTTTTCTGAAAGAACCGTAATCTCGCGCACTAGGTGATGGATCGGCGCATCGGGCGCCCTGAAGTCTCTCTCGTCCGTAACCGCTGGCGGCAGCGCCTCCCTGCGCGGAAACTCCAATTCAGAAAGAGTCTGCAATTAGCGTCGACCAGAAGACGCATTGCGATGGTCCTCTACTAGGAGCGCGCTCGCCTCGACTGCAGCGCTCCAGTCCTACCGGCATAGTTGCAGGAGCATGGAAGCGGCCTCCTCGATAAAAAATTATCGCCTTGCACGTAACCAACCGCACTCATCAGACGAATTACTGGAGGTGACGTAACAGTACGGCCACACTCCTATTTCACCGTGAACCTGCTCGCTGTCGCCACATGGCGAAGAGCAGGCTCCCTCAAACTCCGAGGAATTGTCATGCTAAAGAGAACGATGACGGCGGCACTGATATCGTCGATAGTGCTCGCTGCATGTGGTGGTTCAGTCAACAACGGCAATAGCTCAATCAAATCCTAGCTTTTTGCGCAAACTAACGATACGGCGAATGCGGTACTTCACTTCACTCGGAACCCGGATGGAACGTTGAGCGCCGGCTCCACAATATCGACCGGCGGAAAAGGAACAGGCGGCGTGACGTTCGCGACTGGAGGAACTAGCGGACCAGATTCACTGACAAGCGACAACAGTGTCATTGTGAGCTCTGACGGATCGCGCCTTTTCGTGACCAACGCGGGTGACAACACGATCAGCGTGTTTTCAATCGACCGCAACGGCGGCAATCCTACGTTGCTAGCTACCTCACCGACGGGCGGAATTTTGCCGACTTCGCTGGCATTTGCGAACGGAGTTCTCTATGTCACCCATCAGCAAGGAACACAGCAACTGAGCGCTTATCGTGTTAGCTCAGACGGCAAGTTATCCCAGATTGGCCAATATGCTGTCGTTCAACCCAATGTACTACCAACGCAGGTCACGGTATCACCCGACGCCAAGTTCGTCCTTGTGGACGTCCGCAGCCTGGCCAGTGGCGCGACGGCCGCGCCTAACAATACGCTCGTCTCCTATCCGATCAACGTCGATGGCACGCTCGGCGCGGCAGTCTCGTCACCCGCGATTGGTCAGGGGCCGTTCGCCGCTCGCTTCGGCAGCGGTGCACTAAGTCGGACAGTCGTATCTGCCGAAACTGTTAGCAATAGCGCTGCGTCGTATCAATTGGGCGACACTGGCGCCTTAACGGTAATCAGCGGCCCTCTGGTCGTCCCAGGGAACGGGGCGCCATGCTGGCTATCTCTCACACCAGACAACAGGTTTGCATATGTCGGCAATGGAAGCGGGATCATATCTTCGTACTCGATTGATTCGGCCGGTCGCCTTACCCTGCTCAACGGAACTGCGGCAAGCGAGCCACCAGTAACACCCGGAGTTACGAGCCTTGCAGAAGACTTTTGGGTCAGTCCCGACAGCAAATATCTATACGAAGACTTTCCTGGCGACGACAAGGTTGTCGAGTATTCGATTGGTGCCAACGGTTTACTCACAAAAATCGGCGAGCAACCTGCAAACACGCTGTCCAGGATTTCACTGCAAGGCCTCGCAGGGATCTGACGTCATTACCATATGCGTTGACTAAGGCGCGCACGCACGCGCGCCCCGATCTTTACACTTTTGCGCGGCATAGGAAAATGCGCGCTACGTCTGCAGATTCGACGACATCTGCGCAACGAACATCCATGACACTAACGGACAGATCACCAGTGAAATTTCTAGCCGTCACCGCTAAAGACACTTCCCATCTAACAGCGCATAGATGGGGCGCAACAAGCCTTCTAGCAGCGCGCGCTCCGGTCGTGTCCGGGCGAGCACCCGTATGCCGAGATGCACTCCCAGCAGCAACCGGGCAAGATCATCAGCAGGTTGTGCAGTCGAAATCTCACCAGTCTGCTGACCCGCATGTACACAACGCCGGAAAAACGCTTCGACCTCCACCAATACATTTGCGATCATCACCTGAAAGTCGGCGTCGTGCGGTGCAACCTCAAGTGCCGAATTCACCAGCAGACACCCCTTACGGTCCCGGTCACAGACGGACCGCTCGACTACCTCCCCGAAGAATGCCTTGATGGCATCCAGAGGTAGCAGGTTCTGCTCAAATCTTGATACACGGTCGCCGAAACTTCTTTCGACGTAACGCGTCAGCGCTCGCTGAAATAGTGACCGTTTGTCCCCGAATGCGTTGTACAGGCTTGCGCCCGTAATTCCCATACCCTGCGCGAGATCGCGCACGGAAGTCGCCTCATAGCCATAAATCCAGAATTGATGGGCCGCTGCATCGAGGACCGCGTTTTCATCAAATTCCCGTGGTCGAGCCATGTTAACTCCTGCCATTGCTTAGCGTCTCGCTGGCCGACATTGCAACGTCACGCACGTTACGATATTCTAAATCATCTGATCTAAAACGCCCCGGGCGATGATATCAAACCCCGTCCGGGGTCTTACGACAACTATCACCTACGCATCGGACAGTCCGAACGCAAAGCATAGGAACATCATGATTGAGTTCTATTTTCACCCTGCGCCCAACCCTGCGAAGGTTGCCCTGATGCTTGAGGAAACTGGCCTCGAGTATGAACTGCGGCCCGTTGACACCAAGAAGGGCGAACAACATTTCAACGCTTTCCTTAAAGTCAATCCGAACGGCAAGGTTCCTGCAATCGTCGACAGGGCCGGGCCAGATGGGAAGGAAGCCAGGGTGTTCGATTCCAGTGCCATCCTGTTGTATCTGGCAGAAAAGACTGGAATGTTTCTCGGCGCGGCAACTGATCGCCCGGAGTTGCTCTCCTGGCTTTTCTTCATCAGTTCAGGGGTCGGGCCGTTTTCGGGTCAGTCGGTACATTTCCAGCACGCGGCGCCGGAGAAGCTGCCTTATGCGATCAACCGGTTCCGCCGCGAAGCGGAGCGACACTACCGCGTACTCGACGACCAGTTTGCGCGCCGCCAGTATCTGATCGGAGAGACCTATACGATCGCGGATATGTCCGCGTGGGGCTGGATAGCACGTGCAGCTTTCGTGCTTCCCGGTGCCGATGATCCGTTGGCGCCATTCATCAATCTCAAGCGCTGGTTCACGGAAATTGACGCCCGCCCAGCGGCGATTCGCGCAAGGACGGTTGGGATCGGATATGGGTTCAAGCAGGAGATGGATGAAGTTGCGCGGCGCGCCCTCTTCCCGTCTAACTACCCGATCCCGCAACGCGCGTAATCGCAGGGAAAACTCCCCCCTGTGGCAGACGATCTACAGCCCCGAAGAATCACATTAAACAAGGAACGCGAGGAATGGAAGTCAGGAACAAGCGGGTATTGATTACGGGCGGCTCCAGTGGCATTGGTCTCGCGCTCGCCCAGGTTCTGGGCTCCAAAGGTGCGCACGTGGCGATTAGCGGCCGGCAGAACGACAGACTCCATTCGGCAATCGCGAGCTTGCACGCGGCAGGCGTCGCAGCGAAAGGCATCGTTGCTGACGTTACGACGCAGTCGGGACGTGATGCAACCGTTGCAGAGGCACTCGAAGCGCTCGGCGGTCTCGACATATTGGTGAACAACGCTGGCGGCGTGCGAGCCGGCAGGCTCGAGAAGACCACTGAATCCGAAATCCGGACGATGATCGAAGTCGACCTCGTGGCGCCCATCCTTCTCACCCAGACACTTCTGCCAAGCCTGCGTGAGAGCGGCGACAGCGCTGTCGTGAACGTCGCTTCGGGAATTGCCTTGATCGGCATGCCGTTCTACACGACTTACGCAGCGGTCAAGGCAGGACTCGCACGCTTTGGTGAATCCCTGCGACGCGAGCTTACGGGAGAAGGAATCCACGTCATGACAGCATATCCGGGGGCAACAGATACGCCCATGATGGAGAGTTCGCGAGCCGGAGTCGAACTGGGTTTCGTACGTGAACCCGCATTGGCCGTTGCCAGTGCAATCTGCTCCGGGCTCGAAGAAAATGCATTCGACGTCATCCGGGGCGGTGAGGCGCGAGCGCAGATGATCGCACTGAATCACAACGATCCTTCTGCGCTGGACCGACGCTTTGCCGGAATGAAAGCCGAGCTCGAGGAAGCAGTCCGGGATCACTCTGCCCTCTGATCCGGGAGTCAAATCCGTGTATTCCGCAGAGCAGCGTCTGAAAACGTTGTTTGTCGCCGGGCTGGCAGGCAACGCATCCGAGTATCGCGCGTTCCTGTCCGAACTGGCGGGCCACCTTCGGGGCTATCTTCGCAAGCGGATTCCGGGACTTCACGTCGATGCCGAGGATATCGTTCAGGAAATCCTGCTGGCCGTACATAATGCGCGTCATACGTATCGTCCGGATGAACCTCTGACCGCATGGGTTCATGCAATCGCGCGTTATAAGCTTATGGATTTCTTCAGGACACGTGCGCGGCGCGAGTCGTTGCACCAACCGCTTGACGAACACGAAGACATCTTCGCCGAGTCCGACGTGGAACCGACCGATGCCCATCGTGACATCGAGAAACTACTTGATCACCTGCCGGACAAGCAGCGGCTCTCGATCGTGCACGTCAAGCTGCAGGGACTTTCTGTTGCCGAAGCCGCTCGATTGACTGGACTATCGGAATCGGCCGTAAAGGTCAGCATTCACAGGGGGCTCAAGGCTCTGGCCACATACGTCCGGGGGATTGCATGAGAACGGATGATCTTGTCGGATTGCTCTCGACTGGCATAACGCCCGTAAAAAGCGGCAGCGCAAATCGTCGCCTCAGCGTCTCGCTGCCGGTCGCCGCCGTTGGCGCGACGGTGTTAATGGTTACTGTATTTGGCATTCGCCCCGATCTGGGTGTTGTCGTCAGAACTGCAATCTTCTGGGAAAAGCTCGCACTCCCGCTATGTCTTGCAATCGGCGCCCTGATTGCAACGGCCCGGTTGGCGCGCCCCGGCGCGAAGGTTGGAGCCGGATGGCTCGTCGTGACGATACCGGTGGTTGCTGTCTGGACCGCAGCAATACTGATCCTCGTCGTCGCCGCACCGCCGGACCGGTTGCCTGCAATACTTGGACACTCCTGGCGGTCGTGCCCGTTTAATATTCTTCTGCTCGCCGTTCCTGGCTTCGTCGCCATATTCTGGGCTGTCAAAGGTTTGGCGCCTACCAGTCTACGGCTTGCCGGGGCTTCCTCCGGGCTGGTCGCGAGCTCAATCGCCACAGTCATCTACTGCTTTCATTGTCCTGAGATGAGCCCAGCGTTCTGGAGCATCTGGTATGTGGCTGGCATGCTGCTTCCATCCGCACTCGGGGCAGTGCTTGGTCCCAAACTCCTTCGCTGGTGAGTGGTGCACTGATAACAGCACAATGCAGCCCGCTTGATCAAACGGTTGATGTCAGCACAACACGGGTAGGAAGAAAAAAATCTGCGCCTCGCTGTAACCCAATCTCTGTAATCCACGAATTAACGTCTGTATCCACCACGGATACCTTCCATCCCTACCCTGGAGAAACTCAATGTCCGCAAAGACCGTTAGTTCCACGCTGCTCGCCGGTGTCGTTGCAAGCCTGCTCGCATCGGTTGCGCACGCAGCGCCGCTCACGAAGGCCGAAGCTACCGCTGCTGTCGCTGCCCACAAGGAAAAGTGCTACGGCGTCGCCCTGAAGGGGCAGAACGATTGCGCCGCCGGTCCCGGCACGACGTGCCAAGGCACGTCCGCGATGGATTTCCAGGGCAACTCGTGGAAGTTCGTTCAGGGCGGCACGTGCACGAGCATCGAAGTGCCGGGCGGTGGTCACGGCTCGCTCACCGCACTGAAGTCCTGATTCAAACCACGACGACCTGATGAATGGGAACGGCCATGAACGATGCCCTCCGGACAACGGCAGTGTGTCAACCAGACCGTTCCCATGGCGTGACGCGTGGCGCACAGGAGCCTGCCGGAACCAGTTTCAAGCATGAACACCTAGGCGCAATTCTCGCGGACGGGCTGAAGGATGGCTTCTTCGAAATTCACGCTGAGAACTATATGGGTGCCGGCGGCCCGCCACATCGGGCGCTCGCGGCTATCCGCGAGACATATCCAATCTCTGTTCACGGCGTGTGCATGTCGATTGGCGGACCCAGCCCGCTGAACGTCACGCATCTCACGCGCTTTCGTGATCTGGTGATGCGTTACGAGCCGATGCTGGTGTCCGAGCATCTGGCATGGTCGTCGCACGGCGGTGCCTTCTTCAATGATCTCCTGCCTTTGCCATATACGAAAGCAACGCTCGATAACGTATGTGAACACATAGACCAGGTTCAGGAAGCGATCAAACGCCCGATGCTTCTTGAGAACCCGTCCACGTATGTTGCGTTTGCGTCTTCGACAATGAGCGAAACCGAATTCGTCCGTGCAGTCGTTCAGCGCACCGGTTGCGGCCTGTTACTGGACATTAACAATGTTTTTGTTTCGGCAACCAATCACAGCTTTTCCGCGCAGGCGTACCTCGACGGATTGCCGCTCGAACACGTGGGCGAAATTCATCTCGCAGGACATGGCGAGCAACGCGACGACGAAGACGAATTGCTGCTCATCGACAGTCACGACTGCGCGATTTCCGATCCCGTCTGGAGCCTCTACCGCGACCTCGTTGCGCGGATTGGCCCGCGTCCAACGCTAGCCGAATGGGACAGCAACCTTCCCGCCTGGCCCGTGCTGCGGGCTCAGGCGCTAGCCGCGCGGCAGATCATGGTAGGAGAGACGCTATCGCCCACGGCGGAGGTCAGTCGTGCAGCCTGAACACTCTTCCTGTCAGTACGCCCCCGCATTTGCGCTGGGTTTGATGGATCCATCTATCGCGGCACCTGAAGACGTGGTTGCCTCGCCGGGCAAGAGTGTCGTCAAGCGGTACAACGTCTATCGTAACAATTTCACGGTCAGCCTCATCGATGCGCTGGCAGCGGTCTACCCGGCGATTCAGCGCATCACTGGCGTCGACTTTTTCAGGGCGATGGCGCGTTTTTATATCCGCGCGATGCCTCCTACTTCGCCGCTGCTGTTCGAGTATGGACGGGACTTCCCTGCGTTCATCGAATCCTATGAATATGCCCGCGAAATGCCCTGGCTCGCAGACACCGCGCGCATTGAGCGAGCGTGGCTGGATGCCTATCACGCTGGCGACCTGCCCGTGCTTGCCGCCGAAGCGTTAACCGAGATAGACCCGGGATCTCTCGCCGAAATACGTTTCACACCACACCCCGCTGCGCGAGTCGTACGCTCACCTTATCCTGCCGTCGCAATCTTTGCGATGAATCGCACTGATGGTTCCGTTTCGCCGTTGCGCTCGAGCGAAGCAGAAGATGCACTCGTGACACGCCCCGAGCACGAGGTACTGGTATCGCATCTGCCGGCAGGCGGCGCGAGCTTCCTCATTCATCTTCTTGAGGATGCGTCTCTGGGCGAAGCGGTCGCCGCAGCACTTCAGGAGGCCCCCTCCTTTGATATCCAGGTCAACCTGGCAGGGATGCTTTCAGCCGGCGTCTTTACCGGCATTCAACACGGAAATTGACCAGAATGTCGGACCAACAGAACATGAAGCTGCCCCTTCCGGCGGTACTCGTCTCCGCGATTAGCGCGTTGAACCGGCTGATCCAGACGCTCGCACAACCGTGGCTGGTTCAGCTCGTGCTGCGGCTCGCACTGGCCGTACCGTTCTGGAAATCGGGGATTCTGAAATGGCATGGATTCTTTCAGCTTAGCGATACGGCCATCGATCTGTTCACGCAGGAGTTCCAGCTGCATCTGCCGGGCGGTCCCTACCCGTTTCCAGCGCCCACAGTTTTTGCATTTCTGTCCGGCTGCGGCGAGGTCACGTTCCCGGTCATGCTCGTGCTTGGCCTCGGAACCCGCTTCGCCGCAGCCGGCCTGATCTTCATGACCTGCATCGTCGAACTGACGGTGCCTGATGGCTGGCCGATTCACCTAACCTGGGTGGCAATGGCGCTGGGTATTGCTGCTTGGGGACCTGGTCGAATATCCATTGATTATCTGCTTGGCGACAGGTCGTTCAGATCCTGACCCGAAGTGTTCGTGATCGGCAAGTGTGCGGCTGACAATGCCAGGACGTCAGGTTCGAAGTATCACGCGCCCGAAACCAGGATCGTGTCCGCCATCGTGCATCCGTATTGCACCGAGTATCGCTTTCGGAGCGTCAGCATGTTTTCCACTGAGCAAGATGAGAACTTCAGATCTGATACTCAGGCTCGGTAACAATCTGACGCCGATTGAGCCGAATTACGCTTCGAAAAGGCTCAATCATGCGCTAAGTATTGGCCTGACCAGCAGCACGGCATTGCTGGTGGTGCTTTACGGCATCCGCAGCGACATGCCGGAATTACTGTCGACGACGATGTTTTGGGTCCGGCTGGCGTTTCCTGTCGCGACACTCATTACTGCATTGAACCTCGCCGGACGTCTCGGGCGACCCGGCGCACCCGTCAGACTCGCGTGGTTCGCGGTCACACTACCATTCATTGTCATGTTGCTCGTTGCCACGTTTATGGTGCTCGCGACTCCGCCTGGCTATCGCCTGCAACTGGTGCTGGGTACAACGTGGAGAGTCACCACAGCGAATATTGTTCTGCTATCTCTGCCATCGCTTGCCGCTGTGATGCACGCGTTGAAGGGACTTGCTCCTACCCGCCTGATACTCGCGGGTACAGGGGCCGGGCTGCTCGCTGGCGCGCAGAGTCTGCTTGTGTATTCCCTTTACTGTTCAGAGATGTCGATACCGTTCTGGGGTGTCTGGTACGTGCTGGGCATCAGCATAACCGCTGGCTTAGGCGCCCTGTTTGGCCCGCTCTATTTGCGGTGGTAGTCCAGAAAGAGCGCAAGATGGAGTCAGATAACCGGACAGCAGGTTTCCTGGTCAATATGGGTTGTACGTGTTGCTTGGATACTCTTTACGCTCGTCGCAACCTATACGCGAAGGAAAATTGTGAAAATTATTGGCAACTTAAAAATCGGCGTTCGCCTTGGCATCGGATTTGGCGCGATGCTTGTTTTGCTATGCTTGATAGGTGCGTTGGGCCTGATCCAGGCTTCTCACATTTATGACGGCACGCAGAACCTTGCAACGGACCTGCTTCCCAGTGTCCAGCGACTAGGCAATATCCGGGCACTGGCTGATGAGACCCGCCAAGCTTCCTTAAGTTATCTGATTGCAACCAGTTCCTCGGAACGTCAGTCCCAGCGGGCAAGACATGACGCAGCGCTGAAGGAGCTTTCGCAGGTGTGGCCACAGTACGAGGCCGTGGTCGGCTCTGCCGAGGAGTTGCAACTGTCGAACCAGATCAAGGCAGCATGGAACACCTATCTCGGTCTGGACAAAAAACTGAACGAGCTTTCCGACAGCGGGGATGAGCAGTTCAGTAACGCCCGGGCTTTCGCCGAAGGCGAGTCTTCGCGCGCGTTCGGCAAAATCACTGCACTCATCGCACAGGACATCGCGCTCAACAGTCAAGGAGCGGACGACTCCAATACGGACGCTGCAGCAGCCTTCCATAAGACGCTGGTGCTTACGAGTGCGCTGATTGGAATAGCCATCCTGTTGAGCCTCATTGTTGCATTCTTCATCATTCGCTCCATCACGGTTCCAATTGGCGTGTCCATCAAGATTGCCCAGACAGTTGAACAAGGCGACCTCACCTCGAGAATCGAAGTCAATGGCAAGGACGAAGCGAGCCAGCTACTGCGAGCGCTGAAACATATGAATGCGAGACTAGCAGAACTGGTTGGGCAAGTACGATATGGCAGCGAGAGCATTGCTACGGGGGCAGCACAAATCGCAGCCGGCAATGTCGATCTGAGCCGGCGTACCGAAGAACAGGCTGCGTCACTCGAGGAGACCGCAGCCAGCATGGAGGAGCTGACCTCAACGGTCAGGCAAAACGCCGAAAATGCCCAGCAAGGCAGCACGCTCGCATCAAACGCATCCGATATCGCACAGCGTGGAGGAAAGGTGATGAGCCGGGTGATCGACACCATGCATGCGATATCGGAGAGTTCGGCCAAGGTTACCGATATTATTGCCGTGATCGAGGGCATTGCATTTCAGACGAATATTCTCGCGCTAAACGCGGCAGTAGAAGCGGCGCGTGCGGGCGACCAGGGGCGTGGTTTTGCCGTTGTAGCCGCCGAAGTGCGGACCCTTGCACAACGGAGTGCCAGCGCTGCAAAAGAAATCAAAGTGCTCATTACAGATGCAGGCGATCGGGTGAAGGTCGGCTCGAATCTGGTGAGTGAAGCAGGCACGACCATGGGTGACATAGTCCAGGCGGTCAAGCGAGTCGCCGACCTGATGGCAGAGATTACGGCCGCCTCTCTCGAACAGCATACTGGCATCGAACAGGTCAATACTGCCGTGGCGCAGATGGACCAGGTGACGCAGCAAAACGCCGCATTGGTCGAAGAAGCCTCAGCTGCGGCGCAATCGATGTCAGCGCAATCCAGCAAGCTGCGCGAGATCGTGTCAACCTTCAGGCTTGGGGATGATTCTTCTAAGGGCGACATTGCTGATGCACTGCCAGTCAAGCCGGGTCGTGAACAGACTCCGGCAAGAACGAACATCGTTGGCGATGCGACGGGACCGCAAACAGAACGATCTTCGGTTTAGCCGGCGGGTTGCAGGTGCGCGTGCCGTTAGCTTAATGGCGCATACACCTGCATATGTGGATTGTTGTCGCAGAAATAACGGCAGTCCCTGCTGACGGGGACTACGTTGTCACCGCCGCCTGTGGTACCTGTCGCACTCCGGCGCGACTTACCGTCGCCGGTGACAAGTCAATGCTCGCGCACCACACCCCCATCCGCTGCAGGTTGGTAATGGTCTCGATATAAGCGGAATCTGAGTTGATGCATTGGTGCTCGAGCCAGGGCGCCTGCGTCTTATTCTTAAAACAGATAGCGGATAGCCATCATCTCGAACGTAAGTAAGGTACAACAAGGAAGGCTCTGATGAGCAACCGTGATGTTCTTCTCCGTTCCTTATGTGCAGGCTCTCAATTTCTTTCATGCAGCATTCAAAGCAAGAAAAAGTGCTGGTTTTCTGCCTCATTGTGCGACTTCGGTTAAGCTGCGTCTCGGTGTTTTACTGCGACGCGACACTAATAACTCCAACTCCGAACAATGACATCGACCATGCTCCAAAGTTCTTGTTGCACTATTCTTCAGAAATTCGGACATTGCGGGATTTTGATAGTATTGCCAATATCGCTGTTGCTGCAACCTCAGGCAGCCATCGCAGACTCGTGGGGCGTACAAGTCGCCAGCGGTGTTGCAGATCATCATGTAAAAAAAACAGACTTCGGCCTCGTGTGGGATCCCCATTGGACATGGTGGGAAATCGGCGGATGGCGCTTTGCAATTGTGGCCGAAGGTCATGCTGCGTACTGGCATACAAACGAAGGCAACGTCCACGATGACATCTTCGAATTCGGCGCGACACCCGTGATTCGATTTGTCAGAGGCTCAGGTCCGGTACGCCCGTTTGTCGAAGCGGGTGTCGGCGTGCGACTCATCACTCACCCGCGCATTTCCGAGTCATATACGCTGTCGAGCGCATTTCAATTTGCAGATATGGTTGGCGTCGGCGCTCAGTTCGGCTCAAAGCAGCAGTACCTGGCTGGTTTTCGCTTTCAACACCTGTCAAACGCAAGTATCAAGGAACCAAATCCTGGTATCAATTTCAGTGAGATATACCTTCAGTACAACTTTTGAAGACAGAACGTCGTATACAGCGTTGAAACTCCTTCGATTGCCTCATTGGTCGATAATTGATGTCGCTGATCGGTGAGTCGTCCGACCGGTTCCTTCTTGGCGGCTGACCTCGATCGACGTCGAGCCGCTGCGTCTGCATGTCGTTGTCCAGGCAACGGGCGCCGTCTATCGCTGCTATCCTGATCTTTTTGGTTCAACGTCGCCTTCGGCGCGTACGGTTCAGGCGATGGGCAGGCCATTTCAAGAAGAACAAATCTGCAATTGTCTGACTTTCGTCCTAGGATTTTGAGGTCTTTATGGATCCGTTCATTAAGGTTTGTGGAATTCAAACAGTCGAGGAGGCGCTCGGGGCAATCGACGCCGGCGCAAATACCATCGGCCTCTTGCTCGGAATATCGAACATGGTTCGAGATCGAATCAGTGTAAAAACAGGACAGAGAGTCGTCGATGCAATCCCGAAACGGGTACGGTCTGTCATGGTGACCAATTTACACGACGTGACTGCAATTTCAACCATTGCAAAGTTCGTGGGGGTCAGCACGATTCAGATTCATGGTGATCTACCAGTTACAGAACTTAGCAGGCTTCGCCTACTCTTGCCGAATGTGGAACTCATCAAGGCTGTCCACGTCATGAGCGACGAAACTTTCGTGAAAGCCATGAAATACGCACCACATGCCGACATGCTGCTATTGGACTCGGGGACGCAGGACGGCTTGGGAGGAACAGGGCAGATTCACGATTGGGGTGTGAGTCGTGCAATCGTTCGAGCGGTTGGACTCCCCGTTATCCTGGCGGGGGGACTCAATCCCGAGAACATCTCTGCTGCGATCGGGAAAGTTGATCCGGCTGGCATCGATGCAAACTCGGGGCTTGAGTATCCGGATGGACGTAAAGATTTTGAGAAAATTCGAGCGTTTTCGGAGGCTGGACAGAGGCTTCTCAAGCCGTGGCAAGCGCGAAAATCCTAGTTTGCGGAGCACGAACTCCGTAGACGGATAACCAACGCCCTTTGCCAGCCTCGTGACCACTGCGTGGCAATTGCCCATGTGAAGAAAAACGCGTTTCTTCGAGCGTCGTGCCAAACCATGTATCTATATCGTGGCCCAAGAAGTCACAGATTCGAGCTGGCGATGAACGACACGCCGACCATGTTCGTGGGCAAACCTTCATACGCAGAATATCCAGTCCGATTCGCTGCCGCTCGGCGGCTCCATCTGTGTCGGCCGCCGGACGCCGTCCGACAGCACTCAAAGATTAGTTAATCCTACCGTAAGCGGCAACACACTCTCAGCCAATCGACCAATGCTTGCGTAGCACCGCGTTGAATGCGTCTGGCCGCCCCGCGAGGAAAATGAGGAGACCCCCCATAGATGCGAGCGGCTTCGCAGCTGAAATAGCTCCGTGAAGCCGTTAAGCCCACTTGGTGGCAAAGAAGACATCGTCCGTGCCCCAGACGATCAACGTCGGCGCCTGAAGCTGGCGAAGTTGCGGTTCAATTCGAGAGATATCGACCGCTGCTCCATGTCGTCTAAAGGTCGACGAGTCGATACCGTCAAACAGCCGTAGTCATCTCGCAAACCCAAATTGCGTCACTAATGGTCCCGAGCATCCCTCGCCTATCTACTTGTTACGTCGTGGTCATCCGTGCCAATAGCGTATGACATGGATTCAAAAGCAAGACAGCGACCTGTGTCGTCGCTTTCGTGTCACCTGAGCATATCGTCGTTCGTGGCGAATCAGATCGGCGCATCCCCATGGGCACCCGCATGCAGCCGGTTGCGTTCAAAGCTTGATAAAAAAGATGCTTGACGTTTTAGTGAAGGAAGATTATCTTTACGTTCAGTGCAGTCCTATCAGCTAAACGAGGTGTCGCGGCGGATAGATGATAGGTTTTAGGTTGTTACTAAATTCACGCTGGATCTGGCCTTTGGGATGCCATGTTGAGGCTGTTTGCACTTTTTGTTCGCTCTGTCGACTTAGCTGTCCAAGGGTGAATCAGACGAAGGCTGTCTGGAAATTCTAACGTCTCATTGTTACAGGACACTTGAAAATGACTCTCTTCACGCATCATGCTCCAGAGGTGAAACTTGATAAGGAGCGCACGGCGCTCGTTCTGGTCGATATCCAGAACGATTTCCTTACCGAGGGCGGCAAGTATTACGTTCTGATCGAAGAGCTTATGAAGCGCAACAATGTAAACGCAAACCTAGAGACCCTGTTACAGGCCTCAAAGGATAATAATTACCCTGTATTCATGTCGCCTCACTACTTCTTTCCACATGACCATAAGGGTAAAACGGCGTTGGGTCACATGGAAGATCTTGCCTTGCATGGTGGTGTCGTGTCGCGCGAGAGCCCGCTCCATTTTCATGACGTTCCAGGCTCGGGCGCAGACGTTCCCGATCGTTTCAGGAAGTACATGGAGGATAGCGAAACGACCGTCACGTCCCGCCATGTCTCATATGCTCCCACGAGCGATCTAGCGTTGCTGCTGCGGCGCCGGAAAATCGAGAAAGTCATCATGGCTGGGCCGGTTGCGAACCTGTGTCTGGAGGATCACATGCGCAATCTTATCCAGCATGGCTTCGAGGTCATCATGGTGCGCGACGCGGTTGCAGCCGCGTCGAACGAAGAAGGCGCTGGGTATGACGCGGCGATGATTAACTGGCGGTTCATGGCGAACGCTGTATGGACCACCGAGGAGACGGTTCGCCGGATGGCCGAAGCCGTGAAGGAATAAGGCTAGGCCTTACGGCGTTCCGCACAAGGCCGGCGCGAGCGCGACGACCTGACATACACCAGATCTCGCCGGGATCGATTTCAGCGAAGTGACGAAGACCGAAAGACGGTGCGGTAATGGACCACACCTGAGGACTGGTCACATCTGTACGTATCACTAACTAGGGAAGCAAGAGCGGCTTCCGTTTTAATCACAGGAGTTTTTCATGAGCAAGGGTACTATTCTCGTCGTCGGTTCTAACGCTACTCAACTTGAAGCACAAGGCGGTGGCACGATCACGATCGGTCAGTTCTTAAATGAAACCGCTGTGCCGTTGATGGCGGTTGTTGCCGCAGGTTATGACTTCGTCCTCGCCACCCCGACCGGTGAAAAGCCGCATATGGACAAGGACTCCGATGCGCTAATCTATTTTTCCAATGATGACGCGGCTCGCACCCGTGCCAGGGATTTCTTCAACGATGATCCTGCCATGAATCGTGTACGGACCGTGCGTTCCGTGATCGATGAAGGGCTCGACCGCTTCGCTGGCGTCTTTTTCCCGGGCGGTCACGCGCCCGTGGTTGACGTGATGCAGGATCCGGACGTGCGAGAGGTACTTCGTCATTTTCACACCAAAAACAAGCCTACGGCTGCTATCTGTCACGGCCCAATCTCACTCCTGGCTGAACTGGACAACGCTCGCGAATTTCGCGCGGCGTTGATTAACGGGGACAAAGCCAAGGCTCGTGAACTCGGCACAGGTTGGCAGTATGCAGGCTATCGCATGACCGTTTTCTCGCGCAGCGAAGAGCAGTATGCCGAAGACAACGTGTTCCACGCCAAGCTTATCTTCAACATGCCAGACGCGCTGGAGGCAGCCGGGGCTGAAGTGGTCACGACCGACCAGAATTTCACGTCGTATGTGAGCGTGGATCGTGAACTGGTGACTGCCCAAAACCCGATGTCGGATCACGAACTGGCTAGCAAGTTCATCGCTGCGCTTGACCGAGCAATCTGAGCAGGGCCAGCATCCCAGGTTGCAGTCGCCTAGGCCATGTACTTTCTCAAGGGGCGCTCTGCTATCCGCAGCCGCCAAGTCATCAGGTGCTCGGGTAGCAGACAGATAGCCAGCGTCGGCAAATACCAAAGTTTCAGCAAACCAATCCGCCACTGCGGTGGCGGCTTCATGGAGTAAATCATGAGCAATTCTGCAAACGTTCAAGAGAAAAACAAAGAGGTCGTTTTGGCGTTTTATAAAGAAGCGCATTTCGACGGCGATGTCGATGGTGCAATCGCCCGTTATGTTGGCAACACCTACATCCAACACACCGCTGCAGCTGAAGATGGTGTAGAGGGTTTGCGCAACTACATCAATTTTTTCCTGAAAGCGTTCCCTAACGCAAAAGGCGATATCAGGCGGGTTATTGCCGACGGTGATATCGTCGCTGTACATGCCCATTGGACCAATCTGGTCAGCAAGAACGGAGACGTCGGTGTCGACTTCTTTCGTGTGCAGGACGGCAAACTCGTAGAGCATTGGGACGTGATGCAAGCGATTCCCGATGCCTCGAAGAACGAAAACACAGTGTACTGATTCCGCGTGGCGTCAACGCCAGCACATTCACATTGTGTACAAACATGTCGATTGGAGAGGCAGGCTTTCACAAGGAAGCTCCTCTCTGCATCGATCTTGACGACTTTTTAACGCCCTGCACTGCCCTTCGTCTAGCACCAGATTGCTGATAAATGGAACCCTATCTTAATCAAGCGTGAAACGACTGGGGCAATCCTCCACCGGAACCTGTGCGAGCGGCAATTTGCAATCCTACGTCCGGCACAGAAAACATGGCTAACGAATCGATGCAGCACTTAGATGAGGTTGGATCCACAAGGCGCGGAGAGAAGTTTTACGGCTGGCGCGTCGTCGCGGGAGCTTTTACCGTCGCAGTATTCGGCTGGGGGACAGGTTTCTATGGGCCGCCCGTCTATCTTGAGTTCGTGCGTCAAGCGCATGGTTGGCCGATCGCACTCATTTCAGGAGCGGTGACTTTACACTTTCTGGTCGGCCTCATCGTCATTCCGAACCTACCGGCCACCTATCGCCGATTTGGGCTGCGGACTGTCACCTTTGTCGGAAGTGTCGTAATGGCAATGGGTGTTCTGGGCTGGGCGCTCGCGAATGCGCCTTGGCAACTCTATGCTGCCGCGCTACTGTCAGGCATCGGATGGTCGACCCTCGGCGCAGTCGCAATTAACGCAATCGTTGCGCCGTGGTTCGTTACGAAGCGCCACGTAGCACTGGGCGTGGCGTTTAACGGTGGAAGCGTTGGAGGAGTGATTTTCTCACCCTTCTGGGTCGCATTGATCGACAAAATCGGCTTTCCCGCTGCGGCCTTGGTCATAGGGGTAGTCATGATCGTGACTCTTGGAGTGCTGGCAGCAACTGTGCTCGGACGAACACCTGAAAGCCTCGGTCAGGCACCTGATGGCAAGTCGTTCGATCGCCCAGTCCCGCACCTTGGTACAAGCTCACAAACTGTCACGCAGGCAGATCAGGCAGACCTGTTTAAGGACCGAGCCTTCCTAACCCTATGCTGCGGCATGACCCTAGCATTATTCGCCCAGACTGGGATCGTTGCCCATCTCGTCTCGGTGCTTAGCCCCACGCTCGGTACGCAAGGCGCAGGATTGGCCGCCGGCGCATCCGGCGTTGCCGCTGTGGTCGGCCGCCTCATCGTTGGCTGGCGAGCTTCACGGACCTCGAACTGGCGTGCCATTGCCTCACTCAGCTTGCTAGCTCAGGCCGTGGGATGCGGAGTTTTGATCCTCGCGGCAGGGACCAGTTCCGCGCTTCTTATCCTCGGCGTAGTGCTCTTTGGCCTCGGAGTCGGCAATGCCATTTCCGTCCCACCGGTTATAGCTAACCTTGAGCTGTCGAGCGGGAGTGCCCCTCGTGCCGTGGCATTAATTGTCGCTATTTCGCAGGGCGCATACGCAATCGCTCCAGCAGTGTTTGGCCTACTGCGACAAATATGGTCGAACGACGTCGTGTTCCTGACGGCCGTGTTAATCCAGTTGTTGGCAATTGCTGCGTATCTTGGGGGAATCCGAGCCGGGGCGCAAAACGGGGATCGAGGAACCTTGGGGTGCCCCTGAGAATTTTTGAAAAGCGAAATCGCGGAATGAAAAAATAGGCGAGTAGTCCCGTGACCGAGGGATGGCTCAGAGCTATGGCATCTCGCACATTGTCTGGCCCTCCTCTACCCCCTCGCAAAGTGCTCTGACGTCTATAACTTGCCATACGTGTGTGAGTTCTTCTATCCGGCAACGCCAGATCTCGTACGTTTTTCGAGACTTGATCGATTAATCAGCGACAGCATCCCCTTCTGAGTCTGGAGAGTACGAGAGCCTCGACAACATGCGGGTCTGCCTCTGGAAGGGACAGGTTTCACACATCATCGTAGGTGAGTAGATGCCTTGTTGCAGGTTGCATCACAGGGACCTCCGTGGCTCGGAACAATAGTTAGCCTATCTTCAAGCCGGCGAAGGACTTTGGTTACGCCCTGCCGATGAATTGTAAAAGGGGCAATGGGGGCGTCGAGTGTCAAGTTCGTTGTGGCAACTAGTGGTGACATACCACACGTTTTTCTCTTTTTAGTTTATCAACATCATCTAAATATGATAGCATCATTAGGTTAGTATGGTCTCGACGCAGTCTCTGGTCGAGATGCGTTCTCGAAGGAGCAAATCAATGAAAAAGTCGAAAGCCGAGACGGCAGAAACACACAAACGGATTGTGGCGGTCGCTGCCAAAGCTTTTAAGGAAAAGGGGATCGCTGCGACAGGCGTAGCCGAAATAATGTCAACGGCTGGATTGACGCACGGCGCGTTCTATCGTCATTTCAGTTCGAAAGAGGCCTTGGTTGCCGAGGCCGCAGCGCTTAGCATCGAAGTATTCGTGGAAGCAGCCGAAGCGGCCGCTGCTAAGGGCCCCCCCTCATTTCTCAAGTATCTCCGAGGCTACCTGACTTCTGAAGTTCGGGATGGAGTATTGGGAGGCTGTCCGGTGGTTCAGATGGGAAGTGAACTGGCTCGCGCCGACGCGACTACCCGTGAAGGCGTCAGCAATGGATTGCGACAACTGATTGATATTGCTGTAAAGATCAGTGGTGATGCCCCCGGTACTTCGGCAGAAGACGATGCGATTTTTACTCTCTCTGCGTCGATTGGGGCGATAACGATGGCGCGACTTTTTGACGATCCTAAGTTTTCTGATCGCATTGTTAACATAACAAAGCGTCGCTTGCTGAAGCCGGTTACGAAAATTCAAGACGAAAATGCAAAGACGTCCAGGGTCTAATGGGAAAGTAACCACATCCAATAGTTAGGACACGCGAAGCTTCCTGCTGGAACGCTGCCGCCGGGCGGTAATCTCTATACGATCAAGCGCGTCGCTTATCTGATTCCGAGTATCGGAAGCGGGACTCATCACGGATGAGAGGCATTACACGCCTCGGCTTCTGCCAGTCATACCTATTTGGTCTTGATTCCAGTTACTGGCCATTTATGTTCAAGGGCGCCGTCAATGCAGCTGCGACGAGACTCCTAAAATCTTTTTGTCTGGCCGCTGGGCAAAGTAGAACTCGTTGCGCACAAAAAGATTCCGTCGCTAGCGTTGGCGCACGGCCCGTTGTGGATAGATGGAGACGTGATTCCTGCAGCAAAATTGGGCGCCAGCCAAGCCGCCCGGGGCAATCGCGGACAAGTAGCCTCCATCTATCGCACTACACCTCGCCTATGCCGGCTGTTCGGCCTCGCGCGCTTCTTCGTGCGTCGGGAAGTCGATATAGCCGTGTCCGTCACCACCGTAAAAGGTGTTCCGATCGTAGTGTGTCAGCGGAAGGCCGTTCTCGATCCGGTACGGGAGATCCGGGTTCGACGTAAAATGGCGTCCGAAGGCTATGAGGCTGGCAAGACCATTGGTGACAGCGTCTTCCGCAGTTGCCGGAGTGAAACCACCAGCCGCGATGATCGGGCCATCAAAGAGTTTCCCGAGTTCGCTCGCTGCAACGGCTTCCTGGGCTTCGTCGACCGTATCGTCACCACTGATGCGCGGCTCGATGACATGGAGATAGGCGATACCGAGGTCATTCAATCGCGCGGCGAGGTGACGAAAGAGCGCACGAGGATCGCTATCGCTCATGCCGTTGAACGTGCTGCTCGGAGAGAGGCGAACGCCGACTCGATCCGCGCCCCACACAGTCGAGACAGCTTCGATGATTTCGACCAGGAAGCGCTCACGGTTCTCAATCGAGCCACCGTAAATGTCGGTACGCTTGTTGCTCCCGTCCTGCAGGAACTGCTCGATCAGGTGACCTTGTGCCGCGAGAAGTTCGATGCCGTCAAACCCTGCTCGCTTGGCGTTCGCTGCTGCGACACGGAATTGCTCGACAACACCAGCAACCTCGTTGGTTTCCAACGCCCGGTGCGCCGACGGACGTACCAGGCCGTCGGGCGTCGTCACAACGATGGTTTCATCTTTCAGGAAGCTCTCGTTCACGGATGCCGTAATCGGCGTGACCTGGCCGATAGCCGTGCTCGTGGCGCGGCCAGCATGATTCAACTGAAGAAGGATCAGGCCGCCCTTCGCGTGCACGGAGTCCGTGATCTGCTTCCAGCGTACGACGTGCTCTTCGGTGTAGATGCCTGGCGCCGCATGATACGGGCGTCCTTCGGGGACGATTGCCGTCGCCTCAGCGATGAGCAGACCGCCGTTGGAGGCGCGTTGGCTGTAATAGTCGCGCATCAGATCGCTGGGGTTCGCGCTGGGCCACTGAGCTCGCAGTCGGCTCAGTGCCGGCAACACGATGCGATGCTTCAGATTGAACGCGCCGATCTTGGCTGCCGTGAACAGCGTCTTTGGTACTTTCGTCGTGGTGACCATCTTCAACTCTCCTTTCACATTGTGAGAACTATCTATCGATAAACCGATGGGAGGACGATATCCCCCAGCAATTCACACGTCTAGAATGTGTCTTTGGGTAATTGCTTCCCATAGATGGGAAGAATCGGATAAATCCTCATCGGTGGCGCCCAGCGCCGCCTGGCGTTCAGATGTAATCCTGACCTCAGTACTGTATAAAAAAACAGGTACAATAATCGTTCAGGAATCTGGCACCTGGGCCAGACAGCGAAGGAACCGGTGATGATGTTTCAGCAAGGGCTTTTCGAGGCAGAACCGCTCTCGGTCGTACAGGACGACGAAGGCGGCATCCGGTATTTGCCGGCGGCCATCAGTGCCCAGCTGGCACAGCACTGGTTTGACCTACTTTTGCGAAATGCGCCGTGGGCCACCTACCGCCGCATGATGTATGACCGTGAGGTGACGGTCCCCCGATTGATGGCTGCGTACAGAGACGATGGAGAATCTGAGTTACCTGAGCCGCTTTCCGATGCATTTGCAGAAATGCGCTCTCTCGTCAGCGTACCGTTCAACAGCGTCGGTCTGAATCTTTATCGCGATCAAAACGACAGCGTTGCTCCACATGGCGACAAAGTTGAGAAACTCGCTGTGGGCCAGCCGATTGCCGTTCTTTCGCTCGGCGACAATCGCCGGATGTCAATCCGGCCGCGACATGATCCGGGTCGAGTGCGGCACATCGATCTCGAGCCGGCGAGCGTTCTGGTGATGAGTTATGAATCGCAACTGACTCACGAACACGGAATACCGAAACTGGCGGCCCGCTGCGGTCCCCGAATCAGCCTCGCATTTCGCTGTTTTGATTTTTGAGCCTCAAGCTTAGCGGTTGAGATTCATAGCTAATGGCAGGTCGTACACTGGACCGGCTTGAGGTGCATAGATGATCCAATCTACGTGGCTGCGAAATGAGTGCGCGCTCGGTCAGCCGGAGGTGTGAGTGCCAACCGTCGCGGCGATGAGATCGCAGTACAGACGTTGCCGCATGTTTTCTACGGCGGCGTGTACGTTGAGGGGTGTGGGGCGAAGCCGCTGCTTCTCCCGCTACCCTTGGGCGAAACGATGGAGGAGGCCGTCGTCGCGTCTGGTGGCAGAACTGATCAGCCCCTCACGGACGCTCCGCGCACCCGTTTTGGTAGCGCATGCGCGCGACGTGTGCCCTTTCACATTCGTGTCGTTTTTGACGACTGGCGCGGCGGCATCGTGCCTGCGGACTTCGCGGACACGCGTTCCGAGGCCGCGCGGCCGCCAGCTATGCCTCTGGCGCCTGTTCTTGGGGCGTCCCTCGCTATTGCTGAGGCGTTTGAACAAGTCAGAACAAATAGCCCTTCCGTCGGGCACTTCCCAACCGGAATTTCGCTGTAGAGGCCGCACGAACGCAACTGGCTCACAACGACAGATGCTGGCCCCGTCCTATCCGTCTTGCCAGAGAAGCTATGGCTGATCGGGCTTGGGCACGTTGGAAAGGCGTACCTTTGGTGCCTTGGCCTTTTCCCGCATGAACCCTCCGCGCCCCTGCAGCTTGCACTGCAGGACACGGACGTGATCGAGGCATCAACGCCGAGCACTTCAATCCTGTCGAACCCGGCGATTGTCTGCCGCCAAAAGACGCGAGAAATGGCCGCCTGGGCCGAACGACGAGGATTCCGTACAGCGATCATCGAGCGACTTTTCGACGCTGGCTTTCGCGTCGCGAACACCGATCTGTCGCTCGCACTCTGCGGCCACGACAATGTTCTCATGTTCTCGGCCGGCGCGCGCTCGACAAGGTGGGATTCAGCCTCGTCATCGAGGCGGAGCTTGTTAGCAAGCCTGACGATTTTCGCTCGCTGCGCGTGCACACATTGCCAGGTCGGCGTACGGCGGATGAGATCTGGAACGATGCGCCTGCTACGGACGAAGAACACGTTCCCGGCGAGGACAAACGGCTCAAGGCGGCCGGCTTGCTGGATCAATGGGCATGACAACCTTGGCGGGGAAAGCAGTAGGCGCTGCGTTTGTTGGATGCAGCGCCGCAGCCATCGCCATATCCGAATTGCTGCGCTTTCCGCATGGTGAAGGATTGAATGAATCCATCGACCTTGACCTGCGCGCTGTGGATCATCTTTCCGCGTCGCCCAGTACGGTTGACATGGCTGGGTCCAACCCTGGATTCGTCTTCGCGCGACAGCCCGTCCTGCCGTAAGCGTTCGAACTGGACCCTCTGCTCGCACAGCTTGCAGTTGCGCGAGGCTTTCACGACCAACAAAAAAGCGATTGGGCATCAACTGCGTTGCCTCCAGAACCAGTTTGTGCAGTACCAGCGCATGCCGCTTGAAGCTATTTCCAAGCGGGATTGCCGGTTGATGTCACTTCGCAACCGATTCGACTAAACATGCGTACATATGTTTGGCGTGTGCTCTTGCGCATTCGATCTAATCGCCGTCGGCATTACGGATAACTTTCATCACTTGCTGAAATTACGCTGCAACCGACCTGTTATCCTCTTCGCGGCGGTTTTGCGACCACAGTAGAAAGAACCCCCCCGCGATCGCGAAATTCTTGAAAAAATTATTCAGCTGACCGTTGAATTGGGTGGGCTCCACGTTCCAGAATCGATGTGCGATTAATGCAGTCGCTACCGAATAGAATGCGAGCACGATCGATAGCTCGCGCAGGCGCCATCCTGCTATCAAGGCTACCGCGCCACCAATCTCTAGCAGCACGACGAGCGGAACAACCAGCTCCGCCAAGGGCAGCCCGGACGAGCCAAAATATGCAACGGTCCCATTCCAGGCAATCAGCTTGCGGATGCCAGCAACCAAGAACAACGCTGACATGAGTGCGCGAGAGATCCGTTGGATCGCAGTAGGTGACATGGAATTCTCCATATGGTCAAAAAAGATAACGTGGAGTTATGAATGTATTGTCGTGACGGAGACGTCGAATGTGCCAACGACAGGAGTCGTATCAAAATGCATCGCCAATCGATCTCTCGACCTGTATCGCGGCCAATTCGGCAGCCTTCCGCAGTTTGGATCGCCGCCTTCAACAAAGCACAAGATTGACTCCTGGAAATCGGCTGAGACACGGCGCGCTGCCTCTATATCTAGCCCGTCCAACATCGGCGCGTTTGACCACGCGTCGAATGTGTCGAACAGATATGGCAACTCAAAACAATGGCACGCACCCGTTCGCGGCATATGCGATCGCAGCATAAACTCATATACATAGCAGGTGCCTCCATGGTTAGCGATTCCGTCCGCCAATTTCTGGGTCGGCGCTCGAAAGATTTCGTCTGAAACGGCGTGTAGCAACCGTATGTAGTTATCCGTACCTGATTCATCCCGCCCCCCCTTTGGGAACTGCATCTCACCTCTTTCACTAAAAACAGCAAGACGTTGCAGCGTCGACGCGTCGCTTGCATTCAGTATGCTGTCATCATGCGAGAAGAACGCACCCATCTCCTCAGGTAGCGAGCCCAATAAAAACCGCATATTCGAAGCCTGTGATTGATCAATTTCACTCAGATTTGCGGGTAACACATCGGACACGAGTGGCAGAAATGTGGGCGGAATATCAGCGAATACCGGATGAGCGCGGGCAAACAATCCCTGCCCCTCGAGTATTCGGTCCACCGACAACTGGCGAAGGGCATCGAGCGTTGCGGGAACCTCGAGAAGCTCACAAAAGCTGTGCGCAAACGCTGCTGCTTGCTCCGGTTCGTGCGGCGCAATTGAACCGGGCAGGCTCAGCAAAACTGCCTGACTGAATAACCCGATTCCAAGTGGTGAACGCGTCAATGCGGCGGTATACCATGCCCCTGCAGACTGCCCGCAAACCGTGACGCGAGAAGGATCGCCACCGAAGTTCCCTATATTTTTATGAATCCATCGTAGCGCAGCAACCAGATCGTGCAACGCCATGCTGCCTGCTGTCTGCCCAGGAAGATAGAGATTTCCAAGCGCTCCGAGCCGGTAATTTACGCTGACAACGACCACGCGCCCGCTTGCAGCCAGTCGATCTCCGTGATACCAGGCTAGCGGCGCCCCGCCTGACAGCCATCCGCCACCATGGATCCATACCAGTACTGGCAGCCCGTCGCTCGTATCGCAAGTATGTACGGGCCTCCAGACGTTCAACGCGAACGCATTTTCAGACTGATTTGCGAATTCTGGCGTCGTACCCATTACGGCTGTTAGTCTGCTCTGTGTCTGCGGGAACACCGGACCCGGCCTCCTCGCATCACGTACTCCCTGCCAGGGAGCGGGCTCGTCAGGCAGGGAAAAACGCTGAGACTGGTTGAGATCTGCGGCATAGGGAATATCGAAGAACGCCTCAACCCCGTTGCTTGCGATACCCGCCAAAGCACCCTCGGTGCACGTTACGACCGGTGAGGAAAGCTGCTCATGCTTCATCGTTGCAAATGTCCGATCTAGTGAAATTTACTTCCGCTCAACAAGCCTGCCTTGTGCGTGTCATGGTTGTCGCTCTTGAGTGCATCTGCGGATCGCGGCTCGAGCTCTGGACGCATCCTCACCATTGCCAGGCAAGCGATCAGCAATGGCGCCCCGAGCATCATGCATACCAGCGAGAACGACGCGTGGGATGACACGATCGCACCGATCAGCATTGAGCCCACAATCGAGCCCAGACGGCCGATGGCAAGCGTCCATCCACCGCCCGACGCGCGCAGCGAGGTCGGATAAAACACTCCGGAAATCGTGTTCACGCAAATCAAGGGGCCCCCGACTGTAAAACCGCTGAGGAACACAATGCCAGGATACCCAGGCGCACGTTCAAACAGGCCAAGTGCAAAGATCAACAAAATGCCGAGGCCGAATGCTCCTGCGACAATTGTCGCGACGTTGATACGCCTTACGGCCCACGCGAACAACACCGCACCGCCGAGCGCGCCGAATTGGAACATCGAAGACAATTGCGACGCCATGACGATCGACAAACCGGTCTGCTTCAAATACGTGGGCAACCAGCTACCAACAAGAAAAAACACCAGAAAACCGCAAAATTCCGCCGCCCAGATCAGCAACGTCCCCAGCCGCAGATGAGTAGAGAAAATACCGCCACGCGCAAGCGTGTCGGCAGATTCGCCGCGAAGTGAGTCAAGTACAAGCTTATCCGGATCAATAGCTGGAAAAATCGTCCCCATCATTCGGCGAATCAAATCAGCTGGTTGCTGGCGCACCAGCATATGCCGAGGAGATTCCGGCACACGCGACACGAACAACAGCAGAACTACAAGGGGCAAGGCGCCACTTAGTACAAGCATGCCCTGCCATGCGACGCTTCTGATCAACAAAGCGGTAGCGAAGCCTGCAGACGCCGCACCAAACAGGAACCCACAAAAAGTGGCGGCAAGCATCGCGGCGCGTTTTTTATCCGAGCAGTATTCGGCAACCAACGCCGACATAACAGGCATCGCCGCACCGACCCCCACACCGGTTATAAAACGACACGCTATTAGCTGAAAGACGTTGCCCGACTGACTTGAAGCAAGACTCGCAAATCCAAACCAGGCGATTGCGATTACACCGATCGGCTTGCGCCCATATCGATCCGCGAGTGCACCACCAGCGATAGAGCCGATAAAAATCCCGGCTAACCCGATGCCCACGAGCGGTGCTAACGCGCTGCCGGACAGTGCCCACTGGGAAGAGATTGCAGGCGCCACGAAACCGATGATAGTGGTATCGAAACCTTCAATCGCGGTGACAAGGAAGCATACGATAAATACCGTCCATTGCCTCGCTCCAAAGCGCTGAGTATTGAACACGTCGTGAATCGTGTGCCCGGTTGTGTCAAGATGATTCATGTCCTTTCCCTCTACGGCGTCTCTTAAAACCGGTGTCGAAGCGCCACACGCACGGCAATCTGTGTTGGCGTGGTCGAGGCAGTCGGTATGTATGTGAGTGCTGCGCGGCTTGCAGCGCCCCCCGCTTTCAGGTAAGCGCCCGACAGGTAGACGTCGGTACGTTTCGAAAGCAGATAGTCCGCGTTCAGATCAACGGCTCGATAGTTTGGCTTCGCACCCGTAGCGTCCAATTTTCCGTGCGTATAAACGAACGCAGCTCCCAGTAGTACGTCGGGCCGAACAAACCATCCTACGTTCGCCTCGTAGTTGTCGAACGATACGTCCGCGTTGTTCAACCCATTTGCGAAGCGGGTCGTCGTATACTCGGCACCTACCGTTATCGCGCCAACCGCGTATAGTCCTCCCCCACCTATCACACGCCAGCTGGATGCGGCCGGCACGTACGCAGAATAGATCAGATTCTTTGGCGCCGTGCTGTCGAACCCAGCCTGATAGGGATTCTTCATGTAGAGATAAGCCGCTGCCAGATAGAGCGGTCCAACGGTGTAGCTGAGACCGGCTGACGACGTGCTTTGCCGCGACAATGAACCCGGTTGACCACCAAAACTGTACAGTCCCCCAAAAGTTACGCCGTACAGTTTCGGGCTCGCGTACTTGATGGAATTGTTGATACGCACACTACCACTCGTATTGTCGACATCTCCAGCGTGCGCGAAATAGATGCCCCATTGGAGGCTCGCATCGATCCGGGCAAGCATCTCAACCACTTCATCGTATTGACGTCCCATCGTCACCGTGCCGTATGGCGTCGATATGCCAACGTATGCCTGCCGACCAAAAAGCCTGCCGTTGTTTCCGAGGTTGCCGGTCGACGGATCAAATCCGTTTTCCAACACAAACAAAGCCTTCTTGCCACCACCAAGATCTTCCGAGCCACGCAAGCCCCATCGCGACGCCGACGCCACACCACTTTGCATCTGCCAGACCGAATGTCCATTCTGATTATTCGTATACGTCACCCCTTCGTCGACGATGCCGTATAACGTTACCGTACTCTGTGCAGAGCAAGTCGACCAAGCGGCAGCAACAGCCAAGCCAGCCAGCGTCGCCGGCACATTCCTTTTCATTTCGTTCGTCTCCAGAACCCTGCGTGAGCACCCACCTGTTCGAAGTGTCGTCGTGGGGATGGAGGGACTGTAGATTTCTGCCTGAGGAAAATAAAATGAAATTCATTGCAGTACGCATAACCAGATCGCCAAGTACGTGCGGTGAGCGTAAAGCACTACACCTTTGCTTCCTCCAACAGGATTTCGATCAAGGCATCGCGCAAGCGGTCTACAACCCGATCGCCACGCGATATCGCGACCAGAGGACCAACGCTCACCGGCAACTCGATGGGCAAAATCTCAAGCTGCCATGAATCGGCTTGCTCGAGCGCGAGCGAACTTGGCATAAGCATCACGAGATCACTCGCCTGAACTAACTTCACATTCACAGGTATCGTTAGCGATGCGAGCGGTACAGCTTTAAACGCCAGACCGAGCGCCTTTAGCTCCATTTCAAGCTGGATACGCACAATATTGTGCTCGGGCGGAAGTATCCATGTGTAGCCCACCAGATCGGCTATCGACAGGTTTGATATTGTGAGCACCGGGTGTGCATCACGCACAGCTGCGACTATGCGATCTGGTGCGAGCCCTCTGACCACATGGTGGGACTGCTGATTTGCATATGGATATCGACCAACCACTACGTCAAGCGTACCTGCGTCCAGCTTGGACATCAGATTTTCCATGCTCCCGTCTTCGATTGTCAGTGAAAGACCCGTGGCCATAGCGCGCAATCGAATCAGGGCACGAGAAAACGGAGCCCATTGCGAAATCAGCGAAAACACGCCGACGCGTAGCTGACCTCCTTCGCCCCGCCGGATCGCTGATAGGGCATCGTGCATTCGATCCATATCGGCCAGCACGTTAAGACCGTACCGGATGAGCGCGTCACCCGCGAGGGTTGGCTTGGTACCAAATGGGGTGCGGTCGAACAGGCGCTCACCGACAACATCTTCGACCTCCGCCAGCGCTTTCGAAATAGCGGGCTGCGTGATATTCAGCGCCTGCGCGGCGCGAAGCAGATTGCCCATTTCGGCAATAGCAACCACCACTTGAATATGGCGAATTTTCAGACGCGATCGAAGCGGATTCATTTGTCGTAAGCTTTGTCCATCGAAAACGACAGGATGACAAATTTCACGCTCTACCACCAGCGATCAAAACCTGTATTCCGCAAGCTCCCTTGCCAACGCGAGAAGGCGAGATTCTTCGCCAGGAAGCGCGATCAGCTGCAACGCGACGGGCGGTCCAGAGCATTCGAAAGAAAGACGCCGTGGAATTGTCAGAACGGGGAACCCTGTCAGGGAAAAGGGGCGCGTGAAGAGGCCCGCCACATCAGCCGCAGCGAGCGTGGTGCCAGCGAGTTCGAGGTAGTGCTGGCCAATCTCGATTCGGTCCACAGGCGTAACCGGTACAACCAACACATCTATTCCGTGTCGTTCGAACTGCGCAAGTACCTTCGATCGGATATCTCGCATCATGCTCAGCGCTGCCTCATACTCACTCAGAGTAATTTTCTCCGCTGCTCGCAACCGCTGCGTAATAGCCGCACTATAACGTTGCGGATGACTGTCAAGTGTTTCTCCGTGATTCTTCAATGCTTCAACGGCGGTGATGATCGATGCCGTCGCGAGACTTAGTTGGATATCCGGTAGCTCCACATCGACTGCGTCCTTCCACGCTGCGCGCACTGCAGCAAATGCCGACCGTACCCGATCGTTGCACAAACGCCTGTACGCTTCAGCCGCAAATCCCAGTTTTGTCGATGCGTTCGCCCCAGTTCGCGTCGAGCTAACGTCAAGTGCGAACCAGACGCGCTCGAGAATCGACAGCGACGAGGCGATAATCCCTGCGTGATCCAGACTCTCGGCCAGCGGCAGACAGCCGTCGAGTGGCAACAAGCCATATGTCGGCTTCAGCGAAAATACCCCACAGAATGCCGCCGGCACCCTAACCGATCCGTTTGTGTCCGTGCCGATTGCGAAAGGAACAATCCCGGCCGCGACGGCTGCGGCAGATCCACTGGAAGAACCACCGCTATACGCAGACGAGTCAGTCGGATTGATAACCGCGCCATAGTGAGGATTGTCTCCAAGAAAGCCATACGCGTACTCGTCCATTTGTGCGACGCCTACAAGCACAGCTCCTGCCGCTTCGAGACGTCGGATAAGAGCGGCGTCTTTCAGTGCTGGAAGAGCGTCACTCGAACCGACATCGGGGCCACCGGCGAGCGTCGGCGTGCCTGTGACATTGAAGGCACTCTTTGCAACGTATGGAACGCCGGCAAGCGGGAGGGAGGTCTCGCCGCGTGAAGCATCCAATTCGCCCGCTCGAACAAGCGCCCGTTGAATGGTTACTCGTGATAGACAACGCCACTGGTCGGCGTGCGCCCGAGCAAGCGTCACTGTAATCTCAGATATGTATCCACCTTTCGGACTGGTCAGTTCATGGGTACTTTGAGGTTCCACTGTTCGAGCTCTCATCGAATCTACATGCGCGGCACATGCGGTCAGGCGCTCGATGGCCGCAGTTGATCCGCCTTCCATTGCGATCTGCTGAAGTGCCCGTAAAAGCGTATAAGACGGGCTATTCGTTGTATGCATCATTCGACCGTCTGCGGTGCAAGATCCGGGCGCCACTGCGCGCGTCGCATGCGGGTGATGGTAACGCTCTCGTATAACCCCGCACGACGGAATGGCTCGTTCGCTGAAAACGCCTCGGCCTGTGCGAGATTTTCGACATTCAGGATCAGAGTGCTCCCAACGCGAGTTTTACCATCTTCCGAAAGCATGGCGCCGCCAAGCAGGATTAACTGCGCGTGCTTTTCGAGATAAGCGAGATGTGCGTCCTTGTGCGCAACCCGGATGCTTTGAGAGACGCGTGGATCGTCGCGGCAATAGATGATGTAAAGCATAAGTTCATTTCCAGTCGTCACCAGCCCATTGCGGAACCGTAGTTGGGTCTGGAAGCACGGTCCCGCACTTCTTGCAGGTCCGCAGATGCTCATTCGCGTTGAACTCTTGCACGTAGCGCTTCAGGTTCGTTTCAATGTCTTCGCACCAGAAATACACACTATGCAGCATATGCCCGCATTTCTCACAAAACCAGGCAATCCCGTCCTCTTCGCCCTGCTTTCGAGGCCTCTCAATCACTACACCAACGCTGCCTGGAGGGCGGCGCGGTGAGTGGAAAATATTCTTCGGAAGATGGAACAACTCTCCTTCGTTGATCCGATGTCGAACGATCTTTCCGTCCTCAAGCGTTTCAAGAAAGATGTGTCCATGCAGCTGATAGAAGATTTCATCCCAAGGGTCGATATGGAAATCGTTCCGGGCGTTCGGGCCCTTGATTACCTGAAAAATGAAGTCGCTGTTCTTGAAGACCTCGCGATTGCCGATCGCACCGAGCGAGGTAGGCAAATGCTGTTCAGTCCACGCTTCGAGATTGAAGGCCTCGGGTAATTTCATGTCTGCTTTTCTCCGGGAAAATGTACGAGACTATGTGTACGGGACTATGGTTAATGCACCTCGGCGAGTTCGCCACGCCATGCACGCTTTAACACAACTTCCAGTTCGATGGTGGTGATGGGTCGGGGGTTGGCGACGGGAGTGTCCAGTGCGAGATTCGCGACTCTAGCGAGCTCTTGCTCTGGCAGCCCAAGAGAGGCGAGCGATACGGGGGCTCCGTGCGTCGTCGCGAATTCCGCCAAAGATTTCGCGAACGGTGCTCCGTCGAACAGCTTGTCCAATCGAGAGAGCGCCAGCGCATGAGGAACGTTAAAGCTGATCAGGTAAGGCAACATCAACGTATGTGTTGCCGCATGAGGTAGTCCATAAGTGCCACCTAGCACGTGGCAGATTCGATGATGCAGTCCCATGCCAACCTGCGATAAGGCCTCCCCGCATAGCCACGCGCCTTGCAGACATGACATACCCGCGTGCGCGCTGAACCCCGTTTCGGCCCACTCACGTAGCCCGGCAACCATCGACGCAATCCCAGCATCAGCAAGCGACTGTGTGAGCGGATTTGCCTCCGGCGCGTACAGCGCCTCAATTGCGTGTGCAATAGCGTTGATGCCGCTACACACCGCAACGGATAAGGTCATCGTTCCTGCAAGACTCGGTTCGTAGATAACAGCACGAGGTAGCACCGAAGGTTCACGCATCGTTCGTTTGGAGCCTCCGACTGTCAACCCGTAATTCCAAGTGACTTCGGAGCCCGAGAAATTTGTAGGGATCGCGATGATGGGAAGACCAATACGGTGGCCGACCGCCTTAGCAGTATCAAGTGCGGAACCGCCGCCGAACACGACAAGGGCATCAGCGTCGCATCGAGACGCTGCTTCGCAGGCTGCATCTACACTGTGTTGCGGCACATGCGGAGTGATTTCTGCGAATACTCCGCTCCGTCGCGCTACGATCTCGCTGCCAATCAGGGTGCTAAACTGCTCAGCGCGTCTGCTCGAGGCAAGAAGCATGAACCGACGGATACCGTTGTGCTCGAGCTCCCCGGCAAGCGCAAGACCATCTCGCCATCCCCAAACTACGCGATGTGCCTTTAGATCGACGACGAAAGAACATGACGCAGCGTTAGCGCCCATAAGTCCATCCCCACCAGTCGATGGAAACGATTGCAAACAATCCAGCGTTGAAAAATGGCTCGCTGGAAATCCACGCCCTCACTTCAGATTCCGAGTTTGCCTCGAGAATCAGACAGGTTCCGATTGAACATCCATGGGCGTCATAGAGTGGGCCGCCGTGCAGCATTTTCACGGCTGCCTCGCCGCGAACGTAGGCTCGATGTGAATCGAGCAGTTGCTCTCGTATCCGCCCAACGCTCGCATGATCAATCCCGCGAAAAACAAAGAATTGCTTGTCCAACATACATCTCCATTGCTGATATAGATGCACACGCCTCCATGCGGTGCACAAGCGTGATCCAGGCAGTATCGGGACAACTGGATTCCGCGTCGAATGAAAAAGTAAGCAATGAACTTGCTGTTTTGGTTAAGTAAGCGCCCCGGGCTATCATCATTTTCCGACGATGCCGGGCTGTCCTGCAGCGGAGCGTTACGCGTGACGGGAGAGATTTTGGCTCTGCCGTCGGGCAGATCGTCGTGCCTGTGGGAAATTCACCCTCTTTGGCAACGCGCCTCCGATGGAGACACGCCGCGTTTCAATACGGGAGCGGTGGCGGAGGACAAGGAGCCTCATCGAAAGAGTCTGCAGGCGTCCGATTGAAAGACGGCACCACGTAGACACCATCTTGGCGCTAGCCCTCGACAGGCAAAAAAATGCGTCGTCTGTCCGAGCGGTCTGCGCATTTCCCGCGCGCCAGGTTATGGGTCCATGGCGTTCTCGGTTGACTGCCAGCGAGAAAACGCCAAAGCGGTATAGTAGCTGCCTACGTCGTGGAACTGCTTCGGCTCGACGCAACGGTTCAGACCGAACTGGGTGTATGCGATACCTTCCTCGTCGCTCAGCATGTCTCCTATCTGGCTGCCAGTCGGATCAACGACACGGTGGCGGCCCTCGGTGCCCTGTCGAGCACCACAGCAGCGGACGGATCTCTCGAAACGAGATATTCTCGCGTTTCGTCGTCCATGTAACCGGTGCAGATAATGTCGAACGCCTTCGCTTCAAAGGAATGCGCTCCGCCGCGTCGGCTCCGAGTGATTGGTTCCGATCTTACCCGCCATCAGCGTGTGGCTCGCGGGCGCCTTGATCGTCGCGACGACTCAGGAACAGGATCGTGCGTCCCTCATTCTTGGGATGTCATGGCGATCCTGCCCATTTAACATTCTCCTGTTGTCGATGCCTGATTCTTTCGCGATCTTTACAGCTGTGAAGAGTCTGGCACCGACCCGCCTCAGTCTTGCTGGTGCGTCCGCCGGATTGTTGTCCGGCTTAGTCGCAACTATCGCCTACTGCTTTCATCGTCGGGAGATGAGCCTAGCTTTCTGGAGCATTTAATACGTGCTTGGTATGAACCTACTTGCCGTATTCGGCGCTGTAGCTAGCCCTCGACTACCCCGCGTGTAGGCTACGAAGTTCCAGCTGGAATACCACGCTTCCATTGGTGACACGGTGTTGGATGGCGTAGTCGACGTTCAGATGCAGTTTACCTCTCCATCGCTCGTAAGTTAGTTATGCTGGGCAAAGACTGCCAATTGCCAGATAATGCCTCCGAGCGATTCGGGGTGTTTGCTATGTGTTTGTGCAGGAAGCGTATGCCCCTCGGCAATCCCGATTTCGTGATTGCATCTCGTGCATCGATAAATACCGGCATAAGGCGCACTGGTTCCGGGCGTATGTGTTGCCGTAAATGCCTTGTCTTGCACTTGGGTTAGAACACTGCTCTCCTGATACAGCGCCATAACTTGACCCTCCTTTGGATGCGTGATTGTCCGCACGCTTGAATCATCAATCTTTTGGCGTGCGCATATTATCCTAGCAGTTCGAATCATACATGAACAGGCAATATCGGATGCATTGACTCAACGAGATCAACGTCAGACATCGGCGCCAGCGGACCGTTGATCTCGAGCGACGGCGTCACATGCGCTGCCCCATTTGCTCCTCCCTGTCGCCTTATGATCTCGGGACGGTCTAGGTCCACCCCTGTCATCATTCGGCGCGATCACACACGCTCAGAACCCATAGGGTTGTTCTATCCAACGATGAAGAACGGCGCTATTCTCACGCGGTAGCTTGAGGAGGCCGTCTCGAACCGCGACACAAATCAATTGCACCTGTGGTTTCAAGATCAGGTCTCCTTGCAATCCGTAGAAATACCAGTTAAACGCCGCACCTATTCGATCGTCAAATTTCTTGAGCCGAGCATACAGGCTGCACGGGTCTAGCGCAGCGTGCCTACCGATTGACGCGATGCTCTCTTTGTGTGTCCATTGAGGAATAAATGATAGCGAGCGTATGTTGTGCGCGTCCCGATGCTCCAGAACATCAAAACACCAGCGTTTCGAGATGCGCTCTCCGGCCCGACCAAGGCTTGAGGTCGTCCAATCATCAAAAAATCGTTGACCGCCTCTCATATGCCGATACGAATCACGGCAGTCGCCATAATTAGAAATCCGATATGGGTCGCACCGGTCAGTAGCAGGTTGGTCTATCAATCTTCTGCCTAGAGTCCGCCTCCCATACTCGTGCCAATCGTTAGCGACCGCATTGAACGTCTTCATATCTGTCGCATCTCGCAGGCAGTATTTCGACGGCCCGAGCGGTCGTTGCGCGAACAATTTCTGAAGATATCCGCCGGCATTGCATCGATCGTCACGTTCAAGGCAGCGCCCCCAGATTTTTCGCTCAAATGGCTCTTCAGCAAGAAACTCTTGCTCCTCCCATATCCGGAGCTGCACGAAATTGTCCTGCGCGCCACCTCGATCGTGCGTGAAATAGTGCAACACGCGGCGTATCTCTGTGAAAACATATCCCGATTTATGGAACGCGTCCCACGTTGCTTCGCTATCGCCGTTTCGCTTCTGCAGTTCGTTCGACAACCACTCACGAAAGTCCGATGCGACCTCCCGGCACGCGATGTCAAGGACGCGGCCCGGTCGATGCGAATATTGCACGCGGGATGTGACATAGCCAACGCGATCGAATTTCGTTCGCCTTGCGAGCAGACCACATAACTCTTGATGGCGCCGGGACACCTTCGCGGAAGCAATGATCGTTTCAAGGACATCGGACCGAAGATCATATTCTTTAAGCATCTTGTAGCTACTCCGGACAAGGCGAAGCGCGCGCAACTCTCCGAACGGATCGATTCAGCGTCTCGCTTCATTCTCACTAAAAAAAGTGACTCGATATCTGCTAGACAACCAGCGTGATGCGAACTGCGCTTCGCGTGCGCAACCATCATGCTTCGACTGATATAGATTTGCGCCACACGCTCATGGAACTCGTAGCCGTCCGTCTTTTCCGCGCTACCTGCTTCTTCACAAACGTCACCCTCACGTGACATCACCAAGCTCCCATATTGCGTGATATCGATGCTACCGCTTAGATGAAATCAGAGCAGAACTCGCCGCAATTTCGTGCGCGTTTTCCACTGTTTGAAAAAATCCCTTCAATTGCGTCAGCCTTCTCCTTCCCATACGAGCGAGCAGGATCCATGACACCGCTGACTAGGCCGTCGCCCGTCGATGCCCTCTTCCATCTGCTTTCAGAAAGCCTTCGCGACAAAAAATAGCCCCCTTGCATCTCGGATGCGGCCCGTCTTTATAATCTTCAACATCTGGCCTTACATCAGTGTGCACACTGTGAATGTTTTGGCAGAAATGCTGTTTGACGATCACAGGAACACTGACAGTGAGAAGAAACCAAGCCGCCTCCTGATTCCGTGCCTCAGATACCTCGCTGCGTGGGGTTATCGACCGTACTCACTCTGACTTTGCTGCTATCAGCATCCAATGTGCGCGCCGGTTCGTGGGGCGTTCAAATCGCTCTGATTATCACGTGAAGAAGGCGGATGTTGGTGTCGTTGGGGTCCCGGGCTGGACACAATAGAAAATTAGCGGATAGCACTTCTCCTTTGTCACTGAGAACCAAATTGCTTATTGGCATTCGAACGAAGGTACCGCTCATAACAACACCATTGAATTCAGGGCAGCACTGGCGATTTGATTCCTTAAGAGCTCCGGCGCTCCGTCCATTTGGGGAGGCTGGTATCGGCGTGCGCCTTCTTTCACACCCTAGCATTTCAAAGATATACACTTTGTCGAACGCTCTCCAGTTCGCCAACATAGTCAGTGTCGGACCTCGGTTTGGCTCGAAGCAGCAGCTTCAGAGCAGGTTCACGCTCCAGCAGCTGTCCAATCAAGCATCGAGGAACTCAACCCCGGCATCAACTTCAGCCAGATTTACTCCAAGTAAAATTTTGAAACACCTTTGCAGCAGTCTCGCCATATAAGAGCGTCGAAAGGAAAGCCCACGCATTGCTGGCGAGCCCAACGAAAGCTTCGTTCATGCTTGCGCTATCGGCGGACGAAGTAGATTGAGGTCATAACATTGCAGTAGGTTAGTAGAGGGATTGCGGATTTCCACTCAAAGAATCGCACTTCTATATTCCCTCGATTTTCTAACAGAGAAGTATTGCGCATCGAGAAACGACGCAAGAATCATGGCGGCAGAGTTAAGCGGTACTCGCCCCCCTAAGAGACGTGGCCTATAGATGCTGTCTCCCCGGTTGATCGGTGCTCCAGAGAGCGCACACACCGCCTTGCGTCGAGCAATCCCAAGCGACCACACCTGCTCGCCATAATGACCAAATGTCGAATCAGCCCAATCGATGGCAACGGTCGCGCGACTGCGCCTCTCGACGTCAGATATACCTTCAGTCCCCCATACGCGTACGGTTACTTCTTGCGATCCGTTACATTGCGGTCGCCCGCGCTTCGCTCGAACGAATTCCTTCTGATCTAAATGACCTTTTATCTTCGCTCGAGACTCCAGCGAAAAAAAGTCATCCAGGATCTGTTGCCAGACGTTGGCTGATTTCTCCTCTCTCATAGGGCCTCTTCGATAACGCCTTTCCGATCACACCGGATTAAACAATCGGTCTTCGCAGACCTTCCAGAAATTGGCCTTCAGACAACACGAAGCATCGCGACAACACAACCTGCAACAAGCAACTTGGAATCTCATTACCGCAGCCCACTCGCTGCTTTTGCTACGCAAAGACAGCTCGAATTCCTTTTCAAATGCGGACGTTCAAACAGTCTTCATCGATCCTATCGCCATGTCCATGGCCAGCCGAACGACAGCATGAAACAGTTTGCAAACACTTTCTTTGCACACCACCAACAACGGCATATTTATGTAGCTCTACTAATTTAGTTCAAGGCTCCTCGTTAAATCCTGCGCGTCATCACGCAGACCATCCAAAGAGAATGCGCATAGAGGAGCAGTCGACGGGGATCGCTACTGACCTCAAATTTGAACGCTTTTGTGCACGACAAGAGCAGGTATGAACATCCTAGCGCACACACTTTATAGCCGCAAGATGTCGGAACTAAGTATATGCACTGTTAAATTTTATTCTTCTGTTATTACTTGGCAATCTTTCAATAAAATCATTTTTTATTCTATTTAACTAGAAGAATCGGATCCCATCGCAAGTACTGTGTACATTACGAGAAGCATCATCTAAAGACCGAAGATTGCCAGCGAGTGCCACCATGTATCGACATCGGAACCTGTCTAATCCTCTTCAATCATCTTCCTCAACAAGAACAACAGCGCCACCCGCTCTGCTGGGTTCAGCGCGCCGAACGTCTCTTCCGATATTTTGAATCCAAACGGAGTAATCTGGTCCACAAGCTCTTCGCCCGCAGCCGTATTGGTCACCACGACCTTTCGGCGGTCCCATGGGTCGGCCGCAACATTGACCAGTTTTCGCGCCTTCAATCGCTCAACGATGCCGCGAATCGTGGCCTGATCGATGGCAGTAAACTTGACTATCTCATTGAGTGAGCTCGCCCCCAGATCCCGAAGTGCACAAAGTGTCACGAGCTGTGCGGCGGTAATCTGCATATCCGGTATTGATTGCTGAAATATTGCGAGATGCCGCTGATAAGCGCGCCGCAACAGATGGCCTATCTGCTCCGAAAATTTGTATCCAGCCGGTTGGGGTCGCAGTCTACGGTCCACGGTTATACCTAGACAAGGTTTCGATCTGCGTATTATCTCCCAAACGCTGAGGAGATCCCCGTACTGTGTTGTTGCACATACCTACGATCCCACAACGCTGGGGAGATGCGAAGAAAGGGAAGCTACGCCACATGGCAATTGCACCGGATCATTTTTTATCTGGATTATGATTATCATCTGTAAATATTTACCTATTGATCAATGTTATCAATGACAAGGATAGAGCCCCAATAACAAAAAAACAAATTCCGGCGAGGATTGCCAGTGAGAGCCAATCTGTGCGGGGCTTTCTTGGCGCTGCGTCACCGATCCGCCCGCGATCTTTTCTCAACTGGGATGCCGGGCGCTGGCCGCATCCCAATATTCCCAGTAGAAGTGCCTGGTCGCGCCTAGCATGCGCTCGACAGGTCTGCAACGGCGTGGTCGGCGTCTGAAGGCTGACTAGCCGTGGTAACGGTTAATCACTGCTGTGGTGCTTGAAACCCCTGCCCTCGGTCCTGAATCGGTGACTCTCGAGAGATTCGCCCCGCCGTCTCGTGTCATCAGCTATTTCCACTCGCCAGACTAGAGCCAACGAGCTACGCGGGCGGGCACTATAGGTTCTTGGAGCTAAGATTTCGCCAAAATCTGAGGAGCTGTTTCTTGCATTGGGTAGATACATTTTTCCGATCTGCCGCCCTACACTTCAACCCAATGAGTGTGCCAGAAGCTGTTGCATCAAGAACCAAACGGCGCACCTGGAAGCGGTGTGGTCGCGCTCCCCAAGTAATGAATGACCGGTGCCACGAGTACTCGATGACGTCGGTCTGAACTTAACTCAGCGAAGTTTCGCGAGGTTTCACGCACAGTGTAGTCAAGCGCTTCCGGGTCTCGTCGAGAATCAGATCCGAAAGCTCTGGGTCGTCAACAATCCGCGACATCGTAACGGCACCTATTATGGTTGACAGCATAAATATGGCGTCTCCGGTCGCCGACGGGGTGTCGGATGACCTACCTCGGCTGGCAATGATGTCAATCAGCTCACGAAAACCTTGCGAGGCTGCGCGACGCGTTTCCATGTCTGCCCGGGCGAGCTCGCTACCCATTGCGACAAGGGGACACCCTGCCAGGCAATCATCGCGTGTTTCATCTGAAAGAAAGGTCTGAATATGTTTGAGGAAAGCTTCCTCGCCTCCTTCCGCAGCGGTCCCAACCGAATCCACAATCGCCTCCATCCCAGCGGCACAGGCTTCAGCAACGAGTTGGTCTTTGGAGGCGAAGTGTCGATAGAACCCGCCATGTGTCATCCCCGCCGCCAACATGATTTCCGCCACGCCGGTTGCGTGGATTCCGTTGGTGCGAAACGCTCGTGTGGCGACCTCTACAATCCTCCTCCGAGTTTCGGCCGTCTCAACTCTTGATTTTTTCATTTAACACATCCTTCCCGCTATATCCGTTTCGGTTACGTGTCAGTCGTCATCTATGGTAGCGCCCGACTGGCTGTTTTCCAATCTGGCGCAGGATTATTTGCATGCGCCAAAAATTTTAGATTGTTTTGATCCTCTATCAAACGATCCAGCAGAGGATAATTTAGGGAAGATTGACACCATATTACCTCTCAATCGGGTCAATTTTTCTTGACATTGTAGATTATGAATACTATCTTGAATCAAGTTAGTGTCAATATGTCATCTAAAATCAACTGGACGGCGAGTGAACTAGGGGCGGACGGCCTAGCTTGTACGAAAGCGTAGATCGAAGAGCAGTGCCATGTGCGCAGCCACGCAAGCCTGTCAATGAACGTAATGAGGAATACTATGAATGATCGTTTGAACGACTCTGAGGTCGGGGTCATCGCGCCCGGCAAGTCCGCAACACCGGGCAGCAGGCGCTGGATCGTCCGGGCGGTTGCCATCGCAATTCTGGCAGGAGCAGCCGCCACGGCGTATCACCTGCACGGATCAAACTCGGCGCCCGTGAGCGCACCGCCACCGGCGCCGGTCGCAGTCAGTGCTCCCTTACAGCGGGATCTTGAAGATCGAATCGGCTTTCTGGGTCAGTTCTCAGCCGTCAATCGTGTAGAACTGCGTGCCCAAGTGGGCGGTACCCTCACCCAGATCCATTTCAAAGACGGAGACATCGTCCACAAAGGAGACCTCCTCTTTGAAATCGACTCCGAACCGTACGAAATCAAGCTAAGCGAGGCCAGTGCTGCGCTCGCGTCCGCGAATGCCCGGCTGGCACTTGCCACGCGCGAATTAGCGCGAGCCCAGGAACTGCAGCGCGCGGACGCCGGCACCGTCCAGAACGTCGATCAGAAGGTCGCCGAACAGCATGCGGCGGAAGCGGCGGTTGAAAATGGGAAAGCACTAGTTCGAGACGCAAGGTTTGATCTCGATCACTGCCGGATCTCGGCCCCGTTCACCGGGCGAATCGGCACTCACCTGGTCTCGACGGGTAATCTTATCGCGGGGAGCCGCGCTGCCACGAGTCCGACGACCCTGCTCGCAACAATCGTCTCGCTCGATCCCATCTACTTGGACTTCGATATGAGCGAAAACGATTTTCTGACGTTTCAGCGAGCGCGTGAGAAAGAGAAAGGCTCCTTGCCCAACAATGTGAAAATCTCTCTCGGTGACGAAAAGGACTTCAATCGACAAGGGACGCTGAATTTTGTTGACAATTCGCTGGACCGCTCCAGCGGGACAATCCATGCACGCGCAATTGTCCCCAACGCCGATCTCTTTTTGACACCGGGTGGTTTTGCACGCGTCCGCCTGACGGTTTCGAAGCCCCAGCCGACATTGCTTGTGCCGGATGCTGCCGTGCTGGCCGACCAGTCCCAGCACATGGTGTACGTTGTGGGGCCGGACGACGTAGCGACTCCAAGGCAGGTGGAAGTAGGAGAGCTTCGTGGCGGCCTGCGCGTCATCCGATCCGGTCTTACCGCAACCGATAAGGTGATCATCGACGGCATTCCCTCCATTAGACCGGGGGCAAAAGTGTCGCCGCACGCTGGATCTGTTCAATTCGTGTCTGAACAAGCCGAGGCCGGAGCAAAGTCATGAAGCTGACGCACTTCTTCATTGAGCACCCGCGTTTTGCGGCGGTGATTAATATTTTTGTGGTTCTGATCGGCATAGCGACCATGATGTCTCTACCGGTCGCACAGTATCCGAACATTGTCCCGCCAACCGTTCAGATAACAACGAACTACCCAGGCGCGTCCGCTGAAACAATCGCACGCACTGTAGCGACACCGCTTGAGCAGTCTGTCAACGGCGTCGAAAATATGGACTACATCACCAGCCAGTCGACGGGCAATGGTCAACTTACGACCACGGTAATTTTCAAGGTCGGTACTGATCCGAACCTCGCCTTAATGCTTACCCGGAACCGTGTGCAGGACACGCTTTCGCGGCTGCCGCAGGAAGTCCAGCTGCAGGGTGTACAGGTCAAGAAGACCATTCAGGCGCTGCTTCTGGGCGTTCACGTCTATTCGCCAGACGGGTCGCGCAGCGCCGAGTACATGTCGAACTACATGCTGCGTGTGCGGGATGAGATCGCGCGCCTTCCAGGCGTTGCAGATTTCTGGATGCTGGGTGACCGGCAGTATGCCATGCGAATCTGGATCGACCCGGACAAGGCTGCCTCCTACAATATTAGTGCCGGCGAAATCCTGGCCGCCATCCGTGCTCAGAATGCTCAGGTTTCAGCCGGTGTTCTGAACCAGCCTCCGATTGCCAGCAATCAGGCCTATCAGATCAACGTCGAAGCCCTCGGTCGTCTCTCTACACCTGAGCAGTTCGGCGACATCATCGTTAAATCTGATCCGCAAGGACGTGTCACGCGAATCCGTGATATTGGTCGCGTTGAGCTTGGTTCCGTAGACTACGGTTCCAAGGCATATGCGGACAAGTATGTGTCGACACCCTGGTGGGTCATCGCCACGCCCGGCGCGAACGTGGTGCAAGTTGAGCACGCTGTGTGGAACAAGATGGCGGAACTCAAGAAGAAGTTTCCCCCAGGCATGGACTACATCAACATCTATGACCCGACTACATTTGTCAGTCATTCGATCGAGGAAGTGATCGAGACGATCCTCATCGCTATTCTGCTTGTGGTTGGTGTGGTGTACGTGTTTCTCCAGAACTGGCGCGCAACAATTATCCCGGTAGTCGCGATCCCCGTTTCGCTCATCGGAACCTTCACTATCCTTTCGCTCTTTGGCGCATCCATCAATAATCTATCCCTGTTCGGTCTGGTCTTGGCAGTTGGGATTGTTGTGGATGACGCCATCGTGGTTGTTGAGAACGTCGAGCGAAACATGGCACTTGGCATGTCTCCACGCGAAGCCGCGCACCAGACAATGAACGAGGTCTCGACCGCGCTCATCGCCATTGCGCTCACCCTGTGCGCGGTGTTCGGCCCGGCAGCTCTCATGTCGGGTATCACGGGGCTTTTCTTCAAGCAGTTCGCTATTACTATCGCGGCATCCACGGTGATCTCGTGTTTCGTTTCGCTGACGTTGAGCCCTGCCCTTTGTGCAGTTCTGATCAAGCCGCATGACCCTGAGACGACACGTGGTGAATCACACGGATTTGGCCGCCTTCATCATGCAGTTTTTGGTCGCTTTAACGTTGCATTTGACTGGCTGTCGTCGCGCTACGGTAAGCTCACCGGCCGCTTTGTGCGTGCAACGACGGTCATGCTGATAGTTTATGTCGGCCTGATCGGCGCGACCGCGCTGCAGATGTCGAGAATGTCGACCGGCTTCATTCCTGACCAGGACATCGGCTATCAGGCAGTCATTGTCATGTTGCCGCCGGGATCCAGTCTCGAACGTACAGACAAGGTTGTTCGTGAGGTGAACGATATCATCCTCAAAACGCCTGGTATCGAGCACACTTCGCCAACGACCGGCTTTGACGTAACGACCAGTACCGTAGCACCCAACGTGGGTACAATCTTTACGGCGTTGCCGTCGCTGTACGGAAAGCATATCCCCGGTGTGACGGCCGCGACTATGCTGGTGAAGCTGCGACAACGTCTTGCGGGCATCAAGGACGCCGTCGTGATCGTTATTAACCCGCCAGCGGTTCAGGGCCTCGGCGCCGCCGGTGGCTTCAAGATGATGCTGGAAGATCGTGGCGGTCTCGGACCTCAGGCACTTGCGAATGCAGCAAATACGCTTGTCGCCGCTGCTAACAAGGACAAGACCTTTGGTGGAGTGTTCACGCTCTACAACGCAGGCGCGCCGTCGGTCTACGCCGATATCGACCGACTGAAGGCCGAAAAGGTCGGGCTGACGCCCACTGATGTGTTTTCGACTTTGCAACTCTATATCGGCACGCAGTATGTGAACGATTTCAACTACCTGGGCCGTACGTACCAGGTGCTGGTCCAAGGAGATCAAGCGTTCCGGAAGACGGCTGAGGACATTGCCCGACTCAAAGTACGGAACGCCTCTGGTGAGATGGTGCCAATCGGAACGGTGGCGACGTTCAAGAACACCACTGAACCGTACCGCGTGCCACGCTATAACCTCTATCCAGCTGCAGAAATCATGGGCGCGGCTGCACCTGGGATCGCATCGGGTGACGCGATAAAGCGTATGGAGGAGCTCGCTGAGCAAGTTCTTCCGAACGGTGTGACTTTTGAGTGGACAGATCTCGCGCACCAGCAGGAGCAGCAGAGTACTTCGCCGTTGATGATCTTTGCCGCGTCGGCACTGTTTGTGTTCCTCGTGCTTGCCGCTCAATACGAAAGCTGGAAGACGCCGCTAGCCATCGTGCTGATTGTCCCGATGTGCCTGCTGGCATCGGCGATCGGCCTCGATATTCGCGGCATGCCGATTGACATCCTTGCGCAGATCGGATTTGTGGTGCTCGTCGGGCTTGCCGCGAAGAACGCAATCCTTATCGTGGAATTCGCGAAGCAGCGGCAGGACGAGGACGGCGTCGGACCAGAGGAAGCAGCCGTGCACTCAGCACATGTGCGGTTGCGCCCGATTCTAATGACCTCGTTCGCCTTCATTGCTGGTGTGGCGCCGCTTGCCGTAGCAACTGGTGCAGGTTCGGAGATGCGGCAATCGCTAGGAACGACGGTGTTCTTCGGCATGCTTGGCGTAACGATCTTCGGTCTTCTCTTTACCCCAGCGTTCTATACGTTTGTCCGCAAGCTCGGCATCAGAGATGTTTCCCCTCTGCCCCGTAAGCTTGGTCGCGGAGAGGCAAAATGAATCTCTTGATATCCAGAACCTCCAAGGCAATTATCGGCAGCTTAATTGTTAGCGCAGCGCTCGCCGGCTGCGCTGTCGGCCCCGACTATGTGGAACCGAAGGCAGAATTGGTGCCGTTTCACAACGCGGAAGCGATTGCCAGCCGGCAGACGACTCTGGCTGCACCTCGCCTGGACAGCTGGTGGACCGGCTTCAACGATCCTATGCTGGAAAAGGTGGTGCAGCGCGCACTCGACCAGAATCTTAGCCTCCAGGGGGCGATTGCCCGCGTAGCTCAAGCACGAGCGGCAGCGCAAGCGGCCGGCGCCGAGCTCCTTCCCACGGTTGATGCAGGCGCATCTGCGACAGCGATGCATCAGAGCACGAACAGCCCGCTTGGCGCGCTGGCCAGTGCATTCCCAAACTACAGTCGGGATCAGAAGGAGTATGTCGTCGGTGCGACTGCAAGCTGGGAGATTGACCTTGCGGGAGGACTGAGACGTGCCAAGGCGGCCGCGCGTGACGAGGAACAGGCGGCTGAAGCTGCCCAGTTGGGAACGCGTATCACAGTCGCTGCCGACGCAGCAGATGCCTACCTTCAGGTGCGAGGTCTGCAGGCACGACTCGCCGTTGCACAGGATCAGGTCGACACGGATGCGCGGCTCCTCGAACTGGTCAAGACGCGCAGGCGCCTAGGAGCAGCGGATGAGCGCGAGGTCGCGCAGTCTGAAGCGTTACTGCGTCAGGCACGCTCCACAGTTCCTTCGCTCAAGGTTGCCTTGGAGGCTCAACTGAACCGGCTCGATGTATTGATGGGTGCACAGCCTGGCACGTATGCGACCGAGCTGGCCGAAAATCCCGCGATCATCCCCGGGGTCCCTGCGATCGGTACGGGCGACCAGCCAGTCGACGTCCTGCGCCGGAGGCCCGATATCATCGCGGCAGAACGCCATCTCGCTGCAACCAATGAGCAGATCGGCGTGGCCATTGCGGATTACTATCCGAAGATTTCGCTGTCTGGTGCCTTGGGATTCGACAGCATACGGGGCGGTCAGCTGTTCACTGCAAAGTCCTTCCAGCCCGTCGGTACAGGAGCGCTCCAATGGCGGCTGTTCGATTTTGGCAAGGTCGACGCTGAAGTCAAGCAGGCCCGAGGGACATACGCAGAGGCGCTGTCGCAGTACAGAGAAGCAGCTCTGAAAGCGACGGAAGACGTCGAGAATGCGTTCATGACCCTTTCGCAAACTGAGGTTCGCTCGCAAGAGCTCGAACAGGAAGTTGCAGCGCTCACACGGGCCCGCGATCTGTCCGAGCGTGCGTATCGGGCAGGTTCCATCACGCTTACGGACGTTCTCGACGCTGACCGTTTACTTCTCGCAGCACGGGACGATCTCGACGCAACGAAAGCCGACTCCGCACGTGCAGCAGTTCGTACGTTCCGTGCACTGGGTGGTGGCTGGAACGTAGCCGAGCAGGTAGCGCAATCCAACTGACAGACGGGGCGTCCATCTTCGTACATGATGATGGACGCTGTTCTGTATTCGGTAACCGTTTAGCCATTTTGTGGATAGATGCTGCTCACCTTTACCTACTTCCGCATGTAGCAAAGGAGGCGCATGATCTGCCTAACGTAGTCGCAGTAACAGACGCCCTCAGGCGTTGGTGATAGAGGAGATGGTTCCAGTGTTGAAAGCCCGAGAAGTCGTTATCTGATCTGAGCGGTAGCTTAGTTGTGCGAATTTGTTTATGAAAGATGAAGTCTGAAAAATTCCCTATCGGGCTCCATCTAGCCGGACAAGCTTCAAATTTGATTATTGACCATCGGTATTCAGTTCCAAGGAGATTGAAATGAAGTTGCAGAACAAGGTTGCATTTATTACGGGTGGCACGTCCGGTATCGGGCTGGAAGCGGCAAAGCTCTTCCGCGCCGAAGGTGCGAAGGTCGTGATCCTCGGTTCCAATGCCGAGCGGCTGGAAGCAGCCGGCAAGGAACTTGGTGGTGACGCCCTGCTCATCCAGGCTGACCTGCGCAAGATCCCCGATATTCAACGTGCAACCGAAGAAGCGCGCGCAAAACTCGGTCGCATCGACGTTCTGTTCGCCAACGCCGGTGCGAGCACGGTGGCGCCGCTTGAAGCCGTCACGCCGGAATACGTCGAAGACAATCTCGCGCTCAACTTTACGGGCACATTCTTCACGATCCAGAAAGCGGCTCCTTTTATGCCCAGCGGCGGCAGCATTATTGTCACAACGTCGTTCCTCAACACCATCGGCATGCCAGGTCTGTCCATCCTCGCCGCAACCAAGGCTGCCGCCCGTTCGCTCGTACGCACGCTTGGTGCAGAACTGGCACAGCGCGGAATCCGCGTAAATGCTGTTAGCCCGGGCGCAATTTCGACGCCTTTCTACGGAAAGATGGGCCTCAGTGACGAGCAGTTGTCGGGAGTTGCCGCCAGCCTTCAGGAAAAAATCTCCCTCAAGCGTTTCGGTGAGCCGGCTGAACTCGCTAAAACCGCTCTCTTCCTGGCCAGCGACGATTCGTCGTACATCACCGGCACCGAGATCGTTGTCGACGGCGGACTTACTCAGTTCTAAGCCCCCATCGACTTTCCTCGCCCACACGATTGCCTCAAGCTTTCGCTGTGGGCGAGCTGATCAGCAAGGGGTATGGTCACCCTATGCGAGGAATCCTATCTCGGCGATTTGCTGGTCAGCTTCAAGGGACAACGCAATCAACAGCGAGGGTCTCGGCTGTCCAGGCACTGCAATCGCCGGCTGACGACCGTGGCACTGCGTGGCGATTGCCGCCAGCTTTTTCCCAAAATTCAGCAAATCTCATACAATGGCGCCAATCAATCAGCGATGGGCTAATGACTTGGACCGCCTGGAAGCCATGGAAATGCTGCTGAGCGCAGTGGACAAGGGAAGCCTTTCCGCAGCTGCTCGGGACCTGAAAATTCCCGTTTCGACGCTTACCCGCAAGGTCACTGAACTTGAGGAGATGCTCGGCACGCGACTGCTCATGCGCACCACGCGAAAGCTTACGCTGACAGATGCGGGAGCGTCGTACGTGGCGGCAGCTCGACGAATTCTTGATCTCGTAAGAGAGCAGGAACACGAAGCGACCGGCGAGTTCACGGCCGCTCGGGGGGAACTGGTCGTCACAACCCCTGTACAGCTAGGGCGACTGCATGTCCTTCCGATCATCAACCAGTTTCTTGCCCTCTACCCGGATATCACGGTTCGGTTGCTTCAGTCTGACCGCAATGTCGATCTGATTGACGCACACGCTGACCTTGCAGTGCGTATTGGCGAACTTGCTGACAGCAGCATGATCGCAACTCGTATAGGTTCGCTGCGCGCGATACTCTGCGCGAGCCCGGCATTCATGGATCGTCAGGATCTACCGACCGAACCGGACGACCTGACTAAGTTCCCATGCGTTGTTTTCAATAGCCCTTATCTTTCGCCATGGCGCTTCCGTTTGCCGTCCACGGGCAAACTGCTCACGCTTGATGTTCAGCCTCGGCTCGAAGTGACTGCTCCGGATGCAGCGGTAAGCGCTGCGGTCGATGGCGTCGGCATCACGCTGGTGCTTGAGCACGATGCGGATGAGGCTCTCCAGGCTGGAAAGCTACAGATCCTGCTGCCAGAATACGAGGTTGAACCTGTGCCTGTCCACATGGTGCATGTCTCTCGCAACATCATGGCGATCAAGTTGCGACATTTCATCGACTTCGCCGCGCCACGACTTCGTGAATCACTAGGGCACTTCGGCAAAAAGTAGCCCTCGGCAGACGCGCGCGTGCTCAGCGCTCATACCGCATCGAAACCGCCGATAATCACCGGGGCAAACGAGTTGCCCAGGCGATCGAGGATCGTGCGCGTCCTCAGGCTTTCGCTCGCATGATTCAATGTCCGGCTCACTTCCCTCCTTCACGCGACGGCGCCTCACGACCCAACAACACAATCGCAGTGATTGTCACGAGTCTTCTTTGGGTCGCCAGAGCTGCGTTCGCACCTGTCGTCGATCGACTGGTAGGTGAGTTGCCGAGCCAATTGAAACGAGATCTTGCAGGCTCGAACGCCTAGACGTGCACACACCATTTCAACGCCCCCTTCTTCGCCTTTCGTTTGTATGCTTGATTGTGAAGGAAACGCTTACCTGGCGCATAATCGCTTCCCAGATAATAGATATCTCAACGTGCCGATATCAAGCCGCCTACTAGACCGGGTCTTGGATGGGTCTCTCGTAGTCAAGGCGAATCTGGGCACTGGATAGCAGCAGAAGGAGGTGTCAAGGACGTAGGCTCTTGTAGAGTAGGTCTTGAAGCTGCAGACAAAAAAATGCCGTCTACGCGAGCCGGCTAAGGGTTCAAATCTAACGCTTCCGACCAGAACCCGGAGGTAACGCTGGATAGTTTAGACACATACCATCCGCGACGTAGGTTAGAAAATGAAAAAGACAATTCATCCTAGTGCGTCGGTACGTCAGATTAGAGATTCAAACTGTCGTTCGTGCGGCAGCCGCTCGGCGATGCCCGTGCAATCAGGCTCTCCATGTAGCCTGCGCCTGCATTTCTACGCTTTATCGCCAGCGCCTGCCGCTTATCCGGTTTCTGGGTAGCTATTTCCCAGTTTTGCCCCGTAGCGTGCGTGTATCAGGCTTTCTATAGTGCTTGCACACAGTTCATTCGTGCAGCAAGTTAAGAGAGATCGCTATGCGCTTGACGCTTTTTCCCATTTCCACCTTATTGAAGCCTGTGCTCGCGAGCAAGCTAGCTACGCGTCGCGCCGCGAGGCGACCTGTCGTATCAGATAGCCAAGATAAAACAGCGCCGGCGCTTCAGAAGCGGGGTTTACAACGTATGGGCTCGTCGGTTCGGGCTACGGCAAGAAAGAGCCTCAGGGCCCTCCTCGGCTCCATACGTGTGATTACCTTCTCCGAGGTTGCTGCGTTCGCGCTCCCAGATCTGTCGCTCGATCTTTCGACCATAGTCTGGCAAACATCGATGGATCGATGCCTTATCCCGTCTCGCCTAGCTCCTCGACAAGGCATCGCTGGCGCGCCATGTGCAGACTTCGAGCTGCGTGATATCGGATATGGACGAGTCGCTCTGCACGATAAGCATCGCATTTCTATTACTCAAAAAGTTGCAACCGGAGAAAATCATGCAGTATGAAGGATACGGATTTGTGATTACGCGCGCCGCCCGCTATATATCAAGAATCTATAACAGGCATCTTGCGAAGAATTCCCTGACTGTTGGGCAATACGGTATTCTGCTGTCGATCGCGAACTCAGGACCGATCCTACTTCAAGACCTCGCGGATCGACTGGTCATTGAGCGGTCAGCGTTGTTAAGGACGCTCAAACCGCTACTCGACGCCGGACTCATCCAATCGACAGCAGATCCGGCTTACAAGAAACGCCTGTTATACCAACTTGCAGATGAAGGTCGCCGACTGATCGAGACCGCATCGGCTTCTGTTCGATCCGCAGAGACCGAGATTGAAGACATCTTCCCACGTTCTACCATCCAGACCATGCGTGATGATCTTCTGGCCGTCGCTAATGCGTGTCGCCAAGAGGCTGACTCGATTGTCTGAGATGGAGTGCATGTGCATGGCGCATATCCGGATTGCAGCGAAAGACGTGCAAGGCGACAGCAGTTCGAGGTGTGGTGTTTGCCGCTCGATCAGCGTCGCGCCAAAATCCACCGCCTGTCACGCGAGTCGGTCGCTAATGGCTTGCTGCCAGTTTAGCGTAGAGCGATTCTAGGCCTGATTAGGCCAAGCTTTTTCTTGTAGAGTACCCCCGCCATGAGCTCGGCGCGTTGAGCGGGCTTCGAATGTTGAAGTGAGGACCCTCATGATTGATGCGGTGCACACTGCGAGGGTCGGCGAAAAAACCTTATTGCGATCGGTGAGGAGTGCATCGTCTTCAACGCTGTCCGACGAAGCCATGGTCACTTTGACAAACTCGCGCGCCCTTCCTGCCGAAATCCAAGTTCGATATTGGTGCCGCGACCAAAGTTCATGGCCTCCTTGTTCATCCCGGATGTCACAACATTCCATGATACGCGACCAGCGCTTAGGGCGTCTCACGTCTCCATTAGGTGGTTCATCCCTTACCAGCGCACGCGTTCGTCAGCTCCCGAAAACCGCCCCTTTTAATCGGCGCGTGTTTTGGCTCCCCAAAAAAGGGCCCGTTAGGTTTTAGATGATGATAATAAGCTTTGTTAATAGTGATGCGGAATATCCTAAAAAATGACGACTACTCCTCCGATGTGATCGTCAGCCTGGTGGCCGTATGGCGCCAGATGTGGCTCTGATCGTCGGCCACAACAGGACGCCTGCTCACTCGGTTCACGGCACCGAGATCGTGTTCCGTCGATGGATCCGAAGCGGACATAGTTAATAAAAATTTTTAATTCTTTCAAAGGACTCGAGAAATGACCATCTTTACACATCGCGCGCCGGAAATTCAGCTCGAAAAGGAGCGGACGGCATTGGTCTTGGTCGATATCCAGAACGACTTCCTGACCGAGGGGGGCAAATATTACGTCTTGATCGAAGATCTCATGAAGCGGAACAATGTAAACATGAACTTGGAGGCGTTGCTTCAGGCTGCCAAAGATCACGACTATCCCGTGTTTATGTCTCCCCACTATTTCTTCCCGCATGACCATAAGGGCAAGACACACCTCAGCCCCATGGAAGACCTCGCCCTTCACGGCGGCGTCGTGAGCCGCGAAAGCCCCCTTCATATGCATGACGTACCTGATGGCGGTGCGGACATCCCCGATCGTTTTCGAAAGTACATGGAGGACGAAAACACGACCGTGGTATCGCGTCACGTCACCTATGCTCCGACCAACGATCTCGCCTACATGCTGCGGCGTCGCAAAATCGAGACGGTGATCATGGCAGGCCCGGTCGCAAACCTCTGTCTCGAAGATCACATGCGCAACCTCATCCGAGACGGCTTTCAGACTGTTATGGTTCGCGACGCAGTCGCGGCCGCAGCGAACGAGGAAGGCTCTGGTCTGGACGCAGCGATGATCAACTGGCGCTTCATGGCCAATGCTGTGTGGGATACGGCGAAGACGGTTCAACAGATGGCCGAAGCGGCTCGAACCGCCGCGTCAGCATGACATTCGTCTAATACACGTCGGCAGATTCCAACAACGGACGATCACAGAAGACGACGTAGCCGTCTGCCCGTATCGGCGATAGGCACGTATCAAACCCCCATCTAATGGAATCCAGAAAGGTTTCCTCTTCCTACGACAGGAGTTTCTGATGAGCAAGCGCACTATTCTAGTCATTGGTTCGAACGCCACTCAGCTTGAAGCGCAAGGCGGTGACACGATCAAAATCGGGCAATTTTTGAACGAAACGGCTGTGCCGTTGATGGCCCTCGTCGCAGCAGGCTACAACTTCGTTCTCGCCACTCCCACCGGCGAAAAGCCGCACATGGATCAGGACTCCGACGCCTTGATCTATTTCGCCAACGACGATGAAGCACGCACTCGCGCTCGCGATTTCTTCAACAACGATCCAGCGATGAACGACGTACGCACGATCCGTTCTGTCATCGATGGCGGACTCGATGGCTTCGCCGGCCTCTTCTTCCCGGGTGGGCACGCACCGGTGGTCGACGTGATGCAGGATTTGGACACCGGCGAGGTGTTGCGTTACTTCCACGCTCACAACAAGCCGACTGCCGCAATTTGCCATGGCCCGATGGGCATTTTGGCCTCGTTGGACAATACACGTGAGTTTCGGGCCGCTTTGATTGACGGCGATAAGATAAAGGCGCGCGAACTGGCTAAGGGCTGGCAGTATGCGGGCTACCGAATGACCGTCTTCTCGCGCAGCGAGGAGGAGTTCGCTGAAGAAAATGTGTTCCACAAGAAACTCATCTTCAATATGCCCGATGCTCTGGAAGCTGCAGGTGGTCACGTCGTCAATACCGACCAGAATTTCACCTCTTTCGTCGTCGTCGATCGAGAACTGGTAACGGCTCAGAATCCGATGTCGGATCACGAACTGGCTGCCAAATTTATAGAGGTGCTCGAGAAAGCGGCTTAATGTCATCTCGATACCATCATCAGCGCACAGAGCACAGGAGAAACATCATGAAGTTGACATCACTGACGGCCGTCGCCCTTGCGGCGTTCGCATTCACGACCGGTTCACAAGCGCAGGACAATACGTCCTTCCCCCCCGCCAACGGCGGAACATCCGTTTCCAACCCCGCAAGTCACTATGTCTTCAGCGATACCGGCGCGCGAGGCGAGAATCCCAAGACTGGCATCCAAGTCGCCAATGTCTGGGGTGATGTGACGGCGGGAGCCCATGGCTCGTTCTTCCGCTTTGATCCGGGTTTCAAGAGCCCGGTCCACACTCATACCTACGACTATTATGCAGTCGTCATCAAGGGCACCCTGGAGAACTACCAGCCGGGCCAGAAGCCCGTGAAGCTGGAGCCAGGCTCTTATTGGTATCAGCGCGGCAAGCAGGCCCACACGACCGCGTGCGTGTCCAAGGCCCCGTGCGAAATTTATATCGTCCAGCAAAACAAGTTCGACGCACAGATTCCGCCCAAGACCGAATAGGCGATTTGAGAGTTTTTACAAGCGGAACTGTAATCTCCGAATCGTCAATCCCCGTGCGGCACATTGCAGCTTGCCCTTGCAATGTGCCGCATGGCGGACGGGCATTGGCATTACAACAGGTTGACCAGGTCAGGCCGATCAACTCGCCAGATCGTCTTCAACACCACCCTCGATCGGCCGTCGCCGTCGCCGTCGACATCACACCATATTGGAAAATCAACATGACCACCGAAACCATCTCTGAACAGAACAAAAAGACCGTCCTTGCCTTCTACAGAGAGGCGCACTTCGACGGCGACGTCGATGGAGCCATCGCTCGATATGTCGGCGACACTTACATCCAGCACACGCCGGCCGCAGAGGACGGTGTCGAGGGCTTGCGCGCTTACATCAATTTTTTCCTCAAGAACTTCCCCAACGCAAAAGGCGATATTCGTCGCGTCATCGCCGACGGAGACATCGTGGCCGTCCACGCCCACTGGACCGGTCTCATTAGCCCGAACGGCGACGTCGGTATCGATATTTTCCGAGTGACGAACGGCAAACTCGTCGAGCATTGGGACGTCATCGCGTCGATCCCCGACACGTCGAAAAACAGCAACACAATGTACTGACATCCTGGCCGAGGGCCGCCCTGTCGGCTCCAGAGCGAGGTGCGGATGCGGCGGAGAGCTCATTTGTCTATCTCCAATACCGACTTGATCAATCCACTGGTCGTGGAGACCGCCGCGAATAACAAGGTAAGGCTTAATATTTTAAGGGGGCTATGTCGCCGGAGCGTTCGCCGTCGCGATGTTCCGTTGAACAACAGGCTTCTGAAGGCTAGCTGTCTACCTCTGCAAAGGCGGTACGGCATAGGTTTAGGGGAATCCGGTTGATGTGTAATCGAACCGGCCGACGCGCAACATGCGATGACAATGTCCGATTCTCCAGTCACGGGCTGAGACATCTAAGGTAAGGCGAAGACGTTCACGTGCCGGCTCGGGTGCGAATTCTTGCCACTCTCAATCGCGCCTTCCCGATTTGACGAGAGCGTCCCTCAGTTTGGTGATAGCTCGTAGCGCTGCGGCGATTTCGTCAGCCTTCATTCCTGCTGGCTCGACTATATCGAGGACCTGCGCCTTCTGATACAGACACAAACCGCTTCTGCTAAGCGCTACCAGCACCTGCCTTTCATCTGCCTTGAGCCGTTGTCTTTGCACAAGACCTTTGCTTTCCAGTTTTTTAAGGATCGGCGTAAGCGTGCTTGATGTGAGATAGAGCCTCTCGCTTAAACTACCTACTGTCTGTTGATCCTTCTCTGAAAGCGCAATCAAGGTGAGATACTGTGTGTAGGTCAATCCTAGTTGATCGAGCATGGGCTTGTATGCCTTGCCGAAAGCTAGATTCGCAGAATAGACGGCAAAAGAAAGGAATCGGTCGAGTCCAAGATCTGATTCACGTTTTAAAGTAGTCATTTTATATGATGATGCATACGCTGAACTCCACTTCTAAAATCCGCCCCAGCACCCACTTTTTAGTGTGAGATCACGTAATGGCGAGTCTTCTGTCGCGGTTCGAGCGCACACGACAATCCCCGCTCACCTGTTCTCAGGCGGCGCTGAGATATTCAGGATGTGATCGCGATGAATCTGGGCAATCCTTGCAAGAACCAACTCCTTCCCGAGCATATCAGCGTCCAGGATGACCTCGGTGAGCAATTCAACCGTCACCTGCTTCATAGCCGGCATCGATAGCGGGCCATAGCTCAGATGCCATGGCTCCGGATACATGCCGCCGGTATACAATTTGTATGGCTGAAAGAAACCGAACCTGCTCGCGTTCACATCGAGCCACCTGTGTAGGTGCTCAAATATTCCGCCCGGGACGACTTCTTCCGGCAGCAACTTCACGGCGTAGTTGCCTTCGATCCTGCTTCCATCGATGACATCAATCTCTGTGCCCCATTGATGTCGGCTCCCTCCTGGCAATGCCGACCAGTTTAGGATGCAATCGATGATTTCAGATGATCCGAGCAATCTAAAATCGCGCGGTCGCCCGTCCATATCGTACAAGGGCTTCTTGCCACTATACTTCCCATTCCAGATGCGAAGCTGGGCTTGAAAGCCCCGAAAACTGCTGTACGGAACGAGGTCAATGCCTGCTTTGTGCGCATCAGATCTCATTGCCAGAAATGCATCGCCCACTTCACGTTGCGCTGCAAACCTAGGCTCCGCAAACTGGACGACATGCGTTCTGGAGCGCCCAGTCAGTTCGAGTTCGTCAAGAGTACGTGGCATGGAAAGAATGAAAATCCATTGCAGGTTGAATGTCAACGAATACCGTAGAAATCACTCGAGTTTCTGGTCGCACAAAGCGATCGTTGCCGGCGCGCAAGCGAGGGTTCTCTTTTAAGTACTCTAATGGCGCCTCAGCTGATTCCCAGTCTAGTCCGTGCGAGCCGTCCTGTCCTTGACCACTTGGCGTAACCACGAGTGCAGCCAAAGGATCGCCTTTACATCAAACAATAATGTGCTCGGCTCCCCTATCGTGCACGTCCATCTAGGGAGTATTCAAACGGTTATCTTGACGATGTTTGGCGACACGCTCTGCCCGATCGCACGATCCCAGGCTTTCGTGATCGTACGCTGGACTATCGTAGTCATGCGCGAACCGTTCATGGGCAATCGACGTTTCGATAACCTCATGGTTCAGTCGCAGGCAACTCCGACTGACAGCCGTCGAGAACCGATTTAGCAACGTCCTGAAAGCGCCGGCTTAAATCGAACGGCTGACCGACAACGGCTCGGGCTATCAGCAGACAAGACTTGAGAGTTCACGTCGCCCGTTGGGCAAAAACCATCGACCACGCGAATCTGCAGCCCGCAAAGTAACGGAATGGCGGAGAGCTTCGCCAAGACGATGATGCGTGAGTACGTCGCCTTCGTACCAAAGCCCGGCGCATCGACTGCGGCACGCAATCTCGCCGTCGCGTTTGAGCACTACAAGGAACATCATCCTCTTAGCGCGCTGAAGTATCGCTCGCCACGCGATTTCAGGCGCAGGCCCGATTCATCAACCCAGATGTGAGTCGGTGTCGGTCGAACATACAGCAGCAAAAACCCAATACCGGAGCGTGGCATCGCGAGCTGTTTTGGCCGCCCGAATGAAGCTGTTTGTGTCGACCGTCTAGCAGACGTCGCTCGTTTTACTTGCCGATTGTTCATGCATTCGGACAAGAGTTTTTAGATTATGGATGTTTACCACGTTGCCTGGTGACAGCACAATCCACGACACACACATTTCTAGTATGGTGTTCATCGCATGGATACATTGGACTTACAGACCTCCGAGTCGCTACGTCCGGATAGCATTGACGCTATCCGGGGTATGAGGCTACTGGATGTGACAAACACTCATATCGAAGGCTACTCACAGATTATTCCGCTGCGCGTATATCGACGCGCGGACGTGAAGCAAGATTTACCTATTCTCCTATATTTCCATGGCGGCGGATTCACGCGTGGGTCTGTCTTGCAGGCGGATTACGCAGCACGGTATTTTGCGCAGTACACACCGGCCTTGGTTATATCTGTCGGCTACTCGTTGGCACCGAGGTTTCCATTCCCAGCCGCGCCTGAAGACGCTTGGCGAGCTGTAGAATGGGTTAGGAAGCACGCTCGGATTTATGGAGCCGACGAAAGAAAGATTGCAGTGGCAGGATATGATGCAGGTGGATCGATTGCAAATGGCCTGACGTTGATTGCCCGCGATCGCGGGCTGCGCGTAGAAGCTCAAGCTTTGTTCGCTCCGATGCTCGATCCAAGCCTTTCGCGACTGGGAGACGAACACCTCCTTGCTTCAGATATCACCGCCCGAGACTGCGCACAATCCTATCGCGCATATCTCCCAAAGATCGCGCAACGTATGCATCCGTACGCTGCCCCAATCGAATCAACGCGGCTTGCTGGGCTGCCCGCGACGTTCATCGCGACCGCACAAAACGACGTGTTACATGTCGAAGCGGAACAATACGCCGGCCGACTTATTGATTCTGGCGTAGCTACACATATAACACGTTGGCCTGACATGTCGCATGCGGCACTGGCAGACGATCCCGCAGCGCTCTTGGAAGGAGTGCATTTTTTTCAATGCCGATTTGGTAGGCTTTCTACCGCGTGAACCCTTGGTTGACGCTCATCCCCGCAGCGATAATCCCGTCGTGCGTCCATCGCAATAATTGGAAGGTTTTTGGCAAAATCGCGCTGGAAACCTGGGACTACGTCAAGGCGATCACCAGCCACAGGGACATCATTCATGACTGGCAACCCCGGGCTGTACATCTACAGTGTCCCCGAAGTCGGGCAAGCGCTCAGGTACGGCGCAGTGATCGGCTCGGCGCCTGCGATGATGCCCAGCGAGCCATCATTGAACGTTTCAATCAGCATTTCGCTGACACCAAAATTTCGCTTTAGGATGGAATCCTACGGCAAGATCGAAGGATGGGGGCTTTTCTACAGTTCCATATGTTGCAAGAAGATTGAAAACGGCATCAGCAGAACAGAAGGCGCTGGGTGGCCTGAAATCACACTCTATCTTGCGTTACTGAAGGACATGAGACTGGTGATCGAATGCATGGCTGTCTAGCAATATATCAGCCATTGACCTTGTCGCCGCCTCAACTCGGCTCTCTTTCGGACGCGGTTGTGGTTCTGCTCACTACTCCCCCGGGATATCGACTTCAGCTCATGATCAGCACGACATGGAAAGGGACAACTGCAAACATCGTTGTCCTTTCCTCGCCGTCATTACTTGCGGTGATGAATACTGCGAAAGGGCATGCGCCGACGCGGCCCGTAGTCACCGGAGCAGCGGTCGGATTGCTCGCTGGCGATCAGGGCGTCCTCGTCTACACACTTACTGCTCGGAGATGTCAGTTCTGCTCTGCGGCGTCTGGTATCTGCTCGCAATTCTCACGACGACTTGCGTCGGCGCCGCCGTATTGCCAAGATGGTAGTCGCGACCAGACAAGCGCCGGCCTGCTTCGGCCTGCCTACAAACGTTCAGAAAAGACGCTACCCATTGGCTTTCTGATTCTAGTGCGTGGCATGCCACACATAGGGTAAGCATCCCGTCTCCGAAGATATTTCTTCACCCTTTTACTGAAATCGGGTTCAATATCATTCGGCTTTCAGTCTGTAGCCCGTCATCGGAGCGCTAGATACTTTGCGTGAGACCGATTAATCTAGCGGAATGTCGACTCGCAATCCGTACGTCTGCTGACGTTGGATAGATAACGAAGCTTCACCGCTTCACATCTGATGTTGGTAAGTCAATAAGTGCCAAAGCGCCGATACAGACTGTGCGAGGGTATTCAATGCTTTGGGCTGAATCTCGGGTGTTGGGGCATCGCGGCCCATGCACCCCTCACCTTGAGGGGAGAATTGAAAGCAAATAATCTCACCCAAAAACACCCACGCGATCCGCGTGGGGCTCAAACAATACGTACAGAAGTCTGCCAAATGTCTCTTAGATGGTTACGATAATCTTGCCGAACTGTTGATTGGCCTCCAGATAACGATGCGCCTCGACGATGTCACTCAGCGGAAACGACTTATCGATGATTGGTTTGAGTGCGCCGGATTCGAGACCTTCAGTAATCCACCTGACCCCTGCCTTTAGCTTTTCTGGATCGTACGTCGTCGTGAACAGGATGGCGCCCGTAATCACCAACATCTTCGTAAATACAGGGAAGTGCGGAATCACGGTCGGCTCATCGAGAGTGCCGTAGATAATCACTCGAGCGCGCGGAGCGGCAGCTTCCAGCAGCTTGGCAAAGGTAGGACCGCCGACAGGGTCATAAATCACCTGTACGCCCTTGCCCTCTGTGATCTTTTTCAGCTCTTCGACGAGATCCTGCTCTGAGGTTGCGATGATGTGAGCAGCACCTGCGCTCTTGATCTGCTCCTTCTTGGCGCTTGTTCGCGTCAACGCGATGGGTATAGCTCCGAGCTTGTTTGCAATCTGAATAGCCGCAATGCCAACGCTGCTCGAAGCGGCCGGGATCACGACGAACTCGCCCTTCGAAAGTTGCGCGGTACCGACCAACGCGTCGTAGGCCGTCAGATAGGCCATCCACAAAGCTGCGGCTTCTTCAAAACTGAGGCTGGGCGGATGTTTGACTACTGCGGTTACCGGCGCAAGCACGACCTCGCCATACATGCCATAGTCGTTGAACGAAAAGTTGGGTACGACTGAGACGGCGTCACCCACTGCAAAATCTTTGACACCAGGCCCAACGGCCTCAATGGTGCCAGCAGCCTCGTATCCCAAGCTCGCTGGGAAAACCGGGAATTCGAAGTACTGTCCGCTACGAAATAAAATCTCCGCACGGTTCAAGCCAATTGCCTTTACAGCGATTCGAACTTCGCCCTCGCCCGGTTCGCCGATCTGTTTCACAGCGATCTCAAGCTTTTCCGGGCCTCCGACCTCATTGAACTGTACTACGTGCACCATTGCATTCTCCGTGTGACAGTGAGACGGGCGCAGATGCCCTGCATACCCGATTTCTCGTTCTATCCGATAATCCTGTCGGATCACTTTACCTAGCGCTAGCTAGATTGTTCGATGCATGGTAGGATCGACTTTGCTACTTGTCAATACCTAGCATGTGCTAGACGGGAGAAAAAATGAGTGAAATGGCTGAAAAGCTGATGGACCTCGCACAGGGTCGTCTTCAGGATGCTGGGTATTCGGGGTTCAGCTTTCGCGAACTCGCGACTGCCGTGGGAATCAAGAATCCCAGCGTTCATCACTACTTTCCGACAAAAGCGTCAATGGCCGCCGCCGTAGCGCGACGCTACGCCGATCAGATTTTCGAGAACACGGCGCCAAGAGAAGGCGAAACACCAGCCGAAGTGATTGAGCGTTATCGCACGGTTTTTCGTGAGGGCATCGCTAACGGACAGATGTGTCTTTTTGGAATGCTAGCGGCCGAGTCAGGCGGCATTCCTGATGAAGTCAAGCAGGAGACAGGGGTTTTTTTCCGTCGCTGCGTGGATGATCTGAGGCGACGCATCGGGGGGAAAGACGCAGAAGCTCGCGCCCTGCGAGTCATGGCGATACTGGAGGGTGCGCATATCATGGCGCGTGCGTATGGAAGCATCGACGCATTCGACTCGGCAACTGCCTTCCTCTCCGGGGACAGTCCGATGTGACTGCGGTGGCGATTCTCGCGCAAGCGACGCGTTTGTACGTACACAAAGGAATTAAACGAGCAACTATTTGCAGCGACTGACGCTATGACTCATCTCCTTGCCTGCCATACCAGCTGGCCAAGAGTTTCGATGGCAGCCTCTATCCTGACACTCCTCGGGTGCCTAAAATTCAGCCAGATGTAGTTTCCGAATGTTTGCTGCGACGAAAATGTCGGCCCGGGCGCGACGCTCACTCCGTTTGCTAGCGCTCGGCGATGCAATTGCATCGCGTCGACATCGGGCGGAAGCCAAAGCCACAGGAAGTACCCGCCTTCGGGGCGAGCCCACTTCGCACTGTCCGGGATCCAGCGTTGAAGGGCAGCGCTCATCGCATCGAGCTGGCCGCGAAGAGCACGGCGTATCCTTCGTAATTATCGGTAGTAACCGCCGTGATTCAGATAATCGGCGATACCCGCCTGTCCATTGATGCTTGCTAAAAGCGTGGTCATAAGCTTCAGTCGCTGAATCTTTTGAGCATGACGATCTGCCGCTGCCCACCCTACGCGGTAGCTTGACGCGAGCGTCTTCGAAAATGAGCTGCAATGCATCACAAGCCCCTTTCGATCGAACGTCATAGCCGGCAACGGGGGACGGTGCCATGGCACAACTCGCCGTAGACATCGTCTTCAATGAGCGGCACATCTCGATCCGCCAGCATTTCCACAAGCGCCAGTATCCTCTCTCGCGACATCGTTGTGCTCACTGGATTCTGATAGCTAGTCATAAACCAGCAGAAACGGATGGGTAGCTCCAGAGCGCAAGTTCGAGCGCCTTTAAATCGAGGCCGAAGACAGGATCTACCGGAACATCGACGGCGCGCCAGTCAAGGCGTTCAATGGTTTGGAGGGCTGCACAAAATCCAGGCGATTCAATAGCGACAACATCTATTCTTCAAGAAAATAGCCTCAAACTCGATGATAAGAGAATGCAGCGAATTCAGTCTGCGGCGACGCAAAGCGGCCTAACACCTGTCCTGGACCACGGTGAATGTGACGGTGATAGTCGTTACATGAGCCGATTTCCATCGACAATAATGAAAAAATCTGCGCAGGCTATTTCTATACATCACGGCGTCTGCACGGCGCGACGAAGCCCCAATTTGTACCGGAGTTCGCAGCCCCGGCTCCGGAGCTGCCCACTCGCAGTCAAGAATCTATCGGCATTTTTTGCCATGGCGACATCGCTCGATTCGAAACTAAGCACTATCCAGCCTTCCCCCGGATTTCATAACGCTCCGATCCTCTCCTGCATAGTAAGCATGTCAAGTTGACACTCTCACCTACCGCTCATAGCGCGTAAACTGGAACGGTCGTTACGTCGAGACAAATCTGTAACTGCACATCGACCTTCCGACGATCAAAATTCTTTGTGCCCTCCTGTAACCGGCCGATTGTCTACGACGAAATAGCAGAAGCGTTACACGGTCTTATGGCGACGACAATCGTCGTAGAGTTCATAGCGACATGGTGCCGATTCGGCTCGATCCAATCGGAACTGCTGTCCTCCACGACTTTGGTTCGATCGCTACAGATATGTGCTCGTCCCTCGATTAGCCCGTTTTCAACATGAGGTTTTCACGGCATGCCAGCACACCTTGGAAATACGCAGCTACGCGAACGCATAATCGCCAACCAGAAGCAGCGCAATGGTCAGTTGCGCAATACTTACGACTTCATCGTATGCGGTAGCGGCACAGCAGGTTCCGTCGTTGCTCGACGACTTTCGGAGAATCAAGACATAACAGTTATGGTTCTGGAAGCAGGCACTACCGACGATGTGCCGCAAGTCTGGGAGGCCGGCGCATGGATTTCAAATCTTGGATCAGAACGCGATTGGGGCTTCGCCGCTCAGGCCAACCCCAATATAAATGGCCGGACCATTTCGTTGAACATGGGAAAAGTCCTTGGCGGCGGCTCAAGCATCAACGCGATGTATTGGTCTAGGGGCCACAAGAATGACTGGGACGCGTTGGCAGCCGAAACCGGCGATCCCGACTGGAACTACGCATCGGTTCTTGCTCTATACCGGGAAATTGAGGATTGGCGAGGTGCCGCCGATCCGCAATTCCGAGGTGAAGGAGGCCCAGTCCATGTTGCAACGGCGACAGCCCTATCCGACGTCTCGCATGCATGCCTGAGTGCCTATGGTGAGCACGGCATCCCCATTTTTGCGAGTCAGAATGGCGCCCTGATGGAAGGCACCGAAGGAGCATCGATGTCGGACGTGTGTATCGATGCCGGACGACGCGCCTCAGTATTCCGGGCTTACCTTTATCCGGTTATGGATCAACCAAATGTGACCGTCCTCACAGGTGCTCTGGTTACCCGCGTACTTTTCGAGGGTAAGCGGGCAATTGGAGTCGAATGTGTCGTCGACGGCCAGCTCCGACGTTTCCTTGCCGCGAGCGAAGTTGTGCTGTCCCTTGGCGCTATCCACACCCCAAAAGTATTGATGCAGTCGGGAATTGGAGATGCCCACGATCTCCAGGAGATTGGCATACCCGTCAAAGAAGGGCTCACCGGTGTTGGCCGAAATTTTCAGGACCATTGCATGGTGGCAGGCTGTATCTGGGAATGTTCTGATCTGATTGAACCGGGGACAATTCCTCACAACCCAACTCCTCAGGCAAATGCGTTCCTTCGCAGTTCCACCGCGTTAAACTCGCCAGACATTCAAGTGATTCAAGCTGGTTTTGCGCTCGCCAGTGATGAAATCGCCCGCAAATATGCGCCACCACCAAACGCCTGGACCTTGCTGCCCGCGCTTGTACGTCCGAAATCAACCGGAAGAATCAGGCTAACGGGCAAACATGCCACTGACCCCGTCGCAATCGATGCTAATGTTCTAAGCGATCCTGCCGACTTGGCCGCACTTGTGAAAGCAGTCGAACTCGTTAACGAGCTTGGGTCATCCATATCGCTTAGACGGTATTCCAGACGCCAAATTGCACCTGGCATGCTACGACGCTCGGACCTTGAAAACTTTGTTCGCGACTCTGTCGTCAGTGTGTGGCATCAAACGTGTACTGCGAAGATGGGGGCCGACCTGGAATCGGTCGTCAACAGCAAACTCCAAGTTCATGGCATCGAACGTTTGACAGTGGCTGATGGATCGGTTTTGCGTCGAGTGACAACGGGCAACACAATGGCTCCGTGTGTCATTATTGGCGAGCGAGCTGCATTGTCTTTGAAGCGCCGTCATGGAATCGAAAGGAGTATGACTCGAGACTAAGCGGAAGATAGTGTGTGTCAGCCGACTTATCCATATCGTCAATCCGATGCGCATCGATGGCGTGGTTCGCGCACTTCGCCTGCGCATCTCTGAGCTTGCCATTTGCTGTCGATGTCACGACGCCGGCGCTTCGCTGTCATTGCAGACGGACTTTCCCCATCTAGCCTAAGGTCTGCGATGGCTTGTATCGAGAGATACGATACGCATAAAGGGTGCTATTCGCATGCCATCTTCGTCACTTTATCGTTCACTCGAGTTCGCCCAAGGCGCGGAAAAGTGCAAATTCGGTCCGGTGCTGCAAGCTGAGATCACGCACAACGTTCACTGCAAGCAGCGCAATGGATTCGACAAGAAAACTATCTGGTGTGCGCCGGTACGCAGCGATGAGCGGAGGCGTGAGCACCCAATGCGCGACTTGTAGAATCCTTGGCTGTCGCCGTTTTCAAGCTCGCTCGTGACAAATGCGGACGGCAACACGGCAATGCCAGAGCCGTCCACTACGAGCCGGATTACTGCAGCTACGCATAAAAGAAAGTTGATGCGTACCAAGGCGTCGCCGCTCGTCAGGTACATTTTTTTTAAAAAACACATGCGGTGGTGAGTGGTACAAAGACCTATCGCTGGACTAGCGACCAGTTCGGCCTCAGCAAGTGCCCCAGCCGACAAGTTGAAAACCCGACTGACTATCCAGCACAAGCACATGCCAGTTGCCGGAACACGCGACTTCTCTATACATACATCACTGAGGCGTCACGTCCGGACGCACGGCCCCTATCCCAAACACTTCGGCCGCTGCAATCTGGCCTCGAACCGTTTCTCAGAACGACTGCCAATCTTGTTGTGAAAATTCTTTTCTCGTCCGTGACGCTAACGTTACCTTGGGAGGGGCAAGAGCCTGGCTCATCTGCGGCCGAATTGCCGTCGGAGTGACATCCCCTGCCCGCGTCCGAAATGCGGTCATGATCTGCTTGAGGCTGCCCGCCAGCGACGCTAAAGACTGAGTAGCCGCAGATGCTTCTTCAACGAGCGCCGCATTCTGCTGTGTAACTTCGTCCATCTGTGTGACAGCTTGATTGACCTGTTCAATGCCTTTGCGTTGCTCGTCGGAGGCCGCAGAAATCTCGCCCATCAAATCAGTGACACGTCTGACAGAGGAGACCGCTTCCTGCACGGTCGCCTTCGCCTGATCCACGAGTGTTGATCCTTTGCGCGCACCTTCCACGGATTCTGATATCAGCGCTTTGATTTCTTTGGCCGCTGCTGCGCTGCGTTGCGCTAGCACGCGGACCTCGCCCGCAACGACTGCAAAGCCACGGCCCTCCTCTCCGGCGCGCGCAGCCTCGACTGCAGCGTTCAATGCGAGTATGTTCGTCTGGAATGCAATACCTTCGATAACAGCTATATTGTCTGACATCCGGCCAGCACCTGCCGTGATATCTCGCATCGTTTCGACAACACTCCCTATCACCTCGCCCGCGCGCATCGCGACAGCTGATGCACTAAGGGCGAGCTTGTTGCCCTGTGCCGCATTTTCTGCATTCTGCCTCACGGTAGACGTCAGTTGCTCCATGCTTGCCGCCGTCTCCTCGAGCGAGGCAGCTTGTTGCTCGGTACGCTGGCTAAGGTCAATGTTGCCGCTCGCAATCTGCGACGATGCAGTTGCGATGCTGTCGCTGCTATCGCGCACCTGTTCGACAATTCTTTTGAGCTTATCATTCATGTTTCTCAGCGCATCGAGCAGCTGGGCTGTCTCGTCTCTGCCTGTGACTTCAATCGCCGACGTCAAGTCGCCATCCGAGACCACTCGTGCAACATTCACGGCACGTCCGATGGGCCCCGTAATGGACCGCGAGATAAGAATGGCCGTAACTGAGCTCACAAGCACTGCCATTCCGATTAGCACGATGGTAGTGACGATGGAAGAACGATAGCTGGAAGCCGCAGATTCACGTGCGGCCTCACCTCCGTCTCGGTTCAACTTTACGGCTTCCGTAATCGCATCCATCAGAGCGTTGAACTTGACGGAGGTAGGTCCAACGGCAATTGCCACGGCTTCGAGTGTATTCGCGTGCCCGCTGTTGGCGATATCCAGCATTGCGGCGTCAGCACGCATGTAGGCGGACCAAGCAGACTGAATATTTTTAGCAACTGTCTGTTCTTCGGGCGACGACACTAACGGGCGGTATTTCTCGATTGCTTTCGTAAAAAGCTCTGACTGTGCATCATGGAGCTGATGCAACTTCGACCGGATTTCAGATGTAGGTTCCAACATTTCGCGAAGCGAGACACGACGAACGCCGTTCGCGGAGGTGCTAATCTCCCTTAGCATCTGCATGCTTGGAAGTCGATTGTCTGCCAAATCCTGCGTTCCCTTATAGACCTGGTCAATCTGCCAGAGTGCTAGAGCGCCCAACGCACATATGATCAAAACCGAGACTCCAAATCCCAAGGCAAGTCGCTGGCCAATTTTCAGTTTCATTTGCATCCTCGTCCTTATGTTCGTTGTAATTTACTCACATGTAAACGGCAAATTTATTAGATCCTTTAGGAAACCAATATCCAATTTAACTACTACACACATTGAATTTCGAATCGAATTTTAATAATTTTTTATAGATCTATAAATTTCACTAATAAAAACAGATGGCAACCTGACCGACAATCCAGTTTCCTTGCACAGAAGCATACGGTGCGTGGAGCTTTCGAATACGCCGACTGCACAGCGAACGCACCAAACGCGAGCACACGACGTCAGATGAGAGGCATATAATGAGTCCCACGACGCTATCGCCGAATTTATAATTCAGTCATGCTTAGTATATGCCGTTGAATTGGCCGGGATCTTTCAAACTCATATTTCAACGTTTGAAAAGTTTAGCGGTAACATGATTACCTTGTGTCATTTTTGAGTCGGACTTTTAATGATGATGCTTTTTTGTGAATTTAGAAAAACGCCTTCTGTGCAAATGTTACAAGATGAATTGCAAGAACATCCGCAAATCCACAGAAAACAACGCACAGGAAATCAGTGTGGGTTCGGTAAGACGGTTCAAGGCTACTTCATTCATGTCAATGCATCTGCAAGCCGTATAGCGAATGGAGGAACGCACCTATCCAGCGCATTAAATCAAAAAAGCTCCAGCCAGACAGGTTCGATTGAGGTTCTTTTGCCGACAGCAGGTTCGTCAGTGACGCCGGTCGGCCGGCTGCGTGAAAAAATCTCCACGTCTTTAAGGCTCTGCAGTAGCTGTAACAGCCGACGCCGTCTGAACGGCTCGGATGGCTCTGAAGCGAGTTACCTGTCCCGGAGGTGCTCGACATGAAGACGGCAACCTCAGGACGGCAGCGAACAGCCTGTGACTCGAACCAGAGCGTGTCTGCCGGGAACGATATCCTTTTTAAGACACGTGCAATAACCGAGCCTGTCGCGCATTATTATCCTGACAAACAGCTTGCGCTCTACGAGAGCCGATGAACGGAGCCAACCGACGCGAAAAAGAATCTACTGATTGAAATGGCTCGCTTACTGTAGGGGGAAGCGATACGTACCGTATCACTTCAATGCAGTGACAGCGATTTCCACATCCAGGCCCGGTCGCATCAGCGCCGCAGTAACACATACGCGGGTAGGCGCGTGACCCTCCGGCACCCATGCGTCCCAGATTTCGTTGAATGCGTCAAAGTACAGCGGCGTGCTGATCCACACATTCGCGGTGAGTAAGCGCGTTTTGTCGACATTTGCTGATTCGAGAAGAGAATCAATACGCGCGAGGATCTCCTTAACCTGAATCGCAAACGGTGCGCTTGCTGTATCGGGAAGCTGACCAGACAGATAGACCACGTCGTTTGCGATTACAACGTGACTCATACGAGCATTAGTTTTAAGTCGTTCGATCAAGTTACTCACGATTCACTCCAAAGTGACGGTGCTGCCATGCCATTAGGTTCAAAGACGGTCACACAGTGGCGCAGCACATTTCTATACTCTTCGTAAAGGAAGTCCAGGTACGCGCTCTTCGCAACAAGGGCGACTCTTGTCCGGACACCTACTTGCAACGGAATCTCTTGCGTGCAAAATGCTGCTCCCGCACCGCCGGCTCTGTTGGCTTCGTGCGCGATTTGATGCGTCGACCGATGCACGTCAGGCAATTCGACGCAACTGGGTTCGATATAGCCGCCCCTTTTCGATATAGCTGGCGGTTCCTGCCTGAATGCCAACGATCTCCTCGGCTGACAGTTCTCGAAGGATTTTCCCGATCCCTATCACCAACGAGCCATCAGGTATTTCGCGCCCCTCAGGTATGATTGCTCCAGCTCCTATAAGGCAATTGCGACCCACTTTTGCCTTGTTAAGGACCACGGCGCCGATGCCAATAAGCGATCCTTCACCAATTGTGCATCCATGCAACATAGCCTGATGACCTACCGTGACATCCGGGCCAATGTGAAGTGGATATTCCGGATCAACGTGAAGCACGCTGCCTTCCTGAACATTGCTACCTCGTTCAATAACGATCGAGTCGTTGTCGCCGCGAATGGTGACACCTGACCAAATGCTGACGTCATCGCCAAGGGTGACGTCACCGATGATCACGGCATTTTCGAATATGTAGGCACTGGGACTTACCTCTGGCCGGCGACCGTGAAGTTCGTAGATTGGCAATTTTTCCTCGATGTATTTTTGCAGAAAGGGCGCCGTCGGGCGCGCTGCTGTATTGGCACCCGTGAGCTTTAATGGTTGGATGCTTGATTTTTCGCTAGAAACGCTGCAATGAGACGTTGCGGCTCGCCTCTTTCGAAGCAGGCGATCTGTGCATCCACACCGGCAGCGAACGCATCATCGAAACCTTGCTGCGTGACTCTGCAGAGGCGCTCCTTTGTGAGACGAGTGGCGTTACGTGGCAAAGACGCCAGTTTTTTGGCACGGGCCACTCCGGCTTCGAATGCAGCGCCCGCCTCGCACATTTCCGTCAGCAAGCCGATCTCAAAAGCGCGCTTTCCCGTGATGAGTTCAGCCATCAACGACAGTTGCAGATTGTGAGTGCGGCCGATGTGCAATTCCATCAGATATGGCCCGACAATGCTGGCCAAACCGACTTTTACTTCTGGCTGCCCCCAGGTACTGTTTTCCGGTGCAATGCGCCAGTCAGTGCATAGCGCCATGTGAAAGCCCAGACCGACACACACGCCCTCGACTGCAGTAACGCAAGGCTTGGAGAATTTGCGGAACGAGTCGAGCAAGAGCTTCTGGCTTCCCTGCCATCCTGCGACGCTGTTCTGATCAATCGCCGCGAGTTCTTCGAGATCTTGTCCGGAGCTGAGCGCCCGACCGCCTTCCCCTGCGAGGACGACCGCGCGAACGTCGTTACTGGCGTCACAGGCAGAAAGAAGCGAAATTATGTTGCTGCGTATGTTGTTGTTGACCGCGTTCATACGATCCGGACGATTTAGCTTGATGATTGCGATACCGTCCTCAATGTTGAACAACAGGTCGTTGGTTGTTGAAACAAGGTCAGTCATAACAGTTCTCTCAGAGAAGTTCCACGACAGCGTCTACCGCCACCACACCGTCATTCATCACCATTACCGGATTTATGTCGACGGACTTCAACGCGCCGGCTGCAGACGCTGCGAAGTTTCCGAGTGCAACAGCCGCACGAGCCAGCGCTTTAATGTCGAGTGCAGGCTCCCCGCGATAGCCGTCAAACAGCTTTCCAATCCGAAGCGTTCGCAAGGCAGCTTCCGCATCTTCGACTGAGAACGGTGCAAGTAGCGTCGCAATATCCTTTCGGAGTTCAAGCAAGGTCCCGCCCTCGCCTACCATGACGACTGGACCGAGAAGCGAGTCAACGCTCACGCCCAGCGCGAATTCATGTTTTCCTTTGATCATCTGGGCGACCACGACTCTCGGATCTGTGACGCCCATCTGCTCAAGCTTTGATAGACATTCCTCGGTTGCACGCTGAACATCCTCTGCTGTGCGCAGACCAAGATGTACCAATCCGTGTTCACTTTTATGCGGTACATTCGCAGCACACCCTTTGACAGCTACAAAGCCGCCGAGGCGGTGAAACGCGGACACTGCATCTTCTGAGCTGATGCAAATCTGGTGGCGAACCACAGGTACGCCGCTATCGGAAAGAATATTCAAGCTGGTGGCTTCGTCCTGAAGTCCTGTTCCTTTGAGTGTGACGGAGGGCAACTCGTCGGCGCGGCTACCGGTTTTCCTTATCAATCGCTGGTGCGCGCAGTATTGAGCGAGCGCCAGAATCGCATCTGGATCGGTAACGAAGGTGGGCAAGCCTGCGTCGGTGAAAACTTTGCGTACGTTGGGTTGAGGAGCGCACACAACCAGAGGCTTCAGGTGCTTGTCCGCGAATGCTCGCGCCGCCTCGGCAAACGCGTCGAGATCAAAGCCGGGGCCGGCAACGGGAACGCTTACGATCATTGCGTCTGCGCCAGGATCGGTCCCAATCGCATTGAGGACGCCAGGAAACATTTCATTGTTCGTCAGAATTGCTGCCGTCATGTCCAGCGGATTGTCTGCCGTTCCAAAGTCCGGAAGAATCTCGCCAAGCTTGGCCTTCGTTTCATCAGTAAGAACTGTCAGTGTGAGCCCCGTGCGCTCTGCGTAGTCAGCCGTCATGACCGCAACCGCGCCGCTGTGACTCATCGCAACGGCTTTTCCGTCACCTGCATCGTGGTTTTGCAGGTAAAGCGGAGTTGCACGGATGAACTCATTAATATCTCGTGCTCTCCAGATTCCGTGACGAGCGAGGAACGCATCTACAGCCGCGTCGTTGCCTGCGAGTGCTCCCGTGTGGGATGCCGCAGCCTGTGCACCGCGCTCACTACTGCCACTTTTAATCGCAACTATATAAGCGCCACGCTCGCGGGCAAGACGCGCTGCACTCACAAGGCGCGCGGGGTCGGAGATTGACTCGAGATAAACCAGGATCAGCCTGATATCAGGATCGCTTGCGACAGCTTCGGCCATCGCACATGCGCCCGCGTCCGAATCGTTTCCCGTAGCGATCACGTAACGCACGCCAATTCCCTCCTGACGAAGGAGCGCGTACGGCATAACACTCGCAGCGCCGCTCTGGCTGACAATCGCGATCGGGCCGTCGAGGGGTGTGACGTCCATAAACATGGTGCTGAAGTTCAGCACTGCGCCAGTCGCGAAGTTCGCCGAGCCTTGAGCGTTCGGTCCAATAATCCTGATTCCTGTCTCGCGAGCGATATGTACTAGTTCTTCCTCGCGCTCCTTCCCCTCGTCGCCAAGTTCCGAGAATCCAGACGACATAACAACAGCAAATTTGATACCTGCATTCCCGCAACGACGGACCTGTTCAAGAACTGAATTTCCGCCAACTGCAACGATTACCACGTCGGGCACTATTGGGACGTCTTCGATGTTGCTGAAGGCCGGCAATCCCTGAATTTCGGATTTTGTGGGATTGACCGGATAGATAGCGCCCTTGAATCCATATTTTTGCAAATAATGAATAGGCCTACCACCAACTTTGTTTGGATTTTCAGATGCACCGATGACGGCCACGGCGTTCGGGGCAAAAAGGTCTTTGAATAAAATTTCCACGTTCATTCCTTTATTCGTAATCCTTAATTTAATCGTTGATTTCTCATCAGCGTGTTTTATACAATCGGTGATGCAGGCCGACGCCAAACCGCTGATAAAGTGGGCACTTCAGTCGAAGATCTAAACTTCGACTCGCCGTTCTTTGAGTTTGCTTGCGGGAATGCCGACGATGATCGACAGTCCTGCGCAGGCAATGACCATTGCAACCAGATAAAAGCCAGCGGTTGCACTCTTGGTGAGCGAATTGCCCCAACTGAAGACGACAGGTGCAACAAGGCCCGCTGATTGACCGATGCAACTCACCAAGCCGATACCGCCTGCTGCTGCGCGTCCTGAGAGATACGCTGGAGAAATTGTCCAGAACAGAGCGACAGCAGTTAAAAACCCTGCATTGCTGACGGACAGCAGCGCGATAGACGCAACCCAGTTGCTGGCAGCCGAAGGCAGCAGTGACAGTCCAAGCGCTGTGAGCATTGCGACAGATCCATAATGCCAGCGCCGTTCCATCATCCGGTCCGAATTGCGACAAACGAGCAGCATGAATGCAGCGCCCACGATATACGGAATCGCAGACAGTAACCCTACATCAGCCAGATTGCTGATCCCGGCCTTGCGAATAATCGACGGTCCCCAGAAATTAAGGACGCTGCTTGACCACGGTACGGCCATATATCCGAAGGCGAGCAGATAAAGACGTGGATCTTTGAGGACTTCACCGAAACTCGACGACGTGACATCGGCCTTTACTTTTTCGTCATCAGCAATATCAGACGCGATCATCTCCCGCTGCTCAGACGTCAACCAGCGCGCGTCAGCCGGCTTGTCATTGAGATAGAACAAGGCAACGATCCCGACGATCACGCTGGGCAACCCTTCGAGAAGGAAAAGCCACTTCCAGCCCTGCATTCCGGAGACGCCGTTCATATGGGAAAGAATCCACCCGGAGACCGGCCCACCGAGCGCTCCAGCCACGGCCACGGCGAGGAAAAGCCGCGAGGTGATACGTGCACGCTTGGCACTCGGGAACCAGTACGTCAGGTAAAGGACAATCCCCGGAAAGAATCCCCCTTCCGCGATCCCCAAAAGAGCGCGAGCGATATAAAACTCCACTGGGCTCCGTACGAACATCATGCCTGAAGAAACAAGACCCCAAAGAATCATGATTCGGGAGATGGTAAGACGAGCTCCAATTTTTTTCAGCAGCAGGTTGCTTGGCACTTCGAGTGCCACATATCCGACGAAAAACAAGCCAACGCCAAGTCCATACGCAGCATCGCTCAACCCGATGTCTTTCTGAAACTGGAGGTGGGCAAAGCTGATGTTTACCCGGTCCAGAAAATTGAGTGTGTAGCAGATGAACAGAAACGGTATCAGTCGCCACCCTACTTTGGCGTAGATAGCTTTCCGTTCATCTGACGATGTAGCCGAGCTGTAGGAATCGCTCATCACAACATTTTCCAATTTGGCCCCCTGAGGCTGGACATTGATGGGCATCCGAGCCTGTTGCTGCGCCCCCTTGGCTTCGGATGCTTGTCATTGTCATACACAGTGGATATTATTCAATTTAATTTATTTGATTAACTTAAAAATTCACCTTATGAATGTAACCCTTAGACAGCTTCGGGCGTTTCGTGCTGTGGCAGAGGCAGGAAGCTTCACTGATGCTGCAAAGCAATTGCACCTGACGCAGGCTGCGCTTAGTTCGTTGGTCAAGGAACTCGAAGGCATAATCGGGATACGATTGTTCGACCGGAGCACGCGAAGCACGAAACTGTCCTCAGCGGGTGCCGACTTTTTTCCGCTTGCAGTCAAGGTGCTCGAAGATCTCGACTACGCGCTCGCGAGCACGCTCCAGCTACAGGAGATGAAACGTGGCAATGTTCGCGTCGCATCTACGCCCCTGTACTCTTCGTACCTCCTACCTCAGGTTGTCGCGGATTTCAAGCTACAGTTCCCAGGGGTGAACGTTCATCTATTGGATTCACTGAACGAGGACGTGCTGTTCCGCCTGACGAGCGGTGAAGCTGACCTCGCCGTGGCCCCACGACGAAACAACGATTTGGAGGTCGAAGAGGAGCTGCTCTTCAACGACACATTCGAAGTAGTATGTCCGTTCGGTCATCCTCTGGACGAACTCCAGGTCGCCACGTGGGAGCAGATTCTGGAGTTTCCCTTCATCGCAATGACGAAGGGATATCTCGCAAGGTTACAACTGGATCTCGCCTCGTATTCGTCGGGTCTTAATCTGGAACCGGCGTACGAGGTGGCTTTTCTGACAACAGCACTCGCAATGGTCAAGGCTGGTCTCGGCGTGACGGCCTTACCCGCTGGCGCGCTGACGATGATTGAGCATTTTGGGCTTCGGGCAGTGGAGGTGGAAGCTCCTGTTGTCTCGCGACAGGTCTCCTTGTTCACTCGTGCAGGCCAGAGTCTTCCTCCGGCGGCGGGAGAGCTCCGTCTTTTCTTGCTTCAAGCCACCGCTTTCCGGAGAGCGTAGTCTCGGTTTTTTCTCAATTCACGTTGAAGGACGAGATTGTCACGATCATCAATTGGCCGCTCGAAATAACGCAGGGCGCGCGGCGTGCTCTCAACTCCTAGACCGCAAACGCCTGGCATCGTCCGTGCGCACAAACGCATTCCCGCGCCGTCGACGTGGCTCGGAGTGGTTGCGCCGTACCCGTCCCTGATGCCAACTGCTCTGAGCCCGAAGTCAGCGTGTGTGGTCAGACGCACGCTTGTCAAACTGACACGGCGTTTCGACAGATAGACGATGCCGTGTCCGTCGAGTCCACGGTCTTCACGCGACCCCGGCTGTCGATAACATTTTTGAACCTGATACCGCGCGAACGATTTCGACCACGAAAGCTCCCGAATGCCACACCCACATCGACGGTCATGCTTTGCATAAGAACGCGATCCAGTCGATCGCTGACCTCACCGATACAGCCATCCCCATGCCAGACATAAAGCCGGATATATACCGAACATCTGGTAGGTCCTGATGGCGAGAGAGAACGAAATGAGTCGCACGCACGTGATTGGCTATAAAGCCAGTGTGAGGTGCTCTAGATTTGCGAGGACAACCTCAGAGGCAATGATATTGCCGAGCAATGGATCGCCACACGGGAGGCACTTAATCCAATTCAGGACTGACCAGGCGCACCTGCTCCCCAGAATATATATTCTAAATTACGACATTTTTCTAGTTTCATAACTGCCCTGCCGAAACAAACAAGCCGCTTACTCAGTTTCCGGACTCTTCGACTCGTATCAAGCGGCGTTTCGAAAGGTCCGAGGGCGCCGTGTCTAGGTGCGGAGCGCCGGCAAAAGTCTGCGTGTTCGGTCTGATTACTCTCCATAGGCAAGATGATCGACGGATTTCAACACAAGTCGCATTTGCCGCAGACTCCGCGAACACGGACGTCGCAACATCAAGTTGATACACGAAATGATCAAACACCGAGGCGGCATGGAGTTGATTCACGCACTGAGGCGATAGCCGTCATTACCAAGTTATCAAGCTCGCGCACAGATGATCAAAGTTGGACGCTTACCTGCTCGATGAAAGCTCGAATGAGTGACTCGTTTCGTCGGAAAAGCACCCATTGACCGACGCGCTTGCGCATCACGAGCCCTTCCCGAGCCATAGTGCCGAGATGCACCGAGATCGTGGCCTGAGAAAGTCCCGTCTGCTTGCAAATGTCCGACACAGAAACACCTTCTTCCACGGGAAGCAATGCGTTCGGAAAGTACAACGACGGTTCTCGCAGCCAAGTCAAGATCTGACGCCGAACTGGATTTGCTAATACTTTGTAGACTTCATCGACATTGTCCATAACGAATATCGCCCTACGACACCCAACTCAATGTGGAGCTTTATTATAATCCAGACTCGAGAAATGGCGCGCGAACACCGATTGACGCGTCCTAGCTTGGGGGAAGCAAGTGCCAACGCCCTGCGCAGCATTGCCCAAATTAACGCGACTCAAAAGAAGAATAGATCAGATGGAAACTGCCAGTCAGGGGCTCTGTAGTAATACGCGTTGGTCGCGCTAATTGCCTTACTTCCGCGTTTATGTCGGGGCACAATTCCTAAGGGCACGGTTCGCAGGATGCAATTTTCTTGCCGGCGTGCACACTGCTGCGGGGTCTGATTCAGCTACCGGCAGTACAGCATTTCCACGCATATGTTCAACATGTCGGCCGTCGAGCCGAGGATCTCCTCGACGGCACGTGCGGACTAATTCGTGAAAGAATGTGGGGTCTCGCAAAATCGATCCATCAACCCGATGCACAAGTCAGCGCTCGGAGCGCCCAGATTTCCCCTCCAAATCTGCAGCAATCGCGTTCGTCAATGATAAAAGCTCATAATGAAATTCATGGGGAAGCGCAGTGTCATCCATCAACGCCATGACGTCTTCAATACCTCGTTTAAACGCCTGACCAATCACCCTGCACTGCGCAATGGTAAGGTGCGGCGTCGCTATCTCCAAAAATTTTCCCAGTACCAGCGCACGCGCACCCAACGACGACGATACCCGCTTGCTGTGGGCCGCAAGATTGCTTACCGACTCTACCAACCCATCAATGTCATGCATTTTTACGCTCCTTCAAAATGATTGCCATTCACCAGCCGACTCAGCGCTCACATTAGCGACGCCCCGTCGGGAATTCTCCGCTGCTGCTAAGCGTGGGGCCGGGGTAATCTCTCGCGCGACAGACGGATGTGAGGTCGCTTTCACAGGAATAGACCTGCGCGGATCGAGAGGCGCCGATCGCGCGGGCTGATCAAATGTCCGACCGTGTCCCAGCTTGAACTGACCGACGGAGTCATTCAGAGCGCTGGCCTGGGTCTCCAGAGATTGCGCAGCGGCAGCTGCCTGTTCAACAAGCGCCGCATTCTGTTGCGTAGCTTCATCCATCTGGCTAACGGCGCGATTTATCTGCTCGATCCCCGCACTCTGCTCTTCCGAAGCTGCAGCAATTTCGCCGACGATATCGGATACCTGCTTTATAGCGTGCTTGACCTTCCCCATGGTCACTCCCACTTCCGTGGCCTGCTGCGCACCTCCGTGCACCGTAGCTGCAGATGTTTCAATCAACCCTTTGATTTCCTTCGCGGCAGTTGATGACCTCTGCGCAAGGCTACGCACTTCGCTCGCCACAACGGCGAAACCACGCCCTTGCTCGCCAGCGCGCGCGGCTTCTACTGCTGCATTCAACGCAAGTATGTTCGTCTGGAACGCGATGCCTTCAATGACGCCTGTAATTTCCGATATCTTGCCGGAGCTCTCAGTGATCCTGCGAATGGTATCGACCATCGCGGTCACTGACGCGTCACCCGAATCTGCGAGTTCCGTCGCGTTGCCGGCGAGCATATTTGCCTGCCGAGCATTGTCAGCATTCTGTTTAACGGTCTCGGTCAACTGAGTCATGCTTGAGGCGGTTTCCTCCAGCGACGCCGCCTGCTCTTCCGTTCGAGCAGAAAGGTCTTTATTACCGCTCGCGATCTCTTTCGATGCTACTGCAACCGTGTCAGCCGATAGACGAACGGATTCGAGAACGCCCCTGATCCGACTCTGGAGTTCATTGAATGCGCTGGCGGTCTGTCCCACCTCGTCCATTCTCTCGACAGGGGCTTGACAGGTGAGATCAAGATTAGCCTGAGCAGTTGTCAGAGCCCACCGTATACCACTCAGGCTTCGGCCAATCGTTCGTTGCAGGACCAGGCCCATCCCGCCACTGAGCAGCGTCGCGCAGCTTATCGCCCCGATTAGAACCCATAGAGACTGCGAATATGCCGAGGTGTTCTCATCACGCAATTTGTCGCCTGACTGAAAGCTGTGTTTGATGTGTGCTGTCAACGCCTGCTGGAGTGCCAGTGTGGCGACACGTAGCGGCGCCCCGTCCTCCTGCAGGGCATAGGCCGCCGCCATTTCATTATTCGTTACCAGATCGAGAAATTGCCGCTGGCTTTTGAGAAACGGCGCGACGGCTGCCTTATCTTTCTCCAGCAAGTTCCTGTCATCATCATCTGTGACATCTTCCCGGCCATACTTGTCCAACGACGAGTTCATACCGTCGACGGCACTTGTCAGCTGCACGCCGATTTTTGCGCGGAGACCCGGATCGGCTTGGGTCGCGTACCGAAACACAAGAATGCGGGACTGGTAAACCGAAGCAACGGCGTCTGATAGGGTGTCTACATTACGTACAACGCGATTCTGAAAAGTTTCGAATCGTTGCTGAGACCGGCTGAGTTGCCAAATTCCGAAGGCTCCGACGAGTAGCATCGAAATCAAGGCAAAGGCCAGTGTAAGCACCAACCGCCGAGAAATTGTCATGTTCATAGGTATCAAATAGTGGTTATCTGCGAGTGTTCTTCCGCAGACTTTGCATCCGGTAGTGAGGGAACGAAATTGGCTGACTAGGTGTCCTCGACAAACGCACCCTGCGCAAGGAACCGTTCTTGACTTTCCTCATCAAGCTTGCCCAGCAGGTCGGCCGTCCTCTCGTTAATCAGACGCTCGATCATTTCTGTGATCGTGCAGTCGAAATAACTTGCAAGGCGTTCCAGATTTCGTTTCGTTGGGATGCACACCAAGCAACTTATGCGCTCATGCTTCCCTCCCAGTCCGAGACGTCGCTTGCGATACCGTTTCTGCCGCTCAGAATTTGAAAGTGCCATGGATGATTCTTGTATCGTCAACTGTCTGTTTTTGAAAGACGGTCAATCTATTTGTCTGCAGACACTTCATTAACGGCGCACTTTTGTAATCGCTTAATCTCATTCGTCCGTTACGCAGTAACAAGACCAGCTCAAATCTCCAGATTCTGGAGGCCCTCACTGAGACGATTGAATCTCGGAGCCCGGTCTGAACCTCGCACTGTTCGACCATTGCCTCCAAACCGTGGTTGTCGTCTCGTCTGAAGCTTGCATCGATTGGTCAGCACAGCTTCTCGATCGATTCCATAAGTCGAGTTTTCAATCTCCGCATCGCCTTCTCGATCCCTCCCCTTGTCTCCGCATTCTACGAATTGCGGTCAACGCTAAGATGATCAAATGAAGCAAAAACTGTTGCCCTCGAATCGACAATGAACATAAGCTGTAGGCGACCCGGTTTTCCGTTGGTGGAACGATGCTTCGTAGGCAAAGGGTCTACCAGTTCAAGATGGCGCCCTGCCTGAGAGTTTTCTGGATTGAGGCAGATAGCCACAACATACGCCGCTCCTTCGCCAGCCATTGTGCGTCTCGTTTCAAGGCGCGACGGGAAGTGGGCGTCCGGGCGCACGATGCGATGCAAGCGTACTGCCTCCGCTGGCTCTTCTCCTGACAATCCGCATCGTCGCCGGCGAACTGATTACACTGCGCGCGAATTTCGTGGCTCATGACCAGGACTTCAGTCCGGTCACCCCTGCCTGCCCGGTCGGGTAATGTCGGAGACAAGGCTTGGCAGCTCGCTGGTCACTGCATCAGGCGGGTTGGGAGTTGCCGCCCACAGGACGAAAGACTGCCTTGTGCAGTCTCCCGGACCGTTGAGCGACAAACGCCGTTCACGTGGCTGGATCTTGTCCGGGAGAACGCAGCCCAATATCGCAATGAGCAGTCATTGCAGGCAGGATAACGCTGTCGCTGTGGACAACTATGGCCTTGCTGACGATGAACCGGGCGCCGGCAACGTCTGCGAAGAAATGCGCAGCCGGTCGTATGGCAATATCTGTGGAATCGAGGCCGAAGCGGAAGCCTCAACCCGGCGACACTATAAGGTCTGTTGACGTAGACACAGGACTGAAAGACTGTGCTGCACTTGGCGACCAACACACAGTTGGCATGCGGCGCCACCACATGTGGCTCGTAAGAACTGGCGAAGGCACTGCATACAAGGATGGCGGCGACAGTGGCCGACGCTAGCTCGGGCTCGCTTCGGCCCTTGTTGCAGTTCAAGAGATTTGTGCCGACCTAAGGCCTGGCGACGTTGGGGAGGCGCATTCACGTAATATCTGCTACTGCCGCAAGAGGCGCACCCGCTGAAAAACCCGAACGAGGCCAAAATGTGAGAGGAGCGTACACACACCTTCATTGCAGCATCGTCCCGGTGTAGAGCAATCAGACGCTCGAACGTTGCAGCTCGACAAAAGGAGCCCGACTCTCTCCATGTGCGGTACGGCGATCACAGGCGGGTAGCGAGGATGCCTTCAACAGCATCCGGATAGCCGCACGTAACCTAGATACTGTTGCTGCGAAGCAAAAGCGCAGGCAGTTCCACTAAGAGACTGAAGCTGATCACATGACGGTGCAAATTCATACTCCAGAAGAGCACCTTGACGGTTGATACGCACAGCATTGAATTCGAAAGAAGCAGCGCCACCTATACCCCTGCATTGGATGATATGAAACAAATCTCGTTAGGACGAGCCTGAAACCTATCGCACGCTAGTTGATAAGTTTTCAGATCGGGCTATAGATTTTTATGCTATCAACTGATAGGCAGGCGTCAAGGAGTATCGAGAGGTTGCTTGCCTTCAGGGCCGCATCAAGCATGCTGCCCTTTCCGCTTGACAGTATGGCGACCTGGAGATCCATCGGTTTCAAAGCACGCGGTGTCTCTGTGGCATCTGGAACGCGCTCAACTCTCAGTTTGCATCCACCAAATGGCCCTACAAACCTTCTACCCGCTCCAGTTTAAAAGTTTTAGGAGCAAGATCCAGCGAGTTCCCTGTGACTTCTTCGACATCTGTGTATCTGCACATTTCCTGACTGTGCGTCAAATAACGCATCGTATACGTCAAAGATACAGATCTCCACTGACCTCACCGTCGTCTTCTTTCGTTTGTTGAGGAAAATTTATGCTGAGAACTATCGTAAGTCGTTGCGAAGTGACCGATTGACATCTGACTTTGTCCGGCGCACTGCCTTTCTCTACTTACAATCTTGGCGGATAGCTAGATGCGCAATGAACGCACCAGAACCGGATTTCAAGCTACAGACAGTTCTCTTGCAACCGCTTTCTAGTTTCGCAAGATTTAGATGACGACAATTCCGTGATTGGAGAGATCAGCGAGATGGTTCTCACGGAATAATGTATGTGGAATGATGCCCAAACACAGTTCCATCTTAAAGAGTCGAAGATTTCCCGGTTGCATCGTCGGTGCTCTAATCGACATCGCAGCAAGTTAGATAATCGACTCACGCTCGCCAAGGCTCACTGACGTTGGTCCGTGAGCCTTGGGCCTGCCAGAAAAGGCGACGCCCTAGACGGATCCACTAGACTGCTCTGGAACCGCGAAACTACGAACAGCACATTCTAAGGACGTTGGCTTTCAGGTGTTCCCTGCGAAACAGAATCACTCGTAATGCGGTGCGGCGACAGCAACCGCATGCATGTGCGCAATGTACTTGGCCTGAGCGGATGCCGCCCAGGCAGCACAAACATCTTTGGCGGTTTTTTCGTCCGAAGACGTCACTACGTCCAGCAATGCGCCGTGAGGGTTGCTCTCGCGAATGTTCCAAACCTTCATCTTGTCTCCCCGTTCCTCGAGTAAAAAACATATTGTCGCGCATCCGAGAAATCGTTGCTCTCTGACTGCTGCAAAGCCACCCAGTGTGCCGCTTGAGCGCTGCGCCAGATTGCTGGGAGTAATCCTCTCATTTTCCCTCGGGCATGAGTCGAATCGGATGCTCCTAAATGTACCAAGTATAGATGCAGTATTCAAAAGAGACAGGCACACTTTGATAGAATTCTCAGATCGCGATCATCTTGACTCACGTTGCCATCGCTCACGCAGCAGAACCCGTTGTTAATTCTTCAGGCAACCTTTCAAGTTACCCACTCTCACTTATGAGCAACCTAGCTACCACGGCAAACCCTGACGGCCCAATTGTCGGATCAGATGGCCTCGCGCGACCTGCATGGGCCACTGAAGGCATGTTACAGACGTACTACGACACTGAATGGGGAATGCCCGTCTACGACGAGCGGGGGATGTTTGAGAGACTCTCTCTTGAAGTATTTCAGAGCGGCCTCTCGTGGGCAACGATCCTACGAAAACGTGAAGCGTTCCGAGTCGCATTTGATGGTTTCGATCCCGATATCGTGGCCGGATACACCGGTGCGGACGTTCAGAGGCTGAAATTGAACAGCGAGATAATCCGCAATGGCGCAAAAATCTCTGCAACGATCAATAATGCGGCAGCAGCCCTGCGCCTGCGCGAAGACGGCGGCCTCGCCAAGTTCATCTGGTCGTTCAAACCGGCTACGACACCAACGCCGCAAAATTTTAGTGATATTCCCACATCATCGAGGGAATCTACTGAACTGAGCGTGGCACTTCGCGCTCGAGGATTCAAATTTGTTGGACCAACGAATATGTTCGCTCTCATGGAGGCCATAGGCATCGTTGACACTCACCTTGTTGGAAGCCATAGACGCGGAAGCTCCGGCATCTGGATCGTTGAAAAACCGAAACATGCGCGCGGCAGGAAATAGCATTCTGAGCGGTTTGTGTCGTAATCCGACGGCTCGACGCATGCGCTATCGAGCGGATACAGGACGTCGCGAACACAGAAACGATTCGATTGCTCTTCCGCCCTCAGTCTATGGATGCAGCGCTGGGCCAGTGAGGAACGGGAATTTCTTCCGCGAGACGGCGTTGTCTCGCCAAGAGGACGATCTCTGCCACGATGATGATGTGCTAGAGCTATTTCTCCTCGTAGACATACTCATGATTCGCCTTGAAAAATTGGCGAAAGGTGGCCTTGCCGCTCACGATTCTCCCTACCCCTGTCGTTTGTTCCACTCTGCGTCTGCAACGAAGTTTGGACGGTGTCGATCTCAATCGCCACTTGAGCTCGCACCAGACAGGTAGATGTGAAATGCGCCGGCGACACATAGCGTGACGGCGGTTCGCGAACAGTTGCTACCGAAGCCGCTTTTGTGCGTGCAATCGACGCCTGTTATGTTCCGGAAATATGGCGACTGCACCCGGTCTGGCCGATGACGCTAGTCCGCGCACGCCGAACATTTTCTGCCCTGAACGTGATCGCCAACTCGTTTCAAACGCGATGTTCAAGGTTGAGCGCTGTCCACGTGCACGACTGCGAGCCCGAGTTACCAATTTGCGATATCCTCATCGTCAATGGGAGCAACAGGAACTGAGTGATGTCGGAGTCGAAACTGCTATCTAGAAAATCGATTCTGTCGGGGGCATACCTTCAGGCTTTCGCAGACGTTCCCGAGGACATCCTGTGGTCTCCCGAGAAAATTGATGCGTCGCTTGGCTTGGCCATGAAATCGCGCCCGGCTAGCGGTGAAGTCTGGCTTTTCGGATACGGTTCATTAATCTGGAATCCTCTTTTTGAATACGACTCCAAGGAAAGAGCAACCCTCCATGGATGGCACAGAAGCTTCTGCCTGCGTACGATCGGGGGTCGAGGAACCGCCGAGGCTCCAGGGAGAATGCTGTCGCTTGAGCCCGGGGGATTCACGGTCGGAGTTGCCCTACGTCTGCCAAAAGAAAGCATTAACGATGAACTTCGGATGATCTGGATTCGAGAAATGGTGACTGGCGCGTACAGCCCGACCTGGGCAGACGTCACTCTTGCCGATGAACGTAAAATCAAGGCACTCGTCTTCGTAGCAGACCCCTCTCATCCATATCACGAGTCTAATTCCGACGTCTCGCACGTCGCTCCCCTCATTTCCGCTGCATCAGGCCCCATCGGAACCAACGCAGACTACGTGCGAAAATTGCAGTCTTCTTTGCTGGACTGCAATATGCCAGATCCGTATGTCAACGCGCTAGCAGCCGAACTAGACCGCCTTTCTGCAACCAAGAACGCTTGACCGTCCGTCGTGCTGCTGATTCTCTCCCAGCATATTGACGATCGTAGAAGTCTTCATGCCATGGCGTGCTCCTTCTTCATCAGGCGACGTCGACAATGTGCGCGAGCGTTCAAGGGCACTGCCAGTAAGGAAGCAAAGCGACCGCATCGCGCCTCTGCCCGTCGTCAAGCGACCAAGGGACATGTGCGAACTGGTTTCGGCTTCGATAAATCTTGCTGTACAAGGTGTGTACAGCCTCGACTCGGTTCTTTCCTGGCCCGGGCAGCCTCCGACTTCTGCTAAAGCCACCGATTGAGAAGTCAGGAAAGCACCATGTCCACGTCAAGTGCAGGACTCAATTGCAAAATACATGCGAGGTGGGCGAGCAGACGTTCCGCTGTAGTGAGGCCGGCGCGGCTTTAGGAAATCAAACCGAATCTCTTACTCGATCCCAACATCGCGCTTGCCGTCTGTTAGCGGCCGCGCGTCCTACATCACAGACGTTACGCAGTAACAAACCTATCTCTATTGACGCGTGAAGTCGGATTCAACGATATTTTCTCCGTGCCCTAATTTAAGGTCTGCAGCGCATCAGCGGCAGCCATATGCTCGCCCCTTCCGACGGAAAATCCACGACTAGCAGGAAAATCTAATGCTTGCGACGAAGCGCATTCCATTTATTCCATATTCGAATCGAAAGCTGCTGGCGGGGGATTTTTGGGCGATTATGCTCGAGGACGATACCTTTGCGGCAGGATGTGTGCTGCACGATCCCTCTCGGACATGTCGCATGCAATTTCTCGGCGGTCTATTGGAGTGGCATGGCGCAACACCCCCGACGGCTAGGGCCCTTGCCGGCTGCTCCCCTTTAATGATCGGCTCCTTTCATATCCGTGTCATCGCCAAGTCCGGCGGTATCATCGGCCACAATGGCTCGTTGGCTAGCAATGCGCAGCAACTTCCTTCAAGTGATGCGAGCGACACAACCAGACCGCTTACCGGCCGACGTCGTTCCCGCCCACAGTCGTACGCACCCAACGCACTGTGGCTTCAGGCACATGAGGTTTTCCTCGGTTATTGTCCCGATCAACTGGTAGGTCCCCGGTAAACAAGCGCCGCCATACTACTCAGATACGCAGGTGTGCCCCGTTGCGAAGAGTTTCCTGAGTAAGTCAGAAGGTCGCTCGACGCTGCAAACGTGCGATGGCACCTCTGATTGCCCTATCCGCAATCATCTGAGCCCAGCGAACCTTCCTTTCACGTTCAGAGCTAGGATCGCCATTTGAGATGGGCAGATCAAAAAAGGCTGAGTTGCGACACGTCTTGCGGTACCGAACGTTGTGCTTCGACCTGCTGAAAGCGCGACATATCCAGAACCCCGTTATACCGCATCTCTAGCCCAAACCGCCGCGCAGCATTGAGGAAGCGCTGCTTAAGAAGATCCGCCCACAAACCCTCCCCGTTTAGTCGAGTTCGAAACGATGAATCATAATCTTTGTCCCCGTGCATATCGCGTACGCGATTCATCACGCGCCCTGCCCGATCTGGAAAATGCGTGGCCAGCCAATCCTTGAACAATGGAGCAACTTCCCACGGCAAGCGCAAAACAATGTAGCTCGCATTCTTGGCACCTGCTTCAGCGCAGGCCTCGAGAACACGCTCTAGGTCTGGCTCGGTGATAAATGGTATTACCGGCGCTATGCTTACACCGACGGGTATGCCCGCCTCACTTAATGTGCGAATCGTTCGTAGTCGCCTTGCTGGAGTGGCTGCGCGTGGTTCAAGCGTGCGCGCGATATCGGCGTCGAGCGTAGTGATTGTGATTGCGGCCATCATCTGACCACGCTCGGCCATCGGCGCCAACAGGTCAATGTCACGCTCGATCAGTGAACTTTTTGTGATCGCCGCGAAAGGCTGATTGTATTCACTCATAACCTGAATTACCCGCCGCGTCAGCCGCAGATCGCGCTCGACTGGTTGCCACGCATCCGTGTTGACGCCCAGTGCAATTGGTTGTGGGACATATGACTTCTTCGCCATTTCGCGCGCGAGCAGGTCGGGGGCGTTGATTTTTGCATAGATGCGACTCTCGAAATCCAGGCCTGGTGACAGCCCCAGATAACTATGCGTTGCACGCGCAAAGCAATATATGCAGCCGTGCTCACATCCGCGATAGGGGTTCAGCGACACCTTAAACGCAATATCCGGCGACCGATTGTGCGTCAAGATGCTTTTCGCCTGTTCCTCGAACACCTGCGTTCGTAGCGCAGGCCGTCCGCTCTCTTCTTCGGATGAGGAGGTCCAGCCGTCGTCGACCGCTTCCCGATGATCGACCTCATAACGACCCTGCATGTTGGATACCGCACCCCGTCCTTTGTGACGGGCAGGCGGAACGATTGGATACTCGGGAATATTTATGCCGAATTTGGTCATAGGGCGCTGCAAAAGTACGGTGCTTCAGTACACAACAGAGAATGCTCGATACTGTACAAATTCACATATATTGGACAGTAGCATAGTCTCCATAGCAAAGGCTACTCGGCCGCAGGCCGAGTTTCTACAAAACGGAATCTTTATCGTTGAATTATGTTCATAATCCAATAATATAAACGATCAGACTATTACCTAGGATGTAAGCGCATCGCCATTTGGGAATACGCGTATGGCGAAACATGTGCTTAACAGCCCGGGGTGCGTTGCAGCTCATGCTGCAGCACAAGGGCGACCGTTCCTGAGCCCAACTGAAATGCTTGTCCAACTACTGGCGCCATCGTATTCTTTGTTCACAGCGCAATTCAATTATTCGCGTCTCGACGAATAGTTCGGCAATTTATTCGCTTCAGACAGATCAGTCGAGACGGCTCGCAACCAGGACATGTGAAGACCCATGCCATATGAGAATATCGATGCATTGATCCAGCATCATGTCTCGATCTTATCCTTGACTGAGCAAGTTGCGCGATTAGCTGCTCAAAGCCTATTAAATGCAGTTGAGGCGCGACTATTTCCTGAAGGCGTTCCAGCGGCATCACCTAGGACTATCTACCTGATGGATCTACGAAACGACTCGTGGGTAGAGGTGAATTCAACGCAAGACTTGGCGACAATTCGAAGCAAAAAACTGATCTTCGCTATCGGTGTACGTTTCTTCGATGCGACGCACGAAATCGCGGACGTAATCCTCCCCGTGACGCTAACACCGCGCGGTGAAGACGCAGATGTCGTCCTGGGATCGCAACAGATTTCAACTTTCTCTACTGACGGTAACTATGCGCGAGTCGCCGATCTTGCTGAAACATTAATCGCGGAAGCTGTCTCAAGCTGGGTCTATGATCGTCGTGGCGAAGAAACGATCTACGCTTGACGATGTCGAAGTCACGAGGACCGGGCTTTGACACGCCAACAGCTTTCGTCGCGATAGTTGGTTCACTACACGCCCGGCTTTGCGTAGCGAGCCGTGCTGATTTTCCCTCTTCATTATTGGGGTTGCTTCCAGTTTGACAATGTCGTCCAGATTAACAGCGTCTTTTTGCTCGTCTATCTCTTATTTACGCTGGAGCGCGGGCCGGTCCGCAAAATCTTTTTCTCGGCGGAAGATCTCTCGCGAATACGATGTTCAGTTGCGTCCATGCCACGGTTGACCAAAAAAGCCCGGTATCCAGCAGACAGACTGAATACCGGGGTTACAAGATCGGCGGACGACTGTTCGGGAGCAAGAACAACAGTCTGGAGGTTTGTCCGCCAAGTGCAAAGTAACAGGGTTTTCTGGAACGCGCTCAAAACCTGCCGTTTCTGCGTAGGACATGGGGCAAGTAGAGGGCGCAGTGCGTGGTGTGGGTACCAGGCAAGCGCTCCTGCGCGCCAGGCTGGTAAATTGAGACATTGAGCGGATCCAATCGTAGCTCTGCGCTGAACGAGCCATGACTCGAACTGTCACCAGTCGTCGGGGAGAATCTGGAGTTACTGCCGTTCCTGCAACGCTGATTCCGCACTCCACAGTCGGCCCTGTCCAAATCTATCTCGTTTCTCTCTGGATCTCACTCTCCGCGCCACGACCGCAATCGCGTCAGGCCCACCTCCTAACGCGCTGGGCCTCGCCAGTCACGCATTTTTTTAGGTTGTTCACAAGCCCGGTATGTTTGCGTACGACATCAAATCTCAACGATTGCAAAACCAAGATGATTTCGGCCAACGGCCGTTCTGTCCGCCCGGGCCGCCGCGCATAAGAGTGAATGCACCGCCCGAGCGGACGCCTGAAATCGGCGTCGCATCGCTCGCTACTGCAGTCACGTGCTCGCCGTCATCGAGCGCATGATGGTCAGGCAACTGTTGACGATCGTGCCGTCGAGTCTGCTTGGCGAGGCTCTCCAATACATGCGTGGACAGTGGCCCAAGCTGGTCCGCTATGTCGAGAACGGGAACTGGCCCATATCGAACAACCTGAGCGAAAACGCCGTCAGGCCGTTCGTCGTCGGAAGGAAGGGTTGGCTGTTTGCCGACGCCGTTGCCGGCGCACAGGCTAGTGCAAATCTTTACTCACTGATCGAGACATGCAAGGCGAATGGCATCGACCCATATCACTATCTCGCTTCGCTGTTCGCGAAGTTACCTCTCGCTTCAGGCGCCGATGACTACACGGCGCTCATGCCGTGGGCGCTGCCTGCTGCACCTAACCTCTGAGGGGCTTGGTCAATAGACCGCTTACGAAACTTCGATCACAGCACCACTGATATAACTGGCTTCGCCACTAGCCAGAAAAGCATAGATAATTGCGATTTCCGACGGTTTGCCAAGCCTGCGCAAAGGAATCTGAACTTGCTTTTTCGCGAGAACATCGCGCAATACGGTGGACAGAATCGGTCTATCGATGAAGCCAGGGGTGACCGCATTAAGTGTTCCTGGTAAAACGGTTTGACTTTGGCTAACCTGGCGTCTTGGTCGGTGCCGGGGTCGTGGATGAAGTGTGTCGTAGTGTTGAAGGCAGTCGAGGAGGTGACATTGCAGCAGATGTCGATCAATCACCGTCATCGGGATACGCGCACACGCGCGGCGGGCCTGTTGATGCTCGGACGTGGCCTCAAGGCGCGTGCCATTGCGGCGCAACTGGGCGTGAGTGGCCAGAGCGTCTACAACTGGTCGCACGCATGGCGCGAGCGGGGCATATGCGGCTTGATGGGTGCACATAACGGCGGCCGGCATGCGCTGCTGACTGAAGCCCAGATCGCTGTGGCCCTTGAGATCGCCCGCGCCGAAGCGCTGACCCTTGGTGGCATTGCCCAGCGCGTCGAAGCCGCCCTCAACGAGCCGCTGCCCTGCAAGATCGAAACGCTGGGCGAAGCTCTCAAGCGCAACGGCTTTTCGTTCAAGCGCAACCGCTACGCGCTTAAAAAAAGCGCGACAAAGAAGCGTTCGCCATGAAACAGGCCACACTCGAGAAACTCCAGCAGGCTGCACGCGAGGACGCCGTGCGGTTGCTGTATCTCGATGAGGCGGGCTTCCATGGATCGCCGCCGGTTCAACGTAGCTGGTCACCACGAGGCTTGCCTCACCAGGTCGAACCGAACCCTCACTGCCGCCGCAGCGTGATCGGCGCACTGGACTTCGGTGAGAACACGCTGATCCACGCCGCGCATGCCGGCACCATTAAAGCCCAGGATGTCGAGTGCTTCATCGACAGTGTGCTCGCCACCGGGAACGGTCTGCCCACGGTGATCGTGCTGGACAATGCCAGCATCCATCACGGTATCAGCGACGCGACGCGCCAACGTTGGCTGCTCGAACATAAGGTCATCCTGTTTTACCTACCTGCCTATAGCCCCGAGCTCAACATGATCGAGATCGTCTGGCGGCACCTGAAATACCGATGGCGTCGAGCCCTCACCTGGACTCGCGAAACCATCGATGCCGAACTTGCGGCACTGCTAAGCAGGTACGGCCCCGATTTTCAAATCAATTTTTCCTGAACACTTAACGCGTTTGCCCTTTGGCCCAAGTTCCCGGCTCCACGTCTTCGTAAATCCGATCATGCCAAACTTTGCGGCGGCGTAATTGGTCTGGCCGTAATTCCCGCAAATTCCTACGACTGAGCTGGCATTCAGAATCACGCCGTCTCCTTGCCGGATCATGTTGTCAACGATAGCTTGCGACGCATGAAACACGCCGCGCAGATTCACGTCGATGACAACATCGAACTGTTTGAGCGTCATTCTTTTGAGGGCACGCATCGTGTGTGATGTCAGCGTCATTCACGACCACATCAATCCTTCTGTAGCGCTCCAAAACATCAACCACCATCGCATCGACAGCCTCTCGATTCGAGACATCAAGTGTAAGGTCAAGCGCCTCGGAGCCCGCTTCCCGGCACGCACCGACCATCTCAAATAGCACATTTCTGGTCGCATCGCACACTGCCAAGATCGCACCTTCCCTCGCAAACTTAAATACTTTCGCTGCGCCGATTCCCTGATTCGACCCTTGACGATGCATACATTTCATTCAATCGAATTAATTTTTCTCGTTACTTCGTCAACTAAGTTTCCTGATTGACTGAACGTCACACAGTGCCCGTAGCAAGCGACACGACGTCCTTCAAACCTATTGTTCAACAGTTAGCAGCGGGTCGTTAAGACCGGCCGCGCGCCCCTCGGACCGGATAGTTTTTGCTAGCATGGGTACGAGGAGAAGCCCGAGAATGGACGCGCCTACTACTACCGAAAAGCCCGCTGCACTTTTCCCTGTCGCGGCTTCCGCCAACCCGAACAGATACGGACCCACGAATCCGCCAATCAGACCGATGGTATTAATGAGCGCCAGTCCGGCAGCAGCCTGAATACCGTGCAGCCGCTTCATCGAGATTGCCCAATACAATGGAAGGACGCCGCCGCCAAAGAAGGCTGTGATCACGAAGAGCGCGAGCCGCACCGGTAGCCAGGTGTACGACATAAACAGGACCGCGCTGACGACGAGGCCGGCTGTCAGAATGCCAAGATAAAGACAATCACGGGTCACGCGACGATGAATACGCGGCAGTATCAGAACCCCCAGCAACACCCCCAGGCCGACACTGCTCGACAGCACGCCGACCATTAACGCGGACTTGACGTGCATTTGTTGGATCATCGCCGGCACAAAGAAGACCAGCCCAACGAACGCCACCTGATTCAAAAAATAGATCAGTCCGGTCAGGATAGTGGCGGGTTGCTGCAACGCAGACAGCCAGTCATCCGAGAAATGACTCACGTGTGCAGCATCCGGAATGGCCCGAGATTCAAGCACTTTCGCTTCGTCGTTCGATAACCAGCGCGCATGCGACGGCTTCTCCGGCAGTTTGAACCACAGGATGATGCCGAACGCGATGGTCGGCAGACCCTCCAGCAAAAAGAGCCACTGCCAGCCATGCAAGCCGGCGATGCCGTCCATCTGCATGAAGGCACCGCCCAGCGGATTGCCTATCATCAGCGCGAGCGCGGGCGCGGTATAAATCCAGCCGACTGCGACCGAGCGGTCTTTTGGCGCAAACCAAAGGGTGACCATGTACATGAGTGCTGGGAAAAGGCCCGCCTCGGCAATGCCAAGCAATATCCGTATGGTGTAGAAAGACCACTCGCCCTGCACGAACATCATCGCGGCCGATAGGATGCCCCATGTGACCGCGATTCGTGCGATCCAGCGGCGTGGCCCGAATCGGTGCGCCGCAAGATTGCTCGGTACCTCAAGGAGCGCATATCCGATAAAGAAAATGCCTGCGCCGAGCCCGTAGGCCGCAGCACTGATACCCAGGTCGGCAGCTAGTCGCGCCTTCGCCAAAGACACATTAGTGCGATCCAGGTACGACATGAAGTAGATAACACACATCAGAGGGATGAGCCGCAACATCGCCTTGCGTGTTGCGACGCGATGGAACTCGGTGCTGTCGCTACTGGTGATGGGATTTGCCATCATGTCTCCTTCGAGAAAGGTCGTCGTTGTTTTTGTTGATTTTGAATGACCCGCGCCGCCTCTGACGCCAGTCGGGTAACGCACTCCGTAACCGCTAGAGATTCATGCGACCTCGAAAAGCCCTGCGGCTCCCATACCGCCGCCGACGCACATCGTCACCACCACGTATCGCGCACCGCGACGCTTGCCTTCGATGAGTGCGTGACCGACCAACCGAGACCCCGTCATTCCATAGGGATGGCCAATAGAAATGCTGCCGCCATTCACGTTGTAAATGGCTGGGTCAATTCCAAGCTGGTCGCGACAATATAGGGCCTGGCATGCAAACGCTTCGTTGAGTTCCCACAAACCGATGTCACTGACTTTCAGGCCGTGTCGCCCAAGAAGCTTTGGCACCGCATAGATAGGACCGATGCCCATTTCTTCCGGAGGGCATCCTGCAACAGCTATGCCTCGATATATTCCGAGGGGATGGAGGCCTCTTCGTTCGGCGAGTGAACGCTCCATCACGACACAGGCAGACGCCGCGTCAGATAGCTGACTCGCGTTACCGGCAGTAACGACACCCTCATGGATAACGGCTTTAAGACTCGCCAATTTTTCATACGTGGTGTCGGGTCGATTGCCTTCGTCACGCGTCAGGATTACGTTCTCGTAGCGGACCTCGCCAGCCTGCTTGTCGAAAACAGTCATGGTCGTCGTGGTTGGAACAACTTCGGCGTCGAAGTAACCGGTCTCCTGTGCGGCCGCTGTACGCTGCTGGGACTGGAGCGCATATTGGTCCGCAGATTCCCGGTTGATGGCATATTTTTGGGAAACAAATTCGGCGGTTTGCAGCATCGGCATATAGGCCTGCGGCACCCTCGCGATCACGTTTGGGTCCTGTTCTCTGGCGCACCACTCGAAGTACTCGTTCTGAACTGCGGAAATATTGTCCACGCCTCCGCCGATGGTGATATCCATACCATCGACGATAACCTGCTTTGCCGCTGTGGCTATGGCCATCAGCCCCGACGAACACTGACGGTCCATCGTTTGCGCTGAGACTGTCGGCGGGAAACCGCCCGCAAACGCCGCGTTGCGGGCGATGTTCATCGCGGAGGTGCCCGCAGCAAGGACGCATCCGATAACTATGTCCTCCACTTCAGCCGCGTCGATTCCTGCGCGCTGCACAGCATGACGGAGCGCATGCGCAAGCAGAGTCGGCGTTTTTGTATCGTTGAACGCACCCTTGAACGCGCGGCCTATCGGCGTGCGCGCAGTGGAGACAACCACGGCTTCTCTCATGCGAGCGTTTCCTTCGTTTTCAGATTTGGATACAGCGAATTCACGTGCCCCGCTTCACTAGTGAGCCAGCGGCAAGCTACCGAAAGGTGAAGAAAAGAAAGGGTTCGATCTGCCCTTCAGACTACCGGATACACTGTCTTCAAATCGGGCCGCCAAACGTGATGCTGGTGAGCAGTGGCGCAATCCCCTTTTTGAGTCGGCGAGCCATAGCGAACCTTCCCACTCTGTAAGAATGCATTCTGATCGGCTCAGACTCTCTCTTGCGTGGCGTATGTCGGCCAGATCAGCCCGGAAGTCGTTTAGCGGATTCATTGTCATCTTTCAAGGCAGTATCCCCCAAGGGAACAACTTCTCGCGCAAGGTCCTTTTGAGCACTTTGCCAATACTGCTGCGTGGTAGTTCCTCTATTCCCTCAACGCGTGCGACCCGTTGTACTTTTCCAAGCCGCTGATTCGCCCACTCACACACAGTGTCTGCAGACGCACCACCGCGCAACACAGCAAAGGCCACGGGCGTCTCTCCCCAGTTCTTGCTGGGTGCAGCGATCACAGCAACCTCCTGCACATCCGGGTGCTGGAGCAGGATGTTTTCCAGATCGATGGCGTAGACATTGAACCCACCCGAGATAATGACGTCCTTCTTTCTGTCGAGGAGATGGACAAACCCCTCGTCGTCCACCCACCCTATGTCGCCGCTGCGTTGAAATCGCGTACCTGACTCATCAAACCAGCTGGCGTCGCGAGTGGCCTCATCGAGGTTGTAATAGCCGGTCATCAGCCGTGGACTGCGGCCAACAATCTCCCCAGTTTCGCCCTGCGGAAGTACGCGGCCGTTATCGTCAATAACGCGAAGGTCGCAGTCAGGAAATGGTTTCCCGACGGTATCGAGCTTGTCAGGGCGTTCGTGTGCATTCAGGTAACAGGAAACCCCACCTTCGGTCAGCCCGTAGAACTCAGTCAGGCCGCCTGTGGGCCAACGCAAGAGAATCTCATGCTTGGTCACAGCCGATAGCGGTGCGCTCGTGCAGAACTTATTACGAAACGAAGACAGGTCGAACCGGTCAAATTCCGGATGTGCGAGAAGACGAGTGTACTGAACCGGCACGAGGATGACATCGGTAGGCCGCCACTGTTCCGACAGAGTCAGCCACTTACCTGCATCAAACTTCTCCATGAGCTTCACACTTCCGCCCGCGAACATCACGGCGAAAAGCAGGAAGAGCGTCGTATTCGAACAAAGTGGCGTCGAGATAAGCGTTCGAGTCTCGGGCGTCAGTCCGTACCCGCTCGCTATCACCGCTGCTTCGCTTGCCCGGTATCGTCTGCTTTGCAGTATCCCCTTCGGAACGCCCGTCGTACCCGATGAATAGATCAGGTTAAAACCGTAATCGAGCGAACTGGCGATGGTTGGCGGCGTATCCTCCGCGCCCGAAACAAACTCGCTGAGTGTCGCCTCGTCTAACTGAACAATTTCCGAACTGTCCAACGCATCGTCGGTCCTTGATTTAAGTTCCAACGCATAGTCCTCCGACGCGAAGAGCATTCGGGCACCGCAGTCCTTCATCATCACATGCCAAGTTTCCGGCGACGTATGCGTCGGAAGCGGAACGATGCATGCTCCGGCTCGGAGGATGCCAAACATGACCTCTACGTAATTCACCGAGTTCGGCGCCAAAACGGCCACCTTGTCGTCCGGCCTGACGCCGTGGACGATCAGCTTCCTTGCGATCTGATTCGCTCGGAGATCGAGCTCGCGCCACGTGGCTGAGCGCGTTGCGTCTGACAATGCCACCCGGTCGGGTGTTGACTGTGCTGCTTCGGAGACAGAAATATCCGAATCATGTAATGGACAGTCTGCTATCTCCAAACTCATGTCTCTCTCCAATTCCTATCTGAGTTCAAAATCATTACGTAGGCGTGATACAGATGACACGGCTTTAACATCATAAAAAAACAATTAATAATTTTAATAACACAAGTCGTTAATATCTGCCTACTACACAAACACACGTCTCGCTTCCAATGACTTCAACCGCCGATCCCCATGCAGCAAGGTTCGAGGAAAACGGTTGTTTCGTCATTGGCGAAACGCGCCATTTATTATCAAAATCCGCCAATCGGTCTGATTTTAGGGAAATCCCCAATCGGATCTCAAAATATTTTTAGGGGGCAGTCGATATTTTATTGCAATGAAAATCCACCCCTCGCATAATGCGCATCAGAAAGAACGTCGTCTGCCGACAACCATCATTAATCGAATGAAGCGCACTTGATTGCGCAGCGGTTTTCGCCTCTTTTTTATAGACAGGAGAATCTGATGAAACTGGACTTCAAAGGGCGGGTCGCCATTGTTACCGGCGCGGGAGGCGGCCTCGGTCGCCAGTATGCGTTGGCGCTGGCGGCACGCGGCGCGAAGGTGGTCGTGAACGACCTGGGCGGCTCGCTCGACGGACTTGGCCTTTCAGCGGGAGCGGCGCAAAAAGTGGTCAATGAAATTCGTCAGGCAGGTGGTGAAGCCGTGGCCAACGGCGCTTCCGTGACCGACTTCGCCGCCGTACAGGGAATGGTTCAAGACGCTCTGGATAATTGGGGAAGAGTTGATGTCCTCGTCAATAACGCGGGAATCTTGCGCGATAGAAGCTTCACCAAGATGGACCTCGCGGATTTCCGCCTCGTGATGGACGTGCATGTGATGGGCTCGGTCAATTGCGCGAAGGCCGTGTGGGAGGTCATGCAACAGCAGAAGTACGGCCGGATCATGATGACAACATCATCGTCAGGCCTGTATGGCAATTTCGGTCAGGCAAACTATTCAGCCGCGAAAATGGCCGTGGTCGGCCTCATGCAGACGTTGTCCATCGAAGGCCACAAGTACAACATTCACGTCAATTCTCTCGCACCGACAGCGTTCACCCGAATGACAGAAGGCCTGCTGGAAGATTCGGTGGCCGAGATGTTAAAGCCTGAAGCCGTGGTGCCGGCCATGCTGGTTCTGACTCACGAGACGGCACCTACACGCACGATTCTGTGCGCCGGCGCCGGCACGTTCGAGGCTGCGCACATTACGCTGACTAATGGAATTCATGTGGGTACGGACGCCGATTCGCCGGAGCGGCTCGCCAGCTCGTTTGGGCTTGTTGTCAGTCGTGACCGTCTGGTCTTTCCAGAGGCCGGCAGCGTCCAGGGCAGAAACGAAGTCGAGAAGGCCATGGCGGCGTTGAGTCAAAAAGCGTGACGGCAAATATGAGGAGCCCAACCCGTGCCGCTCCTCATGCTTCCACCGAAGCGGCACCGCCGTCGCGACGATAAGCACCTGGTGCAACGCCTGTCCAGGCCCGAAAGGCGCGGTAGAAAGAAGCGATATCGCCAAAACCGAGATCGTTTGCGATGTCCGATATAGAATCGCGAGTCTGTGTCAGACGATGAATCGCCAAGTCGCGACGCAGCGTATCCTGAATGTGCTTCAAAGTAGTTTGTTCGCCTTCCAGCCTTCGGCTTAGAGTTCGGAGCGACATGTTGAGCAATCCGGCGATTTCAGCCGCCCCGAGCGAACCCGCGCCTCGTTCTAGCATGCAGGTCCGAACGAGGTGAGTGACAGGCTGCCTGGTCGACGGTGAACACAGCCATTCGCTAGGTTGGCGTGAGAGAAATATCCTTAAGTCTTGCTCCGTGCGCCGGAAGGTCAGATCCAGCAAGGCGGCGTCGAATGCGATCGCCGTGGCAGGCCGGTCGAAGCGGATCGGTCCAGGAAATAACGTGTTTAGATCGTCGACGTGAGTGGGCGCGGCAAAGGCAAAGTCTACTGACAGCAATGGAACATTGCGCCCGATTAGCCATGACATGACGCCGTGAATGACTTTTAGAAGCAACTCTAGCCCCATGGTTCGGCAGCGTCTGGGACCAGCCGGTTCGACGAACGAGACCGTACCCGTTTCCCCTTCTCGCACGAGCACGACTTCAACGTCATCCGAGATCATTTGCAGGAAGCGAGAGTAACGATAGAGCGCCACGCCAACCGTTGAAGCGGTGATCATGATATAGCCGCCGAACTTCATCGCTCCGCCGGGTAGCGGCCTGGAAAAGAGGCCGAGGAGTTCGTCCTTGCTTTCACTAGCCATCAGCCGATATAACGCTGCGAATTGATGCTCCGTGATTCGACCATTGCCGGCAGCGAGCGTGTCCGCATCGATCCCGACCGCTTCTAGCAGGCGCTGCTGCTTGACAGTGTCCGTGCGTGTCTCGTCGAAAAAAGCCCGCAGGAAACGGGACGACAACGTGAGATGAAAACTTGACGGAAAGGTTTGCGGCTGTTGCATGGAACCTCGTGATCCTTCCTGGCATCGGGTTGTACTGAAACGACTCTCATCGTCGCATGCGCAGTAGCGGCGTGCAACGAAGCGCGCTTGGGCCAGCCGCTGGTGACCTCAAACTACCAATCGCATTTCCAGCAATGAAGTCGAAAGCTTTTCGCCACCACGGCTTGCAGTCTGGAAAAACGAACACGACGAACGTAAGCATCCGTGGCGATTAACGACAGTGAGTCTCCCACTTGCAACGAGAGCTGAAAATCGTCGCAATCGAACACAACTACTACAGCGATTCAATCTGTATCTCCTCGCTGTCGATGCGCCCTACTCTACTCCCTGCGTAGTGACAAACGCCGGCTGCATACTTCCACTTCTCGACTAATGATGCGCGTAAAGCGAAGGAATCGGGATTGTCACCGGAAAATTCACGGCGGGATTCACCAGAGGCCTTCCGCGCATGGGCCGGGCGTAATTGTCCCGTTGCAGTTCGGCACGGGATAATTCGGCGCGTCCGGCATCGGCTCGTGGTTGCCGGGGAGCGGGGTTTGCAGCAGTAATCGTTGAACCAGCGCAAACCTGATCACGCCGTTTAAGAACGGGTCCTACACCCTGTCTCTTGGCCGGAGAAACGGGACGCGACTTTTAACAATTGGCGAGACGGCGGCAGAACTGGGCGCGGCGGTTGGTACACTGCCACGTCGGCATCGGCGCGGCCTGTTGGTGCCAGTTGGCCGGACTGTCGGCGGCCATCGGCGCTATCAGTGGGACGCGGTTCGCGCTACCTTGGGCGCTGAACTAGATGCCCCAGGCAAGACCGTCTGTTACGCCCGTGCCTCTTCGCACCACTAGGCCGAACAGCTTAAGACGCAGGCGGCTCGGCTCGAGCGCCACTGCAGCGACGCGGGGTGCGCTGACGTGGAGGTCATCACGGGCCTGGGCAGCGGACTGAACTACCGCAAGAAAGGACTTCAACGCCTGCAGTCTGACATTCTCCAAGGTCGCGTAGCGCGTCTGGTGCTGGTCACGAAGGACCGGTTACTGCGCTTCCGCAGCGAGTTACTGTTCCGTATTTGCGATTTCTTTCACGTTGAAGTCATTGTCCTCGACGCAATTGCCGACGTTAGCCGTGAACAGCAGCTCACCGAAGACCTGGTTGAAATCCTGACGGTTTTCTCATCCCGACTTTAGGGCTCGCGCAGCCGCAAGAATCTGCGGGCGCTAGCCGCCTGATGCAGTCGACCACCTAGACCCGGCTCAGCCTGTCATCGCAAGATGCGCAGACGCTCGACCGGATGCCGGCGCTGTACGGCTCGATGAAGCGCAAGCTCTACGCGCGCATCCTCGCGGATCTACGTTGAAGCCTGTCGTCGATAGCACCGAGTATAAAAACCACTACGACAAGTACGAGATCGGACGCACGAATGAATCCACCACAGGCAAACTTCAATCCTGAAACGACCATTCCGACGCGCCTCGTCATGGCAAAAAATGACGCTTACTTGACCTTTACGCCAGTTCACTGACCCGGTAACTTCCTACCTGAAGCAAAGCCTCTTCAATCAGAAGGCGCGACAAAGGCCGAACAGATCTGGCTCCCAAACTCGTGTTGCGCGGGTATATGCACAAGCGTGTTGGTGGTGCTGGCCGGAGCATTCGCCATTTAAAACGACATCATAGAGAGACTCATTATGGCTGTGTTGGATCTCAGACCGAACTGTGAATGCTGTGACACGGACTTAAGCCCTGCCGATGAGGCCTACATCTGTAGTTACGAATGTACCTTCTGCCCAAAATGCACCACCGGTCTTCTGGCCGGCCACTGCCCGAACTGCCTGGGTGACCTTCAGCGCAGGCCGACCCGGCCGAATGCCGGGCCGGTCGGAGGTCTGAGGAAACACCCCGCGTCGAGGACGCGTGTTGTGAAGGAGGGGGGATGCCTTTCGACTCCGGACCCGAGCCGGGGCGATGAAATCTGGAAGGAAAACGGTGCATAAGCAATCGAGCCCACCTTCAACGGGATCAACTCGACTCCCCGTACTTCAGGTAGCACCCGTCTACCAGGATGCATGGGCAACCAGGGACAAGCTGAAATCATTCGGTGATCGTGCTGTGCAACAGGGTGCGGAAATCCTGAAATGGATGAGTCTTTGATTCCAGGCCATCCGATTCCATCTAGCCATCTTGTTGGAGTCTTGAAGTTGAACAAATGTTGCCGGACCAAACGCCGCGATTATGCTGGGCGAGACTGGAGTCCTGTCTGCGAGACGGCCCAGGACATCGACCACATCAAATTTCCCTCTATCTTGCACAGCAAGAGATTATTCGCTCGATAAACACGCACTGACGAGTACCGGCTGACGGCTCGGCATTGCGAGTGTTGCGGAATCTGCATCTACTGCGATTTCCTCGCGATCATCGGCTCGCGAATATGTGACTGTCCGGCGCAGTGCTGATATGAAATCACATACTACCGCCGCAAAGTTTCCTGCCGGCGCACTTGCACGATAGTCCTGAGCCTACGGACCAGTACGCCATATTTAACAGCCGCGTACTTCGGTAGCTTGACAGAGAACGGATAGCCGGCAAGGGGATGAGGCCCAGTTCCGGCTGAGTTTCTTCTGAAGCATTTTATCAAATTGAATTTGAGGATATTTAGACATGTCTATAGCAATTACCTGCACGAATTGCGGAAAGATCGCAATTATTGAAGAAGAATCTATCGAAATTGCTCATGGCAAAATCGATCCGCTGTCTTTCATAGCACCGGAGGGTTTCCGGAAAGTTATGATTGGGGTGAGTTCAGAGGATGTGCATCTTCACTGCACCGATTGTGGAATTTCTGCAGATTTGCCGACCTTCCATTGAACGGCATGAAAGCATTTCGTCCTTGGTGGAGGCCGTTCCAATCACCCCAACACTCTCAACGTATCAATGCAGTCGAACGGCCCCAACCAACCGCGACGAAGCCTTCCATGTATCTTGCGGCTAAACGGCAATCGCGATTTCCTTTGGTCTAATCTTTTCAGCTAAAATGTTTTTGCCTGTTTTCAGGTGATTCGAACTAAATTATGGTGCTGTTCAATTTTTCGACAAGCTGGACATTGTGAAACCCCATCGGGTCTGCTTTCTCATCTATCCGGGAGTCGCTTCGTACGACGTTGCCGGCCCTGCACAGGCTCTGGCCGCAGCAAGCGGCGGCAGGTATAGCGTGACTATTGTCTCGGTGTCGGGGGGACTCGTGGAGAGCGACTGCCCGGGACTCGCATTCGGAAGCATCCGCGCGAACAGAGCGAATGGCCCGATTGACACCCTTATCATCCCAGGCGGCACCGATGCGCCAACGGCGGCAAAAGATGCCACGCTCGTGCGTCTGGTCAAGCGCCTCGCAGCCCGCTCCGAGCGGATTGCGTGTGTCTGTACGGGCGCTTTCCTTGCCGCAGAAGCAGGCCTACTGAAAGGACGTCGAGCAGCGACTCATTGGCGATATTGCGATCAGTTTGCTGACCGTTTTAGTGACACAGAACTGGAACGCGATCGGATCTGGGTGCAAGACGGCACAATCTGGTCCTCGGCAGGCATCAGCGCAGGAGTGGATCTCACCCTGGCATTGATTGAGAAGGACTTTGGCATTGCGATTGCACTTGAGGTGGCGCGAGAGCTGGTCGTCTTCCTCAAGCGGCCGGGGGGCCAATCGCAATTTAGTACGGTTCTCTCGAGTCAGATAGCGGACGCAGGCGGTCCACTGGAGTCACTCTTCGCGTGGATTGCAAATAATCTTGGCGCGGATCTTCGGGCCGAGGTTCTGGCGGAAAGGATTAGCATGAGTCCAAGGACCTTTGCGCGCACCTGCGTGTCTCGCATTGGCCTCCCCCCGGCAAAGGCAGTTGAGATCATGCGAGTACAGGCAGCTCGCGAATCAATCGAGCAGAGTGATACCTCGCTCAGCGCGATAGCGACTCGATATGGCTTCGGCGATGAACAGCGTATGCGACGAGCTTTTCTGCGCCAGGCTCATATCACGCCGAGCGAGATAAGGGCAAGATTTAGACTCTGATGGAGTTGCCCGACGACCAAAATCTTCGATGAGCCACGTGTAGATATGGCTCGGGTCTTTGGTCTCACCGCCGGCGACAAAGCGAGCAGCCGCTCTGCCCCGGTTTTGTCGAATGACCGCATACAGGCTGTCGATATCCTCCTGCTTTTTTGTCAGAGACCTGGATAATGAAGCATCGTCTGGGAAGGACCCGAACTGTCTGAATTTCCGCTCGCAGAAAGACTGGTACGTTTTCGCAATACAGAAGTGCGGCGTAGCCGTGCAGTATTATCGTTCCGCTGGTCTGCAGTCGACTACGTATCGCAATTTTCCACGATGAAAACCGGGCACAAACAGGCGGCGCCGTAGGAGACGTTGCGAACTACAACGACCCAGGACGAGTGCCGTCGATGAGTTCAGAGACTTTGTGTTAGGCCGGATTCTCGCAACGCGAAAGGTAGATAACTCTGAAATCGCCTCCTCTGGCCATCTCGACTGGATGCAGTCGTAAATGTCTCGTGACGCCCAACCGAGATCTTGCGCTCGAAAAGCGTCAGGCGATCGCGTTCGAATATGATTTTTCCGCTGAGAAGCATGGAGACAACGCTGAGTCTACGACAGGCAACGCTGTTTTACGTGAAAGCCAGATTTGACCCTGAAGGCAATGACGTGCCTGCGGCGCATCAGCTATCCGTTAATCAGACTCGGCGAGATTTCACCATCCCGGTTTAGCATGTGCATCTATCTTGCGTGCACCAAGCCACAGAGCTTCATCATTCGGTGTAGCCTCGACGGCTCGGCGACCTCGATATCCATGATGCCAGTCCAGCACAATATTTTTCCAGCGCGCCCCTGGCAGTCTTTCGAAGTCGCACGTATCCTGATTCCTTCAGTAGCGCCCGCTAAAGATTTTTTCAGATTGGTCGTATGGCCTGATAGCAATGCACACGCGATCCACTCGCCTCGTGGCGAGAAGACTAAGAATATCTGGCACTTGAAAAATCGGCGACGTACGTTCACAACATCACGCTAGAAAACGTGACACGAGTAGCATTGATGCTGAGCAGGAGTCGGTCATTGACATCGATGTCAACGAGCCGTCAACACAATCGACCGACCTCTCACCAGCACTCGTAAATTGTCCAGCGAGCGTTGACCGTCTTGGATGTAATGGAAAAGTAGGCGTGCTAGCAGCGCCCGCATGTCCGACTGGGTTTCACGCTTCTGCCGATACGTGTATTCATGACGGCGACTCCTGATTCACTCCCTTTATCTCATGGACTACAAGAAAACTGCGTCTCTCACGACGTGGATGAATTGCGACTCCAGAGAGAGAATTTTCCGGTTCATTCAATTCGCCTTGCGGCACCCGTCGCTTCCCGCTGCGGGTCGCTTTCGCGCTTCTGAGCGGTCGGGGTTCAAGGGAACATGGCGTCATCAGGGAATTCCCTCGATTTCTTCAAAGTTTCTTGACCAGCCTTTCGTGTGGTGCAAGCATGCATTAATCCATAAATTAAAACTTCCGTCCTATTTTATAGGACAACAATGCAGGCACCAGACCGACCGGGAGACACAATGAGCAGCGAGGCAAAAGGACAGGCTAGCGTTACGAACGTAGTGCGCGTCGTAAGTGGCAATTTCCTTGAGATGTACGACTTCATGGTCTACGGCTTTTACGCATCGTCGATTGCCAAGGCCATGTTTCCGGGCGATAGCGAGTTCATCTCCCTGATGCTCTCGCTGGCGACTTTTGGCATGGGCTTCCTGATGCGCCCGCTCGGCGCTATTGTTCTCGGCTCGTATATGGACCGACACGGCCGACGCGCCGGACTCATCCTTACGTTAACGCTCATGTCTATCGGCGTGCTGATGATCGCGGTCACGCCGACTTATGCGAGCATCGGCGTGCTGGCACCGGTGTTGGTCATCATCGGACGCTTGTTACAAGGGTTTTCTGCGGGTGCAGAATCCGGCGGCGTATCGGTCTATCTGGCTGAAGTCGCGCCGCCTGGACGGCGCGGATTCTACGTGTCGTGGCAGTCAGCGAGCCAACAGCTTTCCGTGCTACTCGCAGCCGTTCTCGGCGTCGCACTGCGTTTCACATTGACGAACGAGCAGATGGATGCATGGGGTTGGCGTATTCCGTTCTTGCTCGGGTGCTCAATCGTACCGGTGCTGTTCTGGATTCGTCGCTCAGTCACAGAATCGCACGTTTTCAGAACGCAGAAACCGCAAAGCGTCGGCGAGATCTTCAGGTCGCTGGCACTTAACTGGCACATCATTCTGTGGTCGACGATGCTCGTCAGCCTGACCAGCATCATGTTCTATCTGATTACCGCATATACGCCGACCTTCGGCCGCACAGAACTCGGCCTCAAGTCCATCGACACGTTCTACGTGACGATCTGCGTTGCTCTTACAACCTTCGTAATGATTCCAGTGATGGCAGCACTATCCGATCGCATCGGACGTAGACCGCTATTGATCGGCGCTTCGCTGACGATTGCAATCGTCGCCTGGCCGGCAATGACTTGGCTCGTCGCCGCGCCGTCGTTCATGAGTCTCCTGCTCGTGGAAGTGGGGTTCGCGCTCCTGTACGCGTCGTATCAGGCTGCGCTCGTCGTGACACTCACCGAAATCATCCCTGCCAATGTACGTGGAACCGGCTTTTCGCTTGCGTACAGCCTGTCACAAGCAGTGTTCGGCGGTTTCACGCCGGCCATCTGCACGGCATTGATCCACACAACGTCAAACAAGGCGATGCCCGGAGCGTGGCTGGTAATGGGAGCATTGTTCGCATTGTTCGCGACACTCGTGATCGTGCGTAGAAGCAATCATCTGGTCGGAGAGGTTTCCGCGCGAGCCGTGTAGTGAGGATGAGAAGCGCGCCTCGCGCGCGTCGGATTTGCCGCGAACCGACGCAACAATGAGGCCACGCAAATCGCCACCTGTCGCTGCGTCACGGCTTATCTACGAGGTGGACTACTTCCGATAGCCCATCGCGCGGGAAATGTTCAACGCCGCCTCTTGCACAGCGGGCGCGAGTTCCTTCATCCTTTTGGCGCTCAGGCGCTCCAGAGGTCCAGAGATCCCAATAGCGGCAGCGGGAGCACCGAACGCATCGAAGATAGGTGCCGCGACCCCACCAACGCTCTCGCGCCACTCTCCCCGGTTCATCGCGTAGCCGTTGGCTGCCGCGCGCGCCAGTTCAGCCTTGAGCATCGGCAGATCCGTGATGGTCTCAGCTGTATACGCTTCCAGATTCGTCAGATGGCGAATCAGAAACTCCTGGCTCTGGTGCGCGAGAAGGATCTTCCCAGTCGCAACACAGTAGGCGGGAGCATGACCGCCAAGCACCGAATATGCCCGCACGGGTTGCGCGCTCTCGATTTTGTCGACATAGACGACTGAGCCACCGTCAAGGATGGACAGATGCACCGTTTCCTGCGTTAGATCGACCAGCGTGCGCATATGACTCGCCGCAAACTGCCGCACGTCGATGTTTGCCATCTGCTTGGCCCCGAGCTCAAACAGCTTGAATGTGCTGCGATAGTTGCCAGTGACCTCGTCGCGGGTCGCATAGCCCGCGTGCGCGAGCGTTTGCAAGGTGCGATGCGTATTGCTTTTAGTGAGCCCTACCTCTTCCGCCAGCACAGGAATGGGGATTGGCTTGCCGTTCTGGTCGGCTAGTGCCTCCAGCAGCATCAGGCCCTTCAGCAACGTCTTATCCATGGTCCTAAATTTTAGGATTAAAAGCTCATTCTACACTGAGCCATCCGGCACATGGACTGCGTCGCCAACGCCATGAGCACTGCCGATCACCGTGTGAAAGGACATCTGTGTCCGGTACTCAAACATCAGTCTGCCATTTTCATAGTCCGTTGAATCCTATTTTATAGGATGCATGTTTCATTTTATGGTTTACATACACCCGGCAGCGCGGCACAATGCTCCTCAGTGAGTTCGGAGAATTACGTCCGAACCGGACGAGCGTAGGACACACCACCGTACGCCAACAGACTGCCGGAGAAAACGAATGGATCAGCCGCTTCAGGGAATCAGGGTCATCGAGTTTTGTAACGTCGCAGCGGGTCCGTATTGCGGTATGTTGCTCGCAGACATGGGCGCGGACGTCATCAAGGTCGAGCATCCTCAGGGCGGCGATACGCTTCGCGCGTGGCCGCCGATTTCTGACGGCTATAGCGAGAATTTTGCTTCGCTCAATCGCAACAAGCGTTCGGTTACGCTAGACCTGAAAAGTCCCGAGGATATCGAGCGAGTCAAGACGCTTATCGATACCGCTGACGTGGTCATTGAGAATAATCGTCCTGGCGTCATGAGTCGTCTCGGGCTTGGCTACGAAACCATTCGGGCAATGAAACCTGGCATTGTCTATTGCTCGATTTCCGCATATGGACAAACTGGTCCACGCTCACAAGAAGGTGGCTTCGACCTGACCGTTCAGGCCATGAGCGGCATCATGAGTGTCACTGGCGAGCCCGGCGGCGCACCCGTCAAATGCGGCGTGCCGCTCGCAGATTTCTCCGCAGGCCTCTACGCTGCGTTCTCGGTGGTGTCTGCGCTACGCGGCGTTGCACAGACAGGCCAGGGTACGCATATTGACGTGCCGATGCTCGGCGCTACACTTGCCATTGCCGCACTACAGACCTCCGAATACTTTGGAACGGGACGCGACCCGCAGAAGCTTGGCTCGGCCCATCCGCGCAACGCGCCCTATCAAGCATTCAAGGCGCGCGATACGTATTTCGGCATGGCGGCGGGCAATAATGCCCTGTGGAAATCGGTGTGTAACGTCGTTGAGCTGCCGGAGCTCGAAGACGATGCGCGCTACACGTCCACCACGCTGCGTGCGCAGCATCAGGTCGAATTGCGCAATACACTCGAATCTATCTTCGTGAATCATGACGCCGAGCATTGGATCGCGCGCTTTCGCGAAGCCGGCGTGCCATGCGCGCCAATCAACACATACTCACAAGTACTCGCGGACACGCAGGTCGAGCATATGCAATGGGTGCAACCGCTTGAATTGCCTAATGGCGTACGGACGAAGACGTTTGCTTCTCCCGTCAGATTTTCGGGTCAAAATCCGGAAATCCGCATGCGCCCGCCGGGACTTGGCGAACACAACGACGAATTGCTGACGAAGTCGGCGGTCGAAGCATGAGCAGCGTCGTCATTGACAGGCAGCCGACGCATTGGACAATCACGCTCAATCGTCCTGATAAGCTGAATGCGCTGTCCGCAGATATCGTCGAAGAGCTGATTCACGCACTCGACGATGCCGAGGCCGCGCACGCATCGCTCATCGCTCTTCAGGGCGAGGGGCGCTGCTTCAGCGCAGGCTTTGACATGAGCGAAGTGCAGTCGCAGACTGAGGGCGACCTCGTGCTGCGCTTCATCCGCATCGAGATGCTGCTAAACAGGATTGCCACCTCATCCTGTTTCACGGTGGCGTTCGCGCATGGCCGCAACTTTGGTGCTGGCGTCGATCTCATTGCAGCATGCAATCTGCGCGTCGCTGCGCCGGGATCAACATTTCGCATGCCCGGTTTGAAATTCGGGCTTGTGCTCGGCTCAGCGCGCTTCGCCCGCATCGTTGGCACGCGCGAGGCACAGCGCATTCTCGAAACGGCCGCGACATTCGATGTGGAGCGCGGTAGCGCGAACGGCTTCATCGAACGCGTCGCGCCCCCTGAAGAGCACATCACGGTGATAGAGGACGCGCTGGAGCGCGCAAACGCCCTGCCCCCAGGCAGCCGTGCCTTGCTGCGGCACGCCCTCGACACAGAGCAGGCAGATACAGATCTCGCCGCGCTGGTACGTTCGGCCGCCATGCCTGGTATTCGTAAACGCATCGAAGCCTATCTCGCCTCGTCGAAGAAGGTGTAGGAGACATCAATATGAACTCGAGATTCGCCAGCAAAGAAAAGGAACTCTCACTCGTCGAGCTGGTAGCGCTTGTGCCGAACGGCGCATCGCTGGGGCTCGGCGGCAGCTTCCTGCATCGCGGGCCTTTCGCATTCGTGCGCGAACTGATCCGTCAGGAAAAACGCGACATCGAGATTATCAAACAGTCACCGGGTTATGACATTGATATCTTGTGCCGCGCGGGCGTCGCGTCACGTGCGCGCTGCGGCATCGTCGCGATGGAGGGGAATTTTGGCCTCGCCCCTTCGTACCGCCGCGCAGTGGAAAAGGGGCAGCTCGAACTCGAAGAGCATGCGTGTGCGAGCCTTACCGCAGGACTGCGCGCGGCTGCGTTCGGTGTACCTTTCATGCCGTGTGGTGGCTTGCACGGCAGTGAGCTGGTTCGGATCAACGACTGGAAGTGTCTTGACGATCCTTACGGTAGCGACCAGAAAACCTACGTAATTCCAGCGATTTCACCCGACTTCGCTGTGATTCACGCATCAAGCGTCGACAGGCTAGGCAATGTGCGCGTCGCGGGCACCTATCACTGGGACCGCATCATGAGTCGCGCAGCCAAAAGCGTACTTGTCGTCGCTGAAGAAGTGTCCAAAGAAAACTTCGCAGATCAACCTGAACTTACCGTTGTGCCTTACTTCATGGTGCAAAACTATGCGATCGTCAGGAACGGCGCATGGCCAGGCTCCTGCTGGCCGTCTTACGCAATCGACTATCCGGCCGTAGACGCGTATCTCGACGAAGACCCGGCGGCACTCGTTCGTCATCTCGACGCAGCCCCCGAGATGGAGGTGAGTCAACATGGCTGAGCAATGGAGTGGTTTTTCCTACATCGTCACGAACCTCTCGCGCTTCATTCGCCCGAACGAGATTACCTTCAGCGGCGTAAATTCGACACTGCCGATGCTCGCGTGCCTGCTCGCCAAGCGCGCGTATGACTGGGACTTCGTTTATATAAACGTCGCAGGCGGTGTCGATCCATCGCCCTCCTCGATCCCTATATCGAGTTCCGACCCGCTGCTGGCCGAAGGCTCATCCTCGATCTTCGCCAACGAGGATTTCTACGATCTTTGCACGCGTGGCCGCATGGACCTGACTTTCCTCGGTGCGGCGCAACTTGATGGCGAAGGTAACGCGAATAACTCCTGCATCGGTGACTGGTCACATCCGAAAGTACGCTTGCCCGGAGGCGGAGGTGGCGCGGTGATGCTCCCCACTGCGAAGCGCGCCTGCACGTGGCGCACGGAGCATTCGAAGCGAACACTCGTCGAGAAGCTCGACTTCGTAACGTCCTGGGGCGGCATGCACGGCGTCGTCACGCCAATCGCGGTATTCGTGAAGCGGGACGGCAGGCTCGCGCTGCAATCGTGGCACCCGGGCTCGACCCTGGAGGAAGTGCGCAATCGAACCGGCTTCGAGTTTGACGCGTCTGGCGCTGAACCTACCGCGCCGCCCACCAGGGGTGAGCGAGAGGCACTTACTGCGCTGGACCCGCAAGGGGAATTCGAACGTGATGCAGCCATCCGACTCAGGTGATGACATTGAAGACATTCACCGCATTGAACCTCGACGCTAGACCGACGAGCCTTGCACAGGCTTTCGAGCAGTATTGGCAAACAAGCGGCGTGACGAACCTTCCCGCACTGACCGATGGCACGCGCACGCTCACTTACACCGAGCTTGCTGATGCTACGGGCGCAGTTGCGGCGGGGCTTCTGAGCCGAGATGCGAGTCCCGGCGATGTCGTCGCGATCCTGATGGACCGCTCACTCAACGCGGTCGTGCTCCTGCTTGCGTCAATTCGCGCTGGACTGTGCCCGTGCGTCTTCGAACCGAGGCTCGCCCCAGACGAAGTGAGTGCACGGCTGGTCGAAACGCATGCACGCTTCCTGGTGCATGATGCGGCGAATACTGCCCTTGTCGAATCGCTTTCGACGCTCGGCATCACTACGATCCTGAGCTTCGCGCGTCTGACGGAACCATCGTATTTCCCCGCCATCAATGTCGCACCCGATTGTCCCGCGCTTCTACTCTTCACATCAGGCAGCACAGGTCGACCCAAGGTCGTACAGCTTGCGCAGGCCGCGCTTATGAATAACGCGCTCGGAGTGCTGGAGTACAGCGCGTTATCAGCCGACGACCGCCTGTTGCACGTAATGCCGATTTACCACACGAACGGCATTAACAACCAGCTCTTCGCGCCGCTACTCTCCGGCTCTTCGGTAGCGTTTTGCCCTCGATTTCGTGCGGACGACATGCCCGATCTGATGGCACGCTTCAAACCGACTATCGTCACCGGAGTGCCGACGATGTACTCGCGTATGCTCGCGCAGCACTTCGACGCCGAGACGCTCTCGACTTTGCGCATGGCTCGATGCGGCTCGGCGCCGATCACAGAAGCGTTGCATCGCGAGGTAGAAGCGAAGCTTGGCTGTCCGCTGGTAATTTCATATGGCTTATCAGAGGCGACCTGTACGAGTACCCTGAATCCGCCCGCCGCACGGCGCGTCGGGTCGGTCGGCAAGGTCTTGCCCGGACAGACCGTAGGATTGCGCAGCGCTGACGGCACGATGAGCGATGCGCCCGGGGTCGAAGGTGAAATTTGCATCTCCGGCCCGAACCTGATGAACCGGTATCTCGGCGCAGACGATGCCACCGCCCGCACCGTCATCGACGGGTGGCTGCGCACAGGCGATCTCGGTCGTTTTGACGACGACGGCTATCTTTACGTAACAGGCCGCATCAAGGACGTAATCATTCGCGGCGGCGAGAACCTGTCACCTTTGCTGATTGAAAGCGTGATCACCGCAGAAGAAGATGTTATCTCGTGCTGCGTGGTTGGGCGTGCAGAAAAGGATCTTGGCGAAGTGCCAGTTGCATTCGTTGTACCGAAAAATCCAGGTACGACAAGCGTGCAACAAGTACAGGATGCTGTCAAAAAACGCCTCTCCCGCATCTATGTACCGCACGAGGTGCTATTTGTGGATTCGCTGCCCGAAACGGCGGTAGGCAAAATCGATCGCAAGACTCTCTCGGCTCGCCTTGCCAGTGGCTTTTACGATGAAAAGCAGGCAGCGCTATAAAGCAGGATGCGCCGTGACTAAAACCGTGATTGCATTTTCGTCGCCAGCTACTCCACGACTTGTGTAGGCAATGCACGACACGGCAGCGAGCGACCGCCGACAAGCCTGATTTTGAACTGAAGCAGACACAAGATTTCGTAATCCGCCCTGCTTCACCACGCGCTACCAGACCTGGCTTGTTTCTCGCAAGCGAAACTGTCACCGCATTTTCTTCCTCAAACGGTGTGCGCCTCATCTCAATGTTGCAAAAGGAGTCCTTCGATCGAACAAGTGCTTGGCTTTATTTGCGCCCTACTGAAGACGCTCGATGAGCTTGCCCCAGTAATATTCTGCGACACCTTGCATGGACAAATGCTCCACACCCGAGTGAGACCCGCCCATCAACGTCTTGAAGTAGAGCTTCTGGTCGTCCGCTTCAACTGTCAACAACTCATTGAAGCTATTGCCGTATGACATCTCCTGCTCAGAATACGTAATCCCTGAAGAGCTTTTCGAGAGGCCGCCAAGCGATATGCGGCAGTACGCGACAGATTTACCGTTCGCATACACCGTTGCTGTGAATGTCCGGGAATCCACACGGTCGAATCGGCCAGCGACTCCATCGTTGCGCTCTTTGAGAGCGGCAAGTGAGCCTTCGAAGAACCGGGCAGTGTATTCGAAGGTTTCTGATACAAATATATCGCGATCCAGTTCGCTGAATTCTTTCCTCAGTCGCAAATTACTCGACCTAACGATACTGCCGCCAGAGGTAATCTCCTGTGGCGGTTCGGCGGCTACGCCGCCAGCATTGTAAATTTCTGCACCCGACGAGCGTACCGGTGAGCTCGTCGGTTTCTTCCCCGCGACTTCCGCGACTGCCTTCCGAATGGCTCGAGCTACTTTTGCAAAAGCTTCGTCACGATTTGCTGCGGACGCGACCGGGTGGCCGTCTTCGGGAACAGCAAGAAGTTTGCCAAATGGCGCAGTATGCCAATCGCATGCCCGCAGTATGACCGGGATAACCCGCGCCGTTTTGGCTTCGTGTTTCTCGAGTGCCCGATGCATTTCGCGCGAAAAACAGTAGTCCGAGGCGATGAAATTCGGGCTCACCAGCAGCAAGATAATGTCTGCTGCCTCGAGATTCGCTTCAATGGTCGCATCAATCTCTGATCCAGCGACGATCCGACGATCATGCCAAGCTTCGATGAGTTCTTGACGTTTAAGCAGTGACAAGTGAACTTCTAGCTCGTCGCGCAGCGCCTCGTCGGCGTGGGTGTACGAAAAGAAAACCGTAGTCATTTATTTCCAGAATCTATTGTCAAAAATCCGGCTAAGCGGCGCAGATACAATGTCAAAATGGACCTGATTTCCCGGCCTCGTCCAATTATGGCGTAGAGGCGACGCGTTCGACAGCGTACACACCTGTACAGCTTGCGTTTTCGCGCACTTTCTTTGCGAAACTTAAGCCCCGTGATAGCGAGCACAAAAAATTCACAACTTTTTTATGATTATACCCATAATCCTTAAAAAATATTGCACGATTAGCGGACAGCCTGCCGCACTCGAGGCTGCACGAAATTCTTGTCCAGCGCTTCCTTGTTGATCTCGCGAACCCTTTGGTATCTCTCGGCCGGGTCCTTAATGTTCTCGCATCCTGCCCATTCCGCCTCAAGAAGGATTACCAACATCTCCAGATGCTGGGTTGTTATGGTCGACTCGAAAATTTTCTGAAACGGCTTCCAGATGATGACCGTGAGCAGTGATGCGCCTCCTACTCCCACAAAAACGATGGAGTACGTGGGCCTCGCATACACGAGACCAGAAACCACCGCCGCGATTACCATTCCTACGAAGACGATAAATAGCGTAAGAGCCATGACGACGGTCAAAATCCACGAAAAGCGGAGGCGGCCGCGCGCGTCGGAAAAGAGTGATTTGACCTATGCAGTTGATCCCGTCGGATCAATGCTAATGCTTGTCGCATGCTACGAAGCGCGAGCCTTGCCGGCAGGCAAAGTAAGTCTGACAGACTACTTGCTAATCGTGCCGCAAGGACCGTCGTTTCGATTGACATAGCCGACTCCGGTATTGAATCTTTCTACGGGAAAACCTAGCCGTACAACGACATATGGCTCACGATGACTTGCGCTCATGTGACTTGGAAGTCGCCCATTGTTCGTCTGATTCCGGGTGCACGCTAGTTCTCAAAACGGTGGCTCTTGAGACAGCCTAGTAAGGCCTACCCCATGGCATTGCTACAGGCATACAAACGCCCGCAAAGGCGACGGCCGAAAGCGCGCGCACAGTTCGCAAGGGGCAGCTCAGCGGCAATGGCCAGAGCGGCCGTTTCGGGACTTCCTTCGGCCCGTCAAAGCGGCAACGCGACGGTCGGCTGTTGGCCGACTGCGGTAGTTCGAAAATCCTCGCCCGATTAACTTGAACTGGGCCTTTCAGCTGAAGTGGAAACGAACCGCCTTCGAATATGTGAAGGCTCCCACTTTGCAAGGACCTCTGCCTGTAGTTCAAACCGCCGCGAGCTCTTTTTCCAAAGCCTGCACGTCGGATTCCGTCCTGCGTCGCTTGCGATACGCTGTCTGAGCGGCGGGTGCATACGGCAATTTCATCCGCCGCTTCGATGCAGTAGCTGTCTCCGAAGCTGATACAAGGTGCCCAAGTGTCGCGGCGGCGCCCGGAGTGTGTGACTGTAGCCACTCTGTAACGACGTCATCACGCATCCAGCCCCTGACGAAGCTCGCGGTCAAGGCCAGACAGTAAAGGTCTTCGTGATAGCCCGGCGTCAGGGACTGCACCGTCTCCTGCATGTGCGTAAGACCCTTTTCCATCCCGGAAAGCAGCCTTGCGCGATGGCGGTCAGACTGCCGGCCGCGCGGATCGTCGGCGCGTTGTGATGCAGGAGTGGCTGCGAGTAACGCGCGCGCCAGATCGCCCGAACAGTTGTCCGCGCCGACCATCACCAGCGCTGCGACCAGCTGACGCGATGTGACCATCCGCCTGAGTGCAGCCTTAGTGCGGTCCGGCAACCGGTATCCAGCCAGCAGTGCGAGTGCCTCTGAACAGATGCCTGCCGGAGCCGCCCGCCCTGTGGAGGTTTTCACGGCCCGAGCGACGAATCTGGCAGGACGGGCGGTGGTCATGAATTCCTTCCGCTCAGGCGATCTCGAAGCAGTCGTGGCATCGTAACGAACCCCTGACGTCTTAGCAGCGCCACAAACGCGGGATCAGACAATAGCTCCCGGAGTACGTTTTCCAGAATGGCCATCTCCGTTCGGACGGATTCCATCCGTCTAAAATGAGTCTGCTGCCGCGCGCGTTCGAGCATGAAAACCTTTCGCGCCCTGGCTTCAGGCGTTGATTTCCGGTTCACAGGACACCGGTCGTCGTGCAACGAGGTCCGACCCTGGGCGTCCGCCGGGACGGCCAGATCCGAACTGACTGGAATCGCCCGTGCCATGGCATCTACCTCGCGACAGAACTGGGGACCGCCGGCAGCACTTCGAGCGAAACAGTGTCCGCTAGCACAAGTAGTGCTTTCAGATCGAGGCGTCGGTACGGTTCAAAATGAGACTGGCCATGACGGAACACCACGGTGTATTCGCCTGCACGGAGACTGCCGCGCGGCAGGATATGGAAATCAAGCAGTTCTATGCCCGTGCGTTCGATACGACCATAAATCAGAAAGTCGATCGCGAAGCAGTCCGGCCAACGCGCGGTCCAGTACGGCAGATGCCCCTGGATCATCCACGGACGGCGCACGACGAGTTGCATCCGTAGCGCCCCATCTACACACAGCGTGGTGGTGTGCTTTTCATACCGGACGTCGTGTCCGAGTTCGCGCAGCATTGCAGTAATACTGTCCGCGACGTGTCGTTCCATACGGCGTTCGACACATCGGTTTTCGGAGCGCTCGGGATCGAGGTCCGGCGCATAGCCGATGGCTTTATACGCTTCGTTGAGACTGCCAAACTCGCGCGCCACCTGCTCCGCCGAGGGCGCGCTGCGGTAGTGTCTCAGTAACTTCTGATTGATTTTGCCCGTGCGGCTTATGACCTTGCGCATGCCATCAATGATTTCTTCACGCGTCGGTCCGCGCCGGCTATGTGCGAGCCTTGCCTGAACCGCTACAAAGAGCCGCCTGTCAACCACAGCGGCGAACGCCCCCGGTACCCTTATCCACTCGTCATAGGGGACCTGTCGCCAAGGACTAGCGAGTTTGGATGTCGTGCGACTGTACACATTGGTACCGATGTATTTCTCATTGCGCAGGATCTGCATGACGTGCTGCCCCTGCCAGGGGCGCCCGCCCCCGTTGACGATCCCAAAGTCGTTCAGGCGTCGCGCTATGCCAGTCGCCGTGACCCGTTGCGTCGCATACCACTCGAACATCTTACGAACGATAGCCGCCTCGCCCGAGGAATCCGGGACAACGATGACACGGTCGGTCTGCACGTTCTTGTATTCGTGGCAGCCAAGTGGTTGTCGGATCTCCCTGCGGGCGTTGACGAGCATGCGACGCAGCCCGTAACCCACAGGCCCCGCAGTGTGAAATCCGCGCTGGACGTTCAGACAGTGGCCCAGAAATATCTTGCGCGACATCTCCCGACTGAATTCGCCCGCCATCGCCCGTTTCATCGCTTTCAACACTGACGAGAGTGGACTGCCGTCGTTCTCAAAGGGCTCAGCGACATAAATAATGTTCACGCCAGCACGGCGGCATGTGTACTCATAGAATGCGCTCTCATCGACATCCTGGAAACGTCCCCAGCGGCTGACGTCGTAAACAAGAACGCTGGAAAATCTGCGAGCGGGATTTTCCACATCGAGCAGCAGCTGGATCAGCGCTGGCCGGTCACGCAATGTGAGACCGCTGATGCCTGCGTCTTCGTAGTCCCGCACGATCCGTATGTTGTGTGTGGCTGCATACCGGGCAATCGCTTCGCGCTGAAAGAGCGGAGAGTACTCCTGGTGATCGGTGGACATGCGAATGTACTGCGCGGCCCGAGGCGGCGCAGCAGGGTGCGTAGAAGGCGTCCGGGCGGAGGACATGGAGGCTCGACTGACGGTAAGCTTCAGTGCTAGTGTTTTTTGCTACGAAGTCAAGATCGGCGATGACGCTCGCAGCGAGAAGCGACCGACATTATTACCCTGCGCCCGCTCCAGTCCTGCATCAAAAACATTCGCGGCGACGTTGCGCGTGGAATTACCTGGGGCCGGTAATTCGCAGGGCTACGAACGCTTAAAGCCCGGTCGCGGCTCCAATCCTGCACGGAGGTTTCATTGAACGAAGCCAAGGCAAACAAATGCACCGGGGTTCGCCTTCATGCGGCGACTGTTATCGAGGACGAGCGTCGACGTACGATCATCGTCTGTGCCAACATGCTGGACGTCGCCCAGACGAACGGCGCTTACGGGCGACTATGTGAGGTCCGTGACCCTTCGCCAGGTCTTCACGCTGCAGCTAAAGCAGCACGACACAATGCTGGCAGGATGCGGAACAACTGATGATCGAATCTACCGGATTGGACGAAGAGGCACGCGCCGAACTGCTCTGTTATCTTGCAATGGCGCAGCTTGTGGCCAGGGCGCGCAGCGGTGATTGGCTACGCACAGATCACCTCGTCGAGTCGACCCGCATCTGGCTTGCCGGAAACGGCGCGACGGCCAACTGGTCAGAGCGGGTGCAACTTGGCACTCTCTCAGAAAAGATCGCGCTCGGCTTGATAGGTCTGCCGGGCTTCGCCGACACGGAATGTCTGGCAAGGCTGTTCACCGACGGCTGGCGACTGGACTATCGATCGCCTGTTGTGCGTGGAATCTACTCAGCTTGCGTGGCCGAGCTGAACGGGGAAGCGACTTAGTCGTCGCATTGCCTTCGACCATGTAGCTATCGATGTTGACTAGCATGTCGCGCTCGCCGAATAAGAATGGCGGACGTCGCATCGGGCCGAAGCCGCCCCGCTCCTGCCATTCGCCGCGTCACGTTGCAATGGCGGCTTTGCATCGGTGAGCGGTCATTTCCCTTTCCAGCGCGCCATCAATTGCTCGGGAACGAATCTGTGAAGCGCTTCGCGCCGGAGCGGCGCTTTTCATCAGGTCGCGAAGCGCTCAATGATCATGTCGAGCAGCGTCCGCAATCGCGACAGCCGACGCAGGTCCCGATGGTAGCCAAGATAGGTATCCCGCCCCGGCGGCGCCTCGTCCATATCGATTGGCACAATGCCTGGGATGCGGTCGCCCAGCGGCCTAGGCAACACGGCGAGCCCGCTGCCCTGGCGGCAGAACTCAGCTTGCACCAGGCGGCTGTTGCTTCGCATCACAACCTGGGCCTCGGGAAGGACTCGCTTTAGCCATAGCGCGTCGGGCATCTCGGCGAACGCCGTGTCCATCGTGATCAGGCGCAGCCCGGCACCGCCGCCGGTCAAAGAGGTCGCGGCCCCGGTCGACCCATAGAGCGCGTAGGAGGTGTGCATCAGCCGCCGTGAGATGACCTCCGGCTCCTCGAATGCCTTGATCCGGAACGCTACGTCAGCTTCGCGTCGCGGCAGGCTGTACAGGCGTGCATCGCTGAGCAGTTCGATGCATACCTTCGGATGGCGCTCGCTGAACTCTGCCAGAACGGGCGCCAGCATGTAGGTGCCGAACCAGTCTGAAGACGAAAGCCGCAGCATGCCTTCCAGCTGCACGTCGGAGCCAGCAAGCCGGCGTTGAAAAGCAAGAACCTCCTCCTCCATCCGCTCGGCGTGTTCGAGGACCGCGTTGCCCTCGTCCGTCAGGACGAAACCTTCGGCAGTCCGCTGGAACAACGCGTGGCCGACGGCTGTCTCCAGTACCCGCAACCGCCTTCCCATAGTCGGCTGGGACAGGCGGAGGCTGCGCGCGGCCGCGCCGAGCGTTCCCGTGCGGGCGATAGCGAGAAAAATCCTGAGGTCACTCCAGTCCATTCGACATCCCTACAAAATTGCATGGATATTGTTCAATTTTGCTTATATCCATACAAGGGAGAATGCGCAACAATCATCAACAACTTTCTGGAGAGAACATCATGACCAAAACGATGAAAGCAGCTGTCCTGGAGGCGTATGGCACGCCGTTCCGAATCACCGACTTGCCGGTGCCGATGCCCGGGCCTGGCGAGGTGCTGGTGCGCATTGCGGCCAGCAGCGTCAATCCGCTCGATACGAAGATCCATGCCGGGGCGGCGGAGCATGCGCGCCACCCGCTGCCGGCCATTCTCGGCATTGACCTTGCCGGCTCCGTCGAAGCAGTGGGCTCCGCAGTGACCGATTTCCAGCCCGGCGATGAGGTCTACAGCATGGCCGGGGGCGTCGGCGGACTACAGGGCACGCTCGCAGAATATGCTGCAGTCGACGCGAATCTTCTGGCGGTAAAGCCGGCGAACCTTTCGATGCAGGAGGCGTCCGCGCTACCCTCCGTGGTCATCACCGCGTGGGAGGGTGTGGTTGACCGTATGGCCGTTCGAGCGGGCGACACCGTCCTGATCCAAGGCGGGGCCGGCGGCGTCGGCCATGTCGCGCTCCAACTCGCACGCGCCCTCGGGGCAGATGTATTCGCGACCGGATCCGCGCATAGCCGCGCTGTCATCGAGCGCCTCGGCGCGACCTTCATTGAGCGGACCGAACCTGTCGCCGATTATGTGCTGCGCCTGACCGGAGGGCGTGGTTTTGACCGCGTCTATGACACGGTTGGTGGTGCCGCCCTCGATGCAGCCTTCCTGGCAGTGCGGCGATTCGGCCATGTGGTCAGTTGCCTCGGTTGGGGAACCCATGCGCTGGCTCCGCTTTCCTTCAAGGAGGCAACCTATTCAGGCGTGTTCATCTTGCCGCCACTACTGTCTGGCGAGGGACGCAAGCATCATCGCGAGATCCTCGATCAGGCGCGGCACTTGATCGAATCCGGACAACTTGTACCCGTTCTGGACGACCGGCGCTTCACGTTGCACAACATGTGCGATGCATACCGCACTATCAGGGCAGGCGTGGCAAGAGGCAAACTGGTCGTCAACATCGCCTCAAACGCCTAGCTAGGCACTGGTGCGGTGCGTTACCACGCCAGTGCACGCTGCGCTGTAGCCAGATGTCTTCTGGAGAGCATCGCGGCCTTTGTGAAACTGGAATGTTGACGCCCGTTTCATATCAGATTGGAGACATTCGTTACCGAAACCGGGCGGTCCGCTCTTGGCCGCGCTCGGTCTCACGTCGGGCAGAGAGATCGGCCTAGTGGCTTGGTTACGCTAGTCGCTGAACTACGGTTCCGCATCCATCGCGTAGCTTGACTTGAGCCAACGCGCCGTTGACGAGCGACAGCTGCGGAGGGACATGCCCAATATCCATGTCATACATAACGGGGCACTGAATGTCGCCAAGCACCGATCGCAACGCATCGATATAGCTCAATTCATCGGACTCGACGCTATCCGGTGCAGCATTCCGTCCGATCAATACTCCTGACAGCCCCTCGAACCATCCACTCAAGCGCAGGCTGAGAAGAGAGCGAACCAATTCGCAGGGCTTCATCTCCGCGTTTTCCAGATAGAGGAGCGTCCCCTCGGCCAAAGATGACTGGACAAAGCATGGCACGTTGCCAAACGATGTGCCGGCGAGTCTCGAAATGGTGTCTAGGCAGCCCCCAATGAGTCGCCCGGAGAGTTCGAGATCAGACTTGCTGAGATCCAATCCCTTCCAGGTTGTCTCTTCGTCGAACAAAGGTACGACGCCGGCTCCAGCAGGCTGATCAACACCCTTGCTTTGGTGACGTTGCGAAGCTCCCTGAGAAAAGGGGGTGTCGGGCTGTACGGTAAAGACGTCCCAGATCGTGGCCGTAACTGCATCGGTATCTGCACCCCCAAGCTGCATCAGGTTGGGGCCATGCAACGTTGCCCAGCCTGCAATGGTAGTGAGCGGGAGATGCAGTGTACTAAGGTCGGAAAAGCCAGAGAACCATTTGGCTGGGGCGTCCGCCAGCGCACGGAAGTCGAGAAGCGGGAGCAACTCCATTGCGAGTTCGCCGCCCCACGGCGGCATCACCGCTGCTATTCCGGGTTCCGTGAGAAATCGCATCAACTCCGAAGCACGTTGTTCGGGCGCGGCGCTGGCGGACTTGTATTGCTGGCGAAGACATTCACCCTCGACCACCCGGTAGCCCCGCTTGAGTAACGCGTCGATTGCCCGGTCGAGGCGTGGGTACAAAGGCGCGGGCACGCCGGATGAGGGTGCAGTTATCGCGATGAGATCGCCATGAGCAAGTGGTTTAGGGAAGCGAATATTCATCGTCTTTATCTAGTTATCCAGGCATGCTCCGTTTGATCTGGCTAAATTGAAAATCATCTAGCGGACCTCCTGCCGCCGCCCTGCCGGGCGACGGGGTTAAAGTGAGTTTGCCAAAACCGCTTTAACCGGAAGGAGGTCATCATGAACTATAGCGGCATTGACCTGCATTCGAACAATAGCGTGGTGAGCGTGATCGACGAAACGGACCGCGTGGTCGCAGAAAAGCGGCTGCCGAACGACATGGCAAGGATTCTGGCGTTCCTCGCCCCGTGGCGAGCCGAGCTGGCAGGCGTCGTGGTCGAATCCACGTACAACTGGTACTGGCTTGTCGACGGCCTGCAGGCTGCCGGCTTCGTGGTCCATCTGGCCAACACCACGGCAATAAAAAAATATGATGGGCTCAAGCACAGCGGTGACGAGACCGACGCGCGCTACCTGGCCCACCTGCTGCGCCTGGGCATCCTGCCTACCGGCACCATCCTGCCGGCGAAGCACCGAGAGGTGCGTGACCTCGCCCGCAAACGCATGCAACTGGTGCGCAGCCGCACCAGCCACATCCTCGCCGTCGCGAACACAACGGCGCGTCAGTACGGCACGCGAATCACGAGCAATCAGGTCAAGAAACTGGACCAGGCCGCTGTCGACCAGTTGCATCTCCCAGACGACGTGGCGCTCGCGGTCCGCGCCAACGTCGCGGTCATCACGACGCTCTCCGCACAGATCGCCATCGTGGAAAAGCGTCTTCAGGAAAAGGTCGCGCCACACGCGGACTACGCCCTGCTGACCACGGTGCCCGGCATCGGCCAGACGCTCGCCACCGTGATCCTACTGGAAACCGGCACCATCGAACGTTTCGCCAGCGCTGGCAACTTCGCCTCCTACGCACGGTGCGTGGACAGCCAGCGCATGAGCAACGGCAAGAAGAAAGGCGAAGGCAATACCCGGAACGGAAATCCATACCTGAGCTGGGCATTCATCGAGGCGGCCAACTTCGCGATGCACTTTAGCGCCGAAGCCAGGCAGTTCTACGAGCGCAAGAAAGCCAGGACGAATTCAGTGATCGCACGCAAGGCCCTGGCCCACAAGCTCGCCCGTGCGTGTTTCCACATGCTGAAGGAGCGAAAGCCATTTGATGTGACCCGCTGCTTCGCGTAAAAGTTACGACGGCGACCGGCAAGCCCTGATCGTTGACTGGCGAAAAGCCACCCAATTGAATGGGATGTTGTGCCGCCGTCCCCGATGTGCAGCAACGCGGATCGCCTGCAACGCGAGCCAGCGCTGGATTGGTGCCGACCTTCTGGCAACCACGACTATTGTGCGAGCCCAATGGACGCGTTGCGGCACCAAAGTTCTTCTGGGGTGGCAGAGCCACCAGGGCGACAGGCAACCGATGTACGCCGATCGCTTGAGCCTGATGGGTGTCTGGCGCGATCCGTCGCAGCCATGAATCGAAGAAACGGGTGCGCTCGGCTACTGCATTCGGTCAGTGCAATCGAAATCGGCTGCTCAGGCAGTCGAAGGTGTTGTTTGCTCACTTGACACCGGGCCCGCTAATGGGTGTCGACGATTCAAGAGCCTGTGTCGAATGTCCCAAACTGGCCGACCTCAGTCCCATGCCGACCTCGATCAATCGTTGAGTGTAGCGAATATGCGAAAGGCATAGGCCGACCCCAAGCCGCCGCTGGGTTATCGGCGTTCCGACGGCCGGTGTGCGGTATGCAACGGTCGCTCAAACGGCTCCCGCGCGACGCTATGCACGAGCGAGGCCGTACCACGGTTGGAGCCGGTAGTTGTAGCCACCGTGGGAAGCCACACTGACTGGCCCGATGATTCCGACTTCATGTCCACGTACCGCCGTTTCGCCCCTTTTAAAAAATCTGACGTATACAATGGCTAGCGCGTGCTCGCCTCCCGAACCGAGCCGCACTCGCGCTCGACTGGGAGCTTGTCATCAAGTCGGCATTGGCCCACCTCCAATTTCAAACAAAAATATGGCAACACAGAGTTTCAAGATCGGCGACAGCGTCCAATTGAAATCGGGCGGACCGGAAATGACCGTTAAGTCCGTCCCGGAAGGCCCCGTCAAGTCTTACCGCTGTCAGTGGTTCGCGGGGAAGAAACTGGACGAGGGTGTATTCCCGCCGGACAGCTTGAAGGCTTACATTGCGCCGCCAGTCTCGACGCCGACACCGGTATCGAAGTAATGGACGCGCCCACCACTGCGAAGTGGATGCTTGCCGCGATAGAGCGAGAAGGTTGCATCTACCAAGACGACGTTGTTGATTACTTGGTGAGAGCAAACGCCGAGCATCTCCTGAGAGAGAACAGCGATGGGAACCCAGTCGTCGGTACCGACGTGCTTACCGCGTTTAGGCAGCTCACGGAAACCACGGTCGTCTGGGTGAAGCCGGATCGGTACTGGCGTTGGCGCGTCGCCGAGGACGAACCCGGAAGAGAGGCACGGGGATGAGGAAGGGGTCGCGAAGCCGCGACCCAAGTAGCTGCCCGCGAGTAGTTATGACAAATTTGCGTCCGGTTGGGCTACAGTGCTGGCACCCACAAAGACGGGGATCGACCATGAGAACACGGGTAACACAATTAGTGACTGCGTGCTGACAGAATGACTATCCTGATACTCATTATGTGCAGTGGACTAGACTAAATCTGACAGTGGTCGGTTTCTCGTGCTGATGCGCGTTGGCGCGGAGGGCGTAGCCCGAAGCGGTGACGCGCGCGGCGAACCGCAAGGAGTCCACCATGACTCAGGAACAGAAAGTCATTCGCGCCAAGGTCGGCATGCTCGAGTTGGCCCGGCAGCTAGGCAATGTCAGCCAGGCGTGCCGCGTAATGGGATATTCCCGCGACAGCTTCTACCGTTTTAAGGAACTGTACGATAGGGGTGGCGAAGCCGCGCTGCAGGAAATCTCCCACCATCGTCCGTTACCGAAGAACCGCGTGGATCCGCAGGTCGAGGCAGCGGTGGTAGAACTGGCTCTGGAACTGCCTGCCCACGGCCAGATCCGTATTGCCAACGAGGTACTCAAGCGCCATGCCCTGAGCGTCTCGCCGCAGGGTGTGCGCAGCATCTGGCTACGTCACGACCTCGAGACCATGAACAAGCGCCTGAAGGCGCTGGAGGCGAAGTCCGCCCAGGAAGGACTGGTGCTGACCGAATCGCAACTCACCGCGCTTGAACGTGCCAAACTGGAAAAGGAAACGCACGGTGAATTCGAATCGGAATGCCCCGGCTATTGCGGCGCCCAGGACACCTTCTATGTCGGCACGCTCAAGGGCGTGGGCCGCGTCTACCAGCAGACCTTCGTCGACACCTACTCGAAGGTGGCGTTCGCCAAACTCTACGACCGCAAGACGCCGCTGCCGGCAGCCGATTTGCTCAACGATCGCGTTGTACCGTTCTTCGATAGCTACGGCATTCCGCTCTCGCGCGTGCTGACCGATCGGGGCACCGAATACTGCGGCAACCCCGAGCACCACGAATACGAGCTCTATCTGGCCGTCGAGAACATCGATCACACCCGCACCAAAGCCCGTTCGCCGCAGACCAACGGCATTGTCGAGCGGCTTCACAAGACCATGCTCAACGAGTTCTATCGCATCGCCTTCCGTAGGAAGATCTACGACTCGATCCCGGCATTACAGACCGATCTGGATGCATGGCTTGACCAGTACAACAATGAGCGCGAACATCAGGGACGATGGTGCTATGGCAAGACACCCATGCGAACCTTCCTTGATTCGCTCGAGCTCGCCAGGGAGAAACTGATCCCTCACTAAAACGCCTTCCTTCTTTACTCGCCCGACTACCTGTCAGGTGCAGTCCAGGCTAATACACATTATGAGCGCGGTCGTGCTGTACGCGCTATACACCAAAGCCAAGGCCCAGCAACCGGCACCGGAGCCAGTACAAGCGCCTAAAGCCGCCCCCGTCGAAGTGCTGACACCCGCGTTCGAAGATGAAACAGTGAGCGGTAAATCTAGCGATGTTAAGACGTTCAACGTCGAGATTAAAAACTGTAACGATAGCGTGATCTGCACGGCTGTTGTGGAATGCCCGGAAAATACCTACCCGTCGCGCCGTTTCGGTATGGCTGTACAGTGGGCATACGATAACAAGGTCGATTTGAGGGGCGCAAATCTGAAAGACGGGGATTTGCAAGGGCTGCACCTCGCCGGTATTGATCTGTCAAACGCTGATCTTCGCTGGACTATGTTTGATCGTGCGAACGTTCGCGGCGCTAACTTCAGTCGTGCAGACATGCGCGAATGCGGGCTAAACACTACTGATTGCAGTCACGCAGACTTTACTCGTGCTGATCTTCGCGGCGCTTATATGTCAGAAACTAAGTTCATGCTCGCGAACTTGGCGGGCGCTGATCTACGCGATACGCGTGCGGAATACCTGGACAAACGCGGCGCGAACCTCGATAACGCACTTTTCGATCATTATCATTGAAGATGAAAACCCGCTTTCGTGACATTCCTATCGGTTCCGAATTTACATTGACCCTAAAGATAATTTCAGGAAGGGTTGACTACAGCCTCTAACCCAAGCCGTCGCTCTACGTCCGAAGTGAGAAATGCGGCTAGGTGCGAATCGCTTTTACAGACTATAGCCCGCTGTCGCAGCCGTCGCTGCGAATTGCGACTGAACGGCCGTTTTCTGAGCGCTGCGGCCGTCCGAATAACCAGGCGATGGGATAGTTGAGTGACTCTTTGTGGCCGATTGTCGCCGAATGCGGAACGTTGTTTCCAGGTTGCCGGAGACGACCAGCACGAAATCGACAAACTGAAAGTGACGCAGGCATACGTGTGCACCGTTCGCCCGGCGACTCCTGGTTGCCTTGCCCTTAAGCATTGGGCACAGAGCAGACTGCGGCAAAATAGGGCAACCTAGCGGCGCTTCTGGTGTGCCATCGCAATCTGCAAGGCGGCACGGTCGACGGGATCGTCCGGATCGTAATCGAACGCCTCCGCTCCGCCGGTCAATCTCGGCGGCGCCTTGCCGAATTTCCCTTTCCCGCCGATCGGGCCAATGCGAAACATCTCCGCCTCGGCAAGTGAGCATGCACTGAGCAGTGGTGCTGCGTCGCCAGTCAGCCGCCCAAACTCAGCGCGGCGCGCGGCGCGCGCGGTTTGAGCGAGCAGTGTATTCAGGCAGGCCAAGGTTCGCCGGCCATGCTGAACCTCGAGGATCAGCCGCCAGATAACTTCGTTTTCCTTGTACAGCCGATACCACTCGCGCAGATCGGCGAGTGTCGGTGGGATGGACGGAGGGAGTGTCACAAGCAGGCAGGCCCAATTTGTCGACGCCGAATTTGGCTACGCGACTTCGGGACCAAACTTGCGGTAAACATAGCAACGCATGGCAGCCTCAGACGTCGTGTCTCCGAGGCAATAAGCATCCTCTGAAGAAGGCAGGCGACGACCGTCTGCTTCTCCGACACAAGCAATCGCCAGATTACCCAGCTCCGCGTCGCAGATAGATCCGACATATATTCTCTCGCGGTCAATGATTGGCTGTGCGAGCGCCAAATCTGACGAAAACTTCAGTGCTGGTTCGCCCCGGGTTGGCATCTTCAAATCAGAAACGCCCTCGGCGCGGGCGACCCAGTAATCGAGCCAAGCCCCTTTTAAATCGGCTACGTACATCGCTCCCTCCTTCGCGGAAGCTCGCAAAACACTGTATGAATGCACAGTAGTATATCCAGGATTTTTGCGTTTGCATCTGGCACTATCATTGGAAGGTTCGAGGGAGGTGTCTATGTGCTACTCAGCCCAGATTGAGGCGGACTACAAGAAGTACGTGAAGATGTTCTGCGCCACCATGAGTATCCGGGAGTTTGCGGAGTTGTACTGGGAACATGGCGGCCGGAATCTGAAGGCCCCGCTGGCAATGGAAGTGGCGTTTTCGGGCGCGCAGACTGATGACGAGCGTCGCATCGAGGCACTGATTGCTGAAAACAACGCCTTGCGGGCGACAAAGCTCGAACAGGAGGTTTTCGAGCAACGCACGCGACTTGCCAGCGCGGAGCGAATTCTGGAAACGAAGGCGACCAAAGCGGCTGTCGAAAGCAAGCGCATTGCCTCCAACAAGATCGACACTGCAGTGCGCCGGATCGCAGACCTGAAGCGCACCACCTTGAAAGATGCCGATTCTCGGATCTATCCGGGCTGGTATGCGCCAGTCATGGTCGTTCTGGACGGTCGGCGCGTCGTTGTCCCGATGCGTTACCGGTGCCGTTTACCAGGTTGGACCGAGGAGATGGAGAAAGAAAAGCCGGGGACATACAACGCGCGGAGAAACAACCTGCGGCGGGTATGGGGGAAGCTATTTGGGCACAACCACGGCATCATGGTCGTCAATCGTTTCTACGAGAACGTTGATCAAAGCGGGAAGAAAGTCGTTTTGCAATTCGATCCGACACCGCCGCAACAGATGCTGGTCGCCTGCCTATGGTCACGCACGCCAATACCCGACGAACCCGATCTTTGGTCATTTGCAGCGATCACTGACGAGCCGCCGCCAGAAGTCGCGGCCGCCGGTCACGATCGCTGCATTGTCCCGATCAAGCCGGAGAATGTCGATGCGTGGCTCAATCCGAATCCGTGCGATCTGGCGGCACAATACAACATACTCGACGACCGCGAGCGGCCGTACTACCAACATAAGATGGCGGCATGACTAGGTGACCTCGTCGCGCGTTCGGCAGGCCATTTCCAAAATGAAAAGAACCCGCTCGAGTGGGCTCTTTCTTGTTGCTGAAAATTTGCTAAAGCCCTGTGCGTTCAATCTCGCGGCTTCTGGCCTACCCTTCCCCCTAAATGATCGCCGTTTCAGCGTATCGGTTGAAGTGCCTTTGAACGGCTCAGTTCGACCCTCAACGGTCTGTTGGCCAAACGCGAGACGAGCGACTGCATTCGAAGTCTTTGGGACGTCCCCGCGTCGCAGCCCGTCACAAATGGACGGCAACAGAGCCACCGCCCTAAAGCCTTCGATTCTGGATAAGAGGACGCCGACAGGTACGCGTGACCAAGAAGACACGACGGCCAGTGCGACCATCGGCGGCCGCGCTAGCGAAGATACATGGACGGCCTACGTCAGGAAGTCGAAGCCAGCGAGTCGTAAGCGATACGGCTTCGCCTCGTCATCTACCCCAAATAGTCGCCGCTCTAAAGACCTCGAAAAGTGGCAGATAGTATGAGGTTAGCCTTCCACAAATATGCGTGACGGACGCCAGCATTTTCAATGCGGCTGGCGAATCCGTCCATTGGAGGGAAGGTACACATGGTGGCATCTTTGCTCGAAGCGTCGCGCGCTCACCCGCTCAGTTCAGAGGTCGAGATAGCGTATCAGGCATCACTGGCAAAACCTGTCGTAGATGCTCTAGTACCGAAGAAGGCGCGGTCACCGTGTATTGGTTTCGTGGGAGAGGCTGCTCTTCTACCACTGCGGCCTTTTGCGCAGGAGTAAGCACATCGGATGGCTTGGAGATTCCATCTGGAATGCTGACGATCGCTCGTTGGGGCGCGTCGGCTTCGGACGCAGCATTAGCGATTTGCGGCAAATCTCTCGGTTTTGCTGGCGCGGCAGCAACGGGCACCTGCCGCATGTTGTTCAGGGCGATTTTGGCATCAAGCAGTCGAACTTTCGCACCTGTGTCTGGATCTGTAAGAGTGGGTGCATTTCGCGTTAATGCCGTTTCAATGCGGTCTGCACTCGCTTGAGGATATGCGGACCTCAGGAGTGCAATGGTTCCAGAAACCAACGGTGCGGACATTGAAGTTCCGTCAAGTGAGTGATAGCCTCCGCCCTTACCAATAGGCCAAGTCGACTTGACTGCAACACCAGGCGCCACGAGCGTTAGGAAACTAGCGCGGTCAGAAAATGCTGTCGCTATTCCCGAGTCCCCAATAGTTGCGCCGACGCTGACGGTTGAAGATATGCATGCCGGACTTTCAGTTGCGTCATCGAATCCATCGTTACCCGCCGCAACTACGGTCAAGATGCCGATCTTACGGAGATCATCAATCTCTTTTTTCATTGCGTCATCATCGCATGTCTTCTGATGTTTATCTCCCGCGCCCGCGCTAATGTTAACCGACGCAACGTTGCGGTTCTGCGCAATAGAGTATATATAATCAAGCGCGGCGATTTGGTCGGATTCCCATGAAGCTATGCACGGAGCGTGTCCGTTGCAAACTCTTTGATCGCTTATGCGAGAAAATATCTGGACTGAGACAATATTAGCACCGGGCGCAACCCCGACGATAGGCTTGCCATCCAGTGTGGACGGCCCGCTCGCCGCGATACCTGCGACGTGAGTTCCATGCTCACAGCCGTCAAGATTCAGTGGGCACGGTATACCTGTGTCCGTCCCGATCTGAGCATGCTCCTTATTGGGACAAAGACTGGAAGACGACAGATCATCCACTGTCGAGGAGAAGCATGCTTCAGCCACAATTTTTCCTGACAGAGCAGGATGTGTCTTATCGACACCGCTATCCAGAATTGCCACGGCGTATCCCTGCCCCGAAAGTTTTTCCTTCTGGAGGACATCTGCTTCGATAATCGGAACGGCGTTCTGCAGCAAGGGTTTCGATAAACGGTCAAGGTAGACAGAATCAATCGATGAATTGCCTGACACGCTCGCGACATTTCCAGATTTTACGGTAACGGATATAAGATTCTTGGAAATAGCGTGTGCATCAATAACTTCGCTGTTCGCTATCGTTTTCAGGGCAAGTGTCGTTGCGACCTCGCGCGAATGACTAGGTGTTTGTTCGGGCTTAAGCCGAACTATCAAGCGAACCGGACCTGATTCTGTTGCTGTCACAGCCGACGCGGATATGGGCGAAGCTTCATTCCCTATAGTCTCGGCCCCGCATTGCGACCAGATTGCAACACCGGTTATCAACAACAGAATACAACCATTAACGCGCATCTCGCCCACCTACATGTGTAGGAAATCTAAGCCAATCGGGTTGGTGCTAAGCACACAGTAGCTACCAGGCTTGCAGCAACAAGTTACCGTCTAAAGCTTGAGAAAACGCTAAGCGCGATGCGCGAGATTTTGTGAGTTGTAGGATAGGAATCTTTCAAATACAAGCGATGTTGCTTGGTAAGGTCTCAGGATAAGGGATGGATCAAAGCAGCAACTCCGTAACAACTTAACGTACCAGAACGCGCAAGAAATGGGTGCTCGACTTTTCCCCGCCCACAGGAGGGATTCAAACGTCAAGTTAGCCACACGGTTGTTTGAAGCCGCCCTGGCGGGTGACTTCAAAGCATCAGCAAAAGAGGTTCGAATGCAATGTATGTGGGCTATCGCACACTAAAATCCTTTCCTTGTTGCGGGTACGAAACATGGTGCGTAGTCTCAAAGAGACTAACTTCCGATAGGAAGTTATCAACAGATGACCCCGAATTCAAAATGGCGAGTGGAACAAGTGAGGACATCGTGAAACCCAAGGCCCTCATCAGTTTCTGCGCGGCAATTCTCATGGCTACAAGTAGCGGATGTGGCTCACCCAAAGCCGAGGACACGGACCTTGCTAAAACGTGGGCCAAAAAGCTCGCTCCGTATGACTTGGTAACGCTCTTTCCGCCGCGTACGATGGTACAACCCGGCGACGTCTATCTCATTTGTTCTGATCCAGGTGATGATGTAAAACCCTCCGAAAGATTTCAGTCAATCTTCATTATGTCGCTGCAAGGTTTTAGCGACGAAATGGAAAAATTTTTCAAATCACGTATGGTTCTGCCGATAGCAACAAACTCACCGGCAAGTGACGCTGCTGTTCTTGGGAGTGTTACGGTTCCTACAGGAATTCAGAAAACCAGCTCGGTCTGGACGGCGCTGGGATTCGCGAGTTTCCCAGAACTATTTCAGGCGGAAGGCTCTGTTACCACTGCGGGGGCGGCAGCGCCCACCGGCTTCGCGATCTTCGGACTCGGTGGTCAACATAAATCGCTGTCAACCTACGTTCTGTCCATGCCGGCGACAGAATGGGCAGGCCTTCCATGGGACACAGCTCAGCAACTTGCATCTGCGGACATCATCGATCTTGAGCATGCCCACAAATTAGACGGAGTGAAAGCCCTTTATAAGCGGCTAGTCGATACTTACACAGCAGAATGCGGAAAAGTTCGGCTGACTTACGTGTCAGAAGTTTATTACACGCGCCATCTAACATTGTCGTACGGCACTGACAAATCGTCTGCTATTAACGCGCAAGCTAGACTTTACATGAATGCTAATCAAGCACGATATAACGTCCAGCAGGCCGCATCGGCAACTGCAGCAGCCTCGGCGGCGGCCCCGGCATCCGGCGCGAGTAATGCGGCCGTTAACCAGGTTAATGCAAATCTCGATGCAGCGCAGGCAGGCGCTCTCGCAGCTGGAGATCTTGGCTTCCCGGGGGCTCACATCTCTTCTGCGTATGCAGAATCGGACGGCGTATCGTTCGATTACATATTCGCCTCGCCAGTTGCAGTGGGAGTTCGTCTGGGAGACATTACTTACGCCTCCGATGGGATAACCCTAATGATAGACGCGTCGATGCCTCCCATCTCGGCGCGCAAGGTCTCCTTGCCATTAAGTAAAGGTAGCGGCATACCGTAAATGCAGTAGAGACCCTGGCGAAACATTGAGGCAGTCATTTGACATTGTACGAACCATGCTGGCGGACTAAGTTTTATGAGATGTAACTTAATGCTATTGACACCGATGCTGGACGCTCTCCGTGACCGCATCATCAGAACTGCCACATCTCGATCGCACACAGCCATGCGCGCGCCATAGCGCCAGCAGAGTCTCGTCAGGATTTCTGCGAAATCTCTGGCCAACATCCTGGACGCAATTTAGATTCAGCACGTATCTGTCGTGTAAGTCTTTCTATTCGCGTTGTCACCAACTCCGAAGGTGACACTGCGTCCCAAGAACGTAAAGTCTGTTGTGGAAAATGGGTCGAAATTGTTGGTAGATACGTTATCGATATACATAGGTAGTTAGTCCGACCGACCGAACAGCAGGATCGGAAGGCGAGATCGTGAGACGTACCGGAGTCGAGTGATGAGCGGCCCACCCTTAAGACTCGAAATTGCGATCTGTGGGTTGGCGTGGAGTGGCCGGTATTGGTCGGTCTCTATTTCATGCACACCGCATACCGAGCAGGCGGTCACGGACTCGGGCGGTCGGCTGCACACGACCCATTCAGGTCCTGCGACGCCGCACCTGCTCAGCGACTGGTTTCCGGATGACGCAGTCGCTCTCCATTTCTGCGATTGAACCAGGAATCAACGCGGTCCCTTATCCTTTTCGTTTGTCACCGCGAAGCATCACCGCTCCCCTTTATTGCCGATGGTTGTTGATTTACTAGCGTGCGGGGTCGCGCACTCAAACGACCGGCCTGTTTTGCTCTATCTGCCAATCGGAGATTACCTTTGCCTCTATCACACGCAGACTATCATCCGGTTCAACCTCTCTCGATATCTGAGATTCGATCTCGTATTTCAACGGTGGGTTTTCGGTGTAAGCATCGATCAGGTCCCTACCCTTTACCACCCTGACATTGGTGATCTTAAGTAGTATTTGATTAGCGGCCTGGTTCGCCCCCTTGTCAACGCCAATGACATCCGTTGGCTTCAAATATCCATACTTTCCATCCACATCGTAAATCGTGAATTCACCGTGATAGGAATTCTGAAGCATCGTTCGTGTTCGGTCTTCAAGCGCAACGGACTTATCTTCGTGCACCACACCGAAGGTTGGCTCTTTGAATTTTTCTGGAAACACCTTCACTCGTTTGAAGCCATTGGCGTATTCGTGATGGTGTTCATTAAACTCCAACCGTTCGAAGACCCCCCAGAATGGCCGTCGCTCGCCTTGGAAATCAACAAATATGTGAGGGCAGTTAAATGCTCCGTCGCCCTTGTCATCGATGAAACCCATCGAATCGAATCTCACCAGGCCGCATCTCGTTAGCATAATCCTGTTGGCACGCGGAAGTTGTTCCCAAAACCCTTTCACTGCAAGCTCTTTTTGTTCGTCATCGCTTTCGCGTCGGCGTTCATCACGACTGTCAACAGGCACGGCGAGATTCACAGCTTCACTGTAGTCCAGTTCACCCCTTACCCTATCAAGGTAGGCATAGTAATTCGAGATTGCAACGACGAGGCCAAGAGGATGATATTCAACTGCATCGAACATTTTCCATCTGGGACGCTTCTCAAAGTCCCCATAACTCTCTTGGAATGGATATTGGTCGTCGTTAAGGTCGCGCAGCAGTATAGGCCTGTGCCTAGGCTCATCCCCTAGGACTCGAAGCAACTTGTTCTTTGCCGCGACAGTCGAACGTATCGTGGTCGCTCTAGATCGCCTACGCGAGACCAGCGAAATGCCAAAAAATGCAAACAGAATGTGATCGTTCTTCGGCTGATAGAGCATATCTTCAAGTTCAGCCGCGCCCCATAGATAGAACTCCATTATTCCTCTACTTCGCAATTCCTCCCTGAACTTGTCGTGCGCCGCCTTCGAAAAATGAGTTGGTGCAGCAAGTATGTATCCGTACGGAGGGTTCTCGGACTTCACCCCGTCCTTGATGATTGTTTGAACCCTTGTTGGCCCCAAGTTCTTCTCGCGTTTGCACTGGATCATCCACAAGTTGCCCTCCATCGGATGAGGAGCTTCTTCGTCAATGTCCTCCTCGCTAACTGCAACTTCCCGTGGCTGCTGCGCCTCATATGCCCGCACGTCGAAACCATCGTCGGCTCCGCCACGACCAGTGGACTCGATCGACTGCCACTGCTTCATGTCATAGACGAGTTGACGAATCAAATCCTCAAATCGATGTGGGTCAAGATCCTCGAAGTGAATGGAACCAAACGTCCGCGTAACGTGGGGCTTTGCCATGGAAACGTCCTGGTGGTCTGGTTCAGTGGGCGTCATTCGAACTTCTGCATCGCGTCAGTGGAGACTAGCGATCAAAGAAGCGTTCCAGCTTTTTGTATTCGAGGTTGTCGTGCTCACCAAATGTCTCTTGCAGAGAGCGTTCGGAGGCTCCGATCAAGCCGATCTGAAAAAGACGCTCAAGATTGGACTTGCCACCGTTCGCCTCAACAGATTTGGCCATCTTTCGGCCTTGATCCGCTCCAGACGGCGATACGTTGAAGAATTTCAACCCGTGCTCGAAGACTGCTCGCTCGATAGCCGCGTTGATATGGTCATCTCGATAGCCATAGCCAATTACCATGAGCCGTGCGCTGTTATGTGCCATGTGTACTGCGAATTGCTCCTGATACCAGCGCAGCACAGGTGAAAGGCCGATTTCATGTGCTTTGTTTCCACCCATGATCAACATCGACTCGCCGTGGTCGGCACCCGCATGCCAGTTCGATGAGCCGTGCAGTTTAAAATACGGCTGACTGCCTCGGACAATACCAAAATCAGCTTCGTTCCTCGGCTCCCACGCTGCTGCCCATCGGCTCACCATCGGCGGCAGATTCGGGTTGACCGGTTTCATACCCGGTATATCACTACCGTTAACCCGTCTGTTTGACAAGACTGAGACATCCAGTTCGAGATATTGCTCCTCAAGCAACAAATCTTGATTCAGCGTGAAGATTGCATCGAACCGTGCCAAGAATCGGCGGACACTCTTGCCAGCATGGTTCACTGGTTCGAAGTTTACAAACCGACGGAAGCTATAGTTCATGTCACCAAACATCGCGGCCACAGCTCGATTGAGGGCTGCAAGCTGTTCGCCATACCTCGCCGGTTTTTGGTTTGCCCGCTCCTTCAGTATAGCGAGAGCCTGCTCAAATCCGCCTTCTTGTTGACTTTCCCAAAGTAACGTTTTCAGGTCTTCGCTTGCTTTAACTTCCGGACAGCCTAACAAATAGGTGAACGCTTCTGACGCGAGCCAACCACCCCAGTTGCGACTAAACCCAGCACCCAGCATCAATAAGTTCATCGCGCGGTTCCCCTTCGTAGGTTCATCGTGGAGCGCCCAAAAAAAGCAGCAGCTAGTCTACAACGAGTCGGCAACATCGCGTGCCATGCCATGCCATGCCATGCCGAGCCGCGACGATGGGGGGCGCGCCTTTGTGCGCTGCTGCGTAGCAACGGCCACTCGAATGTCTGTAGAACCCATGCCTCGAGCGACTGGAGCTGGCCGTCCTTTGCCTGCCGACGGCCGTCGGCAGGCAAAGGACGGCAACTGGAACCGAGCCCACTTCGACGATAACTTCCTGGGATCCAACGGTCGACCGCGCCTTCGCGGTGGCAAAGTCCCCGGACGATCGCAAATTGCCACTAGAGGCTGCGCAGTGCCTTAACGTGGAGTACGCTCACCAGAAAAACCAAGATATCTCGCCTGCTCCTACCGACGATTGGCGGATACCTTGAAAGGGGCATACCATGCAGACGGAACTGCTGGATCTGATCAAAGGATAGAGACGTCGCGGTGATAAATTGCTGAGGCTGTGTTGGATACGCGATACAGGCGCATGCATTCGGTTGCCTCAGCGCGCAGTTGCCGACGCAACTGGGCGACCACGGGCAGACGTTTCAAATTAACTATGAACTCTCATATTTCGGGTTTGACCGCCTTCGTGTTCGCTGGCGGTGGCAGCCTTGGCGCGATCGAGGTTGGCATGCTGCGCGAACTGCTAGAACGCGGTGAGTATCCGGGCTGCGTGGTGGGCGCCTCGGCAGGCGCTATCAACGCAGCATATTTCGCCGGGCAACCGGACGGCGGTGGCGTTGCAATGCTCGAAGCGCTCTGGTGCAAGATCCGGCGGCAGGACATCATGCCTTTTTCAATGCTCGGACTGCTCGCGATGATCCTGCGCAGTCGTGCGCACCTCGTCGAGGCGAACGCGTTGCGTCAGCTGCTGGAGAAGCATCTGTCGTATCAGCGGATCGAGCAGGCGACCTTGCCCCTTCACATTGCCGCGACCGATATGCTTACCGGAGGCGAAATTGTTCTTTCTACCGGTCCTGTGGTGAACGCCGTTCTGGCGAGCGCAGCAATCCCCGGGGTGTTCCCGCCGGTGCGAATTGACGGCGTGGATCTTATCGATGGCGGCGTCGCCAACAATACGCCGATCTCGGTGGCGGTCTCGCTTGGTGCAACGCGTATCATTGTGCTGCCGGCCGGCTTCGCGTGTGCGTTGCAAGCACCGCCCCGTAGCGTGATCGCGCAGGCTATGCATGCGTTGACGCTCGTCATTGCACGGCAGCTCGTGCGCGACCTTGAGTTCTATTCGACGCGCGCGCAGATCTATGTCGTTCCGCCGTTGTGTCCACTCGATGTCTCGCCTTACGACTATACGCAATGCGCGCAACTGATCGACCGAGCTGCGCAGAAGACGCGTGTATGGCTCAGCGATGGTGGCCTCGAGCGCGCTTTGATTCCCGGTGAGCTGCGCGAGCATGAGCACGCCGTGCGTTAATGGTGCGAACAAAAAAACGGCCAAGCCACTTTGTGGCAAGTGCCAGCAATCCGACGAGCATGACTGGCTGCCAATGGTCCGTCTGAAACCACGGGCGAACGGCTGGAAGTGGCCGATCTCGGCCTGACGACAACCGGCTCTGATCGACCCAAACCGGCCAGCCACCCTCGGCGATACCGAACGTCACGTTTGTGCACTAAACGATCACCGCCGCTACGGTGAGGGCAAATAGCTTTTCGTCCTTCCAGCCGAGATGCTGGCAACGTGCTGCGTCGAGGATCGGAGATATTACGTTGTCGCGGCTAGCGAGCCGACTTCTTCCTCACCAGATCGACAAAGTTTTGGGCTGTGGGCGAAATCCCGCTCACTCGATGTGCCAAGCCGAGACTTGCCGTTAGTTGCCCGCCCTGAATCGCCAGATAACGAACGTCTTCCGCCCGGCTTTTGCGCATGCAGGACGGCACGATTGAAATGCCCAGGCCGCCAGCGACCAGATTGATCGTCGACGAAATTTGCGGGGCAAACTGCACGACCTTCGGACTAAACCCAGCTGCTTCGCACGCTGACAGTACCTTCTCTGGCAGTCCGGAGCGCGTGGTCCGCGCGTAAAGCACGAACAGTTCGTCGCGTAATTCGACGAGCCGCACAGACTTGCGCTTGCCGAGCAGATGACCCTTGGGAACTGCGACCACCATCGGCTCTGTCGACATCAGCAGAAACGCAATTGCGTCATCCTCGTCGACGGGCGGACGAACGAAGGCCAGATCGATGCGTCCTTGCCTCAAGGTGTCCATCAACGGCCCTGTGCGATGTTCTTCCAGTGAAATTTCGATGTACGGATAGAGGCTGCGGAACTCGTGCAGCGCCCACGTCACCTCTTCGCGATACGACGCCGACTCGGTAAAGCCGATAGCCAGGCGCCCGACTTTCCCCTGCGCGCTCAGTTGGCATCGCAGCCCGGCTTTCTTGACCTGTTCGAGTATCGCGCGTGCCTCCTCCAGATAAACCTTGCCCGGCACCGTGAGACTCACACGCCCCGGCTGGCGGTCGAACAGTTGCACACCCAGATCACGTTCGAGCGCTTTGATCTGCGACGTCAACGGCGGCTGTGCAATGCCGATGCGCTGCGCCGCGCGCGTGAAGTGCAATTCCTCTGCGACCACGACGAAGTACCGCAAGTGCCTGAGGTCCATACATTAAACGTATCGTGACTTAGACTTCAATATATTAGACGCGATATCCGAGATTGCATAGACTCGGTTCATCCTTTAGCCCCTGCGCTGCTTGCCCTGTAATTGCAAACCGTACTGTCATGCCAACGCGACGATCTCGTCACGGCTGGCCAACGGTCCGGATTGTTTGACGATTCTCACCCAGACATGAACTTTCAATCCCACGACGCCCTCAAACCGTTTCTCGCAGACGGCCTCCCTGCGAGCCAGTTCTATTCTTTGGCTGTGCTTGAAGAGCAAGGTTTCGGCAAGATCTCGCGATTGCCACACTCGGTCCGCATCATCCTAGAAGCGCTTTTGCGCAATCTCGATGGCGTCAGCGTGCAGGAGCACCATCTGCGCAAGCTGGCCGCATGGCAGCCAAACGCACCGCGAGATGCGGAAGTGCCGTTCGTCGTCGCACGCATCGTCGCACCTGACTCATCCGGTGTGCCATTGCTCGCGGATCTCGCCGCGATGCGCGAGGCGGCTGCGAAGTTCGGCGTCGATCCCGCCGATATCGAGCCGCAGATTCCCGTCGATCTCGTGGTCGATCATTCGATTTCCGTCGAACATGCGGGAAGTGTCGACGCGCTGCCCAAAAACATGCGGATCGAGTATCAGCGTAACGCCGAGCGCTATGCGTTTCTTAAATGGGCAGGCAAAGCATTCAAGTCGTTCCGGATCTATCCGCCTGGCACGGGCATCACCCATCAGGTCAATCTTGAATGGCTCGCGCGCGGCGTCCATCAAAGGAACGGGGTCACGTACTTCGATTCGCTCGTAGGCACCGACAGTCACACGCCGATGATCAACGGAATCGGTGTAATTGGTTGGGGAGTAGGCGGTATCGAAGCGGAAGCGGCCATGCTTGGCCAGCCTGTCACGTTAGTCGTTCCGGACGTTATCGGCGTGGAACTCATCGGTACGCCCGGTCCCGGCATTATGGCGACCGATATCGTCCTGACCGTCGTCGAAGCGTTGCGCGCCCGGAAGGTCGTCGGGAAATTCGTCGAGTTCTTCGGCGAGGGCGCAGCGGGCCTCCCGGCGCCCGATCGGTCGACGATCGCAAACATGGCACCTGAATATGGAGCGACCGTCGCATTCTTCACCGTCGACGAGAAGACGCTAGACTTTTTGAAGTCCGTCGGCCGAAACGAAGCCGAGCTTACCGCTCTGAAAAGCTATTTCGAGGCCCAACACATGTTCGGCATCCCGAGTCGGGGTGATATCGACTACACGGATACGGTGACGATAGACTTGTCCACGGTCGTGCCAAGCGTCGCAGGACCGTCGCGTCCACAGGACCGCATTGCGTTATCGACGCTGAAGAGCAAGGTTCGCGACATGCTACCGTCGACCGCCCGCAAAGTCGGCAAACTGAATCACGGAGACATCGTGCTTGCTGCGATCACGTCGTGCACCAACACGTCCAACTCCAATCTGATGCTGGCGGCCGGCATTCTTGCAAAAAAGGCCGTTGCATATGGCCTGAAGACTGCGCCTCATGTGAAGACGTCTTTTACGCCTGGTTCGCGAGTGGTAAGCGCATATCTGAGGGCAGCCAGTCTGGAACAATATCTCGACGCGCTCGGCTTTCAGGTCGCAGGCTATGGCTGCGCCACGTGCATGGGGAACTCGGGCCCGCTGGCGCCGGAAATACTCGAACAGATCGACGCTCGCAATTTGAAGGTTGCGGCTGTGCTATCCGGCAACCGCAACTTTGAAGCGCGCATTCATCAGTCGATCAAGGCCAACTTTCTGATGAGTCCGCCACTGGTCGTCGCGTTCGCAATTGCCGGCCGCAGTGATTTTGATCCTGAAAGCGAGCCGCTGGGCCAAGGCGCGAATGGCGAATACGTGTATCTGCGTGATGTGTGGCCCACATCTGCTGAGCTTGCCGCTGTTTCACCGTATGCCCAGAACCCTCGCAATGTGCCAGATATCTATCGGACCACTGCGGAAGCGGAACTGTGGGATGCCCTGCCCGCGCCGGAAGGCGACGTGTTCACATGGACTGCCGGTTCGACGTATCTCAGACGTCCGCCGTTTTTCGATGGCGTAAAGCCTGATCTGCCGCACCTACCGGGCATCCGGGGCGCGCGGGCGCTTGCGATCCTCGGCGATTCCGTGACAACCGATCACATAAACCCAGGCGGCGCCATTCCACCGGAATCCGAGTCGGGAAAATTTCTCCAGTTCCTCGGCGTCGCACCGCGCGACTTCAACAGTTACATTTCGCGCCGTGCCCACGATCAGGTGATGGTACGCAGCAGCTTCGCCAATGTCCGTCTGCGCAATTCGATGGTTGAAGGCGAGGAAGGAAGCGTCACGCGGCATCAACCGGGTGGCCAGCGCATGAGCATTTTCGAGGCGGCGACGCGCTATTCCTTGGACGGCGTGCCCATGATCGTGTTCGCCGGGGAAGAATATGGCAATGGATCCAGCCGTGACTGGGCCGCAAAAGGTCCGCGCCTGCTCGGCGTGCGCGCCGTGATTGCGCGGAGTTTCGAGCGCATTCATCGCAGCAATCTGGTTGGCATGGGCATTTTGCCTCTCGAATTTCCAGACGGCGTGAGCGCGCAAACACTGCATCTGTCCGGAGACGAGAGGTTCGATGTGTGCGCCGACATGAATGCCCTACGCGCGCGGCAAACTGTCGAACTGGTGATTCACCGAAGCAACGGCGAAACCGAAACCGTGTCGCTGCTGGTGCGTCTCGATTCGGCGATTGAAGAAACCTACTTCCGGCATGGCGGGATTCTCCCCTTCGTCCTGCGTGAACGACTGACGCGGTTCGTCAGTGACCTGCAGGCTACCTAGCCCTGCCATCTCCGCATGCCACTGGCCGACACACGTCGGCCAGTGGCAGATCGTACGCTTTATCCAGAAAACAAGCATGGCCTACATGCAGGAGACGTCATGACATCCGCAACAGACACCCGTGCCGCGCGCGACGTGGCCGACAGCACCCATCGCATCGACTCGCCCGGTCGCCCGCGAATCCGCTCAATCGCCGGTGGCCTGGGTGGCAATCTGATCGAATGGTACGACTTCCTCACCTACAGCATTTTTTCGATCTACTTCGCGAAGTCGTTCTTTCCCAGCGACCAGCCGACAGTCCAACTCATGAACACAGCCGCGATCGCAGCGGTCGGTTATATCGCGCGCCCGCTCGGCAGCTGGTTGATTGGTCTATGGGCCGACAAGCGCGGGCGCAGGTCCGCGCTCACATGGTCCGTCGCAACGATGTGCATCGGGTCACTGATGATCGCCGTCACGCCCTGCTACGAGTCGATCGGTGTGTTCGCGCCGATCGTGCTGGTCGCGGCGAGGCTGCTGCAAGGCTTGAGCATGGGCGGCGAGTACGGCACCAGCGCGACCTACCTGAGCGAAATCGCGCCGCCTCACCGCCGTGGCTTCTTCCTCGGTTTTCTGCAGGTAAGTGTAATCTCGGGCCAACTGGTGGCGCTTGCGCTGATGCTCGTGCTACAGAACACGCTGAATCCACATCAGATCGAGGCATGGGGATGGCGGATTCCGTTTGCGATCGGGGGCTTGCTCGCCATGTTCGCGGTCTACATGCGTCGCAATGTGGTCGAGACGGCTGCATTCAAAGCGGCGCAGCGCGAGGAAGGACCGTCCGTTACTGTGCAATTGCTGCAGCACTGGAGACAGATTCTGCTTGCCATAGGCATGACCGTTGGCGGTACGGTAGGGTTTTATACCTACACCGTGTACATGCAAAAGTACCTCGTCAACACGGTTGGCCTCACGAAGGAAGTGTCGACGCTCGTTTTTACCAGCGCGTTGTTGCTATACATGTTCCTGCAGCCGGTATTCGGTTATGCATCGGATGTGTTTGGCAGACGCCCTGTGCTGATCACGTTTGGACTGTCAACCACGCTGTTCTCTGTACCGCTCTTCAAAGCGCTAAGCGTTACGCGAGATCCGTGGGTTGCGTTCGGTCTGTCTTTCGTAGGTCTTGTCATGCTGGCCGGTTTCACCTCGGTGCATATGTTGGCGAAGGCGGAACTGTTTCCGGTGCGCATACGCGCGCTTGCGGTAGGTTTGCCCTATGCATTGACCACGGCGATACTCGGCGGTACGACGGAACTTGTCGCACTGAAATTCAAGGCGAGCGGGCATGAAACGTATTTCTACTGGTACGTGTCTTTGTGGGCCGCTGTCTCGTTGGCTGTCTATCTGCGGATGCCTGAGACCAATAATCGTCGCACGCAGGATGACAGACGGTCCGCCTCCTGAGCGCCAGTCGTCGCCGTTCGTGACGAGACGAGCAATTTAAAAGTCGCGCAAAAAAGGCTGCAGAACCAGCTGCGGCCAATAACACACCCGCGTGGCAAGGGCCATGGCACCGTGGCGATACTTTGTTGATCGGCAACCATTACAAGATGTTTCCCGGGATCGGCGCGACATAAAACCCCGCAGCGAGAGCTGCGGCCGAACGCGACACGGTTGCGACGTGACGGACACACTCTGTTCTTCGCAAGCCCCTTAATCCGAGACATTCGGTACCTCCAGCGGAGAACACCAATACTTTCATTAGAATTACATTAATACATTAGGAAAACACAAGAGCCCTGCTGGGCTGATCAGTTAAGAAAGACTTAGACGAACGAAGTTCAAATTCAGAAGAACCTCGACACCTGTTCCGTCTTGAGTCATAGCATCTTCCGTATTGATGAAATTGACGTCACGCGCGATAGCCTTTCATATCGCCGGTCCTGACAACGCCTCGTGTTTCGACTTACAGCACCTCACCGGGCCAGACTCTCCGGATATCCAGGTCTTCAATGGCCGGGAACATGACAATCCCCTCGGAATAATCGCTGTCGAGAAAGCCGGGAGCGTAAGCTGGGAGGTAAATCAACGGTATGCCGGCTTGCAGGCGGGTACCCACCCCCAACAAGGATATGAGGCCACCGCAAGTCATCTGGTCTGTCACGTATCGCAGCAATATCGCAAATGAAGCCAGCAAGACTGCCCTGAGCGGAAGGCGCTGGATGCAACGCCCCAAATAACGAGTAGCAAATGGCTCCCGTATCTGCGCAGCCCGTGGATCGATCCAGCCGAACACGTTTGTCGGGTTGTATTCAAAACATGCACGGAAGAACGCAAAGGCAATCTGTTTCGCAGTATGGCCAGCGGTTGGAATGGTTCCTGTCTGCATGACAGAAATCATATCTCGCGCGCATTGCACTCCATTAGTGCCGCCAAAAACCCATCGATGAAGAATTGTTACGGTGCTGGCATATACTCGCCTGAGATAAAGTTGTGGAATTCCTGCTCTCTGTACCGGTGTCTCAGATAGATGCTGCGTGGCTGTCATCCGGATTTTCCAACGCAACGCGGTAACGTCCTGCGCTGAGCCTCCATCGTCCCGGTTGAGAGGACCTGGAGCAATCTTTCGTGATGCCTGTAACAGGAATGCACCTGGATCACACCACCAGCTCCAGCCATTCAGGTTATTTTGAGCGATGACCTGCTCGACGAGCGAAAGCTCCCGGTTGCCAGTCGAATACCAGCATTGATAGGGCAAAAAAGCATCCAGCTGCGCCACGTTCTTTCGGAAAACTGTGTGACGCATTAACGAGAACGGCTCGTCCGACATGGGAGCGCCACAATTCTGACACGCCCAGAAGCCTGATGAATTGCGAACCGCCTGGCCGTACCTGCCCACGGTCTTGCCGCAATAACGGCATGTCGTTTGAATGGGGATGCTGTGCAACGGGCATCTCGTAAGACCTTGAAGTTGATACCAAAAACTGTGATACCCACACTTGAGGCAAACCGGACAAAACCGGAATCTTGTCGAAAAGAGCCACTTCTGAAGCTTTGGGGCAACCTGAAGCGCGAGACTCTCCTCCCGAGGGGCGGGCCAACCAGTTGCTTCCTTGAACTGCGAAGCAAGAAGCCTTACCCCATTAGGGAAATTAAAGGTGCTGGGACACCACCGATACCCAAAGGCCTCTTTCAGTCCCTGGTCGGTATCGATCACGTTGCAGTAGGCGAGTCGTGCGATCACCGATGGAGTGGATTCGTACGGCAATGGAGAATAGTCCAACCCGGACAGGTATGCACGAGGCTCCAGCTGCGGCAGATCGCGGTAGCCAGTTTGTGCGAGTTCAGCGTATGACGGACCCATAACTATTCCTCCCCCAGATAGCCGGTACGCGTGCCATCGACCAGCTTCCGATCCATCGAGTCAACGAAACAGGTGAAATCCAGTGCCTGCTTCCACAGATCTTCGTTTACACCCGTCGGTGCAAACCTACTGTCGTCGTGCTCCCTCGCCAGGGTAAGGAACGACCGAATGCACGCAAAGAGCGCCTTGGCCGGAAAACCCAATTCCGCCCATCCCTCGTGTTTGCTTAACAGTGAGAAGAGCACCTGCGCTTCGCCCTCAAATCGATACCCTTTTCTGAACGCTCGCGGCAAAAAATGTGCAGTCCAACTCTTGCTTCCTCCTGTTGTTGCTTGATCTACCGTCCCAAAAAGTTTTCTGAGCTCATCGTACGTTCCGATGCTCGAAAACCCCAGGTCGCGTTCGATAACCGACGTTTCCAGGCTGCGGTGGTGTTGCATATGCTTGAGTCGCGAGTTCATGACTTCGAGATCGGAAGAGAATATTCCAGCGACGAACACCGCAGAAAGGGGGTCCTCCTTAAGGTCATGCTGGAGGTGGTGTCTGAGATCGTAGAGAAATCCTATATCGTCCTCCTGCATATACTGCGCGTTGTCCAGAAAAAATACCGCTGTGCGCAGGTCCGAGCTTCTTGTCCGAAGGGCGACGTTCCTCAGGATGCGCACGCGAAGATCTGCCGTACGCCCCTTCAGTATCCCGACGTCAAACGACTGCGCGAATGCAGCCATGCAATCCCGGTCATCACTCGATTGCGACGCGCCAAATGAATGGTAGAACGTGGCAACACCTGGGATCCTTCGCTGGATCATGGCCTTCGAAAATTGCAGGGCATAACTGATCCCATCGCCGTGAGCACCACACACATAGCCACCCGAGTGACCGTGAAGGGTAGACTCCTCGATAAGCGCGTAACTCCGGGCGACTGGAGGCGTCAGAATCGGCACCGTCTGTGAGATCAACGGGTGTTGCAGCTGGTTTCGTCGTGCTATTACATCTGGCGCCAGACGCTCGGGCGTTGCACTGATCCGATGAATGACGGCGCCGAAAGCCGGTCGAATCGGCGCCGACTCGACCGTTGCATTGAGATCATCACCAAGGTTTGACTCGGCATCCGGGCCAGCGGAACTATCTGCCTGCAAATCCGCTGACTCTGCGTGTTCCTGAGATTGCGTTTGCGACTCTGCAGCGGATGGCTCGTCAGAATAAGAAAACTCTTGTCTGGTCTGACTCAATACGCTTGCCATGATCTACTCCTCTTGAGGAAATAAAATTGCCGGAAAAAATCGTTATCTAACCCAAAGCTAAAGCGGGCTCTCACTGTCATTCACATCTTTCAATCGCCACTGTTTTCGCTCCCATATCCCGCCATGTATAGCCGCAGCGATGGGCTCGTACCGCCCGCGTGTTTACGCCCCCGAATCCTGTCTGCGTAAGCCAGAAGCTTGAGCTGTTCGTAACTCAGCACGGGTCCGTTGGTCACCCGAGCTTCTGGCACGAGAAATCCCAAAGGAAGCTGGTTCTCTTTCAGGAACGCACACGCTCGTTTAATGTCCCGGGAATCAATTCGCACGAGTACACAGTGATTTCGAAAAGACGCTGCTAGCGCTGCCTGCTCGAACCAATAGCGAACGGACTGCACACCGATAAAAGCGCACATTCCACGCGCCATATGTATTCTTGCTTCCAGTGTTACGACACGACCTGCATCGCCGTCTCGAAGTAAAAATCTTCCGTCTGGATACAAATCCTCCGCGTTCGTCGCAGACGAAGGTGTCGAATTGAGATCGCGTTGCATGCTGCCAGCCATTTCCGTCTCCATTGGGAAAAGATCTACCAGTTTGAATTCCGCTTCATAGCGCCATGAAGCGCCGTCACGGGAATATCGATTAGCTTTTTCCTGAAACTGCCCAGCGTACGGACCGAACGCTCCGGAGGATCAGTAGGGTCAACGCGGTCTGGCGCCGCCTGCTCTGGAACCTCCAGGCGAGTGGCACGTTCCTGATGCTGCTTGAGCTTTGCGATCTCCAGCACGGTGGTGGGCGTGGCTTCGCCCGAGGCGACTTTTTTTCCGATGCTATCAACATATGCATCCCACGGGTTCTGATTTCCTTGCCTGCTGCGAGCCCGTTTGACGAATTTACTGAGCTTGTTACGCATCCATAACGACACTGGGGCGCGGCGCCACAGTCGCTCCGGCGTCAGGTATCCGAGATATTCGTTTGTTGCGACGACAATCGCGATGGCGATGTTGGCATTCGGCCTGTAGATGGCCACATACACGAGCGACTTGTTCAGATCAAATCTGTGCTCGTGCCCCTCAAGCTTGTATCTGCAGTTTGCTGCAAAGAGATGAGGAGCAACGCCACGACTCGGATACGCGCGTACGGTTGCGATCCTGAGGTTTGCCAGCAGCGTCCAGTCGTCGTGACCGGTCTTGGGCAGAGGCCGTGCAAATACGCCTGACGAGGGGTTGTTCAGGTTTGTTCTTACAATGTTTTCGATTGTCTGCCCGTGCGTAGGCCTGCCCACGTAGCCTCGGTTGTGGTCCTCCACGAACGCGTCTATCGCCTCGACCACCTGTTCAAGTCGCACATCGAATCCTAGCGCGTTTCTTACCGGCTCATCGCGCATCGGATCTCGCGGTCCGGTGCCAAGGGTGCTAGGTAGCCTATGCCCAGTCAGCCTTTCAAAGTGTGCATTGAACCGCTCTATCTTGCCTCTGATCCACCAGGAATATATTGCGCCCAATTCAAAGATACATCCCGTGACGTCCATAGTGTTTCCAATCGAATCTTCACATATCATGGCGTAGGCGTTGTCAGTTCTTAGGACTGCAAAAGCATTTGCTGCCAGTTCTGGTACGATTTTGCTAATAACGAAATTTCCAGCAGGAGTGAGCGAAATCGGCACGCCGTCCCCAACAACAGGAGGAAGCGGCGTCAGGGCGGATGCAATTATTTCGAGGAAAGCGTCGGCCGATGGAGTTAGTTCGAATACCAGCACATATCCGTGCAGCGCCCCGGGGTCCTCGTCAATCATGATTCCGACATGAAAGCGACACACCGGTAACGTCATGTCGCAGCCCCTCGGGTCCACAACATGCAATACTGTGTTTCCATCCCAGCTGTGAAAATCGACCTGACGCACCGACAGCATCGGCATATGCTCGAAGATATTTAAACCCGGACGCTCCTTCTCATAGTTCCTCGCTGCCTGCTTGCCGTGACGCGCCTTGATGTACGGCCGCGTGTGAGAATTCAACAACTCGAGACCGAATCGCCGCACAGCTTCATAGCCACGATCATCCACACAGAACGGCCACTCCTCCTCGCTGACCCCATCTTCCAGTGCAGCGGCTCTCATCCGCCTCGCGATGACTGCGGCCGATGCTTTGGTCTCAGCCTTGAATTCCCCGCGCCTCAGAAAGCTGTCAACGACAATTTTCTCTATGCGAGGATTTTTTTCAAAAAAATTAATCAGACTCCACGCGTATCCGCGCTGAGTATTTTTAGGTCTGTCAGCGTCACTTCGCGTTTCTTGTCCAAGGTCAGAAGACGAATGAGCGACGGCATCCTCGCCTGCTTCGCCAGTTTCTTCTTTGGATTTTCGGGTCGGCGGGGACCTTCGTCGTCGAATCCCCGGCGCACGAAAGTATTTCAACGCTACGTACAACCCGTTGATCTCCCCGGTAGCCGGGTTGGTGCGAAGCGCTCGACGGGCGAGTCGGCTCAGATTGCCCGCCGAGATACCTGTCTCAGCACTTACTTCTTTGTCTGAGAATCCCTGGAAGCGCAAAGTCAGCGCTCTTTCAATAGAGAAAAACCGTTCTCTTGGCTGAGGGATTTCACTGTCTGCCGGGCGTGGCCAGAGCGAAACATCTCCGTTGTGAACGGAAAGTTTTCTGTCTTTCGTCATTTTCCGTAATCCTTAATTTATTGATGTGAAAAAACCAAATATCTTGTTTGCAACGCACAATGTCTGTCTCTCGTAGTACGGAATATGAAGTTGAAACCATGATCGTGGATTGTCGGTTTCTTCGACGACTTCCCCTCGACTCGCTTCTCAGCTGACTCTGACTCAACAGCCCGGTAGTAGGCAGTTCGATATCCCTGAGAAATTTTGCATCTCCCCAGTCAATCGCTCGTGCATCAGATACCGGCACCGCCTGCTGTACTCTATAACCGGGTCACACTAGCCTGGCAAAACGCATTTCACCGCTTTTCCAAACACTTGTCCCTCTCGAGGCCATCAACCACAGGTCGCTCTATCAGAGCGATGCTGCATTAAAGTCAATTGCTCCCAGAAAAATCTGCCTGACCGGCCACACTATTCGGTGCTAGCGTTGTCTTTGCAAACCGCGTTTCAGTGCGATTGCGAGGCTATCGAGCTTTCTGGGCGGACGTTGAAATGCACGGAAATACGGCAGCGCGACATAGAAGCCGTTGATGACTCCAGTTTCTGGATTGACCGCGATTGCACGGCGCATGAAGCGACGCAAGCCTGGCGGTTTGATTCCCGTCGCTCGAAACACGTTCTCGACCGGTACGCCTTGAGCGTAAAGCGTCAGAGCTAGTTTGACCGCGTGAAAACGCCGGCGTGCTTCTTCCGGAATCTCATATTCCGCTGGATGTGGCCACACCGAAACATCCGGATAGGTGAGATTGATCCTAATCCTGTTCATGTTTGAGGCGCTCCTGAATTTATCAAGTGGAAAATTGATCAAACCCATGAATCGCAGTTTCGAGTAGTTCCAGCACTTCGCTCGCCGTCGGCGTGTGTTCGAACGAGATGAGATACCCCACGATTGCGTCTGCATACGCCGAACACCAACCATGCTGGACGCACCACGTCGACTTCTCACGGGGAATGCGATCGTTGGATTGACGATTGCTCGCGGGAAAACAGTGATCAGCTTTCAGCTTTCTTCGCATCAAAACTGTTTTTACGTACTCCTGATAAATTAAATCAGACCTAAGCTCTTGAAAAACGCCCGTGCTCCGTTAAGCAACCGAGAATTCCAGCAGCTTCATGACGCATGTTCGGACGGCGGGTCGTGGATGTCGGGAAACTTACCCCCTCTCTGCCAGCCCATTACTCAGGATTCGCCGCAATATCCGAAGGGACGACGCGCAAAGACGGACGCGGCCTTTCCCCCTGCCACTCCAATGGGGTGAGCAGCGTGAACCGGCGCCGATTGAGTTCGTCGTCACGTCCTTTCACACGCAGGACGCCAGTCCGGATCATTCGTGCGACTACCCCTTGCACTTTGCCGGTATCGAGCTCAGTAATTTTCTGTAGCTCGGATAGGCATGTCGTTTTATTGGATGAGCAAAAGCGCTGAATCGCCGCCCGTTCCGGGTAGCAGTTGTATCGATCCTCAGGTGCCGCGTGCGACATCGAGTTCAGCAATACGCTATTAACGAATCGCCATTCCTGCGCCCTGAAGGTGGCAGCGTTGAAGAGTTTGAGGCTTGCTCCCGCCTCGAGTGCACGTTGCTTCAGCGCTTTTATCCGTTGCTTGCTAGGCTCAAGGAGGTCGTCGTCAGCACAAACTATCCATTCAACGTGGCCATCCCTGTATTCAACAATCAACGGAGATGCGGCGCCAAATGCGATATCCTCAGGCGGAGAATCGGCGTCGACCGCGTGTGGCGCGCCAAAGTAGTGGTCCGCCACTTCGGGGTTCCATTCGGCCAGCAGCGAAACGCAAAGGGGAAGCAGGCCGTAAATGGCAACGCGGCCCGACTGGAAATCCACAAAAAATAAGGTCCTCATGCCACGCGCGGGCGATTTGGCGATTCTAGCGGTGTTAATGCGCCGCGCATGCCGGATTGATATCGGATTATTGAGCTGGTCGGCGAGTTTGGCCTCCGCCGGCGTGCTCATTCGTGTCTCTCGAATTTGCAGACCCGCATCGCCGATATTAAGGCGCAAGGCTGGCCGGAGCTGTAGGTGGTGAATCGGTCAGGCCGGCACTTCACACGAAGGAAGCTGGGAATTGCATGGCTGAAGTGCCTCGCGATTCTGACGACAAATACGCGCTGGGCATGCCAAACCGGAGCCAGCCCGTTCAATTCCTTTTCGAATTTGGCTCCCGCTGCTGCGCTATCTCGCGGCCTGCGGTCGCACGCTGCGCTTGTAGCGAAGGTTCGGTCGGCACGTTCGGTCCTGCAAGCCGGCGAACCCGTGAGGTGTCCAGGCGATCCGGGCCCAAGCGGAAGCGACCCTTGTTTCTGGACCGGAGAGACTAGTCGGCTGGATAGCGATCTGGTCATTCGTAAATCTCCGCGCGCAACTATCCCCGCATAGGCAATTGCACTCCCTACGCGCTATAGTTCACAGTAGAAGTCGGAGGCCGCAAGTGGCAGCCTTGAGCGTCGCTGGACACGACCCATGGTTGCAATTTAGCACTCGCTTGCGAATGTTTCAAGTATTCAGAATGACACGGGCGAGAATTCATCACCGGATGTGGCAAAAAATGAGGTTGTCATGATTGAAGGCAAATCGAAAGAAGAGGCTAGTGCCGAGTCGTTCGACTTGCGGTCGGAAGCTAAGTTGGCCCTGAAGTACGAAATCCAGCGACGTGGACTAACTTACAAGCAGGTTGGGCAGAAGCTCCGGGAACGGGGTTGGAATGAAACTGATAGTTCGATTGCGCAACGTATTGCGCGTGGAACTTTTCGATTAACTTTTTTTATGGCAGTGATGATCAGTATCGGTGCAACGGAAGTTTCAATCCGACTTCCGAAAGACGCGTCTCTTGAAAAAGACTTGCCAGAGCTAGAAGCAGCAGATTAAAACCTGCTGGATTTTCTGAAGTTAATACCTTCTCATAGCAAGGGCGGTGAAGCTCGCCCTGATATTCATGCGAACAAACCTCCGAAGTCCCGCCGCACGGGCTTGTACGGTGCAATACCCACAACCTCCTCACCTAACCAAAAGCTAATCAACACCCTGCTGAGCACCTGAATGCTGATTATCTGTCAACAAATCGAATTAACCGTGTTATTACTTAACTATAGGCGTTAAAATAAGACCGGAATTTTTTTGATTTATCAAAAACGCCTCTTTCACGACAAAATTCGACTGTTAACCATACCGTTTTGCAATATTTTTCCGATTGAAGCAGCTCCATCAATCGGCATTGTTGCCAACGCGGCCGCGCTTCGCACAACGGAAGTCTCAGACTCGACGCAGCTTACAGATCTGGAGCTTGTAGATAGTTAAGGTGAGCGTTTCCGGGAGTGGTTGACCCGCCCTGCATGTCGGGTACGAGTTCCGCACTTAATCTCTATTCCATCGTTTGCCGCCAACGATTGTCGGCTCAAATGCCTTCGAAGTCGGGCACAAGGCAACCCCTTCGCAATATCGGAGTGTCCTGCCAATATCGTCCGCTCGAGGTAACAGCGCAAGAGGCACCATCTGTTGCGGAGTCATCGCACGGAACGTAGATGCGCTCAGGAAGTCACGAGTCTGAAGGTCTTTGGTGATGGCCGCCAGCATGGTGCCCACTGCGCCCAGCGTGAGCGCACTCATTTGGGCGCGCGGCGCCCTGTACTGCGACTGATACATAAAAGCGGCAAAATCGATGTCCAGCCTGTCTGACCTTCCAGTTATCAGTTTGCCGGTTGATTTCTCAATGTGCATGCGAGTGCAGGTCAAGGCGATTTCCAGCAGGTCTCGGCCGTCTGTGGCAAGCGCATCTCCGAAAGCCAGCGTGCGGCGGTCGCTAACGTTGCTTGCTAGCGAATAGCTTTCGCTCAGACGGCGCAAGGTTGCGAAATACGCCCCGCTTGGCGCATCCCGTTGACGGCGCCTTATTCTGCCGCGTGGCGGTAATCTGCGCATTCGCTGAGCCCAGTGCAACAAGCTTGTTTCAAAATCTTTGCCGTCATGCGACGACTCCGGCAAAGGATGCAGACGCAAAGCGGCGGTAAGCATCGTCTCCCGAGGGTCGCACCAGGCATACCAGCTCGGAAGCGACGATTCGTTCTGGTCGAGGATCTGCTCAAGAGGCCAGAGGGTCGCCTGCGCAATTTCGAACCAGGAACGCCATGGCCTAAGGTGCGCTTCGTATTCAGCCATCGCCTGCCTGAATACTCGAATCCCCTCTTCGCTCGGTTCTTCATTTCCGAGGAAACCAGCGCAAAACTCGCAGGCAAATGCCGATTGGCCTCTTGCTACAACCGAACCGATCGTACCCGTCGCCCTCTCGCAATGGATACAGTGGTCCATTAGGGGTACCTCGTGAAGGAGACATTCCGAAACGGCGGTGAGTTGGTGCAGGACACTGTGATAACGAACGCCAAGACATTCTGGACAAAATCGAAACCGATCGTCAAACAGCACGCCCGACAGATGTGGCAGATTAGCAATCAGCTGTGCATCGACAGTTGAATAAACAGCAAGCGCCTCGCTAACCTTGTGAAGTCGGATATCGATCTTCCGCCCTAAATAGCCTTTCGTTCGGCTGGTGGCAATTCCGAGAAGATCGACCGCATCAGGACCATCCACTAGGTTCTCCGCTGTCAGGAGGCACACCATTGACAGCGATGACTCTAGCGGAAGAGGATTACGATCAAGCTCCATCCATCCTCCGGCAACCCGTTCTTTCAGCGAAGAGCTCAATCGGTATTCGGATGCATAAAAGTGTGCAGCATCCAGCGGGACGTAAATCGCTCCGATCTCAGCACGAAATGATAGCGACCGGTAGATGTTTCTTCTGACGTGCTGCGCAGCCATTACAGTTCTGATGTCGTCCTCTGACATGACAGAAGCAAGGTATAAAAGGCTTGACACTCTTCCTGCGGCCAGGATTTCATTAGCAATCGACGGCAAGAGATCTGGCTGAAGATTGGACGGAATGCCGGTGCATTGCTCTATGACCAGCGAGGAAAATCCATCGGCAAGCATTCGCTGTGCTCTCAGACAGTACTCCAGTGTGCTGAAAAGATCTGTGTTCAATGCCACCGCCGTATGGTCATGTGGAATCACGCGCATCAGCATAAATCATGCACCGAAAAAGATCGATCAAGCGCGTCCTCAATTGCTTGCCAACTGTATCAGTGCAAACCGAAATTCGAAGTGCAGCTTTACGGATGAACTTGCCCAACGGGGACAAATAAGGAGTTTTCGAATGCTTCTGAATCAGACTGCAGGCAGCACGTTCGACGCAGATGGCGTATTGATATATCGTGGAGTGCCGATTCGCCCGATTGCATTTCTAACCCCGAGCGCGCACCTGAGCGGCGACAGCGGAAGCAATCGAGCTATAAGGCGCGTCCCGACGTTTGGTTTGACAGACGATATCGCTGCGGTCCGTCGTTTTCTAGGCCAGATATCTTCCGCTGGAACGTTGCGAGTATACGAGCGCGAAATTGATCGCCTCCTGCTTTGGGCATGGGCCGAAGCAGGCAAACCATTATCTGGATTGACCGCACAAGATTTTCAGGCGTACTCCGGGTTTCTGTCCAACCCAAGGCCGAAAAACGTCTGGTGTAGTCGCAAGACCCGACGAGATAGCGTCAACTGGCGCCCATTCGAGGGGCCACTACAGGAAAAAGCGAAGAACACTGCGATTTCTGTGTGCACCTCTCTGATGGCCTATCTGGTCGAAATTGGATATCTGTGCTCGATCCCGATTCCCTATCTCAGAGAGAAATCGACCCGCCACGATGGAGAGGGTTCCGTCACCGCAACTCGAGAAATTCAGGAGCGTACGCTTGACCGCCAGTGCTGGGAAGCGGTCAACAGCGCTATAGAGTTGATGCCGCAAACAAATCAACGCGAAATTGCCATGTACGAGCGTATCCGATTCTTGTGCGCCTTCGTCTACCACCTCGCACCACGAGCACGAGAACTTGAGCGTGGCACATTGGACAGCTTCGTAACGAGGGGAGACGGCTTGTGGTGGAAAGCCGAGGACAAGACATTCCCTGACGGCCACGTTCGGGTTTCCCCGACAATGGAAATTGCGTTAGAACGGTATCTGAAAAACTTGAGGCTTACCCTTCCGGATCTCGATGCCCAACTGTCCAAGATCCCACTGCTTCGGTCGATGTCGACTGGTCAATCGATTTCATCCCGACGTCTGAATCAACTTTTGAAGCCACTGTTCGCTCGAGCGGCTGAGCTGTTGCCTGGCAACGCGTCGCGCCAGAAGGAAATGCTCCTTCACGCCTCCGCACACTGGCTTAGGCACACTGGTATCAAAGCTCACGCCGAGTCGGGTGTTGATCCCGCAGAAACACAGAAGTTTGCACGGCACGCCAAGGCTGAGTCAACCCGGCCCTATCTCCGAGAACAATCGAATGAAGAGCTGCATGAGCAGGCCAATCACAAAAAGCCGCCGTGGCCTGCTAACTCCTGATCACTCTGGAATCAGCAAGATTCGCTTGCTTACCGCCTCCAAGGTGGAACGGCTCGGCGGTCGACCGATTTTACTTTCCTTTATCGCACAGCTTTCCGTGGATTTTCATTTATCACGCAACTTTGCGTGGCAACGACTCCACGCAAAGTTGTGTGCATTTACGCCCAGTCAGAATTTTATTCATATAAAACAGAGAGTTATTAACTTACGAAGTGACCAAATTTCCGTGGGTCAACTCCCGTCCATTGCGGCGAGCTCAGCAATTGCGGATGATCCCTTGCCACCTGCAGCGCGACATTATGAAAAGCCTGCGTCGTATCCGACACGCCCGCTTGCACCGCGCTGTTGAATGCAGCCGCCGCGGTCTGTAGCGGCGCACCCGCCAACGCAGGCGGAGGTTGACCCGTAGGCTGACTATTCAAAGCGCTCGCCAGCGAATCGAGCTGCGCATTGCGAGTGCTGACAGCTACGGAATACTGCTTCTGCGAGTCGAACTTCTCGCCAAGCATCTGCAGTACCGCTGTGTGATCGAGTTTTCCTGAGAAGACGCCCCCCGGCGTGACATACGGCGACACCAGAAAAGCCGGCACGCGCAAACCGCTGGTCTTGAAAGAATATCCAGCAATGTCGGCCGCAATGTCCAAAGGCGCCACATGATCGAAGAACCCGCCGTGCTCGTCGTACGTCACGATCAGCAGCGTCTCTTGCCACCTCGTCGGATTCGAAGTCAAGGTCCGGTAGATATCCGCAATGAACGCCTGCCCTGCAGCCATCCCCGTTGGACAATGATCGTCGTTAGCGGTGTTATGAGGACCGTCGGTATATTCCGGTTCGATGAAAATCACTTTCGGCAGAATGCTGTTGCCTTGCCAGTCACGAGCAAACCTCGAATACCGCCGGAAGTTTCCGCCGGCATCGTTGAGCGGCAGTGTCAAGGACAGCAGGATTTCCGGCAGCCATTCCTTCATCAGGCTGAAGAACGGAAAGAAGCTCCCCGACTGATAGACGCACCAGGGTATGCCGCGCTCGCGAAGCCAATCGTACGCAAGTGGCTGATCGGGCAGAAAGCTCAGCCCTTGCACGTTGTCGCTGATGAGGCTGGTCCCCGCCATCGCCATCAGGCGATTTGCCTGAGTTCCCGAGGGCAATGGAGCAAACCAGTTGTCGCACACAGTGAAGTGTTTCGCGAGAAAGTCGAAGGTGGGCACGGTGCGAGCGTCGTAATAACCCATCACGTCGGCCAGATTCGACGCTGCCGGTTTGCGGGTTGCATAGCTCTGCACGAATCCGCCGAGTTCGGGGCATCCACCCGGCGCGCACGGCGTGTTGATCTGCGTGGCGATTGGGGCGCGGTCGTGAGGCGGATCCGAGATGGCAGGCCCGGCCGGACCCAATGCATGGATGGGATATTGCTTGCCGTTGTATACGTTGATGAAGTTCGCCTGCCACGCCGGATCTGCGGAAAGGCCGTTGACCTGGCTGCCGTTCAGGCTCAGATAGCCGAGTGCGTGATCGAAGGAACGGTTTTCCATCATGACGATCACGATGGTGTCAATCTGGTCCAGAGCAGTCATCGAAGCTCCTTGTGCACCTGGCATTCAGCGCAACCCGATTCGTATCGGACAAGGTAGACGAAAACCATTGCTTTCGCGTCTCGGGTAATTCCCTGGGGCCACGTGTCGCATTCGCAGTCGATCTTCAGCGTGATTCGGGCATGACGATCTTACGGTGCGGGAATAAACACCGTGCGCGTCGCGCTGCTTGCGTTTTCCCAATGCGCGCTCAACGCGGCGAGCGGGATGGCTCGAGTTGCAATCTGCAATCCGGCGGGCACGGCGGCATTGAATACGGCGTTCATCGTGTCCAGCAGACGTGCGAAAGGAATACTGCCGATACCGCTGCCGATCAGCGTGACGGCCGCTGCACGAAGCACCGCGCCCGGCAACTGGATATCCGCGCCGCTCACCGAACCGATCTGAACGAAGCGCACCGGATAGTCGTCTGGTGAAGCCTTTGCCGCCGCGATCAGCAACGACTGCGCGCTGGCGCCCCAGAGATAATCGAGCACCACGTCCACGCCGTTGCGGAAAGTGGTTTCGAATGCGCGCGAGAGACCGCTCTCGTCCTGCGCCAGAGAGATCGTGCTATCGGCACCGGCAAGCGCCAGCGATTCGAGCGCTGCGGCATTGCGGCCGGTTGCAATGATGCGCCCTGCTCCGAGATGCTTCGCGATCTGCACAGCCAGCCGCCCCGACGTCCCCGTTGCTCCGTTGATGAACACCGTCTCGCCGGCCACGAAGCGCGCCCGCTCGACGAGCGCCGCCCACGACGACATGCCGGGAATCGCGATGGCGGCCGCGGTGACATCGTCGAGCGCGTCGGGTAACGCGATGCAATGCATGGCGCGCACGAGACTGTGCTCGGCCATCGCGCCGAACGGCGCTTGCGGCTTGAAGAAGTAGACACGCCGTCCGTCTTCCAGGCGCCCGGTCCCGTCAACACCCGCAACGAACGGAAAGCTCCCCGTCAACGAATAGTGCGAACCCCCTGCCCTCGACCGCGTCACGTGACTCAGCGCGGACGCCGTCACGTCGACGACGCACTCGCCGGCCGCTGCAACGGGCGCTTCGAAATCGGCATACACGGGCGCTTCGCCCGCTGCCCTCACGACTGCTGCTTTCATGGTGACTCCTTGTTGTGTGGTTGCCGCGAGGCGTCGTTCAGTGCGCGTCGAGCCAATCGCGCAGCGCGACATCGCGAATGTCGAGCACGTCGAACAAGCCAATTGCGCGTAGCGCGGGTAGCGCATCGAGCATGTCGGCCTCGGCTTCGGCGCGTGCCTGTTCACTGGCTTGTAGGTCGGTCCAGAGCCGCGCATTGGCGAGGAAAGCGCCTACCGTGCCCTTGCGAATCGTCGCGCCGTGGATTTCGATTCGATCGGCGGAATCGGGGAGAACCTGTTCGGCTCGCATGTCACTGCCCTCCAGTCATTGAAAGAATGGAAGCGAGTGTAGGCGTGCAAAAGCGGCTGGTCTCCGGTATAAAGGCCATTCAATACGGTATTCCAGCCATGCCGAAGCATTTAATCCGACCGGATCTCGTCACTTCGCCCGAAGGGCCGTTCCTCGCCGCGGCGGAATTGACACAGAGCGAGGCGCGTGCGACGTCGTCGCATAGTCACGCGCGCGGGCAGCTGATGGGGGCGTTGAGCGGGCTCGTATCGGTCGGGCTCGATAAGCGCCATTGGGTCGTGCCGGCCACTCACGCGATCTGGATTCCACCGCACTGCGTCCACTCGATTCGCTCGTATGGTCCGTTCGCGGGGTGGAGTGTTTTCATTACCGAGCACCGCTGCGCGCAGTTGCCGCGCGAGCCGCGCGCGATCAAGACCACGCCTTTGCTGCGCGAAGCGGTGAGGCGCGTCGCCACATGGCCGGGCGTTGAACTGGATGAGAGGCAGACGCGGATTGCAGAGGTGATCATCGACGAGTTGATCGCGTCGAAAGAGCAATCGCTGGATTTGCCGCGCCCGGAAGATCCGAGACTGGTGCGCATCACGGATGCGCTGGCTAGCGATCTGGCCGATAACCGGCGTCTGGAAGAATGGGCGACATGGGCCGGTCTCGCGCCGCGCACGCTGAGTCGCCGCTTCGTGAGCGAGACAGGCATGTCATTCGCGCAATGGCGTCAACAGGCGCGGTTGCTGCGCGCGCTTGAACTCGTCGCGGATGGCATACCCGTAACGACGATTGCACTCGAATTGGGTTACGACAACCTGAGCGCGTTTATCGATATGTTCCGCCGAGCAATGGGAACGACGCCGGGCCGATATCTCGCGGCGGACACGCAGGAGCCGCGCGTCGCGCCTGGCTGATCATCGAACGCGAATCGAACGTGTTGATAGTGCAGCGCGCTCTCGCAAGCCACCTCACGGGGTGCAGTTCCAGCCCAGCCTCACCTTGCGCTTATCCAGTTGCAAACGGTTGCCGCTCAGTTTGACCTTGCCGGAAAACGAATCGCTCTTCCACTGGATCTTGCAGGTCGACGCATCGATCGCATAGACCACCTGCTCGCTGCCGGAATACGTGGAGACGAGAAGCTGCTTGCCGTTCGTATAAAGCGGCCGCTCGACGATGCTGACGTTCGGGTCTACCGAACACGATGCGCCACCCGCACGGCTCAACGTGACCGGACCGAGCCAGGCCGTCGGACTATCGGTGCCGTCACTCTGACCCAGATCGATGGACAGGTCGCCAACGCTGACCTTGCCCGTGCCGGGATTCACTTCGCTGCAATGACACGGTTGCGCGACGGCAGCCGGCGCCGCAATCAACAGGCCGGCAACGGCCATGACCGCTCGCGTGATAAGACTCTGCTTCATGGTTTGATAGCGTAATACTGGACGTTCGCGAGATCCGCATGCGTCCAAGAAAAATTAATGGCGGTGTTTTTCCGCCCGACGCCGGCATATCGGCCCCAATACGCGAGCGGATAAGGTTTCGATTGGCCCGGCATGATAATCACGACATGACCGTGATGTGTCGCCTTCAATCCGGCAACCACCAGATAACCGAGCCCGGCATAAGCGACAGCCTTATCGGCATCCGAGCCGAGTTGAGTCCACGGTGCACGGCCGATCTTGTCGATAATGCTATTCGCATCACCAGTCAGCGTTATATCGAGGTCCGCCGCGACGGCCTTCAGGAATCCGCTGCAATCGGTTTTCCACTGTGTCCAGTGGTTCTCACACAGGGTTTTGATGTTTTGTCCGCCAGCCATTATCGTGATCCGTTTTGCATGTGACGTTGTCAGTTTTTCTCCGGTCACAAAAAAACCGTGACGTAAGCGTTCGGATTATAACGAGGCTTACAGAAATGTAAATGAATGAATACCGTAATGCGATGCGGATTAAAAATTGATGCATCAATTCTGAATGCAATCGTGCTCTGTGGTGACCCAGGCGGCTTACCAATAAATGCCTCACTTCATTTAACAAATTGGCGCAATGAGATTTAGTAGCTGTGCGGCTGGCCTCAGGCAAGAGAGCTATATCCGTCGATTGACTTCGGCAACATCCCCAGCACGACAGCGCGGAAACAACGAAAACATATGCCCCCAATCCTCCCAAACAACCGATATCCCGCTCGCCGTGCGCACCGCCTCTTGTTATAATTCTTTCACCAAATCGAACAAAACATAACGCCCCTCCACACACTGCGCGACAGGAGCTCCATGCTGAAACCCGACCGCCTCCGCGCCCTTGCCGATGCACTGGGCCGGCAAAACGTGATGCGCCTGCGCGACGCCGCCGGCCTGCTGGGCGTTTCGGAAATGACTGTGCGGCGCGACATCGCAGGCAGTCCCGAGCGATTCACTTATCTTGGCGGCTATATCGTCAGCGCGACCGACGTCCCCAATAACGCCGGCTACTCGCTCGAAGAAGAGAAAGACCACTTCGCGCAGGCCAAGGCCGAGGCGTCGGCGATCGCGGCGGGACTCATCGGCAACAACGAGACGCTGTTCATCGACTGCGGCACGACGCTCACCACGCTGGCCAGGCTAATTCCGGTCGAGCGGCATGTCACGGTGGTGTGCTATTCACTGAACGTCGCGGAGATTTTACGGCGCAAACCCAATGTGCGAATGATTCTGCTGGGCGGCGTCTACGTGCCCTCTTCCGATTCGTTCGCGGGAGAAGAAAGTCTGGAGATGTTGCGCCGCATGGGCATCAATAAGGCGTTCATTTCAGCCGGCGGCGTCGACGCGGCGCGCGGCGTGACGTGCTGGAATTTTCATGAGGTCGCGCTCAAACAGGCGGCCATGGCGAGCGCGGTCGAGCGGCATCTGGTGGTGGACCAGAGCAAGTTCGGCGTGGTGAAAGCCGTGCGTTTCTCGCAAGTGGACGACTTCGACTCCATCATCACCGAGAAAGGCCAGGAGCATCGCAAGCGCCGTTAGGCGCGCTTGTTCACCTCTGCATTGTGCGGCCCCAGCGAGCAACGCGGAGGCCGCAGCTTCAATCTTCAGTTCTTGCGCTGCAAGGCGAACAGCGTCCCGGCGATCAGAATGAACGCGCCGATAATCACCTTCTGCCACGTACTCGGCACGCCCACCAGAATCAGCACGCTATTGATCAGCGTGACCAGCACCACGCCGAGCAACGTACCGGCCACCGTCCCCGTGCCGCCCGTAATGCGCGCGCCGCCTAGAATCACAGCGGCGATCACATCGAGTTCCGTGCCCACCAGGTCGAACGGATTGGCGAGCCGGTTGTTCGACACGTGCAGAATGCCCGCGATGCCGGCCAGCATGCCGGTATAGCCGAACACGAACAGATGGATCGCGCGCAGGTTGTAGCCGAGCCGCTCGGCAATCGCGAGACTGCCGCCCATTGCATAGACGCCGCGTCCCATCATCGTGCGATTCAGCAGCCACCACGTCACCACCGCGGCCGCCACCAAGGCCACCACAGAAACCGGCAGCACGGCGCGCAAGCCGTCAGCGGTGTGATAGAAAAACAGCGGAATGCGGCCGAAACGATCCATGCTGTGCGGAATGTTCATGAAGAACGTCGTGCCGATAAACGTCAGCAGCAGTCCGCGATACAGATACTGCGTGCCGATCGTGACGATCAGCGAAGGCGCCTTCAGCCGATGCACCAGCAGTCCGTTCACAATCCCGAGCACGACGCCGCCGAGCGCGCCCGTGATCAGGATCAGCGCGAACGGCGCATCCGGCCACCACGCGAACACGGCCTTGGTGATGCCATACATCGTCAGCGCGGCAATGGCCGTGAAGGACACGTCGATCCCGCCGGAGGCCAGCACGACGAGCGTGCCCAGCGCGAACAGCGACATGGTGGTGGCGGAATGCAACAGGTCGAACAGCGTCGCCAGTTGAAAGAAACGCGGATTGATCGCACCGACAATCAGGCACGTCACCGCGATCAGTGCCAAGGTGAACCATTCGGGATTGCGCGCGAGCTTGGTCCGCAAGCTCGGCGGCTTGACCTCGGGGGCGACTTCGACGACGGTCGGGGTGGTCATGGTCTGGTTCAGGCGCGAATCGATGCGCGAGTTCATAAATGGGAACGTCCTTTATGCGGCTTCCGAAAGCAGCGCGTGATACAGATCGGCTTCGCTCAACGTGTCGGCCTGGTATTCGCTGGCCACACGCCCTTTCTTCATCATCAGGATACGGTCGCAGTTCTGCAGCAGTTCGGGCAAGTCGTCGCTGATCAGAATGATGCCGATGCCGCGTTGCGACAGGCGCTGCATGATGCGGTAAATGATGTCCTTCGAGCCGACGTCGACGCCGACCGTCGGTCCATGCAAAATCAGCACGCGCGGGTCGATGGCTAGCCAGCGGCCGATCAGCACGCGCTGCTGGTTGCCGCCCGACAGCGATTGCACCGGCTTGTCGACACCCGGCGTGGCGATCTGCAGATCCTTCACCGTCTGCTCCGCAAGCGCCTGCGCGCGGACGCGGTCGATCTGGCCGAAGCGGTCGCACAAGCTGGAGATCATCGCGGTGATCACGTTGTCGCGAATCGGCTTGTCGAGAAAAAGCCCTTCGTTCAGGCGGTCTTCCGGCACATAGCCAATGCGGTGATTCTTCGCGTCCGAGGGCGTGCGCAGTGAAATCGACTTGCCGTCGAGCCTCACTTGCCCGGATTGCGCGGGCGCCACGCCCGCGAGCGCGCGCGCGAGTTCGTTGCGTCCCGAGTCGAGCAAACCGGTAATGCCGAGTATCTCGCCGCCGTGCAGCCCGAACGACACGTCGCTAAACTGGCCGGCGCGCGTATAACCGCGCACCTCAAGCACGATGTTCGGCTCGTGTGCGCCTTCGCGATAGCGCTCATTCGAAAGATGCCGCCCTGTCATCAGCTCGCTGATCTGCGCCTTGGTGAATTGCGCGATCGGTCCTTGCGCCATTTTCTGCCCATCGCGCAGCACGATCACTTCGCCGCCGATCGCATAGCATTCGTCGAGCTTGTGGCTGACGAACAGCACGGTAACGCCCTGCGCGCGCAGATTCGCTAACACCGCAATCAGATTGTCGACTTCCTTCTGCGTGAGCGACGTGGTGGGTTCGTCCATGATGACGAACTTCGCCTCGCTCGCAATCGCGCGAGCAATTGCCACCAGTTGCCGCGTGGCGAGCGGCAATTGTTCGATCAGCGTGGCCTGAAACTCCGCGTTGCCGGGCAGGCCGACCGCTTCGAGCGCGCGTGCGGCCGTGCGCGCCAGTTCGCGCCGGTCGAAGGTGCGGGCCAGCTTGCCTTGATGCGTGGCGAGTTCCGACGTGAGCGCGACATTTTCGGCCACGTTCATATTGGGCAGCAGCGAGAGATCCTGGTAGACAGTCTCGATGCCAGCGGCGAGCGATTCGAGCGCGGAGAGCCGCGCATGCCGCACGCCTTCGATCACGAGCTCGCCTTCGTCGGGCGGCTGCGCGCCGGAAATGATCTTGATGAGCGTGCTCTTGCCGCAGCCGTTTTCGCCGAGCAGGTGATAGATCTGACCGCGCTCGAACGACAGGCTCACGCCGCGCAGCGCATGCACGCCGGTGAAGCGCTTGTGCACGCCGACAACCTGCAAAAACGGCTGCGACGCTTCAGGCTGCGGTGACGGCCGTGGTGACTGCGGTGAGGTTGCGTCTTGATTCATTTTAGCGAGTCACAGGTTGAGGCGTCCCCTTTCGAGGACGCCATGACACATGAAACAAAAACCGGAAGCGGCAAAGTTCAGAACGGATACTGCTTGTAGTTCGACTTGTCGACGTTCACCCAGCCCTGCCCGCGCACGATAATGCCCTTGCCCGGACCTTTAGCGACCGTCACCTTCGTATAGCCCGGAATGCCGAGGTCCGCGCCGTTTTCAACCGTCTTGCCGTCCACCAGCATCTGCGCGACCTTATTCATCGCGATGCCCGCGAGCTTCGGATCCCAGAACGCGATGCCGTTGATCGCGCCGCTTTCGAGGAACTTGCCGGCTTCCGTCGGCAGACCTGTGCCGTAGACACAGATCTTGCCCTGCATGCCGGCCTCTTCCACCGCGCGGCCAATACCGATCACGTCGAGCGACGACGAGCCCTGGAAGCCCTTCAGGTCCGGATGCTTGCGCAGCACTTCCTTCGCGACTTCGTAGGCGCGCTCGCCGTCGTTGTTGGTTTCGAGCTTCGGCTCGACGAGGTTCATCTTCGGATACTTGGCCTTGGCGTTGCCGATACCGCCGTCCGCCCATTGCACCTGCGAGCGGCTGCCGAGCGAGCCGACCAGCACGGCCCACTTGCCGTCGTCGTGCATGCACGAAGCGAGCCGCTCGTTCAGGCCGGCGCCGTAAGCGGTGTTGTCGAACGCCTCGATGTCGACCATCGTGTTCTTGGCGTTGTCGGCTTCATGCGTGACCACCTTGATGCCGCGATCCATCGCCTTCTTCAGCGCGGGTTCGAGCGTCGGCGGATCGTAGGGGACCACGGCGATGGCCGTGACCTTCTTCGCGATCAGATCTTCGATGATCTTCAGTTGCTGCGCCGCGTCCGCACGGCCGGGGCCGGTCTGATACGCGTTGATGTTGGGGTTGTCCTTGGCGAACTGCTTGACGCCGTCGTCCATGCGGTTGAACCAGTTGATACCAGTCACCTTGACGACCGTGACGATCGTTTCGTTCGTGGCGGCCTGCGCGGCAGCGATCACGCCTACCGTCAGCGCGCCTGCCGCCAGCGCGGCACCCAGTCGAGTCAATTTCATGCAATGTCTCCTTTATCGTTCGATGTCGCCCACTTCACCGTCACGGACAGCCTGGGCTCGCTGTCCGCCGCGTACTGAAACTCTAAGCAACGCCTCTAACTTTTTGGCGTTGAACTCGCTGGACTTGCCGCATTCGAAGCGCCCGCCCCGCCGCCGAAACCGAAGATCGCGCGCACCCGTTCGCCGCCCGCAAACGCCAGCGACAGCAGCAACAGGAAACCCCACGCGCAATCGCCGAAAAACTGCGACACGCCCATCAGATTGAACAGGCTGGAGAGAAACTGCAGCACCGTCGCGGCGAAAAACACGCAGATGATGCGGCCATGACCGCCGGCGGGATTCACGCCGCCCATCACGGCGATCAGGATTGCGATCAGCAGATAGGAATTGCCATAGTCCCACTTCGCGCTGGACGTATGCGTCACGCTGATCAGCCCGGCCAGCGACGCGAGCACGCCGCACATCGCATAGGTGGTGATGAGCATGCGGGCGCGCGGAATGCCGGCATAAAAAGCCGCCTTCGGATTCGTGCCCATCAGATAGAGACGCAAGCCGAACGGACTGCGTTTGAGCAGCCAGCCGAGCACGATCACCGCCGCGATAAAGATGCAGAACGCGATCGGCACCTGAAACACCGTGCCATTGCCAATATTCGACAACGGGTCCACATAATCGACATGCACCGACGCGCCGTTGCTGAGCACCACCGCAAAACCGGTGAACAGCAACTGCGTGCCGAGCGTGCAAAGAATCGGCGTGAGTCTGAGCCGCGCAATCACCACGCCGTTCAGCAGTCCGCCGAGCAAACCCATCGTCACTACGATCACGCAAAAGAGCGACGTATAAAGCGCGGGCGAGTCGTCGCCATTGACGAAGCGCGGCACGACCAGCGCGGCCACCATCCCTGACAGATTGGCAAGCCCGACACCCGAGAGATCGATGCCGCCGTTGCCCGACACCATCGAGAGCATGATGCCGAGCGCGAGCAGGCCGAGTTCGGGCAACTGGCCGCCCATCGACTGCAGATTGTCGATGTCGACGAATTGGCCGCGCGAGAGCCACGTCGCGACCAGCACGACGAGCACGTTGACGATCAGCAGAAAATTCAGTTGCCGGTCGCCGAACAGTTTTCCAGCGGTGAACGCAGACTTCATGGTGACGACACGCTCCTTCAGGCTTCGCAAACGGTCAGTTCAGGATGGCTGGGATACGCCGGCCGCCTGGTTCGGCTGGCTCGGCTGGTTCAGCACTTGATTCACTTCGTCGAGCGTCGGCATGGAAGGCGCCGTGCCCGGACGCGTCACGGAAATACCGGCGAGCGCGCAACCGAAACGCAACGCGGTGATCGCATCGTCGCCACGCGCGAGCGCTGCCGCGAAGCCGCCCGTGAAGCCGTCGCCGGCGCCGGCGGTTTCCACCACGCGGCCGCAGTGATACGCGGGCACGAGCAGCGATTGATTCGCCGAGTGCAGCAGCGCGCCGCCCTCGCCCAGCGTGATGATCGCCGTGCCGACGCCTTTGGCGAGCAGTACGTCGGCGGCGCGGCGGGCGTCGTCGGCGTTCGCGATCGGCACGCCCGTCAAAGCGGTCGCTTCGGTTTCATTCGGGGTGATGTAATCGCACAGCGGGAAGATGGCGTCGTCGAGCGGCATGGCGGGCGCCGGATTGAACACGGTGATCACGCCGTGCTTGCGCGCCACTTCCAGCCCGCGGCGCGCGGCCGCGAGCGGCTGCTCGAGTTGCGTGACGAACACGCGGGCGGCGGCGATGTCCGCTTCGATCGCGTCGACGTCGGCGGCTTCCATCGTGCCGGCCGCGCCGGATGCAACGATGATCGCGTTCATGCCGGTGTTGTCGTCGACGAAGATATGCGCCGCGCCCGTCGACACGCCGTCGATTACCGACGCGCGCGCCGTGATGCCTTCAGCGGCCCACGTGGCGCGTGCAATGGAGCCGAACGCGTCGTTGCCGATGCGGGTGCAGAACACCACGTCCGCGCCGACTCGCGCGGCCGCGACCGCCTGATTCGAGCCCTTGCCGCCCGGCCCCATGGCGAACGCTGTGCCCGCGATGGTTTCGCCGATCTGCGGCATGCGGCCCGCGCGAAACGTCAGATCGGTCACGTAGATGCCGAGAATGACGACGCGTCCCTTTCCGTTTAATTGCACAGGCGTGTTCATGCGTGCTCCCCGTTTGGCAGGGCAGCCTGATTCAAGGGCCGTTGAGTCGATGCTTCACATCCGCACAACACCGCTGTCTGCAACGGCAAATCCAGATTCTTCAGCACGTTGTCTCCTCCATTTTCTGGTTCGCGTGCGTGTCTTTACTTTAAGACGTTCGGTACGGCTGCCGGATAGGCCGGTCAATCTCCGTACGGTATCCAGATGTTCTTCACCTGCACCGCCTGACGCAGGAACGGCCGGCCTTCGCTGGCACGGTCGAACCAGTCGAACTGGCGGCCGTAATCGACAAACGTTCGCTTCAGGTTGCCGACCGATTCACGCTCGACCAGCGTCGAATCCGCCGCGCTGCCGAAGCACCAGACCGCGTCGACGTCATCGTGTTTGACGAGCGCGGGCAGCAACGCGCCGCGTTCACCCGTGACGATGTTCAGCACGCCGCCGGGCACATCGGACGTCTCGGCCACCTGATAGAAGTCGGTGACCGTGAGCGGCGACGCTTCACTCGGCAAGACCACCACGCGATTGCCCATCGCCAGCGCGGGCGCCGCCAGCGAAACGAAGCCGAGCAGCGGCGCTTCATCCGGACAGGCGATGCCGATCACACCAAGCGGCTCGTTCATGGCCAGCGCGACGCCCCGCAACGGCGGCGTATGGACGGCGCCGTCGAACTTGTCGGCCCACGCCGCGTATGTGAAAAGACGCTGCACGGAGGCATCCACTTCGGCACGCGCCGCGGCTTCGGTCGCACCGTTTCGCACGACGAGCTGGCGCACGAATTCATCCGCTCGCACGGCAAGGTTTTCCGCCAGATAGAACAGCACTTGCGCACGGTTATGCGTGCTCGCCTGCGACCATTTCTGCGCCGCGCGTGCCGCTTCGACTGCGTTGCGGATGTCCTTGCGATTGCCCGCGGCGACTTCACCGACGGGTGTGCCGTCCGGCGCAAGCACCGGCAGTGAATAGCCGCTGTCAGGACGCGCCTGCTTGCCGCCAATAAACAGTTTCGCGGTGCGATCGATCGAGGTGACGTTCGACAACGGATCGAGCGCGGCCGCGTCGCGCACGACGGCTTGCGCCGTCCGACGCTCCGCAAGCTTGAGCCACGCCCGCGGTTTCAGATATTCGTAGATGCCCTCACGCCCGCCTTCACGGCCATAGCCCGATTCGCGGTAACCGCCGAAGCCGACCGCCGCGTCAAACAGATTCGTCGCGTTGATCCAGACGACGCCGCTCGCGAGGCGCGGCGCAACATCGAGCGCGCGGCCGATGGTTTCGCTCCACACGCTCGCGGCGAGTCCATAACGCGAGTTGTTGGCGAGCGCGATCGCTTCGTCGGGCGTGCGGAAGCTCATCGTCACCAGCACCGGGCCGAAGATTTCTTCCTGCGCCAGCGTGGACGCTGGTGCTACGCCGGTAACGAGCGTCGGCGGGAAAAAGCAGCCGCCGGACGGGATCGTCGTATCAGGCGACTGCCACACCGAGCAACCTTCACGCCGGCCGGTTTCCACCAGTGATTGAATACGTTCGAGCTGCACTGGATCGACAATCGCACCGAGGTCGATGCTCTTGTCGAGCGACGTGCCCACTCGCAACGTCTCCATGCGCCGTTTCAGCTTCGCGATGAAACGCGCTTCGATGCCTTCCTGCACGAGCAGCCGCGAGCCCGCGCAGCAGACTTGCCCCTGGTTGAACCAGATTGCGTCGACCACGCCTTCGACCGCGCCATCCAGGTCCGCGTCGTCGAACACGATGAAGGGTGATTTGCCGCCGAGTTCCAGCGTCAGCGACTTGCCAGAACCCGCCGTGGCCGAACGGATCAGCCGGCCTACTTCGGTCGAGCCGGTAAAGGCGATCTTGTCGACTTGCGGATGTTCGACCAAAGCCGCGCCGGTGCGCCCGTCGCCGGTCACGACGTTGAGCACGCCGGCCGGCAAGCCCGCGCGATGCGCAAGTTCGGCGAACAGCAACGCGGTGAGCGGCGTGTATTCAGCGGGCTTCAACACGACGCAGTTGCCCGTGGCAATCGCCGGCGCGATCTTCCACGCGAGCATCAACAGCGGGAAATTCCACGGCACGATCTGACCGACCACGCCAAGCGGCGCGTAATCCTCGAACTCGCTCTCCTGCAACTGCGCCCATCCCGCGTGATGCAGAAAGTGACGCGCGACGAGCGGCACGTCGATATCGCGTGTTTCGCGAATCGGCTTGCCGTTGTCGAGCGCTTCGAGCACCGCGAACAGCCGGCTATGACGCTGCACCATGCGGGCAAGCGCATACAGATGCCGCGCCCGTCCGGCGCCGCCCAACGCGAGCCAGCCCGGTTGCGCGGCGCGCGCGGCGGCTACTGCGGCGTCGATATCGGCCGAGTCGCCTTGAGCGACCTGTGCGAGTTGCTCCCCCGTCGCGGGCGCGTTCGAAGCGAAACGTTCGCCCGCCACCGGCGCATGCCACGCACCGCCGATGAAATGCCCGAAGCCATCTTCATGCTGCGCGAGCCAGGCGCGCGCGGGTTGATCGTCCTCGGGTGCGGGACCGTACTCCATCGATGAAAAATACTCGGCTACGCTCATGGGATCGGTCTTCTGTTCAGGCTACGGGGTGACGGTTGAAAGCGGAGTAACGGCCGCTCACGTAATGTTCGAGCTGGCGTTCGATATCGGCCAGCAGGCTCGACGCGCCGATCCGGAACAGCTCCGGTTCGAGCCACGCACGGCCGAGTTCTTCTTTCATCAGGATCTGATACGACAGCACGGACTTCGCAGTCGACACGCCGCCCGCCGGCTTGAAGCCGATCAGCACGCCGGTGCGTTCCTGGTATTCGCGGATCATGCGCACCATCACGAGCGACACGTCGAGCGTCGCGTTCACGCCTTCCTTGCCGGTGGATGTCTTGATGAAGTCGGCGCCGGCCATCATGCAGACCATCGACGCGCGCGCCACGTTCGAGAGCGTGCGAATGTCGCCGGTGGCAAGAATGGTTTTCAGATGCGCCGGGCCGCAGGCCGCGCGGAAGTCGCGCACTTCGTCGTAGAGCGCCTGCCAGTTGCCGGTCAGCACATATTCACGTGTGACGACGATATCGATTTCCTGCGCGCCGTCCGCGACCGAGGCTTCGATCTCTTTCAGCTTCAGCGGATGCGGAATCAGGCCCGCAGGAAAACCCGTAGAAACCGCGGCAACCGGAATGCCGCTGCCGTGCAGCGCATCGACCGCCGCCGCGACGAAGCGGTGATACACGCATACCGCGCCCGTCGTGATGCCTTGCGGCGCGAGCCCGAGCGCTTCGAGCAGATCGGCGCGTACCGGCTGCCGCGCCTTCGCGCACAGCCGCCGCACGCGGCCTTCGGTGTCGTCGCCGTTGAGCGTGGTGAGGTCGATGCAGGTGACGGCTTTGAGCAGCCAGGCCGCCTGCGCATCTTTCTTGACGCTGCGGCGCGTGCCGAGCGTGGCCGTGCGTCGCTCGACCGCCGACTGGTTGACGCGCAGGCCGTCGAGCCAGGAGGCGTCGAACGGCATGCCGGGATTGCGCTCGGGATGAACGATCGGTGTGCCGCGCAGCGCGACGACCGATGAAGACTGCAATGGGGCTTCTGGCATAAGACATCCGAAAATATGATGCGACGCACAACAACCGCCGACAATTTGTTCGCACTTATGCTACAACGATTGATAGAATCATAACAAGCTTTGCGAGCAATCGTTACATCATCAAGCGATTGAACCCGGTGAATGCCCGTGAATGTTATTGACGCACCATATTCATGATGCGAAGATCACAACACGGTTTTCGGCCGGATAGCGTTATACAAAGAAAAGAATTTCGTCGCGTGGACGAAGGAGACATGCCAGATGAGTGAGCCGGTTGCGGTCGCGGCCGCGTCATCGCCTCAGGTTCCATTGATCCGTGTTGCGGGCGTCACCAAGCGATTTGGCGGCGTGCACGCGCTGCGCGGCGTCAACCTCGAAGTGTTGCCCGGCGAAGTCCACGCATTGCTCGGCGAAAACGGCGCGGGCAAATCCACGCTGATCAAGATCCTGAGCGGCGTGCATGCTTACGACGACGGCGTCATCGAAATCGCCGGCCAGAAGGTCGCGTTCGACTCCCCCGCTCAATCGCGCGACGCGGGTGTCGCCGTGGTCTACCAGGATTTGAGTCTCGTCGAATCGCTCTCGGTCGGCGCCAATCTCATGTTGGGACGCGAGCCGCGCACGCGTCTGGGCTTCGTGAAGAACCGTCAGCTCATGGCCACGGTCGGCGAGTTCCTGCGCTCGCACGGCATTCCACTCGATCCGAAAGCACCGGTCGGCTCGCTGCCCTTCGCTTACCGCCAGATGACCGAGATTTGCAAGGCGCTGATGGGCGAAGTGCGCGTGCTGATCCTCGATGAACCCACTTCCGCATTGACCGGCGGCGAAGAGCAGATTCTGTTCGACGCGATTCGCGCGGTCACGGCGCGCGGCGTCGGCGTGATCTATGTGACGCATCGCTTGAACGAGGTGTTCAGGATTTCGCAGCGCGTGACCGTGTTCCGCGATGGTGCGAACGCCGGCACATTCCAGACGGCGCAAACGGATATGAAGCAACTGGTGGCGGCGATCGTTGGTCCCGCTCATGCCGCGTTGCAGGCGCGGCAGAAAACGGCGGTGGGCGATGGAGCCGCAGTGGTGACCACTACTGCAAGCGCGTTGCCGGTAGCTGAACAAGCGTCCAACACCGACGCCGCGCCCGTACTCAAGTTATCGAACGTCAGCAACGACCGCCTGCATCACATCGACCTCGTGGTTCGGCGCGGCGAAGTCCACGGACTCGCGGGATTGATCGGCAGCGGACGCACCGAGATTCTGCAAACCGTCTTTGGCCTGCGATCCGTCGACGCCGGCAGCATCGAACTGGACGGTCGGACGCGCTCACGCATCACACCCGCCGAGGCGATCCAGCTCGGCGTGGCGCTGGTGCCGGAGGATCGTCATTTGGAAGGGCTCGTGCTCGATCATTCGATCGAACGCAATCTGACGCTGCCGCGCTTGCCGCATTTTTCCCGCTGGGGATGGCTGCGTAGTCAGGCCGCCGTTCAGCAGGCGAAGCGCTCCATGAAAGAGCTGGCCGTGAAAGCACCCAACTCATCGACCGCGGTCAAGTTCTTATCCGGTGGCAATCAGCAGAAAGTGGTCTTCGCGAAGTGGAATCATCCGCGCCCCAAACTGCTCATGCTCGACGAACCGACGGTCGGCGTGGATGTCGGCGCGCGCGAGGAAATCTACGGCGTGGTGAACGACGCCGCGCAAGCCGGCACCGGCGTGCTCGTCGTCTCGTCGGACCTCGATGAACTCCTGCGCCTGTGCGACCGCATTTCGATTGTCGCGGACGGCTGCATTGTCAACACCGTCGAGCGCGCGGAACTCGCCAATGCCGAAGCGCTGCATCACCTGATCCAACTTTCCCGTTCTTCCCTCGAGGCGTTAGCAACATGAATGAATCTGTCTCGCCGCTAACGGCCGAACGGCAGGCATCGCCGCTGCAGAAAAGCCGTATGCGGCGCATCGCGCAAGCCCTGCTGCAAGGCGACCGGCCTTATGCGCTGTACGCCGCGTTCGCGATTCTGCTGGTGGTGTTCAGCTTCGCGTCGCCGTGGTTCCTGTCCATCGACAACTTCCTGAATATCGGCCGGCAAACCGCGCTCGTCTCGATCATCGCGATCGGCATGACCTTCGTGATCATCGCGCGGCAGATCGATCTTTCCGTGGGGTCGACGCTGGCGCTCTCGGGCATGTCCGCGGCGCTCGCCATGGCGTATGTGGGCAACAACTGGGTGATCGGCGCAATTGCCGGCATCGGCACCGGCGCGATTGTCGGCGCGATCAATGGGATCGTGACCACGCGCGTGAACATTCCTTCGTTTCTCGTTACGCTCGGCACACTGAGCGCGGCCCGCGGACTCGCGCTGATGGTCACGACCACCAAGCCCGTGATCATCGATAACGACTCGTTCATCTCGATCTTCGGCGAAGGCGATATTTTCGGCGTGCCGGTGCCGATCATCTGGACGCTGCTCGCCGTGATCGCCGGCATTCTGCTCTTGCACTACAGCGTGTTCGGCCGGCAGATCTACGCGGCCGGCGGCAATCCGACCGCCGCGCTCTATTCGGGCATCAACACGCGGCGCGTCACCACCCTCGCCTTCATTCTCACGGGCATGCTGGCCGGACTCGCCGCGCTCGTGCTTTCGGCGCGCTCGCACGCGGCCCGGCCCGACGTCGTGCAAGGCATGGAGCTGGATGTGATCGCATCGGTCACGCTCGGCGGCTGCAGTCTGTTCGGCGGACGCGGCTTCGTGCTGGGGACGCTGCTCGGCAGTCTGATCATCGGCACGCTCAATAACGGGCTGGTGCTGCTCGGCGTGAGTTCGTCGCTGCAACTGGTGATCAAAGGCGTGATCATCGTCGCGGCGGTTGCGTTTACGAGGAAGTAGGCAGGAAACAAGGCAGTTCGGACGTGAAGACGCGAAGCACAGACATGAAGACCAACGGAGGAGAAACATGAAACAACGTCGTGGTTCAAGAGTAGCGTTAGCCAGTGTCGTGGCGGTCGCCGCCGTCGCCTGTCTGGCTTCCTCGGGTGCTTACGCGCAATGCGTGACCGGCATTCCCGCAGGCTCGATCGGCCCAAAGGGTATCGTCGGGCAAGGACCGAACGGCGAAAAAGCCGCCTCGGTGGATGCCGTGAAACTGACCGACGCCGACATCGCCAAGATCAAGGCCGGCAAGTTCAAGGTCGGCATTTCGATGCAGACCATGAATCTCGACTGGTCGCAACTTCAGGTGGCGGGCATCACCGATACGCTGAAGAAGTACGGCGTGGAAGTGATCGGCACGGCATCGGCGGAGTATCAGGTCGACAAGCAGATCGCCGATATCGAGAACACGATCCAGCGCCACCCGAACGGCATCATCTCCATTCCGGTCGACGGCACGGCGACGGCCGCCACCTACAAGAAAGTGTCCGCGGCCGGCATCAAGCTCGTGTTCATGGACAACGTGCCGACCGGCCTGAAGCATCCGCAGGAATACTCGGCGATGATCTCGGCGGACAGCGAAGGCAACGGCCAGATCGCGGCGAAAGTGCTCGCCTCGTGCGTGCCGCAAGGCGCGACGGTCGGGCTCGTGAATTTCGGCGTGGATTACTTCAGCACGACGGAGCGCACTAAGGCCGTCAACGACTGGCTGAAGAAGAATCGTCCGGATATCAAGATCAAGCAGGTCGCCTTCACGGACCCGTCTAAAGTCGGTCAGATCGCGGGCGACTTTCTCACTGGGAATCCGGACGTGAAGGGTCTCTTCGCCGTGTGGGATCAACCGGCGCTGGACACGCTCACATCGATGCGCGCGCAGGGCGTGACGATTCCCATGACGACGGTCGATCTGGGCCTGCAGTCCGCAATCGAAATCGCCAAGGGCGGACCGCTGAAGGCGACCGGTTCGCAGCGTCCGTACGATCAGGGCGTCGCGGAGGCCATGGCGATGATGAAGGCGCTGATCGGCCAGACGCCGCCGGCGTGGATCGGCGTGCAATCATTGCCGGTGGTTCAGTCGAACGTGCTCGAATCCTATAAGACGGTGTTTAAAAAAGACCCGCCGCCGCAACTGGCGGATGCGTGCAAGAAGGCCGCGCCGGCCTGCGGTTGAGGCGCACGAACCGCGCTTCGTCATCCCACTTCTCTCCTTCCGCTTCCGGACGCCGGCGCAACGAGCCGGCGTCAGGCGCGAATCCTGCTACTCGACAGACCTACTACATCGATTCGAACGAGGAGAAAAGATGACCCTGCTTATTTACCTGGTTGGCTGGATCATTCTGATCGGCGGCGTGTCATGGGGATTGATGGCCATGCATGTCGCGCAACATACGATCGCCATCGTGGCGGTTATTCTGCTCGGCGTTGCCGTCATTACCGGCGCGACGCGGGCACGCAGCCGCGACCGGTCATAGCGTCGGCAAGCGTTCGCCCGCCGGGAGCAGCCTGGCCGATACGATGCTGAATTGGCGGCTCACGCCTCCCGGCAACCATCGACGGATGGCGGCCGGTCTGCTCGATGACCGGATAGCCGGACCGCCCCGCCTCAATTCGAGGTCGACTCCGCGTTCGCTGCCGGCATTTGCGCGGTGCGAACCGCAGCAGCGTTATCCGTGCGGTGCTCGATCGCATAAAGCTCCCGGTTTCGCGCGACTTCGGCGTCTGTCAGCGGATAGTCGTCGTCGTTTGACGGCACCAGCCCTTCGGCTTGGGCCTGCTGCAACTGCGCCATCACAGCGGCGCGCGTCAGACCTGAGGTGCTGGTTTGCGCAAAGGCATTCGCGCCGAATGCCAGGCTGAGCGCGGTGACGGCAACAGCGTTAAGCAATTTCATGATGTCTCTCCGGGTAGGGCAAGCAATGACTGGGTTGCAACACGCCTCCCATTCTTGCCATTTCCCCTGTCCGGGCACTGACCTTCAGATTACCGTTTTGTTATCTACGCCGGCCGGTTGAATCAGCCTCCCCACATAACAGAACGGTAATCTAACCGACGGCAGCCCGTCAGCGCCCCCACGCCACACTCCTGACTCACGAAGCCCGCGTCACGCGCCTCGCAGCACTGCAGCGGCGCGTGCCTCCATCGGCCTTTTTTCAGGAACCCGTCATGTGGATCGTCAGGCTGGCGCTGCGCCGCCCTTATACCTTCGTGGTCCTCGCCGTGCTGATCTTTATCGTCGGCCCGCTCGCGATACTGCGCACACCGACCGATATCTTTCCGAACATCGATATCCCGGTGGTCAGCATCGTCTGGAGCTATAACGGCTTCTCGGCCCAGGACATGGCCAGTCGCATCACGTCGAACTACGAGCGCGCGCTGACTTCGGACGTGGACGATATCGAGCACATCGAGTCGCAATCGCTGAACGGCGTCTCGGTGGTGAAGATATTTTTTCATCCGGGTGCGGACATCAATCGCGCGATCGCGGAGGCGGCCTCCAATTCGGCGTCGATCCTGCGTGTGCTGCCGCCCGGCACATTGCCGCCGAACATCATTACGTATAACGCTTCCACGGTGCCGATCCTGCAACTCGGCCTCTCCAGCGACACGCTCTCCGAACAGCAACTCTACGACCTGGGCAACAGCCAGATCCGCACGCAACTGGCGACGGTGCAAGGCGCGTCGGTGCCGCTGCCGTTCGGCGGCAAGGTCCGGCAGATCATGGTGGATATCGACCCGCGCGCGTTGCAGGCCAAGGGACTCGCCCCGCTCGACGTGGTCAACGCCGTCAACGCGCAGAACCTGATTCTGCCGGGCGGCACGGCGAAGATCGGCACGAAGGAATACAACGTGCAGATGAACGGCAGCACCGACACGGTGGCCGCGCTCAACGATCTGCCGATCAAGACCGTGGCCGGCGGCGTGGTGTACGTGCGCGACGTCGCTCACGTACGCGACGGCTACGCGCCGCAGACCAACATCGTGCGCAGCGACGGCAAACGCGCCGCGCTCCTGACCATCGAAAAATCCGGCAGCACCTCGACGCTAACCATCATCCAGCAGGTCAAGGCGATGCTGCCGCATATCGCAGCCGGCCTGCCGAGCGCGCTGCATATCACCGCGCTGTCCGACCAATCCGTGTTCGTGAAATCGGCCGTGGTGGGCGTGGCGCGCGAGGCGCTGATCGCCGCCGCCCTCACCGCCGTGATGATCCTGCTGTTTCTCGGCAGCTGGCGCGCCACGCTGATCATCGCGGTGTCGATTCCGCTCGCCGTGCTGACCTCGCTGATCGCACTGTCCGCGCTCGGCCAGACCATCAACATCATGACGCTCGGCGGGCTTGCGCTCGCGGTGGGAATTCTCGTCGACGACGCCACCGTCGCCATCGAAAACATCACGCATCACCTGGAGAACGGCGAACCCTTGCAGGACGCCATCCTGAACGGCTCCGGCGAAATCGCCGTGCCGACCTTCGTCTCGACGCTGTCGATCTGTATCGTGTTCGTGCCGATGTTCCTGCTCTCCGGCGTCGCGCGCTATCTGTTCGTGCCGCTCGCCGAAGCAGTGGTATTCGCGATGATCGCGTCGTACTTTTTCTCACGCACGCTGGTGCCGACGCTCGCTATGTATCTGATGCGCGCGCGCAGCAATGCGGCCGCCACCGGCAACGGTCCGATTGCGCGCCTGATCCGCTTTCAGGCCGGCTTCGAGCAGCGCTTCGAACGGCTGCGCGAACGCTATCGCGGCGTGCTCGGCGCGGCGATAGCGAGCCCGAAGCGCTTCATCGCAATCTTCCTAGTGCTTTGCCTCGGCTCGCTCGCGCTGGTGCCGTTCACCGGCCGCGACTTTTTCCCGGCTGTGGATACCGGCGAGATCCGCCTGCATCTGCGCGCGCCGACCGGCACGCGCATCGAAGACACCGCGAGCATTACCGACCAGGTCGAAGCCCGCGTGCGCGACGTGATTCCGAAGCAGGAACTCGCGGCGGTGCTGGACAACATCGGCGTGCCGGTGAGCGGCATCAATCTGACCTACGACTCGTCGGACCCGATCGGCCCCGAAGATGCCGACGTGATGATCACGCTGGCGCCGAAACACAAGCCAACCGCGCAATACGTGGCGACGCTGCGCAACACACTGACCAAGGATTTCCCGGGCGTCACGTTCGCCTTCCTGCCCGCCGACATCGTCAGCCAGATTCTCAACTTCGGGCTGCCCGCGCCGATCGATATCCAGATCGTCGGCAACAAGCTCGACGCCAACCGCGTCGTGGCGAACCGCCTGCTCGCGCAACTGCGCGGCGTGCGCGGCCTCGTCGATGCGCGCATTCAACAGCCCGGCGATTCGCCCGCGATCAATGTCAACGTCGACCGCACCCGGGCGATTCAGGCAGGTCTGTTGCAACGCGACGTATCGCAGAATCTGCTGATCGCGCTCTCCGGCAGTTCGCAGACCACGCCGAATTTCTGGCTCGATCCGCGCAACGGCGTGAGCTATCCGCTGGTGGCGATGATGCCGCAGTACGACGTCAACTCGCTGCAGGCGCTGGCCAATATTCCGGTCGCGGCGAACGGCGCTGCGGCGACCATGGCAGCGGCCGCGGGCACAGCCTCGTTCCCGGCGAACGGCACCGGCCCCGCGCCGCAAAATCTGCTCGGCGCATTGAGCACGCTGACGCGCGGCACGCAGCAAGCCGTCGTCTCGCACTACAACGTGCAGCCGGTCCTCGATATCTTCGCATCGGCGCAAGGGCGAGACCTCGGCGGCGTGGCAGCGGATGTCAACCGGCTGGTCGAGCAGATCCGGCCGCAATTGCCGCCGGGCGCGTCCATCGTCGTACGCGGCCAGGTGCAGGCCATGCACGATTCGTTCAGCGGCCTCGCGAGCGGCCTCGTGTTCGCCATCGGCCTCGTCTATCTGCTGATGGTGGTCAACTTCCAGTCGTGGCTCGACCCGTTCATCACGATCAGCGGCTTGCCGGGTTCGCTCGCCGGCATCGCGTGGATGCTGTTCAGCACGGGCACTCGTCTGAGCGTGCCGGCACTCACCGGCACCATTCTGTGCATCGGCATCGCCACGGCCAACAGCATCCTTGTCGTCAACACCGCGCGTGAACTTCACCACGGCGGCAAGCCGCCGTTGCAGGCCGCGCTCGAAGCCGGCTTCAGCCGCTTCCGTCCGGTGCTGATGACGGCCCTCGCCATGCTGATCGGCATGCTGCCGATGGCGCTCGGCCTCGGCGACGGCGGCGAACAGAACGCGCCGCTCGGCCGCGCCGTGATCGGCGGCCTCGCGCTCGGCACGCTGTCGACCTTGCTGTTCGTTCCCGTCGTCTACGGGATAGTGCATGCGTGGCTCGACAAACGCCGCGCGGCACGCAGCGAAAAGCACGAATCCGCAGTCACCGCCCGCACTCTTTGATTTCGACGAGACCTTTTTATGAGCGATTCATCACTTCCGCCGGAGTCGGGTGGGCAGGCCGAACAGGCAGCGAATGCTGCTGAAACTCGCGCGCCAGGCGCCGCTCGTGCCGCTGACCCCGCGTCGGCAGCTTCGCCCGCTCAAGATTCAGAACGCGGCGCGCGCTCGCCTGCCGCTGCGTCCGCTGAATCCACGCATGACAAACCGGCCGCAGACGCCATTTCGAACGGCGAGACGAACGCCGAACCGCGCCGCCGTCTCTGGCCATTCGCGCTGAGCGGACTTGCAGCAGTCTTGCTGATCATCGGCATCGTGCCGCGCCTGCATGCGAGCGCCGCGCTGACTGAGCAAACGCAAGCGCAAAGCATGCTCAGCGTGTCGGTGGTCGCACCGCACGCTGCGCCGGCCGTCAACGAACTGCTGCTACCCGGCGCCGTCACGCCGTTCGCCGAAGCCTCCATCTATGCGCGCACCAGCGGCTACCTCGCGCACTGGAACACCGACATCGGCGCGCAGGTGAAAAGCGGCCAGGTGCTCGCGACGATCGAAGCCCCGGATCTTGACGCGCAACTGCGCCAGGCCCGCGCCGACGAAGCCACCGCGCAAGCCAATTTCGACTACGCGAAGACCACCGCGCAGCGCTGGCAGGACATGCTCAAGACCCAATCCGTCGCGCAGCAGGACGCCGACACCAAGGTCAGCGACATGGAAGCGCGCCGCGCCATGCTGGCGTCGGCGCAGGCCAATGTCGCGCATCTCGCCGAACTCGTCTCGTACGAAAAGATCACCGCGCCGTTCGACGGCGTGATCACCGCGCGCAACGTCGACGTCGGCGCGTTGGTGACGGCCGGCGGCACGCCTGGCGCCGCGGGCATGTCGGGCGAGCTGTTTCATATCCAGCAGAACGGCGTGCTGCGCGTGTTCGTCGATGTGCCGCAGAACGACGCGCCGTACGTCACCCCGGCCACGGGCGTGTATCTGACCGCACAGCAGTATCCGGGCCGCCGCATCGCGGCGAAGGTGGCGCGCAGCACTGGTTCGATCGATCCTTCGAGCCGCACGTTGCGCGTCGAGGTCGACGTCGACAACAAGGACGGCGCGCTGTTGCCCGGCGCTTACACGCAGGTGCATTTGCAACTGCAATCGATCACGCCGGCGCTCGACCTGCCGGTCAGCGCGCTGCTGTTCAGGCCGGACGGCGTGACGGTCGCCGTGGTCGACAGCAACGGCCGGGCGCTGCTCAAGACCGTGCAGATCGGCCGCGATTTCGGCACGCACGTGGAAATCACGACCGGACTCGCTGCCTCGGACCGCGTGATCGACAACCCCGGCGATTCGATCTCCACCGGCCAGATGGTTCAGATCATGCCGGCCATGCACGGCTGAGTGCTTCGTCAGATAAAGGATTTGCCGATGATCAAGCTGCCTCTTCCCCGCTCTTTGCCGCGCCGCGCGCTGGCGGCCACGCTGATCTGTGCGCTGCTCAGTGCGTGCTCTACCCTGCCTGCGTATCAACGCCCGAGCAACGACATTCCGGCGCAGTACGCGGGCGCCGTGCATACGGGCGCCGTGCAAGCGGGCGCCGTGCATACGAACTCCGCGCAAGCGAGCGACACACCAGGCTGGGCGCAAGCCGCGCCGGCCGACTTTGCGCCGCGCGGTCCCTGGTGGACGATCTTCAACGATCCCGTGCTGAACGAACTGGAGGCGCGCATCGACGTGTCGAACCAGACCGTGCGCAAGGCCGTCGCGCAGGTTCAGCAGGCACGCTCGATGGTGGACTATCAGCGCGCCGGCTTCTTCCCGACCATCACCGCCGGTGTCGCGCAGGACCGCTACCGGACCTCGCAGAACGTCGAAGGGAAATCGCTCGCGGGCAAGACGGTGCCGGACTATTCGGCGGGCGTGTCGGCGAGTTGGGAGCCCGATCTGTTCGGGCGCGTGCGCGACAGCGTGAACGGTGCGCAGGCCGACGCTCAGGCGAGCGAGGCCGACCTCGAAGGCGTGCGCCTGTCGATGAGCGCGGACCTCGCCGCCGACTACTTCTCGCTGCGCTCACTCGACACGCAGAAGAAGCTGCTCGACGACAGCGTGAACGCCTACGCCGCCGCGTTGAAGCTGTTGCAGCAGCAGCTGAGCAACGGTGCGATCGATGCCTCCGCCGTCGCTCAGGCTACGACGCAACTCGAAGCGACGCGCACCCAGGACACCGACATCGACGTGACGCGCGCGCAGCTGCAGCACGCAATCGCGACGCTGATCGGCGAACCGGCATCGACCTTTACGCTGCCGCCGAACGGTACGGCCGTGACGCCGCCGGCAATTCCAATTGGTGTGCCGTCGCAACTGCTGGAGCGGCGCCCCGATATCGCCGCCGCCGAACGGCGCGTGGCTTCCGCGAATGCGCAGATCGGCGTGGCGCATGCAGCGTTTTTTCCGGATCTCGTGTTGTCCGCGAGCGCGGGTCTCGAAAGCACGTTTTTCGCGCCATGGCTGAGCGCGCCGAGTCTGTTCTGGTCGCTCGGTCCGCAACTGGCCGGCACGCTGTTCGACGGCGGCAAGCGCAAAGCGACCCTGCACGGCGCCACCGCGCAATACGACGGCGCCGTCGCGGATTATCGACAGTCGGTGCTGGTGGCGTTCCAGCAGGTCGAGGACAACCTGTCCGCCCTGCACTCCCTCGCCGACGAAGCCGCCAGCCAGCAGCGCGCCACCACGGCCGCGGACCTGTCGTTGCGGCTCACGACGAATCGCTTCAACGCAGGCGCGGTCAGCTATCTCGACGTGGTGACCGCGCAGACGATTGCGCTGACGAACCAGCGTATCGCGGATCAGATCGCCGCGCGGCAATTGGAGTCGAGTGTGTTGTTGCTGAAGGCGTTGGGTGGGACTTGGGGTGAGAAAGGCGAGGGAGCGGCGGGAGCAACTTAAGCGGTTCCCCGCTCTCACCTGATCCGCGGAAACCTCAGCACGAAGCGCGTCCCGCGCGCATCGCTCTCCGCATGCACCGAGCCGCCGTGCAGTTCCATGATCGCGCGCACGATGGCAAGCCCGAGCCCGGTCGAACCCGTGGACCCTTGCGACAGCCCCGCCGACGGCAGCGAACTGCGCGACGGATCGACCCGATAGAAGCGGTCGAAAATCCGTTCGAGATGCTCGGCGGGAATCGGCTGCCCCGGGTTCTCCACGCTCACGCGTACCGCGTCGGCCGATGCGCCGGCGTCCAGCACGATCTCGCCGCCCGGCGGCGTATAGCGAATGGCGTTGGCGAGCAGATTGCTCACGGCGCGGCGAAACAACTCGAGATCGGCCGTCACGGCGGCCGCGCCGCTCACGCGCAAACGTACATTCGCATCGTCGGCAATACCTTCGAAATACTCGGCGATATGCATCAGCTCCTGCCCCGCGTCGAACTCGCGCAATTGCTTGACGAACTGCGGGTGTTCGGCGCGCGCCAGAAACAGCACGCTCTCGATCATGCGCGAGAGCCGGTCGCACTCTTCCAGATTCGACGCGAGCAGCGCTTCGTATTCGTCGACTGAACGCGGCCGCGCGAGCGCGACTTCGGCGGCGCCGCGCATGTTGCTGAGCGGCGTGCGCATGTCGTGCGCGAGGTCGGCGGTGAAACGCGACAGATGCTGGAAGCCCTGCTCGACGCGTTCGAGCATCGCGTTCAGCGAGGCCACCAAAGCTTCGAGTTCGCTCGGCACGCGCGCCACCGTGATGCGCGTATCGAGCCGATTCACCGTCACGAGGCTCGCGCTCGCCGCGATATCGCGCAACGGCCGCAGCGCGGCGCGAATCAGCAGGTAACCGAGCAGCATGGCCAGCACCACGCCGGCCACGCCCGCGAGCGTGAGCTTGTCGCGGTAGCGGTCCAGCAGCACCCAGCGGTCGCTCATGTTGCGCGCCACCAGCAGGCTTGCCGTGTCGCCGTTACGCAGCCTCGCGTCCGTGAAAATGCCGCGAATCGGCGCGCCGTTGCGGCCGGTCCAGTCGCCGATATCGGCTTGCGTGATGCGCGTGGTTGCGGCAACGCGCGTGAGCGGCGGCAGCGCCGCAATGGTCGCGGCGCCGCTCGCCGCATCCGGCACGGCGAGCGCGCCGGCGATATTGTGTTCGATCGCCCGCTTGCCGTCGGGATCGAACACTTCCATCGACAGCGCTTCGTTGCCGAGCACGACGCTAGTCAGGCGCTCGCTGTGGTCGCGAATGCTTTGCGCCGAGTCCAGCTCCTCGGCGAGGCGCCGCGCGTGACGCGCGGCGAGCACGATGTCGAGATTGTCCTGCGCCTTGATCTGCTTTTCGAGTGCGACATACAGGAAACTGCCGACCAGCACGAAAACCGTCAGCGTGGTGGCGCCGAATGCCAGCGCCAGCGCCGCGGCAAGAGAGCGGCCGCGCATCAAGCGGTGTCCTTCAGTTCGAGCACGTAACCCACGCCGCGCACGGTGTGAATCAGCTTGACGGGAAAGTCGTCGTCGATCTTGGTGCGCAAGCGGCGGATCGCAACTTCGACCACATTGGTGTCGCTGTCGAAATTCATGTCCCACACATACGACGCGATTTGCGTACGGCTCAGCACTTCGCCCTGACGGCGCGCGAGCAGTTGCAGCAGCGAGAATTCGCGTGGCGTGAGGTCGATACGCGTGCCGCCACGCTTCACGCGACGGCGGTTCACGTCCATTTCCAGATCGCCCACCTTGATCAGTTCGCTTTCGCGCGGCGGACCGCGGCGCGCCAGCGTGCGCACGCGCGCCAGCAATTCGACGAAGGCAAAGGGTTTGACGAGGTAATCGTCCGCGCCGAGTTCGAGGCCGCGCACGCGGTCGTCGACGTCGTCGCGCGCGGTAAGGAACAGCACGGGCGTCGTGCGTTTCGCGCGCAAGGTCTTGACGATGGTCCAGCCGTCCATGCCCGGCAGCATCACGTCGAGCACGATCACGTCGTACTCTTCTTCCAGCGCGAGGATCAGCCCTTGCGGGCCGTCGTTGGCCACATCGACCGCATAGCCGGATTCTTCCAGGCCCTTCTTGAGGTAGGCCGCTGTTTTCAGCTCGTCCTCGATCACCAGGATGCGCATCGGTTGCTCCGCTTGGCGTTGACGGTGAAATCATACCGTCAAGCACTCGGGCGGGTGATTACGATCCGGTTATGTTGTTGTGCGCACGGCAGATGCGGCGCGAGGCGCCCCGTGACAGAGCCGCAACCGCTTCGCCCTATTCCACGTTGTCCGCCACGTCGGTCATACGGATCATGTGCGGTTTGACGACGTCGTCCTCGTCGTCGCGGGTCTCCGTGGGCGGATGGATCAAGGCTTCGAGCCGCGCCTTGGTCGCCAGAAACTCGGGCGACGTGACCTGCGAGTAATCGCGCGGCCGCGGCACCGGCACTTCGATCAACTCCTGCACCTCGCCGGGATTCGCCTTCAGCACCAGAATACGATCGGCGAGAAAGATCGCTTCGTCCAGATCGTGCGTGATGAACAGCACAGTCACGTCGATGTTGCGCCAGATATCGAGCAGGTGCGTCTGCATCTTCGCACGCGTTTGCGCGTCGAGTGCGCCGAAGGGTTCGTCCATCAACAGAATGCGCGGCCGGTTCGCGAGCGCGCGGGCAATCGCCACGCGCTGCTTCATGCCGCCCGACAACTGATGCGGATAGGCATTGGCGAATTTCGTCAGACCGACCAGATCGAGCCATTGCAGCGCCTCGCGTTCCGCATGCAGGGTGCTGTGGCCGTTCATCTTCAGCCCGAACATGACGTTCTTTTTGACCGTCAGCCACGGGAACAGCGTGTAGCCCTGAAACACCATGCCGCGGTCGGCGCCCGGACCCTGCACCGGTTTGCCGTCGAGCAGCACACTGCCGCTCGTCTGCGCCTCGAGGCCAGCGAGAATGCGGATCAGCGTGGACTTGCCGCAGCCCGACGGTCCGATCACGCACACGAACTCGCGCCGGTGCGTCTTGAAGCTGATGCCGTCAAGCGCCGTGCACTCGCCTTGCACTGCCTTGAAGCGCTTGCCGAGGTCGCGCACCTCCAGAATCACCTCGCGCGATTTCAAACGGTCGAAACGCTCGCGTACCGCTTCGGACTGGATCAGATACGACGGAACGGGTTGCGGATTTAACATGATGGAATCCTTTGAAAGCGGTGCGGTGCATGCGATAAGCCGTGTCACGAAGTTGTCCGCTACGCCTTGAGCGTGCGGTCCCACGGAAACAGCTTGCGGCCGAGATAGGCCAGCACGAGATCGGTGCCAAGGCCGATGATGCCGATCATCATGATCGCGGCGTAGACGTTGTCGAAATGCTCGTAGCGCGCCTGCTGGGTGATGTACCAGGTGATGCCGGAACTGGTGCCGACCAGTTCCGCCACGATCAGATACGTCCACGCCCAGCCGAGCAGAATGCGCTGATCGCGGTACAGGTCCGGCAGGATGCCAGGAATCACCACATGCGTGAGCAGCTTCAACTTCTTCGTGCCGAGCGTCATGGCGGCTTCGAACAGGCCGTATTCGAGCTTGCGGGTGGTGTTGGCCACGATCAGCACCTGCTGGAACAACGTGCCGATCACGATGATCGCGATCTTCGGGCCGTCGTAAATGCCGAGAATGGCCACCATCAGCGCACCGAACGCGGGCGCCGGCAAGTAACGGAAGAACTCGAAGAACGGCTCCTGCAGGCGTGCAATCGCGCTGTACGTGCCGCACACGATGCCGATGGGCACGCCGATCACCGACGACAGCACGAAGCCCCAGAAGATCACCTGAATGCTGTGCCACAGACTCTGATGCAGCCAGACGCCGTCGCGCGATGCAGGCGGCGTGGTGAACGCGGTGTAGAACGCGCGCAGCACTTCATGTGGCGCGGGCAGATACACCGGATTGACCGGCTCGCCGGCCGGCAAGGCCGCATGGGCGTCGCGCGCGTGGGCGAGTTCGTCGGCGAACACGTCTTTGTCGACACGCATGCCCGGTTGAAAATAATCGACGCTGCCCGGGCTGTCGATCAGCACCTGCGGATGCCAGATGAACGGCACGTAGCTGACCAGACACCAGACAAAGAGCGGCAACAGGAACGAGCCCGCGCCCAAGAACCATTTGCCGCGCGAGGAGAGTTCGCGGCGCACCGCGAACCATTCGGTTCTGTCAATGACGGCCATGTGATTCTCCGAGGCGGACTGCGGTTGCGCCGTATGCGGACCCTGAAGCGGCGCTCGTTTCGTCGAGCCACGCGCGCGCCAGATCGAGCAGCACCCTGTCTTCGTGTGCGCGCGCGACGAAGGTCACGCCGAACGGCAAGCCCGCATGCCGGCCGACCGTGCAGACGCCGGCCGGCACCGCCAGCGCGGCCAGATCGAGCAGGTTGACGAAGTTCGTGTAGTAGCCGAAGCGCGAATTCACGCGGATCGGGTCCGCTTCCAGTTCGTCGACGGTGGCGGTGGTCGCCGAGGTCGGCGTGACGATGGCGTCGATCCGCTGCCAGACGTGCGCCGCCTGCATGCGCAGGAACGCGAGGCGGTCGAACGCGGCGAACGCATCGGCCGCGCTCCAGCGCGCCGCGCCGCCGATGATCTCGCGGATCACCGGATGCAGCGCGTCGGGCTGCGTGTCGGCGAACTCGCGGATCGCCGCGAGCCGCTCCGCTACCCACGGTCCTTCGTAGAGCAGCCGCGCGGTGGCGAGGAACGGCTCGAAGTCGATCTCGACCAGTTCGGCGCCGGCTGCGCGCAGGCGCGTCAGCGCGGCATCGAAAGCGTGCGCGTACGAGGTGTCGCCGAAAAATTCGAGCTGGTTTGCGCGCGGCACGCCAAAGCGCACACCGCGCAGCGACGGTTGCGCGCCGAGTTGCGCGGCGCCCGTCGGCGGCTGGAATTCGCGCGCATACGGATCGCTCGGCGCCACGCCGCGCGCGGCGTCGAACACGCACTGCGCGTCGTCCGCCGAGCGCGCGAAGATCGACACGCAGTCGAGCGATTTGCACGCCGGCACCACGCCGAGCGTGCTCAGCACGCCCTTGGTCGGCTTCAGTCCGAGCAGGCCGTGGAATGCCGCGGGCACGCGTCCCGATCCGGCCGTGTCGGTGCCCAGCGAAAACGCCGCCAACCCGAGCGCGACCGATACCGCCGAACCGGAACTCGATCCGCCCGATGCGTAGCGCGGATCGAGCGCGTTGCGGCAGGCCCCGTGCGGCGAGCGCTGACCGGACAAACCGGTCGCGAACTGGTCCAGGTTGGTCTTGCCGATCGGAATCGCACCGGCCGCGATCAAGCGCGCGACTACCGGCGCGCTGGCCTCAGGCGTGTACGCATAAGCGGGGCACGCGGCGGTGGTCGGAATGCCGGCCAGGTCGATATTGTCCTTGATGGCGAACGGCACGCCGTAGAGCGGCAACGTGTCCATGTCGCGACCTTCGAGCGCGTCGGCGTAACGCATCATCTCGTTGCGGCTCAACGGGCGGATCCACGCGTGATGCGGATCGTCGCCCGAAGTACGCGCGGCAACGGCTTCCACCAGTTGCGCCGGCGTGAGGCTGCCGGCGCGATAGCGCGCCCGCAGCGCTTCGATCGACATGGACTGGAACAGATCGTCGTGGGATTTCATTTGCACGTAGCCTCCTCGGTGGCGTCGGCTGCAATGCCGGCGCGCATCACCATCAATCGTTGACCCGCGACGACCGCCGCGCCTTCCGCGCAATCGATCGTTTCGATCACGCCGTCGCCGTTCGCGGTGACGGAGATTTCCATCTTCATCGACTCGACGATCGCGACCACCTGGCCGTCGCCGACCCGTTCGCCTTCCTTGACGAGCAGCTTCCACACGCTGCCCGACACGTCGGCGACGATGCCTTGCTGGCCGGTCGCGAGCGTGTCGTTTGCCGGGTTGCCGCCAGCGGCTGCATCGCCATCCGTTTCGCCGACGTACGCGGCATGTCCGGCCGCGTCCCAGCGCTCGCGTTCCGCGTCGAACGCGGCTTGCTGAGTGCTTTTGAACGCGGCAATCGAATCGGCTTCATCCTTCAGGAAGCGGTTGTACGCGCCGAGGTCGAATACAGACTCCTCGATCTTCAGGCTCGCGCGGCCCGCGATGAAATCCATGCGCAGTTCGGCCAACTCGGACTCGCTGACTTCGTAGAAACGGATCTCATCGAAAAAGCGCAGCAGCCAGGGCTTGCCCGCTTCGAACTCGCGCGTCGTGCGATAGCGGTTCCACATCTGCACGGTGCGGCCGACGAACTGATAACCGCCCGGCCCTTCCATGCCGTACACGCACAGATACGCACCGCCGATGCCCACCGCGTTTTCCGGCGTCCACGTGCGCGCCGGGTTGTACTTGGTCGTGACGAGCCGGTGACGCGGGTCGAGCGGCGTCGCGACCGGCGCGCCGAGGTACACGTCGCCGAGGCCCATGACGAGGTAGCGCGCGTCGAACACGATGCGCTTCACGTCGTCGATGCTATTCAGCCCGTTGATGCGCCGAATGAACTCGATATTGCTCGGGCACCACGGCGCGTCGGGACGCACGGATTGCATGTAGCGCTCGATTGCGATGCGCGTCGACGGGTCGTCCCACGAAAGCGGCAGATGCACGATGCGGTTCGGCACGCGCATCGCGTCCACCGCGGGCAGTTCGCGTTCGGCTTGTTGCAGATGCGCGAGCAACGTGTCGTGCGACAGCACGCGGGGATCGAAATGCACCTGCAGCGACCGGATGCCCGGCGTCAGATCGATAATGCCCGGCAAGCGGTGCGCGTCGAGCCAGTTCATCAACGCATGCACGCGAAAACGCAGGTTCAGGTCGAGCACGAGCGGACCGTATTCGATCAGCACGTTCTGATCGCCGGAGCGGCGATAGACCACGCCGGTGCCCTCGCCCGCCGTCGGGTCGCGGTAGAGGATGCAGTCGTGAGCCGCCGCTTCGCCGGCCTCCATAGCATGCTCGGGCGAGGCAAGCACCGCTTTGACCGGCACCCGTTCGAAACGCACCGTATCGCCCGGACGCAGTTGGCCGAGCTTCCACAACTCCTCGCCCACCACCGTGACCGGACACACGAAACCGCCGAGGCTCGGACCATCTGGCCCAAGAATCACAGGCATGTCGCCGGTGAAATCCACCGCGCCGACCGCATACGCGTTGTCGTGAATGTTCGACGGATGCAGCCCGGCCTCGCCGCCGTCCGTGCGCGCCCATTGCGGCTTTGGGCCGATCAGGCGCACACCCGTGCGGCTAGAGTTGTAGTGCACGGTCCAGCGCGTGCCGTAGAGCATCGCGATGTCGTCGGGCGTGAAAAAGTCGGGCGCGCCGTGCGGGCCGTCGAGCACGCCGAGCGTCCAGTCATGCGTCAGGACCGGCACGCGCGATTTATCCAGTTGCGCGCCTGCTGCGCCACTTCCCGCCTCGTCGGCGAGATGCAGCACGTCGCCCTTGCGCAGCGCGCGCCCTGCGTGGCCGCCGAACTGGCCAAGCGTGAAGGTCGCCTTGCTGCCCAGATAGTCCGGCACCTGCAGGCCGCCCTTCAGCGCGAGACATGCGCGCATGCCGGCGCCCGTCACGCCGCCGAGCTTGAGCACGGCGCCCGCCGGCGCGCGCGTGACCTGCCAGAGCGTCACCGGCGCGCCATCGAGCGTGGCGGCGAGTGGCGCGCCGCCGAGCACGAAAAGCGTCGCGGTATTGAAGCGCAGCGTGGCGCCGACCATCGCGCATTCGAGCCCGGCGGCGTCGGCGGGATTGCCGAGCAGTTCGTTGGCGAGACGGAACGACAGATCGTCCATCGGGCCCGACGGCGGCACGCCGATGTCCCAATAGCCGGTGCGTCCCGGCGTCTGCTGTACGGTGGTCTGCACGCCGCCGTCGAGCACGTCGATCGTATGCGGCGCGAACATGAAACGCCCGAGGAACGCGGTGGTCTGCTCACCGCGAGCGAACGTCGCCGAGCCGGCAATGGCGCGCAGATAGTCGAGGTTGGTCTCGATGCCGTACAACTGCGTTTGTTCCAGCGCGGCACGTAGCGCGGCGAGCGCGGCTTCGCGCGTTTCGCCTTTGACGATCAGCTTGGCTAGCAACGGGTCGTAGAACGCGCTGACTTCCGTGCCGGAATCGACCCAGGTATCGACGCGCGCGTCGGCGGCGAACGCGACATGCGTGAGGACGCCCGCACTCGGTTGAAACTGTTTGTGCGGATCTTCCGCGTACAGCCGTACCTGGATGCTCGCGCCTTGCGGCACCGGCGCCAGCGTATCGAGCGGCGCAAGCTCGCCCTCGGCTTCACGAATCATCCACTCGACCAGATCGATACCCGTGATTTCTTCCGTCACGCAGTGCTCGACCTGCAATCGCGTGTTCACTTCGAGGAAGTAGAAGCGCCGGGTGTCGGCATCGAAAACAAACTCCACGGTGCCCGCGGACTTGTACTTCACGGCTTGAGCGAGACGCACGGCGCTCGCATGCAGCGCGCTGCGTTCCGCGTGGGTCAGGCCGGGCGCGGGCGTCTCCTCGACCACCTTCTGGTTGCGCCGCTGCACCGAGCAATCGCGTTCGCCGAGCGAGATCACGCCGCCTTTGCCGTCGCCGAAAACCTGCACTTCGATATGGCGCGCGTTTTCCACGAACTTCTCGACGTACACGCCCGCGTTGGCAAAATTCGCTTCGCCGAGCCGTGCGACCGATGCAAACACGCCTTCAAGCTGCGCGGCGTCGCGGCACAGCGACATGCCGATTCCGCCGCCGCCCGCCGTGCTTTTCAGCATCACCGGATAGCCGATCGACTCCGCCTCGCGCAACGCCGCGCTGACGTCGGGCAGCAAGCCGGTGCCGGGCAGCAAGGCGACGTCGTTGGCTTGCGCGAGTTCGCGCGCCGTGTGCTTCAGGCCGAACTCGCGCATGTGCTGCGGCGTGGGGCCGATGAAGCGAATCCCCGCGTCGTCGCAAGCTTGCGCGAAGGCCGCGTTTTCGGACAGGAAACCGTAGCCGGGATGCACGGCGTCGGCACCGCACGCACGCGCCGCCTCGAGAATCGCCGCGCTGTTCAGATAGCTCTGCGACGCGAGCGCCGGGCCGATGCACACGGCTTCGTCGGCGAGCATCACATGCATGGCGTGGCGGTCGGCTTCGGAATACACCGCGACCGACGCGATGCCCAGCCGCTTGAGCGTGCGAATCACGCGGCAGGCAATCTCGCCGCGATTGGCGATCAGGACTTTGCGGAATCTCATTGGGCATCCCATATCGTCAGTCGCACGGGCGTCGGGTTGTAGCCGTTGCATGGATTGTTCAATTGCGGGCAATTCGAAATCAGCACCGTGACATCCATCTCGGCGCGCATCTCGACGTATTTGCCCGGCGCGGAGATGCCGTCCTCGAAGGTCAGTTTGCCGAGCGGCGTGACCGGAACGTTCATGAAAAAGTTGATGTTGCTGACGATGTCGCGCTTGCCGAGCTGCATGCCAACACCGCACGTGCAATGCGTGAGCGCATGCAGGAAGCTGTCGCGGCAGCTATGCATATGGCGCTTGTCGAGCGCATAACGCACGGTGTTGCTCTCCGCCGCGCAAGCACCGCCGAGTGTGTCGTGGCGCCCGCACGTGTCGGCCACGATGCTCAGCATCGGCTTGCCGAGGTTCGACATCAACACGCTGCCGGCGGACAGATAGAGATTGCGTTGCGCGCGGATCGTATCCTGCGCGCTGTAGCGTTCGAGCGGATCGGCGCTGTTGTAGAACAGCGTGTCGACCGCCTGATTGCCTTCCAGGTCGAGAATGCGGAACACCTGGCCGCGTTTGACTTCATGCAGCCACGGCTCGCCGGAGGGCAGTGTGAGGTCGTAGACCGCATGACGGAGTTCGAGCTTGCTTTCGATGATAGGCATCGCGGGTCTCCTTAAACGAACAGACGGTCGGTGTTGACGAAGCCGCGGCCGTTCTCCGGGCACGCCGAGCGGCACGGATCGTCGGCCGGCACGCAAGCGTCGGCCGCATACGCGCGGTACGCGATCAGCTTCACGGGCCGAGGCTCGTATTCGGATGAAGGGTCGAGCGGATGCGGTGCGGTCGAAAACACGGCGAGCGTGTCCATTTCGAAGCGCAGATCGAACGCGGCGCCGGCCGGCGAATGGCCCGCTACGAAGCTGAGCGCGCCGTCCTCGCCGATCGCGAGTTTGCTGAAGAAGTTGATATTGGCGACGAGGTCACGTGTGCCGAGCCCGTGCTTCGCCAGTTCGAGCAGCAGGCTGTCGCGGCCGTTGCGGATCATGGCATTGCGATGTTGCTGATAGCGGGCCTCGCCGTATTTCGCGGCGAACAGTTCCGCGTCGCCGAGGCCGCCGAGCGGATCGTGCCAGCCGAGCGTGTCGGCGGTGATCGAGGCCAGCACGCGGCCCATGTCCGAATAGAGCACGTGGCCGCGCGTCAGATGCGCGGTGTGCTGCGCCTTCAGCGTATCGGCCATATTGTAGCGTTCGAGCGGTGCGTCGTGCCGGTAGAACACGGCCGCCAGATTCGCGCCGCCTTCGCTATCGACGACGCGCAACGCCATGCCACGGCGCAGCACGCCGGACCAGTGCGTGCCGGCGGGAATCACCGTTTCCCACGCCACGTGCGGGATCGGTGCGAGATCGACAGAGGATTGCGTCGACATGGAGGCTCCAGGTATCGGTTGGGAATAAGCATGAGAGGGCGATTGACCGACATCGCGACCTCCCGGGCTTTTATCCCTCCGTGGAGCCTCGCCGGCGCCTTGAAAGAAGGTGAACGGCAAGACCGGATTGCTCTCGGACCAGACATCGTGCGCATTGAAATGCGCACAACCGGAACCCTAGCGATCCTGAAGATGATGCAAATTACTTCGCACCTCTCGCTGCGTAGCTAAGCGAGTTGTGTGCCAGGGTTGGGGTGAACCTGCGGCAAGTGTGACGTGGCAAGGGATTGGATGCGATGCGCGCGGCCGGTAGGCATAGGTAAGCCGATCGCTCGCGCACCAGCGTCGTTTGCGAGTCCGCACCACACGGATGCGCCGGGCACCACGATTGGGCTCGAACCCGGTGTGCACAACGGCGGCACGTGGCTCTCAGCAATGGCATGGTGTGTGCGTATCAATTCGCCACGCCCACTCCCTTCCTCACACGACCATGCCGACGCTTGCTGCCATCCGACGCGCGCTTTATACCTTGATGTCCGCACGTTTCATCGAGTTGCAAAAGCAACAGCGCCGCTCATAACTGAAACGGCGCTGTTGTCGTGATGCCGCGCATCCAGTTATTTTCTATTCGATCACAGTGCGTTTTCGCTCAGCCTCAAGTGTCCAGCTCCGCGCTCGCATAGCGCGCCTGTTGGCCGAAGCTTGCCAACGCTTTCGAACCATCGGGCAACAGTAGTTCTCCTCGTTCAAGACGTTCCTTCAGATAAGTAAAGCTCTGCGCCGTCTGCGCGAACAGATGGTCGCCCGCCGAGACGGGCGGGTATTTCGCCACCGCTTCGGGCGTCGCGAATTGCGGCAGCGGCGCAACGACCGTGTGATAGTCGCAGGCAAAGAAGAGCGGAAACGAGTAGCGCTCTTCCCTCACCTTGCGCACGCGATGCGACGTCGCGATATAGGTCCCGCCCGTCCACACTTCCAGCATGTCGCCGATGTTCACGACGAATGCGTTCTCGACCGGCGGCGCATCGATCCACTCGCCCTCGCCGTTCATCACTTCGAGTCCCGGCGCGGTCGGCAGCAGGATCGTGAAGCACTCGTAGTCGGTATGCGCGCCGATGCCGGGCCGGTCTTCCGCCGACGGATCGAGCGGATAGTGGATCAGACGCAACTGGCTCGGCGGCTTGCGCAGATACTGCTCGAAGTGCTGTTCAGGCAAGCCGAGCGCGAGCGAGAAACCTCGCAACAGGGCGCGGCCGAGTTCGAACGCCGCTTCGTAATAGCCACCCACCGCTTCGCGAAAACCCGCTTGTTCCGGCCAGCTATTCGGGCCGAGCATCGGCGTGCCGGCACGTACGTCGGGATCGTCGGCGGGCAGTTCGCGGCCGGTGTCGAAGGCCTCCTTCCTGTCGCGCTTGCCGCCCGCGAAGACTTCCTCGCCTTCGGGCACATAGCCGCGATGCGCCGTCGACTTGCCGATGTAGTAGCGCATCTTCCAGTCGTGTTCGGCTGCGAAGAAGCGTTTGGCCTGCTCGATCAACGCGGTTTGTTGCGCGCGCGACACCTGGTGGCCGGTGACATAGAAGAAGCCGGCCTCGCGTGCCGCGCGATCCAGTTCGCGCGCGGTGGCGAGGCGCTGGGCGTCGTCATCGCTGAACAGGCCGCTCACGTCGACGACGGGTAGTTGCTGAAAGCTCGTATGGGTTGGGTTCATGAGAGGTGCCTAGACAAGCTGCGCGATGGTTTGAGATTGCGTTCGCTCTTTGTGCCCGCCGCGCCCTTCGCGATTGGCGAGGAACTCGGCCAGATGGCGCCGTTCCTCGCGCCCCATCCATGTATTGATCTCCCACAGATCGGCCACCGGCGCGTTCGTAAACGGCAGCGTATGCAGATAGCCGTCGGGGCCGAACTCCGGTGTCATCGTCGTGACGGTGTAGCCCTGCTCGATCTGCGCGTCCCATAGCGCTTCCCAGATCCGCTGATGCGAGGCAAGGCAGTCCGCATACTCGGGCGCCGCCGGGTGCGGCACCTGCGGACCTTGCGGATAGCCGACACGCCCATGCAGATGATGCGCATGCGGCGCCAGTTCGAGGATCGTGTCCCACTCGCTGTCGAGCAGCCGCTCGCATATCGACACCCAATGGCTGAAGTCGCAGGTCAGCTTGAGCGCAGGCACGGCACGCGCGACGTCGCGGGTGATCCAGGGGTTGAAGAACGAGCGCCCGCGATGCGTTTCGAAGCTGCACGTCACGTCATGCTTCGCCGCGATCTCCACCGCGCGCGCGAAGAAGTCCACCTGGGTTGCCGCCGGCCACGCATCGCAACCGGCCATCACGTTGAAGAAACGTGGTTCGAGCGGCTTGCCCCACACGATCTTCTCCTCGAAGTCCCGCAGATGATCGGCCGGCGTCGCCGAGCGCTCCGGCACATAGCTGCCGGCTGTCGTAATCTCCGCGATGAAACCCAGGCCTTCGTCGGCAATCGCCTGTGCAAACGCGTCGCGAGCTTCTCCGCCGGCCGGCACCGGTGCTTCGATACCATCGAAGCCCGCCACCCGCACGAGCGGTGCGGCGTCGCGAGGACCGCCGTCGAATCCCCAGAACGTCTTGAACAATTCGAATTTCATCGCTGCTCCATTTACATGCAAATTTGCATGTAATAGTACACATGAAAAGCGCGAGTCAATAAACTATCCATAGAGAGTCGTGCATTATTTTCGCGCGCCCGATTTCCGGCTCAATTAGCACTTAAACTGTGCAGCCCTCCTCCTCGTGGTGAATCGATGAAGAAGAAAATTGCGCGTACCAAGGGGCAAGCCGTCGCGCGCGCCATTCTCGACATGGACTGGCAGTGGTCGGCGCATTTCGGTGATCTCGGCCTGAATGACTTGAACTACAGCGACCTGTTTTGCCGCATGTGGGTGGATCGGGACGACTACTTCGCCAAGACCGCGCTCTACGAATTCATGCCGGGCGTGAGCCGCCGCACCGCCGTGCGGTACGTGCAGGAGTTGATCGACAGCGGATGGCTGCTGGAAACGAGTTCCGCCGAGGATCGCCGCATCAAACAGGTGAGCCTCGCGGCGTCGATAGAGGAACGCCTGGAGCAGTTTCTTGCCTATGTGCATCAACGGTTCGCGGCGCTGGACTGACGGCGCGCGCGGTGCACTTGTGTTCGAGCGCCCGCGATGGTCTGGATGGCGCAACCCGCTGGCATATTTCTCGCTAGATAACTCACCGAGAGGTGCGGCAGCGTCGCATCTTAGGGATGCTAGGGTTCCGGTTCGCGAGAATGTCTGGTCCGAGAGCAGCCCGGTGCGCCGGCGGTTCGATTGCGAGTTTTTCACTGCAAGCACGAACCGCCTGCCGCACTACACGGCGGGACAAAAGCCCGGGAGATTGGCGATAGCAATGTCTATCGTGCCTCTCCGTGGCCGGTGTTTGTCTCCCGCAGTTTCCGCGCTTTGTCGTTCGTGCTCTGTCTTCGTTCTCTCGCGGGAACCGGTCATGTTGTTTCATCGCGCAGTCGCCGCGCGATCCAACTCAACAATCGCAATTGACCGGTCTCCTGGAGAAAACGATGAAACGCTTCGAATCCGTCCTGACGTCTCGCACCTCGCACACTTCCCGCGCTTCCCTCGCCTCGCCTGCCCGCATCGCCTCGGCCCTGCGCACGCGTGGCGCCCTCGCTGTAGCCGCCGCCGCGCTCGCTATCGGGCTTGCGGCGGGTCCTGCCGCCAGCCCGGCGCAGGCTGCGGCCGCGCCGCTCGCCATCGGCTATAGCGACTGGCCCGGCTTCGTCGCTTTCCAGATCGCCATCGAAAAAGGCTGGTTCAAGGAAGCCGGCGTCGACGTCAATTTTCAATGGTTCGACTACTCCGCGTCGCTCGATGCATTTTCCGCCGGCAAACTCGACGCGGTCGGCGCGACCAACGGCGATGCGCTCGTGACCGGCGCGAGCGGCGCGAAGAACGTGATGATCCTGCTGACCGACTATTCGAGCGGCAACGACATGATCGTCGCCAAGCCGCCGGTGCGCACGGTGGAAGGACTGAAGGGCAAGAAGGTCGGCGTCGAAATGGGCCTCGTCGATCACCTGCTGCTCGACACCGCACTCGAAAAACATGCGCTGAAGGAATCGGACCTCACCCTCGTCAATGCGAAGACCAACGAATTGCCGCAAGTGCTCGCCTCGTCCGGCGACGTCGCCGCCGTCGGCGCGTGGCAACCGAACGCGGGCGAAGCGCTCAAGCGCGTGCCGGGCTCGCGGCCCATTTTCACCTCCGCCGACGCCCCCGGCCTGATCTACGACGCAATCACGGTCAACCCCGTCAGCCTGCAATCGCGCAAGGCCGATTGGGCCAAGGTGATCAAGGTCTGGTATCGCTGCGTAGCCTATATCAACGATCCGAAGACGCAACCGGACGCGGTCAAGATCATGTCCGCGCGGGTCGGTCTCACGCCGGCGCAGTACCTGCCCTTGCTGAAAGGCACGCATCTGCTCGACGCCGCGGCGGCGAGAAAGGCCTTTACCAAGGGTGACGGACTCGACTCCGTGTATGGTTCGAGCGTGAATGCGGACAAGTTCAACGTGCGCAATGCCGTGTACAAACAGTCGCAGAACGTGAGCGCTTATATCGATCCGGCGCTTGCCACCGCGCAGTAAGCGGCCCGCGAGGCGCCGCAATCGCAACCGCTAAAAAGCCCGCAGACCCGAAACTGTTATTCTTGCGTCTCTCCCGACCGTCAACTGGTCGCCTGCCGCCTTCGGGCGGCACTCCAAGCGGCGCTTTGCGCCCGACTTCCGAGAGACAGGAATTTGCATGTTCGGTTTTCTGCGCGGCTATTTTTCCAATGACCTGGCAATCGACCTCGGCACGTCGAACACCCTGATTTACATGCGCGGTAAGGGCATCGTGCTCGACGAACCCTCGGTGGTGTCGATTCGCCAGGAAGGCGGTCCGAATGGCAAGAAGATCATTCTGGCCGTCGGCAAGGAAGCAAAACAGATGCTCGGCAAGGTGCCGGGCAATATCGAGGCGATCCGCCCGATGAAGGACGGCGTGATCGCCGACTTCAACATCACCCAGCAGATGATCAAGCGCTTCATTCAGATGGCGCACGAGTCGCGCATGTTCGCGCCGTCGCCGCGCATCATCATCTGCGTGCCGTGCGGTTCGACCCAGGTGGAGCGGCGCGCGATTAAAGAAGCCGCCCACAGTGCCGGCGCCTCGCAGGTCTATCTGATCGAAGAGCCAATGGCCGCGGCCACCGGCGCGGGCTTGCCGGTATCGGACCCGACCGGCTCGATGGTCGTCGACATCGGCGGCGGCACGACCGAAGTGGGCGTGATCTCGCTCGGCGGCATCGTCTATAAAGGCTCGGTGCGCGTGGGCGGCGACAAGTTCGACGACGCCATCGTCAACTACATTCGCCGCAACTACGGCATGCTGATCGGCGAGCAAACCGCCGAAGCGATCAAGAAGGAAATCGGCTCCGCGTTTCCGGGCTCCGAGGTCAAGGAGATGGAAGTCAAGGGGCGCAATATGTCCGAAGGGATTCCGCGCAGTTTCACGGTGTCGAGCAACGAGATTCTCGAAGCGCTGACCGATCCGCTCAACCAGATCGTCTCGGCCGTAAAGATCGCGCTGGAACAAACGCCGCCGGAACTGGGCGCGGATATCGCCGAGCGCGGCATCATGCTGGCGGGCGGCGGCGCGCTGCTGCGCGATCTGGACCGCTTGCTCGCTGAGGAAACCGGCTTGCCGGTGTTCGTCGCCGAAGCGCCGCTTACGTGCGTGGTGCGCGGCTCGGGGATGGCGCTCGAACGCATCGAGAAGTTCGGCGGCGCGTTCTCTTACGATTGAGCCTTGGAGCGCATCGAGCCGCTCCAACCTGCCGCTCAGGAGACGAACGGCAGTTTGCTATCGCGTGCTGCCGCGAGCATCGACAGTGTGATCTTGCGCACTTCCAGCTTGCTCTGCGTGATATGCGCGCGCAGCAGAATGATCGCCTCGGTCAGACGGTTGCGTTCGATCAGGTTGAGCATGGTGGAATGCTCGTCGTAAGTGGCGCTGGTGCGGTGCGGCTTCAGAAAATCGAGCCGCCGCACGATGCGGATGCGCTCGGTCACTTCGTTATGCACGCGCAGCATTTCCATATTGCCCGTGGCGGCGACGAGTTGCCGGTGAAAGTTTTCGTCCATGCCGAACATTTTCACGGGGTCGCTCTCGCGCAACTCGGGCGCGACGCACCAGATCGCCTTCAATTCCTCGACCGCCGCATGCGCGGCGTCACCGCCCGCGCCCAGCCGCTCCACCGCCGCGACTTCCAGCACGATACGCAAATCGTAGAGCTGATCGAGCTGATCGAAGTTGATCGGCGAGACTTTCCAGCCGCGCCGGAAGCCAACTTCCAGGTAGCCTTCGCGTTGCAGACGGAACAGGCCGTCGCGCATCGGCGTGCGTGACACGCCGTAGTGCTGCGCGATGCCGTTTTCGGAAAAGCGGTCGCCGGGAAACAGGCGAAAGCTGAAGATATCGGTCTTGAGCTGCTGGTACACCTGCTCGGCAAGCGGATTGGCCGGGGCCGGCGCGGCAGGCGTCTCCTGCATGCCGGATGCGGCTGGCGTCTCCAGCAGATTCGTCGGGTCGTCGTTCATGATGCCAGGGTCCCTTTTTTCTTATTATCGGCGTTTCATGGGCCGGCCGGAGAATTGATCAGGCTCACGTGCGCGGCGACGATCTTCCAGCCCTCGTCGGGACTGAATCTCGCCCAGGTTTGCATCTGGCGGCCGAGCAGATGCGTGGCGTCGCTGGTGAACTCGGTGCTGACGGTGGCGAAGTCCGTTCCGAAGGTCGTCACCACGGTGCGATGCAGTTTGCGCGACTTCGGCACCGGCTCGCAGTGCTCGCGCCACGCACGAATCGCCTCGCCGCCGTGCTGGATTTCAGCGATGCCGTAGCGCACCGTTTCCGGCGTGTGCCAGAACAGCGCGTTCATCGCCGCGACGTCGTTATCGACCAGCGCGCGCTCGTATTCGATGAACGCCGCGTGGACCTGTGCCACGATTTCGGGCTGATTTATTTCCATGCCTGGGTCGTCTCGTCGGTTTTGGTCAATGAAGCAAACGGCGCGGTCCAGCCGACAATGCCGCCCTGCGAGCGCACCATCTCGAGCGTCGCCTGTTTGAACGCGGGGAAATAGCTCGCGGTGGCGTCTTCGATCAGCAGGCTGTCGTAGCCGCGGTCGTTGGCTTCGCGCATCGATGTTTGCACGCACACTTCGGTGGTGACGCCGGCGAACACCAGATGCGTCACGCCGCGTATCGCAAGTTCTTCGCCGAGGCGGGTCGCATGGAACGCGCCCTTGCCGGGTTTGTCGATCACCAGTTCGCCGGCAAGCGGCGCGAGCGGTTCGACGATCGCATTGCCGGGCTCGCCGCGAATCAGAATGCGGCCCATCGGCCCGGCGTCGCCGATGCGCGCATTCGGCGCGCCGCGCAGACGTTTGGCCGGCGGACAGTCGGACAGATCGGGAGCGTGCGATTCACGCGTATGCACGACGAACCAGTGGTGCTTGCGCGCAAAGGCGAGCAACGCGGCCACCGTCGGCACGATGTCCGCGAGCAGCGAGACGTCGTTGCCGAGCGATTCGCCGAAGCCGCCCGGCTCGATGAAATCGCGCTGCATGTCGATCACGACCAGCGCGGTTTTCGCGGAGTCGAAGCTGAACGGGCCGGGTTGGGCGTCGATGGTCAGCGTGTTAGTCGATGTCATCCAAGGGCTTCCCTGAGTTTTTCGGCGGGCGCGGCGGGCCGCATCGGCGTGTCGCCGTGGCCGGCCATATGCTGGCCGAGCACGGTGCGATCCGCGCGTGCCGCCGGGGTTTCGTACACCAGCTCGCCCTCGGTGATCACCATGATGCGGTCAGCGAGTTCGAGCAGTTCGTCGAGGTCTTCGCTGACCAGCAGTACGGCCGCGCCCGCATCGCGCGCGGCCATCAGACGCGCATGGATATCGGCCACGGACGCGAAGTCGAGACCGAACACGGGATTGGCGACGATCAGCACCTCCACCGGCTGTCCGAGTTCGCGCGCCAGCACCGCGCGTTGCACGTTGCCGCCCGAGAGCGTACCGATCGCGCGCTCCGGCACCGGCGGGCGCACGTTGAATTCGCCGATCAACTGCGTAGCACGCGCGCGCATGGCGCGGCGATCGAGCCACCAGCCGCCGCGCCGCAACGGCTCACGGTCGAAGTCGCGCAGCGCGAGATTCTGCGCCACGCTCATGGCGCCGACGCAGGCGTTTTTCAGCGGCTCTTCGGGGATCGCGAAGACCCGCCGTTGCGTCATTTGCTCGCGCGTCGCCTGGTATGGCTTGCCGGCCACCTGCATGTCGCCGGTTTTAACGCGGCGCTGGCCGACCAGTGCTTCGACCAGTTCCTTCTGACCGTTACCGGAGACGCCCGCAAGCCCGAGGATTTCGCCCGCGCGCACGGACAGCGTCGCGTGCTTCACCGCCGTGTGGCCGCGATCGTCTTCCACGGAGACATCGCGTAGGGCAAGGCGCACCTGGGCCGACTCAGCAAGCGGTTTGCGCTGGACGCGCTCCTCTATCACCGCGGCCATGACAGGCGCATCGCTCGTGGCCACCGTGCCCATCATCCATGCGGCGAGTTCGTCGCGACTGGTGTTCGCCACTGCGCTGGTGCCGACCTGGCGCCCCTTGCGCAACACGGTCACGTCGTCCGCGTAGGCCATCACTTCGCGGAATTTGTGCGTGATCATCAGCACGGTCAGCTCGCCGCGTGTGGTCAGCTCGCGCATCAGGCCGAGGACTTCGTCGGCTTCCTGCGGGGTCAGCACGGAAGTCGGTTCGTCCAGTATCAGGAAGCGTTGCTGCAAGTAGAGTTGCTTGAGGATTTCGAGCTTCTGCTTTTCACCCGCGGCAAGTGCCGCAACCGGCGCGTCGAGCGGCAAGCGGAACGGCATGCGCTGCATGAACGCCAGCAGCGCGGCGCGTTCCGTTTTCCAGTCGATTTTCCACGGCATCTGCCCGCGCGCGAGCAGCAGGTTTTCTTCCACAGACAACCCCGAGGCCAGCGTGAAATGCTGATACACCATGCCGATGCCGAGCGCCTGTGCGTCGCGCGGCGAGTGGATATGCACTTCGCGGCCGTCGGCAGCGATCTGTCCGTCGTCGAGCACGCCGTAGCCGACCAGGCCCTTCACGAGCGTGCTCTTGCCCGCGCCGTTCTCGCCGAGCAGCGCGTGAATCGTGCCGGCCTTGACCTTGATCGAAACGTCGTCCAGCGCGCGAAACGCGCCGAACGATTTGCTCGCATGCATGACTTCAACACCGAGAGCTTGCCGTACGGTCGACATGATCATCCACCTAGCGTTAGCAGCAAAGCGCCGGAGTCCGACACCGTGCCGAACACGCCGCCTTGCATCGTGATCATGTGCAAGGCGGCGTCGTGATTGCCTTTGTCGGTCGCGCCGCAGCAGTCGGCGAGCACCGTGCATTCGAAACCGCGGTCGTTGGCTTCGCGCATGGTCGTGTGCACGCAGACGTCGGTCGTGATACCGGTCAGAATCAGATTCTCGATGCCGCGCGTGCGCAGGATCAGTTCGAGATCGGTCGCGCAGAACGAGCCCTTGCCGGGCTTGTCGATCACGATCTCGCCCGCGAGCGGCTTCAGTTCGTCGATGATGTCCCAGCCCGGTTGGCCGCGCACGAGAATTTTGCCGCACGGACCGTCGTCGCCGATGCCCACGCCGTCGGTGCCCGCGCGACGGCTGCGCCAGCGCTTGTTGGCGGGCAGATCGGAGAGATCGGGACGATGGCCTTCGCGCGTGTGAATGATCGTGAAGCCCTGCTCGCGCATCGTCTTCAGCACGCGTTTGATCGGCTCGATCGGCGCGCGCGTGAGCGAGAGGTCGTAGCCCATCTTGTCGACATAGCCGCCGTGGCCGCAGAAATCCGTCTGCATGTCGATGATCACGAGCGCGGTGTTCTCCGGGCGCAGGTTGCCGTCGTAGGGCCACGGGTAGGGTCTCGCTTCGATGAATCGGGTCATGGTCTAGGTGTCCTGGTCTGGGTTCGTGAATGTCAGCAAGGTCAGCGAATGGGCGCGCGTGTCAGCGCGTCAGGCTCAGCTCACCAGGCGCGCCCGCCAGCGTGCGATCCGGACGGCAGTTGATGATCATGATCACGAGCGTCAGCACATACGGCGCGGCGTTATACAGGTAGTAGCCGCTCGTCACGCCGATCGCCTGCAACGCCGGGCCGAGCGCGCCCGCGGCGCCGAACAGCAACGCGGCCCATAGACAGCGCAGCGGCTGCCAGCGCGCGAAGATCACCAGCGCGACGGCCATCAACCCCTGACCGCTGGAGAGCCCTTCGTTCCAGCTCCCCGGATACACGAGCGACAGATACGCACCGCCCACGCCCGCAAACACGCCGCCCACCGCGGTCGCCGCAATCCGCACACGCGTGAGCGGATAGCCCATCGCCCGCGCCGTTTCCGCGTGATCGCCGACGAGCCGCAGCACCATGCCCCAGCGCGTATTGCGCAAGCCCCATTGCAGAACGAACGCGAGCGCCACGCCGATCACGAACAGCAGGTTCAGATGCAGCGCGTTATGCAACTGCGGCGACGAACTCCACGCGCCGAGGTCGATGAACGGCAGCATCGGCGCTTGCGGCTCGATAAACGGTTTGCCGAGATAGAACGCGAGTCCGGTGCCGAGCAGCATCAACGCGATACCGAATGCGATATCCGACACGCGCGGCAACGAGCACACGAGACCGTGCAGGCAACCGAGCAGCAAGCCGACCGAACCCGCGGCAAGCACGCCGATCCACGGCGAGCCGCTCAGAAATGCGCCCGCATAACCGCTCATCGCGCCGGACACGAGAATGCCTTCCAGGCCGAGATTCACGCGGCCGCCCTTCTCGGTCAAACACTCGCCGAGACTGACGAACAGATAAGGCGTGCTGACGCGGATCGCTCCCGCGAACAGCGACAGCAACAGAATGACGATGGGTGAGTGCATATCAGGCATGGGTCCGCTCCAGTTGCACGGGAAGATCGGTCTGCGCAATGGCCTGCAACTTCACGCGCCATGCGGCGATGCGGCCGCCGAGCGCTTCCCACGCGAGCAGGTTGGCGAACAGCAGCCCTTGCAGGACGAGCGTGGTGGCGTCGGGCAGATCGAGGCGCCGTTGCAGCAGACTGCCGCTCGCCTCGATGCCGCCGATCATCAACGCGCACGCGATGATCGCGAGCGGGTTCTGGCGCGCCGCGAAGGCGACGAGAATGCCCGCGTAACCATAGCCCGCGAGCAGCGACGCGTTCGCGCTGCCCTGCACCGCCGCCACTTCGAACATGCCGCCGAGGCCGGCCGCGGCGCCGCCCAGCACGCACGCCGTGAGCGCGAGCACATTGACCGGCAAGCCGACCAGACGCGCCGCGCGATTGCTGCCGCCCACCACGCGCATCGCGAATCCTTTGGTGCTGAACTTCACGAACACCCACGCGGCGATGCATGCAACGACGCCCCAGAACAGGCCCCAATGCGTATCGAGTCCTGGAATCGAGCCGATCATCATCGCGTCGGGCACCGGTAGTGTCGACGGTTTGTTCAGGCTTGCCGGATCGCGCAACGGCCCTTCCACCAGATGCTTGAATACCGCGATCGCGATATACGACATCAGCAGACTGCTGATCGTCTCGTTGACACCGCGCCATTGCCGCAACGCGCCGACCGCGCCGATCCAGACGCCGCCGGCGAGCATGCCGGCAAGCGCCATCAACGGTGTGGCGATGAGCCAGGGCGTGTTATGCGGCAGCATCTGCGGGACGATGGCGGCGCACATGCCGCCGAGCGCGAGTGCGCCCTCGCCGCCGATCACGATCAGGCCGACCTGTGCGGGCAACGCGACACACAGGGCCGTGAGCATCAACGGCGCGGCACGCAGCAAGGTGCTTTGCCACGCGAACGAGGAACCGAACGCGCCTTGGAAAATCAGCACGATCGCATCGGGCGCCGGCTGTCCCTGCACCAGCAGAAACAGCGAGAACAGCAGTAAGGTGCCGAGCACCGCCAGCACGGTCGGCAGCGCGGGTAGGAACGAGAGCGTCACTCTCGCGGCAGAGGCATTGGGGCGCATCACGGCTCCTTGATTGAAGCGAACATCGCCGTCACCAGAATCAGATCTGGCCGACGACGCCCGCGACCAGATAGTTCATGCTCTCCAGCGTGTAGTCGGTCTGACTGTGACTCGCGCCCGAGGCGATCGCCGTGCCGCCCTTGTTGTCCTTCATCGGGCCTTTGAAGATCACGAAGTTTCCGGCCACCATGCTGCTTCTGATCGAGTCGGCGTTCTGCTTCGCGGCTGCCGTGACCTTCGCGCCGTACGGCGACATCTTCACGAAACCTTCTTTCAGGCCGCCGCGCAAGACGTTGGGTTGCGGCGTGCCGGCTTGCGCGCCCGTCACCAGTTGCTTGTACGGCGTCGCCCAATCCCATTCCGCGCCGGTCAGATAACCCTTGGGCGCGAGCGCGGCCTGGCTCGCGTGGTAGCCGCAGCTCATGGCACCGCGCTTTTCCGCCGTCTCCACTACCACCTTCGGACCGTCCACGTGACAGGTCAGCACATCGCAACCTTGATCGACGAGACTGTTGGTGGCTTCGGCTTCCTTCACCGGCATCGACCAGTCGCCGGTGAAAATCACCTGCGTCGTGATGGACGGATCGACCGACTGCGCGCCGAGCGTGAACGAATTGATGTTGCGCAGCACCTGCGGAATCGGCTTGGCCGCGACGAAGCCGAGTTTCTTGCTCTTCGTCATATGGCCGGCGACCACGCCGTTCAGGTACTGGCATTCGTCGATATAGCCGAAGTAGCTGGTGATGTTCGACGGGTTGCCCTGCTTCCACAAACCGCCGCAATGGGCGAATCGCACCTTCGGATACTTCGCCGCCATCTTCAGCACGTGCGGGTCGAAGTACCCGAACGAGGTCGCGAAGATGAGCGTGGCGCCGTCCTGTTCGATCATCGCTTCCATCGTCTTTTGCACGGCGATGGTCTCGGGCACGTTCTCTTCCTCCACCACTTTCACGTCAGGCATCTTCTTGATCACCGCGGCGGCTTGCGCTTGCGCCTGGTTGTAGCCGTAGTCGCCGCGCGCGCCGACGTAGATCACGCCGACGGTGGTCTTCGGCGCGGCGAACACCGACTGGATGGGCAGAATATTGCCGAGCGTCAACAGGCTGGCGCTCTTGATGAAATGGCGGCGGCTGGTCATGGTGTCCAATTCCTGATCGAAGGTTAAAGAGCGTTGGCCTGGGTATCGGCTTGCGGGTTGGCCTTGGGGTTGGCCTTGAGGCTGGCGAGGTACGCAAGCCAGCCGCCGAACGACGTGATGTCGCGCGCGCCGCTGTCCTCGCTCACCGCCGACGGCTCGCAGATGAAGCCTTTCACGCTGTGGCCATCGGCGAGTTGCAACGTGCCGATGCCGAGTGGCGCGGGCACGTCGGCGACGAATTGGCCGAAGCTGCGCAGCGGCACTTCCCAGAGTTCGATGGCGATCGGCTGGCCTTGCTGTTCCGTTGAACGCACGAGGCCGGGCTTCGGCGGCTGGGTGTTGGCGAGCGCGTAGAGCTTGTAGCCTGGTGCGGTGTGCGTCGCTTTCACGAAACGCGCGCCGGCTTGCTGGAGTTGCCAGTTCAACGGCTGGCCGCGGAGATGCGCGCCGACCACCGCGAGGGTGACGGTGGGTTCCTGAAACGGCAGCGGCTGGATGAGCGCGGTTGTTGTTACGGCCTCCGCGGTATCGGCGCCGTTCGCGAACAACGCCTGAATCCGCGCGCCGAGTTCGGCGAGGCGCCGGTCCGCGCCGCTCGGCGCGATCAGCGTCACGCCGGCCGGCAAGCCGTCGCTGCGCCGCTGACACGGCACGGCGAGCGCGCATAGATCGAGCAGGTTGACGAAGTTGGTGTAGTAGCCGAGCTGGCTGTTCAATTCGATAGGATTGGCCTGCACGTCGGCGATCAACGGATGCGTCGGCGTGGTGGGCACGATCAGGATGTCGATGGTTTCGAAGAGCGCTTCGGCATGACGTTTCAGATCGGCCAGCGCGTACTGGCCGTTAAAGGCGTCGGCGGCGCTGAACTGCTCGGCCTTGCCGATCACTTTGGCCACGACCGCATCGATCGCCTGGTGATGGGTTTCGAAAAACGTGCCGAGCGCCGCGCGCCGTTCCGCGACCCACGGGCCGTCGTAGAGCAAGGCCGAGACCGCTTTGAGCGGCTCGAAGTCGATTGCTTGCGTCGGCAGATGCAGATGCGTGGTGAGCGTGTCTAGCGCGGTTGCAAACGCCCGGCTCGCGATGGCGTCGCCATAAAACTCCAGTCGCTCCGGCACACCGATGCGCGGAGCCGAACGCAGCAGGCCAAGGCTCGGCACCTTGCGCGAGTAGCCGTCGAGCGAATCGAAGCAGGCAATTTCGCAGAGCACGCGCCAGGCATCGTCGACGTCGTGCGCGAACACGGAGATCGTATCGAGGCTTCGGCACGCGGGCACTACACCACGTTTGCTGACCAGTCCCAGCGAAGGTTTCAGACCGGCCAGCCCGTTGAATCCGGCCGGCACGCGGCCAGAGCCCGCGGTGTCGGTGCCGAGCGAAAACGCCACGCAACTCGTCGCCACCGCGACTGCCGAGCCCGAACTCGAACCACCCGACACGCGCAGCGGCGACTCGCCGTGCCGCACGGCGCCATACGGTGAACGCGTGCCGACAAGGCCGGTGGCGAACTGATCGAGATTGGTCTTGCCGATCAGGATGGCGCCGGCGTCGATGAGCCGCTGCACAGCGAATGCCGACGTGTCCGGCGTGTAGGCAAAAGAGTCGCAAGCGGCCGTAGTCGGCAAGCCGGCAACGTCGATGTTGTCCTTGACGGCGAACGGCACGCCAAAGAGCGGCATGTGCTCGAACACCGCGCTGCCCTGCGCGTCGTATAACGCTTCGAGCGCCTTCGCGCGAGCCTGCACGTCGGCTGCCGGCACACGCAAAATCCAGGCTTCCGGGCGATCGCTGGCTTCGATTCGCGCCAGCGCCGACAACACGGCTTCGGTCGGCGTGAGGCTGCCTGCCGCGTATGCCGCGAGCAGACCTTTGACCGTCATGGGTAAAGAAATAGGCACCTGTTTTTCCTTGAGTTCAATCTTGAATACAAGTTTGGACTCAAATTAGCAGGAGCTATGCCAAGTGTTGATTCAACCTCGACAATCCGCTTCAAACCGTTGCTGGGCGCGGCTCTTTCGTCCGTGCCAACACGCGCGAAGCACCGCCGGAAACGCCCCGCCCCGCGCTGCCCGTGGTGCAGCGCTCACCAACTCGGGGCTCACGCGCCCTGGATTCGCGCCGACGCACGCTTGGGCAACGCGGGCTGCGATGCGGGCTGCGATGCGGGGGGCACCACGAACGCGCGCACCATCTCATGCGCCTGAGCTTTGTGATCTCCCTGCCACTGCGCGGCGAGCATGTCGGTGTTGAAAATGCGCGACAACGTATAGGCATTCGACTTGTGGAACGAGCACAGACTCACCAGCGCCACGTACAGATGCAACGGGTCCATGCCCTTGCGCAACGAGCCGTCGTCCTCGCCACGCGCGATCACCGTGCGCAAGAGCGTCAGCACCGGCGACGACATTTCCGGAATCGCGCTCGACCGTTTCATCACGCGGGCGCGGTTCAGGTTCTCGAACGAGAGCAGCTTCGACAGTTCGGGATGCGCCGCGAAGTGTCCTTCGATGAAATCGTAAAGCTGCACGATGGCCGTGACCGGATCGATCTGATCGACATCCAGCTTGAGTTTCAGCTCGGCTTCCCGCAGCCGCCCCAACACGAACTCGAGCACTTCCAGATAGAGCGCTTCCTTGCCGCCGAAGTAGTGATAGATCATCCGGATGTTGACCTTCGAGCGGCTCGCGATCGTCTCCACTCGCGCGCCGCTCAGGCCTTTGTCGGAGAACTCCGCGATCGCAATTTTGAAGATGCGCTGACGGGTTGCCGCCGCGAGCTTTTGACGCTGCGTCGTGGGCTCTGTCGAAGCAGCGGCAGATACAGCGGAAACCGATCGGGCTGAAGCACGTGTCATAAGGATGGAGAGCGTGACGTCAAGTGGATGCGTGGCGATGCAGAACTACCGGCAGTAACTACCCGCAGTAACTACCGGCATTGTAAGCGCGGCCTCAGCGGCGAAACGGCTGGGTGAGCGCGAGCGGCGCGGTTTGCCGGCCGATCAGCCCGGCCACCGCGATCAGCGCGAGCAGATAAGGCAGCATCACCAGCAGCGCGGTCGGCACCTGCACGCCGATCAACGGCAACTGGAACTGCAGTGCGCTCGCGGCGCCGAACAGCAGACACGCCCCCACCGTGCGGCCGATCTTCCAGTTACCGAAGATGATCGCGGCAATCGCCAAGTAGCCGGCTCCGCTCGTCATCCCTTCGGTAAAGGTGTGAATGTCGCCGATCGAAATGAAGCACCCCGCCGCGCCGGACATGACGCCGGAAAACAGCACCGCGCCATAACGCAGACGCGTCACCGAGAGCCCCGATTGATCGACCGACCTGGGCGCCGCACCGACCGCGTGAAGCGCGACGCCGAGCGCGGTGCGCCGCATGACGAGCGAAGTCGCGAGCAGAATCGCGAGGCCGAGATAAACCAGCCACACCTGATGAAACACCGGCTCGCCGATCACGGGCAGCGCGCCGAGTCCCGGTGGCGACCAGCGCGCGAGCCCTGGAATCACCGCGCTCGAACGCTCGCCGAACAACTCGCGATAGGCGAGCGTGGTCGCGCCGAGCACCAGAATATTGATGCCGATGCCGGTCACGATCTGATTGGCGCGCAGCGTCACGCTGAGGAACGCCTGCAGCAACGCGATCGGCAGCACGCCGAACATGCCGATCGCGAGACCGAGCGTTGCGTTGCCGGTCGCCCATGCACCGGCCGCACCGAGAAACGCCCCCGAGAGCATCATGCCTTCAACGCTCATGTTGAGCACGCCGGCCCGCTCGCTGATCAGCTCGCCGGTCGATGCCAGCATCAGCGGCGCCGCAAAACGGATCGACGAACCGACGAAAACCGCTACGAATTCCGCATTCATCAGCGTGCTCCTTTGGGTTCGAGCCACAACGAGCCGCCCGCCAGCGCGACGATCACGATGCCCTGCACCACCAGCACCAGCGCCGACGGCACCGACGCGACCATTTCCATATTGATGCCGCCCGAGCGCAGAAAGCCGAACAGCAGCGCCGCCGCGCAGACGCCGGTGATCGAACCGCGCGCGAGCAAACCGACCACGAGGCCGTCGAAACCGTAGCCCGATGAAAAACCCGCCTTCAGCGAGTACTGATCGCCTTGCAGCATCAACGCACCGGCGAGACCGCCGAGCGCGCCGGCCAGCGCCAACGCGCCGACGATGGTGGACGTAATCGGCATGCCGGCACGCCGCGCGGCCAGCGCGTTCAAACCGACCGCGCGCAGATACATGCCGAAGCGGCTATACACCAGCACGAGCGCCACCGCGATACACAGCACGACGGTGATCGGCAAGCCGATATGCAACCCCGTCAAACTCGAACTGGCGAGCAACGGCAGCCTGGTCGAATCGGGAATATCCAGCGATTCGGGCAGCGTGGCCGCGTTGCTCATCGGCTGGCGCAGCAGCGCTTCCGATTGCACGCACCAGTAGAGAAGCCACACGGCGATGAACGTCAGCAGCAGTGTGCTGATCACCTCGTTGGTGCCGGCGCGCGCTTTCAGCCAGCCGGGAATTGCGCCCCACGCGGCGCCCGCCAAGGCCGCCGCCAGCATCGGCACGATGAACGGCAGGCCGAGCGGCAGATGCGCGACGTGGCCATACAGACTGACCGCGGTGGCGGCGATGCCGCCCATCGCGATCTGTCCTTCGCCGCCCACATTGGTCAACTGCGCGCGATTGGCCAGCACGAAGCCGCTGCCGACCAGCGCGAACACCAGGCTGCGATTGATCGACGCGCCGATCGCGTACGGCGAGCCCCACGCACCGTCGGCGAACGCAGCCATGGCGTCTCCGAGCGGCACGTGGACGATGGCGATCAGCGCCATGGCCGCGACAATCGCGACGAGCGCCGCGCCGCTTAGCACCGCGGCGGTTCTCATCCGCCGCGAACCGCGCCAGCCGGCGCGGGAAAATGGACTCGATAAAGTGCTCATGCTGTCTGCCCTGCCATCCATGCGCCAATGCGCTCGCGTTGAAGATTGAATTGCGACGCCTCCGGCACGCAGGTGCCCATGATGCGGCCGCGATACATGACGAGGACGCGGTCGGCCACCGCCATCAGTTCGTCGAGTTCGGACGAGATCAGCAGCACGCCGACGCCTGCGTCGCGTGCCGCGCGGATATGGTCGTACACCGCGGCCACCGCGCCGACGTCAAGCCCGCGCGTAGGCTGCGCGGCCACCAGCACGGCGAGGCCGTCTAGCGTGAGTTCGCGCGCCAGCACCGCTTTCTGCTGATTGCCGCCGGAGAGGCCCCGAAATGCGACATCGGGACTCGCGGCGCGCACGTCGAAGCGCTGCATCAGCGCGCGCGCATCGCGGCGCATCGCGCGACGCCGCATGAAGCCGCGCCGCGCGTAGTCGTCGAGCCGGTTGAGAAAGAGGTTCTCGGTCAGGCTCATGTCGGGCACGCAACCGACCGCGTGGCGATCTTCCGGCACCACGCCGACACCCGCACGGGTCAAGGTTTGCGGTGCAGCCTGAGTGCAGTCCTTGCCCTGCACGAAGAAGCGCCCCGCGCTCGCCTTCTGCATTCCCGCGAGCACCGCGCCGAGTTCGCTCTGCCCGTTACCCTCCACGCCCGCAATGCCGACGATCTCACCGCGGTTGACCACCAGCGTGCAGTCTTCGAGACGTGTCACGCCGTCGGCGTCGCGCACCGTGAGCCCGTCGATCTGCAAGGCTTCGTCGGCGAGCGGACGGGTGTAGGGCGACGTGCTGCGGGTTGCCGAACGCGGCGTGGCGCTCGCACTGGAATTCGCAGCGGCGCCTTGATCCGCGCTGTCCGGACGCTGGATCATCGCGCGCACGAGCGCGTCGACATCGGCGGACGGCGTGCTCGAACGAGCCACCACACGGCCGCTTTGCAGCACCGTCGCGCGGCTCGCGATACGGCGGATCTCGGCCAGCTTGTGCGTCACCAGCACGACCGCGCAGCCGCGCGCGACCACGCGTGCGCACGTGTCGAGCAGCGCGTCGATTTCAGCGGGCAACAGCACAGCCGTTGGTTCATCCAGCACCAGCAGACGCGGTTCGCGAATCAAACACTTGACGATCTCGACGCGCTGCTTTTCACCCACGGAGAGATCGGCGACCCGCGCATCCGGATCGAGCGCGAGCCCGAGTTCCGCCACCAGCGCACGCACGCGCTGCGCCTCGCGTTTGCGATCGAGCCAGCCGCGCACCTGTCCGAGCAGCAGGTTATCGAGCACGCTTACGTCTTCGACGAGGCTGAAGTGCTGATGAACCATCGCGATGCCGTGCGTGAGCGCGTCGCGCGGACTATGCGGCTGATACGGCGCGCCGTCGAGCCACATCGCGCCCGCGTCGGGCTGATGCACGCCGAACATCACGTTGCACAGCGTCGACTTGCCCGCGCCGTTTTCGCCGAGCAGGCAATGCACTTCGCCGGCAAAGAGTTCGAGCGAGACATCGCTCAACGCCTGAAACGCGCCGAAACGTTTGACGATACCGTCCATGCGCAGCACCGCGGCGCGCGGCGTGCCGGCGCTCGCGCGCGCATCGGCGTAGACGGTGGCAGAAGCGGAAGTCGCGTCCATGTCAGCCTTCGGAGACCTTGATCTTGCCGCTTTCGATGTCCTGTTCGATCTGCTTGATCTTCGTCGACATCTGCGGCGTCGGCGAGCACACCACCATGCCCGACGCTTTCGGTCCCATCGCCAGGCCGAATGCCTTATAGCCCGGCTGCCAGGTGCCGGCCGCCATCTGGTCGATCGCGTATTGCACCTGATAGCCGACGCCCGTAATCGAATACGCGATATACAGCGGGTCCGTGCCGCAGCGATCCGTATAGCTGCCGATCACGTGCGTGTGCTTCTCGCTGGCCGCCTGCTCCATGCCGCGCAAGCCGAGATTGAGAATGTGATAGTGGACGTCCGCGCCTTGCGAGATCGCCGCAAGCGTCGCTTCCTTGGCCTTCGACACGTTGTCGAAGTCGCCGGTGTAGCTCTCGAAGTATTTGATCTTCGGATTGATGGAGCGCGCGCCGTTGCCGAACTCCTTGCCGGCGTTGACGATGGACGGAATCTCCATGCCGCCCACGTAACTCACCGCGCCGTTCTTCGACAGCATCGCCGCGGCCGCGCCGGCGACGTAGGCGATCTCCGCTTGCTTGACGTCATAGCCGGCCACGTTCGGCGGCATGTCCTGCCCCTTGTTGCCGCCGACGATCGCGAACTTCACATTGGGGAAACGCTTCGCGATCTTCAGCACCGACGCCTGGGTCTGCCCGCCCACGCCGATCACCAGCTGGTTCTTCGACGCGAGATTGGTCAGCGCCTGTTCCATGTCGGCGTAGTTGATGTTCTCGATCATCTGCGTCTTGAGCTTCGGGCCGAGTTCCTTCTGCGCCGCGACGAGGCCGTCGTAGCCTGATTCCATCCAGCCTTTGTCCGACTTCGAACCCGGAATCAGCACACCGACGCGCAGCGGATCGGCGGCGACGGCATGGATCGCACTGGTGGATGCGGCGAGCGCGACGACGCAGGTCGCGAGAGTTTTGAACTTGGCGATCGACATTCTGGCATTCCTTTTGCGTTTGGTTTGGGTAAGTAGGTTATTCATGAACGAAACCAATGCAACTTCGATGCCATGTGATCGATTCAGCAGCACGTGTTGCTTGTTTTCAACCTGCCCGCCGAAGCGATTCGAAGCACGCACAAGCAGTGCGTGGCGCCATCCACGCGACCCGCTTTCACTAGCGATTCCAAACCAATGGAGAACTCTCAATGAAACAGCACGACGCATACGGCACAAGCGTTTCCGGTCAGTTGGGCCGCGACGGTCGGCCTCGCTGGAGCGCGAGTGAAACGCTCGTCGACATGTCGTTGCCCGCGCCTGAACCTGTCGTCGCGACACTGCCGTGCGAGCCGCAAAATGTCCGTATCGATCTGCGCAGCACGGCCATTATCGTGATCGACATGCAGAATGACTTCTGCACCAACGGAGGTTGGGTTGCCCAGATTGGGGGCGATTTCGCGGTCGACCGCGCGCCGATTGCACCATTGCAGCGCTTGCTGCCGGTGCTGCGCAAAAGCGGCGTGTCGGTCATCTGGGTCAATTGGGGCAACCGGCCCGACCTCGCCAACATGCCGCCGAATCAGTTGCATCTATATAAGCCGACCGGTGCAGGCACCGGTCTCGGCGAGCCGCTCGCGAGCAACGGTTCGCACGTGCTCGAAAAGGATTCGTGGGCCGCGGCGGTAGTCGATGAACTCGCGCCGCTGCCGCAGGACATCTGCGTGGACAAGTACCGGATCAGCGGCTTCTGGGACACGCCGCTCGACAGCATCCTGCGCAACCTCGGCATTCGCACCGTGCTGTTCGCAGGCGTGAATACCGATCAGTGCGTGCTGCATTCGCTCACCGACGCCAACTTTCTCGGCTACGGTTGCGTGCTGGTGGAAGACTGCTGCGCGACGTCATCGCCGGACTTCTGCACGGAAGCGGCCGTCTGGAACGTGAAGAAGTGTTTTGGCTTCGTCACGGATTCCACGCGAATCGTCGATGCCTTGTCGGACGCCGCATGAGCGCGTTCATTCCGGGCCCCCGCGTGCAGGTCGGCGCGACGGCGAGCGGTCAGCTGGATGGCCTGCGCTTTGCGGTCAAGGATCTGATCGACGTTGCCGGCGTGACGACCGGCGGCGGCAATCCCGACTGGCTTTCGACTCACGCGGCGGCTCGCGTTCACGCGCCATGTGTCGAGGCCTTGTTGGCGGCCGGCGCGACGCTCGACGGCAAGACGATCACCGACGAACTCGCCTATAGCCTCGAAGGCGAGAATCATCACTACGGCACGCCGCTTAATCCGCGCTGGCCGCATGCGCTGCCGGGCGGATCGTCGAGCGGATCGGCGTCGGTGGTGGCGAATGGCGACGTGGACTTCGCGTTGGGCACCGACACCGGCGGCTCGGTGCGCGTGCCCGCCGCGTTCTGCGGCCTGTTCGGCATGCGGCCGAGTCATGGCGCGATTGCACTCGACGGCGTGCTGCCGTTCGCGCCCTGCTTCGACACGGTTGGCTGGTTCGCGCGGTCGATCGCTGTCTTGCAGGCAGTGGGCGATGTGTTGTTGCCGGTGATGTCGTGCGCTGATGGCGCTTCTTTAAATAAGCCGGTTCGCCTCACGCGCGTCGCCGAAGCGTTCGCGGCTCGCGAGCGCAATGAACCCGACGACGCGGCGCGGCTCACCGCGCTGGCTGAATCGCTCGGCGCGCAAAGCTCGCGCGATGTGTTCAGCGGAGGCGGCGCTCGCTGGCTCGCGTGTTATCAAGCCGTGCAGGACCTCGAAATCGAAGCCTCGCTGGGCGAATGGATTCGATCGACGCAGCCGCGCTTCGGGCCATCCATCGCGCCGCGCTTTGCGCGGTTGGAAACACTCGACAGACAGCGGGCAACGCAATGGCGCACCGTTCTTCAGGAGTTACGCAGCGCGTTGGACTCGTTGTTCAAAGAAGAGGAAAACACGGTACTGGTCATGCCCACCACGCCCGTTTCGTTATTGCGGAAAGACGCCTCGGGCGAAGCAATCGGCCGCTTCTACGAAGACTCGCTCACCATGAACTCACTCGCCGCGTTCGGCGGCCTGCCGCAGATCACGCTCCCGTTCAACGATGCACTCGACCGGCCGCTCGCGCTGTCGCTGATCGGTGCGCGCGGCAGCGATCGCGGGTTGCTGAGCCTCGCGCGCGATCTATACTCGCGGCACGTTCTCGCGAACCCTCAGTAGCGGAGCATCGATGCACAATCCACAACCCGCCGGCACTCGCGGCGGCATGGTCACCAGTCCGCATGCGTTAGCCAGCGAGGCCGGCCGCGATGTCCTGCGCGCGGGCGGCAATGCGATTGAAGCGGCAATCGCGATCGGCGCCGCGCTGTGCGTGACCTACCCGCATTTCACGGGCCTTGGTGGCGACGCCTTCTGGGTGATCGGCGACCGGCAAGGGACGTTGCGCACGCTATCGGGCATCGGCCAGGCCGCGGCGCAAGTGCCGGCGTTCGACGGTGCGATTCCATTGCGTGGCCCGGCTTCTGCAATTACCACCGCCGCGACCGTCGATACATGGCATCAGGCCTACGAAATCAGCCAAAACGTTTGGGGCGGCATGCAATCGTGGCCGTCGCTGTTCGACCGTGCACTCGAACTTGCCGCCGACGGTTTTCCTGTCACGCCGTCGCAGCATTTCTGGCAAACCCTGCGCGCCAATGAATTGCAGGCGTTGCCCGGCTTCGCGGCGACCTTCGCGCCGCACGGCCACATTCCCGCGATCGACGCGCGCTTCACTCAACCAGCGTTAGCAAAGAGCCTCGACCGTATTGCGCGTTTCGGCGCGCGTGAGTTCTATGAAGGCGAGCTGGCTGAGCGCATCGCCCATGGCCTCCGGCAAGCCGGTTCGCCGCTCAGTGCGAGCGATCTGGCCCGCACGCATGCGCGCAACGAAGCGCCGCTGCGCGTCGCCTATCGCGGTGGCGAACTGGTGAGCTTGCGGCCGCCCACGCAAGGCATAACGACCTTGCAGATCATGGGCACGCTGGAACGCTTCGATCTTTCCGCAATTCCAGAAGGCAGCGCCGACTACTATCACCTGCTCGTGGAAGCGGTCAAATGCGCGTTCGTGGATCGTGACCGCTTCGTCTGCGATCCGGAGTTCAACGTCGTGCCGGTCGACGAGATGCTCTCGCCCGCCACGCTCGACGCCCATGCCCGCTCGATCCATCCGCGTAAAGCGCGCGCATGGCCGCATGTTTTCCGTCCGGGCGATACGGTGTTCATCGGCGCGACGGATCGCGAGGGCCGCAGCGTGAGCGTGCTGCAAACGGTCTACTTCGACTGGGGCAGCGGCGTGGTGGCGGGCGATACCGGCATTCTGTGGCACAACCGCGGCGCATCGTTCAGCACGAACCCCGCTCACCCCAATGCCGTGCAGCCGGGCAAGCGGCCTTTCCATACGCTCAATCCCGGCATGTATATGAAGGACGGCCGCCCGCAATTGCTGTTCGGCACGCAAGGCGCGGACGGCCAACCGCAAACGCTGGCGGCGATTCTCACGCGGCTGATCGACTACGGCATGGACCCGCTGACCGCCCTCGCCCGTCCGCGTTTTCTGCTCGGCAAGACGTTCTCAGATACGCGCGACGCGTTGAAACTCGAAGCGGACGCCGGCGCCGACGTGTTCGCGGCGCTCGCCGCACGCGGACATGAAGTGAGCGCGATCGATGCGCAAAGTCCGTTGGCGGGGCATCCGGGCGTGATTCGCATCGAGGCGGACGGCTCGGCCACGGGGGCGCACGATCCTCGCAGCGACGGCCGGGCGCTCGCGGTGTAACGCGACGTGATATGACGCGCGGCTATGTGATGGACGCCGGGACCTCACCCGAGGGTAAAGCGGTCCCGCGTCGTCACATAGTCGCTCGCGCCGAAGCGGCCCACTGGAAAATAATGCTGTAGCCGAACACGCCACGTTTGCGTATCGATCAACTCGTCCCGCGCGTGCAGCCGATGCACGCGTCCAATGAAAATCTGCCGGCTCGTCGTCTCCAGCGTCTCCCACGTTGTGCACTCGAACGCGACCGGCGCTTCGGCGATTCGCGGCGGCTTGACGTGCGAACTCGGCACCGGCGTCAGGCCGACTTCGGCGAGTTCGCTCACGTTCGGCGGCAATCTTTCGCCGCAGCGATGCATTTTGTCCGCGATGGCTTCGTCCGCGAGATGCACGACGAACTCGCCGGTGCGCACGATGTTCACCGCCGTATCCTTGAGCGTGCCGTCGGCCACGCGGTTCACGCTGATCATCACGATCGGCGGCTCCTCGCCGAGCATGTTGAACATCGAAAACGGCGCCGCGTTGATCGTGCCGTCGGCGCCGAGCGTGGTGACGAGCGCGATCGGACGCGGTACGATCAGGCTCGCCATCAGCTTGTAACGCTGGTATTCGGTGATCGCTTCGAAATCTATTTCCATGTCGGCGCCCGGTTGGGAGTGACGGATGCGGTGATGCCGAGCAACTGGCCGAGGCTCTTTTCGCCGCGCATCCGCGAGGTTTCGATTCGTTCTTCGAGGTCGCGCAGATGCGCTTCCATATGCGCCATCGCGCCTGCCGCGTCGCGCGCCTCGATGCAGTCGACGATCGCCGCGTGCTCCGCGTGTTCGCACGGCGCATGCCCTGGCGGCTCATACACGCCGACAATCAGCGAGCAGCGCGAGACCAGTTCCTTCAGATAGTTTTGCAGAATCGAATTGCCGGCCAGCGCGGCGATGCGCATATGAAAGCCGCTGGCGAGCGTCGCCCACGAAGGCTGGTCGAAGCGATGCATCGCCTCATGCTCGCTCGCGAGCTGTTGACGCAACGCCTTGATGTCTTTGGCGTTCGCCCGCTGCACGGCCAGTTCGACCAGCATCCGTTCGACGGAGCGGCGCGCCTCGAATATCTCGCGCGTTTCTTCGGGCGTCGGTTCGGCGATCACCGCGCCCTTGTTCGGCCGCAATACGACGATGCCGTCATACGCGAGCTTTTCCAGCACGCGCCGCACCACCGCGCGGCCCACGCCGAACAACTGGCACAACTCGGGCTCCGGCAGCTTCGTGCCCGGCGTCAGACGGTGATTCAACACGCCGTCGAAGATCGATTGATAGATGCGCGCGTCGAGATCGGCATCGTCTTTCAAGGGCTTTTTCGCGGTGGCCGCGCCGGCTTTCGCGTTCATGCGATGACCGGACGCACGACACCGTCGCGCTCCAGCGCGTCCATATGATCCGCAATGGCCCCCGGCGTGGTGATCCACACGTCGCCCCGGGCGCGCGCCGAGGCGATATGTTCGAGTGCGCGGCGCAGATGCCGCAAACGATAAGGCTGCCCCACCAGATACGGATGCAACGCGATGCCCATCACGAGCGACTGCGGCTGCGCGCCGCGATTGGCCTGTTCGAGCATCTCGTCGAACTGATCGACGATCATATCGGCGAACGCGCGGCCATCCATATGGCGGCCCACCATCATTGGCAGATCGTTGAGTTCCTGCGGATAGGGAATCGACCAGAGCGGCGCGCCGCGTGTGGCCATCCGCACGGGACGGTCGTCGTGACACCAGTTCAGCGTGTAGCGATAGCCGGTTTCCGCGAGCAGATCGGGCGTGAGATGGGTCTCGGAAATCCACGGCGACAGCCAGCCTTGCGGCGCGCTGCCGGACACTTCAGCGATCCGTTCGCGGCAATGCAGAAGCAGCTCGCGTTCGCCGGTTTCGTCGAGATCGCTCTGGCGGTGCGCGTTCGTATGGCCGTGGCCGATCAGTTCGTCACCGCGCGCCACGCAGGCCGCGATCAACTCCGGGCAATGATCGTAGAGCGCGGTGTTGATGAGCGTGCCCGCCGGCAACGCGAGTTGATCGAACAACTCAATACAGCGCCACGCGCCGACGCGGTTGCCATACTCGCGCCAGCTATGGTTCAGCACATCCGGTTGCGGCGAGATCGGACCGAGCGCGGCGCCCAGCCCTTCGCCAAAGGCAAAGTGTTCGATGTTGAAACCCAGATAGACCGCGAGCCCGCTGCCGCCGGGCCAGCGGGACGCGTCGCTGTCGGTGATCGGGCGGTATGCGAAGCGGCCATGCGTGGCCAGCAATTGATGCGCGCGACTCTCGGCGGCGGGCATGTTCCGTATGTCGTTCATTTGAAGAAGCCGTGGGTGGGAAATAGCGCCGCGCCGCGTGAGCGCATGAACCGGAATGGCCAGTTCATGCCCCGCGACGGACCCGGCACGCACCGCGATCGCGCAAAAGAATCGTTTGAATCGCTAACGATCGACGCTGCGGATCGTTTGCAATATGTGAGCCAACTCGTAGACGTTAAGCACACCGGCGCGTCGGCAATCAATGGGGTATCGCGATGCAAACGATGGCACATGTCTTGCATTTGCCTGGTCTCGTTGAGCGCCGCGTTGCTTTTTCTGCGCCCCGCTTTATTGTCGCTTACGAGGACACCCCTTCATGATTCAGCCTGCTTCAACGGTGCTCGAAACCAACGCCGCCGACATCGAACTGGTGCACGTGTCAAAGCAATATGGCGACTCGCTCGCCGTCGACGCGATCGATCTGCGCATCGACGGTGGCCAGTACTGCTGCCTGCTCGGGCCATCGGGATGCGGCAAGACCTCGACCTTGCGCATGATCGCCGGTCATGAATCGGTCACCGACGGTGACATTCTGATCGCCGGCCGCAACGTCACGCGCGCCGAACCCGCTGCTCGCGGCACAGCCATGGTGTTCCAGAACTACGCGCTGTTCCCGCATCTGAGCGCGCTCGACAACGTCGCGTTCAGCCTGAAGATGCGCGGCATCGCCAAGGACGTACGGCGCAAACGCGCTGGCGAACTGCTCGAACTGGTCGCCATGTCGGCGTATGCCGAACGCAAACCGGCGCAGCTATCCGGCGGCCAGCAGCAACGGGTCGCGCTTGCCCGCGCGTTGCTGAATCAACCGGGTTGCTTATTGCTCGACGAACCGCTCTCCGCGCTCGACCCGTTCCTGCGCGTGCAGATGCGCGCCGAACTCAAGCGCTGGCAGAAAGAACTCGGCATCACTTTCGTGCACGTCACCCATTCGCAGGAAGAAGCAATGGCGCTCGCCGATCTCGTCGTGGTGATGAGCCATGGACGTATCGAGCAAAGCGGCACGCCGCACGAAGTGTTCAACCGTCCGCGCACCGAGTTCGTCGCGCGATTCCTCGGCGGTCACAACGTCTTCAATACCAATGGCCGCTCGTTTACCGTGCGCGCCGATCATCTGCGCGTCGTGCCGCATGGCATTACGCCAGTGCAGAACGCGAGCGGCGACAACGGCATGACGCGCATCGGCGGCGTGCCCTGCACGGTGCGCGAAGCTGAATATCAAGGCACGCATCTGCGCGTGACGCTCGACCCGCTCGACGGTTCGCCCGAACTCGTCTCGCTCGTGAGCGATGGCGATTACGATCCGGCGCGGCTCGGCCCCGAGGCGCGCGTGGTCGTCTGGTGGGAAGAGCGGGACGCGCATCCGCTCGCGGCGTGAGTATCGAGTGAGTATCGAACCGCGTCGTCCAGACGTGACTGCAACATCCAGCAAGCGATAAGCAAACGTCAATCGAACGTCAACTGAGGAGAAAGCAATGAGTGAAGCGAACGAAAGCCCGGCAGCGGCCGCAACCGATGTGAAGGAAAAAGGCCTGTCGCGCCGCACGTTCATCAAGGGTGCGGTGGCGGCGGCCGGCATTGCCGGTTTTCCGTACGTGCACGCACAGGAAAAAATCACGTTGCGCTACCTCGGCACGGCGGTCAATCAGAGCGCCGACATCGCGAAGAAATTCAAGGAAGACACCGGCATCGAGATTCAATACGTGCCGGTGACCACCGACGACGTCGCCAAACGCATCATCACGCAACCGAACTCGTTCGACATCGTCGACACCGAATATTTCGCGCTCAAGAAGTTGATTCCGGCCGGCACGCTGGCCGGCATGGACGCGAAGCGCATCAAGCTGGCCGACAAGATCACGCCGGTGCTCACGCGCGGTGAAGTCAACGGCAAGAAGATCGGCGATCAAGGCACCGCGCCGAAGAAGGTGATGTTCCTCACCGGCCCGCGCTCCACGGAGTTCTCCGCCACGCCGACCGAATGGATGACGCTGATTCCCACCACCTACAACGCGGACACGCTCGGCATACGGCCCGACCTGATCAAGCGGCCCATCGACAGTTGGGCGGAACTGCTCAATCCGCAGTTCAAGGGCAAAGCGGCGCTGCTGAACATTCCCGCGATCGGCATCATGGACTCGGCCATGGCGATCGAGGCGATGGGCCACATGAAATACGGCGACAAAGGCAACATGACCAAGGCCGAGATCGATCAGACCATCAAGATCCTGATCGAAGCAAAACGCGCCGGCCAGTTTCGCGCGTTCTGGAAGGACTTCAACGAGAGCGTGAACCTGATGGCCTCGGGCGAAGTGGTGATCCAGTCGATGTGGTCGCCAGCGGTCACGAAGGTGCGCACCATGGGTGTCGCCTGCAAGTTTCAGCCGCTCAAGGAAGGCTACCGTTCGTGGGCGTCGGGCTTCGGTTTCCCGCGTTCGCTGCAAGGCAAGAAGCTCGACGCCGCTTATGAGTTCGTCAACTGGTTCCAGGACGGCTGGGCGGGTGCGTACCTGATGCGTCAGGGCTATTACTCGGGCGTGCTGGAAACCGCGAAAACGCACATGCAGCCCTACGAATGGGACTACTGGATCGAAGGCAAGCCGGCAGCGCAGGACATCAAGGCGCCGGACGGCCAGTTGCTCGAAAAGACCGGCACCGTGCGCGACGGCGGCTCGTACAACCAGCGCATGGGCGCGATTGCGTGCTGGAACGCGGTGATGGACGAGAACATCTATATGGTCCAGAAGTGGAACGAGTTCATCGCGGCCTGATGGGCGCAGCGGTTCGAGATGACAGCCGGCACGCGACACGCCGGTTGTCACCACCTGTCCGAATGAACGCATAGTCCACTCTTTAGAAATACGCCCATGGCAACGATCGACCTTCCCTCGCACGCACAGGACGAGCCTGTCAAACACCGCCGGGCGCCGGCGTGGTTGCAGGCGACGCCACTTTCGCTGACGTTCCTGCTGTTTTTTATCGTGCCGCTGGTCATCACGCTGATCGTCAGTTTCTGGGACTTCAACGAATACCAGATCATTCCCGCGTTCACGCTGAAGAACTATGCGGCGATCTTCAATGGCTGTTCGTCGCTGACGGATGTTTGTGTCACCTTCAAGACATACTGGTCGACGCTCAAGTTCTGCGCAATCGTGTGGGCGGTGACCTTTCTGCTGGGGTTTTCGATCGCCTATTTCCTCGCGTTCCACGTGCGCACCACGAGCATGCAGACCGTGTTGTTCCTCGTCTGCACGATTCCGTTCTGGACCTCGAACGTGATCCGCATGATTTCGTGGATGCCGCTGCTCGGACGCAACGGCCTCGTCAATCAGGCGCTGCTCGGCGCGCATCTGATCGATCAGCCGCTGGAATGGCTGCTGTATTCGAACTTTTCGGTGGTGCTCGCTTTCGTTCACCTCTACACGTTCTTCATGATCGTGCCGATCTTCAACGCGATGATGCGCATCGACCGCTCGCTCCTGGAAGCCGCGCGCGACGCCGGCGCAAGCGGCTGGCAAGTGGTGCGCGACGTGGTTCTGCCGCTGTCGAAAACCGGCATTGTGATCGGTTCGATCTTCGTCATCACGATCGTGATGGGCGACTTCCTGATCGTCGGCGTAATGGGCGGCCAGCAGATCGCCTCGGTGGGCAAGATCATTCAGGTGCAAACCGGCTACCTGCAATTTCCCGCGGCGGCGGCCAACGCAATCATGCTGCTCGCCGTGGTATTGATGATCGTGTGGGGCTTGACGCGGGTCGTCGACATCCGCAAGGAGTTGTGAAGATGCAGGCCATTCGTCTCAAACATCGGGAACACCGTCCGGCGAGTTTCTATTGGCTCGCGCTGCTGTTCGGCCTGTTCGTGCTGTTTCTCTACGGACCTGTGATCACGATTTTCATTCTGTCGTTTCAGGGCCCCGAAGGCGGCCTCACGTTTCCGATGCGCGGTGTGTCGCTGCACTGGTTCGCCATGCTGCGCGACGGTGTGGGCGATGTCGATATCTGGGGTGCGTTCGGGCGTTCCGTGCGGCTCGCGTTGGCGGTCACGGTACTGACGGTGCTGTTTTCCGTCGCGGCGGGTCTCGCGTTTCGCAGAAAATTTCGCGGCGATACAGCGGTGTTTTACGTCTCCGTGGCCAGTCTGATCATGCCGTCCATTATCGTGTCGCTCGGCATCGGTTTGACATTCCGTCTGCTGGATAACGGCGTGAAGTACTTCGCCACCGCGTGGGGCTATCAGTCTTTCGCCGACAGCTACACCACGTCGATGGGCTTGTTCACCTCCGCACTCGGCGCGCATCTCACGTGGACGCTGCCGTTCGGTTTGCTGGTGATGTTCGCGGTCTTCAACCGCTTCAATCCCGCTTACGAAGAAGCCTCGCGCGATCTGGGCGCCACGCCCTGGCAAAGTTTCCGGCACGTGGTGCTGCCGATCATCGGCCCTTCGGTGGTGGGCGTCGCCATGTTCGGCTTCACGCTCTCATGGGACGAAATTGCCCGCACCTCGCAGGCGATCGGCGATCAGAACACCCTGCCGCTCGAGCTTCAGGGTCTCACCACGTCGGTGACCACGCCCGTGATCTACGCGCTGGGCACCATGACGACGCTGTTGTCGCTGACGGTGATGGGCGTGTGTCTGCTCGCCGTGCGATTGCTGGCGCGCAGGCGCGCCGTGGCGGCACTGAAATAAGGCGCTCCGCTTATCGCGGCGTGTGCCACAACCATTTCACTCCTGCTGCTAAGAATCGGCCAAATACTTCGTTGCTAGCACCCTGCCGCGTCCCTTACCGTTCTCTGATTGCGCCTCGCGCGCATCCCGTTTCGGAGAACCCATGTCCGCAGTTGAGCTAGCAACAAACCCGCATCACAGCATTGCCGACGCCGCGCAACTCTTCGGCGACAACCCGCTGATTCGCCGCTTTGCGCCGGTTTTCGCGCGTATTGCTGAAGGCGCGGTCGAGCGCGAGCAGCATCGCGAACTCGCTTATGCGCCCGTCGAGTGGCTGCGCGAAGCCGGCTATACCAAACTGCGCGTGCCCAGACAATACGGCGGCGAAGGCGTCTCGCTTGCACAGTTCTTCGCGCTGGTTACGCGCCTCGGCGAAGCGGATTCGAATCTGCCGCAAATTCTGCGCGTGCATGGCGGCTTTATCGAATCGCTGCGGGAACAAGACGACGAAGCGTTGCGCGACCGTTGGCTCGCACGTGTTGCGCGAGGTGAGATAGTCGGTGGCGCGGTGTCGGAGCGCACTGGCGTCACCAGCAACAGCGTGCGTCTCACGCAAACCGGCGGCGCCTGGCATCTCGACGGCGAAAAGTACTACACCACCGGCACGCTCTACGCCGACTGGGTAGACGTCACCGCGCATGACGGCCAGAGCGATGTGCGCGTGCTCGTCAAAGCCGATACGCCAGGCCTCGAACGCATCGACGATTGGGATGGTTTCGGACAACGGCTCACGGGCAGCGGCACGGCGCGCTTCACGCACGTGCCGGTCTCGCTCGACAATCTTTACCGCCGCTATCATGCCTCCGAGCCGCGTCGCAATAGTCTGCTGACGGCTTACTACCAGGCACTGCATGTCGCAAACCTCGCGGGCATCAGCCGCGCAGCGTTGCGCGATGCGGTCGCGTTCACGCAAACTAAAACGCGCACCTTCGGTGTGCCGGGCGAATCTAGTCCGCGCGACAACCCGCTCGTGCATCGCGTGGTCGGGCGGCTCGCGAGTCTGGCTTATTCGACGCAGAGCATCAGCGCGTCGCTCGCGCGTGCCATCGACGACGTCTCGGTCGCGCGGCAGGAAGGCCGCACCAACGAACAGACTTACATCAACCTCGACATCCAGACCTTCCAGGCGCAACAGATCGTCATCGAGCAGACGTTGCAGGCGGCCACACTGCTGTTTGAGGTGGGCGGCGCATCGGCAACCAGCGAGACGCGCCGTTTCGACCGCTACTGGCGCAACGCACGCGTGCTGGCGTCGCACAATCCCGCGATCATTCGCGAGGCCGCGATCGGTGATTTTTACCTGAACGGTAACGCGCACAGCGAGCGCTTCGGCGTGGCGCGAGAACCGGTGTTGGCAACCGAAGCGGCCACGGCAACGGCATAAGGACCGTTGCCGCGCGGGTCGCCCGCTTCATGTGGCAAAGTATCGTCAGACGCACGCGCCAAGCTTGCGCAACCGAACAGCCCTGACGAGCGACATGAAGAACTTGCCTGCCTACGAGCCGCCGGTCGACGAAAACCAACTCCTGTTGAAGTGGATCCGGCGCGCACGCGAATCCCAGATGAGCCATTACGACATGGCCGATCTGCTGTCGGCGCGCGACCGCAAGGTCGGCTGGCTGGTGACCGCCCTCACCGCTTTCGTGGGCACGGCGGTGTTTGCATCGCTGAATCTGTCGGCGGTTTCGCCGGGACTCAGGATTTTCGTCGGCCTCGTGAGCGTAACGGCCGCGGTCTCGGCCGCGTTGCAAACATTCCTGCGCTACGCCGAGCGCGCCGAGAAACATCGCGCGGCCGGCGCACGCTATGGCGCGGTGCGCCGCCGCCTCGAAGCGATTTACGCGGGCGATGCCGATGCGCGCGACGGCCACTACCTCACCGCCATCCGCGACGAACTCGACCGGCTCGCCGAAGATTCCCCCAACGTGCCGCCGCGCGTTTTCTACCGCACGCAGCGAACGCTGTCCGCGGATGCGCAGCGCAAGCGCGGCGACTAATACGTCACCGGATCGTCGTAAATGTTTTGTGTCTTGTGTAAATAGCCTTAACCGGAATTAGCACAGATCGAATACAAGTACATTACGAATGCCGAACGCGCCGGCTTGCGTCTTTGTTCATGCGCTGTGGACGCGAAAGCGCCTCGCACGATTTTCAGGGCACGGCCCAAAGCCCTCGCAAGCACCGCGCAATTACGCTTAAGCGTCACTTAAGGTCGGATACCCCATCATTCGTCACGTTGAAAATAGCCCGCTTCACCAAGCGTCTATTTTGTCAGCCAATCGAAATACACCCTTTGCGCCTGAACATTCAAATTTTACACTTGCCCGATTTTAAGTCAGCGCGCTTATGGTATTGTCCGGCCTACGCTCGAATGCGCGTGTCACACTCAATCGGGAAGCGCCGTCGCTCCCCATAAATAAATATCATGGAAGTTCAGAACGCCCGACGCTGGGCACCACGGGGAACGCGCGCCTGGCTTGCCGCCGCGGCCGCATTGGCGATTGCCAGCGGTGTGCGTCTGTTGCTCCACCCCTTCATCGGCCCATTTCTGCCGGGCTCCGCCTTTTGTATTGCGGCATCGCTGGTCGAATATTTTTTCGGGCTGGCGCCGGCATTGACGGTCATGCTGCTCGGCCTGTGCATTGCCGACTATCTATTCGTGCCGCCTTACGCGGACATTACCGTATTCGATCGCGCGGACCTGGCGCTGGTGATTTCCTATCCGCTCGTCACGCTGCTGGTGATCGTTCTGATCGAGCGTTTGCGGCGCTCGCAATTTCGCGCGGAGCTCATTGCGTCGGTCGCGCAGTCGCGCTATGAAATGCTGCTGCGTCACGATAACGAACGCATGCTGGCGCGGCGCGCCGTCGACGAAACGCATCGACTGCTGCGGCATCTGTCGCATCATCACAAGACCTTTATTTTCATTCAGGCGCTCGAGCGCAACGCCTTGCAGCCGGTGGACGACCTCAAGCCGCAAAGCGCGCTACCGCGTTTGCCCAATGAAATCGCTCCGGGCCCGCGCTTTGCCGACGCTGATCCCGACGACATTGCGCGGCTTAGCAAGGCACTGTGGCCGGGCAGCCATCGCGTACGCATGAAAAGCGGCGACGGCGCCGCGAAGCTCACCGAATGCGTGTGCGAGCGTTTTACGACGCACGCCGGCGACTTCCTCGTGCTGCGGATCGGAACCTGAACCATGAGCCAGCCGACCACCCGGCCGACCAGCCAGCCGAGCGCCCTGTTCTTCCCCGGCGACGACCATGCCGTGCTGATGTTGCACGGCCTCTCGAGTTCGCCGCTCGAATTGCGCTTCCTCGCGCGCTTTCTGAACGCCGAAGGCTTCACCACCTGCGCGCCGTTGTTGCCCGGCTATAGCGCCGGTTCCGACGAAGCCGCGATGGAAACGTGGATCGAGGCCGCCGTGCGCGAGTACGACGCGCTGGCCGCGCGCTTCACGCGCGTGTCGATCTGCGGCCTGTCGATTGGCGCGGCGTTGGCGCTCGCGCTGGCGCAGCGCCGGCCGCAGGCGCAGTCGCTCGTGCTGCTTTCGCTCACGCTCTCGTACGACGGCTGGGCGATGCCGTGGTATCGCTTCCTGCTCGACTGGGCGTACTACACGCCGCTACGCAAACGCTGGCGCTATCGCGAAGCCGCGCCGTTCGGCCTGCGCAACGAAGCGCTCCGGGCAAAGATCGCCCGCGCCATGCAACGCAGCGATTTCAGCGAAGTCGGGCCGTCGACGATCTCGCTGCCTGCGCTGCACGAAGCGAGCCGCCTCGCGTCGAATGTGCGCGCGCTGGTGCGCGACATCAAGACCGATTGCCTGATCGTCCATGCAATCGACGATGAAACCTCGAGCCCGCGTAATGCCCGCTTCGTCGCCGGACATATCGGCGCGGCCTTCTTGCGCACGATCTGGCTGGATGATTCGTATCACATGATCACGTCGGACAACGAGCGCGAGATCGTCGCGCGCGAAACCGCGCTGTTTTTGCGCGAAAGCGAAGCCGCTCACAGCGGCGACGAAGGCGGCAAACAACCCGTCGTCTCAAAGGCGCTGGCGCGCCGTCTAAGGCAACTCGCGGCGCTCGGCAAGGAACGCGCATGACGGCGCGCAAACCTCTGAGACCGACGCCGGCATCGTTGCTGCTCGCCGCGGCGCTGGGTCTTTCGGCGGCACCCGCCGCCCACGCCGACGACACCGCTTTAAACGCGAATGCAGGTGCTGATACCGGCACGAGCACTGTCGCAAGCACGTCCGCCGACAGCAAATGGAAGATCGGCGTCGGCCCCGGCGTCGTGATAACGCCGAAATATCCGGGCTCGCGGCAGCTGAGCTACATCCCCTTCCCGGCGCTCGATATCTCTTACGACGACCGGTTCTTCTCACAAGGCCCGGACGTGCTCGGCGTGAATGTGCTGCGTGGTCCCGCGTATCACGTGGGCGCCGCGCTGAGTTTCGATTTCCAGTCGCGCAAGGAGTCGGACGATCCGCGCCTGCACGGTCTCGGCGACGTGGACGGCGGCCCCAAGCTGAAGCTGTTCGCCGACTACACGTGGTGGGCATTCACCGGCTCGGTCGCGTTGTATCAGGACATCGCCGGACATCATCAAGGGACGACGGTCAGCACCGACGTGCTGGCGTCGGCGCCGGTAGGCGGCTGGCTGTTTTCAGTCGGTCCGGGTTTCACCTGGGCGAACGGCACCTATACGCGGACCTTCTTCGGCGTGTCGGACCAGCAAAGCGCCGCGTCGGGACTGCCCACCTACCGAACGAGCGCGGGCGTGCGGGACATTCATATGAACGCGATGGTGACGTACGATTTTTCGCGCCACTGGAACGGCTCGGTCGCCGCGACCTTCGGGCGTCTTCAGCATGATGCAGCGAACAGCCCGATTACCGAAAAGCGCTTCGAACTCAATACGCTCGCTTCCGTGAACTACAAGTTCTAGGCTTGCCGCTTTCCCGCCTGCCGCGCGTGAGGTCGTGCTCGACAGGCCATGCGAACGCTATTCGCCTGCCGTGAGATCGCCGACATCGATACCCAGCTCCGCCGCCATGCGGCGTACCACGGTCTGCAGCCGGCTCACTTCGTCGGCGAGACGCTTCTGTTCTGCCTTGACTGCCTCGAACGCGGACAACGGCACCGAGTCGTCTTCATCGCCCGGCTGCGCCAATTCGCTCACGCTCACTTCACCGCACAGCAGATGCATCCAGCGGTTCTCGCGCTCGCCTGGCACGCGGGCAAGTTTCACAACCCGTGGCGGGTCGTTGGCCGCGAGTTCGTCGAGAAACGCCTCGACCGACGAGATATCCGCGAAGCCATGCAGACGCGCGCTGTTCAGGCGCAATTCAGCCGCGGTTTGCGGACCACGCAGCAGCAAGATGGTAAGCAACGCCGCCGACTGGCTCGGCAGCCCGAGCACGCGATTCATGTTGTGCTCGAAGCGCGGCACGCGGCTGCTGCTGCCTTCCATCACGAGGCTCAGCCGCTTCAGGCCGTCGACGGCGGTCAGCACCTCGGCTTCCGTGGCGTTCATGACCGGCGCGCGGCCGGTCTTCTGATTGCAACCCAAGGTCAGCGCGTTCAGCGAAAGCGGATAGCTGTCCGGCACCGTGTGCTGCTTTTCGACGAGCACGCCGAGCACGCGTCCTTCGAGCAGGGTCAACGCGCGGATCGAAGGACGGGAAGAAGCGTCGGGAGTGGAATTCATAAGTGATGTCGCGGCAAATGCCGCCGGGTCTCGTGGATGAGGTGCCTTACCGTTGCACAGCCGGACGGCGTTTTCTGGTTTGTGGGCACTATGATAAACGGCCCAAGCCGCGCGAGTGTGCGAATCTCGGCTGCATCGCGGCGCGCGCGGCACTATCTGGCATGTCGCGTGCTCTCACAGCAAATCCTTTATTCATGGAGTCAATCGATGGCACTACGCCGACAATCGGTGCTGCGCGTCAGCACCCTTTCACTTGCGCTTGGCGCGGTGTGCCTGCTCGGCGCCTGCGCGCTCAGCCCAGCCGGCAAGAGCGGCAATGCGCATGTGCCCGACCCCGCCAAGCCCGTCGACCTGAGCCGCTATGCCGGCCGATGGTACGAACTGGCGCGCTATGAAAACGGCTTCGAACGCGATTGCGAAGCCGTCACCGCCGAATACGCCACGCGCGACGACGGCCTGATCGACGTCACCAACAGTTGCCATAAAGGCGGCGTGAACGGAGCGCTCGACGTGTCGAAAGGCCGCGCGAAAGTGGTCGCCGGCTCGCAGAACGCCAGGCTGAAGGTGTCGTTCTTCGGACCGTTCTTCTTCGGCAACTACTGGGTGCTCGATCACGCGGACGACTATAGCTGGTCGATCGTCGGCGAGCCGAGCGGCCGTTATCTATGGATTCTCACGCGCGAGGCCATCCCCGCTGCGAGCGTGAAGGACGCGCTGATCGAGCGGGTTCGCGCGCTCGGCTACGACACGTCCATGCTGCGCATGACCCGGCACGAGTGAGCCAGCGGCGTAGCTTCCGTCCAAACATCCACGTTTTTTTCCCGGTTGACAAGTTTCCATATTCGAGATAATTTCCCAAATATGGAAACCACACTCACCGATGACAACGCCATCGACCGCCGCATCGCCCAGCGGCTGCGCGCGTTGCGCGCCGAGCGCAACTGGTCGCTCGACGATCTCGCCAAACTCAGCGGCGTGAGCCGCGCAACCTTGTCACGCCTCGAAAACGCCGCCGTGAGCCCGACGGCGAGCGTGCTCGGCAAGCTCTGCGTGGCTTACGGACTGCCGATGTCGCGCCTGATGCACATGGTCGAGGAAGATTTCGCGCCGCTCGTGCCGCGCGCCGCCCAGCCGCTCTGGACCGACGCCAGCGTCGGCTTCCGGCGGCGCTCGGTGTCGCCGCCCGCGCAGGCGCTGAGCGGCGAGGCGCTCGAATGCGAACTCGACGCGGGCGTGCAGATCGCCTACGACGCGTCGCCGCGGCCTGGGCTCGAACATCATCTGATCCTGCTCGACGGAGAACTGCAAATCACCGTCGACGGCCAGAGTCACGGACTGCAACCGGGCGACTGCCTGCGCTATCAACTGTTCGGCCCCAGCGCATTCGTGACGCCTGCGCACAGCGGCGCCCGCTACCTTCTCTTTATCGTGTGAGCAAGAGCATGAGCAAGGACATGAGCGTGAGCACCCTCACTAACATCACCGCCTTCACCGCCGACGATCTCGTGCGCCATCTTCCCGAACTCGGCGCGCTGCTGCGCGCCTGCGTGCATGACGGCGCGAGCGTCGGCTTCGTGATGCCGTGTGACGTCGACGAGAGTGAAGCGTTCTGGCGCGGCAAAGTATTGCCTTCGCTGCGTGCCGGCGGTGTGGTGCTGCTGGTCGCGCGTCGGGGCGAGACGATCGCCGGCACCGTGCAACTCGATTACGACACAATGCCGAATCAGCGACATCGCGCCGAAGTGCGCAAGCTGCTGGTCCATCCGGGCTTTCGCCGCCAGGGCATCGCGCGGGCGCTGATGACGGAACTCGAACGCCACGCTTCGGTATTGCAGCGCAGCCTGCTCACGCTCGACACCCGCACCGGCGACCACGCCGAGCCGCTTTACACGGACCTCGGCTATCGCACAGCCGGCGTGATCCCTGGATACGCTCGCGGCACGCACACCCATGAGTTCGATGCGACCACCATCATGTACAAGGCGCTATGAGCGTTTGCGCCTCAGGTTGTCCGTGAATACTTGAACGTGCCCTGCGCGCTGGCGATCAGCAGCTTGCCGTCCACCCAGGCCTCGCCACGTGAAAAGAAAATCGAGCGGCCCGCGCGCTCCAGAAAACCCTTCGCGGTGACGGACTCGCCGAGTCCCTTGTCGAGATAGTTGGTGGTCAGCGAGAGCGTGAAAGCATGCCGCGCCGGCGCGCCGCTTGCCGCGAAGATTCCCGCATAGCCGGCCGCCGCATCGAGCAGCGTCGCGATCGCGCCGCCTTGCAGCACGCCCTGGCGATTGAGCTTGCTCGCGTCGATCGGCATGAGCAGTTCGGCGTAGCCATCGCGCCATTGCGTGAGACGAACGCCAAGCGACTCGAGGAACGGGTTGTCGATAGGAAAGTCGGACATGGGCTTGCAGCTCAGCGACGCGAATCGAGCGCGATGCGCACCGCGAGTCCGGCGAGCACGGTGCCCATCAGCCAGCGCTGCACTTGCAGCCACACCGGCCGGCCGCCGAGAAACACGGCGATCGAACCCGCCATACTCGCGATCAGCGCATTGACGGTCACGCTGACGACGATCTGCACGCAGCCAAGCGCGATAGATTGCGAGAGCACACTGCCGTGCCCCGGCGAAATGAACTGCGGCAGCAGCGACAGGTACATCACCGCGATCTTCGGATTCGCGAGGTTGGTGACGAGGCCCATGGTGAAGAGCTTGCGGCGGCTGTCGTGCGGCAGATCGCGAACCTGGAACGGCGAACGGCCACCCGGCTTGACCGCCTGCCACGCCAGGTAAAGCAGATAAAGCGCGCCGCCGAAGCGCAACGCGTCGTACGCGTACGGCACCGTCAACAGCAGCGCGGTGATGCCGAACGCGGCGCAGAACATGTAGAACACGAAGCCGAGCGCAACGCCGCCGAGCGATATGAGACCCGCGCGCCGCCCTTGGCACAGCGACCGCGAGACCAGATAGATCATGTTCGGACCCGGCGTGAGCACCATGCCGAGCGAGACCAGGCCGAAGGCGAGCAGCGTTGTGAAGGCGGGCACGGCATTCTCCTCAGTGAGCGGATTTGGGCAGTGGCGTCGAATATAGCCGATCCAGGCATTTGCCGTGCTTCGACTCGGCTGCCGTTGCCGGCTACAAAATCCCGTAGTTCTGCTAGTGTGCTCCCCATACGTATCAGCGCAGCGGAGAACCCATGCCTCACGCCCGAGCAGAAAAACACAACGCAGACAGCGCACGTTTGAGCGACGCGCAGATCGCCGCGGAGGCGACTCGGCGTCTCGCCTGGGACGCCGCAGTACCCGAACACGCTGTGAAAGTCCACGTCTCGCACGGCCGCATCACACTGCGTGGCGAGCTGCAACGCGATCAGCAACGCACCGCGGCGCTCGAAGACGTGACACGCCTGTTCGGCGTGACCGGCGTATCGGATCACACCGTCGTCAAGCCGGAATGAAGGTCAGGCCTGCGTTGCCTGCTGCAATAACGTGCGGCAATGCCGCGCGATCTGCTTTTCTTCTTCCGTGTGAATCGTTCTCACCTTGCCGGTCGGATCGCTTTGCGTCAGCCCCATGAAAGCAAGCCCGTCACACACGCGCTTGCGAATCTCCTGGCTGTGTTCGCCGATGCCGCCGGTAAACACCAGCAAATCGATTCCGCCCAGCAACGCCGCGTAACCGCCGATCGTCTTGCGCACGGCGGTCGCGAACGCATCGAGCGCGAGCGACGCATTCGTATCGCCCGCCGCGGCGCGTTTTTCCAGCGCCTGCATATCGCTTTCGCCGTCCGCGTAACCGGCGAGACCGCTCTGGCGATTCAGCAGCGTCTCCAATGCGCCGGCATCGAGCTTCTCCACGCGCATCAGATACAGCAGCACGCCCGGATCGAGATCGCCGCTGCGCGTGCCCATCGGCACGCCGCCGGTGGGCGTCAAGCCCATCGACGTATCGATCGATCTGCCGTCGCGCAATGCGCACACGCTCGAACCGTTGCCGAGGTGGGCGAACACCGCACGCGCCGGCAAGTCGGCGCCGAGTCGCGTCACCAGCGATTCGTACGAGAGCCCGTGAAAGCCGTAGCGCATCACGCCGGCCTCCGCGTAACGGCTCGGCAACGGTAGGTGCGCCGCGCGCGGTGGCAGCGTCGCGTGAAACGCCGTGTCGAAGCAGGCGAAATGCGGCGCGTCGTCGAAAATCTTTTCGGCCTCGTCGATCAACGCAAGCGCCGGCGGAATATGCAGCGGCGCGAAGTGCACGGCCTCGTGCAATTGACGGCGCACGTCGGCGGTAATGCGCTGATGCGTGCGCAAACGCGGTCCGCCGTGCACCACCCGATGCCCCACCGCCGCAGGCCGCGCATGGTGCTGTTCTTTGAGCACCTGCGCGAGCTTTTGCAACGCGTCGATCTGCGATTCGAGCACGCGCTCCTGCCGCACCAGCACGCGGCCGTCGGGTGACTTGATCCGCAAACTGCCGTCGTCGCGCCCGATGCCTTCGGCACTGCCTTCCAGCAGCAGGGATTCGTCATTGCCCGCGCGCCTGAACAGTCCGAACTTCAGCGACGAGGAACCGCTGTTCAGCACCAGAATCGTTTGATCGTCAGCGCTGTTTTCAGTGTGCATGGTCATGCCTCGCTCAGCCTTTCCACGTCCAGTTGCGGATTTCTTCCTTATCGATGCCCTCGGCGTGCGCATAAGCCAGATGCTCGATGATCTGGCCACGCAGCCATTCCTTCGCATGGTCGCCGACACCGCGCAGCCTCGGCACGCGGTCGATCACATCGATCGCCAGCGAAAAACGGTCGACCTGATTGATGATCGCCAACTCCAGCGGCGTGTTGATGTTGCCTTTCTCGTGATAGCCGTGCACATGCAGGTTGTCGTGGTTCGTGCGGTTATAGGTCAGCTTGTGCACCAGCGACGCATACGAGTGGAAGTTGAAAATCACCGGCTTGTCGGTGGTAAACAACGAATCGAAATCGCGGCTGGACAGGCCGTGCGGATGCGCATGCTCGGGCATCAGGCGAAACAGGTCGACAACATTGACGAAGCGGATCTTCAGGTCGGCGAACTGCTCCTTCAGGATCTGCACGGCGGCGAGCGCCTCCATGGTCGGGATATCGCCCGCGCAAGCCATGACCACGTCCGGCTCGACGCCTTGGTCCGTCGACGCCCAGTCCCAGATACCGATGCCCTTGGTGCAATGCGTGACGGCCGCGTCCATGTCGAGATACTGCAGATGCGGCTGCTTGTCGGCGACGATCACGTTGACGTAATCGCGCGAACGCAGGCAATGATCGGCGACGCTCAGCAGGCAGTTCGCGTCCGGCGGCAGATAAATACGTACCACGTCCGGGCTTTTATTCGTGACGACATCCAGAAAGCCGGGGTCCTGGTGCGTGAAACCGTTGTGATCCTGACGCCAGACGAGCGACGTGATCAGCAGGTTGATCGACGGCACAGGCTGGCGCCAGCCGAGATCGCGTTTGGCTTTCTCCAGCCACTTGGCATGCTGGTTGAACATGGAGTCGATCACGTGGACGAACGCTTCGTACGTGGCGAACAGGCCGTGGCGGCCGGTCAGCACGTAGCCTTCGAACCAGCCTTCGAGCGTGTGTTCGCTGAGCATTTCCATCACACGGCCGTCTACCGCGAGTTCGCCGCCGTCCGCGTCGCTCGGCACGGTTTGCGCGAGCCAGGTTTTTTCCGACGCCTCATAGATCGCGGTCAGCTTGTTGCTCGAAGTCTCATCGGGGCCGAACACGCGGAAGTTCGTCATGTTGTTGCGCATCACGTCGCGCAGGAACTTGCCGAGCACCTCGGTCGGCGACGTGTACGAGCCGCCCGGCTTTTTCACCGCCACCGCGTAATCGCGAAACGGCGGCATGGCGAGTGTCTTGCAGAGCACACCGCCGTTCGCATGCGGATTGGCGCTGATGCGGCGCGCGCCTTCTGGCGCGAGTTCGCGCAGTTCTTTCACGAGGCGCCCTGCTTCGTCGAACAGCGTTTCAGGCTCGTAACTACGCAGCCAGTTCTCGACCAGCTTCAGGCTTTTGCCATTGGTCGCCGGATCGAGCACGGGCACCTGGTGCGCGCGCCACGAGCCTTCCACCTTGTGTCCGTCGACTTCCTTCGGACCGGTCCAGCCTTTGGGTGAGCGCAGCACGATCATCGGCCAGCGCGGCCGCGACGCGTCGTTGCTCTCACGCGCATGCTGCTGGATCGCGCGAATTTCGCCGATGCATTGCTCCAAAGTCGCGGCCATCTGCTGGTGCATGACGGCGGGATCCTCGCCTTCGACGAAATACGGTTTGTGGCCGTAGCCGGTTAGCAAGGCTTCGAGTTCTTCGCGGGGAATGCGCGCGAGAATGGTCGGATTGGCGATCTTGTAGCCGTTCAGGTGCAGCACCGGCAACACCGCGCCGTCGCGGATCGGATTGAGGAACTTGTTCGAGTGCCACGAGGTGGCGAGTGGACCGGTCTCCGCTTCACCGTCGCCGATCATCACTGCGACGATCAGATCGGGATTGTCGAACGCGGCGCCGTAGCCGTGCGAGAGGCTATAGCCGAGTTCGCCGCCTTCGTGAATCGAGCCCGGCGTCTCCGGCGTGCAATGCGAACCGATGCCGCCCGGAAACGAGAACTGCCGGAAGAAGCGCTCCATGCCGGCGACGTCCTGACTGCGGTCGGGGTAGATTTCCGAGTAGTGGCCTTCGAGATAACAATTGGCCAGCGTGGCTGGTGCGCCATGACCGGGACCGGCTACGTAGATCACATTTAGATCAAGCTTCTTGATCAGCCGGTTCAGATGCACGAGCAGGAAGCTCTGCCCCGGGTCCGAACCCCAGTGGCCCAGCAGGCGGTTCTTGATGTGTTCGGGCTTCAACGGTTCGCGCAGCAGCGGATTGTCGCGCAGATAGATCATGCCGGCCGAGAGGTAGTTGCAGGCCCGCCAGTAGCGATCCATGTTGCGCAACGTGTCGGCGTCTAAAGTTTGCGGCGGCGTGGGATGGGCGGTTGCTTCAGCCATGGTGTCACTCCTTGAAAAGGACTGTCAGGCAGGTTGGCGAATGCGACAATGGTGGTTCGTGGTTCGTGAGGCGGCCGGCGTGAAAGAATCGACAACGCCGGTCTTCCTGTCATGCGAACGACACAAGAAAAGCGTACGGGTAGCGTCCCGTGTTGGCGGCGGGCGTGAGTGCCCTTATCCGGTGAGCTTCAGTGTGACAGGAAGCGCGCCGCATGGTTCGACGCAATCGCCCAAACCTTGATCCAACTGCGACTTCGCGACACCGCAAGCGTCGGCCTCACGCCGCATGCACTAGACTTTAAGCGCCTATTAAGTGAATGCCTTTATGCTCTCCCTTTAGCTCCCCTTCATGCTCCTGATGCCGCATGCGCGAGCGCGAACCGCATCGGGCGCATCCCGCCTTGCTCACCTCCTACCCGAACGCTCAATCATGCCGACACCCAGCCGCCTCAAAGCGCCGTTGATCCTCGTTCTGACCTTCGTGTTCCTGTTCGCGGGTGTCGCCATCCTGATCGGCGTGTTCGGCCTGCTGGTCAAGCTGTTCGGCCACGCCTGATTGCCGCCGCGTGGGCGTCGCCGGCGCAACATGTGTATCCTGAGCAGTCTTCCCGGCGCCTTCACACAGGGTCTCGTGCCTTCCCGAGACCTGGGGCGCCCGGCTTCATTGCAAGGAGTTTCCATTGACGGACCACGCTGATACTTCCCCGCCCTCCGGCCAGCCGCTCGATCCGGAATTGCTCGAACTGGCGCATCAGGTTTTCGACCTTGCGCGGCGCGGCGATGCCGCCATGCTTGCGGCAGTGATCGAAAAAGGCGTGCCGCCGAATCTGCGCAACGACAAAGGCGACAGCCTCATCATGCTCGCCAGCTACCACGGTCACGCGGACGCCGTGCGCACGCTGCTGGAACACGGCGCCGATCCGAATCTGCGTAACGACAACGGACAGACGCCGATTGCGGGCGCGGCCTTCAAGGGCTTCGACAAGGTGATCGAAACCTTGCTCGCGCATGGCGCGGATGTGGAAGGCGCGTCGCCGGACGGACGCACCGCCTTGATGATTGCGGCGATGTTCAATCGCACGGCGATCATGGAGTTGCTGATCGCGCATGGCGCGGACCCGAAGGCTCGCGACGCCAACGGCGTGACGGCAATGGATGCGGCCGGCCGCATGGGCGCCGGCGATGCGCAAGCGCGCCTGAAGGAACTCGGTTCATAAAGCGAACCGTGCCTGGCACGCGGCGCTCCCGCATCTCCGTATGCACGGCACGCACATGGAGATGCCCAATACGCCGCAAACCGTCGCGAACCGCCGCGAACCGCTAGCCTTTCTCCGCCAACAAAGCGTCCACGTCGATCTCCGCCAATTCGCCGATCCGCTCCACCGTCACGTCCGCCGGTGGATTGCTGGCTATCTCTTTCGGATCGAACGCATAATGCCCCTGGCGGGGAAACACCGTCGTCAGTTTTGCGCCCCACGCCTTTTTCATGGCCGTGAGAATGCGCAGCTTGTCGTCGACCATCACATAGTGGCGCGCGGGATAACACTCCATCACCTGGTCGAGCATCAGCTCTTTGTGGATGTAGATCAGCACGCGCCCTTCGACCTGGTCCCATAGCCCCGAGCGGGCGATCTTGCGCGGCTGGAACACCACGTCGCCGTCGGAGAGGATCACCGTGGGGCCGCGCTTGCCCACATGATCAAGCGCATCCAGCGCACCCGGATACAGGCGGTTCGCAAACGGATACTCGATCAGGAACGACGACATCAACAGCAAGCGCGTGTCCCGTGGACGCTCGGAGCGATACCGCTGCAGCGCGCCCAGGTAGTCGGCATAGCCGAGCTCGGCGCGCAGGTTCTCGAAGATTTCCCAGTACCGCGCGCTGTTCTCCGCGCCGAACTCGCGCATCATGTGCGCGCGCAGGTCCGCGAGCACATGGTCGTTGTCCAGCAAGGTGTTGTCGCAGTCGAATAGAAATACGACGTCGTGCGGCGTAGAGGTGGTGGCTGGCATCGCGGCTCCTGGAGTCAGCTTTTCGGCTTGTCGGACGGCGCGGCCGCTTTCTCGGCGTGGCCACCGAAATCGTTCCGCATGGCCGAGAGCACCCGGTTCGCGAAATCCGCCTCGCCGCGCGAACTGAAACGCGCAAACAGCGCCGCGCTCAGCACCGGCGTAGGCACGCCCTCGTCGATGGCGGCCGCCACGGTCCAGCGCCCCTCGCCTGAATCGGATACGCGCCCTGCGTAGTTCTTCAGGTCGACGTCGCTCACGAGCGACCCGGCGATCAGATCGAGCAGCCAGGAACTGATCACGCTGCCACGCCGCCAGACCTCGGTGACGTCGGCGAGATTCAGGTCGTACTGATACAACTCGGGGCGGCGCAGCGGCGAGGTTTCGGCGTCGGCCTCGCGCGCATGTTTGCCGGCGTCGGCGTGATGCAGAATGTTCAAGCCCTCGGCATACGCGGCCATCATGCCGTACTCGATACCGTTGTGAACCATCTTGACGAAGTGCCCCGCACCCTGCGGCCCGCAATGCAGGAAGCCCTGATCCGCGGTGCTCGAGCCGGCGACACGGCCCGGCGTGGCCGGCTCCGAGCCGGCACCCGGCGCGAGCGTCGCGAAAATCGGTTCGAGCCGCTTCACGACCTCCGGCTCGCCGCCGATCATCAGGCAGTAGCCGCGCTCGCGGCCCGCCACGCCGCCGCTCGTGCCGACGTCCACATAGTGAAGCTTGCGCTCGGCCAGTTCGGTGCCGCGGCGAATGTCGTCGTGATAATAGGAGTTGCCGCCGTCGATCAGGATGTCGCCCGGCTCCAGCAAGGGCACGAGCTTCTCGAGCGTCATGTCGACCACGGCGGCCGGCACCATCAGCCACACGGCGCGCGGCTTGTCGAGTTGCGCCACGAGGTCTTCCAGCGACGCCGCGCCCGGCACGCCGTCCTGTTTCAGCTTCTCGACCGCCGCCGGCTGCACGTCGTAGGCGATACACTGCTGACCGCCCTTCGTCAGGCGCCGCACCATGTCGGCGCCCATGCGTCCCAATCCAATCATGCCTAGCTGCATATCTCGCTCCGGAAAGTGCCTCGTTGCGCTACTGGATGTGCTTCGACGATTTGCTTCGTTCTACTGCGGCTCTGCTGCGTTTTCGCTGAGCGCTTCAGTTGCGGCGCCAGGTTTCGCGCATGGCTACGCTCACTGTAGTGGTGTTTTTTCGCGTGCGCCGGACACACGGTAGCAGCCCTGAAGCGCTCTTGCAGCGAAGCGGGCAGCGCCGTGCATCGAAAGACGATACGCCCTTTTGCAGAGGTTTTGCGCGGCGGAAAGTTCCTCGCGGTTGCAGTTGCGCTGGATTGCGCGGCGCGGCGCGCGCACAGGCTTCGATTCGGCTGACTGCCTTCTTACAGTTCGTTTCGCCGCTGGAGCCGTTGCATCGGTTTCAGTCTCAGCGTCTAACGCTGCCGCTCCCGCTGTCTGGCCTGCAGCTTGCCATATTGCGAACGCGCAAAACGCTTCACGGCTTTCCACATCAATGGATAGCGATCGCCCGGCACGGCGAACAGCACCAGCGCGCACAGCGCCAGCAAGCCGCAGAACAGAAACGTGCCGCGATAGCTGAACGCCTGCACCAGCAAACCCGACAACACGCCCGAGAGAATCGAGCCGACGCGCGCCGCGTTGAAGAACAGCGCAGTGGCGCGGCCCGGCGCGTGCGGCATCAGGTCCTGCACATAGGTCATGCCGAGGCACGAGGTCACGGCGACCACGAAGGCGTTGAGCATCTGCATCGGGATCAGGACGTGGACGCTCCCCGCCAGCGACATGCCGACGAAATACACCGCGTGCACCGCGGCGCAAGCGGCTAGCCAGTTAGGCTTGTGCAGCGCCGATGACTTCGCGCCGAGCGCGAGCATCATCGGAATTTCCATCAAGGCGCCGAGGCCGAGCATGATCGATACGTCCAGATGCGTGCCGTTCAGCCCGTGCACGATATAGAGCGGCAGCACGATCATGGTCGCGTTCGCGGCGAGGCCGAGCAGCGTGAGCGCGGCGACCGCGCGGCCGATGTCGTTGGCCGAGGCGACGCCCGGCAGGTTTTCGTGCGCCTCTTCGCCCGGCGTGGTGAGCGGCGGCACGGTGATCGAGGCCGACGGCTCCGACGCGGTGTCTTCCACCGTGTGATCGCCCAGATGGCCTTGCGGCTCGCGCATGCGCCAGACGATCGTCGCGCACGCGCCGAAACTGGCCGCGGCGAACAGGAAAAGGCCATAAAAGCTGCTGGCGGCGAGCACCAGCGCGCCCACCGACGGCCCGAACACCCACGCCGCCGACAGAATGGTCCGCAAGGTCGCGCTGGCGAACACGCGCTCCGCCGGGTCCGCGACCGGCAAGGCCGCGCGGCTGAACGAGAACACCATTGAAATGGCCGAACCGCCCGCGCCGATAAAAACGATGCCGACCACCAGCAGCAGCCGGTAATCACGCACCACGCACAAACACAGATAGCCGAGTGCCGCGGCGATCAGCGCGGCCAGCAGCAAGGGCCGGTGCCGTCCGCTGGCGTCGCTCCAGCGGCCCGCGAAGGTGCTGGCGAGCACCCCGCTCGCCGCGATCAGCGTCATGAACACGCCCAGCCTGAACGGCGTCATGCCGGCGCGCTCGACGCCGAACAGGGAGAGATAGGGAGCGGTGAACGACATCGCCACGCCGAGCATGAGCGTCGCGGCGGCGAGCGGCTTGAAGCCGGGAATGCGCAGTAGATCGAAAAAACGCGAGGTCTTTAACACGAGGGGCGGTGGGTCAGGGAAAGCGAGCCTGCGACGCGCGATGCACGCCGCACACTTCGTGGCCGGAACGACCGGGGCATTATCGGCTTAGCTTGCGGGCGCGTAAACCCGCGCCATCGCGTCCCAAAATTGCAGGCCGTCCGGTTGCCGCACGGCTGACGGCGTGAGCACGCTATTTGCCGTCCATTGCGCGCATTTGCTGCGCTTGCGCCTTGTAGTCGTAGGTCGGATAAAACTCGGTGCGATAGCCGCCCCATGCGGTCGTTTCGATCGCCCGGTTGACTTCGCGCAGACGGCTCGCGGGCACGCGCAGCGTGACCACCTGCCCGATGCCCATCATCACGTACCACGACACCACTTCGATGCCGGGTGGCGGAAAGGTCTTGAAGAAACCTTGTGCGCGCAACTGGTCGTTGATTTTCGGGAGCGGCTTGGACTCGTCGTGGCGCAGGAAGATGGTGAGCAGGAAGGTGTCGTCGGGTGCCGACGCCGCCGATGCTGCCGCCGCGGTGGTGGCGCTCGACGCGCCGGGTGAACCGGTCATGGCGGCGCCTGGCGCTGCGCTCGGGTCCGCGCCATATGCAAGCGGCGTACTGCCGAGCGACACGGCCAGCGCCGCGCCGGCCAGGTTGCGCAGCAGCAGGCCGGACAACCCGGCGGAACGGCGTGGAGCAACTGCATTGGGCATGGGGTGCCTCCATGACGCGGTTGGGAACAGGTTTGACGGCGCGCGCTTCGGTCTCTATGTTTCGGTCCTTTTCGTCTCGGTGCAAACAGCACGCGCCGCGTAGGGCAAGCAATATGCGCTCCCGCGCGACACGCTCAACCGCGCGTTACAGCACGACGTAACCGCGTTTCTCCAATGTCCAGCGGTGCCACTGATTGCCATACATCCCGCAAGCGATACCGAACAGCACCGACAGCACGAGTCCGATCAGGTCGGCAGTTTCGCCCCATAAACCCGAGCAGAAAAGCAGCAGGTTGATCGCCAGCATGACGAAAGCCGCAAACCACATCTTCTTTGACAACGCCCACACGAAACCCAACAGACACGCGCCCCAACTGAAGCCGGTGGCCACCGCGACGGTTTCGTCCTTGCCGGGATACCGCAGATAAATCTTTTCGCCCATTTCTTCCCTTTCCGACCTCGATGATTCGCCGCACGTCGGCGACACCCGGACGAATGTTTAACACGCCATGCCGGCAAGAATATGAGTTTGCGTGAAATTCACACCGCCGAGCTTCGAGCCGCGCTGCCCGCGCATTCAGGCGAAGCCACGCTCACTGACGATCCCGCGCATAGCTGCTACTCTTGGCGAATCCATCCGCAGGGGACGCCGCCACGGCGCGATCCCCTGCCTGCACAGGTTAATCCTCTCCGGAGCACGCATGGCAACCCAGACCGCCTATTCTTCCAAAGCCCCCTCGCGAGCCGAACTCGACGCCCTGCCGGGTGCCACCCTCGTCGAATTCGGCACGGACTGGTGCGGCTACTGCCAGGGCGCGCAGGCGTCGATTGCCCAGGCTCTCGAAGCGCACGACGGCCTTAGGCATCTGAAGATCGAAGACGGCCCGGGCCGGCCGCTCGGCCGCTCGTTCAAGGTCAAACTCTGGCCCACGCTGATCCTGATGCGCGACGGCGCGGAAGTCGCGCGCGTGGTCCGCCCGGCCAATGCGGCGGCAGTCGCTGACGTTCTGACGTCGCTCTAAGGTCTCGCGGCGCATGCTGCATCTAATGCACCGCCCCACCCGATCACTATCATGCGACAAGCCATCCACCATCTGAGCGTCAAGGCCCGCAGCCGCGGCCTCGCCGAATTTACCGACGAAGCGCGCCGCTTCGTCGCCGCGCAAGGCATCGAAACAGGCCTGCTGACGCTGTTCTGCCGCCATACGTCCGCATCATTGCTGATTCAGGAGAACGCCGACCCCTCTGTGCAACGCGATCTGGAACGCTACTTCGCGACCCTCGCGCCGGACGACGCCGAGCGCTACGAACACGACGCCGAAGGCCCGGATGACATGCCGGCTCATTTGCGCACCGCGCTCACGCAAGTGCAACTGTCGGTGCCGGTCGAACACGGGCAGATGGTGCTCGGCACATGGCAAGGCCTGTATCTGTTCGAGCATCGGCGTCACACGCAGCAGCGGGACATCGTGTTGCATCTGATCGGCGAATGACGGCCAGCTCACCGCGTCACAGCGGCGCCCCGCCGAACGCCTGACGCTGCGCAAGCGAAACGAAGGCCTGCGCGTCGCGCGCCGCCTGCACCACCGCCGCCATGCCGAAGAACTCGTGCGTCGCGCCCCGATAGTTGCGATGCTCGACGGGCACGCCCGCGCCGTGCAGTTTCTGCGCGAGCTTCTCGCCGTCCGAGCGCAGCGGATCGATACCCGCCGTCACGATCACGGCCGGCGGCAAGCGTGACAGATCCGCGCTCACCACGTCGATCAACGGACTGGTGAGATCGCTCTCGCTGTTGATCACGTTATGCATGAACCACAGCATCATCGACTTGTTCAAGGGTTTGGCGTTGCGGTTCTCTTCATAAGAGATCGACACGATGTTGTTGCTCGCCACCGGATAGATGAGCGCCTGATGCATCGGCATGCGGATGCCGGTATTGCGCGCGCGGATCGCTACGTTGATCGCCAGATTGGCGCCGGCGCTCTCGCCCATGATCGCGATCTTGTCCGGATTGCCGCCAAGGCTCATCGCATTGCCGATCAGCCAGCCCCACGCGGCGAACGCGTCGTCGTGCGCGGCGGGCAAGCGGTGTTCGGGCGCCTGGCGGTAATGCGCGGACACTACGATGGCGCGGCTTTGCGCGGCCATCGAGCGTGGTGTGGCGTCGTAGGTATCGAGATCGGCGATCACCCAGCCGCCGCCGTGGAAATACAGAACCAGCGGGAACGGCCCTTCGCCTTGCGGCGTGTAGACGCGCGCCGAAATACTGCCGGCCGCGCCCGGAATCAAGATGTCCTGGGTACGCACCGCTTCAAGCTCCAGCGCGGGCCGCGCGCTGAATGCCGGGTCCTGCATGAGTTTTTTGACGGCGTCGGCAGGCGTGGGCTGCTGCCTCGCCTCCTCCACCGTGCAATCTTCAATGGGCTTCGGGTCGAGACTCTTGAGCGCGTCGAGCACCGCTTTCATGTCGGGATCGGCATGTCCCGTTGGATCCATGCCGACCATGCCTTTGATCGTATCGCCGAGTGTCATGTCCGTGCTCCTGCGCAAAGTGAGGGCACGGATTCATCGGAGGCTTTCACGACCGGCGCTCGACAACCGTGCATGCGGTCAATTTCAGCAAGGGCTATACCTGTGAATGGCGAGCCTTACGGTTCACACGCCACTAGCGCGTGCAGTTCGTCGATATTGAAGGGCTTGGCGAGTATCGCCACGCCCAGGCGCCGCGCGCGTTCGAGTTCGTCCGCGTAGCCGGTCATCAAGGCGATCTTCTGCGACGGCCACGCGCTGCGCACCTTCTCCGCGAGGTCGATGCCATTGAGTTTGCCCGGCATCTGGATGTCGGACAGCACGAGTTCGAAGCGCGCGCCACCCGTCAGGACGTCGAGCGCCTGGTCGGCGGTCAGCTCGTGGCGCACCTCGCAGCCGAAAGTCTCCAGCACCGCCGCCACGCCTGCCGCGACTTCTTCGTTGTCTTCGACCAGCAGTACGACCCCGCTCGGCGGCGGCACCGGCGCCGGCACTGTCTCGGCTTGCACGACCGTTGTCTTGCGGCGGTCGCGATAGCGCGGCACATACATCCTCACCGTCGTACCGCTGCCCGGCACGCTGTCGATCCTCGCCGTGCCGCCCGCCTGTTCGCACATGGACAGCACCTGTGCAAGGCCGAGGCCGGTGCCCGAACCACGCAGCTTGGTCGTGAACAGCGGCTCGAAGGCGCGCCGCGCGACGGCTTCGGGCATGCCCTCGCCGTCGTCGGTACAGGCGATCAGCACGTATTCGCCGTCGGGCAGCAAGGTGTCGCTGCCGACCAGCCGGTTGTTCTGACAACGAATCACGAAGCGGCCGCCGCGCGGCATCGCATCGCGCGCGTTGACGGCCAGATTCATGATGGCGAATTCCAGATCGGTCGGATCGGCCAGCACCTGCCAGACGTTCTCGACCATGTTCAAGGCGAGCTCCACGTTGTCGCCGAGCGCGGCGTCGATCAGGGGCGCGGCGGCGGGCAGCCACGTGGCGAGATCGAGCGGCTGCTGTTTGAGCGGCTGCTTGCGCGCCACGCTCAGAAGGCGCCGCGTGAGCGATTCGGCGCTGGCGGTGGCGCGCTCTACCGCGAGCACTTCTTTCTCGACGTTGTTGAAGCGCTTGAGCCGCGCGAGCTCCGTGTTGGCGGAAACGACCATCAGCAGATTGTTGAAATCGTGCGCGACGTTGGCGACGAGATTGCCGAGCGCGCCCATGCGCTGCAGTTGCCGGCTTGAGGCTTCGGCGGACAGACGCATCGCCACTTCGCCCTGCCAGCGTTCCCACGCGCGGCGCTCGCCTGCCAGTTGACGCAGCGAGTAGAACACCAGCAGCCAGATGGCGATGCAGGGCAACGCCGTCAGTGCGGCGATCATGACGAAGTGCTGCCGCCATGCTTTACCGATGGACGAAGTGGCGTAAGCGCTCATCACATAGAGCGGATAGTCGCCGACGCGGCGAAACGCCAGCAGCCGCTCCACGCCGTCCACCGTGGAATCCAGACGGACGTGGCCAAACAGTTGTCTGTCGCGCAACGCCTGGGTGAATTTGCTTCGCGGGCTGGGCTGCGCGCCCGCCGGCCACGGCGGATAGCGCACCAGCAAGCTGCCGTCCTGGCGATACAGGCCCAGCGCGAGCGACGCATCGCCGTTGGTCAGCTCACGATAGAAGCGCGAGAAGTACTCGTTGCGCAGCGCCACCGAGACCACGCCGAGGAACTGGCCGTTGTCGTCCGAGCGGCCCGTCGCGGTGGTGAACACATTGGTTTGCGAGAGCGGGCCGAACATCGGCAGAGAAAAATACGGCTGCGGGCGCATCGCTTTCGCGCTGATGAAGTCCTCGCGCTGCGCGATCGACAGGGCCGGCGCGGGATACGTGCGGCTCGACACCAGCAGATCGCCTTTCGCGCCAAGCAGATAGATCGACGAAACCTGCGGAAAGTCGCCGCCGATTCCGTGCAGACGGTCGTGCAGCATCGCTTCGCGCGCGCGGATCTGCGCGTCGTCGTCATTGCCGAGCAGTTCGACGATGCGCGAGGACATCTGCTGGTTCAGATCCATCACCTTGACGGCCTGTTCCTCGGCGACGCGCGCGAGCCGGTCGATCATGTCGTTCGAATCGGCAATCCGGCGCTGGTAGTCGAAGTAGCCGTAGGCCGCAAGACAGATCAGAGGAAAGGCAATCGACACAGCGAGGACGATCAGCAGCATGCGCCGCGTCGCCGCGAAATTGCGCGACGGCATGGGGAAATCGACTGCTGCACGTTCCGCACGTTGCACGGTCACGATCTCCATAAAGGTCAACACAGGTCAGGCACGCCATGGGACGCCACGGCACGGCGTGCTCGCCGCATGTTCGTGCGCTGTTTCTTTTTCCCTGAATTTACCGCACTTCAGCGGTTCTCCATAGTGCGCCGGGCACGGATACCGGGATTGCGGGGTGCGCGCAGGTGGGCACATGACTTGCTGAACCACAGGAGTTCTACAACCGGAAAGCGTGCTGCATTGCGGCGTGCTCATGCGGGTTGCGCTGCTTGCGCTGATTTGCGCTGCGCTTTTTCACTCCACCGTCCGCGAGGAACCGGCCATGCCTACGACTGCCCGATGCGTCGCCAAGCTCTCGCAATTGCGAACCGACCGCGCTCAACGTGTCGTGGTGAACGACGAAAAGATTCTGCTGGTGCGCGACGGCGATACCGTGCACGCCTATTCCGCCGATTGCCCGCACGCGGGTGCGCCACTCGAAGATTACGTGGTGATCGGCGCGGGCGCGGCAGGCGCCGCCGCTTGTGCGGCCCTCCGCGAATCTGACTTTAGCGGCCGCATCACGCTTGTCGGCTATGAACCGCATGCACCCTACGACCGCACCGCGCTGAGCAAATTCGTTCCGTCCGGTGAAATGGCGCCCGCCGACGTACCGCCGCTTCTCGCGCCGGACTGGCTCGAGCGGCACGACGTCGAACGCATCGTACAGAAGGTTGCGCGGCTCGATGTGCCCGCCCGCACGATCCATTTTGAAAGCGGCGCCGCACTGACGTACGACACGGCCTTGCTTGCGACCGGCAGTGTGCCGAAGCTTCCTCACATTCCCGGTGTGGAACTCGGCGGCGTGCACGTGCTGCGCAGTCTCGACGATGCCGCCGCGCTCGTCGACGCCATCGGCGACGATGCCGGCCAGACTCAGGTCGTCATTCTGGGCAGCAGCTTCATCGGACTCGAAACGGCTGCCGCGTTGCGCAAACGCGGCACGCCAGTCACTGTCATTTCGCCGGAGAAAGTGCCGTTCGCGCGGCAGTTCGGCGAGCGCGCGGGCGCGATGTTCCGCGCGCTTCACGAGCGCAATGGCGTGGTATTCCATCTGGAAGCGAAGGTCGCTTCGCTCGAAGGCGAGGAAGGCAACGTGCATCAGGTGATGCTCGAAAACGGCGAGCATGTCGCCGCCGACATCGTGCTATTGGGCACGGGTGTGACGCCGGCCACTGGTTTTGTCGAAGGCCTGCCGCTGCAAAAAGACGGCGGCGTGCTCGTCAACGCGGGCATGCAGGCCGCGTGCGGTCTCTACGCGGCAGGCGATATCGCCGTGTTTCCGCTGCATGAAGATCAGGAACCGGTGCGTATCGAACATTGGCGCGTTGCCCAGCAGCATGCGCGCATTGCCGCGCAAAACATGTGCGGTGCGCGGCATCGCTATGCCGGCGTGCCGTATTTCTGGACCTATCATTTCGGCAAAAACTTCGAATATCTCGGCCATGCGAGCGAGTGGGACGAGATCGTGACCGACGGCGACCTCGATCGCCAGCAATTCCTCTCGCTGTACCTGAAGGACGACATGGTGGTCGCCGTACTTGCTTGCGAACGCGAAGCGCAGACCGCGCGTCTGATCGATGCCATGAGAAGCGGTGTGTCGCGCGCGGATGCGTTGGCAATCGTCGGCGGCGCTTCGTGCGTCACGAAATGAACAACCGGTAACCTGAAGGAGAAACGCCATGACAGAACACAAGGAAAAGCACCCGCACTCGAACAAGAGCGAAAAGCAGATCGACAAGCAGGTCGAAGACAGCTTCCCCGCCAGCGATCCGCCTTCCACCGGCGGCACCACGAAGATCGTCCCCGACAAGGATGCCGCGTCGAAAGACCAGTCGGCCGCAAAGAAGCCGGCTGCACACTAGGCCGCGCTGAGCCGCGTCAAGCGGAGATGAACCGCCCTGCCGCTTTGCCGGCGGGCGGTTTTTTGAACGATGTATCGGACCGTTCAGACGCGCTGTGAGCATCGCCGGGCAAAGAGAACACCTTTCAGTAAAATCGTGGCGACTTAACCGTTGACCACGATCGGCAGTACTTCCTCGGTCCCGCTTCTCGCCGAATCGACACGCCGGCAAGCCGCGAGAATTTCCTGCAACGTGCTCGCATAACACTCCGCCCCGACAGCGCTTCGCAGATCCGCGCTCCACTTCTCCGTATCCTGCGCCGCCCACAATCCAACCACGATCGACACGTTCGGCAATCGTGCGCGAATGCGCCTGACCAGATAGCGCAAATGCGACGGAACGCCGTCGATCTGCAAGTAGAGAATGCAGACGATGCCGACATCGTCCGCGTCGAGCTGATCGATCGACGCGCGCGATGCGGCCTCATGCGGCAACGCACGTGACGCAAATCCGTGCTTGGCCAGCAACTGCAACAGGATAGTGGTCGCTAATGCGTCGAGCGGGCCGCGTCCGGGAATGCACAGCACGCGGCTGCTCGCAGCGACCGGCGACTGGTTCGTTGCATGAGTTTCTTCCGAATGGCCTGACGTAACGGACGGCGGATTCGCTGCTTCAGTTCGTGCAACATTGGATTCGTCGGAAGCTGCAGGCGACAACGGCCCTGCCGCGCTCCAGTTTTCGTCCGTGGCAGAAGTGACCGGCTCGCGGTCGTCATAACCGTCGAGGCCGTCCACGAGATCGTTCGTCGTCGCCTCGATGCGCGCCAGTTGCGTCGCCGTGACACTGCCGCGCATTACGTCGTTGGCCGCGAGCTGCAGGCCTTTGATCGCGACCTCGTCGTAGTACGCGGACAAGGAGCGCTCGCGCAGCAGCAGTTCTGCTTGCTCGATCGCTTCGTCCGGGTCGCCCGCCAACGCACGCTGATAAAAGTTTTCCACGGGCGTCAGCGCGGGCTGGTCGCCTAACAGCACGTCGAGAAACTCCAGGCGCCGCACGTGCCGGCCGAGCACGAGCAGGCAAAGCGTCAACGGCGTGGATAGAATCAAGCCTATCGGCCCCCAGATCCAGCTCCAGAAAATCGCGGCCACCACGACCGAGAACGGCGAGAGCCCCGTGCTGCGTCCATACAGCAGCGGCTCGACGATCTGCCCGACCAGTACTTCGACGCTGACGAACAGCGCCAGCGACCAGATCGCCATTGTCCAGCCCGGACTCACGGCGGCGGCGAGCGCAGTGGCCAGCGTGGCCGAGATCCATATGCCGACGTAAGGCACGAGCCGCAGCAGCGCCGCGAGAATGCCCCACAGAATCGGACTCGGCACACCGATCATGAACAGCCCCGTGCCGATGACCACCCCGACGCCCGCATTCAGGCCGAGTTGCGAAACGAAGTAACGGCTCAAACGCCGCGCGGCTTCGTCCATCACCGTGGTCGTGCGGTGCAGGTCGCGCGAGCCGAACAGACGGATGGCGCGGTCGCGCAGATCGTCGCGTTGCAACAGGATCACCACCATCACGACGAAAACGATAAACGCCGTTTCAAGCGGACTGATCGCCGGCGACAATACGCGTCTCGCAAGTTCGAATGGCGTCGGCACCGGCTCGCGCACTTCGACGGGCACGGCAGCGGGCTCGCTGGCTGTCGAACGCGCACTGTCGCGAGAGGCCGGGCCACGCTGAGGCGCCGGTTGCGGCGGCTCGACCGTCGCGCGCTGCAGCGCCTGGCCTGCCGCACTCGCAAAGCGATTCAGTTTGCCGATGGTCAGACTGTGCGCCGTCTCCATCTTCTGCTCGATGGTGGCCTGATAACGTGGCATGCCGGCCGCAAGATCGGTCAGTTGCGTGGCAATCACCGCGCCGAGCATCCCGATCACCGATACCGAGATCACCACGGCGGCGAACACCGACGCCACATGCCCAAGCCGCAAACGCATCAACGCATTGGCGAGCGGCGCGACGAGAAAGCTGAGCAGAATGGCGAGCGTGATCGGGATCAGCACGGCGCTCGCAAAGTACAGGCAAGCGACCACCGTCACGCCCACCGCGAGCGAGATCAGGCTGTCCAGGCTGAAGGCCGTGGCTGGCGCTCGAATGTGCGTGGCCGGTCTCACGCCGCGCGGTTCGGGGATGTCCTTCATTTGCGCAAACCTGTCCGGTTGTGTTCGGTTCCCAGTCCTGTCAGACGGGACGTGCAAGGCGAATTGCGCACGCCGACGCGCTGTAGTGCATCGCGCATGTGGTCAACCTTCGCGTTCAACCTTCTGTCGCGTTGCGATAGCGCGCTTACTTCACAGGCTCGCCGGAATCCGGCCCACTTTCCACCGGCGGCGCTTCCTTCTCTATCTCGGCGCGTGCCTGATCCCAGTACTCGTCGGGCGTACCCTTGGGATCTTCAGCTTGCTCCCACAGGTAATAAGCGCGCATGCGGATCTGTTCCTCTTGAGAGGTTTGTTCCTGTTCCATTTGATCACCTCGGTTGAACCTGGCGTGGGCCGATGTCGGCTGCTGCACTGCGCGCAGGCCGCCGCAAAAATAGCGGCTCGCACGTAGTTCCTAGCAATCGAGCAAGCGCTATACCCGGCGCGCCAGCTCGACTGCGTTTCACGCCCGGGTCCGTCACGCTCCGGCGGAGGGTTCGCTTTCGTCAGTGGTGAGCTGCTCTTCGAGGCGGTCGAAGACACGCTGCGTCGCGCGGTTCGGTGCGTCTAGGGCGAACAGAAGGAGCGAGCGCCCCGTCACCTGATACGCGTCGCCGGCACTGAACTGCGGCAATTCGGAACGCACCGGCATGTTGGTGTCGACCAGGCAGGTCCACCGGTCGCCCTCGGGAACGTCCGGCAGCGTGAAGTTGACGACATCGTGATGCGCATTCAACACCAGCAGCAAGGTCGCGTCCGAGGCCGGCCGGCGAATGCCGCTCGCCTGCGCGCGGCCGTCGATCACGAGGCCGAAGCAGCGCATCGACGGATCGTCCCACTGTTCCTGCGAGAGATCCGTGCCGTCCGGCGAGAGCCAGCGCGCGTCGGTCACGTCCAATGCTTCGTTGTATTCGCCGATGATAAAGCGGCCACGCCGCAATACCGGCAGACGATGACGCAGCGTGGTCAGATTCTTGACGAACTCGGTAAGCGCGCGGCCGTCGTCGTCGATGGCTTCCCAATCCACCCAACTGATCTCGTTGTCCTGGCAATAGGCGTTGTTGTTGCCCTGTTGCGTGCGGCCGAATTCGTCGCCCGCGAGAATCATCGGCGTGCCTTGCGAGAGCAGCAGTGTGGCCAGAAGATTGCGTTTCTGGCGCTCGCGCTGCTGACGAATCTCCGGATCGTCGGTCGGACCTTCCACGCCCATGTTCCAGGACTTGTTGTCCGAGTGGCCGTCCTTGTTGTCCTCGCCGTTGGCTTCGTTGTGTTTGTCGTTGTATGAAACCAGATCGTTGAGCGTGAAGCCATCGTGCGCGGCGATGAAGTTCACGCTGGCCCACGGGCGGCGGCCACGATGATTGAACTTGTCGCCCGAGCCGGTGAGGCGCGTAGCGAGATCGGCGACCTTGCCTTCGTCGCCCTTCCAGTATTCGCGCACCGTGTCGCGAAAGCGGTCGTTCCACTCGGCCCAGCCGGGCGGAAAGCCGCCGACCTGATAGCCGCCCGGGCCGCAGTCCCACGGCTCGGCAATCAGCCGCACGCTCGAGAGCACCGGGTCCTGCCGGCAACTGTCGAGGAAACCGCCGCCCTCGTCGAAGCCGTGCAGTTCGCGGCCGAGAATCGTCGCGAGATCGAAACGGAAACCGTCCACCTTCATTTCCGTCACCCAGTAGCGCAGGCTGTCGGTCACCATCTGCAGCACGCGCGGATGCGAGAGGTTCAGCGTGTTGCCGGTGCCGGTATCGTTGATGTAGTAGCGCGGCTCGTCGGGCATCAGGCGATAGTACGACGCGTTGTCGATGCCCTTGAACGAGATCGTCGGGCCACGCTCATTGCCTTCCGCGGTGTGGTTATAGACCACGTCGAGAATGACTTCGAGATTGTTGTTGTGAAAGCGGTCCACCATCTCCTTGAACTCGCCCACCGAATCGATCGACGAGGCGAAGAAACGCGGATCGGCCGCGAAGAAACCGATGGTGTTGTAACCCCAGTAGTTGGTGAGGCCTTTATCGAGCAGATAGCTGTCGTTCACGAAAGTTTGAATCGGCATGAGTTCGACCGACGTGACGCCGAGGTTCCTGATGTAGTCGAGCACGACCTGTTGCCCGAGTCCGGCGAACGTGCCGCGCAGATTTTCCGGTACTTCCGGATGCCGTTTGGTAAATCCGCGCACATGGGCTTCATAAAAAATCACGCGCTCCCACGGCAGCGCATTGCGCTCGGGATGACTCCACGAAAAATTGGCGTCGACCACCTTGCACTTGGGCACGAAGGGCGCGCTGTCGCGCTCGTCGAAAGACAGGTCGCCCTCTTCGGAATCGAGCGTATAGCCGAAGATTTCCGGCGCCCATTTGAGCTCGCCGATATGCGCCTTCGCATAGGGGTCGAGCAGCAGCTTGTTCGGATTGAAGCGATGGCCCTTCTCGGGTTCATAAGGGCCATGCACGCGATAGCCGTACACCGCGCCCGGTTTGAGGTTCGGCACGAACACATGCCACACCTCGTCGGTATATTCCGGCAGTTCGATGCGTTCAATTTCGTTTTCGCCCGTTTCATCGAACAGACACAATTCGACCTTGGTGGCGTGCGCCGAGAACAGCGCGAAGTTGACACCGCTCCCGTTCCATGTCGCGCCGAGCGGAAAAGGGGTGCCCTCCGCGATGCGCGACGAGTAGTTGGCCTGGAATGACATAGTGGTTCCTGTGGAAGCAAGAGGCGCTGGCGCGCGTGTTTTAGTCTAGGGGTGGATCAGTCGATCCAGGAAATTCCGGCCGCATGGAATGCACCATCGGAACGTCGAACAGCAAGCTCGCTAATTAGCAAATTCCGGACCTGAGAGCAGTCGTGCAAGTGTTCGTGTGTCGCGGCACAACTCTTGCAGCCGGCATGGTGAAGGCCGACTCAGTGAAGCGCGGCGCGGCAGAAGATGCGCCGCACATGTCATCAGGGAGAAAATCATCATGCAACGACTACAGATCAAGCCGCTCGCCGCCACCGCCCTGCTTCTCGCCACACTGGCCTCGTATGGCCATGCTTACGCTCAGGGCGCGCCTCAGGCGATTACGGAGAAACGGACGGACGTGGTGCAACTCGCAAGTGGCTACCGCGCGTCGAAGTTGAGTGGCGCCGATGTCTACAACAAATCCAAGGATACGATCGGCACGTTGGACGATCTGATCGTCTCACCGAGCGGCGACCGCAGCACGTATGCAATTTTGTCGGTAGGGGGATTCCTCGGCATGGGCAAGCATCTGGTCGCCGTGCCGTTCAACGATCTGCAGATCAATAACCGCCGTGTGGTGCTGCCCGAAGCCACCAAAAAGTCGCTCGAGGCGTTGCCTGAATTCAAGTACGCTCCGGACTGATCAAGGCCTTTGATTGCACTGACCCGCTGCAAGGGACTAGCCTTGCGGCGGGTTCTTTCTTTGGCGTCTGCAATGTGATCGGCAAATCCGTTCGGCACGAACGATATATTCAATTAACCTAAATAATCTGCGTGCCGCTCAACGCTCGATTTTCGGCAAATTTCACGGTTGCTGCATAGAGCATTCCTTTCAAACTGCGCACAGCCCTTACAACGGGCCGGCCGCGTGCAGCGCAGCGGCCGATTCAAGCACCCGCAAAAGACGCTCGGGCGTCAGCGGCTTCGCGCAATGCGCATCGAAACCAGCCGCTTTGGCTCGTGCGCGGTCATCACGTGAGGCAAACGCCGTACACGCGATCAGCAACATATGCGAAGTCGAAGGATTTGCCCGCAGGCGCCGCGCCAGTTCGAGTCCATCCAGCCCCGGCATCTTGATGTCCAGCACCACCGCGAACGGCTGCCATTCACGCGCCATCTCGCAGACGGCAAATGGATCCTCGAGCGCGCGGCACTCGAAGCCGTCGGCAACCAGCAACATCTGCAATGCCTCTGCCGCTTCCTGGTAATCGTCCACCACGAGGACGCGCCGGTGCGACGCCATCGCGTACTGGATAGGCCGCCACACTACGACGTCTTCGTTATCGTCCATCCGGTCGTCGAACGTCACCCTCTTCTCCTTGGCATTTACGCGTGCCACTCGCGGGCACTTCGGAACCTGCGTGCAAGATTCGCTCCTGACACGCGGACAAAAAACGCATCGTTTGCCAAACGATGGTCTTACAGTTGCGTCGCGTTCGCGACGTACGCCTTACCTCATCACCTTAGCTCAGGCAATAAAATGCCGCTGGCTAAAAACCCTGCACCTTTTTAGGGATTTGTACTCAGCGGGTTATCCCGCACGATCGTCGATGAAGCCCTTTAGCATTGCCAGCGTATCGGCGTCGTCGATATGTTTATCGGTCCGCCAGCGCAGCATGCGTGGAAAACGTACCGCCACGCCGGACTTATGACGGGGACTTGCCTGAATGCCGTCGAAGCCGATTTCGAAGACCAGCGTGGGTGTGACGCTGCGCACGGGGCCGAACTTTTCGATCGTGGTCTTGCGCACGATCGCGTCCACCTGGCGCATTTCTTCGTCGGTTAGACCGGAATAAGCTTTCGCGAACGGCACCAACGTGCGCACGCCGTTCGCCTCGTCCCATACCGCAAAGGTGAAATCGGTGTAGAGACTCGCACGGCGGCCGTGGCCGCGTTGTGCGTAGAGCAGCACCGCATCGATTGCATACGGATCGATCTTCCATTTCCACCACGTGCCGGAGGCTTTGGTGCGGCCCACGCCGTACATCGATTCGCGTTGCTTGACCATGAGCCCTTCCACGCCACGCGCGCGGCTCTCAGCACGTAACGCAGCAAGCGCCTGCCAGTCCGCTGCACCAACCAGTGGCGACACGCGCAGCAGATCTTGCGCGAGCGTGCCTTCGATTGAAACAGCCAGCGCCGCCAGTCGTGCGCGCCGCTCGACGAGCGGCGTCATGCGCAGGTCCTGGCCGTGCGCTTCGAGCAGATCGTAGGCAAGCAGCGTGGCCGGTGAATCGGCGAGGATTTTTTTAGTCAGCGTTTTGCGGGCAATGCGCGGTTGCAAGCGCGCGAACGGCAATGGCGCCATGTCGCCGGGTTCCCACGCGAGAATTTCTCCGTCGACCACGAAACCATCCGGCAAGGCTTCACCCAACGCTGCCACTTCGGGGAAGCGATCCGTGATCAGATCCTCGCCGCGTGACCATAGCCAGACACGCCCGCCACGTTTGACGAGTTGCGCGCGAATGCCATCCCACTTCCATTCGATCTGCCATTGCGACGGATCGCCGAGCGTCGCCGGATCGGCTTGCAACGGATGCGCGAGAAAGAACGGATACGGCAAGCCGAGGTCGCTCTCATGTGGACGATCTCCTGCCTGCGTCTCATCGCCCGTGGCTTCCGGTGCAATCAAACGCAGATAGCGCGCGGCATCGGGCTTCTGTTGCGAGTCGGTCCAACCGACCATGCGTTGCGCGATCCGCTTATGATCGACGCCCGCGACTTCTGCCAGCGCCCTCACCACCAGTTGCCGCGCAACGCCCACCCGAAAACCGCCGCCGATCAGTTTGGTCAGCAGGAAACGGCCGCCCCAGTCGAGCTCGTCCCAGTAGCTGAGCAAACGCGTGCGCAACTCTTCCGGCGACACGCCACGCAGAGTGAGCACGCGTTGCTCGATCCATTGCGTGAGACCCAGTTCCGAACTGCGTTGCGCGGGCGGCAGGATATGGGCGATGGTTTCGGCGAGATCGCCCACTGCGTGATAGGACTCTTCGAATAACCACTCGGGCAATCCGGCACGCTCGCGGGCGATCTCGGTCAGCAGACGCGTGGGCACCGATTGGCGCGGTTTGCCGCCGGCGAGAAAATACGACGCCCACGCGGCGTCTTCCGGTTCGGCCACGGCGAAGTAGCTGGTAAGCGCTTCGAGTTTGTCGTGCGTGGACGTGGTCGCGTCGAGCGCGGTGTAGAGGGCGGCGAAGCGTTTCATACGCGGCTCGACGGGTTGGCCGCGTTGGCCGTGTCATCAGTGGAGGCGTCGCGCTCGGCGGCCTGCGCGAACTCGTGCGGCACGCTGTCAGTCGCGGCGGTTTCATCCGCGCCCGCGGCATCGGCTTCGACTGTATCGTCGCCGTATTGCGTTTCAAATGCGCCCGCCTCGAGGCCTTGCTCGCGCAACCATCGCACCATCGGTTCCACCGAACCGTGCGTGACGATCACGCGTTCGGCGCCAGTCGCCTGAATGGCCGTTTGCAGGCTGGGCCAATCGGCGTGATCCGACAGTACGAAGCCACGGTCGACACCGCGTCTGCGACGCGCGCCGCGCAGACGCATCCAGCCTGACGCGAACGCATCGCTATAGTCGCCAAAGCGCTTGAGCCATGCGCTGCCCTGAGCGGACGGCGGCGCCACGATCAATGCCTGGCGGAACGCCGCTTTGTCCTTGACCGGTATCTCGCTCACGAGCTGCACCGGCGGCAACTGCACGCCGGCGTCGCGATACGCGCGATTGAGCGGCTCCACGGCGCCGTGACAGAAAATCGGCCCAATGCCCGCATCGACACTCGCGAGCACGCGCTGCGCCTTGCCGAACGAATAGCAGAACAGCACGGAAGCGCGTCCTTCGGCTGCGTTATGACGCCACCACGAATCGACGCCGTCGAATACGGTTTGCGGCGCGTCCCACCGGTAGATCGGCAGGCCGAACGTCGACTCGGTAATGAAGGTGTCGCAGCGCACCGGCTCGAAGGCATCGCAGGTCGGGTCGGGGTCGAGCTTGTAGTCGCCCGAGGCGACCCACACGCGACCGCGATGTTCGATCCGCACTTGTGCGGAGCCGAGCACATGCCCTGCGGGATGCAGCGATACGGTGGTGCCGTTGAGATCGAGGCGCTCGCCATACGCCAGGGTTTGCAATGATATGCCGGGCAAACGCGACAGCAGCACATTGGCCCCCGCTTGCGAAGCGAGGTAGTGCCGGTGCCCAAAGCGCGCGTGGTCGGAATGGGCATGCGTGATCACCGCGCGTTCGACGGGACGCCACGGATCGATATAGAAGTCGCCAGGCGGACAATACAATCCCTCCGGCCGCGCCACCACGAGGTCCGCGAGATCTGATGCGTCAGAGGCTATAGTCAATGGTGGTTCCGATGAAAAGCGGGCGTACTGCGGCAGGCCGATGCAACCGCGTGCCACCTCGATACAGCCGCCAAGCAAACTGCATTCCTGGCACCTGCCAGTCACTCGGAATACCGAAGACAAACGGCAAGGTGAGCGTGGCTGTATTCTTGCTTGAGTATGCACGAGCAACAAGGCAAGCGCATCGGCAAGGCCAGCAGTCCGGCAGGCCAGCCACGCGCGCTGAGAGGTCCCATGCAAACCATCATTGATGACCACGCGTTATATGTGGCGAAGCATCCCGGTGCATTCGCGCTGCAAACCTTGAAGGCATTTCGCGCCAACCAGGGGCTGCTGCTTGCGGGCGCGGTAGCGTATTACGCGCTGTTGTCGATCGTACCGCTCATGATCCTGATCGTGATCGCCCTGTCGCGCTTCGTGCCACAGCATGTGTTGCTCGCCGCGCTTGCGCATCTGTTGCAATGGCTGGTGCCGGGCCAGTCGAATGCGCTGGTGCACGAGCTGGCCAATTTTCTCTCGCATCGCGCGGTGATCGGCTGGGTCCTGCTGCTGACGATGATCTTCTTCAGTTCGCTCGCCTTCACCGTGCTCGAGAACGCGATGTCGCTGATTTTCGTCCACCGCGTGGTGGTTCGGCGGCGGCACTTCCTGCTCTCGGCGATGCTGCCGTATTGCTACATTCTGTGTCTCGGCGTCGGCATCCTGATCGTCACCTTCGTGTCGAGCGGACTCGAAGCGATCGGCGCCGAAGGCATCGATCTGTTCGGCCTACATGTTTCGTTGCAGGGACTCTCGCGTGTCGTGTTGTATCTGCTCGGCCTCGCGGGCGAGGTCTTCGTGCTGACCTCGATCTATCTGGTGATGCCGGTCGGTCGTCCTTCGCTCAAACATGCGCTGTTCGGCGGCGTGGTCGCCGCCGTGTTGTGGGAGATCACGCGGCATGTGCTGGTCTGGTACTTCGCTACGCTCTCGCAGGTCAGCGTGGTGTATGGGTCGCTGACCATGGCCATCGTCATCCTGTTCAGCCTGGAATGGCTTGCGACCTTGCTGCTGCTCGGAGCGCAAGTGATTTCGCAATACGAACGCTTCGGGCTAGAGCCGCTTCAGGCGCCGCAGCCTGACATCAAGACCAGTTGAGCGCTCGCCGCGATGCGCGTTATTGGCCGACAACGAGGTCTCGCGGCAAGACTGCTGTAACATTCCGTTGAATACCGGCCGAGGCGCACGCCTGGCATAACCGCCGCTTCGACCCGGCAGGCTTCAGGACCCACGATGAGCATCGCCCAGCGCAACAACCTACAGATTTCCGGCAACGGCACACGCACCATGGTGCTGGCGCACGGCTTCGGTTGCGATCAAAGCATGTGGCGCTTGCTTGCACCGTCGTTTCATGACGAATACCGAACCGTGCTGTTCGATCACGTCGGCAGCGGCTCGTCGGATCTGAGCGCCTACGACATCGACAAATACGACTCGCTGTACGGCTACGCCAGCGACCTGATCGAGATCATCCGTGAAGTTGCCGAGGGCCCGGTGGTGTTCGTCGGTCACTCGGTCAGCGCGATGATCGGGCTGATCGCGAGCCTCAAGGCGCCACAGCTTTTCTCCGCGCTGATCATGGTGGGCCCGTCGCCCTGTTACGTGAACGACGGCGACTACGTCGGCGGCTTTTCGCGCGAAGACATCGAAGATCTGCTGCGCACGCTCGAAAGCAACTACCTCGGGTGGTCGAGCACCATGGCGCCGGCCATCATGGGCGCGCCGGAGCAACCGGAGCTCGGCGTCGAACTGACCAACAGTTTCTGCCGCACCGATCCCGAGATCGCGCGGCAATTCGCGCGTGTCACGTTTCTCTCCGACCATCGCGCGATACTCTCGCGCACCACCACGCCCACGCTGATTCTGCAATGTAGCGACGACATCATCGCGCCGCGCGTGGTCGGCGAATACCTGCACCGCATGATCCCTGGCAGCACGCTGCATATCATCGAGAACATCGGCCATTGTCCGCATCTGAGTTCACCGAGCGCCAGCGCGGACGCGATGAACGCCTTTCTCGGACAGATGAGCCTGTAGCACGATGCACAACACGGACCGCCCGCTGCCCTCAGCCGATGCGTTGTTCGAGCACGCCGCTTGCGGCCTGCTCGTCACCGATGCCGACGGCCGCATCCTGCGCGTGAACGCAACCTTCTGCGGCTGGCTCGGCTATGAGAGCGCGGAACTTACCGGGACGAGGCATATCCAGGATCTGCTGAGCGCCGGCGGCAAAGTGTTCTATCAAACGCACTGGGCGCCGCTCCTGCAAATGCAGGGTTCAGTGGCCGAGGTCAAGCTGAACATGGCGCATCGCGACGGCCACATGGTGCCGATGCTGCTCAACGCGGTGCGCCGCCGTCATGGCGACGTGACTTACCTCGAAGTAGCGGTGCTGATCGTCGCCGACCGTCATAAGTACGAGCAGGAGCTGCTGCTCGCGCGGCGCAATGCCGAGGCGTCCGTGGCCGCGCATCAGCGCGCGCAGCGCGAGCTACAGGAAAGCCGAGACGTGCTGAGTCTCGCCATGCGCGGCGCGCGCATGGGCGCGTGGTCACACGAGCCGAAGTCGGGCAAGTTCTGGTGGAGCCGCGAACTCGAAGCGCTCGCAGGCTACGCCGAAGGCCGTTTTGCCGACACGCCCGGCGGCTTTTTCGAACTGATTCATCCAGGCGATCTGATCGCGCTGAACGAGGCAGTGGACCACGCGGTGGAAAGCGGCGACGACTATGTCGCCGAGTTCCGCTTTCTGCACGCGAGCGGCGACTGGTGCTGGATGGAAGGCCGCGGGCGCGCCACTTACGACCGCCACGGCGAGCCGCTGACGATCTACGGCCTCGGCATCGACATCACCGAACGCAAGGAAGCGCAGACGGTCCTGCTGCGTCAGGCGGCAATCTTCGAGCACCTGAGCGACGCGATTGTGATCACCGATCTGCGCGGCAATATCACCGACTTCAACGTGGGCGGCGAACGCATGCTGGGTTATCGCATGCGCGAGATTCTCGGCAAGCCGGTCGCGCTCTTCCTCCCGCCGGAAGAGACACTGAACATTCGCCGCGAAGCACTTGCCGCCCTCGCCGCCGAAGGCACCTGGCGCGGCGAATTGCCATTCGTGCGGCGCGACGGTTCGCGCGGCGTGTGCGAGACCGTGATCAAGCCGCTCGCCAACGCGCGCGGCGATATCTACGGCGCGGTCAGCATCAATCGCGACATTACCGGCCGCCGGCATGCCGAACAGCAACTCACGCGGCTGAATCTCGAACTCTCGAAGGCCGATCGCCGCAAGGACGAATTCCTCGCCACGCTCGCACACGAACTGCGCAATCCGCTCGCGCCGATGCGCAACGTGCTCGAGATTCTGCGCCTGAAGGAATTCGCCGATCCGCAGTTAAGCTGGTCGCGCGACGTGTTCGACCGGCAACTCCAGCACATGACGCATCTGGTCGACGACCTGCTGGAAGTCTCGCGTATCACGCAGGGCAAGCTGGAGTTGCGCAAACAACGTCTTGAACTGGCGCGTGCGATGCAGTCGGCCATGGAAGCCGCGCGGCCGACCGTGCAGGCCTCGTCGCACCATCTGAGCGTGACGCTGCCCCGCGAGCCGCTCTATCTGGTCGCCGATCCCACGCGCCTGTCGCAAATGATCCTGAATCTGCTGAACAACGCCGCCAAGTACACGCCGCCCGGCGGCACCATTTCACTCGCGGCGGAACGCGACGGCGACGAGGCGGTGATCGTCGTGCGCGATTCCGGCATCGGCATTCCGGCCGAGCATCTGAACAGCGTGTTCGAAATGTTCTCGCAACTCGCGCCGGCGTTGGACCGCTCGCAAGGCGGACTCGGCATCGGCCTCGCGCTGGTGCGCGGCCTCGCGGAACTGCATGGCGGTACGGTTGCGGCCTTCAGTGACGGTCCCGGCAAAGGCAGCGAATTCGTGATCCGGCTGCCGGTGACGAAAGCCGCAATGCAGCCGTCCGATAGCGCGCCGGTCGAGGTGCCACACGCGGGCGGCCTGCGAGTCGTGATCGTCGACGACAATGCGGACGCCGCCGAAAGCCTCGCGATGGTGCTCGGACTTGAAGGCCATGAGGTGCGCACGGCCGGCGACGGTCTCGCCGGTCTCGAACTGATCGGCGCGTTCGAGCCGCAGGCGGTGATACTCGACATCGGCTTGCCGCAACTGAACGGCTATGAAGTGGCGCGGCGGATTCGCCAGGATTATCCGGACGCGGGCATTGTATTGATCGCCGTCACCGGCTGGGGCCAGCAACAGGACAAGCAGACGGCGCTCGCCGCGGGCTTCGACCATCACTTCACGAAACCGGTCGATCCAGGCGAGTTGCAGCGGGTATTGAGCCGGCAGCGGGTATGAGCGATGAACGCGCCTTGTTAAACTGACGCGATTTTCGCCCACCGCCCTTCCTTTATGTTTATCGACACCGCCGCCCTCCTCACTTGCGAAGCCGTTTCGTCACGCACCGGCACGCCTGCCCATGCTTGACGACGCTCAGGTCACACGCACCCTGGCTTCGCGCGGCATCGTGCCCGACGCGAGCCAGCGCGAAGCGATCGCCGCGCTCATCGCATTGCTCGACGCGAACGGACAGCGCGCGAGTTCCGATGCGACACAACCGCATCAGGGCGTGTATTGCTATGGGCTGCCGGGGCGCGGCAAGAGTCTGGTGGTCGATACGGTGTTCGAGCTGGCGACCTGCCGCAAGCGGCGTCTGCACTTCCACGAATTTCTGCGTGAGATGAACCGGCGGCTCGTGAGCGAGCCGCGCGGCGAGGATCGGCTCGGCTCGGTGTCGCGGCAATGGCTCGACGGTATCGAGCTACTGTGCTTCGACGAATTCCATGTGCACGATATCGCCGACGCATTCCTGATGGGCCGCTTTCTCGATACCGCGATCGGTCTCGGCACACGTATCGTGCTCACCTCGAACTACGCGCCGGAAGGCCTGCTGTCAGACCCGGAGTTTCACGAGCGTTTTCTGCCGACCATCGAGCAGATCGAGCGCTGCTTCACCGTGATTCATTTCGACGGCGCGCGCGACTACCGTTTCGGCGGCGAAGAAGCGCAAGTGCCGCATTTCTTCGCGCCGCTCGATGCCGCCACACGGGAAACCTTGCTGCGGATTTTCGTGCGCTATGAAGGCAGCGAAACGCTGGATCCGGTCACGGTGAACGCGGCCGGCCGCTCGCTTGCCGCACGCGCGGCGGGTGCGGCCTTGTTGTGGGCGGACTTCGAGAATCTGTGCGTGGCGAGCCGCTCGCATCTCGACTATCTGGATCTGGCCGAGCAGTGGCATGGTCTGATCCTCGACAATCTGCGTACGGAGTGGCTGAGCACGTCCCACACACTGCAACGGCTGATCTGGCTGGTCGATATCTTCTACGACCGCAAGCGTGCGCTGTTCATCGCGTCCGATGAACCGATCGAGGCGGCGCTCAGCGGTCTGGAAGGCGCGCACGATCTGTCGCGCACGCTGAGCCGGCTCGCCGAAATGCAATCGCGCGCCTATCGCAACACGCTCGACGGAACGCGCGAGGTTTCAGCGGAGACGCCCGCAAATGCGCTGGACGGTTCCGCGTAAGCCTGACGACCAGGGGCGCGTTTTCTGCAAATCTTGCAAAACAATCGCAAATCCTGCGCGCCTCTGCGAATCGCCGTCCTCGAGCAAAGGCCGCTATTTATAGGACGAAACGATAAGAAGCGGCCGCGCGGCGCAATTCGGGAATAGGGCCTGCTACCGCCGTTGCGGGCCCATTCTTCAGCGGATAACGCACCGCTCTTCCCGTTCTCATGATCAGAACCGCTTCTGTTGCCGCGGCATTGTGCGCGGCCTGCCTCACTTCCGCTTGCGTGCATATCGGACCATCCCGCCTCAAAGCCGACCAGGTCGACTATGCGCGCGCCCTCGGCGATGCGAAGAAACGCGAGATTCTGGCCGCCGTGGTCGGGTTGCGTTACGGCGACGCGCCCGCGTTCCTGACGGTCAGCAGCATCATCGCCGCCTATACGTTCGATGCCACCGCGGGCGCCACGGCGAACGTCGGCTCCGGCAGTCAGCCGAACTACGCGCTCGCCACAGGCGGCGCGTCCTATTCGAATCACCCCACCTTCACCTTCACGCCGACCACGGGCGAAGCCTTTGCTTCGGCCTACATTCGCCCGCTTGCGCCGTCGCTGGTCTTGCCGCTTGCCGAAGGCGGCATTCCGATCGATCTGTTGTTGCGCATCACCGCGCAATCGGTGGGCGGCTTGCAGAACGGCAACGCCCTCGGCGGCGAAAACAGCGCGGGCGCGCCCGGGTTCTTCGAATTGCTGCAAGCGCTGCGGCGTCTCCAACTGGCCGGCGAACTAAACGTCGAGTCGCGTCAGGCGGACGGCAAAAGCGGCGCGATGAGCGTGTATCTGGTGATGGGCGCGACCACCAGCGGCGAGTCGCCGGCCACGGCGGCCGATCTTGCGCGCGTGCGCAAACTGCTGCATCTGTCGTCGAATACACGGACCTATGAGATCGTCTATGGGCCGTCTTCGGCATCGCAAAAGGGCGACAGGATTCCGATGGTGACACGCTCGGTGCTCGGCATCCTTTCCGACCTCGGCGCTCAGGTGCAGGTGCCGGTCGAGCGTATCAGCGACGGCTCGACCAAGCCGACCGTCGGCCTGATCGGCGGCGAGACGCGGCCGACCATCATCGTGCATTCGGGCAAGACTCCGCCTGATAATGCTTACGTGATGATCGCCTATGGACCGTCGACGTATTGGGTCGATCGCAACGACTTCGACTCGAAATATGCCTTTACGGTCGTGCAGAATCTGATGGCGCTGGCCGAGGCCGACACAAGCAGCAAGGCGCCGGTGGTGACGATCCCGGCGAATTGATCGCGCGACGGCAGCGGCCAGCGGATGTGCGGGTTCGCGGATTTGCCGGGTGGCGTAAAAAAACCGGCGGTTCTCATCGAGCCGCCGGTTTTTCATTGAGCACCTTTTCGCACCTTTTATTCCGGGCTGCGCTTCGACTTCACCCGCTCGATCTGCTGCTTCGCCGCCTCATACACATGCTCAGGCGTGAAACCGAACTTCTTCTTCAGATCGGCGAGCGGCGCGGACGCGCCGAACGTATGCATCACCACCTGCGCGCCGAGGCGGCCCACATAGCGGTCCCAGCCAAGCGAGGCAGCCTGCTCGACGGCGACACGCGCGTGCACGTCCGACGGCAACACCGATTCCTGATACGCCTCGTCCTGGCGCTCGAAGATGTCCCACGACGGCATCGACACCACTCGCGCCGCGATGCCCTCGCCCTTGAGCTTCTCGTACACGTCGACGCACACCGAGAGTTCGCTGCCCGTCGCCATCAGGATCACTTGCGGCTTCTGTCCGTCGGCTGCACCGGCGAGCACATAAGCGCCCTTCCGCGTGCCGCTGGCGGCGGCATAGCGGCTGCGGTCCAAGGTGGGCAAGGCCTGGCGCGACACTACAATGCACGACGGCCGCCGCGGATCCGACAGCGCCGCACGCCAGGCCTCGGCGACTTCGTTGGCATCGCCCGGGCGCAGCACGGTGAGCCCCGGCACGCCGCGTAGCGAAGCCAGTTGCTCGATCGGCTGATGGGTCGGACCGTCTTCGCCCACGCCGATCGAATCGTGCGTGAACACGAAGATGGACGGCACTTCCATGATGGCCGAGAGGCGGATCGGCGGCTTCATATAGTCGCTGAAAATCAGGAACGTGGAGCCGAACGGCCGCAGATTCGACAGCGCGAGGCCGTTCACCGCCGCGCCCATCGCGTGTTCGCGAATGCCGAAGTGCAGATTGCAGCCGCCGTAGCTATCGTGCTCGAAGCTGCCCGCGCCCTCGAATTTCAGATTGGTTTTGGTGGACGGCGAGAGGTCGGCGGCGCCGCCGATCATCCACGGCACGCGCGCGGCAATCGCGTTGAGCACCTTGCCCGACGAATCGCGCGACGCGACGCCCTTCGGGTCGGCGTCGAACGTGGGGATGTCGCTGTCCCAGCCCGCCGGCAATTCGTGTGCTTCCATCTGCGCGAATTCACGCGCGAGTTCCGGGTACTTCTTGTTGTAGGCGTCGTACTGCGCCTGCCACGCCTCGCGCGCCGCCTTGCCGCGCGCGCCGATGCCCGCCGCGAAGCGCTCGTGCACGCCGTCGGGCACATAGAAGAATTTGTCCTCGGGCCAGCCGTACGCCTTCTTGGTGAGCGCCACTTCATCGACGCCGAGCGCTTCGCCGTGCGCCGACGACGTGTCCTGCTTGTGCGGCGAGCCCCAGCCGATAATGCTATGCACGACGATCAGCGTCGGCCTGTCGGTGATGCTTTTCGCCTCGACGAAAGCGGCTTCGAGCGCGGCGGCGTCGTTGGCGTCGTTCACGCGCAGCGTATGCCAGTTGTAGCCGCGGAACCGGGTTTCCACGTCGTCGCTGTACGCGAGGTCGGTGTGGCCTTCGATCGTCACGCGGTTGCTGTCGTAGATCCAGATCAGATTGGACAGTTTCAGATGCCCGGCGAGCGAGGCCGCTTCATGCGAGATGCCTTCCATCATGTCGCCGTCGCCGCATAGCGCGTAGACGCGATGGTCGAAGAGCTGCGCATCCGGCTTGTTGAAGTGGCTCTCGCACCAGCGCCCCGCCATCGCCATGCCGACGCTGTTGCCGAGTCCCTGGCCGAGCGGGCCGGTGGTGGTCTCGACGCCGGTGGTCATGCGGTACTCGGGGTGCCCCGGCGTATTGCTGTCGATCTGACGGAAGTGCTCGATGTCGTTCAGCGAGACGGCGGGCGCGCCGGTGGGCTTGCCCGCGTCGTCCACGGCTTTCACATTGGCCAGATGCAGCAGCGAATACAGCAGCATCGACGCATGCCCTGCCGAGAGCACGAAGCGGTCGCGGTTCGGCCACAAAGGCTCGTCGGGATCGTACACAAGATGGTTTTGCCACAGATGATAGGCCACGGGTGCCAGTGCCATCGGCGTGCCGGGGTGACCGGAATTGGCCTTTTGCACAGCGTCCATCGACAGCGTGCGGATCGTGTTGATACACAGCTGATCGAGGGCGGGATCGTTTTGCATGGGACACTCCTTGTTCGGCGGTTGAAGAGAAAGCCGGAACGCACCGTGTCGGCGCATCCGGCGAACCGTGTTACGTGGAAGAACGCATGAGGAACCGCTGCGAGGCTCAACGATGATGCGCCGATGCGCGCAAATCTGCACGGAGCGTTACACGCGGCATGGGGGCGGGCTTACAGCGGGAAGCGGATCTTTCAGCGGGCTTGCGATTTGGAACCCGCCCAGATCGGCGCGTTACGCAGAATGAAAGGACGTACGCCAGCATTAAGCCGCGCGCAGCCAATGCTCGACCAGCGGACCCTGCTTGCCGTCGATCGGATCCAGTGGCGGAAAAGGCAGTGCCTCCATGGCCGCGAGTTCGTCCGGCGTCAGCGCCTCGCGGCGGATGTCCCACTGCTGGCCCTCCGGATAGCCGGCGACGACCTGGAAATGCCGCGCGAACGATTGCAGGCAGTGGCCAGTGCCGGCCGGCAGCAGGATCGCATCGCCGGCGGATAGCGTCACTACTCTGCCGCCCGGACCGCCGATGATCACCTGCGCGGAGCCATCCGTCACGCCAAGTATTTCATGCGCTGTGGCGTGGAAATGGTGATAGTCGAAAATGCCGTCGCGCCACTGCGGCGGCCATGCATTGCCTTCAAAAAGGAGTTCGAAGGCGGCCGCGAGGTCGCCGCTCTCCGGCAAGAGCGCGCGCCGGTAGATCACGACAGGCAGGTGGCGATTGTTCGGCACCCAGTCGTGCGGCTTCAGCATGAAGGCTTCGTACTCGGTTTTCGCGGCGTCGAATCCATGCTTTGAATCGTTGAACATGGTTTGCTCCTTGGCGTCCTGAAGATCGCAGTGCTCCGTTGAAGCCGGCGTCGAAGACACTCTGCTCGTCGGCTCGGGCGTTCTTTTCAGGGCCGCATAAAGCGCGCCCGCCCTGGCATCCGCTTCTTTTCTGGCATGTTTGTAGGCGCTGCCGTGGCGGTGGACGAATTTTGCAAACATATGAGGTATTGATCGCTGGTTACGCCGGCTTGCGTGGCATCGCCGCGACGGCCGAGGGCCGCGCAAGCCGGATATGGGTCAGCCGCCGCCGATGCCTTGCAGCACCTTGCCCGTGCCGCCGCACATCGCGCATTGTTTGCCGTCCACCGTGCCGGTGCCGCGACACGTGGCGCACGTGTCTTCGCCGACGCCGGGTGCATCGGGCGATGTTTCGTCGCCGGGATTCAGCGGTTCGTTTTCGTGCTGCATGAATCTCTCCCTCCAGTTCCTGGCTTCTAGTTTCAAGCCAGCGTACGCCGCTTCATTCCTTGTGCTGCGATTCACGTCCGCCGCCTCCGGGCGGCTCCGCATGCGTGTCGGTGCCGAGGGGCACTTCGGCGGTTTGTGCCGGGCGCTCGTTCGAGCGCGGCGGATTGGTCGCTTTATCGACGCCGGTCTGCTCGACAGGCTCGATGCCAAGCGGGCTGGGTTCGATATAGTGCGCGCCGCTCGGCTTGTTGCGCTGTTTGACCTCGTCCGTGACCAACGCGTCCAGCTCGTCCTGCGATTTGATGTTCTGCATGTGGCTCTCCTCGTGAACTCGAATACAGGTTCGATGCAGCAACATCCGGTCCCTCTCCGTCAGCTCGTCCACTGCGCGTAATCGGCCGGCTGGGCACGGCCGTTGCGCAAAATGCGCTGAAGCTCTGGACCGACATTTGTAAAAAGGAGATCCTCATGACGATGACGACAATTCGCGTGTCCGATACCGAAGTGCAAGTCGAACGCACTTTGTACACATTCGCGCAAAAGAACGACGCGGATGCATTCCAGCGCTGCCTCGCCGATTCTTCGATCGACAGTTGCTATCGCACCCATCCGCCGCTCTCGGCGCAACCCACCATGCCTGACGCACAACCCGACGACCCGGCCCGCGGCAGCACGATTTCTCCGTCGCTCGGCGGCATGCCATAAGTCAATCGGTCTCTCCGGCGGCGCGCTTACGCCGCCACTCGGCAAATACTCTCACTTCTCAGGACTCGCACGATCCGCGGCCACGATCTCCCGGCCATAGTCGATTGCGGCGCGGCGCGCTTCGTCGGCGGTCGCGTAGGGCCCAATTTCGGGCGCGCCATCGAATGGAAACAGAATTTTTCGATCTGCTTTTCTGACGACCTTCAGTCCACCTACGTAACGGCCGTCGCCTGTTCCGTGATAGCTGGCGTAAATCTCGAAGTTGTCGTCGGCAACGTCGGCCTTATGTCGCGCCATTTGTCTTTCCCTTATCCCTGCACTTCAGTGCGTCATGTTCCGTGTGATATCGCGGCGCCTACCACCGCTGTGGCGTACGCGCTTGCGATGGTCGAGCAATAGCTGTTCCACACAGTGCGCCCGCGTTGCGGGCGGCTCGCGCCAGTGGCATGCCGGTTGCGGTTTGATGGTGGCTCACACGCAGCGCATCACGGAGACCACGATGACGATGACGAACACGCGTTGCATGCCGGATCTGCATCTGCACACCCCGATGCCGCCGGAAATCGACCCCGATGCACCGCCCCCGACGAGCGATCCCGATCCATCGCCACCGCCTGACGATGTCCCGCCGAATGATCCGGATCGTGCGCCCGAAGGCGATCCGCCTGCCAGGCCGCCGCCGGTCAGCGCCGCGTGATCCTGACCAACACGCTTGTCCAACACGGTCGAACGCAGTGAAGGCTCGGCGGGATGGTTGTAAGCACAAATTAATCCAGTGGTCCGGTAATTGCGGACGTCTCGGTTAAAGCGGTGCGCAAGCACCGGCAACCCGCCAGGAGTCAACATGAGCACCGATCACACCGTCGACAGCGCGCCCGGAAGTGGAGCGAAAGACACATCCGCCACGCCTGACAGCGAACCCATCAAGCCATATCGCAACGCCGCCGGGGGCTGGGGCTCGGTGAAAGCGGTCGCGTCGATCCTCGTGCAGGAACACGTGACGCTGAACGGCAGCCGCATTCTGGCCAAGCAGAACAAGCCCGACGGCTTCGCGTGCGTGAGTTGCTCGTGGGCCAAACCCGCGGACCCGCATCTTTTCGAATTCTGTGAGAACGGCGCGAAGGCGACCGCGTGGGAAATCACCAGCAAACGCGTCGACGCGGACTTCTTCGCCAACCATACGCTGAGCGAATTGCGCGCATGGAGCGGCCTGGAACTCGAATCGCGCGGCCGGCTGACCACGCCGATGCGCTGGGATTCCGCCACCGACCGCTACGTGCCGACCACCTGGCAACATGCGTTCACCGAAATCGCGAGCGAACTGCAAGCACTAGATCCGAACGAAGCGGTGTTCTACGCGTCGGGCCGGGCCTCGCTGGAAACCTCCTACATGTATGCCTTGTTGGCGCGCCTGTACGGCACCAACAATCTGCCGGACAGTTCGAACATGTGTCACGAAAGCACTTCGGTCGGCCTGCCCAAGACTATCGGCGTGCCGGTCGGAACCGTGCAACTCGAAGATTTCGAGCACACCGACTGCATGCTGTTCTTCGGCCACAACACCGGCACCAACGCGCCGCGCATGCTGCATCAGTTGCAGGATGCACGCAAACGCGGCGTGGAGATCATCACCTTTAATCCGCTCAAGGAACGCGGGCTCGTCACCTTCGCGAATCCGCAGTCGCCGCTCGACATGCTCACCCCGGCCGACACGCGGATCAGCACGCAATATCATCAGGTCAAGATCGGCGGCGACGCGGCGGCGATTGCCGGGCTCTGCAAGCTGCTGATCGAGTGGGACGACGACGCGCAGCGTAACGGCGAGCCACGCGTGCTCGACGCCGCCTTCATCGCGCAGCATACGCACGGCTTCGACGAATTCGCCGAGGCGATGCGCGCCACGTCATGGCAAGAGATCGAGCGCCACTCGGACCTCAGCCGCGCCGCGCTCGAAAACGCGGCACGTGTCTACGCAAAAGCGAATGCCGCGATGGTTCTCTACGGGATGGGCATCACCCAGCATCGCAGCGGCGTGCACAACGTGCAGATGCTCTCGAACCTGCTGCTTCTACGCGGCAATATCGGCCGGCCGGGCGCGGGCATCTGCCCGATTCGCGGCCATTCGAACGTGCAGGGGCAGCGCACGGTCGGCATCACGGAAAAGCCTGAACTCGCGCCGCTCGACAAGCTGAAGGAACTCTACGGCTTCGAGCCGCCGCGCAATAAAGGCATGACCACGGTCGAAGCCTGCCGCGGCGTGCTCGACGGCAAAGTCAAAGCGTTCATCGGCCTGGGCGGCAATTTTCAGGTGGCGATTCCCGATCACCACGTGATGGACCCCGCGTGGCAGCGTCTGCGGCTCACGGTGCAGATCGCCACCAAACTCAATCGCAGCCATCTGCTGCATGGCGAGGTCGCGTATCTGCTGCCCTGCCTTGGGCGCATCGAGATCGACCGTCAGGCGAGCGGCGAGCAATGGGTCAGTGTGGAGGACAGCACGGCCTGCGTGCACGGCTCGCACGGGCTCGCCGAGCCGGCCGGCGACATGCTGCTGTCGGAACCCGCCATTGTCGCCGGTCTTGCAAAGGCGCTGCTGCCGCGTAATCCGAAGATCGACTGGGATGCCTGGGTCGACGACTACTCGTTGGTGCGCGACGCGATCGAACGCACCTATCCGGATCAGTTCAAGGACTTCAACCGGCGCTTCAGGGAACCCGGCGGGTTTCACCGGCCCCTCGCGGCTTGCGAGCGCAAATGGAAGACGGAAAGCGGCAAGGCGAATTTCATCGTGCCCGAGACGCTCGACGAAGACGCCGACATGCCGTCGCGAGGCCCCGACGTGCTGCGCCTGATGACGGCCCGCGGCGACAGCCAGTTCAACACCACCGTCTACGGTCTCGACGACCGCTTCCGCGGCGTGTACGGCAGCCGCAACGTGCTGCTCATGCATCAGGACGACATGACGCAGCGCGGCTTCGCGGAGGGCGACGCGGTGTGCATTTCCACCGTCTCGAACGACGGCGTGACGCGCGAAGTCGACGGCATGCATGTCCACGCGTTCGACATTCCGCCCGGCTGCATCATGGGCTACTACCCGGAATGCAATCGCCTGATTCCCCTCTCGCATCACGCGGAATCGAGTCAGGTGCCGGCGTCGAAGTCGATTCCGGTGCGCTTGCGCAAGTCGGTGAGCGAGGATCTGGCAGTTTAAGAATGCACGAAGAGCGCACCGGCGTGAACCGGGGCGCCCCTTGTGGCACGCCGAGCCACCTCTCGCTAGCCGCGTCTAGCCGACCGCGTCTAACCGACCGCGTCAGAACTGATGCAGCATCCCGACATACGCGCCGGTCTGCGATTCGCCCACCAGCGGACTCGTTTTGCTGGTCGCATCGCGCGGCGATGCTTCCAGCGAGAAATTCGAGTTGCTGCCATTGCGCACATAGCCCACCGTGCCGTACAGGAAGGTGCGCTTCGACAGGTTGTAGGTGGTGCCGAGCACGTACATCATCGCGTGGCCGGAGGGGTCGTGCGCGGCATCGCCCGAGCCGTCGCCGACCTTCACATAGAAGCCGCCCGCCGTCATGGCCCAGCGCGGCAGGAAGTTATAGGTGGCGCCGAGCCAGTAGTGATCGGCCGAGTCGGCGACGCCGACCGGTGAGTCAGGCGCCGAGTAATGCGTGTAGGCGCCCTGTATCTTCACCGAGTCGAAATGCACGTTCACGCCGGCGAAATATTCGCGCGATGCCTGGAAGATGTTGCTGAAGCGGCCGTTCCTGTCGCGCAGTTCGTCGTAGATGCCGCGCACGTCGAAGAGCGGCGAGTGATAGGTCAGCATGATGCCGTCCGAGCGGCCGAACTCGCCGGCCGCGCCGCTGTTGAAAGCGCCCGCCTGATTGCCGAACGCATATTGCGCCTGCACGTCGAAACCCCAGAACACCGGGCTGTGATACTCGACGTTGTTGCTGGTTTGCTGCCAGTTGCGCCCACGCACGAGCGAGGCCGACGAAAACGCCTGCTGCACGAACGGATCGAATTCCCATACGCCGTCGCTGTCGATAAACAGATTGCGGCCGGCCTGCAACGTGCCCCACTGCTCGCTCTTCAAACCGGCGAACGCACGCCGCGACCAGAGCCGCCCGCCGCTCGTCGTACCGTTCATGACCTGCAAGCCGGTTTCGAGGTTGAAGATCGCATTGAGGCCGCCGCCCAGATCTTCGTTGCCTTTGAGGCCGAGCATGCTGGTGCCCCAGTCGCCGCCTTCCGCGCTCCAGCGGCTCGAACTGCCGCCCGCGCCATTATTGATGTGATTCAGGTATTCGAGGCCCGCGTCGAGACGGCCATATAAGCTCACGCTGGTTTGACCATAGGCCAGCGGACTTGCCACGGCGAGGGCCGCCATTAATTTTGTAGGTAGTCTCATTGTTTTGCCGTCAGTTTTTTTGCGTCGCGATGCGGGCCAAAGCAGACTCCGGTTGCTTTCAAACACGATCGGCGAGAAAGATGTTGGGGAAACCGCAGCGCCAGGTCCGACCAACTATAGGCGACAGGCGCTTCATGGCCTATTCGATTGACGCAATAAATATTTGCCTGGCATGCGCTCGACAAAGCCCGCTTGCCAACGAAACGGGAACACCGAAAGGCACTCAAGATAAGATAGTCGGTCATTCGGCCCCAGCCAAATTGCAATGCATGATTCGTTATTGACTATTCAACATCTGCCATGAACGCGCCCGAACTGACCGAAGACGAAAACCTTGGCCTTTACCAGCGCGCAACGGAGAACGGCGCGGAATGGTGGCGCGTCAGCGTGGCCGACCGGCCGGAAAACTATCGGCTCGAACACGGCGTCGACAATGGCGGCGGCCGTGGCGCGGTCGATATCGATCTCGTGGTCGACGCGGAAAATCTGCGCGCCAAGCTGAAGAAATGGCGCCGCGAAGGCTTCGCGATGGATACGGCCGACGCCGCGAGCGAGCAGTCCACAGCCGGCCGCGTCGCCTTCATGCCGGAGTTGCAGCGCGCGGCGGCGCAGGCTTCGGCGGCGAAACACCGGCAGCCGGAAGGCACCGGCGAGACCGTGCGCATCGGTCATGTGGAGGTGCCGTGCGGCGTCGGCAATCCGCTCGTGCCGCGCATCAATCCGGCCTATCTCTTCTCCGAGCGCTTCAACGACATTGTCGAGGACATCGTCGAGAACCGGCGCGTGATGCTGATCGGTCACACCGGCGCCGGCAAGACCAGCCTGATCGAACAGGTCGCGGCGCGTTCGCGCCACGGCGTGCTGCGCTCTAACATGAACGGGCAGACTACCGTCGGCGACTTCGTCGGCTTCTGGACCGTCAAGGGCGGCGAGACGCTGTGGGTCGACGGTGTGCTGCCCACGGCCATGCGCGAGGGGCTCTGGCTGATCGTCGACGAAATCGACTTTGCCGAACCGTCGATTCTCGCCGCCCTCACCGCCGTGCTCGAACCGCACGGCCGTCTCGTGCTGAAGGAAAAAGGCAACGAGATCGTCGCGCCGCATCCGGCCTTCCGCCTGTTCGCCACGGCGAATGCGGTCGGCGCGATGAGCCAGTTCCGGCATCTGTATCAGGGCGCCAATCTGATGAACGAGGCGTTTCTGGATCGCTGGCGCGTGTATCTGCTCGACTATCTGACGCCCGCCGAAGAAGCCGACGTACTGATCGCCACCCTCGCCCCGCATATGACGCGCGCGCTCGCCACCACGCTCGCCGCGATTGCCGCCGACTGCCGCGCCGCGTTCGCGCGCGAGGATCTCTCGAGTGCATTCTCCACCCGGCGCCTGCTCGACTGGGCCGAACTGATGCTGCGCACGGGCGATCCCGAACGCGCCGCCGGACCGGCCATCTACGCGAAGGTGAGCCCGGAAGACGCCGCGTTGATTCGCGGCATCGTTCGTCATCACATCGCGCCGGCCCCGCAAGCGTGAGCGCGATGCATGCAACCCGCGACACCCGCGGCTTCGCATTCGAATCCACGCTCGGCAAGGTCGCCCGTGTACTAACCGGGCAATACGGCGTGACGGTCGTGTTCAGTCCGGACGGCCCGCGCGTGGAGCCGGGCCGTATTGTGATTCCCGACTACGAGTTGAATGGCGAGGTCGAGCGCGACGTTCTGATCGGTTATCTGGATCTGCTGGTCGCGCGCGCCAAGCATGCGTCGCTCGCGCAACTCGACGCGCTGCCGGCGGGCGTCGCCGCGAAACTCGCGCAGGTGATCGACGACCGCCGCGTGTGTGCGCAGTTGCTTGACGAATATCCTGGCGCGCGCTGGTTCATTGGCAAGCTGCGCCAGCATGCGGCCGAGCGCGTGCAGCAGCGCTGGCCGAAGCTGCACTGGCGCGACCGGCTGGTCTGGCTGGTCGAGCGCGCGCTGTGGGACGAACCACCCACCCGGCTCGAAGCGAGCCAATCGCTGCTCGCCGCCTTGCATGCCGCTGAGGATCTGCTGCACGAGGCGCGCGCGAGCCGCTCCACCACGCAGAGCATCGCGGCGGCGCAGGCGCTGGTGGCGCGCGTGCGCGCGCTGTCGGCAGGTGAGGTGAACAGCATGATGTTCAGCACGGACCCGGTCGAGGACATCGATACCGAAACGGCGGCTTCATCGTCCGCGCCGATCGACGATGAAGACACGGTGCTGCCCGATCAGGACAGCGCAAACTCCCCGCCGTCCGATCGAAGCGGTGGCGCGCAGGCGGACACCGCCGTCGGCATGGGTCAATCGCCGGCGGACGCGCAGCAGCCGTCCACGCGTTCCTCAGAAAGCAAAGCGGGCAGCGCGACTACGCATGCGTTCAAAGCCACACTGTCGATCCCGCTTGCCACTGAATTCGACGACATCCGCGATCTCACGGGCCAGGGCGACAGCGCCGCATGGCGCGAGCTGCGCGCGCAGGCTCGCGCGGACACCGCGCCGCTCAAGGAAAAGCTCGAACGCGCGCTGAGCGCCGACGAACGCACGCGCTGGCGCCGCGAGCAGGAGCGCGGCGAGATCGATCGCACCGCGCTGGCGAAGCTCGCGACCTCGCCCGGTTACCGCACGCCCTTTCGCACGCAGCGGGCCGCTAAAGGACGCGATGTCGCCGTGACGCTGCTGATCGACCGCAGCGGCTCGATGGCCGGCCGCAAGATCGAACTCGCGCGCCAGTGCGCGGCCGCCTTGTGCGATGCGCTCACACAGTTGTCGTTCGATTGCGAAGTGCTCGGTTATTGCTCGGTCGAATCCGCACCCATGAAGCTGCTCTACGAGCGGCAACTCGCCGGCGGCGCGGATCTGCGGCGCTACAACCGCTTCGTCGAACGGCTCGACCTGAAGGTTTATAAGCGCTTTGGCGCGACGGACCTGAGCGGGATCGCCGCGATCGACTGCGGTCATGAGAATCCGGACGGCGAGGCGCTGGCCTGGGCCGCGATGCGCCTCGCCGACCATCAGGCCGAACGGCGCATTCTGATGATGTTCTCCGACGGTTATCCCTCCACCGGCGACGGCGACCCGCAGGTATTGCGCAGCGATCTGCGCGAGCGCGTCGCGGCCATCGGCAAGCGCGGCATCGAGCTGGTGGGAATCGGCGTGCTGACCGACGCGGTTGAAGACTTCTATCCGCACAACGTGGTGGTCAGCCGCCTTGCCGAATTGCCATCCACCGTGTTCTCCGTGTTGAGCGCGATGCTGCTCACGCGTTGAGCCCGGCGCTCGCCCGGTTCACGCAAGTCACGCCGCGTGCGGCTTGAACGGATACTGTTCGATTTCACCCCCGCGTGCCACCACCGCCGTGCTTTCGGGAATCTCCTGCCACCAGCCAGGCAGGTCCGCGAGCGGCTCGGACAGCACCAGAAACGCATTCTCGCCGGCCGCCGCGATACGCGGATCGTCCGGATACAACGCGTGCAACTGCTGGAACGAACTGCTGTGAAAAAGCGAGCGCGACTGCCCTTCGCTCGAATAGCGCACCGCGACGATCTGCTCGCCGTCGGTGGCGCACACGGTCATGTTCAGCGGTTCATCCACGCCGTGCTTGTGAGCGGTCTCCTCGACGAACGCCACCATCCGCTCGAGCGCGGTGACCGGCGCCAATTCGAGGCCGAAGCTCAGCGCGAGGAAAAACATCACCTCGGAATCGGTCGAGCCTTCGATGGACGGAAACAGATCCGAGTCGATCGCCAGCATCAGATCGCGGCGCACGGACGGATAGTTGCGGATCAGCCCGTTATGCGCGAAGAGCCAGCGGCCATAACGGAACGGATGACAGTTGGTTTCCTGCGAAGGTGTATCCGTCGCCGCGCGAATGTGCGCGACGAACAGCGGCGCGCGGATCGCCCGCGCGGCCTCGCGCAGATTGCGGTCGCTCCACGCGGGATGGATGCAACGGTAGCGAAACGGAATATCGGTCGGATGGCCATACCAGCCGATGCCGAAGCCATCGCCGTTGGTGGTGGTCTGGCCTAGCCGCGAATGCAGGCTCTGGTCGATCAAAGAATGCTTTGCATTGAACAACACCGTTTCAAGTTGAATCGGGTTGCCCGTATAAGCGAGCCAGCGGCACATAAGCTTCTCTCCTGTTCGGTTCCACGCAAGACAATGGCTGTCCGGTACGCATGAACTCTCCGGCGCGGCGTGCCGCCGGGTACACGTCTACTTGACTACCGGCTGCATCGTCGCGATCGGAATCAGGAATTCGGAGAAACCGGTCAACATGATCTGCACGCCGATGCACAGCAGCAAAAAGGAAGATACACGCATGGCGACCTTGGTGCCTTCCACGCCGAGGTATTTGGCGAACACCACCGCGCGGCTATACACCAGATAGACGGTGACCGCCACCGTCACCGAGATCACCACCGAAGCGATGCTCGAAATCACGAACTCGGAGAGCTTATGCGTGCGATTCGCGGTCAGCGCGACAGCCGTGGCGATCGAGCCCGGCCCGGTGGTCAGCGGAATGGTGAACGGGAAAAATGCCTTCGACATCGCATTATCCGCGTCCACCCGCTTGACCGCGGGTTTTTCGGCCGGCTGCGTGTCGGGCGCGTTGAGCATCTGCCAGCCGCCCACCGCGACGGCCAGCCCGCCGCCGATGCGCAGCGCCTGCATGGAGATGCCGAAGAAATGCAGGATCGGCGTGCCGATGAAGAACGCCACCAGCAGCACGCACATCACGTTGATGGCGATCTTGCGGGCGAGCGCGGTGCGCTCCTCCGTGGTCAACGAAGCAGTCCGGTCCAGGAAGACGAAAGCAATGCCGATCGGGTTGATGATGCTGATCAACCCCGTAAAGCCAAACAGAATGTCCGAGATCAGACTTTCGACCATATGCGTTCCGTGTCGAGCGGCGGCTCGGGCGGCTCCACTGCACACCCGGCACGCCGCGCCATGTTGATGAACCCGGACTCTCTCCGGCGCTGCGGATGTTGTCCAGAAGTTGCTCGCGTTGCGTGGCGAGATGATATCGCGCCGCGCCAGTCAAAGCCGTAAAAAAGCCAGCCGCCGGCAGGCGTGCGGCACCCCGCCACGCCATCCCCGCCGCCTTGCAGCGCAGCAACCGGCCGCATAAAGATGCGTCCGCAACTTTCAGAAAGCCTACACTTTTTTGACCCACTTTACGGGACCAAAGCATCCGGCATACAGTCCCCAGCGAAGCTGCACTTTCAACGAGACGTACTTACCAGTTCGAGGAGTTGCCCCCATGTTGCTTCGTGTACTCGCCGCGCTGCCGTTCATCGGCATTTTGCTCGGTGTCCCGTTTGTGAATCGTGTCGAGCCGCTGATGCTCGGCATGCCGTTCGTGCTGGCCTGGATTGTCATGTGGGTGGTGCTCAGTTCGATCATCATGGCGATCGTCTACCGTCTGGATTCGTCCAACCGTCAACTCGCCGCCGATGGCGAGGAGGTCAGTTCATGAGCGCACTCGTCATCATTGCGGCAATCACGCTGTTTGCGCTTTACCTTGGCGTGCGCGCCAAGCGCGGCCACGACATGAGTCTCGAGCAATGGACCGTGGGCGGCCGCAGTTTCGGCACCGCCTTCGTGTTCCTGCTGATGGCCGGTGAAATCTATACGACCTTCACCTTCCTCGGCGGCAGCGGCTTTGCTTATGGCAAGGGCGCGCCCGTCTATTACATTCTGGCGTACGGCACGCTCGCGTATATCCTCTCGTACTGGATGCTGCCGCCGATCTGGCGTTACGCGAAAAATCACCGGCTCGTCTCGCAGCCGCACTTCTTCACGCGCAAATACGACAGCCCGGCGCTCGGCACGCTCGTCGCGCTAGTGGGCGTGGCCGCGTTGATTCCCTACCTCGTGCTGCAACTGAAGGGGCTCGGCATCATCGTCGCAACGGCCTCGTACGGCGCGATTTCGTCGACGGCGGCCGTGTGGATCGGCGCCTGTGTGGTGACGGCCTATGTGATCGTCTCCGGCGTGCGCGGCTCGGCGTGGAATTCGGTGGTGAAGGACATGCTGATTCTCGCGATCGTGCTGTTCCTCGGCATCTATCTGCCGCTGCACTATTACGGCGGCTTCGGCGACATGTTCCGCGCAATCGACGCCGCGCGCCCCGGCTTCCTGACCTTCCCGGCCAAGGGTTCGAGCGTGACGTGGTTCCAGTCGACCGTGCTGCTGACGGCGCTGGGCTTCTTCATGTGGCCGCATACGTTCGGTTCGATTTTCACGGCTAAGGACGAACGCATTTTCCGCCGCAACGCGATGGTGCTGCCGCTCTATCAGCTGATTCTTCTGTTCGTGTTCTTCGTCGGCTTCGCGGCGACGCTGAAGGTGCCGGGTCTGAAGGGCGGCGACATCGACCTCTCGCTGTTCCGCCTGTCGTTGCAGACCTTCGACCCGTGGTTCGTCGGCGTGATCGGCGCGGCGGGGATTCTGACCGCGCTGGTGCCGGGCTCGATGATCCTCACGTCCGCATCGACGCTGCTCGCCAACGACGTGTATCGCGGCATGGTGAACCGAAACGCGTCGGACGCCACGGTGGCGAAGCTCGCGCGCTTCCTCGTGCCGGTGGTGGCGCTGGTCGCGGTCGGCTTCACGCTGCAAGGCGGCGAAACCATCGTCGCGTTGCTGCTGATGGGCTACAGCTTCGTGACCCAGCTCTTTCCGGCGGTGATCTGCAGCCTGCGTCCGCATAACCGCGCGACGAAGCAAGGCGCGTTTTGCGGGATTCTGGCCGGCGTCGCGGTGGTGGCCGTCACGACCACGATGCACCTGAGCATCGGTCAGTTGATGCCGTTCCTGCCCGATGCGCTGAAGGACATCAATATCGGCTTCCTCGCGCTGGCGGTGAATATCATCGTGTTCGCGCTGGTAAGCGCGATGACGCAGCCGCGGCCGGTCGAGCAGACGCACGCACCGGTGCATTGATTCGGGCTTGCCTGTTTGCGTAGTGACGAAGGGCTGTCGTTTCGGCGACAGCCCTTTATTTTTTCAGACGCTGCCCCGGCTTGTCGAATCGATGTCAAACCTACACACAAATGAAAAAACGGCGCCGCAGACTGCTGAGCGTCAAGCCAGATAAATAGGCCTTTCAAGCCAAAGAATCGCCCATCCGCACTGCAACACAAACCCTCCTCTCGCCCCTTTGCAAAACCGCTGACCTCAGGCACACCCCTTGCTGAACTGACGCGTCCGCGAATCCCACCGCACTGTGCAAGTGCAAAAAACCCGTCCTTGGGGGCCACTTTGCCGCTTAACGTTCTTCTCGTCGCTTCCGAAGCCCTGCCGCTCGCCAAATCCGGCGGCCTCGGCGACATGGTCAGCGCCTATGCCGCCGCGCTGCGCGATGCCGGCGTCGATGTCTCGATCCTGATGCCCGCTTATCCGGCCGCGCTGGAACGCGCGGTCGACGTCGAGCCGGTCGCGCGCATGACCGGCCTGCCCGGCGGCGACGCGCGGCTGCTGCGCGGCCAGATGCCCGATACCGGCGTGCCGGTGCTGCTTCTGCAAATGGACCACCTGTTCGCGCGCGAAGGCCTGTATCGCGATCCTCAAGGCCGCGACTACCTGGACAACCTCACGCGCTTCGCCTCGCTCGCGGCAGCGGCGGCGCGAGTCGCACGTGGCGTGCGCAACGTGAAGCGCCCCGACATCGTGCACGCGCACGATTGGCATGCAGGACTCACGCCGCTGTACCTGCGGCTCGCGGGCGTCGCCGCGAAAAGCGTCTTCACGATTCACAACCTGGCGTTCCAGGGCAATCATCCGCTCGCCATGGGCGGCTGGATCGGCGTGCCGCCGGAACTGCTGGCGCCGGCGCTTTCCGACGAGCGCAGCATCGAGTTCTACGGCTCGCTGAGCATGATGAAAGCGGGCATCGTCCATTCAGATCGCGTCACGACGGTCAGCCGGCGCTACGCACGCGAGATCCTGACGCCGCACTTCGGACACGGCATGGAAGGCGTGCTGCAGGCCCAGGCCGCCAAGCTGTCGGGCATCGTCAACGGTATCGACACGAGTGTGTGGAACCCGGCCACCGACAAACATATCGCGCGCCCCTACTCCGTCGACGACACCGCCGGCAAGCAGGCCTGCAAGCGTGAACTGCAACAGGCCTTCGGTCTGACGCGCGATCCGTTCGCGCCGGTGGTCGCCATCGGCAGCCGTCTGACGGAACAGAAGCTCGCCGATGTCGTCGTCCATACGCTGCCGGCGCTGCTCGAACGGCATCCGCGGTTGCAGTTCGCGATTCTCGGCCAGGGCGAGCCCGGGCTCGAACAGGCCTTGCAGGACGTCGCGGCCGCGTGGCCGGGGCGCGTCGGCGTGCAAATCGGCTATGACGAGCGGCGCGCGCACATGCTGCACGCGGGCGCGGACATTCTGCTGCACGGCAGCCGCTTCGAACCGTGCGGCCTCACGCAGCTCTACGCAATGCGCTACGGCACGATTCCGGTGGCCTCGCGCGTCGGCGGCCTGGCCGATACCATCGTCGACTACGTTCCGCACGACCCTCGTGGCGAACAGAAGGCAACAGGTTTCCTGTTCGACGGCGAAAGCCCGGACGACGTGATGCATGCGCTCGGCCGCGCGCTGGCCGCGTTCGTGCAACCGTCGTCGTGGCACGTGCTGCAGCGTAATGCGATGAACCGCGACTTCGGCTGGGACGCGTCCACCGCGAACTATCTCGCGTTGTACGCGGATCTGGTCGATGCACGTCCGGCGCTGCGCGATACGCGAGTTCGCAAGACCCCGGTTCGGGCGCGTACGGCGATCGCTGCGAGTTCAAAAAGAGAAGAGTTCAACACGGGCATCGGCGAGATGGCGCGTAGCGCCTGAACCGTTTTGACGCACTCGGGCGCGCTGCGGCGCGCGCGGCACGTTATGCTTTGCGGCACATCCGTGTTTCGTGGAGTTGCCGATGCAGCCGCCCGTTCTCCGAGTCGCTCGCCCTACCAACGATCTGCATAAGGTCACTGATTTCTATACGCAGGGATTGGGCTTCGAAGTCCTCGCGAGCTTCGAGAATCATGAAGGCTTCGATGGTGTGATCGTCGGGCGGCGAGACTGTGCATGGCACATCGAGTTCACCCATCAGCACGGCGTGACCGTCGAACGCGCGCCGACCACCGAGCACCTGCTCGTGCTCTATCTCCCGGAACGCGACGCATGGCGCGCGGCCGTCGAACGGCTGGAAGCGCTCGGCGTGCCGGCGTGCGCATCGGAGAATCCCTACTGGGACCGCCAAGGCAAAACGTTCGAAGATCCGGACGGCTACCGGATCGTTTTGCAGAATGCAGCGTGGGGATGACGAGGCGCGGCAGCCTGCAACCAATGAGTTCTGGTCGGTGACCAAGCCTGCGTTGCCGAGCCGATGACTGCGCGTTCCCTCGCCGATTGCGCATAGGCACGCGCCGGGAACGGCGGTAGACTGTCCGCCGGATCGAAACCGGACCTCAAGCCACTATGCCCCGCGATTCCACCTCATACGTGCTTTACTATTCGCCCGGCGCGGCAAGCATGGCCGTGCACTGGATGCTGATTGAGCTCGGCGTCTCGTTCGAATCGCAACTGATTGACATCGACGCCGGCCGGCAACACGACCCGGCGTATCTGCGGCTCAACCCCGCGGGGCGCGTGCCCACGCTGATGGTCGACGGCACGCCGCGCCACGAGTCGGTGGCGTTGCTGATGCTGCTGGCCGAGCGGCATCCCGAGGCCGCGCTCGCCCCCGAGCCGGGTTCCGTCGACCGCGCCGCGTGGCTCGAAATGATGGTCTATCTCGCCAACACGATTCTGCCCGCCATGCGCGACTGGTTCTACGCGGGCTCCGACGGCGACCCCGCCGGCGCCGAAGCGGTTCGCGCGCTGGCCTGCCGTCGTCTCGACGCAGCGTGGGACAAGCTCGATGCACATCTCGGCGAAAGCCACGACTATCTGATCGGCGACAAGCTCAGCACCGCGGACTTCATGGCCGTCATGTTGATGCGCTGGACCCGCAATATGCCGCGGCCCGCGCTCGGCTGGCCGAATCTTGCCCGCTACATCCGGCAGCTACGCGCGCGGCCTTCGTTCATCGAATTGAATGCGCGCGAAGGGCTGACGGAATGGCGCAACGAAGAAGCGTGACGCGCACCTGATCACGATCGCGCGGGCGCCGGTTTGCTGTGGGCGCACTCGCGTGAGCCGCCACGCGTGCAGCACGATTGAATGTCGCGGCCGCCTCAGCTAGTGGCGATCAACCTGGCCGCTTGCCGATAATCACGATGCCGCGTGAAATTCCACTGACGCTATCCACCGCCAACGCGGCTGCGTACAACTGCGCGACCGGCACCCACACAGCCGGATATTTGTAGCGCGCCACGTCGAGCAGCAACGCGCTGTCGCTCGCCGCATCGTAGGCGGCGAGCGGCGACCAGTGTCCGCCGCCCGTCTCGCCGATTTCCACCCGCCTGAAATTCAACAGCACGAAGCGGTCGCTGTGGCTCGTGGTCGCCCGCACCAGATCGCGGAACTGACCGAGCGACAGGTCCGCCGCATGATATTTCCGGACCTCGACGGGAAAAGCCTTCAAGGCCGAGCTGAGCTGATCGAGCGTCATGCCCTCCTGCGAGACCTTGGCGGCGTTGGCCACCTGCGGATCGATGCCGTGGAAGAAATCTTCCTGCGAGAAGAACGGAAAGTCCGGGTACAGGGTCGACTGCGGCCGGCGGATGCCCAATGCGTTGAGCGCCATGACCGAGGTCGCGACGGAGCAATAGGCCTGGTTGCGCTGGGTTTCGAAATACTGCGAGAGCGGCCAGTACGACTGGTTGGAGGTGGCGCTCGTCAGGCGTTTCTGGCCGGCCGGCTGCGTCAGCGCGACGAGGTTCGGCGGCACTGCCAGCGGGCCGTCGGCCGGGCGTCCGGAGGCTTCGGTATCTGGCTGAAAAGCGGGCTGAACAGCGGGCCGAATTACGGCAGGCGGAACGGCGGCCTGACTGCTGGCCGGCGGCACAGGCGCACAGGCGGCAAGCGCCGCGGCCATAACGGCGACGATCCACTCAGGCTGGCTCAAGCGCCCAACGGCGCGCATCAACGAATATCTGAACATGGATCTTTCCGCTGTGGATGAACCGGCGCGTACGCGCAAGCCTCGATTTTGTAGCACGAAACAAGACTTCGCGTGCGCGACGGTGCGCGCCCTTTGACCCGCGAAGCGCGCTTCTCCCCTACAATGCTGCAGCATTTTCTAACCGACTCTCGCCGATCACCGTCGAGGTCAAGCCCACGGAACCGCTGGTCCGATCATGACAATCCAGTCACCCTGTATCGACATTTGCAAACTCGACGGCAAAACCGGCTTCTGCCTCGGCTGTCTGCGTACGCGCGACGAAATCCGCGCGTGGAAGACCATGAGCGACGACGTGCGCCTCGCGGTCATCAATGAAAGGCCAGGTCGGGAAGCGATACTGGAATCGGAAAGGGAAAGGGAAACGCAAGCGCAAGCGCAAGCAACGCCCGCGACCCAAACCTCCTGAGCGCGCCGCTCAATCAGCCTGAGCCGCGAACGCGTAGCCGTTCTTGCCGCCACGCTTGACGTGATACATCGCGTCGTCGGCCGCGGCGACGAGGCGCTGATAATCGCTGACGAGATCGGGATAGCTGGCAATACCGATGCTCGCGCGCACCACGCCGATGCCCATCTCCGTGTCGGTCTCGACCACGCATGCAATCAGCCGCTGGGCAATCTCGGCCAATTCATCCCGCGTTGAATACTCTCGAATCAGCACCGCGAATTCGTCGCCGCCGATGCGCGCGACGACATCCACTTTGCGCACCGACTCGCGAAAAGCACGCGACACCGCAATCAGGAACTCATCGCCGACGCGGTGACCGAGCGTGTCGTTGACCTGCTTGAAGCCGTCCAGATCCACATACAGCACGGCGATCTTGCGAGACATCGGGGCGGCGTGCAAATTCGCCGCCACCTCGTCGAGCATGGCGAACAGGTTGCGCCGGTTCGGCAAGCCGGTCAGGGAATCGTGCAGCGCCGCGTACTCGAACTCATACGATTCGCCCGCCAATTGACGATTGCGTTTTGCGTACATGCCGAGCGCCGTGAGCAACATGCAGAACAGCAGCGCGGCCAGCGCGATCAATACATTCGCAACATGGGCAATGCGCAGGCGCACGTCGGCGCCATCGGCATCGCGCTGCGCGCGCCAGTACGGCGGGATCGTGGCAAGCAGCGCATCAATGCCGTTCAGACTGGCATCGGGCGTCAACGCCGACGCCGGCATCCGTGGCGCCGCCAACGGACTGGCATTCACCAATGCCGCGAGCGACTTCAGGCGATCGGCGAGTTCCATGCGTGCATGGCGATAAGCCTGCGTCTGCGCTTCACCGTCGCCGGCGTGTTGCTGCCACACGCCGACCATTGCGCGAGCGCTTTCCGCGCGCTCCGCCGCTTCGAGCACGAGTCCGGCGTATTCCTGCTTCAGCTGATCGGAGAAGATGGTCCTGATCTGCGACGCGAGATAAAGAAGACCGACCAGCAGACAAAGCAAAGACGCGCCGGCGAGCAGCGCGGGAGCCCGTCTGAAGGGGCTCACCAAAGCGCCGGTTGGACCGCCGCGCCCGGCACGGCGCCGCTCACGGATGGGAGTAGATGTCTTGCCGATTTGTGTTGCCATGCTGCCGGTAACTCACTCGACGGAAGAAGAGCCCCATGCGGGCGAACAGATTGTTCTTGTGGCGCACGCTCTCGGGCACGGCGCGGCGCTCCTGAGGCGTCGCGCGGCCATCTTTGCCCGGACGCGACGCGGCCAGTTGCTGCGTCGGTGCGGCGTTTGCGTTTGCTGGCCGGCGAGCGGACGCGGGCGGCGGTGGCGTGGATGCGGACGTGCCGGATACCGCATTCGCAACGACCGCAGGCTGCGCCGCCGGTGCCTTGACCTGGCCCGACCAGGACGCGAACTGCCCGCCCGCTTCCTGATCCGCGACGGCCGGCGATGCCGCCGCCGTCGCGCCGCTCGTCACCGTTGCATGCAACGGTTGCGGCGGTGTTGCCGGTACAGCCGCCGCCGGCGCCGCCGTCATGCTCGCGGTTTTTGCGATCACAGCCGCGTTCGCCGACGCGCCGTTGCCGAGCGCCCGGCGCGCGCCGGCCATGGCTTCAGCGTATGCCTGCTGGTCGTGGTTGAACCAGACGCTATACGCCACCGTACCCATCACGCCGATGACCAGCGCGCTGGCCGCGGCCACGCACATGGCAAGGCGTCCGAACCTCGGCGGCGTGGCGGAAATTGACAGACTGCTCGCTTGGCCGCCGGCATCCTGGCCATCGAGCACCGATTTTGGCGAGTCCGCATCGTTGTACATCGCAATAACTCCGGAATCCTCACGTCTGGCCGGAAGGCCGACTTTGTTCACACGATTTTCACAGGTTGTCGCAGGTCATGAGCCGTTCGACGAATCTGACCTGCCCATCGCACGAGAACGTCAACATGGCAATGCTGCGCTTTAAACACTGTCTTTGCGAGGCAGTTTTGCACGGAAGAAACAGGTAAAACGTTCCACGCCGCAGGTAGTGACGCGCGATGTCCGGGAAGGGCTAGCTGGCTGTCTGGTTAAGCCGAACAGGCGTGCGCGGCAGTGAGCCGATGGTGGCTTCGAAGCACACGACAACCACGCCCGAGCGCAGTAGAGACGTCGACGCTTCGAGGGCACCGTTTGAAACGCAAGCGCTGTTCCTGACGCTGGCTTCGCGGCCGCGACGAATTTGTTTTGGGGAGCGCGCTCCTGGCGGCTCGTTCTGTTTTCACCGCCAAGTGTGATTCGCAAAAACGCTCGTCTTTGGACGGACGCCGCGCGCCGCCATTGATCCCGCTCTGGAATGATTCATATGCCGTCGCGCGCCTTCCCGGGGCATATCGGAATGGATAAATTCTCCCTCAACGAATCGGCAACTCGCTGAACGTCTCCGAACTCACTACCCCGGTAAAGGAAAGATCATGGCTCACCTGTTCACCACGAAGAAGGTCGGCGCTTACACCCTCGCGCATCGCGTCGTGCTCGCACCGATGACCCGCCTGCGCACCATTCAGCCCGGCGATATTCCCAGCCCGATGATGGCCGACTTCTACGGCCAGCGCGCCTCGCAAGGCGGCCTCGAAATCGTCGAAGGCGTCAGCATCTCGATTCCCGCACGTTCGTATCTGGGCGCCGCGAGCTTCTATCACGACGGCCAGATGGAAGGCTGGAAAGCGATCGCCAATGCGGTCCATGCTAAAGGCGGTCGCGTCTACATGCAGCTGATTCACGGCGGCCGTCAAAGCCACGTCGAGATGACCGGCGGTGTTGCGCCGCTCGCGCCCTCGGTCGTCCCGTTCGAAGGCGTGGCGCTGACTAAAGACGGCTTCGTACCGGCCTCGCCGCATCGGGCGCTCGGCATCGAGGAAATTCCGGGCATCGTCGAAGAGTTTCGGGTGGCCGCGCAGCGGGCGCTCGATGCGGGCTTCGACGGCGTGGAGTTGCACGGCGCGAACGGCTACCTCGTCGACCAGTTCATTCAGGACGGCACCAACCATCGCACCGACGCGTACGGCGGCCCGATCGAAAACCGCGTGCGTTTTCTGCGCGAAACCGTCGAGGCGCTGATTTCCGTCTGGGGTGCGGACCGGGTCGGCGTACGCATCTCGCCGTCCGGCGAATGGGGCGGCATCTCCGATAGCGATCCGGAAGCCACCTTCAGCCACGTCGCCCGCGTGCTGGATGGCTATGGCATTGCCTACCTGCATGTGATCGAACCGCGCGTGAAAGGCGACGACACGTTGCACGAAGGCCACGCGCCGGTCGCCGTGAAGTATCTGCGTCCGCACTTCGCCGGCCCGATCATTGCCGCCGGCGGATTCGACGGCGATAGCGCGGAAGCCATCGTCGCGTCCGGCGACGCGGACCTGGTCGCCTTTGGCCGCCATTTCTCGTCGAATCCTGACCTGCCGTACCGGCTCCAGCACAAGCTGCCGCTCACGCCCTATGTCCGCGCGGCATTCTGGGGCGGCGACGAAAAGCACTACTCGGATTTTCCGGTTTATTCGCCTACTGTAGAAGCCGCTGAACAAACTGCTGAAACTGCCTGAGCGCACGCGCCTTCGCCCTCGCCTCGCTGGCCTCCCTGGCTCGTTTGTGGCGGGGGCACCCAACCCGGAGACTGTTAATGCCACGCACCATAATGTTTGCGAAAGCCGGTGGTCCTGAAGTGCTCGAATTCATCGAAACGCCGCTGGCCGCGCCCGGTCCGCACGAAGTTCGCATCAAGGTCGAGGCCATCGGCCTGAATCGCGCCGAATCGATGTGGCGCAACGATGCCTATATCGAGCCCGTCCGGTTTCCCGCCGGACTCGGCTATGAAGCCGCGGGCGTGGTCGATGCGGTTGGCGCCGATGTCACGGGTATCGCGCCCGGCGACAAGGTCAACGTGATGCCTTCGTTCTCGATGAACCAGTACTTCACGTACGGCGAATTTATCGTCGTGCCGGACAGCGCCGTCGTGAAGCATCCCGAGTCGCTCTCGTCCGCCGAGGCGGCATCCATCTGGATGATGTTCGTGACGGCCTACGGCGCGCTGGTCGAAGACGCGAAGGTGGGCCAAGGCGACTTCGTCATCGTGCCCGCCGCGTCGAGCAGCGTCGGCCTCGCGGCAATTCAGATCGCCAACTACGCCGGCGCGACGTCGATTGCGCTCACGCGCACTTCGGCGAAACGCGAGCGGCTGCTGGAAGCCGGCGCCGCGCACGTGGTCGCTACCGGCGAAACCGATCTGGTGGCGGAAGTCATGCGCATCACGGACGGCAAAGGCGCGCGCGTGGCGTTCGATCCGGTGGGCGGCCCCAGCTTCGCGAAGCTGCTCGCGGCGCTGTCGTTTCAGGGCATCGCCTACATCTACGGCGCGCTGAGCGAGCAACCCACGACGTTGCCGCTGCTCGACATGATCGCCAAGGTGCTGACCGTGAAGGCCCACAACATCTGGCTGACGAGCGGCGATCCAATACGGCAGAAGGCCGCGGTGGACTATGTGCTCGAAGGTTTCGCGAGCGGCGCGCTCAAGCCGGTGATCGACCGCACCTTCAGATTCGACGACATGGTGGAGGCGCACCGCTATCTGGAAGAGAACGGCCAGTTCGGCAAGATCGTCGTGACACTCTAGACCGGCCTCGCGGATTCGAGCGTCTGGTTCGCCGCGCGTGAAGCAGGAGTCGCTTCGTCGGCGAGGCAGTTTTCCACGAAGGCGGTGAACTGTCTTGCCTTGGTGCTCGCGAGGCGTCCGGTCGGATAGACGGCCGACAGACTGATGGTGGGCAGCATCCAGTCGTCCATGACCGACACCACCGCGCCCGACTTCAGCTCCGGCGAAAAGGCCCATTCGGACGCCACGGCAACGCCCATGTCGGCGAAGACGGCCGCGCGCAGGCCTTCGGTCGCGGTGATCCTGAGGCGCCCTTGCATGCGCACCGAGACTTCCGCGGTTTCCTTGCGGAACTTCCAGTCTTCGCCGCCGCCGTCGCGCGTGTAGATGAGGCACTTGTGCGCGAGCAGATCGGCCGGCGCCGCGGGAATGCCGTGACGGTTGAAGTAAGCCGGTGTGGCGATGACGCGGCGGCGCGCCTCGGCAATGCGGCGCGCGGTCATGTTGGAATCGGCGAGCTCGCCCATGCGCAAGGCGACGTCGATGCCCTCCTCGACGAGGTCGATATTGCGGTCGTCGAGCACCAGTTCGAGTTCGAGGTTCGGATGGTCGTCGAGAAACGCCGGCAGACGCGGCACGATATGCAGCCGCGCGAAACACACCGCCGCCGAGACCCGCAGTTTGCCCGAGAGGCCGGCCGCCGAGCCGCGCGCCGCCATCACGGCTTCGTCGGTTTCCTCAACCGCGCGTTTGGCGCGCTGGTAGAAGCTGGTGCCGGCTTCGGTCGGCGTGAGGGTGCGCGTGGTGCGAAGCAGGAGCTTGACGCCGAGCCACTCCTCGAGTTGCGCGATCGCTTTCGACACCGCCGGCTGACCGACATCGAAATGGCGCGCGGCGGCCGAAAACGAGCCGGTGTCGACCACGCGTATGAAAATTTCGATTGCCGCCAGGCGGTCCATCACATCTCTCCCGTGGAATAAGTGCAGCCGATTTTGCACCTTTCGCACGGACAGTGGAATGAATAAATGGGTCGCCGGGACACGGAGGGAAACATGGCAGACGTACAAACCGATGACAGCGCCGCAATGCGGCCAGCACGGCAGTCGCGGCAATCGGATATCGACGCCGAGCTGGCACTCGGCGCGGCGGCCGCAGTGGCGTCGAACGCCTTGCGGGCGGGCTCGCGCGCGCCGCTTTTCACATTGTCCGACCGCGCCGGCCGACGCGTGAGCCTCGACGAACTGCTGAGCGCCGGACCGGTCGTGCTGCATTTTTTCAGAGGCGACTGGTGTACGTTCGCCGAGTCGAGTCTGACCGATTTTGCGGCGGGCTACGAGGACGTGCTCGCGCTCGGCGCGAGCGCCGTCGCCATCGCGCCGCCGTGCGGGAGTGCGGTGCAGCGCGCCTCTGGCCATCTGCGTGAATTGCTCGACGTGGACCTGCAGGTCGCACGCGCTTATGGCGTTGCGTTCGAACTGCCGCTGCGTCTGCGCGCCACCTATGAACGGCTGGGTTACACGCGGCCGGCGGCCAGCGAGGCAAGCCGCTGGCTGGTGCCCATTCCGGCCACGTTCGTGCTAGATCGTGACGGCAGCGCCGCCTTGGTCCACGTCGACGTGGACTATCGCAAATCGCTCGACATCGAATCGCTGCTGCGTGCGCTCAAGGCGCTTCAGGCAAGGCATGCAACCGGTTTGCATGCAATGCGCGAGCGCCCTGGCCGCAGTCTGTAGAGGGGTCGCATGCGACGCTCACGATCACTGCACCGTGATGGTCTCCTTCATATTCGGATGAATGCCGCAGAACACCTTGTACACACCCGGCTTGTCGAACTTGAACTGGTACGTGTCGTTCTGGTCGAGCGCGGCGGAGCGGAACATGCCCGAGTCGTTCACCACCGTGTGCGGTTCGCCGTCGAGATTTTTCCAGGTCACGGTCGAACCGGCTTTGACCGTCATCTCCATCGGCATGAACATGAAATTCTTGATGGTGACGGTGTTCGGCGTCTGCGCTCGCGCCACGGACAACCCCGACGATGCCGCGAACAATGCCGAACTTGCGGCCACGGCGAGCAAAACGCGGCGAATGTTTTTGATTTGCATAACTGATCTCCAGCGATAGAAAAGAACTGACGTTTAAACCAGCGTGGTGTCGTCGAGCGTGGCCTTGAGTGGATGCCGGGCAATCTTGATGCTGGTCACTCCGAGCATTTTCGGAAGCTGGTCGCTCGTCACCGTCAACGGTCCAGGACCCGGGCCGTTGCCGGCGGTCGGCTGCGGATAAGCCGTCGAGCGCGCCGTGTGGAAAGTGATGTTGCCCTCCACCTTCGACACGATCTGATGAATGTGACCGTTCAGCACGGTCACCGAGCCGAAGCGTTTCAGATAGCTCATCGCCTGGCCGGCATCGCCCGTGCCCCAGCCCCACGGCTCGTAGATCGTCCACATCGGCATGTGCGCGAATACGACGATCGGCGTGCTGGACGAACGCCCTTTCAGATCGTTTTCGAGCCACTCGAGCTGGTCGTCGCCGAGGCCGCCCAGGCCGTTCGGCTTGAAATGCATCACGTTGACGAGGCCGATGAAATGCACGCCCTGATGGTCGAAGCTGTAATAGCCCTTGTTGTCCGAAGCCTTGCCGAAGCGGCTGAAATATTCGGTTCCGGGGCCGTCCGTCACGTCGTGTTCGCCGGGCACGGTATGCAACTCCGTGATATTCAGACCGGACATCAACTGGGCGGCCAGATCGAACTCCGATGCCTTGGAAAGATGCGTGATATCGCCGGTATGGATGGTCAACGCGGGCTTGACCGGCATCGCGTTGACGTACTCGATGGTCTGTTTCAGCGTGCCCGCCACGTCGGGATTGGCTTCCTTGTTAAAGCCGATATGCGAGTCGCTGATCTGCAGGAAAAGCGGCACGCCGCCTTTTGCAGCGGACGAGTTCGGGTCGGCCGCGAGGGCCAGTTCCACGGGCGTGAGAATGCCGCCCGCCAGAACGAACACCGTGCCGAGACCACCGAACGCAAGACACTTGAGCGCGCCGCGCCGCGACGCGTTGAATGAATCATGTGATGACATGTTGACCTCACGATTAAGAGTCGCAGTCGAGCCGTGGATCATCCGGCGGCCCTCGCGAGTCGTTCGTCAGGCATGACTGCGCCGGCGCCGGTTTTATTCCAGCTTCGATTAGCCGGCGAACGAATCGTGTTGCTGCGTCGAAGGACTGATAAAGCCTTACGTCGCGGCGAGCGAACGCCGGACTCGCGTCGAGCACTTGCGCTGCACCTGATACCCATGCCTGAGAGGCATGCCCGTCAGCTTATAAAGTCTTTTTACTTCGGCCGGTAAGTCACTAAATTGCAGTCAAGGCAACGATTCAAGCAGATCAAACCCGCTCAACCAGGCAGCGGCCTGCTTCGCCCCCATACCGCAAATACATACCCATCAGGAGTTTGAAATGACCCAGCCCGTCGTTCTGATCACCGGCGCACTCACCGGCATCGGCCGCGCCACTGCCTTCGCCTTTGCCGACAGCGGCGCCCGTCTCGTCGTCTCCGGCCGTCGCGAAGCCGAAGGCAAGGCCCTCGAAAAGGAACTGCGCGAACTCGGCGCGGACGCCCACTTCATCCAGGCCGACGTGCGCCGCGACGACGAAGTCGCGAACCTCGTCGACCAGACAGTCGCGCGCTTCGGCCGCATCGACGCCGCCGTGAACAACGCCGGCACCGAAGGCCAGCCCGGCGCGATCACGAGTCAAACCGTCGAGAGCTACAGCGCCACGTTCGACACCAACGTGCTCGGCACGCTGCTCAGCATGAAGCACGAACTGCGCGTGATGTCGGCGCAAAAGAGCGGCAGCGTAGTGAACGTTTCGTCGACGTACGGCCACGAAGGCGCGGCCTTCGCTTCCGTGTACGCCGGCAGCAAGCATGCGGTGGAAGGCATGACGAAGTCGGCGGCGCTCGAAGTGGCGTCCACCGGCGTGCGGGTCAACGCGGTCGCCCCGGGGCCGACCGATACCGGCATGCTCGACCGCTTCACCGGCACGCCGGAGAACAAGGCCGCGCTCGCCGCCAAGGTGCCGCTCGGCCGGGTCGGCCAGCCGGTCGATGTGGCCCGCGCCATCGTGTTCCTGGCGTCGGAGGCGGCGTCGTTCATCACGGGGCAGATCGTGACCGTCGACGGCGGCAAGACGGCGGGCTGATCTTCGCCCGATTGCAGCGGCGCGCGGCCACACGCGCGCCGCGAAGCATCATTCAAAGGACTCTAAACATGACTACCGAAACATTGACGCTTTACCATTCCACCGCGTCGCCAAACTCGCGCCGCGTGCGCATCTTTCTCGCCGAAAAAGACGTCATGGTGACGCTCGCGGCGGTCGACCTCGGCAAACGCGAACAGCACGGTGACGCGTATCGCGCAATCAATCCCCGTCGTGTCGTGCCGACGCTGGTGCTTGAAGACGGCACGTCGATCGGCGAGGTGCCCGCCATCCAGCGCTACATCGAGGACGTCTATCCCGGCACACCGCTTTTCGGCACCACGCCGAAAGACAAAGCGCTGATCACGATGTGGGAGCGGCGCGCGGAACAGGAGGGGTTTGCCTCGGTGATGGAAGCGATCCGCAACACCGCGCCCGGTTTGAAGGGCCGCGCGATTGCCGGCCCGCACGACTACGAGCAGATTGCCGCGCTCGCCGAACGCAGCCGGCAACGGGCTGTCCATTTTATGGAGGACCTCGACGATCGCTTGAAACAGTCCGCGTTCGTCGCAGGCGAGCGCTTCTCGGTTGCCGACATCACCGCACTGGTGACGATCGACTTCGCCGCGAAAGCAATCGACTTGCAAGTGCCGGCTGAACTGAAATCGCTCAGGCGCTGGTACGACGCAGTGTCCTCGCGACCCAGCGCCACGGTCTGACTTGTGGCGGCATGACGAAAGCGGCCCGCATCGCTGCAATACGATGCGGGCCGCCGAACTACCCAATACGCCCGCTTATTGGCCTTGCTGCGCCTGCGGCTTCAGTTTGAACTTGCCCTGATAGCGGATCGTCGGACGCTGCGATTGCGTGGTCGGCGCCGTCATCAGCAACTGGCGTGCGAGCGGTGTGGCCGCCGGGCTCAGCGAGCCGATACTCGTGACGCGCGACGGATCCGCAAGACCGTTGTTCACCAGCAGCTTCGCTTCGAGTTGCAGACTGGTCAGCAGAACCGGATCCTTCAGCGCGTTACCTTGCGCGAGCAACTGGCTCCACGCGGCGTTGCTGTAGTTGGTCACGTAGTAGTCGAGACCGCTCGGATCGGCAAGCACCGCGGAACAGCCGTTCAGACGCACCTGGGTTTGCGTGTCCTTCATCGCCAACGTCTTGCGCGAAGTGAGGCCGTCGCCGTATGCGAGTGTCAACGGGATGGTCCACTGTGTGCCCGGGTATTGATTCTGGTTCGGGAACGGCGACTGTTTCAGCGTGACCACCGTCTGGTTAGTCGTCAGATCGCACTGCGTGTCGAGCGAAATCAGCGGTACGCCTGTTTGCCGCACGAAGCTGTCGCCGATCGCCACCATCGGCTGGCCGCTAGCCTTCGACAGTTCGTCCCACAAACGCCTGGGCGTAACGTTGCCGAGCGAATAGTCGGCGAGATACGACTGAAGGCCCTTGCGCATCGTTTCTTCACCCAGGTAGTTCTCCAGCATCTTCAGCACGTGACCGCCTTTGTCGTACGTGAAGGCGCTCGCGCTCAGCACGAAGTCGTTCGACGCCCAGCCGTTGAAATTCGGCTGCACCGGGAACGCCGTGGACTTCAGGTCAGCGTTGATCACCGCGTACTTGTTTTTCACGTCGTCGACCCAGCTGAAACGGTCCGGGAAGAAACGCACCTTGGTCTTGTTCTCGAAGAACGTCGCGAACGACTCATTCAGCCAGACATCGTCCCACCAATCCAGCGTGACGAGATCGCCGAACCATTGGTGCGCCGCTTCGTGCGTAAGCACCGTCACGCCGTAATCGGACATGGTCGTGCCCGGCGCCGGCAGAATGTCGTCGGCGAATTCGAGAATGGCGCCCCAGTTCTCCATGCCGCCGAAGTTCAGGTCCTTCTGCTCCTTGAACGCGTCGTTGGCCGCGATCGTGTCGAACTTGGTGAGCGGCAGCGGAATGCCGGTGTAGCGATAGTAGTAATCGAGCGCCTGCTTGGTCTGCTGCATGGCCGGTTTGGCCCAGTCACGCATGCCGGGGGGCGTGAAAATCCGCAGATGCAGTCCTTTGCCGTCGGGCAGCGGGCTCGTGAAGTCGTCTTCGAGAATGTCGAACTGGCCGCCGCCGAAGAACAGCAGATACGACGGCATGGGCGGCGTCTTCTCGAACGACACCAGCTTGTAGCCGCTATCCACGTTCACTGCCGGTTTCTCCGCCGCGTTCGAGACCACGTTCCAGTTCTGTGGCACCTCCGCGCTCACCTCGTAGGTGGGCCGGAAAGCCGGCTCGTCCCAGCCGGGGAACCATTGACGCGCGAGGTTCGATTCGCCTTGCGTGAGGATCGCGCCGCTCGTCGTGCCGTCGGTCGACTTCAGGTCGACGCGGAACACGCCTTCGGCCGCGGAGCAACCCGGATACGGATCGTCGCCGCAACTGCCGCCGGTCTTGGCGACCGGATCGTCATAGGTCTTGAAGTTGATGATGCCGCTCCACTCCATATGCAGCGAGTAGTTGCCGGCGGCGATCTGCCCGCTCACGGGGCGCAGTTGATAGAAGTCGCCGTCGTCCTGCGGCGTGGCGATCAGCGCGATGTTGCCGGGCTGAAGCGTAATTGTGCCGTTGGTGAACTTGACCCGGTGCCCGGCGATCGTGATCGCGTTGACGGCCTTCTGCACCTTGATCTGCACGTCGGCGCGGCCGTCGAACGAAGACAGCGCGGGGTTCGGCCGGAACCACAGCTTGTAGTTGATCGGCGTGACCGTGTCGGGCAACTCGACCGGCGGCACCGTCTTGTTGATCGAGGTGTCCGCCACGACCGGCGCGGCGGGCGGAGCCAGCGCCACTTCGGAGGCGCCTGACGCAACTGCGGGCGCCTGCGCGGATTTGCTCCTCAAGGAAGACGAGCCGTCGCTGCCGCCGCATCCCGCCAGAATCGCAATTCCGGCTAGTGCGAGGCACTGCATCTGCAATCGGAAATTTATACGCATGATTAATCCTCGACTCCCAATATCGGCAAAATAAAGTGCGTTGAGTGTTTAAGCTGGTTTTCTCTTTTTTCAGCGAAAAAGGTCTCCCGCACTAGCACCGAATTGCTAGCGAGAATATAAGGACGTGTTGGCGCCTCAGCACTTGTGGCTGATTTTAGAAATGCGACACACGTTTATTACAATGCTTTCATATCGACAGCCGGGGGATTTTCCCCGGCTGTTATTCGATCGTCTCGCTGGTCGGCAAAGTGGCGGCTTGCCTGCGTCTCCGGGCAGGTGGATTAGACCGAATCAGTTTTTGGACGACAGTGCGTAGCCTAGTTTGGCAAACGTTCCCGTGTCAACTTCCTTTCACAAACTTTCTTTGAGTCGTGCGATTTGCATGCAAATCGAATGGCATCGGTAATGAAGCCGAGTTAATCCTCTAGGAATCGCGATATCGCGCATGACTACGGGAAACTTTATTTTTCCTGGCGCGCTATTGTGCTATGCGAAATGGCGCGAGCGAATAACGTCGAATGAGGTTTTAATTTGAACTAGCTGGAGAGTTCACTGGGGAATTAGTGCGAATAATACGCAAACGATCGGTTAGCCATTCACCGTCGCCACGATTCGTGCGCCCATCGCCTTGTCGGGCAATGGGCCCGAACCGGCCCGGACATTGTCCGCCATGTATTGCGGACGCCCCGTGCCGGGAATCACGACCGTCACCGCGGGCTGAGCGAGCACGAACTTCAGAAGAATCTGCGCCCAACTCGTGCAGCCGATTTCCGCTGCCCACGCAGGCAACGGCGTTTTGCCGACGCGTGCCAGCAAGCCGCCGCCGCCGAAGGGCTGATTGATCACGACGCCAATGCCCAGTTCCGCCGCGAGCGGCAAGATGCGCGTTTCGGCGGCGCGGTCGTCCGCGGCGTAGTTGATCTGCACGAAGTCGGGCTTCTCGCTGCGCATGACAGAGGCGACTTCGTCGAACGCACTCGACGTGTAGTGCGTGATGCCGATATAGCGAATCCGGCCACGCGCTTTCCAGTCGCGCAGCGTGGCGAGTTGCGTGCGCCAGTCGAGCAGGTTGTGAACCTGCATCAGATCGATGCGCGGCTGCTGAAAGCGGCGCAGCGATTCTTCCATCTGCGCGGTGCCGGCTTCGCGTCCTTCGGTCCAGACCTTGGTGGCGACGAAGGCTTTGTCGTGCGCATCCAGTTGCGTAAGCAAAGCACCGGCCACGGCTTCCGACGAGCCGTACATCGGCGATGAATCGATCACCGAACCACCGGCTTCGAACAGAATACGCAGTACGTCGGCGAGTTGCGCGCGGCCGGCGGGATCGGCGCCGACATCGAAGGTGCGCCAGGTGCCGCAGCCGACCACGGGCAAGCGTTCGCCCGTGGCGGGAATCACGCGTTGCGACATGCGTGGGAGCGGCGTGGTGGCGGATGCGGCTTGCGATTTGGGCGTTGGCGTTGGCGTTTGAGCCGCCGCCATCCGAGGCAATGCGAGCGACGCCGACAAGCCGACCGCAGTGTGTCCCGCCGAGCGCAGAAAACGGCGCCTGCCCGAAATCCCCACAGCGTTTTTCGACGAAAGTGCCATGACGTGCCCTCGATTCGCGCGCAGTACAGTGACTTCGTACGATACGGCAAATCGGCACAGCATGTAAAAGCCACGCAGGACGCCACGCGCACTAGCGGATAAAGTGCCCGCAAATCGGCATACTACCCAGCCGGGCGATCAACGACGACTGTTGTCCACCACCCGCCACCGCAAACTGGTCCGCCGCCATGGCAGACCCTGCCGCCGCACCGATCGCGGTAACCGCAATCGCAATCCGGCGCAGCCGCCCGACGCGGCCGGCGAGCGAGCTCGACACGCTGCGCCAGCTGGCCAGCAAGGTCATCGTGAGTGCAACTATCGCGCAGCACATGACTCCTCCTCAGGCGTTCGCCGCGGCGCGCTCCTGCCGCGCGGGAAACGGATCGCGCCATGCGTCGATCGCGTTCAGCTGGTCGTGCCAGCGCATCACTTCTGGAAACTCTTCAAGCGGCATCGCCGCGTTTTTCGCGTACGGCAGCGAGATGCCAACCGAGAAATCCGCGACCGACAGGTCACCGCCAAGCAACCACTTGCGTCCCTTCAGATGCTGGTCGAGCACGGCGGCATGCTTGCGGAAAAACCCTTGCGCCTCGGCGACCTTCGAAGCATCTGGCTCGCCCAGTCCGGCCCACGGCTTGATCAGATACTCGAAGTACAGCGCTCCTGCATGCCGGAGCAGATGCTGGCTATTCCAGCTGAACCAGCGCACGACGTCGATCTGCTGATGCGCTCCTCGTGGCCAGAGCGGGGATTCCGCGCGCTGCGCGAGATGGCACATGATCGCGTCGGCCTCCCAGATGATCTTCTCGCCGTCGACGAGACACGGCACCTTGCCGTTCGGATTGATCGCCAGATAGTCCGGCCGGGTATGCTCGCCTTTGCGCAGATCGACAAAGGCATAGTCGATTGGCAACCCTAAGTATTGGGCCAGCGCGCAGGTTTTCCTGGGAGACAGCGTTTCAGCATAGTAAAGCTTCATGGTCGACCTCAGTATGCGTTGACTTCGGTGGGATGTGCTTCATCTGGCTTCGTTTTCCAGCTCGGCAATCAGTGCGTCCAGCTTTTCGAACGCACCGGTCCAGCCGGTTTGATGACCGTCGCGCGCGGCCTCGTCGAAGAACTGCGCGTGAGTGAAATGCAGTTCGGTGCCCTCTTCTATCGGACGAAACCGGATCGTCACCAGCGACCGGCGCTCGGGCAGCGTGACCCACTCCCATGTGAAGACGAGCTTGCGGTCCGCTTCGACTTCCTGGTATTCGCCGCGGCAGTCGTGCGTTTCGCCGTCCAAGGTCTGAAACACCACGCGAAAGCGGCCGCCCACGCGCGGATCGGCTTCAGCGCTCAGCACCGGCCCGGCATCCGGTCCCCACCAGCGCGCCATCAGTTCCGGCCGCGTCCATGCTGCGTAGACTCTTGCAGGCGGCGCCTTGATGCGCCGAATGATGGTCAGGCTGGGCTTTTCGTTCATTCGTCGTCCCTCTCCACAAAATCGGCGAGCCGGTCGAGACTCGCGGACCAGAAGCGTTCGTAGCGCCGCAGCCACGCCATCGCCTCTTCCATTGGACCGGCGACCAGTTGCACCGAAACGGTCCGGCCATTCTTGGTGCGCGCCACCAGACCCGCTTCGCTCAGCACGTCGAGATGCTTCATGACGGCGGGCAGTTTGAGCGGCAACGGCCGCGCGATTTCCGTGACGGACAAGCCCGGCTCGCGTTCGAGACGCGCGAGGATGGCCCGCCGCGTGGGGTCCACGAGGGCTGAAAACGTACGATCGAGTTGACTGACTGGAGACTTTGCCATATGGTGAACTATAGGCCGTGAACTCCTGTAGTCAAGGTTTTTTCGCGGCTGACTCCGTGAACCCGTAGGCCCGTTCACACTGTCCGCCCTGAACGCGCCACGGCTATCATTCCAACGATTCGCGATCACGGATTCGCTCAGCGTCGAGAGGACAGCAACGTATGGATCTTCTTCAAGGCATGGCAGTGTTCAAGCGCGTCGTGGACGCGTCCAGTTTCTCGAAAGCGGCGGATTCACTCGAGATGCCGCGCGCTTCCGTGTCGACGGTCGTGCAGAATCTGGAAAGTCATCTCGGCGTGCGCCTGCTCAACCGCACGACGCGCCGCGTGCAGGTGACCGACGACGGCGCGCTTTACTACGAGTACTGCGCACGCATTCTCGCCGAGGTCTCCGACGCCGAGTCGGCGCTATCGAGCAAACGTCAAAGTCCGCGCGGCACGGTCCGCGTGGACACGTCCGCCACGTTCGCGGCTCACGTGCTGATTCCCGTGATGCGCGATTTCAACGCGCGCTATCCCGACATCACGGTGAAGCTGGGACTCGCTGACCGCAACGTGGATCTCGTGCAGGAAGGCGTGGATTGCGTGATCCGCATTGGCGTGCTCGACGATTCGAACCTGGTGGCGCGCTCGCTCGGCAGCGTGCGCATGACGATCTGCGCCGCGCCGGCATATCTCGAGCAGATGGGCGAACCCGCCACGCCCGACGATCTCGACCGGCACCACGCGGTGAATTATTTTTCCGCGCGCACAGGGCGCGTCTATCCGATGGAGTTCGAATCGGACGGCGTACTCATCAAGAGACCGATCGAGGGCAAACTCGCGGTCAATGAAGGTCAGGTTTATGTCGCGTCCGCGGTGGAAGGCCTCGGCCTGATCCAAACGACGCGCTTCATGGCGGCGAAGGCAATCGAATCCGGCGCGCTGCGTGAGATTTTGCGCGACTGCCATTGCGCGCCACTGCCGCTCTCGATTCTTTATCCGCACCGTCGTTTGAGCATGTCCGTGCGAGTGTTCAGCGAGTGGGTGCACGAACTGGTGCAGCAGAATCCGGACTTCTGCGATTAGTACATGCGAAGACAACCACAGTTGCTATATCAAACCGCGACGCTGCAGATCTTCCGACAATGCGCCGACGCTAACGAATAAGTGTCCATGCAGTCCCGCATCGATCGCGCCGTTCACGTTGGCGGCCGTGTCGTCGACGAAAAGCGTTTGGGCCGCGGGCACGCCGAGTTGCTCCAGACAACGCAGATAGGTTTGCGCCGCCGGCTTAGCGGCGCCAAAAGCCGCCGACGAGTAAACGTGCGGCGCGAACAGCCGCGCGACAGGCGGATTCAGATAAGCGATGTGATCGGTCAACAGGCGGCAATTGTTGGTCAGCACCGCGATGCGGTGCCGCTCGGCGACCTGGGCGGCAAGTGCGAGCGCGTCCTGGTTCGGCGTAATCGACGCGTGACGGGCGGCCAGCCATTCGTCGCGGCTGATGGGGTGGTTCAGCAGCATGCCCAACTCGCGCAGATACTCGTCATCGCTGATTTCCCCGGCGTCGGCGCGCGCTTCGAGCCCCGAACCCCAGATCGCGTGACGCACGGTGTCCGCTGTGCAACCGGCGGTTGCCGTCAGATGATCGACTCGCGCGGCGCGGTCGTAGTGGGACAAAACACCTTCCATGTCGAACAGAACCAGCGTGATGGATGCGGTCATGCTGTCGGCCTCGCGTCGAAAGCTTTCAGAAATGAAGCAACCGCGCGACGCGATGACGCCGGACGGTTGCCTGTTCCTATTGTGCCTCGACAAAACCATGACTGCCGGTAACGGCAATGACATCGAAATCGGCCGGCGTCACGGCTCTCTCACAGACCTCGGAAAAGCAGCAGCTTAATACGCTCCGCTTTTCAAAAGCGCCCTCATGCGCCGCTGCCGCCTACCGTCTTGACGCTTTTCCACTGACCCTGCTCCACCTGGAACAACGTGTACGGCGGCTTGATCAGATCGCCGTAAGGATCAAACGTGATATTGCCGGTGACGCCCGTGACCGTGACCTTGGCGAGGCTGTCGACGATCTTCGCGCGATCGAGCGAGTCGGCGGCGTGAATCGCTTTCAGCATGGCGAGCGCCGCGTCATAGGAAAACGGCGCGTACAGTTCGACATCCTGATTGAAGCGCGCCTTGTAGCGCTTGCCGAATGCCTGCGCGGCCGGCAGTTTGTCGAGCGCCGGGCCCGGTTCGAGATCTTGCGTTCCGTTGCCCGCCGTGCCGGCGATTTGCAGGAATGCATTGCTCTTCAGCGCGCCGGCGCCGAACAATTGCGTGTTCATGCCCAGCGAGCGCATCTGCTTGACCAGCATCGCACCCTGCTCATCCAGCCCGCCGAAGAAAATCAGGTCGACGTTCTTGCTCTTGAGCGTGGTCAGAATGGCGCGAAAATCGATCGCCTTGTCGTTGGTGAATTCGCGATCGACGATATTGCCGTTCGCTTCCTTGACGCCCTTTTCGAAGGCATCGGCCAACCCTTGCCCGAAAGCCGTGCGGTCGTCGATGATGGCAATGCGCTTCGCCTTCATCTGCTCCACTACGAAATGCCCCGCCACGACACCGCCGATGCCATCGTGACCCATCGTGCGAAACACGTTCTTGAAGCCTTGCTTGGTCAATTGCGGATTGGTCGAACCGGGCGTGATCATCGCCACGTTCGCCTGGTGATAGACCGTCGAGGCCGGAATGCTGCAGCCCGAGTTGTAATGGCCAATCACGCCGACCACGCCGTCGTCGACCAGTTTCTGCGCGACCTGAATCGCCACGCGCGGGTCGGCCTGATCGTCCTGCACGTCGAGCACGAACTTGACCGGCTTGCCGCCGATCATTGGGTTCTTCGCGTTCTCTTCATCGAGCGCCAACTGCGCGCCGTACTGCAAGTCCTTGCCGACCCGCGCAACGGGCCCCGTCAACGGTCCGACGAAACCGATCTTGACGATCTGGGGGTCGGCGGCCCACGAAAACGGCATATACGTGGCGAGTGCACAGACCGTGGCACTCAACAGCCAATAGCGGCGATTCATGATGCGCTCCTTGCGAGATGTGACGTCGCGCGTGTGTGTGCAGATTGGCCGATCCGATGCGCGACGCGTCGAAACCGCTCTGCGATGCTGGTGGTAAAACCTTTAAAAAATCTGCGAACCAACCCTCTGCTGCAATCAAAAACGCGTGGCCGCGTAGGGCGCGAGATCGAGCGGCGGCGCACGCTGCGCGATCAGATCGGCGACGATGCGCCCGCTCACGCCTGCCAGCGTCAAGCCCAGATGCTGATGACCGAATGCGTAGATCACGCGTGCGCTCGCGCGTGAGCGCGCCAGCACCGGCACGCCGTCGGGCAAGGTGGGCCGAAAGCCGAGCCAGTCGCTATCCGGTGTATCGAGTGCGGGTAACGCTCGCTTCGACGAAAACGTCAGCAGGTCGAGCAGCGAACGGTTGCGCGTGTCGCCGAAACCGGCGAGTTCGACCGTGCCCGCCACGCGCAGGCCGTCGCTCATCGGCGTCATGTAGAAACCGCGCTCGGCCCAGCCGACCGGCCGCGAGACTAACTGCTGCGCGCCGGGAAAGCGCACGTGATAGCCGCGTTCCGTATCCAGCGGAACCGGGTCGCCGCACTGGCTGGCGAACTGCGCCGAACGCGCGCCGGTCGCCACCACCACATGATCGAAACGCCGCGTCATGCCGCCGACCGTCAGGCTCGCGCTGTCCGTGCCGGGTTGCACCGCGTCAACGGTCGAGCGTTCGAGCTTCAGACCCTGCGCGGCGAGCTGTTCATACAGCGTCTGCAGAAAGCCTTGCGGATCGGAAAAGTGCCAGCTATTGCTGAACAGCACGCCGCGCTCGAAGATCGGCGCCAGCGCCGGTTCGAGTGCGCGAATGGCGGCGCCGTCGAGCACCTCGAAAGCGACGCCGAGCTTGTGCCGCAGATCGAGCGCGGGACGCGCGGCATCGAACGAAGCCGCGTTCGAGTACAGATAGAGACACTCTCGGGGCCGGACAAAACGCGCCAACTCCGCATTGGCGAGTAGCGGCGCGTAGCCGTCCTGCGCGCAATCGAGCAGCGCGGCGAGCGCACCGGCGCTCGTCTCATAGCGCCGCGGCAGCGAGCTCATCATGAAGCGCACCAGCCACGGCGTGAGATGCGGCAGATACCCCCAGCGCAATCTGAACGGGCTTTGATTCGACAGCAGGAAGCGCGGCAAATCGCGGAACACGGACGGGTTGTTGACCGGGATGCACGCGTAGTGCGCGAAGGTGCCGGCGTTGCCGAACGACGCGCCCTGCCCCACGCCGGCCGGATCGAACAGCGTGACCCGATGGCCGTCGCGCATCAGCGCCGCAGCGCTCGCGAGGCCGATGAACCCCGCTCCGATGATGGCAATCTCCGGCATCACTTGCGTCCTTCGCCGAGGCCCATGCGCGCGTGTTCGGTGAGCGAGCCGGCGCCGGGCTTCCGCTTGATGCCGGCGGCGGAGGACTGGGGAAATCTCATCGGACAACTCCTACGGACAGATTGCTGAACACCGCCGGCGACGTCTCCCGATTCACGCCACCAGACAAACCATGGCATCTAGAATCACACAATATTTTTTTGTGTGCAATTAAAACGCACATTGTGTGGCCCTGGCACTTTCCCTGGATCATCGCGGGTGTGCTCCTTGCCAGCGCACCGGGGCCGGGTCAGCAGGCGCTTGAAGCGCTTGCAGTCGGGCAGGTCTGGTATAGAATCGGCAAAACTCCGCACAATCGCGGACAAAGCCGGTTTTGTATGGAGACACCTGATCTTATGGCTTCTGACAAAGACGCCGCCTGCTCCGCCCCTGGCGCGCCGGAGCAGGCGAAACGCTCCACCTATATCGAGGTGTCCAGCTCGATCGAAAACGAGATCCGCAGCGGCATCTATCCGCCTGGCAGCCGTCTGCCGCCGCAGCGGCAACTGGCCACCGAACTGGGCATCAACGTGTCCACGGTGTCGCGTGCGTACAAAGAATTGCAACTGCGCGGACTGGTGATCGGCAGCAAACGGCGCGGCTCGCTCGTGACCGGGGGCGCGATGCCGAGCGTGGAGCCGGCGCAGACCCAGGCCACTAGCAACGCGGCAATCGATTTGACCGTCAACCGCCCGGCCACGGGCGAGTTCCTGAACTGCCTCGCTCGCACGCTGGCCGATTTGCCGCGCGATCCGCGCTACCCGCAGTTGCAGGAGTACCAGCCGCCGCAGGGACCCACGTGGGCGCGCGTAGCCGGCGCGCGCTGGATGGCCGCGCCCGGCTTTGCCCCGCCGGCCGATCACGTGGTCGTCACGAGCGGCGCGCAGCATGGCTTGTATGCGGTGTTGAACAGCCTGATCGGCACCGACGGCGTGATCCTCGCCGATCAGCTCACCTACTACGGCCTCAAAGCGCTCGCGCCGGTGTTCCAGTTCGAGATCGTCGGTATTCCTAGCGATCGCGAAGGGCTGCTGACCGACGAAGTAGAGCGCGCCTGCCGGCGCATGCCGGTGAAAGCGATTTTCACCGTGCCGAATCTGCAGAATCCGACCGTCACGACCATGAGTCTCGAACGGCGCATGGCGCTCGTCGATATTGCCCGCCGGCACGGCGTGGCGATCATCGAGGACGATGTGTACGGACCGCTTGTTTCGCAACGCCTGCCGACGATCGCGAGCCTGTGCCCGGAACTCACTTTTCACCTCGCGGCTACGTCGAAGATCCTTGCCCCTGGCTTACGGCTCGGTTATCTGCTGAGCCCGCCGGACAGCGCCGCGCTATGCGCGGAAGCCGTGCGCACAACCGCATGGATGCCCGCGCCGATGTCGATGCTGATCGCCTCGATCTGGATCGAAGACGGCACCGCGCGCCACATCATGGACGCGCAGCTCGCCGAAATTCGCGCGCGTCAGGACCTCGCGCGCGAACTGCTGCCGCAGGAGTTGCTGCAGACCGATCCGGCGTGCATGTTCGTGTGGCTGAAGCTGCCGCCGCCGTGGCGCGCCGACGACTTCGCGGCCAACGCGAAAGCGCGCGGCGTCGTGGTGATGCCGTCGTCGGCGTTCGCCGTCGACCGTTCCGAGATCGAGCATGGCGTGCGAATCAACCTCGCCTGCGCGACCAGCCGCGATCAGCTCGTAAGCGCGCTGCGGCTCCTGACCGGCACGCTCAAGGATCGTCCGCGCGCACTGTTCGGCACAATATGACGCGTCGCCTGACTGGCCGCTTCACATCGATCCAAAAAACTTCTCTGCCCAAGGAATAAAGCCGCGACGCCGTGCGTTCAATAGGCGCAATGACCATCGGTCATGACAGAGAGGTGCGGCCATGAAATCTGTGCTTAAGGCATTGGGCGTCGTCGTGGGCGGCGCGGCATTGGTGAGTCTTGTCGCGTCGTGCGGCGGTTCCGATTCGGTCAACAACCAATCGTTTACGTCGACGGCACTCGTATCGGACGGCGCCGTCGCTGCGGCGCACACGGACCCTAATCTGAAGAACGCATGGGGCGTTGCGTTCAATCCAAAAGGTTTCGTCTGGGTGGCCGATAACGCTACCTCGCTGGCAACGCTTTATGACGGCAACGGCACGCCGCAATCGCTTGTCGTCAGCATTCCGAACGGAATCAACGGACCGGCGAATCCGACCGGCATCGTGTTCAACGGCACGACGGATTTCGTCGTGACTCAGGGCGCCAAATCCGGCGTGGGCGCCTTTATCTTTGCCGGCGAAGGCGGCACGATCACCGCGTGGGCGCCTGCCGTCGGGCCCAGCAACGCGTTCGTCGTGTTCGACAGTGGCAGTGCCGCCGCGGTCTACAAAGGCCTCGCGCTGGCCAGCAACGGCGGCGCCAACTTCCTGTACGCCGCCGACTTTCACAACAACAGAATCGACGTCTTCGACAAGAGCTTCGCGAAAGTCTCGACGCCCGGCAAGTTCCAGGACGCGTCGCTCCCCGCGGGCTTTGCGCCGTTCGGCATTCAGGCGATCGGCGCAAAACTCTTCGTGACGTACGCGAAGCAGGACGCGGCGGCGCACGACAACGTCGACGGCCCCGGCCTCGGCTTCGTGGATGTCTATGACACGGCGGGCAACCTGTTGCAGCGTTTCGCCTCGGGGGGCGTGCTGAATGCGCCGTGGGGCATCGCGCAAGCGCCGGCCAATTTTGGACGCTTCAGTGGCGACGTGCTGATCGGCAATTTCGGCGACGGCACGATCAACGCCTTCGATCCGGCGAGCGGCCGGTCTCTCGGCGCCATCAACTTGCCCGACAACACGTCGTTCGTGCAGCACGGCCTGTGGGGGATCGCGTTCGGCAATGGGCTCAGCAATCAGCCGGTCAACACGCTGTTTTTCGCAGCCGGGCCGAATGACGAAGCGAACGGCGTATATGGACGCATCGACGTGAAAATGTGACCGGCGAACGGGCGCTGCGAGCGCTCGCCGCCGTGCGAAAGTGACTGGCACGGCGGCCTCTTCACGCCGTGCAGCGCATGCGCGCCGCGAGCCGCTCCACGTTCAGCATCCTTACGATCCGCTTGAGCGCGTGACGCACGCGGCCGCGCAAATGCGCCGCGCGCATGGTGCGCCAGAAGCGGTCCGGCGCGAAGTCGTCGAAACGCGCTTCTTTTTCGAGCAGTGCCTTGCCGCCGGGCAAATGCACGAACGAACAGCAGCGGAACCAGCGCAAATCTCGATAGTTGTTGCCGGCCCAATGGCGTCCCACAGCCTGATACGCTCCGACTTCGATCAGCACTTGTCCTTCGTCACTGAGCGCATTGAGCGCGGCCGAGATGAACGCTTCGTCGCCGTGATGCCTCAGACGCTCGCTTTCGCTGAGATAGCGTACGTAACTGGCTCGCGCGCGCGGCACCAGCCGGCGCAACGCGGCGGGTGTCGCGATCAGAAATTCGCCGCCGTACCAGCGCGGATTCATCAGGCGCCGTTCCGCGACGATTTCCAGATCCGCGACCACGCGCTCGCTGCCGTACGCCGGAAATACCTGATCCGAAATATCGAAGACACCGAGACCGGCTTGCGCGCATCGTTCGATCAGATCGGGATCGAGCGGCAGCAGCGCCACCATGTCGGCGTCGAGCAGCAACATCATCGTGTCGGCGGGCAAGCTCTCCGCCACCTGGTCCATCAGGTCGAGTTTGAAATGCGCGGCGTAGAACGGCGTGTTCTTCGGCAACTCGATCGTCGCGGTAAGCAACGTCACCGCCGGGCGATTCTCCGCCGGCATACCCGCGAGCCGGCGCGCGACCTGCTCCGGCGCGTTGGTCATGATCGTCAAGGTCGGCAGGCCCACGCGCCGCAAGCTGTTATTCAGGCAGATCGCCTGACTCACATACGAGAGCGGATCGCGATTCGTCGAGTTGGGACCCGGCTTCGCATCGACATCGACATAAACGAGAGTGCACGGAAAAAGATTCACGTTGCTCCTCAGCACGCGTGAGCGACGGACCGCCTTTTGAGCGATACCGTGATTGTCGGAGGTTGATCCACATGTTCTTGCCTGAGGCGCTGTAGCACCCGCAAGCTGCGCGACGTATGAAAATCGCGAATCGTGCCGTCGCGGCGTCACAGTCGAGCCGGGCACGCTGATCTGCGGCGATGGAGTCGGATGAACCGGGGCGCAGGCATCAGGGTTGGTCTATCGTTTCACGTCCTTGCATTGCCTTTCCGCCAAAACGCAGAGAGATTGACGTGACGCTGTCGCGAGCTAATGCGAACCAATGGGCATCGCGCAATAATTGCGGATTCGTTTCGGCGTGTCGCGAATAACTTACCCGTTGCAAGCTGTCGATGCGCTTGCGTTTGACAGACACGTCATTTGCATGCCCGCGCGTTCGCAACTTTGCGACAGACGAACGCGCTATTCCGCCGCGTCCGGTTCGTCTCCGTATCGCATGCCATGTGAAGTGAGCAGACGGTAAAGCGTGGTGCGCGAGATGCTGAGTTCGCGCGCGGCGTCGCCGGGGCGGCCGCGATGGCGTAGAAGTGCGAGTTCGATTGCCTGGCGCTCGGCGGTTTCGCGCGCCCGCGCGAGTGTGATGGGCACGGCCGTGACATAGCTCGACAGTTCGAGGTCCTCCGCGGTGATGGTGCGCGTCTCCGACATCACGATCGCGCGCCGAACGCGGTTGATCAACTCCCGCACATTGCCCGGCCAGTCGTATCGATGCATCGCGGCGATCGCGTCCGGCGCGAAGCCGTAAAGGCGGCGGCTCGCGTCCGTGCGGTAGCGCTCCAACGTGTAGAGCGCGAGCAGTTCGATGTCCTTGCCGCGCGCGCGCAGCGGCGGTTCGTCGATCCTCAGCACGCACAGGCGGTGGTACAGGTCCGCGCGAAAGCGGCCGTCTTCGATCGCGGCTTCCATATCGACGTGAGTCGCGGAGATGATGCGCACGTCCACATCGATCGAGCCGTCGCCACCCAGCCGGCTGATGGTGCTCTCCTGCAGAAAGCGCAGCAGGCTCGCCTGACTCTCGAACGGCAGATCGCCGATTTCGTCGAGAAACAGCGTGCCGCCATTCGCCGCTTCGACGCGACCGACCCGGCGCTGATTCGCACCGGTGAATGCACCGCGCTCGTAGCCGAACAATTCGGATTGCAGCAGTTGCGCGGGAATCGCGCCGCAATTGATGGCGACGAACGGCGCGTCGCGGCGAGGCGAACGCGCGTGGATCGCCGCCGCGGTCAGTTCCTTGCCGGTGCCGGATTCGCCGGATATGAAAACGGGCGCATTGGTCGTCGCAACTTTGCGGACCGCGCGGAACAGCGCGTACATGGCATCGCATGTGCCGATCATCTGGCCTTCGGCGGTGGACGTGTCGAGACAGGCGGGCTCGCCGAGTGAAATCATGCCGCAGGCGTGGCCCACGGTGTCGACGATCCGCTCATTCGCAGCGGGGAGCGTCACGTAGTCGAAGCAGTAGTCGCGCACCAGGCGGCGCGGGATCGCGTCGTCGAGGTGCGTGGCGGCCGCCATCGCCACCCAGCCGATGTTCGGCATGGCGAGACAGGCTTCCAGCGCGGCGGCCTCGCCTGGCTCGAACACGCTGGACAGATCGACGAGACCGCCCGCCAGCGAGCCGCCTTGCGCGAATTGCCGGACTTCACGCACCGAGCCGACGACCTCGACGTCCCACTCGCGCTCCCGAAAGCTTGCCAGCAATCCTGGCGCGGGATCGCGCGTGAAGTAGATGACGCGTCGCGTAATGGCCTTGGTTTTCTGCATCGTCGTTTCTTGTTTGTCCCTCAGCACCTGCCCTGAACCGTATTGCGAAGAGACGCTTCGTCACTGCCGTGTTCCGGTGAATCCGTGCGACCTTCAAATCATACGTGCTGGCGTAAGGACGGCGGCACAGTCTGACCAAATTTAACGGTTCAAGAGCAGCCGCCGTTTATACGATTTGTTGTCTAGCCAAATCGGGGTATTCGTACAGATGTCCGCATGGGGCGTCGGTTCTAACGCGGTCTGCTGCAGCAGCGCGGCCGCGTTTTTGACTAGCGCCGCTGCTGCCGCAGCGGCCGGAAGAACTGGCGAATTTCCCCGGCGAGCAGATCGGGCTTTTCCATTGCAGCGAAATGTCCGCCGCCCGGCATATCGGCCCATTGCACGACGTCGAACGTTCTTTCGAGCCAACTGCGCGGCGGGTGATTGATCTCCTTCGGAAAATGCGCGAAACCGACAGGCGGCGTGACGCGTTGACCTTCCGCGAAACGCATCGGCTGCAAGCCGTTTTCCCAGTACATCTGGATCGCCGGGCCGATGCACTGCGTGTACCAGTAGAGCGAGATGTTGGTGAGCAGATCGTCTTTCGAAAACACACGCTCCACGTCGCCTTCGCAATCGCTCCATGCGCGAAACTTCTCGCCGATCCATGCAGCGAGTCCCACCGGCGAATCGTTGAGCGACGCAGCGAGCGTTTGCGGCTTGGTGCTGTGCATGTGCGCATAGCCGCCCTCCTTCGCGGCCCACTCGTTTTTCTCGCGCAAGAAATTTTCTTCGGCTGGCGTAAGCGGCTTTTGCACCGCGCCGATGGCCGGCTCATACGAGCTTGGCAGGAAGTTGAGATGAATGCCGTCGACGGCTTGCGGATGCCGCGCGGCGAGCGCGATCGACACGCCCGCGCCAAGATCGCCGCCCTGCGCGCCGAAGCGCTCATAGCCGAGACCTCGCATCAGCGAGGCCCACAAATCGGCCACTTGCCACGCGGATGTGCCGGGTTGCACGGGCGCCTGCGAAAACGCGAAGCCGGGCAGCGACGGCACGACGACATCGAAGGCATCGGCAGGATCGCCGCCGGACGCGGCCGGGTCGCATAAGCGGTCGAGCAGCGCATGAAACTCGAAGAACGAGCCGGGCCAGCCATGGGTGATCACGAGCGGATACGGCGCCGGCCCCGCACCGCGCCGATGGACGAAATGCACGCGCTGCCCTTGAACATCGGCGAGAAATTGTGGCTGCCGATTCAAGCCGCGCTCGGCCGCGCGCCAGTCGAAACGCTCGGCCCAGTACTCAGCGAGTTCGCGCAGCCATGTGGCATCGGCGCCCTGTTGCCAAGCCGGTGACGGCGTCGCCGGCGCCCATCGGGTCGCGCGAATACGCCGGCGAAGATCCTCGATCTCGCGATCGTCGATTGCAATCTGAAATGCTTGTATCTGCATGGCAACTCGCCTGGGACGGTGTGTTGGTTGACGTGCGCATCTACCTCAAACAGCAAAGGCCGCGCCTTGCTCAGGCAGCGAGGCTGCACAAGGCAATCCTCATGGTACACAATGGCGCATTTTCCGTTTCGCGTTCCGGAGACTGCCATGCTTCAAGCGCTCGCCGTCCTGCTCATTTTTCAGTGCCTGGGCGAAGGTGTGTCGTACGTGTTCCATTTGCCTGTGCCGGGTCCGGTGATCGGCATGCTGCTGTTGTTCGGCTTCCTCATGCTGCGCCCACAAACCGCCGATGCTATCGAGCCGACCGCGCTCGAATTGCTCCGCCACCTGTCCTTGCTATTCGTTCCAGCGGGCGTCGGCATCATGGTGTCGGCAAGCAGGATTCGCGGCGACGCCGTCGCGGTGATCGTCTCCATTGCGGTCAGCACGACGCTCGCGATTGCGGTGGCAGCGCTCGTCACGCGCGCGTTGATGCGCCGCCAGCGCCGTGAGCCCTCCGCGACGGAGTCCGCATCATGACCGCCATTCCGAAGCTCGGCGCGATCTGGGTGTATCTCGCCGCAAGTCCCTTGCTCGGGTTGACGATTACGCTGATTGCCTACCTCATTGCCCAGACGATCTATGCGAAGGCGCGCTTCAACCCACTAGCCAATCCCGTGCTGATCGCGGTGGCGCTGCTGGTCGTGCTGCTCGAGATCACCGGCACGCCGTATGCGACGTACTTTGAAGGCGCGCAATTCGTTCACTTTCTGCTGGGCCCCGCGACCGTGGCGCTCGCGCTGCCGCTTTACCGGCAGTGGCCGAAGCTGCGCCGCTCCGCGTTGCCGCTGATCGGCGGGCTGGTGGCGGGATCGTTGACGGCCATCGTTTCGGCGGTCGGCGTGGCGGCGCTGTTCGGCGCGTCGCATCAAACGCTTGCGTCGCTCGCACCCAAATCCGCGACCACGCCGATCGCGATGGCGGTCGCTTCCGAGATCGGCGGCATTCCGTCCTTGACCGCCGTGCTCGTCATTTCGACCGGCGTATTCGGCGCCGTGTTCGCGCGTACGATTCTCAACGCGCTGCGCATTGCCGAACCCGAGGTGCGCGGTTTCGCGCTGGGCATTGCGTCACATGGCATCGGGACGGCGCGCGCTTTTCAGGTGAGCGAGGAAATGGGCGCGTTCGCCGGCCTCGGCATGGGCCTGAACGGCGTGTTCACCGCGTTCGTCGTACCGGTGTTGATGCCGCTCGCGGCGCGCTGGCTGACGGGCTGACCGATGGCTGGATAATGACGCATACCTTCCCCTACCCACCCAAAGGAGTTAGCCGCGATGCCCGCCTATGAATCCAAAGTGCCGCGAGTCCTGTTGACGAACGACGACGGTATCGACGCGCCCGGCCTCGCCGTACTCGAAGCCGTGGCCGCCGAGCTCGCGCATGAAGTCTGGGTTGTCGCGCCCGAACACGATCAGAGCGGCACGTCACATTCGATCAGCCTGCATTCGCCGCTGCGTGTCAGCCGCCAGGGCGAGCGGCGTTTCGGCGTGGCCGGCACGCCCGGCGATTGCGTCGTGATGGGCGTGCGCCATCTGATGCGCGACACGCCGCCCACGCTGATTCTTTCCGGCATCAATCGCGGCGGCAATCTCGGTGTGGAAACGATGTTTTCAGGCACCGTCGGTGCTGCCATGACGGGGCTGCTGCTCGGCTTGCCGTCGTTCGCGCTGAGCCAGACCTTCAGCGATCGCGACAACGTGCGCTGGGACACCGCGCGCGCACTCGCGCCCGGCGTGATCCGTCAGTTGCTTGCCATCGAGCAGGCGGCGCCCACCTGCCTGAACATCAACTTTCCCGACGTCGACGCGGCGCTTGCCGGTCCGCTCACGCCGACTCGCCAGGGCGTTGGACTCGTCGAAGATATCGACGTGTTGCCGCAAGTCGATCCGCGCGGCATGGCGTATCACTGGTTGCGCTTTCAACGCGGCGCGCGCGCGAACGATCCCGATAGCGAAACGGCCGTGGTGGCGTCGGGGCGCGTATCGGTCACGCCGCTCGCTTTCGATCGCACCGACGAGCCCACCTTCGCGCGGCTCGCGGCTTCGCTGAGTTAAACCCGTGGCCTGAGCTTCCGCCAGGCGTCGGTCGGTTTGCGCGGCGTTACGGACGCGGCGCGCTGGTGAGACTCGGTGCCCCGCCTGGCCCCGCGGGGTCGGGATTGCCGAATGCGGGAAGGCTGCCGTTTTCCCGGGCGCGGACGATTTCCGCGCGTACCTGCGAGCGCGTTTTCGGGCCGTCGTCCGATCTCGTCACCGTGCCGCCGGAGGGCATGGACTGCACCAACGGCGGTGACGGTAGCGTGGCTTGCGTGGTGAGGTCGGCTTGCGGCTCCGTCGGTGCGATTGGAACCGTCGGCGGTTTTTGCGGCACTTGCTCGACCATTGGCGGCGTCACGATGCCCGGTGCGCTGCTCGCGCTCTGCATCGCTTTCATCCCGGTCTGAATAGATGAAGGCTGCTTCACCATAGCCGGTCCACCGCTGACCGGCGTTCTCGCGCCCGGCGCGCTATTGCTGTCGACGCGCGCTACCAGGTTGTCCAACGCCGTCTGACTCTTCGCATAAGTCGTCACGCGATTCGTCTCGCGATTTGCCTGCTCGCGGCCCACAGCGCGGCTTTCACGCGACCGGCCATGTTTCGCCGACGAAGACATCCGCACCGGCTTCGCAGCCGGTTGCTGCGCCTTGTCGACTCGCGCCGTGTCCACTGCACGCTGCTCGTTATCCGCGCGCGCCTGGACTTCCTTTTGCAACGCGCGCACCTGATCGTCGTCCTGATGAGCTGAACGGACCGTGTCCAGTTGCGCCTGCGCGGCGGCAAGATCGTTGCGTTGCAGACTATTGCGCGCTGCCTGCAGGCTGCTGGCCGAAGCACCGCTCGAATCGTTGCGAGCAGTGACCGGACCGGATATGACCGCGCCGCTGATGGTGTCGCCGCGCGTGCGGTAAGCCGGCGTATCGCCTCGCGCGGAACCGAATTCGTCCGTCGACTGCCAGGGCTTGCCGGCTTGCGACACATACGCAGCGATTGCAACAGCGCCGACGACGAGACTTGTGAGAACGATCTTCCTGGGTTCGCTATACATGACGTCTCCCCCTTCAGTCGAGTTACATGCGCGTGCGCGGCTTCACAAACGTGCGCGGATTCATCAGAGGTTATCGGCGAATGAGGCTGTTCGACGCCGCAGCGATGACCGCGCGCTCGTGCCGATCAAGTCACGTACGGAGGCGCACGCGAGCTGGATGCGCTCATTTTCTATTTATATTCTTCAGGCGTCGAATCGTCGGATTGTGCATACCACGTTGGCCGAAAAAACCAGTTCAACGAGTATTTATTCCCGACGATGGTTGGAACTACCAGGCAATCCGGCAAGACCGGAGCGTGCTCGCCAATTCACCACAGGTATCTATACGAGCGGCCCTTCTTGCTGCTTTCCACGCATCGCAACGGCAACCGAACTGGTCACAATCAATGCAATGCCGAGCAGCGACATGGCGCCGATCGTTTCGCCCCACGCCACATAACCGAACAGCGCCGCCCACACGATGCTCGTGTAGTTATACGGCGCGAGCGCGCCGGCGTCGGCCTGGCGAAATGCCATGGTCATCAGCAATTGCCCGGCCGTGGCGAAGCCGCCGAGCAAGGCCATCACCGCGAGCGCCTGGAGCGTAGGCGCGCGCCACGCGAAAAACAGCGAAACGCTAGTGACAATCGTGCCGATCACCGTGAAATACAGCACCGTCGTGCCCGAATCGTCCGAGGCGCGAATGCGCTTGATCTGAATGATCGACAGCGCGCCGAAGAAGGCGCTCGACATCAGTAGGACAGGACCGAGCCAACTCGAATGCGAGCCGTCCGGACGCACCACGAACAGCACGCCGACAAAGCCGACCGCTGCAGCCAGCGCATCGCGCGGCTTCAACGCCTCCTTCAGCAGCAGCGGCGCGAGTACGATCACCAGCAAGGTCTCCGAGTAGACGATCGCCACTGCTTCGCTAAGCGGCATGTACGGCAGACCCGCGAAGAAGAGACCTGAGGCGCCGAGCAACGTCAGTGCGCGAAGGGTCTGCCCGCGCACGTCCATGTGCCTGATCCGCTCGACGAGCGGCTTGCCGCGCAGGCATACCGCGACGGCCGGCAGCAGGCCGAACAGCATGCGAAAGAACGTCACTTCGTTGGCCGGATAAGGGAGCGCCACGGATTTGGCGAGCGCATCGACCAGTGCGAAACAGAACATCGACACGAGGATCAGCGCAACGCTGCGCAGAGGCACGGCGCTCGTGCGGACGGCGGTGATGGGCGGCATGGACTTTCCTGGGAGCGCGCGAAACGACGCGTCGCCCCGGTTTCGTGGGCCGGCTGCGCGGCTCGCATGGGTGGAAATCGGATTATGCCTGCGCCGCCGCGAAGGGATCGACAAGCCCCGTGACAATTGATTCGAACTGCGCCGTCCCTACGACTAATTGCGGCTCGCCTGGCGTGATCTCGCCAGCCACATTACCTACTTCGTCGGCCCGCACCGTAAGGACGCGCGCATTATCTTCTGGGAAGCGCATCAGCGGACCGGCAGTAAGTGCACATATACCAGCCCGTCTTGTGCAGCGCAGCGGCATGCGTACCTCGCGTATGCCTTCCGCATCGGCGTTTGTAACGCCCCGTGATTTGTGCGATGCTAGCCACGCCCTGGTTATCCCTAGAAGAAACATTGGGCGCGAGGCAGACCAATCCTGTTGTCCATTCCTCTGGAGGAGACATGATTGAGTCATCACAACCGCGCAACTTCGGCCGCGCCGGCATCGCATCCCGCACCGTTTTCCGTAGCGTCGAATCCACCAGGCTGCATCGCATAGCGGCCGCTTCAAGCTTCGTCTTCCTGATCAATCTCGCCGGCGTCTGCCATGCCGACACCCAGGTCGGCGGGCCACTTCCGCCCGCGCCCGACAAACTCTACGGCGATCTCTTCGTCGCCGTGCAAACCGCGCAGATCTATCCGGACCAGAAGACCTTCGTCGACGCAACGCCGAATGCCGATCCCGCCGCGATCGTGCAACTGTACGAGCAGCAGAAGCACAACCCCGGCTTTTCGCTGGCGAAGTTCGTCAACAAATACTTCACGCCGCCGAGCGAGCCGGTCATCACGCCACCCGCCAATCAGACGCTGCGTGAACACATCAACTGGCTATGGCCCGCGCTCACTCGCACCACCACCAGCGCGCCGCCGAACAGCTCGCTGATTCCATTGCCGAAACCCTATGTGGTGCCGGGCGGCCGTTTCCGCGAAGGCTACTACTGGGACACCTATTTCACGATGCTCGGTCTGCAGGAATCGGGCAACGAAAATCTGGTCGACGACATGCTCGACAACTTCGCCTACGAGATCGATACCTTCGGCCACATTCCAAACGGCAATCGCACCTACTATCTGGACCGTTCGCAGCCGCCGTTTTTCTCGCACATGGTGGAACTCGCGGCAAAGGTGGAAGGCCACGGCGTCTATCAGAAGTACCTGCCGGCGTTACGCAAGGAATACGCGTACTGGATGCAGGGCGAGACCACCACGCGACCCGGCTCGGCCACGCGCAATGTCGTCGTGATGCCGGATCGCACGGTGCTCAACCGCTACTGGGATGAGCTCGACACGCCGCGCGACGAATCGTATCTGGAGGACATTCAGACCGCGCAACAGGCGAGCGGCCGCAATCCGAACGACGTCTACCGCGAGTTGCGCGCCACCGCCGAAAGCGGCTGGGATTTCAGCTCGCGCTGGTTCGGCGACAACATGACGCTCGCGACGGTGCGCACCACGTCGATTATTCCGGTCGACCTGAACAGCCTGATGTTCCATCTCGAGATCACCATCGCCAAAGGTTGCGGCGAGACGCGCGATTTCCGCTGCGTCGGCGAATTCGCGCAACGCGCCGCGAAGCGTGCGCTCGGCATCAACCGCTATCTGTGGAATCCCAACGGCTATTACGGCGACTATGACTGGCAGTTCGCCAAGCCGCGCGACAACAAGACGGCGGCAATGGTGTTTCCGCTGTTCGTCGGCGCGGCGTGGCCGGATCGCGCGCTCAAGACGGCGAAACAGGTGCAGTCCACCTTGCTGCAACCGGGCGGCCTCGTTACGACGACCTACAACACCACGCAGCAGTGGGACGCGCCGAACGGCTGGGCGCCGCTGCACTGGGCGGCCATTCAGGGCTTGAAGCGTTATGGTCAGGACGCGCTCGCGCAACAGATCGGCACGCGCTTTCTCAGCGACGTCAAAGGCGTCTATGCGTCCGATCAGAAGCTGGTCGAGAAATACGTGGTGGAAGGCTCGGGAACGGGCGGCGGCGGCGGTGGCGAATATCCGCTGCAGGACGGCTTCGGCTGGACCAACGGCGTGACGCTCAAGTTGCTCGACCTGTATAGCCCGGGCGATTGAGTCCGCACGAAGGGCGGTCCGGCGGTCGCGGCAGGTCATGAACACTGTATAAAAACACAGTATAATGATTTGCCCGAGCCGCCCTTCGTTGCATGACCGGGCCGCGCCCAGCCCACGTTGGAATCATGGTGTCCCAGCAAGCCCTATTCGCGCCCGAGCCCATCGCCCTTCTCCATGACGAGGAAGGCGGAATCCGCTACCTGCCCGAGTCGATCCCGGCTGCCGCGGCGCAGGCGTGGTTCGAGACAGCGCTGCGCAATGTCGGCTGGCTCAGTCAGCAGCGCATGATGTACGACCGCGAAGTCGCCGTGCCGCGTCTGCTCGCCACCTTCGCCCGTGATGCCGGCGATCTGCCCGCGCCTTTGGGCGAGGCATTCGAAGCCGTACGCGCGCTCGTGGGTGCGCCGTTCAATCGCGTCGGTCTCAATCTCTATCGCGACGGCAGCGACAGCGTCGCGCCGCACAGCGACAAAACCGAGAAGCTGGTGCCCGCTCAACCGATAGCGATCGTTTCGCTCGGCGCGAGCCGCCGCATGACGATCCGGCCGAAAGTCGGCGTCGGCGCCGGACGCATCGTGCATGTCGAACTGGAGCCCGGCAGTTGTCTCGTCATGAGCTATGCGTCGCAATTCACGCATGAGCACGGTATTCCCAAGCTTGCGGGCGTGACGCAGCCGCGTATCAGCCTCGCGTTTCGCTGCTTCAGCGGTTGACGAGCGCGAGCAGCGGTTCTGGCTTCACGGCTTCGAACCGCTCATTTCAGGCATGCACGGAGTCAGCCGGCGTGACATCCGGGCAAGAGGCGCGTCAGAGCAACGTGACTTTCCCCGTCGCCAGATCGTAGATACCGCCGACAATCTTCACCTTGCCGCTCTTCACATACGGCCCGATGAGCGGTCTGGATACGATCAGCCGGTTGGCATTCAACCTGACGTTTTCGATGGTGGTTTGCGCGACGAGATCCTCGCCTGGATCTCCCTTCGCCACTTTTGCCACTTTCGCCATCTGCATGGCCGGCTTGATCGCGCGGACCAGTTCGGGCAGATGGCCGGGCAAACGAGCGCCATCCTTGAGCGCCTTGACCGTAGCCGTCACCGCGCCACACTGCGTATGCCCGAGCACCATGATGAGCGGCACGCCGAGGAATTCGACGCCGTATTCGAGGCTCGCGAGAATATCGTCGTTGACGAAATTGCCGGCCACGCGCACCACGAACAGATCGCCCGGCCCCTGATCGAAGGCAAGCTCCGGCGCGACCCGCGAATCCGCGCAGCCGACGATCGCGGCAATCGGATACTGCGCCGAAACACGCGCCGCGCGGCCCGCGGAATAGTCCTTGTTTGAAGGGTTATTCGCGGCGTAGCGGGCGTTGCCCTGCATCAGGCGATCAAGCGCTTCGGAAGGTGGAATCGAATTCGGCCCATTGGCGGACGCAGGTTCGGCCGCCACCGCAACGCGCTGCGACAACCCCGCCAGCGTGATCGACGACGCACCGGCCAGCAGCAGATTGCGTCGCATGGGGGAAGACAGATGACGGCCGCACATGGCTCGCCTCCTATGTCATGAGCGACGCCCAGCGGTGCCGTTCGAGCCGGCATGAGCCGTGAAAGTTGGTCGCGCACGCGACGTCTCATCGTGCGCCTCTCACGTTCAAACATCAAGTTACACGGCGTAGATGTCCGGGTTGTCCACCAGCGGCAAGAATTTTCCGCTAGGTCCGTCGAGCGCGAGCATCGTGCCGGTTTCGATATCGAAGATCCAGCCGTGCAGCCGCAGCGTTTTGTTCGCGAGCCCGACTGCCACCGAAGGATGCGTGCGGATGTTCGCGAGTTGCGCAATCACGTTGTCCTTGACCAGCGCGGAGAGACACTCGGCGTCCGAATGGTAAGTGCGTGATGCGTTGATGGCCTTGGCCGCATCCGCGTGACGCAGCCAGCCAGCCACCGCCGGCAGATGATCGAGATTCTTGCAGGTCGAGATTGCCGTCATTGCACCGCAATTCGAGTGGCCGCAAATCACGATATCGCGCACACCCAACACGGCCACCGCGTACTCGACGGTCGCCGACACGCCGCCCGGCTCCGGGCCATATGACGGCACGATATTGCCCGCGTTGCGGATCACGAACAGCGAACCGGGCTCGGTCTGCGTCAGCAACTCGGGCACGACACGGCTGTCCGAGCACGTCACGAAAAGCGTGCTGGGACTTTGCGCCATCGACAGGCGCTTGAACAATGCGCTCTGCTGCGGAAAGACTTCCTGTTGAAAGCGGATGAGACCTTCGATGATTTCCTGCACGGTTGTTCTCCAGATAAATCGAAGCCTGAGCCTGCAGTGCTCACGATAATATGAAAGCCGGGAGCATACATGCGATCTATTGGCGCGACTATACCGCAGCCTCAACCGCAGTCTCAACCGCAGCCGCGAACCGGACAACCATGCGGGCGCGTGCGCAGCGAAATAAAAAAAGCCCCGGCTGTTACCAGCCGGGGCCAACTCTCTCGCTCGCACACCGGAAACCGTGCGTGCCTGACTACTTTACCGATACCGCCGATGCGGATATATACGCCATGCTGGAAGAGTCCCTTCCAACGCGGCCCGTCCCACACTGCGCGGGGCGCGTCGGATCAACGGCTATACATTGCATTCCAGTCGGCGGCGGGCACAGCCGGGCGGCCGCTTTGTGACGAACCCGCCACGCTGCCGCCATAGCCGTTAGTCTCGCCGTTGCGCGCGGCGACGCGCGCTTCCGCCGCCTGAATCGCGTCCGGGTAATGCGCCTGATCGCCGTCGCCGACGTGGTAGCCGGACGCTTGCAGTTGAACCAGTTCCGCGCGCACCTGCTCGCGCGTGACGTGGGAATTCGATTGGGCGAACACAGTGGCCGAAGCAGCCAGCGAAGCGACGATAACGACAGCCTTGATCAGGGACTTCATGATAAAAACAACCTCCGGTTATTGATGGTCGGCGGCGCTTCGAATCACTCTGCGCGCCGCCCGTGAAATCAATATAGGCGCCGATACCCCAGAAAATAACGGCCGCCCGCCGAAGGGATTGTTCCTGAATCTGGAGAAATCACGCTCAAAAGCGCGTGCGGATCCCCACCGTGCCGACCACCTGATTACCCGTGGACGACGCGCCGCCCGCCGTGTTGATAAACGCCGTGTAGCCCTTGCCGCTCACGTGCTGATACATCGCTTCGGCATACACGTCGGTGCGCAACGACAGCGAATAGACGGCCTGCAGATTCATCTGATTCCATTTCGGATCCGCCCCGAAGCTCGAAGTGCCGCCCACATGCGCGTCCGTAAAGGTGTAGGCCGCGCCGAGGCTCAGCGCGGGCGTCATGGCGTACTTGCCGTTCACTTCATAGTTATCGAAGCGCATCGAGCCATGCGTGGCCCCGAACGACGCGGTGTTCTGGAACTGGCTATGCGTATAGACGAAGCCCGCCGTTACAGGACCGAAACCATAGCTCAACGCGGCGCCGGCCGTGCGCTGCACATCGGCGCCGAGCTGGAAGCCGCCCGTGCCGTTGGCCGCGGATTCGCCGAGATCGACCGCGCCGGCCGTGTTGGCGCTCGAGTTCGAACCGTTGATCTGCAAATAACCGGCGGCCGCCTTGAACGGACCGTTGGCATAGCTCGCGCCCGCGCTATAGGCACGATTGACCGCGAAGCCCGTGTTGTTCGAGAAGGCGTACATTCCGCCGAACTTCAGACCGGCATAGTTCGCGCTCGCGTACTTCACCGCGTTGCTCATGCGCACCGAGTGATTCAGATTGTCGTTGTCGAACGGATGCGCGAAGCCGGTATCGCCGAACGTGCCCGCCGTGCCCGAGAGCGGCGCGACGAAATCGACCAGCGAATCGTACTGGCGGCCCAGCGTGAACGTGCCGTACTGCTTGCTGCTCAGGCCGACAAACGCCTGACGGCCGAACAGCCGGCCGTTCTGGCCAAGCTTGCCGTTCTGCACGTTATAGCCGTTCTCCAGCACGAAGATCGCCTGCAATCCGCCGCCGAGATCTTCTGCGCCGCGCAAGCCGAAGCGGCTGCCGTTGATGTTGCCGCTAGTGGCCTGAACCAGCGCGCCTTGCGAGCCGCCCTTCTTCACGTTGTTGGTGTACATCACCCCGGCGTCGATGAGTCCGTACAGCGTGACTGAACTTTGCGCATGCGCCGTGGCGGCGGCAAGTCCTGCGAACGCCGCGACCGCGGCGGAAATCTTTTTCACGTCAATGCTCCTGCGTAGCTGGAATGGCGGGTTGAACAGCGACGCGAGTATAGAAACGCGGGCATCGAAAACGAATGCCCGTGCCCTGGAGCAGTCCTTTATGAAATTTGGAAGAATCCGTCATCTAAACGCAGCAATCGCGATGCGCTGCGCTTCGACGAGGTGTTTTGAAAGCTGAATACGCGTAACCCGAGGTCTGCGCGCAATGAACGGGTTGCGTGTGAACAACAGGCGTCAGGCGTTGAGGCGCTTGCGAGCCCGGCGTGTGCGCCGGACTCATCCTCAATCGGAAACGGGCCGCTTAGCTTCTGTTGAAGTCGCCGGTCTCGAGTTCCACGGACTGCCCGCCGTTTTTTTCGAGGACTTTGCGCGTAGCCTTTTCAATCTGCGCGCGATTTGCCTCGAACGTGTTGACAAGGTTATGGGCCGATGGGCCGTCGTTGCCGAAATGCTCGTTCAACGCATCCAGCGACACGCTGCACCAGACGTCGGCCCCGTCGACATTGGCTTCGAAGGCGACGCGTGCCGCTGCAACCACTTCACGGCGTCCGGTGAATTCGATCCTCATGATGACCCTCCATTTGTCGAAAGAAAGCTTCAAGCGCGCAAACGCTGTGCCACGGCGGCTTGGTCCGCAAGGCCGACCGTTGTCAGCGCGTATTCTCAGCAGGGTGCATACTCGACATCGGCCGTCCTCGTACGGTCGTGCTGATGCGTCACGGCATGGCCACCCTTGGCCGCGCTGCCCGACGTGCCTTATATCCTAATACTAACTTCTGGCCCATGTCCCGCAACCCGCAATCGTCGCGTCCTCTCGTCATTGCCGCCGTGATGGCGTCCATGGCGATGGTCGCCATCGAAGCCACCATCGTTTCCACCGCCATGCCTCAGATCGTCGCGCAACTCGGCGATCTGCATCTGTATAGCTGGGTCTTCTCGTCGTTCCTGCTCACGCAGACCGCGATGACCGTGGTGTTCGGCAAACTCGCCGACCTGTACGGCCGCAAGCCGGTCATGCTGGCCGGCATCGCAATCTTTCTGCTCGGCTCGGTGCTGGCCGGCTTCGCGTGGTCGATGCCGGCCATGATCGCGTTCCGCCTGATTCAGGGCGTCGGCGCGGGCGCGATCCAGCCGGTTACGCTCACCATCGTCGCCGATCTTTATCCCGCGCGCGAACGCGGCAAGGTGCAAGGCTACCTCGCGAGCGTGTGGGCGATTTCCGCAGTGGTGGGTCCGATGGTCGGCGGCTTCATCATTCACAACATGTCGTGGGCGTGGATCTTCTGGATGAACGTGCCGATCGGCCTCGCCTCCGCGGCGGGCTTCATCGCGTTCCTGCGCGAATCGGAACGGCATGCGCGCCCTTCCATCGATTTCGGCGGTGCGGCGCTGTTCATGGCGGCGATCGCCTCGCTCATGATGGCGCTCACCTACGCCGGCGACGACCAGGTCGCGCAAGCGTCGATGGCGGGCGGCGCGTTCGCGCTGTGCGTGCTGCTGTTCGTGTGGCAGGAGCGCCGCGCGGCCGAACCGATGATCTCCTTCGCGCTCTGGAGCCGCCGGCCGATTGCCGCCTCGAACGGCGCGACGTTGCTGTCCGGCATGATCCTGATGGGCTCGACCACGTTTTTGCCGATGTACGTGCAGGGCGTGCTGCATCGCTCGCCGGTGATCGCCGGCCTCGCCCTGACGATGATGATGGTGGGCTGGCCGACCGGCGCGACGCTCGCGGCAAAGTCGTTTCATCGTCTCGGCTTGCGGCGCATTCTGATTGGCGGCAGCGCGGCCATTCCGCTCGGCGCGGTGCTGCTGCTGTTTCTGTCGCCCGGCGGCTCGCCTCTCGTCGCGGCGTTCGGTTCGCTGATCATGGGCTTCGGCATGGGCACCTCGAGCGTCAGTTGCCTGATCCTGATTCAGGAGATCGTTCGCATGGACGAACGCGGCAGCGCCACCGCGTCGAATCTGTTTTCGCGCAATCTCGGCAGCACGTTGGGCGCGACGCTGTTCGGCGCGGTGCTCAACTTCGGCCTCAGCCATTCGAAAGGCGTGGCCGTGGTCACGTCGGATCAGTTGAAGGCGCTGCTGCAGAATCAGACCGCCAGCCTCGGTGACAGCGACATGATCCGCACCGTGCTGCATCAGTCGCTGCACCTCACGTTCATTTCGCTCTTCGTCATCGCGATCTTCGTGGTCGTGCTGCTGATGTTCGTGCCGGCCGTCAAGATCGGCGGCGACAGGAAGATGCCGATCGAAGCGTTGGCGCCGCTGGAGGATTGAGATGCGTGGCGGCGTACCGCGCGCTGCCACGCTCGGTTGGATAATGCCGACGCACTACCGGTAGCGTCAGCGCGCCGGCAAGGTTGCCGCGAAAAAGCGCATCGCCCGGTCAGTTGCCAACGCATGCACCGCATCGCGATCGACGCCCGGTCCATCCCGGCAAATGCCCGCGAGATGCGCGACCACCTCAGGGAGACAGATGTCCAAAAAGGTGTAGTGCGACGCGCCGGGCACCATCTCCACATGCGCGTTGGGCAGCAAGCCCGCGACGCGGTGAATGTTGGTGGCCACCGGCGCGGTGACATCGGCTTCGCCCGCGAGCAGCGAGACGGGAATCGTCACGTCGGCAAACGAGTTGCTATCGAAAGCTTCGCCAAGTGCGGGCGCAATCGCGAACACGGCTTTCACACGCGGATCGCGATACGACGCGCCGGACCGTGCGCGTGACGCCTTCGCCTGCGGCGAAAGGTCGTCGAGCGTCGAGAGCGCCGCGCCCGATGCATCACGGATGCGCGCTGCTTCCGGTGGATGGCAGATCGCGTCGGCCTCAGCCGATGTACAGAAACGCTCGAACGCCTGCAGATTGGTCCGCGCCCCGGCCAGTTCCAACACCGTATAACCGCCCAGCGAAAAACCCACCGCGCCGATCCGCTCGCGGTCCACATGCGGCCCGAGCAGCGGATCGGCGAGCACGCCGTCGAGCACTTCGCTCGCGTCGGTGGCGCGCTCCCACCAGAGCATGAAACCGTCGCGCGTCATCGGCTCCGCCGCAGTGTTGCCCGGATGATTGGCGCCGGCCACGATATAGCCTTGCGCGGCGAGCGCGGCAGCCAGCCAGTCGAGACTGTCCGCGGTGCCGCCCGTGCCGTGCGAGAGCACGAGCAGTGGATAGCTTGCGCGCGCGGTAGACAGCGGCGCATCGTCGGCGGCGGCGTGGCCGTGAAAGATCGGCTGACCGGGCGCGCCGATCTCGTGCGGCGTCTGTGGCACGGAGGCATCGACCGGATACCAGATGCGCGTCACCAGCGCCACGGTTTTCGCGCCACGCCAATTGCGGGCCACGGCGGGATGAAATACACGCATCGTCTCGCCCACATGCAAGCCGGCCTGATCCGCCGACGCGGCGCCCGCGCAGCACAACGCCGCCGCACATGCCAATCCGGCGATGACGGCACAACTCACACGGAACATGGTCAGTCCTTGCGGATAGGAATCATCAGGTCGGTCACGCACGTCTGCTGCAGACCGGCAACCAGCGGCAAACGATACAGCTCCAGCGCGGGACGCCGGTCGCGCAGATAACCGCTTTGCGGCAGCCAACCGCCGTAAAGCGCGCGAAAGGTTGGCGAGATCAGCGCATACGGCCCGATCAGCCGATGCACCGCATACAAGCCGCCTTCGAGCCTCAACGGTTCAACGACATCGCTCGCTTCGGCTGGCACGTCACGCGGCCCCGCGACAATCGCCGCGCGATAGCTGAAGCTGTCCTTCACCGCGGGATCGCGCACGCAGATACCCACGCGCTGATCCATCACGGCGTTTTCGTCGCAGCGCAGCATCGTCATGAGCGAGCGAAAGGTCTGGCCGATGGTTGCAACCGGGCCGTCGTGCCGAAGACTGAGCACATCGAACGGCGCGATCTCCGTGAGTTCGACGGCAGGCAACGCCGGCACCGGAGCATTGTTCTTCGATGCGGCGAGTTGTGCGTCCGCCGCCCGGCCCATGCATGGCGCGGCCAGACGTTTCTGCCGTGCCTTGAACTCGCTCGGCGAGACGCCGGTGAAGCCGCGAAACGCACGCGCGAAGGCTTGCGGGCTGTTGTAGCCGGCATCGTGCGCGACCGTGGTGACCGAAGCGGCCGCATCGGTAAGCCGTTGCGCCGCTTGCGCAAGCCGCAGACGTTGCACCGTCTCGACGACGCTCTCGCCCGTCAGCGCCCGGTAGACCCGGTGGAAATGAAACGGCGACAGATGCGCGACCGCGGCGAGGCTCTCCAGCGTATGGTGCGCGCCGGGTTCGAGCAGAATCGCCTCGACCACGCGGGCGATCCGTCGGCGGTAATCACGTTCGGTGCTGGGCTTCATCATGGCGCTAGGATAGCGGCGTCGCGGTTGCAAGACGGTGCAGAGCTTGCCGAATTTTCAGACGGTGTGTGCGGGCGATGCGGTATGGTGTTTGCCGCTCACGCGGCTATGCAGCGTTCTCTTTGCCGCTCACGCCGGCTATCGCAAGCATGCTCATTGCACTTACTGCGCTCATTACGCCCCTTGCACCTCACGGCACAGCGCGATCATCCACGCGTGCACCGCGTCCACCGCGGCCGAGCGCGCCGGTTGCGCCGAGCGCATCAACCAGAGCGGCGCGAGCGCGAAGCCCGGCACTTGCGGCAGGACTTCGACGCGGCCGTTCGTCAACGCGTCGCTGGCGTCCAGTCGCGACACCATCGCGATGCCCGCTTCCTGCTCCGCAGCGGCTACGAGAAAACGTGGATCGCTGACCGTGAGCGCCCGGCGCGTACGCAAGCCGCCGCGCTTCAATTCGGGCAGCCACGGCGCCCATTCGGGATGCGCCTCGTGAACCAGCAACGGCGCTTGCGTCAAGACATCGGGAAACGGCGCATCGCGCAGGCGGCGCGCCGTCAGCGGTCCGCAGATCGCCACGGCCGCTTCTTCCAGCAAGGGCTCGCACACCACTTCCGGCGTTCGGATGGCCTTCGGCGACACGACCAGGTCGACATCCACGCGGTCGATCTCGTTGACTTCCTCGCCGGTCACGAGCCAAAGCTCCAGCGTGGGCAACGCCTCGGCGAACGCGCGCATGCGCGGCATCAGCCAGCCCGACGCGAACTGCGGCGCGCACACGAGAATCACCGAATCCGGATTGCCGTACGGCTCGATCCGATCGCGCCCGTCGGCGAGCGTGGCGAGCGCCGTCGTCACCGTTTGCGCGTACAGCGTGCCGGCGGCCGTCAGCGCCACGCCACGGCCGATACGGCGAAACAGCGGCTGCCCGGTCCATTCCTCGAGTTGCTGGATCTGATGGCTGATCGCCGACTGCGTCAGCGCCAGTTCCTGCGCGGCGCGCGTGAAGCTGCCGAGACGCGCGGCGGCGTCGAAGGCGAGCAAGGCTTGCAAGGGCGGAAGTCTGCGCATCGTCTGGTTGGGGCGAGATATTAGAAATATCGATACTTCCAGCAAGATTCTTCGCTTTTCGCGAGAATTTTTCCCCGCAATCATAGCGCCAGTTGCCCGTCACGCATAACTCACCGCTACGCGGCCATTCCGCTAGACATGAGAAATATTTGTGCGACGAGCGCCTCATCAATCCGACTGGATCGCTCCGTATGACCTCGAATCTGACCCCGCCGAACGCTTACCTCAAAAGCCCTGCCCAGGACGGCGGCCAGCCAGCCCCGCCGACCTACGCGGGCGTGCTGTCTTTCATGCGCCGCCCCTACTCGCGCGATCTCACCGGCGTGGACGTCGCCGTCTCCGGCATTCCGCTCGATCTCGCCACGACCTTCCGCCCCGGCACGCGCTTCGGCCCGGCGGGCGTGCGCGCCGCCTCGGTACAACTGGCGGAACTCGGCGCGTTTCCGTGGGGCGTCGATCCTTTCGATCATCTGAACGTCGTCGACTACGGCGACTGCTGGTTCGACGCGCACAACCCATTGGGCATTCGCGACGCGATCATCGCGCACGCCCGCGGCATTCTCGCAAGCGGCGCGCGCATGCTGACGTTCGGCGGCGACCACTACATTACGTATCCGCTGCTGGTCGCGCACGTCGAGAAATATGGCAAGCCGCTGAGCCTGATCCATTTCGACGCGCATTGCGACACTTGGCCGGACGATAACCCCGACTCGCTGAACCACGGCACGATGTTCTACAAGGCGATCCGTGAAGGGCTGGTCGATCCCGCGCGCTCGGTGCAGATCGGCATTCGCACATGGAACGATGACTTCATGGGCGTGCGCATTCTCGATGCGCCGTGGGTCCATCGCAACGGCACCCAAGCCACGATCGACGAAGTGCTGTCCATTGTCGGCAGCGCGCCTGCTTACCTGACCTTCGACATCGACTGTCTCGACCCGGCCTTCGCGCCCGGCACAGGCACGCCGGTGGCGGGCGGTTTGAGTTCGGCGCAAGCGTTGGAGATCGTGCGCGCGCTCGGCGCCGTAAACCTGGTGGGCGCGGACGTGGTGGAAGTGTCGCCGCCCTACGACCACAGCGACGTAACCGCGCTCGCCGCCGCGCATCTCGCGTCGGACATGCTGTGCCTGATGCGCAACCAGAAGCTGCAACGCCTCACGAATCGATAAGCCCGCGACCCGTTGAACCCTTTCCGACGAGATGACCCACCATGCCTCGCAACTCGATAAAACCGCTTCTGGCCGCCTTGCTGCTCGGCGCATTCAGTGCCGCCTCGCACGCCGACGAAAAACAGCTCAACCTGTACAACTGGGCTGACTACATCGCGAAAGACACCGTGCCGAACTTCGAAAAAGAGTCCGGCATTCAGGTGCGCTACGACGTGTACGACGGCGACGAAACCTTGCAGGCGAAACTGCTGACCGGCTCGACCGGCTACGACGTGGTGGTGCCGACCTCGAACTTTCTCGCCAAACAGATCGAAGCCGGCATCTATCAGAAGCTCGACAAATCGAAGCTGCCGAATCTCGCGAACCTCGACCGCAATCTGCTGAAGCTGGTTGCCGACGCGGACCCCGGCAATCAGTACGCGGTGCCGTGGGCGTGGGGCACGACGGGGCTCGGCTACAACGTGACCCGCGTGAAGAAGATTCTCGGCAACGAAGCGCCGCTCGATAACTGGGACATCCTGTTCAAGCCCGAGTACCTGAGCAAGCTGAAGAGTTGCGGCGTCTCCGTGCTCGACGCGCCATCCGACGTGTTCGCGGTAACGCTGCACTATCTCGGCCGCGACCCGAACAGCGAGAATCCCGCCGACTATCAGGCCGCGTACGACGCGCTGAAAAAGATCCGCCCATATATCACGCAATTCAACGCGACGAGCTACATCAACGATCTCGCGGGCGACGATATCTGCTTCGCGCTGAGCTGGTCGGGCGATGTCTCGATGGCGAGCCATCGCGCGCGTGAAGCCGGCAAGAGCTATGAGGTCAAGTACTTCATTCCGCAAGGCGGCGCGCCGGTGTGGTTCGACATGATGGCGATCCCGAAAGATGCGCCGCATCCGGAAGCGGCGCTCAACTGGATCAACTATATCGAGCGCCCCGAAGTGCACGCGGACATCACCAACACCGTGTTCTATCCGAATGCGGATGCCGCCGCGCGCAAATTCGTGCGGCCCGAAATTCTCAACGACCCGACCGTGTATCCGCCTGAGCCCGTTCTGAAGACGCTGTTTCTGCTCAAGCCTTTGCCCGCGCAGATCAAGCGCCTGGAAGGCCGCTTGTGGGCGCAGTTGAAATCGGGTTCGTGAAGCGTCGCTGAATGAGCCTCGCATGCGTCACGACGCATGGCCTTCTTCCGTCAGCAGCTCGATGCCGTCGAGTTGCGCCGCGCAGGTATCGCGAACGATCCTGACGAAATCGTCGAAATAAGGCCGGCTTGCCAGGCCTTTCCCGGCCACCGCGTACAGTTCGCTCCACAGTCCCTGCGTGCCGACGCGCTTGGCCAGCACATAGTCGTGATCGACGTAGTTTTTCACGCCCCAGTTCGGCAGCGCCGCGATCCCGCGGCGGCTCGCCACCAGTTGCATGATGGCGATGGTCAGTTCCGCCGTGCGCCGTTCGAGTTTGATGCCGGCCGGCTCCAGCACCTGCCGGATCAGATCGATGCGCGCCTCGGGCACCGGATAGGTAATCAACGTCTCGTCGCGCAGATCTTCAGACGTCACTCGACGCTTGTTGCGCAAGCGGTGTTCATTGGCCATCACCACCAGAATCTCGAAGCGGAACAGCGGCGCGATATGCAGGCTGCGCCGCGTGGCCGGTTTCGAGCCGATCACCACGTCGGCCTTGCCGTCGCTCAGCAAACGCACCGGATCCGCATGGAAGCCCGCGACAAGGTCCACTTCGACTTCCGGCCAGCGCCGGCGGAATTCGTCCATGACCGGCATCAGCCAGTCGAAGCAGGTGTGGCACTCGAGCACGATGCGCAACTCGCCGCGCGTGTCGCCTTTCAGCCGAACAAGATCGCGCTCCGCCGCGCTCACCGCCGCGATCGTTTCGCGGCCGAGCGCAAGCAGCCGCTCGCCGGCGGCAGTGAAGCGCAACCCCTGCCTGGTGCGCTCGAACAGCGACACCTCATAGTGCGCCTCGATATCGCGAATCTGATGCGAGAGCGCGGACTGGCTCAGATGCACGCGCTCGGCAGCCGCCACTAGTTTGCCCGACTCGGCAATGGCAATCAGCGAACGCAGGTGGCGAAGCTCAAGCATGGAATGGCTCCGCATCGAACGAAAAAAGCTTGATATGAATCTGGCTCATACATTGGTGAAAACATGTCGCTTGATGAAGCATAGCTTGACTTTCACACTGGGCGCCAATTCACACAACGAACAACAGGACTTCACATGGCCCGCACGCATATTCCCGGCTTTCCTCGCATCGGCGCGCAGCGCGAACTGAAATTCGCGCAGGAATCGTTCTGGCGCGGCGAATCCGACGAACAGTATTTGCTCGGCGTCGCGCGAGAACTGCGCGCTTGTCATTGGCAATTGCAGCAGGATGCCAAACTGGACTTCGTCACCGTCGGCGATTTTGCCTACTACGACCAGATGCTCAATCTGAGCGCGCTGCTCGGCGCTTTGCCGCAGCGTTTCGGCTTCGATGCGAAGACGTTGTCGCTTGCCGAGTACTACGAGCTCGCGCGCGGCAACGCCGCGCAACCGGCCATGGAAATGACCAAGTGGTTCGACACGAACTACCACTACCTCGTCCCGGAACTGGGACCGCAGACGACGTTCGACGGCGGCGTCGAGTGGCTGTTCGACGAAATCGATGAAGCGCTCGCCCTGAATCTGCCGGTCAAGCCGGTGCTGATCGGCCCGATCACTTACCTGTGGCTGTCGAAGAGCCATGTCGCCGGCTTCGACCGTTTGTCGTTGCTGCCGAAGCTCGTGATCCGTTACTCCCGTTTGCTGGAAAAGCTCAAGCAGCGCGGCATCGAATGGGTGCAACTGGACGAGCCAGCGTTGTGCGTCGATCTGCCCACTGAATGGCTCGACGCGTTTTCCGCCGCGTATGACGTGCTCGGCACGTCGGGCGTGAAAGTGCTGCTGGCCACGTACTTCGAAAGCGCAGCGGAACACGCGCCGCGCGTGGCTGTGCTGCCGGTCGCCGGTGTGCATCTCGACCTGGTGCGCGCGCCGCAGCAACTCGACGCTTGGCGCGCGGCATTGCCTAAGCACGCGGTGCTGTCGGCCGGCGTGATCGATGGACGCAATATCTGGCGCGCGGATCTTGACGAGATCGTCGAATCGCTGCAGGCCCTTGATGCGGAATTCGGCGAACGCCTGTGGGTTTCGTCGTCGTGCTCGTTGCTGCATGTGCCGGTCTCGCTCGATGCGGAGCAAAAACTCGACGCCGATCTGAAATCCTGGCTCGCCTTCGCCACCGAAAAACTCGGCGAAGTCGCGACCCTCGCCCTCGCCTTGCGCGACCCTGCGGCAGCCGAGGCAACACTCGCCGCCGCCGACCGCGCGCTCGACGCGCGCCGCCATTCCAGCACAGTGGTCAACGCGCTCGTGCAAAAACGCGTGGCCGCGGTGAGCAGTGCGATGGCCGACCGACAAAGCCCGTTCGCCGAACGCAATCGCCTGCAACGCGAAGCGCTCGGCCTGCCGCTGCTGCCGACCACCACGATCGGCTCGTTCCCGCAAACGCCCGCGATTCGACAGGCGCGCGCCGCCTACAAGCGCGGCGAACTGCGCGCGCTCGACTATCTGCAGCGCATGCGCGCCGAGATCGAGATCGCCGTACGCAAACAGGAAGAGCTGGGCCTCGACGTACTGGTGCACGGCGAAGCCGAACGCAACGACATGGTCGAATATTTCGGCGAACAGTTGTGGGGCTATGCGTTCACGGAAAACGGCTGGGTGCAAAGCTACGGCTCGCGCTGCGTGAAACCGCCGATCATTTACGGCGACGTGTATCGTCCCGAACCGATGACGGTCGAAACCACACGCTACGCGCAATCGCTCACGCAGCGTCTGATGAAAGGCATGCTGACCGGTCCGGTGACGATGCTGCAATGGTCGTTCGTGCGTGACGACCAGCCGCGCTCGACGACCGCGCTGCAACTCGCACTCGCGATCCGTGACGAGGTGGTGGATCTGGAAAAGGCCGGCATCCGTATCATCCAGATTGACGAACCGGCTTTCCGCGAAGGCTTGCCGTTGCGTCGCGGCGAATGGGCCGCGTATCTGGAATGGGCCACGCGCGTGTTCCGCATTTCAGCAGCGGGCGTCGCGGATCAAACGCAGATTCATACGCATATGTGCTATTCGGAGTTCAACGACATTCTGCCGTCGATCGCCGCGATGGATGCCGACGTGATCACCATCGAGACCTCGCGCTCGGCGATGGAACTGCTCGACGGCTTCGGCGCCTTCGCGTATCCGAACGAAATCGGCCCGGGCGTTTACGATATCCACTCGCCGCGCGTGCCGGATGCGCAAGCCATGCAACGTCTGCTGGAACGCGCGTGCGAAGTGATTCCCGCTGAACGCTTGTGGGTCAATCCGGATTGCGGGCTGAAGACGCGCGGCTGGCCGGAAACCGAAGCGGCACTGACCAACATGGTTCAGGCCGCCAAGGCATTGCGTGCGAAGCTGGCGGCGAAGCAGCCGGATGAAGTGACTGCGTGAGAGGAGCGGCCGTTGGTCTGATGTTGATCTGCGGTTGATCTGGTATTGATCGCTCATCCGCGCATTGTGTCTGGGTGCGCGGATGAGCTTTTTCATACAGGCCGTTCAGTCTTTCGCATACAGCGTCGAGTCCGCGAAGCCTTCCGCGGCCAGCACCTGTCCGACCAGAATCAACGCGGTCCGCTCGATGGATGTCGATTGCACCTTGCCGACAATATCGTCGAGCGTACCGGTGATCTTTTCCTCGTCCGGCCAGCTCGCGCGATAGATCACCGCGATCGGACACGCACCGCCGTAATGCGGCCGTAATTCATCGACGATGCGCGTAAGGTGCCGCACACCAAGGTGAATCGCCATCGTCGCGCGATGCCGGGCGAGGTCGGCGAGCTGTTCGCCTTCGGGCATGCTGGTTTTGCTCGCGAATCGCGTGAGAATCAGCGTCTGCGAAATATCCGGCAACGTGAGTTCGCAACCCAGCGCCGCCGCGCATGCCGCCGTGGCGGTGACGCCCGGCACGATCTCATAGGGAATCTTCAGTTCGCGCAGTCTGCGGATCTGCTCACCGATCGCGCCGTACAACGATGGATCGCCGGAATGCACGCGCGCCACGTCCAGACCTTGGTCGTGCGCGGCCGCAAGCAACGCGATGATCTGATCGAGGTCGAGTTCTGCGGTATTGACGACCTGCTGCGCCGCGTGACCTTCGAGCACGGCAGCCGGCACGAGCGAACCCGCGTACAGGATCACCGGACAGCTGCGCACGAGGCGCTGCCCTTTCACCGTGATCAGTTCGGGGTCGCCCGGACCCGCGCCGATAAAAAACACCGTCATTCACTACTCCATGATTCGTTGAGGCGGCATGGCATGCATGCGTGATTCGTTCGGGCGCAGGCTCAATCGGCGACTTGCAGCGCGTCGAGCACGTCGGCCACGTTCTCGAATTCCCTCTCTGCCGCTGGCAACTCGGGACGGCGCAGCATCACGACCGGCAAACCGCGTTCACGCGCGACTTCGAGCTTCGCTTCAGTCGCCTGGCCGCCGCTATTTTTGCTGACTAGCACGTCGAAGGCTTGCAGCGCGAATAGCGCACGCTCACCTTCGAGCGTGAATGGACCGCGCGCCGCGAGTATCCGCGCACGTGCCGTGTCTTCGTGTGCTTCAAGACAACGCACGACCCAGAACTGATGCGCCGGGATCTCGTCGAGATGCGCGAGCGGTTCGCGACCTAGCGTGAAGAGCGGCTTTCTGAACGGCGCCAGCGCGTCCGTCAGCTCGTTCCAGTCGCCGACCGTGCGCCAATCGTCGCCGGCTTGCGGTTGCCACGCCGGGCGATGCAGTGCCCAATACGGCACGCGTGCGGCGCGGCTCGCCTGCGCCGCGTTCGCGCTGATTTGCGCGGCATAAGGGTGCGTCGCGTCGATCACGAGATCGATACCTTCATCGACGATGTAGCGCGCCATACCTTCACTGCCGCTGAAGCCGCCGACGCGCACCGTACACGCCAGATCCTCCGGCACCTTGCCGAGGCCGGCGAGACTATACACGTGCTCAGGACCGAGTTGCCTCGCGATCCGCAGCGCGTCGCCGGTGCCGCCAAGCAGCAGAATCCGTTTCATTTTCATTGCGCGGCTCCGATCAGCAAGCCGCGCCGGTCGATCGCGAACATTTCGACGTTGACCTGCGGCGGCACGATCTCGCGCGCCACTGCCAGTGCATGCCGGCAGACGATATCGCCGAGCGGCACCTGCTGCGCGTGGGCCAGCGCGACCGCCTGCTGACTCGTGTTGGCCGCGCGGATCGCGGCTTGAAGCGCGTCGTCGGCGCCCTGTTCGGCGGCCCATTGCGCGAGCCGCTCGAGGTCGATGCTCGAATTGCGGCTATGCAGGTCGAGATGACCCGCCGCCAGCTTGCTGAGCTTGCCGAAACCGCCGCACACGCTCAGGCGCTCGACCGGCGCGCGCTTCATATGCTTGAGCACCGCGCCGACGAAGTCGCCCATTTCGATCAGCGCGATATCCGGCAGGCCGTAGTGCGCGCGCATGGCGTCCTCGCTCGCGTTGCCGGTGCAGGCGGCGAGATGCGTGTAGCCGTTCGCGCGCGCGACGTCGATGCCCTGATGAATCGACGCGATATACGCCGAGCACGAGAACGGACGCACGATGCCGGTGGTGCCGAGGATCGACAGGCCGCCGAGAATGCCGAGACGTGGGTTCATGGTTTTCAGCGCGAGCGCTTCGCCGCCTTCCACGCCGATCGTCACTTCGAAGCCGCCGCTGTACGCGTGCTCCGCCGCGAGTTCGGCCAGATGCTCGGTCATCATTCTGCGCGGCACCGGGTTGATCGCAGGTTCGCCGACCGGCAGCGTCAGCCCCGCACGCGTCACCGTGCCGACACCCGGCCCCGCGCGAAATATCACGCCCGGTTCGGCAACAAGCCGCACGCGGGCGAAGACGACCGCACCGTGCGTGACGTCGGGGTCGTCGCCGGCGTCCTTGACTGTGCCGGCTTCCGCGCCTTCATCGCCGTTGCCGATCAGGCGGCAAAACACCAGCGGCATTGGCACATGCTGGCCTTTCGGCAGCACGATCTCCGCCACTTCGCTGACGACACCCGCGAGCAACAGACGCGCTGCCGCCAGCGACGTCGCGGTGGCGCAACTGCCAGTCGTGTAGCCGCTACGCAGCGGCGCGGGATGTTCGGGGGTTTCTTCGCGCATCAGGAACTCGCAGCGCTCGCAACGTCAATCATGGCATGGGTTCCGTTGATGCTCGCTCTCCGCCGCCGGCCTGCTTCGTCACCTCCAGCAGCGTGATCGGCAACGCCTGCCGCCACGTATCGAAACCGCCAAGCGGTTGCGCGTCCGCCAACGCGATCCGTGTCAACGTCCCGCCATGCCGCTCGCGCCACGCCGCCAGCACCGCCTCGCCTTGCAACGTCACAGCATTGGCAGCCAGCCGCCCGCCCTCGCGCAGACCAGCCCAGCAGGCCTCCAGCACGCCCGGCACAGTCACCCCGCCGCCGATGAACACAGCATCCGGCACCGGCAACCCCTGCAGCGCTTCAGGCGCGCGCCCCGCCACGAGTTGCAGCCCCGGCACGCCCAACGCATCGCGATTGTGTTCGATAAAGCGTTGCCGCTCTGCATGTCCTTCAATCGCAATCGCGCGACAACTGGCATGCGCGCGCATCCATTCGATGCCGATCGAGCCGCTGCCCGCGCCCACATCCCACAGCAATTCGCCGGGCGTCGGCGCAAGGCGCGCGAGCGTGATCGCGCGCACGTCGCGCTTGGTCAACTGGCCGTCGTGACGAAACGCATCGTCGGGCAAACCGCAAGTCAGCGGCAGACGCGGCGCGCCTTCGGTGGCGCGGCAATCGAGCGCGATCAGGTTTAGCGCGGCCACATCGGCCGCGGACCACTGATCCGCGCGGCCGTTGATGCGCCGCTCCAGTTCGCCGCCCAGGTGCTCCAGCACGCTCATACGGGTTGCCCCGAAACCGCGCGCGTTCAGCAGCTCGGCAAGCGCTGCGGGCGTGCGCCCGTCCGCGCTCAGTACGAACAAGCGCGCGCCGTCGTGCAAATGCGCGTTCAGCGTGGCCAACGGCCGCCCCACCAGCGACACCGTCGCGACATCCTGCAACGGCCAGCCGAGCCGCGCGGCCGCCAGCGACAGCGACGACGGCGCGGGCAGCACCCGCAGTTCGCCCGCCGGCAATTGCCGCGCGAGCGTCGCGCCGACGCCGAACAGCATCGGGTCGCCGCTCGCCAGCACGCACACGGCGGCGCCGCGCTCGGCCAGCAAGGGCGCGAGATCGAACGGACGCGGCCAGGCGGCACGGCGCGCGGCGAGCCGCGCGGGCAGCATCGCCAGATGACGTTCGCCGCCGTACACCACCGACGCTTCCAGCAAAGCGCGCCGCGCGGGCCTCCCCAGACCGGCAAAGCCGTCGTCGCCTATGCCCACCACCGTCAGCCACGCGGGCATGCATCCATCCTCATTCTGTGTCTTCAAATAATGCGCTGTGCCACGCCGGTCAAAGCGTCCAGCCTCGTTGTGCTGTTCGAAAAAAGGCATAATACAGCCGCCGGTGCCCTTCGGGGCCGAAGAGGGAACACAGTGTCGCTGTGGCTGCCCCCGCAACTGTATGCAGCGAGTCCGCCTGCGCTCCACGCCACTGGTTTAACCGGGAAGGCCGCGGCGGACCATGACCTGCCAGCCAGGAGACCTGCCGGCAAGACTGTTCGTGCCAGCCAACATCGGGCGGGGTGTACCGATGCCGCAGCCATGCCCGCCTCACGGCATGCTCGGGCCGTCGCGCGACGCTCAACCCGGTGTCCGTCTTGAAGCAAGCTTCGCCTTCCTCCGTTTTATCCGACGCGGCCGCCACGCCGCGGCCCTCGGCATGTCCCGGGTTGCTGCGCATCGTCGCCGCGCGCGACGGCGGGATTTGCCGGATCAAACTGTCCGGCGGCGAATTGAGCGCAGCGCAGGCGCGGGCAATCGCTGACGCTAGCGCGCGGCACGCGGCCGGGGTAATCGAGTTGACCAATCGCGCGAATGTGCAGGTGCGTGGCGTTAAGCGTGGTGAAGAGGCGGCGTTGATCGCGGCGTTGATCGCTGCGGGTCTTGGGCCGATGCCGGTGAATGGCGTGGAAAGCCACGGGAACACAACGGCTGCGGAGAACGCTATGAATGCCGGGACTGCCAGCGCTGTTGATGCAATAGTGGCCACCGCCGCAGCTGACGACGTCCGCAACGTCATGATCGGGCCCGCAGCCGGGCGCGATCCCTCCGCGCTATTCGACACACGCCCGCTGTGCGCCGAACTACTCACGATGCTGCAAAGCGAAACGCGATTCGCGGCGCTTTCGCCGAAATTCGCGCTGCTGCTGGACGGGGGCGAGCGGCTTGCGCGAGTGGATCATCCGCACGATGTGTGGCTGGCGGCATCGCAAGAGGCGGACGGCGTGCGGTTCGTGTTCGGGTTGGCGGGTTGTCCGCCTATGAGCGCCCATGCCGGCGCACTTACGCAAAGCCAAAGCACCGCGTCTGAAAAACCGCGCGTGAACGACACAGGCGCACTAGCCGCGATCCTGCCGTCACAAGTGCCGGCACTAGTACGCGCGCTGCTCCTCACATTCCTCGACCTCGCCGCCGCCGACGCCACTCGCATGCGCCACCTGCTAACCGCGCATTCCGTCGAAGCAATACTGCACCACGCTCAGCGATACCTCGACTTCCCGCTGACCCAAAACGCGAAGCTCGCCAACTGGCATCGCGTTACACCAGCCGACGCCAATCTCCGCCTCGGCAGCCACGCCCAACGCGTGCCCGGAACCTGGCACGTCGGCGGGCAACCGCCGCTGGGACGCCTCGACGCCGACACGCTGCATGCCCTCGCCACGCTGTCTCAACAGCACGGCAACGCCACGCTTCACCTGACCCCCTGGCAAAGCGTGCTGCTACCCGACATCGCCACGCACGCCGTCCCGGTCGTGTTGTCCGGCCTGAACGCCCTCGGTCTCGCCTGCGAACCCGCACAAGCGATCACGCACCTGGTCGCATGCGCCGGATCGGGCGGCTGCGCGAGAGGCCTCGCCGACACCAAGTCCGACGCGTTGCGCCTCGCGGCTCGCCTGCCTGCCGGCGTCGATGTGCATCTGAGCGGCTGCGCGCGCTCGTGCGCCGCAGCGCATTGCGCGCCGTACACGCTGCTCGCCGCGGCGCCCGGCCTCTATGACTTTTATCGACGCGACGGCCGGCCGGGCTTCGGCCAGTGCGTCGCGCGCCAACTGACGATCGACCAGGCCGCCGACATGCTCGAACGCCTGGTCCGGAGTGACACCGATGCTTGATTACATTCGCGACGGTCAGGAGATCTATCGCCAATCCTTCGCGACGATCCGCGCGGAGGCCGACTTGTCGCGCATTCCCGCCGACCTCGAAAAGCTCGCGGTACGCGTGATCCACGCGTGCGGCATGGTCGATGTGATCGACGATCTGCAATTTTCCGCAGGCGCGGGCGCGGCGGGCCGCGCGGCGCTCGCGCAAGGCGCGCCGATCCTGTGCGATGCCGGCATGGTCGCGCAAGGCATCACGCGCGCGCGGCTGCCGGCGAACAACGAGGTCATCTGCACGCTTACGCATCCAGACGTGCCGTCGCTCGCCCGCGAACTCGGCAATACCCGCTCGGCGGCGGCGCTCGAATTTTGGCGGCCGCATCTGGCCGGCAGCGTCGTCGTGATCGGCAATGCGCCGACCGCCCTCTTTCATCTGCTCGATATGCTCGACTCCGGTGCGCCGAAACCCGCGCTGATTCTCGGCTTTCCCGTGGGTTTTGTCGGCGCGGCCGAGTCGAAAGCCATGCTCGCCGACGACAGCCGCGGCGTGCCTTATGTGGTGGTGCATGGCCGGCGCGGCGGCAGCGCGATGGCGGCGGCCGCCGTGAACGCGCTGGCCACGGAGGTCGAATAAATGACGGCGCAAGGACGTTTGTTCGGACTCGGCGTCGGCCCCGGCGACCCGGAACTCATCACGCTGAAGGCGCTGCGCTTGCTGAAGGCGTCGCCGGTGGTCGCGTACTTTGTCGCCAAGGGCAAGAAGGGCAACGCGTTCAGCATCATCGAAGCGCATTTGCACGATGCCCAGCAGCATCTGCCGCTTGTGTATCCCGTCACCACCGAAGCGCTCGAACCGCCGCTTTCGTATGAATCGATCATCGCCGACTTCTACGACACCGCCGCGCAAGTCGTCGCCGCGCATCTCGATGCGGGCCGCGACGTCGCCGTGATCTGCGAGGGCGATCCGTTCTTCTACGGCTCGTACATGTATCTGCACGACCGGCTCGCGGCGCGCTACGAAAGCGAAGTGGTGCCGGGCGTGTGTTCGATGCTCGGCGGCGCGGCCGTACTCGGCGCGCCGCTGGTGTATCGCAATCAGAGCCTCTCGGTGCTCTCGGGCGTGTTGCCCGAAGACGAATTGCGCCGGCGTCTGGCCGATGCCGACGCCGCCGTCGTGATGAAACTCGGCCGCAACTTCGACAAGGTGCGGCGCGTGCTCGGCGAGCTCGGTCTCGCGGACCGCGCGCTCTACGTCGAACGCGCGACGATGGGCAACCAGCGCATCGTGCCGCTCGCCGAAGTCGATCCGATGGCGTCGCCGTATTTTTCGCTGCTGGTGGTGCCGGGGGAAAAATGGCAAGGATGAGCGCACCCGCGATCGTGATTCTCGGCGCGGGCGCATTGGCGACGGCGCGGCGCGTTCAGGCGCTGTACGCGGGCAGCCAGGTGCATGCGTTGCAGGGACGCGTCGAGGCGGACGTGTCGTACAGCGAACTCGGCGCGCATCTGCGGGAACTGTATGCACGCGGCACGCCGATCGTCGCGTTGTGCGCGGCGGGCATCGTGATTCGCTGTCTGGCTCCGTCGTTGTCGAACAAGGGCGTCGAGCCGCCGGTGCTGGCTGTCGCCGAGGATGGCAGCGCGGTCGTGCCGCTGCTCGGCGGGCTTGCCGGCGTCAACCTGATGGCGCGCGAGATTGCCGCGCTGCTGGCCGTGCCGCCGGCCATCACAACGAGCGGCGAATTGCGTTTCGGCACCTGCGTGCTGAATCCGCCCGAGGGCTACACGCTCGCCGATATCGGTCAGGGCAAGCGCTTCGTGTCGGATCTGCTGGCCGGCGAGAGCACGCGCATCGAAGGCGAAGCGCCGTGGCTCGATGACGCGCAACTGCCCCGCTCCGACTCGGCGCGGCTCGCGATCCGCGTCACGCCGCGGGCATGGGATGGGCGCGACGATGAACTGGTGATTCATCCACGCAGCGTGGTTGCCGCAGTGACGGCCGTGGATGGCGAAATCGTGGCGCACGTACGCGACGCCTTGGATGCGCACGGGCTCGCGCCGCTGTCGCTCGCGGCATTGCTGGCCTCGTCCGAACGCATGGCCGACCCGGCGCTCGCCGAGGCCGCGGCGAACCTGAAGGTGCCGCTGCGTTTCGCATTAGCAGGACCGGAAGATGGCGAGCCGCCGGCCAATCTGCTGCATGCCGCGCTGCGCATCCCCTACGAGACGCTGCACAACGATGCGGCGGCGGGCGTCGCCCTCGCGTTGGCGCCGCTCGCCATCGATCCCGAGACGATCGGCCGCGCGCGTGGCCGTCTGACCGTGATCGGCCTCGGCCCTGGCAGCGCCGATCTGATGGTGCCGGCCGCACGCACGGCGCTCGACGGAGCCACCGATATTCTCGGCTACGACACCTACGTGAAAATGGCCGGCCCGTTGCGCGCCGACCAGCGCGTGCACGGCACGGACAATCGCGAGGAAATACAACGCGCGCGGCATGCGTTCGAACTGGCGAGCGAGGGACGTTCCGTGGTGATGGTGTCGTCGGGCGATCCGGGGGTGTTCGCGATGGCGGCGGCGGTGCTCGAAGCGCTGGAGTCGTCGGATAACGCGGACTGGGCTGCGGTCGAACTGACGATCGTGCCGGGTGTGTCGGCGGCGATGGCGACGGCGGCGCAGGCGGGTGCGCCGTTGGGCCACGACTTCTGCATGCTGTCGCTGTCCGACAATCTGAAGCCCTGGGCGATCATCGAAAAGCGTTTGCGGCATGCCGCCGAGGCGGATCTGGTGATGGCGTTCTATAACCCGATTTCGCGTGCACGGCCGTGGCAGTTGGATAAGGCGCTGGATATCGTGCGGGAATATCGCGCGGCGCAGACTCAGGCGGTGCTGGGCCGCGATATCGGCCGACCAGGCGGCACGCTGCGCACGCTTACGCTAGGTGAACTGCGGTCGTCCGATGTGGATATGCGCACGATGGTGATCGTGGGGTCGTCCATGACGCGGCGGTTTGGTGATGCGGCCGGAGGTGGGGAGTGGGTTTATACGCCGCGGTGGTATGAGTGACTGGACAGGCGGTGGTTATGATGTTTTCCTGTGGATGAACCGGCGCATCGCGAGACAGCATACAAGCACAGGTGCGCCGATCAGCAGCATAGCCACTGACCAATAAAGGTTCATGACATACCACAATACATCGCCCTCGTTATCTGCCTTACTGCCCTCGCCCGTGACTGACAACCAGAGTCTGACTATTGCACTGACAGATGGCGGTATATGCAACGGGTATGTCGTGTACGGACTCGACAGGTACCATCCAAGATCGCTAATGGCGAGAAGCGCAAGTAAAGATGCAATGAGAGTCACGGAAAAAGGCATCTTGGGAGTCTTCTCGCCACTCTTTCTTGCAATGAGATAGCGCGACAGCCACCCTTTGAATTTCGCCAGAGCTAAAGCAATCAATAACGTAGAAATTAGCCAGTAAAGCAGCCACGCAAGCACTTCCATATCATCAGGATTATCCAGATATTCCGTGTTTGTGCAGCGTAGCCAGAATAGGATAAATGCTTCCACACTGCTGGGCATTTCGACCGGAAGTATGTCCAGGAGATGCGTTATGTACCAACCAGCGATCACCGATATCAACGTCAAAACAGTGTAAATCGAAAGACGGATTGCGAATCGTTTTTTCATTTCACGTCAACCGTTCCGTAAGCGCGTAAAGCTATGCCTGGCACCGGCACAGCCGGGCCCCTCGAACGAATGAATTTCTGAAGTCGATCGAATTCCTGAGAGTTCTCGACGGTGATACATCCATGACTCAACCCCAAGTAGCCCATTGGATGCAGTCGGAAGTGACCGCGCTTGATGCCATTGATATTGGTCGTGTCTCCCGTTGCCGGATTCCAGAGCGTGAACCACTTTCGACGGTCGGTAGAGACGGAGCCGGTCGCGTAGCACCATTCGTACAGAAAGCCCATCAAGCCACCTGACTGGCGATCGACAAGGTAGTAGGTCCCTTTCGGAATCGGTCCAACGTTTTCCACCGCGGTGTCGTCTGGGTTATCTCTGCCATGATCCATTCCCGAGAAGGCGGCAACGGACGCGGTCCGTTCGCACGAGAAAACCGAGTCCCTCTGCCCATTGAGAACAAAAGTACATTTAACCGGCATATCCTCTGCCCCCCGCCCGGTCAATTCGTCGTGTTGTTCTTGATATACAGAGTGGCAGTCACCGCACCACCACTCCCTCCCAGCGCGTTTTGCACGAAGTACTCATGCTTCATCGTCGAGAAAGACAGGTGAACATCTTCGTGGCACTCGTCGCCGCCGCCGATCGGTTCCACCTGGGTAATGATCACGTCGTACATCGTGATCTTCAGATATTCGAACGGCACGCCCCCCGCCTTTCGCACGGTCAGCTTCACCTGGTCCACATGCTTGCCGGTGAAGCAATATTTGGCCAGATTCGGACTGGCGCGGTCCAGCTTGTGCGTGAATTCCAGATCTGAAACGCTAGCCTTGCCCGCGCCGCCGCCGGAGCCCGCCATCATGGTCGAGTCCTGTGAAATCTTCCAACGCCAACCGATTACGTCGATTTCGTTCAGATGCGAGGCATCCTGCGATTCGCCGTCGCAGCCGTTAATCTTGATGAACGTATCCTGTGCCATTAAGCATCCCCGTGACATGTGCGACTGTTCAAATGGTCGTCACGCGGACATGCAGAAACATTCGGCACACGCAGATTGAAATACTGTTGGCGAAAGGATTAGACCGCAGCGAAGACTCGAATCAGCAGTGTCGGGGGAATGCCGACCTGCGGAGTTGCGAACCTTCTGCAAATTCGTGAGGAATTGCGCTATTTCGTCGGCCGCATGCGGCGATTCATGCGGCCTGACTCGTTGGCGCCTGGCGCCGGGCATGCGTTGCCCTCTGCTTAGGCCGCCACCTTCAAATCCTCGATCGCCCGCTGCCTGACGCCAAGGTCATCCCACAACTCCGGGTGGCAAGTAAACACCAGAATCTGATGCCGCGTGGCCGCGTCGATCAGCGCGCGCTTGATCGCGTCGCGCCGCGCGGCGTCGGTATGCACCGCCGCGTCGTCGAGCATGAGCAAGGTCGGCCGGCCTGATGCCTTCAACAGATCCGCGTAAGCGAGCCGCGTCAGAATGCCGAGTTGCTCGCGTGTGCCGAAGCTCAGCGCCTCGAGCGTGTCCGCGCGGCCAAAGCGGTCCAACGTCGCGGGACTCAGATCGTCACCCAGCGCGATCGTGGACTGCGGGAAAATCCGCTTCAGATAATGCCCGAGGCGCTCGGTCAATGGCGCGCGCAGTTGCGCGACCGCGGCGTCCCGTTCGTCGACCAGCACTTCGTCGAGCAAACTCAACGCGCTCGCGCGCAAGCTGAGTTCGTCCTTGCGCCGCGTGGCCTGTTCGACCTTGGCCCGCACCGCCGCGAGACGCTCGCCGAGACCCGAGGCGCCGGCCGTCTCCAGTTGACCACGCAACGCCGCGATCTTCACCTGCCGCTCGTTCTGCTCGCCGCGCGCGAGTTCCGCCGACGCGCGATAGCGCTTCGCCTCAGCCGCCGGGTCGTCGAGACGTGCCGCTTCCAGTTCGCGCTCGCGCCCTTCGCGCTGCTTGCGCAAGGCCTCGACCTGCACGCGTTGTTCGACGATCTTCGCCTGCCATTGCGCGCGGTTGCGGCGAAACGCTTCGTCGTCCAGTTGCGCCTGCTTGCGCTGCAATTGATCAGCGAGCGATTCCGCGTTCGCCATGCCGGTCGATTTTTTGTCGGCCGCCTGCGTTAGCACTTTTCGTGCGGCTTCCAACGCGTCGCGCGCGATCTCCGCGTTGCGGCGCGCTTCGTCGAGCGGCGGCGCAGCGGAAACGTCAGGCAGACCCGCGAGCCGCTCATTGGCGGCCTGCATGCGCGCCGCAGCCGTCGCTGACGCTGCGCGCAGCGCGTCGATGCCCTGCGGCGCGTGCACGTCGAGAATCTTCGCCTGGCTTTTCTGCTGCGCGAGCGCCGCCTTCCAGCGCTCGTGCCGCGCTTCGCCCTCGCCGAGCGACGCGACGCCGAGCGCCTGCAACAACTGCGCATGCTGGGCTTCGAGCGACGCGAGTTCGGACAAACGCGCCGGCAGATCCGAGACACCCGGAATCACCCGCATTTCACCGAGCGCGCCGAGGCCGATCCGCTTCTCTTCGTCCACACGCAGCACGCCCTCGCCGCTCACCGGTTTTTCGTCGACGGTAATCGCGCCGTTCAAGCGATATTCGATGCGGGTCATCGCTGCTTCAGTGCGAGCACGCAACACGCTCAGCTCGCTGCCGAGCGCGGCGAGCCGCTTGAGCCTGGCCTCGTCGATTTCGAGCGTGGCCGCTTCGCGCGCGGCTTCGAGCACGGCGTCGTTCGCCTTGCTGGCGGCGGCAATCGACGCTTCGAGCCGCTCGCTTTCCGCGCGAAAGAGTCCGATCTGGCTGCGCAGATCGGCTGCCGTCACGGCCGCATTGGCCAGTTCGAGTGCGCGGTTGGCATCGGCGAAAGCCTGCTCGAATTGCGTCACGCTGGCCGCGGCATCCGCGTGTTCGGCCTGGACCGCCGCGACGCTCGCCCGCAGCGCGTCGAGTTGCAGGCGCTCGCGCGCGACGGCCGCTTCCAGGTCGAGCGCGTTCTGCTCCTGCTGCAGCGGCAAAGCCAGTTCGGCTTCACTCGCTTTCAGCGACTGCTCAAGTCCTTTGAGGCTGCCTTCGAGTTGCACGACGGCGTCGGCGCGCAATTGCGCCTGCAGCGCCTTCTGCTCGTGAATTTCCCACGGGCGTTTGCGCTGCGCATCGTCGAAGGCTTGCTGCTGCGTGGCGAGACTGGCAATGTTCGCCTCGAACTGTTGACGCTGCTGTTCGAGATCGGCGCGCTCCTCGATCAGGCGCGTGAGGGCCTGTTCGGCCTCGGCGAGCGGCCCAGTCGACTTCTGCGTGCGCGCGGTGAGCAGTTGCCGAAGCTCGCGCTGCACGGCGGCGATCAACGCATCCTCACCCGCCGATTCGCGGCCGCCCGAGAGCTGCGACAGCGCATCGCGCAGATACTGCGCCGCGTGGCCCGTGGAATCGCGCATCTCCTGCGTGCCGCCTTGCTGCACCCACAACAAACCAGGAACGCCCGCGTTCTCCGCCTTCAACGGCCCACGCGCTGGCCGTGAAAAGCCGAGCAAGGCTGCGAGCTTGTCTTCGGCTTCATCTTCACCAAACGCGCTCTGGCCGATCCTCAGCTCACAGCGCTGCCGCGTGACGAACTGCTTCGACAAGCGGCACGCCATGCCGTCCAGCTCGAAGCTCACTTCGACCGACGGCTGCCCGCTCGCCTTGCCCCACGGCAACAGGTCTTTCAGATGCGAGGCCTTGTAGCGCTCCAGAAACACCGCGCGCACGGCTTCGGCAATCGTGCTCTTGCCGGCCTCGTTCGGACCGACGAAAAGATTAAGACCGGGCTGCAGATCGTCGATGACGAGCTTGCCGGTGAACTGCTTGAACTCCTGAATCGCAATGCTTTGCAGCTTCATGCGGACCTCGCTTCGCGCGGCAATTCACGTTGAAAACGCGCCAGAAGCAGCAATGCCTCGGCCGCGCGCTTGACCTCTTGCGGATCGGACTGCGGGTCTTCCTGCAAGCGACGCAGACGCGCCACCACTTTCGCGAGGTAGCCGCTTTGCGCGCCGAGTTCGGCGAGATCGTCGTCGGTGGGCAGCACTTGCAAGCCGCTCAGGTCGACGCGCAAGGCTCGCACGCGCGCGCGGGCTTCTTCCACCGCGACGTGAAGCGCCTCGGCGTCGGCGAGCGCTGCCGTGCCGCCGACCGTCACGCGCAACACATCGTGGCTGCCTAGCGTGGCGAGGCGCGCCTTGAGCGAATCCACATCGGTCGGCACGGCGATGGTTTCCTCCCACCGATGCCATTGATATTGACCGACCCGCACCGGCTCGACCACCGGCGCGGCGCCCGGCTCGCTCAAGGTGACATCGAGCATGAAGCCCGGATCGTTGGCGCGGAAGCGGTCCTGCTCGTGCGTGCCCGCGTACCAGACGCGCTCATCGACGCGCAGATGCCCGTGCCAGTCGCCGAGCGCCAGATAATCCAGACGCGCGCTCGCGGCACGCGTCGGCGCGATGGGATTCGACGAGTCGATGCCTTCCTGCAGAATTCCGCTCACGCTGCCATGCGCGAGCCCGACGCGGTGATGGCCAGGCGGCGTCTCCGCACTGTCGAAGAAACCGGTGGTGTCGTCATACGTGATGCGTTGCGTGAGCGGCGCGCACAGCAGCGCGCAGCGGCAGTCGTCCAGCAGCACCACGCCGGGTTCGAGCACCACGCGCACGTTCGGCGCGATGCAGTTCAGGCGCTGCGCGCGCGTCCACACGCTCTCGACGAGCGCGGCATCGTGATTGCCCGGCAACATGATCCACGGCCCGGCGAACGCTTGCAGCGCGCCGAACAAACGGCGGATCACCGTGTCGGAGACGGTTTGCAGATCGAAGACGTCGCCGGCCACGAGCACCGCATCGACATTGCGCGCGGCGGCTTCTCCGGCGATCCGGCGCACGGTCTCGAAGCGCGCCTCGGCAAGATGCGCCGCCTCGTCCGGCTCGAACTGGCCGAATTGCGTGCCGATCTGCCAGTCCGCGGTGTGCAGAAACCTGATCACTGTGCCTCCCTTCCGTTTCATTCCGTTCAATTGCAAGCTGGCTCGCCGGGCAAGGCAGCGCAGTCTAACCGCAGATGTTACCGTGCCCGCGCGGCAAAGCTAGTCCTCGACGGCGAGCGCGGGCCTGGCCCACACGCCGGCGAGCGGCGCTACACTCCCGTTTTCCGGCTGCGCTCGCCGAGCGCGCCGCATGATTTCAATCGACCCGGACCCGTTGCCCTGCCGCCGATGAACAAAGCAATCGAACTGAAGAAGGCCAAGCGCACCCCGCTCCTGCTGTTGTTCGCCGCCGCCTGCGTTTTTCTCGTGACCGCGTTCATGCCGCCCGGCATCTGGGTGGACGGCATCAAGGCGGTCGCCGAGGCCGCGATGGTGGGCGCGCTCGCCGACTGGTTCGCGGTAGCCGCCCTGTTTCGCCGCGTGCCGATCCCGGTCGTCTCCGCGCACACCGCGATCATTCCGAGGAACAAGCATAAGATCGCCGACAACCTCGCGGTGTTCGTGCAGGACAAGTTCCTGGATGTGCCGTCGCTGGTCGGTCTGATCCAGAAGCACGACCCGGCGCGCAGCATCACCGCGTGGCTGACGCAGCCGGAGAATACAGCGCGTTTGGGCGACTACGTCGTCAAGCTCACCAGCGGCATTCTCGAACTGACCGACGACGTACGCATTCAGGTCTTCATCAAGGACGCGCTGCGCGACGTGCTGGCCAAGGTGGATCTGTCGCAATCGATGGGCTCGATTCTCGACACGCTCACCAAGGACGGCCGCCATCAGGAACTGCTCGACGCCGGCATCGAACAGGTCGTGGCGCTGCTGCGCGAACCGCACGCGCGCGAGTTCATCGCTGAGCGGATCGTCGAATGGGTGAAGGCCGAGTACCCGAAGATGGAGAAGATTTTGCCGTCGACATTTTCTGCCTGGCTGGGCGACAAAGGCGCGGAAACCATCGCCAACGCGGTGAATCGCATACTCGAACAGATCAGCGAAAACCCCACGCATCAACTGCGTCAGAAGTTCGACGACGCCGCGCACAAGCTGATCGTCAAGCTCAAAACCGATCCCGCGTTCCTGCAAAAAGGCGAGGAACTCAAACGCTATCTGGTGGAAGGCGACGCGCTCAGTTCGTATGTGAAAGACATGTGGGGCGAATTGCGCGCGTGGCTCAAGCGCGATCTGCAAAGCAGCGACTCGGCCCTGCACGCACGCGTGGTGGCGATGGGCCAATGGGTCGGCCGCGAACTCGCGCACGATCCGGCCTTGCGCCGGTCGCTCAACGATCACCTCGAAGAAGCAGCGCGCAGCATGGCGCCGGACTTCGCGCGCTTCCTGACGCGCCATATCAGCGATACCGTGAAGAACTGGGACTCGCATGAGATGTCACGGCAGATCGAACTGAACATTGGTAAGGATCTGCAATACATCCGCATCAACGGGACGATTGTGGGCGGCTTTATCGGCCTGTTGCTGTACGCGAGTTCGCAATTGCTGGGCTTGCTGCGCCTGCACATGGGATGAGCAATAGGCTGCCCTGTGTCAAAGCGCCTACAATCCGGGCATATGAATTGCTCATGCGCTGTGCCCGGACACCTTCATCCTGTCTGCGAGCGGCCCTTATAAAAACGACAGCGCGTCTCAATCGGAAAGTCTGCTCATGAAAATCTCGTTACCGCCGTCCGGGCGGCCGAACCGCGTTTACCCGCCGGGCACGCCGAGTCTGCACGGCCTTGCGTCGGTGATTACCGGCGTGGTGGTGGTGTGCGGCTTGTACTTCGGCCGCGCGGTGTTGATCCCGATCACGCTGTCGGTCTTGCTCAGTTTCCTGCTCGCTCCGCTCGTACAGATGTTGCGGCGTTTCCATATGGGGCAGTTGCCGTCCATCTTCATCGCCGTGTTGTTCGCATTGGCCAGCTTGCTCGCCGTCGGTGCGCTGATCACCGCGCAACTCGTGCAACTCGCGGCCGACCTGCCGCAGTATCAGGAGGCGATCGAGCAGAAGATCGAGACGGTGCAGGAAAAAACCGTCGGCCGCGCCGATTCGCTGATGAGCCGCGCCGCCGTCGCGTTGCAGCGCGTGTCTCCGCCCAAGCCGAACCCGCCCCGTCCGACCGGACGCGCCGCGCGCAATGCGCCCGCCGTGCCGCAGCCGGTGGAAGTGCACGAACCCGCGCCCACGCCGATGCAACTCGCGCAGCGCGCGTTGTCGCCGGCCATCGCGCCGATCGAAACGACCTTCATCGTGCTGGTCGTGACGATCTTTATCCTGCTGCAACGCGAGGATTTGCGCGACCGTTTGATCAGCCTGTTCGGCTCGCGCGATCTGCATCGCACCACCACGGCGATCAATGACGCTGCCGTGCGCCTGTCTCGCTACTTCGTCGCGCAACTCGGTGTAAATCTGAGTGCCGGTGGCGTGATCGCCATCGGGCTCGCGATCATCGGCGTGCCGGGTGCGCTGCTGTTCGGCGTGATCGCCGCGCTGCTGCGCTTCGTGCCGTATATCGGCATCTGGATCGCCGCGATTCTCGCCGTGTTCCTCGCGGCCGCGATCCAGCCGCAATGGACCATGGCGGTTTATACGCTGATCCTGTTCATCGTCGTCGACGTGGTGGCCGGGCAGATCGCCGAGCCGCTGCTGTATGGCCACCGCTCCGGCCTGTCGCCGCTCGCGGTGGTGGTGGCGGCGATTTTCTGGAGCTGGCTGTGGGGGCCGATCGGCCTCGTGCTGTCGACGCCGCTCACGTTGTGCGTAGTCACGCTGGGCCGCTACGCCGACCGGCTGAACTTTCTCACGGTGCTGCTGGGCGATCAGCCCGCGCTCACGCCCGCGCAGAACTTCTATCAGCGGCTGCTCGCGGACGATCCGCACGAGGCCATCGTGCAGGCGGAGCGCCTGTTGCGCGAGATGTCGCTGATCGACTACTACGACAAGGTCGCGCTCGAAGGCCTCAAGCTCGCCCGCAACGATGCCATGCGCGGCGTGCTGATGCCGGACCAGTTGCAGCGCATCAACGACGCGCTGGTGGATATCGTCGAAAACCTCGAAATCGCGGACGGCTTACCAGACCGAATGGCGCGCAGCGAGCCCGCCGATACCGCGAGCGCGCTGCTCGCTTCGGCCTCGGCCGATCTGTCCGAACGGCACGACAGCCACATTGCAGCGCACCCGCGGATGCGCCGCGAAGCACAAAAAACCTCCGTGCTGTGCGTACCCGGGCGCGGTTCGTTCGACGAAGTCACCACTGCAATCGCCGTGCAACTGCTCAGCCGCCAAGGCCTCGCGCCCGTGATGGCGACGCACTCGGGCTATCGCAGCGCACGCGCCGACGAACCGAGCTTCAAGGACGCGCCGATCATCTGCATCGTCTCGCTCGATGCGCCGGAGTCGCCGCCATATCTGCGCAACATGCTGCGGCGCACGCGCGAATGGCGGCCGCGGGCGACGCTGGTGGTCGGCGTGGGCGGCGCGCCGGAAGGCGGCCCGGAAATGGGCGCGACCGGCGCTTCGCACGCGGCGCCCACCTTCCGCGCGATGATCGAGGAATGCCTCGCCGCGTCGAGCTTGCCGCACGCGCGCCACGCTTCGCATGTGGGCGGAGCGGACTAGGCGCTTCGCAGTGGGTACAGCCGCCCCGGCGGCACGGCTGTACCCAAAATGAGGACAGCCGCGCGCGCACCCTCCTTCATACTTCGTTATCGAAACGCGCCGCCTCGAAGAGCTGACCAGCCCAGGCGGGCGATCCCCGGCATCGAAGCTCCAGGAGACACGCATGAGCCGCCCCTTCAAACCCTATCCGTTTTCACCGCGTCACTATGAAGGCGTGGCGCCACCGCTCGTCGACGGACGCGATCCTGTCAGGCGGCCGGTGGCGATTGTCGGCGGCGGGCCGGTCGGCATGACGCTGGCGCTCACGCTGGCTCGCCAGGGCGTGCGCTCGGTGCTGATCGAAGCCGACGACGGCGTGTGCACCGGCAGCCGCGCGATCTGCATCTCGCGACGCAGTCTGGAAATTTTCAAGCGACTCGGCGTCGTGCAAGGCTTCCTGCAAAAGGGCTTGCCGTGGACGGGCGGCCGCAGCTTCTACCGCGATGCCGAAGTGTTCCGCTTCGCCATGCATCAGGACGACGAGCAATCGCTGCCGCCCATGATCAACATCGCGCAATATCAGATCGAACAGTTGCTGCTCGACGAAGTGGAACGGCATGCCGATCTGATCGAGATCCGCTGGCAGACGCGCGTGACCGGCATCGAACAGCACGCGGCTGAAGGCGATCGCGGGAACCGGGAAGGCACGGCCGGCGCGACGCTCGCCCTGCGCACCGGCGACACCGCTTGGCAGATGAACGCCGACTGGGTCGTCGCCTGCGACGGCGGCCGCAGCACGATTCGCGAGGCGCTCGGTCTCAAGCTCACCGGCACCACTTACGAAGGCCGCTACGTGATCGTGGATATCGAACTGGACAGCGCGCGCGCCACCGAGCGCCTCGCGTATTTCGATCCGCCGTCCAATCCCGGCTCGACGGTGCTGGTGCACAAGCAGCCCGACAACGTCTGGCGCATCGACTACCAGCTTCGCGACGACGAAGACCCGGAAGCCGCCGTCCAACCCGAGAACGTCATGCCGCGCGTGCAGAGCGTGCTCGATTCGATGGGCGAAACCGGCGCATGGTCGCCGATCTGGATCACCGTCTACAAGGCCAACGCATTGACGCTCGAACGCTACCGGCACGGCCCGGTGCTGTTCGCGGGCGACGCCGCGCATCTCGTGCCGATTTTTGGCGTGCGCGGCGCCAACTCCGGCATCGACGACGCGGACAACCTCGGCTGGAAACTGGGCTGCGTGGTGAACGGAGCTACGTCGCCGCGTCTGCTCGATAGCTACAGCGACGAACGGGTGTTCGCGGCACGCGAGAACCTCAGTTACGGCATGAAGAGCACGGAGTTCATGGCGCCGCCCTCGTTCGCCTTCGATCTGATGCGCCAGGCGGTGCTCGGTCTCGCGGAGCATCATGCGGCGGTGCGTCCGTTGATAAATCCGCGGCAGACGCATGCGATCGCCTATGTGCAGTCGCGGCTGAACCAGGCCGCTGGCGACGCGAGCGATGCTTTCGCGCAAGGGCCGGCGCCCGGTACTGTGCTTCCGGAATGCAGACTCCAGCGCAGGGACAAAGGCGTCTTTCACGATATCCATCTGACGGATCTGCTCGGGGCATGCTTCACCGCATTACGCTTCGGCGCAAACGCGAACGACGATTCCGCGCAGGACGCAGCGTGGCAGCAGTTGCAAGACACTCTGGCCGAACAACGTATCCCGTTCAAAACCGTCAAGCTCGTCAGGAACGACACGCATAGCGTCGCGAGCTCAAACGTGGTCGATCACACCGGCCGCCTTCACGACATGCTCGACGCCACGCCCGGCACTGTCTATCTGATTCGTCCCGATGGCCATGTACTGGCCCGCTGGCGCGACGGCAGCGCGGAAGCCACGCAGCGCGCCATCCGCGCGGCGCTGACGATCTAATACATCTAAACAGAGGAGACAAACATCATGACCGATAGCGATCTCGACCTCGTCTACACGACGCTCTGCAAGACCCTCACGAATGAAGGCGAAGCTCAGGCGCCGCTATATCTGGCCCGCCTCGCGATGCTGTGCCTGACCGAACTCGACAACCCGCGCCGCGCGTTGTCGCTGATCGAAGCGGCACGGTTGCCGGCGGCGACTGCGGTGACTGCATAAGGCGTAAAAAAACTGCTGCGCCATGCGAGGCGCGGCGGCTTTCCTTTGAGAGCACTGTTACTGCTTCGGATACAAACCCAGCGTCCTCGCATGCAGACGCGCAAGACCGAGCAACGCATCCGTATACGGCGTAGCGACGCCTGTCAGTTGTCCCAGTTCGCGCACCGCGGCTACCAGCGCGTCGAGTTCGACCGCTTTACCCGCCTGCACGTCCTGCAGCATAGAGGTTTTCATCGCGCCGAGTTTCAGCGTGACTTCGTGGCGGTCCTCCGGGTCCTGATCGATCGGAATGCCGAAGCGGGCACCGATTTCCTTCGCTTCCAGCATGATGCTCGTGACGAAGTTGCGCACCAACTCGTCGCTGAGAATCCGGTCGGTGGTCGCGCCGGTGATGGCGCTGATCGGATTCATCGTCATATTGCCCCACAGCTTGTACCAGACGTCGCGCTGAATCTTCGCCGACGCCGAGGCATTGAAGCCGGCCGCCGCGAGCTTGGCCGCGAGCGCCGCGACGCGCTCGCTTGCCCGTCCCGACGCCTCGCCGATAATCAGCCCATTGCCCTGATGATGCCGGATGACGCCCGGTGCTTCGACGAGGCAACTGGCGTGCACCACGCAGCCCACCGTTTGCGCGCTCGGAATCGCGGCGGTAATCGCGCCGTCCGGATCGATCGACTTCAGGCGCTTGCCGGCGAAGTCCACGCCGAGTCCGTCGCAGAACCACCAGGGCACACCGTTCATCGCGGTCAGGACGATGGTTTGCGCGCCGAGCAGCGGCGCGATCCGCGCGGCCACCGACGCCATTGCCGGCCCCTTGACGGCGACCACGACGAGATCCTGCACGCCGAGTTCCGCGGGATTCTCGCTCGCGTTCACTTTCACGGCATGCGTCGCGCCGCCTTCGATCAAACGCAGGCCGTGCTCGCGCAGCGCGTTCAGCGTCTCGCCGCGCGCCACCACGTTCACGTCGTGGCCGGCCTGCGCGAGCTTCACGCCCATCCAGCCGCCGATCGCGCCCGCACCGTAGATTGCTGCTTTCATCGTTTCAATCCTTATAACTGGCGTCGATGCGGTCCACTCGTCGCACCAGCGCGTCGAACACATCCTGGCCCGCGCCGTGCCGCGGATCGAACTGCAGCGCGTCGCGCGAGCAGCGAATCGCGACGTCTTCCGGCACCGGCCGCGCGCGGCCCATCGCAAACGTCGCCATCTGGATTTCGCAGGCGCGGTTGAGCGTCCACAGGACCGCGAAAGTTTGCGGCAAGGTATGTCCCCACGCAAGCAGGCCATGGTTGCGCAAGATCACCGCCTGCTTGTTGCCGATATGTTCCAGCAGGCGCGGACCTTCTTCCGCGTGCACGGTGATGCCCTCGAAGTCGTGATACGCAATGCGGTCATGCAATTGCGCGCTGTAGAAGTTGGTCTGCTGCAGACCGTCTTCCAGACAGGCCACGGCGACGCCCGCCGTGGTGTGCGTGTGCATCACGCAGTGCGCGTCGGGCAAGCCTTCATGAATCGCCGCATGCACGACGAAGCCGGCCGGATTCACCGGATACGGCGAGTGATCGAGCACGCGTCCCTGTGCATCGATCTTCACGAGATTGCTCGCGGTCACTTCGCTGTAGTGCAGCCCGAACGGATTGATCAGGAACTGCCGCTCGCCGCCGCTCACGCTGGCAGGAACCCGCAGCGTAATGTGGTTGTAGATCATCTCGGTCCAACCGAGCATGTCGAAGATCCGGTAGCACGCTGCAAGCTGCACACGCGCATGCCATTCGTCAGGATGCATCGCGTGGGCCTTCGGCGCGCTCGGCGCTGGTATATCGAGAGTGGTCATTTGGGTCTCCCTTGTGGACCGTTGTTATCGCTCTGTTGCTTGAAAAACCGCGCTCACGCGCCCGACACCACGGCCGCGATCGACGCAGCCACATACTCAGCGTTGCGCTCGTTCAGACCGGCCACGCACATGCGCCCGGAGCGCAGCACATACACCGCGTATTCGCTGCGCAGACGCTCCACCTGGCTTTCGCTCAAGCCCGTATAGGTGAACATGCCGCGCTGCGCGACGTAGCGTGCACGCATCACTTCATCCACACGGCCCGCGAGTCCGGCGTGAATCGTGCCGCGCATGGCGAGAATCCGCTCGCGCATGGTGGCGAGTTCCGCTTCCCACGAAGCGCGCAACGACGCATCCGCGAGCACGTTGGCGACGAGCCGCGCGCCGTGCGTCGGCGGATTGCTGTAGTTCGCGCGGACCGTCGACATCAATTGGCCGAGTACGCGGCCGGCCTCTTCCGCGCTCTTGCAGACCACGCTCAACGCACCGACGCGCTCGCCGTACAGCGAGAAATTCTTCGAGAACGAATTCGCGGCGATCAACGGAATGCCCGCGTCGGCCAGCAGACGCACGCAAGCGGCGTCTTCTTCAAGACCGGCGCCGAAACCCTGATAAGCCATATCGACGAACGCGATCAGCTTGCGGCGCTGCAAAACCGGCACCAGTTCGGCCCATTGCGCCGGGCTCAGGTCCACGCCGGTCGGGTTATGGCAGCACGCGTGCAGCAGCACGACGCTCTGTTCGGGCAAGCGGCCAATCGTTTCGATCATGTCGGCAAAACGCAAGCCGCCGGTGTGTTCGTCGTAATACGGATAAGTGTTGACCGTCAGTCCCGCGCCTTCGAACACGACGCGATGGTTTTCCCAGCTCGGGTCGCTGATCCAGATCTGCGAGCCAGGGAAATAACGCTTCAGGAAATCCGCGCCCACCTTGAGTGCGCCCGATCCGCCGATGGTTTGCAGCGTCGCGATGCGCCCCGCCTTGCGCGCCTCGCTGTCCGCGCCGAATACGAGTGCTTGCGCCGCGTCGCGATAAAGCGGCAGGCCGGCCATCGGCAGATACGAGCGCGGGCCGATCGAATCGAGCAGCGCGGTTTCGGCGCGGCGCACGGCGTCCATGACGGGCAGCTTGCCGGCGTCGTCGAAATAGATGCCGATGCTCAGATTGACCTTGTTCGAGCGCGGGTCGAGTTGGAAGTCTTCGTTCAGGCTCAGAATCGGGTCGCCTGGATAAGCGGGAATGTGGTCGAACATGGTAATTCCTTGAATGTGGCCGCTGCGCGGCCTCGGGGTGACGCTCGGTATCGCGCGCGCTTGGTGCGCGTGTGGCGGATAACGGCCCGCGTGAACCGGCTTGACTCAGACTGGCGAGACGGAAGTCTAAGCGGGTTTGGTCGGGTGCGTCGATTGGGACAAGTCTGTGCGCATGCGGCACGCTACACAATCAATCGATTTTTCACGATTCGTTAGTTTTTCTTTAGAATCGCGCAATGCCACTCACACGCGTCACCATCCGTCAGTTCGAAGCGTTTCTCGCCATCGTCGATCTGCATAGCATCGGCGCGGCGGCGGACCGGCTCGGGCTGACTTCGTCGGCGGTCAGCCAGTTGCTCGCCGACCTTGAAACGGAACTGGGCTTCCGCCTCTTCGACCGGACCACGCGGCGCGTGAATCTGTCGAGCGCGGGGCAGGATTTTCTGGCATCGGCGGAATCGGTGTTGCGGCACGTGCGCGCCGCCGCGCAATCCGCCGACGATATCCGCAACCGCGCCGCCGGCATCGTGCGGATCGGCGCGCCGCTGGTGCTGGCGGCGACCGCGCTGCCCGCGGCCATCGCCGAATATGCGCGCGACAAGCCGAAGGTGGTCGTGCGCATTTGCGATACCGTCGTCGAGCAGTTGGTAGAGCGCGTGGAAAGCGGCGACGTGGATCTCGCGATCGGCCCTGACCGGCCAAGCGGCACGCGCGTGCGTTGCGACCCGGCGTTCGCGAGCCCGTGGGTAATGTGGTGCGCGCCGACCCATCCGTTGAACGCGCGCCGCCGCGTGCAGTGGCCGCACTTGCGCGACGTGCCGATCGTCGCCACCGGTCGCGACCACGAACGCGCGGTCGGGCAGATGCTGGCCAATCTGCCGGCGGAAGCCCGCATCATTCCGGTGGACGTGGTGGACAACGTCACCACGGCGTTCGGCCTCGCCTCACAAGGGCTGGCCATCACGCTCGCGCCCGCCTACGTCGCGCCGTTGGCGCGCACCTTCGGACTGGTGATGAAGCGCATCGTCGATCCTGAAACGATCCGCGAGGTGTGCGTGTATCGCTCGACCGAGCGCGCGCTGTCGCCGCCCGCCGACGGTTTCGCGGATTTCATCGTGCCGTGGTTAAAGCGCTGGGATCGCGAGACGCAGGCGGAGGTACGGGGTAAACGTGCGTGATCGGTGGCTACGGTGCGGATGGCTGCGCTCAAGGGACAAAACCGAGTGACGGCCGCACCGGCTTAACGTGAAACGTGTACGCCGGCCGCGCTCCGTTTCAGGATCAAGCCAGTTCGGGCGTCATGCACAACGCGAACAACTGCCTCTGGCTCGAAATCCCGAGCCGCGCGTATGCGCGCTTCTGATAGGTAATCACACTGGCAGGCTTGACACCCATTTGCACCGCGATTTCAGCGGCGCTGGCGCCTTCGAGCGTGCCGCGCAACACATCGAGTTCGCGCGACGTGAGTGCCGGGCAAGCACGCCTGACCCGCGCCAGCATCGCGGCGGCCGAACCCTGCTGATGCTGTCCATTCAACGCGTAATGGCCCTTCGCCGCGTGTGCGAACAAGTGTGCGAGGCTTTCGATGCGTTCAAGTTCGCCCGGCTGAAACACGCCATAGGCACGGTCGCGATACAGATTGATCGACAGCCAGACGCGTTCCATGGGCTGCACGAGCAGCGATAGCCGGTCGGACACGTTCGGCTGTGCGTAACAGGCCGCGCGATAGGCTTCGTTCTCGATCTCTTCGCTTTGTTGCTGGTGCAGCACCAGCGCGTCGCGCGCCGGTCTGTCGTACGGACCGCCGATGATCGCGCGATTGCCGTCGAGCGCATAGAAATGCGTGGCGTAGCGATCGGCGACGTCGCGCAGAAAGCGGCCGCCGCGATGATCGGCGGCGGAAACCGTGCGCGGCCTCGCGTCGAACTCGTAGGCAAAGATGGTGCACTGCGAGACCGGCAGCGTATCGCCGACAGTTTTTAGAATGCTGGCTGCGAGCGCGTCGGCATCCGCATGCGAAATCGACATGACGAGCTCGGTCGCGCGCGACGTGCTGATCTGTTCGCTGCGATGCGGTGGAGAAATGCGCCAGGAACGCATGATGGAAGTCGGTCGCCGTGCTGTGTGTTGGTCCGGCAAGCGTAGCACAGCGGAACGGGAGGCTGTTTCCGGTGGTCTGCGAAAACGCCTGCCGTTGCCGAGCACGCGTGATCGATCCGATGAGGCAGTTTCTCGTGGCACGGCTCGCGCGCTAGTGACGGAGAGCCGTCCAACGCTGCGCGAGACTCTCGCAGCTTACTTCCCCGTAAACGATCCGCGCTGCAACGTCACCATTCTGGGCAACTCGATCGTGAAGACCGTGCCTACGGCTTCGTCGGAATTCACGCTGACGTTGCCGCCGTGCATGCGCGCAATTTCCTGCACGATATGCAAGCCCAGCCCCAGCCCTTCGCGCGAGCGACCGCCGCTGTTGTTCGGGCCGAACGCTTTAAACAGATGCGGGAACACCTCGGCCGGAATCGTGCCGCGGTTGGCGACTTTCAAACGCACGGACTCGACCGCCTCGCCATCCACCTCGACGCCGATATCGCCGCCCGGCGCGCCATGATGCAGCGCGTTGCTCACCAGATTCGACACGGCTTGCCAGACGAGATCGGTGTCCCACGCGCCCGACGTATTGCCGCGGCTTGCGAACACGATCTGCTTGCCGTTCTCGCGCGAAGCGAATTCGTCGATCACCGAGCGGCACAGCGTCGCCAGTTCGATCGAGCGCGGCTGCAGCGGCAGGCGCCCGCCCTGCAACCGCGCGAGATTGAGCAACTGGTCGACCATGCGCGCCATACGCAGCGAACTGTTCTTCACGCGCGCGGCGACGGTGGCCGACTGTTCGTCGGCAGCCGTGCGCATCAGATACTCCGCCGACGCCAGCACCGCGCCGAGCGGCGTGCGCAGGTCGTGACTGAGCACGGCCATCAGCATTTCATTGGCTTCGAGCATCTGCCGCGTGGTGACGAGCTGCGCCGCAAGCTGACGCTTCTGCTGTTCGAGTTGCACGAACACATCGACCTTGGATTGCAGAATCCGCGGATCGAACGGTTTGTAGAGAAAGTCGACCGCGCCGGCCTCATAGCCGCGGAACGTGCGCGACGCATCCTGCGCGGTTGCCGTCAGAAAGATGATCGGCACGTGCGAGGTGCGCGGGCTGCCGCGCATCAGCGCGGCCAGTTCGAAGCCGTTCATGCCGGGCATGTTGACATCGAGAATCGCCAGCGCGACTTCGTGCTTGAGCAGCAAGTCGAGCGCCGCCGTGCCCGAGTCGGCCACCAGCACGGCGAGATCCGGCCGCGCCAGCAAGGCTTCGAGCGCCGTGATGTTGTGAACGATGTCGTCGACGATCAAAATGTTCACGGGTGAGTTCGTCATGGCATCGCGTCAGAAAGAGGCCGGCAATGCAGCAAGCCGCCGGGCCATGGTTTCGGGAGTGTAGATAAAGTCCGCTGCGCCGCGTTCAATCGCGGCGCGCGGCATTTCCGGAGAAACAGCGGTGTCCGGCGCCTGCACCCACGCCGTGCCGCCCAATGCGCGCACGCGCTTGAGGCCTTGCGCGCCGTCGTCGTTGGCGCCGGACAGCAGGAGCGCCAGCAGGCGTTCGCCATACACGGCCGCGGCCGATTCGAACAGCACGTCGATCGAGGGACGCGAAAAGCGCACGGCGGCGTCGGTCGACAGCGCAACGGTGCGGTCCACTTCCACCAGCATGTGATAGCCCGGCGGCGCAATGTGCACGCGGCCCGGCATGATGCGCTCGCCCGCATCGGGTTCGAGCACCGGCAGCGCGCAACGATGCGCGAATGCAGGCACCAGATAGCTCGGCGAATCGGGCGGCAGGTGCGTGACGATCATCACGGCTGGCGCAAAACGCGCGGGCAGCGCTCCAAGCAGCACGTTGAGCACTTCGATGCCGCCCGCCGAACCGCCGATCACGACGAGCTCGTAGCCGCGCGCCGCTTCGGCGTCGACATTGGGCTGGACAGTTGAGCGTGACATGACGACCGGCCTAGCGCTTCTGATAAATGCGTTCGGTCGGACGGAATTCGTCGAACGCTTCGTAGTGTTTGGAAAACCGCAAACTTTCCTTGCTGCCCAAACCCAGGAATCCGCGCCGCACGAGCGCGTTCTCGAACAGACCCAACGCGCGATCCTGCAAGCCGCGGTCGAAATAGATCAGCACATTGCGGCACGACACCAGATGCGCTTCGAGAAAGACTTCGTCGGTTGACAGGCTGTGGTCGGCGAACACCACGCGCTCTTTCAGCGAGCCCGCAAAGCGCGCGCCGCCATATGCTGCATGATAGTAGTCGGACAGCGAACGCTTGCCGCCGGCCGCCAGATAGTTTTGCGTGAAGCCCTGAATGCGCTCCAGCGCGTAGATGCCGGCCTCGGCGCGCGCGAGCGCGTCCGGGTTGATATCCGTCGCGTAGAACAGCGTGCGTTCTGTGAGTCCTTCTTCGTCGAAGAGGATTTTCAGCGACCAGAGTTCCTCGCCCGTGCTGCACCCCGCCACCCACACCTTGATCGACGGATAAGTGCGCAGACGCGGCAGCACGTGTTCGCGCAGCGCGAGGAAATACGCCGGGTCGCGAAACATCTCGCTGACCTGCACCGTGAGGTACTGGAACAGCCGCGAGAACTCGTCGCCGTTGCGCATGATGCGGTCCTGCAGCTGCGACAGCGTCTTCAGCCCGAATTCCTCGAGCGCCTGCGTCAGGCGGCGCCGCAGCGACGACATCGCGTAATGGCGGAAGTCGTGCTGATACTTGAGGTAAACCGCTTCCAGCAGCAGCTTCAACTCGATGTCGAAGTCGCTGATGCGTTGCGGTGCGTCGAATTCGGACTGGCTCATCGTGTTCCCATGCTCCTTCTACCGTTGCCTCAGCCAGACGCGGCACAGCGCGACCAGCTTGTCCACGTCGATCGGCTTCGAGACGTAGTCGTCCGCGCCGGCTTCGAGGCAGCGCGTGCGGTCGTTCGCCATGGCCTTCGCCGTCAGCGCGATGATCGGCAGATGAGCAAAACGCGGATCGCGGCGAATCTCGCCCATCGCGGTCAACCCGTCCATCTCCGGCATCATGATGTCCATCAGGATCAGATGCACGTCGGGGCCGTTTTCCAGCGCTTCGAGCGCTTCACGGCCGTTGCGCGCAATCTGCAGTTTCGCACCGAGCGGCTCCAGCACGTGCGAGAGAGCGAAAATATTGCGGACGTCGTCTTCGGCCAGCAGGATCGTGCGGCCCTCGAAGGCATTGTCGCGCTGACGCACCGTGCGCAGCATGCGCTGCTGCTCGGGCGCGAGCGACGACTCCACGCTGTGCAGGAACAGCGTCACTTCGTCGAGCAGGCGCTCGGGCGACTTCGCGCCCTTGATGATGATCGATTTCGAATAGCGGCGCAGGCGGTGCTCTTCCTCGTCGGACAGCATGCGGCCCGTGTAGACGATCACCGGCAACGCGGCATGCGCGGTGTTCGCCGCGAGCCGTTCGAGCAGATCGTAGCCGGTGCCGTCGGGCAGCGCGAGATCGGTCACCACGCAGTCGAAGCTGAATTTCCCGAGATACTCCAACGCTTCAGTCAAGGTTGCAACTGCAACGATCTCGGTGTTTTCGCTTTGCAGCAATGCGCGGATGCTCTCGCGCATCGGCGCGTCGTCCTCGATCACCAGCACGCGTTTGAGGCGCTGCTGCAGACGCGCTTCGAGGCGGCGGATCGCGGCTTCCATCGTGCTGCGCGCGGTCGGCTTGAGCGTATAGCCGATGGCGCCGAGGTGCAGCGCCTTGTCGGCGTGATCGGTAGCGGAGACGATGTGGATCGGAATATGACGCGTGAGCGGATCGTTCTTCAGCCACTCCAGCACGGTCAGGCCGGAGCGGTCCGGCAGGCCGACGTCGAGCAGGACCGCCGCCGGGCGCATGTCGCGCACCAGCGCGAGCCCGCTGGCGGCGCTGCTCGCGTGAACGAAGTCGAAGTCGAGTTCGTGGGTCAGGTCGCGCAGGATTTCGGCGAAGGCCGCATCGTCTTCCACGGCGATGATCAGACGGCCCGCGCGGGTGCGGTTGTCGCGGTCGTCGGCAATCGGACTGCGGGTGGTTTCGGGCGAGTTGCTGTTGGTTAGGCCGCTGGTTGAGCCGCTAATCAGGCCGTTGGCCGGCGTGATCACGGTGGGCTGGCTGCGGCCCGAAGGCGGGTGCGCCAGCAGCGGTTCCGTCGTCGGTTCGGCCACGGCCTGCGCGCCGGCCGGTGCCTGAGCCGGGGCGAACATCGGCGCCGTCGCGTGGTGCGCGTCCTGGCTCGCGTTCAGCGCCGCCTCGGCATCGAGCGGCAACCAGAGCGTGAACACACTGCCTTTGCCGACTTCGCTCGCGACGGTGATCCGGCCGCCGAGCAGGCGCGAAAACTCCCGCGAAATCGACAGGCCCAACCCGCTGCCGCCGTATTGACGGCTGGTGGAACCATCGGCCTGCTGGAACGCTTCGAAGATCATGTCCAGCTTGTCGGCCGCGATGCCGATGCCGGAATCGCGCACGTCGAAACGCAGCATGCCACCTTCGGCCGGCGCGACAGACAGCGCCACCTCACCGCGTTCCGTGAATTTCACCGCGTTCGAAAGCAGGTTGCGCAGAATCTGCGTGACACGCTGGCCGTCGGTGATGAAGGTATCCGGTGTGCCGGGCAAGCGGTCGAACGCAAGGCTCAAATGCCTGGCGCCGGCCAATGGCTTGAAGGTTTCCTCGAGCGCCTGCAGGGTCGCGTCGATCGACACCGTTTCGAGTTCGACCGTCACCTGCCCGGCTTCGACCTTCGACAGATCGAGAATATCGTTGATCAACACCAGCAAGTCGCTGTTCGACGCGTGGATCGTTTCCGCGTAGCGCACCTGCTCTTCCGTCAGATTGCCGGTACGGTTCTGCTGCAACAGCTTGGCGAGAATCAGCGAACTGTTCAGCGGCGTGCGCAGTTCGTGCGACATGTTGGCGAGGAACTCGGACTTGTAGCGGCTCGACTGTTCGAGGCGCGCCGCGTTGGCCGCGAGGTCGTCCTGCGCGCGCAGCAGGTCGGACTTCTGCCGCTCGAGACGCTGCGCGTATTCTTCGAGTTGCACGTTGGTCTGTTCGAGCTCGGCTTGCTGCGCTTCAAGACGCGTTTGCGATTCCATTAGCGCGCGGCCGCGCTCTTCGAGCCCTTCGTTGGAGACGCGCAATTCTTCCTGCTGCACCTGCAGTTCTTCGTTCAACTGCTGCGTTTCGGCCAACGCGTCCTGCAACCGCTCGCGATACAGCGCGGCTTCGACAAAGTCGCCCATGCTCTTCGCGATCAGTTCCATGAACTCCTGATCGCGCACGCCCAGTTCGCGAATGAAGCCCAGTTCGACGACGCCGTTGACCTGGCCGTCGTTTTCGATCGGCATGACGAGCAGGTTCTTCGGCGCGCTCTTGCCGGTCGCGGACACGACCTGCACGTAGTCCGCCGGCACGTCGCGCAAGACCAGCGTGCGGCGCGCCGCAGCCGCCTGGCCGATCAGCGTCTCGCCTTCGGCGAAACTGCGCGCGGCGGCCTGCTCGCTTTCGCGGCTAAAACCGTAAGTCGCGATCCGGCGCAGCGTGCCGTGCTGCTTGTCGCGCACGTAGAGCGCGGCCACGACGGCGTCCAGATATTGCGCGAGAAAGTCGAGCATCGCGCGGCCCACCAGCGGCGAGGTAGTCTGCCCGACCACTTTTTCAGCAAGCAGGCGCTGCCCGGAGCGCAACCACACTTGCTCCTGCAACATCTCGGTCTGTTCGGCCTGCTGGCGCAACGCGCCATCATAGGTGGTCGACAGGCTCATCAATTCGCGGCGGCCCATCCATGCGAGCAGACCGCTCACGCCCAGGCTGAAGAGCAGGAACACGCTCACGAGTATCGTGGTGACGCGGCGCGTAGCTTCGCTGCGCTCCTGGCGCAGGCGCAGCTCGACGTCGAGAAAATCGCCGAATTCACGGCGCGTTTCGTCGAATTCGATCTTGCCGCGCCCGCTTGCCACGGCGGCCTCGAAGTTCTGATTGCGACGGCGCGCGTCGATCATCTCTTCGGCAAAACGGCTCCAGCGTTGCTGGATCGCCTGAATCTGCTTGAGCTTTTCGACTTGCGGCGGGTTGTCGGCGACCATCTGCTGCAACGCTTCGATCTGCGTCTTGAAGCGCGGGCCGCCATTCTCAAAAGGCGCGAGGAAGCTCTCGTCGCCCGTGATCAGGAAGCCGCGCATCGACGATTCGCGATCGACCGCGAGACGCAGCATTTCATTGGCCTGGCCGATCACGCGTTCGGAATGCTCGGCCCAGTTCATGGTCGAGACCAGATAAGCAATCAGTCCGACGAAGACGGCTATCGTGACCAGGCCGACACCCAGGGGCAAGGCAATATTGCGGCGAATGATGCTGCGAAAACGATTCTGGTCGACGGCCTGAGATGCGGTCATTTTTTCTGTCTTCGGCGTGGCGAATCGAGTAGATTCGGAATATTTTTCGGGTATTTCGCGTGATGCTTTGTCTCGCGAAGCGACGCGCGTAATCATACAGGATGGGTTTGTTTTTGAGACGTGCGAGGGGCGGTTCAGGCTTGCTGGGCGGGGGTGTTGCCGCGGCTGCAGGCTTATATCGTGTCGGGCGACCGCTTCGATGAGACCCGCTACTGGGACTCGCGGTTCATCATGCTCGGCTTTGAACAGAGCGGATAGCATGCGTTGGTTGTCGACGAACTTAGAACTTCGCAACGCTGATCGATCGATGCGGCCATAGTCTGGACGGGAACTGTATTTACTGAATCGCTCGCAACCGCCGTTCAGCCTGCTATGCGTGATTCGTCGAGTTGGAACTCTCGACTCGCTGCCCATTCTCTCGCGCGCTGTATCCGCAAACAGTGCAAACGTCGCGTCCTGGCGATATTGCCGAAGGTCCGGTGGCCGTGTCGACAGTTGCCGCTTCCGCCGCCGCGCCGAAGAATACGCATCGTCTGCACGGCACGAGCGCGAATCCCCAATACTCCCCACGCCGCAACAAAAAAAGACCCGGCCAGTACCAACCAGCCAGGTCTCTTAACGACTCACCGCACGCTCAAGCCGGCACGGTCTCAGCCTGCTTCGCCCGCGACCACACGCGATGCTGCTCGGCCGCCTTGATGAAAGCCTTCAGCACATCGGCGGCCTGCTTGTCGTCGCCAGTGGCAACACCGTCGGCGTGGTCGGGCAAGTGCGCGGCAGTGAGCACGTCACGTCCCGCGCCAATCGCCGCGATCGCCTTCAGATGCTTGAACGCCTCGAGCACGAAATGCCGCGCGTCGCCGGATTGCGCCAGCGTCTTCGCGCCCTTGACGCCGCCCACCACGATCACCGCGTCGAACATGATCGACGGCAAGCCGGCAATCGTGGCGTCCGGCGCCATGCCGTCGATCGCGGCAAGCGTCGGCGCAATCAGCATGGGCACCGCGCCCTCGCCTTGCAGCGCCTGCTGAAGCTTCTTGATGGCGGCGCCATCGGAACCCGGCGCGGCGAGCAACGCGATCTTGCGAGTCTTGATGCCCGGCTGCACGCGGTTGAGCAAGCTCAGCGCGGGCGATTCCTTGGGGCCGGTCAACTTCGCCGTGCCTTTCTTCGGCGCCGGCAAACCGAGCCCTTCGGCTACCTGCGCCGCGAGTCCCGCGTCGAAGTTGGCGAGAATCTCGTTCACCACGCGCGCGCGAATCTCGGGCTTCGTCACCTTGCCGAGTTCGAACTGATAGGCCGCGGCGATGTGGTCTTTCTCAGGCTGCGACATGCTGTTATAGAACAACGCGGCCTGCGAGAAATGATCGGCGAACGATTCGCTGCGCACACGGATCTTGGTGCCTTCCACACGCTCCTGATAACTTTCGAAGCCGCCGTCGGATGGCGCCGGATCGGTTTCCTTCGGCCAGCCGCCGCTCAGCGAATTCGGCTCATACGAGGCCTGGCCGACATTGATCGTCTGGCGGTGCATCGCATCGCGCTGGTTGTTATTGAACGGGCACACCGGCCGGTTGATCGGAATTTCGTGGAAGTTCGGGCCGCCCAGCCGACTGATCTGTGTATCCGTGTACGAGAACAAACGGCCTTGCAACAGCGGATCGTTCGAGAAATCGATGCCCGGGACGATATGCCCCGGATGGAACGCCACCTGTTCGGTCTCGGCAAAGAAGTTGTCAGGATTGCGATTGAGCGTCATCTTGCCGATGATCTTCACCGGCACGAGTTCTTCCGGAATCAGCTTGGTCGGATCGAGCAGGTCGAAATCGAATTTATGTTCGTCGGCTTCTTCAATGATCTGCACGCCGAGTTCGAACTCGGGGAAGTTGCCTGATTCGATCGACTCCCACAGATCGCGTCGATGAAAGTCCGGATCCTTGCCGGCCAGTTTCTGCGCTTCGTCCCACAGCAGCGAGTACGAGCCCAGCACCGGGCGCCAGTGGAATTTGACGAAGCGTCCCTTGCCTTGCGCATTCACGAAACGGAACGTGTGAATGCCGAAACCTTCCATGGTGCGCAGGCTGCGCGGAATCGCGCGGTCCGACATGGTCCACAGCACCATATGCGCGGACTCGGGCACCAGCGAGACGAAGTCCCAGAAGGTGTCGTGCGCGGAGCCGCCGGTCGGCATTTCGTTCGGGGCTTCCGGTTTGACCGCGTGGACGAAGTCGGGAAACTTGATGGCGTCCTGAATAAAGAACACCGGCATGTTGTTGCCGACCAGATCGTAATTGCCTTCCTGCGTGTAGAACTTCACGGCGAAGCCGCGCACGTCGCGCACCGTGTCGGCGGAGCCACGCGGCCCCTGCACCGTGGAAAAGCGCACATAAACCGGCGTCTGCACAGCGGGGTCCTGCAGGAACGCGGCCTTGGTGTATTCCTTCATCGACTCGTACACCTGAAACACGCCGTGCGCCGCCGAACCGCGCGCATGCACGATGCGCTCCGGAATGCGTTCGTGGTCGAAGTGCGTGATCTTCTCACGCATGATGAAATCTTCGAGCAGCGAGGGGCCACGTGGACCGGCGCGCAGGCTGTTCTGATTGTCGGAGATCTTGACGCCCTGATTGGTTCTCAGCGCCTGGCCTTCCGGACTGACTCGAAACTGTTCGAGATCCTTCGACTTCGGATCGGCTTGCGGGGCTTGCGGGTTACTTGCCTGCGCGTTCTTCGCTGCGGGCTTCTGCGTACTCGTTTTACCTGCCATGAGAATCTGCTCCTTGCGTTCGGGGGCGTGCCGGTGGGGAAATCCGGGCTGACGCACCGAAACAAGGCAGCAATCGATATACCCGCGTCGGCTCGTCGCTAATCACGCTTGCTGGTACATAAGAGGCGATGCTGAACGCGCGATACGGCGGGCACGCTGCGGATCACGCGCCGCCGTCCGTCCATTGAAGCGCCAATGCGCGCGATCAGAAGCGGTAGTTGATCGAAATATCGGCAACGCCGTTGGCTTTGCGGTGGGTGACCGGACTATTGCCTGCGCTGCCCACCAGTTGCTGGAAGGCGCCGTCCGCGGTGGCAAACCAGTGCTTGTCGAACAGCCATACGGCACTGATGCCGAAGCCCACCGACTTGAAGCCCGCGCTCGCGTGGTACTGCGAGTATTTCGAATTCGCCGCCTGTGTCTGATTCACGCCGAACCAGCTATTCATATAAGTGGAATCCGCCAGCGTCACGTTCGGCCCGGCGAACCAGAAGAACTTCTTGGTGCTGCCCGGCATCGGCATATAGGCGCCGAGATCGCCGATCCAGCCGTTCGAGCCGCCGAAATAGCGCCTGACGTCCGCTCGCAGCACGAGCGGGAAATCCTTCGAGATCACATACTCGCCGGACAGCTTGACGCCCGGCGCGAGGTTGATATTGCCGAGGCCGTCCAACTCTTGCGGGTCGTCGTGACCGCGACGTCCCAGATCGTAGACGGCGGCAAGACTTGCGCGCCAGTTCTCGCCTTGCGCGAAGTTGACGCCGAGACCCTCGCCGCTAGAGAAGAAGAACAGATCCTTGTAACGCACGTCGATACTGGGTCCCGCCATCAGGTGATACCGGTCGGAACCCTCATAGCGCGGCTGGAACGACGTCGCCGCGCCAACTCGCACCTGCCAGTCCGGAATATTGGGCTGCCACATCTTCTGCAGTGGAATGCCGACCGAGTATTGCCATTCGCCCAGTGGCGAGGGCGTCTGCGCCGAGGCCGAACCCGGTATGACACCGACGCCGCCGATCGCCACCGCCACGAGGGAAGTTGCCGCGATGCCTGTTTGTTTATTGCGGGACTTGCCGCCCCGCTTTCTACGGCTGTTAAACACCAGAAGCCTCCGATCTCGCCTATCGCGAAGGGGTTATGTTCTCGCCCCGGGATCCACAAGGGATAAAAGCACCCGGGCGACCGCCGCGTTACTACTTGCGGCATGTAATTTTTTCAGCGAATGACACACATGGCTCGGCGAATTACACGATCCGCATCTGGTCAGAAGCCTGTAAATAGAGCCATTTGTCTGAACAGAGCGGTGCGAAAGATTTGCCGATGGACGCACTAGTGCAAAATGCGGGCCTAGTCGCTGGAGAACGGGCTCGGGTGGGCTGAAGACAAAGAAGGGAATGCGCGGGACGCAGATGCGGATGCGAGGGACAAGGCACGGCCGGCACCGTACGAAACGGCGCCGGACACACTCGTGGCCTACTGCGATGCTTCGACCAGCACCGGCTTGTCGCGATACAGATTCGGGAACAGACGCTTCAGGTTGGCGACCTTCGGCATGTCGTTGATCGCGATATACGCCGAGTTGGGATGCAGCGTCAGATAGTTCTGGTGATACGACTCGGCGGGATAGAAGCCTTTAAACGGCTCGGCCTTCGTAACGATCGGCGCCGGGAAGGCGCGTGCCTTGTCGAGCTGCGCGATGTAGCTTTGCGCGACGCGCCGCTGCGTATCGTTTAGCGGAAACACCGCCGAGCGGTATTGCGTGCCGCTATCCGGTCCCTGCCGGTTCAGTTGTGTCGGGTCCTGAATCACGGAGAAATACACCTGCAGCAACTGGCCGTAAGTGACCTGGGTCGGATCGAATGTCACCTGCACCGACTCCGCGTGCCCCGTCTCGCCGCCGCTGACCGTTTCGTACTGCGCGGTGTCGCGCTGGCCGCCCGAGTACCCCGAGACGGCCTTCGTGACGCCGCGTACGTGCTGGAACACGCCCTGCACGCCCCAGAAGCAGCCGCCTGCGAAGACAGCGGTCTCTTCGTGCGCGGCCGTGGCGGACACCCGTTCGTCGAGCGCCGGCGGCGCGATCACGACTGCGGCCTCCGATGAAAACGCCATACGCTGCGCCAGCAGCAGCGCGAGCGCGCCGAATCCGACCGACAGTGAAATCGCCGCCAGGCGCGAACGCGCTGGCTTGCCATCAATGCGTTTCTCGAACTTCGTCATATTGGTCACCTGCTTTGCTGAACTCACGCGCCCGTGGCGGGCGTAAATGTCATCGCCAGACCGTTCATGCAGTAGCGCAGGCCGGTCGGCTTGGGGCCGTCGTCGAACACGTGGCCGAGATGGCCGCCGCAGCGCCGGCATAGCACTTCGTCGCGCGTCATGCCGAACGACTTGTCGGTATGCGTGATGACCGCGTGGTCGAGCGGTTGCCAGAAACTCGGCCAGCCCGTGCCGCTGTCGAACTTGGTCTTCGACGAGAAGAGCGGCAGTTTGCACCCCGCGCAGGCAAACGTGCCGGCGCGGTGCTCGTCGTTCAACGGACTGGTGAACGGGCGTTCCGTGCCCGCCTCGCGCAGCACGCGGTATTGCGCGTCGCTCAACAATTTGCGCCACTCGGCGTCGCTGTGCGTGACCTCGTAAGCGGCAGCCGCGCTGCCGCCTGGCGCTTGCGCTGGTTGCGCCGCGCGCGCCGTGCGCCACACCGAGGCGCCGCCGGCCAGCGACAGCGCACCGATTAACCTGAAGAATATCCGTCTGTTGCAAGCCATGATGATCGCTCCGGAAAGTCCGTACCGTTCACCCGTCCCGGCGCCGAGCGCGCCGCCCGCGAGTGGTCCCGATGCTTGGTCGTACGAGAGCGGGATAAATGACAGCATGCGCGTCTTTTCGTGCCATGGTGGCAGCCGCACTGGCAACTACAGTGGAAATTTCGTGGTCGAGAGGATTTCCTTGAGCACCATGAACGAGCGGATTTGCCGGACGCCCGGCAGATAGAGCAACTGCTCCGCGTGCAGGCGGTTGAAGCTGTCGCTGTCGCGCGTGCGAATCGTCATGAAGTAGTCGAATTCGCCGGTCACCACGTGACATTCCATGCAGCCGGCCACCTTCTGCGCCGCTTTCTCGAACTCGGCGAACGACTCCGGCGTGGAGCGGTCCAGCACCACGCCGATGATCACCAGCATCCCCGCCCCCGCCGCCTTCGGATCGATCAATGCGACGACGCCGCGGATCAGCCCGGACTCCTTGAGCCGCTCCACCCGCCGCAAACACGCCGGCGCGCTCAGCTTGACCTTTGCCGCTAGCGCGACGTTCGAAATCGACGCGTCGGTTTGCAACTGCCGCAAGATCGCGCGGTCGATGCGGTCGAGCGCCTGCAGCGGATCGGGCGGGACTGCGGCGGTTGCCACCGCTGTCGGGGTGCTACGAATTTTTGTTGCGTTCATAGGTTCCCATATGGCTACGTTATTAATCCGATCACGGTTTTAGATTTCTAAAAGTATGCCCGAGCCAATTTTTTCGCAAGCTCATTTCCAGCTGTTTTCCCTACCATTTGATCAACGCGACCGGATGCCGTTCGCGTCCCACCTACCCCGACCACGGAGCTGCCATGAACCTGCAACGATTCCCTCGTTACCCGCTGACCTTTGGGCCGACGCCGATCCAGCCGCTCAAGCGCCTGAGCGACCACCTCGGCGGCAAAGTGCATCTGTATGCAAAGCGCGAAGACTGCAACAGCGGCTTTGCGTTCGGCGGCAACAAGACGCGCAAGCTCGAATATCTGATCCCCGAAGCGCTCGCGCAGGGTTGCGACACGCTCGTGTCGATCGGCGGAATCCAGTCGAACCAGACACGCCAGGTAGCGGCCGTGGCGGCGCATCTGGGCATGAAGTGCGTGCTGGTGCAGGAGAACTGGGTGAACTACTCGGATGCGGTCTACGATCGGGTCGGCAACATTCAGATGTCGCGCATTCTCGGCGCCGACGTGCGCCTCGTGGCCGACGGTTTCGACATCGGCTTTCGCAAGAGCTGGGAAGATGCGCTGGAAAGCGTGCGGGCGGCCGGCGGCAAGCCGTATGCGATTCCGGCTGGCTGTTCCGACCATCCGCTCGGCGGACTCGGTTTTGTCGGTTTCGCGGAGGAAGTTCGCCAGCAGGAAGCGGAATTGGGCTTCAAGTTCGACTACATCGTCGTGTGTTCCGTGACCGGCAGCACGCAGGCCGGCATGGTGGTGGGTTTCGCCGATGACGGCCGCGCCGAGCGTGTGATCGGTATCGACGCATCGGCGAAGCCCGCGCAGACGCGCGAGCAGATCACCCGCATCGCGAAGCGAACTGCGGAACAGGTCGGCCTGGGACGCGATATCACCAGCAAGGACGTGGTGCTCGACGAACGCTTCGGCGGCCCGGAATACGGTTTGCCGAATGACGGCACGCTCGAAGCGATCCGCTTGTGCGCGCGCCTGGAAGGCGTGTTGACCGATCCTGTCTACGAGGGCAAATCCATGCACGGCATGATCGAGATGGCGCGCAACGGCGAATTCCCCGAAGGTTCGCGCGTGCTGTATGCGCACCTCGGCGGCGTGCCCGCGCTGAACGGCTACAGCTTCATTTTCCGCAACGGCTAAACCAGCCGCTTGCCCAAATGCTCCCTCAGGAATTCCACGAACGCCCGGATCGTGAGGGAGCTTTGCCTGTGCTGCGGGTACACCGCGTAGACGCTCGTCGCGCTGGGCAGGAATGCTTCGAGCACCGGCACGAGCTGGCCGCTTTTGAGCGCATCGGCAACGATAAAATCAGGAAGCCGAACAATCCCCAGTCCCGCGACGGCCGCATCGCGCACCAGCTCGCCATTGTTGGCGCGCAAAGGCCCGTGGACCTCGACGCCTTTCGTCACGCCATCGACGACAAACTCCCAGCTCACCGCGCCGCCGTGCCCGTATAACAGGCACGAATGGCGCTCCAGATCGCCGGGCACCTTGGGCGCGCCACGCCGCCGCACATAACCGGGACTACAGCAGGCCACCATCCGGATATCCACGAGCTTCTGCCCGATCAGCGTGGAATCCGGCAAGCTGCCGATCCGGATCGCCATGTCGAAGCCTTCGCCGACCACATCCACGGTGCGATCGCTCAATTCCATCTCGAAGCGCACGTCGCCGTGCTCGCGCAGAAACATCGCCACCAGCGGCGACAGATGCGCCATGCCGAACGACATCGGCGCGCTCACGCGCAGCAGTCCGCGCGGCCCGGCGCGCCGCAGCGACATGGCCTGCTCGGCGTCTTCCACTTCACCGAGGATACGTTTGGCGCGCTCGTAAAACTCCTGCCCGAGATCGGTCACCGCGAGCTTGCGTGTATTGCGGATCAGCAGTTGCACACCGAGCGTTTCCTCCAGCGCCATCACCCGACGGCTCACGAACTGCTTCGACAGCGACAGCCGGTTGGCGGCCGCCGTGAAGTTATGCGCGTCGACGGTGGCGACGAAGATCCGCATGTCATCGAGCTGCATTGTATTGTCCACTCCTCAGTGACAGTGTTTCCGATTTTGCGTCGATTATACCGGCGTGGATTGACCTACACTCTCATTCATGGATCGCGGACAAACATCTGGCCGGATCGCACAACCCAAGGAGAAAAAAGATGCTTGAAATCAGACACGCCAATCAACGCGGCCGCGCGGAGCACGGCTGGCTCAGCTCGCGTCATACGTTTTCCTTCGCTAACTATCACGATCCGAAGCAGAACGGCTTCTCCGACCTGCTCGTGATCAACGACGACCGCGTTGCGCCGGCACAGGGCTTCGGCAAGCACCCGCACCGCGACATGGAAATCTTTTCGTACGTGCTGGAAGGCGCGCTGGAGCACAAGGACACGATGGGCACCGGCTCGGTGATCGTGCCTGGCGACATCCAGTTGATGAGCGCGGGAACCGGCGTCGCGCACAGCGAATACAACCATTCGAAGAGCGACCCGGTGCACTTTCTGCAAATCTGGATCGCGCCGGGACAGAAGGGTACGACGCCGCGTTATCAGCAGCGTCACTTCGGTGCGGATCAGAAGCGCGGTGTGTTGCGCCTCGTGATCTCGCCGGACGGTGCTGAAGATTCGTTGACGGTGCAGCAGGACGCGCGGGTCTATGCCGGTCTCTTCGACGGCGATGAAACGGCGCGGCTCGAACTGGCGAGCGATCGCTACGCGTATGTCCACGTGGCGCGCGGCAGCGTGACTGTGAACGGCGTCGAGTTCAAGGAAGGCGATGGTGCGCGTGTGCGCGGCGAAGAAGCGCTAACCTTCACGCAAGGCCACGATGCGGAAGTCCTCGTTTTCGACTTGCGCAACATCGAGATGTCGGAGTTGTGGGCTTGAACGGCCGATTGAGCTAAGTACGGCTCGCCGGAAACAGGCCGGCGAGCCACCCTCTTCTTACCCTGTCGAGAAAAATCATGCGCTATACGCTGTTTGAAAATCAGAAGGACGCGGTCATCCTCGTCGCCCGTGTTCTGTTGATGGTGCTGTTCGTCATGTTCGGCTGGTCCAAGCTCACGGGCTTCTCCGGCACCGTGGCTTATATGACGTCGAGCGGCGCGCCGGTGCCCGAGTTGTCGGCGGTGATCGCCGTGGTAATGGAGTTCGTTGTTGGCATCGCGCTGCTGGTCGGTTTCTTCACGCGGCCGCTTGCGTTGCTGCTCGCGGTTTATACGCTCGGCACCGCGTTTATCGGCCATCATTACTGGAACATGACCGGCGCGGTGCAGTACGACAATATGATTCACTTCTACAAGAACATCAGCATCATCGGCGGACTGTTGCTGTTGTGTGTGACGGGCGCCGGGAAGTATTCGATTGATCGGCGTTGAGGTTGCTGCATTGTGCGGTGTGTCACGAGAAAAGCCGCCCGGTTCGATGCCGGGCGGCTTTCGTTTCGCGTCGAACCGTTCGCACTAGCCCGCGAACTTCGCGAGGACGCGCTCGCGAATGGCAGGTCGAATATTCGATTGCGCCATGTCGCCACGATAGTGGGCGACGACGCGCGGATTCATCACGCGAAACCAGAGCGGCGGCACGTACGCGAGCATGATCATCGTGGCATAGCCCGAAGGCAGTTGCGGCGCGCCGTCAAAGTGACGCAGCGCCTGATACGAACGCGTCGGATTCGCGTGATGATCGGCGTGACGCTGCAGCTGATACAGAAAGAGATTGGTCACGATGCGATTGCTGTTCCACGAATGCTGCGGCTGGCAACGCTCGTAACGGCCGCTCGCGAGTTGTTTGCGGCCGAGACCGTAGTGCTCCAGATAGTTGACCACTTCCAGCAGCGACGCACCGTACACCGCCTGGATCAACAGGAACGGAACGACGGTCTTGCCGTACAGCGCGATCATGGCGCCCCATAACGCCACGGTCATGGCCCACGCATGCAGGACCTCGTTGCGCCATGTCCACGGCGACTTGCCAAGGCGCGTCAGGCGCTGCTTTTCGAGCCGCCATGCGGACGCGATGCTGCCGAGTACCGTGCGCGGCAAAAAGGCCCAGAACGATTCGCCGTAGCGCGCGCTGGCCGGATCGTGCGGCGTCGCTACCCGCACGTGATGCCCGCGATTGTGTTCGACGAAGAAGTGGCCGTAAGCGACCGGCGCCAGCGTGATTTTGGCGAGCCAGCGCTCGAAGCGGTCCGTCTTATGACCGAGTTCGTGCGCCGTGTTGATCGACACGCCGGTCGCCGCGCCGAGCGAGAGCGCGAAGCCCACGTAGTCGTACCACGTCATTGCATGCGTGCCCACGATCCATAGTGCGCCAAAGAACGACACATATTCGATAAACGTGGCGAGATACACGACGCGGCGGTAATAGCGCTCTTTTTCGAGCCTGGAGACGATGTGCTCGGGCGGATTGCCGGGGTCGTCGCCGATCAGGTGGTCGAGTACCGGAATGATGCCGAACACGAAGATCGGGCCGAACCACCAGAAAATGTGCCAGCCGGTTTGCAGGGCAAAATTTGCGGCGTGCAGCGGCAGGGTGATTGTTAGTGCGCCGAGCAGCCATAGATAGCGCTTGCCGTCGACCCAGCGCGCGGGGGCCGCTTGCGATGTTGCCATTGTCTCTCTCCTTTTTTTGTGTGGCCCGCGCGGAGCTTGCGCACGGCCGTACTGCGTGCGCATGGGCCGGCGGACTTTTCTTTTCCGACTCCCGGATTTATATGGCTTGATTGGCAGGATAGCCAAGGAATATGGCCAGGTGGAGGTCTCCAAACGGAGCGAGCACGGGCGCGACAGGCGGGGTGTGGGTCGAGCGGGTGAATGAAACGGCTGTTTTGAGGCGGCGCGAAGGCCCAAAAAAAACGGCGGCCCAAAGGCCGCCGTCTACTTCCACTACTTACTCAACTGCATCAAACCGCTACTGCAACCTCAGCTTCACCAACCACTTCCACTTCTTCACTATTACGGATCAGGTGATCGAACGCGGAAAGCGATGCCTTCGCGCCTTCGCCCACGGCGATCACGATCTGCTTGAACGGTACCGTGGTCACGTCGCCGGCGGCGAACACGCCCGGCACCGACGTCGCGCCGCGCGCATCCACGACGATCTCGCCGTGCTTCGACAACTCGACCGTGCCCTTGAGCCATTCCGTGTTCGGCACGAGACCGATCTGCACGAACACGCCTTCCAGTTCGATCTGCTTCACTTCGCCCGAACGCAGATCCTTGTAGACCAGACCGTTGACCTTCTTGCCGTCGCCGGTGATTTCCGTGGTTTGGGCCTGCGTGACGACGGTCACATTGGCGAGGCTGCGCAGCTTGCGTTGCAGCACTTCGTCGGCACGCAAGGTCGCGCCGAATTCGAACAGCGTAACTTCGCGGACGATACCCGCCAGATCGATCGCTGCCTCGACACCCGAGTTGCCGCCACCGATCACCGCAACACGCTTGCCCTTGAACAACGGACCGTCGCAGTGCGGGCAGTACGCGACGCCATGATTACGGTACTCGCGCTCGCCCGGAACGTTGATTTCGCGCCAGCGTGCGCCCGTCGCCAGAATGATCGTTTTGGCCTTGAGCACCGCGCCGTTCGCCAGACGCACTTCGTTGATGCGGCCCGGGATCAGCGCCTCAGCACGCTGCACGTCCATGATGTCGACTTCATAAGTCTTCACGTGCTGCTCGAGCGCCGTAGCGAATTTCGGTCCTTCGGTTTCCGTCACGGAGACGAAGTTTTCGATGGCCAGCGTGTCCAGCACCTGACCGCCGAAGCGCTCCGCCACCACGCCCGTCGCGATACCCTTGCGCGCCGAGTAGATCGCCGCAGCCGCGCCCGCGGGGCCGCCGCCGACGATCAGCGTATCGAACACTGGCTTCTTTTCCAGTTCCTTCGCGGCGCGCGCACCGGCGTTCGTATCGAGCTTCGCGAGGATTTCCTTCACGCCGCTGCGACCCTGGCCGAACACTTCGCCGTTCATGAACATGGTCGGTACCGCCATGATCTGGCGCGCTTCGACTTCGTTCTGGAACAGCGCGCCGTCGATCGCGACGTGGCGGATGCGCGGGTTGATCAGCGCCATCACGTTCAGTGCCTGGACGACTTCCGGGCAGTTCTGACATGACAGCGAAAAATACGTTTCGAATTGATAGTCGCCGTCGAGGTTGCGGATCTGTTCAATCACGGCATCTTCGAGCTTGACCGGATGACCGCCCACCTGCAACAACGCAAGCACGAGCGACGTGAATTCATGACCCATCGGAATGCCGGCGAAACGGATGCCCGTGTCCTTGCCCGGCTCGCCGATCGAAAACGACGGCTTACGCTCGGCGTCGCCACGACGCTCGATCACGTTGACGCGCTCCGACAACGTCGCGATATCGTTCAGCAATGCCAGCAGCTCTTGCGATTTTGCGCTGTCGTCGAGCGACGCAACGATCTCGATAGGCCTGCTAACCTTTTCGAGGTACGTTTTCAACTGAGTCTTGAGATTGGCATCAAGCATGGCTATTCGATTCCGTGACGATGGGTGTTGGGTTCCCGGCGCCGCACGCATCCGGATAGGACGGGTGCGGCCCGGGCACGTGCGAATCACTGTAAAAAGCGATCCGCACGGTGATGCGCCGTGAGGCGCCAACTGCGAAAGGTCGTGAGACCTTAGATCTTGCCGATCAGGTCGAGCGACGGGGTCAGCGTTTCTGCACCCGGCGTCCACTTGGCAGGGCACACTTCACCCGGGTGAGCCGCGATGTATTGCGCAGCTTGCACCTTGCGCAGCAGTTCGCCGGCGTCACGGCCAATGCCGTTGTCGTGAATTTCGGCCAGCTTGATTTCGCCTTCCGGGTTGATCACGAACGTGCCGCGCAGTGCCAGGCCTTCTTCTTCGATCAGCACGTCGAAGTTGCGCGAGATGGCCAGCGTCGGGTCGGCGATCATCGGGTACTTGATCTTCTGGATCGTATCCGACGTGTCGTGCCATGCCTTGTGCGTGAAGTGCGTATCGGTCGACACGCTGTAGATTTCGACGCCGAGCTTCTGGAATTCGGCGTAACGATCGGCCAGGTCGCCCAGTTCGGTCGGGCACACGAAGGTGAAGTCAGCCGGGTAGAAAACGAACACCGACCACTTGCCCTTCAGGCTTTCTTCCGTGACGGTCTGAAAATCGCCATTGTGATAAGCCTGCGCCTTGAACGGTTTGACTTGACTGTTGATGATCGGCATTTTGCTGAGTCCTCTTTCGGAGTGGTTGGAAAGTGGAGTCAGTATGTCAGACGACGCTTAATAGGTAAAGCAGTGTATTTTAATCATGACGATAGTCTGACACTATTTATCGCACTGCGGAAGACTATCGCGCCGTGGCTCGGTCCTTCAGAAGACGCCAGAGGGTAGTGCGGCCAATGCCCAGCGCCCGGCTCGCCGCGGCGCGGTTGCCACCGGCCCGCTCGAGAGCGTGGAGCACGTCCTCGCGCGTTGGGCTGATGCGGCCTGGGGCGGGCTCCGCGGCGGCGCTCACACCGTTCGCGCCGTTTTTTGTCCCGCTCACGCGGAGATCGCTTGCCTTCGCGGCCGCCGCCTTCATGCGCCCGAATTCCGGGAACATCGCCTGCCAATCCTGACCGGCGTCACCCGCTGCATTGCCGCAATAGATCGCTGCGCGCGTCAACAGATTTTCCAGTTCCCGTACATTGCCGGGCCACGCGTAGTGCTCGAACAGCGGCGCGAGAAACGCCAGCACTCGCTCGGACGCGCCTTCCGACAAGCCATATTGGAGCGCACTGCGGCTCAACAGGTAACGCGCCAGTTGCGGCACATCGTCACGCCGTTCACGCAGCGCCGGCAATTTTAGCTGAAGCAGATTCAGACGAAAATACAGATCCGCGCGAAACGCGCCCTGCTCGACCAGCGCGTGCAGATCGCGGTGCGTGGCGGCGATCACCCGCACGTCGACCGGCGTGGCGCGCCCCGAGCCGAGCTTCATCACCTCGCGCTCCTGCAGCACGCGCAGCAGACGGCTTTGCAGCGCCGCCGGCATCTCGCCGATTTCATCGAGAAAAATCGTCCCCGTGTGGGCGATTTCGAACAGCCCCGGCTTGCCGCCGCGCCGCGCGCCCGTGAACGCGCCTTCCTCGTGGCCGAACAGTTCGCTTTCGATCAACCCTTCGGGCAACGCCGCGCAATTGAACGCGACGAACGGATTGCCGCGCCGCCGGCTCGCATTGTGGATGCCTTGCGCGACCAGTTCCTTGCCGGTTCCGCTTTCGCCGCTCAGGAGCACGGTGGCGTCGTGCGCGGCGCCCGCGCGCGCCAGCCGCCGCACGCGCTCGAGCGCCGCCGAGTTGCCGATCAGATCATCCAGTTGATGCCGCGCGACCAGATGCTTCGGCCGCTGGCTGGTGCGCAGCGAGCGGTCGATCCGCTGCGCGACCAGCGCGTCCTGCAACGTGATGACCGAGCCCGAGCGCACGCCCTGCTCCACGATCGGCACGCAATTGACGATCAGCGCGCGCCCGCCGATCTGCTCGATGCGCTCCTCGATCGGCAGGTTGTGCTCGATCGTCTCGCGCAGCAAAGGCCCGACGGCGCGTTCGACTTGCGCGGGCACGTCCTGCTCGCGATCCAGGCCGAGCAGGTCGAGCATGGCGGGATTGACGGCTTCGACCTGGCCGGCTTCGTCGAAAGCGGCGACGCCGTCGCGCAGGTGCGCCACGATCGTGTTCAGGCGCACGCGCTTCGATTCCTTCTGGCGGCTCACGCGCGCCAGTTCGACCGAGCGCTCGAACGCTTCTTCAACCGCACCGAGCGAGTACAGGAAAACGCTCGCGAGGCCCGCCTGCTGGGCGAAGTCGCACGCCATGCCTGGGCCGATGATGACGCTGCAGCCTTCCGCGGCGAGGCTGTCGACTGCGAGCCGCACCTCGTCGACCGAACGGTAGGCGCGCTGTTTCAGGCTGACTTTCAGCCACGCGCTCAGGTCGGCCAGTTCGTGCGAGATCGTTTCGTGCAGCACGAGGCCGATCTGCGCGTTGGGCCACGTGGTCGTGGCGCGGGTGATTGCGCTGAGCACGTCGAAGCCGTTCACCTTGACCATCACGACCGGCACGTTCAGGTTGTCGCGCAGGTAGGCGCCGTTCGAACCGGCGGCCAGCACGACGTCGACCGATCCCGCGTCCACGTAAGCCTGCAAGGCGGTGACGGCGGCGCCGTAGCCCTCCCGGACGGAGAAGATTTTTGCGCACCCTGCATAGCGCGGTGCGACAGTCTCGCAAAGCGACTGCAACCGGCTGATACTCACCAAAGCAATGCCTGGGCGGCCCGGATCGGGATTCGCAAGGGACGACGTGAAAGTGGACACCGCGGCGCTCCCGTTGACGTTGAAACGTTCCACGAAACGTTTCATGGAACGGCATTCTCATTGTGCCATGGAACGCTGCGCCGCCTTGCCATCGCTAACTTTCGGATTATTAAAGACAAACCGCCGCGCTGGCAAATTGGCACGCTTTCTGCAAATTTCCCGCTCGCGCCATTTATCCGACTTTCCTGAAAGGAGACACACCGTCATGACCACATCCGCCACCCGCCGCGCAGCCTTCCGCGCCAAAGTCAACGAACGCCAGGGCCTGCTCGTGCCCGGCGCCTTCAATGCGATGAGCGCCCGCGTGATCGAGGACGCCGGCTTCGAGGCGATCTACATCACGGGCGCGGGCGTCACCAATATGTCGCTTGGTTTGCCCGACCTCGGCTTCATCGGCCTTGCCGAAGTCGCCGAACATACGGCGCGGATTCGCGACGCGGTCGCGCTGCCGCTGATCGTCGACGCCGACACCGGCTTCGGCAATGCGCTGAACGTGCGCCAGACGGTGCGCGTGCTCGAGCGCAGCGGCGCCGACGTGATCCAGTTCGAAGACCAGATCATGCCGAAGAAATGCGGCCACTTCTCCGGCAAGGAAGTGGTCAGCGCGAGCGAGATGGTCGGCAAGATCCGCGCGGCCGTCGATGCCCGCGAAGACGGCAATCTGCAGATCATGGCGCGCACCGACGCGGCCGCGGTTCACGGCATCGAAGACGCGATCGAGCGCGGCCATCGCTTCATCGAAGCCGGCGCCGACATTCTGTTCATCGAAGCGACCGAATCGCTTTCCGACATCGAACGTTTGCCGGGTCTGTTCGACAAGCCGCAGCTGATCAATATCGTGATCGGCGGCAAGACTCCGGTGCAATCGCGCGAGGCGCTCGCCAAGCTGGGCTACGGCATCGTGCTGTATGCGAATGCGGCGCTGCAAGGCGCGGTACTCGGGATGCAGCGCGCGCTCGGCACGTTGAAGAGCAATGGCCGTCTCGACGAGGACGCCACGCTGGTCGCGCCGTTTAGCGAACGCCAACGGTTGGTCAACAAGCCGCTGTATGACAAGCTGGATCAAGAGTACGCCGCGAAGGAGTGAGCGGTTGAGCGGAAGGTGTGTTTTGGGTGGAGGGGTAGCGACCCGTGGGATTGTGGCTCGCGGGTCTGCGGCTGCGGTTCGCGGTTCATGGTTCGCAGGCTCGCGGATTGCGGCTCTACGGAGGCGCGGCTTCGCGGACTGCAAACTCGCGAACTCGCTGCCTCACCGCCCCGCCAACCTTCCGCGCCACAGAAGCCCCACCTACCCCACCTTCCATCGTCACCAATATGGCGCCCCATATTGCGTTAGGATTCAGGGCCAGCCATCGTTTGGCCCTCTTCGGCAAAACCATCCTCGATAGCTTTGCCGACGCGCCGCCCGCGGCCACGATCCCGCCGCGCGTCCGCCTCCTCCGGATGCCGTAAACACGTTTTCAAAAGGTAGTCGCAAGAACATGAAGGCCCAACCATCGCGCGCGAAGCGCCGCCACTGCAGCGGCACTGACAGGCGCTCGCACGACACCGCAAGCAGCGCGACCGGAGCCGCCCAATGAGCGGCAGCGAGACACGCAACGCGCACGTCGGCTGGCTGCCGTATATCGTCGCGGCCACCTTCTTCATGGAATACCTCGACACCACGGTGATCGCCACCGCGTTGCCGCAGATGGCGCACTCGTTCGGCGTCGGTCCCAACAGCCTCAGTCTCGGCATGACGGCCTACATGCTGGCACTGGCGATCTTCATCCCCGCGAGCGGCTGGGTCGCCGACCGCTGCGGCTCGCGTACGGTGTTCTTCAGCGCGATCGGCGTGTTCACCGTGGCTTCCGTACTGTGCGGCCTGTCGCAGAACGTCGCCGAGTTCACCGCAGCCCGTCTGCTGCAAGGCATAGGCGGCGCGATGATGGTGCCGGTGGGCCGGCTGATCGTGGTCCGCAGCACCGAAAAAAGCCGCATGATGCAGGCGATCTCGACCATCACGTGGCCGGCGATTGCCGCGCCGGTGGTCGGGCCGCCGATCGGCGGCTTCATCACGACTTACGCGTCGTGGCGCTGGATCTTTCTGCTCAACGTGCCGTTCGGGCTCGCGGCCATGGCCGTTGCGCTCGCGCTGGTGCCGAACCTGCGCGGCGCCGAACGCAAGCCGCTCGACGTAATCGGCCTGCTGCTGAGCGGCGTCGCGTTGACGGCGATTCTCTACGGCGCGGAGTTGGCAAGCCAGCCCGGCGAGAATCCGTGGATCGCCGGGGCGATCGTCCTCGGCGGTTTGCTGGTGGGCGTGGTGGCGTTCCAGCATGCGAAGCGTCATCAGCACCCGCTCATCGACGTCTCGACGCTGAAAATCCCCACTTTTTCCGTGACCGTGGTGACGGGCTCGTTCACGCGTATCGGCATCGGCGCGGTGCCTTATCTGATGCCGCTGCTGTTTCAGGTGGGCTTCGGCTTGTCGGCGTTCAAGTCGGGGCTGTTGCTGCTCGCGAGCGCGCTCGGCAACCTCGGCATGAAGGCGCTGACCACTCGCATCCTGCAGCGTTACGGTTTTCGCATGGTCTCGATTGTCGACGTGACGGTGGCCGGCGTATTCATCATCGCGTGCGGATTGCTCAGCCCGAATGTGCCGCTCGCGCTGGTGCTGTTCGTCGTGTTCATCTACGGCGTGGCGCGTTCGATGCAATTTTCGACGCTCGCCACGCTCGCTTACGCCGACGTCGCGCAACCGCAGATGAGCGCGGCCAGCACGCTATGGAGCGCGGCCGCGCAGATGACGATCGGCCTCGGCATCGCGTTCGGCGCGGTGTCGCTGCGCGCGGCGGCTTTCTTCAACGGCGAGGTCACGGGCCGCGTGTTCACGCTCGACGATTTCCGTCTCGCGTTTCTGTTCGCGGGCGTAGTGACGCTGGCATCCGTGATCGGCTACATGGGTCTCGCGCGCGATGCCGGCCAGAGCATCGGCGGCGGTTCGCGCGGCAGCGAAGATCCGGCCAAGGGTTGACGGCCAAGCACTCTGATAAAACGGGCGCAGATAACGGACGGAGATACGCGGTGCCAGCACAAGAACTCACCATTTCGCACGACAAGGCCGACCTCGACATCGAGATGGTCTACACGTTCCTGTCGCAAGAAACGCCGTGGGCGAAGGGCATGCCGCGCGAGACGTTCGAGCGGGCCGTCGCGGGCTCGCTGTGTTTCGGCGGCTATATCGAAGGCAGACAGATCGCGTTCGCGCGCCTGATCACGGACGAGGCAACCTTTGCTTACCTATGCGACGTGTTCGTGCTGCCGGCGTATCGCGGTAAAGGATACGCGTCCGCTTTGATGAAGCACGTTTTCGCCAGCCCTTCGCTCCAGGGCCTGCGAAGAATCATGTTGGCAACGACCGACGCGCATCACGTATATGCATCGCATGGTTTCGAACGGCTCGCGAATCCGGAGCTTTTCATGCAGGTGCACAACCCTGACGTCTATAAAACGGCCTGAGCGCGGCGCACGCGAAGAACAACAATAGCGACTGAGGGCAAACGCAAACTCACGTCACGCATGTGACGCTCCCAGACGAAACAACCTATAGCGAATCGCAACGGGCAGACCACGGCGCGCCGGCGCCGCGAACAGTCGCGACGCTGTCATCGGCGTGCCACGTCGGACGGTTAATTTGCTGCGGGAACAGAAACCGCACAACAGCAAAAACCGTCCCCAGCCCATGCCACAGCATTCCGCGCGCGCGTCCCGCAGCGATTCCGTCGACGGCGGCCGCCTTGTTTAAGGCCGCCTCCGCAAGCGCGCTGCTCAACGCGTTCCTATCGGCAATGCAGATCGCCATCGGTTTGATGGCGCATTCGGATGGGCTCTTTGCCGACGGCGTCCACACCTTGAGCGACCTCGCCGCCGACGGCGTCGTGCTAATCGTGCTGTACCTCACCACGAGAAACCCACGCGCTGCCGAAACCAGCACCGATACTGGCATCGAACAGGCGCTGGCTACGCTGTTCATCGCCGCCGTATTGATGATCACCGCCGCCGAAATGCTCTGGACCAGCGTCGCGCAAACCTCCACGCTGAGCGGCGGCACCGCGATGCATATTGGTGCGCTGGCGGTGAGCGGTTTCGTGATGCTCGCCAAAGAAGCCCTGTTTCGCTATATGCGCGCCGAAGGCGCCCGCACCGGCTCGGCGATTCTGCTGGCCAGCGCGTGGCATGCTCGCGTCGACGCGGTGTCGGCGCTGGTGGCGACCTTGGGACTCGCCGGCAGTCTGGCCGGCATGCCGATGCTGGATCACATCGCCGGCGCGGCGATCGGCTTGATGATCATGCGGATGGGTTACATGAGCGGGCGCGGCGCGTTGAAGCAGCTATTCGCCGGCTCGCCGGGCAACGCGACTGCGGCTGCCACTGCCACCGCCACCGCCGGCCAGCCGGCTGAATAGCGTCTGCAATCGGTTGTCGTCAGCCGTAAGCGCGTTCGCGCATCCACTTCGTCATGATCCATTTGTCGCCGCCGAGTACCGGCGCACCGCCGTGCAAGGTCAGTGGATCGAGTTGGCGCTGGCCGTTCATATAACGGAAATACACCGCCCCGCCCTGTCTCGCCGCGACCGATATGCCCGCTTCGGGGAAGATGGTTTCGCCGCCGTCCGGCACGTCGTTCAGGTAGATCACCAACGTAGCGACGCGCTGGCCGCCCTGCGCGGTGTGCACCGCGCTGCCGGGTTGATCGGGCGGGAAGTAGTCGAAATGCGGGCGGTATTCGCCGGTCGTGCCGTAGTGCAGAATCTGCAGCCCTTCACCGTTTTCGACCGGCCAGTTCATCAAGCTTGAAATGCGCCGATCCATCCGTTCGATGAACGCATCTTCACCGCGCTGATACCAGATGCCTTCGCTGGTGCGATTGCGGATCACGTCTTCCTTGCCGGTCTCCGGATTGACCGTGGTGGAGCGCTTCAACCGATGACGCGAACGCTCGATCATCTCGGCGCATTCGTCCGGAGACAACACGTCGCCGAACACGATCACCTGGGGACGCTCGCAACGCATCAGCACGCGCACGTCGCGGTCGTGCGCGCGGATCACGTTGCCGCGTGCGACGGGCGGATCGTCGTACTGGTAGATTTGCGGCGCGGCTTTGGCGAGCGCCGCTTCGGTCGCGGCCGCCGCGGCGAAGGCCGGATTTGCCGCTTTAGCCGGGTCTTGCCCGAAGGTCCTGTGCACGGCTGCGCGCGCGGCGTCGGTGGCAAAACCGGCTTGCACCATGGCGTCGACCATCGAATCGGGACTACAGCCGCGCGCCACGTTGCTGCTCAGCCACTCTTCCCATGCGGCATCCACTACTGGCATAGCATTCCTCATTCGTCCGCTTGAAGAAATTCAGCATCACGTGGCTGAATGATAGCAATTAGGCGGTCTTAGGCCCGACTGCACGGCACGCTGCTCAAGTGCGCTGCTGACGGCGCCGGTAGAGTTCGAGGCCTTTTCTCGCCTGCGTTCTAATCGCGCGCTGCACGAGCGGCGACCAGCCGAGCAACGTCCCTTTGAGACCCAACGCCTGGCGCGTCCAGTTCCACAAATCGAAGCTGTCGCGATGTTCGACGATGCGGCCGTCGCGGAACACGAAGCGGGCGTCGATGCGATTGACCACCGCGCGCCCCGTCTGGCTGAAGAGATAACTTGCAACCCAGCGGGCGCTGCCGCTGCGGTCGTCCGCTTCGACGCCCTCGAAGGTCAGCGAGAAGTCTTGTGCCCGCGCCACCAGCATGCGCCACATATCGCGCGCTTCCTCGCCGCGCAGCTCGCCGAACGCGGGGTCGCTGAAGACGACGTCGTCCGCATAACAGGCCACCATGGTTTCGGCGTCGCGTTGCTGGAACGCCGTATAGAAGCGTTGGATCAGTTCGGTGTTAGCGTTGGCGTTGGGATGGCTCATTGTTTTGATGGGGTGTGTTGGCCGTGTTTGAAGTCGATCCGGAAAAGCGCCCGGCGATCAATCGACGCCGGGCACGCCGCACACGATATCGGAAAACCGGGCCCAACGGGCGACGCGGCGCGCCTAGCCGTTCGACGCCGCGCCGCGCATCCGCGCGGCCTCGCTTCTGCCGGCCAGCAACCACACGCCCGCCGCAATCGACACCGCAACGACAGCGGCCAGACCCAGCGCGGCGGCAAAACCACTTGCAAAGCTCGCGTGCGCGGCCGACATCAGCGTCGCGCGTACGGCGGCCGGCAAACCAGCCGTGGCCTGCGCCGTATCGCCGGCCAGCACGCGAGACATGAAGCCTGAATCGAGCGCGGTTTTCACCTCGGGCGTCACGGGCGTCGCCGCGAGAAATGCCGTGTGCGTGCGCGCCGCGAGCACCGCGCCGAGCACCCCGACCGACGTGACAATGGCGGTGAAGCGCGTCGTCGTGCTGATGCCGGAGGCCATGCCGGTGCGATCCGGCGGCACGCAGGCCATGATCGCCTTCTGCGTGTCGCCGTTCAGAATCCCGGCGCCGAGTCCCGTCACGATCATGCCGAGCGCGACCAGCGCATAGCGTTCGTCGCCCGCAACCCATGCCGTCAGCAGATTGCCGAGGGCGATCAGCACCAGGCCCGCCGACAGCACTGCCATGCTCGAGACACGCCTGCCGAGCGCGGCGCCGATGTACGGCCCGACCACCATCGACAGCGCGAACGGCAACATGCCGACGCCCGCCGCCACCGCCGACAGACCGAACGCGTTCTGCAGATACAGCGGCAGGAACGTCATCATTACTTGCGCGCAGGCGGCGTAGCCGAACATGGCAAGCACGGCGGCGACAAAGCGTGGTTGCCGGAACAGCGCGAGATCGACCATTGCATGTGCGCGTACTCGTTGCACCTGAACGAAGGCGGCGAACAACAGCACGCAGGCCAGGAGCCGCGCGACGGTCGGCCAGCCCGCGAGGCCGTCGACCGGCACTTCGATCAACGCCCAGATGCCGAGCGCGAGCGCGCTGCCGAACAGCACGCTGCCGGCGAGATCGAGCGGACCGGGTTTCGGATTGCGCGACTCGACGATCGCGCGCGACGCGCACCACGCGAGCACCGCGCACACCGGCAGATTCAGCAGAAAGATCCAGCGCCAGCCGAACCATTGCGTGATGACGCCACCGACCAGCGGCGCCACCGTGGTAGCGAGGCCCATGCAGGTGCCCCACACGGCCCACGCGCGCACCTGGGCGGGGCCTTCGTGAAACGTGTTGGCGATCACGGCGAGTGCGGCGGTGAGCAGCATCGCGGCCCCGACGCCCTTGACCGCCCGCGCGAGGTTCAGCGCCGCCGCCGTGGGCGCCGCGCCGCAACCGAGCGACGCCAGAAAGAACACCGCGAGCCCGAGCAGCAGCATTTTCTTGCGGCCGACGCGGTCGGCGAGACCGCCCGCGGGCAGCAGGCACGACGCGAACGCGACCATGTACGCGCTGACGACCCATTCGACGTCGGCGAAACTTGCGTGGAACGAGCGCGCGATCGACGGCAGCGAGACCGCCACGACATTGGTGTCCAGCACGATCAGCGCGCAAGTGGCCGAGGCGGTCGCCAGCACGAATGCGGGATTGACGGTTGTTGGGCGCTGATGTGAGGAAGGAGGCGGCATAGGAAGGCAAATTGGCCGTGAGTCGAAGTCATCTCATCGTAGCGAACCCTGTATTGCCTGTCATTGGCATAAAATCACAGAATAATTAGCTTGAACGGAAATACAAAAAACCATGCGGCAACTCGAACTCCGCCACATCCACGCCTTCGTTTGCGTCGCGAAACAGCTTCATTTCTCGCGCGCCGCGGACGAATTGGGCATCGCCGCGCCGTCGCTGACCAAGCTGATCCAGGAGGCGGAGCGGCTGCTGGGCGTGCGGCTGTTTCATCGCACCAAGCGCTCGGTCGCGCTGAGCGCGGCGGGCAGCGCCTATCTCGCCGAGGCGCTGGTCGCGCTCGATCACCTCGCGCGCGGCGAGGAGCGCGCGGTGCTGGCCGAGCGTGGCGAGCTCGGGCGCGTCGAAGTCGGTTATGTGGCGTCAGCAGCGTATGCGGGCGTGTTGCAGCGCGACGTCGGCGGATTTCGTGGCACGCATCCCGGCGTCGATATCTCGATCCGCGAGGTGCCGATGGACAACATTGCCGCCATGCTCCGCGACGGCCTGCTCGACGCCGCCTACATGCGCCCGCCGATGCTGCTCACTGACGGCATTCAGGCCACGACCGTGCATCGCGACCAGTTCGTCCTCGCGCTGCCGGCCGACTCCGCGCTGGCAGACTCGGCTAGCGTCAAACCGGCGCAACTGCGCGACCAGTGCTTCGTCCTGCCGGAGCAGGAAGCGGGCACCTTCGAAGTCGCGCGCCGCGGACGCTTCTCCGCACGCCTCGGACCGCGCCCCGGCACACTCGCCTCGGTGCTCGCCTGCGTGTCGCTGGGCGGCTATGTCGCCGTCGTGCCGCATACGCTCGCCGACTGCATCGCGCTGCCGGGTGTGGTGTACCGCGACATCGCCGGGCCATCCGTTGCGTCGGAGATCGCGATTGCCTTCCGCAAGTACGAGCGGGCCCCGGCCGTCAAGGCGTTTCTCGACTTCGTGAGGCGCAAATGACAGCGGTCTGACGGCGGCGCAAAGAGCCCGGAAACGGCTCCTGTCCAGGAATGCAGCCGCCGCCGCTCTGACCGCCCTGCTCCGAATGCGTGGCGGCCGGATCGATATTCGCGCTTCGGGCGTTGCGGTCTGGCCGGCGAGCAAGGCGGCGCACTAGCCTTCGTGCGCGTGAGCGCGGCTTCTGATTTCAGCAAGCGACATATCGACCAGCAGCTTGCCGGAATCGAACACTGTCACCAACGCTTCTTCCCAATCGCCTTCGACGGCAACGGGCAGCATGGTCGTTCGATACTCGCCCGTGTGGCGATTCTTCAGCAGCGTCAGCCGCCCTTTCATGGAGCGCTTTCCGGCGTCCGTGACAGGGTCCTTGAGCACGTCGTGCCACTCGTCGCCGAACCGGATTGCCGAGCACTTCATCGCGAAGCGCTGCGTGTCGCGATTGATCTGCTGCAACAGCGCACCGCCCATGCCGAACACGATGTTGTCCGTAGCGAAACCGGCTTGGTCGATGGCGCCGAGAATCGCTTCGATCGAATCGGGGTTGACGCCGTCGCCCTGGATCACGCGCACGTTGTTGAGCACGCGCCGCCCTTTGCCGTTCACCACCGATCCGAACGACGCCTCCAATGCCCGCAGCGTTTGCAGCACGATGGTTTGCGGATCGCCGGAGTCGGGCCGGATGACCAGCGTGCCGCCGGAGTCGAGCACCGCCTGCTTCAACTCCGTGCCCCAGGCGTTCAGCGCCGCGAACAGATCATAGGAGTCGGATACCACCGACACGATCGCGCCCGGCTTGCCGAAGCGCGCGATCATGTTGCGAAATGCGTCGGTTTCGCGCTCGCGGCCCCACGAGGTGATCGTGCTGTGCTCCGCCGCCGGCACCGAAAACGCCGCCATCTTTTCGTTGTAATAGTGGTTCGCCGCGACCACACCGAGCACGGTATCCGAGCCCATGAAGCTGACGAGATGCGCCGCGCCGCCGATCGCCGCCGACTCCGCGCTCGACACGCCGCGCGCGCCGAAGTCATGCAGCTTGAACGGTAATTGCGCGAGGTCGTCGCTGCTCTTGAGCAGATAGCCGCGAATCGTCTCGCGCAGATGCCAGCTTTGCGTCGCGACCGTAATCGGATACCACACGCGCAGCAGCATGGTCTCCAGATACGACGCCAGCCAGAACACCTGCGGGTCGTCGCATTCCACCGTGACGAGCACGTTGTGCGTCGGCACGACCGAGCCTTCCGGCACCGCGCGGATGCGCACCGGCAGATAGCCGCCGTGATGTTCGACGATGTAGCGCCAGCCCGCTTCGTTGAACGGCTCGCCGTGCGCCGTGAAAAATGCCTTGGCCTGCTCGATCATGGCCGGCGTGATCGGGCGGCACAGATATTCCTTCATCAGCATCTGCAGACCGAAGAACAGCGTGCGGTCGTAGCGCCCGCCGCGCGATTCGATGTATGAAAACATCGCCGACGCTTCGGGCGGATATTGCAGGTAGTGCGACGCCTTGTACGAATCCGTGTTGAGAATCGGATTGGACAGGATCGACGCGATATCGTTGAGACCGCTGGACTCGTTTTGCATGGGCGATGCCGCGCTCAAAGGCGCGCTGGAAAGTAAGCAGACGGACCGCGCATCCAGGCGGCCACGACAACACGATACACCGTCAAAACACGCCGGGAATAACGCGAAACCGCACCTTGCTTCGATAGGCGCGATAGCTTTCGTCGTCGGACAACAGCTTTTCTTCGCGCAAGATGCGGCCCACCTGCAAGGCGAACTGGCATCCATACACGATCATGTTCTGAATTCCGAAGTTCACCAGCAAAAACCCGATGTCCATCACGAAGTAGCCCAGATACATGGGATGACGCACGAAGCGGTACGCGCCGCGAGACACCACGCCGCGATTGGCGGGCAAGATACCGAACGACCTGCGCAACGAGGCCTTGGCGAACAACTCCCAGAAAATGCCGAACACCTGCAGCGCCACGCCGGCCATTTCGGGAATCAGTTGCACGCCGGGTGCGAGCCGCACCGCCAGAAAATAGAACGTGCCGCCTACCGCGCAAATGAAAGCGAACGGCGTCCAGTCGCGCCGCATCGGCACGCGCGCAAACAGCGACAAGCCTAGCGTGACGAACGCGCCCACCACCAGCAGCAACAACGTGATGCGATCCGGCTCTTGCAGCCAGCGCTTGATCGCCGCATAGGCGAAGAGACTGAACATGAGCGCGGCGGCGCAACGCGCGAGCACTTCCACCGAAGCCGCGCGCATGCCGCTCGCCGTGATCGCGCGCGGCAGCGCGTCGACGCGATCCGCCACACTCTCCGTTTCACCGCTCTTCTTTTTCGCAGGACAATGCTCGCCATGACGCTCCGGCGGCGGAGTGGTCCATGTCATTGCAGACTCGTTTCGATATGCGAATTATTATTCGAGCCGGCTACGCCACGGACCGCCGGCCTCCCAGTGCCGCAGCGTAGCAGCGGCACGGGTCCGCTGTCCAGATCAGGCCATGACGTGCGGATTCGCTTCCAGCGAGTCTATTCCGCTTGACAGGATGGTCTCAATGCCCCGGCTTGAGCTGCGGCGGCACGTTCGGCCGCGAGGCGAACAGCCGGCCGAGCACGCCTTTGCGGCGCTCGGCGCTGCACGGCCACAGCATGTCCGCCAGCAGACTGATGCCTTGCGCAAGTGTGCTGTCTCTCGCCGACGTCACCAGCGGGACACCGCGGCTGAGCGCGTCGTTGGCCTGTTTGTCGTCGCGCGGAAGCTGATGCGCCACCTTCGCGCCAAGCGTCTGTTCGAGCTTCGACAGGTTGATCTGGGCGTTCTTGTCGTAGTGATTCACCACCACCCGCACCTTGCTGGCCGGATAGCCCAGTTCCCTGAAAATATCGAGCATGCGGCGCCCGCCGTGCAGGTAGAGCAGGTTCTGACGCACCACCATGCAGATCGCGTCGCTGCGATCGAGCGCGTGGATCGTCATCGGATTCAGGCTCTGCCCGACGTCGATCAGCACCGCGTCATAGCGCTCGCGCGCGAGCGCGAGAATGCGCTCCAACTGCGCGGGCAGCAGTTCGGCGGCCTTGAGCGGGTCGCCCGCGCCCGCCAGCACATCGAGATTTGCGTGGACGTGCATCACGCATGATTCGAGTAGCGCGGCGTCGAGGCGCTCCGCCTGGGAGCAGAGATCGGCAAGCGTGGTGGGCGGCGGTTTGTCCGCCATGAGCAGACTGGCGTCGCCGAATTGCTGGCTCAGGTCGATCAGCAGCACACGACGGTTGCTCAGCGCGGCAAGCGAATACGCGAGATTCACGGCGATCAGCGTGGTGCCGCTGCCGCCCTTGCTCGAAGCAAGCGAGACCACGCGGCCGGCGCGGCGGCTGGTGGCGTTTTTCCGTGCGTCGGCCTGAATGAGTATGGTGGTAATCTCGTCGGCGTCGGCCGGCCACGACAGCACGTGCCGCACGCCGACGCGCATCGCCACGCCCAGCAAAGCAGTGGACGGCGCCGCTGTCATCAGCACGCAATGCAGGGCCGGCGTGCAGGCCAGCGCTTCCTCGACGCCGTCCAGATCGCGCGTGCCCAGATCGGCGTCGTCGACGATGAGCATATCGGCGCTTCGAATCGCACGGTCGTGCGCCCGCACTTGCCGGGCCGAGCCGTGAGCGGTCCGCAACCGGTAGGCCACGCCACTTGCCTCGAGGCGAGCGACGATTTGCGGCGCGCGCTCCATGCTGGATGAAATCAGGAAGATGTCGATCATGTCGGCTCTCCGCCGGTCTGACGCCGTTCGGTTGGCGAGGCCACCTCGATAGCGGTCGATGTTCTTTTTATTCGTCGGCATCGGACGGGTCAACGTCCGCACCGCGTTCGTAGTTTCGTTCCCGCGACACCGGCATTTCATACACCGAGTCGCGCAGCGCCTCGCGCTGGATTTCCGCTTGCGCCCGGCGCTTGATCGCCTCGGCGATCACCAGCGTCGTCAGATCGACCGGCGGCGCGGCGAACAAGGCACGCGGCGCGGCGATATGCCGTTGATAGGAGACGCCCACCGAATAAGTCGTGGTTTGATGATCCGACCATGCTATGCCGGCCGGTTTGGCGATCTGTCTGGTCATCACAACCCCCGCAAAGATGTGCTTCTTCTACTGCGCTGTCCAGGTGAGCCGTGTCCGCAACTTCGCGGACACGGCGCCCGGTCCACCTCGTAACCCCGCCTCTCTGTGGAGGCTCCGGCCATTTCTCCCCGCTTCATCGCGCCCGGTTGACCCTCGACCGTGCGCTGCCCCGTCGCTGTTTTTTTGCTGTTTTCTTGTTGTTATGCGTACCGTTCGCTCGCCAACTTCGCCAGCGCGGTACGTGTTGTTTTTTGCCATCCCCTTCACATCCGCCGGACCAGAAGGAAAAAGTGGCGAGGTCAACCTTTACATCGTCCGGTCGCAATGAGCGGTACGTTGTACCGATCATTGCGCCGTTCTTTTTATGACATCTGTTTTGTCATTGGCCCCGCCGCACCCTCGTAGAACACATTGGCTTCCCCGGCCGCGCCTACGAAGTCTCTTGCCACCGGTCTCTTCTTTTTCTGGCTTCCCTGAACTCAGGACCGGGCGGCACCAGCTTTCGCTGTGCAGAGCATATTGCAACGGCTATGCCATGCACCCTCAAACCCTTATGGCGCCGTGATGGTCGCCACGGCGCACAGGGTTGGGGCCGCCTTCGCAGCACGCGTTGATTCGAATTAGACACGTGTTCGCGCGCCCGGCGATGCGCCGCAGCAAGCTATTCGCTGCCGTCTACACACCGGCCAGTCCGCACGCTCCATGCGTGGCCGGGCGTTGCGTTGCATCCCAGCCAAATATGCCGACGCTTCGGAACCCTACTTGGTGGCGTCCGTACGTATGCCCAATGTGTCGCACGCGTGAGACAAGGCAAATCCAGATCTACAGTTCCGTTTGACATTTGCCGTAAAACGAATTGAGGCGCTATGTGGGATGCCACGCATAGCAGGACTTGACCGACGATTTTTGACTCGCAAGACATAGGCGTAACGTAAAAAACGTTTCTGAATCCAGACTTGTTTGTATGGCGCTCGAAAGCGGTTTCGCTTATCGTTAAGCCCATGCGCCAACAAGAGCGCCTGTATCAGGCCAACGAGGTTAGAAACGGCTTGAGTGATTCGGGGAAAAGATCGCGTGACGGTTACAACGGTGAACACTGTTTCCGCCATTCGTCCGATATGTTGCACCTCGCGGTTTGCGCCGCCTGCTCCATGCCCCCCGAGATTGCCGCTACCGTGAATCGTGACCGCCGGGCTGGGAGGAGCAGAACCCCAAAGCGGTGGATCAATCCATGTCCGGGCCCGCGCAAGCGGACCGGCTGGCTCCGTTGGTCGGAAGCCGGCATGTTGCCGGTCTGTCGCGTCCGTCGCAGAACAGTCCTGAGAGCTGCATCAAACCGGGGGTAACATGAATACGACTTGCACGCCTGTCGACACGGAACGCACCGTTCTGTATGTGTCGAATTCGCCGGATCAGAAACTCGCCGCTTTTCTGGCGGCTTCTGGCTGGCAAGCGGTGCATGCCAAAAGCACGGCCGTCGCCGAGCGTATGCTCGAACGCGGCAATATCAAGGTCGGCCTGGTCGAACTGCCTGGCGACTGCACGTCCCAACATCTTTCCGCGCTGGCGTCCTGCATGCGGCGCGTCGAAACCAACTGGGTCGCCCAGATCGCGCCGGGGCAGGCGGAAAACGAACTGGTCAGCCGCTTTATCCTCGACTACTGCTTCGACTTCGTGACGCGGCCGTGGCTCAACGAGCGGCTCGTATTCGCGCTCGGCCATGCGCATGGCCTGTCGAGCCTGCGGCATGTGGAAGTCGCGCCGGAGCCTTCGGCCGGCCGGCACGGCATGGTCGGGCAGTGCGAGGCGATGCAGCAGTTGTACCGGCGCATCGACAAATGCGGCGTGACCGACGCGCCGGTATTCGTCGCGGGCGAATCCGGCACGGGTAAGGAACTGACCGCCAAGGCGATTCACGAACGCTCGCCGCGCGCCGGGCGCCCCTTCGTCGCGATCAATTGCGCGGCCATTCCGCCGAGCCTGCTGCAAGCCGAACTGTTCGGCCATGAACGCGGCGCGTTTACCGGCGCGCTCCAGCGCAAGATCGGCCGGATCGAGAGCGCGCACGAGGGCACGCTCTTTCTCGATGAAATCGGCGATATGCCGCATGAATGCCAGGCGGTCCTGTTGCGCTTCCTGCAGGAAGGCACGATTGAACGGCTGGGCGGTAACGGCCCGATCAACGTCGATGCGCGGGTGATTTCGGCGACCCACGTCGATCTGGACAAGGCGGTAGAAGACGGGCGCTTCCGCTCCGACCTGTATCACCGCCTATGCGTGCTGCGTCTGGTCGAGCCGCCGTTGCGCGAGCGCGGCGGCGACATCAAGCTGCTCGCCAACTATGCGCTGAGCATGTACAAACAGGACGGCGCGCGCAAACTGCGCGGCCTGTCGAGCGACGCGATCGTCGCCATGTCGAACTATCCGTGGCCGGGCAACGTGCGCGAGCTGATCAATTGTGTGCGCCGCGCCGTGGTCATGAGCGAGGGCCGCTTTATCACGGCCAGCGATCTTGGGCTGCCGGAAGCCGACAACGGGCCGGCCGTGACGCTGGCGGAAATCCGCAGCAAAGCCGAGAAAGATGCGATCGAACACGCTTTGCAGCGGCACGGCTACAAGTTGTCCGAAGCGGCGGCCGAACTCGGCATTTCGCGGGCCACGTTGTATCGGCTGATGCACGCCAACCGGCTGCATCAGGAGCCGGCGGCCGGGCGCGCTTCCAACACCGCCGGCGGTGCGGATGCCGATGGCGAGGCGGAGCGGCGGGCGCCTTCGCTGGTGTGAGCGGATAAGTTCGGCGTCGCGCACTGCTTCGGCTGATTCTGCTGGCTCCGGCTTGGACCTCGGCGGTTGGAGCATCGCGGGCCGCGCATACCGCCACTCCGCGCACGCCATGGCGTGCAATGACGTGACTCGATGCGTCAGCAGCGCCGCCCGCATCCCTCGCGCCTTTCGCCGACGCCCCGGCATTGCTATGCTAAAGGCCGTTCATCCATCCTCCGGGAGCGGACTTGGCCGACCCGCACGCACCGGCGCTCGAGCGCCGTTCCTCGTCCGTTCTGCCCGCTCAGGCCAGCCCGTGCGATGCGCTCGTCATCCGCGCGCAGCCTCTCAGTTCCGTCCACCCGTGCCGGCGTAAAAAACTCGCGCTGGCCGCGACCATCCTCGGTTCGAGCATGGCCTTCATCGACGGCTCCGTGGTCAATGTCGCCTTGCCGTCTATCCAGAGCGAACTGGGCGCGAGCGTGGCGGCGATCCAGTGGGTCGTGGACGCCTATCTGCTGTTTCTCGGCGCGCTTGTGCTGGTGGGCGGCTCGCTCGGCGACAAGCTCGGCCGGCGCACGGTGTTCATCACGGGAATCGGGCTGTTCACGCTGGCCTCGATCGGCTGCGGCCTCGCACCGGGCGCCGCCGCTCTGATCGCAGCGCGCGCCGTGCAAGGCGTGGGCGCGGCGCTGCTGGTGCCGAGCAGCCTGTCGATCATCGGCGCCGTGTTCGACGACAAGGAGCGCGGCCAGGCGATCGGCACCTGGGCCGGCGTCGGCGCGATCACCTCGGCGCTCGGGCCGGTCGCGGGCGGCTGGCTCGTCGATGCGTTTTCGTGGCGAGCCATCTTCTTCCTGAACGTGCCGATTGCGTGCGCGACGGTGGCGCTGGCGGTCGTGGCCGTGCCGGATAGCCGGCAGGACGATGAGGGAAATTCGTCCGCGCGTGCCGGCGGGACCCCCGGACACGCGGCGGGCGGCCTCGACTGGCCGGGTGCCGCCACGGCCACCGCCGGACTCGCCGCCCTGACCTACGGCCTGACTCTTGCCTCGGCGCGCGGCTTCGGTGACCGCTGGGTGCTGGCATCGATCTTCGGCGGCCTGCTGGTGCTGATCGCTTTTGTCGCGCTCGAAGCGAGAACCCGCAATCCGATGATGCCGCTCGACGTGTTCCGTTCACGCGACTTTGTCGGCGCCAATCTCGTCACGCTGCTGCTCTACTTCGGCTTGGGCGGTGCGCTGTTCTTCCTGCCGTTCACGCTCATCCGCGCTTATGGTTACAGCGCGACGCAGGCGGGCGCGGCGTTGCTGCCGGTGCCGGTGACTATCGGCCTGCTGTCGCGCTTCACCGGCGGCCTGACGAGCCGCTACGGCGCGCGCGCCTTGCTGACGGCGGGCCCGGTCGTCGCCGCGGCCGGCTTCGCGATGCTCGCGCTGCCGTGGGTCCGCGGCGACTACTGGCGCGGCTTTCTGCCCGCGCTGACCGTGCTCGGGCTCGGCATGACCGTCACCGTTGCGCCGCTCACGACGACCGTGATGACCTCGGTGTCCGCCGCCCGCACGGGTGTCGCTTCGGGCATCAATAACGCGGTGGCGCGGGTGGCGAGCCTGCTGGCGATCGCGGTGCTGGGCATCGTGTTCGTGTGGTCGCACGACGCGGCACTCCATGCGCGGCTCGATGCGCTGCATGTGCCGCAGGCAGCACGCGACGCGGCGAGCCTGGCGCAGATCGGCATGGATGCGGGCGCGGCATCGCCGGCCACCGGGACCAGTGCGTCGAAAGCGAAAACGGGCGCGGCGGATCTGACCGCGGCGCACACCGAATCCGGCGCGGCTCCAACAAACGTGGATACGGCGCGAGCGCAGCCTGAGATGACGCGGGCACAAGCCGACGCCCTCGGCGCGGCATTGCGCGCGGTGGCGCTGGTGTCGGCGTTATGCGCGCTGGCTGGTGCAGCGCTGGCGTTTTTGACGATCCGCTCGCAACCGCCGGTGTAGATGCGCGGCGCCTGAATTACGCCTCGCGCACGGTCGCCATCCATAGTTCAGACCGCGCTGAAACATCGCTGCCCGGCGCGCTCCATACTGCAGTCACGGTGCTTCACACCACGACCTTCGATTAAACCGGGAGCTTGCACATGGCGATTACCTGCTTCATCCGCTATCAAATCGATCCGTTCCAGCGCGATGCCTTCGACGAATACGCCCGCAACTGGGGCCGCATTATTCCGCGCTGCGGCGGCCATCTGATCGGCTATTTCCTGCCGCACGAGGGGACTAACGACATCGCGTGGGGTTTGATCGCGTTCGACAGTCTCGCAGCCTATGAAGCATATCGGGCGAGACTGCGCGCCGATGCCGAGGCTCGCGACAATTTCATGCTGGCCCAAACGAAGCGCTTCATTCTGCGCGAGGAGCGCACTTTCACCGAAGTCGTGGAAGGCACTTTGGGTGTGCCGCCGGTGCGTCGGGCGGCGGCGACGGAGTGATGGAGAGGCGGTGGGCGTAACGGCAGCAGGGGCGGTTGCGCGGGTGGAGCGGTTGCGGTTGCAGTCGCGCAAGCACTCGCGAAGGCGAGATGAACGGGAATTCCGGCGCGTCGCGGCTGGCATGGGACAATGGGGTTCTTCCGACCGGCAGGTTTTTTGCTACCGCAAAATGCCGCCGCACGGGGCTTGCCGGCTTTCCGATACCTCGTGCCAAGGACGCCCAAGGAACTTGTGCGACACAACGCGAGTCGGTTCATGGTCACGCCGCCGAACCGGTCCGTATGTGTCGGCACAGCCTTCCGCATCTGTCCCCCGCTTTACACCCTATGCGCAAACTATTCCCAATCTGGCTTTTTATCCTCCTCGCTTTCATCGCCGCGCCGGTTTTCGCCGCCACCGCGCCGGCCGCGCCCGCATCGTCGGCTTCCGGCGTCGGCGTCACGCTGACGCCCGAGCAAGCCCGCCAGGCACTCGCCGTCCTCAATGATCCCAAGCGCCGCGCGCAAGTCGCCGATACGCTGCAGGCCATCGCCGCCGCCGGCGCGCTGAGCGCGCCGCCCGCTTCCGCGCCCGCGGCCGCCTCGGCGCCCACCGCGGCAAGCGGCGCCGCCGCGCTCGTGCCGGCGGCGTTCAAGTCGAACGGCCTCGCCTCGCAACTGGCCCGTCAGGGCGCGCACTGGGCCGTCCACCTCGGTACGTCGTTGCGCAGTTCGATCGCCGCATTGCTCGACGTCGCCTCGGTCCGCGCCTGGTGGAACTGGCAGTCGACCAACCCGCAAGCGCGCGCCGTGCTCGGCCATGTCGCCTGGTCGCTGCTGGCCGCGCTGATTCCCGCGCTCGTGCTCGAATGGCTCGCGCGCCGCCTGCTGCGCCGCGCATACCGGGCGCTGGCCGCGCGCCGCGAACTGGAAGAGGAAGACGACGCCGCGCGCGCCGACCTGCCCGTCGACGTCGCGCCCCAACCCGCCGACGCGCCGAACGCCGCGCCGCCCTTGCCCGCTTCTCCGGCTTCGCCGGTCAGCGCGGCGCAGGCACAAGCCGAGGCCGCGCCGGCAGGTACCTCGGCCGCCACGAAGGCTAAAGGCAAGGTCACCGAAGCCAAAGGCAAACAGAACGCCAAACACCACTGGACGCTCCTGCGCCGCCTGCCGCGCGCGCTCCTGACGATGGTGCTGCGGCTGCTGCCGCTGGTAGTGTTCGTCGGCGCGGCGAGCGCGCTCATGTCGATCTTCACCGACGACGGCACGCCGCAAGACCGCGCGCTCGATTCGCTGGTCGATATCTACGTGCTGTGCCGGGTGATCGTGATTGTCAGCGGTTTCTTCCTGCAGCCAGCCGCGCCGCGTTTGCGCCTGCTGCGCATGAGCGATGCGTGGGCCGCCTTCATGCAGCGCTGGGTGGTGCGGATCGTCAGCGTGGTGGGCGCGGGTTCCGCGATCGCGGAGATCGCGCAGTCGCTCGGCCTGAACGACGCGGCGCATCTCGCCTTGATGAAAGTGGTTGCGCTCGCCGGCCACGTCCTGATTTCGATTCTGCTGCTGCAATGCGCGAACCCGGTCGGCGAACTGATCCGCAAGCGCGTCGCCGAGCGCAAATCGCTGGAGATCGTCGGCAATGTCTTCGCCGAGGTCTGGGCGTGGGCCGCGGTGTTCGTCGTGATGGCGCTGTGGTTCGTCTGGGCGCTCGACGTGCAGAACGGCTATCACACCCTGCTGCACCTCGGCGGCATTTCGCTGGCTGTCCTGGTGGGCGCGCGGGTCGCGTCGATCGTGGTGTTCGGGGCGCTGGCCCGGCTCTTCAATGTGCAGGACGACGCGACGAAGTCGCTCGTGCATCTGCATGCGTACCGCTATTACCCGCTGCTGCGCCGTGTGGTGGCGTGGGTGATCGGCGTCGTGACCGCGCTCGCGCTGTTGCAGGTGTGGGGCGTGCACGTGATCGACCTGTTCCGCGCGGGCACGATCGGGCATCGGCTCGCATCGGCGATCATCACGATCGGCGTGGCCGCCGTGATCGCGCTGCTGGTGTGGGAAGGCGTCAATGTCTCCGTCGAACAGCGGCTCGACCGCTGGACCGCCAGCGGCGACCTCGTACGCGCCGCACGCTTGCGCACCCTGCTGCCGATGCTGCGCAGCGCGCTCTTCTGCGCGATCGCGCTGGTGGTGGTGCTGACTGGTTTGAGCGAACTCGGCGTGAACATCGGGCCGCTGCTCGCGGGCGCGAGTATCTTCGGCGTGGCGCTCGGTTTCGGCTCGCAAAAGCTGGTGCAGGATTTCATCACCGGCATTTTCCTGTTGATGGAGAACGCGATGCAGGTCGGCGACTGGGTCACGCTCGCGGGCGTGTCCGGCACCGTCGAATACCTGTCGATCCGCACCGTGCGGCTGCGCGGCGGCGACGGCTCGCTCTACACCGTGCCGTTCAGCTCGGTGTCGACGGTGAACAACACGAATCGTGGCATCGGCAATGCGGCGGTGAAGGTCAACATCGTGTTCGGGCAGGATGTCGATCTCGCCATCGACACCTTGAAAGAAATCGGCGCCGCCTTGCGCGAGGACGACAAGTTCAAGGACGGCATTCTGTCGGACTTCAGCTTCTGGGGCGTCGATGCGCTCGACGGCTCCGCCATCACGCTGGCCGGGCAAATTCAGTGCCGCGACAGCGCGCGCTGGGGCGTGCAGCGCGAATTCAACCGGCGCATCCTCTTCCAGTTCCAGGAGCGCGGCATCGAGATCGCGAACCCGCAGCGCAATCTGTTGACGTGGGATCCGGAAAGTGCGCCGGCCAGGATCGAAGCGGATGACGCGCACAAAGACGCACCGGGCTCATCAAGCACAACGCAGAACGAATCGCCCGCCTCAGCGCCGTCCACCGATTCCGCCGATGCCGGCGGCAAAGCCGATGCGCCGGTGGAAGACCAGTTGCCCGTCGATCCTAAGCCGGCTGGTGGCCCAGGAACGCCAGCAAATCCTGGTTCAACCTCTCCGCATGAGTGAAGTAAAAGCCGTGACCGGCGCCTTCGTAGACATGCAGTGACGCGCCGGGTATCAGCGCGGCGGTGGGCAGGTCGATTACCTGAAAGGTAACGAGGCGCGCTGACCAAGCCCCGTGCCGCCGCGCTATTGCACGTCCCACCAGCGTGGCAGCAAGCGTCGCACTTCCGGCCGCCGATAACGGTCGTCGATCAGATGCACCACGCCCTGGTCCTGCTCCGTGCGAATCACGCGTCCGGCCGCCTGCACCACTTTCTGCAAGCCTGGGTACAGATACATGTAGTCGTAGCCGTTGCCGAACCTCGTCTCCATCGTGCGACGCATCTGTTCGTTGATCTCGTTCATCTGCGGCAGACCGAGCGTGGCGATGAACGCGCCGATCAATTGCTGGCCAGCCAGATCGACGCCTTCCGAAAATGCGCCGCCGAGCACCGCGAAGCCCACGCCCTGATTCATGGTGCGAAAGCGCGCGAGAAAAGCGTCGCGCGCCATTTCGTCCATGCCGGGTTCCTGCGCCCAGACCGGCAAATCCGGATGCCGCTCGCGCATCAGCGCGACCACGCGCTGCAAATACTCGAAGCTGCTCAGAAAGCCCAGATAGTTGCCCGGCTGCGCCGCGTATTGCTTCGCGATCAGATCGACGATCGGCATGAGGGAGCGCTCGCGGTCGCGCCAACGCGTCGATACGTTGCCGGCCACGCGCACCTGCAACTGCTCGGCGCGAAAAGGCCCTTCCACGTCGAGCCATTGGGTCTGTTCTGGGAGGCCAAGCGTGTCGCGATAGAAATGATGCGGGTTGAGCGTGCCGGAGAACATCACCGTGGTGCGCGCGGCCGCGTAGCGAGGTGCGAGAAACGGCGCGGGAATTACGTTGCGCACGCACAGTGTGGCATTCGTTTTGTCGCGTGGCGCGTAACGGTCTGAGGCGAGCGTGATATCGAAGATCGAATGCTCGCCGAACTGCTCGGCCAGCGCGACGAAATGCATCGCGTCGAAGAAAAACCGCAGCGACGCTTCGTCGATGGAAAGCGGTGCTTCCGCCAGTTGATCGGTGACGGCGCCGATCAGATTCTGCGCGGCCGAAAGCAGTTTGCCGGGGACATCGGCATAAACCTGATAGGTCGCGGTCTGCGCGCGCTTGACGGCGCTCCACTCGCGTTGCAGCCGCTCGAGCGGCTTCTTCAAGGTGGCCGGCGCCGTCTTGCGCGCGAGCCGGAACGCCGCCTGATCGAGCGACGCGCTGTACATGCGCCGCGCGCGGTCTAGCAGATTGTGCGCCTCGTCCACCAGCACGCCGACGCGCCACTGGTTGATCTGCGTCAGCGCGTACAGCATCGCGCTGCTGTCGTAATAGTAGTTGTAATCGCCGACCACCACGTCGGCCCAGCGCGCGAGTTCCTGCGCCAGATAGTACGGACAGACCTCGTTGGCGAGCGCCGCTTCGCGCACCGCGGCGCGGTCGAGGCGCGGACCGGCCAGCGCCGCGCTGCGGGCCGCGTCGAGCCGGTCGTAGAAGCCGCGCGCAAGCGGACAGGATTCGCCGTTGCAGGCTTTGTCGGGATGCTCGCAGGCTTTGTCGCGCGCCACCAGTTCGAGGGTTCTCAACGGCAGACGCGCGGCGCCTTGATGGAGTGTTTCGATCGCGTCCAGGGCCAGCGCGCGGCCCGGCGTCTTAGCGGTCAGAAAGAATATCCGCTCGATCTGGTCCGCAGCGCACGCCTTGAGCAAGGGAAAAATCGTCGCGAGCGTCTTGCCGATGCCGGTCGGCGCCTGCGCCATCAAAGGCTTGCCGTCGCGCGCCGCGCGATACACCGACACCGCCAGCTCGCGCTGCCCACTGCGAAACTGCCCGTGCGGAAACTGCAGCGCGCCGAGCGCCGCGTTACGCGCGGCCCGATGCGCTTCTTCCTGCACGGCCCAATCGAGAAAGCATTCGCATTGCTCGACGAAGAAAATTTCCAGGTCGCGCGCGGTGTGCGTTTGCGTCAGCACCACTTCTTTTTGCGTGCCGATATCGAAGTACACCAGCGCTACGGTCAACTCCGTTAGCTCTCGCGTCTGGCACAGCAGATGACCGTAGACGAGCGCCTGCGCCCAGTGCAGCGTACGATGGTTGGCCGGCATGCGTTCGAGATCGCCGCGATGCGTCTTGACCTCTTCCACGCGGTTCGCGACGGGATCGTAGCCGTCGGCGCGCCCGCGCACGGTCAGATTGCGGTGCGTGCCGGTCAGCGTGATCTCGGTTTCGTAGCCGCTCGCGCGCCGGCCGGCCACGGTCACGTGGCCCGCCATGCCTTCGAGCGAGGTCGGCGCCGGCGTGAAGCGCAGATCCAGATCGCCACGCCTCGCGGTGAACTCGCACATCGCCCGCACGGCGACCACGTAGGTCATGCGCGGGCCTCGGTGGTGGGGGTGATGGTGGTCTTTGTGGCGGGCTTGGCGGCGACCTCGATAGTGGCGTTGGTGGAGGCCTCGGCAGCGACCTCGACATTGAAATTGACGGCGGCCTCAGAGACGGCTTCAAACACGGCCTCGGTGGCGGGCTGGGCGGCATCTTCCGCCGCGCCACTTTCCGCGACTACCGGTTCATCGGCCCAGCGCATATCAAGCACGCGCACCGGCATGCCGTGCTGCGCGCAATACGCGAGCCAACGACTCTGGTTGTCCTGCAAACGGTCGCCCGGGCCCTTCACTTCGATCAACTCATAGCGGCGTTCGGCCGGCCAGAAGCGGATCAGGTCCGGCAAGCCGGACCGATTGCCGCGCACATCGCGCAGCAAGCGTTCGAACCACAGCTTCAGATGCGCGGCCGGCAGACAGTCGAGCGCCAATGCAACCAACTCCGGCGTAAGCAGCCCCCAGAATACGAACGGCGATTGCAGCCCCGCCTTGCCATGCAGATGCCGCACGATCGTCTCGCGATAGACACCGCTATCGAGTTGTTCGAGACACGCGGCGAACTGCTCAGCGCGGCGCGCGTGAAAGTCCGGCGCATGCAGATCGGCGGGACCGCGCTGGAACGGATGAAAAAACGCGCCGGGCAACGCCGCGAAAACCGGCTCCCAACACAACAGCCCAAACAGCGAGTTGATCAGCGCGTTCTCGACGTAATGCACCGGCGCGGCCTCGCACGTCAAATGATCGCGGGCCACGTATTCGACCGGCATTGGCGCCGCGGGTCGCGGCAACACGAGCATGCTGCGCTCGACCGGCCGAGCGGCGCGCGCACGAGCGACCGGTTCGCCGCGCTTGCGCTGCAAACGCGGCAGCATGCGCGCAACGCGTTGCGCCTCTTCTTCGCTCTCCGGCGCGGCGGCGGCTTGCGATGCGAGCACGAAAGCATCGTCGAAACGCTCGCTGCGTTCCAGCACCCGCATGCGCCGATGACGCGCGCCGGGCCACGCGCAACGCTCATAAACAGCGAGCGCGGCCGCCCAGTCCTGCCGACGCTCGCACAGGCAGCCGATGTGGAACAACAGTTTCGCGCGCCGGGTTTCGAGCCAAGGGTTGCCAGTTTCGATGGCGGCGACAGTGGCGACGATCTCTTCGACTGCGACGGCTTCCGTCTCGTCACCGGGTAAGCATTCGAGCGCTTCACGGCATGCGTGCAACGCCAGATAAACGTCGACGTCCGCGCGCTGCTGAAACGCGCGCGACGAAGGTGCGAACGCCACTTTCTCGTACTGGAATACACCGAGATCGGCGAGCACGAACTCCGACCATTCCTGCTGCAAATTGCCGAAGAACATCAACCGCAAGCGTTCGCAAAGCGGCGCGATCGTCACATGAAAAACGCGGTCGTCCGTTCGACTATGCCATGCCGAAAGCGGACGCGCCGTGGCGTCCTGCTGGTCGCTTTCGCTTGCATAAAACGGGCGCAATGTTTCCAGCAGATCCGGCTTTCGCAGGCTCCGCGCGCCCGGAATCATCGCGATGGCATCCGCGAATATCTCCATCAACCCGGCACGCGTGGTGAGCGCGAACAATTCGTCGAGCGTGAGCCTCGGTTGGGTGTCGATCCAGCCGAGGGCCGCGATCGGCGCCGCCGCCTGCACCGGGCAGCCGATCTCGTCGTAAGACAGGCGGCTTGCGCGGAATAGCGTGCCTTTGCGCATCAGCATGCGAACCAGCAACGCGCGCGATGACCGAGGCAACGCGGCGAACTCGCGCAGAAACTCTTGCTCGCGTGCGTCGAACAGATCGTCGTAACGCTGCGCGAGCCACGCCAGAGCGCGTTCGAAGTTCAGCAGATAGTAGAGAGCGTAGGAAGAAGCAGTTGTTGCCACGGCACTTTCATGAAACCTGTATGTTTATACAGTGATGATAGCAAAGTCCGTGGCGAGCCCCGCCGGATTGCCCGAAGGCAACGTCATCGCGCGGCGTCGAGGTACGCCCATTCGAAGCCGTCGGCGGCCCGCGTCACACGCCCCGCCGATGTCTGCGGGAAATGCGCGGTGAAGAGTATCGCGTCGCGATCGGCCGCGTAGTTCAGCGCCCACTGCCGCGACTCGCGCGCCGTCGCTGCCTCCAGGCAGAAGGTCGAGCTCCATTCCGGCCGGTAGACCTGAATGGGGTTATGCATCACATCGCCGGTAAAGAGCGCCTCCTCGCCGCGCGAGCGGATCGAAATCGACATATGACCGGCGCTATGCCCCGGCGTGGGATGAAACACGATACCTTCGCGCCACGTGCCGCCTTCGGCGGGAATCGTCGCGACCTGGCCGGATTCAATCACCGGCACGATGCTGTCTTCGAAGACCATCCGGCGGCTGTCGCCCGCTGGGGTCGCGAAGAAATCCTGCTCCGCTTGCGAAAACACGTATTGCGCGTTCGGGAACGTCGGCTGCCAGCGGCCGTCGAGCCACTGCGTGTTCCAGCCGACATGGTCCGCGTGCAGATGCGTGAGCAGCACCTCGTCCACCTGCGTGGGCAGGATACCCGCTTCGGCGAGGCGTTCGAGGTATGGGTTGTCGAGTTGATGGAACAGCTTGCTGAACGGCCTCTCTTTGAAATTGCCGATGCCCGTGTCGATCAGCACGGTCAGGCCGTCCATTTGCACGACCCAGGTGTGCACGCTCAGCATCACCTCGTTGCGTTCGAGATCGAGACTTGCCGTCGACAAACAGCGGCTCAATTCATCGGCGGCGGACGGCGCCCACTCGGGATAAAGCACGGCGGGCGCCAACGGAAAACGGGTTTCGCTGACGCGGGTGATGCGCGCGTCGCCTACCCGGTGCGTAACAACCTCGGTCGGCATGATGTGACTCCGTGAAAAAGTGCCGCGGCAGCGAATGGGTGGGTTATGTCACGCTGCCGCGATGAATAGCTTCACTATCGCAAATCCATGGCTTGCCGGCCAATGCCGTTTTCTGCGCGTGGCGATGCTTTACGGACATCGGTACGCGAGTTGCGTTATGCGCGAGCCAACCCAGGCGTCTGGCGAGCCGCCACGCCGTAAAGCAGCGCGCTGAGCGCGGCTGCCACGCCGCCGACGCAAGCCAGCGCCACACCCAAACCACCGCTCTGCCCGCCGAGCCGCTCGTTGATGAAGCCGACCGCGAACGGTCCGACTCCGCCGCTGATCGCGTTGGTGAGGAACACCAGCAAAGCAATCGAACGTCCGCGCATGCGATTCGGAATCGCGATCTGGATCGGCACCGGCGCCAACGCCATCGCGACGCTCGCCGCAAACGCGCAGGCGCCATACAGCACCACGGCGATATGAACGTCGCCGACAAGCGGCATCGCAATCGCGGCCGGCACCAGCAATACAGCCGCCGACGCGGACAGCGCCAGCACCTTGCGCACGGCGGCAGCATCGCTGACGCGCCCGGCCAGCCAGCCCGCGCTCAGCACACCGAGTATGCCGCCGAACATATAGGCCGGCGCCGCCATCTGTCCGACTACGCGCGGCGTCAGATGAAAATGACGGATCAGCAACGTCGGAAACCACGCTGCGTGCGAGTAGAACAGCGTGATCAGCGCGACGTAAGCGGCGAAGTACGGGAGACAGAAGCGGTTCTTCACGAACAGTTCGCGCAGCACATCTTTCAGCGGCGGCGTACTGTCCTGCGCGGACTCGGCTGCGAAAGCCGTCGATGACACATGGTCAGTCGAAGCGACACCACGCGCAGCCTGCTCGACGGCACTCGCTTCAACCGGGGAAGACATGCCCCGCCGTTGCGGCTCCCGCACCGTCAACGCGACGATCGCAGCAAGCGCCAGCCCTGGCAAACCTACCGCGACGAACACCGCCTGCCATCCGCTCAAGCCGGCGCCCGCGATCCACGCAGCACCCACGCCGTGCTCGATCGACCCGAGCAGCATGCCGCCGCCGAACAACGCGACGCCACCGCCGATATACGGTCCCAGCATGAACACGCTGCTGGCCCGCGTGACTTTGCGCGGCGGATACAGGTCACTGAAGATCGACAGCGCCGCCGGGCTCAAGCCAGCCTCGGCGATCGCGGTGCCCGCGCGCGCCGCGAGCAGTTCGCCGAAGTTGTGCGCGAACCCGCACAGCGCCGTTGACACAGCCCAGATTGCCACGCACACGGCGATCAACCTCACGCGATTAGAGCGGTCGATTAGCCGCGCGATGAACACGCCCGCCGTCGCGTAGCACAGCGTGAACGAAAACCCTTGCAGCAAGCCGATTTGCGTATCGGTGAGCGCCAGCGTTTCCTTGATCGGTTGCACGAGAATGCTCACGATCTGCCGGTCGAGATACGAAAACGCAAAGCAGACAAAGAACAGGACGACGGCGTAACTGTGCCCACGGCGCGCATCGGCGTCGTCGGTATCGGACACGGTGGTGACTGCATTCATGGCGAATCTCCGGCTGGCTTCGGTTCGATGGACGGGGTCATTGCCATTGCGCATCCGCGGCCAGCACGGCGATGCAGTCCCCCGGCTCGACGCGTGCAAATGAACGCATGCACACCACCACGCCGTCGCCCGCAAAACGGATTTCCTGGGGTTCGCTCCACGGCGCATACGGATCGAATACCCGCGCGGCCAGTTGATCTTTTTTGACCTGATCGCCGAGCCCGAACACCGGTTCGGCCACGCCCGCCCGCGAGGCGAACACGTAGTGGCGCGCACCCTCCACTTTCAACCAGCGCGTGTCGTGCCGCGGCGCCGGCGGCCGATCGTCGGGCGTGACACCCAGCGTGTGCAGCACACGCCGCAGACCGTCCTCGACGATCGCGACGCCGTCCGGATCGCAGGCCGCATAGCCGCCGAATTCGCCGCACAGGAATAGCTTGCCGTGCCGCTCGACAGCCGCGCCATACGTGCGGTCCTCGCCGAGCAGGTCCATCAGCATGGTTTGCGGCGCGGCAAACGCCTGCACGAGGCGCCGGTATTCGGCGCTGCGCGAGATGTCGGCGGGCGGCGCCGCGAGCACAGTTGGCAGATGATTGAACGACGCGCCGCCCGCGTGCAGATCGATCACCACGTCGGCGCGTGGAAATAGTTCGGTGTCCGCATAGTGCGCGATCATCTCGGTGATGTGGCCGTTACGCGCGCCGGGGAAAACGCGGTTCAGATTGCCCCTGTCGATCGGCGAGGTGCGCGAGCCGTTGATAAAAGCCGGGAAATTCAGCGCCGGCACGACGATCAATCGGCCTTTGATCGACATCGACGGCAATCGCCGGATCAGTTTCATCAGCGCGACGGGGCCTTCGTATTCGTCGCCGTGATTGCCGCCGGTGAGCAGCACCGTGGGACCGTCACCACCCTTGAGCACGGTGATCGGAATCGGAATGTGTCCGTACGCGGAGCGGTCGTGCGAATACGGCACGCGCAACGTGCCGTTTTGCAGGCCGGGGCGTTCGTAGTCGATGTCGGTGGAAATCAGCGATTGTGTGGACGGCATGGTTGTCTCCCGATAAGAAAGCGGGCCTCGGCGCTGTCGTCGGATGACGCGCCAAGGTCGTACATTCAATATCGTCGAGGCAAAAAACCAGCGCCAATGCCGATTTTTAGGGAAGCCGATGCCTTAAAGGCATCGCGGCAAGGCATTGCAGCCGTTCACTTCTGCGCCTGGAGCAAGGCGATGAACTGCGCGAGCGCGGGATTGCGGTGCTGCTCGCGATACGCAAAATGCAACGGCAGCGCGATCGACACATCGGACAGTGCGAGGAATTGCACCAGCGCCGGCGGCCGCTCGCGATTGGCCGAGTTGACGATCGCCGCGCCCACGCCCGCCGAAACGAGCGAGAGAATCGCGGCTTCCGTCGACACTTCCTGCACGACATCGAGCGTCAAACCGGCGCGCTCGCATGCGCCGATCAGGCGGTCGTAATAAGCGGGATAGACATGGCGGGGAAACGTGATGAAGGGCTTGCCGGCGAGTTGCGCGGCGCGCACCGTCTTGCGCCGCCCGAACGACCATGCGGCCGGCGCCGCCAGCACGACGCCGTTTTCGAGCAAAGGCAAGCTGACGAACTGCTCAGGCAGCGCACCAAAGCGATAGATGAAACCGCCGTCGAGTTGGCCCGCTTCGATCGCGGCCAGTTGCTCGGGCGTGTTCATCGGCGTGAGATCGATGCCGACCTGCGGCGCCGTCTGCTGAAATGCTTGCAGCGCATTCGGCACGAGGCCGCCCCACACGGCGTTTTCGACGAACCCCATGCGCACATGCCCCGACACGCCCGCCGCGATCCGCTGTGCGACGCGCGCGGCCGACTCGACCTGCTGCAGAATGCCGCGCGCCTCGCGCAAATAGGCGTCGCCCGCGAGCGTCAGCTTGAGACCGCGCGGCGTGCGCTCGAATAGCGCGACGCCCAAGCTTTCCTCCAGGTCCTGGATTTGCCGCGAAATGGCCGGCTGGGTCACGTGAAGCTGCTCGGAGGCGCCGCGCACGCTCGCGTGCTCCGCAACGGCGACGAAGTATCGGAGATGCCGGAGTTCCATGTCAGCAGAGTGGCAGGCTTATCGAACGGGATGCCGCATTGTGCCATTCGATCATGCCGCCGCTACCGCATTTTCATTGCGCCGCCAGCCACACCACCGTCAGCGAACGCACGCCTTGCGCGCCGCGAATCAGCACGCCCTCGATATCCGCCGTCGCCGACGGTCCGGTGACGAGCGCCGCGTAACGCGCGTCGCGGAAATCGTCACGCCGGTACACGTCCTGCAAGCCGTCGATCAATTGCGCCGGATCGAGCAGCACGACCAGATGCTGCACGATATAGCCCAGAGCGTTGACCACGTACTCGCGTTCGCTGAACCACACCGAGCCGGTTTCGGCGACGCCGAAGCGCGCCCGCACCACGGCGACGTCGATATCCTGCAACGAGGCGGGTTCCGTATCGGCGGTGAGCGCGCGCGTGCCCGGCACCTCAGTGGTCGCCGAGGCCACTGACGCCTCAGCGCCGAAGCGCTCGCGAATCAACCCGCTCACGTCGGTCGCGGACACGGCTTGGACGCAGGTGCCGCCCATCGCTTGCAAAGCCGCCGTGAAGCGCACGCGCAGATCGCCGCCCGGCGCGTCGAAGAGTGGCACCTCGGGCCGCGGCCGCGACGGCGGCTGTGCCTGGCGAACCTTGTCCAGAAAAGCCTCACGCGTTGCCATTGCCGTCTCCACGATTCTTTTTGTACCAGGCGTGAAAGGTCAGCTTCGGCGCCTCCGGCAACTCGCGTTGCTTGCCCCAGATATTGAGCGGGTTATACAGCACGAAATTCGGCAGCCGACGCAAGGCGCTGCCCATCGACGACACCGTCGCGCGATACAAGGTCGGGCTCGCCAGCAAACGGCCCGCCATCTTCAGCACTTCCTGCTTCACGAACGGCACTTCATGACGCTCTGCGATCACCGTGCGCCACTTGTAGATCTGCTCGTGAATATTGATTTTCACCGGACACACGTTGGTGCAACTGCCATTGAGCGTCGACGCGAACGGCAGCGCGCTATAGCGCTTCAGATCGAAAGTCGGATTGATGATCGCGCCGATCGGCCCCGAGTACGTGCCGCCGTACGACAGCCCGCCGCTGCGCCGGTACACGGGACACGTATTCATGCACGCGCCGCAGCGTATGCATTTGAGCGAATACCAGAAGTCCTCCATCGCGAGCCGCTCCGAACGGCCGTGATCGACAAGGATGAAATGCATCTCCGTGCCCGGACGCGGCGCGCGGAAATGCGAGGTGTATTGCGTGATCGGCGAGCCGAGCGCGCTGCGCGACAACATGCGGATGAACACGCCGAGGTCCGACACTTTCGGAATGAGCTTCTCGATCCCGATCGACGCGATATGCAAAGGCGGCACATTCGCCGACAGATCCGCATTGCCTTCGTTCGTACACACTACGACCGTGCCGGTCTCGGCCACCGCGAAATTGCAGCCGGTCATGCCGGCAGTCTTCTCGCGCACGAAGTACGGCCGCGTGTTCATCCGCTGGCTTTCCGCGAGATAGTGGATGTCGCTGTTCTTCGGATCGGTGCCGATGGTGCGGCCGAACAGTTCGGCGACATCGGCACGCAGTTTGTGGACCGCCGGCACCACCATATGGCTCGGGTCCTGATGATCGAGTTGCTGGATGCGTTCGCCCAGATCCGTTTCCATCACCGTGATGCCACGCGGTTCGAGATATTCGCGCATCTTGCATTCGTCGGTGAGCATCGACTTGCTTTTGACGAGCGTGGTCATGCCGCGCTCCGACATGATCTGGTGCACGAGCGCGTTGTGCTCTTCGGCGGTGGCGGCCCAGTGAACCGTCACGCCGTTGGCCTCGGCCGCCGCCGCGAACTGTTCGAGATACTGCGAGAGGTTCGACAGCGTGTGTTCCTTGATACCCGACGCCAGTTCGCGCATCGTCTCCCATTCGGCGATGCCGTGCGCCTGTGCGTCGCGCTTCTCACGCAAATCCCACAGACGTTTGTCATGAAACGCCACGTGCTCAGTCTTGCCGATGAAAGCGCCCGCGGCTTTCGCGTGATCGATCCGGTTGCTCATGCGCGTGCTCCGTTGAGGACCTGCGCGATATGGATGAAGCGCGCGTCGGCTTTCATGCGTTCCGCGCAGCCTTGCTGATGCATGAGACACGACATGTCGCCCGAGACGATGTATTCGGCGCCCGCGTTCAGATGGTCGCGCACCTTGTCCTGGCCCATGCGTACCGACACCGGCTCTTCGGTGACGGAGAACGTGCCGCCGAAACCGCAGCATTCGTCGGGCCGCGCCGGCTTGACGAACTCGATGCCCTTCACGCCTTCGAGCAAGGTACGCGGCTTCGAAAACGGCGTGCCCGCCACTTCCGAAATCGACGCTTCCTTCAGATGCCGCAACGCGCTGCAACTGTTATGCAAGCCCACGCGATGCGGAAACTCGGCCCACGGAAATTCACGCGCACCTACCACGTCGTGCAGAAACTCGACGAGTTCATAAGCGTTCGCGCGGACCTTCTTCACTTCGTCGGTTCGTTCGAGCGCGGTCAGATGCTCGCGCACGTGATGGATGCAGCTCGCCGACGGCCCGACGATGTAGTCATAGCCCGCGAAGTTGCGCGCGAACACACGCTCGGTGCCGGCTGCTTCGGCATGCGCGCCGCTGTTGGCCATCGGCTGGCCGCAGCAGGTTTGCTCCTGCGGATAGTCGACCTGTATGCCGAAGCGTTCGAGCAATTCGAGCGTGGCGATCCCTACTTCGGGATAGAACGCGTCGATGAAACACGGGATGAACAGGGCGACTTTCATAAGCTCTTTGAAAAGAAACAGCGGCATCCGGCGATCCACCTACTCTACTGCGGAATCGCGTTGGGGAACGAGCGTGGTGCGGTGTGGGCGACGGCCATTTGACAGAATTTCGGCCGCTTCAGCCAGACTGGTAAGGTTGGTCTGACCAAGAATATAAGGAAGTCGCGAAAGCGTGTCAATGGCGCGCTGGCGAGGGATGACAGCTTGCGCCGCGGGAATCCGATGCGCTACGCCAAGCTATCGAGACTTATGACCGAACGGTCCGTTCGGGTCGATATAGGGGTTATCGGTTTTTCGCCTCACGTCCGAATGCGTTTCGGACAATCCCGCCTGTTCCCGCAAAGGCGCGGGCACGCCCTTTCCAGGTTTCGCATCCGGCTTGATGTCCTCGAGACCTCGCGCCCACGCTTCCAGCATTCGCTTGCCGACATTCCTGAACTCGGGATAACGGTCCGTGTACGCGCTGACCAGCGGAAGCACTTTCTGCACCGCGCTTACCACCTGTTCAAGTGCTGCGTTCATATCCGTTGGCGAGAGACTCAATCGCGCACCGCCGTATTCGAACAGCGCCTTACCGCAACACCACAGTTTTTTGCCTTTCAGCGACAACGCCGGTGCGTCCTCCTGATAGCGAGGGTAAGCGGTGACAGTCACGATGTCGTACACCGGCGAAAGGCGAGCGTCCCGCTCGTTCGTGTACGTCAACGCGTAGTTCTTCATGTGCGCGTCAGCGTTACGCAGCGCATAGTTCAGCAGCAACAGCAGGAACAGCTTGCGCTTGCTGTCTTTGCGATGATCCACCCCGAGATACTGATTACAGAGTTTCGCAAGGTCTTCGACGGTGCCCTGATATTTGCGTACAGGATCAAAGCCCTTCAACGCGCAAAAATCTTCGACCCCAACGCGCGCGCCATCCGCTTGCAGATCGAAACGCCGGATCGCGAGCACGCGGCCGTCCTCTGAAAGGTGTGTTTCCGGAACATTCAGGTCCGTGTTTCTTGCGACCTCGAGGCAGAGGTATTCGTTGATGCTGAGCCCCGGCAGGTCGACCGGGCCAGTCTTCAGGATGTACTCGTCCGTCCAGACGGTCGCCTTCTCCTCACCGGAAGCCAGTGTTTTGGGCATGACCCCCGAAACACCCTCGCTGATGCCTGCTTCAAGGTGTTTGAGCAGGTTATCTCTGGAGTTCGGGCTCGCGAGAAGCGTCGCCATATCGAACCTGGACCTCGCGGTAGCGAGCGGCGCCCCGTGCGGGATGGCTCTTACCCGCCCGATGGTGTTCGATCCCGTCAACGCGAGAAGCCCCATATCGCTCACGTCCGCGTGAGGGCCGAGATGTTGGCGAATGAGGTCCTTCTTGAAGCCTTCCGGCAGATTCATCTGAAACGAAGGCATGATGCCCCCGGGCCAGGTGTACGACGCGTTTCGGACCGGCATGAGAAGCGAGACGACGTCGCCCGTGGGCGTACCCGGCAGATAGGTGAAGACGCCACTGTGCGCCTCTTCCGTCAGCGTCCCGACCAAGGTGGTGTTGCAGTAGATGTCGAGTACGGCCATGAGCTATTCGCGCTTTCCGGCAGTCCTGACACTAGCCTCGGAGCGCGAGGGCCGAACACGCCGCCGGGTTTCGTCGACGGAAACAGCGGGCGTTCTCTGCTCGGTCAGAACGTCGTCGAGCGTACGCCGATGGCCTATTGGACGAGCCAAAAGGTCGAGCCCCACCGCCTCGAAGAGACTCAGCAGTTTGACTGTGCCGAGTTCGGGAAGCAGTCCGGTCTCAAACCGGCTAATCCGCGCGCGAGTGATGCCGCTTTGCTCGGCAACCTGCTGCTGAGTCTTGTTTGCGGCAATCCGGGCGAGGCGAAATGTTTCGCCAAGTTCGAAGAGGTCCATGTGCCACCTGCGATACGTTAAGCACAATCAAGTCGATATTGTATCCCAAGAGATGCGTTATTGGCTCAAAGTAATGCATCTTATAGTGCACATTAAACTTGTTTTCTCTATTAATGTGCTTTATAAGACACATAAAGACGCCGAGGGACCGCTTGAGCGATCGTCACGGCGGTGCAGATTTCTTTTGGCACTGACCGCAAGCGGCGTGAGCTAAGCGCGTGGTCTTGCCGGGAGTGTCCGGTCATGCATCAGGCGGGAAGGAGGACCCAGGCGCGTCACTTCGCGCGTTGATGAACCGCCGCGCGGGAAGATTGCGAGCGAAAACTGAAGACAACCGATGCCGGTGAGCCGTGGGCGTCCGCGCAATCACGAAACCGCGCTCGACGAAGGCTTCGCCGCATCTTCCCTGTACATCTCCCGCACGAAGGTCAGATGACGCTCGGCGGCCTTGCGCGCCTTTTGCGCGTCGCGTGCCATGACGGCGTCGTAGATGGCCTGATGCTGGCTCATCAGCTGCTTTTCCATCGCGTCGTCGTAATCGATCAGCCGATGATACTGGCGCATACCCTCGCGAATCAGCGTATGGATGCCGTGCATTACATGCGCGAGCGCGATGTTGTGCGTGGAGTCGGCGATCGCGAGGTGAAACGCGGCGTCCAGTTCCGCGAGGTTCACGCGATCTTGCGACTGCGAGCCCGCCTTCAAAGCCTCGAACGCCACGCTGATGTTCTTCAGGTCGGCGGCCGTGGCGCGCTCCGCGGCATACACCGTGGAAATCGATTCGAGCCCTTGGCGCAATTCAAGAATATCGGCACTGGTGCGCGGATTCTGCAGCAACAGCTCGGCGAGCGGCTTGGAAATGATCGGCGCCGTGACGTCGACCACCGTAAAACCGCCCCGCCCCGATGTCTCGATGTAGCCGTCCGCTTCGAGCCGAATCAACGCTTCCCGCAACGACGGCCGCGACACGCCGAGCTGCGTCGCCAGATCGCGTTCGGCCGGCAAGCGGTCGCCGGGCATCAGCGTGCCGTCCGAGATCAGTTGCTTGATCTGGTCGGACACCACGTCGGAGAGCCGTTTGCGCGTGAAGGACTGGATCGGGAGAAATGGCATGGGCAGCGGTATGTGAAGCCGGTTGAGCGAGCGGTTTTCAGGCCGTGGGAGCGTGTCCAAACACGATGCGTTGCAACGTTGCAGTCGCGCTTGAAGGATGCAGCGAATTATACCGTTCAACCGAACACGCCGAATCCGGTAGCCGGGCAAGCCCCGGCCGCGCTGCGAGTCGTTTGGAAGCGGCTAGCGCGCACCCGCCGCATAGAAACTCGCGAGATCGCGCCTGAGCGTGTGCAAGGCCGCGTCGTCGAGATAGATCATATGACCGGTCGGATAGTAGGCGATGCGCACGTTAGCGCGCAGCGGCCCGTCCACGCCCAGGTGCACGAGCGCATATTCGGTCGCGTAGAACGGCGTGGCCAGATCGAAATAACCGTTCACCGACATCACCCGCAATTGCGGATTCTGCCGCATCGCTTCAGCCAGATCGCCCGCCGCATAAGGTACGGGCAAACGCTCGCCCCACCATTCGCGATGCTTCCAGTCCCATTGCGTCAACGCTTCGTCGTTAAAGACGCGGTAGCGGTCGCCCGGCGTGAAGTGCAGGTCCTCGGCGAAATGCTGATGCAGCGCGGCGTCGAATGCACTCGACACGCTGCTCACCGATGCATCGTAATCAGGGCGATCAGCCACGCTGTCGAAGTCGATGCCTTCAAAGCGCGCATCGTAACGGCCAACGCTACGCGCCTGATCGCGCAGCAATTCACTCCGATAACGCGACGGATAAAGACGCAAACGGCTGCGCTTCACATAGGCGACATCGAGGCCGGTGAATTGCGCGACGCGCGCGGCGATCGCGTCGCGCTCGGCCTCGGGCAGCGCGTCGCCTTGCGCGAGGGCTTGCGCATACGGGCCGCGTGCGAACGCGCGGGCTTCGTCGAGAAAGGCTGGCAGACTGGCTGGCTTCGGCACGATCTTGTCGTGATACCAGGCGATCGCCGCGAAGCTCGGCAGATAGCTTTCGCTCTTGAAATCCGAGCCAGCCGAAAACGCGGCCGAATCAAGCACCGACGACATCAGGATCACGCCGTTGAGCGCGATATTGTTCTGCCCCAACTGATACGCGAGCATCGCGGCGCGCGCGGTCCCATACGATTCGCCGAGCAGGTACTTCGGCGAATTCCAGCGCTGGTTCACCGTCAGATAGCGGTCGATGAATTGCGAGAACGCGTCGACGTCCTTGTCGACGCCCCAGAAGTCTTTGCCCGTTCCATGACCGACGACGCGCGACAAACCCGCGCCGACGGCGTCGATAAAAACGAGGTCGGTGCTATCGAGCAGGCTGTCGGGATTGTCGGCGAGCGTATACGGTGCGGGCGGCGTGATATCGGGACTCGCGGTATGCACCCGCTTCGGCCCGAATGAGCCGATCATCAGAAAGACAGTGCCGGCGCCTGGACCGCCGTTGAACAGGAACGTAACCGGCCGCATCCGCGGCGCCTTACTCGCGACGGTATAGGCCACGTAAAAAACGCTCGCGTTGGCCTGCCCCGTCTTGTCGCGCAACAGCAGGTTACCCGCGGTGGCCGTGTAGTCGATCTTGCGGCCATCGAGCCGGATGGAATGCTGCGTAACCGACGCGGTTTCCGGCGGTACGGGAATCGCCGCCGGCTCCGCTTTCGCGTTGCGCTGCGCCGTGCTGCCCGACGCTTCGTTCTGCGCCGACGCGACTGCGCGTGGCTGCCGAGGCGCGCGTGTCGGGGCCGCATGCGAATCCTGCAGCGGTTGGCCGTTCGGCTCCGCGCGCTGATTGGGCTGGCCGCTCACGAAGCGGGGCGCGTCCGGCGCCGATGCCTCTATATCGGCGCTCGCGGCGGCTTCCGGCGAATCGTCCGGTTCAGCCGCCGCGCACATGGTGCTGAACGTGACGAGCACGAGCGCCATCGCGACCAGCGCGACCGCCATGGACCCTGCCATCAGTGATTGGCGCAACCAGAAGGTGTAGCGAAGGCCCATGGGTTTTCCGACCGAGAGTCGATAGACGCCGAAGTCCTGAAGGTCAAAGCTGAAGACGAACTCGGCGCTCGATTTTTGACGCAAGCGTTGGCGGCGTCAATCGAAAACTGTCGAGAACACGCATTCCTCCCACGACGCATCGCCGCGTTACGCCAATCGAAATGCAAACGAAACGTCGGCGAAAGACTCAACGACCCAACAACCCGCCGACGAATGCAGCGATACGTTCGCACGCATCGATCAGACGCGCTTCGTCGACGACAAAACCCAGCCGCACGAAACCATTCGCCGTCTCGCCGAAAGCGCTCGCGTCGAGCAGCGACACACCACGCGCGCGAAACAGCTGCCAGGTGAAGTCGACCGTATCGAGGCCCGTGCCGCTCACGTCGACCATCATGAACATGCCCGCCTCGGGCAACAGGCATCGCAACCCGGGCACACGATGCAAACGCTCGAATACCACGTCGCGTCGGCGCCGGTAGATCTCGCGCATCTCGGCGGCGATCCGCGCCTTCTGCTGCACAGCCGTCAATGCGGCCTGCTGGATGAAGCCGGGCAACCCGTACAGCATGGCAAGCGCGAGCCGCCCCATGTGCTCGATCAGTTCCGTGGGCCCAATCGCCCAGCCCACGCGCCAGCCGGCCATGGCATGCGATTTCGACAGACTGCCGAGCGTCACGGTGCGCTCCGCCATACCGGGCAGCGAAGCAATGCTCACGTGGTCGCGTTCGAACGTTAGCTCGGCGTAGACCTCGTCGGAAAGCACCCATAGGTCGTGCCGGCACGCGAGCCGCGCAATACGTTCGAGATCGGCGCGTTGCATGACCACGCCGGTCGGATTGCACGGCGTCGCGAAGAAAATGGCTTTGGTGCGCGACGTAACGGCGGCTTCGAGCGCGTCGCAGTCGACGTGAAACGCCCGCGCCGGATCGACCGGCACCGTCACGAGCGTGGCGCCGGCCGCGCGCACGCAGGCCTCGTAGGTCAGATACATGGGCTCGGGCACGATCACTTCATCGCCCGCTTCCAGCAGGCACAGCGACGCGGCGAACACGCCGTTCTGCGCCCCCGCGGTCAGGATCACGTTGGCGGCGCTCGCGGCGCAGCCGGTCATGCGCGTGTGTTCCGCGGCGATTGCCGCGCGCACCGGCTCGCGGCCGGACACGGCACTGTAGTGCGTATCGCCGCCACGCAATGCCTCGATTGCACGTTCGACGATCGGCGCGGGCGTGGCAAAGTCAGGGTCGCCCACGCTTAACACGATGACGTCTTCACCTCGCGCCTCCGCCTGCTGCGCGACACGATGGATTTCCCACGCGGAGATGCGCCGGCCTTGCAGGCGTTCGACCAGATTCGAGTACTTCATTGACTGCGCCCCGTTCCCTTGGACCCGCCAATGTAAAGGGGCGCGCGCGAAACGTCCAGATACGAAAAAGCGCCACGCGAACGGACAGTCTCGCATGGCGCTCGGGCGTTGCCCCTTGTTCGCGGGGCGCGGCGCGCTTAAATCTGGCGGCGCAGCTCCGCCGGCGGCACCTTCATCAGATGCCGGTATTTCGCCACGGTGCGGCGCGCCACCAGCACGCCCTGATCGGCGAGCATCTTGGCGAGCGTCACGTCCGAAAGCGGATCGTGGGTATTTTCCGCGGCGATCATTTCCTTGAGCAGCGCGCGCACGGCTGCGGCTGAACAGGTACCGCCGCTTTCCGTGCCCAGTTCGCGAGGGAAGAAATGCTTGAACTCGAAAATACCGCGCGGCGTGGCCATATATTTGTTGCCGGTGGCGCGCGAGATGGTGGATTCGTGCAGGCCGAGTTCGTCGGCGACATCGCGCAGCACCATCGGCTTGAGCGCGATTTCGCCGTACTGGAAGAAGGCCTTCTGATGCGCGACGATGCATTCGGCCACGCGCTGAATCGTATCGAAGCGTTGCTGCGCGTTACGGATCAGCCAGCGCGCTTCCTGCAGTTGCTGCGCAAGCGGCGAGCGGCTTGCGCCCGCCGACTGCGCGAACAGTTCCGCATACATGCGATGGATGCGAGCGCGCGGCTGCACCGCCGGATTGATCGTCACGACCCACTTGTTGCGGACCTGACGCACGATCACGTCCGGCACCACGTAGTTGTCTTCGGTGCGGCCGTAGCTGTTGCCCGGCTTCGGGTCGAGCTTGCGCACCAGCGCGCAGGCCACGCGCAATTCTTCGGCGCTGCAGCCGATCTGTTTCTGCAGTTCGGCTTGCTCGCGACGCGCGAGCCGTTCCAGATGATGTTCGACGACTTGCCGCGCGACATCGCGCCCAGGCGTGTCGGCGGGCAAGGCATTCACCTGCAGCAAGAGGCATTCGGACAACGAGCGCGCACCCAGACCCGGACGATCGAGCGATTGGACGAGGCGCAGCGCCACCAGCAATTCTTCTTCCGTCAGTTCGGGTTCGAGATCGACGCTGTCCGCGAGATCGGAGAGTTCCTGACGCAGATAGCCGTCGTCGTCGAGTGCTTCGATGATAAAGCGGGCCACCGCGCGGTCGCGGTCGTCGAGTCGGTAAAGGCGCAGTGAATCGTGCAATTGCTCGCGCAGGGTCGGCTGCGAGCGTGCCCATTCGGCGGGATCGCTGCTGTCCGAGTCGCCGTTCTGGCGGGTCGAACTGCGGCTGCTGTAGTCGCCGGAGAAATCGCCGGGCATGTCGTCCTGGCCCGCGCTTTCCAGTGTGTCGTTGTTGCCGGATTCAACCGGCAGCGAATCGGGTTCAGCGCTCGCGACCGTGTCGGTGGCGGGCAGCGCGCCGCCGTCTTCGCCGGAGGTCGCGGTGGCCAGCGCCACGTCTTCCGTCTCCGACGAGTCGTACTCGAGGAACGGATTGGTGTCGAGCGCGGTGCGCAGCTCCTGCTGGAACTCCAGAGACGACAACTGCAACAGACGCACTGATTGCTGAAGACGCGGCGTGAGTGCGAGAGACTGCCTTGTGCGTAGTTCAATAGAAGGCATTGTAGTGAGGTCCCGTTGATAGCCGAAAATTGGTAAGTAGCCCGTTTAGAGCAACTGTCGTACCAGCTCGCGCAAACCCCTGTTTTTTCTACGCTTTGTGTTTTCAGGCCCGCCAATTGCGCAGGCCGCCCGGCGCCTTTTTTACAAGTACCCGGCAAATTCCGGTCCGTGCCGCAGCGAGCCGTCGCGCCCCGCATCGACGCATCGCGGCGTCTTATTCCTCAGCCTAAATACCTGTGTTGTAACGGCTTTTCCTGCGACGCCAGGCTTTTGACGCCATGCCGGGCACACCGCTTGCGTGCTTGCACTATGTGGACGGACGCCGGTCCATGCATGCGAGACGCTGAAATCATACTCAGGTGAAACGCATGCATCGGCCGTCGGCCGGTGTCGATAACGGGCCCTGACGGAACCGTAGCGGCAACGATCCCACGCGTGTCATCAGCGGTTTCGACCGCGATCGACCGCAGGCAACAAGACCGCAATTTTGATCAACACCCGAAGGAGAAACCATGAAGACCATCCAACTTCTGAAGACCGCAGGTAGCATCGCTTGTGTCGCTTTCGCACTGAACGCAACGAACGCCATGGCGCAAAGCAGCGCTCCGTCGGCGGCATCGGAAACCATCGGCCAGCACGTCGACGACGGCACCATCACCACCAAGGCCAAGGCGGATCTGCTGGCCGCGAAGAACGTCAAGTCGACGCATATTCACGTGAAGACCCGCAAGGGCGTGGTGTGGCTCACGGGCACGGTGCCTTCGGCCGACGACAAGGCAGCAGCTGGCGAAGTCGTGGAAGCCGTGAAGGGCGTGTCGAGCGTGAAGAACCATCTGAAGATCGCGGCCGAATAAAAGCGGCGGGTCTGTCTGGGGAGCGCCGACCTCGGTTGGTGCCTTCCGATGCTACTGCTGCAGAACGTAAAAAAGCCATCCGCATTGCGGATGGCTTTTTTACGTGCGGCTCGCTATCGAATGGAGCCCTTGCGATGGAGTCCCTGCAACCGGATACGAGCAACAAACAAACGGCGCCCCGCAGGGCGCCGGTCACTCACCTGCTTTTAACGCTTCGCCGCCGCATACTGATCGCGCAGATCACGCACGCGGTCATGATTCTGCAGCACACCTTGATACTGCCGCTCGACGATCGCCCGCACATCCGCCGGCAATTCCTTTTCGAGCGCTTCGTGATAGCGCTTCTTCGCGACGTCCTCGCCCTTTTCACACTCGGCCAGAATGTCGTGGTCGCTGCGATCCGTGACGGCCGACTTCACGTCGACCCACCCGCGATGCAGCGCGCCGCTCATGCTGCCGCCCGTTTCGGGCTTGCCGCCCAAGGCCTGAACCGCATCCTGCAGCTCGCGCGCGCCACGCGAGCAGTCCTCGGCACGCGACAGGAATAGCGTTTTCAACTGTGCGTCGTGCGCATCTTCGGCTGCCTTGCGAAAGCCCTTCTCGCCATCCTTCGACGTTTCGACCAGATCGTTCAGCACGGAAACAACGTTCGTAGCCATTCAATACCTCCAAGGGTTTCGTTAGTCATGGAATCCGCCGCTGGAGATGAGCCTCCCTAACGAGAGGCACTCGTCTTCCAGCGACAGAGTTCATGGATCTATTCGCACGGGGCGTGCCCGACGCACATCGCTATGGATGTTTGCGCGTTGCGTCGACACGCACATCCAATCTTTGCCAACGCGCGTAAATGTTGCCCGCCGCAATGCGCCGCGATTGCCGGCAAAGCCCCGCGCGGTGGTCCTCCATTCGATGGCACAGCGGTTGCTTTATATGCTCCGCCCGGCACGCGTGCAACGCAGCAACCAGCACACTGCAAGACGTGCCAACGGATTGAAAACAATGGGCAGGCAACAGCAACAGGGAGAATCATCATGAAGATCAGGAGCGCAGAATTTCTGGCCGCCGTCGCGATCATTAGCTCAGCCGCCGTGATGCAGATTCGCGAACACGTGCTGGCGCAGGAAACGCCGGCTTCGAATGCGCAGGCCGTGTCGCCTCCGTGTGGCGTGACGCATCAAGGATTGGTGCCGGCAGCTTGCGAACCGACGCGTGAAAAACGTCAGGTGGATCGCGCACCGCAGCCGCAGCGTAGCGCGCCGCAAATCTGGGTTTGAGCCGACGTTTGACTACTGCTTGAGTATCGACAGACAGCTAAAAAAGAACGGCCCGATCGATGTCGGGCCGTTCTGCTAATTACCGCAACGAAAACTACTGAAACGAAAACGTTCAGCGCTCAAGCGCTCTTCTCACTGAACTCGCCAAGCGGGACCGGCTTTTTCAACGGATCGAAGTCGGCCCAGCGCCCCTGCTGCCAGCGTCCACTCGCCCGCTCGATCGCCGTGCCGCCGGCTTCGCGCAGCACGCGCGCGGCATCGAACTGATTGTCCGGCGAGACGTGCACGGCGACCAGCACACCGGAATCGCGCGTCTCTTCATGAAACGCCGAATGATGCCCTGCGTGGCCGGCGTCGCGCGTACGCGACATCGCCCCCACCAAGGAGCCGACATATGCGCCGACGCCCGCGGCAATCAACGACACGATGATCGGCGCGGAAAAAGCCGCAAAGATCCCGACGCCCACCACGGCGCCCGCTACCGCACCGATCGTGACGCCCATGCCGGCACCTTTGGGCGCATCCTTCGCGCCGGCATCGGTGCCGGTGTCGCCGCCGATCGGATAGCGCGCGTGCTGACCGCGTGGATTGACGAAAAACAGCGTGACGTCTTCCTCGACGAACCCTGCGTTGAAGAGCTTGGCCGCCGCGTCTTCAGCGGCGGGGAAAGTCGTAAAGCGTGCTGCGACGATGAGTGACATAAGGCCTCCTTGCATCGTTGGATAGCGTTTGCGGACCATGCCGTCGCAATTCGCCGCGCTGTACAGCGCGCGAGCGACGGCACGCGCCGGCCCTACGCCGTGGTGCCGCGATCCGGTTCCATGCCTTCCACTCTGAACAGTCCGCTATGCAACACTACGCCTTCCCCGTCGTTCTGGTCGAGTGCTTCGGCGCAAACCGAACGGATACGCTGACGGCCTTTGTCGAAGGCCGACATCAGCGCGGCTTCCAGAGCAGAATCGGCGCCGAAATGATCCTCGAGCGCCTCAGCGGTAATCGTACACACCACCGGTTCGCCGTCCACCCGTGCCATGAAGCGCACGGTCAGATTCGCTCCGTCGAAGACCGGCTTGTCGTCGGAAAAAGTGATCTGCATAAGGGAATCCTCATAGGCCGGCCGCGGCAGGATCGCGTTCATGGCGAACCCTTCATTGCGCCGGCGAGTTGCTGCGCCATCGCGAGATGATGTTTGATGGTGGGCAGCGCATGCTGGGCCGCGGCTTTGAGTTGCGCGTCCGTACCGCTCGTGCTTTCCTGCTGGAACAGATCGACCGCGCGCTGGTGCGCTTCCACCCCCAATTGCTCGACGTACGCCTGATCGAATTCCTTGCCCTTGAGCGTCTGGAGTTTACCGACCAGCGCCGAATCCGCCGACGGCGTCGAAGTGAAGCCCTTCTTCGAGACGAGCGCCGCCATGCTGCGCGAGAGTTTCGTGTGATCCGTGATCATCTGCTGCGCGAATTTCTTCACGTGCGGATCGCTGGAATTCTTGAGCGCAACCTTGCTGGCCGCGATTTCGGTGGCGTCGGACTGCGAGGCGTCCTGCACGAACTGCTGATCCGCGGGCGAAAGCTTCGTGCCGCTGACTGGCGCATCGCTCGCCGGGGCGTCGCTCGCTTGCGCGTAGACCATGCCGATGGACGCCGCGCTCAAACTCAGCGCGACGGTCATCGCTTGTAGGGAATACCGGAGTTTCATGCATTTTCTCCCAGGTCGACGGATACGCCGAAGCGGAACCGATAAGACGGAGCGCAGCCTTCATTCAATCTGCGCGAGCGGTTCGTCACCGCACTCATGCCGCCTTGCGCTTCGACAATTGCGCAAGCAGCGTTTTGTTAAAGGCGGGGAGATCGTCGGGTTTGCGGCTGCTGATCAGATTGCCGTCCTCGACTACCTCTTGATCGACCCACGTGCCGCCCGCATTGCGAATATCGTCCTGCAGGCTCGGCCAACTCGTCATCGTGCGGCCCTTGATGATTCCGGCCGACACCGGCAACCACCCGCCATGGCAGATCACCGCGATCGGCTTCTTCGCGTTGTCGGCTGCCTTGACGAAGGCTTGCGCCTGCGGCAACAAACGAATCGCGTCGCCGTTGACCACACCGCCTGGCAACACCACCGCGTCGTAGTCGTCCGCGCTGGACTTGTCGAACGTCGCATCCACCTCGACGGCATCGCCCTTGTCCACGTGCTTGAAACCCTGAATCTTGCCGGGCTTCGCTGAAATGACATGCACCGTCGCGCCTGCCTCGACGAGCGCGCGTTGCGGCTCGATCAGTTCGGCCTGCTCGAATCCGTCCACTGCGAGTACCGCCACCTTGTAACCATTCAGCGTGCTTGCCATGCCTAATCTCCTTCGTTTCATTGCTGGGCCGGGTATGCCGCGCGGCCGGCCCTTCCGTTAATGCGATATCAGCAAAGTACGTGCCCAAGTGCCCGCTTTACGCCCCGTTAAGCGGCTACCGCCCGGGCCGGTTCAAAGACCTTGCGGGTCGTCGTCTAGACCGTCATCGTCGTTAGCCAGCGGATCGATTAGACGGTCGGGCTCGATATCGGCGTCCGGTACGAGGGTGGAATCGCCGTCGGCCGCTGCGCGCTCGCCCGTGCCGGCACGATCCGTGTCGCTGCCGAGCTCGGTGTCGCCGGTTTCGAGCGCGTGGTTGTCCAGTTCGGTATCCACGTCGAACTCATGACGCTTCGCGCCGGCGACATCGCTGCCGCTGTCGGACGAATCGCTCGGACCGAGCGCGCCGGTGGTGCCGGCGGTTTGTTTGACGACCTGTTGCGGCTCTTCATCGGGATTCAGGGTGCTGCTCATGGCGCTCTCCTTGGTTGATTCGTTTCGTTCGTTACCCATAGCGAGAGTTCGCAAGGACCGTTCCGCTCGGCCGCGAAGCAATCCGAAGTAGCCGAAGCAACCGAAACGACCACGATCGCCGCGCCGACGCCGGCGCTGGGCATTGCCTTTGCTTGCAGGCACGGTCACCGGCGCCACGCGCCTTCCGCTTGAAATTTCTACCTTCGACGATGGCTGCCACCTCCACCCCGATTCAACGCCGCCCTGAACGCACGGACGACGACAGCGCGAAACAGCCCACGCCCGCCGTCATGCCGCCGGGTTTGCGCCATGCCGACGACACGAAACCCGGTATCACGCGTCAGCGTGAAAAAGACGGCTTCGCGTATTTCGACGTGGCGGGCAAACGCATCGTCGATGAAAACGAAATCAAACGCATCAACGCGCTTGCCATTCCGCCGGCGTATGAAAGCGTGTGGATCTGTCCGGATGCGCGCGGCCATATCCAGGCGACGGGCCGCGATGCGCGCGGCCGCAAGCAATACCGCTATCACCCGCGCTGGCGCGAAACGCGCGACGCGGACAAATACGAGCGCATGGCCGAGTTCGGCCGTGCATTGCCCAAGATCCGCGCCCGTGTCGCGCGCGATCTGAATCTGCCCGGCATGCCGTGCGACAAAGTCATCGCCGCGATCGTGCAGTTGCTCGACACAACGCTGATCCGGATCGGCAGCGTGGAATACGCGCGCGATAACCAGTCGTACGGTTTGACGACGCTGCGCAAGAAGCACGTGAAAATCGAAGCCGGCCAGTTGCGCTTCAAGTTTCGCGGCAAGAGCGGCATCGAGCACGACGTGACGGTGAACAATCCGCGCATCAAACGCATCGTGCGACGTTGCGCCGAATTGCCGGGCCACGACCTGTTCCAGTATCTCGACGAAGACGGTACGCGCCGCACCGTCGGTTCTGCCGATATCAACGACTATCTGCGTCGCGCGAGCGGCGCGGATTTCACGGCCAAGGACTATCGCACGTGGGCCGGCAGCGTCTATGCGCTGGCCGCGCTGCGTCGCCTGATGTGCAGCAGTGCAGCGGAAGCGCGCCGTCATATCGTCGCGACCGTGAAGGACGTGGCGGCGTTACTGCGCAACACGCCGGCCGTGTGCAGGCGTTGCTACATCCATCCCGCCGTGATCAGTTCGTTCGAAGCGGACGAACTGCAGCGTCTGGCGCCAGGGCAATCGCGCCGCGGGCTGAGAGTGGATGAAGTCGCCTTGGCCACGCTGCTCGCGCAAGCGGAGAAACGCGCGGCGAAGCTCGCGCGGCAGGCCGGCGCGAAAGGCCGCAAGGCGCGTGAATCGGCGGTGGCGGAAAGCATCGACGGTTCGATCACGAGTTTGCTGAAGAAGTCGCGCGTGGTGCGCAAGGCGGCAGCCGCAAAGGTCGATGCGAAGTCCGGTGCGCAAGCTGCACGGCGAACGGCCGCGCCGCGGGTTGCGGGCACGCGCGCGGCAGGTGCATCACGTGCAGTGAAGCAGACCGCGCCTTAAAGCCTGGAAGTTAGAAGCTGGAGAGATTGCGGCGCACGGCGCTTCGCGCTTCTTGACCTGTCGCGTTAGCGCCGCCGCTTCACCGCGCGTTCACTGACCTTTCGTATCGCTGCTCGCATCCGCGCCCGGCATATTGGTCGAATCGGTCTTCGGCTTTTTCATTTTCGACTTGGACATGTGGTGCGTTTTGGAGCCGCTGGAACTCATCGCTCCCGACGTGGGTTGTCCATCCGTGGTGGGTGCCGCGGTCGCCGCGCCGTGAGCGTTACCCGAGCCGCCGGAGCCGCTGTTGCCGCCGTTACCGTTGCCGCCGCCCGCTTGTGCGAACGCTGCGCCCGACATGGCAACGAGTGCCGACACCAGCAATGCTTTTGTATATTTCATCGAAGTCTCCGAGGATAGGTTGGACAGCGCACGTAGGTGATTGATCGCGCTGCTGGTCCAACATCCCGCAAGGGCTATGCCTCATGGCAAGGGTATGCCGTCCTCAGTTGCCCGCCCCTCGCCAGGCGAAATATTTTCAATCGCGTCAGCACGCTTTACGCAAGTCAGCACGACTCTGCGCACGCGCTTCGCGCATGACGCACACACCCGCCATACCTGGATCACCCGCCGCAATATCCGCGCATTCACTCCAACGCACGAAGGAACGCCGGTTGCTCAACGCTTCACACACCCAACCTATAGAGGAGCTTCATCATGGTGAACCAGACACAAACGCAGGCCGGCATGCGCCAGGATCAGGGCGCCCGGATCGTCGGCAAAGGTAGCGCGACCGCGGAAGGCCCCGGCCCGGACGTGATGGCCGCCGCCACGCTCGACGGCAACAAGGTGCTCAGCAGCGACGGCGAAGATATCGGCAAGATCAAGGACATCATGCTCGATGTCGGCTCGGGCCGCGTTGCGTATGCCGTGCTCTCGAGCGGCGGCTTTCTCGGCATCGGCGACAAGCTGCTCGCCATTCCATGGCACGCATTGACGCTCGATACCGGCCGCAAATGCTTCGTGTTGAACATGACCGCGGAGCGCGTGAAGAACGCACCGGGCTTCGACAAAGACCATTGGCCGTCCATGGCGGACCAGACTTGGGCCACGTCCGTGCACCAGTACTACGGCAGCGAACCCTATTGGGGCCGCGACTCGACGGTGCGTCGCGACGACTACGGCGTGGGCGACATTCCGCCCGCGTCGTCCGACGCGCCGGAGGCTGGCGGCCTGAAGTTGTAACGCGTGTTCACGGCGGGCGCGCGTGGTCATCAGCCACCACGCGTGCCGGCATCAATGCGCCGGCACGCCGCCATCGCGGCAGCCGGCGCGTTTCACTTCAAGCGCACAATAAGCGCAATGAGCACGATCAGCGCGTGCACGATCCGATAAGGAGGCGGCAACATGGCCACCCGAAAAAAATCCACCAGCAAGTCCAAACACCCGCTCTCGCGCGGCAAGTCGGGCCGGCCGCCGCGCCAGCGGCATGCCCAGGCGCACGCGGCGCATCGCGCCAAAAGCCCGCAGAAGTGGTCGCATCACGTAATGGAAACCAGTGATGCGATGGATATCGAGCACGATGTGTTCAAGACCGGCAGCGCGGAGTCGATCGCGCAATCGCTCAAACGGTCGTCGACGAAAAGCCGCCGCCGCAAAGGCACGCCGTTTCAGTCGGCCATGTCGATGCTGAACTTCTATATCAATCGTGCCGGCAGGAATCTGCCGAAAGCCCGCCGCGACACCTTGCAGCAGGCCAAGCGCAAGCTGCGCGAAGCATTCGGACGCGCGCCTTGAAGTGACGCGTCAGTAACTGACGCGTCCAGGCGCACCTTTCTTCAACCGGCCACGCATGCGGCACGCGCAGGCTGGCCCTCGCCGGATGTTCATGCACGAAACTTTGTGGTTTCTCATCGTCGGCGCCGTGCTCGTCTTTATGGGCCTCGCGGCAACGACACTGCAGCGGCTGCCTGTTAGCGCCGCCATGTTCTATCTCGCGTTCGGCTACTTTCTCGGGCCGCCCGGTGTCGGCCTGTTGCGCCTCGATATGATCGCCGACGCGCATCTGCTGCGTATCGTCACCGAAGTCGCGCTGCTCGTCTCGCTGTTCGCCATCGGCCTGCGGCTTCGGCTCGGCATGCTCGAAAAACTCTGGACCGTGCCGCTGCGTCTCGGCTTTCTTGCGATGCTCGCGACCATTCCGCTGTTGATGCTGTTCGGCGTGTACGTCCTGCATCTCGGTTGGGGGCCGGCCTTGCTGCTGGCCGCGATCCTCGCGCCGACCGATCCGGTATTGGCCCACGACGTACAGGTGCACAACCCCGGCGACCACGACCTGCTGCGCTTCGCGCTTTCCGGCGAAGGCGGACTGAACGACGGCATCGCGCTGCCCTTCGCGATGCTGGGCCTCGCGCTATGCGCGGCACCCGCCGCCGAAGCGGGCGATCTGTTCAACCTGGCGCTCGTGGGCGGCATCGTGTGGGGCGTGGCGGGCGCAATCGCGATCGGCGGGGCGCTCGGCTGGGCCACGACCCACGCGGTGACATGGCTGCGCACCCGGCACGCGCAGGCACTCGGACTTGAGGGTTTCTTCGCGCTTGGTTTGATCGTGCTGTCGTTCGGCGCCGCGCAGCTCGCGCATACGTATGGATTTCTGGCGGTGTTCGCAGCCGGCGTCGCGATGCGCCGTGTCGAACACCGCGCGAGCGGCGGCCAGTCGCCTCGCGAAACCATCGGCACCGTCGATTCCGAAGACGTCGACGCGACCGCGGCCAATCCAAGCAAAGCGCACGCGTATATGACGGAGTCGGTGCTCGGCTTCACGATCGAGCTCGAACGCATCGCCGAGGTTGCCGTCATGGCAATGGTCGGCAACGTGCTCGCCACGATACATGCGCCGCTCTTCACGTGGCAGACCGTCGCGCTGAGCGCGGCGCTGTTCGTGCTCGTGAGGCCGGTATCGGTGGAGCTGTCGCTGCTCGGGTCGAGTGCGACGGCGACGCAGCGCCGTTTGATGAGCTGGTTCGGCATACGCGGCATCGGTTCGTTTTACTACCTGGCGTACGCGCTCGAAAATCGCGCTACCGCGGACGTCGCTCCGCTCGTGCCGCTCACGCTGGCGGTGATCGCGGCGTCGGTGGTGATTCACGGCGTTTCGGCGACACCGTTGATGAGCTGGTATCGCCGGTTACGCAGTGGTGAAGGTTAGCTCGACCGTTAATTGGAGTCGCTAGAATACGGGACCTCCACGCTGCAACAACGCTGCTCCCATTCGATGACCCCACCCGACGATTCCCGCCGCGCGGCACGGACGAGCGCCGCCAACTCGCTGTTTGCCTTTCTCAAGTCGTTGCCGCTCGGCGAGCGCCTGATCGAAGGCAGCTTCATGGCCGTGCAGGCGGTCGCCGGCGCAAGCCTCGCGGTCGCCATCAGCCGCCTGCTGCATACCGAGCAGAGCTTCTGGGCTGCCATCACGGCAATCGCGGTCAGCCAGCACAGCTATGTCGACACCCGCAACCTGTCGCGCGATCAATTCATCGGCGCGATGGTCGGCGGCTTGTGCGGGCTGCTGGGCGCCACGTTCGGCGCCGGCTATTTCGCGGCCTATGCGGCCACGGTGGGTGTGGCGATCGCCCTGTGCTGGGTCCTGAACGTCGGCAGCGCAGCGCGTCTGGGCGGCATCACGGCGACGATCATGCTGCTGGTGCCGGGCATGGGACCCGCGTGGGACAAAGCCCTCATGCGCCTCGGCGAAGTGACGCTCGGCACGATCTGCGCGTTGCTGGTGGCCTTCCTGATGTCGTGGATCGAGCATCGCTGGTTCGGCAAACCAGGCAAGCTTTAGCCAGTTTCCGCCCCATCGTTCTCTTGCGGACGACGCCGGTAGCGTCCCGGCGGCACGCCGACACTTTGCTGAAACGCCTTGCCGAAGGCGGCTTCCGATTGATAACCAACCGCCTCGCCGATCTCGGCTGCGCTGCGCTGCGTGCGGCGCAGCAGATCGCACGCGATGGTCATGCGGATCTGCGTGAGAAAGTCCATCACCGTCATGCTCGCGCGCTCGTTGAAATGGCGTGCGTAAGTGGCGCGCGACATGGCGGCGAGGTCACCGAGTTCGGCAATGGTCCACGCCCGTTCGGGCGCGCTCAGCATGGCCTGCACGGAAGCGCCGAGGCGCGCGTCGGCAAGCAATGCGAGCACGCCTGAAGCCGCCGCGTTCTGCTCGCCGTGCACCCTAAGCGCGATCGCGAGCAGCGCGTGGCTCAAGGCCGTGACGATGGCGAGCGCGCCCGCCTGGCGCCGTTCGGCCTCGCTGCGCATAAGCGCGATCACCGTTTGCAGCGAGTCCAGCGTTTCCATGCCGCTCAGCGAGACATGGAACGGATCGGGCAGCGCGTTCAGCAGCAAGGCCGACGAACCCGGCGAATAGACGAAGCGGCCGCACAGAAGATCGAGGTCGGCGGCGCTGCGCGCGCTATCGAGTCTGTCGTGGCTGTCGCTGCCGTCGTTGCGTCGCAACGGCAGCATGCCGTCATGGCTTTGCGTCAAGGGTGCCGTGACGGCCGAGCGCTGCACATCGCGCACACGATGCGCCGCGCCGCGCGGAAACAGCATGAAGTCGCCTGTGCGCAACTCACGCTGCGCGCCGTCGGCCGTTTCGACGACGCATGCGCCGTCCAGCACCAGATGAAACGGCGCAATACCCGCTTCCAGCGGGCCATGGTCGATATCGAACGCGCCCGAAAGCAGGCAACGCAGGTCGAGGCTGGCCTGAGGCCGGGCGAGGTCGAGCAGTCGGCTGAGCGTATCCATGAGACGAACGCGCTAAAAGTTGAGCGAATCGAGTATTCAGGATATCGCGGCGCGGCGCAATACTTGTCTCACGACGCCGGCACCCGCCGGCGCGCATCAGACCAAGGAGCACTGCCATGTTGAACTGGATCGATTACCGTCAAGAACTGTTCGGCCGTATCGGCGAGATCGCCAAGCTGTCGCCGGATACCGTCAGGGGCTATCAGGCGCTCTCGAGCGCCGGTCAGAAGAAGGACCTGCTCGGCGCCAAGACGCGCGAACTGATCGCGCTCGGGGTGGCGGTCAGCCTGCGTTGTGACGGCTGTATTACCGTGCACACCGCCGAAGCGCTCAAGCACGGCGCAACGCGCGAGGAAATCGCCGAAGCGCTGGGCGTGGCGGTGGCCGTCAATGCCGGGGCCGCGATGGTGTACTCGGCCCGTACGATCGATGCCGCCGCCGCATATACGGCGCAGGCGGCCGCGGAATAAGCCGCGGCATCGCGAGATGCGTCGGTTAGCTGAAGCGATGTAGCCGATCGGCTGCGTCCGCTTCGCCAGCTGCTGCCGCTACGCCGCCGGGTGCCGCGCCTCTTCAAGCTGCTTGCGGCGCGGCTCGCCTTGCCGCTCCAGCATCCAGCCCGGATATTCCGCGGGCAGCGTGCTGACCTGATCGAGCTTCGCAAGCTCGTCCGCGGTGAGCGAGACGGCGGTCGCGGCGATATTGTCGTCGAGTTGCTCGACCTTCTTCGCGCCGACGATCACCGTGGTCACCACCCGCTGATGCAGCAGCCACGCGAGCGCGATCTGCGCGACCGACACCTGCTTCGCCTCGGCGATGCCGCGCATCACGTCGATACAGTCATACGCGCGCTCGCGATCGACGGGCGGGAAATCGAACGTGGTGCGGCGGCTGCCCGCCTCGCCCTGCTGCTCACGTCCATATTTGCCGCTCAGCAAGCCGCCCGCGAGCGGACTCCACACCATCAGGCCGAGGCCTTCGCTGCGCAGCATCGGCGCGAGTTCCCGTTCGAGGTCGCGGCCCGCCAGCGTGTAATACGCCTGCAGTGTTTCGAAGCGCGCGAGCCCGAGGCGCTCGGAAATGCCGAGCGCCTTGACGATCTGCCACGCGGCCCAGTTCGACACGCCCACGTAGCGCACGTGGCCGTGCTGCACCAGCGTGTCGAGCGCGCGCATGGTTTCCTCGATAGGCGTAGCGGGATCGAAGCCGTGAATCTGATACAGGTCGACGTGATCGAGTTGCAGACGCTTCAAACTCGCCTTCACACCGTCGATGATGTGATAGCGCGAGGCGCCGCGCGCATTGGGAAACTCGCCCGTCTGGCCGAAGACCTTGGTGGCCACCACGACTTTGTCGCGCGGCACCTTGAGGTTTTTCAGCGCCTGGCCCGTGATCTGTTCGGACAGGCCCTCCGAGTAGACGTCGGCTGTGTCGATGAAATTGATGCCCGCATCGAGCGCCCGGCCGACCAGCCGCTCCGCGTCAGCCTGCTGCAGATCGCCGATCTGCTTCCAGATGCCCCCGCCGCCGCCGAAGGTCATCGTGCCCAAACATAGCTCTGAAACAAATATCCCGGTACGGCCCAACTGGTTGTATCGCATCGTCGAGACTCCAACGTGGTTCGTGGATGGGTGAGGCGTAGAGAGTACTGCAATCGGCGGAATCGGGCAGCGCGAGACGCAGACGCGCGTCACCTGGCAAAAATTCCCGCAACGCGGCTGTCGATTGCGACATAAATGCCGACATGTAGCTATCGGCAAAGCCGGAGTAAACCTGCCAGACTGATTCCTGAACCTTGCAACCGGATGCTTTCGCCGCCTCTGGATATGGCACGTCCCGCCCCCAACTATGCAAGCATGACTTCGGCTTCCTCCACCACCGCTGCCTTGGGCGCGGCACCCGCCGCCACATCCGTCGCGACGCCCGCTATCGGGCTCTCGACGGCCGGCGCGCTCGCCGATTTCCATCCCGCGGTCGCGAGCTGGTTCCTCAAAACCTTCCCCGCGCCGACCGACGCCCAGGCCGCCGCGTGGCCGCAGATTCGTCGCGGCCGCTCGACGCTGGTGGCCGCGCCGACCGGTTCGGGCAAGACGCTCACCGCCTTCCTGTCCGCGCTCGACGATCTGGTCCAGCAAGGCCTCACCAACGGCGGCGCATTGCCGGACGAAACGCTGGTGGTCTACGTGTCGCCGCTGAAGGCGCTCTCCAACGACATCCGCCTCAATCTGCAAATACCGCTGCAAGGCATCGCCGCGGAACTCGACGCGCGAGGCTTGCCGCCGCTGGATATCCGCACCGCCGTGCGAACCGGCGACACCACCCAGCGGGAACGCAACGCGCTGAAAAAGCGCGCGCCGCATATTCTGGTCACCACGCCGGAATCGCTTTACGTGCTGCTCGGTTCGGACTCCGGCCGCCGCATGCTCTCGACCGTGCGCACGGTGATCGTCGATGAAATTCACGCGCTCGCCGGCGGCAAGCGCGGCAGCCATCTGGCGCTCAGCCTGGAACGGCTCGATGCGCTGTGCCAGCGGCGCTTGCCGCGTATCGGTCTGTCGGCGACGCAAAAACCGGTGAGCGCCGTCGCGCGCTTTCTGGTGGGCGGCGGCAGCATCGACAACGGCATTCCCGCCGATTGCGCGATCGTCGACGTGGGTCATATTCGCGAACGCGATCTGGCGCTCGAGATTCCGCCGGTGCCGCTCGAAGCGGTCATGCCCAACGAAGTGTGGGAACGCGTCTACGATCGTCTCGCCGAACTGGTGGCGATGCATCGCACCACGCTGATTTTCGTCAACACGCGCCGCATGGCCGAGCGTGCCGCGCGTCATCTGACCGAACGGCTGGGCAAAGACGTGGTCGCCGCGCATCACGGCAGCCTCGCGAAAGAACATCGGTTCGATGCCGAACAGCGCCTGAAACGCGGCGAACTGCGCGTGCTGATCGCCACGGCTTCGCTGGAACTCGGCATCGACATCGGCGACGTCGATCTGGTTTGCCAGATGGGTTCGCCCCGCGCGATCGCGCCGTTCCTGCAACGGGTCGGACGCTCGGGCCACCATGTCGGCGGCATGCCGAAAGGCAGACTGTTTCCGAATTCGCGCGACGATCTGATCGAATGCGCCGCGCTGCTCGACTGCGTGCGGCGCGGTGAACTCGACGCGCTGCGCATTCCGCGCGCGCCGCTCGATGTGCTGGCCCAGCAGATCGTCGCGGAAGTATCGAGCGCCGAGTGGAACGAAGACGCGTTGTTCGAACTCATGCGGCGCGCCGCCCCCTACGCGGACCTGACGCGTGAGCAGTACGACGCCGTGCTGCGCATGCTCGCCGAAGGCTACACGAGCCGCAACGGTCCGCGCGCCGCTTACGTTCATCGCGACGTGGTGAGCGGCATGCTGCGCGGCCGGCGCGGCGGCAAGCTGGTCGCGGTGACGTCGGGCGGCACAATTCCCGAGAACGCCGACTACGCCGTGGTGCTCGAACCGCAAGCGATCAACATCGGCACCGTCAACGAGGATTTCGCCGTCGAAAGTCTGGCCGGCGACGTGTTTCAACTCGGCAACGCGTCGTACCGGATTCTGCGGATCGAAAGCGGGCGCGTGCGGGTCGAGGACGCGCAAGGACAGCCGCCGAACATTCCGTTCTGGCTCGGCGAAGCGCCGGGGCGCAGCGACGAGTTGTCGTTCGGCGTCGCGCGTTTGCGCGAACAGATCGGGCGTCTTCTCGACGATAACAAGGCGGCGGAGGAAACCGACACCGCAGCAGAAACGCTACCCGCCCGCATTGACCAAGCGATCGACTGGCTGGTCGACAACCTGCAACTCGACGAAGCCGCCGCGCGCCAGATCGTCGACTACCTCGCCCGCGCGCGCGCCGCGCTCAGCGTGCTGCCGACGCAAAATACGCTGGTCATGGAGCGTTTCTTCGACGAATCCGGCGGCACGCAGCTCGTGATCCACGCGCCGTTCGGCAGCCGGGTCAACCGCGCGTGGGGCCTCGCGCTGCGCAAGCGGTTTTGCCGCACTTTCAACTTCGAGCTGCAAGCCGCCGCCACCGAAGACGCGATCGTGCTGTCGCTGACCGGCAGCCATTCCTTCGCGCTCGACGAAGTATGGCGTTATCTGCATTCGAACAGCGCCGAGCATCTGCTGATTCAGGCGCTGCTCGATGCGCCGCTGTTCGGCGTGCGCTGGCGCTGGAACGCGACCACCGCGCTCGGCCTGCCGCGCTACACCGGCGGGCGCAAGACCGCGCCGCAATTGCAGCGCATGCGAAGCGAGGATCTGCTGGCGAACGTGTTTCCGGAACAGGCCGCGTGTCTCGAGAACGTGGTCGGCGAACGGGAACTGCCGCACCATCCGTTAGTGGACCAAACCGTCGACGACTGTTTGCACGAAGCGATGGACAGCGAACGCTGGCTCGCGCTGCTGCGCCGTATCGAACAGGGCGACGTGCAACTGGTCGCGCGCGATTTGCCGGCGCCCTCGCCGCTCGCCGCCGAAATCCTCAACGCGAAACCGTACGCCTATCTCGACGACGCACCGATCGAGGAGCGCCGCACGCAAGCCGTGCTGAACCGCCGCTGGACCGACCCGTCGAGTGCCGACGATCTCGGCGCGCTCGACGCGGAAGCGATCGAAAGCGTGCGCGACGAGGCGTGGCCGCAAGCGCGCAACGCCGATGAAATGCACGAAGCGTTAACCGGACTTGCATGTGTCACCGAGAGCGAAGCACGCCGCAACGAAGGCTGGCCGGCCTGGCTCGCGTCGTTGGCCGAATCCGGGCGCGCCACCCGCTTGCAGCTCGCCCACGATTGCGCCCTGTGGCTGCCGGTCGAACGCGTCACCTGTTTTCAGGCGCTCTATCCCCACGCTGAATTCGCGCCGCCGCTCGCCGCGCCGAAAGGCTACACAGAAAGCTGGAACGCCGACGACGCACTCATCGACGTGCTCCGTGCGCGTCTGACCGGCTTCGGCCCGCTGCCTGTCGACGCGATTGCCGAAGCGCTGAAGCTGCCGGCCGCATCGGTCGAACAGAGCCTGACGCGCCTCGAAGCCGAAGGCTACGTGATGCGCGACCGCTTCACGCCGCAAGCCGCCGAAGAAGAATGGTGCGAACGGCACCTGCTCGCACGGATACACCGTTACACCGTGAAACGCTTGCGGCGCGAGATCGAACCGGTGGAACGGCACGACTTCATGCGCTTTCTGTTCGAGTGGCAGCATCTGACGCCGGACACGCGCAGCGAGGGGCGCGAGGCGCTGGCCGCGGTCCTCGAACAGCTCGAAGGCTTCCAGGCCGCGGCGGCCGCCTGGGAGGAAGACATCCTGCCCGCACGCGTGAAGGCCTACACGAATACTTCGCTCGACGAACTATGCCGGGCCGGCAAGATAGTCTGGACGCGCCTGACGGAACGCGCGCGCGGCGCCGCCGGGCCGATCCGCAGTACGCCGATCGTGCTGCTGCCGCGCGCGCAAGTGCGCCTATGGAGCGCGTTGCTCGATCCGTCGAAACAACCGGAGTTGTCGGCGCGCGCGCAAAGCGTGTATGACACGCTCGTGCAACACGGCGCGATGTTCTTCGACGAATTGCTCGCCGAAGTTCGCGTATTGCGTATGGAGTTGGAGAGCGCGCTGGGCGAGCTGGTGGCCGCGGGTCTCGTGAACTCGGACAGCTTCGCGGGCTTGCGCGCCTTGCTGAAGCCGGTCGCCAAACGCAACGCGTTTTCCAGCAACCGGCGCGCGCGTTCGAGCGCGCTGATCGGCGGTATGGACGACGCCGGACGCTGGGCGCTGGTCAACCGCCCTTCCACTGCTGCAGCGGCAGAGAATGTGCCGGAGCGCCGCCGGCAATTGCCGCCCGAAGTACTCGAACACGTCGCAATGACGCTGTTGCGCCGTTATGGCGTGGTGTTCTGGCGTCTGCTCGAACGCGAAGCCGAGTGGCTGCCGCCGTGGCGCGACCTGCTGCGCGTTTTTCAGCGACTCGAAGCGCGTGGCGTGATTCGCGGCGGACGCTTTGTGAATGGCCTCGCCGGCGAACAATTTGCGCTGCCCGAAGCGATTCCCGTACTGCGTGAAGTTCGGCGGCATGCGAACGACGGTGCTTTTGTCTGTGTCGCCGGGACTGATCCGTTGAATCTGGCGGGCACTTTGCTGGTCGGCGAACGGGTGCCCGCCGTAGCGGGAAACCGGATTCTGTATCGCGACGGTGTCGTGGCGGCCACGCTCGTCGCGGGGACTTTCTGGTTCGACGCGTTACTGGAAACGGTTCCCGCCGAAAGGGAGAAGGCTCGCGCGTGGCTGGCGCGGCGATTTTAGCTTCAGGAATGCGCGCCAATCGCCGTAAATTACCGGCGGATGCTGAAAAAAGAGCAGGTAAAAAAGGCTATGGAAAAGGCTAAAGGCGCAAGGCTTACTAACCGTTAATCTTTATAAGCCTTAATTCCGATCGCTTCGCTACAATGGGGACAGTCTTAAGTATGATGAAGACTGTTTGCCGACTCCGCCTGCAAGGCGGCCACCGGCACACACCGCCCGGGGACCTCATGAACGACGACCAACACGAGCAGGTGCTATTTGCCCAGTTCGGCACAAGCAGCCCATGCTGGCGTCTGTCGAACGACAGCAACGCGCTCGAACTCACGCCCGTCACTGGCGACGTGCCGGCTAATGTCGCCATTCCGCTGAATCCTCAGCAGGCTTCGCAAATCCGCTGCCTCACTGGCGTGACCTCGCACCTCGTGCTCGACGTGCGGCTGTTCGGCGAACCGTTGCGTTTGCATCTGGTCGGTAAAAAACTCAGCAGCAACAGCTGGGCCGGCACCGCGTCGGCCTATGACGACACCGAATCCGTCGCCCGCGATCTGGTCCACGGCCTCTCGTTTGCCGAACAAGTGGTGTCCGAAGTGAATTCGGTCGTCGTGATCGTCGACCGGCATGGTCGAATACAGCGCTTCAACCGTCTTGCCGAGGAACTCACGGGCGTCAAGGAAGAAAACATCGTCGGCCGCAACGTCTGGGCATTGTTCATGTCCACCGAAGACGGCGCGGCCTCCAGCCAGAACATTGCGGGCTTCTTCAATCGCGGCGTGTCGTACGAAGTCGAGCGGCGCGTCAAGACAGTGCATGGCGAGCGGCTCTTTCTGTTCCGCAACAAGTTCGTGCAGAGCGGCAGCGGCATCGACGAACAATTCCTGATCTGCTCGGGCACCGACATCACCGAGGAACGGCTCGCGCAGGAGCGCCTCACCCAACTGGCGAACACCGACTCGCTCACCGGCCTCGCGAACCGCAACGCGATCCAGGACAAGATCCGCGCCGCCATTGAAGACGCCGCGCCGGGCGAAGCCGTCGGCGTGCTGTTCCTCGACCTCGACAACTTCAAGAAGGTCAACGACCACTACGGCCATGTCTTCGGCGACCGATTGATCCGCGATGTCTCGTCCGCCATCAGCGAGTGTCTGAATGAAGGCGATACGCTCGCGCGCCTTGGTGGCGACGAATTCATCGTGCTCGCCGCCAAGGGCACGGCGCACGAACTCGAAACCACCGCGCAGCGCATTCTCGAACGCATGCGCACGCCGTTCGCCCTCGGGCTCGTGGAGGTCTACACGGGCTGCTCGATCGGCATCGCGCGGTATCCGGAACACGGCGACAGTCTCGAATCGCTGATCCGTTCGGCCGACACGGCCATGTACGTCGCCAAAGACGAAGGCAAGCGCACGCACCGCGTGTTCTCGCCGGAAATGAACCGCCGCGTCGCCGAGTATATGTGGCTCGACACCAACTTGCGGCGCGGGCTCGAAGAAGGCCAGTTGACGCTGCACTACCAGCCGAAACTGTCGCTCGCCACCGGCGTGGTGCAGGGCGTCGAAGCGCTGGTGCGCTGGAATTCACCCGAGCGCGGGCAAATCATGCCGAGCGAGTTCATCCGTTACGCGGAAGAGTCCGGGCTGATCGGCGTGCTGGGCCGCTGGGTCATGGAAACGGCCGCGAAACAGGCCGCCAAATGGAAGGCGGACGGCTACAACCTGCGCATCGCGATCAACGTGTCGGCGCGGCAACTGGTCGATACGGCGGTGGTCCGCCATTTCAGCGAGGCGCTGCAGAACGCCAGGCTCGACCCCTGCCTGATCGATCTCGAACTGACCGAGAGTTGCCTGATCGAAGACGAAACGGCGGCGATCGATCTGATCAGGCAGTTCCGCCAGCTCGGCGCGCAGGTTCATCTGGACGATTTCGGCACGGGGTATTCGTCGCTCTCGCAGCTCGGCCGGATTCCGCTCGACGTCATCAAGCTCGACCGCAGCTTCGTGCGCTCGATCAACGCCGATACCAAAGCGCAGGCACTGGTGCGCTCCATGGTGGCCGTCGCGCAGGAATTGAATTTCAAGGTGGTCGCCGAAGGGATCGAGACCGAGTCGGAAGAAGTGTTCATGAAGGGCCTGGGCGTGGATTACGTGCAGGGCTTCCTGTACGGTCAGGCCATGCCGGCGGCTGAATTCGAACGCTGGCTGCAGGATAGACAGAAGCTCAGGCTGATTGCCTGAGCTTCCGGCGCCGCCCCCCCTGCGGCTTGTTGTGGTCAAACCCGTGGTCGAACTGGTGGTCAAACGCGCGGCCGAATCCGCAGCTGACCTCCGGTCAGTTCAGGCGAAATTGGCCGCGCTGGCTGTCTGACGCAGGTTCGAGGTACGACGGTTCTGCAGCATCACCAGCCGCTCCATGAAGGCGAGATCCTTCTCCTCGATCGTGAAGGCCGCGTCGACCCAATCCTCCGTGATTTCCATCAGCTCGGCGCGCGAGAGTTGCAGCACGCGCTGGCGCGCCCGCAGCATCGCCCGAATACCGTTCATTTTCGGCTTGAGCGTGTCGATGAAAGTGCGGGTCGCCATATAGGCTTCGCCCGGTTCGAACAGTTGGTCGACCAGACCCTTGCCGTAGTGCCATTCGGCCGTATGCGATTCGCCGACGCCGATCAGCTCTTCCGCGAGCCGCATGCCGGCCTTGCGCGCCACCAGTGAATAACCGCCCATGCCCGGGAACAGATTGAACGCGATCTCCGGGAAGCCCATGCGTGCGTCGCTCTGCGCGAGCAGAAAGTGATGCGCGAGCGCGGCCTCGAAGCCCCCACCGAGTGCCGTGCCCTCCACCATCGCGATCGAGATCGCCCCCGTGTCGAATCCCCGTGACGCCGCATGCACGCAATCCACACAGGCCCGCGCATAGGACATCAGCGCCTGACGCTTGCCGGCGCGGATCGCGTCCGCGAAGAAGTCCAGATCGCCGCCAACGTTATACATGGTCGGAATCAACGAACCGGTGACCCAGAAATCGATCGGCAATCCCGACTCTCGTGCTGCCTGCGCGAGTTCCAGGATGTCATGCACCAGATCGAGATTGAAACAGGGACGCGGCTGCGCCCGCAACATCATCCACATGACGTTGCGGCCTTCTTCGTAGTAAGCCGAGATTTGCGAAAGATTGCCGGCTTCGAGGAACGGACGGCAGGCGTGATGGTTATGCAGATTCATTTTGAACGGTCCTTTTAAGGTTAAACACTGGTATTGCCATGCGAGCCTAAAGCAGACCGGAATCGGATGGGAGCGGGGTAACCAACAGATGAATGCAAGCTGCGTTCAAAAGCCCGCCAGCAGGCGTTCTGCGGGATAGAGAACGGCCGGCGGCATGTCGCATCGGCGCAAACGCTTGCGCACCGAAGATGGGCGAAATTGACCCACAAACAGGCGCACAACGGCGATCAATTTGCGCAAGGCCGAAGTTAGAATTTTTTGCCGAACCGGCAAAAATAAAGGAATAGTCTTCGATTAGAAAATGCAATCGAAAATAATGAGCGCCGAATTGATTTTTTCTGTGATGGGTGGGCTAACAGACGGTCTATCCACTATGCATGATCGAACGCGAAACGCGGGCGGCTTATCGCGCCCGCGTCTTTACATCAAAGTGGTTTATTGCAAACGCGCGGACCAGCGGCCGGCTTCTTCCGCGCTCATGCCGACGGCGAGCGCCGCAGCGAGAATCTGTGCCCACGTGGCCGCATCCACGGGAATGCCCTCGGCCTCGCGCTGCGCGCGCGTCACGCGCTCGGGTTCGCCGGGCTCATAGATACGGTCGGCGCCCGCCGCGAGCGGCGAGGCCTTCACCCAGTCGATGAACGCGTCGGCTTCGGCTTGCGCATCGGGCGCGTCGAACGCGGCCGGATCGATGATCACCGACAACATGCAGTTGATGATCGCGTTGGTCGTGCCGAGCGTGGTGGAGTGCGTGGTGAAGCCGCCCGACAGCGCGCCGCCGAAGATCTCGCACATGGCCGCGAGCCCGAAGCCCTTATGTCCGCCGAACGGCGTCAGCGAACCGAATGGCGCTTCGTGCATCACTTTGGGTTCGAGCGTGGCGCGGCCCTCATGATCGATCAGCGCGCCAGGTTGGACCTGCTTGCCCTGGTTATAGGCGACGCGCGTCTTGCCATAGGCCACCGTGCTGGTCGCGAAATCGAGCACGAGCGGCGGCTTGCCGGGCCGTGGATAAGCCGCGCAAAACGGATTCGTGCCGATGCGCCGGTCCGCGCCGCCGAACGGCGCGACGAGTGGATCGCCCGCCACGTTGACGAAGTGGAATGACACGAGACCCGCCCGCGCGCACTGTTCCGCCCAATGCCCGATGCGCCCGATGTGATGCGCGCCGCGCAACCCGACCGCGCAGATGCCGAGGCGTTTGGCGCGCTCGATGCCCTGCTCCATGGCCTCGAACGCCACCACCTGGCCGAAGCCTCTGCCGCCTTCGACGGTCAGCACGGCGCCCGCGTCTTTCACCACGTCGGCGTGCAGGTTCAATTGAAGTTCGCCGTCGGCGAGCGACGCCACATAGCGTGGAATCATCCCCACGCCATGCGAGTCATGCCCCGTCAGATTCGCCGCCACCAGATGATCGGCGACCAGTTCCGCTTCGCGCGGCGTGCTGCCCGCCTGCTCCCAGATCGCCCTCACATAGGCGTGCAGTTGATCGGCCGGAATCCGGGGCGTGACGGGTTGAGCGGTCGAGTTATCGGTCATTCACAAGGTCGGTGGACGTGACGGATTCAGGGCAGGCGATAGTGGAAGGACACGCTCAGGGCGCGGCGGCGATCACCTCGGCAACCGCGGCCGTGAGCTTCTTGCCGTATGGCACGTGCAGGAACTCGTTCGGCCCGTGCGCATTCGACTTCGGTCCGAGCACGCCGCACACCATGAACTGCGATTTCGGGAAGCCTGCCTTCAGTACGTTCATCAGCGGGATGGTGCCGCCCTGCCCCATATACGCGACGTCGGCGCCGTAGTGCTGACGCGACGCGTCGTTGAGCGCGGTGGCGAGCCACGGGGCGAGATCGGGCGCGCTCCAGCCGCTCGCCGCGCCCGCGTCCGGCTTGAAGGTGACCTTGGCGTTGTACGGCGGATCGACTTCGAGCAGCGCCTTCAGTTCGGCGACGGCCTTCTCTGCTTCGATCATCGGCGGCAGACGCAGCGACAGCTTGAACGCGGTGCGCGGACGCAGCACGTTGCCGGCGTCAGCGAGCGCGGGCAGTCCGGCCGCGCCGGTCACCGAGAGCGACGGACGCCACGTCGAATTGAGCAAGGCCTCCTTCGGATCGGTGGTGGTGGGCAGCACCTGGCGGCCGTCCTGGCCGCACGCCCACGGCAGCTTCTTCCAAACGTCGTCGCCGAGAATCCGGGCGGTGGCTTCCGCCTCACGCAGACGGTCCGCGGGGATGTCGATATGGAAACCCTTCGGCAGCAGCGTGCCGTTCGCCGAATCTTCAAGACGGTCGAACAGTTGCCGCATGATGCGGAAGCTCGACGGCGCGATGCCGCCATAGCCGCCCGAGTGAATGCCTTCGTCGAGCACCTGCACTTCGAGATCGCCGGCCACCAGCCCGCGCAACGACGTGGTGAGCCACAGTTGATCATAGTTGCCCGCGCCCGAGTCCAGGCACACCACCAGACCCACCTTGCCCAGCCGCTCGCGCAGCGCATCGACATAAGGCAGCAGATCGTAACTGCCCGACTCCTCGCACGTTTCGATCAGACCGACGCAACGCGGCCGCTCGACACCTTGCGCGTCCAGTGCGGCAAGCGCGGTGATGCTCGCGTAGATCGCATAACCGTCGTCGGCGCCGCCGCGGCCGTAGAGCTTGTCGTTCTCGAGCTTGGGTGTCCACGGACCGAGGTCGTTGCGCCAGCCGTCGAACTCGGGCTGCTTGTCGAGGTGCCCGTACAGCACGATGGTTTCCTCGCTGCCCGAACGCGTCGCCGGCGACTCGAAGAAGATCACGGGCGTGCGGCCCGGCAAACGAATGATTTCGAGTTTCAGGCCGCGCACCGGCTGCTGTTCGGCCCATTGCGCCGCGTCGGTAATCACGCGCTCCAGATAGCCGTGCTTGACCCACTCGGGATCGAACGCCGGGCTCTTGGCCGGCACGGCGATGTAGTCCGTCAACGCGGGCACGATCTCGTCGTTCCACTTGCGGTCCACGAATTCGCGTAGCGTCTCGGGGTTGATGCGTTGAGCCTGCTGGGTATCGTCGGAGATCATGATGGCGGTCGGTGGGGATCTGTTCTGTCGAAACGATCATGATAGTCCCGATGCGGGATTGGCTGAACCCCTCGTAGTGCATCGGCCTCGCTGAACGACCGGCGCGAACTGCCGGCGGTGGCCATCTCACGCGCGGCGCAACGCCTTTGCGGCGAGCTTACGCAAACAAAACAATCGCGCGACAATCGCAGCAAAGGTCGCCTATCGGGAAGGAGCCGCTTCATGAGAGGCAACGTCGTCGTGCAGACCATCGCCGCGGTGCTGGCGCTGGCGCTCTATTTCTTGCCGGCCGTCGTGGCGGACCGGCGCAAACGTCATGACGTGCTGACGCTGGCGCTCTTTAACGCCTGCCTCGGCTGGACCGTGTTCGGCTGGCTGCTCGCGCTCTACTGGTCCTTGCAACCGAACCCGCCGAAGAACATCGCGGGCGAGGTCGAGCAGACGCGCAAGCTCGTGAGGATGCGAGCGTTTTCTTCCGCGCTGCTGGTGCGCGTGCAACGACGCGCGAGCGCGCGGGATCGCTCAGACAGGTAAATCAGGCGTGGTGTGGCGAGGCGGAAAAACGGGTTGATCGGCGAAGGCGCCGGCCGACCATGCCGCGGGGCGTTCAGGCCGCGCGGCTCATGCGGTTCCACAAGACGGAACCGGCAGGAATGGAGCGCGGCTCGACGCGCACGCTCGCGGGCGAAAACATCTCACGGCGCAGTTCGCCGTGTTCATCGAACCACTCGCAAATCAGCCAGTCGCCGGGATTGAGCGCCACGGGACCCGCGTAGGTGACCGTCATGCGCGAGCCGCCTTCCTTCAATGTGACGACGTCGCCGGTGTTGAACTGGGTGGGAAGCGGTGTCTGGAATGCGTCAATGGTAGCGGTCAGCATATTCATCCCCCTACGGAACCGTTGAACGGTATTTAAGTCATTGCGCCGGTTTTTTCGACTTTAGACCTGCTGAAGGAAAACTCTAAAAGGTTAGGCAAGATTAACAATCGAAATTTATGCCTGCAAGCGCTTTTTATTGATACCGTTTTCATCCGCAGTGGAATGGCGTCCGCTGCCGACTGTGCGGGGTAAAAATCGGGAAAACCCTGCAATGCGCCGCCAGGCCGCCTCTTCATGCCGCACTGCACGATCGCCAGATTTACTACGGACCGCCCGGCCAATCGAGTCGGAAATGCGAAGCCGGTTTCGTCATATCTAATGTGCCGGCAGACAGCTATTCAGGGTTTATTCTGATCCGCCACAGCAGAATTACCTGTGAATAACGAACTCACCGGTAAATGCGGCATGCTTAAAATCGGTCTCGTTTAAAAAAATGCCTAATAACGCCGGCAACCTTTGTTGAAAACGATTGCCGCCGCCGCATTTTTCAAACCGGCCGCGCCGGGCGGCGCAGCGCGAGTTGCTGGTGCCGCACGAGCAGCACACTCAAGCCAATGCATACGAACATCAGGGCTGCGTTGATCGCGAGGCTGATCTGGAACGCGTGCGCGTAGTCGCCCGACGTCGCGCGAGCGCCGATTGCGCCGAAGAACGCACCGCTGATGGCTGCCGTGCCGAACGCCGAGCCGATCTGCAGCGTCGACGACACCACGCCGGAAGCAAGCCCGGCTTTCTCCGGCACGACCTCGAGCAACACGATGCGCATGATCGACGGCAGCAGCAGGCCGTGACCGACGCCGGCGCACACCAGCCCGCAATAGAACAGCAGATCCGGCGTGGCCGACTGCGTGGCGGACCAACCCGTGACCGTGAAGCCGACCGTCATCATCGAAAAACCGAGCGTGAGCACATGGCCGCCGATGCGCTTGACCACCGCCGGCGAGGTCAGCGGCCCGACGACGAAACCGATCGCGAACGGCATGATCGCCATGCCCGAGGCGAGCGGTGTCCAGTGCAAACCGGTTTGCAGAAAGATCCCGTAGGTCAGGAAAAACGCGCTATTGCAGTAAAACAGGAACGCGAGCACGAGACCCAGCGCAAAGGCCCGGTTGCGGAACAATTGCAGGTCCACGAGCGGATGGCCGCCGCCGCGCTCCACGCGTTGCTCGGTCGTCACGAAGAGCGCGAACACCGGCACGGCGAGCGCGAACATCACGAAGGTCCACGCCGGCCAGCCGGCCTCGCGGCCGTGCGTCATCGGGTAGATGACCAGCAGCAGCACGGCGGACAGCAGCGCCACGCCCTTCACGTCGATGCCGGTTCGCGTGGCCGGCTGATTTTCCGGCACGAACTTCCACGTGCCGACAAACGCCGCGATGCCGATCGGAATGTTGATCAGAAAGATGATGCGCCAGTCGAGCCCGAACGGGTGATAGGTGATCAGCGCGCCGCCGCCCAACTGCCCGACGATCGACGACAAGCCGAACACGAAACCATACAGGCTCATCACCTTGGTCTGCTGATGCAGCGGCACCACGGCGCGAATCGTGGCGAGCACTTGCGGCGCCATGACGGCGGCCGCGATGCCCTGCACGATCCGCGAGATCACCAGCATGTGCCCGCTGGTCGCGAAGCCGCACAGCGCCGAGGCGACCACGAACGCCGCCATGCCCGTCATGAACATGCGGCGGCGGCCGAACAGATCGCCGAGCCGCCCACCCGTGATCAGCAGCACCGCGTACGCCGACGCATAGGCGGAGACCACGAGTTGCAATTGTGCGTCGGTGGCGTTCAGGCCGGTGTGGATCGAGGGCAGCGCGAGATTGACGATGAAGTAGTCGAGCGGCGCAAGGAAGGCGCCGACGAACAGCACCGCCAGCGCAAGCCCTTGCCGTTCGAAGCGCGGGCGAGCGTTGTCGGCCGATGGTGCCGCGCCCTTGGCATGGCCCTTTGCGACGCCCATTGCGACGCCCGTCGCCAGATTCGCGGCCGCAGAGCCAGGACAGATCACCGCTGAGGCGGCGGCGCCTTGAGCTCCAACGCTTGCCGCCGGAGCGGACTTGATCGCTTCGCTTTTCATGACTGATCGTTCAAAAATTCGGCAAAAAAATTAGAGGAGCGCTCGCATGGCGACGTCCACGATTCCAGTGAGCGCGTCTTCTTTGTGGGCGACCCGCCCCAACACGCGCAGGCCTTGCATGACGCAGAGCAGAAAATCGCCGACGGCTTTATCGTCGAGCGTGGAGTTGAAGGCGCCGCTCGCCTGGCCGCGTATCACCGACGCCGCCAGCAGCGTTGCCATGCGGCGCTGAATCGCGGCGACGCGGGTGCGCAGTTCTTCGTCGCCGGGTTGCATTTCAAGCGTGGTGTTGGTGATGAAACAGCTACGCTGGCCGGTCAGCGCGCACGCGACCCGTGCGTAATGCAGCAAAGCGTTGCGCAGCGACTCTTCCGGCGGCACGGGCGCATTCAGCCGCTCGGCGAGCCGCGCGACCGACCCTTCCGCGTAGTGATCCAGCGCGGCCAGCATGATGCCGTGCTTGTCGCCGAACACGCCGTACAAGCTGCCGCGCAGCAGGCCGGTGGCCTTGCACAGGTCGTCGATCGAGGTGGCGTGGTAGCCGTGGTTCCAGAATACCTGGCTTGCGCTCGCCAATACCGTGTTTGTGTCGAACTCGCGCGGCCGGCCCCGCGAGCAGACCTCGCCGGATTTCTTCGTGGAGTGTTTCGGATCGCCTGATTGCTTCATGAAGCGGATATTATGACCAACCGTTCAAGAAAGCAAGACGAGTTTCCGTAGGATGCGGCGCAAAGGCATGTCCAGAAAGCTCCATGGCGGAATTCGTACGGTGCAGTACAACGGTTAAAACCGCGTCAGCACTTTCGTTTTCCCCTATGAGTTCGACGGCTGCCGCGCGACCGTACAACGGAGGTCAGAATGGCGACGACAAAAGACATTCCCACGATCGGTCTCGCCCTCCAGGGCGGCGGCGCGCACGCGGCGTTCACGTGGGGTGTGCTCGACCGCCTGCTCGACGAAGTCGAGCGCGAAACGCTGTCGATTCTCGCGATCAGCGGCGCGAGCGGCGGCGCGCTCAACGCCGCGGCCTGCACGTACGGCCTGAGCAGAAGTCCGACCGATGCCAAACGAGCGCTCGAACAACTCTGGACGCTGGTCGGCGCCGCGTCGAAATGGCAGCCGTTCTTCAACTTCCCCACGAATCTGCTGAAGTCGCCCGAGCGCTGGAATGTGGATCTCAATCCGGTGGTGCTCGCCCAAAGCATGCTCGAGCCGTTCAGTTCGCCGTACGCAATGCCGTGGCTGACCAATTCGCTCGGCTCCATCATGGAAACGGTGATACCGGATTTCGGGGTCGTCAATCATCCGAAAGACGCCGTGCCCCAGCTCTTCGCGGCGGCGACCAACGTCAACCTGACTGCGCTGCGCATCTTCGGTCCGGGCGAAATTTCGGCGAAGGCGTTGATGGCCTCCGCCTGCTTTCCCACGCTCTTCGAGGCGGTGAAAATCGACGGCGAGTTCTATTGGGACGGTGGCTACATGGCCAATCCGGCGCTCGCTCCGCTCGTCGAGTGGGCCGACGATATTCTGAGCGTTCTCATCGATCCACTCTGCACGAAGCATGGGCCGCCTGAGCGCCCCGGCGAGATCAACAACCGGATCAACGAAATCAGCTTCGGTGCGTCGTGGGTCGCGGAAGTCCGTCAGATCCAGCTAATCAACGAACTCGCCACCGAAAACCCCGGCCTCGAGCACCATGGAAAGCCGTACTCGCCCAAGCGCTTTCACGTGATTCGCGCCGACCGCTTTATGGACGAAATCGGCGCTGCCTCGAAGAACACGCCTTCCATCGAATTTTTCCGCGCATTGCGCGAGGCGGGGCATGCCGCCGCCGACGCATGGGTGCGCGATTGGCTGCCGAGCGTCGGCAAGACTTCCACTTTCGATCTCGACAAGCTCGTGAAAAACCGGGTCAAAGGAACGCCCGCCGCGATGCGTACCGTTCAGCAGGCCGAGGGGAAAACGGTGTGAGGCGCTTTATCTGATCGAGCCGGACGAAGTCGGCTCGTCTTCGCGCCAAGGCTTTGCTTCATAGCGGCGCGGGAAGGCCAAGGCGTGACCGCAGCGGCGACCCGCTTCAAGGTCAGCAAACAAAAACCGGCGCCCGGTTCGACCCGTGCGCCGGCGTTATCGCTTGTCAGTCACCAAGGAAAATCCCGAACTCAGGTTTCAAGCTTCGCGTCCATCGTAATCGTGGCGTTCAACACTTTCGACACCGGGCAACCGGCCTTGGCGTCGGCGGTCGCTTTGTCGAAGGCGGCTTTATCGCCGCCGGGGATTTTCACGGCCACGTCGAGATGCACCGCGGTGATCGCGAAACCGCCGCCGTCCTTGTCGAGCGTGACGGTGGCCGTCGTGCCGATGCGTTCGGGCGTGATGCCGGCCTTGCCCAGTTCCGCCGACAGCGCCATCGAGAAACACCCCGCATGCGCAGCCGCAATCAGCTCTTCCGGATTCGTGCCGATGCCGTCCGCGAAGCGTGTCGAAAACGAGTATTGGGTCTCCTTGAGGACGCCGCTGTCGGTGGAAATCGAGCCCTTGCCGTCTTGCAGGCCGCCTTGCCAGACTGCTGATGCCTTGCGCTTCATCGCTCTCTCCTGTTTGTGCCTGCTTCGCGCGCTGCACGACCGAATCTGATGCCTGCCGCAACGGTCCCGCCCGGGTGGTTTGCGGTTTCGGCATCGGTCGCGAGTGTCGCGCGGCGTCGCCGGCGCGGGCGTGGACCGAACTTCATCATAGGCGCTTCCGTGTGCCAGCGTCGTGACGATGCCGGCAATCGGCCGAACAGAAGCGGCCTCGGAAACTATTTCAGTAACGGTAATAATCTTTACTCGGAATGCGGCTTTTTCACCGACCTCGTAAGAAATAGACTCGCTTCAACGGATCGGCACACAGCACTCAACCGATCTCACCAACACTCGAATACTGGAGATCATCATGAAATCGCTTATTTCCGCAGTCGTTATCGCTTCGGCGCTGATCGTCCCGGCTGTTTCGTTCGCGCAGCAGGCGAATGGTCCGGTGACCCGCGCTCAAGTGCGCGCTGAACTGGTTGCCGCGCAAAAAGCGGGCCTCCTGAATCAGAACGACACCGACTATCCGAAGACCACGCCGCAAAGTGCAACGACTGTCGTCGCCGTGGCGCAGGGTTCGCAGGACGTCGGCGGTGTCAAGGCGGTTTCATCGGATGCCGGCGCGCGGGATTCGGTGCAGCAAGGTCTTTTCTCGACGTATCGCGGTCAGTAAGCTGGTAAGCCGCGCGGTTCGCGGTGTGGCTCTCGCCGTCGCAGGCAGTGAATCGAAGGTGAAGGTGTAGTCGCAGTAAAAAAGCGCCCCGGTTGCTAAGTTCGCAAACCGGGGCGCTTTTGTATTGTGCGTACTGTACGGCGGAAAAGTTGGGCGGCTTTTGTAAAAGAGGCGGCAATTGAAGCCGACGCCGGCCGCGCCTAAATTGCGTTTCGCAGCGCGCGCAATTGCATGACGGGCGCCGCCATGCTGCCCGCCTACTCAGCGAACGGCAAGCTCTCCTGCCCTAGCGCGCGCATGCCGAATACGTTCAGCGTCATGGCGACCAACGCGTAATAGCCGAGCAGACCCACCAGGTTGATGACCACCTGATGTCCGAAGCGTTCGACCGCCTTCGCATAGATCGCGTCCGAAACGCGTTTGGTGTCGTACAACTCGCTCGCGAAGTCGTGGATCAACGCATCGTCGGCGTCCGCGAAATCCGGGCGCTTTCCCTCGCGAATCGTCTCGGCATCCGCTTCGGACACGCCGGCTTGCAACGCGATCGGATAGTGGATGTACCACTCCGCCTGCGCCTGCCAGCGCGCCGCGGTCACCAGAATCGCCAGCTCCGACAGGCGCGGCGGCAAACCCGTCCGGTAACGGCAGAACGCGCCCAGACGTTGCGCCTGCTGCGCCAGTTCGGGACTATGAATCCAGCCGAGAAACGGCCCGTTCAGATTGCCGCGCGGACCGGACAGAATTTCGTCGAGCACCGCTTTCTGTTCGGGCGTGGCCGCGGACGGGTCGAAGTGAGGCAAACGCTCGGTCATGATCGTTCTCTTGAGTGGTGGTGTCGGAATGTTCAAACGGCGGCGAGCGCGCCGCCGACCGCATCCGTGAACCGGCTGACAATCTCGTCGATGTCGCGCTCGGTGCAGATGAACGGCGGCGCCAGCAGCACATGATCGCCGATCTGGCCGTCGACGGTGCCGCCCATCGGATACACCATCAAACCACGCGCGAACGCCTCGCGCCGGATCGCCGCGTGCAGCTTGAGCCGGGCGTCGAACGGCGTTTTGCCGGCGCGGTCCCTGACCAGTTCCACGCCGACGAACAGCCCCCGGCCGCGCACGTCGCCGATATGCGGATGCTGCGCGTAATGCTCGCGCAGTTGGCCACGCAATTGTTCGCCGCGCGCGAGCACGTTGGGCAGTAGTTTGTCTTCCGCTATCACGCGCTGCACTTCGAGCGCCGCGGCGCAGGCGGTGGCGTGGCCGATGTAGGTATGACCGTGCTGAAAGAACCCCGAGCCGCCGACGATCGCCTGATAGATCCGGTCGCTCACGAGCGTCGCGCCGATCGGCTGATAGCCCGCGCCCAGCCCTTTGGCGATAGTCAGGATGTCCGGCGCCACGCCGTCTTCCTCGCAGGCGTACAGGTGGCCGGTGCGGCCCATGCCCGACATGATCTCGTCGAGAATCAGCAGCACGCCGTAGCGATCGCACACCGCCCGAATCTTGCGGAAGTACTCGCGCACCGGCGGTACTGCGCCGGCCGTCGCGCCGACCACTGTTTCCGCGACGAAGGCCGCGACCGTGTCCGCGCCGAGTTCGAGAATCTTCTGCTCGAGTTCATCGGCGAGACGCTGCGCGAAGGCCTCTTCGGTTTCGTCGGCGCGCTGCTCGCGATACGCGTAACACGGGCTCACGTGATGCGCTTCGATCAGAATTGGCAGGAACGGCTCGCGGCGCCATGCATTGCCGCCGATCGCCAGCGCGCCGAGCGTGTTGCCGTGATAACTCTGCCGACGCGCGATGAAATGGCGGCGCTGCGGCTCGCCCTTCTCCACGAAATACTGGCGCGCGAGTTTCAGCGCCGCCTCGATCGCCTCGGAACCGCCCGACACGAAATACACATGTTCGAGTCCCTGCGGCGCGCTCGCGATCAGACGGTCCGCGAGTTCTTCGGCAGGCGCGGTGGTGAAGAACGACGTGTGTGCATACGGCAACTGCTGCGCTTGCCGTTTGATCGCGTCGATCACGCGCTGGTTGCTGTGACCGAGACACGAGACGGCGGCGCCGCCCGACGCGTCGATATAGCGCTTGCCGGTGGAATCGATGATCTCGATGCCGTCGCCCGCGACGGCGACCGGCAGCGACTGTTTAGGCAAACGATGAAAAACGGTGGACATGGTGTTTCGGTTTCCTGTGGCTGCGGCAAGCGCCTAAGCGCCGGTTCGTTCAGATGCCGTGCAGGCGATGAAGATGTCGAATGCGCGCTGCCCTTGCCTGTAAACTTTCATCGGCACACCTGCTTCGACGTCGCCGTCACACCCACTCAACAATCGGTACGTATTTATACGTTAAAACACCATTTGTTGTCAAACGATGTAACGCCGATCCAGATGGAGATGTCCCGCTTTCACGAAAGACCTCAGCCCAATCAGAGACGAATGTTCAAGGCACGTATGCGCCCTTCGCGTGCAGCGACTGCTCCGCGATGGCGAGTTGTTCGACTGCATCCGCGCCTTCCAGCGCGAGCAGATGCGCGACCAGCGACTCGGCCAGCGCCGTAGCCGCCACCAGCGACGGAAAGAACGAGGGACTCTCGTGCGAAAAGATCAGCACCCTGTCGGCGTTCAAGGCGATCGGCGAGACGGCGCTGTCGGTGATGGCAATCAGCTTGCTGCCTTTTTCCAGCGCGGCTTCGGCCACGCGCGCGGCCTCCACCGAATACGGCGCGAAACTGATCACGATGGTCGCACTGTCACGCTCGATGGTGCGCAGTTGCATTTCCAGCGTACCGGCCTCGCCGTTGAGCAAGGACACCGAGGAACGGAACAGCCGGTACCCGTACACGAGACCGAACGCCACCGCGTAACAGGACCGGAAGCCGGCCACATGAACGTGCGGCGCGCGCCGCAACAGACGTGCGGCCTCAACGATTACGCGGCCGTTATGCGCGGCGGTGACCTCGAGATTGTGCTGCTGCGCAACCAGCAGGTCGTTCGCCAGCGCGTCTTTCGATTTGACGAGCGAGCGGGCGCGGCTCGTGAGCGGCTCGGGGCGCGTGCGCACGCGCGCGACGAACAGGTTACGCAATTCGTTCCACCCGGGGAAACCGAGTTGCTGCGACAGACGCACCAGCGAGGCCGGTTGCACCTGCGCCCGTTCCGCCACTTTGCGCATGGACGAGACCGCGACCTCGTCGGGATGATCGAGCAGGAAACCCGCTCCCATCTGGAACTGCGGACTCAGTTCGGAAAAGCGCGCCCGGATCAGGGCGGCGAGCTGGTCGAAACTGTCTGGCATGCGGAGGTACCGGGCAAGCGGTCGATAAGGATGACAACAAATGTTACCACCCGGCACCTCGCATCCAACAACAGTTCCGGCAGGTGATAGCTGGCAAACGATAGCTGTCTTATCGCGATCGATCCTGTTCCTGCCAGCTCTTACAGAACAGGACAGACTGACCCGACCCGAACGCTAAACGCGCCTCTGCTGCAACGCACCCACTATCCACCGCTCCTCGGACGCCTTGAGATGCGTCCGCATGGCAGCCTGCGCTGCAAGTGGATCGGCGGCCTGTAGCGCCTTGAGAATTTCTTCATGCTCCCCCACCGCCGCCGACCACGTCTCAGTGCTTTCCGCGTGGCCACGAATCGCCGCGGCGATCGGGTCGTGCCGGCTGTCGAACATTTCAGCGACGAACCGGGTAAGTACCGAATTGCCCGCCGTCTCTGCGATCAGCATATGGAATTGCCGGTCGGCATCGATGGGTGACTTTCCTTCCACTGCCAGTCGTTTCATCCGATCGACCGTGCGGCGCAATTTGTCGAGCGCGGCTGCCGAAAACTTTCCGGCGGCCAGAACGATGACCGTCCCTTCGATTGCCGCCCTGGCCTGCATCAATTCCGACGGGCTTTCTCCAAGGGCGGGAATCACGCTTTCGCCGCCTTCGCCTGGATTTCGCACGTAGACCCCGGACCCGATACGTATTTCAACCTGCCCACCGATCTCCAGTGCGATTAACGCCTCACGCAACGAAGGGCGCGATACGCCTAACCGCGTGGCGAGCTCACGCTCGGGTGGCAGACGCGCGCCGGGCGCAAGTTCGCCCTCACGGATGAGCGCAAGAATTTGCGTGGCAACAGATTGGTAAAGCCGCTTTGATTCTGTCTGCTTCATTTTCCGGGATTTTTTCCTGTCACTAGCCCGCAAAAACGGACCAGTCAGAGTCTAGCATAGCCGCAGAAGCCAATACTGTCCTCGCATTGGGCCTATGCAAGGGTTTTCCTTATTGGACTGGCCAGTGTGAAAATATGATATTGGCTTGACCATTCGGACTGTTCTGCGCTTTAATTTCGTCAAATTGGACTGGCCAGTTGAACCGCTCGCGGTTTGGCGATCTGCCGCGAATCCTGACGAAATGGAGACGAGATTGACGAATGCCACGCAGCGCGGGCCCGGTCCCGCGGCTGAGCCTGAGCCGCCTGTATCCCGCGAGATCTTGCAATTAAAAGGTGTGAGCAAGCGCTTTCCAGGGGTCGTCGCCCTCGATGGCATCGACCTCGATCTGTGTGCCGGCGAAGTCCATGCCGTGTGCGGCGAAAACGGCGCGGGCAAGTCGACATTGATGAAAATCATCAGCGGCCAGTATCGCGCGGATGAAGGCGTGGTCCGCTACCGCGGTGCGCCCGTGCAGTTCTCTTCCACCTCCGACGCGCAGGCGGCAGGCATTGCGATCATTCACCAGGAACTGAACCTCGTTCCGCACCTGTCGGTCGCGGAAAACATCTACCTTGCGCGCGAACCCAAACGCGGCCCGTTCGTGGATTACCGCACGCTGAATAGCAATGCGCAGCGGTGTCTGCAACGCATCGGGCTGAACGTTTCGCCGAGCACGCTCGTCGGCGCGCTTTCGCTTGCGCAACAGCAGATGGTGGAGATTGCGAAGGCACTGTCGCTAGATGCGCGCGTGCTCATCATGGACGAACCCACCTCCTCGCTGACCGAATCGGAAACGGTCCAGCTGTTCCGCATCATCAGGGAACTGCGCGCTGGCGGGGTGGCGATTCTTTACATCTCGCATCGGCTCGATGAGATGGCTGAGATCGTGGATCGCGTTACGGTGCTGCGCGATGGCCGTCACATTGCAACGAGCGATTTCGCCTCGACCACGGTCAACGAAATCGTGGCCCGAATGGTCGGTCGCCCGCTCGACGATGCGTATCCGCCACGCCAGTCCACTCCCTCTAATCAGATCCTGCTGCGCGTGCGCGACCTGCAAAGGGCAGGCGTTTTCGGCCCGCTTTCGTTCGAACTGCGCAAGGGCGAGATTCTGGGCTTCGCGGGCCTGATGGGCGCGGGGCGGACCGAAACCGCCCGCGCGATCTTCGGCGCCGAGCGGCCCGATTCCGGTTCGATCACGCTCGGCGACGAGCCTGTCACGATCGGTTCACCGCGCGAGGCCATTCGACACGGGATCGCATACCTGTCCGAAGACCGCAAGAAAGACGGCCTCGCCCTCTCGATGCCGGTTTCCGCAAACATCACGCTGGCCAACGTCCGGGCCATATCGTCGCGCGGCTTTTTGCGTTTCTCCGAAGAGACGGCCATCGCCGAGCGCTACGTTCGCGAACTCGGCATCCGTACACCGACCGTCAAGCAGATCGCGAGAAATCTGTCCGGTGGTAATCAACAGAAGATCGTCATCAGCAAATGGCTGTATCGCGGCTCGCGCATTCTGTTTTTCGACGAGCCGACCCGCGGCATCGATGTCGGCGCGAAATACGCGATTTACGGCCTGATGGACAGACTCGCAGCGGACGGCGTCGGTGTCGTCCTGATCAGTTCGGAGCTGCCTGAACTGCTTGGCATGACTGATCGTATCGCCGTGTTTCATGAAGGGCGTATCACCGCGGTCCTTGAGACCAGACAGACCAGTCAGGAGGAGATCTTGCACCATGCATCAGGGAGAAGTCATGCTTGAAATCACATCAGGCCCTAACCAGGCTCTCGACAGGCAGGTACAGCAGCGACGCCGCGACCTGATCCAGAAATTCGCCGCACTGGGCAGCCTCGTGGTGCTGATCGTCGCGTTTTCGCTGACCAGCGCGGCATTTTTCTCGGTCGGCAACCTGATGACGGTCGCGCTCCAGGTCACGTCCATCGCGTATCTCGGCGTGGCCGCAACGTGCGTCATCATCACCGGCGGCATCGATCTGTCGGTCGGCTCAGTGCTGGCGCTCGCGGGCGTCGCGGCCGCCCTGCTGGTCAAGGCAGGCGTACCCATCCCCGTCGCGATGCTCGGCGGCATGCTCGTCGGCGCCGCGTGCGGATGGGTCAACGGTATCTGCGTCACGCGTATGGGATTGCCGCCGTTCATCGCAACCCTCGGGATGATGCTGGTCGCGCGCGGTCTCGCCCTGCAGATCACCGGCGCAAGACCGGTCTCGGGCCTAGGCGACGCGTTCGGCGAACTGGGCAACGGCGCCCTCTTCAGGATCTCCCACATCGGCGCAGACGGTTTTCCGGACACCGTCTTTCCAGGCATTCCATATCCCGTCGTGATCATGGTGGTGCTGTTCGCGGCTGTCTCCGTCCTGCTTTCGCGAACGTCGCTGGGCCGTCACATTTACGCGGTCGGCTCGAACGCCGAAGCGGCGCGACTCTCCGGCGTCAACGTGCAGGGCGTCAAGCTCTTTACCTACGTGCTCTCCGGACTGCTCGCCGGTGCCACCGGCTGCGTACTGATGTCGCGCCTCGTCACCGCGCAGCCGAACGAAGGCGTGATGTACGAGCTCGACGCCATCGCAAGCGCGGTAATCGGCGGCACGTCGCTGATGGGGGGCGTCGGCACGATCTCCGGCACCGCCATCGGCGCATTCGTGATCGGCGTGCTGCGCAACGGTCTGAACATGAACGGCGTATCGAGCTTCATCCAGCAGATCATCATTGGTGTCGTCATTCTCGGCACTGTATGGATCGATCAACTCCGAAACCGGAAGTTGTAATCAGAAGACGAAGTCCCAACCACAATCAAGGAGCGAGACATGAAAAAGTTATCGGTGCTGGCTGCGGCCGCGGCGATGTGTGCAATGTTCAGCGCGTACGCGCAGGCGGCCGGCGGCGAAATTGCCGTGATCGTGAAAACGGCGAACTCCAACTACTGGCAGAACGTCCAGAAAGGCGCCACGGCCGCCATGGCCGATGCGAAGGGATACACGATGACCTTCCAGGGTCCGGCGGCAGAGTCCGCCATCGCGGATGAAGTCAACATGGTCGAGAACGCCGTGAACCGGCATGTCGCCGGCATCGTGCTTGCGCCGTCCGACCCCGATGCGCTCGTTCCGGCCATGAAGAAAGCGTGGGAAGCCCATATTCCCGTGGTGCTGATCGACTCGACCGTGTCCGATGCGGGCAAGCAGTATTACCAGTCGTTCCTGTCGACCGACAACACGAAGGCCGGCGAACTCTGTGCGCAGGCCATGATCGATCGTGTCGGACAGACCGGCAAGGTCGCGATCATGTCGTACGTGCCGGGCGCAGGCTCGGAAATCGGCCGCGTCGGCGGATTCCGCAAGTACATCACAGCGCATTCGAAGCTGCAGGTGGTCGGGCCGTTCTATTCGCAATCGCAGATGGCAACCGCGCTGAATCAGACGACCGACGTCCTGTCGGCCAATCCCGACCTCAAGGGCATTTTCGGCGCGAACGAGCCGACCGCCGTGGGGATGGGGCGCGCGCTGGCTCAGTCCGGAAAAGGCGGCAAGGTCATCGCGATCGGCTTCGACGGCAACCAGGACCTGCAAGGGTTCGTTCGCGACGGCACGATTCAGGCAATCGCGGTTCAGAGCTCCTATCAGATGGGCTACAAGGGCATCCAGACCCTCGTCAATGTGATCGAGCGCAAACCCGTCTCGAAGCAGGTGGACACGGGCGTCATGATGGTCGAAAAACAGAACCTCGACTCATCGGAAGCAAAGAACGTTCTCTACTAATGAAACGCGCCGGCGTGGCGTCTTTTGCGGCCGTCCGCCGGCACCTCCTCCATTCAGACATATCCTCGATGAAAGCCATTGCAACGCACGCGCTGCCACGAAGCGGATTGGCGATGACCACGCTGGGCCTCGGCTGCTCACAACTCGGCGGACTCTACAAGCCTATGTCCGCTGCGGAGGCCAACGCGCTAGTCGACTGGGCGTGGGACGCCGGCATCCGCTATTTCGACACGGCGCCGTTCTACGGCTATACGCTTTCCGAGCGACGAGTCGGACATTCGCTGCAGATGCGCGAGCGGGAGCGCTACGTACTGAGCACCAAGGTCGGGCGGCTCATGCGGCCCGATGCCACCGTCCAGCCCGGCGACGACGGATGGGCACACCCCTTGCCCTTCCGGCCTCGTTTCGACTATACGTTCGACGGCATCATGCGCTCGTACGAAGATAGTCAGCAACGTCTTGGCATGCGGACAATCGACGTGCTCTATGTCCACGACATCGGCGTTGCCACGCATGGCGATCAGCATTCACGCTACTGGGAACAACTGACCCGGGGCGGCGGATTCCGGGCGCTCGCAGAACTGCGCGGCTGCCACGCCGTTTCCGCGATCGGGCTCGGCATCAACGAATGGCAGGTCGCCGTCGACGCGATGCAGGAAGCCGATCTCGACCTCATCCTGCTGGCGGGCCGCTACACGCTGCTCGAACAGGAAGCGCTGGCGCCATTACTCGATCGATGTGCGCGCAACGACACTCGGATCGTCGCCGGCGGCGTGTTCAACTCCGGCGTACTCGTGGGCAACGGCAAGTTCAACTACGCCGACGCGCCGGTCGAAGTAGCAGACAGGGTCGCGCGTCTCGCCGCCGTCTGCAGCCGGTTCGAAGTTCCGCTCGCCGCCGCGGCTCTCCAGTTCCCACTGGCGCATCCGGCCGTGGTGTCCTGCGTAATCGGCGCGAGCAGTATTGCGCAGTTGCAGCAGAACATCGCATGGCTCGAAACGCCGCTTCCGCCCGAGTTGTGGCAAGCCTTGCAGCGCGAGGGGCTGATCGCAGAATCGGCCCCGGTCCCGGAGGTCTGCGCGTGACGCTCCGAATCGACGCTCACCAGCACTTCTGGCAGATTGCCGACCGCGAAGGTTACTGGCCGCCGCACACGCTGGATGCCATCTATCGGGACTTCGGTGCGCAGGACCTCGAGCCTATCCTTGCGCGATCCAACATTCAGCACACAGTGCTGGTCCAGTCACTGCCGACGCCGGAAGACACGCGCTATCTGCTCGACATCGCGTGCGCATCGAGCGTCGTGGCGGCAGTCGTCGGATGGGTGGACCTGAAGTCCGCCGGGGCGCCGGCAAGTCTTGCCATGCTGGCCCGGCAGCCAAAATTTCGCGGCGTTCGACCCATGCTGCAGGATCTCGAGGATGACGACTGGATCGACGACCCGATGCTCGAACCTGCGGTTGAGGCGATGCTCGAACACGATCTCAGTTTCGATGCGCTCGTCACGCCTCGCCATCTGCGCGCGTTGCTCGCGTTCGCACGCCGGTACCCTCGCCTGCGCATCGTGATCGACCACGCGGCAAAACCGCCGATCGCGTCCGGCCAGTCTGAACCGTGGCACGTCGCGATGAGCCGGCTTGCCGAACTTCCCAACGTCCATTGCAAGCTTTCCGGACTATGGACGGAAGCCGGTCCCCATCCCGACCTCACACTTGTCGAGCCGTACGTGCGCGCCGTATGTGAGTGGTTCGGCGCATCGCGGCTGATGTGGGGCAGCGACTGGCCCGTGTCCAGACTTGCCGGCCATTTTGGTGACTACGGCGACTGGCTCGCCTGGTGCGAACAATGCTGTGACCGCTTCCTCGGTCCCGACGCGCACGCCAGCGTTTTTGGCGGTAATGCATGCCATTTTTACAGAATCGATCATCCGTCCGACGATCGACAAGCCCAATAGAGAGGATGCCAAAATGCTTAGCGTCATTTGCGAATCGCCCGGTGTACTGCGCCACGAAGAACGCGAACCGCCTCGCCGCGCTGAAGGTGAAGTGCTGCTGCGAGTTCGCCGCGTCGGTATCTGCGGCACGGACATGCACATCTATTCGGGGAATCAGCCCTACCTGCAATACCCGAGAGTCATGGGGCACGAGCTGTCAGCGATCGTTGCCGAGGCTGATCCCGGCGCGCACGTCGTGCCCGGCGACGCCGTTTATGTGATGCCCTATCTGTCGTGCGGAAAATGCATCGCCTGCAGACAGGGTAAAACCAACTGCTGCGTCAACATCAAGGTGCTCGGCGTGCATCGCGACGGCGCGTTGACGGAATATCTGTCGGTGCCCGCGCAGTTCGTCCATAAGGCCGACGGCGTGACCCTGGATCAGGCGGCAATGCTCGAGTTCCTCGCCATCGGCGCGCACGCGGTGCGGCGTGCCGATGTGGCGGCCGGCCAGCGGGTTCTCGTTGTCGGTGCCGGCCCAATCGGCATGGCGGCCATGCTGTTCGCGAACCTGCGCGGCGCACGCGTCGCCTGCCTGGACACGCGCGCCGATCGTCTTGCGTTCTGCCGCGAGCACATTGCCGTGTCGACAGTTCAGATCGGGCCGAATGACGTCGATGAATTGTCGGCGCTCACCGATGGCGAGTTCTTCGACGTGGTGTTCGACGCGACGGGCAACGTCAAGGCGATGAACCGCGGTTTTGAGTTCATCGCCCACGGCGGGAAATATGTGCTGATTTCGATCGTCCCGGGCGAGATCGCATTCTCCGATCCGGAGTTCCACAAGCGCGAGGCGACCCTGCTCGGCAGCCGCAATGCGACCGCGGAAGACTTCGAAACGGTCCTCGACGCCATGCGCGCGGGCCGCATCCCCGACAAGGCGCTCAACACTCACCGCATGAGCCTCTCGGACGTACCCACCGAGTTCCCGAAACTGATGGAGCCCGGACAAACCGTCGTCAAGGCACTGGTCGAGTGCTAACTGAACCCCGTGGTGGAATCGTTCGAGATGAGTGAACCTATTCTTCAGTTTGGCACCAGCCGGTTCCTCCAGGCCCATGTCGCGCTGTTCGTTTCGCAGGCGCTTGAGCGGGGCGACGCAATCGGCGGCATCTGCGTGGTGCAGACGACCGACAACCCGTCCAGCCAGGCGCGCATCGCCGCACTGGCCCAGGCAGCCAGTTATCCGGTGAAAATCCGCGGCAGGGAGGGCGGCGCGATCGTGGACACGGTCGTCAATTGCCGCGCCATTCGCGCTGCCTGGATTGCCAATCGCGACTGGGCGACGATACGGCATGCGGCGATTCATGACGTGCGCGTGATCGTGTCGAACACGGGCGACATGGGCTATCGCCTCGACGAGCGCGATTCGCCCGCCCTGCTAGCGCTGGAGGGACAGGCGCCGCACAGCTATCCCGCGAAGTTGCTCACGCTCCTTCATGCACGGTGGCGTGAACGGCCTGACTCGGGCATCTCGATCTTTCCGTGCGAACTCGTCGCCAGCAACGGCGACACGCTGCGCGATCTGGTGATCGGCCTGGCTCGACAATGGACGTTGCCCGCGCCGTTCGTCGCCTATCTGTCGCAGCGATGCATCTGGGTCAACTCGCTGGTCGACCGCATCGTATCGGAACCGATCGAACCAGTAGGCGCGGTGGCCGAACCCTATGCGCTGTGGGCGATCGAGCAGCGCGCGGGCATGGAACTGCCGTGTACGCATGAAAACATCGTAGTGACTGACGACCTGCGCAGCTACGAGCAACTCAAGCTGTTCTTTCTGAACCTCGGGCATACGTGGCTCGCTGACCAATGGCTCGCGCAGCGCCGAAGCGCCACCGAGACCGTCTTCGATGCGATGAACGATGGGCCGCTGCGCGACGGTATCGAGGCCGTGTGGGAGAAGGAAGTGTTGCCCGTCTTCAATGCGATGGGTTTGCGCGCTCGCGCCGTGCAGTACGTCGCGAGCGTGCGCGAACGGTTTCTCAATCCGTACCTCGATCATCGCATCGCGGACATCGCCAATCACCATGTCGAAAAAGTCCGGCGGCGAATCCTGCCGCTTATAGAGCTCGCCGACTCGCTGTCGGTCGGATCCGGTCAGACGCGTCTGCGCGAAACGCTCGCACGGCATGGACTGACGTCCTCAACGCAAAGGGCGGACGCATCATGACAGATCAGACAATCGTCATCCTTCACAACGAGGACAACGTAGCGGTGGCATTGCGGGCGCTCGAGGCGGGCACGCCGGTTGAAGCGGGCGGGCAACGGGTCGTCGTCAGAGGTTCAATCGCGGCCGGCCACAAGCTGGCTATCCGGCGCATCGCGCGCGGCAGCGCCGTGACCAAATATCGTCAGACAATCGGTGTCGCGCTGACCGACATCGAGCCGGGCGAGCACGTGCACGTCCACAACGTCGGCATGCCGGAGCATCATCCGCATCGCCCCACGCACAGCGATGCGGTTCGCAGTTTCGCACCCGTGGATCGGGCGGAAGCGTTTCAGGGGTTCGTGCGTGCGGATGGACAGGTTGGAACGCGCAACTACATCGGCGTGATCGCCAGCGTCAACTGTTCCGCCAGCGTCTGTCATGCGATTGCAGACGCCTTCAGGGGCGACGCAACGGCCCCGTTCAGCACGGTGGATGGCGTCGTCGCGATTACCCATCAGAGCGGGTGCGGAATGTCCGCCACCGGTGACGGCATGGCCTTGCTTCGGCGCACGCTGACCGGCTACGCCTGCAACCCGAACTTCGCGGGCGTGCTGCTGGTGGGCCTTGGTTGTGAGGTGAACCAAGTGAGCGGTCTCACGAAATCTCTCGAAGCCAGCAGCCCTGCCCTTGTCGAAACCCTTGTCATACAGGATGAGGGCGGCGTACGCGAGACGGTGGCGCGCGGTATCGCCATCGTCCGGGAGATGCTGTCGGCGGCCAGCCGCATACGGCGCATCGAGGTCCCTGCCGCGCGTTTGAAGGTGGGGCTGCAATGCGGCGGATCCGATGGCTATTCGGGAATCACAGCGAACCCCGCTCTCGGCGCAGCCGTCGATCTCCTCGTGCGCCATGGCGGCACGGCGATCCTCTCCGAGACGCCGGAGATCTACGGCGCGGAGCATCTGCTGACCGCACGGGCGGTATCGTCCGACGTCGCGGGGCGACTGCTCGACAAGCTGCGCTGGTGGGAGCGGTATGCCGCCGAAGCAGGTGGCGACATGAACAACAACCCCTCGCCCGGCAACAAGGCGGGCGGCATCACGACCATCCTGGAAAAATCGCTGGGCGCGGTTTCGAAAGGCGGAAGTACCGCGCTCAATGCGGTCTACGAATATGCCGAGCAGGTGTCGGAATCCGGCCTGGTCTTCATGGACACGCCGGGCTATGACCCCGTGTCCGCGACCGGTCAGATTGCGGGCGGTGCCAATCTGGTCTGCTTTACGACCGGGCGTGGTTCGGTGTTCGGTTCAAAGCCGGTGCCGACCATCAAGCTCGCGACAACCACGGGCTTGTTCGAGCGGATGCGCGCGGATATGGATTTCAATTGCGGTCAGATCGTAGATGGTTCGCTCACCGTCGAACAGGCCGGCGCGCGGGTATTTCAACTCATGCTGGACATTGCGTCGGGTACGAAGACCCACAGCGAACAGAACGGCATGGGCGATCGTGAGTTCGTGCCCTGGCTGCGCGGCGCGATCATGTAACAAGCGCGGCTTGCTGCAATCGATTGAAACTTCGACGCGGCGCAGGAATCTCAGACTCCCGAGGTGATCAGGAACCGTTTCCCATGGACACAAACGCACCCGACTCGACGTCGCAAGATGGCGTGAAAGAATTCCGCCTGTCAGCGCAGCAGAGACGCCTGCTTGACGACGCGCTTGCGCTGCTGATCGACACACGCTCGCGCGCGCTGGACGTGGCGGTTCAGGTCTGTCGACGTCGAGGCAGCGCCGTTCCCGATGTGCACGACTTTCAACTGCCCGCGATCATCGAACTGCAAAGGCGGCTGGAAGGAACTCGCGAGCGGTTGGACGACATGCTTCCACCGAAGTTGTCCGTACTTGCAGCTAACGGGACGTGCGATCTTCAGTGAAAATCGCGCCTGTGCACGGCCCGCTTCCCATCACATAAGGAGTCGCTATGCGGTACTGCTTCGCACTGGATCTGAAGGACGACCAGGCGCTTATCGAGAGTTACGAAAAATATCACCGCGACGTCTGGCCTGAAGTGCTGCAGCATCTGCGCGAGCATGGCGTGGTGGGTATGGAGATTTTCCGACTTGGAACCCGCCTGACGATGGTCATGGAGACGGACGACGTCACGTTTGACGGCGACAAGATGGCCCGAGCCGCCGAATCGAACCCGGTGATTCGTGATTGGGAGGATTTGATGTGGAAATTCCAGGCGCCCACGCCGTGGACGCCAGCGGGCGAGAAGTGGGTTTCGATGCGCCAGATATTTGACCTACGCAAACAGCCGTAAGTCGGGCATGACCACAGATGGCGGCAAAGACGGCAACGCGAGGCGTGACCCCACCAATGTTGGTTGTAGCCCAAAATCGCAAACGAATCGGATATCGAGTCGGTCGTCCGCGCGAGACACCAGCGTCGGTATCGGCATTAAGAGCAGCGTCAGCGCGTTAACAATGCCGCTAGTTTCAGGTCGCCGTTAATGCTTTCGCAGGTGCGCCTCAATTTCGCGCGCATCTAAGGCCGAGAGATCTTCGCTGATCTCTTCGAAAGTCAACCGACGCGTCTCCTCGCTTAGATGCGCGTGCAGCATCCCGAGGAATTTCGGCTCGGCGGCAAAACGCAATCGCTGATACCGCTGATGAAGCCGTCCCTGTTCGATGTAGTCGGCGACGGTCCTTGCGAATTTCTCGCGATCCTTCTCGCTCAGCCTCTCTCCACTTGGAACGACATTGACGAGGTCTTCGATTTCCCGCAAGTCCAGTTTGAGTCCCGGTGTTTCGAAGATTCGTGCACGGCTGCCGTCGGCAACGACAACCCAGGTAGTGCCAGCCATGGTGCGCCTCTCAGCGTGATTGGTAGCCGGCTGGGCCGCCATCGCAAGTCGTCGCGCGACGCCAGCGAGCCCGCCGGCCAACGATAACCTATCTCCAACGTCCATCGATGACGGACCGTGGGGCCTCTCCGCGCTCCTGCGCGAGCGATGGATAATCGGTATATCCGCGCTCGCCGCCTCCGTAGAACGTGGACGGATCCGGTGAATTGAGCGGAGCGTGCAATCGTAAGCGTTCCGGCAGGTCCGGATTGGCGATGAACAAGCGTCCGAATGCGATCAGGTCCGCGTTGCCCTCCTCGAGCCATCGTTCCGCACTGCCACCGTCGAACCCGCCCGCGACCATCAGCACTCCACGGTAAGTTCGCCGTACCATCTCGCTCATGCGTTTCGCGCGCTCCGTGAAACCGACATCCTCACTGGTCGCCGCCAGCGCGGGATTGACGATGTGCAAATACGCCAACCCGTATTGATTGAGCTTCTCGAGGACGTAAGAAAAGGTCGCCTCGGGATCGTCGTCATGCATGTCGTTGAAGGTGCCCAGAGGCGAGAGCCGCACGCCGACCTTTTCCGGTCCCCACACGTCGCAAACCGTCTCGATCACCTCCAGCAGGAGCTTGGCCCGGCGCTCACGCGACCCGCCGTATGAGTCCGTGCGGCGGTTTGTGCCGGACAGCAGGAACTGGTCGAGCAGATAGCCGTTCGCTGCGTGCACTTCGACACCGTCCATGCCAGCCGCCTTTGCGTTGCGCGCACCCCTGAAGTACTGTCGCACGAGATATGGCATCTCTTCGACCTGCAGCGCGCGGGGCGTAATGCAGGGCGCGACGACACCTTCGCCGCGCTCGTTCTCGATGAACGCTTCCGCTTTTGGCTCGACCGCAGACGGCGCTACCGGCAGCATTTCATCGGGCTGCAACGAGGGGTGCGATATGCGTCCGACGTGCCAGAGCTGCATGAACATCAATCCGCCCGCCTCGTGCACGGCGTTCACCACGAGCCGCCAGCCTTCCACCTGTTCGCGACTATGAATCCCAGGCGTCCACGCATAGCCCTGTCCTTGCATCGACACCTGCGTCGCCTCGCTGATGATGAGCGCGGCCGATGCACGCTGGGCGTAATAGCACGCGTTGAGCTGAGACGGTATGTTGCCTGGCTGGCTGGCGCGCGAGCGCGTCAGCGGCGCCATCACGGCACGATGGCGCAGGTTGTACGGTCCCACCTTGACTGGTTCGAAGAGCTTGCTCAGCGCGATTCTTTCGTCGTGCTGCCCAGCTTCGGCGGGCGCGATTTCGGTATTCGGCATAAATCTGCTCCTTGCGTTTCTGGCTCGGCCCGAAAAGTACTGTCATGGACACTTCGAGACGTCGACGTCAGATCACATCGACATGTTTCCGCCCTCAGTCAGTCTAGCCATGGTCCGCGCGCGCTTCTTTCCGGTTTCTGCCCGGATATGTCACGATCCTGTCGCCACGCGGTCCATCGCTCCATCGGGGCCGGATCTGGTCCTGGCATGCCCTTAGCTACTGTGCCCTTTCGAGAGATTCGCGACCGGGACGCGGGCGCAAACCTTGCAGCCTCAATCCGGCAGAACGAACTCGGTGCGCATGTCTTCGACAATGCGCCGGATCTCGTGGGCAAAGTCGGTCCCCTCCTCATTGAGCGGCACCATATTCCAGTTCCTGCCGGCGGCATCGGGCGGGTGCCGTTCGGGCAGCGGTATACGCACGCGCAGTCCTTCCGGCATGTCCGCGCTTATTTTTGCCACGCGACTTTGCGTTTCATCACGAATCTGCTCGGCGGAGGAAACAGTCTTCGGCATGGGCGTTCTCCATTGCGACGGGCCGCATCGCTTTGTTCTCGAGCGCGGACGCGCCGACTCTTCAAGTCTAGTTCGTATTGGGGGAATGTTCGCACCGGCGCGCGCGTTTGAGTGCTCGACGAAACGGCTGCCCTGCGTCACCCAGCGCGCAACGTCAATGGAGCGCGGCCAACGCGTCGGCGATCGGGTGACTGCCACCGGCAAACCCGACGATCTTGTTGACAAGGCCCGCCCTGAGCGCTTCGAGCACGACTTCGGCAACATCCTCACGCGCAATGGGGGCACGAGCGGACTGCGCGTCGGCCACGATTTCAATTGTCCCGGCACCCGGCTCCATGGTCAGTGTGCCGGGACGCAGCACGAGATAATCGAGCCCACTGCCGATCAGATAATCGTCCGATGCGCGCTTCATCTGCGCGTAATGCCGAAGCTCATCTGGCGCGCGCTCAGGGGCGTATGCCAGCAAGGTGCTGACGACGATGAAGCGATCCGCGCCATTTTGCTTCGCATAATCGACCGCCTTGATAACCGCGTCCCGATCGATCTGACGCTCCTGCTCGGCACCCTCGGTTTCAGCGGATCCAGCGGCAAAGATAACTGTCTGAACCCCCGCGAGCGCCGCGCCGAAGTTCTGCGTCAGGTCGACGATCACGGGACTCGCGCCGAGGCCTTCGAAATGGGCTCGCCGAGCCTCGTCGCGCAGCAACGCACGAAACGGAGTGCCCGCACGGTGCAACTTTTCCGCCACCAGCCGGCCGGTGCGGCCGGTGGCGCCAATTAGTGCAATGCTCATCGCGTCTCTCCAAGAAAGCATGTCAGCGGGATGCCGCGCTTTCGCTATGCTGACGCGGCGCGTCGAGAAGCTCGTTCTGTTGCTTTCCAGTACCCACGACGACTAAGTTTGCTTCTTTGACGGTTGTTCTGGCTCGGGGTGGACGGCGATTGGGTCGCTCGCAGGAAAGGTCTCTCCAAGCGCTTCGTCGAGTTGTTCGTCCAGGGTCGTCGGCGCTTCCTGCGCCTCGACTTTCGACTTCGGGATGTCGATGCGACTTTCCTTTGTCATGTTGCGCTCCATAAGGGAATCAGCGGAATTTCGCTAGTGCAGCGGCGTTGCGTGCATGCAATCACCGTCATTGGAAGGTGAGATCATCACCTTCCACCTTCATTACGCAGATCGAAAATCGCGGCATCGACGACATTTAAACCGATGTCATTGATCTGCCCGGTGGCGATTTTCCGGCCTCCCGATGCGGTCGTATCAGCTTTCGCAAGTTAAGCGTGAGCACGCTCCAGTGTCGAACTGCGTGTCGATGCGATCGAAGTCCACACGGAACAACGCCTGAATTGCCGGGATGCTCATGTTGTCGTGCCACTGCTGTTCAGGTCCTCTAGCGCCTTCTTCAGGCGTTCCTCCTGATCGTTCGTGAGAGATGTCTTTAATACCTTACCGCCGAAAGGCTTCAGCTCCGGCAAGACCTTGTCGAAATTCACGCGACGCACGAGGATGAAGAGCGCCGATGAACCCGGCTCAATGTTCTGACCCGTCGAACACATGAAATCGTCATCGATTCCATAGTCTGAGAGCGCACCCGACAGCGCGCCCGTGCCCGCACCGATGGCCATGCCTGTTGCCAACCCGGCGAGCGGATTGAGCAACATTACCCCAACCAGTGCACCAAACAAACCACCCCAGGCCGCGCCGCTGAGCGCGCCGAACTTGACGAGATCGACCGATTGCTTAAGGTGTATTTTCCCCTTCGCGCTGCGGACGACGATGCAGGCATCCTCAAGGTCGATCAGGTGTTCCTTTTGCATCTGCTGGAGTTTGGTCAACACCTGGTCGGCAGTGTCTTCGCCTTTGAAGCTTACAACGACTAGATCGCTCATGGATCTGCTCCTTTTCTCTGGGAGAAGCCGAGCTTCTTCGGCGGCAAGGTTGAATTCATCCTCGGCGCCGCGCGCTTGCTGGTCAGCCGCGCCGCAAAGCAACTGCGGTGCCAGCCAATCTTGCATGTCCCGCCCGGCGCCTACCCTGAGATATTCGGGGCCATTGACGCGATGACGATTACATCAAGATTAGATTCTTGCCGGTTGCGCTTCTTCCTCATTCTTGCAAGACGTGTCGGATCTCTGCGCTTCTGTTGCGCGGCTTTCAGATTGCTCTCGCAACTTCGCCAATGAATCATCTGCCGACGGCCCGATGAGCAAGTCGGAATGCGCGAGGCGTCACACCGGTGTATCGATGAAACACGTCGGTGAAATGCTGCTGAGTCTGAAACCCCGCACGCGCGCCAACGTCAACCAACGGAATGGCCTCCTCGCATAACATCGCCCTGGCGAATTTCACTCGTTCGAGTGTCACATATAGATGGGGCGGTTTACCGGTCGCAATCTTGAAGACGCGTGCAAACTTTGAAGCACTCATGTGCACCAGAACTGCGAGTTGCTCGACCAAAATGGTTTCGGCTATGTTCTCATGAACGAAGGCTTGAATACGAGCCAGCTTTTGACGCGTAATCGGCATGTCCGGCTCCTCCGCGCCTGCACAGTGCCCGTAGCGCAGAGCGATGTGCATCGAAATGACATCGGCAAAAGCGTCGGCGCAGGCGGTGTCGATAAGATCCGCGCTATTCAAAGCACCCAATGTATCTGCGGCCTCGCGCAGGAACGGATCCCAAAACTTCGACCATTTCGGAACGATGCCAAACGATTCTTGCGAGACTTGCCCAAGTACGCTCGGTTTGAGTGCGATAACCCATCCCTTTGGATCGTGGTCGGCGCTCGTGGCCAACGGCGTCGCCCCAGGAATAATTGCGACAAATGGCGCGCTTATCATGATGGAGTGACTCGTTCCAAGGTCGTCGCAACCCGCAGCCTGCACAACAGTGCTACCCGTCGGAATAACGAGCCGGAATCCCTGCATTAAATTCGGCGCGCCATAGGTGAAAACAACGTTCATCGGTTGGCAGCGTAACCCGTGATCCGGGATCGATCTTATTGCTTGCTTCATGATGAGTAGCAGTCTCCGTCTCGCCTGGTCACATAGCTAAGCTTACGTCGAATTCAAGGCTGTTTAAGGCGAATTCGTAATATGGGCAAAAGCGACGCAATCCATCGCTCCTGAAGGCATTTTGCAAGCCAATACTTACGCCAAGGTATTGCGCAGCGTTCGACGCGGATCAGCTTCGCGAAGCGGCATGTCATGCGCGCCGCACGCGCGTCCGCGATCTGTGACCATCGGCGTGGGCAACCTCCTGAGCGCCGTTTGACGCTCAATCAGGTTGCCCCCGCGAAGCTAGACTGTATTGAGCAGCGCCTGCTCGCCGAGCGCGACATGCCAGGAAACCGTAGCCGTGGTGCCGATGACTTCAAACGTGCAATTGCTCGAAGCGATCTTGCGTCTTGTCACGATGGCCGGCATGTCGTTCGAACTACATACACGGTTTTACTGGCGGCGGCACCGACGCCGGCCGTGCGATTCAAGGCGTCATTACGGGCATCGGTTTTATCGGCGCCGAGGTGATCCTGCAAAACCGCGCGACCGGAAGAATCAGTGGCTTAACCACGGCGGCTTCGATCCGGGTCACCGCCGCGCTCGCGCATTGTATGTGGCATCGGCGCATGGAACATTCCGGGAATTGCCACCGCGCGTCACATGCGTCGATCACGCACGATGTAACAAATATGTCACCGATGCTCGTCGTAGTCGGACCTCGGCTTAGGCGTCGTGCGCACCTTTGCGTATTGAAACTCGGGCAGCGCCTTGATCGCATCTTTCGTCGCACCGGCAAGCACCAGTTTGCCGTTGTTGAAATCGAGCTGCTCGATCGGAATGGCCACGTCGTGATGCGAAACCCCTAGAAACTGGTTCGCGGCGATGATCGCAAACGATACCGACCGGTCCGGTGCCACGATAATGTCATGAATGACGCCGACGCGCTCGCCCTTCTCGTTGAAGACCGGCTTGTCCATGATCGACTTCCTCACGCTCCAGCCCGCCACGATCGCAGCCGACTCTTCCACGCTGACACCTAGCGGCTGGGCACCGGCCACCTGGGCATGCGCCTCTAGCGGAAGCACGAGCGACGACGCGAGCAACCACACAAGCAGATTTGTTTTCATGAGATAGCCTTCGTTAGGGTGTTGACGGTGGGACACCAGGCCAGCAATGATCACGCTAATGCCAGACAGTGCCTGACATAAGTTCATGTTAGAACCCCGCACGGCAAGCCGCTATAAAAATAACGATCATGAATCGGCTTATTTTGGTGCATTCCGGACGCCAATCAGGATGCCATTCAGCAGGCATCCTGAATGAACGCAGAATCGCGAAACGCACGGCAGAAACTTGAAAGAATCACAGATGCGCGGAGCCTAGACTGAAGTTCATCACCTGACGGTACAGCCTGGAGTCCCACATGGATGAACTGCTTGGACGCGCTTGGTGGATGCTCATCCTGCGTGGCGCGGTCGCGCTGCTGTTCGGCACTCTGGCGCTATTCTGGCCCGGTCTCACTCTGCTATTGCTCATCACCCTCTTTAGCGTCTACGCGATCGTCGGCGGCATTGTTGCGATTGTCGCGGCCATCCGCTACCGCGTGACGCACCGCGGCTGGTGGGTGCCCTTGCTGCTCGGCATCTGCAGCATCGCCGCCGGTGCGATAGCCGTGTTAGTGCCGGGCATTACCACGCTCGTGCTGGTCGCCGTCATCGGCGCAAACGCGATGATTACCGGCGTATTTGATCTGATCGCAGCAACGCGGCTGCACCGGCGCATGCGCAATGCGTGGATGCTGGTGCTCACCGGAGTGCTATCCGTGCTGTTCGGCATCTTCGTGCTGCTCTTTCCGGGCGCGGGAGCACTAGCGCTCGTCTGGCTGATCGGCGTGTATGCGCTGTTCACGGGCGCGCTGCTGGTCGTGCTCGGCATCACTGCGCGTGCCTGGCACCAGGATGGTCTGACCGCCGAGCCACACGCGCCATTACATCCGTAAACATACGGCTCACGGGTACTTTTATCGGTCACCAGGTCAAGGCCGCAGCCAGCCCCGCGTCCGCACTCGCGGCGCGCCCGCGGACGATACGCGCCGGTGGCGCCCCTCGCATTCGAGGCCGAATGGACCGCCAGTAATCGCCGCTGGTCCAGCCTCAGGTCCGGCGCTGGCGCATCTTACGTAAGGAGAATCACGTGCCGCTCGATCTCGACAAATGGAATCCGTTCCGGTTTTTACGCTCGCACCCTGCGCAAAAAAACGCAGCGGGCCGCGCCGATCCGCCGCGCACCAGCCAGCAAAGCGCGCAGCAAAATGGGCAGCAGACCGGCGGCATGCCAATGGATAACGGGGCACCGATGGCAACCGCTGCTGCGCCGGTAGCACTTGCGCAGGCCCCCTGGCCGCTACCCGATCCGATTCATCTGTTTGCCGAATTGATCCGTGATCCGTTCGGCGGCCGTGGGCCGCTCGGAAGCTGGTTCGGCGACTTCAGTGCAAGCGAGTTTCAACCTCGAATCGACGTTACCGACGAAGGCGACGCACTGCGTATCGTCGCCGAATTGCCGGGCATGACCCGCGACGACGTCGAACTCGAAGTGATTGAAGACATGTTGATTATCAGCGGCGAAAAACGCTTCGAATCGACGAGCGAAGAACAGGGATGCTATCGGGTCGAGCGGTCGTTCGGACATTTTCAGCGTGCGGTCCCGCTGCCCGCGGGCGTCGATCTCGACCGGGCAGACGCAAGATTCGAAAACGGCGTGCTGACGCTGCGCGTCCCCAAAGCGGTCAGAGAACCGGCGGCCAAGCGGCGCATCGAGATCAAATAACCCCATCCGCACTCCGGCGTCAGGCCTATCGTGAAACGACTCGTCAGCTTTCGCGGTCTCGATCACTCGACTCATGCCGGCGTCGAACAGCAGATTGGCGAATAGGCCACGCACTATCTGAAGCGGCGCGCTGCGCACCGGCGAACAAGCAGCTGAACAGATTTTTTCCACCACCCATACCCGCCCGGGAAGCATACCCTCACGGACGAAAAGGAGAGCATCATGGCCGAGTGCAGTGTTTGTGGAAAACCCGCGACCTCGCAGATCACGATCACCGAAAACGGTCAGCGCCGTCAGCTGATGTTGTGCAATGAGCACTACATGGAGTTTATGGCGCGCAATCAGCGCCGCCTGTCGCCGCTCGAGTCCCTCTTTCACGGCGGACTTTTCGACAGTCTGTTCGACGACATGTGGCCACAGATCGAAGGCGGCCGCGGTAACCGGTCACGCATCGGACGCGCGCCCGGACAATCCGGCGGAGCGGATCAGGCTACAGGCGCCGGTAGCGGACAAATGGGCGATTCATCGGGCGCGCACCCAGGCGGCCGGACGCGCCGGCATCGCCGGGCGCGTGAAGCGGTGGACCTGCAGACGTACCTGAGCCAAAGCGGGCTGGACCGCCTGCAAGCCGCGGCGCAAGCAGCTGTCGAATTTGGCAAGAACGAAGTCGATACGGAACACCTGTTGCTGGCGCTCGCCGATAACAATGTGGTGCAGGAAATCCTTCGCGAATTCAAGCTTGATCCCGAAGAGATCAAGAAGACCATCGACCAGACCGCGCCGCGCGGCACCCGCAAGGAGCCGAGCGACAATGACCAGATCGGCGTGTCGCCACGCGCCAAGAGTGCGTTGGAAAATGCGTTGAGGTCGTCGCTGGAACTGGGTCACAACTATGTCGGACCCGAGCATATTCTGATTGGGCTCGTCGAGGAAGAAGACGGCTTTGCAGGCGAATTGCTGCGCAAGCTCGGGCTGTCGCCACAATCGATGCGGCAAAAATCAGTCAAGGTGGTCGGCAAGGGTGCCGAAGACGGCAAGATGGAAGACCGCTCCACCACGCCCACGCTCGACAAGTACGCGCGCGATCTCAGCGCACTCGCGCGTCAAGGCAAGCTGGATCCCGTGATCGGCCGTGACAAGGAGATCGAAACCACCATTGAAGTGCTCGCGCGGCGGCGCAAGAACAATCCGGTACTGATCGGCGAACCCGGTGTGGGTAAGACCGCTATCGTCGAAGGTCTGGCGCAACGCATTGCTCAGGACCAGGTGCCGGAAGTGCTGCGCGGCAAGCGCGTGGTCGAACTGAATATCAACAGCGTCGTGGCTGGCGCGAAGTATCGTGGCGAGTTCGAGGAGCGCGTCAAGCAGGTACTGGATGAGATCATCGAGAACCAGGACCGTCTGGTTGTATTTATCGACGAACTGCATACGATTGTCGGCGCCGGCCAGGGCGGCGGCGAAGGTGGCCTCGACATCGGCAATGTCTTCAAGCCGGCGCTCGCTCGCGGTGAGTTGCACCTCGTAGGTGCGACCACGTTGAACGAATACCAGAAGTACATTGAAAAGGACTCGGCATTGGAGCGGCGCTTTCAGCCCGTCATGGTGCCCGAGCCTAGCGTCGAGGAAACGGTCGAGATTCTGCGTGGCCTGCGTGACCGGCTCGAAGCACATCACAAGGTGAAAATCACCGAAGAGGCGATCGCTGCCGCGGCAAAGCTTTCGGACCGTTACATTGCTGCACGCTTTCTGCCAGACAAGGCAATCGATCTGCTCGATCAGGCCGCAGCCCGCGTGCGCATTTCGTCGAACTCGCGCCCGCAGCCATTGCACGATGTCGAAGCGAGCATCCGCCGCATCAAGCAGGAACAGCACGCGGCCAGCGCTGCGAAGGAATTCGATAAAGCCAAGGAACTGGAAGGACGGCTAGTCGCGGAACAAAAGCGCCTGCATGAGGCCACTGAAACATGGAAGAAGGAGCGCGGCACCAGTTCGCAGGAAGTGACGGCCGAAGACATCGCGCAGATCGTTTCGTCTCTCACGGGCGTACCGTTATCTGAACTCACGGCCGAGGACCGTGAAAAGCTGTTGCGACTGGAAGACCATCTGAAGGAACGCGTAGTCGGCCAGGATGAAGCCGTCTCCGCCGTCGCCAAAGCGGTGCGGCTTTCGCGCGCCGGTTTGACAGAGGCCGGCAAGCCGACTGCAAGCTTCCTCTTTCTTGGGCCTACGGGTGTGGGTAAAACCGAACTCGCGAAGGCGCTAGCCGCTTCGGTGTTCGGCGACGAGAACGCGCTGGTGCGCATCGACATGAGCGAGTATTCCGAGCGTCATACGGTGGCGCGGCTGGTCGGCGCGCCGCCCGGATATGTCGGCTACGAGGAAGGCGGGCAACTCACCGAGCGCGTGCGGCGCAGGCCATATTGCGTTGTGTTGCTCGACGAAATCGAAAAGGCGAACTCGGAGGTGCACAACCTCTTGCTGCAACTGTTCGACGAAGGGCGGCTCACCGACGGCAAGGGACGTCTGATCGATTTCACCAACACGATCATCATCGCCACCAGCAATATCGGCTCACAGCTGATTCAGGAAAACATGAAGGCCGACGCGAAGCAACTCGACTACCCCGAACTGCGCGACCGGTTGATGGAATTGCTGCGGCATCATTTCAGGCCCGAGTTCCTGAATCGGGTCGATGAAGTCGTCGTGTTCCATGCACTCGGCAAGGAGCAGATTCGCCGTATCGTAGACCTGCAACTTGCGCGCGTACGGCGTACGGCGTTGGCCCAAGGCATCGATCTTTCGTTCGACGACGGGTTGCGCGATCATCTTGCACAGATCGGCTATGACCCCGAGTTCGGTGCGCGGATGCTCAAGCGCAAGATCCGTCTTGAAGTGGAATCGCAACTCGCCGACGCGCTGTTGCGAGGCGACGTGCGCGATGGCGACAAGGTCACGATGACCTACGACTCAGGTTCACGCTCTGTGCTTGTGCAAAAGGGAGCATCGCCCACTGAAGCGCCCAGCGAGGCGTCACAGCAGGCACCCGCACACGCGTAACGCTGGCACGACTGAGAACGCGACGCCGCCCGCCCGTGCGGAGGCGTCGCCCTCACGATTCAAGTTCACCCACTACGATCTCATCGCGATAGCACCAGATCCACGTTTCGCCGGGTTCGATTGAACGTACCAGCGGATGACCGGTCGCGTGAAAATGCTTGCTTGCATGCCGGTTGGGCGACGAATCGCAGCAGCCGACGTGTCCGCAAGAAAGACAAAGCCTTAAATGTACCCACGGCTGGCCAAGCTTCACGCAGTCCTCGCAATAGTTGATGGACGTGCGGAGAATGCGGGCTTCGCCCAGGTGCGTGCAACCAGGGGTCATGATCGTGCTCCTCGGACAGGTATGCGCTGACGTGCGGGGATCAAGATTGCGCTCGTGCTCAGGCGCTACTCAGGTAGCGATGCACCAGCGCCACAGCCATTGCCCCCTCGCCGACTGCCGACGCCACGCGCTTGATCGACGCGTGACGCACGTCGCCCGCTGCGAATACGCCGGGCATGCACGTTTCCAGATGCAGCGGTGCGCGTTCGAGAGGCCAATTCAGGTTCGCCTGATATTCCTGCAGATCGGGACCGGTTACGAGATAGCCGCCTTCATCGCGAACGATGCCGACCTCCTGCGCCCATTCCGTCTGCGGCACGCCGCCAATGCAGACGAATAGCCAACTCGTTTTTACTGTGCGGTCCCGAGCGGTTCGCACATCGGTCAGCGTGATTTCCTGCAATACGTCATGACCTGCGAGCGCGGTAACTTCGGTGTACGTACGCACTTCAATGTTCGACGCCGATGTGATGCGATCCACCAGGTATTGGGACAACGTGTTCCTAAGCGATGCATCACGCACGAGCATATAGACGCGGTTGGCGGACTGTGAAAAATGCATGGCGGCCTGTCCCGCCGAATTGCCGCCGCCCACCACATATACGTCTTCGCCATGGATCAGCGTGGCCTCACTGGCGCCAGCGCCGTAATAAAGGCCTGCACCTAGAAAGCGCTCTTCACCTGCCAGGCCTAGCGTGCGATATGCGACGCCGGTCGCGCAGATCGACGTGCGCGCTGTGATACGCGTGCCGTCTTCCAGAGACACGATGCCTTGGCCCGGAGGGAACTCCGCGTGCACGCCAGCGCGCGCCAGCAGGATTTCGGCGCCGAACTTGACGGCCTGGTCGCGCGCCCGTTCAGCGAGCTCCGCGCCGCTCACGCCCTGTGGAAAGCCCAGATAGTTCTCGATCTTCGAACTGCTGCCTGCCTGACCGCCCACTGCCCAGCGCTCCACCAGTACGGTATGCAGTCCCTCCGATGCACCGTACACCGCGGCGCTCAATCCCGCCGGCCCTGCGCCGTAAATCGCCAGATCGTAGGCCTCACGCGACGGATTTGCAAACCAGCCGAGCTTCTCCGTGATTTGCCGGATGGTGGGACATTCCAGCCGCGTTCCGTCATGGAAGACGCAGACCGGCAAGCGCGAATCGGAAAGGTGCTGCACATGCGCCAGTTCCTCCGCTTCCTTATCGCTGCCCAGTTCGATCCATTCGAACGGTATGTCGCAGCGATGCAGGAAGTCGCGTATCGCGTAGCCATTTGCACTGCGCATGCGTCCATAGATCCTGACCATGAACATGCTATCCGCCTTTGAGGACATTCAGGAGTGACTTTCGCTTCTCGCCCTTCACAAGCAGACCACCGCGCCAGGATAACGGCGGTTGGCCGTATTCGTGCACCGTAGGCTCATCCTGGATCGGCGTCTTTCGCGATCCTGCCGGGCTTCATCCGCTTTCTGCTGATGGCTCCATCGCCGTATTCGTTCTGCTTTGGTTTCGCATCAAGGCGTCAATCAGGAAGCACGAATTCGGTGCGCATGTCTTCGATCACTTTCTGGGAATCCTTTGCAATCTGCGCCGAGGTCATTGAGCGGCACGCGCTTGTGATTGAATAGCGGATACGTTCCTCATGCGCGAGCACGACGGCGACGCTTTAAGTCTAGTCATTAATCCGGGGGATGTAGGGATAATCGCGCCCTTCTGCGGACTGCATCAACGGAAGGCGCGCTGCGAAATGGCTCTTCGGAGAAGCGCGCAAACACCACAGGGGACAGATCCTCTCCAGGCCAGCGCGTATCGTATCCAAGACCGGCAGCACACCAGCGGCAAGAGCCATGCGCGAGGCTGCATCGAACCGTACGTCAAGCGAGGCCTCCTGAGACCTGCATGGATCGTTTGGGCGGTTGACGGCCGGTCGGCGCATTCTCGGTACTGCGGGTGGTGAGGCCATCGCTGTGGCGCCGCCAAAAACGCGTATTCGCTATTGCGCTCGTTGGGGTACAGTGCATGAACCTGCTGCTTCAAACGTGGTATCTCTTCGACTACGTGACAGGAACCTGTATCGGAAGCGCGAGATAGTGCGACCTCCGTTATCAATACCTGAATATGTCAGTTCGCTGTGGGCAGCTATCCGCAAAGAAGCCGCGCAAACGCGAAGCACCGTAGCATGTGCGTTAGTCGACCTTCGAATGAATTGTTCACGCCGCATGTGCGATCCGTGCGCGCCTGGTGCGTTCGCGGCGCGGCGACGGCCGTCCGGGAGTCAAATCATGGAAAGTAAGAAAAGCTGGCTACGCAAGGATCTCGATGCGTTGCGTCTGCAGTGGGACATGCTCAGCTTTTATGAACGGTTCGAGCAGCTTGTCGCACATGTGCTGAGCGTCGTGATTTCCATCATTATCCTCGTGTCGCTCTGGCAGCTGATTCACGCGGTGATTGCATTGCTGGTTTCGGACGCGCTGAACCCGCTGGATCACGCGGTGTACCAGACGGTCTTCGGTATGGTCATGACGCTGCTGATCGCGATGGAATTCAAACATTCGATTACGCGCGTGATGGCACGGCGCAATCACATCGTGCAGGTCAAAACGGTGCTTCTGGTTGCGCTGCTGGCTATCGCCCGCAAATTCATCATTCTCGATCCGGCCAGTGCGCCCGCCAAGATCGCGGCGCTTGCATTCGCGCTGATCGCCTTGGGGAGCGTCTACTGGCTGATGCGGCAACGCGATGACCAGGTCGACGCGACGACCGCCGCGCAAGCGGAGCGTGATCGCGTGGCGCATGCGCAACGACAGCAAGGGGGATCGCCAGGTGAAGGCGGCCAGACCGGCAATTGAGCTGAGTCGCCGAGTTCGTCACGTGATGAGCGCACCGCCCGCCTGTACTTTTCCGCTCGACGTCTCAATCAGTTCCTTGATTTCTTTCGCGGCCACCGACGCCGCGCATCGCCGACGCGAAACGCAGCAGGTGTTCCGCGCTGCCGAGTTCGACCACAATCGTATCCGGCGCATGTATATCTATGCTATGGCTTGGGCGAATGAAGCTCGACGATGCGCCTTATCGTTCGAGGGTCGTGGGTTTGTCCTATGAGGCCTGCCCATTGCCCCATGACGATGGAAAAAAACCGTGATATCTGAAGGCTTTATCTGCGGTGGGTTCGTCGGGATCAGCAAGCGCTCCGACAGACGCAAGCGTCTCCATCGTCATGGAACGATTGGAAACAAACGTCCATTGAGTCGATTCGTCATCCGGAAACGGTGACACACAACACTGCGCGAGGGCAGCTAGCAGCGCTTCGCGGTCCGGTGTATGAATGACGAACCCCTCGTTCGCGAGCGCGGCATGATCCAGTCCGAGCTCACGGCAAATCCGCATCCGTAACGGCGCTTCTGACTGAGCGGCGAGACGCGACTGCCGGATGAGTTGATCGGTCGTCGCATCGACAAGGACGCCTTGCCGTTGTAGCGGTATGGTTTGCCATGCTTGCGGCGGACAGGCCTTGTTTTGCGGCACCAATGGTACGAACGGATTGATTTCCGCCGGGTAGATTCTGCACACCAGCGGGCGTTCATCGTAAATACCGCACAGCATGTCGGCGCGCAGATTGGGACACGCGCCGGCAAACGCCGCAGTCAGAATGATCGAGACGCGCACCGGTAACGTTCCGCTCATGACGGCTGATGAACGCACCCGTTTGTACGCAGCCTGCGCATTGTCGGGCTCCGGCTCGACCGGCCATGGAATAGCTTCGCAGAGAAGTTCAACCTGTCCTCCACGTTTTAGCCAATCGATCGCTTCGGCGATTGTCAGCGGCAGGCGCAAATCGTGGCAGCACTGGCCACATGTCGTACAGGCAAAGTTGATATCGTCCACGCTGTTTGTCCTTTGAGGTTCGGGTGCGTCGTGCTTAGTCGGACCCACGCCGAAATTCTTACAGGGACAACAGTGAAAAAGTTGAGGCGTCGTCGACGATCGCCTGGACGCGTTGAACGACCGCTGCCGACCTTGGCGGAATGCAACACATGCGCGGCAGCACCCGTCGGATCGCGCACCGCTTCGAGAAGGCAAAATTGAACTAACAAAACTGCTACTTATCCCAACAATTTGCCAACTGTTTGGGTTAGAACGGGACGAGGCTTGCCTCCGACCTCGGTCGGACACTCCCTATTCGCGGCCGGTAGAGCAGCGCATGCGCAGTCACGGCGTCGCGCTTATTTCTGTCGAGTTTCGTCGTGGAACTCAACGTCTTCGACCACGCCGTCGATATCCATGCGTTGGCCCGCGCGTTCGTGCACCTGTTGCTCGTGTGTTTGCCGTGCGCGCATGGCTTGCTGGTGTAGTTGTTTGCGCAGATCTCGCGTTTTCCACCAGACAAAACCGCCGATCACAATGCCTGCTCCAAGCACCACCGCGAACAGCACGAGCGAAACGGCGAACCCCACAACGAGTAGCGCGGCGCCTATGACCGCGGCTAATACCTTTGCCAATAAGCTCGGCGGACCAGGACGCATAGTTGCGCCACTATGCCTGAGCCTTTCCTGTCGCTTGTCGAATTGCATCGCATCTCCAATCGCGGTTTCCCGGGGTGGTCTCCCGGGGTGGTTTCAAAGGTGAAGCGCAACAGCGCGATAAATGTTTCGAGGTTTGAGCTTGATTTGCCGATACGAGGGTCGTCCCGTTCGAACAATGCCGTCCTGTTATCGCTCAGTATGCACCGAAGATCCGGTCGAGCGCCGCAAGGCTGGCCTCACGTCGATCTGTATCTGGCCATAGTACTTAATGTAATGAGAGGCCGGCAACACATCTAGCTCGCGCGCTCATTGGAACAGTGCGTCGCGAAATGGCCTCGTATTGCCTTTCCGCGTGGTCTTTATTTTTGCTTAGAAATTTTCACATTTTCTGCAGGACTTTATGTTCGACGCATCCCTACACTTCATCCATCTGAAAACAGTACTTCCAGCTTCAAACTGACCTCTTTAAACGGAGTCGTCATGAACACGCCGTCTAGCCTTCGAGCGCGGTATGGAGTCGCGCTTCGAGGAACTGCACAAGCGCACGCACCTTGCTGGAATGGCGCCGATTGGGCAGATACGCCGCGTAGACGATTGCATCACCGAGATGAGGACTTGCGACGAAGTTCTCAAAGAGATGCATCAGGCGTCCCGAGCGAATCTCCGCGCTGACGAGCCATTCCGGCAGCAAGGCAACGCCCCGCCCGGCGAGAACCGCTTCGTAGAGCATGTCGAGACTGTTCGATAGCAGATGACCGCGCACTTCGACGCGCTCCTCCGCGCCGTCGCGCCGGAAGGTCCAGACCTGGCGCGAACGGTAGCCGCCGCCGTAGGCGACACGAAGGCACTCGTGGGAATCGAGCGCTTGCGGGTTCTGAGGTGTGCCGCAGCGTTCGAGGTAAGCGTGGCTTGCCACGACGTAACGCGGGTTGTCCGCCAGTTTCCGGACGATCAGGTTGGCATCGCGATCCGGCCGGCCGATCCGGATCGCGATATCGATCCGGTCGAGCGCGAGGTCGGCGAAATGATCCGCCACCACCACGTCGAGGAATAGCCGCGGATTGGCAGCGAGGAATGCCGCAAGATGCGGCGCGAGCCGCAACCGGCTGTAAGTGGAAGGCACCGAAATCCGGAGCGATCCGACCGGCGAAGCGCCACTGTCGAAGACACTCTCGTCCGCTTCGGCCAGATCGTCGAGCACCTTGCCGACCTGTTCGACGTAAGCAATGCCCGCGTCGGTCAGGCTGACCTTGCGCGGCGTGCGGGTCAGTAGAGCAGTGCCCAGGGATGCTTCGAGCGAATCCATGAGACGCGTCACCGAGGAGGTAGCGACACCGAGACGCTGAGCGGCCTTTGAGAAGCCTCCGGCGTCGGCGACTTCCAGCAATGTATTCAGAGCAAGGAGTTTGTCCATGTTCGGCTCAGGCGAGGAATTGGTTGCGTTCAACGCAACGCGAGATTGCATTTTATCCTCATTCTGCAAACATAACGCAACGTTTAAGCTACCTGCGTTACCTGGAGAAAGGTGCAACATGCAGAACATTCAAGTTGAAATCGCGTATGACTTCATCTGCCCGTGGTGCTGGATCGGCCAGCGCAATCTCGCCGGCGCGCTGGCGGAATCGGGTGTCGCTGAAGCCGTTTCGATTCGTTATGTGCCGTTCGAGTTGAACCCGTTCATGCCGGCCGAAGGCATGGATCGACGCAGTTATCGCACTCGCAAATTCGGCAGCTGGGCCCGCTCGCAGGCGATGGACGCGCAGGTCGCCGCCGCCGGTCTCACGGCCGGCGCGCAGTTCAACTACGACCGCGTGTTACGCACGCCGAACACGCGTCTTGCGCATCGCCTGATGCAGTTTGCCCAGGAGCACAACGATCCGCACAAGACGGCCGCGCTATACCAGGCGATCTATGCAGCCTATTTCTCGGAAGGCCGCGACATCGGCTCGCTGGACACACTCGTGGCGCTTGCGGGAACGCACGCCTTTGACGAGCAGGCAGCCCGCTCCTTTCTGCTATCCGAGGCGGGCGAGAACGCTGTGAAAGCGGCTCGCGAGCGGGCCGACAGCCTGGACGTGCGGGCCGTGCCCACCACCGTGATCGAAGGCGAGATGATCAGCGGCGCGCAGCCGCCGCTCGTCTTCGCACAAGCGTTGCGGGTCGCCTTGCAAGGGAGCGCAGCATGACATTCCCCGACAAGCTTCGGGCCGTCGTGATCGGCGGTTCGCTGGGCGGACTGCTGAGCGCCGCCACCCTGCGCGCGGCCGGCTGGGAGGTCGACGTGTTCGAGACTTCGCCGAACCAGCTCGAAAGCCGTGGCGGCGGCGTGGTGCTTCAGCCCGACGTACTGGAGGCGCTGCACTTTGCCGGCATCATGTTGCCCGATCCACCCGGTGTGCCGTCGGGCGAACGCATCTATCTGGACCAGCGCGACGAAATCGTCGAGCAACTCTACATGCCGCAGATGCAGACCTCATGGAGCCTGCTGTACCGCGCCCTGAAGAACGCCCTACCCGCGCAGCATCTGCATTCCGGCGAGACGTTCCTTGACTTTCGTGCCGAAGGCGATCGGATCGTCGCGCTGTTCCACAGCGGCCGCGCTGAAGGGGCGGACCTGCTGATCGGCGCGGACGGCATCCGCTCAACGCTCAGAAGCCGCTTGCTGCCCGAGGTGGTGCCCGCCTATGCAGGCTATGTGGCGTGGCGCGGACTGATCGAGGAAGCCGATCTGCCCTTGCATGCCGCCGACGTTCTTCGCGACCGCTTCGCGTTCCAGCAAGGCGACGGCCATTCGGCGCTCTCCTACCTGATTCCGGGTGAAGAAGATTCGACCGTGGTCGGCGAGCGGCGCTGGAACTGGGTGTGGTACCGCAAATACAGCCGCGAGCAGCTCGACCAGTTACTGATCGACCGTCACGGCGCGGTGCGGCCTTTTTCGTTGCCGCCGGGCTCGACCAAGCCTTTCGACATCGCCCGCTTGCGAGACGACGCGAAGCTCATGATGGGGCCGACGTTTCGCGCGCTGGTGGACGCAACCGACGATCCATTCATGCAGCCGATCGTCGATCTGCGCTCGCCGAAGATGGTGTTCGGCCGCGCGGTTCTGCTCGGCGACGCCGCTTCGGTGCCGCGTCCGCACACCGCCGGCAGCACGGCGAAGGCCGCTGCGAACGCTCACTCGCTGGCGCTGGCGTTGCTGTCGGCACAACGAAGCGCCTCGACCATGGATTCAGCGCTCAAGCATTGGGAAAGCCAGCAGTTGCAACGCGGCCGGCATATGACCGATCTGGGTATTTCGCTCGGCAACCGGCTGATGAAGATCGCCCGGTAAGCACGCCTCGCACGGCCAGGCACGCTAACTTCAGTTTTCAAGCTAAAGGAGCTTTCATGTCGACTCAGGCATCCGTTACGACCGGCGGCACCGGTCCCGTCAAACTAACCAGCGCTCTGATCGCGCTTTTCGCATTCTGCTGCGGCGCGATCGTCGCCAACCTTTACTACGCGCAGCCGATCACCGAGCTGATTGCGCCGGACATCCACATGTCCTCGGGCACGGCCAGCCTGATCGTGTCGCTCACGCAGATCGGCTACGCATTCGGGTTGTTCTTTCTCGTGCCGCTTGGCGATCTGCTTGAAAATCGCAAGCTGATGATCACCACCGCGCTCGTCTCGATCGTGAGTCTGGCTGCCGCGGCATTCGCTCATCAGCCGGGCTGGTTCCTCGCAATCTCGCTGATGGTCGGCTTCAGCTCCGTTGCCGTGCAGATCCTCATTCCGCTCGCCGCGCATCTCGCGCCGGACGAGTCGCGCGGCAAGGTGGTGGGCACCATCATGAGCGGCCTGCTGCTCGGCATTCTGCTGTCACGCCCGATCTCCAGCATCGTGGCCGGCCACTTCGGCTGGCGCGCGGTCTTCGGCGGCGCCGCCGTATTGATGGCAATCGTGACCAGTGTCCTCGCGCTGACCATCCCGCGCCGTCAGCCGGAGCACAAGGCGACCTACCTCGAATTGATCGGCTCGCTGGGCCATCTGTTGCGGACAATGCCGGTGCTGCGCCACCGCTCGCTATATCAGGGATTGATGTTTGCCTCGTTCAGCCTCTTCTGGACGGCTATTCCCATCGAACTGACAAGACAGTTCGGGTTGTCCCAAACGGAGATCGGGATCTTCGCGCTGGTCGGCGCGATCGGCGCGACCTCCGCACCGGTGGCGGGCCGCCTGGCCGATGCGGGCCATACGGTACGCGCCACGCTGATCGCACTCGTGGTGGGCGCGCTGGCCTATACGCCTGCCCTGATCCATCCGGCTTGGGGTGTATTCGGACTCGTCGCAACCGGCATCGTGCTCGACTTCGCCGTGCAGATGAACATGGTGCTGGGTCAACGCGAAATTTACGCGTTGCACGCGGCGAGCAGAAACCGTCTGAACGCGCTGTATATGACGAGCATATTCGTGGGCGGCGCTTTCGGTTCAGCGCTCGCGAGTCCGCTTTATCAGCATGGCGGCTGGCCGCTCGTTGCAGGCGTCGCCACGGCTTTCCCGATCGCCGCTTTGATTCACTATCTGGCGATCGGCCGCCCGCACGCCGCGCGTATTGCCTGATCTGGACGTCGAAGGAACACGCCGGGCGGCCCTGCCGACCGGCTTAATAAATTTTCAGCGCGGCTTCAGGAATAAATCCGCCGTGACCGATACGCTAGCCAACAAGTCCCCGGCCTGAGCATCGCTCGATGACCTGCACAAGGAACCGAACATGTCCTCCCTTTCGCCTCTGCTGAACAGTTACGACCTCAACGGTCTGAGCTTGCCGAATCGCGCCGTTATGGCGCCGACGACGAGGTCGCGCGCGCCGCTGCGCGGGCGGCGACAACGCAGGCTATATCGACATCCGTTCCTCGCCGCAGCGGGCCATCACGCGCGCCCTGACGCGACGCAGCCGTAACGCCGGCGCCGGAGCGCACGCGACCTATGCGTGTGAATTTTTTTGCCCGAGACATCCGAAGAAGGTGCGTGAATGACTCTTAAGCCCAGATTGCTGTGGGGAGGCGGTGTGGTCGTGGTGGCCATGCTGATCGCCGCCGTGGCGCTAATGTGGAAACCCGCCATCGCACCGATCGACGCGCCGCCCGCGGCCTCTTTCGACGCGCAAACCCGCCTCGCGGGTGCGCGCGTCGTGGCCCTGGGCGACTGCATCGTCTGCCATACCGCGAAAGGCGGCCGGCCGTTCGCGGGCGGTCTGCCACTCGCAACGCCTTTCGGCACCATCTACTCCACCAACATCACGCCCGATGTGGAGACGGGGATCGGCAACTGGTCGCTCGAAGCCTTCACGCGCGCAGTGCGCTACGGCGTGGCCCGTGACGGCCATCTGCTCTATCCCGCGTTCCCCTATATTCACTTCACCCGCATGTCGGACGGCGATATTTCGGCCGCCTACGCGTATCTGATGACGCGTGAACCGGTTAAAGATACGGCGCCCGCAAACAGGCTAATTTTCCCGCTTAACTTCCGGCCCTTGCTCGCGTTCTGGAACGTGCTGTTCCTGCATCCGGGCCCGCAGGCGGCCGACGCGTCGAAAGACGCCCAATGGAACCGCGGCCGTCTGCTGGTGGACGGACTCGGTCATTGCGCATCGTGCCACTCGCCCCTCAACGCGATTGGTGGAGAAAAATCAGGTCATGCATTCGACGGCGGTATCGTGGACGGCTGGACCGCACCCGCGCTCAACGCGCTGGGCAGCGCACCCAAGCCCTGGACACAGGCGCAGCTCGTCACCTACCTGCGCACCGGCCGCGCCAGCGAACACGGCGCCGCAGCCGGCCCGATGCTGCCCGTCACGCGCGACCTCGGCACCGTGCCGGAAGAAGACGTGCAGGCCATCGCCGCGTACATCCTGTCGATCCAGAAGCCTCAGGCCGCTGCCGTAAACACAGCGCCCGGCACCGCACTTTCGCGCGAGGCGCAAAGCGGCGCAGTTCTGTTTGCGGCGTCGTGCGCGCAATGCCACGGTCCGCAAGCGCCGATGCAATCGATTGGCGAACGCCCCACGCTCGGATTCAGTACGGCCGTCAACGCCGACACGCCGCGCAACGCGATCCAGATGATGCTCGGGGGCATCGACTGGCATGGCGAAGACACGCTCAACTACATGCCCGCCTTTAGCCAGGTTTATGACGACCAGCAGATCGCCGATCTGGCGTCCTACATCCGCGCGACCTACTCGCAGAAGGAACCGTGGCAGGACGTCGACAAAATGGTGGCCAAAGTCAGAAAGGAGAACGACGCGCGATGATCAACCTTACCGTCAATGGCGTACAGCACGCCCTCGATATCGATCCGTCGACGCCGCTACTCTATGCGTTGCGTAACGACCTGCAGCTTCACGGCGCGAAGTTCGGCTGTGGGATGGGGCAATGCGGAGCGTGTACCGTGATCGTCGGCGACAAAGCCATGTTCTCGTGCCTGATTCCCGTCGCGTCGATCGGCAACCGCGCGGTGCGCACGATCGAAGGCCTCGGCACCGCCGACCATCCCGGCGCGCTGCAGAAGTCGTTTATCGATCACCAGGCCGCGCAGTGCGGCTATTGCATCGCCGGCATGATCATGCGCGCGCAGGCCTTGCTCGAGCGCAACCCCCGGCCGACCGAGCAGGAGTTGCGCGAGCATATGGAGCCCAACCTCTGCCGTTGCGGCACGCATCTGCGCATCCTCGCGGCGATTCGCGAGGTCGCGCATCTGCCGGCCGGCGATACGCTCTCCAAAGAACCCATGGAGATCGCCAGCGCCGGAGGTACGCAATGAGTTTCGCGGACGACAAAATCGACGCAGGGCGCCGCCGTTTCATGATGTCCGGCGCAGTCGTGGTGAGCTTCAGCCTCATCCCCGGCATCAAGGCCATGGCTCAGGAAGTGATCGCCGACGAGGGCGCGGCGGTCCACATCGGCAAAGCGACGCAGGCGCTCGCCGGCAGCCTGAAAACCAATCCCTATCTCGACGCTTGGATCAAGATCAATGCGGCGGGCAAAGTGACGGTCTATACCGGCAAGGTCGAACTGGGCACCGGCGTGCGCACCGCACTGCTGCAAATTGCGTCCGAAGAACTGGACATGGCGCCCTCGCTGATCACGTTTCTGACAGCCGATACCGGCGCTTCGCCTGACGAAGGGCTCACGGCCGGCAGCCATACGATCGCCGACAGCGGCAGCGCATTGCTCAACGCCGCCGCGCAGGTGCGCGGACTGCTGGTCGATGCAGCCGCCAAACATTTCGGCGTGAGCGGCAGCGCAATGACCGTACACAATGCCGTCATCAGGATGCCTGACGGACGCGCCATGACCTATGGAGAAGCCGTCGGCCTCGTCGATCTGCATCGCATGGCAACGCCGGATTCGCCGTTGAAAGACCCGGCAAAATTCGACATGATCGGCACTTCGCTGCCGAGAGTGGATATTCCCGCCAAGGTCACCGGTGGCCCGAGCTATGTGCAGGACATGATCATGCCGGGCATGGTGCACGCCCGTATCGTGATGCCGCCCGTCTATGACGCGAAGCTGCTCGAAACCAACACGCCCGAGATTCTGAAAATGCCGGGCGTGCTCAAAGTGGTCTGCAACGGCAGCCTGCTCGCGGTGGTCGCCAAGGGTGAATGGCAAGCGGTGCAGGCACAGCGGGCGCTTGCCGCCGGCAGCCGATGGAGCGCCGGGCGCGCGTTGCCCGACCCCGCCACGGTGCACCGCGATCTGAAACAGATTTCCACCGAACACATCGAGATCGCGAACACGCATAACCCGGCCGGCACACCGGCAAAAACACTGAGCGCGCGGTACACCAAGCGCTACATGATGCACGGCTCGATCGGCCCGTCGTGCTCGGTCGCGCTGTTCAAAGACGGCGAGATGACGGTGTGGACGCATTCACAAGGCGTCTATCCCCTGCGCGACGGGCTGGCGGAAATGCTGTCGATGCCCAAGGACAAGATCCGTTGCATTCACGTGGAAGGGTCAGGCTGTTACGGCCACAACGGTGCGGACGACGTCGCCGCGCATGCCGCGCTGATCGCGCGCGAAATGGACGGCGCACCGGTGCGTGTGCAGTGGATGCGCGAGCAGGAACACACGTGGGACCACTTCACGCCCGCGATGGTCACGGAGGTGCGGGCTTCGCTCGATGCGAGCGGCACGATCGTCGATTGGGACTACGCGCTATGGAGCAGCTCGCATAACGAACGTATCGTGAATGCCGGGCGGCTCATTCCCGCCCAGATGCTGGAAAAGCCTTTCGTGCCAGCGCCCTCGGTGCCCATGGTGCAACCGGAAGGCGGCGGCGATCGCAACGCGATCCCGCTCTATTCGTTTCCGAACATGCACGTGATGAACAATTTTTCGCCGACCATGCCTTTGCACTCGTCGGCAATGCGTTCACTCGGCGCGCACATGAATGTGTTCTCCATCGAGGCCATTATGGATGAACTGGCCGCGGCCGCCGGTGCCGATCCGGTCGCCTTCCGGCTCAAGCATCTACACGATCCGCGCGCCCGCGACGTCGTCCAGCTTGCCGCCCGCAAGTTCGGCTGGCCAAGGCCGCCGCGAAAGCGCAATCATGGCGTGGGATTCGCGTTCGGCAAATACAAGAACCTGATGGCCTACGTGGCGATTGCCGTCGAGGTCTCCGTCGTGCCCGAAACCGGCCAGGTGATTCTGGAACATGCCGAGGTCGCGGTCGACTCGGGCACGATCGTCAATCCGGATGGCATTCGCAACCAGATCGAAGGCGGGATCGTCCAGTCGGCAAGCTGGACGCTCTACGAAGAGCTGAAGTTCGATACCTCGGCAATACGGAGCTTCGACTGGAGCAGTTATCCGATCCTGCGGTACTCAGCGGCACCGCGCAGCATCAAGGTTCATCTGATCGATCGGCCGGGCGCCCCCTTCCTGGGCGCCGCCGAAGCATCCATGGGCCCAACCGCGGGCGCGCTCGCCAACGCGTTGTTCGACGCAACGGGAAAGAGATTGCGCGACATGCCGCTCAGCGGCGACAGTTTGCGTCGGCAAATCGAGGTAGGCGCCTGATCAACCCGAGGCTCCAAACAATTCCACCATCACGGCACGCAGCCAACGATTGCCCGCTTCGTGGTGATACCTCGCGTGCCAATGTTGCCGAACGGCAAAACCGTCCACGGGAACCGGGCATGGATGGACCGCGAGATCATTGACCTTCGCCAGCGTCTCGCCGATGTGTCGCGGCAACGTGGCGATCAGGTCGGTGCTCCTGATAATTGCTCCGAGCCCGAGAAAACCCGGTAGCTCCAGCACGACATCGCGTTCGACGTGGGCGCGCGCCAGCCCCTGTTCCAGCAACTGCGCGCCCGTCCCCGCCGTAATCGCGACATGCCCCTCCGCGCTGTATTGCTTCAGTCTCAACCTCGCGCGCAGCCGCGGGTGATGGCGATTCGTCAGGCACACCCAATCCTGTGTGTATAGCTGCTGCTGATAAATCCCACCGCCCAGCCAGGGCACGTGACCGATCGCGAGGTCGGCTTCACCCGATTCCAGCGCGCGTTCCGTGTTGCCGTCGATTCTGGCGGCTTCAAGACGAACGCCCGGTGCCTGCGCGCGGACATGCGCCAGCATCCGCGGAAGCAACGTGATGTGACTGGCGTCGGTCATGCAGATACGGAACCGCCGTTTTGCGGTGGCCGGATCGAAGGCGATTTCCCACGCCACGAAGCGCCGCAGCGATTCGAGGATTTCCCGGCATGGACCAATGAGCGCATCGGCTTGCGGCGTGGGCGCCATGCCGCCCGGCGTGCGGATGAACAACGGGTCCTGCAGATGCTCCCGCAACCGGCCTAACCAGATGCTGACGGTCGGCTGACTCTGTCCAAGCTGCTCGGCCACGCGGGTGACGCTGCGCACGTCGTAGAGCAGATCGAACAGCTGCAATAGCTTCAGATCGGGGAGTTCAGTCGATTCCATGGCTGTATTGTCTGGCGCAATGACACCATTGTATCCATTGCATTGCCGATATGATCCTCGAATCGTATCGTGGTCTCCACATTAAGGAGACGGCAGTGAAGATTGCGATTCTGGGCGCAGGCGCACTGGGCTGTGCGATTGGCGCGGCGCTCACCGAAGGCGGCAACGAGGTCTGGCTGCTGAACCGGTCGGTGGCGCACGTGGCGGCCATGCGACGCGATGGTCTGCGGGTGGACGATCCCAATGGTTCCCGCCAGGTCAGGGTCCGGGCCACCACGCGGGCCGCGGAGGCCGGCGCCGTGGATCTGGTCGTCGTGCTGGTCAAGTCGTTCCACACCGAAGCCGCGATGCGCGGCGCCATGGAGCTGATCGGACCCGAAACGCGGGTCCTTTCGTTGCAGAACGGCCTTGGGCACGAAGATGTTCTCGCCGACATCGTGGGCCGTGAGCGGGTGCTGGCCGGCAAGACATACGTCGGCGGGGTGATGCGCAGCCCGGGGCACATCGAGTCGGGCGTCGCCGGCAAGGCCACTTACATTGGCGAACTCGACGGTCAGGTCACGTCCCGCGCTATCGCGATTGCCGATACCTTCACTACCGCCGGACTGGCCACCACGGTCAGCGACAACATCGTCGGCACGATGTGGGACAAGCTCCTGGTCAATGTGGCGACCGGCGCGCTGACGGGCACCACGGGTCTGACCTATGGCCAGCTCTATGACGAGCCGCTTCTGAAGGCGACCGCGCTCGCGGCAGTCGCCGAAGCGATGGCGGTCGCCCGGGCCGCTGGTGTGACGCTTTCCACCACGGATCCCGAACGAGCGTGGTCCCTCGCCGGCGAAGGACTGTCCCCTGCCTTCAAGACCTCGATGCTGCAAAGCCTCGAAAAAGGCTCCATCACCGAAATCGACTTTATCAACGGCGCGGTTGTGCGCTGGGGAAAACGGCACGGCGTGCCGACCCCGGTCAACACGACGCTGGTGGCCTGCATCAAGGGCATCGAGCGTGCCATGACCGACCGACAACACAGCAACACGTTGCACGAGACCAAGGAGACAACCGCATGAACGGCAGCAAGGCGTATCTGGAACATGTCGCCATCTGGGTGAAGGACATTCACTGGCACATCCGCTTTTTCGAAGACGTGCTCGGCATGACGATGCGCGAAGTCGACGGCACGCGCGAGGAACCCCGGCAGTACTGGACGCTTGGCGGTCTGCAATTCATCCATAACCCGGATCATGACGCGCCTGAGGGCCGGCTCGGCCACCTGGGCGTGATGTGTGAAGACATGGAGGCCGCGCTGGCCGCTGCACAACGATACGGCGTCAGCGAAATGCCACAGGGGCGCAACTGGTTGCGCCTGCCGGATGGCCTCGCCGTCGAACTGATCCAGGCGAAGCCGGCCTCGTGCGTCGCGCGAGCACTTGAGATCGACCCACGCGCGGAGGTGTGACATGACCATCGTCGATAAATACTGGGACGACGCCACCGAAGGCGACGAGTGCGTGAGCCCGTCCTACACGGTGACCAAAGAACGCATTCTGGCCTATGCCGAACTCACTGGCGATCACACGCCGGTGCATGTGGACGAGGAATACGCGAACGCGAGCCACTTCGGTTCGATCGTGGCACACGGCCTGTTTGGACTGTCTATCGCCGATGGGCTCAAGACTCAAAGCGACTACCGTTTCCTTCCGGGCATGTCGCTCGGCTGGACCTGGGACTTCAATCTGCCCATCAAGGTCAATGACGTGCTGCACGTGAAATTCCGCGTGGGCGCGATGCGGGCGAGCAAGAGTCGACCCGGCTGGGGCATCGTTGTGTTGCCGTCCGAGTTGATCAATCAGGACGGCCAGGTCGTCCAGCATGGTGAGCATCGCCTGATGGTGCCGCGCCGACCGGGAGCGTTCTGATGCAAGCCCGTCCTTTAGAAGGTATTCGCGTCGTCGACTACAGCCACTTTCTGGCAGGTCCGTACGTGGGACGGTGTCTCGCGGCGCTCGGCGCCGAAGTCATCAAGGTGGAGCGCCCCGGCAACGGCGACGCGGGGCGCCAGCATGCCACCGTGCTCGATGACGAACAAAGCGGCTACTTCCTGCAACTCAACATGGGCAAGCGGGGCGTCAGCGTCAACATGAAGGATCCGCGCGGCAAGGACTTCATGCAGCGCCTGTGCGATTCGGCGGATGTGTTCGTCGAGAACTACCGGCCGGGCGCTCTGGACAAGCTCGGGCTGGGCTATACGGAACTGTCCGCGCGAAATCCGAAACTGGTGTACTGCTCGATCTCGGCCTATGGCCATACGGGACCCGATGCGCATCGCGCCGGCTTCGGCCTGATTGCCGAAGCGAAGAGCGGCATCATGCAGATGATCGGCACTCCCGGCGAGCCGCCGCCGCTGATGCGCATCTCGCTCGGCGACATGTACACGGGCATCCACGCCGTGGCGGCCATCAACGCCGCGCTGCTCGGTCGCGTGAAGAGCGGCCGGGGGCAGCACATCGACATGGCGCTCTACGACACGCTGGTGTCGATGCATGAATACGCGGTGCAGTGCTACACGCTGCAAGGCGTCGTTCCAGAACAGACTGGTCACGACATGCCCACTTCGACGCTCTACGGTGTGTTCCGTGCCGCCGATGGCGACCTCGTAATCGCGGCGCAGGTGGACGACGCGTGGAAACGCTTTGCCGGCCTCGTCGAGGCCCATGGCGGACCGTCCGGCTTCGGAGCCGACACGCGCTTCCATGACGGCGCGGGACGCAATGCCAACCGGTTGGAGATTCTGTCCGTGGTCCAGCCCTGGGTTGCCAGCCGGCCGGTGGCCCAGGTGCTGGCACTGCTCGATGGCATCGACGTGCCTTGCGCGAAGGTACAGCGCATCGACGAAGTGCTCGCCGATCCGCAGATCGTCGCGCGGGGCATGGTGGTGGAGCAGCAGCATCCGCGCTACGGCACGCTGCGTCTGCCGAACCTGCCGTTTCGTTTCTCCGACTGCGATACGACGATCCGCGAGGTCGCGCCCGACCTTGGCCAGCACAACGCGGAAGTCGCGCGGTCACTGGGCTTCGGCGCTGCCGAAATCGACGCCATGCAAACCGACGGCGTGCTGTTTTCAAACGCGAGGCCATGATGACTGACCAGTACGCGGTGATCGGCAACCCGATCGGCCACACTAAATCCCCATTGATTCACGGTCTCTTTGCGCAAGAGACGCAGCAGGACATGTCCTATACGGCCATCGAAGGTCCATTAAGCCCGCACGAGGCGTTTGCCGAGACCGTCAACGCTTTCAGGGCCGCGGGCGGCAAAGGGATGAACGTCACGGCGCCCTTCAAGCTGAAGGCGTTCGCGATGGCCGATGAGCGCAGTGAGCGAGCGCAACTGGCCGGAGCGGCCAACGCGCTGAAGTTCGAAGACGGCCGGATCGTGGCGGAAAACTTCGACGGCGTGGGACTGGTGCGCGATATCGAAGTCAATCTGGACCTGCCGATGGCCGGCAAGCGCGTCCTGGTTCTTGGCGCCGGCGGTGCGATGCGCGGGGCGTTGCTTCCCTTCCTCGCGGCGCGGCCCGTTGAACTGGTCATTGCAAACCGCGACGTGGCCAAAGCCAAGGCGCTGGTGGCGCAAGTCGGAGCGCGCGCCTCACTTATCGCCTGCGGTTACGAAGACCTTGCAGCGATGAGCGGCTTCGACCTGGTGGTGAACGCCACGTCGGCCAGCCTCACCGGTGAGTTACCGCCGGTTCCCCCGAATGTGTTCAACCCGAAAGGAGCGGCCTACGAACTGGCCTACGGCAAGGGACTGACTCCCTTCCTGCGCCTCGCGCGCAATGCGGGCGTGCTGGGCATCGCGGATGGTGTCGGCATGCTGGTGGAACAGGCTGCAGAAGCATTCGCATGGTGGCGTGGCATCCGGCCTGGGACGCGGTCCCTCATCGACCAGCTTACCGTTCCCCTCGATTGATCACGTGGCATCATTCGGTTTTCGCGGAAATCGTCAAAGGGCAGATTTCTGGATTCGGAATGCAGAGCTATCTGCTCGCTTTGCGTGCGGCCGTCGCGGAGATCGATACCAAGTAAACGGTCGAGGCGTTCAACCGGCCTGCAATCGGCCGGGCAAAAAACCTACATTTATTTCCGGCGATGCCGTTATCGCGGCTAGTGGCAATTTTTTCCAGCTTCGAACGGCTCACCGCAATCGCCAGACTATCCCCGACGCCTTCGTTGAAAGGCCCTGATGTCGCGACGGTTGAACCGGGCACATTCATAAGAATCTTACCGTGTCTGTTTCCATTTCCAACGGAAAGCTGGCTGTGTGGGCTGGCCGACATTCCTTGATCGTCGGCGTTCTGGGCACTTTGATGGCACTCGCGGTGACAGCAATCAGCCTCGCCACGCTTCAGGCAGCGAGGAACCAGGCACTGGACCACGCACACGACACGTCTGGAAACGTTACCTCAGTCCTCGTCAGCAACATCGAGCGGACCTTTGAAACGTCCGACAATGCCCTTCTGACATTGATTGCCGCCTGGCAGAATCCTGCCGTGCAAAGCATGGACTCCGCAGATCGGCATAAGATTTTCTTTAGCAGTACCTCGGCCAGGTACTTGACGGGTGCGGGCGTTACAGACAGTAGCGGCTCGTTAATCGATGGATGCTGCGCGAATTCCCATCACTGGAATTTTAGTGACCGGGACTATTTCGTGGTTCACCGCGAGTCGCCAAATGCGGGGCTTTATCTGTCATCACCTTACCGTGCACGGTCGAGAAGCGGAGTCGAAGCCATCGCGTTGTCCAGACGTGTCAATCAGCCCGACGGCTCATTCGGCGGTGTCGTCATGGTCGCGATCGACCTTGCCTATTTCCGTCAGCTTCTCTCAAAGCTCGATGTGGGCCCTCACGGCGTAACTGCGATCGTCCGTACCGACGGTACGGTAATAGCAAGAAATCCCCCTCTCAGCACGGCTCAGACGATCAAATCGGCGACTTTTTTCTCGCGTATGGTGAACCACGATTCCGGTTTCTATGCCGCGCGATCGTCTATAGACGGAACCGTTCGTTTATATACCTTTCAGCGTATTCCCGGCACGCCCCTTATCGCCGTCGTCGCACCCGCGGAAACCGATATATTGGCCGGCTCCAGACGCATGGCCTGGATGGTCGGCGTCTCCACCGCAACCATCGGCATTGCCTTTTGCGTAGTGGTATGGCTGCTTGCGTTTGCGCTCCGCGAGCATGTGAAGACACAGGTCCTGCTGACCGAGCTTACCCAGACAGACCCGTTGACCGGTGTCAGAAACCGCCGTGCCCTTGATGAGTTTCTGGAAAACGAGTGGGAGAGGCTTCGCCGCAACGAGAGCTGCCTGTCGGTGCTTTTCATCGATGCCGACCATTTCAAGCAATACAACGATAGTTACGGCCACGCACAAGGCGACCTCGCATTAAAACATCTTGCCGCGTGTATCAGGCGGCATGCGTGCCGACGTGGCGACCTGACCGCGCGTTACGGCGGCGAAGAATTCGTCGTTGTGTTGCCCGACACCGATGAAACTGGAGCGATGCAAGTGGCTGAAGCGATACGCCATGAGGTCGAATCCGGGCCAATCCATCTTTCCGAATCGCTGGCACGGTTTACGGTGAGCATCGGCTGCGCCACTGGCCGACGTGCGTCTCCTCGATCGCTTGCTGAGCTGACAAATAAGGCGGATTCCGCGCTGTATGCGGCTAAGCGCGGCGGCAGAAACGCTGTCGTGCCTGGTTGAGCAAGCAACGAAGCGGGCTGCCACGGCGGCTAATTCGCCGCTCTAGTGAGTCGCCGCCGACGAGCGCGCCACATAAAATGCTGCGCGAGGCACGCCAAACGCAGTTTTCGTACTCTTTTGAAATTTTTTTCGAACGTCGTAGTGTGACCTCGCTCACGTAACATAAGACTCAATCGGGCCGTGTAGCGCCCGTGAAATCTTGCTGATTCGTGGGCTCTTCGAGCCGACCGCAAGCTTCTCGACACCACCAGGCTCAAGACGGATTAATCGAGGACACATAGATGGTACGGGCTGCACGAGGATACGCTGCCACATCAGCGACGACGCCGTTGAGTCTGTTCGACTTCGAGCGCCGCAGCCTCCGAAAAGATGATGTCGTGATCGAGGTGCTGTATTGCGGTGTTTGTCATTCGGATCTGCATACCACGCGCAACAATTGGGGCAACGCCAGATACCCTATCGTGCCGGGCCATGAGATCGTCGGAAGGGTCAAGGAGCTCGGCGCCGAAGCAACGCGTTTCACGGTAGGAGACTACGTCGGCGTGGGTTGCATGGTCGATTCCTGCCAGCATTGCAAGACGTGCCGGAATGGCTTTGAACAGTATTGCGAAAGCGGCGCGACCTCGACCTACAACAATACCGACCGGCACGATCAGTCCCGCACGCAAGGCGGCTATTCCGACCAGATCGTCGTGTCGGAAAAGTTCGTCCTCAGAATGCCGGATAACCTGGATCTCAAGGGCGCGGCACCGTTGTTGTGTGCGGGCATCACCACGTATTCGCCGTTGCGTCACTGGAATGTCGGTGAGGGCTCGCGGGTTGCCGTCATCGGACTCGGCGGGCTCGGTCATATGGCCATCAAGCTGGCCAGCGCAATGGGCGCGGACGTGACCCTGATCACGCGATCGGCGGGCAAAGAAACGGATGCCCGCGCGCTGGGCGCCCGTGATGTCGTGCTGTCGAGCGATGTCGAACAGATGGCGGCGGCAAAGAGCCGCTTTGATCTGATCATCGACACTATCCCGTATCAACACGACCTCAACCCTTATGTCGCCACGCTCGATTCCGGCGGCACGCTGGTGCTGGTGGGATATTTCGGTCCCGTCGAACCGGCGCTGAACTCTTCGCCGATGGTATCCAAACGCAAAACTGTGGCGGGCTCGTTCATCGGCGGGATTGCAGAAACCCAGGAGATGCTCGATTTTTGCGGCAAGCATGGCATCACTTGCGAAATAGAAATGATCGATATTCAACAGGTCAACGAAGCCTTCGACCGGATGCTCAGAAGCGACGTTAAATACCGGTTTGTGATCGATCTTGGCTCGCTGAAGTCCGAGATCTGAAGTCCATGAGTGGCAAGGAAATCCAATGAACAATACTGGTGCCGTGAACGCTACGCCTTCATCGCAAGCGCTTCACTATCGAAACTTCACTGCGGCGGATATTCCGACGGCTCATACTCTGTCGATGGTATGTGGCTGGCCGCACCGTCCGGAGGACTGGCAGTTCGCCGCTGAGCAGGGAACGGGATTTGCCGCCGAAGAAAACGGCGTGGTGATCGGCACGGCGTTGTGCTGGAAGTACGGCACGGAGCGCGGCTCGCTCGGTCTCGTGATCGTGTCGCCGGAACATCAGGGACGCGGCATTGGCCGCAAGCTGATGGAGTCGTTGCTCGAAGAACTGGGACCGCGCATTACGTTCCTGCACGCCACGCCGGCAGGCCGTCCGCTCTATGAAAAGCTCGGCTTCAACGTGTGCGATACGCTCCAACAGTTTCAGGGCAACGTCGGCGAAACTCTGCCTGTCACGCTGCCCGACGGTGAACGGCTGCGTGCCGCGACTACCGCCGATTTCCCCACGCTCATCGAACTCGCGACGCGCGCTTCGGGCCTTGAACGAAAAACGATGCTGTCCGCGTTGCTGGAAATGGGCGAGAACGTGGTGCTCGAACGTGACGGCGAGATCATTGGCTTCTCGAATCTTCGGCGCTTCGGCAGAGGCCTGGTGATCGGTCCGATGGTCGCGATGCGCTCACCCGACGATCTTCGTGCGAAAGCCTTGATCGGCTATTGGCTGAACAGCCGCGAAGGTCAATTCATTCGAATCGACGTGCCCTCGGGCTCGAGTCTGGCCGACTGGCTGGTTGCACAAGGACTGAAGTGCGTCGATACCTCGGTGAAGATGGTCCGCAACGCACCCGCCGCCGCGCATCAAGGCGCCCCCGATCCGGTCTACCGGTTGTACGGGCTCGTTAGCCAGGCGATGTTCTAGGCGTTGCGACAAGCACACTTGCCGACAGACGATCACCCGACACGCGACTCACGAAGGAGCTTTCACAGATGCGCGTACCGTTGACCCGCATTGATTCCACCCCGACGCTGCCCGATAGCGCCGACGTCGTCGTGATAGGCGCGGGCATTGTCGGCGTATTCACAGCGTGGTTTCTCGCGAAGCGCGGCCTCAAAGTCGCGCTGATCGAAAAAGGCGTGGTGGGCGGCGAGCAGTCCAGCCGGAACTGGGGCTGGTGCCGGCAACAGAACCGCGATGCGCGCGAATTGCCGATTGCGACCGAAAGCCTGCGACTGTGGCAGCAGTTCGAAGACGAATCCGGCGAATCCGCCGGTTTTCGCCGCAGCGGCCTGCTGTATCTGAGCAATGACGACGACGAACTCGGTGGATGGACGCGCTGGTGCGATTTCGCCCGCACAGCGGGCGTCAAAACCGAAGTGCTCAGCAGCAAACAGGCCAACGAGCGGGCTGCCGCAACCGGGCGCACCTGGAAAGGCGGCGTGTTCGCGCCGACCGACGGCACGGCCGACCCGGCCAACGCCGCTCCGGCCGTGGCCCGCAGCATCATCAAGCTGGGCGGCACGGTTCATCAGAACTGCGCGGCACGTGGAATCGAAACCGAGGGCGGCAGGGTCAGCGGTGTGGTGACCGAGCAGGGCGTGATCCGTACTAAGACCGCGGTCCTGTCGGGCGGAGCATGGGCCTCGACGTTTTGCCGGCAGCTCGACATCCGCCTGCCCCAGGCGACCATTCGCTCGTCGGTCATGTCGGTCTCGCTGCCGCGCGGTACGTTGCCGGACGCGCTGCACACGAAGGGCATCACCATTACACGGCGCGGCGACGAAGCGTATTCGCTCGCCATCAGCGGACTGGCCAAGTTTGACCCGACGTTGCAAAAAGCCCGCTACGCAAAAGACTTCCTGCCGATGTTCGCGAATCGCTGGCGCAGTCTCAGCCCGGGCGGTCTGGAAGGCGTGCGCTCGGGCCATGAAGGCATGACCCGCTGGCGGCTCGATCAGCCTACGCCGATGGAAAAGATGCGCGTGCTGGACCCGAGCGTCGATGAAGCCACGCTCACCGAGATTCGCAGGCGTGCCATCGATCTGTGCCCGGTGATCGGCGAAGGACGCGTGGCCGCCTCATGGGCCGGCTATATCGACATGACGCCTGACGGCATCCCCGCAATCGGCGAAACGCAGGCACTGCCCGGCTTCGTGCTGGCTGCGGGCCTGAGCGGCCACGGCTTCGGCATCGGGCCGGGATGCGGTCATCTCGTGGCGGATATGGTCACGGGCGTGACGCCGATCGTCGACCCTGAGCCTTATCGTCCCGAGCGGTTCGACAAATCGGTGTGGGGCAAGGTCGCCGACTTCTGACGATTTCGACTTCTATTTGCGCGCTTTCGCCTGCCGCGAGCGCACGGTATCGACGCAAGGATAAGCTGCAATGAAATCACCCGTTCTTCATTTGACGCAGGCTGGCCATCTGGACCGTTTCTTCATCGACGGCGAATGGATCGCGCCTGCGGGCACGGAACGCGCCGCCGTGGTCTGCCCTTCCACCGAAGAGACGCTCTGCGAGATCCCGTTGGGGAACGCCAGCGACGTCGACCGCGCCGTGCAGGCCGCGCGCAAAGCATTCGTGAGCTGGTCGATGACGTCGCCCAAAGAACGCGCCGCGCTACTCGACCGCGTTCACGCCCTCGTCCTCGAACGCGCCGAACTGTTCGCGCTTGCCCTGTCGATGGAAATGGGCGCGCCAATCAGCTACGCGCGCAGTGCCCACGTGCCGCTCGCGGCCGAACATATCCGCGTCGCACGCGACAACCTCGCCACGTACCCGTTCGTCGCCCAGCGCGGCACCACCGCCATCGCCCGCGAACCGATCGGCGTGTGCGCGCTCATCACGCCGTGGAACTGGCCGATCTATCAGATCACCGCGAAAGTCGGGCCGGCATTGGCTGCCGGCTGCACCGTCGTCCTCAAGCCCAGCGAGTTGTCGCCGTTGAGCGCCCTGCTATTTGCCGAGGTCATCGCCGATGCGGGTGTTCCTGCGGGCGTGTTCAACCTCGTGAGCGGCACGGGCCCGGAAGTGGGGACGGCGCTGTCGTCCCATCCGCAGGTCGATATGGTGTCGATCACCGGTTCGACGCGAGCGGGCGTGCTGGTCGCCCAGGCGGCCGCGCCGACGGTCAAGCGCGTTGCCCAGGAACTCGGCGGCAAGTCACCCAACGTCGTGTTGCCCGATGCCGATCTGCCGCGTGCGGTCACGCTCGGCGTAGCGGCCGCGTTTCGCAACATGGGGCAGTCATGCAGCGCGCCGACGCGGCTGATCGTCCCGCGCAGTGTGATGGCCCAGGTGGATGAACTGGCCGTGGCGGCGACCAAACAGATGATCGTCGGCGATCCGTTCGCCGAGGCGACGACCCACGGTCCGCTTGCGAATCGCGCGCAGTTCAGCCGGGTGCAGCAGATGATCGAAGCGGGCGTGGAAGACGGCACGAAGCTGATCGTGGGCGGTCCAGGCAGACCCGCCGGTTTGAACCAGGGCTTCTACGCGCGCCCGACAATCTTCTCGGATGTACGCACGGACATGCCCATTGCCCAGCAGGAAATCTTCGGGCCCGTCCTCGCGATCCTCGCATATGACACGGTGGAAGAAGCCATCACCATCGCGAACGACACCGTGTACGGGCTTGGCGCGCATGTCCAGGGCACGGATAAAACGCTGATGCGCCAGGTCGCCGCACGCATCGAGTCAGGCCAGGTACATCTGAACTACCCGGCGTGGGACCCGCAGGCCCCGTTTGGCGGCTACAAGCAATCCGGCAACGGCCGCGAGTACGGGATCGAAGGAATGGAAGAGTACATGGAAGTGAAGTCGATCCTCGGGTACTACAATTAGCGATCGCAAGACGTCACGCAGTGACGTCGACAACCTGAAGCTGTCAGCTTTCGAAAAGGTGCTGAGATTGGAAACCGCCGACATTCCCGAGACATCGCTAACCGCGCATCAGCCGCATTGGGCCAAGTTGCGCCGCGACCTTCATGCACATCCCGAGTTGCGCTTCGAAGAACACAGGACGGCCGACGTCGTCGCGCGTGAGCTCGAGGAACTCGGTTATACGGTATCGCGCGGACTGGGCGGAACGGGCGTCGTGGCTAGCTTGCCGGGCGCGAATCCGGATTGGGGCATCGTGCTGCGTGCGGACATGGATGCGTTGCCCATCCACGAAGCCAACGATTTCACGCACGCGTCGTGCACGCACGGGATCATGCACGCGTGCGGGCACGACGGCCACACGGTGATGCTGCTCGGCGCCGCGCGCATTCTGAAGGGCATGCCGCAATTACCGGGCAGCGTTCATTTCGTGTTTCAGCCGGGAGAAGAAGGCGGCGCGGGCGCGCGAAAGATGATCGACGAGGGTTTGTTCGAGCACTATCCCACCGAGGCAGTGTTCGGCATGCACAACTGGCCTGGATTGCCAGGCGGGCATTTTGGCTTGCGGGTCGGCCCGATCATGGCGGCCGGTTCGCGCTTCAAGATTACGGTCACCGGCAAAGGCGCTCACGCGGCACAGCCGCATCTTGGCCTCGATCCTATCCCGCTCGCCTGTTCGATGGTGCTGCACTGCCAGACCATCGCAGCGCGACACAAGGACCCTGTCGATCCCGCCGTGATCTCCGTCTGCATGATCCACGCGGGCGACACCGACAACGTCATTCCGGATAGCGCCGAGTTGCGCGGAACAATACGCACGCTTTCATCGGAACTTCAGCAGAAATTGCAGCGCGACATCCAACTGATGTGCGAAGGGCTGGCGGCCGCTCACGGCGCACAGGTCGAAGTCACGTTCTTCCAGTACTATCCGGCGACCATCAACACGCGCGCCGAGACCCAACTATGCGAAGCCGTGATTCGCGAGACTTTCGGCGATGAACGTACGCACGCCGACGTGCCGGCCAACATGACATCGGAAGACTTCGGCTTCATGCTGGAAGAGCGGCCCGGCACGTATGTGCTGATCGGGAATGCCCACGCCGGCACGGCCGCACCGGGTTTGCACAACCCCAAGTACGACTTCAACGACGAGATCATTCCAGCGGGCGTTCAATACTGGATTACGTTGGCACAGCAATACTTCCAGACTCGTGCCGATTGATAACCGGAGAACATCAATCGTTCAGAAGATTGCACTTATCGTTTTACCGTCCAAGGGCCAATAATCCTGAAAGGACCAAAAGCGGACCACCGCAACGTCCGGCATTTCAGGAGACACATCGATGCACCCCTCGCCCTCTACCCTTACGCCAGCACGTTCAAAGGCTGCGGCGGTTTTCCGCGTAACGGCCGGAAACTTTCTGGAGCAGTTCGACTTTTTTCTGTTCGGCTTCTATGCGACCCAGATCGCCAACGTCTTCTTTCCGGCCGCGAGCGAATTTGCCTCGCTGATGATGACCTTCGCGGTCTTCGGCGCCGGTTTTCTGATGCGCCCGCTGGGCGCAATCGTACTCGGCGCTTACATCGACGACGTGGGCCGCCGCAAGGGTCTGATCGTGACGCTCTCGATCATGGCGACCGGCACCATCCTGATCGCGTTCGTACCGGGCTACGCGACCATTGGCCTTGCGGCGCCCGCGCTGGTGCTGATCGGGCGGCTCTTGCAGGGCTTTTCCGCGGGTGCGGAGCTGGGCGGCGTCTCGGTGTACCTGGCCGAGATGGCCACGCCCGGCCGCAAAGGCTTCTTCACGAGCTGGCAGTCCGCGAGCCAGCAGGTGGCGATCGTCGTGGCCGCGGCCCTCGGCTTCGCGCTCAACCAGTCGCTGGACGCCGCCACCATCGCGGCGTGGGGATGGCGCGTACCGTTCTTCGTCGGCTGCATGATCGTGCCGTTCATCTTCATGCTGCGTCGCAATCTGCAGGAAACCGAGGAATTCAAGGCCCGTCAGCATCGCCCGAACATGAAGGAGGTCTTGCGCACGCTGGTCGAGAACTGGACCGTCGTGATTGCAGGCATGATGCTGGTGGCGATGACCACCGCGAGCTTCTATCTCATCACGGTCTACGCACCGACTTTCGGCAAGACGGTCCTGCACCTGAGCACCGCCGACAGTTTGCTCGTGACCCTATGTGTCGCCGTATCGAACTTCGTGTGGCTGCCGATCGGCGGAGCCCTCTCCGACAGGATCGGTCGCCGGCCGCTGCTCGTCGCCATGACGCTGCTCGCCATCCTGACCGCATACCCGGCATTGTCGTTTCTCGCTCACGCGCCGAGCTTCGTCAACATGCTGCTCGCACTCCTTTGGCTCTCGTTCATGTACGGCATCTATAACGGCGCGATGGTCGTCGCGCTGACGGAAGTGATGCCGGCGCAGGTACGCGTCGCGGGCTTCTCGCTCGCCTATAGCCTCGCGACGGCAGTATTCGGCGGTTTCACGCCGGCGATCTCCACGGCACTCATTCACATGACAGGCGACAAGGCCGCGCCCGGCTACTGGATGAGCTTCGCCGCGGCGTGCGCCCTTCTTGCGACATTCGCGCTGTATCGCCGCCGCGCAGCGACGCTGACTCCCGCGCACTAATTCGTCTCTGGTTCTGCATGTTTGCAGACACACGCAATCCGACACGACTCCCATCATGAAAAAACTGTTTCTGAAATTTTGCGCGGCAACGCTCGTTGCAACCTCGGCCGCGGCGGCAAACGTCCAGGCCGCCGACCTGCACGTCATGAGCTCGGGTGGTTTTACCGCGGCGTACAAGGTGCTCGGTCCCAGGTTCGCCTCCGAGACGGGCAACACGCTGGACACCGCGCTGGGCCCGTCAATGGGCAAATCGCCTGAAGCGATCCCCAACCGGCTTGAACGCGGCGAACCCGCGGATGCCGTCATCATGGTTGGATACGCACTCGACGATCTGATCAAGCAGGGCAAGGTCATTCCTGGATCGCGGGTCGATCTGGCGGATTCGCGCATCGGCATGGTCGTGCGCGAAGGCGCGACGAAGCCTGATATCAGCTCCCCGGACGGGCTCCGGCAGACCCTGCTGCATGCGAAGTCGATCGCCTACTCGGACAGCGCAAGCGGTGTCTATATCGAGCGGGAGTTGTTCAAGAAGCTCGGCATCGAAGATCAGGTCAAGTCGAAGGCGAAGATGATCCCGCGCATTCCAGTCGCCTCGGTGGTGGCGAACGGCGATTACGAAATCGGCTTCCAGCAGGTGAGCGAGTTGCTGCCCGTCAAGGGTGCGACCTTCGTCGGGAAGATTCCCGAGTCACTGCAATCGGTCACGCGTTTCGCCGCCGGCATTCCTGTCGGTGCACAGCATCCGAAGGAAGCGAAAGCCCTCCTCGACTATCTCGCTTCGCCCGGCGTACAGACAGACGTGAAATCGACCGGGCTCGACACCGTTTCCTCTCATTGACGCGGACCTGAACGAAGGCTCGCTTCAGGCGGCCTTCCTGTCAGGTGCCCGGCGTATTTCTCGCGGGGTGGTCCGCGCCGCCCGGCGCTATCGCCCCGAGCATCTGCGCGAGACGCGTACGATCGCAAGCCCCTTCCCACATCGAAACGAAGATCACCGCGCAGGCGTTGCTGATCACGCTCGTCAGGGCGCGCGCCTCGGACATGAAACGGTCGATGCCGACCAGTAGCGCCACTCCCGCTACGGGCAAATCGGGAATCACTGTCAGCGTCGCGACCAGCGCCACGAGTCCGCTACCCGACACGCCGGCCGCCCCTTTTGAGGTAAGCAGCATAACCGCGAGCATTATCGCGATTTGCGGCGCGGTAAGCGGCACGTCGCACGCCTGCGCTATGAACACCGAGGCGAGTGTCAAATAGATCGCGGTGCCGTCGAGATTGAACGAATAGCCGGCGGGCAGCACAAGTCCCACTACCCCCTTGTCGCAGCCGAGCGCCTCCAGCTTCGCGATCAGGCGCGGCAGCACCGGCTCCGTCGACGACGTCGCGAGAACGATCAGCAACTCCTCGCGCAGATAGCGCAGCAGCCGCCAAAGCGCGAACCCGTGGAGCCGCGCAAGCGGGGCGAGCACCAGCGCAACGAACAGCAGGCACGCCACGTAGAAGGACACCATCAGCATGCCGAGTGAGCCGACCGAACGGATGCCGAAGCGGCCCACCGTGAACGCCATCGCGCCGAATGCGCCGAGCGGCGCCAGTCGCATGATCATCGCGAGGATGCGAAAGAGGGTCTGCGCGATGCCGTCGATGAGGGCGAGCACCGGCCTGCCCGCCTTCGGATAGGCATTGAGCGAAAAGCCGAAGAGCAGCGAGAGAAGCAGCACCGGCAACACCTCGCCCTTGTCGAAGGCGCCAAGCATCGTCTCGGGGATGACGTTCAGCGCAAATGCGACCAGGCCGCGCGGCTGCGCGTGCTTGCCATATTGCGCGAGAATACTTGTGTCGAGATGCTGTGCGTCGATGTGCATACCCGCGCCGGGCTGGAGCACGAACGCGGTGACGAGGCCTAGCGCGAGCGCCACGGCAGTCAGCAAATAGAAGAGCCCCAGCGCCTGAAAGATCGTGCGCGCGATCGCCTTCCCGCTCGCGAGCGACGTGATCCCCGAGACGATAGTGCAGAAAACGATCGGCGCAATCATCATCCTGACCAGACCGACGAACGCGTCGCTGAAAGGTCTGAGACGCGCACCGACTTCAGGCAGGAAATGACCGACCGCGATGCCGAGCACCACGCCCAGCAGGACCTGCACATAGAGTGAACGAAGCGGTTTCGCCACCCTCACGATGCGGTCTTCCCGCCTGGCTGCTTTTTCGCGGACGCATTATTGTCCGACGCGTCGCTCGTTGCGACGCCGCCGCGCCTCATCTCGACAACGGCTTTATGAAACTCCAGCGCGGCCGGTGTAAGCGGACGTCCGCGGCGTGTCACGATGCCCACTCGCCGCTTCACCACCGGTTCGACGAGCGGCACGCTTGTGAGGATGGGGTGTTCGCGTCCGGGCATGGCCATCGACGGTACCGCGGCGACGCCCAGCCCCGCTTCGATCAGACCGAGCATGGTGGTGACGTGGCGCGTCTCGCAGACGCTCGGCGCACGCGGCGCTACCGCCGAGAGCGCCTGGTCGAGCAGAAGGCGGTTGCCGGAAGTCTTGTCAAGAGACACGTACTGGTGCTCGTAAAGCTCGTTCCAGGTCACGCGCTTCTTGAGGGCGAGCGGGTGGTCACGACGGCAAGCGGCAACGAAGCGCTCCTGCAGCAGCACCTTGAACTCGACCTCGGACTCCTGGCTGCCCATGAAACTCACGCCGAAGTCGGCCTCACCGCTGATGACGGCACCAAGCACCTCATTCGCGCTCGAATCCAGCAGCTTGACCCGGATGCGCGGAAAGCGGCGATGATAGCTCGCGATGACGTTCGGCAAAAAATAGTAGGCGACCGAAGGCACGCAGGCGATCGTCACATGGCCCATTCGGCTGGAAGAAACATCGCGGATGCCGAGCAGTGCGACGTCCAGATCGTTGAGCAGTTGTTCCGCGCTCGGGGCGAACACACGGCCAACGGTGGTGAGCGTGACACTGCGCGTGGTGCGCTCGAAAAGACGCACACCGAGTGCCTCCTCGAGTTTTTCGATGCGGCGGCTTAAGGCCGGCTGCGAGATGCTGACCGCCTCGGCGGCCTTGCGGAAGCTCCCCAGCTCCACCACCGCGCGAAACGCCTGCAAGTCGTTCAAATCGAAGTTGACGCCCACGGATCACTCTCCACATTTTCGATGTGGACATTTTGCCTCACGCGGCTCATGAATCAACTCGAGTGGGTCATTGCGCGACAACGGCGCTTCGATGGAGAGGAGCGGTATCGTGATTGCAGGCTAAATTTTGTTTGCAACTGTGATTTCGAAGCACGCGAGTCGCAAGCCAGACTGGTTTGCGAGCCGCGCGCCATGAACCTACTACGACCTCTTCATATCGATCATCTCGCCTGCGCCACCTGAACAGCTACGATTTGCGAGCCGACCCGGGCCAGGCGTGCTTTCAGCGCGTGTTCAAAGAAGCGCGATCACCCGCACGTCGCCCTGCTCCGCCGAGGCCACGACCTTATCGCCGATGCGGCGGAACGTGATCGACACCGAGGCATCGCCCACCCGCAGGTCGCCCACTTCGAGCCAGTCGATGCCTTCGGGCAGCATCGGCTGCTCGATCAGCACTTCGCGCCGCTCGGCGTCGATCGTGATGCCCAGACATGCTTCGAGCATCATGAACGGCGAGCCCGCTGCCCATGCCTGCGGCAGACAGGCGACCGGATACGCGGTGGGCGGCTCGCCGCGCCGCCGTGGGAAGCCGCAGAAGAGTTCAGGCAAGCGCATGTCGAAGTTGACCGCCGCCTGAAACAGCGCCTGCAACAGACGCACCGCCGCTGCCTTGCCGCCGTAGCGCGACAGGCCGCGCGCGCAGAGCGCGTTGTCGTGCGGCCAGACTGAGCCGTTGTGGTACGCCATCGGGTTGAAACGCGACTGGCTCGCGGCCAGCGTGCGCACACCCCAGCCCGTGTGGAACAGCGTGGAGTCGAGCGCGCGCACCACCGATTCGCCACGCTCGCGCGAAGGCAGACCGAAGGCCAGCAAGTGTCCCGCGTTCGAGGCCATCACGCGGCACAGGTCGCCGTGTCCGTCGAGCGCGATGCCGTAGAAACCGGCCTCTTCCATCCAGTACTTTTCTTCGACGCACTGGCGGATTTTCTTCGCCCGCTCGCTGTATTGGGCCGCCGCGTCATGCAGGCCACGCAGCTTCGCGAAGTGCGCCATGGTGTCGAAGGCGGCGCTCGCGTAGGCCTGCACTTCGACGAGCGCAATCGGGCCGTCGGGGAAGCGGCCGTCGGCGTGAAAGACGGAGTCGTGGCTGTCCTTCCAGCCTTGATTCGCGAGACCGCCGTCCGATTCGCGCTGATAGTCCAGCAGGCCGTAACGGTTCTTGTCGCACACGCCCGCGACCCACTGCGCCGCGCGCTCCAGCGCCGGCCACAATTCGTCGATCAAGGCGAGGTCGGCTGTGCGGACCGCATAGGCGCCGGCCAGCACGATGAACAGCGGCGTGGTGTCGACGCCGCCGTAGTACAGCGCGAACGGCACTTCGCCGGTGGCGGCCATTTCGCCCTTGCGCATCTCGTGCATGATCTTGCCGGGCGCGGCGTCGCGAAACGGCGAGTTCTCGCGCGCCTGATGTTCGGCGAGAAAGCGCAAGACGCCCGCGGCCAATTGCGGCTGCAGCCACAGCGTCTGAAGCGACGTGATGACCGCATCGCGGCCAAACGGCGTGGAGAACCACGGAATGCCGGCATACGGATACGGACCAGTCACGAGGTCCGTGGTCAGGAGGCCAAGGTCGGCGAGCGAGCGGTCGATCCACGCATTGAACAGCGGATTGCTCGAACGCACGCGCGCGGTGACGCGGCGGCGCTCGCGCATCACGAGGTGGGCGTCGACGAGCGCGGCGCGCACAGCCGCGCGGCCGACACGCGGACGCTCGGCGTCGATCTGCGACAGGTGCGCTTCGCTCAATGCATGCGTGGGCTGCGAGACGCCGGCAATCGGCTTGTCCGTCTGCGCCACGACCTGCACCGACACCGACAGGTAGATCGACACACACGCCTGAGCCGGCAGCTTGACGGTGTAATCGGCGCGGTCGGCGAACAGTTTGTCCGGTTCGGGCGAGAAAGCGATCCGCACATTGCGCGCCACGTCGTCGAGACCCACGTAGCCGAGCAGCACTTCCCGATTCTCGACGCGCGCCGGTTCGACGCGGCCCTGCTTTTCGCGCTTCAGGCCGCGCACTTCGAACATGTCGCGAAAGTCGCTGGCGAACGAGATGGACAGCGGCACCACGGCGTCGCTCGTGCCGTAGTTGGTGAGTTCGATGGCTTCGTTGAGCACGGTGCCCGACAGCACCCGCACGCGCTCGACGTGGATCACGCCCTCGGGCGTGCTGTCACCGCCGAGCGGCGGCAACGGACGATTGGTCAGATGCGCGGTGAATGACGTATTGTCGCTGCTGACGCTGCCTGATAACAGCGACGGCGCGCGTCCGCCGAAAGTGAGGCGCAGTTGCGAGAGAACACGGGTGTCGTTGACGAACAGGCCGTCGTCGTGGCCGGTAATATCGCCAAGCGGATCGTTGACGATGAAGGTGTCGCCCGACTTCAGCACATGCTGGGTGGCGCTCGCCACATTGAGGTTTTCTGTCGGGATGAATGCGCCGTCCGGCTCGGGTTCGCGGTGATCGATTCCGCCCGAAAGGCCGCCGAGGGCTTCTGGCTGCTGCATCAGGGTCACTCCTATGGGTTCGCTGTTGCGTTCGGTCTACATCCGGTTGCTACCTCAGTCGCTTCCGATTGTAGAGGGTCTGTCCGCATCAGACGAACTTATCACAGGGGAGTTTCGGTTTTTTTTCAGTGGCACAGGACGTGCAGAGGAAGGGCGCGGCGCTCCTCGTGAGAGCGCCGCGCGGGCGTCGGGCGGGTGACTCCCCGACGCTTTAGCGTTTGGCCAGCGGCGTGGCTTCGCGTTGCGATTCGCCGACGAACAGCTGACGCGGACGGCCGATCTTCTGTTCCGGATCGGCGATCATTTCGTTCCACTGCGCAATCCAGCCGACCGTGCGTGCCATCGCGAAGATACACGTGAACATGGCCGTCGGAATGCCGAGCGCGCGCTGCACGATACCCGAATAGAAGTCGACGTTCGGGTAGAGCTTGCGCGACACGAAGTATTCGTCTTCCAGCGCGATCTTTTCGAGCGCCATGGCGAGCTTGAACAGCGGGTCGTCGTGCAGGCCCAACTCTTCCAGCACTTCGTGGCAAGTCTCGCGCATCAGCTTTGCGCGCGGATCGTAATTCTTGTAGACGCGGTGACCGAAGCCCATCAGCTTCACGCCGGAATCCTTATCCTTCACCTTCGCGATGAATTCGGGGATGTTGTCCACCGAGCCGATTTCTTCCAGCATGTTCAGCGCGGCTTCGTTCGCGCCGCCGTGCGCCGGGCCCCACAAACATGCGATACCGGCCGCGATACACGCGAACGGATTCGCGCCCGACGAACCGGCGAGACGCACGGTCGAGGTCGATGCATTCTGTTCGTGGTCCGCATGCAGGATCAGGATGCGGTCAAGCGCGCGCACCAGCACGTCGTTGACCTTGTACTCTTGCGCCGGGCTCGAGAACATCATGCGCATGAAATTCGCGCTGTACGACAGGTCGTTCTTCGGATAAACGAACGGCTGACCCACGGTGTATTTGTACGCCATCGCCACCAGCGTGGGCAGCTTCGCGATCATGCGGATGGCGGAGATATCGCGGTGCAGCGGATTGCCGATGTCTAGCGAGTCGTGATAGAACGCCGACAGCGCGCCGACCGCGGCGACCAGAATCGCCATTGGGTGCGCGTCGCGGCGGAAACCGCGGAAGAAAAAGTGCATCTGATCGTGCACCATCGTGTGCTGCGTGACGGTCTTGACGAACTCTTCCTTCTGCTGCGCGTTCGGCAATTCGCCCTTCAGCAGCAGGTAGCAGGTTTCGAGGAAGTCGGCGTTCTGCGCCAGATTGTCGATCGGATAACCGCGGTACAGCAGCTCGCCTTTGTCGCCGTCGATATAGGTGATTTCGGAATTGCATGCCGCCGTCGACATGAAGCCCGGGTCGTACGTGAACTTGCCGGTCTGGCCGTATAGCTTGCGGATGTCGATCACATCCGGTCCGAGCGTGCCCTGATAAATCGGCAAATCAATAGTCTGGTCGCTGTCGGAAAAGCTCAGCGTTGCGTGTGTCTTCGAGTTCATCTACACGTTCCTTTTACTTTCACATCGCACACGTGCCGGCATGCTCGATCGTCATAAGCGCTTTGGCATGCTCAGGCTCCGCTCGGCATTTTAAGGTCCCGTGGTCCTCCGATTGCGACGATTGACCGCAACAATGCATCTCGGCTCACGCAACATTGGTTACCGGCATTTCCTCCTACAATGCCCGGCGTCACGGCGATAGCGGCTGCGCGCCGCCCTGCACGCACTGCCAGCAAAATGAAAGCTGAGCGCTTACCGCAACAATGTGTTGCGACAGGCGGACTGCGAAGGCATGGGGGCATCTGCGATACTGCATTCGTGTTTTGCTTCCCCTGCGAACACATCGCTGTATTTGGCCCGCCGTCCTGCGGCGGGCTTTTTTAATCAGCCAGAAGAACAGGAACGACCACATGAACGCCTCGCTCGAAACGCTGTTTCCGGATCACGTCCACACCGACGAGAACATCGTCACCGCGCTGAATCACCAGGACATTGTCGTCGCGCTCTCGGCAGCGCTGAAGACGCAAGACGTGGCGGTGTTGCATATGCTTTACCCGCGTACCGACGCGCGCACGCATCGCAGCCTCGATGCGCTCGTGGATGTGCTGCACGGGCACGGCCTGCATGAAGTCGCGGATCTGATCGCGCAGGAAGCGCACTATCTGCTGTTCAAAGACCCCGTGAAGGCGTGGAAAGCGTTCCACGAAATTCGCAACGACTCGCTCGCGATCGGCGTGCATCTGTACTATCACGGCCTCGTCGGCGAGGCGGCGGAACGCGCGCTCGATAAAGACGCGCATCGCAAGGCATAAGCTCGAGCGTTTGAAGGGTTGCCGGGATCGAGCCAGCTTGCGGATCATCGTCGCGAGCGCGAGCCACCCGGCGTGGTGCTGTCGTGCATTGGTTGCACGTTTATTACGCGCTCATTGCGCTCATTGCGCTCATTGCGCTCATTGCGCTCATTGCGCTTGTTGCGCTTGTTGCCCGCTCACTGACCGAATGAATTCGTCGACGTAGCGATTGAACGCCGACGGATGCGCAAGGTTCATCCCGTGCGAAGCGCCGCGCACCGTTTCGCGGCGCGCATCCGGCAGCCAGTTTTGCAGCGCGGCCACGGTACGGTGAAACATCTCGGGACTTTTTTCTCCGTCGATCAGCAGAACCGGGCAGCGCACCTCGGCGGCTTGCTCGGGAACATAGGCGGGCAACGGATCGCGGAATTGACGCGCGAGCGTGTGCGCGTTGTCGGTCGCCATTCTGCGAAAACCGGGCGTGCTCATTGCCCAGAATCCGGGCCGGCTCACCGAGTCGACGAACAGTTGCAGGCCCGCCTCCACTTCCCCACTTTCGATCAGTTGCGCCGCTCTCGCGCGCAACGCATTGACCGGCTCCGGCAAACTCGCGGGCGGGCGTCCGGCAATCTGCAACGGACCGCCCGGGTCGGCGAGCGTCAACGTCCGCACGTGCTCAGGATGACGCCGCGCGGAATGAAACGCCACGCAACCGCCGCGCGAATGTCCCACCACGTGCGCCGGCCCCACGCCGAACCGCTCGATGAATTCCGCCACTTCGTTCGCGTGCTCGCTCCAGCTGAACGGCAGGCCGGGCTCGGTATCGGTATTGGCCGCCGGCCAGTAGTGCGTAAGACTCACCGCGACACAACGATAATGCTTCGATAGGCCCGCGAGTTGCGGCTGCCAGTAGCGGTAGTCGCACAACGAACCGTGCACGAACAGCAGCAACTCACCCTCGCCGGCTTGCACGTAAGGCATGCGCAAACCGTTTCGCAGTTCGATGAAAGATACCGAAGAGGACGCAGCGCGCACGGATTGATTCACGAGTAGTTGCGGGTAGCCCGGCAGCGCCTGAGTGCGGCGCTGTCGGCTCGACATGGAATGGGGGAAAGGAAACGCGTACACGTCCCTGAATCTGGGACGTGAAGCGTATTGTCACATAGCCGGTCGAGCGGCGTAGCAGGCTGCTTCAGAGCGTGCTTTAGCGGCTGGACGCGAGCATGGCGATGGCATCAGCGCCGCATCAGCGCGGCAAGCCTCGCGCGCAAACTCATTCGTAAGCGAATTCGTCCAGCAGACCGGCGGTGGCCGCCGTGCCCGCGCCGCGCACCGCGCAGGTCAGCGGTTCATCGGCGACGCGCACGTCGAGGCCGATTTCGTCCGTCAGGCGGCGGCTCAGGTTGCCGAGCAGCGCACCGCCGCCCGTCAGCACGATGCCGTTGCTGGCGATGTCGGTCACCAGTTCGGCCGGCGCCTCCTCCAGCCCGCGCTTGACCGCGCCGATCATCTGCCGCAGCGGACCTTCGATCGCATCGGCGATATCGTGGTTGCTCAGTTGAACCGTGCGCGGCAGGCCGTCGTCGACGCTGCGGCCGGTCGCGTTCATATGCTCGCGCGGCACGTCGCGCATGGCCGAGCCGATGTTTTTCTTGACGTGTTCAGCGGTCTGTTCGCCGAGCAGCACGCCGTACAGATTGCGCACGTAGCTCACGATCGCCATGTCGAAGCTATCGCCGCCCACGCGGATCGAGCCGCTATACGCCATGCCGCCGAGCGCGATCACGCCGACTTCCGTGGTGCCGCCACCGATATCGACCACCATCGAACCGGTCGCCTCCGACACCGGCAAACCGGCGCCGACCGCCGACGCCAGCGATTCGCCGATCAGGCTCACCTTCCACGCGCCGGCCGCCACGGCCGCTTCCTTGATCGCGCGGCGCTCGACCTGGGTCGCGCCGGCCGGCACGCACAAGGTGAACGCGGCGCGGCGGCTGAACAGCGGCCGCGGGCGCGCCATCTCGACGAATTGCTTGATCATGTGTTCGGCGGCGGAGAAGTCGGCGATCACGCCGTGGCGCATCGGCCGCACCGCTTCGAGGTTGGTCGGCGCGCGGCCCAGCATCTGGCGCGCCTGGGTGCCGACCGCGGCGACGCGTTTTGGCCGGTCGGCGGTGTCTTTCTGGAAGCACACGACGGACGGCTGATTCAGCACGATGCCGCCGTCGTCGGTATAAATCAGGGTGTTGGCCGTGCCGAGGTCCACCGTCACGGATTGACGGAACAAGCGATCGAAAAGCGGGTAATGCGGCGTCGGTCTGGCCATGGAAAGGCTCTGATGTGTCGCTGATGTGTCGTATCCGCCCGTACCGGGCAGTCTGGAAAATGCGCCCCCGGTCACCCGAGCCGCTTGGGCCGCCCTGTCGGGCGTTCCGCGGTCCGCGCGGCGGGGGTGATTTTCATGCTTATGAGCAGTTAACGGCAAGCAGATCAGAATCTTTAGCGCCGGTTTTCGAGCGGAGCGTGTCAGCCGCGCGACAAAGCGCCCAGCGCGTGTTCCAGCGCCTCCTGGCCGAGCGCGACGCCGTCGGCGTTGATCGTGTGGCCGATGCCGGGCAGCGCATAGGCGTCGACGGTATAGCCGGCGCTGCTGAAAGCGTCGGCGGCAGATTCGAGTTCCTGCACCGGGATCACCTCGTCGTCCTCGCCGTGGATCAGCGTGAGCGCCGTGCCGTTTTGCGCGACGATCACCGAAGCGAGCCGCCCCGAATACGCGACCACACCGGCCGCGCCTTCCGCGCTGGCCGCCACGTGGTGCATCGCCATGATCGAGCCTTGCGAGAATCCGACCAGCGCCAGGCGCCCGAACGACACCTGCCAGTGCGCGAGTTCGGTTTCGAGCATGCGCCGCAACGCCGGATAAGCCGCGGCGACGCGGGTCTCGCGATTGCCTTCGTTGACGTCACGCAGGCTGAACCACTGGCGTCCGCCGAAGCCGCCGTCGAAGGCGTCGGTGCCGTCGAGCGAAGTGAAGGCCACGTCGGGCAGGCTCTCGCTCCAGATGTCCGCCAGCGGCATCAGGTCGCGCGCATTGCTGCCGACGCCGTGCATCAGCACCACCAGCCCTTTGGCAGGCGCGCTCACCGGCGCGCGCCGCCAGCCGTGTTCGAATTGCTCCCAGGCCATATTCGTTCCTCTCTCTCTTGATTCGTGGATGGTCGTCCCGCACGCGCGGATGCACGGTGTCGTTATGGATAGCGCCGTGCGCTGCATGCAGCCTCAGCCGCGAGCATACGCTGCCGGATTTGTTTTCGCCCCCGCCTTTGCGCGCGCCGATGACGTCCAAACGTGAATGCAGGTATGCTTTTGCGAGCATTCAGCGGACCTGCGGCCCGGCGCATCGCGCCGGCATGAAATACAACCTTGACGCAGCCCGTCCGCGGCACACCGATCCGGAGAACCGCTTGAGCCAGCCCACTTCCGCGCCCGCCGCGCCGCCGCCCGCACCACCGCCGCCGCTGAAGGGCGGCCAACTGGTGCTCGCCACGATTGCCGTCGCGCTCGCCACCTTCATGAATGTGCTGGACACGTCGATCGCGAACGTTGCGATTCCAACCATTTCGGGCAACCTCGGCGTCTCGGTGGATGAAGGCACGTGGGTCATCACCGTGTTCGCCGCGGCCAACGCCGTGTCGATCCCGCTCACCGGCTGGCTCACGCAACGCATCGGCCAGGTGAAGCTGTTCGTCGGCGCGATCCTGATGTTCGTGCTGGCATCGTGGTTGTGCGGCATTGCGCCGACGCTGCCGATCCTGCTGCTCGCGCGGGTTTTTCAGGGCGCCGTGGCCGGCCCGCTGATTCCCCTGTCGCAAGCCATTCTGCTCGGCTCGTATCCGAAGGAGAAATCCTCGACCGCGCTTTCCTTATGGGCGATGACCGCGACCGTCGGCCCGATTGCGGGCCCGGCGCTCGGCGGCTGGATCACGGATAGTTACAGCTGGTCATGGATCTTCTACATCAACATTCCGGTCGGCATTTTCGCCGCCGGCGTCACGTGGATGATCTATCGCACCCGCGAGTCGCCGACCCGCAAGCCGCCCATCGACATGGTCGGACTCGGTCTGCTGATCACGTGGGTCGCCTCGCTGCAGATCATGCTGGACAAGGGCAAGGATCTCGACTGGTTTTCGTCGCCGGTGATCGTGATTCTCGGCATCACCGCGCTCATCAGCTTCGCGTTCTTCCTCGTGTGGGAATTGACCGAGGACAATCCGATCGTCGATTTGCGGCTGTTTCAGCAGCGCAATTTTCTCGGCGGCACGATTGCGATTTCGGTCGCGTATGGCGTGTTCTTCGGCAATCTCGTGCTGCTGCCGCAATGGATGCAGGAGTATCTGAATTACCGTTCCGTCGACGCCGGTCTAGTCACCGCTCCGCTCGGTATATTTGCGGTGATCCTCGCTCCGGTAATGGGCCGCGTGCTGCCGCGCTCGGACGCGCGCGTGATCGCCACGATGGCGTTTATCGGCTTCGCGATCGTGTTTTACATGCGCTCGAAGTATGTGATCGAGATCGACACGTGGCATCTGGTCCTACCGACGCTGCTGCAAGGCATTCCGATGGCGCTGTTCTTCGTGCCGCTGACCGCGATCATCCTGTCCGGCCAGCCGCCAGGCAAGATTCCCGCGGCGGCGGGGCTGTCCAATTTCGCCCGCGTATTTTGCGGCGCGGTGGGCACCTCGGTCGCCGGCAACGAATGGAACAACCGCACCGTGCTGCATCACGCGCGGCTCACCGAGCAGGCCTCCATCAACAACCCGACGTTTAATCAGCAGATCGATTCGACCCAGTCGCTGCTGCATATGAATCCGCAATCGGCCCATGCGTTGTTCGATTTCACCGTCAACACGCAGGCGGCCATGATGGGCCTGAACGATATCTTCTTCATCTCGGCGGTCATCTTCATTCTGATCATTCCGCTGATCTGGATTACGCGGCCGGCCAAGGGCGGCGGCGGCCCGGACGCGGCCGGCGCGCATTGAGAGTGCGACGGTGTCCTCGAGGCGGCCTCGGACAGCCTGCTACCGCGGGCGGGCGACGGTGATGCGCTAGCGGAAATAACGCGCGGGCGTGTCGCCGAACGCATCCCGGAACACCGCAATGAACGACGACACGTCGCTGTAGCCCACTTCGAGCGCCACCTGCGTGACACTCGCGCTGCCGCCGAGATGTTCCAATGCGACCAGCAGGCGAAGTTGCTGGCGCCACTGCCCGAAGGTTTGCCCCGTTTCCTTGACAAACAGCCGCGCCGCCGTGCGGGCCGTCACGCCGGCCGCCGCGGCCAGCTCTTCGAGTACCGCGGCGTCGGCCGGATTGGCGCTCAGTGCGTCGGCGATCCGCTGGGCGCGTGGATCGCGCGGCCAGTTCAACCCTAGCGGCACGGTGCGCAGACCCGGCAGCCGGTCCAGCAACACTTGCACGAGACGCGCGGCTGGTTCGTCGAACGGTTGGTCGTGCGGCAGATCGGCCGCGGCGATCAGCAACGCCGCCACCAGCGGGTCGGGCACGACGGCGCCGCTGTGCGGCGCAAGCGGCGCGGCGTCAGGCGCGACATGGAGCGAATGAAATTCGACGGGACTGGCGGCGGACAAACGGTGCAGCAGACCCGCGGGCATCCAGACCGCGTGACCCGGCGGCACCACCCAGCGCTCGGTTTCGGTGCGCACGATCAGCACCCCGGCGCTCACGTGGATCAGCCGCGCGCGACGATAGGCGCGCAACGGTTCGTCCAGCGTCTCGTGGTGCTCGCGGATCACGAAGACCGGTTGCTCGACGCCGTCTGGATCAAAAGTCTCCATCGTGGAGTCCGTTTTGCCCGGTTGTTGCCGGAAAGGCAGCAAGATTAGCATAGCCGGTGGAGGTGCTCGCCGAACGCCGCTCGTGCCGGATTGCGGCGCACGGCGCTGTGCCGCACGAGCAATTCGCTCCGGCTTGCCAGTAAAATTGCGGCTCCAACGGTCCGAGCCCAATGAACTACGCATCCATCCTCGAACAGATCCGCGGCGATCTGCAGCCTTTTCTGGGCACCGGCAAGGTGGCCGATTACATTCCGGAACTCGCCACGGTGCCCGCCGACAGTTTCGGCATGGCGATCGTCACGGCGTCGGGTGAAATTTTCCGCACCGGCGAGGCCGACACGCGCTTTTCCATTCAGAGCATTTCCAAGCTGTTCGCCTGCACGCTCGCGTTCCAGTTGCTCGGCGACGCACTGTGGGAACGGGTCGGCCGGGAGCCCTCGGGCACCGCGTTCAATTCGCTCGTCCAGCTCGAAAGCGAGCGCGGCAAGCCGCGCAATCCGTTCATCAACGCCGGCGCGCTGGTCGTGACCGATGTGCTGTGCCGCCGCTTCGTGCAGGCCGAGACGGCGCTGGTCGAATTCATGCGACGGCTGACGGGCGAAACGAGCATCGACTACGATTCGCGCGTCGCTCAGTCGGAGCTGCAGCACGCCCACCGCAACCGCGCGATGGCGCACTTCATGGCGAGCTTCGGCAACATGGAGATGCCGCCAGAAGTGGTGGTCGATGCTTATTGCCGTCAATGCGCGATCTCGATGAGTTGCGTCGAGCTGGCGAAGGCGGCGCTGTTCCTGACCAATCATGGCGTGGCGCCGGTCACCGGCGAACGGATTCTCGACACGAGTTCGGCCAAACGCCTTTCCGCGCTGATGCTGACCTGCGGCACCTATGACGCGGCGGGCGATTTCGTCTACCGGGTCGGCTTGCCCGCGAAAAGCGGCGTGGGCGGCGGGATCGTCGCCGTGCTGCCGGGCGAGATGGCGGCGTGCGTGTGGTCGCCGGCGCTGGATAGCAATGGCAACTCGGCGGCGGGCGTGCTGGCGCTGGAGTGGTTGACGACTTATACGGGGCAGTCGATTTTTTGAGTGTGTTGGCCGGGTGAGCGCGCGGCGCTCACCCGGTCTTGCGCCGCGCCGCCCCGACCCGCTTCTTCAGCACAGAAAGAGCCTCAAAATCTCAAAAGCCGGACAGCACGATCTTGCCGCGTGCCTTGCCGCTCTCGAGCAAGGCATGGGCGCGGCGCAGATTGGCCGCGTTGATGGTGCCGAAATGGTCCGCCAGCGTCGTGCGCAGTACGCCCGCGTCGACCAGCCTGGCGACCCGGACCAGAATATGGTGCTGCTCGATCATGTCCGGGGTCTGGTACATCGAGCGGGTGTACATCAATTCCCAGTGCAGCGAGATGCTCTTGGGCTTGAGGATCGGCACGTCGAGCGACTCGGGGTCGTCGATCAGCCCCAGCCTGCCCTGCGGCGCCAGCATCTCGGCGATTTCAACCAGGTGCTTGTCAGTGTGGGTCAGGCTCGCCACGTAACCGACCTCATCAATGCCAAGGCCGCGCAACTGCGCCGGCATCGGCTTCGTGTGGTCGATCACATGGTGCGCACCAAGCTCGCGCACCCACTCCTGTGTTTCCGGCCGCGATGCGGTGGCGACCACGGTCAGGCCGGTCAGCTGGCGCGCCAGCTGGATCAGTATCGAGCCGACGCCGCCGGCGCCGCCAATGACCAGCAGCATTCCGATCGGGTCTTTGCCTTCGCGCACTTGCAAACGGTCGAATAGCAACTCCCACGCCGTGACCGACGTCAGCGGCAGGGCGGCCGCTTCCTCGAAGCTGAGGCTCTTCGGCATCGGACCGACGATGCGCTCGTCGACCAGGTGCAGCTCGCTGTTGGTGCCCGCCCGCAACAGCGAACCGGCGTACATGACGCGATCGCCGGGTTTGAACAGGGTTACTTTGTCGCCCACGGCGCGCACCACGCCGGACGCATCCCAGCCCAGCACCTTTGGGACCACTGGAGGCGGCAGCACGCCGCTGCGGATCTTGGTATCGACCGGGTTCACGGAGACCGAATGCACTTCCACCGACAGGTCATACCCGGTTGGCTCAGACTCGGGTAACGTGGTGTCGGTCAGGGCATCCGGCGATTCGAGCGGAACCGACTCGTTATAGACAACAGCTTTCATAGGTACTCCGTAAAAATGACTTTTTCGGTTACAGCGGGTGAAGGTTGTTCACCTCACTAATATAGTCAGAACACATAGGGTTATGACGTGCCTGTTCGTGGCACCTCGCGCCATGAATGAACTGCATGCTGTGCACTCACGCTCAGTAGTAGTGGCGCAGATCGATCATCGTATAGGCAAGTGTATCGAATGCGTAGTGGACCGGCACAGGCGCTGCACAGCGCTGTGTTTCTGGTTAAATATAGGTACTTTGATCGGATAGTGTGCTCGCATTCAGCGTCGACGGTCCAACCATGTCAGCGGCGATGCGTTTTCTGAATATGGCGCGATGGCATGCCGCGTTCACCTGACATCTGCGCAAGGCGAAGTGCTGCCTGACCGGGCCAAAGCATGAGAGAAACGCCTGCGTGCGACGTGCACCGCGAAAGCCGCACATGTGTCGTTCGCGCGTGCGAGTCGGCTGATCGCTTTTCTGAGCCGGAAGTTGTCAAGCTCTGTTAGCCAGCGTGCTTGAACTTGCGCCGGAGCGGAGCCCAGGAGGATCTTGGCGGCGACTTCGGCGGGACCTCGATAAACGACGCCGCGACTGCTTGCCACGAGTTAATACTCCATGTTCCGGCGTGATGTTACGGAACGATCTCCGGCGCCCTCGCGAGCCGATAACCCGTTCTGTTATTTCACCCGCCCCATGTGACCGATCACGGCGCCCGAAAGGGAGCAATCGAGCGCCCGTATCATCTGCCGGCTCTATGCGGCTTTCTTCACGCTGCCGTGCGGATCGATGACGAATTTCTTCGGCGAGCCCTCGCTGAACGTCTTGTAGGCATCAGGTGCCTGCTCCAGCGTGATGATCTCAGTGTTCAGCATCGGGCCAAGATAGGGCATCCGATCCCACAGGATCGCCATCATCAGGTCGCGGTTGTAGTGCATGATCGGGGCCTGCCCCGCCGTCAGTTTCGGCGACTTGATCCAGGCCTTGCCGAAGTCAATCGGCAACTGGCCCTTCTTCGTCAGAGCGGTGCTCGCCATCGGGTCGGCGTCGGTATAGATGCCGGGGACGCCCATCGCCCCACCGGCCCGCACCACTTCGATAAGCGTGTTGATTACCGCCTCCGAGTGCTCGCTGTTCGCCTCCGGACCACAGCCGTGCGCCTCCAGCCCGACGCAATCCACGCCGCAATCCACCTCCCGCTTGCCGAGGATCGCTTCGATCTGGTCGGCCACCGGCGTGTCCCTGGTGAGATCGACCACCTCGCAGCCATTATTTTTCATCAGGTCCAGCCGCGCCCGGTTGGTATCGGCCACGATGATGCAGGACGCGCCGATCAGGCGAGCTCCCGCCGCGGCACACCGGCCCACGGGTCCAGCCCCGGCGATATAGACCGTCGAGCCCACCCTGGCGCCGGCCTCCATCAAACCATGGAAGCCGGTCGGCAGGATGTCCGATAACAGCGTGAGATCGCGGATCTTCTCCATCGCCTGGTCCTTGTCCGGGAAAGGCAACAGATTCCAATCGGCGTAAGGCACCATGAGGTAGTCGGACTGGCCGCCCTGCCAGCCACCGAGATTGAAGCCATAGGCGCCGCAATCAACGGCGTCATTGACGTTCATGCAGACATCGGTGTGCCGCTCCTTGCAATTGCGGCAGCGCCCGCAAGAAACGTTGAACGGGACCGAGCATATGTCGCCCTTCTTGATGAACTCGACGTCCGGCCCGACCTCGATGACTTCCCCAGTCATCTCATGTCCCATCACCATCCCTATAGGCGCGGCGAAACGGCCGTGGTAGATGTGCTGGTCGCTGCCACAGATATTCGTCGTCACGATCTTGAGGATGGCGCCGTGATTGGCTTTCTTGCCTGTGGGCGTGATCAGCTTCGGATAGTCGAAAGTCTGCAGCTCCATCTTCATCGGACCCATGAATGTCACTACGCGATTGCCACTCCCAGCCATGATATATCTCCTTGTTAGATGTGCGAGGTCCGACCGATGTTCCCGTCGCGGCCTGGGTAAGGCGTCGCGCTCGAGTGGAGCCTGCAGATCATCGCGATTCCGACCACGTATGCAGGCTAAGAGATAGTGCCGATCGCGTCGGCGTGGGCCATTGACCCGATGACAATGACATCGAGACTAGGCTCTTGCCGCTTGCACTTCTTCCTCATTCCTGCAAAGACGTGTCGGATCTCTGCGCTCCTGCTGCGCGGCTTTCAGATGTGAACGTACGGCAGAATTCCGCAAAAACTGCGCAGGCGACGGGAAGAAAATCTGTCCCGCGCGACCTACCGTTGTCCTACTGTGGACGGATGCGCGTGGCCCGCATGCGTGCGTTAGTCCCTCAGCAAACCGGGGAGAGCCGCGATGAGAACTGACGCCGACATCAAGCGGGACGTGGAGTACGAACTGATATGGGATCCGGACATCGATCCATCGGATATCGGGGTTGCGGTCAAGGACGGCGCGGTCACATTGTCCGGTTTCGCGCGCAGCTTCCGGCAAAGGCGCAAGGCCGAAGAGGACGCGACGCGTGTGCACGGCGTAAGGGGCGTGGCAAACGATGTGGAAGTGCGGTTGCCGCTGATCAACAAGCGGCCTGATCCGGAGATCGTGCGCGAGATCATTGCCGAGCTGAAGGCCGAGGTGCCTTATGCGGCGGAAGATATCAAGGCAATCGTCAGAGACGGACACGTGACGCTGAAGGGGGAAGTCGAATGGGACTACCAGCGCCACCGCGCGGCCGACACGGTGCTGCGGGTGAGCGGCGTGACCGGCCTGACGAACGAGATCGAGATCAAGCCGAAGGTCGAGCCCGAGGACCTCAAGCGCAAGATCGACGACGCGTTCAGGCGCAACGCGGAAGTGGACGCACAGCACATCACGGTCGAGGCCGAAGGCAATAAGGTCGTCCTGCGCGGCACGGTCCGGTCGTGGGCCGAGCGCGAGGAAGCCGAGCGGGTCGCATGGCTTGCCCCCGGTGTGATGCAGGTCGACAACCGGATCACCATCGATTACTGACCGGTGTGCTGCAGACGGTGGCCCGCTTGCGTACCGGACGTAGTCAAGGGTAAAGAACACATCACCAAAACCGGCAACACCCTCAGCGCTCCTGACAGCCGCCTATACTGCCAGAATGACTTGGGTCGACGACACCGCTCTTCGGCTCGTTGCAACGTGAATTGAACGGACTCGCGAGGTAGTCATGAAAATCCTGACGGTACTGACTTCACACGACCAGCTTGGCGATACGGGCCGGAAAACCGGATTCTGGCTCGAAGAGTTTGCCGCGCCTTATTTCGTGTTCAAGGACGCAGGCGTCGAGGTGACACTCGCTTCGCCAAAAGGCGGGCAGCCGCCCCTCGACCCCAAGAGCGACGATCCGGATGCGCAAACCGAAGCGACCCGGCGTTTCAAGAAGGATAACGAAGCGCAAGCGGCGCTGGCGAATACAGCGAAGCTCTCAACTGTCTCGGCCGCGGACTATGACGCCGTGTTCTATCCCGGCGGACACGGACCGCTATGGGATCTGGCAGAAGATCCGCAGTCGATCGCATTGATCGAAACCATGTATGCGATGGGAAAGCCAGTCGCTGCGGTTTGCCATGCTCCCGGTGTGCTCCGTCACGCAAAAGCGCCTGATGGCTCGCCGCTCGTGCGTGATAAAGCCGTAACCGGCTTTGCCAATTCAGAAGAAGCGGCCGTCGGTCTTACGGAAGTGGTGCCTTTCCTCGTCGAGGACATGTTGAAGAAGAATGGAGGCAAGTATTCGAAGGGGCCGGACTGGCAATCATACGTGGTCGTCGCAGCAGGCCTGATTACCGGCCAGAATCCCGCGTCGTCGGAAGCAGCGGCAAAAGCGCTGCTCTCGCGGCTGAACATGGCCTGATACGACGCTTGAGTTGAAGGAGCGGATCACGGCAAAGGCGACCGGGGCCAGCAGATCCGAAACCCGAAACCAATTCAGCGACGTGATACATGTGCACGAGCCGAAGCTGCACCAGCGCGCACCTGGCAATTCGCTTTAATCGCGCAGGGCATCTTTTCAGAAAACCAACGTCGCTGCCCGACGGGAAGACGCACGCCGATCGTTCGATCACGTCATGGGGCATTCTGTTGCTGTCCGCGTCAGCTGGCTGATCTCTCTGTTGACTAATGAGGATAGAGGACCCGCATCATGCAAGCTCCCCTTGAGGTACACAGAACGAGGCAATCAACAACGGCCCTCCTCTCGGGCGAAAGCGAAATGCCTCCGCCCATTGTGTCCAGTCGCGTTCGCCCGATGCGCGGTGATGGCTACTTTCGGAAATGTGTTATCCGGCTTCTGGAGCGTACTAGTGCGACCTCGGCAACTGTTTCGTGGAGCGACTCGACCTCCTGCTGCTACGGCGCACAGCTATGGCGGCGCTGCAAAGCGAAGAAAGCCGGCGTCTGCTCCCTGAGTGGCCAGACCATTGCAAGGGGCGACGCCGTATATCGACCCAAACGCGTTCGACCTATACCACGAAACGTCGAAGCAATGATTCTGGCCACAGTGCTGGAAACTGTCTCCGTGGAAGAAGGCATCGGATAGTTCTGCTCCGGTCGGTAACAGCTCAAGCACCTGGAGGTTTTGATGGACAGGGATCTTCCCTACAAATGGCTGACCGTACCGCTTCAGTCGTCCGTCGACGATAAGCCTGTACTACTTCATCTGCCTGCCAGGAACACGGTGTCCGATTATGCGACGCTGTTCGATATGACACTCGTCCTCGCTATTGCCCTTTCGCGAGTCGAGCTCGCGGTCTCGCACATCATGCTTGAACTTTTAAGGATGATTCTTCACGGCCTCGACTGTCTGGGCAAATGTGCCGCTGTCATGCCGGCGCTTCAGGTCCAATCGATGCGGTGAGCGGCCCCACAGTGCCGGGCACGACGGCGAACTCCTTCCAGATTGATGCAATAGCCGTTCTTTACCAGGCCAACTACTATCACAAGCATGGTGTAGAAAACGTTCAAATTCCCTTGGCCAAGCAGCATTGAGACAGTTAAATTTGTACTAAGCAATCCCATTCATTATGCGATGCACGCATGCACGGCAGTCTCAAATCCAGGATCACATCCAACGAACTTTTGACACGGTGTGTCCTGAAGTTCTCTGCCTGAGTTGGATTCATGGACGTCTACATACGCCGCAAGCAGAAAACCGCGGCGTTCCAGGTGGCCTTGAAAGCGCTGATCAGATACCTGCTCGCAGGCGTTTTTTCAGCCCCTCAGAAATCCATATTTTTTAATATGCAGGCCAGAGCATGTTTACTCCGAATTCCATTCCCTATCAGCAACAACCTGGCTTTCAGCGCACCTACCGCCAAGGCCGCCTGAGCCTGGGTCTTTTCTTTCCCCTCGAAGCCTTCACCGGCGATACGCCGAGTATGCTCGACCAGGTGAGCCTGGCCCAACGTGCCGAAAAGCTGGGTTTCTCTGCCCTCTGGTTTCGCGACGTGCCGTTACGCGACCCCAGCTTCGGTGATTCTGGCCAGGTCTTCGATCCCTGGGTCTACCTGGGTTTTATGGCGGCCCACACTCGCTCGATTGCGCTGGGTACTGCGTCGGTCATCCTGCCAATCCGCAATCCCCTACATACCGCCAAGGCCGCAACCAGTGTCGATCAGCTCAGCGGTGGCCGCCTGCTACTCGGCGTGGCTTCCGGCGACCGTCCAGTAGAGTTTCCAGCATTCGGTGTCGACCCGGAGCAACGCGGCAGCCTGTTCCGCGAATACCTCGAGGTATTTCGCCAGGTTCAGCTTACCAGTTTCATGCCTTTGGCCTGGTCCGGCGGCAGGCTCGAGGGGGCAGATCTGATTCCCAAGCCGACCACAGCGGAGATTCCTTTCTTCGTCACCGGTCATAGCCGCCAGACGCTGGAGTGGATCGCCCGCTACAGTCATGGCTGGATCACCTATCCGCGTCCACCAAAGGCTCAGCAGCCGATTGTCGAGCGCTGGCGCATGGCGGTTCGTGCCGAATGTGGTGAACTGTTCAAACCCTTCACCCAGTCGCTATACATCGACCTGACAGATAACCCGCAGACACCACCACGGCCGATCCACTTGGGCTATCAACTGGGGCGATATCACCTGATCGCGCTGCTGCACAGCTTGCAGGAGGAGGTCGGCGTTAATCATGTGATCGTCAATTTGAAATACGGCCAACGCCCTGCGGGGGAAGTCATTGAGGAACTCGGTGAGTTCGTTCTACCTGACTTCGTCATGTCAACATGAGATTCGCTGCTGAGACTGATCAGAAAGCAACGGTCGCCATGGGTCGGAAAGGCTTGATGCTCCTGAGTGACGACAGCGGATTCGGCGCTCAATCGCCTCGGGTACAAAGACGCATAAAAATAGGCAGTTCCAATGGCGCCGCTTCACCTCGAGCCGAAGTTCTGCAACGAGCTTCGATCTTATGGGGGAATCACAGATTAAAGCGAGGTCGCTTCGCGGGGCTGGAAAGTAGCAGACCTGAAGTCGCGATTAGCTGAACATTCTCGTTTCCAATCTCTGGAGAGCAGACGAACATGAAAACAGTAGTCGTAGCAGGCGCGGTGGGAGTCATCGGACGCGGAGTACTCGCACACTATGAAACCAAGGGCGTCGATCTGATCGCCGTTTCCCGGCGCGCACCTGATTTCCCGACGCGCGCCAGGCATTTGGCGGTTGACCTATTGGACAGAGAGTCCTGTGAGGCATTACTTGCACAAGTGCCGGAAGCAACGCATCTCGTGTTCGCAGCCTACCAGGAGAAGCCGACGCCTGCGGAGCTGGTCGAGGTGAATCTGCGGATGTTGAAGAACATGGTTGAAGTCATGGAGAAGCACGCGCCAAACCTGCAGCACATCACGCTGATGCAGGGAGGCAAGGCATACGGCGTGCATATTGGCCCGATTCCCTCGCCCGCGAAGGAGAGCGACCCGCGCCATATGCCACCGAACTTCTATTACGACCAGGAGGATTTCCTTCGGGAAAGTTCAGTCGGCAAGTCATGGTTCTGGACTGCACTTCGTCCCGAGGGTGTTGCAGGGGTTGCCGTAGGCAATCCCATGAATCTGCTGATGGTGATTGCTGTCTATGGAACGATAGCGAAGGCCCTAGGCGTTCCCATGTCTTTTCCCGGCCCGCGCGCCGCTTACGACGCGCTCTACCAGATCACCGATACCCGAATTCTCGCGAGCGCCGTCGATTGGGCAGGCGAGACCGCCGCATGCCGAGGCGAGATCTACAACATCACGAATGGCGATTACTTCAGATGGTCCCGCGTCTGGCCGCGTCTGGCGGAGTTTTTCGATGTGCCGGTCGGCGAGCCGTTCCCCATGTTGTTACAGGAGATGATGGCCGACAAGGCTGAATGGTGGAACAGGCTGGTCGAGAAGCACAACCTTCGAGACTACCCGTACGAGCAAATCGTGTCGTGGAAGTTTGGCGACATGATTTTCAAAACGACCTTCGACAACATTACCAGCACGATAAAGGCGCGCAAACATGGCTTCCATGATTGCATCGACTCAGAGGAAATGTATATCGAGATGCTGACCGAACTCAGAGAGCAACGTTACATTCCCTGAAGGGTTCTGTCGTGCGAAGGCCGTCATATAGAAATTCAGCAACCGAAATTTACATGACCACCATAGTCATAACGGGCAAAACGCCGCGCAAGATATTTTCGCCGGGGAGCAAGCGAATTATCCTGCACGTAACATCAGACGATTTGCACACACCTATCCCGACACTGCAAATAAACAACACTCCGTCACTGGTATCTTTGCCTCCACGAAATGACGGGCTACGCTCCCCTTCACGGTTCCGTTTTCGAGCGTCGAGAAATCCTCCCAGCCACTCACCAATTACTGGGGATTACTAATGAACAAAATACTTATTTTCACCGCCGCCGGCGCGCTTTTCGCTGCCGCGGCGTCCTCGGCATTCGCCCAAAGCTCGGTCACGCTGTACGGCATCGTCGATGAAGCCATCCGCTATCAGACGAATGCCGGCCCCGGTGGCAAAGACCAGGTCGCCATGACGTCCGGCCCCGAAACCCACAGCCGCTGGGGCTTGAGGGGCAGCGAGGATCTGGGGGATGGCTGGTCCGCAATCTTCCGCCTTGAAAACGGCTTCGAAGCCTTTGATGGGCAACTACATGTCCCTGGCACACTGTTCAGCCGGCAAGCTTTCGTGGGCCTGTCGAACAAAACGTGGGGCTCACTGACCTTTGGCAGGCAATATGCGCCGGCCTACGACACCTTGGGCGATATCTTCGACCCGCTGACCGTTGGCAACTACTGGCAAAACAGCTGGATGTATAACGGCATCGGCCCTTACCTGGAAATCAACAACTCGGTCAAGTACAAGGGCAGTTTCTATGGCCTCGATGTCGATGCCCTTTACGGCTTTGGCAACCAGGCGGGCGCGGTCGGCCTCGGCGCCACCTATGCCGTGGAACTGACGTACACATACGGCCCTGCCATGCTCAACGCCGGCTTCCAGCAGGTTTCCGTTCCGACATCCGCAACGGGCTCTTCGGTTGGCACCAGTGTCGGCAGCCCAATCAATGGCGCCAAGACCAACTTCCTGCACATCAGCGGCGCGTTTCAGGTCACCCACGACATCCGCCTCCTGGCCGGCTGGCTGCGGGGGCAGGACCGTACTGGTTTGACCGACAGCTACATGCAGCAATCTGGCGCGCCGACACTAAAAGGCGGCAGCCCCAACCGTATCGACGACACCTATTACGTCGGTGCGAACTGGCACGCCATGTCTGCGCTGCTCTTTACGTTCGCCTACTACTACGGGCAGACCCGCAATGCTGAACTGCTCGACGGCACGCTCGGCAGAGGGGTGAACCAGTCGGCCACCGTTCTCGCCGAATACTCGTTCACGAAGCGCACCGAAGTCTACGGGATCACGGACTTCGCGCGCGGCACAGGTGCCTTCTCCGCCGACTACCCCGGCGGGGTCAACGGCCAGGGCGTTCCGACCAACACCATTGGCCGGACCAATCAGGTAGGCGTGGCAATCGGACTTCGCACGATCTTCTAAACACGGGTTCGTATCCTCCGACGAGGACCCGCGTCGAGTGCACGGGCCGGCGCAATAGCGTCAGCTTGTGCGCCCTTCCCTGATGAGGCGAGTTTCCCACCCGATGCTTTCAGCGCTATCTCCTGCGAACCTCGCTACCCCACGATGCCACTGGCGTGACAGCCGGCACACTCGCGCCTCTTCGGTCATACGAGATTCTGCCGGGCAGTAGGCTGCTTCCCGCGGAACAAATAGTCACCCATAGAACGCTCGCCGATCAGGAAGCGTTGCCAGGCGCCGCACCTGGAAACAGCGACAGCCGGAGTCCGATGAGTGCATGCAGCGCACCTTTGCGCAGCTTGTAGCCGGGTGCATCCGGATCGGCCGCGAAGTTGGCCATGATCCGCGCGATGGCGGCATCAACGTCGATTGCAAGTGCCAGCGGTACGCTTTGACGGTGACCCGATTCGACACACCGTTCATAGTGCGACCGAATGTCGTCGAGCACCCGGTTTAAGACGGCTGGCAACTCGCCGGGAAACTTGCCCGAGAGTCTGCGCAGGTCGAGTGTATTGAGCGCGATGCGCATGTCGCGCAGGCTTTCGATCGACGGATCGGTGTCGTCCTCACATGACCAGCACCGGAAAGTCTTGCCCACTCGGTAAAACGACGAACAGATAGAACGCTGAAATGATAACGCTCGTCGTCGCTGTATTAGCCTGGACTGCGCCTGACAGGCAGTCGGGGAAGCTAAGGGAGAAACCCATTCAGTGAGGGATCAGTTTCTCCCCGGCCTGGAATCGCACTACCGATTAGCTTGCTCGACCACCCGGCCACACATACGCAGCGCACGTCCACTGCTCAGCCGCTCTGAAACCGGATATTCCATAGCCTGCCTTGATCCAAGTCAACACTCACAAGCGCACGTCGCATCATTCTCAGATCGTCAGGGAAGCGCTTTGTATTCCTGCTCGTCGCCCATCGCGTTATATGAGGTTTGCCATGTTCAGCGCAATTCGGAGCGCAAATGAATTGCGCCTTTCCCCGCAAGATTCGGATGAGCCTGTAGCGAGACGGATTTGCAGTCGCCCCCCTGTCATAAGCCTTCGTTGAACGGCACACTAGCCCGCCAAGCCAGACGGTAACGACATGCAATCGGCTTTGGTCACCACGAGAGTCGGTACGCAACGGTTCTACGCCGCAGCGAAGTCATCGGCGCAACGCGTAATCGCCGTCCGCTCGACGAGCGTGAATGTGGGAGCGCGGCGCGCCTGCTCTTGCCGGGACGTTGTCGACTCGATACCAAGGCGCACATGGCCGCAGACACCTGGAGAAGTACTGCGTGAGTGCAACGTCGTTCCGTTGCTCGCGGCAAGCATCTATAGTCTGGTCGGCGACATTTTGGAAGCGCTGACTGTGCTCGCATGTGTCGTGGCCATTGTTCTGATCAGCGTTTTTCAGAGCCGGCGCACGGCGCGGGCCCTCGACTCTCTGCGGGAGCTTTGGGCCCCGCGCGCGCAGGGGCTTCGCGATGGGCAAATATGCGTGCTGTTTGCTTGCCTAAAACCCCAGCCGGTCGATCATGCAAAGCAAAAAATCGACATAGGAACGTCGAGCATCGTCTATCGCGTAGTTTCTGCAGGTGTCCAGAAGGAGAACCGGCGCGCTTACGTTGGCTACGTGGAAGTTGTCACAGTTGCTTCCGACCGTGCCGTGCGCGCCGACGTCCTGCGCTGCGAGCAGGTTAGACCGACCGCTACACTCGCCTATGCGGACGCAATCGGCTTGAAAAAGCGGCTCGAATTAAGCGAAATCGGCGACGCGAATGCGTTCGGCCAAAGCGCAGACGGTCCGCCGTGAGTGCTCGTCAGAATCGGAACAGATGTTCGGACTCGTTCCGGATCACGGCGTAACACCCGCAGACCTCGCGCTCCAGCGCGGCGCGGTCGACTACCTGAATTCGCCCTTTACCGTAACGGATCGCGCCCGTACTCTCGACCTGCCTCGCAACCTCCGCGAGCTTCGCGGTGCGCACGCCAATCATCCGCGCGATCAACGTTTGCGTGACCTCGAATTCGCTCATATCAACACGGTCGAGGGTCATGAGCAACCAGCGGCAAAAACGCTGGCTAACCGAATGATGCCGGTTGCACAAGGCTGTCTGCGCCATTTGCGCGATCATCACCTGCGCATAACGAAAGAAGACGGACCGGATGTAACCGCCTCGTGCCAGTTCTTCCACCGCAAACTCAGCGCTCATCCGATAGGCCACACCACCGCTTTGCACCACCGCATGGCTTGCCGCGGTATCCGCGCCTACGAGCACCGGTACGCCAAGCAAACCCTCCCGGCCGATCATCGCGGTCTCCGCGTGACCGCCGCCGTTGGTTGCACGCGTCGTGCAAATCACCGCCGTAGTGGGGAGATACAGCAGCGTGAGGGGATCGCCCGGCTCATACAACACCTTTCCCGCCAGCATCGAAACCGGCGTCAGATGCGCCTCGATGCGTGCCCACTCTTCACCACTCGCGCCGGTCAGCAACCGGTTCCCTCCCTGCACCGGCCGATTGCTTTCAGCCTCGTTACGGGCGCCAACCCTCGCTCGCATGCCGCGGGACACTCGCTCAGCCAGACTGATGTGCAGACGTTCGAGTTCCGCTCTGTTCTGTTCGGGCAGCAAACTCAAAATCGCCGGGCGGAGCGAGTCATGCCCCAGAGCGTCCAGAATCTTCAGTTTGGGCAGCGTTCCCAGATCGCTCTTGCCAGTGCGCCACGCCGATATCTGGGCGCGCGTCAAACCGAGGTACTCGGCCAGTTGGGCATCGCTCCCGAAGTCGCCGAACCGCTTCACGTCGTCATACAGCGCGTGCCAGTCGAATGTCATTCAAAATTATGCGAAAAGAGATATGTCAAATAGATTTGACGACCGTATTGCGGTATGAAATACTGATCTGAAAGCAACACGGGCCCAGGCCGGATGACCTTTATAGCATAGGGTCTCCAGGGTGGTTCGCACGCTTTCCACTATTGCATTCAGATCATCGGACCTCGCTTGAGCGATAACACATCGTACGTGCGGCTGCCCCATACATTGACTGCCGACAGAACGCTGACTGTTGCATCTGCGCCAATGGACGACGCTCAATTCGAAGCGCACCAGGTCGATTTCATTCGCCATCTATTCGGTTACTGCGCGTACCTGCGAGAGCATGGCCGGGAAACTCCCGTGTCGGACGCCTTCTTGCCGGTACTGGTCAAACTCCTTGAAGTTCTCGAATTGAACGCGCCTTCCGAGGCGCGCCAATGCGCTGCGCAGCTTACCCGAATCATGCAGGTGACGTTTCCCGACCTCGGCGCCCTTTCGCGTACAGTCATTGCATCTGAGATGGTCGAGAGCAAAAGCTCCGACAGCTGACAGATGCTGCTTCGAGTGATTCGCTTGCGAAGCGGGCTACATCAAGGCTCGATTCTTTTCAGTTTCGAAAGCTCGAGTTCCAGATGGTCCACCCCAAAAAGCACTGCGGTTCTGCCGGCCCGGGGCATCACGATGCGCACCTGCAACCCTATCATCAGCTGCGCCACATGAAGGAGTCTACGCTTCACAATGCACTCATCTGGATAGGTGCGGTCATCGGCGTCGCGCTAGTGGCCCTTCTGGCCATTGCCGGCTGCTATCCGGATTCGGCTTGACAACTGTTCTCATACACAAGATGCCTCAATTGCCGCTCTCGGACGAAAACTGGGCCAGGATCGAACACCTGTTTGTGTCCGCGAACCGGAAGGGTGCTGGCCGACCACGGCGAGATCCCCGCCTGATTGTCGAAGCCGTTCTATGGGTGGCGGAAACGGGTGCGAAGTGGCATCACCTTCCGGGCCATTATCCCCCGCCGCAGACGTGCTATATCAAGTGGCGCGAATGGGAAAAAAAAGGCCTGATGTGCGCGGCCAGAGAGATACTCAATAAAGAGCCTTAGGCGTGTGCAGCGCTGACCGTTCCGACCGTTTTGAACAATGGCGAGAGCGGCATCGGAAAGTCGGAGAGCGGAAAGGTGATCCCATCAGACAGGCGGCTGAGGCACCAGACACTCACAGTCGAGCGGCGCGGCGATCCGCACGGGCAGTCTCGATCTGAACACGACTCGCGCTATCGATTGCTTGTAAAACCGCTGGTGTGACGAGCGCCGCCCCGGCGTCATACAAGTTGTCGCATCCGATCTTTTGGGTCATGACACCCATGAATGCCGTGGATTGATCGTGATCAAACGCTGCCGCGCCGCAACGCCTATCGTGTTTGCAAGCCCTGGCCGCAAAACGAGCGAACAAGTTCGGCCTGCGCGGTCAAGGCTGCTCCCGATGTCTGGCACTGGAGGGAATCGCGATGATGGCGACGCCGTCCGCAACACCGCACGTAGCAGGCAAACCGTTCAGAAAGACGCTGTACCTCATCGCCGCTGCTTTCGTGCTATGGGTAGTGGGCGGCTGCATAACCTATGTCGCACCGCCCAGCGATGCGAACGTCAGGGCATCGCTGACGGTGGTGCTGGATCTTTATTCCCAGCGGCTTGGAATCGTCTCGCAACTGACTGCGATTGCACAGGACAAACTCAAGATCGGCACGCCCGCGCTAGCCGCGATTGCCAAAGCTCGCGCCCAGGTCATCGCCGTGCCCGCCACGCTCGCTCTCGCAAATGACCCGATTGCATTCGACCGGTTCGACGTCGCGCAGCGGCAGTTCACCGACGCCATATCCGCGCTTATGATCGAGGTCGAATCCGAGCGGCGCCTGGCTTCTGATGCAACCGTCCGGACACTTCAGGGAAAGCTCGCCGTCTGGGCTACTCGTATCGGTTCTGCCCGAAACCGCTACGATGAAGCGGCTCAAATCTACAATGCAGCGCTGCACACGTTTCCGCACAATGTCGCCGCCCTGTTGTGCGCGGAACAGGAGAAACCTGCTTTCAGTGTACCGGATCGTCCACGATTGCGGACTCTTCCGCACATCGATTTCCAGGCGTTGCGTGGCGGCTTGCGCGTCTAGTCGCGTTCAACCGCGCTGCCGTGATTCGGGCTCACCGCGCATGTCTGAGTTTCGTGACGCGGTGTAACGTGGGGCGCGGGCCGGCTCGATCGGCGTAAAGCAGGCTTAAGCAGGAGACGGCATGTGGTAAGCGTGGCGTGAAACACAGCGCAACCTGATGCGCGTGCTGTGCTCTGCTCTTTTCGAACCACCAAAATCCAAAGCAGGAAACTACCATGCAAAAATCAACCGCGTTCATCGCCGCGTTGGCGATATGGCTGACCGGGTGCGCGCACGATCCTTCGGTCAGGGTATCCCGCTCGGCATGCGTGGCTGGTCCGCCCATCGACCTCGAACGGTACATGGGAAAGTGGTATGTGATCGCGGAAACACCGTTTCTCAGCGAGCACGACTACGTCGGCAGTTACGACGAGTGGACGTTGCGTGCCGACGGGAAAATCGACGACAAATACCTTGGCCGGCGCCACAGCTTCGATCAACCCGCCACAGGAAGTCAATTCGTGGCGAAGGTCATGCCGGGAACAGGCGGCACCACATGGCGGGTAGGATTGATCTGGCCGTTTGAAGTGGTGGTCGTTACTGCGTATGTAGATGCCGGCTATCGCTACACGATCCGTTGCATGGCCGACGGCAACATGGTGTGGGTGCTCGCACGCAACCCGACGATCGACGAAGCCGCCTATTCGGATATGCTCGACCGGCTTGAAGGCATGGGCTTCAACGTCGACCGCGTGCGCCGGGTGCCGCAAAGTGCCGGGCAAATCGGGCTACCCGGTTTTCAGTGACGACACACAGACGATCCGACGCACGGGACATTCAACCCCACGCCAGCCCGCCGCGCAACGAAGTCTGCTCGACATCAACCAACCACGAGGCGGTCTACCACCACTTTCACGCCAGGCGTCGAACGCGCGGCCCCCGTCACGATCGAGCGCTCGATGGTCGAACTGAGACGGCCCGACAGAATCACTCGGCCCTCATCGACTTCTACCCCCACATGCTTCAACTCACGATCGCTATGGCGCTGGATTGCTTTGCGAATGTTGGACTCGATGTCGAGCGGCGAAGCCGAACCGCGGATCTTGATGCTGTTCGTCACGCCCGTCACGCCACGCATGTGGACGATATTTTTCTCCGCAATGCGGCTGCGATAGCCGTCCCGGACCTCGCCGCTCAGCGTCACCCAGCCCTTCTCCACCTTGATCCTGATCGAATCCTCCTCGAGGCCCGCAATCCAGTCGAGAACCGCGCGCACGCTTAGGGCGATATCCTCGTCCGTGCGTTGCTCCGACTTGCGCAGTTTCACGTCGAGGCCGATCACCACCGCGACGACGCCGCCGATTCGACTCGCGCACTTCTCCGCCGCGACTTTCGTCGCATAGTCCGGCACGTGGCCGGTAAGGGTGACAATGCCGTCGACAACGGCAACACCTATCCCATTGGCGTCGACGGCCGGACTGCTCATCAGTTCGTCCTCGACTTCCTGCTTTAACTGGCTATCCGGCTTCATGGAAATTGCCCTCCGAAATCAAGATCCGGCGCGATTGGATGTGCTCTTGCCAACTGGTTCAGCGCAGCTGACTGTTAGACAAGCTCCGAACTGCCTCCGCTGAAATACGCCGCCCACTCAGCCTAACGCGACCCTTCGCAAGGCGATTGATTGAGGTCAACCGTGGCGCCGACGCTGCTACGGCGGTGCTCATACTCGTCAAAATGCTTTAACGCGACCTCTTTAGCGCTCCTTATACGCTCGCAATCGCATGCGCCTGACGCAGATCAACCGTCTGTCTGGGCACACCCATATGCTGAAAGAGGCGGAGTAGTGACGCTGTAGCGCCATGCTAGATTTCAAACGACATCCCCAGTTGCCATCAGACCGAACCAAAATTATGCAGATCCACTTTCATGAACGTGATCTCGATCATCTCGTTTCCATGATCGGGATGCTCGAGCGGCTACTCGAACGTGAACCCCGTCCCTCGTCGCAGGTTGTGTTCGAGCCAACGTACTGGCGCATGCGCGTCAAGTCGGTGGCAACCCGTTCTGATATGCCGCGTCCGCTGGCCGCCCGGGCATCAGCGCTATTGGCTCGGCTCGATGTTCTGGACGGAACGGCCGTGCCGAATGAACGGCACGACGTGCAAAACGACAGATGAAGCGGCCGCCGGACATTGAGCAAAAGACCCGCTACGGCTATGACGTGATGGGCGGCGGCTTACGGACCTAGGAATTTCTCACCGAGGTGCTCCGGCGGCCTGAATGCCGGCCAAAACATCTCTACTCCGTGTGCATCGGCTGGAGCCCCTGCGCACGTGCCCACTCCCTGTCAGGCTCAGCGGCCGCCATTTTCGTCGTCGTGGTGTCGGCGGGCACGTCGGACGGCACGAGCGACCGGGTGGCGAGGGTGCCGAGCAAATCGTCCGCCGCAGGGCGTTGGCGAGCCGCGCTGGCCGGTTGCGGCGGCACAGAATGTCGCTGGAGATCAGACATGATCTCGAAGAACCGCCGGCTGTACGACAGCGCCTGGGCGAATCCCGCTGGTGCGAGCAAGGTCGGCAAGCACAACATTTCGGGGAAATTGTCCGTGACGCATGTGCGCGCGAGGGCCTCCTGGGTCTCAGCGAGACCAAAACGGATCGCCTGAAGATTCAACGCAGTCAGCTTCTCAAATGCGTCGCAGCACCGACTTGTGATGTCGAACATCTGGTCGAATCCACTGCGTTCCATGCCGAGCCATTGCTCGGGAATGATCTGAGCCATCATGCCTCCAAGGTTTGCGCCGGCCAGCGCAGGGCGCAACTCTGCTAGATGCCCGGCATCACGGGATACGGCTCGGTGTGATCGTCCACGCGCTTGACGCCGGGTATGGTTTGCGCCGCCACACGAACCGCTTCGACTGCTTCCAACGAATGGAATACGCCCCACAGATGCACGACGCCGTCGACGACGACAATATTGCGTCCGGCGAAGCTCCATTTACGACCAGCAAGCTCGCCCAGCAACATCGCGCGAATCTCGGCATCCGGGAGCGTCACGTCCGACGTTGGCTGCTCTGGCACGCTGGCGAGGGCCTGCACGAGGTTGGCCCGGCTCACAATGCCCACGAGCCGCCCCGCTTCGGTCACGGGCACGCGTTTGATGCGCCGTGTCTCAAGAATGCTGGCTACTTCGCCGAGCGGCGTGCCGGGCTGAACGGTCACGACCTCGGTAGACATCACGTCACGCACTTTCGTCGCATGGGTCTTGATGTAATCCCGCGCTTCATGGCTTGCAGACCAGAGATGATCGAGCCACGAGGTTCGCGGGCGTTCGTCGGTGCCGATTTCGTTGCGGCGAAGCAGATCGCCCTCGCTGATCATGCCGATCAGATGGCCGTCAGCATCGAGCACTGGTGCGCCGCTTATTCCGTTGTCGACAAATATTTTGGCGACGTCTCTTACCGTCGAGTCGGGATGGACTGATATGACTGAGCGGGTCATGACATCGGATGCGCGCATGGTAAGCCTCGGCTAAGGTTTAGGTTCCTCATTCGTGGGACCGCATTCGTACTCACCGTCAACGCCCGGCGAATCGGTTATCCCTCGCGTGTGGTTCGAGATTAGGACGGCGCCGCATCCTCTCATTTGACATGGATCATCTGGAGCGGCGTTGCATGCACATGCGGGCGCGTCTGCTGTGACCCCAGCTTGCCGATCGACGCAAATCAATCCGGCAGCCGCCGTCTAATGTCGAATAGTCGGCATACCGTCTGGGCCCAGATCATGATGGAAACCAATGAAGCATTCGCCGATGCATCGTTTGCCGCGCAGGTTCTCGGGGTTGTTGCCGTGGTATACGCCGAAACCCACAGGGACGCGACCGACCCAAACGCCGTGAAATTCGACTCGCAATTCGAGCGGGATCTGGGTTTCGACAGCCTCGCGCGGGCGGACCTGTTCGGCCGGATCGAACAGGCTTTGCATGTGCGCGTGCCGCTCGAAGACTTTGCAACGGTTCCTACTCCTGCACTGAATGCGTGCGCCGTCGCGCGAGCGGCGGCGTGAGTGAGGCCGTCACAGTAGAGCATCGCCAGAACGCCTTCCCTGCGCCGAACAATGCCCCCATACCGCACGGCCGAGTGCCCGGCCAGATCATAAGACACACTTCGAGATCTGCCGGGCGCGGCACCGGGACCCGCTCTGTCGTGAAGGCATGGAGCGGACCGTGACCTTCGATACAGAGGTGCCGATCGAGAGTTTTCCCGTCGCGATTATTGGCTAAAGCTGCCAGGACGACTCTGCGAATCACACGCAACCCAACGCGGAAAAGGACTCACGGCTGGCTTTCCACCAGAACGCGCGCCAACGGCACCCGTGCCGTAATGGTGACGCCGCGGCCAGGAATACTGTCGACAGAAAGAACACCGCCCAGCTGACTGATCCGCTCGCGCATGCCGAGCAGACCGAAGCAATCGGCTCGTGGCGTTGAGGCTTTTGGCAGCCCCACACCGTCGTCGTGAATTTGCAGGTGACAGTGCCGGTTATCGGCTGACAACGTGACGAATACCTCGTTCGCCCGAGCGTGGCGCGCGACATTCGTCAGCGCCTCCTGAATCACGCGATACAGCGAAATGGCGGCCAAATCGTTCAGGCATAGCACGTCGGAGCTAATCTCGCATCGAACGGGCACGCCGTAACGCTGCTCAAAACCTTCGGTCATCCATTCGAGTGCAGCTTCAAGTCCCAGGTCGTCAAGCATGGGAGGGCGAAGATCAGCTGCAATGCGCCGCATTGATGTGGCCATCGCGTCAAGTTGGTCGGCCATCTCGCGGACTGAACCCAGTCGCGCGCGACCCGCTTCAGAAAAATGCCTCGCCAGTTCCGCTTCGTGAAGCGCTAGCGTCATCTTGAGCGCTGTGATCTGCTGCCCCAGGTCGTCATGCAATTCGCGCGCGATGCGCCTCTGCTCGTTCTCACGTGCCTGTTGCACGAGCGCCGACGCGGCACTCGCGTGCTCGAGGTCCTCCAGCCGCCGCCGCTCTGTCATATCGCGGGTGATCTTCGCGAATCCCAGCAAGTCGCCCTGTTCATCATGAACCGCCGTAATCACCACGTTCGCCCATAGCCGGCTTCCGTCCTTGCGCACGCGCCAGCCTTCGTCTTCGACGCGCCCCTGCGATGCGGCCGCGGCGAGCAATTGCGCTGGCTTGCCAGCCGCGATGTCCTCGTCGGTGTAAAACCGGGAAAAATGGCGACCGACAATTTCGTCTGGAGAATAACCTTTGATTCGCTGCGCCCCGAGATTCCAGCTCGCGACATTGCCTGCCGCGTCGAGCATGAAGATCGCGTAATCCTGCACCGCCTCAATAAGCAGCCGGTAGCGATGCTCGATATCGATATCTCAGGTTCCGCGAGGTGCTCCAGTCGGGGCTGTCCTGCTGCATGGTGGTCTTTTGGGATTTAGGCTGGGCCTGTGCCGACGATCGGATGGCAGGACGAGTGGCCGGCTCAGACCTGACACCAGGTAAGCGGTGATCTAATAAAAATGCTAGATCAATGGCGGTGTTCTCGCAAGGCTCCACGTAACGCCTTGCCGATGCCCGCGCGGCATCCAGAAGCGGCGATCCGGACGAACGGCCTGCGGCTATGAGAGTTCTTCTTTTCAGCAACGGTCGCACGTGAGCAAGCCTCGAGCTGCACGGCACGGCACGCGTCAAGCAGAACCGTTCTGTCACGACAAACGGGTTTTCAGTTGAGCGAAAGGGGCGACGCAAAATGCAATTGACTGCTCAGGGCGCAGGCGACCAGCGTGACGATCACGACCATCCCGTGCGCAGGGTTACGGATGCATGCCTGTACCTGCTCGCTTCTGCCCCGGCCGAACAGACACCATACACAGAAGTGCTCGCAGTTATTGGTAAGAAGCCGGTAGTTGTGTTCGCCAAGGCGCGATGCTGCACGGTGCACGACTTCCGCGCCCCTGTATTTCGCAAGGGGATGAGGTATGACCTCGAAACCGAAGCCCGCCACAAACTCATCGATCGAGACGATTTCAACTGGGCCGCGGCTGAAGCGACGTGAAAAGCCGGCGTAATGAATGACCTTTCCGTCTCCGATATAGATGCCGTGATGCACATAGCTTTGGCGCCGCGTGGCGAGGTGCGCTCCGCATGGCAGGTCAGGTTCGGACGCGGCGGTTGCGTCTTGCGCATGATCGGGTTGGCTCATGGCTCGCTCCTGCAAACAGGGATGTGTTTACCGATGTCCAGCCCGCCTGAATGGGCAGATCATCGCGAGACCGAACGCTTCGTTCGTTGACATGCTTCTAGTATTGTTACCGGTGCGAGTCGCAACAATCGGCCTCGGCTGGACTTGCCGTCCGATGTTCGGCAACGATGTCGGATTTAGCTGACATGGCGAGTCGTTTTGGCTGCGATAAACCAAACGCTTCGTCGGCAGATTCGTGATGTCCGGACCTGCAGAGTCACTCGCTTCCGTCTGGTTTAGCAGGGAATGATTTCTGCAAAGTGCAAACAGCCCGCCACACCTTGTTTTCGGCCGGTAAGTGATTGATGCCGGTATTAAACCGAGAATGCCGATAGGCAGCCGCGATGGAACTGACAACAGATGAGATAGCTGTCCCGAAGCTTTCCGCTATGTAGTCCGCTCAATGGCGACGTCGCGCTCTGAATTGAGCTCGAGCACAAGATTCGCGATCTGCATTTTTTTCAACCGGCTTTCGCGCGTGCGCTGCGGCGAGCCCGCGGCAGACTTCATCATCAACCAGCTTCGCCGTGCTTTCGCCCCGTGGTACGCAATCGGAAAAGAGCGTTGTTGGCAATCGGCGGTCGCAAGTGATGCGCCCCTTATCCGGGCGTGCTCGATACAGACGCAGAGGCGCTCCGGTCACCAAGGTTCGCGCCGCTTCGAACCAGCAACACGGGGCACGTAGACATCCGCAGAAACTGCTCGGCGACGCTGCCGAGCACGGCTCTGGCCACACCGTGCCTGCCGTGCGTACCCATCACGACAAGCGCCGCTTCGTGGAGCTCGGCGCAGCGTTGCAGACAGCTCGCGATATCGTCCGACGCACTCTGCGTCTCGACGATTTCCGTCGTACCCCTCACACCATGTCTGGCCATCGCCGTGCGGGCAGCTTCCAATGCGACCTTGGCATCTTCGCGGAGTACCTTGCAGAGGTCCCCCGGATCATAGTAGCCGGCGTACTCCGACACACGCCAGGGATGAACGATATAGACAGCGTGCAGGCGCGCGTGCGCGAGTGTTGCAATGCCGAGAGCGTGGTCCAGCGCCCGAAGCGAGGCGTCGCTTCCGTCTATGGCCAACAGGATCGTGTGATACATGGTTCCGCACCTGGCGCAATGCGCCTCGTCTGTTGAATTGACTGCTCTCTCGAGCAAGCGTGGTAGCCGGATCGGTTGAGGCAGTGGTTCGATGATCGGCGTGACCCACGTGAGGTCGTTGACTTGCATCAAAACAACAGGGCGGCTTACGAGCCGCAGAGAGTTTTCAGTGCCGGCGGCAACCGCCGCGCCTCACGTCGACCGTTGCACCACGCCCGCCGCCAGTTCGACGATATCGGCCGTGATTTCATCCTGACGGACCCGGCGGTAACGTTGCGTCAGTTCTTCAAGCGTCTCCTTCACATGGCCGCGTGCGGCCAGCATAGCTCGCACACGCGCTTCGTTTTCCGCAGCGAACGAGAGCATCAACGCCTCGCACAATTCCACATACACATACGCTTCGATTAGCCCCGCAAGCAGGCGCCCGACGGGCAGCGTCAGCAGAGGCGGCTGATTGCGCCGCACGACCTGGAAACGCGAAAAATCGAACGGAATAAGACGGTGTTCGACGACTTCGTTATGTGACGCGATCCCGGGCACGGCATGAATGACGCAAACGCCGCTGACGGGCCGCTGGTCGAGGCGCTGGTAAAGCGCGTCGGTGAGGCGGCTGGCGAGTGTGGGCACATCGTCGGCATGAGAAGCCGCCGGCGAACTCCACACGAGCGCAACGCGACGGTCGTGCGCCGCGATCTCACCACGTGTTCCCACCACCAGGAACTCGCAATCCGCCGACGCGTGACGGACTAGCGCGTGGTCGAGAATCTGCTCGTTGAACGCGCCCACGAATCCTTGCTCCGCGCACAACGCGATAACGATCTGGGTGCCGCGCTCGGGCGTATCCGCCGATGTCACGGCGCCATGGGCAAGCACGCCACCGATCGCGGCGCCGACGGTCGACGCCGAGGAGCGAATGCCAGGCAGTCGCCCCTGAGCCTCGCGTGAGCGGGCGGCCGCGATGCCGCGCATGGCACCGATGACAGCGTCGAGTTGCTGCGCCGTGGTGCTGCGCGACTCGATTTCCGCAAGTTTGCCGCTCATCGCGCGAGATCCAGATCGGACGCGCCGTTAGCGGCGCGAAGTGTCAATTGCTGAACGAGTTGGCGGACCGTGGCGATCGACTCGGCCGATATTCGCGCGCATGCTTGCGGAAGCTCGGATCGCACGTGCTGACCCTGCGCTCGCGCAACCAGCTCCGTGCGCACCTGTGCGGCGATCCCGGCTGGCACCGCATCGAAAACGGCCGCCGCCAGCGCCGCAAGCAAAGCAATTTCGTCGACGGTGCGTAATGCGCTAAAGCGCGGTTGTGCGATCAGCGCCCTGATGCGTTGACCACGGGCGATTTTCCCGGCGACGTGCGCGTCCGTCAGACCGCCGAAGCGGCTGAACATTTCCAGTTCGAGGAACTGTGCGTAATCGAGGCGCAGGCGGCCCGATACCTCCCGCAAAGCCGGATGTTGCGCCTTGCCGCCAACCCGGCTCACGCTCAAACCAATATCGACGGCCGGCCGCTGATTCGCGGCAAACAGCGCGGCGTCCATCACAATCTGGCCGTCCGTAATCGAAATCAGGTTGGTTGGGATGTAGGCGGACAGGTTACCCGCGTCGGTTTCCGCAATCGGCAGCGCGGTGAGCGAGCCGCCTCCCAGTTTCGTCGAGAGCCTGGCCGCGCGTTCGAGCAGGCGCGCATGAACATAAAAGATATCGCCGGGATACGCCTCGCGCCCCGGCGGTTCGCGCGTGAGCAGCGCCAGTTCGCGATGAGTCGCGGCATGTTTGGTGAGGTCGTCGATGACGACTAGAGCATGCTGTCCGCGATCACGAAAATACTCGGCAACCGTGATGCCCGCAAACGGAGCAATCCACTGCAACCCCGGCGCCGACGCGGCGGTAGCCACCACAAAAATGCAGCGCTCCGGCGCACCGTACTGACGGACGGCTTCGATCACCCGTTGCACGGCAGTCGTGCGCTGGCCGATCGCCACATAGACGCAAATCATGTCCGACTGCTTCTGGTTGACAATCGCGTCGATCGCCAGGGAGGTCTTGCCGGTGGCGCGATCGCCGATAATCAACTCGCGCTGGCCGCGGCCAATGGCGAACAGCGCGTCGACGAGCAGCACGCCGGTTTCGACCGGTTCGCTGACCAGATCGCGCTCGACAATCGACGGCGCAGGCCGTTCGGCGGGCATGCGCATCGCCGCCACGATCGGCTCGTCACGGTCGAGTGGCCGCCCGAGCGGGTCGATCACGCGGCCCAGCAAGCCTTCGCCGACTGGCACTTCAAGCACGGTGCCGGTACGCGTCACGCGCGCGCCCGCTTCAATCGCGCCGTCGTTGTCGAGCAGGACGACACTGACCTCATCGGCGTCCAGCGTATGGGCAAAGCCTGTCGCTCCGCTTTCGAAGCGCAGCAGTTCATTGAGCGCTGCGTCCGGCAGTCCCGAGACGAACGCGATGCCGTCACCGACACGTTCGACGCGCCCGAGCGTTTCGGCCTGCGCAGTAATCGAAGTGCGCGCCAGCGTGAGACGCTGCTGCGCGAGCCATGGATCGTCGGCCGTCTCAGGCGGGAACATGGTCGCCATCCAGCAGCACTGCCGTAATCCGCGCAAGATCGCCGCCAAAGCTGTTACGCACGACGGCGTGGGGCGCCCGCAATTCGAGTCCGGCAATCACTTGAGGATCGACCTCGAACTGAAGCGGCACAACCCGCTGCAAACAGTTCGTGACCACTTCCTGGCAGCGCGCCTGTTCCTCCGGGCGCAGCAGGCGCGGCGCGGCGAGCACGAGGGTCGCGCAGTTCGCGCCGAGTTGCATGCGAACCGCTTCAGGCAGTTGCGCAATGCCGGCGGCGAGACCATCGATAAAGCCTGTTACGGACAGGCTCTCGGGCAGCCTGGCAAGTAACTTTGCTGCGATATCGACAGCAAGCCGGGTCGCCCGGCGCGCCGCGAGCTTGTCCTGTTCGACACGTTCGGCTTCGGCTTCGGCGCCCGCGGCGGCGCGCAACCTCGCGGCTTCCGCCTGCGCCGCGGCGAGCAGCGCGGACTTCTCCTGAGCCGCTTCCGCCGCGATCTTTTTCATGGTGTCGTCACGCGCGGCGATGATCTGCAGCGTTTCGCGAGCCGCTGTGTCGCGTTCGAGAAGCGCCGCCTGCTTCGCCGCATCAGCTTCGCCGATGAGTGCCTGCGCCGCCTTCTGCCGCTCGGCAATGATTTGCGAGACCGGCCGGAACAGGAAACGCGCCAGCAGCCAGATCAGGACCAGTGCGTTGATTGTCTGTAAGGCGAGCGTCGACCAGTCGATTCGCATGAGCGCCACCTATTTGACGAACGGGTTGGCAAAGAGCAGCAACAAGGCAATCACAAGACAATAGATCGCCATCGTCTCGATCATGGCCAAGCCCACGAACAGGGTACGCGATACGGTGCCCGCCGAATCGGGCTGCCGCGCGATCGCGTCCATCGCGGCGGCGACCGCGCGGCCTTCCGCCAACGCCGGGCCGATCGCGCCGAACGAAACGGCAAGCGCCGCGGCTGCAATGCTCACGATTTCGATGAGATTATTCATAAGGCTTCGCCTTTTTTTACGCTAGCGTGGTGAGGGGTATCGTTGATTGCCGCGCCTATGAAAACCATCGCCAGCACGGCAAAAATGTAGGCTTGCACGGCGCCCGTCAGCAGGTCCAAAGCCATTAGCGGAATGGGAACGAGCAGCCCGGCTAGTGACAGGATGATGCCGACCACGAACACGCCGCTCATCACGTTGCCAAACAGCCGCACCACGAGAGAGAACGTCCGCGTGATCTGCTCGACGAGGTTCAGGGGAATCATCACCCAGCTCGGCTCGGCGAAGGCCGCGAAATAACCCGCCATGCCGCGCGTACGAATACCGTGGAACACCGTGGCGCCTAGCACGATCAGCGCGAGTGCGGCATCCGTTTCGAGGTGCGCGGTGGGTGGCGTCACGCCCGGCAGCAGCGCGCACCAGTTGGCAATCAGCACGAAGAGGAATAGCGTGCCGATCAATGCGCGATACGTGGTCGGAGCGGTTTGCATGGTGTCGCGGATTTGCTGATCGATCGTCTCGACCAGCAGTTCGAGCGCGGTCTGCACCTTGCCGGCCGTCAGCGACAGATTGCGGCAGAGAAAGGCCGACACCGCCGTGACAACGGCCATGATGGCCCAGGTTGCCAGCACGGGCTCGGTGATCGCAAGTGGGCCGAGGTGCAGAAGCGGCGCGGTAGCTAGCGGTGAAGCGGTCACGGTCTGCCTCGCTGGCAGCGAATCGCGATCGTTCGCATGAGCAGGATGCCGTCCATGCCGGCCAGCAGGGCAAGCGCGCCGGCGTGTGCGAGCATCAGAAGAAGCGCACCAGTCAGGGCGAAGCGGGCAAGCTGGAGCACGAGCGCCGCTGCCGCCCTGCCCTGTGCAAAAAGCGGCCAGTTCCAGCGCAGCGAGAGGAACTGCCAGGCGCCGGCCAGCATGCCGACGCTGAGTCCCATGGCAAACTGCGCCGCGAATGACGGCGATGGACTAATCATGGTGCCCTCGTTGTTGACGATGCATCCACTTCCACGCCGACCAGAAGCCGACTGCGGCGCCGATCATCAGGAGCGGCGCCGAGAAGAACACGCGCGTGCCAAAAGCGCGATCCAGCCAATGGCCGATCGCGAGTCCCAGCAACGTCGGCAGAACGATTGCCCAGCCGAGGATGCCGATCTGGCCAAGCCGGTTGCCCAGAGACGGCTCGGGATCAGCGCGCCCATGCGCGTCACGCGCGGCGGCGTGGCGGGCTGCACCGGCCATGCGGTCGTCGCCCGGTTTACGATTGTCGGGAAGCTGCGAGTTCATTGCGGCATGACTCCCGTGGCGGCGTCGTCGGCGCCGTCCGCGCCCGAACGTGGACACAGATAGCGCAACATCTGACGCACGGCCCGGGCATGCAGGCGCAACTGGTCAACCCGGGCGCGCCGTGCCGCATCGTCCTCAAGGGCGTGGTGTCGGCGAACGGCCTCCTCCAGGCTCTCCAGGGAATCGCCGGGAATCGCTTCGCGACAGGCAATCGACACCTGCGTGCCGCGCGACACCAGCAGGACGCCGCCGTCCACCGCGCAATATCGGGTCACGCCGTCGGCGCAGATCCAGCGAACCACCGATGGCGTCAGCAATGTCACGAAATCAGCATGGCCGGCATGGATACCGAACGAGCCGCTCTCGTCCTCCGCGCGCAGGGAAATGATTTCTATCGCGTCGAACCATGCGCGCGACGGCGTGGCGAGGGTTAAGGTGAGACGCGCGCCGCTCATGGCACTGTCTCCATGCCACGGGTCACCGCGTCCTGCGCGACAGCGGTTTGCTCCTTACGGCGCGCTTCGTCGAGCGAGCCGATCATGTAAAGCGAGCTTTCCTGCCAGGTGTCGCACTCGCCCGCGAGGATCGCCTTGCAGCCGGCAATCGTCTCGGCCACCGCCACGGAGCGGCCGGCTTCCCCGGTGAACGCTTGGGTAACCGCAAACGGCTGGGTCAGAAAACGTTGCAGACGCCTGGCTCGCCCCACGAGGGCGCGGTCTTCCGCGCCGAGTTCCTCGACACCCAGCAATGAGATGACGTCCTGCAACTCGCGGTAGTGTTCGATGATCCGGCGTACCTCGGTGGCGACAGCCACGTGTTCCTCTCCGACCACGAGAGGGTCAAGCAGAATCGACGACGACGCGATCGGATCGATCGCGGGGTACATCCCTTCAGCCGCCATGGCGCGAGACAATACGACCATGCTGTCGATATGCGCGGCAATCGCGGTCACGGCGGGATCGGTGAAGTCGTCGGCGGGTACGTACACCGCCTCGATCGCCGTGACCGAGACGTCGCCGACCGACACAATGCGTTCCTGCAAGCTAGCGACCTCGCTTGCCAGCGTCGGCTGGTACCCTACCCTCGACGGCATGCGTCCCAGCAGGCCCGACACTTCGGCGCCGGCCTGCACGAAACGAAACACGTTATCCATCAGCAACAGGACATTCTGACGGCGTTCGTCACGGAAATACTCCGCAATCGTCAACGCGGTAAACGGCACGCGCCAGCGCGCGCCCGGCGGTTCGTTCATCTGGCCATACACGAGAACAGTGCGTGCCAGCACGCCGGATGTACGCATATCGAGCAGCATTTCGTGCCCTTCGCGCGAACGCTCACCCACGCCGGCAAACACTGAGATGCCCTTGTAGCGCTCGACCATCGCGTGAATCAGTTCCATCACCAGCACCGTTTTGCCGACGCCCGCGCCGCCGAACATTGCCGCCTTGCCCCCCTGGGCAAGCGGCGCAAGCAGGTCAATGACCTTGATGCCGGTGGAAAACAGGGACGTCGCGCCGGTCTGCGCGGCGAGCGGCGGCGCCGCACGATGAATTGGACGGCGCTCGAGTTGCGCTGAAAGCGCCGGGCCGTCGTCGCGGGGCGAGCCTGTCACGTCGAGCAGCCTGCCGAGCACCGCCTCGCCGACCGGCGTCGCAATCGGGCCGCCACAAGTTCGCACGCGCGCACCGCGCCGCAATCCCGCAGTCGCCTGCAACGCCAGTGCGCGCACCGTAGTTTCGCTAAGATGCGCTTGCACCTCGGCTAATACCGGCGAGAGATCGTCTGACAGAATGAGCAGCGCGTCGTCGATAGAAGGTAGTGGACTGTCCGCAAAACGGACGTCGACCACCGCGCCCCGGACGGCGACGACGCTGCCGTCACTGGCGGCCGACGAGCTGTCCGGTACGATCGATGGTGGCTGAGTCGACATCCTTGGCCTCCTCGCGGCCATGCATGAATCCGCACGATACCGTCGTGTCGCACCGGCGAAATGACATCGATCAAATGTCGGCGAGAAGGCAGCTCGCGAGAGACACTAATCAACTTGGTCGGTAACCGACCGGCGACCGGCAGCGCCTGACTCGGCGACACTCAGTCCCAGTTGATCTGCGTCAAATGCCACGGCGGACACACCACTAAGCTTGCTCGAACGTGCTTCCGGTCCAAACGTGTGCCTTCAAAGGGTATTAACCACGCTTTGCCTCCATCTCGCCGTCCGCCATGCCGATAAACCCGATTCTGGACGACATTACTCGGGCGCCACGCTGAGGTGTTCGTCAACTTCAAAGGGAAGTCGCCATGTCTCACAACTCCGACGAAGTCATATACCTGCTGCACCGCGCTGCCTCGCTCGACGCCGCCGTGCGGGCGCTGTCGATTGCACTGGAAGCGCAGCCCCAGGACAGCCGGTACGCGCTCAAAGGCATTGTCTACAAATCGTTAAGCGATCGCTGCGGCTTCACGGTGACAGTTCACGGTGTGACATTGCTACCCGTGTATGAGCACGTTCTGCAGCGATCCAGCGATTACCCCAATATCTTTGGCCGGATTCATCTCTGCCTGCCCAGCAATACGAGTCCTGGCAGAATCATGGTCAGCCTGCTCGTGGCGGATACCGGCGATTACTCGGACGATGGCACGACCGATTTCGGCTACAGCACCTATGACCTTACCGGCAGCCCCAGCGACCTCTGCCGGCACAGACTCTCGATCGCGATCGCACGGGCGGTGCAAGGCTCCTTACCCGTCTTGCACTCCGACGGCGCTTCGGTGCAGTGCGCGAAGACAGACTCACTGCAGGTCTGACGCACGCATGCATGCACGCATGCCGAGACTACTGATTCTTCTGAACATCACATTGAGCGTGGCTCGCCGCCTCAAATGACAGCGTGTTCGACATCTTGAGTTGCACCCACACCATCCCCTCGCGCAGACCGGCGAGTACGGCCTCACGCTCGTTAGGAAAAACACGGCTGTGCCTGAACTCATGAGTGAAGACGCCTTCAGGTGTGCTATGACTAAGCTGGATAGAGCAGTCGAAACCGCCCGCTGTCTGATGCGTCACGGCCGATACCGACCAATTGCCGTCGCAAATATTTCCGGAAAGCGCCATGAGCCGCCCCTCGTCTTCCATCAGCTAAAGGTGACAAGTAGGGCGCGCGCCTGCGCCCTACGCTTTGGCGCGTCAGCCCACCGTCAGATTGTCGATTACGGCATGCACGCCCGGCGCTGCCCACGCGGCCCCGCGCGCAGCCGAACGCTCGGCGGCCGAATCAACCTTGCCCGTCAACGTTACCGTGCCTTGATCCACCTTGATCGCTATATGTTTCGCCTCACGGTCCGCGTGACGCTGAAGCGCCTGGCTGATCTGCTCGCCAATGTCCTGTGCGGCCACGCTTCCACTGATGCGGATCGTGTTCGATACGCCCGTCACGCCGCGCATTTGCGAAACAGTGCGGGCGGCGACATGACTCTGATAGGCATTGTCGACTTCGCCGCTTAATGTGACCCAGCCTTTTTCAACCTGCACCTTGACGGACTCTTCGCTTAAGCCGACGGTCCAATGGAGAACGGAACGAACCGCGTTGGCGATGTCTTCGTCGCTGCGAACATCCGCATGCCCGAGGCGCACCTTCAGTTCCACAACGACGGCCTTCACGCCCGCGACACGTTGCGCCGCTTTCTCCGCCGCGATTTTTTCCGCATAGCTGGCCGGATGACCGGACAGCGTGACGATACGGTCATGAACCTCCACGCCGATGTCCGTGACGCTCACTGCCGGGTCCCAGGCCAGTTCCTCCTCGACCTCGTGTTTCAATTCCATGTCTGACTTCATTGCTTGCTCCTTGAAAGCACGTACGGATCGCAATCGCTCCGGGACGTGCAGCCGCGCGCCCCGCGCCGCGCCAATCAGTTGATCGGCAGGCGTTTGCGTTCGGAGGCCGCCTTCTTGGGAAGCGTCAATGAGAGCACGCCGTCCTTGTACTGCGCTGCCGCGGCGGCTTCGTCGATTTCGCTCTCAAGTGTGAACGAACGACTGACCGCGCCCGAATAGCGCTCGCGGCGAATGACGCGCTCGCCCTCTTTCAGCTCATGTTTGCGCTCGACCTTGGCGCTGATCGATACGAGATTGCCGTCGATTTTCACGTCGATGTCGTCTTTCTCGACGCCCGGCAGTTCGGCCTTCACGGTATATTGTGTATCGCCCTCCGTGACATCGACCTTGATGTCGGCAAGCTGCATCTCGCCGCCCGCGCCGCCGCGCAACGGGCGGAATAGACCGTGAAAGAGGTCCGACATGGGGTCCGCTGCAAACGGATCAAAACGGGTAATGTTGCTCATCGTGCCACTCCTTGAAGCATCCATCGAAATGATGGATAGAGAACCAGATTGAACGGAACAGCGCTGGCGCCTGCATCGCGCACTGCGCCGGCTAGGACATTTCAATGATCACTTTCAATGCGTGGGTGTCCGCGGCACGGCTGAAGGTGTCGTATGCGCCGATCACGTCCTCGAACTGGAACCGATGCGTAATGAGCCGCGCAGGATCGATACGGCCCGCGCGCACAGTCTTCAGAAGCATCGGCGTGCTGACCGTGTCGACCAGACGCGTCGTAATCGCGATGTTGCGACCCCACAGCTGCTCGAGGTGAAGATCGGCCTTGACGCCATGTACGCCGACATTCGCAATCACGCCGCCTGGCGCGACAAGCGCTTCACACAGTTCGAATGTGGCGGGCACGCCGACCGCCTCGATCGCGCAATCCACGCCCGTCTGGCCAGTCAGTTCCATCACGGCCGCGAGCGGCTCGGCGTGACCGCTGTCGATGCACGCCGTGGCGCCGAAGCGGCTTGCGACTTCCAGACGGTTCGGATCGAGATCGATCATGATGATCTGCGCCGGCGAATAGAACTGCGCGGTCAGCAGCGTGGCCAGACCGATCGGCCCGGCACCGACGATCGCCACCGTGCTGCCGGGTTGCACTTTGCCGTTCAGCACGCCGCACTCGAAGCCGGTCGGCAGGATATCGGAGAGCATCACGAGCGCTTCCTCGTCGGCGCCGACGGGTATCGGGTACAGGCTCGTCTCGGCGTGCGGAATGCGCACGTATTCGGCCTGGGTGCCATCGATCTTGTTGCCGAGAATCCAGCCGCCAGTGCTGCAATGCGAATACATGCCGCGCCGGCAGTAGTCGCACTTGCCGCACGAGGAAATGCATGAAATCAGTACCCTGTCTCCGGGCTTGAACGACGACACCGCTGCGCCGACTTGCTGTACGACCCCGACGCCTTCGTGGCCGAGAATACGTCCCGGCTCGCAGGTCGGCACGTCGCCTTTGAGAATGTGCAGATCGGTGCCGCAAATCGTCGTGCGCGTCATTTTGACGATTGCATCGGTCGGCGCGGCGAGTTTGGGAATAGGCCTTTCATCAAGCGATTTCTTTCCGGGACCGTGGTACACAAGCGCTTTCATATGCTGCCTCCGTTGATCGAAACAAGCCTGCTGTACGAGCAACTTTAGGCGGCCTCCCTTCGCAACGATTGACTTGTATCAAGTGAGATTCATTGGCCGTCGCGCGCTCGAATAGATGACCTCCGTCAACGGCCGTGAATCCGGCGAGGCCTATGCTGTCGCAGGCACTGCGTCATTGGTGCGATGAAACCGGCGAGGGCTCAGGAGGTCATTACGAAGCGCGACGCGCGGGCGGTTTCGTGCGGGAATGCCGTGGCGATCTGCCTCTTGCCAACGTGCCGTGGCGTGGGAAGCGCGCGAGCAGCGCCGTGCGAAGCGACGGCGAGCGATGCCGACGTCACTCACGTCCACATTGTTTATGTGGGCCGCGTTGGTGTTCCTCGTACGGCCCCGCGCCCTGCAACTGAAGCCAAAACGTCCCTTTCTTTAGTTTCAGCCCATATGCATGCCGCCGTTGATGGCGAAGTTCGCGCCGGTGACGAAAGCCGCGTCGTCCGAACAGAGAAACGCCACCAGCGCGGCAACTTCGTCGGGTTGCCCAAGGCGACCTACTGGAATCTGCGGCAGGATCTTCGTCTCCATCACCTCTTTCGGCACGGCCGCGGTCATCGCGGTCGCGAGATAACCGGGCGAGACGGTGTTCACCGTAACGCCATGTTTCGCAACTTCCAGTGCGAGCGACATCGTGAAGCCATGAATCCCCGCTTTCGCCGCCGCATAATTGGTCTGCCCGAAGGCGCCGCGCGCACCGTTCACCGAGGCGATATTGACGATACGTCCGAAGCGTTGGGCAACCATGCTGCCCAGCAACGGCTTGGTCATGTTGAACATCGAGTCGAGATCGGTGCGCAGAACCGCATCCCAGTCGTCCTTGCTCATTTTGGCAAAGGTCGAATCGCGTGCGATGCCGGCATTGTTGACAAGTACGTCGACCGAGCCGAATTCGTCGAGCACACGTGCCGCGCAATGTGCGCACGAATCGAAACTGGTCACGTCGGCTTCGTATGCATGAAAGCGCCGGCCGGCGTCGCGTTCATGCATGAGCCATGTGGCGACGTGATCGTTACGCTCCGAATGCGACATGGCGACTACCATGCCGGCGTCGTGAAGACGCCGGCTGACGGCAGCCCCCAGTCCGCCCATGCCACCGGTGATAAAGGCAACGCGCTTAGCCGACATACTGTCCTCCCTGTTGCGCGCGGCGATACGCCGTCGCGATTGGCATTGCTGAATTCGTGCTCTGACCGAACGCCGTGCGTCCGTCCAGCTCACCGCTGATCACCCTGCTTACAGCGCACCATGCCTGCACCCGTGGCTCGCGTGTAACGGTCGGTACGGCAGGATCGCAGTTGACGCGCTGCATCTCGAACTCGCAGGCTCGCCGACGAGTTCGAGATGCAGCCCCGCATTCGGAGTGCGAGTCGAAGGTTCGTTCGATTCACATCGAGTGAAGCGTTAGATTCCGTTGCCATGAAGGACCTCAATCGTTGAGGTGGATCTGCGCGCTGACGGCTCCGAAGTTTTTCCGCTCGCGACACGAGTCGACGTTTTTTTTCAATGTAAGCGCGCGCGTAGAAGTACGGTTGACATGTGTCAAGCATCCGCCAGTGTGCCGATGTCCCGAACTCGCGCTACCTCGATGATGCTCAGGCGTTGGCCACGCTTTCCCGTACCAGCAGCACGGGGCAAGGAGAAAGCCGCACGAAACGCTCGGCGACGCTGCCGAGCACCATGCGGCGCACGCCGCGCCGGCCATGCGTGCCCATCACGACCAGATCCACGCCGCGGCGCTCGACGCAACGCGCGATGCAATTCGCGATGTCTTCGGCTATGCCTTGGGTTTCGATGATTTCGGAATCTCCGGGCACGTCGAGCGCTTTCATTTGCGCAACCGCGTCGTCCAGCAGGCTGCGTCCGACCTGGCGCGCCGCATCGGTGAGCAGATGGGGATCGCAGGCGCCTGCATAGGTAAAGGCCGCCGACTGGTCGATCGCATACACCGCGGTCAGCTTCGCACGCGCCAGTTTGGCCATCCGAATCGCCTCACTGAGCGCACGTTTCGATACTTCGCTGCCATCCACGGCAACCAGAACGTTTTCGTACATGACTATCTCCTTGCAGGACATTAAAGATGCGATGACGTCGCAGGGTTCGCTGCCGCGATCAGGACGCCGTGCGCGTTGAGTCGCGCAACAGCTGCGCCTCGGCGGAATCGAACGCTGCGTGGATCGCAAGTTCCGCATTGGCGTCGAGGCAATGTCTGATCGGAATGAACTCGCCGCTGTGAAGAACCAGATCGAGCCGGGCGTCGAACATCGGACCGCGCGGTTCGTCTGGATAACGGTGGAGGCCACGATCATCCGGCGCGCTACGGATGGATTCGATCGCCAGATGACAGCTTGCGATGGACTTGCTGAAACGCTCGAGGCGCACCAGTTGCGAAGCTGCTTCGGCCTCGATTTGCGACGTCCCGGCAAAGCCGAGGTAGACGATTTGCATGCCGACTCCCATGTGCCTTCTCCCAGGTGTCCAGCGTTTTCGTGCCGACTCCGAAGCGAAGTCGCCCGCCGCGATCACGTGGCTGAGCTAACAGAACATGACCGGCGAGTTAACAGGATCATCGGCCGGCACGGTCGGCGCCGCTTGACTTGCGTCAAGACATCGAGCAGGTCCCGACTTTTATCGACGGACCATGTCTCGTCGTGGCGTGCCCGGCGCGACCCGCAGTGGCTATCCGGCGGGAGTCGACGGCGCGCTGATCGCGACCGCCGCAATCTCTTTGCCGTTGTTTCTCCGGTCTGGACGAGCGCCGCGCAAAGCGGCGCGAATTTCGTACTCTTGATGTTGACCTTGCTGCTTCCCGGATCATGGCGTGCGCCGTCGTGGGTGGTCGTGCCGGCCACGGTTGCGCTGGCCGCAGGGGTTATCCGACTGGCCGCCATCTGCTTCATTCGTGCTCACCCGGTGGGCGATGACGGCCGACGGCGCTATCATCGGTATGCGCGGCGCTGCCCATGCGGCGCACTTCTGTGCGCAGCGCGGCAATTTCGGCCTGCAATGTTTTGATATCGCGATGCATTTCTCTACGCAGCACACGCTCTTCCTGCTCGACGAAAATCGCGGCGATGCTCGCGAATAACAGCGACAGCAGGCCATAACCGAGCAACACCACGAACGCGGCGAAGACACGCGAAGCCGGCGTGGTAGGCGCCATGTCGCCGTATCCCACCGTCGCGCTGCTTTCAAAGGCCAGCCAGACACCCTCGCCATAGGTGTGCACGCCCGGCTCCAGCCAGTAAAAGCCGGCACCCGCCGATGCGAGCAGAACGGCAGCGGTCGCAAGCAGCAACAGCAGCCGGTTGGGCGAAAAAAATCCCCGCAGCGACACGACGATGCGTGCCGCCACGAGTCCGACGAATATCATGCGCATCGCCCATTCGAGCGGCGACCAGGCCGATAGACCCGACATGACGCTCACCGCGGCGCCGACTGCAACCAGCACGTCGTAGCGATTGCGCATCAGAAACCGTCTGGGCTCATGGCACAGGCGCGCGATCCACGCCAGCGAAACCGCGAAGCCGGCCGCCATGCCTGCGTAGAGCGCTCGCCCGATCTGGTGCAATGCAGTCGAATGGGCGGCCAGTTCGAAGTAGAACGCGGGAATCGCCAACAAGCTGAATCCCAGTAGCACCCATTGCAGCCAGCGCCATGCGCGCACCGCGCGCGCGCCGTCATGGAGGACGACACCGCCCAAACCTGCCACGCGAAAACCGTCGCTCATTTCGCCACCGTATCCGAGGTTGGATGCCGGGCGGCCTAGTCGAAGCCTTCCGGCGCGTGCGTTGACTGCGCGGCCACTTCAAGGACGAGCAGCAGCGCAAAGCATTGGAATTACGACGCAGCGCCGACGTATGCGCGAAAATCTGCTTCGACCGCACGAATCTGTTGGGCGCAGTTCATGTACAGCCAACCGGGATTACCGTCGGCGCGATACATACCGCGGCACATGCCTTTAAGTCTGATGGTGGAGGTGCCGGTGCCGTCGGTGGTCCTGGTTGCCCAAATGTAGACCGCACCGAACACATGCGGCTCGGCGGTTTCGATTGCCGCATCGTCGGCGCGTCGTATCGGCGTCACGGAGCGTTGTGAGACATATTGCTTCGTCAGGCTCCACAGGCGGTCGCAGTCGGCGCGAGCAGAACACTTCACTGAAGCCTCCGCACGCGCTTCCTCTAGCTGGATTTCAGTATCCCGGAGCGTGGCAGTGCGCGACGCGGTACTGCACGCGCCAAGCCCAACGACGGCAATTGCCAGCAAAAGCTTTCTGTTCATGTCGGCGCACTCGCTTGATGGATCAACACATCCATTCGAGGTCCCTGGACCTGGCGAGATGCCCCTTGATGCCACCTACGAACGCAGCAAGCGCGGCATGCGCGCCGTGATGCGCTTCCACAGCCGTGACTTTGCATTCGGCAACGGCAGGCTTGCCGACGAGTTCGCACATCTCGTGGAGTGCCTTGTCCGCCCCGCGTCCGCCGAAGCTGCAGAAGAACGCGATCTGGGAAAACTTCGCGCGGTTCTCGATCAGATATGAACGCACTGGAGCCGATACCGAGCCGGCCCACACGGGGGAACCGATTACGACAAGGTCATACGCCGAGACGTCCAGGCCGGCCGGAACGATCTCCACCTGACGTTTGCGGATCGCATCGAGCAGCGAGCGCAGGTAGCCGCCGGGCCCTTCGCGATTGCTGCAGTCGCAGATCTCCTCGAGATCGGCGCCCAGCATCGTGGCGATCGCCGATGCAAGCAGGCGCGTGGTCCCGGTGCGCGAGAAATAGACGACGAGAACTTTTGCTTCCGACATTTCAGCCTCCCTACCGCACGCCGCCGTGCAATCACATGCGGAATTCGCAGTGCATGCCACGAGCATAGGTGCGGATGAGCAAGTTCTTATGATCCATATCAAGCTGCGAACCCGGCCATCGTCACGATTTAGCGTCGTGTAGGCCAATTCTGACAAAGACACCGGACGTCCTACTCCAAGCTCAGCGACACCTGATTTGTATCGACCGGCCAGCGACCAATACTGAATTTCAGGACAGCAGGCACCGGTCGACCTCGCTGTGCGCCAGATGCGTATGCCGAAGCTGCCCCATCAGGAGATCAGCCATGTCGAACCCAACCTTTTCCGACCGCGCCACCGCGGCCCGGCAACCGCAGAACAAAGGCAACTCTGTCTGTGAATTCGATGCCATCCTCGCGCTTGCGCGCGAGTCCGGGTTGCTGATTACCCTCGATGGACAAATTGGGCGCGAGAAATACCAAAGCGTCGCCGGCTCGCTCCATGCCTTCCAACGCTTCGCCGAGGCACTGTGCGAAGCCATCGACCAGATTGCACCCGCGTGAAACGACTCGAGCGACTCAAGGCGACGTCGCCTTGAAACGGATGATCCAGATCAATCCGCCATCCCCTCCAAAGTGAGCTAATCAACGTATCTTGAAATTCACCGAGGTCGGATCATGAAAAATCTGGCAGATTCATTGACGGGAGCGTCGGTTCCGAGACCGGCCGCTCAAACCGCGGCGCAGACGGCGAAACCTTTGCGGCTCGGCCTGCTGACGGCGCTGGTGATCGGGTCCATGATCGGCAGCGGCGTGTTTTCCTTGCCGCAGAACATGGCGTCGGGCGCGGGCGCGGCCGCCGTGCTGATCGGCTGGCTGATCACCGGCGTGGGCATGCTCACGCTGGCCTTCGTCTATCAGACCTTATCGACGCGAAAACCGGAGCTCGATAATGGCATCTACGCATATGCGCGCGCCAGCGCCGGCGATTTCGTCGGTTTCAATTCAGCCTGGGGCTACTGGGTCAGCGCATGGATTGGCAACGTCGGCTATCTGGTCATCGTGTTCGGCACGCTCGGCTATTTCTTTCCTGTATTCGGAGACGGCAACACGCGCGCTGCGGTGCTGGGCGCATCGATTGTGCTTTGGATCATGCATGCGGTCATCCTGCGCGGTGTGCGTAGCGCGGCGGTTCTGAACGCGATCACCACCGTCGCCAAGGTGATTCCTCTGCTGGTGTTCATCCTGTTAGCGCTCGCAGCGTTCAGAAGCCATGTTTTTGCCCAGGACTTCTGGGGCAGCTCAAAACTCGGCAACGTATTCACGCAGGTCAAAAGCACGATGCTGATCACGGTCTGGGTGTTCATCGGCATCGAGGGCGCCAACGTGTTTTCGGCCCGGGCGCAACGCCGTCAGGATATCGGGCGCGCAACGCTGCTCGGTTTTACCGTCGTCTTGCTGCTGCTGATGGCGGTTTCTTTGCTGTCGCTCGGCATCGTCCCGCAAAGCGAACTGGCGGCGATGAAGAATCCGTCGATGGCCGGCGTGCTCGACAAAGCCGTCGGCACGTGGGGCGCCGTATTGATCAGCATCGGCTTGCTGGTGTCGGTGGGTGGCGCGTTGCTGGCCTGGACGCTGCTGGCGGCGGAAACGCTTTTCACGCCGGCGAGCGGCGGTGTGATGCCAACGTTTCTCGCCCGGCAAAACAGCCACGGCGTGCCGGCCAACGCGCTCTGGCTGACCAATGGCCTCGTCCAGCTCTTCCTGATCATCACACTGGTGTCCAACGCGACCTATCAGGCGCTGATCTCGCTCGCGACTTCGATGATCCTGATCCCCTATCTGTTCTCCGCAGTGTACGCAACCCGGATCGCGATGCGCGGCGACGGCTACACGATGACGGACACAACACGCAGCCGCGACACGCTGATCGGCGCAATGGCGACCGTCTATTGCTGTTGGCTGCTCTATGCAGCCGGCCCGAAGTATCTGTTGCTTTCGGCCCTGCTCTACGCGCCGGGCGTGCTTCTGTTCGGCTGGGCGAAACGCGAGCGCGGCGCCAGTCTTTTCAAGCCCTTTGAAGTCGCCATCCTGGCCGCCCTGATCGCTCTTGCGGCGCTTGCGGCGTGGCTGCTGTCGAGCGGCGCGCTGGGCCTGTAAGCCAACGATCATTCGGAGAATCTCTATGGCATTCGGCGTCTACTCTGAGATCGGCACGCTGCGCACCGTGATGGTCTGCAGGCCTGGCCTGGCCCAGGCGCGCCTCACGCCGGCCAATTGCCGCGAACTGCTATTCGATGACGTATTGTGGGTCTCGCAAGCGAAGAACGACCACTACGCCTTCGTCAGCGCGATGCAGGAGCGCGGTATCGAGGTGCTGGAAATGCACGACCTGCTCGCCGATATCCTGCGAGGACGGGAAGCGCGCGACTGGGTGCTTGCACACAAGCTGTCCGCCGGCGCGGTCGACCAGGAACTCTCGGCGCAACTTTTGCCCTGGCTGCGTGAGATGAACGCCGGCGAACTCGCCACCCGGTTGCTCGGCGGAATCGTGCGCGCGGAACTTCCTTTCGAGCCTGCCGGCCTGGTCGCACAATGTACGGAACCCTCTGGATTTCTGCTGCGGCCGCTGCCCAATACGCTGTTCACCCGTGATAACAGTTGCTGGATCAACGACGGCGTTGCGCTCGGCTCGATGTACTGGCCCGCCCGCCGCGAGGAAACCTTGCTTAGCGCGGCTATCTATCGCTTCCATCCGCGCTTTACCGGTGGAGCGCGCATCTGGTGGGGCGATCCGGAGAGCGAACACGGCGGCGCCACGCTCGAAGGCGGGGACGTGATGCCCTTGTCGCGCGACGTTGTGCTGGTCGGCATGGGTGAGCGCACCTCGCCGCAAGGCGTCGCACAGCTTGCACGCACCCTCTGCGCGCATGAATCGGTCAAGCAGGTGATCGCTGCACAGTTGCCGCGATCGCGCGGCGCGATGCATCTCGACACAGTGCTCACATTCTGCGACCGCGATCTGGTCACGATCTTTCCCGAGGTGGTCGACGGCATCCGCTGCACCTCCCTGCGCCCGTCACAGACGCCGGGCAAGCTGGACGTCCGGCCGGAAAGCGCGCCGTTTCTCGAAGTCGTCGCACGGGCACTCGGCGTGAAACAGCTGCGCACGGTCGCCACCGGCGGCGATACCTGGGAAGCGGAGCGCGAACAGTGGGACGACGGCAACAACGTGGTGGCGCTCGCGCCGGGCGTCGTCGTTGCGTACAACCGCAACGTCTATACAAACACCTTGTTGCGCAAAGCCGGCGTGGAAGTCATCACGATTCCGAGCGGCGAACTGGGCCGCGGACGCGGCGGCGGACATTGCATGACCTGCCCGATCGAACGCGATCCCGTCTGACGTCGTTCTCCCGCCAACACGATCAAGGAACCGCTTCATGGCATTCAATCTGCACAACCGTAGCCTTTTGAACATGCAGGATTTCAGCCCTCGCGACATCGGCTTTCTTCTCGACCTCGCCGCCGAACTGAAGCGCGCGAAGTATGCCGGCAACGAGGTCCCGCGACTCAATGGCAAGAACGTCGCGCTCATCTTCGAAAAGACCTCGACACGCACGCGTTGCGCGTTCGAGGTGGCCGTGCACGACCAGGGCGGCCACGTCACCTACATCGACTCCGCGAGTTCGCAACTCGGCCGCAAGGAGTCGCTCAAGGATACGGCGCGCGTACTCGGCCGGCTTTATGACGGTATCGAGTATCGCGGCTTTCACCAGAGTGTCGTGGAAGACCTCGCCGCTTATTCGCACGTGCCGGTATGGAACGGATTGACCGATGAGTTCCATCCGACTCAGGTGCTCGCCGACCTGCTGACGATGCGGGAGTTCGGCGAGAAGCCGCTGCACGAGCTGTCGTTCTGCTACCTTGGCGACGCACGCTTCAATATGGGCAATTCCCTGCTGATCGGCGGCGTGCAGATGGGCATGGACGTGCGAATCGCGGCGCCGCGCGAGTTGTGGCCGCACGATGAACTCGTGCAGCAGATGCGGCACCTCGCGGAACGCACCGGCGCCAGCGTGACGATCGTCGAGGATCCGGTTGCGGGCGTGGGCGGCGCCGATTTTGTCTATACCGACGTCTGGGTGTCGATGGGCGAGCCGATGGAGGCGTGGGGGCCTCGCATCGATCTTTTGCTGCCCTATCAGGTCAATGCGGCGCTAATGAAGGCGACCGGCAAGTCACGCACCCGCTTCATGCATTGCCTGCCCGCCTATCACAACCTGGAAACGGACATTGGGCGGCAACTACACGAGCGTTTCGGTTTGTCCGAACTGGAGGTCAGCGACGAGGTCTTCGAATCGAATGCGTCGATCGTGTTCTCGCAGGCGGAAAATCGCATGCATACGATCAAGGCGGTACTCGTGGCGACGCTCGCATAAGGGCGGCCATGCGCATTCTGATCGCGCTGGGTGGCAATGCACTGTTGCGGCGCGGCGAGCCGATGACGATGGCCAACCAGATCGCCAATATTCGCCGCGCGGCGTCGCAGATCGGCCAGCTGGCCGACGGCAACCAGTTGGTTGTCGCGCATGGCAATGGACCTCAGGTTGGGCTGCTGGCATTGCAGGCGGCCGCTTCGGGGCCGGCTGGTGCCGCGTCGCCGCTCGACGTGCTCGACGCGGAATCGGAAGGCATGATCGGATATCTGCTCGAACAGGAATTGGCCAACGTTTTGCCCGTGCAGCGGCAAGTGGCGACGCTCCTCACGCGCGTCGAGGTTGACGCCGACGATCCGGCTTTCGAGCATCCCACCAAGCCGATCGGTCCGGTTTACACCAAAGCGCAGGCCCAGGACCTCGCGAGGCGAAACGGCTGGACCATTGCCGAGGACGGAGCCGGCTTCCGGCGCGTTGTCGCATCACCACGGCCAAGGCGCATCGTAGCGTTGCGGCCCATTGAGTGGCTGCTCGATCATGACGTGGTCGTGGTCGCGGCCGGCGGCGGAGGAATTCCAGTCAAGGTCGCGCCCGATGGACAAACCCGCGTTGGGGTGGAAGCCGTGATCGATAAAGATCGATGCAGCGCGCTGCTTGCCGCCGAACTCGCCGCCGATTTGCTGCTGATCGCCACGGATGTCGATGCGGTTTATGCCGACTGGCGCACGCCGCGCGAACGCGTGCTGCACGATGTGCCGGTCGCCGAGCTGCGGTCCATGTCGTTCGCGGCCGGTTCGATGGCGCCGAAGGTCGAGGCCGCCTGCGATTTCGTTGCACACACCGGAAAACCGGCGGTCATCGGCTCGCTCGAACACATCGCGGCAATGGCGAACGGCACCGCGGGCACTCGCATCATCTGACGAAATACCATTCGGGTTTCGAACAAAAGAAGTCCTTGTGGACACCATCGGCGCATACCTTTCCAGGTTCAAGGGGCCACCGTGAACGACAACCTTTTGTGCAACCGGACTTTCAACGAAATCGAAATCGGCGAGTCGGCGTCGCTCGCACGCGTGGTTGTGCAAAACGATATCGACCTGTTCGCGGCCGTAGCAGGCGATATCGATCCCGCCCATGAAAATTCCGTGACTACGAACGGCGGACCGTCCGGCCATCGGGTCGTGCACGGCATGTGGACCGCCGCCCTGATTTCCGCGCTGCTCGGCAAGCGGCTGCCTGGCCCCGGCACGATCTACCTTGGTCAGACCTGGCAGTTTCGTCATTCCGTGATGCCGGGCGACATCATCACCGCGACGGTCACGGTCACGGAAAAGCGCACTGACGGTCGCGTCGTTCTGCTCGACACGTGCTGCACGAATCAGACGGGCGACACGGTGCTGCTCGGCACGGCCACCGTCGTTGCACCATCGACGACGGTGGTGTGGCCATGCGCCCCAAGCACCGAAGTCACCCTGCGGCGGCACGACCGCTACGAGGCCTTCATACGGCAGGCACGCGCGCGCCCCGCGTTGCGTACGGCGATCGTCCACCCCTGCTCGGAAGACGCTATCGCGGCCGCGATCGAGGCTCGCGACGAAGGCTTGCTCGAGCCGGTCCTGATCGGCCCCGATGCCAGAATCCGCGCCGTGGCCGAGGCGGCCAACGTGGATCTCGCGGGTGTGCCAATCGAAGCGGTCGAGCACAGTCATGCGGCGGCCGCGCGCGCCGTGGAAATGGGCGCGGCCGGCCAGGTTGCCGCGTTGATGAAAGGCAGTCTGCACACGGACGAGTTGCTCGGCGCAGTCGTCGCGCCGAACTCCGGTTTGCGCACAGCGCGGCGCATCAGCCATGTTTACGCCATGGACGTGCCGACCTATTCCAAGCCGCTCGTGATCACCGACGCCGTCGTCAACATTGGGCCATCGCTCGACCATAAGCGCGACATCTGCCAGAACGCGATCGACCTGCTGCATATACTAGGCGCCGAACTGCCCCGGGTCGCGGCGCTCGGCGCAATCGAAACGGTTAACTCACGCATGCCGGCTACGCTCGACGCCGCCGCGTTGACGGTCATGGCTGCGCGCGGCCAGATCACCGGCGCGCTCGTGGACGGCCCGCTCGCATTCGACAATGCGATCAGCCTCGCCGCGGCGAAAACCAAGCAGATCGATTCGCCCGTCGCCGGTCAGGCCGACATCCTGCTAGTGCCCGATCTGGAAGCCGGCAACATACTCGCCAAACAGCTCATGTACTTTGCCGGCGCCGACGCGGCCGGCCTGGTGCTTGGCGCGCGCGTGCCCATCATTCTGACGAGCCGCGCCGACAGCGTGCGCGTCCGCCTCGCATCCGCGGCACTCGCAAAACTGGTCGCAGAACGAACGTTGGCGGGCTCGGGACGCCCGTAAGCGTCGCATCTGGCGAGCACGCACCCACGCGTGCTTTCAGTTTCCAACGGCGCCTCGCCCGTCGTCGCACTGTTGATCTGAATCAACAGCGCAGAGCCACCGGCTCATAAACTCTGATCACACCGTCGCACCCCACTCTTCGCCTTCGGGAGCTTTGCAATGAGCTACAAGACCATCGTCGTTCATCTGGATACGAGTCGGCGCGCTCATCGGCGGCTCGAAATCGCGCTGACCCTCGCGAGACACTTCGGCGCCCATCTCAGGGGCGTATACGCTACCTTCAGTCCCGATCCGCGTTCGCTCTATGTGATGGCAGGAACCGCCAGCTATTACGCAACGCATGAGCAGTTGCGCGCCGAACGGCGCAGTGCAATCGAGCGTCTTTTTCATGCGGAATTGAGCCGTGCAGCGGTAACGGGTGACTGGATTGCGGTCGACCAGCCAGCCAATCTCGCGGTGGCGCAGCAAGGACGCTGCGCGGACCTGATCATCGCCAGTCAGGACGACCCGGACGATCCGGAGTCGTACGTCGGCGACCGTTTCCCCGAAAACCTCATCATGTCGGCTGGCCGCCCGGTGCTGCTGGTGCCGAATGCCACCAGTGTCACTTCACCCGGCACTCACGTGGTGGTCTGCTGGGACGGCAGCCGCGAAGCCACCCGGGCGGTGCACGATGCGCTGCCGTTCATGCGCACCGCCCGGCTCACGACGGTCCTGACGGTGAACGGCGTTCGCGGCGAAGCCGGTCCGCGTATGCCGGGCGCCGACATCGCGACCGTGATCGCGCGGCACGGCGTCCGTGTCGAAGTCAAAGACGTCGAAGCCGGTCCGGCTGCGTCGGTCGGCGACACGCTCTTGTCGGAAGCGGCGGAACTCGGTGCGGACCTGCTCGCGATGGGCGCCTACGGCCATGCTCGCTGGCAGGAGCTGGTCATGGGCGGTGCAACCCGCACTGTGCTCCAGTCCATGACCGTGCCGGTCCTGATGTCGCACTGACGACGCCGTGCGCCTCGTAGCGCTGCCGTCGCCGCCACTTTTCAGGAGAGTCGTTATGTACCAACAGATACTGGTCGCAGTCGACGGCAGTGAAACCTCACAGCGCGCCCTCGACACAGCCTTGCAACTCGCGCGCGAAGCCGGCGCGTACGTGCAGCCGCTGTTTGTCGTGGACGTCCCGATCATGGCGTATGACGTGCCTTCCTACGACCCGTCGTATGTGCGCGACGCGCTTCTCGAGGAAGGCAAGCACGTGACCGAAGACGCCGCCGCGTGCATGCGGCGCGCCGGCGTCGCGGGCGCGCCGCGCATTCTCGAGGCCGATCCGGTCGCCGACGACGTCGCGCATTGCATCCAGCGCGCCGCCGCCGCCCTCAAGGCCGACGTGGTGGTGATGGGCACGCACGGGCGGCGAGGCTTCCGGCGAATGGTGCTCGGCAGCGTCGCTGAAAGTTTTCTGCGCATCGCACAGTGTCCCGTGCTGATGATCTCCGCGCACTGTGCGCAGCCGTCGGCAAGCGGCATCCCATCGGCGTCCGAAGCCACCAAGGAACCGTCATGACCTGCAAAACCCTGCTGGTGCATCTGGATGACAGCACCCATAGCGCTGCCCGCACCCAATTCGCGCTCGATCTGGCCCGGCGCCATGAAGCGCATTTAATCGGCTTGTACGTGGTGTGCCGGGAACTCACTCAGCCGCTCTTTCTACACGGCGAGAGCGGCTGGGCCGAAGCAAGGGCGGCGCAGCTCAGCTCAAACCTGAACGACGCGCGAGCGCGCTTTCTCGCAGCCGGCGAACTTGCCGGCGCCAGCGTCGAGTGGCGCGCGCCGACTGGTGCCACCGTCGATACAGCGGTCTTGCATGCTCGCCACGCCGATCTTCTGATTCTCGGCCAGTACGATCCGCACGACCCTTCGTCGTATATCGCCCGCCACTTCGTGGAGGACGTGGTCATGAGTTCGGGCCGCCCGGCGATCGTGTTGCCCTACGCGGGGGAGGTCCGCTCGTTTGCGGAAAGCGTGCTGATCGCATGGGACGGCAGCCGCGAAAGCGCGCGATCCATGGCCGATGCGCTGCCCGTGATCAAACGCGCGAAATTCGTCACGGTGATGACCGTCCGGCGGCATCCATCAAGCGGCGGCGAGCCGGCCGGCATCAATGTCGCCGCGTGGCTCGCGCGGCACGGCATTCAGGCGGGATTTGCCGATTCCGCCACGACGGACGGCGTATCGACAGGCGCGCTCCTGCTGAACATGCTCACCGACCTTCATGTCGACCTGCTGGTGATGGGGGCGTATGGCCATGCGCGCGTTCAGGAAAGGTTGCTGGGCGGCGTCACGCGGACCGTGCTGGAGTCGATGACCGTGCCGGTGTTGATCTCGCACTAGGTGGAGACGGGTTTGACCGGATTAGCGATGTGACAGTTTTGAGGCGTTGCGCGGCAATGGCTCCTCGCGTAACTTTGTAACTTCGTAACTTCAAAGGCGCCCAGTATCCTGGGCGCTTCTTTTCGTGTCCGCGGTCCGCACGCTGACCTTTCCCGTCAGAGCAGTTAGAGCCGTCAAAGGTCCGACGGAATTTCGTCCAGATCCCGTTCGCGACGAACCAGCAGGACCGGCACCTCGGTGCGCCGCAACACGGCTTCCGCCACACTGCCCAGCAACAGCCGTCCGATCCCCCGCCGTCCGTGGGTACCCATCACGACAAGATCGGCTTCGCATTCGCCGGCGATGCGGCCAAGCACACCCGCTATGTCCTCGCCGTACGAATCGACAATACGCGTCACGCCACGCACTCCGCGTTGTTCGAACAATGCGCGAGCATCCTCCAGCGTGGCCATGGCGGCTCCGGTCGAACCCATAGGAAAAACCTCCTCGTCGATCAGCCCGGTGCCGACGTCGACCATGGATGCGGCATGTTCCGCGACGAACACCGCAATGACCGTCGAATGCGCGGCTCGTGCGATTTTAAGCGCCTCCTCAAGCGCAGGTTGCGCCGCCTGACTAGCGTCGATTGCTACAAGAATCCGCTCGTACATGACATTCTCCTGGGAACTTCACCCGAAGCGCTTGGGTTTGGCGCGAGAGGCACATGGAAGTTCAGTTTGCGGTTCAAAGCCGAAATACGCTTGATGCGGATCAAGCGACGGGCGCGTGGCTTCAGCCTCGTTCGTCCAGCACCGCGCTCCTCGCCGTCGGCCATTGTCGCTGGCATGATTCTTACGAAACGCGGAGAATAAACAACACCGCAAGTTACGTTGCCGGTCGCCAGGGCTGAATGCAATTACCTGAACAACACCTTGGCGCTCGCATCCAGTGGGACGTGAAGCGCGACATCGAAATGGGCGACACGCATTTTTCGCCGGCTCGAGCAATCACTCTGTTTCGTATCTTGCAGAAGGCGCTGACCGGCGTCACCCGCCATGCGGAGGCCGCCGTCACCTGCTGGGCGGCGACGTGGAGATTCATACTTCAAATAACAATAGCTTTGCGCTGACCGTGACCTTGCCGGACATGGCCGTTCAGGAAGAGGAGACGCAAGAATGACCCGAGTGCTGATAGCCGACGACCACGCGTTGGTGCGCGACGGCCTGCGCCATATCCTGCAAAGCACGAGCGGCTTCGAAGTGGCCGGCGAAGCCAGCGACGGCGCCAGCACGATCGCACTGGTCCGCTCCAGGCCGGCCGAAGTGCTCGTGCTGGATCTGTCCATGCCAGGGCGAAACGGCGTTGAACTAATCAGGCAGATCAAAGACGAAATGCCAGCGCTGCGCATTCTCGTGCTCACCATGCACGCGGAGCAGCAGTACGCGGTGCGTGCGTTCAAGGCAGGCGCCTCAGGGTACCTCACCAAGGAAAGCGCCAGCGCGGAACTTGTGTCGGCGGTCTCCAAGGTCGCTTCCGGAGGCGTCTACGTGAGCCTCGCCATGGCCGAGCGTTTCGCGCAGAGCCTGAATGAGCCCGCCGACGCGCTGCCCCATCAGCGCCTCTCCGACCGTGAATTCGACGTGTTTCGCCGCATCGTCGCAGGCCAGACCCTCACGGAAATCGCCACCGAGTTGTGTGTCAGCAGCAAAACGGTCAGCACTTACAAGACACGCATCCTCGAAAAAATGCAGATGCCGCATGAGGCCGCGCTGGTGCGTTACGCGTTGCGCCACAAGCTGCTCGGCGAAGACGACGAAATCTGACGGCGCCGCGCGCGCTGCCGTTTCCGGGTTGCTCGCCTCCGTTCCTCCGCTGTCTAGCTGAGGAACACCATCTCGCGAATACCGCCAATTGATCTGAGTCAAGCCCTTCACGGCGCGGTCTGACAGGATGGTCTGACGCGACATAACTGACACCGCGCCAGGAGACACCGAATGGCCACTCTTTCCCAACCGACCGCCTGGTCCGTCGACGAACGGCAACTCGACCCGACAGCCGGCATCAACGAAAAACTGCGCTTTGCGCTGCGTTATGCGGTGTTGGCCCCGTCGAACCACAACACACAGCCGTGGCATTTCATCGTCGACGGCGATAGCGTGACGCTTTGCGCCGACCGCACACGGGCGCTGCCGGTGGTCGATCCCTTCGACCGCGAGCTGCTCATCAGTTGCGGCGCGGTGCTCTTCAATCTGCGCGTGGCGCTGAGCCGCTTTGGGCTTGCCTATGCCATCACGCTGCTGCCGTCGACCGTCGACGTCGACGTGCTCGCACATCTGCGCGTCATACGCGACGGCCGCTGCGATACCGAGCTCGCCTCGCTGTTCGAGGCGATTCCCCTGCGCGTGACGACACGCGAGACTTTCGCCGACGAGCCCTCCCCGCCCGGCTTCCGGCAGCGGCTTGAGGAAGCCGGCGCGATCGAGGGCTGCGACACGGTTTGCGTTGAGAACATCGCGGGCCGGGAACAGCTCGCCGATCTGATCGGCGAAGCCGACCAGGCGCAGTTCAAAGATGCGCGCTTTCGTCGGGAACTCGCAAGCTGGATTCATCCGCGGCGTCATCAGGACGGCATGCCCGCGTTGTCGCCAGGGGTGCGCGCGCTGCTCGACTTCGCCGCGCCGCTGGTCAGTTCGGTAGTTCGCACGTTCGATCAGGGCGGCGGCCTGGCCGCAACGCATCATACGCTCGCCATAGGCTCGCCCCTGCTGATGTGCATCGCGACCGGCACCGATGACGCGTCCGCGTGGCTCTCAGCAGGCCAGGCGCTCGAACGCGTGCTGCTGACCGCGGCCGCCGAAGGCATGACTGCGTCGTACCTGAATCAACCAATCGAAATCGCTTCGCTGCGCGAGCGCCTGTGTGCCGCGCTGAAACTGGACGCCGTGCCGCAGTTGCTGATCCGCATCGGCCGTGGCGCCCAGGTGCCGCATTCGCCGCGGCGGCCGCTTGAAGAGGTAGTGTCGTAGCGTGCCGGCCCTCAGGAGCGGCGCGGTCTGCGCCGCTTCACTCGCAGAAACGGAAGTAGCCGCTGTGCATCATGAGCGGCTTCGGCCCCACTTCGTTCAGCAGATTTCGCGCGGCTTGCTGGATTGGATGGCGGTGTGCATCGAATGCCGTGACCAGATCGTCTTCGCGCCACGACCGTGCGCCGAAGTGATCTTCCAGCGCCTCCGCGGTAATGGCGCACTGTATGCGCGTGCCATCTACTTCTGCCGGAAAGATGAGGACGAGATCGCGCGCGCGGTATGCCGGGCGTTCATGCGGGAAATGGATTTTCATGACCAGTGCCTGTAGAGACGAAAACGTGGCTCGAATAACCCTTTCGAGCGAGCGAAGCAAATGGGAAAGTGCACCCACGCATGGCACGCCGACACCATCAGGATAGGCGCGCTCGCCCTTTCGCCGACTTTGCGGCGGCAATCCTGCTTGATGCAGATCAATCGGGTGATGGGGCTGGACAGCGTTCCCCACGCGACCTCCCTCCCGAAGACCGGTTGATTTGAGTCAAGCGCCGAGCGCCGCAACGGTGCACGATGATTACATGTGGTCTGCCGTTCCCGCTTGTGTGAGGCACTCATGAAACATCTATTCAGACTCGGCACTGCATTGCGCGATCAGGCGTGCGCGCGTCCGGTCACAGGCGTAGCGTCGGCACGCATCGAACTACCTGCTCCCGATCGGACCGGCGGTATGCCGATCATGGAGGCATTCGCAAAACGCCGCACCACACGCCGCTTCGCAGCCCGATTGCTGGACGACAAGCTCCTTAGCAACGTGCTATGGGCTGCCAACGGCATCAATCGTGACCCGGACGGCGGGCGAACCGCGCCGTCGGTACTGGCCCTGCATGAAATCGACGTCTACGCGATGCTCGCGCGCGGCGTTTATCGCTACGATCCACGCCGCCATTGCCTGGAGTTGGCCATCGCGAGCGATCTGCGCGGGCTAACGGGCTATCAGGACTTTGTGGGTGATGCGCCGCTCGATCTGGTATATGTCGCCGATCTTTCGCGCATGCACGACGTCGCGCCCTCGCAGCGCGAACCTTTTGCATCTGCGAGTGCCGGCGCGATCGTCCAGAACGTCTATCTCTTCTGTGCGGCCGCCGGACTTGCGGTCGCGGCACGCGGCTGGCTCAACCGCAGCGCACTCGGCGGCGAGATGCACCTGCCACGCGATAGCGTTCCGGTGCTCGCACAAACCGTGGGCCATTTCGACTTGTCGGGAGACGCGGACGACAATGGCTGATGCACCCTGCAAGCACCCAAGTCGCACCGAAGAACACCGGTCTGACCTGAGTCAATGACAACGGCTTCCTTGATCGTGAGCTGCCTTTGAACCGCTTGTGAAGTGTGCGCCGTGAATGCCATGTCCCACGATATCTCGCAGCGAATCTGCTTGCACTCCTCCTGATCCCCACATACTGATCCAATGGGTCCTGAGTCAGTGATGCGGCCCGCACGATTTGACGCGCTGCCGCGCGCTGGAAAGGCTCGATTTCAACACGACAGGCGGTCCGTTCGAAGGCGAGACCGGGCGAGCACAATGGCCTGCGAATGAAGGCGAACTGCGGGCGACCAGCCAGTGGCAGATCGACGCTAATTTCCGCCGCGTTCTCTCCTGGCTTGACTCGCTTGACGAGCGCGACGAACCGCGGGATCTCATTGGTTGCTTTCCCATCCCCCGCCCAACGCCGCATACAGCGCCACGGTATCCTGCAACCGTTGCGCCACCCCCTGCAGCCATGCGATGCGCGCCTGATGAAACAGTCCGTCCGCAATCAATGTCTGCACATAGCCGACCGTACCGGCCGCATAGTCCGCCTCGACGAGCCGGAGTGCTTCGGCGGCAGCGTCCCGTGCGCGCGTTTGCGCGTCGAGCGCCTGGGCATCGTTTTCGAGCGCCCGCAGCGTGTCCGCCACCTGTGCAAAAGCACTGAGCACCACTTGCCGGTATGAGGCGCGCGTCTGTGCATAGGCATCGAGCGCCGCGCGGCGCTGAAACCAGAGTGTGCCGCCGTGAAAGACTGGCGCGCTCACGTCGGCCGCGATCGTCCATATCTGACCGGAGCGGTGAAGCAAAGCGCTCATCGACGTGTTGTCGTAACCGCCCGAAGCGGAAAGCGTCACACCGGGCAGCAAATTGGCGGTGGCGACGCCGATATTGGCGCTCGCGACATGGAGTGCCGCCTCCGCCTGCAGGATGTCGGGACGTCGCCGCACAAGAGAAGCCGGCACGGTCTCGGGCAAGGTATGCGGCAACGTAATATCCTCCAACGACAGATCCGGCGCGTGCCACTCGACCGGCAGCATGCCCGAGAGCGACGCGAGCAGATCTTCCGCTTGCGCGCGCTTCTGTTCGAGCGCGGGCAGCGACGCTTCGAGCGTGGCCAGTTCGTTTTCCAGCGTCAGCACAGCGGCATACGCGCTTGCACCCGCCTCGACCTGCGCCTGCGTAATGCGGATCTGTTCACGCACCAGAGCGGTCATCTCACGGGTCGCTGCAATTTCATCGCGATAGGCCGCGCGCGCGATCATCGCATTGACCACGTTGACGGTCAGCGTGAGATAGGTGGCCAGCACCGTGTAACGCTGAGCATCGACACGCGCCTGCAACGCTTCAACCATGCGGCGCTGGCCGCCCCATATATCGAGCGCATAGCTCACGCTCGCCGACAGCGTAAAGAGGTTGAAAAGGGTCGACGGCTCGTTAGCGCCGATCCGCGAGGGCGAGTATTTCTGCCGCGACCCAGCAAAGCCCGCATCGACCTGCGGGTAGAACACGCCGGCGCCGGCGCGCATCTCATCCTCACTCTGGCGTAGCGCGGCCTGCGCGCCTTCGATTGTCGCGTTGCCGGTTAGGGCTTCATCCACCGCGCTGTCGATCGCCAACGAGCCAAAACGCGTCCACCAGTCGGACGGCACGTTCGTTTGCGCGGAAAAAGTTTGCACGCTGCCTGCTGCCTGCAGCGGTGTGCGAAGCGCGTCACCTTGCACGAACCGATCGACTCCCGGCGACGGCGGCCGGGAGAAATCCGGGCCCACGCTGCAGGCGTTGAGCAGTAGCGCCAGCAACAGAGCCCAGGCGCGAGCGACGCGACGGCGCACGGTGTCGGCCCTGCGCGCGCGGGGTGCGCTATCCGGCGGCAATGTAGACATCGACTAATTGTCCTGGGTAAAGGTGCGCGCCTTTGGGCAGCGCGACACGAAAAATGACCGGCAGCACGCGCACGTCGACACGCTCCGCTCGCTGATCGGACAGTTCGACTTTCGGACTCACGTAAGGCTGAATCCGGACAAACTCCAGCGGCGCTTCGATCCGGGTGCCGCGCACGGACATGCGCGCTTTCAACGCATGCGGGTCCGGCAGACGGTCGATCAGGATCTCGTCGACGTAGCAGCGCACGGCCAGTTGACCGTTTGGCGCGCCGATCACGAGCACGGGCGCTTGCCCCTGCGTGTAGGGCTGATAGACGCCTTGCGGAGACACATACGATCCAGCAGCCGCATTGACCGACAGCACCACACCGTCGCTGGGGGCGCGAAGCGTGTACTGGGCGACCAGCGCGTCGGCGGAAGCGGCCGCCTTGCGCAGCGCGTCGACCTGCTTCTGCTGGCTGCGAATGTCGTAAAACCATGCGCCTGCCTGAGTGAGCCGGTACTGTCGCGTCACCACGTCGAGATTGGCTCGCGCCATTTTCAGCGCGTTCGCCGCGTTGTCCAGCGTGTCCTTGCTGACCGCCTTCGGGTCGATGGCGAAGGCGCGCTGCTGTTTGTCGAACTGGTCCTGCGCCATCCTGAGACCGGCCGCCGCCGCACCCACCTGAGCACTCGCCACATCGAGCGTCTCCTTGCGCGGTTGCGATTCGAGCTCGTCGAGCGTCGCCGCAGCGGCTTCCGCCTGGGCGGCAAGCTGTGCCGCGGTAGCGCGTTGCACCGAATCGTCGATGGTGAGCAGCACCTCGCCGGCCTTCACCGCTTGTCCCTCGCGGGCGGCGATGCCCGTCACGGCTCCGGTCACGTTCGGATAAATGTTGACGTTGACGCCCGCAGGCTGATCGCTTTCGACAATGCCCTCGGCGTACAGCCCGTGTGCATAGGGGTTGGACGCGGGTGTGAACACAGGCGGCTGCGGAGCTTGCTGCACACCGTACACGTAGGCGGCTACCAGACCTGCCACGAAGCCCAGGAACGCAAGAACAAAGATCAGCTTGCGCTTCATTTGGCGCCTCCCGGGTCGATCCCTTTGAGTTGGCCGTCTTCCATGCGCAGAATGCGGTCGGCGTAATCGAAAATACGGCTGTCGTGCGTGACGATCAGGATGCAGCGATTGTCATTGAGCACCTGATGCTTGACGAACTCGATGATGCTGCGGCCTGTATCGCCGTCGAGCGAGGCCGTGGGTTCATCGAAGATCAGGATGTCGGGCTGGCTGACGATTGCCCGGGCGATCGCCACGCGCTGCTGCTCGCCGCCGGACAGTTTCACCGGCGGCAATTGAGCGCGGCTTTCGAGGCCGACGATCTTCAGGTACTTGAGCGCCTCGTCAATGGCGGCATTCCACGGCTGCCGTTTGAGGATCAGCGGTATCGCAACATTTTCGGCGGTCGTCAAGCGCGCGAACAGGTGGTAGTCCTGAAACACGAAGCCAATGCGGTTGAGCCGGAATTCCGCGATCGCGTCGTTCGGCTGTTTCCACAGATCGACTCCATCGACCACGACATCGCCGCTGTCCGGTCGCAGGATGCCCGAAATGACACTCAGCAAGGTCGTCTTGCCACTGCCCGATGGACCGACGATCAGCAGCATCTCGCCGAACCTGGCCTGCACCGAGACCTCGCGCAAAGCACAGGTGCGTGCTTCGCCCTCGCCGAACCATTTCGTCACCGCACGCGCGTCGATGGCAAATTCCGGCATGTCAGCCCCGAAAAATATCGAAGGGTTCGATGCTCAATACGCGTCGAATGCCCAGGTAGCTCGACATCGCGGCAATCACCACCACCATGGCGAACGCAAGCGCCAGATTGCCGAAGGTGATGATTGCCGCGTAATCGGGAATGCGCACCCTGGCGAGACTGATCAGCGCCGCGCACAGGCCGATGCCGAGGCCATAGCCGGTCAGCGCCGTAAAGGTGGCCTGAAACAGGATCATCGCAATCAGCTCATGGCGTTTCGCGCCAATCGCCTTCAGCGCACCGAACTTTTCGAGGTTTTCGAGGATGAACGTATAGAACGTTTGCCCCGAGATGGACAACCCGACAATGAAACTGATGACCGTCATCAGCATGATGTTGGTGCCGAGGCCGGTTTCATATTTATAGAAATGCGAAATGCGCGCCATGAATTCCTTTTTCGTGAACGCGACATAGCCGAGCGATTGCACCACCTGTTTGATGTGCGCGATATCCGCCGCGGATTTTGGTTCAACCAGGATGTACGAGGTCGTGTAGCGGGTCGTGGGAATATAGGTAACGGCGCGTTTGTAAGTGGTGTAGAGAGTGGGTGTGCCAAAGAGACCGCTGCTCGCCACCGTCGCGATGCCGACTATCACGCCGCGATGGTCGTTCAGTTCGAAATCGGTGCCGAGTGTCGGGTTCTTCAGCTTGACGAATTCGGCGTCGTCGATAGCGACAAAGCCATTCTCCGCGTAAATGTCTTCGATCTTGCCCTGCTTCATGACCGGCCAGCCGAACAGGCTGGCGTCGTCGAGTCCGATCACCGTGACTGCCTGATAGGTGCCGTCGCGCAGTTTGACCAGCGCGGTGCCTGAGTACAGCGGCACCGCGTATTTGACGCCGTCGGTGCTGCGTACCGCATCGAGTACGTAATCCGGCATGCCGATGCTGCTCGCGATGGTCTGCACTGCCGGGTCCATCACCCACATCTTCGCCCCGACATTGATCACCGTCGACGACGATTTGTTCAGGATGCCGGCAAACAGCGAAGTCATTTCGACCATCAAAAAAACCGCGAATGTAATGCCGACGAGCAGTGCCGTGAATTTGGCGCTGTCGTTGACGAGCAGCTTGAATGCGAGTCGGAGGATGCCTTTCATGGCGCGCCGGATCGAGTTGCTGGGAACGCATAAGCGTGGTGGTCGTGCGCTGCCGCACAGCGCACTAAGCGTCGTCTCGCGTCGTGATGTTCAGCAATGCGACGAAGCAGCCGACACCCAAAACCAGTGCGGCGGCGCCGTAGCGAACCAGGCCTGGGCTGTCGGACAGCAAGCCGCGAATCGATGCGCCGAGGCCGGCCAAAGCCGTGAAAACGGCCACCGTGGCCACGATAATTCTGGGTTCTGCACGGGTCATCTTGCCTCCGTATGGGGTCCCCACGCGACGCTTGATCGGCGTGCTGTTCGCAAGCCGTCGTGGTGACTTCATCATCGACCGGATGCCGGTATTGCGATTGATTTGCATCAATGGCTGCCTGCTTCGCATACCAAATTGTGCTCGACCGCAATTACCTGCCAATGCGTCCGGCAAATGCGGCGGCACACTCGCGCGCATTCAGCGTTTGATATGCATCAACAGCGCGATTAGCAGCGCGATCATAGTGCGGTTATACCCACGCTGTTTCATCGCCCTTCCCGCGCCTCGATCTGCGGCGCGCAGGCGCGCCACGGCCACCAAGAGCCTTTCCCCGACGATCAGACGCTCACGCATTGGCGTCGGCACGTCCTTGACCTTCATGTGAGGAGACATTGCATGTCTACTATCGACTCTGCTTCACTTCAGCCTGCGCCGCGGCAGATCCCGGCTATCGAACACACGGCCATCAGCGGCATGGATGCTTACCGCGCCCTCGTGGCCGAAGCCGAAACCGATCATCAGGCCTTCTGGGCCCGCCTGGCGAGAGAGCACCTCCAGTGGCGCCGGCCGTTCACCAAAATACTGGACGACAGCAATGCGCCCTTCTATAAATGGTTCGAAGACGGCGAACTCAACGCTTCGTACAATTGCCTCGATCGCAACCTGGCGAAAGGACTGGCCGACAAGACAGCGATCGTGTTCGAAGCGGATGACGGTACGGTCACGCGCATTACCTACCAGGCGCTCTATCACCGCGTGTGCCGACTGGCCAACGCACTGCGCGCGCGCGGCGTGACCAGAGGCGATCGCGTCGTGATCTACATGCCGATGTCGATCGAAGGCATTGCCGCCATGCTGGCCTGCGCGCGCATCGGCGCGCCGCATTCGGTGGTGTTCGGCGGGTTTTCCGCGAAGTCGCTGCATGAGCGGCTCGTCAATGTCGGCGCGGTAGCCGTGATGACGGCCGACGAACAGGTGCGCGGCGGCAAGACGCTGCCGCTGAAGGCCATCGTCGACGAAGCGCTTGCGATGGGTGGCACGGTGGCGGTAAAGACTGTCGTGGTCTATCGGCGCACCGGCGGCAGGATTCCATGGATCACGCAGCGCGACGCCTGGCTGCACGAACTCGAACACGCCCAGTCCGATACTTGCGAGCCGGAATGGGTCGGTGCGGAACATCCGCTATTCGTGCTGTACACATCGGGTTCGACGGGCGCGCCAAAGGGCGTCCAGCACAGCACCGGCGGTTACCTGCTGTGGGCCGCCGTGACAATGAAATGGACCTTCGACATCAAGCCTGACGACGTGTTCTGGTGCACGGCCGACATCGGCTGGATCACGGGACACACTTACATCTGCTACGGGCCGACGGCAGTGGGCGCAACCCAGGTGATCTTTGAGGGCGTACCAACGTACCCCGACGCCGGACGCTTCTGGCAGATGATCGAGCGTCACAAGGTCAGCATCTTCTACACCGCGCCGACCGCGATCCGCTCCCTCATCAAGGCCGCCGACGCGAATGAAGCGGTGCATCCACGCAGCTTCGATCTGAGCAGCCTGCGCATTCTCGGCACTGTGGGCGAGCCGATCAATCCGAGCGCATGGACATGGTATGCACAGCACGTGGGCGGTGGACGCTGCCCCGTACTGGATACCTTCTGGCAAACCGAGACCGGCGGCCACATGATCTCGCCGCTACCGGGTGTGACGCCGCTGGTGCCAGGATCGTGCACCTTACCGATGCCCGGAATCGACGCGGCGATCGTCGACGAGACGGGCCACGAGGTGCCCAACGGACACGGCGGCGTGCTCGTGATCCGCAAGCCCTGGCCGTCCATGATCCGGACCATCTGGGGCAATCCCGAGCGGTTCCGCCACGGCTACTACCCCGACGACCTCGGCGGCAAGCTGTACCTCGCCGGAGACGGCGCGATACGTGATCGCGACACGGGCTACTTCACCATCACCGGGCGGATCGACGACGTGCTCAATGTGTCCGGGCACCGCCTCGGCACGATGGAAATCGAGTCGGCGCTGTCGGCGCATCCGTCGGTCGCTGAAGCTGCCGTGGTTGGCCGGCCCGACGAAACCTGCGGCGAAGCGATCGTGGCGTTCGTGGTACTCAAAACGGCGCGGCCGAGCGGCCCGGACGCGAAGCGCGTAGCCGATGAACTGCGCGCGTGGGTCGGCAAGGAAATCGGTCCGATCGCAAAGCCGAAAGACATCCGCTTCGGCGATGCCATGCCGAAGACGCGTTCCGGCAAGGTCGTGCGCCGTCTGTTGCGTTCGGTGGCGAAAGGTGAAGCGATTACGCAGGACACTTCGTCGGTGGAGAATCCGACCGTCATTTCGCAATTCGCTCACGGCCTGTAGGCATAGCAGAAACTCAGCACGACACGAATTGTGCGCGGCGTCGCCATGGGCACGCGCGCGCATTCGATTTCAGATTCTCAGTATTGAATGGAGGATGTCATCATGAACATTAAAGCCCCTAACCCCGCTTCGCTGGGCCTCGCAGGTTTTGCACTAACGACGTGGTTGCTCAGCATGATCAACGCCGGCTGGTTCAACGGCGAATCGATGGGCATGGTGCTAGCCGTTGCGTTTGCCTACGGCGGCACCGCGCAGATGATCGCCGGACTGATGGAAATTCCGCGCGGCAACGCGTTTGGCGCGACTGCCTTTCTCAGTTACGGAGCGTTCTGGTGGTCGCTGGCGTTGTTTGTCCTGTTCCTTCACGGCAATGTGCCTGCAGCGTTCATCGGCTGGTATCTGTTCCTGTGGGGCATGTTCACCCTGTACATGTGGGTTGCGACATGGCGTGCCGCCCGCGCGCTCCAGCTCGTCTTCCTCTCGCTGTGGCTGACCTTCTTTGTGCTGGCAGCAAGCGAATGGACCGGACTGGCGTGGCTGCATCATGCCGGCGGCTATCTGGGCCTCGTTACCGCACTGCTGGCGTTCTATCTTTCCGCGGCGGAGATCATCAACGAGACGCATGGACGCGTCGTGCTGCCGGTCGGCGCTGCGAGCCCGCGGATCGAGGTGGCATTGACCGTCGATGAAGAACTACGCCGCGCATGAACGGAGTAAAGACTCGCAGCGTAGTTCTCACGCCGCAGTGCACGCACTGCGGCGACCCAGCCTGCCTTATTCATAAGTAGCCCGGCTATTTTTCGAAGACGTAAATCCCGGGCGCATCGCAAAGGCCGTCGTCGATCGCGCGGGGGGCCACGTCCCCGCTCGATCGTTCGCGTAACCACCGGTTCCAGCATAACCACCACGACCCGTCGACCGGTGTTGTCTGCGCAAGAAAGTCGTCCCTGCTACGGTACGGCGCCCCGCCCGGACGCGTTGCGCAACGGTAGTAGCGGCCCCCATGGCCGGGCTCGGACACGATGCCCGCATTATGCCCACCCGCCGTCAACAGGAAAGTCAGCGGGTTGTGCGTCAGCAGATGCAGCTCGTAGACTGAGCGCCAGGGCGAAACGTGGTCCCGCTCCGTTCCGACGACAAACATCGGCGCTTCAATGTCGGACAATGCGACAGGCCGGCCATCAACGCAGTAACGCCCCTCGGCCAGATCGTTGTTGAGGAACAGACTGGTCAGATACTCGCTGTGCATGCGATAAGGCAGGCGCGTGGTGTCGGCGTTCCACGCCATCAGGTCGTTGGGTTTCGAGCGCCGTCCAAGCAGATATTCGCTCATCATCCTCGACCAGATCAGATCGCGCGCATTCAGCAGCTGGAAAGCCGAGGACATCTGTCTGCCATCCAGATAACCCTGGCGCCACATCAGGGCATCGAGCTCGGCGAGCTCGCTCGCGTCGATGAAAAGGCCCAATTCGCCCGGTTCCGTGAAGTCCGTTTGCGCCGCAAGGAGCGTCACCGTTTTCAGCTCATGCCCCCTTTCGTCGCGAAACAGGGCTGCGGCGGCCATCGCGAGAAGCGTGCCGCCAAGGCAATAGCCGACCGCGTGTACCGGCTGTGCGTGCCGTAGACGGACCTGAGCAAGCGCGGCAAACAGACCGTCTTGCAGATAGTCGCCCAGTCCGACGTCACGGAACGCTTCGGGTGGATTTCGCCAGGACATCGCGTACACCGTGTAGCCTGCGTCCACGAGATAGCGGATCAGGGAATTGTGCGGTTGGAGATCGAGAATGTAGTACTTCATGATCCACGACGGCACGATCAACAGCGGTTCGCGCGCCACCGTGGTCGTTGCGGGGGCGTACTGAATCAACTCGCACAAAGCGTTGCGCCACACCACCTTGCCGGCGGTGATGGCCACCTCTCGTCCAGGCAGCCACGCGTGTGAACGGGACGCGCGGTCGTCTTCCGGCACGCCGGCGAGCTCGCGCAGGTCCTCGAGCCAATGCTGCATGCCCACTGCGAAGTTCAGTCCGCCGCTTCGCGACGCCGCCGTCTGCACCGCCGGGTTGGTTGCGATGCAGTTACTGGGCGAGCAGGCATCCAGCCACTGACGCGCAAAGAAGCGCACCAGTTCCTCATGATGCCGCTCGACGCCCGGTATCGCAGTAGTCGCCGCTTCCCACCATTGCTGTGCCTGCAAGAAGCCATCACGGTATAGCCAGTACGGCCAGCGCTTCCATGAAGCGTCGGAGAACCGGGGATCCTGTTGCGCCCGGTCGGCACGCGAATCAACGCTCCCCGCCAGTTGCATGCCTTTCGCCAACTCACAACACGCAGATGCATACTGTTTCGCGAGGTCGAACCCCTTACCCGGCGAGACCGCGATGTGCAAAGCCCAGTCAAGGCCCGCCAGAATCATCGAAGCCGGCGACAAACCGCCGGTTAATGCCGCGACAGTCGCGTGCGCGGCCAGGTCCAGTTCGTTGCGCCAAAGCGTGGGCACGGCAGCATTCCTGCCGGCCCGCGCCACGGATTGCCGATCGCCGCCGGGCAGGACAGACGGGGGACGCCTGTGCCGCTTAGAAGCATGCAGCGCGTTGGGCAAATCGGCCGAGTGGTCTTCGCTCACGTTATGGTTCGCCCTTGTCGAGATCATCGTGTGGATGGTGTCTGTAACGGCAGCAGCCGCGCGCTCGACAGACCGGGTGCAACGCCAAACCGGGGCGCGCGCGGACACGTGGTCGCGCAGTCGAGTCGCCGTCTGTGTCAACCGGTCGATTCCGTCACGTCTGCATGTCAGGCCCTTCGCATGTTCGGCAGGCCAGACGGTCGAACATCTCCGATATCCAAAGTGAGGCTACGCATACGACGGCGATTCGGATTGATTTGTATCAACGAGAGCCCGCCGAGCATACAAGCCGCACGATTCGCAGGTGGCATGACCACTCGCTTGACGCGCGTCAAGCGTTTGCCAGTTCGGCACGGCTATGGTGAAAAGTATGCGTCGATTCATCCGCGCATGCATCGTCGCTGATCCTGAATGGAGTCGACCATGACCACTATGCAATTGCTGTCCTATGAACCGGCGCCCGGACGCGCTCCTGCTCACACAAAGGGCGAAACGCCTGCCGTCATCGAGCTGCCCAAGCCTGACATGGCCGCCGGTGTGCCGTTAATGAAAGCGCTCGCGCTGCGCGCCAGCACCCGCGAATTTTCCGACGCACCTTTGATGCCCGCGACACTCGGCGCGCTGCTGTGGGCCGCCGATGGCGTCAACCGTCCCGCGAAAGGCGGCCGCACGGCGCCATCGGCTCACGCCTTCAACGAGGTCGATATTTATGCAGTGCTGCCGAACGGTGTCTATCGGTATGACGCGCCAAACCACCGACTCTTGCTCAAGCACGAGAGCGATGCGCGTAATCTGACGGGATATCAGGACTTTGTAGGCGCGGCACCACTCGATCTCGTCTATGTCGTGAACATGTCGCGCCTGCTGGCGATGCCGCCTCAGCAGCGCGACATTTTTTCCGCCGTCGCGGCGGGCGCGATGGCACAGAACGTGTCGCTGTACTGTGCGTCAGCCGGACTCGGGTGCGTTGTAAGAGGGTGGATCAATCGTCGCGCGCTAAGCGACGCACTGAAACTGAATGAGGACGAACTGCCGATTCTCGCTCAGACCGTGGGCGCGCTGGCAACGACACTGACTTCGCTCGCAGACTGAAGCGACGGGACAGGCAACGTGACTGTTGTTTGCGCTGTCGCCGCTTGCGAGCCCAGCGAGCCGGAACCGGCACCGACCGGAAAACGGCGACCCGGCTTCCTGGGCGTCGCTCACCGCACGCGCGGTGTCGATTGCCCGACAACCGGCACTGCATCATCGGCAGCATGCCTGCTCTGAAGAGGCGCCCATGTGGTATGACCTACTCGATACACAGCGTCGCCTCGCCAAAGCGTTCATCGATGCCGCGTTCACCGTCAGCGGATTGGATGGCGCTCAGTGGGGGACAGCCGGCGCACCCCGTGCCGCGCGCGATTGGCTGATCCGGTCCACATGCGCCTTTGAAACCGCTCCGCCGTTCGCGATAAAAGCGGTGCACAGCAACGGCAAATATCTTCCCGTGGAAGAAAGCATTGCCGACGAAATGCCGGTCGGCACGCTGCGCAAATTCACACGTAGCAGCTGTGTTGCCGACCCGCCCGGGACGCGCCCCGTTATTCTCTGCGCTCCGCTCGCGGGCCATCACGCAGTGATGCTGCGGGAAACGGTCGAAACATTGCTCGAACGCTGCAACGTCGTCTACATCACCGACTGGGCCGACGCGCACGACGTGCCGCTCGAAGCCGGCCCGCTTCCATTGACGGACTACGTCCACGCGCTCGAACGCTTCATTTGCACGGTGCGGGCAGGCGGAGCGCCGGCGCATGTCGTCGCCGTCTGCCAGGCCTGTGTCCCCGCCCTCGCCGCCTGCAGTCTGCTGGCAAGCAACGGGACACCGCCGTTCGCCAGTGTCTCGCTGCTTGGCGGACCGATCGACACCCGCCTGCATCCGACTTCCGTGGATCGCTTCGCAAGCGCGCAGCCATTACGCTGGTTCCACGATCGCGTAATCGACGAAGTGCCGCCTCCATATGCCGGGGCGGGACGCCGTGTCTATCCGGGTTTCATGCAGCAGGCTGCCATCCTGGCTGCGCACCCCGCGCGTCAACTCGATCTGGAGGCGCGCTACTGGACGAATTGGCTCGGGGGCAATCTGCACGACGCGCAAACGGCGCTTCGTTCGCTGAACGAGTATGCCGCCGTGCTTGACATGGGCGAACGTTACTTTCTGGATATGCTCAGCGTAGTCTTCCACGAGCACCTGCTCGCGCGAGGAATGTGGGTAATCGATGGGCGGTGCGTGGATCCCCGCGTCCTCGAGCAAGTGCCACTCTGCACGATCGAGGGCGACCGCGACGACATTACGGGCGCGGGCCAGACGCATTGCGCGCACGTGCTATGCCATGCACCGGGCGCGCCGGGGCATAGGCGCGTGACCATCGATCAATGCGACCATTACGATCTGTTCACGGGTCCGCGCTGGCACGACGCGGTTCATCCTGAGCTATGCAGCTTCTGGCGCGCGATCGCATGCGATAGTGAAGCGAAAGCCGCGCCGGCCGCCAGCATTCGATGATCCATATCAAGGCTGCGCCGCGCCAATGCAGTGCAATCAAATTCATCCCCGCGATGAGCGGATTTCCTGCGAGGGCGTGATGAAACTGACTTTTCTGGGCGGGGCCGAAACCGTCACCGGCTCGAAGTATCTGGTCGAAGCCAGCGGCATGCGGATTCTGATCGACTGCGGTCTTTTTCAGGGCACGAAAAACCTGCGCCTGCGCAACTGGAGCCCCTTGCCCGTCCCGGTCGATACGCTCGACGCAGTCATCCTCACCCACGCGCACATCGATCACACCGGCTACCTGCCCGTGCTCGCGCGCGATGGCTACCGCGGTCCCGTCTACTGTACGCCCGGCACCGCCGCTCTGTGCGACATCATGCTGCGCGACAGCGCGCACTTGCAGGAAGAGGAAGCCGACTTCGCGAACCGTCACGGCTTCTCGAAACACAAGCCGGCGCTGCCGCTCTACACGCTAGACGACGCACAGCGCGCGCTGCGGCTCATCGTGCAGCGCGAATTCGATGTTCCCACGCCGCTGAACGACGAGTTGTGTTTCCGCTTTCTGCCGGCTGGCCATATTCTGGGCGCTGCCAGCGTCGTACTCTGCTGGCGCCATACGGTGCTCGCCTTTTCAGGCGATCTAGGCCGGCCGAGCGATCCGATCATGCGCGCTCCCATGAAGCTCGCGCATGCCGACTATCTGGTCGTCGAGTCGACCTACGGGGACCGCCTGCACGCCGCGACCGATCCCGAGCAGGAACTGGCCGAACTATTCGCGCGAACGTTCGCGCGAGGCGGTGTCGTGGTCATGCCATGCTTTGCGGTGGGGCGCGCTCAGGAAATTCTTTATTACATCGCGCACCTGAAGCAGACCGGGCGCATGGCGAACGTGCCGGTGTACCTGGATAGCCCGATGGCCACCGGTGTCACCGAGGTGTACAGACACCACTTGAACGAGCACCGCCTGACGGTTTCGCAGGCAGCCATGATCGACAAGGCCGCAATCATGGTGCGCACGGTCGATCAATCGAAGGCAATCGCGTCGCATCATGGTCCGATGGTTATCATCGCGGGCAGCGGGATGGCTACCGGCGGGCGCGTGCTGCATCATTTGCGCCTCTATGCGCCCGATCCGCGAAATACGATTGCGCTCGTCGGCTATCAGGCGGCCGGCACGCGCGGCGCCGCCATTGCCGCGCACGAGCCGACGATTAAGATTCACGGAGAGTACGTGCGGATTCGCGCGCATGTCGAAACGATTTCATCCCTGTCGGCGCATGCGGACTACAGCGAGACGCTGAACTGGCTCTCAGCGATGTCGCCGGCGCCCACCCAAACGTACATTACGCATGGCGAGCCTGCCGCCGCCGACGCATTGCGCCGTCGGATCGCCGACACGCTCGGGTGGCCTTGCACGGTGCCGGTCTATCAGCAAACTGTCGAATTGGCGGAGAGGTCTGCGCTCGACAATCACGTCCCGACCGCTGGCGCCGCGTGTGCCTCCGCTGCCCGGCCAGCAGAGAGCTGATGATCGTCCCAGCGCGACGTGTGTTGGAGCCTCGCAGATCAATCGCTCCCTCTGAAAAATTGACCTGCTTCAAGCGCGCACAGGCGGTCCGTGACACGATGGCGACACGGACCGCGTCTTCGCGACAACAGCCGGATAGGAGGCGTCAAGATGAACTATTCCGCACCAAACGAAGCATGGGAGATCGGCGAACCGCACTTCGATGCGACCACGCCGCTGCAAGCGCAGTTGCACTTCGCGTTGCGCTACGCGATCCTCGCCCCATCGAGCCACAACACACAGCCGTGGCGATTCATCGTCGACGGCGACACGGTGCAGGTCTGCGCCGACCGTACGCGCGCGCTCGCCGTGGTCGACCCGTTCGATCGCGAGCTTCTGATTAGCTGCGGCGCAGCATTGTTCAATCTTCGGGTCGCGCTGTCTCGTATCGGACTGGCCAGTGCTATTACGCTGTTTCCGTCTGAGGCGGACCCTGACATCGTGGCGTTGGCACGGGTCTCGCGCGACGTGCATGACGACGCGCAACTGCGCGACCTCTTCGACGCCATGACAAAGCGCGTCACAACGCGCGCGCCGTTCGCCGACGAACCCGTGCCCGCCGAATTGCAGGAGCGGTTCATCAGCGCGTGCGAGGTAGAAAGCGCAATTGCCTGCTGCGTGGCACACGAGGCCGAGCGCGAGGCATTGGCGCAACTGATTGCCGATGCCGACCAGATACAGTTTTCGGACCCACGTTTTCGGCGCGAACTCGCCAGTTGGATCCATCCGAAGCGACTCGATGACGGCATGCCCACCTACGGTACCGCTGTCGGTCTGCTGCTAGATTTTGCGGCGCCGATCGGTACATCGGCTGTCCGCGTATTCGACGTAGGGGCGGGACAGCCGGCGATGCCGCACCACCTCGTGCAAGGTTCGCCGTTGATGGTGGCCATCGCCACGATGCGCGACGACCGCGAGGCGTGGGTGGTAGCGGGGCAGGCGCTCGAGCGGGTGTTACTGGTCGCGGCGTCGGCGGGATTTACCGCTTCCTATTTAAACCAGCCGATAGAAGTGCAGCCGCTGCGCGAGCGACTCAAGGCGCTGCTGAAAACGGACGCGACACCACAGCTTCTGCTGCGTGTTGGACGTGGCCCGCACGCGATACACGCAAGCAGGCGACCGCTAGCTGACGTCTTGTCGTGAGATACGCGACTTCGGACCTTGCACGTCATGCCGGCAGCGCTTTTGCGATCGAACGCCAGCCCTGATGCCCGACTACAGTGCCGAATATGAATCGCCTTCCCCTCCCGCCGCGTGACCCCGGTTCGGTTTCACCGGGCGTATGGCGCTGGATACCGGCTCTCGCAACATTGCGAACTTATCAACGCGGCTGGTTCGTCAAGGACTTGTTCGCGGGCGTCGTGTTGACCGCCGTACTCGTACCCACCGGCCTGAGCTTTGCGCAGGCTGCCGGGCTACCCGGCGTCGGCGGCCTATATGCAAGCATCGCCGCTCTGCTCGCCTACGCGATTTTCGGTCCCAGCCGGATCCTCGTTCTCGGCCCGGACTCCGCACTAACTGCACTGATCGCCGCTGCCATCGCTCCCCTAGCCGGCGGCCGGCCAGAATCGGCGCTGGCACTTGCCGGCATGCTTGCGATTCTGGCCGGAATCTGCTGTGCCTTGATCGGACTGCTCAGGCTGAGCTTTGTCACCGATCTTCTGTCAAAACCCATTCAGTACGGCTATCTCAATGGGATCGCTCTCACGTTGTTTGCGGGCCAGTTTCCGAGGTTGCTCGGTTTCGCGGTTCCTGGCGGCACGTTCCTCGAAGAGGGGACAAGCGTATTTCAGGGTGTAGTCGCCGGGCAGACAAGCCCGGTTGCGTGCGTCATCGGCGTTTCGTGCCTGGGGGCGATCGTGTTGCTCAAACGGTATGCGGCTGCGCTGCCCGGCACCCTGATTGCCGTGGCTGCGGCGACCGTGGCGGTCTGGCTGCTGGAACTGGACCTCCATGCCGGTATCGCTGTCGTGGGCCGGCTACCTGAAGGCTTGGCGGCGGTTCGTCTTCCCGCTGTGTCGCTGCATGACGTACGGGAGTTAAGTGGCGCCGCGATCGCTATCGCTCTCGTTTCGTTCGCCGATATGAGCGTGCTGTCGCGCGCGTTCGCACTGCGAGGCGCCTACAAGGTCGATCGGGACCAGGAGCTCGTGGCGCTTGGCATTGCCAATATCGCGGCAGGTCTGTTGCAGGGTGTCCCAGTCTGCAGTAGTGCGTCACGAACGCCCGTCGCCGAGGCAGCCGGCGCAAAGACGCAGTTGACCTGTGTTGTGTCCGCGCTTTGTATCGCCTTTCTGTTGATCGCGGCTCCCGCGTTGCTCAAGCATGTGCCGAACGCTGCTCTCGCTGCGGTCATTGTTTCCGCTGCACTCTCGCTCTTCGATCTTGCAAACGTGACACGTCTTTATCGAATGCGCCGCAGCGAGTTTGCGCTGTCCATGGTTTGCTTCGCAGGCGTTCTAACAGTCGGTGTCGTACAGGGCATCTTCATTGCAATCGGTCTGTCGCTGCTGTCATTCGTCTGGCGCGCGTGGCACCCTTACGACGCCGTTTTGGGCAAGATCGAAGGGAGGCCTGGTTATCACGATGTTGCGCGGCACCCGGACGCGAAACAGCTCGCCGGCCTCCTCCTGATTCGCTGGGACGCACCCCTCTTTTTCGCCAATGCGGAGATTTTCAGCCAGCACGTGCGACGGGCAATCGCGCAAGCGGCACCGCGACCTGAATGGTTGGTGGTTGCCTCGGAGCCGATCACCGATATTGACGTTACCGCTGCAGACATGCTCTCCAGGCTTGATCATGAGTTGGAAGCGGCGGGCATCGCGATGTATTTCGCGGAGATGAAAGGCCCGGTGAAGGACCGGCTGCGAGCCTACGGCCTTTTCGAAATATTTGACGAACGGCATTTCTTCGAGACCGTGACCGATGCCGTTCGGACTTACACCGCACAGCATCGCGTTGAAGGGCCGGGCGAGTAATTGACCGCATATCGCCCGAGGTCTCTAGAGAATCCCCCTATTTTCCCGCTTCCGACGATAACACCGCTTGCCAGAGCGCAGATCAATGCGATCACGGGGAGTCGCCAAACGTCGACTCTCGTCGAGAGTGTTAAGCATGATCCACCGATTTGCGTCACAGTGCGCAGGCGCCAAAGCGACACCAAACCACAGCCACCCAACGACACTATCACGCTTGCTTGAGGCGCAGCCTGGCGTACTCGAGTAACTCGAACACCGCCATGCCCGCAAGCATCGCCGCCACGAATCCCCACGCCTTGAGGAAGCCGGCGCCGAGTGCAACCAGGGCGGGCCCGGGACAAAACCCAGCGAGACCCCAACCCACGCCGAACACCGCGCTTCCCAGCACCAGTCGCCACGTGACGCCGCCGGCGGGCGGAATCACCATCGGTAAGCCCAGCAGCGATTTCTTGCGGCGTTTTGCAAACAGGAACGCGATTGAAGCGACGCCTATTGCATCAACCATCACGAATGCAAGTGACGGATCCCAATGTCCGGCTATATCGAGAAATCCCAGTACTTTCGCGGGATTGGCCATGCCGGAAACCATCAAGCCGATGCCAAACAACAGTCCCGAAACTAACGCTGTGAGCAGACGCACTTCAGCCCCCCAGCAGATGTCGCGTGACGAACACGGTCAGAAAACCGCTTGCCATGAATGTCGCCGTGGCACAGAGAGAACGGATCGACCCACGCGAGATTCCACAGACGCCATGGCCGCTCGTACAACCGCTCCCGTAGCGGGTCCCGATACCGACCAGCGCTCCTGCAATGAGTGTTTCGGTCCATCCAGCCTGAATATCCGGCGCAATCGATTGTCCCAGCAAGCCTGCCAGCACAGGGGCGCCGACAAGCCCCGCAAGAAAGGCAAGCCGCCATCCCGCGTCGTTCCGTGGCGTGCCCAGCAGGCCGCCGAGAATGCCGCTGATGCCGGCGATACGTCCATTGAACAGGACAAGCATCGCAGCCGCGGCGCCGATCATCATGCCGCCAGCCAGCGACCAACCCGGCGTGAAACTCGCAACGTCGATTGACATGCTTCCTTCCTCTTATTTATTGGCGCAATGGTGTTGCGATACCAACCGGATGGATTCTATACGCAGGTCATTTGCGTGCGTCGCCTCGGTCCCGACCCCGACCGCGATGGCCAGCGCTATCGACGGATAGTCGCCAGTTCAAGCCTCGGGTGCCGGCCGCGCCATCAGCAGCGGCGTGTGGACGATGCGCGCCGTGCGGGCCGCCACGCTGCCGAGGAGCCAGCGTGCGACGCCGCGTCGCCCGTGGGTGCCGACCACGATGAGGTCGGCGCCCCATTGCCCGGCATCACGAACGATCGCGTGGGATACGTCGTCGCGCGCTTTTGCTGTTTCGACGAACGCGGTCTCCGAGGCATTGGGCAAGTCGGCAAACACCCGTGCCGCCGCAGCGAGGACCACGTTCCCTTCTTCCACAAAGGCTTCCACGATGTCACGCATCGGCGCGAGATCAGTCAGGCGGGCGCCACGGTCTATCACGTAGATCGCGCGGAGGTGGCACTCCGGCGTTGCCAGTTGCAGTCCGAAGTGCAAAGCATCTAGTGAGGCGGCGCTTCCGTCCAGCGCGAACAGCATCCGGCGCGGCGATAGCTGGATCTCAGCCTCGTAGCTGGCAGGCACAACGAGGATCGAACACGGCGCCGCGGTCGTGACAAATTCCGAGACGGTTCCTTCGATCCAGCGCAGCATGCCGTGATGCTGACGCGCTCCCACTACGAGCAGGTCAGCCTTCCATTCGGCCGCGGCATCGATCAACGCATTGGCGGTGTAGCCGCCTTGCCTCGAAATCTCGATCACGCCCGACTCCACCTCGATTTTGGCGTCTGCGAACAGCGCTCTCGCGCGTGCCACGGCTTCGCGGGCATCGCGGGCAAGTTCGTCGCGCGCAAGCTGCAACTCGGCATCCGTCGCCGACGTAAGCGGTAGCATCACGCGAGGGTTTTCCGCCACGCTTGCAATCCGGATCCGGGCGCCGGGCAGCGTCATGTGGCGCACATAGGCCGCCGCACGCGCCGATTCCGGTGAATTGTCGACGGCGAGGAAGACTCGTCCGATAGCGCATCTCGCGTCGCCGCCGGCGTGTGGACTGTTCATGATCGACCTCCATCTGAAAGTTGCATTCGCCCGGTCAATGCCTGCACCCGCACTGCGCGGCGAGACATGACGCGGCAATCGCTGCGGCGTCTAGACACCGTGCGGGGACGCGCAACGCATTCATAGCATGGCGCTCAATACCCAGATAGAGTTGATGCAACTCAAGCCTGCGCGCAATCAGGTTTCATCCGACTTCTTGAAAGTCTGCCTGCGGTTGCGCGATCCAAGCGATCCGTATCCCATGCGCTTGACGGGGATCAATTGGCGATCGGTGTTCGCCTCTATGCTGGGTCGAGCATGTGAATTTGATTCAGAGGACAGCAAAGCGCACCAGCCATCACAAGGGAGTTTCATGCTGCTCACTTTCACCGGCCGCCGCACCTGCTTGCGCAGTCGATGCATCGGCATACTGTTGGCCGGCCTATCCTGGCTGGCATTCACATTTGGTGTGCACGCGCAGACGCCGCCTCAACGGGTTCCCATACTCGTCTACCACCGCTTCGCCTCCTCCGTGAACGATTCCATGACCGTGCGCGTCTCGACGTTCAATGCACAGTTGCGATTTCTGCGTGAGCGCGGTTATCAGGTGGTACCGCTGCGGCAAGTCGTGAGCTGGTTGACCGATCCTTCCACAAAACTGCCGCCGCGGCCGATTGTCCTGACTATCGACGACGGCCACCAGTCCGTCTTCAACGAGCTTCTGCAGATCGCGCAGCATGAGCATCTGCCAATCACGCTCTTCATCTACCCTTCTGCGATTTCGAACGCTTCGTACGCGCTCACGTGGGATCAGGTGCGCGAGCTTAAGCAGACCGGTCTATTCGACGTCCAGTCGCACACATACTGGCATCCCAATTTCAATATCGAACGGCGCCATCGCTCGGCCGCCGACTTCCAGCATTTCGTGCGGGCACAGCTCGACCTGTCGCGGCAGCGCATCGAAGCGGAGGTCGGCGGCCGGGTCGACCTGCTGGCCTGGCCATTCGGCATTTGCGACGACGAACTGATGGCTCTGGCTGCAGGAGAGGGTTATATAGCCGCTTTTTCACTGGAACCGGGCAGCGTCTATCGGCACTCGCGCATGCTCGCGTTGCCGCGCTTCCTGATGGTCGATTCTTACGGTGTCACAGGTCTCGCGCGTCTGCTCGGCGAGCCGTCGCCACAGCCCGGCTCGAGTTCGGATAGCGGTGGCGACCGATAATGCGCACACTTCCCTTCCTGCGCTATGTCGCTGTTGCACTGAGCGTTCTGTCGACGGGCGTGACGGCCGGCGCCGCAACGGGCATCGTGATCGACGCGGCCACCGCCGAACCCGTAGCTCACGCGCTTGTTACAACGACTGCCGGCGTACAGCAAGCCGATGTCGACGGGCAGTTCGAGTTCGACTCGTCCGTCTCCAGCGTCGGCGCCCGGGCGCCCGGCTATCTGCGCACGCAAGCCGACGTGACCGGCGAGACGCCGTTGACGCTCAAGCTCACGCCGTTTCGCCCCAAAGCCGTGTACCTGTCGGTATATGGCGTCGCAAGCCCGACGTTGCGCGAGGAGGCGCTTGCGCTTACGCAAACCACGCCGATCAACGCACTGGTGATCGACGTCAAGGGCGACCGCGGTCTCACGCCTTATCACAGCGCCGCTCGCGACGCGGCCGGCGCTTCGGAGCGGCTAACGGGCCGCGAGCCGCTGGTGCGGGACTTCCCGGCACTTCTCGCCGAGTTTCATCGCCGGCATCTTTACCTGATTGCACGGATCGTCGTGTTCAAGGACGACCCGCTTGCCGATGCCCATCCGGCCTGGACCGTGCGCGATGCGGGCGGTCAACCGTGGCGCGACCGCGAGCATTTGCAGTGGCTCGATCCTTTTTCGCGCGAGGTGTGGCAGCACAATCTCGACATCGCGGAGGAAGCCGCAAAAATGGGCTTCGACGAAATCCAGTTCGACTACGTCCGCTTTCCCGATGCAAGCGGCCTCCACTTCTCTCAAGCCAACACGCGAGTCAACCGCACTGCGGCGATCGTAGGATTTCTGCAGGCGGCACGAACGCGCCTCGCGCCCTACAACGTCTTTGTCGCGGCGGATATCTTCGGTTACGTCTGCTGGAATCTGGACGACACCGCGATCGGGCAACAGATCGAGCTGCTCGGCGCCCCGCTCGACTACATCTCGCCGATGCTGTATCCCTCCGGCTTCACATGGGGACTGCCGGGCTGTACCAATCCAGTAACGGATCCCGGCCAGATTGTGCGCCGCTCGCTTGCCGAGGCAGTGCGGCGCACGCACTTGCCAGGCGTGCGGTTTCGCCCATGGTTGCAGGCTTTCCGCGACTATGCGTTCGACCACCGGGAATTCGACGCCGCGCAAATCCGCGCGCAGACCGCTGCCGCTGATGCCGTCGGCAGCGACGGATGGATGCTATGGAACCCACGCAATCGCTACGACCCCGCGGACCTTCCGCAATGAGAGGCCGGCCACTGCGGGCCATGGTGCATGTGGTGGTGGCAATCGCACTGCTGCATCCGGTGGCCGACACGCGGGCCGTCCCGCCAGACGCTCGAGCACGCGCTGAATTTGCGCGCATCGTCACCGGGCAGATCGAAGCAGGCCGTCTGCCTGGCGCAGTGGTAATAACGGGCAACGCCAACGAAGTGCAATATCGCCAGGCGTTCGGCCGACGCATGATCGAGCCGCATCAGGAAGCGATGACCGTCGACACGGTGTTCGATCTTGCCTCATTGACGAAAGTAGTCGCGACCACAACGGCAATCATGCAGCTGGTCGACGCGGGGCGCATACAACTCGATGCGCCCGTCATGCGCTACTGGCCGGAGTTCGCCGCGCGCGGCAAGCAGGCGGTCACGGTGCGGCAGTTGCTCGCGCATACTTCCGGCCTGCAGGCGGATCTGAAATCGCGGCCCGCCAGCGATGGACGTGTGGGCGTGCTGAACGAGATCGCGCAGCAGCGGCTATACGCAGCGCCTGGTGAGCGTGTGATTTACAGCGATCTGAACTTCGCTGTGCTCGGCGAGCTCGTCGAACGAATAACTCATCAACCACTTGATATATATTGCGCCGAGCACATCTTCGTTCCACTCGGCATGCGGGACACCGGCTTCCGTCCCGACCCGGAACACGCGGCGCGCAGCGCCGCCACCACGGCGGGCCGCCGCGGTAAAGTGCATGATCCGCTGGCCACGTGGATGCAGGGCGTCGCCGGCAACGCGGGGCTCTTTTCAACAGCCGGGGATCTCGCCCGTTTCGCCCAGATGCTGCTCAATGGCGGCCTCAGTACGGCAACGCCGCCGGTACGCATTCTCTCTGCGTCGACTATCGCCACATTGGCGGTTGCCGCGTCACCGTTATCGGCCACGCCCTGGCGCGGTCCTGGCTGGGCGCTGACGAGTCCGCTAGTGTCGGACCGCGACCGGCTACCACCTGTGGGCGCGATTGAACATACCGGCTACACCGGCACCGGAATCTGGGTGGATTTCATCACGCGCCGTTTCGCCGTGATTCTCACGAACCGCGTTCACCCAGACGACAAAGGCGACGCGGGGCCACTGCGCGCGCAGATCATCGCCGTGATGGCCAGTCAGGCGCCCCCACTCACACCGGCCGACATTCGTGCAGTGTTACCCGCCGCCGCACCCGCCATAGCCGCCGCAAGTCAGTTGCCGACTGCCACGGGGCCTGTGAAAAGTGGCCTCGACGTGCTCGAGGACCGGCAGTTCGCACCCCTGACCGGCCTACGCATCGGTCTTGTGACTAACCGTACGGGCTTCGACGCGACAGGCAGGCGCACAATCGACGTGCTCGCTCGCGCACCAGGGGTGACACTCGCGGCCCTTTTCTCGCCGGAGCACGGCCTGAACTCCGACGTTGACGAACCCATCGGCGATTCACTCGATCCGGCGACCGGCCTGGTTGTGCACAGTCTCTACGGCAGCATGCGCTCTTTCCCCGCAGCTTCACTTGAAGGCATCGACGCGCTTGTCTTCGACATTCAGGATGCGGGCGTGCGCTTTTTCACCTACGAAACCACACTCGGCTACGCGCTCGAAGCCGCGGCCGCTCGAGGCATTCCGCTGTTCGTGCTCGATCGTCCGAATCCTCTGGGCGCAGACCGTTTCGGCGGTCCGGTGCTCGACGAAGGCCATGAATCCTTCACCGGTTACTTTGCGCTCCCGCTTCAGCCAGGACTAACGGTCGGCGAGCTGGCGGCGCTCTTCAATCGCGAGCACCAAGTCGGCGCCGATCTGCGTGTCGTTTTCATGGTCAATTATCAGCGCTCGATGCGTTTTGCAGATACGGGATTAGGTTGGGTGCCACTGTCGCCCAATCTGCGGACACTCGCGCAAGTTGACCGATATCCGGAAGTCGCGATGATCGAAGCCGCCAATGTCAGCGTAGGCCGCGGCACGCCCATGCCGTTCGAAGTGGTCGGCGCGCCATGGATCAACGCAGCGGAGCTTGCGACCGCACTGAATGCGCTCCACCTGGGGGCACGTTTCGAAGCCGTCGACTTCGTGCCAACCGAGTCGACGTGGCGCGGCCGCTTATGCCACGGTGTGCGGATCGTGCGTGACGCGAACGCTTCAGCAGCGGGCGTCGGACGTCTGGGTCTCGGTCTGGCCGTAGCACTGCACGCGCTTTACCCCGGGCGCTTCGATGTAGACGCCACACGCGATGCAATCGGTTCGGGCGCCGTGTGGCAGGCACTGCGCGATGGGACAAGCCTCGATCAGATCGAGCGTATCGCGACGGCTGAGAATCACGCCTTCGCACCGTTGCGGGACAAGTACTTGCATTATTGACTGCCAGAAGTCCGGCCCGCTTTGGATTGGCACCACAAGAACCGCGGGGGGTGAATCGCTACCGTGGCACAGTCGTGACAATCATATTGAACAGCTTGTCCAAATCTTCTTCAAGCTTGACTCCGTCAAACGGGTCGCGGTTCGCACCGAACGCAGCGTCGAGTTCGTCCCAGTCATCTTTCGTGAGAAATCGCCGGGCAGCGGGCAAGATCAGATCTTCCTCCATTCGCCTGTGATCAGACGAGAAATTTGCGTACTCATCCACCAGACACTTGAGCGACGCGCACGTAGTGCCTCCGCCCAACTCGTAACGAGTCAGCGCGTGTTCCAGTTTCCGTACCTGTATATCACCCTGAACATGTTGGCCTTCGAGTTTGTCGATGACCTCATCGAGTTCATGCGTACGTTCCCGCAACCGGACAAAAAGGAACCGATCCTCTTTCGGATGATGAACCTGCTGCGGATATTCGCGGATGTAATAAAGCATGGCTCGGAGTATGACGAGGTCCTGTGTACCACTCCCTATTTCCAGCGTGCTGACGAACTCCTGCATTCCCCGGTTCACAGTCGCCAACTGCTCATGCTCTCTCAGAATCACCTCAACGGCGCCTCGCCGCCCCCATGCAGACATTTCAATCTCCTCTGCTGTAGATACCCGACGAGAAAGCAATCAAACAATTGAAGCGCGGCTCGTTGCCCAGCGTCAGGCAGACCACGCGCCGATTAATGCGGGAGTAGATCACATGCAATGCGTTGGTTCGCAACTGCGCAACCAATCGCAACGTAGTTGCCCAATGTGGAGCATTCTGTCTCATACGTCTCCATGTACTTCGCTTATGATTTCGTAGCCGTCTTCAACCACTCTCCAGTTGCTTACGCCGTACGCATGTTCAAACTCGTCAATTGTCCGTCTCACCTCGACAACACCAGTGACAACAGGGTCCCAGGACGGCAACCAGAGCGGCGACTCTACAGGGGAGTAACCATTGGATTGCCCGTTCAGGCGTGCACAGACAAGATGGGGCCGACCAAAGTGTCCCGCCTCATCATTTCGCGTGTTCTTGCGAGATCATCGCGACCATCACCTCTTGAGTTCATTGGGCAGCTGCTCGGCAACTCAGGTCTCTCCATATCCCTCAGTCAGCAACAACGACGCGACTTCAACAAGTCATGAACGTACAGCGAAGGGAACAGCCGGTTCCAGTAGATATTCACCGGCTTCAATTTGCCTAGTAGCCTGACGCAGGCGGCGACCGTAAGAAGCCGTTGGGCCGCCACCTATGGCTACCGCAACGTTCACCGCGTCGAAAAGTTCGCTGCTCGTTGCGCCTGCACTTATGGCATCCGCCACATGATGGGCGATACATGTGTCCTCGCGAAGTGCGATCGCGATACCGAGTGCGATGAGTTTCTGCAACTTCAAGGGCTCTGCGCCGGATGCAAGCGCCCGTTCGAGTGAGTCGATATTCATCGCGATACTCCTCCTGCGACTTGCCTGCGGGAATAGTGCTCCGCCTAGCGTACATTGCCGGTCTCGCATAATCAGCGGCGATTGCCATATCTGACTATCTCCGCGCTCATCCGCTGCGGTCCGCCTACTGCCAAATAGTTGAGGGCATAAGCGGCGAAACTGTCCTTCCATCTCAGAGTAGATCAGACAGATACCGCGACATTGAGGTACATCAATAATCCTCTAGCGCGTGAAAGCGTCCTTCAACGCGCCCAACCGATGCACATATGCAATCGAGTTATTGAGCCGAGACGCCTTTAGTTCGTGCGCAGCAGAGCCGTCTACGTCGTCGATCGTGCTGTTCGATTTACCGGGGATACAAGCTGATCTGCCCCTGGGACTCCATGCGCCCGCCTGGGTGATGCAAGCGACAGTTCAGCGGCGCTAGTCAAGTATGGGCATTTTTGCCCCGCTTGGGGCGCCTGAAGCGGAGCCTGTGCTCGCTAAGTGCAACGCTCCAGTCGATCCGCACCACGACGAAGACGAGGGACAGGAGTGCCAACTGGGTGAGAACGAAGTAGGCTCCCAGGTATCCTCCATCGAGATCCAGTTCCGGGTCCAGATACGAGTGTGCGACCTGTGCGAAATGTGTCCAGACCGCGTAGCTCGCGAGGCGTCCGAAGAAGAAAGGCACGCCGATTAACCACAGTCTTAGCCTCGTAAGCCCGTATGCGATGAACAGATAGTTCGATGGAAATGGACTGAATGCATACAGCAGCAGCGCACCGGCAGTCACCGCTTTCCTCTTTTCCAACCAGACCTTCACGACATCAATGTTTTGCCGGTCGGCCTCACGCATTAGATGACCGCGTACGAGCCATGTGGAACATCGCGCAAGAATCAGACGCCCCATCGTGGCCGCACAGGCGGCAATTACGGCAAGCAGCAAGGGGTTCTGATCTGGCTGGTTGAATCCTATCCACGACATCGCCATCCACGTGGGAGGGGCGAAGGCCGGAATGACGTTGAGCAGCAAAATGGCTGCGAAGAGTAGCGCCATCATGATCACAGAAACATCTCCGGTTTTCCTTCTATCTGCGGCTTCAGGCGCTTAGCAACGCGACCAGTCCGAACAGCCGCGCCAGGGCGGGTACGGTCATGAGAAGCAGAAGCCCCGTGCCAACGACACCTAGTACAATCCAGAGGTAGCGATTCCGCTGTCGTGCGCGTGCATAGGCCCGCGGCTGAGGAAGTAAGCGGATCACAAAGATCAAAGCTACATTACACGCCACGAGCGCCATGAACGACACTGTGCGTGAGAAAGTAAGGTCGTAGCTGAAGCTCAGCAAGGCTGCATACAGACCGAGCACCAGCATGGCGGCTAACGCGCCCGCCATTGCCGCTTTTGCCAATGTGCTGTTCGACAGAAGACGCGCGCCGGCACGGCGCGGTGGCATATGCATCAGGTTCTCGCGTTCCGGCTCGTTCTCGAACACGATCGAGCAGACGGGGTTGATAATCAGCTCCAGAAAGACGATATGAACGGGCGCGAGCAACGGAGGCCAGCCGACGAAAACCGGAATCATGGCTGCGGCGATCATAGGAATATGAACAGCGACCGTATAGCCGATTGCCTGCAGGAGATTGGCGTAAATACGTCTTCCTAGTCGGATCGCTGACACGATCGGCGCGAAGTCGTCACGCAGCAAAACCAGCGATGCCACCTCGCGCGCGACTTCGGCGCCGCGCAGTCCCATCGCAATGCCGATGTGCGCCGCCTTAAGCGCGGGCGCGTCGTTTACACCGTCGCCCGTCATCGCCACCACCTGATCACTTTCCCTGAACGCATTGACGAGCCGCAATTTTTGCTCTGGCTTGACACGTGCAAACACGTCCACGTTCGTTATGGCCTCGCGAAGCCGCGCGTCATTGATCGCAGCCACTTCCTGGCCAGTCACGATCCGCGTGCCGTCGATACCGACTTCAGTCGCAATAGCCCGCGCCGTCGACGGATAATCGCCGGTAATCATCACCACACGGATGCCAGCAGCCTGGCATGCGGCGATAGCGCCCGCGGCCTCTGGCCGGACCGGATCCAGCAACCCGGCCAGCCCTACGAAAGAGAACTCGAAGTCGTGCTGCTTTTCCGGCCAGCCGGAATGTGAGTGCCGTGCCTTGGCCACCCCAAGCACCCGCAGTCCACCCGACGCCATTTGCGCCGCCTCATCAAGAACAGTCTGCGTATCCCGTTCGTCCAGACGACACAAGGCACAGACCGCTTCTGGCGCGCCCTTGCAGGCCACGGCGTGATGATCGAGTTCGGGCGCGTGCCATGCGTGGGACATGGCCGGCAATTCCGGTGTCAGCGCGTATTCATGAACCAGGGACCAGTCGTCGTGGAGCCGTCCGGTGCCGGCGAGTTCAATCCGGCCTGTTTCGTGAAATGCCCGCTCCATTGGATCGATCGGTTCGATTTCGCTGGCGAGCACCAGATACTCGATGAGTTCGTGATACGCCTCGTCGATCCGTTGCGTCGTCTGATCGATGATCTGCCGCTTTCCTTGCGCAGACAGCGCGCGCACGGACATGCGGTTTTGCGTCAATGTGCCCGTCTTGTCGACGCACAGCACCGAGGTCTGACCAAGCGTTTCGATGGCGCTCATGCGGCGTGTCAGCATGCCTTCACTGGCGATGCGGCGAGCCCCAAGTGCCATGAACACGGTCAGTATCACCGGAATCTCTTCGGGAAGAATCCCCATGGCCAGCGTGATTCCCGCGAGCACGCCCGGAAGCCATTCCCCCGAGCGCAAGCGATAAGCCGCGACGAGCAGCAGACACAGTATGATCGCGGCCAACGTAAAGCGATTAACGAATGTTCTCGTTTCCAGTTGCAGCGGCGAGCGGGCTTCCGTAATGCCGGTCAACGACTTGCCAATGCGGCCAAGCTTCGTATTCGGCCCCGTCGCGGTCACGATCATCTGCCCTTGCCCCTGCACCACCATCGACCCGAAAATAAGCTGTCCGCCAGGATCATCCTCTGCACGTGCATCGGCTCGTGCCACGGACTTGCTTACCGAAACGGACTCGCCTGTCAGTAACGACTCGTCTACGCTCAGTTCGTGAGCCTCCGTCACTGAACCGTCGGCCGGCACACGCGCGCCTTCCCCGACGAAAACCAGGTCGCCCGGCACCAGTTCGGCGGCGGAAACGAGTTGCCGCTGCCCGTCCCGCAGCACTTGCGCACGGGGCGCGGACAGCTCGCGAAGAGAGTCGAGCACCCGCGCCGTACGATGGCTTTGAAAGACCGTCAGAAAGACAATTGCGGCGACAAACGCGAGAAGCGCGAGCGCCTCCGACACATCTCCAAGCAGAAAATAGATGCCGGTTGCGCCGAGGAGTAGAAGAAACATGGGCTCACGGAGCCCCTCTCCCAGCGTTTGCCACCAGGTGCGGCGAACCTTTGAGTCCACGATGTTTCGACCGAAGCGGGCGCGCGACTCCTCCACCTGCCGGCTCGACAGTCCACGCTTCCTCTCGGCGTGCGCGAGTGGCGGTGCCGATCCGATGTGGCCAGAGCTTATGTCCGGAACGGATTGAACGGAACTCGTCTGCATTGTGGCGCCGATCAGTAAGCAGATTGAGTAACGGAATGGGACGCTTAGGAAAGCTTATGGACGAGCCGCATTCGGACAGCTTCTACAGATGCGCAGGACTCCGTGACGATCCGGATCTTCCCAGTAGAAACGTAAATCGGCGCCACCATGTGCGGGCACCTGGATCTTTCTGGTTTCCGTGACGTGACGCGTTTGCGCTCCAATCTGGTAGCGCCCTGCCGGTAGCCGGACAAACAGGAACGGGCCCTCTGTACGAACGGACAGGACGGGTCGCCCGGCGCCCGACGTGATCGTTACGTCGATGTCGGACAGATAGTTGCCTGTCTTCGACGCGAACGTCATGCGAAGGTTGTAGCTCGACGCTGCGGCGCGAAATGCCTGAACTTCGTCTTCGCCCACACCGCCGGTTATGTAGGAGACGCCGTTTTTCGAAGCAGGTTGCGGTACCGATTGTGCGAGCGCAGGACTGTTTGCACAGATGCAGACAAGGAAAAGTAGAAACAGGGAAAGAAGCTGGGAAAGACGGGCGTTCCTGAACATGGCAATTCTCGATATGTGAACTTTCGGCAAAGCAGGCGACCGAAGCTGTGGTTTTTTGGCGCCTCGACCAGGCGCGGTCAAACCGCTGCCGCCAGATGCCCAGCGCGGGCAACGTATCCACTTTCAGAATGACGCCAGGCGAACTCGCAGGCGTTGACGTACATCAAGCAGCGGACTTCCGGGTGAAATAGCCTGAAGTCAGCGATCCTTATTGCGGTGCTGCTCGGCCGAAGATCTGACTGTCGGATACCCGGAGGTGGATGGTGATCAAACTGATTCCAAGGCGGTGGGGCATCCCGGGTGCACTGCTGATATTTGTGTCCTCCGTTGTCGTAGCCAGGGATCTGGCGACGATCGAAACGCATACCCAGCGATATGGTTCTCACATCGCCATTTCCGCTTACGAAGATCCTCTCGTAAGCGGCGTGACCTGCTACGTATCGGAGTCGCAGTCCGACGGCGCACTGGGAAGCGGACGCATTACCCATGGGGCAGACCAAACTGCTTCCTGCCATCAGACCGGCAACATCCGCATTGCCGAAACTGCTCCCAAGCAGGCGCAGGTATTCACGGCCGAGTCAGATCCAGCCTTCGACTCGCTCCATATAATCCGGGTACTGGACGCTGAAAGTCACTCGCTTGTCTATTTCACGTACAACGAAGACGAGGTTGCGGGTGACTTGCCGGGCCGCATCGACGTAATACGGTTGCCAGCAGGTCCCAGGATGCCCACCAGATAGGCAAATGTTCGCGCCAATCTGGCCGGAACGCCGGGATCACAACTGCTGATCCACGTGGAAGCTGAGCGTGGGCAGTGCCACGCGTGTAGGTCCAGCGCCGACGTTTGCCGGTCATCGCAAGCCCGTTCGGTGCCGGGCCATCTCACTCCGCACGAACTTCGATAAAAAAAACCGCCTGTCCAGTTGCGAGCAAGCGATGAGCGACTTGCTGCCGCCGTCCGGACACTGCGTCGTTGCATTGCGGGAGCCCACGCCGGTTGCGTGAATCAACTCACCGTCCAGTCCATGATCAATCATGTATTCCTCACTGTGTGGGCACGCGCGAGGACAACGGGTACGTGACCGTTTCAGGCCCAAAACTGTCGGTGCGACTTACGACAGAAATGCACTGAACGCCGCGACTCTGCCTGACACGCACAACGACCTGGACAAGAGCGGCCGCTCCGCTCGATAAGATCGAAGCGCGGCTTGACTGCACGAAAGCAGACAGGACGTCGCTTTGCAGCACGAACTCATCGACCGTTTGCGCCACACGATTTGTGTCGCCCCGCAAGCTTTGCCGTCGCTAAACGGCCCTGTTCCGGTTCCCGCGGACTTTGTTGTCTCCCGATACGTCGCTATCAGAAGACAGCAAAGTGTGCGATAAGGCCGTCCGACTAGCCTCACAGAGTCGCCATTAAAACAGAACGAATCAAAATCATGTCGCACTGCGGCGTACGGCTTTCACGTCGAATCTGTAGATGGCCCGATCGGGCTAGGTGCGAACCGTTCGATCAGTGCGAGACCGTACCCCTTTGCTATTTCGGCGCGGCCATCCGAACGTCGATTCCCTCGTGCCGCGTCAGTCTCGGCAAGTGAGCAATGCCGACACCACACCTGTCCCGGCGACTCGATCCCCTCTGCTCGACAGGATCCCGGCGCGCGTGCACATGTAGCGGTCATTTGCGCACCGGTGTGTCGCATTTCCGGCACCGCCGCAGGGCATTTTAAGTAAAGGCTAAAGAAGTTTTTTGACCAGTCGATAGTGTGATCAGGGACCTTCTCTCCCGCCGTCGGACCCGCTCGGATCCGACGCTTCTGCACCGGAGAAACGCATTGACACGCCTCGCCTACCGCACCCCGCGCGACAGCTTTCCAACCCGGCAACCGCGCCCATGAAACGCAATCTGCTCGTCCGCCTGCTCGGACGTCTGCGCGTAGGCCGCAAGTTGCTGCTGATCTATCTGCTCGACCTGAGCGCAGTGGTGTTCATTAGCGGCATCCTGATCCACGAAAAGTACATCGCGATCGACTTCTCCGACAAGGAGTTGGTCGGCAACGCGTATATCGCGGCCGCGCAAGACGCGCTGACCGGTTTCGCACTCGCCGGGGCCGGGCGCCAGCAAAGCGCGGCGCAATTGCAGCAGACCGCCGGCAAGCTCGCCGATGCAGAGCGCAGGTTCGGGGAGCACATGCAAAGTGCGGCACTCAATCAGCGGGTACGCGACGCGCTCCTCGCCAGCGCGTCGCCGCATGCGGATGCCGCGACGCTCGACGGTGGACTCGAAGCGACCCGTGCACTGGTGACACGGGTCGGCAACCAGTCGAACCTGATTCTGGACCCCGACCTCGACAGCTACTATGCAATGTCGCTGTCGATTCTGCGCTATCCGGAGCTGCTCAGCGACGTCGACCGGATAGGCCGTCATCTCCACGACGCCGGTGCGAAATCTCGCACTGTGCCGATGAGTCGCGACGAGATGCGCACCCGCTACCTGGTACTCGAAGGGCAGCTCGATGCGGTTTTACAGGGTCTGCGTTCGGACTACGCGGAGGCCTCGGCCGCGAACGGCACGCTGACCCGCACGATCGGTCCGTCTATAGAACGACTGCTTGCCGCCATCGATTCATATCGGCGCGTGGCCGGCGCAGCGGTCGACGCCGGTGGCGACGTGCCCGAACTCGCGACGCTCGATGCCGCCCAGCAGCGCGTGGTGATAAGCGTCAGCGACGCATGGAGCATCACCAGCAGTCAGCTCGAACGGCTGCTGCATGAGCGCGTGCGCGGCCTTTTTGAACGCATGTGGCTGCACCTTGGCACTGCCCTGTTCCTGCTGTGCGCGATCCTGAGCATGGTGTATGCGGTCGCCCAGCAGATCTCCCGACCGCTGCGCGAGCTCGCGCGCGTGATGGATACCGTGCGCCGGACTGGCGACCACTCATTGCGTGCAGACTGGCACAGTCAGGATGAGATTGGCCGGCTCGTGCGCGGCTTTAACGACATGCTCGCGCAGCTCGGCCGCGAGCGCGACATACAGAAGGAGCTCGCGGCAACGGCTCGCGCGTCCGCCGCCCAATACGCGCTGGTGGAGGCGACGCCCGTGCCGATGGTAGTCACGGCGATCCCGGGCCATGAGGTGTTGCATGCGAACCGCCCGGCACTTGCGTGGCTCAACGGCTGCACGGTCGACCCGTGGGGCTACGGGCTCGACTCCGAGGTCCGGGCGCGCTTTTTCCAGCAACTGTCGGACCGCGATGCCGTCGACGAATTCGAGGTGCGCTGGAAAGCCAGCAACGAACCCAGCTGGGCGATGCTGTCGGCGCGAAGACTCGCCTTTCAGGGACGTGATGCGGTATTGACCGCATTCACACCGATCAACCAGATCAAGTCGATGGAGCAGCGCCTCGAATTGTGGGGCAAGGTGTTCGAGGCATCGTCGGAAGCCATTCTGATTCTCGACGCACAACGACGCCTCGTGACCGCGAACGCGTCGTTCTATCGGGCCACCGGCTATCGCGCCGACGATCTCGCAGGTAAGGAGCCCGCCTTCCTTAGCGGCGCGCACGTGCAGGGCGACCTGCTCGCGGCCGTGATCGATTCGGTGGATCGTCAGAGCGCGTGGCATGGCGAAGCAAACGTGCGGCGGCGCGCGGGGAGCGATTACCCGGCGTGGCTGATGATTAGCGCCGTGCGCGACCGGCGCGCAAGCCTTTCGCACTACATCTGCACGTTGATCGACATCACCGATCGAAAGAAGAGCGAAGCTCGCATTCAATTCCTCGCCGAACATGACCTCCTGACCGAATTACCGAACCGCGCGCTGTTCATGAAGCGCCTGCGCGCGGTACTCGATCACGCCCGCGTCGCGGATCACCGCGTCGCCGTGCTGTTCATCGATCTGGACCGTTTCAAGCACGTCAACGATTCGCTGGGTCATCACATCGGCGACAGCCTGTTGCGCTCGGTGTCGAGGCGTCTCGTTCGGGCCGTGCGCGCCGACGACACCGTGAGCCGCCTCAGCGGCGACGAGTTCACGATCATCCTCAACGGCGTCAGCGGCGCGGCCGAGGTCGGCCGCACCATCGAGGACCGTCTGCTGCCGCTGATGCGTCAACCGCATGAACTCGATGGCATGGCGCTGCCGGTGTCGTGCAGTGTCGGCGTCGCGCTGTTCCCCGACGATGGCGAGGACATCGAGACGCTGATGCAGAATGCCGATGCCGCCATGTATCAGGCCAAAGGCGCTGGCCGCAACCTCGTCAAGTTCTTTACCCCTGACATGGCCGAACGCGCGCATCACCGGGCGCAGCTTGAGGCGTCTTTGCGCAACGCGATTGCGATGGACGAGTTCCGGCTGGAGTATCAGCCGTGCATCGACGCCCGCACCGGCGAACTGGTCGCCGTGGAAGGGCTGCTGCGCTGGCACAACCCGCGGCTCGGCAAGGTGTCGCCTGCGGAATTTATTCCGATCGCGGAAGAAAGCCGACTGATCATCTCGATGGGCGCGTGGGTGATAGAACAAGCGTGCCGCCAGATTGCGGAGTGGAACGACGAAGGCCTCGCCCCGCTACGCGTGTCGATCAACGTGTCCGCGATCCAGTTGCGCGACCCGAACCTGATCGGCATGCTCGCAACCAGTCTCGAGCGCAATCGCGTCGCCCCCGAACGGCTCGAAATCGAGATCACCGAGACGGTGCTGATGGATAGCGCGGAGCATTATGAATCGACGGTGGCCGGCATCCGCAAGCTTGGCATCAAGCTATCGCTCGACGATTTCGGCGTCGGTTACTCGAGCCTCAGCTATCTGAACCGGTTTCCGCTGGATCGCCTCAAGATCGACCGGGCGTTCGTGAAGGACATGCTCGATGCGCCGGCCGATCTCGCGATCATTCGCGCGATCATCGAACTCGGGCACGAACTCGGGTTACGAGTGGTCGCGGAGGGAGTTGAGAGCGAGCATCAGGCGCAGATCCTGCGCAACATCGGTTGCGACGAGTTGCAGGGTTTCCTGTTCTCCCCGTCGCTGTCGCCTGCCGATCTGGGTTCGTGGAGCAGCATGCGCATGGTAGCGTGAGCGCGCATGCCCCTGTTTTCTTTTGCGAAGAGGCACTCGAACCTGAGCGGCTCCGGCTCGATTTTGCAGCGCGACCACCGCGACTCCCACATCGCAACCTACAGCGACCAGACATGCTGCAAGGAGTCCCCGTTGAGTACAAGCTCAAACGACGCGCCGCGAGGCACCCGCGTCAACGCCGTCAGTCCGGGTCCCATCGCGACGCCGTTCCACACGAAGCTGGGACTGGCTCTCAGCTTTCGCGGCCGGAAGGCTCCGCAACTGGTTGGTGACGATTTTCTTCGGCACTGCAGTGCAGCCCGCTAACACCCGTTGTAAGAAGCGTTTGGCCGCAGTCTTGTCGCGGCGATTCTGAAGCAGGATGTCGAGTTCAATGCCGTGCTCATCGACTGCACGCCATACCAGCCAGGGCTCACCGCGCAGCGTCACGAACATCCCGTCAAGGTGCCACGTCGAGCCCGGCTTGCGGCGAAACCCCTTGACCCGGTGCGCGAAGCGGGCGCCGATCCTGCATCGGACAACGGGCGTTTATGGGTGGAATTGTTCACGCGAATCGCAGCCGACGCCGAGTACCGAGAGAAGTTCAGCAAGTTCTCGCAATCGCGGGGGATGTTCGGCGGCCAGTTTTCATCCGACGAGAAAGAGAGAATCCGGCATCGCGAATGGCGAGTCGACAAGACCCTTGCCCAACATCACCGGCGCGCTTGAACTCGCGTCTCATGCCGGAACCACGAACTCAAGCGCACCAATAAAACGGCATTCAAGAAAGTGAAACGATGTCTGTGAATCGCACACAGGCTTGCGACATAAGTTGATCGTGCGGAAGACGCGGCCCGTATCGTTCGCCGTGTGTTTGCCCCGAAGTCATGTGCAGCGTTTCGCCGATGTCGGTGCCACCGACGAAGAACGACTCGCCTCCGGTTAGCACGATCACACGCGCATCTGGGTCAGCCTCCGCTGCGACAAACGCCTCATCAAGTTGTCGTTTTGCTTCAAGACAGAGCGCGTTGCGACGCTCGGGGCAATCGATGCGAATGACGGCGACCGAGGGCTCGGGACGCTCGCAAATTACGACTCCTGCGATACCGAATCCGAGGTGTTCGTAAGTGCCTCATTGCCAGTAGGTTATCGGCCCTTGAAGACCGGCGGGCGCTTCTCTACTGATGCCCGCGTCGCTTCACGCGCATCCTCGGTGTACATGAGTTTCGTGCTGTACCCCTGCTCGTGCTCGTACGCGGCCTCGAGCGGCATCGATTCGATGTCGTTCAGCGCCTGCTTTGCGTAACGTAATCCAAGCGGGCTTTTGGCGGCGATCTTCGCTGCGAGTTTCAGCGCCGTGGGCATCAAGTTCTCGGGCTCGACGACTTCATCGATCAGTCCCAGCCGGAATGCTTCCTGCGCTCCGATCGGTTCGCCCGTGAAATACATTCGACGCAGCGCGCCCTGTGGAATAAGGCGGCCGTGATGAGCCGCACCACCGCAGCGGCCGACATTGATCTCAGGCGTGCCAAAACGTGCATTGTTCGCAGCGATGCGAATGTCGCACACCGTGGCCAGTACGGAACCGGCACGCTTACTGGCTGACACAGGTTAGTTACGCAGATGCCCGAGCTTTCCGATTTTGGAAACGGTGCCTACACCAAACGGCTCAACACGTGCCTTGGTTTGGATCAAAATGATGTCGTGGCGCACCGGCCTTTCCCATTCCAGATAGCCCGGCGCGCCACTTAACTCATCGACATGACGGTGATGGAGACAATGCGGGCCCTGAACATTCTTCTCTCCGATGTGGCCGCGCGCCACTTCGACCGCGAGATCGCGCGCACGCTCGGCGCGACGCCTTTCCGCCTGCTGTCACCCGGCGATGCGTCAGGCGCCGAGGCGCAAATCGCGTTCGTGAGCCGCGACGTGACGGGCCGCTCGACCAAGCACGATCTGATGCCGGAAACCCGCCACTTCTACGACACACTGCGCGCCGCGCCGAATCTCCGCTGGGTGCATGCGCATTCCGCGGGCGTCGATCGTCCGATCTTCGTCGAACTGCGGCAACGCGGCGTGCAGGTGACGTCGTCCTCCGGCGCGAACGCGCGCACGGTTGCGCATGCTGCGCTTGCCGGTCTGCTGGCGCTTGCGCGCCGCCTGCCGTTGCTGCATGAAGCGCAGCGCGAACGCGCATGGCGTCCCTTGCTGCTCGATGCCGCTCCGCGCGACCTGGCCGGTCAGACCGCCGTGATCGTAGGCTACGGCGCCATCGGTCGACGGCTCGCCCGCCTGCTCGATGCGCTGGAGATGAACGTGATCGTCGTACGCCGCGAGGCACAGGGCGAAGGCTTCATCGATTACTCGATGCTAGACGACGTGTTGCCGCGCGCCGACTGGCTTGTGCTCGCCTGCCCGCTCACGCCGCAGACGACGAAGCTCATCGATGCAAGCCGTCTGGCACGTCTGCCGAAGCAGGCGCATCTTGTGAATGTCGCGCGCGGGGAAGTCGTGGTCGAAGCGGATCTGATCACCGCGCTGCGTAGCGGTGCGCTGGCGGGCGCTTATCTCGACGTGTTCGAGCACGAACCGCTGAGCGGGGCATCGCCCCTATGGGATATGCCGAACGTCATTCTCACGCCGCATATGGCGGGACAGTCGGACAGTCAGTACGCAGAGGTCGGCCGCATCTGGCTCGACAACCTCGCGCGCTGGCAGCGAGGCGAACCGCTGCTCAACCTTGCGCGCTGAAGCGGCGACCGCACGCCGCTCCCCAATACAAGGCGGCCCGCGAGCCCGGCTGACCACAGGGACTAGAGATGAGCTTCAGCTTCGCTACACCCGTGTCGCCGGGCACAGCGAACTCCTTGGCAGACGAGGTGCGGAAACGCGCGATCTATCTGCCGAAAGGCTTCGCAGCGGCGGGCAGCGCGCACGTCAACGTGATCGGCTCGCTCAGCGGCGCATTGAGCACTGCCGCGCTGGCTGGATGAGCCGCAGCGTGGAGGGCTTGGGCATGAGACTCGCGCTGCTGGGCGCGGTGATCGCATGCGGCGCGGTCGTGTTGCTGGTGACATTCCGGGCGCGCCTGCTGCGCCAGGGTGCGTCGCTGTCGGCGCGCAATCGAGACTGAGGCATATTCAATTCAGAATAAAAGGAGACACCATGCACGAAACAACACCCGCCGAACTCGACGCTGCCACGCGTCCATTACGTCGCCGCAGCGCGCTGCGCTCGATTGCGGGCGGCTCCATCGGCAATCTGATCGAGTGGTACGACTTTCACGTTTATACGACTTTTTCCATTTTCTTCGCGGCTTCGTTCTTTCCTCGTGAGAACCGCACCATTCAGTTACTTTCGACGGCGGCGATCTTCGCCATCGGCTTTCTGCTGCGGCCGGTCGGAAGCTGGCTAATCGGCCTCTATGCCGATCGGCGCGGACGCCGCTCCGCCCTCACGCTGTCCGTCATCCTCATGTGCGCGGGCTCACTCGCCATCGGCCTGTGTCCCACCTATCCGCAGATCGGCATGGCCGCGCCGCTCGTGTTGTTGCTCGCGCGGCTCGTACAGGGCTTTTCGCTCGGCGGCGAGTACGGCGCGAGTTCGGTGTATCTCAGCGAAATCGCACGGCCCGGCCATCGCGGCTTCTACAGCAGCTTCCACTACGTCACGCTGATTCTCGGCCAGTTGCTCGCCACGCTCGTGCAGGTCGTGTTGCAGGCGCTGATTCCACGTGCGGAACTGATCGACTGGGGCTGGCGCGTGCCGTTCATCACCGGCGCGGCACTCGCGCTAGTGGCGTGGTGGGTGCGTCGCAATATCGATGAAACCCCGGACTTCCGCGCGCTCGATGAGAAGGACAAGCGCGGCGTGTCGCTGTCAGCGTTGCGCGAGCACTGGCGGCCCGTTTTGCTCGTGTTCGGGCTGACCACGGGCGGCACGCTCGCGTTCTTCACCTACACGGTCTATATGCACAACTACCTCGTGAATACAGTCGGATTGAGCGCGCAAACGAGCGCGTGGCTTTCGCTGTCTACGCTAACGCTGTTCATGGTTGTGCAGCCGTTCTTCGGCGCGCTGTCGGATCGTATCGGGCGACGCCCGCTGTTGTTGTGGTTCGGTATTGGCGGCACGTTCGGCACCTGGCCGCTGCTGACGGCGCTCGCGCACACACATAGCGCAACAACTGCATTCCTGCTGCTCGCGCTTGCACTGATGATCGTCTCCGGCTACACGTCCGTGTGCTCCGTTATGAAGGCACAACTGTTTCCCGCACGGCTGCGGGCGCTGGGGGTGGGCGTACCGTATGCCATCGCGACGGCTGTATTCGGCGGCACGGCCAGTTACGCCGGGCTCTGGTTCAAGAGCATTGGCCATGAAAGCGGTTTCTACCTGTATGCGTCGGCATGCATCGGCTGCACGCTGATCGCCACTTTGAGCCTGCGCAGCAGCGACATGCAAATGGAGTCGTAAGCGGCGCGCGCCCTGCTCTTTCCGATCACCTTTTGATGAGGAATCTCGAATGACCAAGCTTCCCGAATTCTCCATTCCATCGATGTTCGAGCAATGCTCGGAAGCCGAATGGAAAATGCGCGTCGACCTGGCCGCATGCTACCGGCTGATAGCGCTATACGGCATGTCCGACATGGCCGCCAACCATATCTCGGCGTGCGTGCCGGGCGAAGAAGGCTCGTATCTGATCAATGCTTACGGCATGCTGTACGAGGAAGTCACAGCGTCGAGCCTGATCAAGATCGATATCGATGGAAACATTCTCAGCAAGCCGGCGTTCGTTGGCGCGGACTACGGCATCAACCGCGCGGGATACGTGATTCACGGCGCGATTCACGAGGCGAAGCCCGAACTCGAATGTGTGATCCATACGCATAGCTGGCCGGGCATGGCCGTGTCGGCGCTTAAGTGCGGGCTGTTGCCGCTCACGCAGACTTCCATGCGCTTCTACAAGATCGGCTACCACGATTACTGCGGCGTGGTGCTGGATGTCTCCGAGCGTGAGTCGCTGTTGCGCGATCTTGGCGAGAACAATGCGCTCATTCTGCGCAATCACGGCCTGCTTACCGTCGGCAAGACCATTCCCGAAGCGTTCAACGCCATGCATCGGCTGGAGTTGTCGTGCAGGACGCAACTCGCAGCCATGGCGTGCAATACCGAACTGAATCCGGTTCCGCGCGACGTGCTCGAAGAAACATATATGAACTATCAACCGCAGACGCGCCGCCCGTACGGCTTGATGGAATGGCCTGCGTTGCTGCGCAAGCTGGATCGCATCGATCCATCTTATCGCGACTGAAAGCGCGAAAGCCCGGCGCGAAGCCGGGCTTCCTGAAAACGCGACGATGCAATCGCTATCAGGCGGACGACGACGCCGCCGCGCTGCTGCTCGCGCGGCGGCGGTATAGCCCGAGCGTCGCGCACAAGCCGCAGAGCGCAGCGAAGCTCAGCCAGTAACCGGGCGCGGCCTTGTCATGCGTTACCTGAATAAGATACGTGGACACTGCCGGCGTAAATCCGCCGAAGACTGCCGTCGCCAGACTGAATGCCAGCGAGAAACCCGCGACCCGCACTTCGGCCGGCATCACTTCGGTCAGCGCGGCGACCATTGCGCCGTTGTACATGCCGAAGAAGAACGAGAACCATAGCAGCACGATCAACATGCGTGCGAAGCTCGGTGCATCGGCGAGCCACGACAGCGCCGGATACGCGGTGAAGATCGCCAGCACCGAAATGGCGAGCAACAGCGGCTTGCGGCCCATGCGGTCGGACACCGCGCCGCCAATGGGCAGCCAGACGAAGTTCGATACGGCCACGAGCAGCGTCACCATGAGGCTATCCGCCGTGGACAGCTTCAGCACCGACCTGCCGAAGGTCGGCGTATAGACGGTAATGAGATAGAACGTCGTAGTGGTCATCGCCGTCAGCAACATGCCACCGATGACGATGCGCCAGTTGGCAAGCAGCATCGAAAAGATTTCACGCGCCTGCGGATGATGCTGCCGCGCCTCGAACGCGGCCGTTTCTTGCAGCGAACGGCGCAGCATGAACAGGAACGGCACGATCGCGCAGCCAATGAGGAACGGCACGCGCCAGCCCCACGCCCCGATCTGCTGCGCGGAAAGCCACTCGTTCAGGCCATAGCCAATGGCCGCTGCCATGACGATGGCAACCTGCTGGCTCGCCGACTGCCAGCTCGTATAGAAGCCCCTGTTGCCGGGCGTCGCCATCTCCGCGAGATAGACCGACACGCCGCCCAGTTCCGCGCCCGCCGAGAAGCCCTGCAACAGCCGGCCGAGCAATACGAGCGCAGGCGCAAGCAGGCCGATGCTCGCATAGCCCGGCACGCACGCGATCAGAACGGTGCCGCTCGCCATGATCGACAGCGTGACGATCAGCCCCGTGCGCCGCCCCACTTTGTCGATATACGCGCCGAGAAAGATCGCGCCGAGAGGACGCATGAGAAAGCCCGCGCCGAACACGGCGAAGGTGAGCATCAACGAGGCGAATTCGCTGGTCGAAGGAAAAAAGATTTTCGAAATGAAGGTTGCGTAAAAGCCGAACAGAAAGAAATCGAACTGTTCGAGGAAGTTGCCGCTGGTCACGCGCAGCACGGCGGCCGCGCGCGTCGAGCGCGAAACGCCGGACGTCGCGGCGATCGGTTCTGTGGGGTTCATTGCGTCTCCTGCTTCCTGTCTATGTATCTATGCGGAAGGACGCCCGCGGCGCCCTGTCAATGCTAGTCCGAACCGACGCTCAGTGTGTTGCGCTGCCGTCTCTCTATAGACGATTTGAGCAGCGCCGCCGAACGGAATACGCCGTGTGCGAACTTGCCGTAGGGCAGTGTTGCGAACAACGCCATCACAATGCCCAGATGCACCGCGAGCAGCGACGGCATGGCCGACGTCGTGCGGAATGCGAGCAGCGCAAGACCGGACGCGCTCGTCAACAAAAGGAGCGCAATGAAACCGCGGTCCATCGGACGCTGACGGGCATCGCCCCGTTCAGGCACGCGGTTCAGGTTCAGCCACAACAGTCCCGCTGGACCCACGATCAATCCGATGCCCCCCGCCGTGCCCAGCAGCACCGGCACGCTGAACAACGGATACGGCGCTTCCAGCTTGAACGCATAGTGATAGACCGTCGCGACGGCAGTGGCGGCGAAGCACAGCACGAAGCCATAAAACGTCAAGTGATGAAACCGGCGTCGAGCGAGCGTGAAGGCGTCGTTATTTTCGTTGCAGCCATCGCCGTGGCCGCCATCGAGATACTTCAGCGTCAGCGCATTCTTCGCCGCTTCCACGACCGCAGGCGCGCTCGCGCTCGTCGTTCCCGCCGCCACGTCGCGCCAGAAACGCGTGACGCCCACGCCGAGCGCAAGAATGGCGAACAGGAACACGATGCCGAACATCGCGGCCAGCAGGTTGTGCGGGAAGATGGCGTAGAAGTTCGCCGGCGCGACATCGCCCGACAAGCGGCCGTGCAACGCCGTGCCCAACAGCAGGAACAGCGCGAGCCCCGCCGACAACGCCACCGACAACGTCAGCCCGCTGCGCTTGTACAGCGCGCCGAACGACGCCGGAAACGCGTATTCGGTGTACGTTTCGAGGCGCACTTCAGCCATGGCCTTCGGCACGTTCACGCCGAACTCGTGCGGCGGCGCATACTGGCACGCGTGATAACACGCGCCGCAGTTGTGGCAGAGATTTGCCAGATAGTTGACGTCCGCCTTGCCGAATTCGAGGCGCCGCGTCATGGCCGGAAAGACGGCGCAGAAGCCTTCGCAATAGCGGCACGCGTTGCAGATCTGCATCTGCCGCGCGACTTCGGTTTCGCTCCTGCTCATCGGCACGATGGAAATCACGCGCGCCGTCCTGCCGTGGGGGGTGTGGTTCGTCTCGCCCGGCGACGCAGTACGCGTGCGGTCGGGCGCGAGCACGTCAGGCTGCTGCACTGGCTGCCTCCGTTGTGTTGAGTGCGGCGCGCGCCGCCTGGGTCCCGGCAATGCGCCCGAAGGCCGTGCCGATCGACATGCCGACACCCGCCGTATAACCCTTGCCGAGCACGTTGCCCGCCATCATCTCGCCGGCCACGAACAGGTTGTCGCTGGCTTCGCCGCCGAAGTGAACCTGCGCGCGATCATTGGTCTTCAGGCCGAGATACGTGAACGTGATGCCAGGCCGCAACGCGTAGCCATAGAACGGCGGCGTATCGATACGGCGCGCCCAGTGCGTCTTCGGCGGTGTTAGGTCTTCGGTATGGCAGTCGTCGAGCGCGGTATGGTCGAAGGTGCCGACGCGGCAGGCATCGTTATAACGCGTGAGCGTTTCCATGAAACGCGCTTCCGGCAGCCCGAGCTTGCCCGCAAGTTCCGGCAGCGTGTCGGCCTTCTCGCCCGGAAACACCGGCGGCATGAACCGGCCGATGGCTTTCGAGTCGATGATCGAATACCCGGTCTGCCCCGGCTGATGCGCGACGAGCCGCCCCCAGATGGCATAGCGCTTGGGCCAGAAGTCCTCGCCTTCATCGTAGAAACGCTCGGCATCGCGATTCACCACGACGCCCAGCGATACACAGTCGATGCGCGTGCAGATGCCGCCGTCATACAACGGTGCGCGCGCATCGATGGCGACGCAGTGCGACTGCGACGGATCGCCGATCATGTCCGCGCCGGCATCGCTCATATGCTTGATGAGCACGCCCTTGTTGAAGCGCGTGCCGCGAATCAGGAAGTTGTCGGCGGCCCATTCGCCGCGCTCGTTTTGCCCCCACGCTTCGCGCAGCCATTCGCGATTCGACTCGAACCCGCCCGCCGCCAGCACGCAGGCGCGCGCCTCGAAGCGCTGCTTGCCGCTGCGCGCCGCGATGAAGCGACCGCCGTCGAGCTCGAGCGAATCCACGGGCGTGTCGTAGCGGATTTCCACGCCGAGCGCTTCCGCGCTGCGGTAATACGCGTTGACCAGCGCCTTGCCGCCGCCCATGAAAAACGCATTGGTGCGCGCCACGTGCAGCGCGCCCGACAGCGGCGGCTGGAAGCGCACGCCGTGCTTCTGCATCCACGGACGGCACGATGACGACGCGCGAATGGTCAACCGCGCAAGATGCTCGTTCGTGATGCCGCCCGTCACCTTGAGCAAATCCTGCCAGAACTCCTCTTCCGGGTAGGCATCGACGAGCACGTCTTGCGGTGCGTCATGCATGCAGCGCAAATTGCGCGTGTGTTGCGAGTTGCCGCCGCGCCATTCGCGGGGCGCCGATTCGAGCAGCAGGACCGACGCGCCGGTTTCACGCGCCATCAATGCGGCGCATAACGCGGCATTGCCTCCTCCAATTACGAGCACATCGACCATTAGACTTGTCTCCTTTCCGACGCATCGTAAGGGTCTCGTGCCCGCTTCGCTACCAGCGCGCCGTCAAGAGGTCTTCAGTTTTTGTGAAGACCCCGGCTCGCGCAGCCGCGCGCCGGGCCAGCGGCCTTCCTGCACGAGTTGACGGACGACATCGGCAAGCACGACGCGGGCGGCGAGGCCTGCGGGTGAGAGTTCGTCGTCGGAGATGCTGGCGATCAGGTTGGGCCGCGTGGCGTACTTCTCTGCCACGGGCACGCTCGTCAGGACCAGGTTCTCAGGCCGGGCGAGCGCCGCGCCCGGCTGAATGGTCGCGCCCAAGCCGCTGCGCACGAAGTCCATCAGCAGCGCGAGGCCATCCACTTCGGCGACGATATTCGGCTCGTGTTCGGCACGTTTGAACGCCGATGCCAGCAGCGAGCGCAACCCATGCGCGCCACTGGGCAGAATGAGCGGCAGCCGGCCGAGATTCTTCAGCCGCACGGATGCGCCCACGGGCATGCCGTCGAGTTCGCCCGCGCCGATCAGGAACAGGCGTTCGTCGAGCAGCGGCATGAGGCTCAAGCGCTGCGCGGGCTCCTCGCGAAACAGCACGGCGAGATCGATCTGCCGCGCGCTCAGCATGGAGGCGAGATAGCCGGAGAGGCTTTCGACCATGTGCAGCCGCACTTCGGGATAACGCGCGCGCATGGCCTGCATGAACGCGACGCCCAGCACGCTCGCCGTGCTCGGCGCCATACCGACGCTCACGTGACCGGACAGACGAGCGGAGCGCGCGGCGAGCGCGGCATCGTCGATGTGACGGAGGGCGAGTTGCGCCTGACGCCAGAACGCGAGGCCCGCGTCGGTCGGCACGACGCCAGCGGACGTGCGTTGCAGCAGACGCGTGGACAGTTCGCCTTCGAGCCGGCTGATCTGCTGACTCAGTGCCGATGTGACCACGCCGAGTTCCAGCGCTGCCTTGCCCATGCTTCCATGCTTCACGACGCTAAGAAAATAGCGTAATTGTCTGAGTTCCATTTTGCCGTTGGACAGAGAGTAGAAATGTATCGGGAACTCTGCGGCAAGTGAGAGAGACCTGCCCTTGTGCGCGAAGTTGTAGTCGGATGTTCAGTATCCAGACTCCCCCGTTGCGACCGCCACACGCTAGTCCGAAGGGGCGACTATGGCAAGCGAACGATTCAAACATGCCATCGCTCGAACACGAATCATCCACATTAGCCGGCGTCCGCCACTTCAACCTACTCCCAAGGGAGTTGTAAGCGACTCACTTGGGCGTTGTCTCAAGAACCATGTCCCGGATTGTTATAGTGCTGGTTCAGCAGCTAAACCATTCAATGGCGATAAAAAAGCGCTACTACCGCCGATAACCGACTTCCGATCAACAGTCTCGCGCCCGAATATGATGAATCTTGATCTACAGAGCCTTCGTATCTTTGTTTCGGCTATTGAGTCAAAGAGCTTGACCAAGGCGGCAGAAGAGAATGCCCTTGTAACTTCAGGAGCCAGCAAGCGAATCGCTGACCTCGAGAGCCGGCTCGGAGTCGATCTTCTGGTCCGTCATGCGCGTGGCGTTCAGGGTACGCCTGCGGGTCTGTCGTTATATCATCATGCAAAAGCAATCTTGCGCCGTGTAGAAATAGCACAAGACGTTGTCGCTGAATTTGGAAAGGCGGGAAATCCCAAAGTCAGGCTAGCCGCAAATCCATCATCAATCATTGCGTATATACCTCCAATAACGCGGAGATATCTTTCGGAGTCTCCTACCGCTCGCATTGATCTGCAAGAGCGCTACAGCTACGACATTCCGCGGTTGGTCGCGGAAAATGAAGCAGACGTCGGCATTTATCACGCATTGTCGCCGGCGCCAGGAGTGACATCTTATCCGTTCAAGCGGGACCGTATTGTCCTTGTCACACGCCGAGATCACCCACTCGCGCGTTTTGATGAGCTTTTCCTGGAACATGCCAATTCGTACCCCTTCGTGGGATACTTTCCACGGCACACCTATGACGCATTCTCATCGTTTGCAGGACGAAGTTTGTCACGTCCGCTCGATGTCAAAATTGAAGTTGGGAATTACGAAGCCAGATGCCGTCTCATTCAAGAAGGGATAGGAATTGGCGTGATTCCGGAACCAAACGCCTCTCCCTATCTAAATCTTTATAATCTAAAAGCGCTCAAACTGCTGGACGAGTGGGCAGAGCGACAACTTTACGTTTGCATTTCGAATGATAGAGATTTATCGGACTATCCCGAGACGAAACGATTCCTCGATTGCTTATTAGCTAAATCTGATTGAAGTCTGAAACGCCGTTTTGCAACTCGTCCTGAACCGCCCCAGGAATGAAATGCCCCCGAGAGTTGGACACGACCTTGGGGGTGCCGTGAGGACAGCAGCACCAAACGGAAAACTGCTGAACCTCCACCATTGAGTCGCCCGCTAGCACCCAAGAAATATTCCCCCTGAACGGCACCGCGGCTCCTGAGGCTATTAAATTCGTTTTCTGATACCAAATAGCGCGAAAAATTGTGCGCTGCACACGAAATTTCCGCCTTCCGGCAGACTTTGCTGTCTCTGAACGACGCTCTCTGCGTTCCCGCAGACGTTGTTGTGCCCCGATACATCGCAAAAAAGGAATTTGACAAACTATCTTTAGATATATATCTTACGACACATCTTAAGATATAGACGGAGGACCCAGATGCGTCATCACCACCGTTTTTCCCGTCCGCGCACGGCGGACGACAGTTTCCCCCTCGGCTACGAACGCGGCACGCTCCATGCCTTCTGGCATGCCTTCGCCCACCACCGACGCTACCGCGGAGAACGCGGCCGTGATGAGCACGACGAATTCCGTGCCGCCCCCCGCGGCGGCCCAGCCCGTCACGGTTACGACCGCTTCGCGCTGCATGCGCTGTGGCACGCCATCGGCCGACATCACGAGCATCGCGGCGGCGGCCGTGGCGGGCGCTTCGGCGGCGGCCCGGGCGGCTTCGGCGGCGACGGCGACGGTTTTCCGCGCGGCCGCAAATTCAGCTCCGAAGACCTGCAACTGCTGCTCCTCTCGATGATCGGCTCGCAGCCCAGCCACGGCTACGAGCTGATCAAGGCGCTCGAAACGCGCTCGAACGGTTTCTACAGCCCGAGCCCAGGCATGGTCTACCCGGCGCTCACGTATCTGGAAGAACTCGGCTACGTGACCGTGCAGCTCGAAGGCAACCGCAAGCGCTACGAACTGTCGGAAACCGGCCGCGAATATCTGGCCGCCAACCGCGACCGCGCCGAATTGATGCTGGCCAAGCTGAGCCATATCGCCCGCAAGATGGATTCGGTACGCCGCGCGTTTGCCGGCGAAGAGCCGGCCGACATCAGTGAAGGCGGCTGGCTGCCCGAGCTGAGCGAAGCGCGCCGCGCGCTGAAGCATGCGTTGCTGCGCCGTGACAACGCGCCGGCGGCGCAACAGCGCCGCATTGCTGAAATTCTGCTGCGCGCGGCTAAAGAAATCGAAAGCGAAATCGAGCCGGACAGCAGCGAAAGCGGCGACAAAGCCGAGCCGGCCGCTTGACATCCCACCGCCCGTAGCCGGCGCGCTCATGCGCGCCGGCTACCCAGCTTGCGCGTGTGAACGCTCGCTCATCGAACGAACAGGAGAAGCATCCTCATGCTGACTAAAGACCATCAAGCCGCGAACCAACCCAATAGCCAAACCGACCTCGCCGTCCACCGCGTACGCCATCCGCTGAAATTCCGTCTGCTACAGGTCAAGCAGGTGCGCGCGCTGACCCCGCATCTGATCCGCGTCACGTTCACGGGCGAAGATCTGCACGACTTCGTTTCCGCGTCGTTCGACGACCACCTCAAGGTGTTCTTCCCCGAACCCGGCGCGGACAAACCGGTGCTGCCGGAAGCGGGCCCCGACGGTCCGGTGTTCCCCGCCGGCCAGCCGCGTCCGGTCGCGCGCGATTTCACGCCGCGCCGCTTCGATCGCGAGGCGCGCGAACTCGACATCGAGTTTGCGATGCACGAAGCGGGCCCCGCGGCGACGTGGGCGGCGCAAGCCAAAGTGGGTCAGTATCTCGGCATCGGCGGCCCGCGCGGTTCGCTCGTGATACCTAAGGGTTTCGACTGGCATCTGCTGATCGGCGACGATACCGCTTTGCCCGCCATCGCCCGGCGCCTCGAAGAGTTGCCGGCCGGCACGCGCGTCGCGGCAGTGATCGAAGTGGCCGATCCGTCGGCGCGAATCGAATTCACGACGCAAGCCGAGTTGCACCTCATATGGCGCTATCGCAGCGAAGCGGGCGTGCGCGGCGAAGCCTTGCTACAGGCGGTGCGCGACACCTACCTGCCGGAAGACGGCGAAGGCTACGTATGGGCAGCCGGCGAATCTGCGACCATGCGCGCGGTGCGCTATCACCTGTGCACGGAACGCGGCGTCGCTAAATCGCGTATTCGCGCGGCCAGCTACTGGAAACAGGGCGCCGAGGCGGTGCACGAAACGCTCGACGATTGAAACGGCTGTTAATGGGCGGGCGCTGTCAGATGCGGTTTGCACATCTCGCGGTTCGTGGCCAGGCTGCGGTCGGTAGCACGCGACCCGGTGCGGCCGGTCGGACCATCACCGCGAGTGTCGGCTCTGCGATCAATGCGAGACTTTCGCTCACCAGGAATCGGGCCGCCGCCTCTCGGCCCTCATGAAACTCTCGCACAGCCGGACTTGGCGGACAGTGACGCCGCTTCAACAAGGCCCTCTCCCGACGATGCGTTGTCGACCCGCAAACGCTTACTTTCGCATCGGCACATCATCCCCTGCTGCTAGACACCCCACCTTAGCGCCGGCGTGTGCACCGCGCTGTCCCAATGCCTCGTCATCTCTTCGTCGAGGATGCAGAGTGTGATCGAAGCACCTGCCATCTCGAGTGAAGTGGTCAGCGCGCCCACCTGCACACGCGCAATTTTCAGATCACGCTTTTGAAGCCAGGTGCGCGTTGAATTGAAGAGAAGATAAAGCTCGCCAAGCGGCGTGCCGCCAAGGCCGTTCACAAGCACCAGCAAGCTAGCCCCAGCAGGAGGTTTGAGATCGTCGACGATAGCCGTTAGCAATTCCCCCGCAATCGTATCGGCCGATGCGAACTTCGCGCGCCGCCTGCCCGGCTCGCCATGAATGCCCACGCCGACTTCGATCTCATCGTCGCCGATCTTGAACGTCAGCGTGCCAGCTGCCGGCACCGTGCAACTGGAGAATGCGACACCCATCGAAGCCGTGTGCTTGTTGATCCGGTCGCCAAACATCTTGCATTCATCGAGGTTCGCCCCGCTTTCAGCCAGGCTGCCCACCAGCTTCTCGACGATCACCGCGCCCGCAACCCCGCGCCGTCCGGTCGTATAGCTGGAATTCTCCACCGCGACGTCATCGTTAATGAGGACCATGGCATTCGGCACCTCGGACATCTCCGACGCCATTTCGAAGTTCATCAGATCGCCCGAGTAGTTCTTCACGATGAAGAGCACGCCCGCACCGGTATCGACGGCCTTGGCGGCGGCCATCATCTGGTCGGGCGTCGGTGACGTGAAGATCTGGCCCGGGCAGGCGGCGTCGAGCATGCCATGGCCGACAAACCCTGAATGGAGCGGTTCGTGCCCCGAGCCGCCGCCCGATATCAACGCGACCTTGCCAGGCTTCAGATTCTTACGCCGCACGAACACCGGTTCGCTATTGAGTACGACCAGGTCGGCATGCGCTGCGGCGAATCCCGCGAGACTCTCGGCGAGAAAGTCGTCCACATGATTGATAAATTTTTTCACGGTCTCCCGCTCCTTTATCCGTTGTATTGCGCGAGCCGCGCGCATACCGAAGCAATCATGATCTGGCTGGAGCGCGCGCCGGGATCGATATGTCCGCGCGAACGCTCGCCGAGAAACGACGCCCTTCCCTTGGTCGCCAACATGTCGCGGGTCGCAAGCATGTTTTCCTCGGCGATTTGCGGCAGCGTGTCGAGCACCACGCGCGCCGCGGCGCTTTCTGCGGCAAGTTCCTCGAAGCGCTTCGCGACCGGAATCAGCACGTCCATCATAGTCTTGCTGCCGACGCCGGTCTTGCCGCGTTGTCCGACGGCCTCGACGCCCGCCGCGAAGATGTGGGCGAAGCCGGCCACATCCATTGCATTGATCACGGACGCTTTCGCCATGCCGTTCAGCAACGAGAAGAATAAAGGCCCGGACGATCCGCCCACCGTCGACAACACCTTGGAAGCCGCGATGTCGAGCGCGGGGCCAAACGCTTCGGCCTCGATCTCCGCGCGCACTGCAAGCAGGGCTTCCATGCCGCGCAGCAGATTGAAAATGTGATCGCCGTCCCCGATCTGCTGGTCGAGTGACGCGATCTCGTCGGTATGCTCCTTCAACGCCGCATAGGCAGCGTCGATGCACGCCATGACCGTTTTGCCGTTCATGTCGGGATTCTCCTGCCGTCGGCACGGAAATATAAAAGGCTGCGCGCCGGCAGCGACACGCCGACCGATTGTCCCGGCGAGAAATTGCGCTCCGCCACGGTCGTTACCACGACTGCGGTTCCCGCGCGATCGAGAATCAGCAGATGGCGTAGCGGCGAATATTCGAGCACCGTCAGATTCAGTGCGTCCTGTACGCCACGCGCATCGCCCGCATCAGGGTCATGCAGCACGATATCCTCAGGACGGATAGCGACAGTGGTCGTTCCCGCCGGCATATGAGTCAAATTGAGCAGCGTGGGTGGCAGCAGGTTGATCGGCGGAGAGCCGAGCCGCTGCGCAGCGCTCAGCGACACCGGATTGCCATACACCTCGCGCGGCGTGCCGAGTTGCACGAGACGCCCCTGGTCAAGAATGCCGATGCGATCCGCGAGCGTGGTGGCTTCGACCTGATCGTGCGTGACGTAGATGATCGTCGCGCCGATCGCACGATGCAGGCGCTTGAGTTCGATGCGCAACTCTTCACGCAGCTTCGCATCGAGCGACGACAGCGGCTCGTCCATCAGAAACACCTTGGGTTGCCGCACGAGCGCACGCCCTATCGCCACGCGCTGCATTTCGCCGCCGGACAGATGCGTCGCCATGTTGTCGAGCTTCGATTCCATGTGCAGCATCTCCGCGACCGCGTGAACGCGAGCACGCACCTCCGCCTCGCTGCTGCGCCTTCTTGGCGAGCGCAACGGAAACGCCAGGTTGCCGAACACGGTCAGATGCGGATACAGCGAATATTGCTGGAAGATAAACGCGACGTCGCGATCGGACGGATGCACACCGGTCGCAATGCCACCGTCGATCAGCACGTCGCCCGCGTCCGGCCGCTCCAGCCCGGCGATCAGACGCAGCGTCGTGGTCTTGCCCGCGCCGCTCGGGCCGAGCAGCACCACGAACTCGCCGTCCATCACGTCGATAGAAAGATCGTCGACCGCGACGATATCGCCAAACCGTTTCGACACATTGCGCAACTGGATTTCAGCCATTAGCTTCTCCACGTGCAGGAATGGTGCGAGCGGCGCCCGGCAGCAGCCGGCCGCTCTGCGCGTCGTACAACAGCGTGCGTTCTTTGCGAAACGACAAACCGACCGGCGATCCGGCAGGCAAACCCTCGTCTTTGCCCACCCGCACCCTCACCACGCCCAGCGCGGTCTCGACCACCAGCACCTGATGCGAACCAAGATACTCATCGGCAATGACCTTGCCGCGCAACGGGCCGTGCTGATCGATCGCCACATGCTCGGGACGAATGCCCAACAGCACGCGCTCCGCAGCGGCTTCGCAGCGCGGCACAGAGATCTGCGCGCCGTGCAGGTGGACTTCTTCTTGCCCCGCGTCCACGCCGCCATCGACTGGCAGGAAATTCATCGGCGGACTGCCGATGAAGTTGCCGACGAACACCGTCGCCGGAAAGTGATAGATCTCCTGCGGCGGACCGGCCTGCAGCAACTCACCCTTGTTCATCACGACGATGTCGTCGGCCATCGCCATCGCTTCGCTCTGATCGTGCGTAACATAGACGGTCGTGGCGGCAAGCGCGTTATGCAGCTTGCGCAACTCGAGACACATCAGCTCGCGGAAATCCGCATCGAGCGTGCCGAGTGGTTCGTCCATCAGAAACGCCTTCGGCTGCCGCACGATCGCGCGGCCCAACGCTACGCGCTGCCGGTCGCCGCCAGACAGCCCACCGGTCTTGCGATCGAGAATGTTCTCGATACGCAGCATGTGCGCGGCCGCAGCCACTCGTGCCGCGATCTCCTTGCGCGACACATGCTCGTTCTTCAGCGGGAAAGCGATGTTATTGCGCACCGTCATGTGGGGATATAGCGCGAACATCTGGAAGACGAACGCGATATCGCGCTGACGCGCGCGCAATGCCGTCACGTCCTCACCGTCTATGAAAATCTGGCCGGAGGTCGGCAACTCGAGGCCGGCAATCATCCGCAGCGTGGTGGTCTTGCCGCAACCCGATGGGCCGAGCAACACGACAAAGCGTCCGGCGCCGATCGTCAGACTGGTGTCGCGCACCGCGACGAAGTCGTCGAAGCGCTTGTGAAGGTTGGCAAGAACGATTGTGGACATGGTGTCAGTCCGGGAAATGGCTGGTCACGACGAACGCGAGCGCGCCTACCAGAATGACCGGAAACGACCATGTGAACAACGTCAGCGAAAACGGCTGCACCAGCATCGCCACGCCGAGACCAATCAGCGCAGTCGACGCCGCTTCGCTGTAGCCACGGCGCAGATAATGTTTTTGCGGTAAAACGAAGTCTCGTTTCATTTGCGCACCGCTCCGAAGGTGATGCCGCGCAACAAATGTTTGCGCAGCACCACAGTGAAGATAAGGATAGGCAGCACGAAAAGCGTCGTCGCCGCCGCGACGGCCGGCCAATCCTGCCCCCCTTCGCCGATGATGAACGGAATGAACGGCGGCATGGTCTGCGCATCGCCGCTTGTCAGCAGCGACGCGAATGCGTACTCGTTCCACGCGAAGATCAGGCAGAAAATCGCGGTCGCGGCGATGCCGGTGATCGCCTGCGGCAGCACCACCTTGACGAAGGCCTGCAGGCGTGTATAGCCGTCGACGAGCGCCGCCTCCTCGTATTCGCGCGGGATCTCGTCCATGAACCCCTTCAGCAGCCATACCGCCAGCGATACGTTCACCGCCGTATACAGCACGATCATGCCGACACAGCTGTCGCTCAGGCCCAGTGCCCGATACATCAGGTAGATCGGGATGGCGACCGCGATCGGCGGCATCATGCGCGTCGACAGGATGAAGAACAGCAGGTCGTCGGCGAGCGGCACCTTGAAGCGCGAGAACGCATAAGCGGCCAGCGTGCCGAGAAACACTGCGAGAAAGGTCGAACCGAAACCGATCACGAGCGAATTCGCGAAGCGCGGCAGGACCTTCGAGGGCCCAGCGATGACCATGTTGCGCTTGCGCACATCACGCTCATACCAGGTCCGCGCGGGCGGCAGACTGGCGATGAACTCGGGCGTCTGCCGCGAACGAATCGTGAACAGGTTCACATAGCCTTCCATCGACGGCTGAAACAGCACGACAGGCGGATAGGCAATCGCGTCTTCCTGCGTCTTGAAACTCGTCAGGAAGATCCACATCATCGGCAAGGTTGCGAGCAGTGCGTATGTGATGACAACCGCCGCCGCGAAGCGCTTGCCGCGCGGCGACGACGCCACCACCGAGTGTTGGGTAGCCGTCGGTCTCATCGCTGTTTCACCCGATTGAGCGCCTTGACGTAGATGTTCGCCGCACCGAACACCGTCACGAACAGAATGATCGCCAAAGCCGATGAATAGCCTGTCTGCCATTTCTCGAACGCGGCACGCTTCAAGGTGATCGACACGGTTTCCGTGACCGAACCCGGGCCGCCCGAAGTCAGCAGGTTAACCATGTCGAACATCTTGAAGTTCTCGATGCCGCGAAACAGCACGGCGAGCATCAGGAACGGCAAGGTCATCGGCAATGTGATCGACCAGAACTGCCGCCATGGTGTAGCGCGATCCACTTCGGCGGCTTCGTAGATGTAGTCGGGAATCGACCGCAGGCCCGCGAGGCAGATGAGCATCACATAGGGGGTCCACATCCACGTATCGACCATCACGATGGTCCACGGCGCGAGCGACACGTCGCCGATCATCTGAAATGAGCCGGGTGCAATGCCGGTGAAGAAGCCGACGATATCGTTGAAGAGGCCCGTTTGCGGTTGCAGCAGAAAGGTCCAGAAGTTGCCCACGACTGCCGGTGACAGCATCATCGGCAGCAGGATCAGCGTGGTCCAGAAACTATGACCGCGAAACTGCCGGTTGATCAGCAACGCGAGGCCGAAACCCAGTAGAACCTCTAGCCCGACCGACCAGAACACGAAACGCGCCGTCACCTGCATCGCGTACCAGATGTCTTCGTCCGTGAGAATGTCGACGTAATTGTCGATACCGACAAAGCGCGCCGGCACACTCGGCATATTCGACTTGAAGTTCGTGAACGACAGACGTAGCGCCCAGATCAACGGAAAGATGTTGATCGCGAGCAGCAACAGGACTGTTGGAAGGATGAACAGCCACGCAATGGTTCTGTCCGATAACCCGGCCAGACGCGTGCGTGCACGAGCCGACGCCCGCGACTCCAGCCCCGCCGATGAAAAAGGCTTGTTTGCCAACATGCCCTCGCTCCTTTAAGCGGACCGGCGGCATCCTTGCAGGGAGCGCCGGTCCAGTCCTGGATGCACGCTAATTCTTCCCTTCGGCCTTGAAGACCTTGTTCCAGTCTTTGACCAGCAGATCGAGCGCCTCCTTGGCCGTGCCCTTGTCGGCCACCACATAGTCATGCACGCGCTTTTGCATGTCGAGCAGCAGTTCCGCATAGGCCGGTTCAGCCCAGAAGTCTTTCACGATCGACATCGACTTCAGGAATGCCGGCGCAAAAGGTGCACTCTTCGGAAAGTCGGGCGCATCCACCACCGACTTGGCCGCCGAATAGCCGCCTAACTGCCACCATTTCTTCTGCACGTCGGGTTGCGCGAACCACTTGATGTATTCAAGTGCGTCTTCCTTGTGGTCCGAGTACGACACGACCGAGATGCCCTGTCCGCCGAGCTGCGTGAACTGTTTGATCTCACGCGGATTCACGAAGAAGCCGATCTTGTCGCCGCCGACGTTCGGGTCTTTGTAGAGTCCGGGGAAGAATGCAAACCAGTTCATCTGCATCGCCACCTGGCCCGACTTGAAGGCATCCAGCCCCTCCTGCATGTACGCGTTGGTCATGCCGGGCGCTGTGCAGCACTTGTAGAGCGCCTTGTAATACTCCAGCCCTTTGACCGCGCCCGGCGAGTTGACGAAGCCATCCAGGTGATAGGGTTTCTTCGGGTCTTCATATTCGAAGCCGAAGTTGTAAAGCGCATTGGTCACTCCCATTGTGATGCCTTCAGACCCGCGTTCGGTAAAGATATAGACACCGTATACGGTCTTGCCATCGATCTTGCGGCCCTGAAAGAACTCCGCGGTTTGCTTGAGTTCGTCCAGCGTGGTTGGCGGTTCGAGTTCACGTTTATATTTCTGCTTGAACTCGGCGCGTAACTCAGGGCGCGCGAACCAATCCTTGCGATAGGTCCAGCCGACTGCGTCGGCCATTGCCGGCAACGCCCAGTAGTTCGGCGTATTCTTTGGCCACTCCGCATAACCGACGACGGTCGCCGGCACGAAGTCGTTCATCGATATCTTGTTCTTTGCGAAGAAATCGTTGAGCTTGACGTAGTGCCCGTTGACCGCCGCGCCGCCTATCCACTGGCTGTCCCCAATGATCAGGTCACATAGTTTGCCGTGCGAATTAAGTTCGTTGATAAAGCGATCGGCGTAACTCGTCCATGGCACGAACTCGAACTTCATCTTGATGCCGGTTTTGGTCGTGAAATCTTTGGACAGTTCGACGAGTGCATTGGCCGGGTCCCATGCCGCCCAACATAAGGTCAACTGCTTTTCCTGGGCTTGCGCACCTGTTGCCATGCCGAGTCCCAACGATACTGTGGCCGCCGCCATTACCCTTGCTGACGTAAGACGTAACATTTGTCTTCTCCTTGTCTTTTTCGGGTCTCCAACCTGCTGTGGAACAGCGCCCATGCGCCGGGTGCTGTGTATCGGCTCCAGCGGATTCAAACGCAAATCCGTGTGTCGCGAGCTTCAGGCATGCGCATTCTCACGAAGATAAATCCGGGTTTCCGGCGTTGGGATGGCGAGCGCGCCACGTACGTCGTTAAGAAAATTGATGGCGGCGAGGCCTGCCCAATGAACGATGCCGCGCACATCCTGGTCGAGGATTACGTCGATCGCGCGCTCGGACAGTTGCGTGCGAGTCTCCGCGGTACATTCATGCCCGATCAGTACGATGCGTCCCTTGTCGCCCGATTCCTGCAATGCCGTTGCGATGCCTGAGATGCCGCCGCCGGTCACATAAACCCCGACCAGATCCTGGTAACGTGCAAGGAGGCCCTGCACGGCAAGACCTGCGCCATCGTCATCTTCGGCAAAGTCTGGTTCGGCAATCCAGCGCAGATTGCGAAAGTCCTCTTCCAGCACCTGGGACAAGCCGGTGCGTCGTTCCAGTTGATCGTGCAGGCGCGACGAGGCCGATAAAATCGCCACCGTGCCGAGTCGCGCGCCGAGAAAGCGACCCATCAAAAGTCCTGCGGTGCGTCCAGCAATGCGGTTATCGACGCCGACATATGCAGCGCGGCGACTTGCTGGCAGATCGGAGAACACCGTGACAACGGGCACGCCCGCATCGCTCATATCTTCAATAAGGCGTTCGACCGCTGGGTAGTCGAGCGGCACAAGCACGAGTGCGTCGTAGTCGATCACCTCCTCAGCAAAAGCAATGGTGTCTCGATGAATCGTGAAATCGCAGCGGTAGAACGATGGAATGATGCGGTGCTCGCGAAAGAAGCTCGCGGACAGCGCAATATTGCGCTCGACGTGGTCGAGGAAACGCGAATTGACCTGAGGTAAAACGAAGGCCACGCGATACGTGCTTATTTTGGCTGGACGACCGCGACTTGCCCGTTCGTCGCGCAGTGCCGCCAGCGCAAGATGGACACGATCTGCAGTTTCCGGACGCACAGCCTGATCGTCGCGCAACACACGATCGACCGTGGCGACGCTAACGCCCGCACGGCGCGCAATCATCATACGTGTTGCCGGCATGTGTCTCTCCGGTGCCGAGCCAGAAGATTTTTGTTAAATCAAGGTAGCTTTTTCCGGAGGGAATGCAAGTTTTTTTACCGCAATAAACGCATCATTCTTGATGGCATTGGTCGATCACGCTTCGGCTTGGATGAGTGAATGCATGAATCGCCTAAATCAGTGCACGGTGCGTTGCACAAGAAACTTTCGATTCGACTGCCTCGTATCGAATAGGCGAACACCAAGCGGAACGCGGTCGATCTCTTATGCGTTGTTGTGGCAATGACATGCCACGATGCGACTACCGGTCGGCGGCCGCACCTCGGGAGGTTCAAAACGGAACTGGCCCGCCGCCGGGCATTGCCGGGATAGCGAGCCAGTTCTTACATACGGGCGCGAAAGAAGTGCTGCGCGCTTAGATGGCAGTGCTCAACGACTGCATGCGTTCTGCGTCTTGTTGGCTTTCGGGCATCAACGCATTAGGGATGGTTGTACATCGCATTCCAGTCCGACTTCGACACTGCCGGGCGGCCTGCTTCCGACGAACCAGTCACCACACCGCCGTAACCACTTGCGGCGCCGTTCTGCGCAGCAACTTTGGCTTCAGCAGCCTGGATTTCAGCCGGATAGGTCGCATCATTACGGGCTGCCGGGTCATAGCCAGCCTTTTCGAGTTGAATCAATTCAGCGCGCACTTGCGCACGGGTCACCGGCTGGCTCGATTGGGCGAACACGGCACCCGAGGCAGCAAGAGCTGCGGCAACGACAACAGTTTGAATAAGGGACTTCATGGTAACTACCTCCAGACTTTGTTTTGTCCTGCTACGAACACCTTGTCCGTAACCATGACTAACACTATAGGTAAGCGGACGCTTAAGATTAAGCCCGATGTCTGGAATGGATTGTTCCAATATTTAGGGTAAACCCTGATTAGCGAGGACGCGCTGCGGCTCGCTGCCCGAACTTTCGAAGTCGCAAAACGACCCGGTCCCATTGTGAGCAAAATACTTCACATCGCTCCAGCTAGCCACAGCGCGACGTTGACCGAGTAGCGGTGGGTATCCCGCAGGGCTTGCTGCTCGGTCTGCATCCCGTTGCCAGGAGGTTCATTCACAAAGCTCGGACAGCCAAGTCTCGTGTCCCAGTTGTAGTCGGCAAAATGGTGAAAGGTGCTTTCGGCGACTGCGGGACCTCCTCGGTTCGAGGGTTCGAAAGCCACTGCAAGATTGAAACTCTTTCCCGTTACTTTGCTTTTACCTCGTGCGATCACGCGAGCCGGTTCATCGTCAGGAGCGTCGACGGCGCCCTCGTGCGGGTGTGCCGGCAAGAACCGGATTGCGCCGGTGGGAGAGTTACGGTCCGCCAATACTGGATGGGGTGGTGCGACAATTGCGACTTCCTGAAAGTCTCCGTTTGCGCCCGAGTGAAAATTGGGCCAGGAGATGTTGGTTGAGAACGGGTCGTCGATCACGCGCCTGGATTGGTCAGGGTCTACATTGCGCGTGTGGAAGTGGTGCGCCTTGCCCACCCCGCCCAGGCTGCACAACGAACTGCCCAGATCCATGTGATCCCTCGTGACGAACAGGCCGCGACCTTCCTGTCGGAATCGCGTGATTCCTCCGCAGTCCTCAGGGGTCAGACCGTCCCCTTCGTCAACGGCAAACAACCACAACTCGTCAAACTCGGTTTCATCAAGACGAGAAAGAATCGAGTCTGGCTGCCCCAGTTGCTCGCGGTCCCGAGCAACGACGTTGAACGTCACGCTCCCGTCAGAATCTCGATGTGTCCGCAGCAATTTTGCCAGGCGGCTGAATCGCGCGATCGACCAGTTGTCGCCGGTAGGCGGGATGGTCGTTTGAAGCAGAATCTGGATGGTATGCATGATGGTCAGTTAGTCGCGTCAATCAATCACGGGGGAATGAGCCGCCAGGTAGACATTTCCAAGGTAGCTAATGGCCTGAAATTGTCAAATCCGGCGTACGGTGTGACCAGTGTGATAAGACGGCAAGCATGCTGGACGTGTGTGGGCTGTCGTCCACCCAAACGCCATTTGCGAAAGAAATTCCGTGCACGCGAGCGGCGATCTTGTCGGCTCGGCCTATGCGAAGCCATTGCACGGTGAAGCGATCGGCGAAAGTTGATCGCACGTCTCGCGCGGCGCTCTCTTGCAAGGCGCCGCGCGGACTCATGCATGGGTCAATCGGTTTTGCCGGTCAGCGCGCGGCGCGCCGCTTCGCCTTCATCGTGTGAAGCCGCATAGAACACGCGGGCCCGTCCAATGATGATTTTCAGCATGGCAATCACCGGCACGGCCAGGAAAATCCCCGCCACGCCGCCCAACTGATCGCCGGCAAGCAAGCCGACGATGACGAGAAACGGACTGACCTCCACACCTTCGCTCATCAGATACGGATTGAGCACGTAGTCCTGAAACAGCCGGTAGAGCGCGATAAAAATCACCAGCCATAGCAGATGCGGATAGCCGCTGAACACGGCGACCACCAGCGTGATCGCGACAGCGCCGAGCGGCCCGGCGAACGGCACGAACTCCAGCAGACCCGCGCTCACCGCCAGCAGAAACGCGTAAGGCACGCCGAGCAGCGAGAACGCCACGCCGTAACAGATCAGCGTAGCCAGCGACAGAAACAGCAACGCCCGCACGTACTTCGACAACAGCACGTTCAGATCGGTCACGATCTCGGCCCACAACGTGCGATGCCGGTCGTTCAGCAGATCGAGAAAGTCCTCGCGCATCTGCGGACCTTCCTTGATCAGCAGGAAGCTCAGAATTGGAATCAGCACGAGGTAGATCAGATTGCTGGCTGCGTGCATCACGCCGAGGCCGACGCTGCGCGCCATCGGCACGGCTTTGTCGGAACCCGTCTCGATCTGGCCACGCACGAAATCGACGATCCGCTCGCGCAGCGGCTCCAGAAAATGCGGCAACGGAATGCGGTTGGGCACATCGGACTTCATCAACTGAGGCAGTTGCGCGAACAGATGCGTCGCCTCGTCCTGCAACTGCACGCCGAAGATCGATCCGACCACCGCGATCACCGCGACGACCACGACGAACACTAGCGCAATCGACGCCACGCGCGGCATACGGCGCGGCCGGATGCGCTCGACGAGATCGACCATCGGATAGATCAGATAACTGAAGAAGACCGCGAACACCACCACCAGCACGGTGGACGACGCCATGTAGATGCAGAAAAACAGCAGCGCGATCAGAAGCGCGGTCCAGACCTGTCTGGCTGTGCGAACGTCGAATCCCAGCATGAACCTTCCTCGAATAGACGATGAGATCCGGCGCCTCGAACGCGCCGGGAACATCGGGCAGGCATCGCAGACACAGCGCGCCCTGACGAGTCAGGGCGCGCTGTGCAATCAGAGCAGCGTAAAACCAAGGATAGAAATGACGCGCCTGCGCCCGCGCACTCAACAAACGCAAGGCGCGGCGCGCGATGTAATCAGATCAGCTTGCCGAGCAGAAAGCCGACGCCGACCGCGATCAGCAGCGCGCCGATCGGATTGTTGCGCGTCGTTTCCGCGACCTGGTCAACGCTGTCGCCGTATTTCGCCTGCGCCTTGCCGGCTAACTGGCGGACCTTGCCTTCGGCTTGCAACTCCGCATCTCCGGTCAGGCCGCCGACGGCGTCCTGCACCTTGCCCGCTGCGTCCTTCACCGTACCTTCGAACTGATTTGAATTCATCGATCTTCTCCTTTGAACCGGGTCAACAAGCCGTCGCCGGCGGGAGCCGGCGCTCGATCCTGCTTACCGTCGATACTGTTACCGCTTCACGCGAGCGCGTACGGCGTCGGCGACCTGCCCTACTTTCGACTGCACCTTGCCCGTCAACTTCTCCGCCGCGCCCTTGGCCTGCGTCGTCCGGTTGCCGGTGACCTTGCCGAGCGTTTCTCTCACGGAACCCTTGACCTGTTTCGCTGCACCTTCGACACGATTCCTGTCCATGACGGTTTCCTTGAAATGGTTGAATTGCACGAAAGACGCCGGCCGTCGAGTTCCAGCGAGCGTGGCGGCAATGCCTGCTGGCGCTCGCCGCGGAACTCGCGTTGTCCCGGCGCAACCCCGCCCGACAGCGGCGAATGCGCGTGACCGCGTGCTACAGCGAGTCGTGGCTTGCGGCTTCTTTTACGTGCATCGACGCTAGCCGCGTCAGGTCAGCCGGAACTCAGCAGCATGATTCGTTCCCGAGCGCCGTCCGCTCATTAGAAAACCGAGCGAACGCGGCGTACAGGTCGGCTTGGAGACGGGAGATTGGGGCCTCGAGCTCGGAGGTCTGGAGGCTTCAACGCTTCCAACCTTGAGGCTTTGCGGCGCAGCGCCGGGCATGGGGTAGAAAAGATCGCCGGCAACGAGTGGAATGATCTGCGACAACGCGCGCCGGTTCGTCTGCGAGCGCAGAACGTGGTCGTCGTCGGGCGGCATGGCGCCCGGTTCCGCGGCTTGCATGGGGGAGCGGGAGCGGGCGCAGCGGCCGCCCCGCTCAACTCAGTGTCACGTCAGCCCTGCTCCGCGCCCAACGCAGCCAGCGGATGCGCGTCGCTCTTCCACGGCGAAGCGAGAAAATGCCTGACGCGCTCCGGCCGCACCTCGGCGAGCGTGGCGGGCGCCCAGCGGGCTTTGCGATCCTTGTCGATCAACTGGGCCCGCACGCCTTCGCAGAAGTCACCCTCCTCGATCACGCGCTTGACGATGCCGAGTTCCATGCGAAAGCATTCCGCGAGGGTCATCTGCCGGCCGCGCAACAGCGCCTCACGCGTGACGTACAGCATGGTGGGCGAATGACCGGTCAGCGCGTCGTAGGTGGACTGCAACCACTGCTTCACCTCGCGCGGCGGCTCGCGCAACAAATCGTGCCGCACCGTCGCGACCATCCGGTCGATGCTCGAACGCCGATCGAAATGCCGCAAGATCAGTTGAGTGAACGCCGCCAGCGGCGCGTGCGGAATGATATTGCACGGCGGCTCGAACACGCCGCGCAAGGCCGCCATCAGATCGCCTTCGAGCGGCATGCGCTGCAAACGCTCTTCGAAACTGGCGAGCCATTCGGCCGGCACGCACAGATCCGCCAGTTGCAGCCGCAATGCGTCGGCGCCGGACAAGGTCGCGCCGGTCAGCCCGACATACAACTCGAGCTCCGCCGGCATCACGCTGAGAAAACGCGTCGCGCCGACGTCCGGCAGAAAGCCGATGCGCGTCTCCGGCATGGCGATCTTGCTGCGCTCGGTCACGATGCGCAGCCGCGCTCCCTGGCCGAGCCCCATGCCGCCGCCCATCGCAATGCCGTCGAGCAAAGCGACCACCGGCTTCGGAAACGTGTGAAGCGCATAGTCGAGCCGATATTCGTCGACGAAGAACGCGAGCCAGCGGCTGTCGTTGTTCTTCGCGAGCCGCTGCACTTCGCGCACGTCGCCGCCGGCGCAGAAACCCTTGGCGCCCGCGCCTTTGAGCACGAGCGCGACGATGCCGTCGTCGGTGCGGCAATGTTCGACCAGCACGGCGAGTTCGCGCACCATCGCGTGCGAAAGCGCATTGAGCGCGGCCGGCCGGTTCAGCGTGATGATCGCCACGCGATTCACCACGCGAAACAGGATCTCGCGTTCCGCTTCGAGGCTCGTATCGTGCGCGACGCTTTGCAAGGCGCTCATTGACGCATCTCCGGTTGCGAGGCGTCGGTCTGCGCGGACTGCGTCACCTGCCAGCGCGGCGGGCGCTTTTCGAGGAACGCATTGACGCCTTCGCGCTGATCGGCGCCGTCGAACAGATCGACAAAGCGCTCGCGCTCCAGCGCCAGCGCCGCCGCGCGCGGCACGCCGCTGCGGCCCTGATGAATCAGCGTCTTGCTGAAACCGACCGCCTGCGGACTCAAGGTTGCGACGCGCGCAGCCATGACCAACGCCGCATCGCGCGCTGCGCCCTTTTCCACCACTTCTTCGACCAGACCGATGCGCAACGCCGTCGCCGCATCGACGCGCTCGCCGGTCAGAATCATCCGTTTGGCCCAGCCTTCCCCGACCAGCCACGGCAGCGTCTGCGTGCCGCAACCGCACGGCAGCAAGCCGACCGCGGTCTCGGGCAGCGCCAGCAACGCATGCTGTTCGGCGATGCGGATATCGCAGGCCAACGCGCATTCTAGGCCGCCGCCCATCGCATAACCGTTGATCGCCGCGATCACCACGGGCCGCGCGTTCTGCAGGGTTTCGAACGCCGCGCCGAAGCGCGCCGCCGCCGTGCGCGCGACTTCGCGATTGCCGTCGGCGAAGGTGTTCAGGTCGGCGCCCGCGCTGAAGAACTTGGGACCATCACCGGTAATCACGATGGCGCGCACGCGCGCCTCGCCGTTCAGGCGTTCGACGATCTGCTGCAATTGCAGCATGCCTTCGGGCGTAAACGCGTTGGCCGGCGGCCGCTTGAGCGTGAGTTGCGCGACGGCGCCGTCGTGCGCGTAGTCGAGTTCGATCATGCCGCGCCTCCGTCCTTGCCGTCCTTGCCGTCCTGACGATACAGCTTGATGACCGCGGAAAAGTCGAGACGTCCCGCGCCTTTCGCGCTCATCGTTTGATAAAGCTGTTGCGCCAATGCGCCGAGATAAACCGGCTGACGCGCGGTTTTCGCGGCGTCGGTGGCGAGGCCGAGGTCCTTGAGCATCAGATCCGTGCCGAAGCCGCCCGTGTAACCGCGCGTGGACGGCGCGGTCTCGATCACGCCGGGCATCGGATTGTAGGTGTCCGAACTCCAGCAGCGCCCCGTCGATGTATTGATGATGCCGCCCAGCACTTTCGCGTCGATGCCGAGCGCCTCGCCGAGCGACATGGCTTCGGCGACGCCCGCCATCGTGATGCCGAGCACGAGGTTGTTGCAGATCTTCGCGACCTGGCCCGTGCCGGTGTCGCCGCAATGCACGATGTTCTTGCCCATCGCCGATAGCACCGGCTTGACCTGCTCATACGCGCTCGCGCTGCCGCCGACCATGAAGGTCAGCGTGCCCGCCGCCGCGCCGCCGGTGCCGCCTGAAACTGGCGCATCGACGAAGGTGTTGCCGTGCTGCTGCGCGAGTTCGGCGAACGCCTTCACGCTCGCGGGGTCGATCGTGCTCGAATCGATAATCGTCACGCCCTTCGCGATGCCGGCGAAAACGCCGTCGTCCGCGCTCAGCACGCTGCGCACATGCGCGGCGGCGGGCAGCATGGTGATCACGCATTCCGCGTCGGTTACCGCGGCTTTCGGCGATGCGGCCGCTTTCGCGCCCGCGTCCACGAGCGCCTGCACGGCTTGTGCGTTGAGGTCGAATACGTTGACCGCATGACCCGCCTTGAGCAGGTTGTGCGCCATCGGCGCGCCCATGTTGCCGAGTCCGATAAAGCCTATTTTCATGATGTCTCCCGTGGACGCCAACGTTCAGCGCAGGCTGATGGTCGTGTTGACGCCGTCGTTGACGGTGTCGTCGTCGAACCAGCGCGCGGTGACGGTCTTGGTCTGCGTGTAGAACTGCACGACCTGTTTGCCATAGGGGCCGAGGTCGCCGAGTTTCGAGCCGCGCGAGCCGGTAAAGCTGAAGGACGGCACCGGCACCGGGATCGGAATGTTGATGCCGACCTGGCCGATATCGATCTCGCTCTGGAACTTGCGCGCCGCCGCGCCGCTCTGCGTGAACAGGCCCACGCCGTTGCCGAACGGATTGCGGTTGACCAGCGCGATGGCGTCATCGAGCGTGGCCACATTCAACACCACCAGCACCGGGCCGAAAATCTCCTGGCGATAGATTTCCATCTCGGTGGTGACATCGGAAAAAACCGTTGGGCCGATGAAGTTGCCTTGCTCGTAGCCCGGCACTTTGATGTCGCGGCCGTCGAGCGCGAGTGTCGCGCCTTCTTTCACGCCCGCTTCGATCAAGCCGAGAATGCGCTGCTTCGCCGCGCGCGAAACCACCGGTCCGATGTCCGTGTTCGGTTCGTTGCCCGCGTTGACTTTCAACGTCCTGGCCTTGGCGACCAGATCGGGCAACCATTGCTGCGCGGCGCCCACCAGCACGACCACCGAGGTCGCCATGCAGCGCTGCCCCGCCGCACCGAAACCAGCGCCGGCGAGCGCATTCAAGGTCTGCTCGCGGTTCGCATCGGGCAGCACCACCGCGTGGTTCTTCGCGCCCATCATCGATTGCACGCGCTTGCCGTGTTCGCTGCCGAGGCGGTACACGTGCGTACCGACCGCCGTCGAGCCAACGAACGAAACGGCCTTGACGAGTTCGTGCGTGCAGAGCGCGTCGACCACTTCCTTGCCACCGTGCACAACATTCAGCACACCCTTCGGCACGCCCGCTTCGAGCGCGAGTTCGACCAGTTGCATGGTCGAAAGCGGGTCCTGTTCGGAAGGCTTCAGCACGAAGGTATTGCCGCACACGATCGCCATCGGGAACATCCACAGCGGGATCATCGCCGGGAAGTTGAACGGCGTGATGCCGGCACATACGCCAATCGGTTGGCGCAGCGTGTAGGTATCCACGCCGCCCGCCACGTTCTCCGCGAATTCGCCCTGCTGCAACGTGCCGATCGAGCATGCATGCTCGACCACTTCGAGGCCGCGAAAGATATCGCCTTCGGCATCGGGAATCGTCTTGCCCTGTTCCGCGCTCAAGGTCTTGGCAATACGCGGCGAATGCTCGCGAATCAGCGCCTGGTACTTCAGCATGATGCGCATGCGCGCGCCGATCGGCGTGTCCTTCCAGGTCTTGAACGCGGCGTCGGCGGAACGGATGGCTTCGTTCACTTCATCGGCGGTGGCGAACGGCACGCGCGCCAGCACCTCTTGCGTGGCGGGATTGACGATGTCGCGCCATTCGGTGGTCTTCGACTCGACGAACTCGCCGTTGATCAGCAACTTGACGGTGGCAACGGCTGCATTTGCGCTCATTCTGGAACTCCTCTGCGGTGGCCGCGAGGCGGCCGGACAGTGACTGGAAGCAAAAGGGATCGACGCAGAGAATCAGCGCAGATCCGGGAAATCTTCTTCCCAATACTCGTCGGGCAGGCGCGCGGGTTCGGCCTCGCGCTCCATTTCGCGGCGTCGCAATTCGACGCGGCGAATCTTGCCGGAGATGGTCTTGGGTAATTCGCTGAATTGCAGGCGTCGAATCCGCTTGTACGGCGCGAGTTTTTCGCGCGAGAACGCGAATACGGCACGCGCGAGTTCGGGGCCGGCTTCGTAACCCTGGCGCACGGTGACGAACGCCTTAGGCACCGACAGACGCAGCGCGTCGGCGCTCGGTACCACGGCAGCCTCGCCGATCGCCTCGTGTTCGATCAGCACGCTTTCTAGCTCGAACGGACTGAGGCGGTAATCGGACGATTTGAAGACGTCGTCGGCGCGGCCGACATAGACGTAGTAGCCGTCGTCACGGCGCAGCGCCACGTCGGACGTGCGGTAGAAGCCGTTGCGCATGGCTTGCGCGGTGGCCTTGGCGTTGTTCGCGTAGCCGGTCATCAGGCCGAGCGGCCGTTGCGCAAGTGGCAGCGAGATTTCGCCTTCGGTGACGGGCTGGTCATCGGCGTCGATCAGTTCGATCGTGTAGCCCGGCAGCGGACGTCCCATCGAACCCGCGACGACCGGCTGGCCCGGCGAGTTGCCGATCTGGCAGGTGGTCTCGGTCTGGCCGTAGCCGTCGCGGATCGTAATACCCCACGCGTGCTTCACGCGCTCGATGACCTCGGGATTCAACGGCTCGCCGGCGCCGACGATTTCACGCAGCTTGACCGGATAGTCGCTCAGATGCTCCTGCACCAGCATGCGCCAGACCGTCGGCGGCGCGCACAGCGTCGTGATGTTGAAACGCACCAGCGCGTTCAGCGTGTCTTTCGGCACGAAGCGCGCAAAGTTGAAAACGAACACGCAGGCCTGCGCATTCCACGGCGCGAAGAAGCAGCTCCACGCGTGCTTGGCCCAGCCTGGCGAGCTGATATTCCAATGGATGTCGTTCGGTTGCAGGCCGATCCAGTACATGGTCGACAGATGGCCGACCGGATAGCTTTGATGCGTGTGTTCGACCAGCTTGGGCTTCGAGGTGGTGCCTGAGGTGAAGTACAGCAACATCGGGTCGGTGGCCAGCGTAATGCCTTCGGGCGTGAATTGCGGCGATGCGTCATAGGCCGCGGCCAGGTCGATCCAGCCGTCGCGCGGCGCGCCCACCGAGAGGCGCGTGAGCGGCGCTTCGAGCGCATCGAATTTGGCCAGCTCCGCGCTATCGACCACCGCGAAATTCGCACCGCCGATCTGCACGCGATCGCGCACGTCATCGGCGGAGAGCTGGGTGGTGGCGGGCAATACAATCGCGCCGAGCTTCATGGCTGCGAGCATCACGTCCCACAGTTCGACGCGGTTCGGCAGCATCAGCAGCAGGCGGTCGCCGCGGCCCACGCCCACGCCGCGCAGGAAATTCGCGATGCGCGCCGAGCGCTCCGACATCTGCGCGTACGACAGGCGCAGGCCTTCGGTGGCCGGATCGTCGACGATCCACAGCGCGGGGTTGTCGTTATCGCGCGCGATCACGTCGAAGTAGTCGAGCGCCCAGTTGAACTCGCCTAGCGCCGGCCACGCGAATTCGCGGTAGGCGCGCTCGTAGTCGGTTCGATGGCGCAATAACAGGTCACGCGCGTCGAAAAAGGCCTTCGCTGCAGTCATTGTCGTCTCCAGTTGGCGCGGTGTATCCGCTTCGCTCTTTTGTCCCGCTGCTGCACTGCTTTCTATCCGGCGGCCAGACTATTTTGCACTCAAATGCCGCTTCGTTTGCATTTACACATGCCGCGCGATCAGCATGCGTTGCACCTCGCTGGTCCCTTCGTAAATCTGCGTGATGCGTGCGTCGCGATAGTGGCGTTCCACCGCGTAGTCCTCCAGATAACCATAGCCGCCATGAATCTGGATTGCGTTCGAGCAGATCTCCTCGGCCAGTTCCGACGCGAACAGCTTGGCCTGCGAAGCCTCCGACAAGCACGGCTTGCCCGCCGTGCGCAGCCGCGCCGCGTGATGCACGAGGAGCCGCGCGGCGTTCAAACGCGTGGCCATGTCGGCGAGCATGTTGGCGATGGTCTGATGCTCCTTCAACGCTTTGCCGAACTGGATGCGTTCGTTTGCATAGAGACGCGCGGCATCGAACGCGGCGCGCGCGATGCCCACTGCCTGCGCGGCAATGCCGATGCGCCCGCCTTCGAGATTCGACAGCGCGATCCGCAAGCCCTCGCCCGGTTCGCCTAGCAGATTGGCTTCGGGCACGGCGCAGTCGTCGAGGGAAATCGGACAGGTGTCCGAAGCGCGAATGCCGAGCTTATGCTCCGGCTTGCCGACGTTGAAGCCGGGCTTATCGGTCGGCACGATGAAGGCCGTCAGGCCACGCTTGCCACGGTCGGGATCGGTCACAGCGAAGACGATCGCGAGGTCGGCGCGCGAGCCGTTGGTCACGAACTGCTTGCTGCCGTTGAGTATCCACTTGCCGTCGCGCAGCACGGCGCGGGTGCGCAGATTGTTCGCCTCGGAGCCGGCCTGCGGCTCGGTCAGACAGAACGCGCCGATACGGCGGCCGGTTGCAAGGTCCTGCAGATAGCGGTCTTTTTGTGCTTCCGTGCCGAAGTTGAGGATCGGCCCGCAGCCGACCGAGTTATGCACGCTCATCAGCGTGGCGCAGGCGGCGCAGCCGGCGGCGATCTCTTCGAGCGCGAGCGCATAGGCCACGTAGTCTGTGTAGGAGCCGCCCCATTCCGCCGGCACGATCATGCCGAGAAAACCGAGTTCGCCCATCTGCCTGACGACCTCGGCGGGCAGTTGCGCCTCGCGATCCCATTGGCCCGCATGCGGCGCGAGCTGTTCGGTGGCGAAGTCGCGAGCCGCGTCGCGGATCATCCGTTGTTCGTCGGTGTAGAAGCTGTCCATGGCGCTCGGTCCTGTGCTGTGCGTTTGATCGCGGTTGGTTCTCCGCCTCACGTTCGGGTTTGTAAAGCCAGGCGGAGCGCGATCGATTGAGGCCCAGTGTAGGCAAGCCGACCGGCAGGTTCGATGCTCAGCCCGATCAATCTGACTGAGCGCATTTGCCATACTGGTACGATATGAATCCACATAAGCACACGATTTCAGGCACTTGGCGAATCGCCACAAGGAAAATGTTGAGCGCTTTTGCCAGCTTCGCGGCCAAACCGGATACGCATGAAAAACGATAAAGGGACGATTTCCGTCAGCATGGTCGAGGAAGCGCTCGCGCTGGCGCGCTCGCGCGGCCTCGACGCGCTGCCGCTTGCCGAAGCCGCGGGCATCGCCGCGCCGATGCTGGCCTCGACGAAAAGCCGCGTGTCGTCGGCGCAATACGGCGCGCTGTGGGCCGCGATTGCCCGCGCGCTTGACGACGAGTTCTTCGGCCAGGATTCGCATCGCATGAAAAGCGGCAGCTTCATCGCCATGACGCAGACGGCGCTCACCGCTCGCAACGGCGGTCAGGCGCTGGCGCGAGCGGTCGGTTTCATGCGGCTGGTGCTGGACGATCTCGGCGTGCAGATCGAAACCGATGCGCAGCGTGTGCGCCTGCGCTTCGTGGAAAACGCCGGCGCGCCGCCGCCGGCGATGTTCGCCTATGCGACCTACTTCATCGTGGTGTACGGGCTGTTGTGCTGGCTGGTCGGGCGGCGCATTCCGCTGCTCGAGGCGCGCTTTCGCTGCGCCGAGCCGTCCGCCGCGCACGAGTACCGGCTGATGTTCTGCGATCACATGAGCTTCGAGCAGGCCGAGTCGTACGTCGACCTCGCGCCGGCGTTTCTGGAGTTGCCCGTGATCCAGACGACCAAGTCCGTCAAGCCCTTCCTGCGCGACGCGCCCGGCAGCTTCATCGTCAAGTATCGCAATCCGGGCTCGCTCGCGGCGCGCGTGCGCAAGATGCTGCGCGCCATGCCGATGGCCGGCTGGCCCGCCGCCGACCAGATGGCCGAACGCCTGCACGTCGCCGAGGCCACCATGCGGCGGCGTTTGAAACAGGAAGGCTATACGTACCAGTCGATCAAGGATGACCTGCGGCGCGATATCGCGATCGGTGAGTTGCAGGACACCGACCGCACCATCGCCGACATCGCGACCTCAGTTGGATTTGCCGAACCGAGCGCGTTTCATCGCGCGTTTCGCAAGTGGACCGGCATGCGGCCGACCGACTACCGGCCGGCCCGCGCGGATTTCACGCGCAAGGCGGAATCGGACTAAGCTGTAAGGAGCAGGCCAGCCTTCTTTTGGGGTATCGGCCCGCGTCGGCCGATACCTGTCGGCAAGGCGCGGCAGCCGTCAGCGATGAGCACGTATCCACGTCTCCCGTTCCGGCAGTCCGGCTCACGCATGTCGCTTATCCGCGGCGGCATGGCGGTCCGGTTGATGCGCGGCATGACCGTGCTCGGCATGCTTTTGGCGTTTGGGTTCGCGTCGTGCGAATCGAATGTGGCGCTGCGCGCCGCCGTCGCCCCGAACAGCGTCGTCGTCATTCCAGTGAACGGAGCGATCAGTCCGGCCAGCGCCGACTTCATCGTGCGCAGCCTGCAGCGCGCCGCTGAAGATCGCGCGCAACTCGCCGTGCTGCAACTGGATACGCCAGGCGGCCTCGACACGTCGATGCGGCAGATCATCAAGGCGATTCTCGGCTCGCCGGTGCCGGTCGCCACCTTCATCGCCCCGAGCGGCGCGCGCGCCGCGAGCGCCGGCACTTATATCGTCTACGCGAGCCACATTGCGGCGATGGCGCCGGGCACCAATCTCGGCGCGGCGACACCGATCCAGATGGGCATCGGCGGCGCTGAACCGCCGGGGGGCGGTGGAATGCCGGGGTTGCCGGGCGTTGGTGGCGGTGGTACGGGCGGCGGTGGTCACGCTGGCGGTGCGGGTAACGACGCTGGCGATACCGGCGCCGGCAACCCGAGCAAACCCGCGGCATCCGCGCCCACCGGCTCCGCCAGCGCCCTGCCGCTCGACACCCAATCGACCGAGATGCGCAAGCAGGTCCATGACGCCGCCGCCTACATCCGCGGCCTCGCGCAGATGCGCGGACGTAACGCCGACTGGGCCGAGCGCGCGGTTCGCGAAGCCGTGAGCCTGTCGGCGGCGGATGCGCTCGCGGAACACGTCGTCGATATGAACGCGCGCGATGTGCCCGACCTGCTGCGCCAGGTCGACGGCCGCACGCTCGTCACGAGCGCGGGCAACGTCAAGCTCGACACAGCCAACGCCCGGATCGTCACGCTCGAAGCCGACTGGCGCAGCCACTTCCTCGCCGTAATCACCGATCCCAACGCCGCGCTGATCCTGCTGATGATCGGCATGTACGGCCTGTTCTTCGAATTCGCCAATCCGGGCTTCGTGCTGCCCGGCGTGGTCGGCGCGATCAGCCTCCTGCTCGGCCTGTTCGCCATGCAGATGATGCCCATCAACTACGTCGGCCTCGGCCTGATCTTTCTCGGTATCGCTTTCCTGATCGGCGAGGCGTTTCTGCCGACCTTCGGCTCGCTCGGCTTTGGCGGCGTGGTCGCGTTCGTGATCGGCGCGCTGATGCTGATCGATACCGACGTGCCCGGCTACGGCATCCCTCTGCCGATGATCGCCGCCGTGACCGTGTTCAGCGTGATGTTCGTGCTGGGCGTATCGCGGCTCGCGCTGAGTGCGCGGCGCCGTCCGGTGGTGACGGGTTCGGAAGCAATGATCGGCAGTGTCGGCGTGGTGCTCGACGGCGGGCTGTCGCCGGCGGACCTCAACGCGGACGGCGCGCTGGCCGGTTGGGCACAAGTGCATGGGGAACGCTGGCGGGTGTCCAGCATGGCCCCGGTCGCGGCGGGCCATGCGGTGCGCGTCACCGCGCGGCGCGGCCTGACGTTGACCGTGGTGCCCACGGAAGCACGACAACAAGGAGAAAGCTCATGATCGGTTTCACATTCGGCTTCACCAGCATTCTGATTCTGCTGGTGGCCGCCCTGGTTGCTTCATCGATACGGATTTTTCGCGAGTACGAACGCGGCGTCGTGTTCATGCTCGGGCGTTTCTGGAAGGTCAAGGGGCCGGGCCTCGTGCTGATCATTCCTATCGTGCAGCAGGCCGTGCGCATGGATCTGCGCACCGTCGTGTTCGACGTGCCTCCGCAAGACGTGATCACGCGCGACAACGTCTCGGTGAAGGTCAACGCGGTGGTGTATTTCCGTGTGGTCGATCCGGAGAAAGCTGTGATCCAGGTGGCGCGCTACTTCGAGGCAACCAGCCAGTTATCGCAGACGACCTTGCGCGCGGTGCTCGGCAAGCACGAACTCGACGAACTGCTGGCCGATCGCGAGCAGCTCAATGCCGATATCCAGAAAGTGCTCGATGCCCAGACCGACGCGTGGGGCATCAAGGTGTCGATCGTGGAAATCAAGCACGTGGATATCAACGAAACGATGATCCGCGCGATTGCCCGCCAGGCCGAGGCCGAGCGCGAGCGGCGCGCCAAGGTGATTCACGCGGAAGGCGAATTGCAGGCCTCGCAGCATCTGCTGGAAGCGGCGCAGACGCTGGCGCGCCAGCCCCAGGCCATGCAGTTGCGCTACCTGCAAACCCTCACGACGATTGCCGCGGACAAGAACTCGACGATCGTCTTCCCGCTGCCGATCGACCTGCTGAGCGCTGTATTGGACCGTTTCAGCAAGCCGTCGGCGCCGTGAGCCGCAGGATCATTCAGCCCGGTTTGGTTCACTGGGCGAAATGGTGCATTGCCTTCAATCGCCTTACTCGAAATGCATACCAAAACTAAAATGCCGGGGTCGTTTTTAACCGCTCCATAGGAGCTCGTCATGAAAATCGTTTCTTTAGTTGGACTCGGCGCGCTGTTGGCCGCCGTGAGTATGAGCACCGCGTTTGCGCAGTCGGCGCGGCCTTACGATCCGTCGGCGCCGAAAACGCGCGCCCAGGTGAAAGCCGATCTGGCCGAATGGCGCGCCGCCGGCTACGATCCGCTCGACTGGATCGACTATCCGCAGAACGCGCAACGCGCGGGCCGCATCGTCGCGGCACGGCATGCGCAGGAATCGGGTGGGACGATGACGCAGTAACGCGAGCCACCGCGCGGCATGCGGGGCTGCCTGCGACTGCAACGGTCGCGGGCGTGGTCGGGCCCGCATGCCTTTCCTGGTTATCTGCTTTTTGCTTTCCCGCTTTCCCGCTTTCCCGCTTTCCCGCTTTCCCGCTTTCCCGCTTTCCCGCTTTCCCGCTTTCCCGCTTTCCCGCTTTCCCGCAACATCGTAAATTCCCTTGCCGCGCCGCCCTGCGCGCTGGCAAGGTATCATCTCGCCCCTTCGACAACCCGCTGCCGGAATCCGAACCATGTCAATCTGGGTTGACGCCGACGCCTGCCCCGTCGTGATCAAGGACATGCTGTACCGTGCCGCGCGCCGCACCAACACGACGCTGACGCTGGTCGCCAATTCGTTTCTGCGCGTGCCGCCGTCGCCGCTGATCCGCGCGATCCAGGTGCCGGCCGGCTTCGACGCCGCCGACGACCTGATCGCCGAACGGGTCGCCGCGGGCGATCTCGTGATCACCGCCGACATCCCGCTCGCCGCCGCCGTGCTGGCCAAAAACGCGCAGGCGCTCGATCCACGCGGCAACTGGTACACGCCCGGCACGATCGAAGAACGGCTGCGCATGCGCTCGATGCTCGACCAGTTGCGCGGCAGCGGCGTCGATACCGGCGGGCCATCGGCCTTCAACCAGCGCGACAGCAAAAGCTTCGCGGGCGAACTGGACCGCTGGCTCTCGCGCCAACGGCCGCAGCCTGATGCATCGGCGCCACAATCTGCCGACGAACCGCCCGTCGAATGAGCCTTTACACGGCCGCCGGGCCACACAATGCGGCACGCCGCCGCCAATCCTGACTACAATCCGGCCGTGGCCCCGCGCCCTAGCCCGGCGACGCGGCGCCTTCACCGCTCCAATCACAACAAACGCTTTCTGAACGACGAGAGACCCGCCTCATGGACTCCATAAAACGCTACTTCGGCTTCGAAGCCGCCGGCACCAACCTGCGCACCGAAGTGCTTGCCGGCCTGACCACCTTCCTGACGATGGCTTACATCATCTTCGTCAACCCGGCGATTCTCGGCGACGCCGGCATGCCGAAAGACGCGGTATTCGTCGCGACCTGCATCGTGGCCGCGCTCGCCTCGCTGATCATGGGTCTCTACGCGAACTATCCGATCGCGCTCGCGCCGGGCATGGGGCTGAACGCGTACTTCGCGTACACGGTCGTCAAAGGCATGGGCTTCACCTGGCAGGCCGCACTCGGCGCGGTGTTCATTTCCGGCTGTCTGTTCCTGATCGTCACGCTGTTCCGCGTGCGCGAGGTGATCGTCAACGGCATTCCGCATTCGATACGCATTGCCATCACCGGCGGCATCGGCCTCTTTCTCGCGATCATTTCGCTGAAGTCGGCGGGCGTGGTGGTGGGTAGTCCCGCGACGCTCGTGACGCTCGGCGATCTGCACAACCCGCATGTGATTCTCGCGGTGATCGGCTTCTTCGCGATCGTCACGCTGGACCATCTGCGGGTGCGCGGCGCGATCCTGATCGGTATCGTCGGCGTGACAGTGCTGAGCTTTTTCTTCGGCGGCAACCAGTTTCACGGCATCGTCTCCGCGCCGCCGTCCATCTCGCCGACGCTGTTCCAGCTCGACATTCGCGGCGCGCTGTCGGGCGGCGTGCTGAATGTGATTCTCGTGTTCTTCCTCGTCGAACTGTTCGATGCGACCGGCACGCTGATGGGCGTGGCCAATCGCGCGGGGTTGCTGGTGGAAGGCAAGATGCATCGGCTGAACCGCGCGCTGCTCGCCGACAGCACCGCCATTCTGGCCGGCTCGATGCTAGGTACCTCGTCGACCACCGCTTATATTGAAAGCGCGTCGGGCGTGCAAGCCGGCGGGCGCACGGGCGTGACGGCCATCACCGTGGCCGTGCTGTTTCTCGCGGCGCTGTTTTTCGCGCCGCTGGCGGGTGTGGTGCCCGGCTATGCGACGGCGCCGGCGCTGCTGTACGTGTCGTGTCTGATGCTGCGCGAAATGCTCGACCTGCCGTGGGACGACGCCACCGAAGTCGTGCCGGCCGCGCTCACCGCGCTGCTGATGCCCTTCACCTATTCGATCGCCAACGGCGTCGCATTCGGCTTTATCTCGTATGCGGGCCTGAAGCTGTTGACCGGCCAGGCGCGCAAAGTGAAGCTGGTGGTGTGGATCATCGCGGCGATTTTCCTGTTCCGCTATTTTTACCTCGGCAGCGAATAGGCGCACGGGCGCCCGTGGCGCAGAACTCCGGTCTGGATCAACGGCAGTTTATTGACGGTGCCCATTCGGGTCGGGCAGCGTTTATCATCCGATGATTCAAAAAACGATCGACCTGGACACGGGAGTCCCCTACATGTCTTACAGCCGCACCTCGGACCGCTATACGGCGCCCGCCATTTTCTTTCACTGGGCGATGTTTCTGCTGATCGCGCTGGCTTATCTGGCGATCGAGATTCGCGGGCCAAAAGGTAGCGACAGCCGCGTATTCTGGAGCAGCGTGCATTTCTGGTGCGGCTCGCTGGTGCTCGCGCTGGCTTCTCTGCGTCTGCTGTGGCGACTATGGGCCGGCGCGCCCGCCGAAGTGGACGGCAACCGGTTGCTCGCATTTCTGGCGCGGGCAGCGCATCTCGCCTTGTACGTCTTTATCTTCGTCCAGCCACTGCTCGGCATCCTGATGATCAACACCGGCGGACACCCGGTCACGCTGGCGTGGCTCAACATCGACTACACGCTGGTCGGTGCGGATGCTGTTGCGCGTCCGTTGCTCAAGACGGCGCATGACTGGCTCGGCAATGCGTTTTATTGGGTGATCGGCTTGCACGCGCTGGCGGCGATCGCGCATCACGTGGTGCTCAAGGATCGGACGCTACGGCGGATGATCTGAGCGCCGCGGCGCTCGCGATCGCACTCACAATAGCACTCACAATCGCGCGCGTATTCGCGCGCGCCTCGCGTCCGGACGCCGGCGGCACGGCTTGCCGCGGACGGTTTGATTGGTTTCGATGCCGCGCGCGGGTTTTTCCCGGGGCTTCTACTTCTTGCGCGGCTTTCCTGCTCGCGGCGTCGTCCGGCCGAAGGTCGGAAACGCCCTCGGTCAATTACGCCAGTTGGCCTCGTAGAAGCGCACATAGCCGCTTCTCAGCACGAGACATTGCGCCCTCGTTTCAGAGATCAGGCGGCGCGTAGCGGCTTCGATCCGGGCGCGATGCGTGTCGAACGCGCCGACCATGTCCTCCAGACGCGGCGATGCGGCGCCATAGTGGTCTTCCAGTGCCTCCGCCGTGATCATGCATTCCACCCTCTGCCCATCGACCATCGCCGGGAACGCCAAGGTGAGCTCGCGACCTGAATATTCAGGAGTTTCATTCGGGAAAAGGATCTGCATGGGAGTTCACCTGGAAGGTAGGTGCTGCGCATGGTGTAGCCTGGTAGTGCGCACGCCGGTTGCGTCTGATCGCGTCGCTGGCTCCAACCTCCTTGTCCAATGCGGGCGACGCGGGCTTGTCACCCGACTGCGGCAGCGGAATAGTTCGCGGCCCGCGGAGGTGATTTGATTCACTTTAGACGAGTTCGGGCGCGGCGCAAGTTTTCCTTTCCGTTTGCCTGAATTTGGTGCCGCGCGCGTTTTTTTGAGGCATGACGCACCGCCGTCTCCGTTTTTTCCCTGCCGTGCACAGCACGATTCGTCCTGTAATATCGGTGTTCGGCCGCGCGTGCATGTTGCGCTGCGGCATCGAGCGGAGGGCAACGTACCCGCCGTGTCCGTTTCACCGGAGACATGCCTTGACCCAACGTTCCGTCACGCCGCCCGCCGTCGGTCGGCCCGATGTCATCGCGCAAGCTCACGCCCGCTCGCTCGAAATCGGCTTGCGCGCGTCGGAAGCACCTGACTTTCATCCGCTGGCCCGGCCTGCGCTGCGTGAACTCGTCGAGCGCAATCAATCGCTGTTTACGCACGCGCTGCCGGTCATGGAGACGCTGCATGCGCAGATCGTCGATACGCAAAGCATGGTGCTGCTCACCGACAATCACGGCGTGATCCTGCACAGTCTCGGCGACAGCGACTTCGTCGAAAAGGCCAATCGCGTCGCACTGTGTCCGGGCGTGTCGTGGGCCGAGGCGGATCGCGGCACCAATGCGATCGGCACCGCGCTCGTCGATGGCCAGCCGACCGTCGTGCACGCGGGAGAGCACTTCCTGCACGCCAACCGGATTCTCACCTGTTCATGCGCGCCGATTGCCGATCCGTTCGGGCGCACCATCGGCGCGCTCGACGTGAGCGGCGACACCCGCGGCTTTCACAAGCACACGCTCGCGCTCGTGAGAATGTCGGCGCAGATGATCGAAAATCATCTGTTCTCCAATCAATTCGCCGATGCGATCCGCGTGCACTTTCACGCGCGCGGGGAATTCATCGGCACGCTGTTCGAAGGGCTCGCGGCGTTCGCGCCGGACGGCACGTTTCTGTCGGCCAATCGCAGTGCGCTGTTTCAATTCGGGCAAGCGCTCGCCGAACTGCAAAGGCAGCCGTTCGATGCGTTGTTCGGCATGCCCATCTCGAGGCTGTTGCAACAGATTGCGCGCGCACCCGGCGAGAACATTCTGTTGACGCTGCCAAGCGGCGTGCGCGTGGTGGCGCGCGGCGAATATGCGCTGCCGCGTTATGTCGCGCCTTCAGAGAGTCTCGCCGGCACTTCCCGTGCGCCGTTGTCCAGCGACGCGCGTCATGCGCCGCGCTACGCCGATCCCGCGCCGCCAGCCACGCTCGAAACGCTCGATACCGGCGACGCGCAAGTCGCCGCGATTCTGCGGCGCGTCGCCAAACTGCGCGGCCGCGATATTCCGATTCTGGTGCTCGGCAAGACGGGCACCGGCAAGGAATGGCTCGCGCGCGCCATCCATCACGATTCGCCGCGCCGGGCCGCGCCCTTTATCGCGCTGAATTGCGCGTCGTTGCCCGAGACGCTGATCGAGGCGGAGTTGTTCGGCTATGAAGACGGCGCGTTCACCGGCGCGAAGAAACGCGGCAGCGTCGGCAAGATCGTGCAGGCCGACGGCGGCACGCTGTTCCTCGACGAAATCGGCGACATGCCGCTCGCCCAGCAAGTGCGCCTCATGCGCGTGCTGCAGGAGCGCAACGTGGTCCCGCTCGGCGGGACGCGGGCGATTCCGGTGGATCTGCGCATCGTCTGCGCAACGCACCGCAACCTGCGCGCAATGATCGAGGCCGGCACGTTCCGCGAAGATCTGTATTACCGCATCAATGGACTCGTCCTGACCTTGCCGGCGCTGCGCGAGCGCACCGATCTTCGCGCGCTCGTCACGCGCATGCTGGAGTTGCAGCCCGCCGGCGAACGCTTGCCGCGTCGCGTGTCCGCCGACGTGCTCGAACGCTTCGCGCAATGCCGCTGGCCGGGCAATCTGCGACAACTGGCCAACGTGTTGCGCACCGCGAGCATCATGGCCGAAGGCGCGGAGCAGGTCGAACTCGACGATTTGCCCGAGGACTTTTTGCAGGATTGCATCGACACCGCGGCCGAGCCGTGCATGCAGTCGCCGGCAACGCGTGCGGACTCCGGATCCTGCGACGAGGTCCGCGCCGCGGCACACACGCAAGAGCAGCCGGCGACCAGCAAGATGGAGGCATGGCAGGCCACGCTGATTGCGCAAACGCTCGAGCGGCTCGACGGCAATGTGTCGGCGGCAGCGCGTGAGTTGGGCCTGGCGCGCAATACGGTGTACCGGTATTTGCGGCGTGGCGGCTCGACTCATTGAAAACGCGACCGGAGAGGCAACTGAAGCGGCAACGTGTAAAGTGTGGCGCAATCCGTCACAGACTCACACGATGTCCGACTCCACCCGCCCGCCTCTCGTTCGCGTCGAGCCGCTCGGCTACAGCTTCGAAGCGCCCGATTCGCTGACGATTCTCGAAGCCGCCGGCTTTGCGAATCTGCGTTTGCCGCGCTCGTGCCGCAATGGGACATGCCGCACGTGCTTGTGCAAAATGACGGCGGGACGCGTGCGCTACACGATCGAATGGCCCGGGCTCAGCCGGGAAGAAAAACAGGAAGGCTATATTCTGCCGTGTGTAGCGATCGCGGAATCGGATGTGGTGATCGAAGCACCAGATGCGGTGGAGTTACCGCCGCTCAAGTAAAACGCGGCGCATCCGCGCCGCGCACGCAAGCCTTACCGCCCACTACCCATCGCCCTGGCGATTTTCTTGTCGGTGTTGTACTGGCTCAGCGCATACACCGACCAGATGGCGGCCGGAATCCAGCCGATCAGCGTGATTTGCAGAATCAGGCAGATGATGCCCGCGAACGGGCGGCCGATCGTGAAAAACTGGAACCACGGCAGAATGATGGCAAGCAGTAGACGCATGCAGATTTCCTGTTGTTGATAGCGACTAGTCGATCGGTGCGAAGCGCGGCACCTTGGCGCCGTCCACTTCGACCATTTCGAAAAATACCGAAGCCGGACGCGTCCAGATCGTACCATTGGCCGCTTTGTAGACGATCATCGTGACCTTCGGATCGGACTCGAGCGTGGCCTCGCAAACCAGTTCGTAAATCCCGCCTTTGTAGTGCCGGTAACGCATTATTCTTTTCTCCCTGAATCGACTTATCTCGACAAAAAGCACGGCAACGGCCGAACCGTCAGCCGCTCTCTTTCATCTGCTTGAGAATCTTGTAGACCGTGGCGCGCCCCATCGTCAGCACGGCGGCCACGTAGTTCGCGGAACTGCGGCCGCGAAACGCGCCTTGTGCGTGCAACGCCTCGACGATTTCCCGCTTGTGCTCACGCGTGAGCGCATTGATGCCGATCTGCCGCTCGCGCAGCCACGTATGCAGATACGTGTTGATGCGGTCCTGCCAGTCGTCGCGGAACAGCTCCTCCGCCGGCGCATCCGTCAGATTGCCGCCTTTGATGAACAGATCGAGCGTGGAACGCACGTCCTCGAACACCGCGATATTGAAGTTGATGCACAGCATGCCGGCCGGCTTGCCGTCGTCGTCGAACAGGATGTTGCTCACGCAACGCATGCGCCGGCCGTCCCAGTTGAGCTTTTCGTACGGGCCGATGGTCCGGCCGCGCGCCGCGTAATGGACTTCGTCCAGCACCGACGGCCCGCCGACTTCGAGCTTCGACAGGTTGTTCACGAGATAGGCGATGGTCTGATCGCGCAGATCGTGAATCACCACTTCGGCACACGGGTAGAAAAGCGCCGCGATGCCGTCGGCGATGGGAGCGTAGCGCTCGAGCAGCAGGTCTTTCACGGGAGGCACGTTTGGGTTGCGCATGGGGCAGTCGCAGTGTTCGAAGGATGCGGCAACTCGCCATTGTAGCCACCCGGCCCGAGCACGGCGACCGTGACGCCGGGCACGCCCGCAAAAAACGAACACGGATGCGCTTCGTCACGCGGCGAATTTTGTCCGTCTGGCGAGCGAATTTTTTTCGTGCGATAAAAGACCATCTATTTCACGGAGCAACAGATGGCCACGCTTGAAGCGTTTCGCGCCGTGCTCGATGACGAAGGCACGCCGGAAATCATCCGCAATCACATCATCGATTCGCTGCAATACGCGCTGCGCAATCACGGACAGATCTTCACCTCGAAGGAAGTCGAATGGCTGGCCGGCTGGGACGACGCCCGCATTCCACTGGCGGCGTCGCGCGAGTTGCAAAAGCGGGTCGCCGAAACTTCCCGCTGAAGCACGAGTCTGTTGATCGTCCAGCGCCCGCGCCGCGACGGCGCAACCCGTCACCCGGCGTGCCGTTCATACCCCGGCATGCCGGCCGCGACCGCTGTGTCGCCCTCAAAGCCCCGCCTGCCGGGCGGTTTGCCCCTGCGTGGAACTTTTTGCTATCCAATTAGCCCCATTTAGTGCATCATATTGGAATAGCTGTGCCCCGCATTTGCCGCATTTGCATTACCAGGCAACATCAGGCAACTCCGGATAGTCTCGAGCCGGCGTCTGCGCACCACCCCCGACTGTTCGACCGCCACCTGTCGGCGATCCCGTCACTCCGGCAATGCGTCGCATGCATTCGCCGTCGCGAGTTGTGCAGCTGAGTGTTCAGCATTTACGCGCCCGGTGTCCGCGCGACATCAGCGTGTTTCTTCTCCATCGAATCCGCGATTTTGCGCGGCCGCGCTCAAGCCCTTGCCAGTGGGCCTGTGCCAACCTTTTTCAATGGCGGCGCGCCCCAGGGTGCTGCGCTGCCCGGCCTGTCGTGCCGCGCGTAACACGCGTGACACGTCGGCCACGTAATACAGGACACGTGCTTCATGAATTCAGTTGTCAAGACGTACAAGGGTTATGAAATTCACCCGCTCGTCTATCCGCGCCGCCCGACGGACGGTCAGACGAGCCGCAATCCGGACGCCGGCTACGACGCGTCGGTGCGCATCTGCCGCGTGGGCGCCAATGCGGCCGCCGACGGGCGTGTGTTCCGTCTGCAGTACCTGTTTCCGTTCGACGGCACGGGCAAGGCGCGCATTGCGTGCATGGCCCACGCCGAACAATTGATCGACGGCCATGTAGACGGCCAGTCCGTCGCCGATCTTTGAGCGGTATTATCGGCACATAGGCTGATACCGCAGTACGGCGGGCTCGAAAAGCCCGCTTTTGCCCCAATCTGATGTTGTGCTGCCCGGCGTGGGCGACCAACACCCCTTATCCCATCGACCAGGAGTTATGCATGGCGAAAGAAGAACTGCTTGAACTTGACGGTATCGTCGACGAAGTACTTCCGGACAGCCGTTACCGCGTGACGCTCGACAACGGCGTCGTGGTTGGCGCTTACGCGTCCGGACGCATGCGCAAGAACCACATCCGTATTCTCGCGGGCGACCGCGTGACGCTGGAACTGTCGGTCTACGACCTGACCAAAGGCCGGATCAATTTCCGTCACAAAGACGAGCGCGCCACCGGTGGCGGCGGTGCTCGCAACACGCAATTCCGTCGCCGTTAAGGCCGGCGGCACGCTGACCGCGCCCCGCACGGTCCTGGCGTGATCCATTGCGATTGAGTTGTACGCGAAGCCATTCGCGCGCCTTCTCCGGCTTGACTCGCTGATCCATTGATTCGAGCCTGAGCGGCGCGCTGCGGCATCGCTTTGTCGCAGCCTGGTTTTGCCTGAATTTCTCCAGCACTGGCGCTCTCTGTTGCCAGCGGGGGTTTCACCCCGTCCTTGCTTTCTCCGCCTTTGCGTCTTCCGCCTTTGCGTCCTAAATAGGCACGCTTAACGCCCGAACACCGCCCCGAGATCTTCTCCGGCGGCGCTTTTGCGCACCTGCTCGACTACCCGCTCCTCCAGTTCCGCCAGATGTTCGCGCATAGCCGACAGCGCCACCTCGAGGTCGCCCGCGTCGAGTGCGTCGATGATTTGCGTGTGTTCGTCCGCGGAGCAGGTCGAGCCCTTTGACGGGTCGAACAGCGCTTTATACAGCTCGGTTTTGGCGACCAGCTGGCCGACCAGGCCGAGCAATTCCGTGCCGCCCGCCAGCTCCGTCAGCAGCACATGAAACTGGCCGGCAAGACGCACGGAGTCTTCCACGGCGCCCGCGCTCGTTGCCTTCGCCTCGCTGCGCACATGCGCGCGCAGGCGCCGCTTATGCGTCGCGCTCAAAGCCCCGCAGAGCGCCGCGACGATGCCCGCCTCGACGATCTGCCGCGCCCGATACACCTGGCGAATGTCCTCTTCCGACGGCGACGGCACGAACGCCCCGCGATTCGCCTCCAGCACGAGCTTGCCCTCGAAGCCCAGCCGCGCCAGCACCTTGCGCAGCGCGCCGCGCGTGCAGCCGAACGCGGCCGCGAGATCGCGTTCGACGAGCTGTGCGCCCGGCCGCAGCCGCCCTTGCAACAACGCCGCGGTAATGGACGCATAAATGCGCTCTTCGATGCTGACCGCATCGTCGTCGCGTGCGGCTTGCGTGGGCGCTTCGGTGTCGGCGGGCGACGAACGGCGGGGACGTGGAGCCATGAATTCAGTAGTCGGGAACGGAGCGATATCGGCAGGCATTCTAGCGGCATCGGCTCCGGCCGTCAGTCGCGCGCTTATTGGCCCGTGTTCAGCACAACCCTGAATCGCGCAGCGCCGCTCATCATCCGGTCGTAGGCCTCGGCGGCTTTGGTCAGCGGGAATTCTTCGATCATCGGCTTGATGCCCGATAGCGCGCTGAAGGCGAGCGTGTCCTGAGAATCCGCCGATGTGCCCGACGGCCAGCCCTGCACCGAGTTCCGCCCCATGATGAACTGCGCAATCGGCACCTCGACGGGCTCTTCGGAGAGTCCGACCATGATCAGCTTGCCGTTCAACCCCAGACCGCCCACCACGGCACTCATTGCCTTGCCGCTGGTGACGGTTGCAAGAATGACGCGAGCGCCGCCCAACGCCTGCAGCGCTTGCGCGACATTCGCCGTCGTGCTGTCGATGTAGTGATGAGCGCCCAGCACTTTCGCGAGACTTGCCTTGTCCTGCCCGCGCGCAATGGCGACCGTGATGAAGCCCATCTTTCGCGCGAACTGCACGCCGAGGTGACCGAGTCCGCCGATGCCCAGCACGGCGACAACATCCCCGGCGCGTGCGCCGCTGTTGCGCAGCGCATTGAATGTCGTGATGCCCGCGCACAGAAGCGGTGCGGCATCGACGTCGGAAAGATCATCTGGAATGCGCGCCAGCGCTTCGACCGGGGCCACCATGAACTCGGCATAGCCGCCGTCGTAGCTGATGCCAGGCACGAGTGCGCGCTGACACAGGACGAAATCGCCTCGACGGCAATGCTCGCACCGGCCGCAATGCCCGCCGTGCCAGCCGACGCCGACGCGCTGCCCCGCCGCCCATCCTTCAACGCCCGCGCCGACCGTATCGATGACGCCTGCAATCTCGTGCCCCGGCACCCGTGGATATTCGAGGCCCGGCCACTGCCCTTCTTTTGTCAACACGTCACTGTGACAAATACCGCACGCCTGGATCTTGATGAGCACCTGTCCGGCGCCCGGTTCCGGCACGTCCCGTTCGACGAGTTCCAGGGGTCCGCCAGCCTTTGCCACCTGAACTGCCTTCATCGTCCGCATCGCTTTCCTCCTTATGCAAGAGGCGAACGCGAGTTGACCGAGCCCGGTTCGCGGATTTGCCTTCGACGTCACCCTCCGGCCAAGCGCTCAGCTTACGCCAAAATTTTGGCGGCGCGACCCGGCCTCGCCGATCTCACGAGCCGTGTTGATTCTGTTTGGAACAGGTCTATGAGCGGGATCGGGGTGGGAGAATACGACGTAACGGCATTGAAGAAAGCCGCTTTCAGGTCTGCGAACCGCGCTGGGTTCCAGCCCGTCGCTGTGGCTGCGGGCGCGAGCATTCAATTCGGAAATCGATCAGCAAGCGGCTGAGGTCGTTCAAGCGCTGGGTTCAACCCCCAGCCCGCTTCGCATCGTGGCCAGCCTTCTTTAGCGCCTCGATCACTCGCTCGCAATGATCGCCCTGCACTTCGATCACGCCATCCTTGACCGTCCCGCCAGAACCGCAGGCCGTGCGCAACTGCTTGCCTAGCGAGGCCAAGGCAAGAGGATCGAGCGCGAGCCCCTTCACGAGCGTCACGCTTTTCCCGCCTCGGCCCTTGGTCTCCCGGGACACTCGCACCACACCATCACCTGCCGCGCGTGTTTTGGCGATCGTCTTGCAGACACATTGCGCGAGCGCCCGGCTGCATTCGGGACACATTCGCCCGCCATCGGTGGAATAGACAAGACCGCCCTTCGAACTACTTTTCATGATTGGCATACTCAAAGACGCTTAAGTCGGGAAGCACGACGAATTCAGGCAATCCCGTCAGCAGGTGGCCGTGCCGCGCACGCCGGTCCGCGCCAGTTCAAGCCGATTACCGCCAAGCGACTTCGCGCGGTATAACGCCTGGTCGGCGGATGCCAGCAGGTCGGCGAGCGTGGGCGCTTCGCTTGCGGACTGCTGCGCGAGGCCTATGCTGACCGTCGCTCGTATGTCGACGTCGTTAATCCTGTGCAAGACGGTTCCCGCGAAACGTCGAACAACGGCATCGCCCACTTCTTCGGCACGCAGGCTGTCATGGCCAGGCAGCAAGGCAGCGAATTCTTCTCCGCCGATGCGCGCAAGCATCGCTTCGGGCCCCGTCACGCTGCGCGTGATTGCCGCGAACGACTTCAGAACCGCGTCACCCGTCTCGTGACCGTATCGATCATTGATCCGCTTGAAGTGATCGAGATCGAAGGCAAGCAGTGAAACGGGCCGCGATACGCCAGCTTCGCGCATGACGCGTGCGCCCTCTTCGAAAAACCATCTGCGATTGCCAAGACCGGTCAGATAATCCGTTTGCGATTCCTGCAGCAGCCGGCCATGCGTTTCTTCGCGAATCAGCGTCAGCAGGGTCATCGGCAGAATCACCGAATACAGGACGCCTTCGTACATCGTGATTTTGCTGACGACGGACAGCAGGCCTTGTCCATACAGCGTCCCCAACCAGGGCAAGACGAATGCCCTGGCGGCATAGAAGAGCCCATGGCCGCCCGACACCATTACGGCGACGTGCCGCGACTTCAGCGATTTCATTCCGTCGCTTCGCAGCAGCTCGCGCGACGTCAGGCAGGAAGCGACGGCGATTGGAATCGCACTCACGTAGTTCCATAAGACGTTCTGCCAGCGCGCGCCGCACACGGCCCATGTCAGCGCTACCAGACCGAGCATGGCGATCGAACCCGCATCGTATTTCCGGCCATTCAGGATCGCAACGCCGCGCAGGATCAACAGATAGCCGCCGACAATCACGAAGTTGCTCAAGCCCGAGCCCATCGCGCCGGGCAGGTCGCGACGAAACAAAGCGGCGGCACAGCCGACGGCGAGAGTGGCGTAGCCGGCTGCCAGTATCCTTAATTCTCTGCTGCGGCGGGGATGAGTCCGATGCTCCCAGAGGGTCATCGCGCAACTGGCGAGGAGCGTTCCGACGATAAGGAGATAGAGGGTAAGAAGATCGACATGCATCGCTGACTTGAGAGCTTTACGCCGGCATATCGCGGCGGCAGCGGCATTTTACGCTGAAAATTTTTACGGCATGACGATTGGCAGGATTGAAGGTCGGCAACCTCCCTCTGCGGGCGACGTAGCCTGTCGCCCGCATGGGTTGCCATTGCGGTAGTAAGAGGCGTCGCAACGCCCGAACCGGCTTCAGTGCGCGACAGGCATCGCGAATTCCGCACCTTTGGCGATGCTGTCGGGCCAGCGCTGCATGACGCTCTTGTAGCGCGTGTAGAAACGCACGGCTTCCTCGCCGTACGCGTGATGATCGCCGAACAGCGAGCGCTTCCAGCCTCCGAACGAATGCCATGCCGGCGGCACCGGGCTCGGTACGTTGATGCCCACCATGCCGATCTGAATCTGCCGGGAAAATGCGCGCGCCGCGCCGCCGTCGGATGTAAAGAGCGATACGCAGTTCCCGAGTTCGTGCGCATTGACGAGCGCAATCGCGCTCGCGAGATCCGGCACGCGGACAACCGACAGGACCGGCCCGAAAATCTCTTCCCGATAGATGCTCATATCAGGCTTCACGTCGTCGAACAGCGAGCCGCCGAGAAAAAAGCCCTCTTCGCGGCCGGGCACGCTATGGCCGCGACCGTCGACAACGAGTCTCGCGCCCGCCGCGACGCCCGCATCGATATAGCCCAACACCTTGGCGCGATGCGCGGCGCTGATGAGCGGCCCCATGTCCAGATCCGGCTCCATGCCGCCGCCGATTCTGAGCGAGCGCACGCGCGGCGCGAGACGCTCGATCAGTTCGTCGCCGATACGCCCTACTGCCACCGCGACCGAGGTCGCCATGCAGCGCTCGCCGGCCGAGCCATACGACGACGCGATCAGCGCATCGACTGCCTGATCGAGATCGGCGTCGGGCATGACGACCAAATGGTTTTTCGCGCTGCCCAACGCCTGCACGCGCTTGCCGCGCTTTGCGCTTTCGCTGTAGATGTATTCCGCGACCGGCGTCGAGCCGACAACGGATATCGCGGCCACGTCGGGATGTTCGATCAGCGCATCGACGACGGCCTTGCCGCCATGCACGACATTGAAGACGCCTTTGGGAAAGCCCGCCTCGACGAACAACTCGGCCAGCCGGATCGATGCCGACGGCGTGCGCTCCGAGGGCTTGAGCACGAACGTGTTGCCGCATGCCGCTGCCATCACGAACATCCAGCACGGCACCACCATCGGGAAATTGAAGGGCGTGACGCCGGCTGCCACGCCGAGCGGCTGACGCAGATTCCAGTTGTCGATGCCGCCGCTGATCTGATCGGTGAAATCGGTCTTGAGCAGGTTCGGAATGCCGCACGCGAATTCGACGATCTCGATACCGCGCACTACCTCGCCCTTCGCGTCCGACAGCAGCTTGCCGTGATCGCGCGTGATGAGTTCGGCGAGTTCGTCCGAATGCGCTTCGAGCAGTTCCTTGAACCTGAACATCAAACGGGCGCGCTTGAGCGGCGCGGTTTCGCTCCAGGCCGGGAACGCGGCCTTCGCGGCGGCGACGGCCGCGTCGACTTCGGTTGCGTTCGCGACCGGCACACGAGCCGCCACCCGGCCTTGCGCCGGATCGAATACATCGCCGAACCGCCCGCTTGCGCCAGCGGCGCGTCGGCCGTCGATAAAATGACTCAGCTCGCGCACAGCGGCCTGATTTCCTTCGCTCATGTCTGCTCCTATGGCGGGATGCGAGCGCAATTAGCGCCGCGTATCCTCGTGTCTTCGAACATGGGTTGTCCGGCCGCAATACCGATCGCGCCGACCGCTCCGATAGACCCCAATGTAGGCGCATTGATTCGGATTTCGAACACCCTCGTCCGACAAACAGTCTTGCGCTGCAGGAACAAATCCATATTTAGCTGCAAGGCTCGATCCGCCGCCGTGAAGCTCGCGCTCGCAAAGCGCTTGCCGTTATACCGGACATCACAAAAATGGTTAACCATTTTTTGTTATTATGGTTGACCAAAAACCGCGCCTCGCATGGTTTTTCACGTTGCTATCGCTCTCACCAGGACCATTGTGAATTCGCCCTCCAGCGCCAACCCGGCCCGCACTCCCGCTCGCCACGCCACTGCGGCGACACGCTGGCAGGACATCGTCTGGCTGGCGGCGATCGTCGTGATCGGCATCAATCTGCGCCCGCTGCTCACCTCGATCAGCCCTTTGATGACGACGATCCGTACCGCAACCGGCCTCAGCTTCTACGGCGCGTCGTTGCTGACCAGCCTGCCGGTCGTCGCGATGGGCGTCGGAGCGTTCGGCGCGGGTGCGCTGACTCGCACGATCGGCGAAACACGCGGCGTCGCGCTCGGCTTGCTGGCCATCGCGCTGGCCTGCGCGGCACGTTGGACGGCGTCGAGCGGCGCCGCACTGCTCGCCACGGCGTTGCTCGCGGGCGTGGGCGTCGCGGCGATCCAGGCGCTGCTGCCCGTCGTGATGAAGCAGCGCTTTCATGCGCGCGTGCCGCTCGCGATGGGCGTGTTCTCCGCGTCCATGATGGGCGGCGGCGGCCTGGGTGCGAGTTTGAGTCCGTGGGTGAGTCGCGCGGCGCAGTCATGGCATGCGGGACTCGCGGTGTGGGCGCTTCCGGCTTGCGTCGCGCTGCTCTGCTGGTGGGCGTTGAACCGGCGGCCCTCTTCGAATAGCGCCGCCGATCACGCTGCGTCCACGAATGCAGACACCGTTTCGCTGTGGCGCACGCGGCGTGCATGGACACTCGGCCTCTACTTCGGCATCGTCAACGGCGGTTATACGAGTCTCGTCGCGTGGCTGCCGGCGTTCTATCAGCAGCGCGGCATGAGCGTCGCGGCCAGCGGTTCGCTGCTCGCAGGCATGACGGTTTTCCAGGCCGCCGCAGCGCTGTTGCTGCCGCTCGCCGCGGCGTCGTTCCGCGATCGCCGGCCGTGGCTCACGCTTGGTCTCACCGCGCAACTGGCCGGTCTGCTCGGCTTGATCGTCTGGCCCGACACCGCTCCCCTGCTGTGGGTCGGCTTGGCAGGCGCAGGACTGGGCGGGACGTTCTCGGTGACGCTCGTGACGGCCATGGATCATTCGGCCGATCATCGTATGGCTGGCAAGCTGGTCGCGTTCACCCAGGGCGTCGGCTTCATCGTAGCGGCTATTGCGCCGGTCGTGGCCGGCGCCGTGCGGGGTTGGAGCGGGAGCTTCGGCGTCGCATGGATCATGCTGGCCGGCTGCGTCGTCGCGATGATCGCGGTCGGTCTTCTGTTCTCGCCCCGCAGTTACGGCGAATGGCGCCGATGAGGTGAGCGGCGCCGTCATGCGCCGCTTCGGTGCACCGGCCCGGCGTGCCCCGCGCAGGTGCAGCCGCGGCTGTCCGTGCAGCCGCTAAGTCCGTGATTGCTCACGCTTCGCCGTCGCATGCTTTGACTGGCATAACCGTTGCTTTAAGGTTAGCTAGCCGTCGATAAAACCCCACTCCATGCTGCGCGTTCTCCTCGTAACCGACACCGACAAGCCCATCGGCGACCTCCGCGACGCCCTTGCCCGCCTCGGCTACGAGATGCTGGCGAGCACCGCCACGCCGCAAGCGCTGCATCGCGTGGTACAGAGCGAGCGGCCGGACGTCATCATCATCGATACGGAATCGCCGTCGCGCGACACGCTCGAACAGCTTGCCGTGATGAACGCCACCGCGCCGCGTCCGGTGCTGATGTTCAGCCACGACGCCAACCAGCAATTGATTCGCGACGCCGTCGGCGCGGGCGTCACGGCGTATCTCGTCGAAGGCCTCGCGACCGAGCGTCTCGCGCCGATCCTCGAAGTCGCGCTCGCGCGTTTCGCGCAGGAATCGCAGTTGCGCGAACGTCTCGCGCAAGTCGAGAACGAACTCGCCGAGCGCAAGCTGATCGACCGGGCCAAACGCATCCTGATGGATCAGCAGAAAATCACCGAACACGCCGCCTACGCCAACCTGCGCAAACGCGCGATGAACCAGGGCGTCAAACTCGCCGAGGTCGCGCGCGCTATCGTCGCCGCGGCTGACTCGCTCAAATGAAGCGCCGTCCATGAACTCTCCTACTTCACTCGCCGCCACGTCCGCATCGGGGCAACTCGAGAAGACGCATTTGCGGCTCGGTTTCGTGGCGCTTTCGGACGCCGCGCCGCTCGTCGCCGCCAAGCTGCTCGAATTCGGCCATGCGCACGGCCTCACGCTGGAGTTGTCGCGTCAGCCGTCGTGGGCCGCCGTGCGCGACAAGCTGCTGTCGGGCGATCTGGATGCGGCTCATACACTCTACGGACTCGTCTACGGCGTGCAACTCGGCCTGGGCGGACCGCAAACGGAGATGGCCGTGCTGATGGTGCTCAACCGCAACGGCCAGGCCATCACGTTGTCGAACCGTCTCGCCGATGCGCTCGCCGAACACGGCACGCTACCCAGGGCGCTCGCGACGCTCGGCCGCAAACCGGTCTTCGCGCAAACCTTCCCGACCGGCACGCACGCGATGTGGTTGTACTACTGGCTCGCGTCGCAAGGCGTGGATCCATTGCGCGAGATCGAGAGCGTGGCGATTCCGCCGCCGCAAATGGTCGCGGCGCTCGCCGAAGACAGACTCGACGGCCTGTGTGTCGGCGAGCCCTGGAACGCGCAGGCCGAAGCGCTCGGCGTCGGCAGGACGATCGCTTATACGAGCGAAGTGTGGCCGGATCATCCCGACAAAGTGCTGGCATGCCGGCGCGATTTTGTCAGCGAGAATCCGAATGCCGCGCGCGCCCTCGTGCAGACCATGCTCGAGGCGTGCCGCTGGCTCGACGGCGCGGGACATCGCGAGGAAATCGCGCGCTGTCTTGCGCGGCCCGAGTATGTCGGCATCGATGAAACGTTGATTGCGGCGCGTCTGGGCAACCAGATTGCCGCTTCCGCGCCGGGCGGTCTGCCCATGCGCTTCTTCGACAACGGCGCGGTGAACTACCCACATGCGTTCGAAGGCGCGTGGTTTCTCACGCAGTTCGAACGCTGGGGCATGATCGACGCGCGTGGGGATTATGCGGACATTGCCGCGCGGATCAACCAGACGCAGTTGTATCGCGAGGCGGCCATCGCTGTGAACGTGGCTGTAACGGAACAAGGCGTTTCTCGGGTTTTGATCGACGGCGAAACGTGGGGCGACGGTACGTCACCTACTGCTTACGCACAGCGCTTTTCGATTCGCCGCTGAGTGGCTGAGTGGTTGAATGATTGATTAACGCCGCATGGCGTTATCGATCGGAGCGCCGCCCCGTTCCGCGAGTAGATCAATCTAGCCTGTCACTTCCACACGCACGTCCTGCTCAAAGGCGGGATCGATACTAAACAAGCGTGCCACCCGCAATCAGTCGAGCGCCATGCTGCGCGTGACCTTATGAAGCGGCGCCGCCGCATGCTTGTGTGTCTTGCCTCTGTCCGCACCGAGTCGCGACAGCAAGAACCACCCCCGCACGCTACGCCCCGTCTGCTGCAAAGCGCGATTCAGCCGCCTTAAATGTCCCCTCTCTGGCGATCGTTAGTCACCCTATCTTTTGCGAAACCGATATCGCCGTGGCTGCGGCGTAGTAGCGCACGCGCACGCGCATCGGGTTCCGTGAGCGAGAATGGCTTGGCGAAAACAGTGGCAGGCACCGGGACCGAGACCGCACACGCGCTCTACCGCCAAGACGTGCGCGTTGAGTATCGGCACGTCGCACTGCACTGCATTGCGACGCACCTGAAAACGGCCCAGTACTTCCAGTCCCGTCAACCCACGACAAGCCGAGGCAAGCCGATGCCGAGAATCGCCAGCGCATAGCCCTGAGTGCGCAACCCGCGGCCGGAGGATCCGCGTTCGTACATGCAGTCGATGGCGAGTGTCTCGCCGGTCAACGCGCCGATGAGCGAGCGGACGCGATCGGACTGTCTTCATTCGCCTACACAAAACCAACACCAACTTATCTGGAGGACGACGTGCAAACTATCTTCAAGGCCCTGGCTGTCGCTGTCGCATTCGCAGCAAATTCGGCGTGGGCGGCCATTCCATCCGGCTACCCCGGCGACTACCAGGCTACGATCGACGGCGCGAAAAAAGAAGGCAAGCTGATCGTCTATTCGGTCACGGACACCGCGCTGGTACGTCCACTCATCAAAGATTTCGAAAGCCTCTACGGCGTCGAAGTCGAATACAACGACATGAACACCACCGAGCTGTACAACCGCTACATCAGCGAAAACGCGGCCGGCAGCATGAGCGCCGATGTGCTGTGGAGCTCGGCCATGGACCTGCAGATCAAGCTCGTCCACGACGGCCTGATGACCCCATACGATTCCCCCGAAGCCAGGCAGTTGCCGCAGTGGGCGCAGTACCAGAAGCAGGCGTACGGCACCACCTACGAGCCGCTCGCGATCGTCTACAACAAACGCCTCATGCCGGCTAACGAGGTGCCGCAAACGCGCGCCGATCTGATCAAACTGCTGCAAGCCAAACCCGACAGGTTCAAAGGCCGGGTCACCACGTACGACATCGAAAAGTCCGGCGTCGGCTTCAACTATCTGACCCAGGATGCACGCGTCAACCCGCAGGTCACGTGGGATCTGATCAAGGCCATGGGCGCCACCGGCCCGAAGCTGCAATCGAGCACGGGCGCGATGATGGAGCGCATCTCCTCGGGAGAGAACCTGATCGGCTACAACATTCTCGGCTCGTATGCGCTCATCAAGGCGAAGAAAGATCCATCGATCGGCTATGTCTATCCGAAGGATTACACGCTGGTGGCGAGCCGGCTTGTGACGATTTCGAAGAAAGCGCGAAGCCCGAACGCCGCGAAGCTGTGGGTCGACTACCTGCTCTCGCGACGCGGCCAGACGTTGCTGGTGAATCAGGCGAACCTGTTCTCGATTCGCGCCGACGTGGAAGGCGAAACGTCGATGACGGCCCTCACGAAGCAACTCGGCAACTCGCTTAAACCAGTCCCTATCGGCGCGGACCTGCTGGTCTATCTCGATCAGTCCAAGCGCCTCGAATTCCTCAAACAGTGGCAACAGTCGATCAGGCGCTAGCCGTTCGCGTTTGACACCCAGGCGGCCGCACCGACACGCGCGGTAGCCATTCTTTCCAGACCTGTCGATATGCGGCCAGCGTGCCGCAGGGGGACCCTCATGCCTTCCACTAGCGCAACCGGACACCGCGCCGCGCTATCGCGCGCGGCAAACGGCCGCTCCAGCGAAGCGATCCCGCGCGGCGCACTTCAGCCGTTCATGGGACTGCTGCGCTGGCTCGTCATCGCGGTTTTAACCGTGGCGGTGGCACTGCCGCTCGGCTTCATCCTGTTGCAGAGCGTGCTGAACGCGCCGTTCTTCGACGCGAAGCGCAGCTTCGGCCTCACCGGTTTCGAGTTCATTTTCAGCGACCCGGACTTCTGGTCCGCACTGAAAAACTCGTTTGTCATTGCCGCCGGAATGCTCTTCATCTCGATTCCGCTCGGCGGCATTCTCGCGTTCCTGATGGTGCGTACCGACCTGCCCGGCCGCCGCTGGCTCGAACCGCTGCTGCTCACGCCGGTGTTCGTCTCGCCGATGGTGCTCGCCTTCGGCTACGTCGTCGCGGCCGGTCCGGTCGGCTTCTATTCGGTCTGGTGGATGGAGCTGTTCGGCACTGCGCAAGTGCCGTGGACCGTCTACTCGGTGTTCGCCATCACGGTGATCGTCGGTCTCACGCATGTGCCGCACGTGTATCTGTATTCGTCGGCGGCGCTGCGCAATCTCGGCTCCGACGTCGAGGAAGCAGCGCGTGTAGCCGGCGCTCGGCCGTTTCGCGTAGCGCTCGACGTCAGCCTGCCGATGACGCTGCCCGCGCTGCTGTTCGCCGGCGTGCTGGTGTTCTTCCTCGGCTTCGAAGTGTTCGGCCTGCCGCTCGTGCTCGGCGATCCGGAAGGGCACCTCGTGCTGGCCACGTATCTCTACAAGCTCACCAACAAGCTCGGCGTACCGTCGTATCACCTGATGGCCGCGGTCGCGATGTGCATCGTCGCGATCACCTTCCCGCTCGTGCTGCTGCAACGGCGGCTCCTGAAGAGCGCGAACCGCTTCGTCACGGTGAAGGGCAAGGCGGGACGTCAGACCGTGCTGCCGCTCGGCGCGTGGCGCTGGGTCGCGCTCGCGATCGTCGCGCTGTGGCTGCTGCTGACGGTCTTCGTGCCGATCTCCGGCATCACGTTGCGCGCGTTCGTCACTCACTGGGGGCAAGGCGTGCCTCTCGCCGAAGTCCTCACGCTCGCCAACTTCACCGAACTGTTCGAGCAGGACAACCTGGTGCGCGCCATTCTGAACACGCTCGGCATCGGCGTGATCGGTGGGGCGCTGGCGGTGGGCCTCTATTCGCTCGTTGCGTTTGCCGGTCATCGCCGCAACGACTGGGCCACGCGTCTGCTCGATTACCTCGTGCTGCTGCCGCGCGCGGTGCCGGGGTTGCTCGCCGGTCTCGCGTTCCTGTGGATCTTTCTCTTCGTGCCGGGACTGAAGGAACTGAAGAACTCCATATGGAGCATCTGGATCGCGTACACGGTCGTGTGGCTCGCGTACGGCATGCGTCTGATTCAGAGCGCGCTGCTGCAGGTCGGCCCCGAACTCGAAGAAGCGGGACGCAGCGTCGGCGGCACACGCGCACGCGTGAGTCTCGACGTGACGCTGCCGCTCGTGCGCTTCGGCTTGCTCGCGGCGTGGCTGCTGATCTTCATGATCTTCGAGCGCGAGTACTCGACCGGCGTCTATCTGCTCTCGCCCGGCACCGAAGTGATCGGCGCGCTGCTGGTGTCGCTGTGGGCGACCGGCGCGGTCGATCAGGTCGCGGCGCTTTCTGTCATCAACATCGCGATGGTCGGCGCCGGACTCGGCGTCGCGCTGCGCTTCGGAGTGAAATTGCATGGATAAGCTCAAGGTCGACAACCTCTTTCTCAGCTACGGCGACAACCCGATTCTCAAAGGCGTGTCGTTCGAACTGAATCCCGGCGAAGTGGTGTGCCTGCTGGGCGCGTCGGGCAGCGGCAAGACCACGCTGCTGCGCGCGGTGGCCGGTCTCGAACAACCGTCGGCGGGGCGCATCGAACTGGACGGCAAGGCGTTTTTCGACGGCGCCACGCGTGTCGATCTGCCGGTCGAGCAGCGCTCGCTCGGGCTGGTGTTCCAGTCGTATGCGCTGTGGCCGCATCGGACGGTGGCCGAGAACGTCGGCTATGGATTGAAGCTGCGGCGCGTCTCAAGCGTCGAGCAGAAAAAGCGCGTGCAAGCCGCGCTCGATCAGCTCGGCCTCGGCCACCTTGCCGCGCGTTATCCGTATCAGCTCTCCGGCGGCCAGCAGCAGCGTGTTGCGATTGCGCGGGCGCTCGTCTACAACCCGCCGGTGATTCTGCTCGACGAACCGCTCTCCAATCTCGACGCCAAGCTGCGCGAAGAGGCACGCGCGTGGCTGCGCGAGCTGATCGTGTCATTGGGCCTCTCGGCGTTGTGCGTGACGCACGACCAGACCGAAGCGATGGCGATGTCCGACCGCATCCTGTTGCTGCGCAACGGCCGCATCGAACAGGAAGGCACGCCTGCCGATCTGTATGGCGCGCCGCGCTCGCTTTATACCGCCGAATTCATGGGCAGCAACAACCGCATCGACGCGCGCGTGGCCGCCGTCGACGGCGAACGCGTGACGCTGGCTGGCGACGGCTGGCAACTCCAGGCGCAAGCGCGCGAAGCGCTCACGGCCGGTCAACACGCGCATGCCGTGATTCGTCTCGAACGCGTGCAGGTCGCCGACGGTCCCGGCGCGAACCGGCTCGAAGCCGAACTCGTCACGTCGATGTACCTGGGCGATCGCTGGGAATACCTGTTCCATTGCGGCGAGTTGCGGCTGCGCGCCTTCGGGCACGTGCCGCGCGCAGCCGGCCGGCACTGGATCGAATTCCCCGCCAACGATTGCTGGGCCTTCGCTCAGGCGAGTTGACAGCGACAGCGCCCTTACTGGCAAAAAAGACCAATTATGGGAGACGGGTCATGAAGTCGAACATGAAGAAGGCGACTTTGAGCTTCACCTGCGCCGGACTTTCCGGACTTGCAGCCGGCGTGCAGGCGCAATCGAGCGTGACCATGTACGGCATTATGGATGCGGGGGTCGAGTACGTGAACCATGCGAGCGGCGCGGGCGGCGAAGGCAGCGCTGTCCGTCTGGTGTCCGGCGGCAGGAACACCTCGCGCTGGGGTTTGCGAGGCGTCGAAGATCTCGGCGGCAGCATGAAGGCGGTGTTTCAGCTGGAAAGCGGCATCAACATCGCCAACGGACAGTTCGACGACGGACCCGACTCGATCTTCGCCCGCCGCGCCTTTATCGGTCTGAAAAGCCGCTACGGGCAACTCACGCTCGGCCGCAATTTCACGACCACCTTCGACTACATGCTGCCGTTCGACCCGATGGGTTATGCGCCGAACTACTCGTGGGGCGTCTCCTCCACAGCGGCAGCCGGCCGGCGCGATCTGATCTTCGTGCGTTCGGCCAACGCCGTGCGTTACGACGGCACGTACTCCGGCTTGAAGTTCGGCGCGCTATACGGCTTCGGCAATGTGCCCGGAAACATGAAGACAAGCTCGAAGTACAACGTCGGTCTCGGCTACGAGCTGGGTCCGTTCGCCGCGGTCGCGACATTCGACCGGCAAAATGGCGCGAGCGACAGCGTCATACCCGCCGACATCACCGATTACATCCAGGGCATTCATGCGGGGGTGAGCTATGACTTCGGCGCTGTGAAGGCGATGGCGGGCTATCGCACCTATCAGCGCACGTTCCGCACCCAACAGCAAACGCAGCGCAGCAGCACGTACTGGATCGGTGCTCAATACGAGGTGACACCCGTCGTGACGCTGTCCGGCGCGGTCTATCATCAGGACGTCAAGAACAGCGACGGCGGCGATCCGACGCTGTTCTCGGTGCGCGGGCAGTATGCCCTGTCGAAACACACCGTGCTGTATCTGTCGGGCGCCTATGCAATGACCGGGCACGGAAAGCTGGTCAGCGTGTCGCGTGACCTGGCAGGCGCGTCGGATACGCAGGTGGGTGTCACTGTGGGTGTTCAGCAGCGCTTCTAGGGGGTTTTTGCTCGCCAGAATTTGAACTGCGCAAACGTCGCGCGCGCTCCGTGTATGGTCGGCAAGCTGTCGGCTCAGTTGATGATGCAACACGCCTGACGCTACGTTTTCGACTTCTGCCATCTGCAAAGCGGATTTTTCCCCAATCAAATTTGGCTAATCCCTATCTCGTCTGCAAATACAAAGGCACCAAAAAGACCATCACGCTTCACGCGAAAAACGTGAGTGTGTGTGCAGCAGGCATGACGCCGTTCAGGGCGCATTGCAAATAAAAAGCACGAGGCGCGTAAGCCATGCATCGGCCGCGCGCCTCGTGCTTCATGCTCAGGCGATCACGTCAGCCGCGCGACCTCCGCGCGGCAAGCATCGCCGCTCAGAAGTTGAAGTTGTCGATATTGCTGGAGTCGAACGTGGTCGGCGGTCCGAGAATGATTTCGCCTTGCGGCCCGATGGTGCGTTTGCCGAGCTTGCCGGCGTCGAACGACTCGCCTTCCTTGCCGCTGATCGTGCCCGACGCCAACGCCGCGGCGGCATACGCGGCCAGGTAACCGAGTTGACCCGGATCCCACAACTGGAACGCCTTCACGGTGCCGTTCTTCACGAACGCGCGCATCTGGTTCGGCGTGCCGAGACCGGTCACCGCCACCTTGCCTTTGCTCGACGAAGTCGAGATATACCGCGCGGCCGCCGCAATACCCACCGTGGTCGGCGCGACGATCGCCTTCAGATTCGGATACGCCTGCAACAGGCCCTGCGTTTCCGTGAACGACTTCTGATCGTCGTCGTTACCGTAGGCGATCTTCACGAGTTTGATCTTCGAATACTCGGGCTTTTTCAGCTCCTCCTGCATCCACTTGATCCAGGTGTTCTGATTGGTTGCATTGGGCGTGGCCGACAGCACCGCGAATTCGCCCTCGCCGCCCATCAGCTTCGCGACCAGTTGCACCTGACCACGGCCGATCCCTTCCGCGTTCGCCTGGTTGACGAACAGTTGACGGCCCTCGGGCGCCGTGTCCGAGTCGAACGTCACTACCTTGATGCCTTGCGACATCGCTTTCTTGAGATACGGCACGACTGCATTGGCGTCGTTGGCGGCGATCACGATCGCGTCCTGCCGCTGCGTGATCAGCGTGTTGATGTATTGAACCTGCGACGATGCGCCCGCGTCCGACGGTCCCACCGCTTTGCCCACACCCTTGAACTCCTTGATCGCGGCCATGCCGCCGTCGTCGGCGATCACTTCGTAGGGATTGTTGATCTGCTTGGGCACGAATGCGATTTTCAGCCCGCTTTTCAGGTCCGCGGCGGATGCGGCGCAACTGATCGCGAGCAACGCGACGCACAGCGCCGCGGTGCCAGTGTGACGTAGAGGTTTGAACATAGAGTGTCTCCTGCCTTGTAGTTGGACGTGGTGTTGTCCGGGTTATCGGTTGTTGGACTTTCTGTTCGAGAGACGCGGGCCTTGTAAAAACATTAGAGAGAAGAAGCGGACTTCGCGATGAACCGGCGGTCGCGCGCCGCGCGCCAGCGGGCCACCAGATTCGGAATCAACACCGACGCCAGCAACAGCACGCCCGTGACGATGGTGAGCGTTTCGCTGGACACGTCGTCGAGCGTGAGCGCATTTTTCAGCACGCCGATAATCAGCAGCGACAGCAGCACGCCGATCATCGAACCGCGTCCGCCAAAAATACTCACTCCGCCGAAGAGCACCGCCGCGATCACCGACAATTCGAAACCTTCGCCGTTGTCGCCGCGCGCGCTGGTGAAGCGCAGCGTATAGACGACGCCCGCCAGCGCGCTCATCGCGCCGGACAGCACGAATAGCCGCAAGCGAATCTTCGCTACTTCGATACCGGAGAACGCCGCCGCAGTCGGATTCGCGCCGATCGCGTAGAGACTGCGGCCGAACGCCGTGGATTGCAGCAACACGGTGAACACAATCGCGCCGACTATCACGATGACAAACGGCAACGGAATAAAACTCCCGCCCAGCGTGTCCATGCCGAACGCCGTATAAGCCGCCGGGAAATCCGCGACGGCCTGGTCGCCGAGCAATACATAGGCGAGTCCGCGAAACAGCGCCAGCGTACCGATTGTGACCGCGAGCGAAGGCAGATTGAGCTTGACGATCACGAGGCCGTTCAGCAAGCCGGCCAACGCGCCGGCAACCAGTACCAGCACGATCACGAGCGGCATTGGCAAGCCCATATGCCACAGCACGCCCATCAACGCGCTGGATGCACCGAGCACCGACGCCACCGACAGATCGATTTCCGCGGCGACGATGATCAGCGTCATCGGCAGCGCCATCAAAGCGATTTCGGTCAGATCGGCCAGTACGTTGCTCAGATTCGCGCCAGTCAGAAACACCGGCGACAGCAAGCGTCCGAGCGCGAGCGAGAGAATCAGCACGATCGCCAGCAGCACTTCCCATTGAAGCGGCGTTTCGCGTTTGCGCGTGAGCAGCGCGGAATCGGGTTTAGGCATGATCGCGTTTCCTCATCATGCGTTTGGCGACGGAGCGGGCCAGCAAAGTATCGGCCGTAATCGCGGCGACGATCAGCGCGCCTTCGATAGCCTGTTCCCAGAACGGCGACACATGCAGCACCACCAGCGCGATGCTGATCACGCCGAGCACGAGCGCGCCGAGCGTGGCGCCGAGTATCGTGCCGACACCGCCGGTGATCGCCACGCTGCCCACCACGGCGGCAGCTACGACCTGCAACTCGATGCCCTTCGCGGTGCTCGCATCCACGGTGCCGAAGCGGGCCAGCCACAACGCGCCGGCAAAACCGGCAATCGCACCGGACAACAGAAAACCCGCCATCACGCGACGTTCGACGTTCACGCCGGCCAGACGCGCCGCCTCCGGATTCGAGCCGATCGCGTAGTGTTCGCGGCCGCCGCGAAACTGCTTGAGATAGACGGCGAGACCGATCAGCACGACGACCGAGATCAGCGCAAGTGTCGGGATGCCGAGCAAGGTGCCGGTGGCAAGACGCGAAAACGGATCGGGCAAACTGGTCGCGTTGATCTGTCCGCCGTGCACCCACGCGTAGTCCGCGCCGCGAAAAATGTATAGCGTGGACAGCGTGGCGACGAGTGATGGAACGCGCCCCACCGCGACGAGCAGCGCGTTGATGGTGCCCGCCACGAGACCGATAGCGAGCCCTGCCGCCAACGCGACGATCACCGGCATATGCGGAAACGCGACATACAGACTACCGACCGCATACGCGCTGATGCCGACCGTCGAGCCGACGGAGAGATCGATGTGGCGCATCAGGATCACCACGGTCATGCCGGCCGTCAGCAAGCTGATGATCGACACATTCAGCAGCACGTCGCGCAGATTCTGCAGGTTCAGGAACTGCGGTTTGGCGAGCCCCGTGCCCACGATCAGCAGAACCAGCACAACGAAGAGCGTCGTCTCGCGGCTCTTCGCGATGCTCGCCGCGAAACCGCCCGGCGAACTCGCCGCGCGTTTCGGGACCGGCGCCTGCACCGGCGCGGGATGAGTGGAAGAGTGGCGCATCATGCGGCGTGCCCCAGCGGTGGAATAGGTTGGCCGAGCGCGGCGCCCATGATGCGTTCTTCGTCGGCGTCGGCGCGCGCTATATCCGCGCTGATACGCCCCTCGTGCATCACCAGCACGCGGTCGGCCATGCCGAGCACTTCCGGCAATTCGCTCGAAATCATCAGCACCGCCATGCCGTCGCGCACCAGTTCGGCGAGCGCGCTATACACCTCGGCCTTGGCGCCGACGTCGATACCGCGCGTGGGTTCGTCGATGATCAATACTTTCGGGCCGGTGGCCAGCCATTTGCCGAGCACGACCTTCTGCTGATTCCCGCCCGACAACGTGCCGACCGGCGCGTTGGGATCTCCCGCCTTCAGACGCAAGCGCGTGCCCCATTGATTGGCGAGTTGCGTCTCACTGCGCGCGGAGATGAGCCCGTGTTTGACGAGCCGGCCGAGCACCGTCATCGACGCATTGCGCGCAATGCTCAATTCCAGTGCGAGCCCCTGCTGCCTACGATCCTCCGGCACCAGTGCGAGCCCGGCGCGCACGGCGGCAGCGGGCCGCCCCGCGGTGAGACGTTTGCCGGCGATCCAGATTTCGCCCGAGTCGAGCGGATCGATGCCGAAGATCGCTCGCGCGACTTCACTGCGCCCCGCGCCGACCAATCCGGCGAGCGCAACGATTTCGCCTGCGCGGACGTCGAAGGAAATGTCCTTGAAGACACCGACGCGCGTGAGGCCGCGCACCGACAGACGCACTTCGCCAGGCGGCCGTTCGGCTTTGGGATAGAACGTCTCCAGATCCCGGCCGACCATTTTGGCAACGATCGCTTCCGTGTTGAGATCAGCGGTCAAACCATCGAATACTTTCGCGCCGTCGCGCATGATCGTGACGCGTTGTGTCAGCGCGAATACTTCGTCAAGCCGGTGCGTGATGAACAGGATCGCCACATCACGCTCGCGCAGTTTGCGCACGATGGTGAAGAGCCGCTCCACTTCCGGCAGCGATAGCGCTGCGGTCGGTTCGTCCATGATCAGCACGTTCGCGTTTAGCGACAATGCCTTGGCAATTTCGATCACCTGCTGATCGGCAATCGACAAACCGCGCACCAGTTGATCGGCCCGCAGATCGACACCGAGCGACGCCAGCAAGCCGTCCACCTCGCGGCGCATCGCGTCGTACTGAATCCGGCCGATGCGGTCCACAGGCTGCCGTCCCATGAAGATGTTCTCCGCGATCGACAGATCGAAGAACAGCGTCGGTTCCTGATAGATGACCGCGAGCCCGGCGTCGCGCGCCTCGGCGGGCGTCGCGAAGCGGCGCGCCTCGCCGTCCACCAGAAGCTCGCCGGTGTCCGGCTGATGCACGCCCGCGAGAATCTTCACGACCGTCGATTTGCCGGCGCCGTTTTCGCCGAGCAAGGCATGCACTTCGCCGGGCCAGAGCGCGAGATCGCCGTCGGATAGCGCGCGAACCCGTCCGAATGATTTACTCGCATGCCGTAATTCGAGCCTCGGCACAGCGGATGTGGGTTGCTGCACTGCGTGTCTCCTTCTTTCTAAATGCGGTAGCAACGTTCCGCGTTGCGGCAAAACAATGCTTCTTTTTCGGCGACGCTCGCGCCTTCGACGATCGACGCATACGCATGCCACAAATCCGCGTAAGAACCGAACAGCCGGTCGACCGGAAAGTTCGAGGCGAACATCGCGCGCTCGACGCCGAACGCATCGATCGTTTCGAGCACGTAAGGCCGCAGGCTTTCCACAGTCCACTGATGATCGAACATCGCGAGTCCGCTGATTTTTACGGCGACATTCGGGCAATCCGCTAGCAAGCGCATGCCTTCGCGCCATGCACGATAGCCGGCCACGCTGCTGCGGTCGACGAACATGCCTGCGTGATTGATCACGAACTGCGTGTCGCCATGCGCGCGCGCGAGCGCTGCCGCCTCTTCCATCTGTGACGGATACAGTTGCAGATCGAACGACATGCCGTAACGGCGCAACAACGCAAAATGCTCGCGCCACTGCGGCTCGCGCATGAGATGACGGCCGACATAATCGAACAGCTTGTTCTCGTGCACGTTCAGAATCTGCCGTACTCCACGTGTGTTGGCGAACGACGCATGCGCTTCGAGCACGGCCGGCGCATTCGGCGCGGACAGATCCACCGCGGCGACAATCGCGTTCGGCATGCCGCGCGATTCCTTGCGATCAGCAATCGACTGCAGCCAGCGCGTTTCTTCGACCGGATCGGCGGGATCGTGATTCGCTTCCACGTGCACGAGTTTCAGCACGTCGATATCGCCCGCTTCGCCCAACAGATCGTCGAGCAGGTAGTCGTGTTTCAGATCGCGCGCGTCGCCAACGAACGACACGCCCGGGTTTTCCAGCCACGGATAGCGATGCGTTTTCAGATCCCACAAGTGAATATGCGAATCGACCACCTGCATGCGACATCCTCCGTCGGGTGAAAATCGTTTCGAGGTTTGAGAGCCAGTCGGATCGGTTCAATTCAACTCAGCGAGTTCAAATGGAAGACCGGTTCGAGCGGCTGCTGCACCGGCGTGTGATCCGGGGCCGTGTGCATGATGTCGGCCATGTAGTCCCACCATTTGCGCATTACATCGAGTTGCGGCAATTCGTCCATGGTGTGATGGCTGTTGCGCGTGAGGATGGCGAACAGATGATTCGAATCGGGATCGAAGAAAATCCGGTAGTCGCGCACGCCGGCGTTGTGCAACGCGTCAACCAGCTCAGGCCAGATTTGCGCATGACGTCGTTCGTATTCCTCGCGCATGCCGGGGTTGAGCACCATCCGGAAAGCGATTGTCTCCATTGCGGCCTGTCTCCCGTCGTATCCGGGCGCTTTTCCAGCGAAACGTGAAAGCGTCTGATGCGACTATAATTCCTGCGTCGATAGCATCTCAATCCGAAGTTGGGATTGGGCGATCCACAAACCGAATCGCACCCGACCCATGAGCCAACACTCAGCCACCGTCGCACTCGTCAATCGGCTCAAGTTCAAGCACCTCGCGCTGCTCGTCGCGCTCGACGACACGCGCAATCTCCATCAGGCCGCCGAGGCCGTCAACGTGGCCCAGCCGAGCGCAAGCCGCATGCTTGGCGATATCGAAGAAGCGTTCGGCTTCCTGCTGTTCGAGCGCAACGCGCGCGGCATGACGCCCACGCCGCTCGGCGTGGTCACGCTGGCTTACGCAAGGCGTGCCCTCGCCGAGCTGACCCGTTTCGCCGAAGACCTCGACGTGAAACGCCGCGGCGGCCATGGGCAATTGACAGTCGGTGCGATCATGGGCGCCGCGCCCGATCTGCTGGCCATGGCGGTCGCCGCGCTGAAGACCGAGAGCCCGCTGCTGAACGTGCGCATTCTCGGCGAAACCAGCGACCAGGTCGTGCAATTGCTGCATCGCCGCGAAGTCGACCTGGCGCTCGGGCGACTGACAAGTCCGCTGCAACATAACGATTTCAGCTTCGAACCGCTCGCGCGCGAGACCTTGTTGCTGGTGGTGCGCTCGGTGCATCCGCTCGCGCAGCGCGCGCGCCTTAGCTTGCGTGAACTGATCGACTGGCCGTGGGTGGCGCAGCCCGTCACCAGTCCGGCGCGCGTGCTGTTCGAAGAGGAACTCGCGCGTGCGGGACTTGCCACGCCGGTGAATCTGACCGAATGCGCGTCGATCTTCGCCACGCTGCAATTGCTCGAGAATTACGATGCGGTGGCGATGCTGCCCGAGTCGGTGGTGCGCGATCATTTGCGCGGCCAATTGCTCGTCGCATTGCCGCTCGAAATCGGCAAGTCTCTCTCCGGTTTCGGCATTCTCACGCGCAAGGAAGAACCGCTCGCCGAACCGGCGTTGCGTTTCATCGACCTGTTGCGCGGTTTCTCGCGCAAGCTCAAGCGCGACGACACCGCCGTGGCCGCCGCCGACTCCGTGATCGTGTCTTCGGCTTCGCTGAATTGACATCCGCATCGGCGCGTTACTGCAGGTTGACGAAGAGACCGCCGTCCACCAGCAACGCCGCGCCCGTCACATAGCGCGCGCGGTCGGAAGCGAGGAACGTCACGCAATCGGCGACATCTTCCGGGCGGCCCAGTCTGCCGAGCGGAATACGCTTTTCGAAGTAGGCTTTTTTCGCTTCGTCGGCGAGGTCCTCCGCATTCAGGTCGGTGGCGATGGTGCCCGGCATCACCGAGTTGCAGCGAATGCCGTACGGTCCCAACGCCACCGCGCAGGATTGCATCAGCGAATGCACGCCGGCCTTGGTCGGCGTGTAATGCGTTTGCATGCCGCCACCCACTAGCGCGCTGATCGAACTCGTCGCCACGATCGCGCCGCCCGTGCCCTGCAATTTCATCTGTTGCGCGGCGGCTTGCGTGACGTAGAACGCGCCGTTCAGATTGACCGCCACCGTCGACTCCAGCACTTCCGGCGGCATGTCGAGAAACGCGTGGAACGGACAGATACCGGCGTTGCTGGCGAGCACGTCGACTTTGCCGAAAGCTTCGACCGTATGGCGCACCAACTGCTGACCGGTTTCGCGCGCGGCGACGTTGCCCTCGATCGCAATCACGCGCCGCCCGAGCGCCTCGATTTCGGCGACCACTTCTGCCACTGCGGAGCGGCGTCCATACGATGCGTCGTTATCGCCCCAGTAGTTGATCGCCACGTCCGCGCCTTCGGCGGCGCACGCAACCGCTATCGCGCGGCCAATGCCACGCGAGCCGCCGGTGACGATCACGACCTTGTCCTTGAGCAGCACGTCATTCTCCTTTTATGTCTCTACCTTGCGACGAATTGCGCGCAATCACCGTGGATAAGGCCGCACCAACGCGCATTCCGGATTCAGCCTCACGCCGAAACCCGGCGTGTCCGGCACCTTCATGCGTCCATTCACCGGTACTGGTTCGTCGAGCAGCAGCGGTGTGAACATCGGCACGACTTCGTCGGCCTTGGGCGCCATCATTAGAAACTCGGCGAACGGCGAGTTGTGCCGGGTGACCACGAAGTGATAGCTATACACCGATGAACCGTGCGGCACCACCATCACATTGTGCGCATCGGCGAGCGCGGAGATCTTGATCAATTCGGTAATGCCGCCGCACCAGCCGACATCCGGTTGAATCAGATCGCAGCATTGCATTTCGAGCAGCATGCGAAAGCCCCAGCGCGTCGCTTCGTGTTCACCGGTCGACACCATCATGCCGCGTGGCACGTTGCGGCGCAGTTCGGCGTAACCCCAGTAGTCGTCGGGCGGCAGGCATTCCTCGATCCATTTCAGGCCGTATTCGTGCGCGGCTTGCGCAAGCCGCATTGCATAGGGCACGTCGAGACTCATCCAGCAGTCGTACATCAGCCAGAAGTCGTCGCCGACGCGGCTGCGCATGTCCGCGAGTTTCTCCAGATTCTGCTTGAGGCCTGATTCGCCTTCGGCCGGACCATGCTGCAACGGCAGCTTGCCGCCGATGAAACCCATCTCCTTCGCCAGATCGGGCCGCGCACCGGTCGCATAGAACACGAGTTCGTCGCGCACCGGACCTCCCAATAGCTGGTACACCGGCTCCTTGCGCACTTTCGCGAGCAGATCCCACAATGCGAGATCGACGCCCGAGATCGTATTCAGCACCACGCCTTTGCGGCCGTAGTACAAAGTCGAGAAATACATCTGATCCCACATCTTCTCGATGTCGGTCACGAGTTGGCCTTCGAGAAACCGCGCGAGATGTTTCTCGACGATGAACGCGCCGATCTCGCCGCCCGTCGTTACCGCAAAGCCGACAGTGCCGTCGCTCGCTTCGATCTCCACCACGAGCGTGCCCAGCACATTGATACCGAACGACTGGCGGCTCTGGCGATACTCCGGATAGCGCGCCATCGGCGTGGAGATGTGGTCGTCGATCCAGTGTCCGCCGGGTTGGTCGTGATAATCCGCACCGCCGCCGCGGACGATGAAGGCACGCACGTGCCGGATGGTAGGCATGGCCATGAATGGAGCTCCGTTATGAGTGCGTCGAGCGAGCGCCTAGCGGGCGCGATGCAGTAAGGTTTCGAAAGTTATGCGCGACTGGGCCGGATCGCGGCGCAAGAGCGTGCCGATCAGCAGCGCGGCGAGCAGACTCGACACGCCCAGCACGACCAGTCCCGCCGAGGTCGACGCAAACGCGTGTTCCGCCGCGGTGCGCAGGCTCGGCGCAATGAAGCCGCCGAGTCCGCCGAGCGAATTGATCAACGCGATGCCGCCCGCCGCGGCGGCGCCTGTGAGATAACGCGTGGGGAAGGTCCAGAAGAGCGGCTGCGCGGCAATGAAACCGCTTGCCGCGCAACACAGCGCCAGCAAGCCGAACAGCGGGCTATGCACAAGTCCCGACACGCCAATGCCAAGTCCGGCGACGATCAGCAACACCACCGCCCAACGCCGATGCTCACCCGTGCGATCCGCACGGCGCGGCACATACCAGGTCACGGCCAACGCGCACAGCCACGGCAACGCGGCGACGAGTCCCACACGCAAGCCGACCGTCGTGCCCAGGAATGCCGCCACCTGTTGGGGCAGATAAAAGATCACGCCGTACACGCTCATCTGGATCAGCAGATAGATTGCCGACAGCAGCAACACGCGACGGTCCACCAGCGCTGCGAGAATGCGATGCGGACCGTGCGCGGACGCGAGCAGCGCGTCTTCGTCGAGAGCCGCGCGCAAGCTGGCGCGCTCTTGCGGTTCGAGCCAACGCGCGTCTTCGGGACGATTGTCGAGATACCAGAAGGCCCACACGCCCACCGCCGAAGCCAGCGCGCCCTCCACCAGAAAGAGCCATTGCCAGCCGGTCAGGCCGAGTGCACCGTGCAATTCGAGCAGCGATCCCGACAATGGGCTGCCGAAAATAAACGCCAGCGGCGCGCCGAAATAGAACACGCCCACCGCGCGCGCTCGGGCCGATTGCGGAAACCAGTGCGTGAGGTAATAGATCACGCCGGGAAAGAAACCCGCCTCGGCGACGCCGAGCAGAAACCGCAGCGTATAGAAAGCCGTGGGCGTATGAGCGAGGCACATCGCTGCCGACACGAGTCCCCATGTCACCATGATCCGGCACATCCATACACGCGCGCCGACCCGATGCAGCAGCAGATTGCTCGGGACTTCGAACAATGCATAGCCGACGAAAAACACGCCCGCACCGAACGCAAACGCCGCATTCGACAGGCCGGTATCGTGCTGCAAGGCCTTCTGCGCGAAACCGATATTGGCGCGATCGAGAAACGCCAGCACGTACATCAGCAGCAGAAACGGCAGCAGCCGTCGCATGACCTTGCTGTTGATCGCCTCTAGTGAAACGGGCGCATGCGCTTCCATGTCGTCTCCTTCGCAGAGCGCGCACGCTGGGCGGCTCTGCGTTTTTCTTATCTTGTGGAACGCCGCCGAGCTCAGGCGCGCTTCATGCCACAGCGCCTCAGTATGTTGCGCGGCCGCCGGACAGATCGAATACCGAGCCGGTACTAAACGCGCAGTCTTCGGACGAGAGCCACAGAATCAGCGACGCCGCTTCTTCGGGCATCAGAAAGCGGTTCATCGGAATCTTCGAGAGCATGTAGTCGATGTGCTGTTGCGACATCGAGTCGAAGATTTCGGTTTTGGCCGCGGCGGGCGTGACGGCATTGACGAGAATGTTCTTCGTTGCCAGTTCTTTGCCGAGCGATTTGGTCAGGCCGATAAGGCCTGCCTTGGAGGCGCTGTAGTGCGAGGCGTTCGGATTACCTTCCTTGCCGGCCACCGACGCGATATTGACGATCCTGCCATAACCCTGCTTGAGCATTTGCGGCACGACCGCGCGGCAAGTGAGATACGGGCCGATCAGGTTGACGTCGATCACGCGGCGCCAGACGTCGGGTTCCAGTTCCCACGTGGTGCCGTTGCCGCCAGTGATGCCGGCGCAATTGATCAGCACGTCGATCGCGCCATGATCGGCGACGGTTTGCGCCACGGCCTGCGCGACGGCGGCTTCCTGCGTGAGTTCGACGCAGACCGCCGTGACTTTGCCCAGTTCGCTGAGCTCACGCTGGCTGCGCGCGAGGCGTTCGGCGTCCACGTCCCATAGCGCGACCGACGCGCCCGAATTCAGCGCCCGTTGCGCCACCGCGTAGCCGATGCCACGCGCGCCGCCGGTAATGGCGACGACGCGCCCCTCCAGATCGATTCGATTCATCGCTGTGCTCCTGTGGCAGGCCTGAACGGCGCGCCATCGTGTTGTTGTATGCCGGCTGGTTGTGTGTCAGTGCCGCGGGTGGGCCTGCGCTGACGGTTCAGCCAATATACGAGCGGTGCGATTCGCTAACAATTCGAGTATTGGAGGGGGCGATAACAAAAGTGGATCGAATGGGCAAGCCAGAAGAAGACTGGCACCGATGTCAACAGCTCCTGCCAACGCGCTCGTTTCGCCTCGCCCTGTCGTACGTGCTCGATCGCGATAGACGCGAATGCCTCACCTGCAAAGCCTTGTTGGTGCAGCGCATTCGTGCTCCAACCCCTCAGAGGCATCCTATCCAACCCCGTTAAGTTTTATTTTTTTGCACTTGCACAATCGCTCCATCGCGTCCGATACTGGCTTGGCCCACTTTCTCTGCTGCGGGTGCATCAGTCTTCGCCCGTCCCACGCGGGCTCTTTTGAACGATGGATGCGAACGTCAGGAGGCGCCATGGAAGTCTGCGATGGATGCTCCGATATCGACGGCCTGCCGGTCGATGTGCAACGGCAGGAAAACCTCACGCTAATCGGTGTCGCGGAGTGCAATGGCACGCTCGTGCTGGAGCATTATCGCTGCGACAAATGCCGGGCCGTGCTCGCCAGACAATTCACGGGCGACGCCGGCGAACGGATCTGGAGCGTCATCGAAACGGCTCATTGAGCCGCAGTCGGTCCGGCCATCCGTCGACGTCAGTGCATTTCACGGTGAACGCCTACAATCAGCAAGGCATGACGCAGCGCACCCACGCCGCGACGCTTGCCTGTTGATTCCGGAGGAACCATGAGTCGAACCGAGACTGCATTGATTGTCGGCGCGGGCAAGGGCTTGAGCGCCTCGCTCGCGCGCCTGTTCGCGGCGGAGGGCATGCAGGTCGCGCTAGCCGCCCGCGACACCAGCAAGCTTACGGAACTCGTCAACGAGACGGGCGCCCTGCCCGTAGCTTGCGACGCCGGTCAACCGGACCAGGTTACCGCCCTCTTTGAGCGCGTGGAGAAAGCATTCGGCGCTCCCGATCTCGTGGTCTACAACGCGAGCGGCCGCTATCGCGCGCCGCTCGAAGCCATCGAACCGCAGAAGCTCGAAGACGCCTTCAAAATCACCGCCATCGGTGGCTTTCTCGTCGCCCAGGCCGCAGCGGTGCGCATGTTGACGCGCGGCCACGGCACTGTCCTGCTGACCGGCGCAACGGCCAGCGTCAAAGGGCTGCCCGGCTCGACCCCGTTTGCCATGGGCAAATTCGCGTTACGGGGCATGGCCCAATGCATGGCGCGCGAGTTGGCGCCGAAGAATATTCACGTTGCGCATTTCGTGATCGACGGCGGCATTGCCAGCAGCGCGCGAGGCTCGGAAGACAGCGACGCAGACGACAAATGGCTGGACCCCGACGCAATTGCCCGGGAGTACCTCCACATTCATCGTCAACACCGCAGCGCGTGGACGTGGGAAGTCGAACTCCGCCCATGGGTCGAGCGGTTCTAGGCGGCGTCTGTCGTCCGGCCTACCGAACGAGGAATCCGTAGGCGAGCGGATCCCGCTCGTCGATGATCCAGGTCGCGAAGCCGCAGACAAAAGCATTGCCTTCGACTTCCGGAATGACGGCCTTGAAATCACCCACCGTCGTTTCGCTCAGGACACGCCCTTTGAACACGGTGCCGATAATGGACTCATTCACGAGGGTGTCGTCCTTGCCCAGTTTTCCACGCAAATAGAGCTGCGCGACGCGGCCGCCCGTTCCGGAGCCGGTCGGTGAACGGTCCACCTCGCGGTCGGCGAACACACAGCAATTGGCTTGCGTCGACCCGGCATGCCGCGGCGCATTCGCGATGATCGTGCCGTAGATGTGGTTGATCTCGGGAATGTAGGGATGCTCGACAGGAAACGCCTGATTGGCCGCCTGCTTCACCTCGGCACCGAAGCGGATGAGTTCTTCCACTGACGACTCCCGCACCGCGAGACCATGCGGCTCGCCGTCGGTGTAAAAATAGAACGCGCCGCCGAACGCTATATCGCCCGTCACCGAACCGAACGACGGCGTCTCGACGGTCACGTCCCGCTTCCAGATAAACGACGGCACATTGACGAAGCGAACGTTGCCGGCGTGCTCGCCATCCCACTTCACGAATGCTTCGATGAACCCGCACGGCGCGTCGATACCGATGCGCGTTTCGGGTATCTCACGCTGAACCCAACCCAGCTCGACCGCCGCCGTCGAGAGCGCGATAACACCGTGGCCGCAATGGTCGCTATACCCTTCGTTGTGAAGAAAGATGATGCCGAAGTCGGCGTTGGGGCTGACCGGTTCCGTCAGATACCCGCCGTACATATCGGCATGTCCACGCGGTTCGAACATCAAAGCACGGCGGATATCGTCGGCGTTTTCCTTCAGCCATGCGCGCCGTTTGACGATCGTGTCGCCGGGCAGACGCGGCAAGCCGCTGGTGACAATGCGGAATGCCTCGCCGCCGGTGTGAACTTCAACGGTCTGGATGGTGCGTGAAATTTTCATGTCTGCTTCGTGAAGTGGATGGGCCGGCTGCCGTTACTGGCCGTAGGGCGTCGGCAAACCGTTCTTGATGACGTACACGGTGGTCGGCGCGCCCTTCAGGTCGCCGTACTCGTCGAACGAATAGGTGCCGGCGACGCCCTTATAGTTTTCCTTCGCGAGCTGCGCGGTGAGCTTGGCCTTGTCCGTTGTCGTGCCCGCTTTCACCATGGCGTCCGCTAGCAACTTGACGCCGTCGTAGTAGCTCACGGCATAAACCTGCGTATCGATGTTGTAGGCCGCCTTGTACTTTTGCAGGAACTCGCGGCCGGCTGCTGTCTTCTCCAGCGCAATGCCGCCCTGCGCGCAATAGACGATCGAGGCCGCCTCGCCCGCCACCTTGCCCATGTCCGCCGAGCAGATACCGTCGCCGCCGAGCAGCTTCGCCCTGAGTCCGCGCTGACGCATCTGTTTGGCCATCGGCGCGCCCTGCGCCGCATAGCCGCCGAAGAAAATCACGTCGGGATTCTTGGCCTTGATGGTCGTCAGAATGCCGAGGAAATCCGTCGCCGACGAGTTGGTGAACTCCTGCTGGATAATCTGGATGCCGTTCGCCTTGGCCTCCTTCACGAACTGCTCAGCGACACCCTGACCGTACGCCGTGCGGTCGTCGATAACGGCGGCCGTTTTGGCCTTCAAGGTCTTCGCGGCGAACTGGCCCATCGTGCCGCCGAGTTGCTCGTCGCTCGCGCCGATCCGGAAGATGTTCTTGAAGCCCTGCTTCGTCAGCGCCGGGTTCGATGCGACCGGCAGCATCGGCACATTGCCGGTGTTGTAGACGCGCGATGCCGGAATCGCCACGCCCGAGTTATACGGTCCGACCACGGCGACCACGCCGCTGTCGACCAGTTTCTGCGCGACTTGCACCCCGATTTTCGGGTCCGCCTGGTCGTCTTCCGAGTCCAGTTTGAAGGTGACCTTCTGACCCGCGACGGTGACGCCCGACTTGTTCAGCTCGTCGATGGCGAGCCGTGCGCCGTTCTCGTTGTCCTTGCCGTTCGGCGCCTGCGGACCGGTGAGCGGCGCCGAATGACCGATGGTGACTACGACCTGGGCACTCGCGGACAGGGTGAAACCAGCGGCCATCAATGCGGCCGCAGTCATTGCAAGACGTCGCATACCGAACTCCGATTGGACTAGGGAGCAATCACCATATGCTCAATTGGGTTCCAGTTCAATCGAGCGGTACGCCAGGCTATGGCGTCGGCAAACGGTACGCTGCGGCGCATGTGGACATGCGCGCTCGGCAATCATCAAAGCCGCAGCAGTTCGTTTTTCATCCACTCGTGGACCGCGTGACTCAATTCCTGCTGCGTCATGTCTTGCGGAGACAGCGGCGGCCCGACCACCACGCGGATATGCCCGCGGCCGTCCGGCCAGCCTTTGGTCGGCCAGACCTTGCCCGCGTTCAGGACCACGGGCACGGCCGGCACGCCGGTCGCGCACGCCAGCCGGACGCCGCCGGACGTCATGCGCAACGGCGCGTCATGCGCGACCCGGGTGCCCTCCGGGAAAATGACGACGACATCGCCCTTGGCCAGCCGCTCCGCGCTTTCCTTCGTCACAGCCTGGTGAGCCTGTCGAGCGGAGCCGCGGTTCAGGCTGACCATATCGAGGCCACGCAACACCCAGCCGAAAAACGGAATGCGCAGCAGTTCCTCCTTGAACACGAAACTCACGCGGCGCGGAAAAAGTGCGAGAAACGCGAGGGTTTCCCACGTCGACTCATGACGTGACAGGATGATCGCCGGACCGTCCGGAAGGTTGTCGAGCCCGTCTATCGAACATGAAACGCCGGGTATCCAACGCATGACGAAAACCAGTGCGCGACACCATTGCCTCGCGAGCCAGTATCGCCCCGCACGTCCGACAAACGGGAACAGAAGCAGGATGATGATCGAATACAGCGTGCCGCTACCGAGGAGGTAGACGATAAAAAGCCATTTGGTGAAAGTTGCGCGCATCGGGGCCTGAATCGGAGGGGAAGCAGCGGAAGATTTTCATGGTAACGCGTTGAGGCTGCGACGTGAGCGATACGTTCGGTCGCGTGCGGAAGAGACGCGGCCGGCGCTTCCGCTCCTCACAGACGGATTGAATTCCGCTTGCCTTCGCGGTTCTTCATGCCGCATCCGCTTCGGGAAGACAAGCAGCGCACTCAGAACGGCCCGCGGCTCGCGAGATTGGCGTATTCGTCCTTGAGCGTGCCGATGCGTCGCCGGTATGCGTTGAGCAGACATGACTGATTACCGCCGCATGCTTTTCTGGATTTCAGCCACACCTGCTGCTCGTCCTGCATATTGCCTCGCGCGCCCATCGCGACCAGGCCGGTTAGCATCTGGTAGCGCACGGCCATTTCGACGTCCATCTCGCTCAGCTGCCGTGACGCGCATATGGCCTTTTCATCCGCCAATCGCGCCCGGCCGCAGTCGAAGCTGGCAGCAAATGCATTAGCGGAACTGAGCGCGACCATTGCGAACAGCGCGCACCGCAAGCGACGTTTGATAGCTGGATTGCGTTGTCGATTCATCACTCTTTTGCATTCCGGTTGAAGTTCCGCAAGCATGGTCTGAACGGCCGAACCGATGCCCGGCAATTACTCCGTGCACGCGGGGCAAGCCACCGCTTCGGCGGCGACCTTCTGCTCGCCGCGGCCGAAGCTCGCGAGCGCGGCGAGCCCCAGCAACGCGAGGCCGCTACCCAGCAGAAAGTCGGCGGAAATTCCCACATGGTCGACCACCACGCCGCCCACCAGCGACCCCAGCGCAATCGCCACCTGAATGATGCTCACGAACAATGCCGAGCCGGCCTCGGGCGAATCCGGCGTGGCGCGCTGAATCCAGATGCTGAAACACAGCGGCAACGCGCCGAAGGAAATGCCCCATGCAAGCACCAGCGCCACGACGCCGATTGTCGAATGCTGCAGTAGCGGCAGCAAGACCAATGCGAACATCAGCAGCGACACCATTGCGCCGATCGACACTTTCAGATTGCGCGTGACCGTCGACGAAACGGCGAAGTTCGAGAAGAAGCCGATGATGCCGAACCCCAGCAGCAGCCACGTAATGGTCGACATGTCGAGATTCGCGTTGTGCAGCAGGAAAGGCGTGATGTACGTGTACGAGGAAAAATGCGCGCCGAAAACGAGCGCCACCATCAGCATGCTGCGGCGCGGATGTGGCCGGCGCAGCAGCGCCACCAGATCGCGCAGACGCAGCGCGGCGCTCGACGGCAAGGACGGCACAAAGAAGAACTGTGCGACCAGCGCGACCGCGACCAGCACGCCGGTCGCCATGAACGACACGCGCCATGACGCAAAGCTCGCGATGAACGTGCCGAGCGGCACGCCGATCACCGTGGCGCACGTCACGCCGGTGAGAATCGTCGCCATGGCCCGCGCCGAATCCTTCGGTTTCACAAGACGCCCCGAAGCCGCCGTGGCCAGCGTCCAGAATCCACCCAGCGCGGCGCCGAGCAATGCACGCCCGAGCAACATGCAGAGAAAATTCGGCGCAAACGCAGAGATCAGATTCGACGCCAGCAGCAAAGCCGTGAGCAAGAGAAACACTCGCCGGCGATCCATGCGCCCCGCCACCAGCATCAGCCCCGGTGCGGAAATGGCCGCGATCACGCCGGGCACGGTGACCATCAGGCCGGCGGTGCCGGGCAACACGCCCAGATCCGCGGCGACGCGCGGCAGCAGTCCGACCGGCAAGAACTCGGTCGTGACGAAAGCGAAAGCGCCGATGGCGACAGCCATGACAGCCAGCCATGAACGCAGGGACGACGAGGCGCCATCGTCCAGCGAGGCCGTGCTCGCGGGCAGATTGTCTTCGATCAACATAGTATTGTTTGCGAGTCTATTAACAACGGGTGGGATTGGAGCGGCCGCACCGCGCTAATCCATTCGCAGACCGGCCGGCACGATTGAAAAAGCAGGCCATATGGGCCTGCTTGCCGGAGGTGACGCGATTGCAGCCTGAAGAATCAGCGGGTGAAAACCCGAATAGACCACACCATAACATCGTATTAAATCGCTCGCTGACGACTCCGGAAAATTGCAGTCGAACGTGGGGTTATTGGTGCGGATTCATGCTCGATTCCCAGCATGGGAACGAGGCGGTAGGCCCTGCAAAGCGCGAACGTCGGTTGGGCACAGCGCTTGCTGAAGCGCACGTCAGCGTTTTTAACATGCGCTCACCACTCACAATAAAAGGACATCGCCCGTGCTTACTACCCGCCCTTGCACCGCCACTTGCGTGATCGACGGCATGCCGCTCACCGTCACCTTCTATCCGGACAACGGTGTGTTGCGCATCGCGGACTCGTTGGGAGCCTGCATCAAGGAAACGCGCTGGCATGCGTCGTGGCGCGCACTGCTGGACGAATTGCGCGGATTCACTGAAGGCGCCGCAGTGGAAGGACAAAGTTTTAACACGATGGTGGGCCGCTTCAGCAAGCGCGTCGATCGTCCGCTAGACACAATGGCATTCGCATAACGGCAGTTGACGGGAAGCGGTGCTTGCACATGCGCACCGCATTCCCAGAGACAGACCGGTCATTGGCCAAAATAGACTCTGCATTGCGGCGCGGAAGAGGTGCAGCGCTGGCTCGGCGGACCTCCCGCCTCCGATTGCCCCGCGGCTACGCCGCCATAGGACACGTTCTGCACCGGCTGGGCGCCGGGCATGCCCTGTCCCGACTCACTGAACGACATATCGGTCGTCGCTTGCGCCGATTCGTTCGCATTCTGTTGCATCAGCGCACGGCCCGACATGCCGGCGCCCTGCGGGTCTTCGAGGCCCAGCGCGCCCGCCGTTTTCGGCGCCAGCAGGAACACGGCGCTCGCCAGCGCCATCCATAATCGTAGTTTCATGTCCAGACTCCTTGAATCCGGCGCAGCAGTTCTCGTCCTCCAAAGAATTGATCCGCGAAAAAAGCGAGGTTGCCCAACGGGCTGACGGACGAGTCGATGCCGATGCGAACTGCCGCGGCGAGTCATCGAACTAAACGAGTAATGATTTGCCAGACCTGCTACCGATGTCGGACGCGTTCTCGCGGCTGACCGGAATCAGTCGCCGCAGGCTGGAAACACGGATTTTGGCTCCGCTGTTTTCTTTTATAGCTCGGCCACTCAGGAATTCAATCGCTGAACACCCGCTCCGGCTGCCGCAGCCGAAGTAGTGGGCTAGAAGAGATTTGTACAAAATCACCCAAACCGGTACGTGCTTTGGCCGCACAGTGCGTTATGATGCTGACATAACGTCAATAATCGGCCCCGCGCGCGAAGTACCGGCGAGAGACGGAGCGTGGAGATGAAACCGGCCTGCCGCAATCAGTGCATCGTCAATACCGTTTTTTCCCTTGAGGGCATGAGGCTTGGCGCGAGATACCCGCAGCCTTCCTCGCCGCGCGGCGAAGCGTTTGAATATTCACTGATTGACACCCATGATGACACCCATGAAATTGATCGGCGGCCGTGTCGGCTAATTGCTGCGCCGCGATATATGGAGCGGCGTTTTCCAAACGCTGCCTTTAGAGATTTCTTCAATCGATAACCACACCGCGGGCCGTCCCCATTTATATGGATCGATGCTTTCGCGGATTTCCCTTGCAATCTGTAATTGACAGAACACCGGACGTTTTAGAAGGACGAATATCTTATGGACGAAAGGAAGCGAGATAGCATGATTGCGTATCTCCGCCATCGCATGGAAGAGTTTGGCATCAAACCCGAAGACCTTGCGGCAGTGCTGGCATCCGAACCGGCCGCGCAAAAGGCCGGACGCTACCGTAGCGCAACTGGAGATAGCTGGGACGGCCAGGGCGAAATGCCTCAATGGCTCAAACAGGCAATCAGCGCGGGGCAATCCATCGACCACTTTGAATTGTCGGCCGCACCGGCGCCTGCCCCGCAACCGAAAAAACGCGTGGACTGGCAGAACGACCCGTTCGCCGGCAGTCCGCTCGCGCGTTCGAACAATCGATAGACCACCGTATTATTCCGCCGCTAGCGCAGAGAGATCACCCCGCACTTCCTCCGTGGGAAACCGCCGTTCGGCGCGTCCGCGAGCACGTATGCACCTGTGCCATGCACTCATGTGATGCGTAGTCGCGTGCGTTTGTCCCGCTTTGTCCCCGCTGTGTTCCGCCGTGACCATTCGCATCCGGCCGCGCGTGGCCGCCTTATATCCGGACGGAGCGGCACCAAGTTATGGCGCCTTGCATGGCGACCGCTCGCACAACGCGTTCACGCGTCACATGTCGTGACGCGCTGCGAAGATGCACTCAATGCGGGAATCACAGCCGTTGCCACAGCGCTGGCCGGCGTTGCATATTGCGGCAGTTCGATAAACGCGCTCATCTGCCGCACGATTTGCCAGAACACTTTCTCGAACACGCGCGCGCGTTCGGACTCGGCAATGTCGTGTGCGAGCGGATCGGCGAAGGTCCAGGTGCATGAGGCAGGCTCGCCCGGAAATACGGGTGCGTGGCGGGTGTCGACGGATTCGTCCAGCGCGACGACGAGGTCCATACGCGGCGCCCATTCACCGGTGAATTCCAGCCAGCTCTTCGGACTGAGAATGCCGAGGTCCGAGATGCCGGGCCGCAATTGCGCGACCGCGCACGGATGAACCCGCGCCGCCGGTTCCGGTCCCGCGCTGAACGCGTCGAACCGGTGTCCCGCCAGTTCCCGCAACAAAGCTTCGGCAATGATGCTGCGTGCTGAATTCTCGCGACAGAGAAACAGCACCTTGTATTTTCTGGTCACGCTTACCCCGTACCCGTGTTTTTTTGTTTGTTTCTTTGTGCAATTCTGCCGGCTCAGTCTTGCGCCCTCGTGACACTACGATGTTCAAATTTGTTGCGCCACGAGAATTTGCACCAGGGCTTGCTCACTCGCGGGCACCGCGCATCGCGCGTGCGCCGAAGTGTACCAGCGCAAGCGTCGAGCTTTCATTTAGCCTTCAATAGAGTCCGAGCCGGGATCGGGCACGTCACACCGAGGCGTCGCTCCCGCTTCGGCCGGACACGATGCGGTTGGCCGCGTCGCTTCCGTCCGATGCCGCCGCGGGCGCAGCGTCGAACCTCATGGCCGCGGGCGGTGTGCTGATCGCCTTGACGCCATTGGCAATGCCGGGTGCCGCGACGTAGGGAACAAACGCCGCCACCGCAACTACTACGATGAAAGTGAACATGGCCGTCGTGCCTCTCTGGATTGACTGCGTGGAAGTCAAACGAAGCAGGACCGCATGGCAATGAGCAGGCGTCGCTCTTCAAGGCGGCGTTCGGGCGACCCCGGCAACCCATGCTGCGGATGTTGCCATTGATTCTAGAAGTGCAAAATGGAACGCTAAAGCTCGCTCTATATATCTATTCGGTCTACCTCTATGGTCTACCGGCCAGAGCGTCATTCGTCACACGGCTGCGGGTTCGGTGGTTTCGCAGCGCGGCTCGCAACAAGGACATGGCGCGTTGTGCGCCAGCCGATTGTGCTGCTGCCGGCGATGCACTATTTCCCCCAGACGGATTTATTCGGGCCATTCCGGCCTGCATACTGGTACTGACTTTGTATGCGCACGCCATGTCGACGGCGAGCGCGAAGCGCCACCCCACCACGGAATGAAGGGATGCTGAACAGAAACGCCATAAGCTCGGGCGCCTACCTCGAAAGTTTTGAATCGCTGCCCAAAGACATGCTGTGGACGCAGGCGCAGATCGACGCGTCGCTCGCACACACCATGCAGCAGCGTCCGGACAATGGCGAGGTCTGGGTCTTCGCCTACGGCTCGCTGATGTGGAATCCGATCTCGGACTTCGACAGCCGCCGCATCGCGACCCTGCACGGCTGGCATCGCAGCTTCTGCATCCGCATGATCGCCGGACGCGGCACGCCGCAGCAGCCGGGCCGCATGCTCTCGCTCGAGCAAGGCGGCAGCACGCAGGGCGTCGCGTTGCGCCTGTGCGGCGAGACGCTCGAAGAGGAACTTCGCATTCTCTGGATTCGCGAGATGGTGACGGGTGCGTATCGTCCGACGTGGGCGCCGGTCACGCTCGAGGACGGCACCGAATTATCCGCGATCGCCTTCGTGGCGGATCACGGGAATCCGCAATACGAAGGCGACGCGCGAGCGCCGCAGATCGCACCGTTGATGGCCGTGGCGAGCGGTCTGTTCGGTACGAACGCGGAGTACGTGTTCAAGCTGCAACGCGCGCTCGCGGACTGCAGCCTGAAAGATGCCTATATCGACGAACTCGTCGCCGAACTCACCGCCGAACTCGCACGGATCGCCGGACAACCCGCGTGATGCGTCAGAGCCGCAAGCCGTTGAGAAACTGGAACCAGAGGCCGCTCAATGCACCGGCTGGATGCGTGTCGCCAACGGGTCCTTCGCGCTTGTCCTGATTCGCGCGCTGCCCTGGCGAGCTCTGCGCGGCGGCATCATCTTTCGCTGAAGCCGCCTTAGTCCCGACCGAAGCATCGACACTCTCAGGCGCAGCCGCCGCAACGGGTTCGGCCTCGGCCTTGGCCGTTTCGCGCCGCGCGGCCTGCAACGCCGACACGCTGTCCGCGATCTGCGCGGCTCGCCCCGCCTCGCATCGACGGCCGAGCAGCACACCGAACAGCACGTCGCGGTTGTGGCCTTCGTCGGCGAAACGCATGGCGAGCGAGACCATCTCGGCGTAGGCGGCTTCGTCGGCAGCGCGCGCCGCCGCTTCACGCTCGGCTTGCGCCTTCTGCTGGCGCGCGTGCTGCGCTTCCCAACTGCGCATCTGCTCGGCGTAGACCGCGTCGTAGACCTTGCGCTGCGCGGCGTCGGAGAGGATCGCGTACGCGTCCTTGATTTCCTGGAAGGTGGCGCGCGCGACGTCTTCGGCGCCGCTGTTGCGGTCGGGATGCCACTTCATCGCGGCCTTGCGATAGGCCCGCTTGATTTCTTCGTCGGTGGCGTGCGTGGGCACGCCGAGAGTGTCATAAAGAGTTGCCATTGCTTGTTCGACCTCGCCGTGATTGGCTTTGCGGACGATCGTAACATGCGGAAAACGGCTTTATCGTGAAGTGGCCAGGCCGCAAGACTCACGGCGAGCAGATAAAAAAAGGCCCCGCCATTTGCGTGGCGGGGCCGAGTCCCATGTCAAGGAGGTGTCATGGAGGAGACGATTCGATCATAGCCGCGTGTCATCGCGCCCCCAAACAATACTTCGCCATATGCTTATCCGGCGCGGCTTCAAGTGCATTGCAGCGCACGCGGCATGGGCCGCGCGACACCGAAGGCGGCCGCTGCGCCGCTCCGGCAAACGCCGCGCGGTTATATCGTTAGAACAAAAAGTCGCTTCGTGCGGCGCCCGGCGCTGATTAAGATAACGCTTCAAAGTCCGGTTCGTCCCGGTCCGCCGCGCGCAGCCCCGTGCCGGCGCACCGTGAGCCGCTACCGAAGGAGCATTTCGTTGACCAGTTTCGATCATCATCGCCGGCCGCTCGTCATCGGCATTGGCGGCACGACACGCGCCGCTTCGTCGACCGAGCGCGCGCTCGGCTTCGCGTTGCGCGGCGCGCAGGACGCTGGAGCGAATACCCGTCTGTTCGGCGGCACGTTTCTGCACAGCCTGCCCCACTACGCGCCGGAACAGTCGCACCGTACGGACGAGCAGCTTGAACTGATCGAGGCGGTGCGCCATGCGGACGCGCTGATCATCGCCACGCCCGGCTATCACGGCGGCGTGTCCGGTCTCGTCAAGAACGCGCTCGACACGCTCGAAGAACTGCGCGCCGACGAGCGCCCGTATCTGGACGGCCGCGCGGTCGGCTGTATCGTCACGGCGTATGGCTGGCAGGCCGCGGGCTCGGTGCTGACGTCGTTGCGTTCGATCGTCCACGCGCTGCGCGGCTGGCCCACGCCGTTCGGCGCCGGCATCAACACGCTGGAAACGCGCTTCGACACCGTCGACACCTGTTCGGACGCGAAGGTCGTCGAGCAGCTCGCCACCGTCGGCCAGCAGGCCGCGCAATTCGCGCTGGCGTTCAACGCGCACCGCGTGCCGGACGCCGCGCCGCTCGGCAACGCGCACAAGGACGCACAACCCGCGCGCCTGCTGCACGCGGTTTAATCCCCTCTCTGCCGATCGTTTCACGACGCCGTGGTCCCGCCTGGGCGGCCCACGGCGCGGTCGTTCGCGCGAACCGTGCGGCACATAACAGACCCGTATTCCGCAACCCCGGATAGTGTGTTTGAACACAGCGAATATGATCCGATCGGGGCTCCTGCACACATCCCTTCTGATTTGCTTACGACTAAAGATTGGTTCACCCGCTGCGCAGCGCGGCCTAGGCTTGACCTTGCCCGCTGATTTACCGGCCGCGTGACGCTACGGGTTGCGTCCGAGGTGCCGGCCTTTTCGACGCAAGCGGGGCATAACGACTGCCAAAAATCATGAACGCACATATTCGCTACAAGGGCTACGAAGTTGCACCGGCCGCTCAACAACTCCCCAATGGCCTTTTCGCCGCCAATTTGACCATCGAGAAAACTTCCGCGAATCACGACCAGCATTATTCATTCGACGCGCTCGATTATTTCTTCGACGAAGAGCACGCGCTGGCCTACGCATTTCGTTGGGGACGCATGTGGATCGATAACCACCAGTAACGTCACCGCTCGCGTCATTCGCATCCCGTGAGTTGCGAGCGGCGCCAGCCGGCTTGCACCGCTCGGCATCGGATTTTGAACGGTTGTGCCAGAATGGGCGACACATCGAGTTCGCCCTCCTCTGTACGCCTGCCATGTCCGATACACTGACAGATGTTGCCGAAGACCGTGCCCTGCGCCACTGGACATTCCACGACCCCGCTCGCGTGAAGATCGGTTCCGAGGCGCACAAGCAGATGTTTTGCCGCATGCTGCTCGAAACCCACAACCCTTATAAGCCGGCCGTGCTCGATTGGCCGCCCTTGCCGTCCGATGCACTCGAGCGGCTCTGTTCGCTGCCCATCTGGGACATCGCGGTGCAAACCGAAGGCCGTGCGTCGATCGCCGTCCATACCTATGCAGCGCAATTGCGCGACCCCTTGCTGCGCGAAGCCATCACCATGGACGGCGACGAAGAAGCGCGTCACAAGCACGTGCTCTCCAGGCTGATCGCAGCCTACGGCATCGAGATCGCGCCCGAGCCCGACTATTTGCCGCCGCGCGACGCCGAATGGGAATGGATGCGCACGGGCTATAGCGAGTGCATCGACAGTTTCTTTGCGTTCGGGCTATTCCGCTCGGCGCAGCAGTCGGGCTTTTTCCCTGAGGCGCTGGTCGAGACTTTCGAGCCCGTGATTCAGGAAGAAGCGCGCCACATTCTGTTTTTCATCAACTGGGTCGCGTGGTACCGGCGCACCATGCCGCTGTGGCGCAGACCGTGGCATTCGCTGCGCGTGGCCGCGATCTGGGTGGTGCTGGTCTGGCAGCGCCTCGCGATCGCGCGAGGCATCGATACAAAGGGCATGGCGCACGATTCGAATTTTCTGCCAGCCAGCAGCGGTGTGATCGGCGAGGCCATGAACGCGCCCGACCTGTTCGCACTCTGTCTCGCGGAAAACGACCGCCGCATGAGCGGTTACGATGCGAGACTGCTGCGGCCGAAGCTCGTGCCCACGCTGGCGCGCTTCGCCCTGCGTTTCATGAAATCCTCGCGCCGGGACACCCCATCAGGACAAGGAGACGCCGGCCATGACATGGACCGTCGATGAACAACTCGCGTTGAGCGCTACCGAAGCCGTCGCCGCGATCCAGTCCGGCCGCCTGAACGCCGCCGACTACGTGGCCACCTTGCTCGCGCGCGCGGCGGCGCTTTCGAGCCTCAATGCGCTCACCACGCTCGAGCTCGACGGCGCGCTCGCCGCCGCGCGGCGCATCGACGCCTTGCCCGCCGCCGAAAAGGCCCGCTTGCCGCTCGCGGGTTTGCCTATCGTCGTGAAGGACAACATCAACACGGCGGGCATGCAGACCTCGGCGGGCACGCCCGCGCTGGCGGGCTTCATACCGAAGACCAATGCGCCCTCGGTGCAGCGCCTGATCGACGCCGGCGCGATCGTGCTCGGCAAGGCGAATATGCATGAACTGGCGTTCGGCATCACGAGTACGAACCTCGCCACGCACGCGGGCCCGGTGCGCAATCCCTACGACCCCTCGCTGATTCCAGGCGGTTCGTCGGGCGGCACCGCGGCGGCGATTGCAGCGCGCATCATACCCGCCGGTCTGGGCACCGACACCGGCGGCTCGACCCGCATTCCGGCCGCGTTGACAGGTACGGCGGGGTTTCGTCCATCGGTCGGCAACGGCGGCGCCGAACGGCGCTATCACGACCCGGACGCCGTCGTGCCGATCAGCCATACGCGCGACACGGTTGGGCCGATGGCGCGCACCGTCGCCGATATTGCGCTGCTCGACGGCGTAATCACCGGCGCCGGCGCATTGCCGGTCGTCGCGTTGAACGGCTTGCGCATCGGCTTGCCCGCGCCGCTCTGGGAAGGACTCGAGCGGCAGGTGGAGGACGTCGCGCGAGCCGCGTTGCAACAGCTCGAAGCGGCGGGCGTGGTGTTCGTGCCAGTGGCGATGAGCGAACTGGACGATCTGAACGGCATGGTGGGCGGCCCGATCGCGATCCATGAGGCGCGCGACGACGTGCTCGCGTGGCTCGTCGCCAACGATGCGCCCGTCAAGACCGTCGTCGAAATGGCGGCCCGCATTGCCAGCCCGGACGTGCGCGCGATTTACGACGGCGTGCTCGGCGATGTGCTCGGCGACCACTACGAGGCCGCGCTGAATCATTGGCGGCCGCGCTTGCAGCAGTACATGGCCGCGACCTTCGCCGACGAGCGGCTCGACGCGCTGCTGTTTCCAACCACGCGCCTCGCCGCCGTGCCGATCGACGAGGCGAACGGCTCGTCGGTCGTGTCGATCGACGGTTCGGCGGCAATCGACACCATGGACGCTTTCCTGCGCAACACCGATCCGGCCAGTACCTCGGGCATTCCGGGGCTCTCGCTGCCCGCGGGCATGACCGCGAGCGGCCTGCCGGTCGGACTCGAACTGGACGGCCTGCTCGGCGAGGACCGGCGTCTTCTTGCGATCGGCATTGCGTTCGAACAATTGCTTGGCGCGTTGCCGGCGCCGGTGCTTTGATAGCGCAATCGCCTTCACACAACCTCTAAAAAACTCAACTACAACGCCGATGAAAACTCTAATGCCCGCTCTCCCGCAGCGGGCCCTTTTGCGCCACGGCGCGCGAATCGCCGCGGCTTTGGCCCTCGCTTTGGCCGCCAGCGCATGTGCCCGCCTTGCCGCGGTCGACTCGAACGCGCTGTGGAAAATCGTCGATCTGCGTTGCGTGCCGTCTCAGCAGGCAACTGGCACGCCAGGTCAATGCACGTTTGTCGACCTGAACAAACGCTACGCTATCCTGAAGGATATCGTCGGACGCTCGCAGCACCTGTTGATTCCGACCGACCGCATCACCGGTATCGAAAGCCCGCTCGTGCTTGCGCCGCATGCGCAGGATTACTGGGTGGACGCCTGGGACTCGCGCACGTACGTCGAGAAAACGGTCAAGCGCTCGCTGCCCGACAATCAACTGAGCCTGGAAATCAATTCGCAATATCGCCGCTCGCAGAACCAGTTGCATATTCATATCGATTGCATGCGCGCGGATATCAGCGAAGCGCTTGCGCGTCACGCCAAAGATTCACCGGATGAATGGCGCTGGGAGACCCTCGACGGCAATCGCTACCGCATCATGCGCGTGAGCTCGCTCGCGGGCGCCGACAACCCGTTTCGCATCGTCGCGCGAGACAACCAGGGCGCGGCGGCGATGGCCATGCAAACCATTCTCGTGACGGGCGCAGGGCCGTCCGCTGACAAGGACGGCTGGCTGATAGTCAACAGCGGGATCGACGTGGACAACGGCAGCGGCTCGGCCGAAGGTCTTCAGGATCACGCCTGCCGCGTGGCGAACGCGCCCTGAGCGCCTGACCAGCAAGGCCTTAAAACGCGCCGGCGCTAGAGCGCCGGCCGCCTTTTCACGTTTTCGCAGATGCATTGCTGAACAAATTGGTTCTGGCAATGCGTGAGGGTCCGTAGGATCGGTCTGAACCTGCATTCCGGCCGATCCTCCTCATGGCGATTTATCTCGACGACACGCAGCGCAACGCCCTCGCCCGCATGGCGACAAGCTGGACATGGCGCACGCAATGGCCGACCTGGGTGTTGATCGTAACGATCTATGGGGGATGGTTCGGCGTGGCGACGCATGCGCGCGTGCTCGGACTGCCGTTCACCACGCTGCTGCTCGCCGTGCTCGGCACGTGGTACATGTCGTTGCAACATGAACTGCTGCACGGTCACCCTACGCGCTCGCCGTTCGTCAACGCCGTGTTCGGTTTCGCGCCGCTCGCCGTGTGGTTTCCGTATGGCATCTATCGCGATTCACATCTTCAGCATCACGACGATCCGCATCTGACGCATTCCGAGCGCGACCCAGAGAGCTACTTCGTCAGCGCGCTCGTATGGCGGCGCACGGGTTGGGCGATTCGCGCGCTGTTGACCTTCCGTAATACGTTTATCGGGCGCCTGCTGGTTGGGCCGGCGTTCTCCATCGCCGCGACGGGCGTGGATGCGCTGCGTAAGATCAAAAACGGCGATTGGCAAGATGTTCCGCTGTGGCTTGCGCATTTAGCCGCCGTTGCGGGGCTAGCGGTCTGGATGCAACTTGCGTGCGGGATCCCGGCGTGGGTTTTTATTGTCGGCGCAGGTTATGGTGCGCTGTCGTTGAGTTCGATCCGTTCGTTTCAGGAACATCGTGAGGCGCAAGCGCATGAGCATCGCAGCGTTATTAACGAAGCGGCGTGGTTCTGGCGTTTGCTGTTTCTGAACAACAACTATCATCTGGTTCATCACGACTTGCCGCATGTGCCGTGGTTTGCGCTTCGTGCTGTCTATGAGAGGTCACGCCAGCAATACATCGAGCGCTCTGGAGGGTTTCTGGTCACGGGTTATGGCGAGTGGTTGATGAGCTATGCATTCGCGACAGTTGTACATCCGGTGGCGAACGTCGGGCCCGACTACTTCCAACGAAATCCGCCTGCTTCCCTCAGTTTTGCAGGCAAATAGCAGGCAGGTCGGGGGTAAAATTCATGGTAGTTGTCCGCAATGGGACGCGCCATAAAGCTCACCTATTCGCTCCAGCTGAACGCGAATTCGCAAGCTAAACGTGTATCTGCGAAGTCTTCATACGGAACGGGTTGTTGATCCCCATTAGCCTCGTTACTTCGTCTACATCAGGCCTGGCGATGACCTGAGCGCCTCTACGACGATCGAAAGCGCCTTCGAATATTCGCGTCTGCTGGGATAGAAAATATGCAGGCCCGGGAACGTGGGATACCAATCTGGCAATGCCCAGCGCAAGCGCCCAGCAGCCACGTGTGGCTGGGCCAGGTCTTCGGGAATAAACGCCAGTCCAACGCCATCGATTGCCGCGTTCAGCATCTGATATGAGCCGTTGAACGTGAACTGTCCATCGACACGCACCTGAATTTTGCGTGAGCCCTTCGTTAGTTCCCACGCGTAAATTCCACCGAGTGTCGGCAGGCGCAACCGGATGCAGTTGTGATTTACGAGGTCCTTTGGATGCTTTGGAGCGGGATGCTTTTCCAGATATTCCGGAGAGCCCACGATGGCGAGGCGTGCGTCGTGGCCGATGCGAACAGCAATCATGTCTTTCGCCACCTGGTCTCCCCACCGTACCCCGATATCGAAGCGGTCCGCGACGATATCCGCGAGGCCATAGTCAACGACGAGTTCCACTTTGATGTCCGGATACGCGGGCAGCATTTTTGACAGGCGTGGCCAGATAACGGTATCTATTGCGTAGTCAGTGGCGGTTATGCGAATTGTGCCGACGGGCCGGTCCCGGGATTCGACTGCGGCGACGAGTTCGTTTTCGATCTCCTCGAAGCGAGGAGCAATCGACCTCAATAACCGCTCGCCTGCTTCTGTCGCCGCCACGCTACGGGTGGTGCGGTTGAGCAGTTTGACACCCATGCGCTCTTCCAGCGCACGCATGGCGTGGCTCAACGCACTTTGCGACATGCCCAGTCTGGCCGCAGCGCGTGTAAAACTGCCTTCACGCGCTACAGCGATGAATGCCAAAAGGTCGGTTGCGTTCTCGCGCAGCATTTATGTGCCTCGTTCATGAGTCTTTGCCGATTCTACTGGCTAGTCATGGCGCGCGCTGACAGCGAGAATCAACGGTATCGCAAGCCCTTTCAATGTCCGGGAAGAGAATCTATGACAAGCAAACCTATTGCGGCGCGGCAGGCATTTGGCGCCATCGCGCCGAAACTCGCTGAAATCAGCGATGAAGTTCTCTTTGGCGATATCTGGGAGCGGCCGCAATTATCGAAGCGCGACAGAAGCCTTATTACTTGCGCGACCCTCATCGCTCTATGCAAGGTCGAGCAGATGAACTTCCACATGCCGCTTGCAATCCAGAATGGAGTGACTCACGACGAACTCGTCGAGATGACTACGCATCTGGCCTTCTACGCCGGATGGCCGAGTGCGATGTCAGCGGTAACGAAGCTCAAGGAGCTCTCTCCCACTACCGATTAACCGAATGAGGAACCCATGCATTTGAAGAAACCCGGTTCGCAGCCGTCGATTAAAGGTCCAGCCGAATGGTTTACAGGCACCGTGCGTATCGACCCACTCAATGCCCCACCTCCGCCCGCTCGCGTATCGTGCGCGAGCGTGACCTTCGAGCCAGGTGCACGCTCGAACTGGCACACGCATCCGCTCGGTCAGACTCTGCTGGTGACTGCGGGTTGCGGCTGGACCCAATGCGAAGGTGAGGCCATCGTCGAAATTTGCGCAGGCGATGTCATCTGGTGTCCTCCCGGCCATAAACATTGGCACGGCGCGTCGCCCACAACCTCCATGACCCACATCGCGATTCAGGAAGCACTGGACGGTAAGAACGTCGAGTGGATGGAACCGGTCACGGATGACCAGTATCTCGTAGGCCCAGGATGAAGGAAACACTCTAGTGGCGCGAGAGAAACCCCTCAGTCAGCCAGGTTGCTCAGAAACTTGCGGGCCGGAGCAAAGAACGTGACACCCGTGACGGCCTTGGAGAAGTCAAGAATTCGGTCATGAAGCGGCGGCGGATCACCTATGAACATACGTTCCAGCATCTTGTCGATCACCCACAGGTGGCGAGAATAGCCGATAAAGTAGGTGCCGTATTCGCCGCGACCGGGAACAGCGAATGGCATGTTGTCGCGCAGAATGTCGTGCTCCCCGTCCGCGTCCTCGATTGTGCAAAGCGTCTTGTGGGATTTCTGGCCCTGCGTCGCGTCCGGCAACTCGCTGTTGCTGAACTTGGTGCGGCCGATAATCGCCTCCTGCGTCTCCACACTCTGCGAGCGCCAGGCTGCCATGTCGTGCAGATACTTCTGGATCACGACATAGCTGCCGCCTGCATATTCCGGATCCTCATCGCCAACAATGGTAGCGGCAGGCAGGTCCAGGCCATCGGGATTCGCCGTGCCGTCAACGAACTCGAGCAGATCGCGTCCATCGAAGTAACGGAACCCGGCAACGTCGTCGATTGCGGTGACGGAGTTCCCAAAGGCCTCGAGCAGAAGCCTCTCGAACTCGATGATCACACCCATCGACTCTGCACGGATGTGGTACAGCAAGTCGCCCGCTGTGGACACCGCGGTATGCGTGGCACCTCGCACCTCCTTGAACGGCGCGAGCTCACTGGGTGCAGGTTTCCCGGTAAGCGGTCCCCAGGCGCGATGCGAAATACCGACGTTGCAGGTGAACACACCGCCGTCAGTTCGGATCCTGACATCCTTGACGAGGTCATCAGTGCTTGCCACCACGGAGCGCGCGGCTGCGATCGAGGCGTCGTCGTCTTTCACAATAAGCACCAGGAACGCGGCTGCCGCCGACAATGGAGCGTCGATAGATTGCGGTTCCGTGTCGAGTGCGCGTTGGGCGGCGGAGATCGGCGAAGATATGGGACTCAAGATTTCTCCTGTTGCGGGGTGAGAATGAACCGACGGTAATTTCACGTTCGAAATCTTTTGCAAGCTATCCACGACGGAATGGTCGGCGGCAGTGCCTCACTCGCGAATACTGCGCACGGGGCCCCTTCTCGACCGCCGATCAGGGAACTCTATCGTAACCTCAGTGGACGCAAGACGGCCTGTGCATTCTTTTCCCATTATCAATGAATATCCCGATCCCGAAGCTCTGTCGCTCCGATTCTTGGTATCGGAATCGAGATAATGCGCGCTCATTGTTCTCTTCCCGAAACTATTTGAAAATTTGGGATGCCTTGAACTTACAATCCGATCAGGCAACAAATTCAGCGCGAAGGACGGACACCCAGCATTGAAGGTTTTTCAACCCCATCGCGGAGGCTGCATGTCACCCCATCGAATCATGTTTATCCGGCACGCTGAGAAACCGGGCCCCAACGAAGGGATCGGCATTGAAACGGACGGAAAGGCCGACCCTGAAAGTCTCAGCGTTCGCGGCTGGCAGCGAGCCGGGGCGTTGGCACGATTCTTTTGTCCGATCGAGGAGACGCACGCCACACGACTGAAGCCGGCCACCGTGTACGCGCCGGGAACCGGTCCGTCCAGCAAGAGCAAACGGGCCATGCAGACCGTCACCCCGCTGGTCGCCCTGCTGCAGCTACAGGCAGCATCTCGAGTGAACTACGTCACCACGCATTTGAAGGACGACGGGCCAGCGCTGATGAACGACGTGTTGGCTCAATCCGGCATCGTGCTGATTGCCTGGGAACACAAAGTAATCCCGTCGTTAATCGGACTCGTACCTGGTGCTCCAACCGTTCCTTCGTCGTGGCCGGAAGATCGGTTCGACATGGTGTGGATACTCGATCGCGCGACGGATAAATGGTCATTCTCGCAACTTCCTCAATTGCTACTCGCCGGCGACACCGCTAATCCGATCGAGTAAAACTGCCACGCAAAACGGTCCCGCCTGAGCACCACCCTTTCTTGCGCACTCATGTATCGACGTTTCGACCGGACGTCACCGATTCGTCCTCGATAATTTCGCGCACCGCGTCGTCCACGGTCTCCAACAGCACGAATCGCATCTGGTTGCGTGCGTCGACAGGAATGTCCTCGAGATCGGGCGCATTGCGCGCGGGCAGCAAGACTGTTTTGATGCCGCCACGCAGTGCCGCAAGCACTTTTTCCTTGATGCCGCCTACCGGCAAGACAATGCCCCGCAGGCTGATTTCGCCGGTCACGGCGCAGTCGCTGCGCACCGCTCGCCCCATTAAAAGCGACGCAATCGCAATGAACATGGCGACGCCGGCGCTGGGGCCGTCCTTGGGGACCGCGCCCGCCGGCACATGAACGTGAATGTCGCGCTTGTCGAAATTCGAACAGTCGATATGCAGCGACTCGCAGCGCGACTTCACCAGCGTCAACGCGGCCTGGACACTTTCCTTCATCACGTCGCCTAACTGCCCCGTCAGCACGAGCCTGCCGCCGCCCGGCGTGCTGCTTGCTTCGATGAAAAGCAGATCGCCGCCAACCGGCGTCCACGCGAGTCCAGTGACTACGCCCGGCAAGCTCGTACGCATCGCCACCTCACTTTCGAAGTGGCGGTGGCCCAGAATCGACGACAGGCGATCAGGCTCGATCCGTTCATGTGTGGACGGGTCTTCGGCCACACGCAACGCGACATAGCGAAACACTGCGCCGATCTGCCGCTCCAGGCTTCGCACGCCGGCTTCGCGCGTGTAGTCGCGGATGATGGCCCTCAGCGTCTCATCGGGCAGTTCGCACTGTGCAGCAGTCAGCCCGCACGCCTCCAGTTGACGCGGAACGAGAAAGCGCTGCGCGATCTGGAATTTTTCGGCCTCGGTGTAACCGGGCAGATCCAGAATTTCCATGCGATCGCGCAAGGGACCCGCAATACCTTCGATCTGGTTGGCAGTGGCCACGAACACGATTGCAGACAGGTCGAACGGCACGCCCAGGTAATTGTCCCGGAACGACGCGTTCTGCTCGGGGTCCAGAACTTCGAGCATCGCCGCAGCCGGATCGCCGTGCACGCCCTGGCCGAGCTTGTCGAGTTCGTCGAGCAGCATCACGCAGTTGCGCGCGCCCGCTTTGCGGATGGCCTGGATGATGTTGCCAGGCATCGCGCCGATATACGTACGCCGATGGCCACGTATTTCGGCCTCGTCATGCACGCCACCCAGGCTGACGCGCACGAATGGCCGCTCCAGCGCGCGTGCGATGCTCTGACCCAGCGACGTCTTGCCGACTCCCGGCGGTCCGAGAAAGCAAAGAATGGGCGCCTTGCCGTGTGGATTGAGCTTTCTGACACCGAGATATTCGAGAATGCGGCGCTTCACCTTATCCAGACCGAAGTGCGCTTCATCGAGTATCTGACGCGCACGAGCGATATCGATCGGCGCTTCTGCGGGAAGCGGCCAAGGGAGTTCGGTCAGCCATTCAAGGTAGCTCACGCTTATGGAATACTCCGACGACGCCTCAGGCATCCGCTCCAGCCGGCCGAGTTCTTTGCGCGCATGAGTCTCGACTTCCTGTGGCATGTGAGCGGCTTCAATTGCCTCCGTCAGCTTGCGGACTTCCTCGCGGCTTTCAATGTTCTCGCCGAGTTCGTTCTGGATGGTCCTGAGTTGCTCGCGCAGCATCATTTCTCGTTGACGCTGGTCGATCCGGCCACGCGTCTGCTCACCGATTTCCTGCGACAAACGAAGCACTTCGATGCGTCCCGCAACGGCATCCAATACTTTGTCGAGCCGCTTGCAGACGTCGAGCGTTTCCAGAATCTCCTGCTTGCGCTCCGGCGGGATGTCGAGCAAACCAGCAATGGTGTCGGCGAGCAGGCCAGGCAGTTCGATGGCATCCAACGCCCTTACGAGTTCGCCACCCGCGTTGGGCAGTAGTCCGATCATTTCCCCCGCGCGCTGCCTTAAAACAAGCGCCCGTGCGTCGACGGCGGGATTTCTCGCGGTAGTCTCAGGCAGGAACTCGACTCGCGCTGCCCGAAAGCCGAGACCTTCCACTGGCGCGATCAGGCGAAAGCGCTCGACACCCTGACAGATCAGGTGATGCGCACCGTCTTCTGGACTAGTGACGTAACGCACCACGTTCGCCACGGTGCCGATCGTGTTCAGGTCATCGAACGTCGGGTCCTGTACCCGCGGATCGCGTTGCAACACGACGCCCAGCGGCTGCTGGCGTTTGACGGCGGCCTGCACGTCCTCCTTGACCTGGCCACGTCCCGCGGTAAACGGCAGCACCATACCTGGAAACAGCACGGCATTGCGCACCGGCAGCAGAATCAGGGGCTCATCGGGCAATGCGGATGTCGAAGCCGTTGCCTCGCCCGCCGGGCTGGACTCGGAAGTCTCGTTTTCGCTGTCCGCGCTCATCCTCGTTCCTCGATTTGCCGGCGCTTGCCGGACTCAATCCAGCCTTTCGAAGCTCAGCACCAGGCATCCGTGTTCAGCGTCGCGCTGCGCCAGTCGATAGCGACCGATTGGAAGCTGGATGCGCCGCTCGAAACGGCCATAGGGAATTTCCAGGCAATGGACCTTGCCCGCAGCGAAGGCGCGAGGCAATTTTCTTTCGGCCTCGACGATCAGCGTGCCGCCATCGAGATGTAGACCGACCACGTCGGGAGGCACGCCCGGCAGCGCCACCACGATCACAAGCCGTCCATCCTGTTCGAACACCTCAATGGGCGGTTCCCAAATGGGTACCCGAGCGTGCTGACCCGCCAGCCGGAAGAATTGCCTATGCAACCGCTCTGCGCGCTCAATCGCGTCGACGGCGGCTTCCCACATGATTGTATGGCGAGTGAAAGTCACGGGCCGGCTCCATGCCTGTTCGATCAGCGCAACACTGGCTGACCTTTCATCAAAGGCCATTGGTGCACGTCTGTCAAGTATGCGCGCCAAATGTATGGCTCGTAACCTTCAGTCGTGTTTACGATCGGTATCGTCGGTAGGTTCAATCCGGCTCACCCCACCCACCGCAATTGGATCACTTGCCGGGAATGTCTCTTCGAGCGCCTCGTCGAGAGATACATGTGTTGAAGGAGTCGGGGGTTCGTCCGTTTGTGGGGTGCCGTTGAGCGCGGAGGAAGCTCTGTTATCAGATCGCGATGTTTTGTGACGCAGCATTTTTCCGTCCAAGCGAAATGAGGAGAGGGTCACCGGTCGAATACCGCAAGCGTCAATTGCCGTGCCCATCGTCAGAGAGCCGAATGTCATCCTGCACAACAAAATCGGATTCGTCACCGACGAGATACGCGCGTCACCAGGGAAGCGACTGGTGAAACAGCTTGCCACCGTAGCCAAGCACGACGTTCTCGACCTCGAATAGCGGCAGCTCTTTTTACTTCGAGGATCAACGCGACGCTGCCCGGCAGGAGTTCATCGGAAATGGATTTTGTCAGTTTGCTGTCCAGGATAGCCTCGGCCGCGTGGGATCAGGTCGAGCACCTTCTGATCGTCAGGCCCAAAGTGGCCAGCCTCTATAACAAAAAGAATCACGTCGACTGAGGTCAGCGTCGACGTGACCGTACGATTTAGCGAACGGTTCAGCGCAGTGCTATGGTGGGTCTGGAAACTAGGAGTGTCGACAAAGATAAATTGTTAAGACAGCTGACTTGGGAACCGGATCCCGACGTGAAAATGGGTTAGTTGATTATAGTCACGCGGACGGCATTCGATAGGGTATTCAAGCACTGAGATGCACATCGGTTTTCCAATATTTACTATCGTCTTCTACCCCATCGATGTGCGTCCCGGTGATACAGAGAACAACTGACCGTGATTACGAACAGTCCGATATTACGAATCGGGAGGCAAGGATTGACCTTCAGTCTACTTTTGTCCAACATCGGAGATGTGTCTCGGCTACCTCGGCCAGCCACAACCCTCGTTCGATCTCCGGCCCGCCTGGCCCCTCCTCCCGGCGGGTATTTTTTTGCCAACGGTGCGGATCAGAACAAGCTGCTCGACCGCGGATGCCTTACGGACGCGACGCGAAGGTCTCCATAACAATCGGCCAGATTGACGGTTAAGTGTGGCCGCGCAAGGAGATGGGACAAATGCATCGCGCCAGCGACACGCCAACAGCCGCTGTACAGCCATGCCGCGATATCGCGCAACGTGGGTCGCGCCGGTAGCGCAAGTTGCGTCAGGACGCGAAGACCTCAGCGTTCAGCTGCAATGGCTCGCCCCTCAAGCCGCCTCGAATCGCAGCTGCGGCCTTCTCGTATATCAGCTCACGATGCTGCTCGAATTCCTGTACCAGATCGGATTTATGGCCGCCCGACGGAGATAGCTCGTGCAGTACTTTTTTGCTCACAACGCAAAAGTGATGGACGCTGTCAACCTTGATGCCGAATTTCACCGCTTCGTGTCCGTCCAAATGTACGACCCTGATGCCCTCTATGGTATCGGCCATCGTCGCCTCCGTTGCTAGCTGTCCAAAAAGACTAGCACGAAAAAAACGCCCTGATGCTGATTTTGCAATCCGTCCCACTACGTTCTGCGCAGGTGCGAAGCGCAAACACCAAGCCAACCGAGCAGACGAGCCACCGCGCGCTCTTTTGATAGGGCGGACCGAGGCAAAATTTTGTGATTAGCGCCGGTCTGAGCTTCTCAATTTCCGCCTATGCTATACGCAATGAAGTCCGCTCGAATGGCATCCGCGATTTCACTTTCAAACCCGATCCGGAGACAAGTATGCGTACCAGCGCACGTAATCATTTCGCAGGCCATATCGCCGACGTGAAATCCGGAGCCGTCAATGATGAAGTCATCCTCCGTACAGACGACGGCCTGGATATCGTGGCCATCATTACGCAAGGTGGCGCCGCCTCGTTAGGACTCGAGCGGAACTCGACGGCATTCGCTCTCGTCAAGGCGTCGTCAGTGCTCGTGCTGGTCGACTTCGACAGCCACAAGATATCTGCGAGGAATTGCATTGCAGGAACGGTTTCGGCAGTCGTCAAAGGCGCCGTGAATGCGGAGGTTGAGATCAGCGTGCCGGAAGGCGCGAAAATCGTTTCAATCATAACCAACGACAGTGTGGATCGCCTTGGTCTCGCCGTCGGAAAGCCTGCGACTGCCATCTTCAAGGCCTCCAGCGTAATTGTCGGAATCGAATGAGCGTCGATGGTCGCGGTCGCGTAAGCGGCATCAGAACCGGGAAAAGCAGCCATGAAGCGAGAACCATCGAGTCGGCGTACAGGTTTCCTAAGCGACCTGAAGTGGATGTTGATCCTCTGGTGCCTGGGGGTCGGAGCCACCGCACTCCTCGTATTACCAATTCGCCTATTAATAGCGGCGATGATGCGGAAATAATCTTGCCGCCCCATTTTGCTCAGGTACTCGCAGGCCGCAAGACACGCCCTCGCCATCGAGGTGTGGCGTCGGCAAGTTGCGGCGACGACATTCCTCAGGGTTTGTCGGCAACGCCCATCCCTGCGCCCGGTTGTTCCAATAGATGTTATCGGGCCGACAGACGTTAACAATGGTTCGACTTGTCAATAGAATCAAATCAAAGACCGGCCGCGTGGCCACCCTCATCCACGCGCCTTGACGCCTGCCATTTTCAGCGCGCGTGGACTACCTTGAAGAGGACGTTACGGTTAACACAGCGGCATTCTTTATAAAAAAATGCAGTGGATTTATTCAACCGTCGCTATATACGAGCAAACCTATCGACACTGTTATTAACCCGGATGCGAGGTTATTTTTCATCTTGCGCATGTGTTTGGATTAACTAAACTGAATCGCAGAAGCAGCCATGTCGTAAGCCGCGAAGCGGCGCAATCCTAAAGCTACCCAGGCTATCCCGTCCCTAGCAGGACTACGCTCGTTCATTGGAGGTTCATGTGGCCAAGCTACGCGACGTGCCAGGCATCAGGCCGTACGAAGGTCCCGCCGGCGGCTGGGGCGCACTCAAGGCGACCGCTCAGGCGATTCACGATCAAATGGAGAGCATAGAGGCACCGATCACGCTGCTCCGAACGAATCAGCCTACCGGATTCGACTGCCCGGGCTGCGCCTGGCCCGACAAAGAACACCGCTCCACGTTTCAGTTCTGCGAGAACGGTGCAAAAGCCGTCACCTGGGAAGCGACCACTAAACGAGTGCCACCGGAATTTTTCGCAAGTAATACCGTCAGCTCGCTTCTGAAAATGACCGACTACGAACTCGAGGACAAGGGACGGCTCACGCATCCGCTCGTTTACGACCGCGCGACTGATACGTATCGCGCCGTCGAATGGGAAGATGCGTTCGCGCGCATCGGTGAGATCTTGCGTGCGCTATCACCGGATCAAGTCGAGTTTTATACGTCGGGCCGCGCTTCGAATGAGGCTGCATACCTTTACCAGCTGTTCGCGCGCGAATACGGCACGAACAATTTCCCCGATTGCTCGAACATGTGCCACGAGCCGACCAGCGTGGGATTGCCGCAGTCGATCGGAATCGGCAAGGGTACGGTATCGCTGGACGATTTCGATTCGGCGGAACTCATCATTTCGATCGGCCACAATCCCGGCACGAATCATCCGCGCATGATGGGCACACTTCATGAAGCCGCGCGGAGAAATGTCCCGATCATCGTGTTCAATCCGTTGCGGGAGCGCGCGCTGGAGCGTTTTGCCGACCCGCAGAGCATGTTGGAAATGGCGACCTTTGGGTCAACGCGGATTGCGTCGACCTATTTCCAGGTCGACGCCGGCGGCGACGCAGCGGCGCTAAAGGGCATTATGAAAGCGTTGCTCCAGATGGAAGCCGAGCAGGGAAACGTCCTTGATCAGGAATTTATCGCGACCCATACAGAAGAGTTCGATGCCTTCGCCGCAGATCTTGAGGCGACTTCGTGGGACGATATCGAAAAGGCAAGCGGCCTCACCCGCGCGGACCTTGAGCACGTGGCCATCGCCTATGCAAAATCCAATGCGACAATCGTGACCTACGGCATGGGCGTCACGCAGCATAACAAGGGAACAGCGACTGTCCGTCTGATTGCCGACCTGTTACTTCTACGTGGCAACTTCGGGAAACCCGGCGCGGGCATCTGCCCGCTGCGCGGACACTCCAATGTCCAGGGGAACCGCACCGTCGGCATTACCGAGAAGCCTTCACAGGCGTTCCTCAAACTGATAGAAACAGCATGCGGCTTCACCCCGCCTTCCGAGCACGGACACGATGCGGTTCAGGCCATGCAGGCCATGATCGACGGTAAAGCGAAGGCGCTCCTTTGCCTTGGTGGAAATTTTGCCGTTGCGTTGCCGGACCCCGAACAGTCCTTCCCGGCGATGGCCAAACTCGATCTGGCCGTGCATATCGGCACCAAGCTCAATCGTACGCACCTGCTGGTCTCGAAGGAAACCTATCTGTTCCCGTGTCTTGGGCGCACAGAGCTCGATATCCAGACTGGAGGGCGGCAATCGATCACCGTCGAGGACTCGATGTCGATGGTGCACGCGTCCTCGGGCAAGCTGGCGCCCGCATCGGAGCACTTACGCTCGGAGCCCGCAATCGTCGCGGGTATCGCGCGTGCCACGCTACCCAATACCAAATTGCCGTGGATGGAGCTCATCTCCGACTACGACAAGATCCGGGATCTGATTGAACAGACCGTGCCTGGCTTCGAGGATTTCAACGCGCGCATCAGAGTTCCGGGTGGATTCCGGCTGCCGCTGCCTGCCGCCGAGCGACAGTGGCACACACCGACCGGAAAGGCGATGTTCTCGGTATACAGCGGCGTGAAAGAGGATGCCGACGTCCTGGGTGCTGAAAACGTGCTGCGCCTGATAACGATCCGCAGCCACGACCAGTACAACACAACCATCTATGCGATGGACGACCGCTATCGGGGCGTATTCGGCAGACGCGACGTCCTTTTTATGAACCAGGACGACATGGCCGAACAAGGCATCGAACATGGCGACCTGGTGGACATCGAAACGCTCACTTCCGGCAGACCGCTCAAGCTGAAAAACATCACCGCGATCATCTACAACATCGCGAAAGGTTCGGTCGCCGCGTACTACCCAGAAGCCAATGTTCTGGTTCCACTCGACTATATCGACAAAGAGAGCGGTACGCCTTCTTACAAATCGGTGCCGGTGCGGGTAGAACGCGTGGCGACGAACTAAGTTCATACAGTCCCGCTTATCCGGTATGCCGGTGCGCTGCGCCGGTCTATCGGCAATCGGGCCGCCCGATGACAAGCGCGACTTCGCGCAGCGAAAGACAAAGACCGCGCGAGCAATGAGGTGTCTCGCCAGCCCACCCTTCTGGTTTTGCTGTCTCCAGGAAATACCTTGTCGGGGAGTTTCGAATTAACCGCGCGTCGTAGCACCGTCGCATGTCGTTTGTCTTTATACGCTTGCTGTCATCAGCTGGAGCTTTTGACCGATCATGGAAATCTTCGACGCGTTTCATCTCGCCAGGTTGCAGTTTGCGTTCACAGTTTCATTTCATATCGTCTTCCCGGCGATCAGTATAGGCATGGCCAGCTTCCTCGCCGTGCTGGAATGGCGCTTCTTGCTGACGGGCGACAAAGCCTACAAGGACATGTACCTGTTCTGGTCGCGGATTTTCGCCGTCGGCTTCGGAATGGGCGTCGTCTCCGGGGTCGTGATGGCCTATGAATTCGGCACGAACTGGAGCGGATTCTCCCTGGTTGCTGGCAACATCACCGGACCGCTACTGACTTATGAAGTTCTCACTGCTTTCTTTCTGGAGGCCGGTTTTCTCGGGATCATGCTGTTCGGCTGGCATCGCGTAAGTCCTCGTGCACATTTCTTTGCCACGTTCATGGTCGCAGTGGGGACGCTGATTTCGACGTTCTGGATTCTGGCTTCAAACAGCTTCATGCAAACGCCGCAGGGATTCGCCATGGAAAATGGCCGCATTGTCCCTGTAGATTGGTTCAAGGTGATTTTCAATCCATCGTTTCCCTTCAGGCTTGCGCACATGACCATTGCTGCGTTCATCGTCGCAGCCTTCATCGTTGCCGCTTGCGGTGCGTGGCACCTGCTCCATGGACGGCGCGATGTGCCGGTTAAGCGTAGCTTTTCAATGGCGTTGTGGATGCTGCTGGTGCTCACACCAATACAGATATTCGTCGGTGACGCACACGGCCTGAACACGCGCGAGTATCAACCAGTGAAGATCGCGGCCATCGAAGGTTTGTGGGAAACCGAGCATGGCGGCACCGCACTGAACCTGTTCGGATTGCCCGATATGGACGCGGAGGTCACTCGATACGCGATCCAGGTGCCTCACCTCGGCAGTCTGATCTTGACACATAGTTGGGACGGAGAGATTCGCGGAATGAAAGAGTTCCCGCCGGAGGATCGCCCGTATTCACCAATCGTGTTCTGGACGTTCCGCATCATGGCCGGTCTCGGCATGCTGATGCTATTGACCGCGGTCGTCGGCCTGCTGCTGAGACGGAACGGCAGACTCTACGAAGCTGGCTGGTATCAATGGTTTGTGTTGTGCATGGGGCCCTCCGGCATCGTGGCCCTGTTAGCCGGATGGATCACGACGGAGGTCGGCCGACAGCCCTGGACAGTTTATGGCGTGGTGCGCACGGTGGACTCCGTGTCGCCGATTGGTAGCCAGCAAGCAGGCGTCACTTTGTTGATATTGGTCATCGTCTACTTCCTCGTGTTTGGCACGGGCGTCTATTACATGCTGAAGATGATGAAGGCAGGTCCTTCCGCAGGGTTGGAAACACGCGAATCGCTGAAGTACCCCGAATTGCACAATCGTGCCCTGGACGTGCTGGAAGGAGAATGAGGACATGCAAATCGATCTTCCCGTTGTCTGGGCGTTCATTATCGGACTTGGCGTTTTTATTTATGTGATGCTCGACGGCTTCGATCTGGGTATCGGCCTGCTGTTTCCATTCTTTGAAGAAAAGGGTGATCGTCACGTCATGCTCAATACCGTCGCCCCCGTTTGGGACGGCAACGAAACGTTTCTGGTCCTTGGCGGCGCTGGACTCTACGGCGCCTTTCCCGTTGTCTATTCGACGCTCCTGCCGGCCAACTACATGCCGCTGATCCTGATGGTGGTGGGTCTGATTTTTCGCGGCGCGGCGTTCGAACTGCGGGCGAAGGCGAAGCGCACGCAGCACGCATGGGATCTCGCATTTATCGGCGGCTCGGCACTAGCGGCTCTCTGCCAGGGCATCACGTTAGGCTCGCTGCTACAGGGCATCAAGATTGCCGACTCCCGCTTCGTAGGCGAACCGTTCGACTGGCTCTCGCCGTTCAGTCTGTTCTGCGGCATCGGCGTACTGATGACCTATGCGACGCTAGGGTGCGGCTGGCTTATCCTCAAGACGGACGGCGAATTGCAGCGCAAGATGCGAGCGTTGATGCGGCCCCTCGTGATCGCGCTGCTGGCGACAATTGGAATTGTCAGCCTGTGGACCGTGATCGGACTGCCCGCGGTGGAGAAGCGCTGGTTTGGAAGCGGGCAACTCGGGTGGTTTCTACCCGTTCCGATACTTGTCGTTCTCTGCGTCTGGGGCATCCTCCGCTCGGTGCGACTACAACACGAAGCAATGCCATTCCTTCTCACACTAGCTATCTGTTTTCTCGGCTACACCGGTCTCGTGATCAGTATCTGGCCGTATATCATTCCGCCCTCGCTGACGATTTGGGATGCTTCGTCGAGTCATTCGAGCCAGCTGTTTGCACTCGTCGGCACCGTCATCGTGCTGCCGGTCATTCTCGTCTATAACGCCATGCAATATCGTGTATTCCGTGGGAAGGTACGTGAAAGAGACCCCGGCTACCATTGACTCGTATCGCGCGAACAGGCGCTCGTCTGCTATACGGATAGCGTCATTCTGTCCATAACAAGAGCACATCATGATCGTAAGGCCAAGTGAAAACTGGTTCCGCCTGCTGTTTGTGTGGAACGGTTCTGTTCTTCAATCGATCATCCCGCAGCTTCTCTTCATGGCGGCCGTCAGCACCCTGGCGGTCTTTACACAGGGGAGGATTTTTGGAGAAAAAATTCCACTCAATACCGCCCCCTTCACATTGTTCGGCCTTGCCCTCGCTATCTTTCTGGCATTCCGCAACAACGCGAGCTATGGGCGTTTCAACGAGGCACGTCATTTATGGGGCAGCCTGCTCATCTCTACGCGAGCGCTGACGTCACAGGTACTCTGCTACGTTCCGGAGCAAGCGAACAAGTTTCAACTCGCCCAAACGACGATTGCCTTCATCTATGCCCTTAAACATCAACTACGGAACACGGATCCGATGCCGGATCTCGTGCGCTTACTCGGGCGAGATCACGCCGAGTTGTTACGCGCGAAACAGTACAAACCCACGGCACTTCTCAATGACATTCGCCGGGAACTCGCGCAAACGGAACGACACCCACAAGTAGGTGAGACAACGCTCTGGATGCTGGATGCACAGATCAACGAACTAGGTGCAGCCGTTGGAGGATGCGAGCGCATCGCCTCCACGCCAATCCCCTTTTCCTATAGTGTTCTGCTGCACCGAACTGTCTATGCCTACTGCGTCATGTTGCCGTTCGGACTGGTCGATTCGACCGAATTCTTTACGCCTCTGCTGTGTGTTTTCATTTCCTACACGCTGATCGCGCTCGAAGCGATCGCTAGTGAAGTGGCGGAACCCTTTACCACAGCGCCCAACGCGCTCGCCCTCGATGCCATGTCGCGCAATATCGAACGCTCTATTCTCGAACTGTGTGGGCGACCGCTGCCGGAAGCGGTCGCTCCGATTCGTCTTTATCACCTGACTTGAGCAACGCATTGTCGTGCAACCGTTCATCGGCTAGAGGCAAATCGCGCTCGGGCGACCGCAAGATTCCTGACATCGTCGACAAGCGCCGTATTCTTGACGGTGCGCCGGGATAGGTGCCGACCTGATGTGACCCGCTCCACGTTCAGGGTTCCGCACTCCGCGTTCGCCAGGTTCTGCATGGAACGTATGTCCCCTCGCCGCAGGATGCCGCAAACGCGTGCGTTTCGAACTAACGCTTTGCAAGATCGCCCTGCGGCGACTACATTTAATCAGTATCCGCCGGACGATGTGAAGCGGAAAAGGCGGCGAATCGCGGAACGTGTCTGCTGCGATGCCATAAAAGGAGATTCCAATGGCAGAGATAGACAAGGAAGAAGTCGTTGCGGTGCTGAACCGGATTCTCGAATCCGAGTTGGCCGGCGTCGTCCGATATACCCACTACTCGTTTCTTGTTTTCGGATTCGGACGCATTCCAATCCAGTCGTGGCTGCGTGAGCAGGCCGACGAATCGCTGTTGCACGCACAGCAGGTCGGAGAGTGGATCACCACACTCGGCGCCTATCCGTCGCTTGCGATCGGTCCCCTCCTCGACTCGCACACCTTCGATATCGCGTCGATCCTGCGCGAATCGCTGCAAGCGGAGAACCTCGCGTTGGCGCTTTATCGCGAACTGCTTGCGCGGGTCGAGGACCGCTCCGTTGCGCTCGAGGAGTTTGCCCGGCAGATGATTCATGTGGAAGAAATGCACGCAGGCGAAGTCGACAAGATGCTGCGCCGCCCCGGAGAAATGTCCACATCGGCCGAACGCCCGGCAGGCCAGTCCTGATCAAGCGGATTTAAGGCCGCTTTGCGTGGCCCGCCGGGCTGCTTGCCATACACCTCACTGCGCGCCTGACGCGGCCGTGTCCGATGCGCCCTTGGCGTGCGGGTCCTTCTGCGGCATGCGGGTGGGCGATTTTTTCGTCGTGCCTTTCGACGAGGAGTTCGTGCCGGTCGTACCGCCAGCGTTAGGCGTGCTCATGCCGGTGCCACCCTGCCCGGCAGTGCCGCCGCCTCCACCACCGCCGCCACCGGCTCCAGCCCCGCCTGCGCCCTGTGCGACCGCGGTGCCGCAGACAGCGAAAAGAATTGCCGAACAGACTGCCGCTTTACTTGTTGCTCTCATGATTGCCTCCCTGATTGATTTAACGCGAGGGCAGCATCGACGTGCCACGCCGCTCTCGCTCGATGCCCGGTTTTTTGATCACGCGTCGGCGGGTTGATCCGATCCACGCGTAGCGGCCCAGGCTGAGAACTTTTGCGCGCAACGACTGTTCCCGACGGCCACTCTCCGCCGCGAGAGCCCGGCGGCACAGAAAATGCCATCTGCGGACGATTCATGTCGCCGAGCATCGCGCTGCCGCAAACGGGTCGCCGTCGACCAACAGCGGATCAACACGGCAATTCAGGCAAAACCATTCCTGTGCCGAGCCCCACTCGCAAGACTCTGTTCGCGGCACGGTCGTTGCGCGGTAATGTCAAGCAACCACTTAGCGCGCCATGCCAACTATTCTTGTCGTCGACGACGAACCCGGGCTTCTGGAATTGTTCCAGTTCGCGCTTGAGTGGCGCGGATACCGCGTATTGCTGACGGGAAATGGACAGGCCGCCCTGCTGACAGCGGCGCGACAGATACCTGATCTGATCGTTACTGACTGGAATATGCCCCGGATGAATGGTGTCGAGCTATGTCAACGCCTCAAATCCTATCCGGCGCTTGCCCAGATCCCTGTGGTCCTGCTTTCCGCAGAACTCCTACCTGTCCAGATACAGCCCGTTTGGGCCCAATTCCGGCGGAAGCCTGTCGACCTGGACGATCTCGAGTTGACGGTAGGCTTGCTATTACTGGCGCGCGACCGGTTAAAAACGGCTCGACACATTCCAACCGACCGGGCGGCCTCGCGCTGGCAACCCGTGACGTCAAAATTGATCGTCTGAAGCTGCGATAACTCGACGGGTCTACAAACAAGCCATCTGTTTACCAACATTGAGCGCCCTGCTAATGCCGTGCGCGCCCACTTACCAAGCAGTGTTGCGCATGAATTCGGAGGCACGACATTCAGGCACGGCGATGCGAAGGCATGGGAATTGCGCTGATTCAGACGCGGACGCACGTTCCGACCTAGCAATCGCAATATCTTTGAGGGGACTCTCATGAAAGTTATACAAGGCATTCTTATTTCGGCTCTCTTTGTAGCTCTCTCCGGAGGTGCCTATGCACAGGGCGCGGGCGGAGGCGCTGCCGGGGGCCAAGGCGGAACCGGCATGAGTAAGCCCAACGCAAACGGTTCAACGGATACGGTTTCGGGTGCGTCCGGAACAAACAGCATGGGGACATCGGGAACAGCAATGCACAAGAAGCCGATGCACAAGAAGCCCAGCGTTGCCACGCCAGCGTCGGCGACGAACCCTGCTTCGGGCGGAAGCTAACTGTCATTGCGATGGTCGTAGATTGACCCAGGGCGGCCTGAGATATCTCAACACACCGCATACAAAGGATACGCGTCAGATTTGCAATCTGACGCCAACGTCCACTCCAGATCGGCAAACGTCTGCATTCAAATCATGAATTGCGTCGGTGTCCGCGCGAAGGACTCCGAGCGGCGTTGGCGCACATCGCTCAATGCTGTCGAGGCCTTGCTGACATTCACGGCACCCTCTCCTCACACTCGTCGATTGTTGTCGTTCGAACAACACGCTAAGCACACTCACGGCGCTACTGGCGTTCACCCCCGCTGGCTAGAATCACTCTCACAGCCGAGTCGAAACGCAAGCGACACGAAGCACGCGAAATTCGCGCTCGCGTTCGTGAACCGCACCGCCCAGTGCTGCTTACCCCACCGATTAAGAGGACTATTGCCATGAGCGAAACAACCCGTAACGTGCAGCCTGTCACCGCCAATCTTGGCAAAGAAGGTTCTGGCGAACTCGTGCCTTCCCGCTACGCCGTACGCGTGGGGGACGTCGATGTCGTATTGATCAGCGATGGCGTTCTGCCGCTGCCGACCTCTACCATGTCCACTAATGTGAGCGAAGCGGACCGCAACGCATGGTTCGATGGGCGTTTCCTGCAACGCGACATGTTCGACTGGGCGCTGAATGTCGCGCTTGTGCGCAGCGGCGAACGCCTGATTCTTATCGACTCGGGCGTGGGTGACGGTTTCGAGTACTTCGCGCGCGCCGGCCGGTCGGTGATGCGACTGGAATCGGCTGGTATCGATCTGGCTGCGATCACCGACATCGTCATTACGCATATGCACATGGATCACGTCGGCGGGCTGAACGTTGACGGCGTCAAGGCCAAGCTGCGTCCGGACGTGCGCATTCACGTGTCGGCTGCGGAAGTGGAGTTCTGGAAAAATCCCGACTTCAGCAAGACTGTGATGCCGGAAACAGTTCCTCCCGCACTTCGCAAGGCTGCCGCAAAATTCGTGGAACTCTATGGCGAAAACATCGTGCGATTCGATCAGACCGTGGAAGTCGCAGCGGGCGTATCGGCCCGCGTGACGGGTGGACACACACCGGGACACTGCGTTGTGGACGTCGCGTCAAAGGGCGAGAAGCTGACGTTCGTAGGCGACGCGATTTTCGAAGTCAACTTCGACAATCCCCGCTGGCAAAATGGCTTCGAACACGAGCCTGAGATGGCGGCGGATGTGCGTATCGCGCTGCTCAACGAAGCCGCCGAAAGCGGCGCTCTGCTGGCCGCAGCGCATGTCGCGTTCCCGTCTATCGGTCACATTGCAAAGAACGGCGAAAGCTTTTGTTTCGTGCCGGTTCAGTGGGACTACTGATGGACGATGGACTATCAACTACGGTCGTATAGATCGCACTGACGATGGTCGGAGAAACCGCCGCGAGTTCACAAGACTCGCGGCGGTTCTTTGCAACCGGTCACTCGGGTTTGGCGGCAAGCGGGCTTTCTTCCATGTCTTCGAGGGACTTGCTCGCGCCCAGACGAAACCGTTCTGTTCGTAGCATTGATTCTCCCCTTATCGAAGCCGACAATCAGAACCGGTCTCCACGCGCTGCGAATTTCCGGACTGCCGGGCGCCTAACCGACGGCAACCTCAATGCGTCGCGGCCGAGCCTCTTCACGGCGTGGAATGATCAGCTTCAATACACCGTCTTTGAGATTCGCTTCGATCTTCGACGTATCGAACTCCGGCCCAAGAGTAAATGAACGTGCAAAATCCGGCACGCGAACCTCCGCGTGCTGTAGCCGTAGCCCTTCCGGGGTCGGCACGTTAGCGGATGCCTCGATACGCAGATTGCCGTCCTGTACCCTGATCTCCAGCTTATCCCGCTCCACGCCAGGCAAATCAGCCCATAACGTCACGCCATGTACGTCCTCGATGACATCGACGGCCGGATTCAACGTCAGACGTTTTTCCGCGCGGCTTGCCTCTGCGGTGCTTGCCGTTCTCGCATCAGGGCGCGTAAGTTGGGTGGTATCGCTCATGATCAGCTCCTCTACGTGTGTCTCTGTTACTGAACGGTAATCGCACGAGGTTTCGAAGACTCGCGCTTGCCGACGCTGATGCTCAGACAGCCATTGAGATAGCGCGCCTCCACGCGGTCGGGATCGGCATGCTGGGGAAGCTCGATCACCCGGCGGAACTGCCCGCTGAACCGTTCCCGCGCATAAAGACGCGTTGCCTCGCCGTCCGCGCGCGCCGCCGAGGGCCGCTCGCCGGCAATGGTAAGCAGACCCTTGTCGATGGATACTTCCAGTTGCTTCGGGTCGATGCCCGGCGCGAAGGCGACGATCTCGATGGTGTCATCGGTCGTGCCGACGTTGACCTGCGGGAAGGCCGACAGGCGATCGGTCCGGATACTTGAAGGGTTGCCGCCGAACAGCGCCGCCATCTGCTGATGCAGACGATCGAGCTGGCTGAACAGGTCGGTCGTGAAGTAGAGATCACTCATGGTCGTTTCCTCGGAAAAATGCGGCGGAGGAGACGGACGGGCCTACGCGCTCCAGTCCGTCTGCCCCACTGCGGGCAAACAAATCGAAACACGCAGCGCGCGACGCTTGGTTCGCGCGGCTGCCTGAGCGAAATGAAAAATAGACGTTGCCGCGCGGATTTCAAGGGTGCCGTGAAGAATTTTTTTGGCTCTTGAAAATACGATCCCGGACCCTACTCTCCGCGTAGGTCTGTTCCGCTGGAGGATAGTCATGGACTTCGATTCAGACTGGCTGACGCTCGGCAGGCATCGCGTGCGTCTGCGTTCGTCGAGGGGTTTTCCGACCGAGCGCATGCGCACGGCGATAGACGTCATGCGCCTTGCCATCGAAAACAATATGAGCGCCCGCGCCCGCCTCGTGGACGTGGCGGTGCGGGAAGAGAAAGCGTACGAACTTTCGGTCGGCACGACCTTCGCGGACGACCGCCTGTGCGTGCCGCAACTCGAAGCGGCGATCGCTGTCGTGCTCGGGTTGCTGCCCGGGCAGGTCCGCATCTTCGTGACGGTGGTTACGCAGGAGGAAGTCGATCTGCATTTTGGCGTCTACGAAAGAATGCTGGCGGAAAAAATTGCCGGGCTGCCGCCCATCGAGCGTGAGACGCCGCACCCAGGCGAGCGCGAGCGAATCGACTAGCCGCACGTGTGCAGCCACGTTGAGAGAGGCAGCGACGGCGGTCCTTCCGACTCTTGGCGAAGCCGGCCCGGCGCTCAGTCCGCGGGGGAGCACATCCGTCGCTCGCGACCTTCTGCTTCGGACTCGATGGCAGGCATTCTCTTATGCGCAGAGCACCAGGAAGTCAGCCGCCCCGGGGCCTAAATCCTGAACACGGCCACCGTCTCTTTCAACATTCGCGCCTGTTGCTCGAGCGATTGCGCCGCTGCTGCAGCCTCTTCGACCAACGCGGCGTTGTGCTGCGTGACCGAGTCCATTTCCGCGACGGCCCGAGTGACTTGCTCGATACCCGTGCTTTGCTCTGACGAAGCGGCCGATATCTCGTCCATAATGTCCGCCACGCGTCGCACGCCGGTGAGGATCGCCTGCATGCGGCCGCCCGCCTCGTTGACCAACGTGCCGCCCACCTCCACTTTTCCGCTCGACGTCTCGATCAGTTCCTTGATCTCTTTCGCGGCAGCCGACGAGCGCTGCGCCAGCATGCGCACCTCGGCCGCCACTACCGCGAAACCGCGTCCCTGTTCTCCGGCGCGCGCAGCTTCGACCGCTGCATTGAGCGCCAGAATATTGGTCTGAAACGCGATGGCATCGATAATCGCGATGATGTCGCCGATACGGCCCGAGCTCTGATCGATTTCTTTCATCGTCGTCACCACGTCGCCCACCACGGAGTTGCCATGATCGGCCATGTTGGCCGCATTGGCAGCGAGAGCCTGCGCCTGACGTGCATTCTCGGCGTTGTGCCTCACCGTGCCGGTCAGCTCTTCCATGCTGGCAGCAGTTTCCTGTAACGACGCAGCCTGCTGTTCCGTACGTGCAGACAGATGGAGATTACCCGAGGTGATCTGCTGGGCCGCTGTGGCAATGGCCTCGCTTGCGTGACGTACCGTTGTGACGGTGCTAACGAGGCCGTCGCGCATTTGCGAAAGACCGTGCAGCAGCATGCCCATCTCATCGTGCGAACGCGATTCGATCCGCTGCGACAGATCGCCTGTTGCGATCCGGTGGAAGTGTTCCAGCGCCTCAGCGAGCGGACGGCCGATCGCACGGCGCAGCGACACGAAGGTGAAGACCCCGGCGAGCAGCCCAAATACGATGGAAGCGATTGTCATTGCACGAAAGCGTTCGAAACCCGCTTCCGAGGCATCGTATTGTGCTTTTGCCTGATCACGTTGAAACTGCTTGAGATCCGCGCTCACCGTGACATAGTCGGTATTGGCCAGCGCGATTTTCTTCAACGCGACTTTGACCGCCGCGTTGTCCATGCCTTTGACCGAATCCGCAAAAGCATCCAGCTGGTTTTGTACCTGGCTTCGCCTGGCGCTGACCGCGGCGGAAAGACGGTTTTCATCCGACGTGGCAGGCAGGGCCAGATACTGCGCCCACGCATCCATACCCTGCCCTTTGAGCATGCGATAAGTGGCAATGTCTTTCTCGACCGTAGGGGCGGCCGGATCGAAAGCGATCCGGTCGACGGTCGTGCGCTCGCGGCTGATCGCGAGTTCCGCGTCGCCGATCAGACGCGTGCTCGCGAGCCGGTTTGTGTAGGTCTCGCGGTTGGCGTCGTTGCTGCGCGCCATACCCGTTACGCCAAGCGCGCCGATCGCCGTCAGCAGCACACATAGGAAAAGTATCGCGGCGCCTAGACGCGCGCGTATCGACAGTTTTGACATCACACGAACGTCCTTAGCGACCAGGTGCACAATCAAGAGAACGCTGGGTCATCTCTCCATCGACGAGCCTCATCAAATTGAGCGGATTGGCATTCTTCAGCGCGTCGGGTAGCAGCTCGTCCGGATAGTTCTGGTAGCACACGGGCCGCAGGAAGCGGTCGATCGCGAGCGTGCCGACCGAGGTGCCGCGCGCATCGGAGGTGGCGGGCCACGGGCCACCATGGACAATCGCGTCCGACACTTCGACGCCGGTCGGATACCCGTTCACAAGCAGACGGCCGGCCTTTTCCTCGAGCCGTTCGATCAGCTTGCGGTGCGACCGCAGATCGCCATGCGACGCGAGCAGCGTGGCCGTCAACTGGCCGCGCATCGCGGACGCGAAACGCAACAGGTGTTCCGCGCTATCGAGTTCGACCACGACCGTGGCCGGTCCGAAGATTTCTTCTTCGAGCGGCCGGCCCGGATCGAACAGCAACGCGGCATCGGCGACGAACAGCTGTGCGGCGGCTTGCTCGGTTTCACCTTGCGCGGCTGCGCTTAAGGCGATGCCTGCGTGATTCGACGCTCGTTCGAGGCCTGCCCGGAAGTTGGCGAAGATGCCCGTATTCAGCATGGTCTGCGGCGGCTGCCGCTCGATCGCCTTGCCGAGGCTGTCGATGAATGCGCCGAAGCGCGGCGAACGCACGCCGAGCACGAGGCCGGGGCTGGTGCACAGCTGGCCGCAACCCGTTGCGACCGAGGCCGCGAGCTCGTTGGCCAGCGCCGCGCCGCGCTCCTGCAAGGCGCCCTCCAGCACGAAGACCGGATTCACGCTCGACATCTCCGCGAACACCGGAATCGGTTGTTCACGCGCTGCCGCAAGATCGCATAGCGCCCGGCCGCCGCTCAGTGAACCGGTGAAGCCAACCGCCTGAATGCCAGGCGCCTGTACGAGGCGTGCACCGACGCGCTCGCCATAGATCATGTTGAAGGTCCCTGCCGGCATGCCTGTGCGTCGAATCGCGCGCTCGATCGCATCCGCCATGCGCTCCGACGTCACCAGATGGCCGGAGTGCGCCTTGACCACAACCGGGCAGCCGGCTGCCAGCGCGGACGCAGTATCGCCGCCGGCAACGGAGAACGCCAACGGAAAATTGCTCGCGCCGAACACCGCGACCGGGCCGACGCCGATCCGGTATTGCCGCAGATCCGGACGCGGCAATGGTTGCCGCTCAGGCAACGCCCGATCGATGCGCGCACCGTAGAAATCACCCCGGCGCAAGACCTTCGCGAAGAGTCGCATCTGGTTGCTGGTGCGCGCCCGCTCGCCGGCGATACGCGCATTCGGCAACGCGGTTTCGCGCATCACGTCGGCGATGAAATCGTCACCGAGAGCATCGATCTCCGCTGCAATTGCCTCGAGGAAATCGGCGCGTACGCTTGAGGGCAGCGCCCGATAGAGTGGAAATGCTGCCGCCGCGGCCTCCACGGCCGCGTCGACTTCAGCATCGGTCGCCTGGGAAAAAGCCACCGGATACACTTCGCTGGTCGATGCCGAGAGGCTGTGCAGCGAGATATCGCCACACGCGCTGCGCTGGCCGCCAATGTAGTTGTGGCCGAAAATGGTTGCTGTCACTTGGTATTGTGCTCGTTGTAATTGTCGTGGTGAGCAGCGCTCGCAGAGCTTTGCGCTGCGGGCGCCGCTATGGTCCGGGTCGCGAGGCTCGGCCGGCGCTTTGGGCTCAAACTCAAACAGCCAGCAGGAAAGGCGCGCCCGCGGCCTTTGCAACTTCGCGGATCTTCTCGCGCAACGAATCGGGCATCGGAATGCCCTCCGCGCTGCGCGCGGCACGCGTAAGACGCTCAGGATCACCTGGGATCAATACGGGCTGCGCCGGGTCGGCGGGCTGGCTTTCGCGAAGCGCATCGATGACCGCGTCGAGGTCTGCGTGGTATTCCTCGATGGGACGGAACGCCGCGGGATTCATGGCAAGGAAGAAATGGCCGATGTTGTCCGGCTCATCGCTCTTTTGCGTGCGGTTACGCACGGGCGAGAACGAACCGCCGCCCAGCGTGCTGCCGAGAATCTGCGCGAACAAACCGAGGCCGTAGCCCTTGTGACCGCCGAGAGTCTTGCCGTCACCGCCCAACGGCGCGAGGCCGCCGCCGAGGCGCTCGAACAGCAGCCGATAGGCTTCGGCCGAATCGGTCAGCGGGTTGCCGCTCGCGTCGAGCGCCCAGCCCGGCGGCAACGGCTTGCCCTGCAACGCGTACACCTTGACCTTATTCGACGCGACCACGCTGGTCGACATGTCGAGAATCACGGGCGGGTGCCTGCCCGCCGGTGTGGCGAAGGCGAACGGGTTGGTGCCGAGCATCGGTTCAGCACCGAAAGTGGGCACCACCGTCGCCAGCCGGGTCGAGCACGACACCATCGCGATCAGTCCGCGTTCGGCCGCCATTTCCGCGTAGTAGCCGGCCGCGCCGAAATGTTGCGAGTTGAACACGGAGACAGCGCCCATATCGCACGCCAGCGCTTTCTCGATGGCCAGTTCCATCGCCATGCGCGACGTGGGGTGTCCCATCGCCGCATTGCCGTCGATCAGCGCGGTGGTCGCGGTCTCGCGCACAATGCGCGCGCTCGCCTTCATGTCGATCTGACCGGCGCGATACAACTGGTCGTAGAACATCAGCATCGAGATGCCGTGCGAGTCGATGCCCTTCAGATCGGAATCGATCAGGATGTCGGCCGAAGCCGCGACCTGCCCGGGCGACATGCCCCAAGCTTCAAGAATGACCTCGATTTGCTGCCGTGCAATTGCGGCCCCGACGCGGGGCATAGTGTCTGCCATGACTGACCTGCTAAACGAAAAAATTGAATTGAGAAAAATGGCCGACGCGTCGCGTTAAGCTAAGCGTTAAAACTTATTGCGCGGTGGACATGGACTCCGGTCCACCACGACCCGCGAGACCAAGCCGCAACCAGACGACCAGTGCGCCGGTGCCGAGCAACAGCAGGCTGACGGCGGGCACGAGCATCGGCGCGGACGTGCTGCCCGTTACCTTGCCGACCCAAGGCATGATGTTTTGTGCAAGGAAACCGCCGACGCTGGAGCCCGCCGCGATCACCGCGAGCGCCGCAGCGCCGCCCGCGCCCTTCATGAACGAGGCCGGCAGCAAGCGCGGCGGCAATGCCCAGAAGCATGGGATCATCAGATACAGACACGGTGCCCCGAGCGAGAGCGCTGCGAAGCGCACCGCGTTGCTGAACGGCCCCACGCTGGCGACGAAGCACAAAATGCCGAGCAACGCTGCGCAGAATGCGGCGATCAGCACGCGGCGCGGCGTTTTCAGACGGCGCGGCAACCACAGCAGCATCAGCGATGTGATGAACCAGGGAATCATGTTGAGCATGCCGTTGACGCTGCTCGTCACGCCGAAGCCTTTGACCAGGGTCGGCAGCCAGTAGGCGATGCCGTAGATCGCGATGGAGATGGTGCCGTACCCAGTGCTAAAGAGCGCCACCGTGACAAGCGCAGCCAACGACCAGCCACTGCCGCCGGCAAGGCGGGCGGCGGGTGGATCCGCGCGCAGCCGGTTTTCGACGACATCTTTCTCGCGGGCCGTCAGAAAGCTGGCGGACGACGGGCCATCCGGCAGGCAGTACAGCGTAACGAAGGTAAGCAGCACGGCAGGCGCGCCGGTGGTCAGGAAGACCCACTGCCAGCCGGCGAGGCCGGCTACGCCGTGCAGTTCCAGCGAGAAGCCGCCGATCAGCGAGCCGAGCATGTTGCCCATGCTGCTGCCGAGCGTCAGCAAACCGATGATGCCGGTGCGCTGCCGTTCAGGAAACCACATGCCGAGATAGAGGATGATCCCTGGATAAAGGCCGGCTTCCGCAGCGCCGAGCAGGAAGCGCAGGATCTGGAAGGCCAATGCCGAAGGCGTCCACGCGAGCAGCAGCGTCGCGACGCCCCACGTGAACATGATCCGCGAGATCCAGCGGCGCGCGCCAAAGCGATGCATGAGCAGATTGCTGGGCACCTCGCACACCAGATAGCCGATGAAGAACAGCGACGATGCAAAGCCGTACGACGCCTCGCTCATCTTCAGGCTGCTGAGCATCTGCAGCTTGGCGAAGCCGATATTGGCGCGATCAATATACGCGACCAGGAAAATCGCAATCAGCAGCGGCACGAGCCGCCACGCAATGCGCGTAAAAAGTGGGTCTTCAATGCTTCGGTCGGTCACTGTCGTCTCCATGCCGGACCGCCTTTTGCGCGGTCCGTCGTAAATTCTGATGCGGGTGGTTTCGTGCGGCCTCGCCGCACGGAATCATTTGTTGGGGCGGCCACCCGCGCTCGCGCGATTGCATCATTGCGCGGCGCAGGTAACCGTTTTGCTGCTTATAGTCCAGCCCCGTTTGCAGAGGGGCTCTTTTTCCATAGTTCGAAGTCGGCGCGCGTCGACTCGTCCGGCGGGTACAGTCCGAAGGTCGAGCGGCCATCACGCACCTGGGCGTCGACCCAGTCTTCGAATACCGTCATCGCCGCGGCCTCTTCAGCGATCTCGTTGGCCAGATGCGCCGGAATCACCACAACTGCTTCCGCATCGCCGACGATGATGTCGCCCGGATACACCGCCACGTCGCCACACGCGACCGGCACGTTCAGATCGACCGCATGGTGATGAATCAGGTTGGTCGGCGCCGACGGCCGCGCCTGATAGCATGGAAAGTCGAGCTTGCGCAGATCTGGTGTATCGCGAAAGCCGCCGTCGGTGACGACGCCGGCCACGCCGCGCATCATCATCCGCGTGATCAGAATGCCGCCTGCCGACGCAGCGCGCGCGTCCTTGCGCGAATCGACCACCATCACGTGACCTGGTGGAATCTCCTCTACGCCGCGGCGTTGCGGATGGCCGCGGTCCGAGAACACGCCGATGTGATCGAGGTCCTCGCGGGCCGGAATGTAGCGCAGCGTATAGGCTTCGCCAACCATGCGCGCGGCCGCCGGGTTGACCGGCTGCACGCCCTGCACGCAAACGTTGTGAAGGCCCCGCTTGAAAAGTGCAGTGGTCAGGGTGGCTGTGCTGACGTTGCGCAAGCGGGCGCGGTTCTCTTCAGTGAGCGGGCTCGGGACAGTTGCTGCGGTCGCTGAGGTCACAGATTTACTCCTGGTTTCGGTGAAGTGGTGGCCGACCGGGCATCAGAACTTGTGGCGGATCGCGAAACGTACCGTCGCCTGCTGGTTACCTGACGCAGGCGTCAGACCATTGAGCGAGGCACGCGCTGCGCGCCCGGTCGAATCGGTGCCCGACGCGTGCTGCAAAACGCCGATCAGATAGAAATCGGTGCGCTTGGAGACGATGTAGTCGGCACTCAGCGAGCCCTGTTGATATTTCGCGTGATTCGCATCGCCGCCGTCGGTGTAGTTGTAGGCTGCGCCGAACGAGAGCGCCGGCGTCAACTGATACTGCAAGTTGACTTCAGCGCTGTTGAAGCTCGCAGTGCCGCCTACGCCGGCCGGATTGAGCGGTGACACCGCGCCGCTCAGATGCTTGAATTTCGTGTTCGAATAGATCCCGCCGAGAGTCGCCGCGCCGATCACGTAGGTGGCGCCGGCGCTGATGATCTCTTCGCTGTGCGCCGAGGCATAGCCGTTGATCACCGGCGAGCTGCCGAAGTTGTTGGTGGCCGCCGTCGCGCCGACTGCCGTACCGAAGAAAGAGGCATTCGGATTGCGCGCATTCAGGTAGCCGACGCCGACCGTGAGCGGCCCGCGAGCGTAACCGGCGCCGAGCGAGTAGATCTGGTTGCCGGCCATGCTGCCCGGCACGCCACCGAAGCTATACATGCCTTCCGCGGTCAAGCCTCCATAGCTGGCCGTGCGGTACTTGACCGCGTTGTTCACGCGATTGGTGTTGTTGAGGTTATCGAGGTCGCCCGGATGCGCGCCGATGCTGCCCGAGAACATCGCGCTCGGCATCAGCGGATGGATGTAGTCGACCACCGGATCGTACTGACGGCCGAGCGTGACCGTGCCGTACGGGCTCGAGACCCCTACATACGCCTGGCGGCCGAACAGCAGCGAACCTTGACCCATCTTGCCGCTGTTCACGTCGAAACCACTTTCGAGCACGAAGATCGCCTTGATGCCGCCGCCCAGATCTTCATTGCCACGCAGGCCCCAACGGCTGCCGCTCAGAATGCCGCTCGACAGGCTGTACTGGCTGTGGCCCTGGCCCGGGCCCGTTTGTACGTTGCTCGTGTAGTTGATGCCCTCGTCGATGATGCCGTATAGCGTCACGCTGCTTTGCGCGTGAACTGCTGCCGGCGCTCCCGCAGCGGCAAGCGCGGCGAATGCGAATGCCACGTGTGCGGCGAGAGGTTTCGATGAGGTTGCGAGGGACTTATGCACTGCGAGGTCTCCAGTCACTTTTTTCAATGCAGAGAAGCGTTGCGCTATGCCGATGCACGGCGGACACAACAGAAAATCCAACGAGACGATGACCGTACTCGTCGGCGGAAACGGTGTTGCTCAAGGAGCGTGCCGACGAATGCCAGTCGGTTATGCGGCCTTCAGAATGCGATCGGCGATCATTGAGCCGATCGGCATGGCGGAGGTCGCGGCCGGCGAAGGCGCGTTGCACACGTGCACCATCCGTGGCGTGTCGGCGAACAGAAAGTCGTGCACCAACGTGCCGTCGCGCATCACGGCTTGCGCGCGAATGCCGGCTTCATAAGGCAGCAGATCGTCGACGGTCAGCGACGGGCAGTATTTGCGGCACTGCTCGAGATAACCGCGCTTGAACAGCGAGCTCTTCATCTCGCCCATGCCGGAGCCCAGGTTGCGCCAGATGGTTTTCCAGAAACCGGGGAAAGCGGCGTATTCGGCGACGTCGCGCAGATTCACGGAAAACTTCGGATAGTTTTCGCGGCCGAACCCGAGCACCGCATTCGGTCCGACTGTCACGCTACCGTCGATCATCCGCGTCAGATGCACGCCGAGAAACGGCAGATCCGGGTCGGGAATCGGGTAGATCAGATGGCGCACCACGTCGTTCTTCGAGGCCGGCAAGCGGTAGTACTCGCCGCGAAACGGCACGATCTGGTGATCGATTTTCACGCCCGCGAGCCTAGCTAGCCGGTCCGATTGCAGGCCGCCGCAGACCACCAGCTTCTTTGCCCGCCATTGCTGTTCGTCCGAAGCGCCGACGGTGACGTAATCGCCGACCTCGGCAATCGACGTGACCTGCGTACCGAGGCGAATTTCGCCGCCCGCTTTATTGATGACACGCGCCATCGCTTCGCATACCTGACGGTAATCGACGATCCCGGTCGCATCGAGGAACAGGCCGCCCAGACCGACAATATTCGGCTCGCGGCGCTGCAACTCGGCGGCGTCGAGCCGCTCGACGCGCAAACCGTTCTGTTGCGAGCGCGCGTACAGCGCTTCCATGCGCGACAGTTCAAGCGGATTTGACGCGACCAGCAGCTTGCCGCACACGTCGAACGGAATCGCATGCTCCGTGCAAAACTGCTTGGTGGCCTCGGCGCCGCGCTTGCACAACTCTGCCTTCAGACTGCCCGGCTGGTAGTAGATGCCCGCGTGAATCACGCCGCTGTTGTGCCCGGTTTGATGCTTGGCGAGCGTGGTCTCTTTTTCGAGCAGCAGCAGTGAAGCCGTGGGTTCCCGTTGCAGTAACTCCATCGCCGTGGCGAGACCGACAATGCCGCCACCGATGATGCAAAAATCGTAAGTCATGGTTTTCTTCTTCACTTCTTCTTGCGGATTCAACTGGCTAAATGCTTTCTCGTCCGCTTATCAGGTTGTCAGACTAACTGGCCAAAAAAGAGAGGTCGCTTCAAGGGTGTGAGCGCGAAACCGCGACGGTCCGTGCCACCTGCCCGCTACGTCAATCGCTTGGGGGTAACTCGATCTTCTGGCGTTTGGCCGCGGCGCGCAGATGCCGCTCAGCCGATTCGGCGGCGCCGCGATGATCGCCGCGCTCGATAGCCTCGTAGAGCTCGCCGTGCTCCTGGCGGGCGAAGTCGCCCGCGTGGCTCGCCGTGTTGGCCCACTGCGCGCGACGCACCGCAACCAGTTGGCCGCGCAAAAAATCGTGGAACGCGACGAAATATTCGTTCTTGGTGGCTGCGGCGATAGCCCGGTGAAACGCGACATCGGCTGCGGAAGCCGCGTCGAAATCAAGGCGTTTCTTTTCCATCTCGCGGATCGCATCGCTCATACGCTTCAGATCTTCCGGGGTACGTCGGCGCGCCGCGGTCATCGCCGCCTGGGTTTCGATCCACAGACGCATTTCGAACAGCTGCGCAAGATCCAGCTTATGGTTGCCACCGCCCGGCAGCCGGAAAACCGTACCCGACGGCGTCTGCGAAATGAACGACCCTGCGCCGCGCCGGGCAACCAGTACGCCGTCCGACTTCAGTTGCGCGATTGCCTCGCGCACGACTGAGCGGCTCACGTTGAGCCGTTCTGACAGTTGCTGCTCCGTTGGCAGGCGCGATTCGGCAGGAAAGTGACCAGCATCGATTTCCGCGCGAAGTGCGCTCACCACACGCTGCACAAGCGAATCGGGACGTTCAAGCTCAAGCATCAACAGCATCTCGTTTTGATCAGGTTGTCAGACAATAGCGAATTACTCATGGACTGTCAACCGATGGCCTGATTCCCCGCTTGCGAACCACGCATAACATTCTCTTCAGCGCTGCGCCGCAGGCGCAGACTGTGCGCGCCCCGCTGGACCGGCCGAGCCGCCATCCCTAGCCGGCGCCCCAGTCTCTGTTCCACGACTGACCTGGCCAACGAGGCGTCCATTTAAACCGGCGTGAGCGGCTCGACGGCCGCCACTCACGCGCTGCAAACAGCCAGGTCATGCACGGCACGGCAGCCAGATCAATGTGCGCTCAGCGCGTCAGAGGATGCGGCGAATGCGCGGACGCACGCGCGCCCGGCGCTGCGGCCGCTTCATCTTCCGGCTCCGCGGACAGATCCCGTCTGAACGTCTCGGCGAGGAAAAACGCGCACACCAGGCTCAGCAACCCCGTCGCCGCGATATAGATCGAAATGGGCAGCGTCTGGCCGTAGGTCGCGAACAGATAGGTGGCGATCAATGGCGTCGGCCCCGACGTGATGATGCCGGCGATCTGATACGGCAGCGACGCCCCCGTATAGCGCACCCGCGTACCGAACAGTTCCGCGAACCACGTCGATTGCACGCCGTACACCGACGCCTGGCTCAACGCGATACCGCAGACGTACGCCACGAAAATCAAGGTCGGATTGCGTGTCTCGAGCAACGGAAAGAACGCGAATCCATAGATCGCGACGAACACTGCGCCGAGCATGAACACGGTCCGGCGTCCGATCACGTCCGACAGTTTGCCGAACAGCGGCAGCGTGATCAGCGCAAACGCGCAGCCCACGATGATGGCGTTCAGCAGCAGCCCACGCGACAAGCCGAGCCGCGTCGTTCCGTAGACCAGCACGAACACGTTGATCACGTTGAAGGTAATGTCGACCGCGAAGCGCGTGCCGATCGTCAGCACGAGGTCTTTCGGATGCCGGCGCAGCAATTCAACCAGCGGCGCCTTCACGACCTGCTTGCTTGCCTTGATCTGTTCGAATACCGGCGACTCCATGACGCGCAGGCGGATGAACAGGCCGATCGCGATCAGCGCGACGCTCAACAGGAACGGCAGGCGCCATCCCCAGGAATAGAACGCGTCCGACGGCATACTCGACACGGCTTTGAACACCGCCGTCGAGAGCATCAGCCCGAGCGGCACGCCCAGTTGCGGGAACGCGCCGAAAAAGCCTCGCTTTTTGGCCGGCGCCGTTTCGACCACCATCAGCACCGCGCCGCCCCATTCGCCACCGACGCCGAGCCCTTGCATGAAGCGCATCGCCACCAGCAGGATCGGCGCCCAGACGCCGATCGAGGCATAAGTCGGCAGCAGGCCGATCACGAACGTGCTGACGCCCATGATCGTCAGCGTGGCGACGAGCGTCGCCTTACGTCCGATACGATCGCCAAAGTGCCCGAAAAACACGGCGCCGAAAGGCCGAGCGAGATAGCCGACCGCAAAGCTGCCGAACGCCGCGATGGTGCCGACCACCGGATCGAACGAGGGGAAGAACAGCTTGGCGAAGACCAGCGCCGAAGCGGTGGCGTAGAGAAAAAAGTCGTACCACTCGATGGCGGTCCCGACCACCGAAGCGGCCAGCACACGGTTGACGGCCGACCGGCTGATAACCGGCGCGTTGCCGGATGAAACAGGCGATGTATTCATGTCTCCTCCCTTCTCTGGGAATTTATGTCTTGAACTGCTGCGTGTCGGCGGCGCGGATTCGACGGCACGTTACGTTGAATTCGCTCCATTCACCAGTGCAGTTCCATCGGGAACTGGTCGAGCGTTTCGACGCCTCCCGAGGTCAACCGCACGATACGTTCCGTGCGCAAACCGCCGACGTTCGGCACCGTGATCGTCGCCTTCAAGGTGAAGACCATGTTTTCCTGCAGCACGGTCTTGTTGCCCGGCCCGATCCACGGCGCTTCTTCTTCCGGGTCCATGCCGGTGCCGTGACCGGTGCCATGGCCGCGCGCTTCGCTCGAGTATTGCTCGTAGTTCGATTTCACCAGCGCCTGCTGGATCACCGCGTTCAGTTCCATGGCCGCCATGCCGGGACGCGCGGCGGCCAACCCCGCTTCGACCGCGCGCGCCGCTGCCGCGACGATCGCCATCTTCTCGGAAGTCGCCGGACCGTAGGTGAAACCGCGTCCGCCATCGGCGACGTACCCACGATAACGCGCACCGATGTCGGTCATGATGAGGTCGCCCGGTTGCAGGATCCGGTCGGTGGGACGCGCCAGGTTATACGCCGAGCGCGGACCGGATTGCACCATCGAATCGAACCCGGTCCGCTCCGCTCCTCCCGCGAGCATCGCGCGGTCAGCGATCAGAGCGAGCTCACGCTCGGTGTAAGGACGGCCGTCGGCGAGCGCGTCGCGAATCGCGGCCATCGCCGAATCGGTCAAGGCGGCGGCTTTGCGCATCAGCGCGACCTCGGCGTCACTCTTGATCGCCTTGATTTCGGCCAGCACCATCGTCGGTTCGAGCTTCAGTTCGCCGAGGCCGGCGTTCAGGCGCTGCAGCAGGTCCGCGGGGATATAGGCGGCGCCGGCAAGGCCGACCGTGCCGCTGCGGTGCCGCGCCGAAAACGCCTGCACCTGTTGCGTGACTTCTCGCAGGCTGCGCACCTCGAAGGCGGTCACGCTCGTCGCGTAGTCGAAGCATTGATCCGACACGAACAGCACGGGGTCGCCGTCTACCGGCAGCAGCAGGATCGCGTTGGCAATGTCCGATACGCCGTCGAGCGGACGGAACTCGGTGAAGTAGCCGATGTTCGCGCCACGCCAGCAATCGCCGAAGGCGAGCAGGCCGACCAGGCCCGCCTTGTCGAGTGCGCTGCGGACCTTGGCAACGCGGCCGAGGAACTCGTCGGTAGTGATGCCTTCCGGCGGGATATCTGCGGTACGGATGTTCATTGCTTCTTCGTCTCCTGTGCGGCTGCCTACGCGCATGCTGGATGCAGCCGTTCTCGATGCCCATGATGGGAAACCGCCCGCCTTGAAATGCAGGGCGTGTGCTGCATAGTAGAATCGATCGATATGCTTTTATAATGAAAAATAACGCAAAACCTATATCGATACGGAATACATGGAGGCGACATCGTGACCTCGGCAATTCATCCCGAGACCGGCGCGGGGTCCAGCGCGACGGGCCACTTCGATCCCACGCGTCTGAAGACGCGCCAATTGGCCCTGATCGTTCAGCTCGACACCCATCGCTCGGTGTTGCGCGCGGCGGACGCCGCCAACATGACGCAGCCCGGGGCGACCAAGTTGCTGCGGGAACTGGAAGAGACGATGGGTGTGCCATTGTTCGAACGGCATCCGCGTGGTGTCGAGCCCACCTGGTACGGTGAGGTGCTGATCCGCCATGCGCGCAGCGTGCTGGCGGAGTTACGGCACGCGTACGATGAAGTGTCCGCGCTCAAAGCCGGCCTGACCGGGCAGGCAATGATCGGCACCGAGGTGACGGCGGCCACCAATCTCGTGCCGCAAGCCGTGGCGCTGCTCAAGAAGCGCTTTCCGCAGATTCGCGTCAACATCGAGATGGAGTTCAGCGAGGTGCTGGTGCAGCGTCTGCAGGAGGGCAAGCTGGATATGATCGTCGCACGAATCCGCAATCCGGACGATCTGGCCGCACTGCACTACGCCCCGCTAGCGGAAGCGCAGCACGCGCTGTTCGCTCGCGCTGGCCACCCGCTCGTCAAGCGCAAGACTCTGAGCTGGGACGAACTGGCGCCGCAAACGTGGATCTTGCCGCCGAAAGGCAACGTGATGCGCAATCAGTTCACGCAACTTTTTCTCGAACGGCATCTCGCGTTGCCGACGGATGTGGTCGAGAGCTCGTCGCTGCCTGTCATCACGAGCCTTCTGCAGATGAGCGATATGATCGCGCCGCTGGCACGCGAGCCGGTGCGGCCGTATTGCATTGCCGGCGCGCTCGAACCGCTACCGTTCGAACTCGATCTGAAGCTCGGACCGGCGGGCATCGTGACGCGGCGCGGCGACAGGCTCTCACCGGGTGCGCGGGCGATGCTGCAAGCGTTGCGCGAGGCCGCCGGATTCGATACCCAGGGCCCCGACGCCGAAAGCGACTGACTTATCGCGACGGCACTCAGCGCACGCCGTCCGCCGCGACGCTTGCGCCGGACTGCAGTAACCATTCATGCGCCGGCTCGTTGTGTACGTGCCAGGTGCGACGCGGACCGGCCATCACATTCAGGTAGTAGAGGTCATAGCCGTGCGCGGCGGCAACCGGGTGATAGCCGCGCGGCACCAGCACGACGTGCTTGTCGTACGCCGCAAGCGTTTCGTCGAGACTGCGGTCGTCGGTATAGACGCGCTGAATCGCGAAGCCCTGCGGCGGCGAGACGCGATGGTAATAGGTTTCCTCGAGATAGGTCTGCTGCTCGCCATCGTCCGTATCGTGCCGGTGCGGCGGGTAGCTCGACCAGTTGCCCGCGGGTGTCACCGATTCCACCACCAGCAAGCTCTCCGCCGGTTCGGTTTCCGGCAGGATGTGCCGCACGTGACGCAGGTTGGCACCAGCGCCGCGGGTTTCCTGCTTGACCTCGTCAGGTGCAATGAAGCGCGGCGGCAGACCGCCCTTCGCGGGCGCGGAGCAAACTCCGAGTTCGACGTCGTCCGTCGCCACGATCGTGTAGCGCGTATGCGGCGGCACGTACATGGACCACGGCGCGCCATCGAACGGCGACATCCGCGCGCCGATCTCGCGGCTCGCGAGTCCCTCGCAACCGACTGTTGCGTGCCCCTTGACGAGCACGACCACGACTTCGCGATCGCCCGTCTCCCGAGTCACTGTCGCGCTCGGCATCAGGTCGAAAACATCGAAGCCGACGTATTTCCAGCCGGCGCTCGCCGGCGTGATATGGATGATCTGGCCGTCTTGGGCATGCTTCGACGGTTTGACGAGCAGGTCGCTCATGTCTTCCTCCAATTATTCAGGAATACTACTAAGCAAAAGGTGTCGATCGCTGCAGCCACGTGCATGACCTCAAACGGCAAATGCGTCCATCGCTTTGACGACGCCTTGTGCACGAATCGCCGCCAGATGGCGTGCAACTTGCGCGACGAAGCACGGGTGCGCGCGCAGATCGCGTCCGAAAATCGACTCGATTTCGAACAGTGCTCGTACCGCATCGACGGCATCCGCGAGCAAGGTCGCGCGGACCGCTTCGGTCAGTCTGTCGGCAAGAGGATCCGCGATCGCGTAGGTGCGCCCCGTCTCATCGTGACCGCTGAGATACGCGAACCAGCCGGCCAGCGCAAAGGCGAGACGTTCGGTCGGCGCGCCGCTTTTCAAGTTGGCGCGCACGCTTTCCAGCCAGCGCTGCGGCAGTTTCTGCGAGCCGTCGGTCGCTATCTGCTGCAAGCGGTGATCTAACGCGGTGTTGCGAAAACGCGCGAACAGTTCAGCGCGATAAGTGGCCAAAGCGGGTCGCGACAGCGTCGGCTCCACCTCGTCGCGCAACATGCTTTCGACAAAGTTCAGCACCGCCGGCGCGCCGATCGCCTGATCGACGGTGTCATGACCGATCAGCGACCCGAGGTACGCGAGCGCCGAATGCGCGCCGTTCAACATGCGCAATTTGGCCTGCTCATAGGGACGCGCGTCACCCACGAGCGTCGCGCCTGCGCGCTCCCACGCCGGCCGCGGCCCCGCGAAGCGGTCCTCGATCACCCATTGCGAAAACGGCTCGGTCATCACCGGCCACGCATCGTCAGCACCGAGCTGCTTCGCGACGCGCAGGCGATCGGCGTCGGTGGTCAGTGGCACGATCCGATCCACCATCGTGTTGGGAAATGCGGCCTCTAGCTCGATCCAGTCGGCCAGCGCAGGATCCGTTTCGCGCGCGAACGCCAGCGTCAACGCGCGCATCGTATCGCCGTTGGACGGCAGGTTGTCGCATGACAGCACGGTAAACGGGCCCAAACCGGCCGCGCGGCGCAGCGCGAGCGCGCGCACGACGAAGCCGATTGCGCTTCGGGGCGCGGCGGTCGCGCGCAAATCATGGGCGATGTCGGGATGATCGAACTGCAATGCGCCGCTGGCCGGATTGCGGCAATAGCCTTTCTCGGTGATCGTCAGGCTGACGATATGGCAGCGCGGATCGGTCATCGCATCGAGCACGGCGGCGGGCGATTGCGGCGCGACCAGCGAGGCGATCAGCGCACCGATGACCTGTAACGAATCCGTGGTGCCGTCGCGCACATCCACGGCATACAGATGATCTTGCGCGGTGAGCGCCTCCGACGTGTCCGCACGCCGCAACGACACGCCGACGATACCCCAGCGGTGATCGCCAGCGCGCAACGCGTGCTCGGTGTAGACGGCTTGGTGCGCGCGATGAAACGCCCCGAGGCCCAGATGGACGACGCCAGGTGCAAGGCTCGCGCGATCGTAGGCGGGAACGACGACTTTGCCGGCAGCGCGCGCCGCGAGCGAAGCCAGGGCGGCATTACTCAGCCGCATGATCGGCCGGATGTTTGGCGAGACCTTCCCAGATGCCGCTCAGGTAGACCGCACCCAGCGCGCGGTCGAACAGCCCATAGCCGGCGCGGCCCGTTTCGCCCCAGATCATTCGCCCATGGTCCGGCCTTGCATAGCCTTCAAAGCCGGTTTCGAAATAGGCTTTGACGATTTCCGCCATGTCGAGTGAGCCATCGGCTGAGCGATGCGACGTCTCATGAAAGTCGCCCGCGGCATTGGTTTGCACGTTACGCAGGTGGGCAAAATGAATCCGGCCACGTGCACCGAACTCCCGCACCAATGCCGGAATATCGTTCTGCAGGTCCGCGCCCAAGGACCCCGAACACAACGTCAGGCCGTTGGCGGGATCGTCTATGATATCCAGCACGCGCTGCAGGTCCGCACGATTCTTCACGATGCGCGGCAACCCGAAAATCGGCCGTGGCGGATCGTCGGGGTGGATCGCCATCTTGATGCCGGCTTCTTTGGCCACCGGAATGATCGCGCGCAGGAAGTAGTCGAGATTGGCCCAGAGACCGGCTTCGTCCAGCGCTTCGTAGTCGCGCAGCAGGGCTTTCAACTGCTCGGGCCGATAGCTCGCGTCCCAGCCGGGCAACTGGATACCCTCGCTGACGTCGAGCTCGCAGATCGCTTGCGTGTCGAACGCGAGCGTCGTCGATCCATCGGGCAGGGGCATTTCCAGCGAGGTGCGGGTCCAGTCGAAAACGGGCATGAAGTTGTAGCAGACCACCTTCACGCCGCAAGCGCCGAGGTTACGCAGCGTCTGGCCGTAATTGGCGATGAGCGTGTCGCGCGTCGGTTTGCCGAGCTTGATGTCCTCGTGCACCGGCACGCTTTCGATCACTTCCAGCGTCAGGCCGTGAGCCTCTATCTTCTCCTTCAGCGACCGGATCCTGTCGATCGGCCACACTTCGCCCACAGGCACGTCATAGATCGCCGAGACGACCCCGACCATGCCGGGAATCTGGCGGATATAAGCGAGCGGCACGGGGTCCGTGTCGCCGTACCAACGAAAAGTCATTTTCACGTTCTAGTCTCCTCTTCGCATGCTCGTCTCGCCTTCGACGTAGGCAGCGCATCGATGAATGGTCGGTCCAGCCTTTGCGCATCAGCCAGCCCGGCGAGGCGGAGTCCGGACGCCATGCGCCTGGCGAATGCACGCATGGCGCGCAGTGGGAAGTCTGCATACTAGCGACGATCGACATGCCTTTATAATGAAAAATAGCGCTCTATCTATACGATTATGGAATACCAATAACCGCAAAGTGCCGCATTCCTGCTGCGCAAAAAACCTTTGCGATGGCCAAATTGGGTTGCTTGGGTTGCGGCGTATCGCCGTTAGAAAGCGGGTTGCTGGCTTTCGCACGCATGAAGACGCGCGGATGCAGGCGCCGGCTCGGCGAGGCCGTAGCCGGAAGCGATACGAGCCGAGAACCGCGCGTTGCCGCTAGCGCGGCCCGCTTCGTGCGCCCCGCGACGACGTAAGCGCAGCAGTCCGCGCCGGGCCAAACCGTGCGTCCAGATAAGGCTCCATGCGCGCCGCCGGCATCGGCTGGCCGATGAAGTAACCCTGCGCGGCATCGCACCCGAGTTCCCTGACGAGAGCGAGTTGCGTTTCGGTCTCAACGCCTTCCGCCACCGTTCCCATGCCCAGCGCGTGCGCGAGCGTCACCATCGCTTCGACCATCGCTCGAGCCTGATGACAGGTCTCCTCAACGGTGAGTCGCTGCACGAACGACTTGTCGATCTTGATGCGATCGACGGGCAGTTGTGTGAGGTACGCGAGGCTCGAGTAGCCGGTGCCGAAGTCGTCGAGCGAGACGGTTACGCCGAGCCTTCGCACGGCTGAAAGGGAGCGCGACGCCGCGACGAAGTCGCTCATGACCACGGTCTCCGTCACTTCGATCTCGAGTACGGAAGCGCTCACGCCCGACGCCTCGGCCGCCTCCGAAACCAGTGCGGCGAGATCGCAATTCTGGATCGTCGTGGCCGAGAGATTGACGGCGATCTTGAACGGCGTGTGGTCTGGTGCCTGCCATTGCGCCGCCTGGCGGAACGCGCGACGAATTAGCCATTCACCCGTCGCCTCATAGGCGGGCGATTCAAGCAGCACGTCGAGGAAGTCGCCCGGCGTGAGCAGGCCCAGCTTGGGATGGTTCCAGCGCAAAAGCGCTTCGGCGCCGTAGACACGGCCCGTGCCCATATCCAGTTGTGGCTGGTAGTGCAGTTCGAACTGATGCGAGGCGCTCGCGCTTTCCAGATCCGCGCGCAGCCGCAGGCGATGAGCGAGGCGCTGCGCATCCTCCTTACCGAACGACCACACCTGCGAGCCGCCTGCGCGCTTCGCGTGATACATCGCAGTGTCCGCGTTGCGTAGCAACTCGCCTGCGTCCGACGCCGACACGGGGTAGCGCGCAGGCGAGTTGCTACGCAACG